>Ga0315336_1000021_pt1 | contig 1041082 bp, 845 predicted proteins | sample ASW5metaG_FD_204512 | JGI IMG/M metagenome (GOLD analysis project Ga0315336, IMG submission 204512) | Ammonia-oxidizing marine archaeal communities from Monterey Bay, California, United States - ASW #5 | ecosystem: Environmental > Aquatic > Marine > Intertidal zone | place: USA: California... | reverse complement strand
CCGGCACCGACGGGCTGTGGGACGACCGCCGCTGCGTGTCGGCCTTTGGCTTCGTGTGCGAGGAGATCATCGACACCTGCCCGGGCGACGTCGAGAAGGACGAGCCGGGGCAGTGCGGCTGCGGCACGCCCGACACCGATGCCGACGGCGATGGCGTCGCCAACTGCCATGACCTGTGTCCGATGAACGGCGGCAAGATCGACCCCGGGTCCTGCGGCTGCGGCGAGCTGGACACCGACAGCGACGGCGACACCACGCCCGACTGCTTCGACAGCTGCGCCATGGACGGCGGCAAGACCGAGCCCGGTGTCTGCGGCTGCGGCACGCCCGACGACGACAGCGACGGCGATGGCACGCTCGACTGCGTCGACGGCTGCCCCGGCGACGGAGACAAGCTCGAGCCGGGCCTGTGCGGCTGCGAGGTCGCCGACGACGACAGCGACGGCGACGGCACCCCCGACTGCAACGACCAGTGCCCCGACGACGATGGCAAGACCATGCCCGGCATCTGCGACTGCGGCGGCGACACCGACGACGACGACGACGACGGAACGCCCAACTGCATCGACACGTGTCCGGACGACCCGGCGAAGACCGAGCCCGGTGGCTGCGGCTGTGCGGTGGCCGACACGGACAGCGACGGCGACGGCGTGGCCAACTGCATCGACGGCTGCCTCGCCGACCCCAACAAGGCCGCGGCAGGCGCGTGCGGCTGCGGCGTGCCCGATGTCGACGACGACGGCGACGGCCAGCCCGACTGCGACACGACCTGTCCCGACGACCCGAACAAGAGCGCACCCGGCATCTGCGGCTGCGGCACCCCCGACACCGATGCGGACAACGACGGCTTCGAGGACTGCATCGACCCCTGTCCCGCTGACGGCAGCAAGATCGACCCGGGCATCTGCGGGTGCGGGCAGACCGAGACCGACGGCGACGACGACGGCACCCCGGACTGCATCGATCAGTGCCCCGCGGACGACGGCAAGGTGGCGGCCGGCATCTGCGGATGCAACGTGCCGGACGACGACTCCGACCAGGACGGCACCGCCGACTGCATCGACAGCTGCCCACAGGACGGCGGCAAGCTACTACCCGGCATCTGCGGGTGCGGGACGCCGGACACGGACTCGGACGCCGACGGCCGCGCCAACTGCATCGACAATTGCCCGGCCGACGGCGGCAAGGTCGAGCCCGGGACCTGCGGCTGCGGCGTGAGCGACGTCGACAGCGATGGCGACGGCACGGCGGACTGCTTCGACAGCTGCCCGCAGGACGGCGGCAAGGTGACCCCGGGCGTATGCGGATGCGGCACCGCCGACAGCGACAGCGACGGCGACGGCGCGCTCGATTGCAACGAGGGATGCGACGACGACGCAAACAAGACCCAGCCGGGCGTGTGCGGATGCGGCATCTCCGACGCCGACCGTGACAGCGACGCGGTCGCGGACTGCATCGATGGCTGCCCGGACGACACGGGCAAGTCCGAGCAGGGGATCTGCGGCTGCGGTGTGGCGGACACGGACACCGACGGAGACGGCGCGGCGGACTGCAACGACGGCTGCCCCAACGACGGTAGCAAGACGAGCGCCGGCGCCTGCGGCTGCGGCGTGCCCGACGACGACGTGGACGGCGACACAACGCCCGACTGCAACGACGGCTGCCCCAACGACCCGGGCAAGGTCGCACCGGGCACCTGCGGCTGCGGCCTCTCGGACGCAGACAGCGACGGCGACGGCCAGCTCGACTGCCAGGAGGTCTGCGACAACGACCCGAACAAGAGCTCACCCGGCGTCTGCGGCTGTGGCGTCCCGGACACGGACTCGGACGGCGATGGCGCCTTCGACTGCAACGAGGACTGCGACGCCGATCCCGACAAGACCACGCCAGGGCCGTGCGGTTGCGGAACACCCGACACCGATGGGGACGGCGACGGCACGCCCAACTGCAACGACGGCTGTCCCGCGGACGGCGCAAAGACCGCGCCCGAGGGCTGCGGTTGTGGCACACCGGACACCGACAGCGACGGCGACGGCACGCCAAACTGCAACGACGACTGCCCGGCCGATGCGGCCAAGACCGAGCCGCTGGTATGCGGCTGCGGTCAGTCGGAGGGCGACGACGACGGCGACGGCTTCCCCGACTGCCTCGGTGGCTGCCCGCTGGATCCGAACAAGGACGAGCCCGGGATCTGCGGGTGCGGCACGCCCGACGACGACGGCGACGGCGACGGCACCCCCGACTGCATCGACGGCTGCCCGGGAGACGGCTTCAAGACGGCCCCCGGCGCGTGCGGGTGCGGCAATCCGGACACTGACGGCGACGGCGACGGCACACCCAACTGCAACGACGGCTGCCCGGTCGACCCCGGCAAGACCGATCCGGGCACCTGCGGCTGTGGCAACGCGGACACCGACGACGACTCCGACGGAACGCCGAATTGCGCGGACGGCTGCCCGAGCGATGCCGCCAAGCAGGCCGCCGGCATCTGTGGATGCGGCGTCTCCGACGACGACTCCGATGGCGACGGCACGGTCGACTGCAACGACGGCTGTCCCAACGACGCGGCGAAGACCGCCGCCGGCGTCTGTGGTTGCGGCGTCTCCGACGGCGACTCCGATGGCGACGGGACGCGCGACTGCGACGATGGCTGTCCCGCCGATGCAGCCAAGACCGAGCCGCTGAGCTGCGGCTGTGGCAATCCGGAGACCGACAGCGACGGCGACGGGACGCCCAACTGCGTGGACGGCTGCCCGGATGACGGTAGCAAGCTCTCGCCGGGCATCTGCGGCTGTGACGTGTCGGACACCGACGGCGATGGCGATGGCGTCGCCGACTGCAACGACGGCTGCCCCGCCGACATGGCAAAGACCTCACCGGGTGCATGCGGCTGTGGCACCGCGGACACCGACACGGACGGCGATGGCACCGCCGACTGCGACGACGATTGCCCCGGCGATGTGGGCAAGGTCATCCCGGGCGTCTGCGGCTGCGGCGTCAGCGACATCGACAGCGATGGCGACGGCACCGAGGATTGCAACGACAGCTGTCCAGCGGACGCAGGCAAGACAGCGGTCGGCATCTGCGGCTGTGGCACGGCCGACACCGACAGCGACGGAGACGGCGCGGCCGACTGCATCGACACGTGCAGCGCCGACCCGCTCAAGCAGGATCCCGGGCAGTGTGGTTGCGGCACACCGGACACCGATAGCGACGGTGACGGCAATGCGGACTGCGTCGACGTGTGCCCCTTCGATGCGACCGACAACGGCAATGCGCCTGCGATGGGCACATCGCCAGGCAGCTGCACCTGGGCCACCTACTGCTCCCACGGGTACTGGTTTTGCACGAACAACCAGGACTGGAACGAGGGACGCGCGGACTGCATGGGCGTCGGCGCGGACCTCGTCAGCGTCAACTACCAGGGCGAGCAGGATTTCGTCCGCACCTACGCGACCGGCGGCAACCAGTGGGTGACGGGGCTGAACAAGAAGGCCGGATCGGGTCAGAACCCCGACGGCGTCTGGGAGTGGACCGACGGCACGCTCGCGATGGGCGGCTTCGAGAACTGGCGCAGCGGCGAACCCGACGACAGGGACTGCGGAGCGATGGACTCCGGGTACTGGATCGACTGGAGCTGCACCAACGACGAGAACTTCATCTGCGAGCTCGAGTGAGCGCGTGACGGTGGAGGTCGCGCAGACGCTCAGACGTTGGCTCGCTTGAACGCCTCGCGCGACGACAGGCGCTGCCAGTAGTCGTCGAGCGCGGGCCGCGAGCCATCCATCAAGCCGATCAGGCTCGCGAGCAGCAGCGAGTAGCCCATCATGATGTCGGCTGCGGTGAACTCGTCGCCGCAGAGGTAGGGCCGTGACTGCAGTGCTGCGTCGACGGCATCGAGCGCGGCACGCGACCTGCCCTTCAGCTCCTCGAGCACGGCCTCGATGCGGTCGTCACCGAAGGCGCGGGCATGGCTGATGATCTCACCGAGGAAGCGCGTGAGCGTGGCCTCGGCGAACCAGCACCACTGACGATAGATCGCACGCGCGTCGGTGCCCGCCTCAGGACGCAGTCTACCGTCACCGTGGCGGTCCAGGATGTGTTCCACCATGGCACCGGACTCGAAGATGGTCAGCTCGCCGTCGGTCAGCACCGGGACCTTGCCCATGGGGCTGAGCGCGCGCCACTCGGCGGTGCTGCGATACTCGGGCGAGAAGTCGACGGCGATCCGCTCGCAGTCGACGCCGAGCTCCTCGCACAGCCACGCGACGCGGACAGAGCGAGTATTGGGCACATGGTAGAGCTTCAGCATGGCCGAGCCGTAGCACGCACAACGCGTGCGATGGAAGCGCCGGCGGCTGCGAGACTGCCGGTGTTCGCCGTGTTTCCGGCAGCTCGGAGCGAGCCCCTGGGACGATCGAAAAAGCATCTGCGATCGAGTAGGGTCAGCGATGGGGCTGGTTTTGGGCATACCGCCAACGCGGATGCCACAAACGGGGATTCGACATGGGAAGACGGACGCAGACAACGATCATCGTACTGGCGACGCTAGCGCTCACCGGCTGCATCAAGACCGCGAAGGAAGAGGCGCTCGCGGCAGGTGCCAAGCAGCTCTCCGGCGAAGAGGCGAAGGCCGCGCTGAGCGACAGCACCGCAGAAGGCGACCTGCCAGCCCTGCAAGCCAAGGTCACGCTCTACTACGCAGCCGACGGGCTCGTGGCGGGCAAGGTCAACAGCGCCCAGGGCGAGGACCACGACCGCGGCCGGTGGCGCATCGATGACGAGGGTGGCGTCTGCATCGAGTGGTCCAAGTGGCAGGGCCGCCGGGAGCGCTGCGGCCCCCTGTGGAAAGAGGGAGACCTCTTCAAGGCGTTCTCGCCCCAGGGCGCGCTCACCTCGGTGTTCGAAGTCACGCGCGGCAACACCGCGAAGATGGTCACGACTACGGCCCTCGAGACCGCGCTGAAGGGCGGCGCCAGGAAGATCAGCGCAGCGGAGGCCAAGGCCGCGTACACGGGCAACACGGTCAACGGGAAGATCCCTGCGGCGCGCGTCAAGTACGCCGTGTTCTGCTCGCCCGACGGCCGCACCGCCGGCAAGGCACGCTCGGAGGCCGGCACCGACGACGACACGGGCAAGTGGCGCATCAGCGATGAGGGCGAGGTGTGCTTCCACTGGGAGATCTGGGAGGACAACAAGGAGAGCTGCAACGCGATCTACAAGCAGGGCGACAGCTACCTGACCTTCACACCCGAGGGCGCGCTCGGTTCGACCGCCAAGATCGCCGAGGGCAACAGCAAGAAGCTCGAGCTCGACGGGTGATCGTGCCGCCCGCCATCTGAAGATGCCGCCCGACGCGCGCGTGCATACCCAGGCGCCCCAGGGCGCGGCGTCGCTGCAGATGGCGCTGCTGCCGCTGGGTCTGCTGGCGTGCTCGACGTCGGTGATCTTCATCAAGGCGAGTCAGCTGCACCCCGTGCTGCTGTCGGCGCTGCGGCTGCTCGTCGCCGCCACGGCGCTCCTGCCTCTCTTTGTGATGGACCTGAAGCGCCACGGCAGCGCCTACGGTCGTGACGATGTGGTGCGCTCGTGCCTGGCGGGCCTGGTGCTCGCCCTGCACTTCGTGAGCTGGATCGCCGGCGCGCGCATGACGCCCGCGGTCAACTCCACCCTGCTCGTCAACATCGTGCCGCTGGTGACGCCCGCGATGCTGTGGTTCCTGGTGCGCGAGCGCGTCAGCCGTAGCGAGTGGCGCGGTACGGCCGTCGCACTGCTGGGATTGCTCCTGCTCGTGGGGCGCGACTACCGCCTGCAGCCCGCGCACTTCTCCGGCGACCTGGTCTGCTTCGGCTCGATGCTGCTCTTCGCCCTGTACCTCGTGCTCGGCCGGCGCAACCGCGACGTCGCGACCCTGTGGCTCTACCTCGTGCCGCTCTACGGCGTCGCCGGGCTGCTGTGCCTCGCATGGGCGGTGTTCGCGGTCGACCTGAGGGCCGAGCCCTGGAGCGTTCGCGAGCTCGGCCTGGCGGTAGGCCTGGGGCTCATCCCCGGCGTGCTCGGCCACTCGATCCTCAACAGTGCGATGAAGCACCTGCGCGGGCAGATCGTGAGCGTGGCGAACCTCACCCAGGTGCTGTTCGCGGGCGCGCTGGCGTACGTGCTGCTCGATGAGGTCCCGGTGCTGATCTTCTACCCGGCGGCCGCGCTGATCATCGCCGGCGCGGTGATCGCGATCACGGGCGCCGCATCTGCCGACACACGGTGAGGGCGAGCACGTACCGATCTCTCGCACCGCTGCTATGCTCGGCGCGACAACCCGAGGAGGACAGATGAGCGTCATCACGGAGACCCGCGGCCCCGTCCGCGTCATCACCATCGACCGACCCGACGTCCGCAACGCGGTGGATGGTCCAACCGCCGACGCACTCGCGGCCGCCTTCCGCGCATTCGACGCGGACGACGCCCTGCACGTCGCGGTGCTGACCGGCGCGTCGAGCACGTTCTGCGCGGGCGCCGACCTGAAGGCGATCTCAGACGGCCGCGGCAACCGCGTCACCCCGGACGGCGATGGTCCGATGGGGCCGACCCGCATGGTGCTCGACAAGCCCGTGGTCGCAGCGGTGGAGGGGCACGCGGTCGCCGGCGGACTCGAGCTCGCGATGTGGTGCGACATGCGCGTGGCCGCGCAAGATGCGGTCTTCGGCGTCTACTGTCGGCGCTGGGGCGTGCCGCTGATCGACGGCGGGACCGTGCGGCTAACGCGCGCCCTGGGCCACAGCCACGCGCTCGACATGATCCTGACCGGCCGCGGAGTCAGCGGCGAGGAGGCGCGCTCGATGGGCCTCGCCAACCGCCTCGTCCCGGCCGGCCGCGCGCTCGAGTCGGCGGTGGAGCTGGCGCAGCAGCTGGCCGAGTTCCCACAGCTGTGCATGCGCTCCGACCGCCGCGCGTCCTACGACCAGTGGAACCTGCCGCTGCCCGATGCACTGAGCCGCGAGACCGAGCTTGGCATCGAGGTCATCCGCTCGGGCGAGACGCGTGAGGGCGCGACGCGCTTCGCGAAGGGCGCGGGCCGCCACGGCAAGTTCTGAGGCTTCAGAACCAGAAGCGGGCGCCGATGGCAGCGTCGAGGTCGAAGCCGAACTTCTCCACGATCCATAGACCCGCCGCGGCCTCCAGGAAGATGTCGATGGGCGCTCCGCGGAACGTGAGCGCGATGCCGATCGGGCCACGCCCACCGATCAACACGTTGTCATCGCGCTTCTTGGTTCTGATGCCGAACCGCGGGCCCACGCCAAGGTAGAGGTCGAGCTGCATCTGCGGCCACTGCTGCACCGGGAAGTGCCACAGCAGGTCCGCGTGCAGCGAGATGTGGTTGCCGCCGATGAAGCCGAAGCCAACGGCGCCGTCGATGGCGTTGACCGACGACAGGAAGTACTTGGCGCTGGCGCCGGTCGGGTCGCCCACGATCAGCCCGAGCCCGAAGTCCCCCGAGTCCGACGCCCGGGCGCCCGCTGGCATCGCCGCAGCGATGACGCCAGCCGTGAAGAGCAGTGCAGCGATGGTAGTGATGCGTGGAAGGGGTGCTCGAGCCATGCCCAATGGTGCCAGTGGAGCGAGCGGAAGCGTGGATGAAAAAACCGAGCCGCGCCGGCCTCCTGGCCATCGGCGACCTGATGGTTCAATCTCGCTTCTGGGGGTGGTGGATGCGAACTGTTCAGGTCTTGCCGATGGCACTCGTGGCCGCGCTTGCCGTCGCATGCGACGGGAGGGACGCCAAGCCCACCCCAACGGGTGACGCGGCCACCTCGAGGGATGGCTCGACCGACGGCTCCGGGGGCGTGGATGCGACCGGCGGCTCGGGCGGGGACGGCGACGGTGACCGCGAGGGTCAGGCGAGCGGCGGCACGGATGACCCCGACACGACGCCGGACGGTGGGCCCAACGCAACCGGTGGCGAGCTCGGCGGCGGCGGTTCGCAGAGCACCGGTGGCTCGCAGAGCACCGGTGGCATGATGGGAGGCACGGGTGGAGGCGGCGGCGCGTGCGTCAGCTCCGGCTCCTACTGCACCATCCCGACGCGCCACCTCTGCTGCAGCGGTCGCTGCGACGGAGACTCCTGCTGCTCCGCCCTCGGCGGACCGTGCTCGGGACCGAACCAGTGCTGCGGCGGCGTCTGCATGGACGGCAGCTGCCAGTGCGCGTCGGGGATCAATTGCGGGGGTACGTGCACGAGCCTGCAGACGGACCGAAACAATTGCGGCGCGTGCGGTAGCCCGTGCCCGCAGCCGCGCCAGTGCGCCGCGGGCGTGTGCATCTGCGATCCGAACAACTCGGCCGCCCAGGTCTGTGGCAACACCTGCGTCGACACCGACACCGATCGCGCACACTGCGGCGGCTGTAGCCAGACGTGCCCGCCTGGCCAGGTCTGCGACGACGGCGGCTGCGGATGTCCCGGCGGCGGACTTTGGTGCAGCGGCAGCTGCGTCGACTCGCAGGGCGACCTGAACAACTGCGGGGGCTGTGGCGTGACGTGCCCTGGCAACCAGGTCTGCCGCAGCGGGGGCTGCACCTGCAGCCATCCGTCCGAGTCGTCGTGTGGCGATGTCTGCATCAACCTGCAGATCGATGAGGACAACTGCGGCGGCTGCGGCGACGCCTGCAACGGCAACAAGATCTGCCTGCAGGGCCAGTGCAGCTAGTCCCGAGCTGAGCCAGGGCAGCCGACGCGTTGACTTTGCGCGGGCCCGACGCAAGAATCCGCGCCATGTCAGGGAGCAAAGTCGACGGTGAGGGGTACTGGCGGGCGATGCTGCGGCTGGTCGGCTGGCTGCTGTGCGTCTGGTTCGTGAGCTCCTTCGTGCTCGGTATCTTCTTCGTGGAGGCGCTCAACACGATCTCGATCGCCGGCTTCCCGTTGGGCTTCTGGTTCTCCCAGCAGGGCTCGATCTACATCTTCGTCGTGCTGATCATCATCTACGCGAGGCGCGCCGACCGCATCGCGTCCGACCACGGGGTCGACTGATGGGCATCACCGGCTGGACCTACACGTTCGTCGGTCTGACGTTCTCGCTCTACATCGGCATCGCCGTGTGGACGCGCGCGCGCTCGACGCAGGGCTTTTACGTCGCCGGACGTGGCGTGCCGGCGCTGGCCAACGGCATGGCGACGGGCGCCGACTGGATGAGCGCCGCCTCGTTCATCTCGATGGCCGGCCTGATCTCATTCATGGGGTACACGGGCACGGTCTACCTGATGGGATGGACCGGCGGCTACGTGCTGCTGGCGCTGCTGCTCGCGCCCTACCTGCGCAAGTTCGGCAAGTTCACCGTCCCCGAGTTCGTCGGCGAGCGCTTCTACTCACAGACCGCCCGGCTGGTGGCCGTCGGCTGCGCCATCTTCGTCTCGTTCACCTACGTGGCCGGACAGATGCGCGGCGTCGGCGTGGTGTTCTCGCGCTTCCTCGAGGTGCCCGTCGAGCACGGCGTCGTCATCGGGATGGCGCTGGTCTTCGTCTACGCGACCCTCGGCGGCATGCGCGGCATCACCTACACGCAGGTGGCGCAGTACGTCGTGCTGATCATCGCCTACCTGATCCCGGCCGCCGCCATCTCCTGGAAGCTGACCGGCAACCCCATCCCACAGCTCGGCTTCGGCGCCAAGGTCATCGAGGGCCCCAACGCGGGCATGTACCTGCTGGAGGCGCTCGACCACATCCACCGCGACCTAGGCCTGCCGGAGTACACGGCCGCCTTCGTGCCAGGCAAGAAGGCGATGGTCGACGTGCTGGCGATCACGATGGCGCTGATGGTGGGCACCGCCGGCCTGCCCCACGTGCTGATCCGCTTCTACACGGTCAAGAGCGCGAGCGCTGCGCGCTGGAGCGCGATGTGGGCGCTGGTCTTCATCGGCATCCTCTACACAGCCGCACCCGCGGTCGCGGCCTTCGCGCGGGTCAACATGGTGCAGACACTGCACGGCCAGGCCTACGAAGACGCACCCGCGTGGTTCAAGACGTGGGAGGGCACGGGGCTGATCGAGTTCGACGACAAGAACGGCGACGGCATCATCACCTACAGCGGCGATGCGGCGATCAACGAGCTGACCGTCGACCGGGACATCATGGTCCTGGCGAATCCGGAGATCGCGCAGCTGCCCGCGTGGGTCGTTGGGCTGGTGGCCGCCGGCGCACTGGCCGCCGCGCTCTCGACCGCCGCCGGGCTGCTGCTCGTCATCTCGTCGTCCGTCTCCCACGATCTCTTCAAGTCGGTACTCAAGCCCGACCTCTCCGAGCGCGACGAGCTACGCCTCGCGCGCGGAGCCGCAGGCGTGGCGGTGATCGTCGCCGGCATTCTCGGCATCTATCCCCCGGGCTTCGTCGCGCAAGTCGTCGCGTACGCCTTCGGTTTGGCGGCCTCGAGTTTCTTCCCCATCCTGGTGCTTGGCGTCTTCAGCAAGCGCGTCAACAAGGAGGGGGCGATCGCCGGCATGCTCACCGGCATGCTCTTCACCGCCGGCTACATCATCTACTTCAAGGGCTTCAACAAGGCCGCCGGCCCCGACGAGTGGCTCTTCGGCATCAGCCCCGAGGGCATCGGCAGCATCGGCATGCTGATCAACTTCACCGTCACGATCACCGTCAGCAAGTTCACACCGCCACCGCCGCCCGAGGTCGTCAAGATGGTCGAGGAGATGCGCCTCCCACGCGAGGCGGACGCTGCCTGAAGCGCGTGACGAGCCCGGCTACGGTTCGGCAAGCATCGGCACCGGACCAGGCACATCCACCTGTATCGAAACCGCTTCGATGAACGCCGCGATCGCGGCGCGATGCTCCGTTGAGAGTATCCACTGCTCGCCGCAGGCGGTGATCGTTGCGCCCTCCGACTCGGCCAGCCCGCGGAGCAGTGGATATTGGACGGGCGAATAGAAAGTGTCAGCCGCACCCGTCCACGGCGTGAGCGGGAGTGAGGTCCGCGCGGGGCCGGCGGACAGGCCCAGCGCTGGGCAGGCCGACGCCTCGGCACCGGGTGCCGGGTCGGGCACGAGTACGAAGGCGATGTTGGGATGGGCTGTGGGCTGGGCGAGCAGCGTCAAGCGCATGCCATCGAGGTCCAGGTCAGCGGTCACGTTCGCCGCCAGCGGCGGCGGGGCGTCGTCTATTTCCGAACGTCGACTGTGCGCGGCGGGATCGCCTCGCTTGCCACCGCGCCGGACGAAGGTCTCGAGGAAGGTGCGGATCTTGGTTCTCGAGTCGGGGTCGACGCGCTGGGACTGACCGCACAGATTCCACTCGACGGCCTCCGCGCTGGCCGCATGGGCGAGCGCGTCGACATCCATCCGGACCAGGACGACCTCTCGCACGAGTCCGCCCGAGTGATGAACGGAGTAGCCACCTTCGAACGAGGACTCCAGCCCATCGACGACGCTCGTGAGCTCACCGCAGTCGGCCATCTGCCGCGTGACCGAGCGGCCCTCGATTCGCACAGCCACCCGCTCGGCCTCCACGGCGGGTACGCCGATGAGCTGCACGCGCCACTTCGGGAGGGAGAACGCGGCGCGCAACGGGTTGCGCTCGGGCGGAGGCTGGCGGGAAGCACTCCACTCACCGGCAGACTCGTGTCGGTTGTTGCGATGCCAGGCCTTGCAGCGTGAAGTTCGGCTGATGCCGTAGTACGCGGACGCAATGAACAGCGCGGTGAAGCCAAGCGACAGGGCGATGCTCGCCTCCGTGGCGCTGTTTTCGTAATCGCCGGAGGCCGATGTAACGGCCAGCACCGTCTGAAAGACGAAGAGGCCGCCGAAGATGCCATCGAATACCGGCGCGACCGTGGAGGTCGAGCACCGCGGTGGCTCCCCTCCGTCGACGAAGATGAGCGAGCACCCCGGGGTAGTCAGGCTGAGAAGGGCAGCCAGGCATCTTGTCACGAGCGGGTGGGATCTGCTGCGCATGGCCGCACCAGCCTATCGCGCGGTGACCGGTGGTGACACTCCATTTCGCCGCGACTATCCCCGGAGTCCGCAATCGGCCACGGCGGTCAGGGCGGGCCGACGAGGGGAGCCGACGCGCTAGCTTGCCAGCCGATAGACCTGGACGCGGACGCGGCGCGGGTCGTCGACCGTGATCGAGGCACTGCCGTGGCGCTCGATGGCGACCGTCTCGAAGGTCTCGACCAGCAAGCTCAGCTCGGCGTCGCTCAGCTTCCAGGTCGATGACCACACGCGGTCGCGAAGCTCCTGAAGTACCCGCGCAAGCGGTGTCGCGCGGATGTACTCGAACCGCCGCTCGGGCGATGCGGGCTCGAAGCCCTCGAGCGTGGGGAAGCCGTCGGGGATGTGTCCCGCCGCGATGTTCGATCGGTACCAGGGCAGCCGCGCGTTGACCTCGTCCCAGACGTCCGACAGCGGGTAGTCGTCGCCCGCCTCGATGAGCAAGGCGCCCGGCCGCAGCACACGCGAAAGCTCACGCAGCGCAGCGCGCCAGTCCTCGATGAGGTGGAAGATGTGCATGGTGAGCGCGCGGTCGAAGCTGTCGTCCGGCAGCGGCAGGCGGGTGACATCCCCGCGCAGCACTCCGATGGGCTCATCCGCGCGCTTGTCGAGCAGACGTCTCAACATCGGCACCGCGAGGTCGACGCCGATGACCTGCGCGACGTGTCGGCAGACGGGAAGCGCGAGCCGACCCGTCCCCACGCCGATCTCCAGAAGCCGTTGATCGCCGCGCAGTTGGCCCTCGTCGGCGAGGAAGTCAGCAACCTTCTCGGCGACCCCCGGAGGGTAGCCGCGGGTGGCGTCATAGAAGTCCGCGGCGCGGTCGAACGCGATGGACCGGCCCGTCATCCGCGTCAGCCTAGCACGCACGTCACGCGACGCTGCGGCGCATCTTGACTGCGAAACTCGGGATGCAATAGTGGGTGGCCCACGCGGACACCAGGGGGAGACATGACGGAATACGTAAGCACCATCCCGACCAACGCCTCCGACGGCGGCGACGCGATCCTCCGCAACGTGATCCAGGAGCGCCTGGGCAAGAGTGGCTATGCACCGGTGGTCGCGGCGGTCACCGGACTGCTAGCGCGCGTGGCCTACGCCGACCGGCGCTTCGACCCGAGCGAGAACGATCACATCCGGCGCGAGCTGCGCGCGATGTCCGACCTCGGCACCGAGGACGTCAACGTCATCTGCGACGTGCTCGCGAGCCACATCGACCAGATCGGCATGGGACCCACCTCCGGCTTCGCTCAGGTGCTGACGCAGCTGCTCGACGAGGATACGCGCGTCACGATGCTCAGCCTGCTGATCGAGGTCGCCATGGCCGACGGACACCTGTTCCAGCTCGAGGTTGGCATGATCACGCGTGTTGCCAACGAGCTCATGATCGACAAGGTGCGGGCCGAGCTGCTCATCGACGAGGCACAGAAGCGCATGCCGGACCCCGGCTGAGCCATGTGCCGCAACATCAAGACGCTCTACAACTTCGACCCGCCGGCGACCGACGATGAGGTGCGGGCGGCCTCCGTCCAGTTCGTCCGCAAGCTCAGCGGCTTCAGCAAGCCTTCGAAGGCCAACGAGGCGGCCTTCGAGCAGGCCGTGGACGAGGTCACCGAGGTCGCCGCCAGGCTGCTCGACTCGCTCGTGACGACCGCACCCGCACGCGACCGTGAGGTCGAGGCCCAGAAGGCCCGCGAGCGCAACGCGCGCCGCTTCGGCACCGCATAGAACGCTCCCGACTGCTAGCCCGGCGCAGCTGGGCGGTCGCGCACGAGCGTCTCGCGCATCCCGAAGACCACGATCACCGCACCGGCCAGTCCGATGCCCGCCGTCGCGACCGCCGCGCCGCCAAGGCTGAGCGCGGATGCGACCGCCGCCATGGCGAAGGGGGCCCCGGCGGCACCGATGTCGGAGGTCAGGCCCCAGACGCCCAGGAACTCCGCCCGACCCGCGCGCGGTGAGAGATCTCCGGCGAGCGTCATGTTGATGCCTGACCCGACGCCGTTGCCGAGCCCCGCGACGAGGCCACCCACCAGTAGCTCCGCATAGGTATCGGCCGCGCCGATGAGCAGCAGCCCGACCGAGAGCACGGCCAGACACGGAGCGGCCGCCCACTTGCGTCCGTAGCGATCCATGACCACGCCCGCGGGATAGAAGAGGACCATGTCGATGCCCATCGACATGCTCTTGACCAGCCCCACCTCGTCCTCGGCGAGCCCCAGCACGGTGCCGCAGATCGGGATGAGCAGCATGCGGCCGTTGCGGATCAGGCCCAGCGCAAACATGGCCACCCCGGCGGTGGCAAACGTGCGGCGGTGCTCCGACAGCACGCGACCGACGATGGACCAGGCCGTCGAGGGCTGGGCGGCCGGCACAGTCGTGCCGCGGGGCAACCAGCGGCCGAGCACCACCAACGCCAGTAGCGTGCACAGCGCGACCGTGGCCAGCGCGGTGGGTCGATCGAGCAGCGCAGCGAGCAGCCCTCCGGCGGCGGGTCCCGCGAACATGCCGACGCGATGGCTGCCGCCGAGGGCCGAGACCACCCGTCCTCGCTGGGCGGGCTCGACCGTGTCGCTCAGGTACGTCACGCGCGCAAACGCGAAGAGGCCCTGCCCTACCCCGTAGGCAAACGACGAGACGACCATGGCGGACAGGCTCGGGCTGTAGGCAACCCCGAGCGCCGCGACGGTAGACACCAGAAGCCCGCCGAGCAGCACCGGGCGGTGTCCGTATCGCGTCACCGCGAAGGCGCCGGGCACGTTGGTGAAGACCGCACCGAGCGCGAACATCCCTGGCAATCCGAAGCCGCCGGTGAGCCCCCCGAGCTGCAGGCCCTGGATGGGGATCAGCAGCAGCATGGTGCCGCGCCCGAGCGCCACCAGCACCGTGGCGGTGTAGATCGGCAGCGCGATCCTCCGCACGGGGATGGGGGTGATGTCGTTCATTGACCCATGCCGCATGACACGCGTGCCGCCCACGGGCAAGCGATCCGACCCCGCAAGTGCCAGCTTGCCACGGGACCGGGGCTGGGCAATTATCGCCCGGTATGCCCCTGTGGATCATGGTTGCCCTGGCCGCCCTGTGTTGCGCAGCCTGCGGGACCGACACGACGGCCGCCGAGCGAGACTCGGGCACCGACGCCGAGTGCCAGGCCGGCGCGTCCGGCTGCGCATGTCTGCCTGACGACCGCTGCGTGCCACCGCTGTCGTGCTCCGACGAACTCTGTGTGGCGACCGGCGATGGTGATGGCGACGGCGACGGCGACGGTGATGGCGACGGTGATGGTGATGGCGACGGCGATGGTGATGGGGACGGCGACGGCGATGGCGACGGAGATGGCGATGGCGATACGGGGAGCGACTGGCCCCCGGGACCCGACGCCGACCCGGACCGCAACCGCGTCGTCCCGGGCGCGATCTGCGAGCGGCTCACCACGATCCAGTGCGCATCGGAGGCGGACTGCTGCGACGCACCGGGACGGACGGAAGCGGAGTGCAAAGCAACGATGCTCGCCGGCTGCACCGATGAGCTGTACCTCGATGAGGTCGCTGCTAACCCGATTGTGGCCTTCGACGAGGACCACGCGTTTTCGGCCTTCACGATGTTCGAGCAGCTCGCCGTGGCCTGCGACCCCTCGATCGCAGGCTTCGGCCTCTCGCCCGAGGGCTTCGCGGGCATGTCCAAGGGAACGCGAGCGCCCGGTGATGACTGTGCACCGGCGAACTTCGGAAACCAGCCGTCGGCGGTCGCGGCGCTGCAGAGCTGCACCGACCTCGCGACCCAGGCGTGCCTGCCCGTCAACTTCAGCTGGAACTGCGCCCCCCGCGGCGACGTGGACGACAACTGCTTCTGGGACGCCAACTGCATCGACGGCCTGTACTGCGACAATCCCGACCAGGTCGTCACCGGCGCGCCATGCAGGCCGCGCAAGGACAACGGCGAGTCCTGCCTCACCGACAACGAGTGCACCTCCCTGGCCTGCCGAGGCGACCTGTGTGCCGACGCGACCGTCCAGAACGCCTACTGCCTGATGCAGTGACCGCTAGGTAGGGTCGCCGACGTCCGCAGTATCGCGGCCCTCTGCCGCCTCGGCCTCGCTGCGCCGCTGGCGCTCCCACAGCGTGTGGTACGGGCCGCCCGCGGCAAGCAGCTCGGAGTGCTTGCCGCGCTCGACGATCTGGCCGCCCTCGAGCACGAGGATCTGATTCGCGTCGACAATGGTCGACAGTCGGTGGGCGATCACGAGCGTCGTGCGCCCCTCGCTCACCTTGCCGAGGTTGTGCTGGATGAGCTTCTCCGTGCCGCTGTCGAGCGCGCTCGTCGCCTCGTCGAAGATCAGGATGGCGGGATCCTTGAGCACGGTGCGCGCGATCGCCACGCGCTGCTTCTCACCACCGCTGAGCTTGAGCCCACGCTCGCCGACGCGACTCTGGTAGCCATCGGGTAGCTGCTGGATGAAGTCGTGCAGCTCGGCCACACGCGCGGCCGCCTCGACCTCGCTGGGCGTGGCGCTCGGACGGCCGTAGGCGATGTTGTAGTAGATGGTGTCGTTGAACAGCACCGTGTCCTGCGGGACGATGCCGATGGCCGCGCGCACCGAGCGCTGCGTGACCTCGCGCAGGTCTTGCCCGTCGATGCACAGCCGCCCCCCGTCCACGTCGTAGAAGCGAAACAGCAGCCTGCCCAGCGTCGACTTGCCCGAGCCGGACGGGCCGACGACCGCGACCGTCTGACCGGGGAGGATCTCGAAGTCGATGTCCTGCAGGATCAGGCGACGCGCGTCGTAGCCGAAGCGCACACCCTCGAAGCGCACGTGGGCACCATCGACGGCGAGCGCGGGCGCATCGGCGGCATCGTCGACGTCGCGGTTTTGACCCAGCAGGGAGAACATCTTCTCGATGTCCACGAGCGACTGCTTGATCTCACGGTAGACGAAGCCGAAGAATCCCAGCGGCTGGTAGAGCTGCAGCAGGTAGGTGTTGACGAGCACGAAGTCGCCGATGCCCAGCTGTCCGTCGACGATGCCCTGCCCCGCGAGCCACAGGATGGCCGTGAGCCCCACCGAGATAATCACGCTCTGCCCGATGTTCAGCAGCGCCAGCGATGACTGGCTCTTGACCGCCGCCTTCTCGTACGCACGCAGGGCGCCGTCGAAGCGCTGCGCTTCGTGCTCCTCGTTCGTGAAGTACTTGACGGTCTCGAAGTTCAGCAGGCTATCGATGGCGCGCGTGTTCGCCTCCGAGTCCTGCTCGTTCATCACGCGCCGAAACCGCAGCCGCCAGCTGGTCACCGCGACGGTGTACGTGATGTACGTGATGACCGTCGCAAGCGTCACCAGCGCGAAGCGTGCGTCGAACATGCGCCACAGGATCACCGTGACGAGCCCGATCTCGAGGAGCGTCGGCAGGATGTTGAACAGCGCGAACGTCAGCAGCGTCTGGATCGCCGCCGTGCCTCGCTCGATCGATCGCGACAGCCCACCCGTCTGCCGGTCGAGGTGGAAGCGAAGCGACAGTGAGTGCAGGTGGCGAAAGACCGTCAGTCCGATGTCGCGGACCGCCCGCTGGGCGACCTTGGCGAAGACCGCGTCACGCAGCTCGGCGAACGCGAGGGACGTCACGCGCAGCAGCGCGTACCCGCCGACGAGCGCGATCGGAAGCGACACCACAATGTCCGCGGAGAGGTGATCGACCGCACGCTTGTAGAGCAGCGGCACGTAGACGTTGGCGATCTTGGCCGCGCCGAGGAAGACGAGCGCGACGATGACGCGCAACCGCATGCGCCACTGCCCGCTCGGCCACAGGAACGGCAGCAGGGATCCAAGCGCCGACATGCGCAGGCCCCTGGGGGTCTCCTCCTCTGAATCCTGCGCGAGCGCCCTCATCGCGCCGGACTCTATCACCTGCCGCCCGCGCAGGAGCTACCGTTGCGGATGCGCCGTGCTAGGCTCGCGCGGTGGCGAACCTCGAGGTCAGACCGATGCTGCCGCAGGAGCTGGACCGGGTGGGCGCGCTGTGGCTGCGGAGCCTGCTCGGCGCCCTCGAGGGCCTGCGGCCGGAGCAGAAGCCGAGCCTCGAGGAATTCGAGCAGCACTTCCGTACGCGGATCGCACCGCACGACGAGCTCTACGTGGCCGACGACGGCGAGCAGCCCGTGGCCGTGCTCGCGCTCAAGGACGACGAGGTCGACCAGCTCTACGTCGACCCGCCCGCACAGCGCCGCGGGATCGGCACGCGCCTGCTCGAGCACGCGAAGGCGAGCCGGCCGGCCGGGCTGCGCCTGGTGACGCTGCAGCGAAACCGCGCGGCGCGCACGCTGTACGAGCGGCACTGCTTCGTCGCCTATGCGCAGGGCACCAGTCCGCCACCGGAGAGTGAGCCGGACATCTGGTATCGCTGGGACGGTGCGAGGTGAGCGCCACAGCCACAACCCGGTCTTCGGTGCGCGCGCTGTGCGTGTTGTGTGCGCTGTCTGCAGCCTGCGGTGGACCCGCGCGGCCGCCAGCACCGCCGCCCGCGTCCGTCCCGCCCGCGCCGGCGCCAGCCCCCACTGACGCCGACACTGCGGAACCCGACCAGGCGCCGTCCGTGGACCCCGCCGACGGGCCCCGCCTGCAAGCGCTGCGGGGCCGTCTTCGCAACGCGCTCGAGCTGGGGCAACACGGCCTGCTCGCGCTTCCCAACACCTGGCCGACGACCGACCACAAGCTGCAGTTCTACATCTACAGCTCCCAGCCGCTGCCGACCGGGCGCGTGATGGAGCGCATCGAGGGTCCCGTGGCGGTCGCCCGCGTGGGCACGCTCGAGCTGACCGTCGAGCTCGACGACATCAATGCCCTGCCGATGGTCATCGAGCGTGAGCCACCCCGCGAGCTGCAGCAGGGAGTTCGCCGGCGCGCGGAGACGCTACTGCTCGACGTCGTCTCCGGACGGGCGGACGCGGACGACGCGCGCGACGCGCTGCGGTCGGACTACTGCGAGCTGCTCGACGACGGCGCGGTCGGCAAGGACCTTCGCGGACGCGCACAGGCCTTCGTCGAGTGGCTGAGCTGCGACGGCTTTGGCGGACGCAGGCGCATTCAGATTCAGACCGCGCAGTAATGGTCGACGCCATCGTCCATCGTCTGCGCCGCATGGCGACGACGCCGGCCATCGTGGTCGCCGCAGCGACCACGCTCACCTTCAACATCGCGGTCTGGCCGCCGTTGACGCAGCGCCTCCATCGCTACTGGGGCGGGCGCAACATGTTCGACGTGGAGCCCGCCGAGAGCCCCGAGGCACTCCATCGCGCCCTCGAGGCGCTCGGACCGGACGGCCGCGCCTTCTACGTCACGCTCCATCTCACCGCCGACCTGCTCTACCCGATCGTGGTGGGGCTGTTCTTCGCGCTCTTCACGGTTCGTGTGCTCTCGGCGCTACGACCCGAGCGTCCCGGGCTGCAGCGCCTATCGCTGCTGTCATTCGCGTTCGTGCCCGTCGACTACTGCGAGAATGCCTGCATCGTAGCGCTCAACCTGATGCACCCCGAGCGGTCCGACACCATCGCCGCCGTCGCGATCGCGGCGACGCCGGCGAAGTGGGTACTCGTCGCGACAGCGGCGGTGCTGCTGGTGGGGAGCCTGGTCTGGCTCGCCGCGGAGCGCCTGCTGCCGCGATCCCGCGGCCGCTGAGGGTGCGCAGCTCAGGGGAGCCTGATGTCGCCGATCAGGTTGTTGCTGAACACGTTGCCGTTGCCCGAGTAGTCGATGCTGTGATCGATGCTGAAGTAGATGCCGTAGGTGCTGCTGTTCTCGAACCGGCAATTGACGAGGTTGTCGACCATCAGGGGGTCGACCATGACGACGTAGAGGTTGCCCCAGCCGGCGTCACCGCCATCCCGGATGTGCACGTGCTCGAGGCGGCTCGAGGTCGACACGTTGCGCCCGAGCTTGAGACCCTCCCACAGCCCTGACTGGTTGTTCTCGTGCTCGAAGACGATCGGCGCGTTGGCCGTCCCGACCGCCTCGATACTCGTGACGCCGTTGTTCCAGCCGATCTCGAAGAGCGTGTTGTTACCCATCTTGAAGGTGACGCCGGCCTCGATCACGAGCGATGAGCCCGTGCGCGTGCTCGTCCCGAACGGCAGGTAGTAGTCGACGCCGGCGCCGAGATTGCGGATCGTCCCGCTGCTGTCGATGTTCGTGCTCTGCTCGACCTCGATCCAGTTGGCGACGTTGCTGTCCAACGTGACAGACGCACCGAGGCGCGTGAGCGCGTCCGCGTGCACTCGTATCGCGGTGCCATCGGTGTTGGCGACAGAGATGTTCGCGCTCTGCGGCTGCAGGCCCGGCTCCCGAATCCTCAGCGCGGGGCCGCCGTTTTCGTCGAACGACACGTGCTGCAGTGTCATCAATGGCGAGACGTCGAGGGCGGGCTCGCCCTGCCCCGCATGCCTGATGATGACGTTGCGCATGTGCGAGTCGCTGCGCACCCCCGAGCCTATGAAGATGCCGGCCCACGCCCGCGCGTTCCCGGAGGCGTGCTCGAACACGATCGGGTCCTCGACGGTGCCGTCCATGTGCACCGTGCTGGTGTTGGAGTTCCAGCCGATGTCGATGTCGACGTCGGTCTCGGCGAGCACGTGCGCTCCCGCGGCAAAGCGGTAGAGGTTGTCGCCCGTCATCCGGAGGTTGTTCTTCAGCAGATAGGGTACGCCGGCGGCGTGAACGGTCATCGTGCTGTCCCACGACGTGTCGCGGATCTCGATCACGTCACTTCCGTTGCCCAGCCAGGAGCTGTTGTCAGGCAGACGGTTGACCGCAGACTCCTCGAGCAGCACCAGCGGGACGCCTCCGTTGCCCGTCGAGATCACGCGCTCGCTGCCGAGCCCGAAGTCCTGGGCGGCAATGCCCTCGCTCATCGAGTTCGTGACGTGGACGTCGGCGAGCGGCACGGCCCCGTTCATCTGGAGGCCCGGGGTCCCGGCATCGCCGCCATCGGAGACCAGCAACCACTCGACCGCACTGGCGGGATCGACGTTCTGGTTGATCGAGAGCCCACCCCAGTAGCCGGGGATCGCAGCGCTGCCACACATGGTGATGGGGGCCTGCTCGGTACCGATCGCTGTGATGCGCGGCGCGCTGTTGTTGTATCCCACGATGAGCGAGCTTCCGGTGTCGGCCACGATGCGCGTGCCGGGCTCGATCACGAGATGCGCTCCGGTCGAAACCCGGACGCTGCCCATCAGCTGGATGACGCCCGACCAGGTCGTGTCCCCGCTGATCGTCCCGCTGACCTGGGTCGCGCCGTCGACGTCGCGGCTCGGGCACTCGATGACGTCGGGGGGGGACGGCGCCATCATCCCGCCGGATCCCATGCCGCCGCTGCCACCGCCCACGCCACCACTGCCGGTGCTGCCGCCGCCGCCGTTGCCGCCACCGCCGACCACGCCACCGCCGACCACGCCGCCGGGCTCCTCGACAGGGCGCCCCTCGGGCATGCCGCAGTACGCGCCCTCATCGGCGTTTCCGTCGCAGTTGTTGTCGGTGAGGTCGCAGATCTCCAGCTGCGCCGGGTGCTGCGCGGAGTTGCGGTCCGCACAGTCGGTCTCGACCAGCGACCGACCGGGGATCGGATAGCAGCTCATCTCCACGTCATCCGAGCCGCCACCCCCGAAGCCGTCTCCGTCGTGGTCGACGAACCACGCGACCTCGACGGCATCCTCGTCGACGCTGCCGTCACAGTCGTTGTCGACATCGTCGCAGAACTCGGGCTGCAGCGGCCGGCGCGACAACAGCTTGTCGTCGCAGTCGTCGCCGCAGTTGTCGCCGTTGCAGCACGCGATGTCGATCGCGCCATCGCCGTCGTTGTCCTTGTCGCCGAAGGTGCTGGGGTCGCAGTCCTCGTCGCGATCGTCGGGATCGCAGATCTCGAGGTTGCCCGGGAAGCTCATCGGATCGTCGTCGTCGCAGTCGTCACCAAGTGCGCTGCCGTCCGCGTCGAGACAGCCGATGGCGAAGTGACCGTCGTTGTCCTCATCGGGCGGCGTGTGCACGCAGCGGTTGAGGTCGTCACTGCAGGTGTCGAGGGTGCAGTCGAGGTCGTCCTCGCAGAACGGGACGAACATCCCGCTGACACAGCCACGCTCGTCCGCATCCTCGGCGTCCGGCAGGCAGCGCTCCTCGCCGTTGCAGAATGCGCCGTCGTCGCACTGCACGTCCTCGCTGCAGAGCTCGCCTGCATCGACCACCGTGCACTCGCATGCGCCGAGCACGCCGCCGTTGCAAGCGACGAAGCCGCTGGCTCCCGTCTCCGAGCACGTGCACTCGATGCGCGTCTCGTCGTTGCACGCCGGTGGAGGCGCGTCGTCTCCACAGGCCGCGGACAATGACGCAAGCGCCGACACCCCGATGACAAACGCAGCTCTACCCATCGCGACCTCCCTGACAGCGCCCCTTGTAGCATGGCGAATACGGCCGGCAAACGCCGGCGGGCGCTGCCCTTGACCGGCGCGGACCATGCGCCGAGCATGCAGCCATGGAACCGGATTTCTGGCATGCGAAGTGGGCGGCGCAGACGCTCGGCTTCCACCTGTCGACGGTCAACCCGAACCTCGAGCAGCTCGTCGGTCGGCTGCCCGCACCGCCCGCGCGGATACTGATCCCCATGTGCGGCAAGAGTGTGGACCTGCCATGGCTCGCGGCACGTGGCCACGCGGTGCTTGGCGTGGAGCTGAACGCGAGCGCGGTCGAGGCGTTCTTCGAGGAGTCCGGCCTGTCACAGGCCGTCGAGGTGAGTGACGCGGGTGCGCTGCGCCGCCACCGCGCCGAGCGCGTCGAGATGTTGCAGGGAGACATGTTCGACCTCACGGCCGAACATGTTGGCAGGGTCGATGCGGTCTATGATCGGGCCGCCTTGATCGCCCTCCCCGCCGCGATGCGCACACGCTACGCACAGCTGCTGACCGGATTGCTTCCGCCGGGCGCGACCTATCTGCTGATCACGCTGGAGATCCCCGGGCGCGAGAGCGGCCCACCCTTCTCGGTCGAGGAGGCCGAGGTGCGGGCACTGTACGGCGACCGCTTTACCATCGAGGTGCTGGACAAGCAGGTCGTCGGGGGCGACGACAAGTTCGCGGGCTCGACCGAGGGACGCTACTTGCTCACGCGGCTGTCGCCGTAGCCGAAGCGCCCCGCCGCAGGCCGTGGCTCGCGAGGTATCGTCCCGCGCAGGCCGACGGAGATGATCGGCCCGTAGACGACGGGCGAGTGGGTGACGGGCCACTGCACGGAGGGCGTCACCGAGAGCCACTCCGACAGCTGCACCTCGAGGCTCGTACCGACGATTGCGTAGGCGGGCCCGGGACTCACCTCGGCGTTGCCCGTGCCATTGCTGATGGTCTCGTGATTGGTCGGGTGGCTCCGGGTCGCCGCCCGGAGCGCCAGCCGCACGCCATCGCGCAGCTCGACGACGTAGTCGACACCGAGCACCGCCTGCTCGACGAACCTGCGATGGTGTGTGATGCGCTCGGGGCTCGCCCCGGTGCAGTTGAACTCGCAGGTCGCGATGGCGCGGGTGGGAATGGAGAGCAGGTGCAGCTCACCGGTGAAGTGCATCTGCTGACTTCCGCCGAACCACGGCACGCTGAGCGTCACGCCGGCCCCGCCCCCGGTCACGCGCTTGTCCGGCCGCTGCAGCGTCGTGGGCGCCGCGCGCATCGCCCCCTGCTGGAGCCCAACCGGAGTCAACACTCGAATTCCGACGTAGTCGTTCGGGTGAAACGTGGCGGCTGCCTGCAGCATGTGCCGGGTGATCCAGAGACCGGCATCACTGTCAGGGGCCCGCTCCGGTTCTGACACGAATGTCACGGTCGAGTCTTCGAGGTAGACGTCGACGGCTGCCGGTGCGCTGGCGGGCAGCGGTGGCAGTGTTGCCGCGGGAACCAGCGCAGACTGCTGTACGCGGTACGAAGTACAGCCGCTGGCGAGGAAGATAAGGACGATGAGGATCCGCATAGGATCCGCAATCAGTGCAAACCGGATGCCAGGATCGCGGCGACGCGACGGCAACCGACGCGAGGTGTAACCCGGGCGACACCTACCGCGCGGGCGCAGCGGGCGCGGCGGGCGCGGCAGGTGCGGCGGGCGCGGCAGGTGCTGCGGGCGCGGCGGGCGCGGCAGGCGCGGCAGGCGCGGCAGGCGCGGCGGGCGCGGCAGGCGCGGCGGGCCCGGCAGGCGCGGCGGCAGCGGGCGGCGCCGGGTCCACAGCCTGCGCAACCGGCGCGGCGGGGGGCGGCGGGTCGACGGGCGCTGCGTCCGCCTCGCCGCCGAACATCGACGCACTGCCCGCGATGGTGATGCCCAGCGCCCAGCGCCGCGCCGTCACGAGGCGGTCTATCTCGTCGGGAGAGTCGTAGTCCGCGCCGAGCGCCTTGCCCACGCCGTAGGAGCCACGAACCGCGACCGTCAGGCTGGAGCCACCGGAGCGACGGGTCATCCCGACGCTCGCACCGTAGCTGTCGATGGCGAGCAAGAACCCACGCGTGGTGGACTCCACATCCCCGTCGTCGACCGATGCGAAGTCGGTGCAGAGCCCGCCGAGTATCGACAGGCCGTCTGCGACCGCCACCTCGGTGCCGACTGCCGCGTTGATCACCATGTGTCGGCCCGGGTCCTCGAAGGAGGAGATGAAGCCACGCCACTCATCGAGCGTCCCCGCTGCGGAGGCGGGAACCACACCGGGCACGGGCGGTTGCTCGTCGGGATCGAAGAGTTCGAACGCATCGACCGGCAGGAAGAGGTCCACATCCACCGCGACCAGCAGCCGCTCGGGCTGTCGATAGGCCGCGCCCACCGAAAACGCCCAGGGCTTGCGCGACCGCAGTGTCCCGCCGACATCGTATTGATCCTGGTAGCCCTCGATGGAGATCGGATCACCCGCCGCATCGAGACCGGCGTCCAGCATCGACTCGGTGAACTGGACTTGGCCGGCGCCGCCGAGGCGGTACGACGGGCTGCTGACGCTGAGACCCACGCTGAGCTGCTGCGTGAAGTGGTAGAGCAGCCCGAGGTTTGCCGCCAGGCTGAACTCGTCACCGTCGAGGTAGAGGAAGTCGAACGTGTTGAACACGAAGTCCGTGCCATCGCCGTCGACATCTTCGGCCGTGTCCTGGATCGAAGCCGAGCTCTTGAGGTTCAGCGTGTAGTACTGAAGGAAGACCGAGGTGCCGAGCTGCAGGTCACCGGCGCGCAGCGCGTAGGTCGGACCGATCATGAGCGTCTGCTCCGAGACCGAGTCGAACACGCGGTCGTCCGAGGCACCGATGGCCTGCGTATCCTCGAACTCGAAGAACTGCGGAACGAGCAGCGACAGCGCGGCCGCATGCTGGACCTCGCCTCCGCCCAGCGGCAGCACGTAGGCCGTCGCGGTCGGAAACACCAGGACGGTGGTCCGGTCCACGCCGACCGTCTCTCCGTCCTCACGGACGAACTCCTTGATGCCTATGTGCTCGACGCCGTAGGCGCTGACGGACAGCGACACGCCCTGCTGATCCGCAGACGCGATGCCTGCGGGGTTGTGGTAGGTCGCGCTGGAGTCGTCCGCGACCGCCGTGGCAGCCCCCGCCATCGCCGTGGGCCGGCCCCCCACGATGATCGTGTTGTAGTTGGTCTGCTGGGCCGACGCCATCGGGGGCGTCGAGACACACACGAGGGCAAACGCAAACGCTGCGGCGTGAAGCCGCCTCATGGGTCGACGCAATCGACGAGACGTCCGTCGGCCTCGCTCGTGGTGAGATCGAACGTCACCGCGCTGCTCGTCCACGAGGTCTGGTAGCCGGGCAGGCCACCGAGCCCGCACTCGAGCGCATCGAACGCGCCGATGGTGTAGCGCGCCCCGTCGGGGCACACGAAGATCACGTCGTAGCCCTCGGACTCCTGTCGGAACTCCCCGAGCGACGTCTCGACGATCAACCCGTCGTCGGTCTCGTGGACCCCGGCACAGAAGGCCCCGTCCTTCTCGATCTCGAAGTCCCACAGGGCCCCGTTCTCCACACCGACCGGCGGCGGTGTAGCAAAAGCGTAGGCGGTTCCGTCGTCGGCCTCGCAGCGCGACCTGTCCGCGTTGAAGGTGCCCATCGGCGCCGACTCGACGCACGCGTAGGCCGCGGCGACGCTCTGCTTGAAGCAGTTGTCCTGCGTCAGCCACTCGCATCCGATCGCCGTACCGGAGGGCCCATCATCCCCACAGCCGGTCGATGTGAGCAGCAGCGCCGCCGCTAGCGCGCGCGTGATCCGGTGCATGCCCGCGAGCGTAGCACGGACGTACTCCAGCAGAATCGGTGACTGGCCCCTCGAGCCGCTGCAGCCACTTGAAGCGCCGCACCTTTGCGCTACGGTGCGGCCATGGTCGAGCGCAGCCCCGGCGAGTACGGTTACGAGGACACGTCACTGCAGGCGATGGGCGGCGAGCAGGGCGTGCGCAGGCTCGTCGACCTCTTCTACGATGCGATGGCGACGCGGCCGGCGGCGGCCACGATCCGGGAGATGCACCCGGGCGACCTCTCCCTGTCGCGCGACAAGCTGGCCGCGTTTTTGACGGGCTGGCTCGGCGGCCCCAAGCGCTACCGCGAGCGCTGGGGTCCGATCCGCATTCCGCCGGCCCATGCCCACCTGTCGATCGGTGCGCAGGAGCGCGACGCCTGGCTGGACTGCATGCAGGTGGCGGTCGATGCCATGGACGTCTCCGACGACTTCCGCGCGTACTTCATGCGCGAGATCGCCGTGCCCGCCAATCGCGTGATGACCCGCGAGTAGCCGCACCTCGCCCACGGCGCGGCGGCGGGAGGCGGCGACGCGCGCTGCCGCCTAAGCCGACAGCACGTCATCCCAAATAGCGGCCTCTTCGCCGAGGGGCGCGGCCACCGCACCGGAGCGCTCGCCGAAGACCATCGTCACCTGCCGGGCGTTGTCGTAGGCCGGCCACTCGCCGAGGTCGGCGTGGGCCGGGTCGCCGCTGCGCGCGAACGCGATCCAGGCGTCCATCATCCGATGACTGAGCGCGGTGGCCGCGGGCCCGGCACCTGCGAAGCGGCGCTGCAGCGGCTGGTCAGTCGCGCCGAACACAAACGGGATGTCCAGGGCGTGACAGGCGCCCAGGGTGCCGCGACGGGCGGGCGACTCCCATGTGAAGAGGTAGAGGAAGGTGCGGGGCTGGTGCTCGCGCTGCGCGACCGCGAGCTTTCGCGCGCCGGTGCGGAACTGTCCGTCACCCTGGATCGCATCGAGGAGACTCAGGTTGTCCCCGGGCAGGTCGTGGGCAGCGCGCGAGCGACGGTAAGCGTCGATCACGTCACCGACGCGCTCCGAGGCACGCCTCGGCAGCATGGTCGCCACCTGCTTGCGCAGGGTCGCGTCGTCGATCGCCGGACGGTTGGGAGCCACGAGCAGCTTGGCCTCGTCGCGATTGGTACCGATGAGCAGCTCGACCCCCGCGGCGCGCCCCGCGCGTACGTACTCGAGCGGTCGCTGCGGCATGCTCTCGACGCCCCAGACCGGGAGACAGCGCGCACCGGTTGCCTCCTGCGCATCGACAAGGGATGCGACGGGCAGCTCCCACAGCCGCGCGAGGTCGTCGCGACCGAGCCCGAGGTGCGTGAGCACGCGCCCGGTGGCCTTCTCACCACTGTCGGCGTTGCCGAGTCGATTGGCGGTGCCGCTCTGGGAGACCACACGCCTGAAGAGACCCTCGGCTGCGGGCATCACCATGACGGCGGTGATGCAGGCGGCCCCGGCCGACTCGCCGAAGAGCGTGACGTTGTCCGCGTCGCCGCCAAACGCGCCGATGTTCTCCCGCACCCATCGCAGCGCCGCGACCTGATCGCGCAGCCCGGCGTTGTCGGTCGCCCCCAGCTCATCGCCGCCGTGCAGGCCGAGCTGAAGGAAGCCGAGCGCGCCGAGGCGGTAGTGCACCGACACGACCACCACGTCGCCGCGGGTGGTGAGCGCCGCGCCGTCGTAGAGCGGCTCCGAGCCGGAGCCAAAGACGAAGCCGCCGCCGTGCACCCAGACCATGACCGGGCGGCGCGCCGCGTCCGCCGCCGGGGTGTAGACGTTGAGGAACAGGCAGTCCTCGTCGCGCGCACCGCTGGCGGCAAATCCCGCGACGGGGTGGTGCTCGGGCTGCGGGCAGGACGCCGCGAAGCGAGTGCAGTCCCGCACCCCGGGCCACGGCTCGGGCGGCTGCGGGGCGGCGAAGCGCAGCAGTCCCACGGGCGGCCTCGCGTAGGGGATGCCCAGGAACGACGCCTGGTGCTCGCCCCGCGTCCCCAGCACCCTGCCCTGGCGGGTCTCGACCTCCTGCGTGTGCGATCCCATGACCCGCTGATAGCACGCAGGCGCGGCGCGGATTGCTGGCCGTCTTGCATTGCCATCCATTTGACCCTAATGGCAGTACATGAGCACGAGCGAGATCATCTCACTGGTCGTATTCGGTGCGGCCTTCATCGGCACGGGCGTCTGGACGTACCGGTTCAACTGACGAGGTGGGCGCAACGGCCCGCCTCGGCGCCGCATCCTGACACTCGCCGACGGCGCCCCTGCGGCCGGCGCCTTGACGCGTCGCGGCGTGGCCGATAGGCCTCGACAGCCGCGCGCAACCGAGGGAGGGACCGATGAAATTCGGAGTGTTCTACGAGCATCAGCTACCGCGACCGTGGGAGGACGGCCAGGAGCACCGGCTGCTGCACGAGGCGCTCGAGCAGGTGGTCCTCGCGGACGAGCTCGGCATCGACTTCGCCTGGGAGGTGGAGCACCACTTCCTCGAGGAGTACTCCCACTCGTCGGCGCCCGAGGTCTTCCTCGCCGCGGCAGCCACGGTCACAAAGAACATCCGGCTCGCCCACGGCATCCGCCAGGTCATCCCGCACTACAACCACCCGGCGCGCGTCGCCGAGGGGCTCGCGACCCTCGACCTGCTGTCGAACGGGCGCGTCGAGTTCGGCATCGGTGAGGGAGCGACCCGGCACGAGATCCATGGCTTCAACATCCCCGCCAAGGACAAGCGCGCCCTGTCGCTGGAGGCGGCCGAGCAGATCGCCAACATGATGACGATGACGCCCTACCCCGGCTTCGAGGGCAAGGGCTTCTCGATGCCGTGCCGCAACGTGATCCCCAAGCCGTTGCAGAAGCCGCACCCGCCGATGTGGATCGCCTGCACCAACCGCGAGACGATCAAGCTCGCCGCGCGGCTCGGCCTCGGCGCACTGGCCTTCTCGTTCATCGATCCCAACGAGGCCCGCAGCTGGGCGCAGACGTACTACTCGATCATCAAGAGCGACGAGTGCGTGCCGCTGGGCCACCGCGTCAATCCGAACATCGCGATGGTCTCCGGCTTCTCGGTCCACGACGACGCCGAGGTCGCGGTCGCGCGCGGCCAGGAGGGCTTCGAGTTCTTCGGCTTCGCGCTGCAGAGCATGATCCTCAAGCCGAGCGTCCCGGGCCGCACCACGCTGTGGAAGGACTTCCAGGAGCAGCGCGGCAAGAGCAAGCCGATCTCGGTGCGTGGCGCGGCGGGCATCGGTACGCCGGAGCAGGTGCGGCAGGACCTGAAGGGCTTCGAGGACGCGGGCGTGGACCAGGTGATCTTTCTGCAGCAGGCCGGCAACAACCGCCACGAACACATCTGCGACTCGCTGCGGAAGTTCGCCGACACGGTGATGCCCGAGTTCAAGCAGGGCGAGGCGGCCCGCGAGGACAAGAAGATGGAGGAGCTCGCGCCCTACATCGAGGCCGCGCTCGCGCGGAAGAAGCCGATGGCCGAGCTGGCCGACGCGGACATCCCGGTCATCCCGCCGATCATCAAGCTGCCGGGCTGACGCGCTGACGCCCTACTTCCGCAGCTTGCGGAAGCGCTTGTCCTTCACGATCGGCGCGAGGTCGGGGTCGCCCGCCATCGACTCGATGGACTCGCCCGCCGCGACCGCGCGCTCGACGTGGCCGAGGGCGCGGTCGTGCTCGCCCGCGCGTACGAACAGGCACGCGAGCTGCCACTGGAGGTCGCCGAGCGCGTCCAGCTCGACGCGCTTGCGGAGACGCTCGACCAGCTCGACGCCGATCGGGATGTGCGCCGGGTCGTGGCTGTCGACGAACGAGCCCAGCCCGTTGTTGAGGAACGTCTCGAACGCCCCCGGGTGCGCGCGGTGGCGAAGCACCGACAGCGCTTCGTCGTCTAGCTGCTCGCACACGTGGTCCACCGCTTCCTGGTAGCGGCCCTCGTTGCGCAGCCAGCCGACGTAGCCCGCGGATCCGGCACTCAGGAACCGACCCTGGTCGACAAGCCGGTCGAGGTCGTCGGGGAAGCTCGCACGCCAGTAGGCGTTGAGGCGCGCCTCGAGGGCGACGAGCCGATCGGCCTCCTGCTGCACGTTGGCCGTTCGCGGTGGCGAGCCCGCGGAGAAGCGGTTGCAGAGACGCCCATAGTCGTCGATCCACTTCTGTACCTGAGCCGCGTCGACCCCGTCGTCACCGCCGTCACCGTCGACGACGGATTCTTCGTCATCGAGGGGCGGCGGACCCAGCTTGCGCTCGATCGCGCTGGCGTCGGCGTCGCGCCCGAGGTGCAGGTAGGCTCCCTGCAGTGCGGGAAGCAGCGTGGGGTCGTCGGGGCGCAGCACGAGGGCGGCCTCCAGCAGCTGCGCCATCAGTTTCGGCGTGCTGCGCAGGTGCGCGGCGGCGATGTGCAGAAGGTCCGCATCCTCCGCGACGGTGATCAGCGAGCGCGCGAAGCGGGCGTGCAGCTGTGCCGGGCCGGCCGCGACCGCGTGGCAATGGGCGTCGAAGCGCTTCTTGTTGGGCCGCTGCTGTTGCGCGGCGAGCTCATCGAGCAGCTCGCGCTCGAGACGCCGGTGAACCGCGTCGGGGGTGCGGATCGACAGCCGACCGTCGAAGAAGGGCAACAGACGCGCCCATGGACTGTCGGCGTCCGTGACGTGGCCGCCCATCGACTCGATGCAATCGTGCAGGACGCGCTCCGCCACGCGCTCGCCGCCGTCGGGCGACTTCAGCGACAGCACCGCCGCCGCGATGCGGGCGTCGGTGGCCCAGCCATCCTCCGATCGTCCCAGGCGGTCGGCCAGGGCGATCAACGCAACGGCCCGCGCGCGGCAGCGGTCCGCATCGTCGCCCCTGCCGAGGTCGGTGAGCCAGCCCCACAGCTCGTCGGTACCGATGCGGCCATGGGCGGCGATCTGCCCCAGCACCTGTTGCCGCACCCAGGTCTCGAAGGGCACGGGCTCGCCGAAGTCGTCCGGCTCGTTGTCGTCCCAGGCGTGGCCGAAGCGCGGCCGGCCACCGGAGTAGATGGTCCATGCGAGGCCGGCGTTGTAGATGCCGTAGCTCGTATCCGGGTCGAAGAAGAACCCGGTGGTGTCGGCGGCGTCGTGCGCCCCGATGACGAGACGCAGACTGCACGCGTTGTGCCCGGTCGGGAACAGGGCGACCCGCTCGCCGAGCACGTCGGTAAGCAGGTCGGAGAGGAACGGCGGTGGGGATGGAGTCGGCTCTTGCTGTTTCATTCATACCTGGGACGCCGCCGGGGCAGCGACCATTCGGCCACATCGGCGCCGGGTGTCGCCCGGCCGTCACCCGCGTCCGGGTCGTCTGGACTCAGGCGTCCGGGAACTCCGCAGCGATCATCTCGTCGAACCAGCCCTCGGGCCGGAAGCCCGCCATCCGGCCGATCTCCTCGCCCCCCACGAACACGAGCAGCGTCGGCGTCGCGCGCACGCGCAGCTTCGCCAGCAGCTGCGGGTCGGCCTCGGTGCTGAGCTCCGCGATGCGCACCCTGCCCGCGTACTTCGTCGCGACGCTCACGAGCACCGGCTCGAGCTGGCGACACGGCGCGCACGTCTGACTCCACACGTCCACGATCACCGGCAGCGCGCACTGCAGGACCTCGGTGTCGAAGTCATCGAGGCTCTCGACGTGGGTGGGCGCGATCTTGGGGCGGGTGCCGAAGAGATTGCCAAGCAGGGACATCGCCGCGAGCCTAGCGCACCGCTATCGCCAGGAAAATGGGCCCGCGGCTGCGCGGTTGCCAGCACAACCGCACGACGGATGTGGGCATCCACGCCCCAACGCGCCCAAAGCACACATGGTTCGACCGCGACGGCCCGTCGTAGAATTGCGCCCTTGGTTTGACGGAGGGGCTGCAATGTTCGCGCGCGCAACACTGATCGCACTGGTCACTGGCCTCGTGGGATGCCTTGGCGACGACCCCATCCCGCCCGCCGAGACGACCGACGACGGCAGCGGCGGCTCCGACGACGGCAGCGGCGGCTCCGACGATGGCAGCGGCGGCTCCGACGACATCATCATCGGCTCCGACAACGGCAGCGGCGGCTCCGACGATGGCAGCGGCGGCTCCGACGACGGCAGTGGCGGCTCCGACACGGTCGACGCCACGTGCGGCGACGGCGTCGTCGAGGGCGACGAGGTCTGCGACAGCCCCGGCAGCGTGTGCTGCAGCGACACGTGCGACGGATTCAGCGCCGACGACACCGTGTGCCGACCGTCCGCGGGCGCCTGCGACGTCGCCGAGACGTGCCCCGGCGATGCGCTCGACTGCCCGGCCGACGGGCTCGCAGCCGCAGGCACCCAGTGTCGCGCCACCGCAGGCGCGTGTGACATCGCGGAGGTATGCACAGGCAACGCAGCCGCATGCCCGCGCGACACGTTGACAGCCGGCGGCACCCAGTGTCGGGCCAGCGCGGACGTCTGCGACACCGCGGAGGCATGCACAGGCAACGACCCTGCCTGCCCGCTAGACGCACTGACGGCCGCGGGCACCCAGTGTCGTGCCAGCTCCGGAGTCTGCGACATCGCGGAGGCATGCACGGGCGACACCGCCGCATGCCCGGGCGACGGATTCGCGGCCGCAGGCACCCAGTGCCGCGCGAGCGCGGGAGTCTGTGACCTCCCGGAGGCATGCACGGGCAGCGCCACCGCATGCCCGGGCGACGGCTTCGTCGCCGCGGGCACACAGTGCCGCGCTGACGCAGGCGTCTGCGACCTCCCGGAGGCGTGCACAGGCAACGCCGCCGCTTGTCCGGGCGACGGCTTCGTCGCCGCAGGCACCCAGTGCCGCGCGGACGCGGGCGTCTGCGACCTCCCCGAGGCGTGCACGGGCAACGCCGCCGCATGCCCGGGCGACGGCTTCGTGGCCGCCGGCACCCAGTGCAGAGCGCCCGTCGAGCTCTGCGATGCGGCGGAGGCATGCACGGGTGCCGCCGCCCAGTGTCCGCCCGACGTCAACATGTGCGGCGTCTGCGACCCCATCAGTGAGTTCACGTGCGATGACGGCTCGTGCATCTCGGCGAGCTACGAGTGCGACGGCGCCTTCGTGGACTGCCCCAGCGGGTCCGACGAGGCGCCTTTCAACCCCAACTGCGCGGACGTATGCGCCCCGGGCAACTTCGCCTGCGACAACGGTTCGTGCATCGACTCGCTCGTGCAGTGCGATGGCACCCTCGACTGCGGCGACGGATCGGACGAGCTGCCCCTCAACTTCGCCTGCGGCGGCTTCGGGTGCATCGACTTCGACATCGGCGGCAGCATGGGCCCCGCGGTCATCACCGGCTCGACCGTCGGCGCCGTCGACGACCTTCCGATCTCGTGCGCCAGCGGCGGCAACGAGGACCACGTCGTTGCCTTCACCGCACCGTTTTCCGGCGCATTCATCTTCGACACCAATGGCTCGGACTATGACACGGCACTGGCGATCTTCTCCGACTGCGGCACGGAGCTGGCCTGCGACGACGATGGCGGGGACATCCCCCACTCGCTGCTGACGACCACGCTCGCCGCCGGCGAGACCATCCTCGTCGTGGTGGACGGATACAGCGACAGCGCGGGCAACTGGGTCTTGAACGTCACCCTCGGGTGCAACCCGCTGTCCGAGTTCGAGTGCGACGACGGCACCTGCATCCCCGCGGCAAGCCTGTGCGACATGGCGCTCGACTGCCCGGACGACTCGGACGAGCTGCCGGTCAATCAGGGCTGCTCGCTGTGCGACCCCGGCGGCGAGTTCGCCTGCAGCGACGGTACCTGCATCCCGTTCCTCTCGGAGTGCAATGGCTCGGTGGATTGCCCCGACGGCTCGGACGAGCTTCCGAACAATCCGAACTGCGGCGGCTTCGCGTGCATCGACATCGACATCGGCGGCAGCATGGGCAGCCCAGTGCTGACCGGCTCCACCCTCGGCAACGTCGATGACGTCGCGATCTCGTGTGCAGGCGGCGGTGGGGAGGACTACGTCGTCACCTTCACCGCGCCGGTAGATGCCGACTACGTGTTCGACACCAACGGCTCGGCGTATGACACCGCACTGGGGCTCTTCACCGACTGCGCCAACGAGGTCGTGTGCGATGACGACGGGGGCGACGGGGGCGAGTCGCTCATCGTCCTGCCCCTCTACGCGGGTGAGACGGTCCTCGTCGTCATCGACGGGTTCTTGGGGGAAGCGGGGGACTGGGTTCTCAACATCGACATCGCCTGCGACCCCGCCACCGAGTTCACCTGCAGCGACGCGTCCTGCATTCCCGCGGGCTACGAGTGTGACTCGATCCCGGACTGCGTCGACGGGTCGGATGAAAACCCCCTGAACCCCAACTGCGGCGGAGGCGGAGGCTGCGACCCCGTCAACGAGTTCACCTGCTTCGACGGCACGTGCATTCCCTGGGACTGGGCTTGCGATGTGCTCATCGACTGCCCGGACGGGTCGGACGAGGACCCTGTGAATCGGGCCTGCGCGGCGGGCTGCGACCCGGTCGCCGACTACACCTGCTTCGACCTCACGTGCATCCCGGGGATCTGGGAGTGTGACGGGATCAATGACTGCCCGGACCTCTCCGACGAGGGGCCCGTCAACCTCAGCTGTCCGTAGACGCCACCCATTGGCGGAAGAGGTCAGGCGGCAGGGCCCTCCTCAGCTGCGGACTCGGCGGTGCCGGTGCGATCGGCCACATGTCGGTCCGCGCGCTACCGCTGTTGCGACGCCCCGACCGCGCGTGTAGCTTCCTGCGCCATGCAACGGGGGTCGAGCGTGCAACAGCGAACTGGAATTTGGCCTGTCTACTCCGTAGCCGCGCTCACACTGGGCACGGTTCTCGCAGCAACCGCGTGCAGTGACGACGACGAGGAGACGCCGGACGCCGCGCGCGACGCCGGGGCACCCGAGCAGCTCAACATCGTCCTCGTCAACGACGACGGCTGGGAGACGCCGGGCATCCAGCAGCTCAAGTCGAGCCTGCGCGCGGCCGGCTATCGCGTCATCCTCGTCGCCCCCGTGGAGGGCTACAGCGGCGCCGGTGCCTCGCTGACCGTCGGCGAGGTCATCCCCGTCGAGCAGGCCACGGACGAGTACGCGATGGAGGCGACGCCCGCGACATGCACGCACGTCGGGGTAGATCTCTTCGCGAGCGAGGGGCTCGAGGTCGACCTGGTCGTCTCCGGCACCAACGACAACACAAACGTCGGCATGTCCTCGCTGATCTCGGGCACTGTCGGTGGCGTCGTCGCCGGGCTCGCACTCGGCATCCCCGGCATCGCCTCGAGCAGCTTCGCGATGGGCGAGACCAGCGACCCCGAGGCATTCGAGGCACACTTCGCCCACGTCGCGGCGATCATCACCGAGCTCGTCGACCGTATCGAGGACGGCGGCTCGGTGATCGACAGCTTTCCGCGCGACCTGGCCGTGAGCGTGAACTACCCGCCGCGGTCGCCCGCCGAGGTCGTGGGACTCGCGGTGACGCCGCAGGGGGTCAACAGCATGTTCCACCTCACCGCCGACCTGGGTGGCACGCTGAGCCGCGAGCGCCCCGAGCGGGACGGCAGCGACTTCGTGCTCTACAACGCCGGCTACGTGACGGTGACGCCGCTGGTGCCCTCCTTCGCCTCGGACCTCGATCAGGCCACGAAGGACATGGTCGCGGCGGCCGATCCGCAGCTGTCACCGGCCCGTGGCCTCGAGATCCTCGTGACCGGCGAGACCACGTTCGACGGCGAGGGCATCGGCTCACTCGTGCAGGCGCTCGGCGCACAGGGTCACCGGGTGACGGTCTCGGCCCCGGACATGGAGTCGAGCGGCGGCGCCAACCGCTTCCCGCTCACCGTCCCGTGCATGCGCACGACCGTGGATGAGCCGGCGATCGAGACGGACATGGACGCCGGAAGCCTGGACGGGCTCGACGGCGGCGTCGACGACGGCGTCAACGACGGCCCGGCGCTGGGCGGCAGCGGTGGCGTGTACTCCACCAACGTGCCGCCGTCCGTGTGCACGCAGACCGCCATCAACGCGATGGACCCGAAGCCCGACCTCGTCATCTCCGGCATCCACGGCTCTACCCACGCGGGTCGACAGCTGCCGTTCTCCGGCGCGCTCGGGCCCGCAGTCGTCGCGATCAACGCGGGCTACCCGGCCATGACCGTGAGCACGGACGGCGCGACTGGCGCCGTGCTCGACGCGGTCGCGGCCGACGTCGCGGCGATCGTCGCGGCCATGACGCGGGCGCCCGACGGGCTGCTGCCATCGGACGTCGCGCTCAACCTCAACTTTGGCGCCGGCGCGACGCTCGCGGACGTGGAGTTCACGCACCAGGGCATCAGCAGCGACTTCAGCTACCGCTACGACCGCGACGCGGAGCTGCTCTCGGACGACGGGCCCGCGGTCGAGGCCACCGAGTCCACAGGCGCGGACACGACCGCGGTCGCGGCCGGCAAGCTGAGCGTCATGGGTGTGGTCTCCGACTGGAGCGCGCCGGCGGATGCCTTTGCCGCGATCGAGACGCTCACCGACGGACTGCTGCAGGCCGTCGACCCGACGACGGGTAGCGAGGCCGATGCGCCGAGCGCAATGGATGCGGCCACCGCGATGGACGCGGCCACCGCCGATCCGTGAGCTTCACGCGCCGAGCGCGCTCACTGGCACAGGATGTCGTTGTCGATAGTGGTCATCGCGACCACCGTCGCGCACGTCTCCATGTCGAACGTCTCCACGTCGCGGCTGACGCCGTCGATCGTGTGCTCCTGGGCGATCATCCGCTCGCGCGAGGCGCGCATGTCGCCGTGTAGCTCCATGATCTTCTCGCCGCCCTCTTCGGCGACCCAAGCGGTCCAGGGCTCGACGATGCGGTCTGCCAGGGGACCTTCGTTGGGGTCGCCGGTGTGGATGAGGTTGGCCAGGTAGCCGCGCATCACGCTCGAGAGCGCCTCGCGGCCCTCGACGTTCGCCTCCTGCCACATGAACTCGGCCGCCTGCACGTGGACGCGGTCGGTGCCGAAGAAGAACGGAACATCGAGCGTGTGGAAGGCGCCGAGGCGGAACGCGAAGTAGTCGCTGACGGGGGCCGTGCCGTCCTCCAGCGAGGAGCCCCACGCAAAATCGTAGCCGTAGGCCGCAGGCTGCCCCTGCTGCCCCTGCTGCGCCGCGAGGCTTCGCAGCACCGCGTCTCGGCCGTCGACCTTCTGCAGGTCCGACATGAGCACCGACGCGTCCTGGTACACCTGCTGCTGGCGCAGCAGATCCGGGATGTCGGAGAAGCGGTACTTCGGCTCCTCGCGCGTCATCCCGATGATCATCGGCACCTGGTTGTAGTCGCCGGACTCCAGCACCTCGAAGCCCTGCTCGGGCAGCACGTGGCCATCGGCGATCAGATTGAAGGTGCCGGCGGCCCCGAGGGTCGCGATGGCGCCAGCGCTCTGCGCGCGCGCCACCTCGACGAGCTGCGCGTCCGACAGCGAGCCACTGTCCTCGCCGACAAGCGCCAGCAGCTCGCCGAACATCGCCTCGGCGGTCGCGTCGAAGCCGGCGACCGGGTCCACCGTTCGCCGCCCGCTCATGACCAGCGCGCGGTGAAACAGACCCGCGGAGAGCGGCGAGATGATGTGGGCAAGCGTGTTGCGGGCGCCTGCGGACTGCCCGCCGATCGTGACCCGGTCGGGATCGCCCCCGAAGTCCGCGATGTGATCGCGGATCCACTTCATCGCCTGGATCTGGTCCAGCAGCCCGAAGTTGCCCGACGCGCTATCGAGGTCGTCGCCCGCGTCGGCCCGCAGCGCGGGGTGCGTCAGGAACCCGAGGTAGTTCACACGGTAGTTGATGGTAACCACGATGACGTTGCCGTCCGCGGCGAGCTGGGCGCCGTCGACCTCGTGCGTGGAGGGCGCCGCATTCCGGTTGCCGCCACCGTGGATCCACATGAAGACGGGCAGGTCGAGCTCGGCCGTGTGGGGCCGCCACACGTTGAGGTAGAGGCAGTCCTCGCTCGTGGGTAGGCCGTCGGCGCGCTGCTGTGGACACAGCGGCGCAAGCATCCTCACATCGCGCTCGCCCGCCCAGGCCTGGGGCGGCTGCGGCGCCCTCCAGCGCAGGAGGCCGACGGGCGGCTGCGCGAAGGGCACGCCGCGCCATACCAGTGTGTCGAGGTCGGCCTGCGCGCCGATCAGATCGCCGAGCGAGGTGGTGACCGCGGTCTCGCCGCCGAACGTCCAGTCGGTGTTGGACTCGGCGGTGTCATCCGCCGCCGCGGCATCCGCCACCTCGGCGGCCTCTTCCGCGCAACCGAGCAGACACAGCAGGCCCACCGCGAGCGTCCGTTGCCCCGTGCGCACCGTGGTCGCGATCATCACACCCTCCCCCGGCGCAGCCATGCGGCTCAACACCCCCAAACCAGATCCATGTCGTCGCAGTCGCACTCCTCCTGACCGTACGTGCACATCAGGTCGGGCTCGGTGCACGGGCTGTCGTCCGCGGGCATCGACGAAGGGCAGGCGGCGCCGTTCGGTGCGTCACCGTCACCGTCGCCGTCGCCGTCCCCGTCGCCGTCCCCGTCACCGTCCCCGTCTCCGTCCCCCCCGGTCGGCTCCGTGACGGCTGTGATCTGCAGTACCGCGCAGTGCTCGCCGCTGCCCGCGTTGTTGGGCTGTCCGGCGATCCAGGCGGTGTATCCCACCGCCGTGCCATCGGCCCACTGCCAGGTGCCCTCGGCTCCGACGTCGTTGGCGCCGATCCAGACCGACCCCTCGTCGCCCATCGGCGCGCCCGTCGAGTGCATGAAGGTGGCCAGCGCGTCGTTCTCCGCGGCGTCGTCGACGGTCGCGAGCACCATGGAGGCCGACTCACAGTGCGCCTTGGCGGCCTCCCACTCCATGCGGTCCGACTCGGCCTCGCCGCAGTAGCAGTAGTCGGCGGCGCCGATCGTCTGGGCGCTGCACCCCGTGGGGCAGTCGCCCGGGCCCTCGCAGAAGAAGGTGAGGTTGCCGCCGAGCCCGGAGGCCGCATCGCACGGGAAGTCCTTCCAGCCGCCCGTGGCCGTGGCGACGTCGCCGCCCGAGACGTCCATGGTGCCGCCGGAGCCGAGGTCGTCTCCGCCGGTGCCGCCGGAGCCGCCGGTGCCGCCGGTGCCGCCGGTGGCGCCGGTGCCGCCGGTCGCCCCACCCGACCCGCCGAAGCTACCGCCCGCTCCACCCGCGAGGCCGGGCCCCTCCATCATCTTCTCCCCCTCGGCGCACCCCGGCGCGTAGACGAGCGAGGCGGCAAACAACAGAACTACCGGCTTGATCGTACGCATCGGGGAGGCTCCTGGTCGGGGGTCGGGGGTTGGCTCTGCGCGTTCGTCTCAGCTACCGCAGAAGAAAGGAACGCCTGCGCCCAGGCCCTCCTCGAAGGTGCAGGGCCAGTCCTTCCAGACGCCGACGCCCGGCGCGGTCAGCGCGATCACCGCGCAGTCCTCGCCCTCGTCGGGGCTGCCGGCCACGTCGCTGTTGTTGGGCTGTCCCATGCCCCAGGGCTGGTAGTCGCCGAGCGTCTCGCCGCTGGACCAGGCGAACGTTCCCTCGGTCTCGAGGTCGTTGAGACCGATCCACGCGCCGGCGTCGCCGGTGGTCGGGAAGGCGTTGTCGGTCATGACCTGCGCCAGGGCCGCGAGGTCGTCCTCCGACGCCACGGTGCCGAGGTTCATGCCGACCGTCTCGCAGTGCGCCTGGGCGGCGGACCACTCGAGCAGGTCGGGGCAGAGGCACGCGCCGCTGTCGCCGAGCGAGGTGCAGTTGGCAGGGCAGTCGACGGCGGTGCCGCCCATCCCGCCGCTGCCCGCGTTCATATCCATGCCCCCACTGCCCGCGTTCATGTCCATGCCGCCCGAGCCGGTGTTCATGTCCATGCCGCCCGATCCGCCCGCGTTGCCGTTGTTGTTGGCGGCGGAGTCGCTGTCGTCGTCGTCACCACAGCCGGTGATCGTGAGTGCGGCGGCGGCGATGACCGCGAGACGAAGGAGTGTGGTGCGTGAGTTCATGGGTCTGATTCCTCGGTTCGGTAAGCGGCGTTTGCAAAGTGACGCCGACGTCATTCTTGGTGTAGGTAAAGGTGACAGCGGTGTCAATTAAAATCTTGACACGGTGTTCATTTTTCTACTAGACCGACGCATGCGAATGGCTAACAAACCGAACTCAAAGCGAAAATCACCGAAGCGATGGCGCGCGTGGCGTGGCTTTGTGCTGTGTGCAGCCCTCGCCGGGGCCTGCGGCGACGACCGCGGCGCCGACGACGGGGCCGGCTCCGGCTGGACCTCGTTCGGCCGCGATCAGGCCCACAGCCGCTCGAATCCCGCCGAGTCGGAGATCACCGTCGAGACCGTCGGGAGCCTCGAGCTCGCATGGGAGGTCGACGCCCCGGGCGTCACCTCGACGCCGATCGTGCACGAGGGCGTCGTCTACTGGTCGGACTGGAGCGGCGGCATCCACGCCAGCGACCTCGCCGACGGCGCGATGCGTTGGTCGGTCGAGTACCCCGAGGGCGAGAAGTCGGGCTCGAGCGGCACACCCACCCTGCTGGACGGCGCCCTCTACGTCGTGACCCGGGCCGGCACCGTGATGCGGCTCGATGCCGCCAACGGTGACATCGCATGGGAGACGTCTATCGAGGCCGGCGATCACATCCTCGTCTACAGCTCGCCGACGGTGGTCGACGGGTTGCTGATCATCGGCGTCTGCGGCAACGGCTCCTCGCAGGATGGCGTGTCGCTCGACCTCGCCATCCTCGAGACGTTCCACGGCAGCGTGCAGGCGTTCGACACCGAGACCGGCGCACAGCGCTGGGCCTTCGACACCACCCTGTTCGAAGGACAGCAGTACGGACCCGGCGTGGGCGTCTGGTCCACGGCGACCGTCGATACGGAGCGCGGCATCGCATACATCGGCACCGGCAACGGCTACGACGCCCCCGTCAGCCCCCTGAGCGACTCGCTGCTCGCGCTCGACTACCGCACGGGCGAATACGTCTGGCACACGCAGTACACGGCCGACGATGCGTTCCGGCGCGGCGTCCCGGACACGGGCCCCGACGCCGATGTCGGCGCCGCACCCAACCTCTTCGAGATCGACGGCCGGGCGGTGGTCGGCGTGGGTGACAAGGGCGGCGTCTACCGCGTGCACGATCGACAGGACGGCGAGCTGGTCTGGGAGAAGTCGATCCGGCCCGGCTACTTCATCGGCGGCATCATGGCCCCGGCCGCGCTCCACGACGGCACGCTCTACGTCGCCAGCAACAACGGCGCGGACAACACGTCCAACTACACCTTCGCGCTCGACGCGAGCACCGGCGACCGGCTGTGGCAGGTCAGCACCTTCGGGACGCGTGGCTTCGGCGCGCCGACCTACGCGGGCGGCGTCGTGTACGGCGGCGACAGCGGGACCTCCGAGGGCGGCACCGTGCCGGATGCCTCGACGATGTACGCCTTCGACGCGGCCGACGGCAGCGAGCTGTGGTCCGAGCAGCTGCCCGGTGGACGGGGCGGCGGCATCACGGTCGTCGATGGGACGCTGCTGGTCGGCCACGGCTACCACTTCCAGGTGCCCAGCGCGATGCCGGTCGTCGGCGGACTGCGCGCCTACAGGCCGAAGCCATGACGGCAGGCGAACGACGGGTCGTGCTCATCACCGGCTGCTCGACGGGCATCGGGGCCGCGCTCGCGCAGGCCTTCCACGCACATGGTGACGAGGTGATCGCCACCGCACGCAAGCCCGAGTCGCTCGCGGCGCTGGCGGATGCGGGGATGCACACGCTCGCCCTCGACGTCAACGACCCGCAGAGCGTGGAGGACGCAACCGCGCGCGCCCTGCAGCTCGCCGGGCGCGTGGACGTGCTGGTCAACAACGCGGGCATCAACCTGTTCGGTCCGCTGGTCGAACTGCCGCTGCGCGAGCTCGGCGCGGTCCTCGAGACCAATGTCGTCGGGGTGATGGCGATGACGCAGGCGCTCTTCCCGTCGATGGCCGATCGAGGCAGCGGGCTGGTCGTGAACATCGGCAGCGTCGTGGGCGTGACGCCGACACCGTGGGCGGGCATCTACTGCGCGTCCAAGGCGGCCGTGCACCAGCTGTCGAGCGTGCTGCGCATGGAGCTGGCTCCTTTCGGGATAGACGTCACCGTCGTGCAGCCCGGCGCCGTGCGCTCCAACATCGCACAGAGCGCCGCGCCCGCCATCGAGCGCTTCGCGGCGCCACCGTCGCGCTACCACCGCGCCTACGCAGGCCTGCACGCCCGCACCCACTCGTCGCAGGACGACCCGATGGAGGCGGAGGACTTCGCCGCGCAGGTCGTCGAGCGCGTATCGGTGGAATCGCCGCCGCGCACGATCGTGGTGGGCGGGGACGCGCAGCGCGTCGTGAAGATGCGCGAGCTGCCGGACGACCAGCTGGAGCTGATCATGGGCGCGCACTTCGGTCTCGGCCCGGATTTCGAGCCTGAATCCGAGTCCTGAGAAGATTAAATGACACCTTCGTCATTTTTTAGATGACACACCCGTCATTTACTTGTAGACCACATGTAGGCACTGAGGCGGACGCACGGAGCGACCGGCCCCGCCGGGAGATGGTCATGCAAGAGCTACAGAAATCTCGGATCTGGGTGATGGCGGCCCTCGGCCTGATCGTGGGTGGCTGCGACGGGGAGAGCGGCGGTGGGGCGCCGGGCGAAGCCAATGACGCGCAGGCCTCGTCGTGCGCCGAGGCCGAGTGGACCTGCACCGACTACCTCGACGGCGAAAAGGGGGACGCCCAGCCCTGGCTCGACTACGCCCGCAACCTCGACTGTCCCGCGGAGGTCACGCCCAACCGTGGACCGGGCGCCGCCCGCGGAGCCTGCTGCCACCGCGGCCAGCCCAACAGCGTCACGCTCGACGAGTTCGATGCGCGCGAGGCCGCCGGACAGCTCGAGCCCGACGAGCTCGCCGTCAGCACCTACCGCGTCAACTACGGCGTGACCCTCAACCACCCACTGACCGTCGGCGCCGCCCCCCTGCCCTCGCTGGCCACCGGCCGACGCGACACCATGCAGGAGACGCTCGTGATGCAGTTCGGCGCGCCCCGCAGCGGTGGACAGTGGACGAGCGGAGAGGGCTGGACCGAGATCGGCGCCGCCTTCTACAACTGCGACGACGGCAGCTTCAGCCGCTACAGCGAGACCGCCGCACCGGTCTTCGAGGAGGGCACCTTCCCGAACGCCGACAGCGGCGACCGCTACATGGTCGACCGCATCCCCAACTCGATCGACGCCAGCCAGAGCGGAATGCAGGGGTTCACGACCGCATGGGAAGACCGCATCCACGGCTTCGGCAACAACTCGTTCCTGGACCCAGCGTTCGCCGAATACCAGTGGGACTACGACCTGATCGTGCAGGACTTCGAGCTGATCGCATTCGAGCGCGATGACGAGCTGGTCGACTGCCACGGCGCGCGAGACGGCGACGTGTGGAGCCCCCAGGCGGACGGCTTGTACGAGGCGTTTCTGCCGATGGCGCCCAACAACCGACCCGACAACGGCATCATCACGCTGCAGGAGAGCACCATCTGCACGCTCTTCGCCTTCGGCGTGCTCAGCGACGAGATGGACTTCGCCACGCTCGACTGCGAGACCACCGAGCGTTGCACGCCGGGCTCGGCGGACTGTCGCTGGAAGCAGCTTCCGGACTCGCTGTGTCCGATCACCGACGGGGAGCTCGACACCTGGGAGTGCCACCTCGGCGACGAGGCGCACACGCCGGACTTCGATGGCGACGCGGTGCGCTGCACCGCCGACGCGCCCACCGAGCGCGATGCCACGGGCGATGTCGAGGGACAGTGCTGCGATCCGCTCGGCGCCTCCGACACCCTGCCGGCGTGCAATGCCTGGCGCACGCTCAACGACTACACGTTGGCCTCAGCCGTCGTCCGCGAGGACGTGTCGGACGAGGTCTTCAGGTCCTGCCTGTAATCACGCAGACAGACACAACCACAACCACAGCAGACAACACACCGCAAACATCCCCACACAGCGGCGCGGGGAGCTGCCCAGGCTCCCCGCGCCGGTACCTAACACAAACCACAACCCCCGCAGACGGCGAGCCATGCACGACCTCCTCCTCAAGAACGCGCACATCGTCGACGGCACGGGCGCACCCGCCTACGGGGGAGACCTCGTCATCGACGAGGGCGTGGTCGTCGACATCGTCTCGCCAGGCACGGCGAGCGGTCCCGCCAGACGCGTCATCGACGCAGACGGACGCGCGGTCACACCGGGCTTCGTCGACGCGCACACGCACCTCGACGGCCAGCTGCTGTGGGATCCGCTCGGCACGCCCGCGTGCTGGCACGGCATCACCACCGTGCTCATCGGTCACTGCGGCGTCACGTTCGCACCGGTCAAGCCCGACGACCGTGACGCGCTCGCCGCGATGCTCGAGACGGTGGAGGACATCCCCCGCGACGCGATCATGAACTCGCTGGTCTGGAACTGGGAGAGCTACGGCCAATACCTCGACGCCCTCGACGCGCAGCCCAAGGGCGTCAACGTGGCAGGCCTGATCGGGCACGCCGCCGTGCGCTACTACGCGATGGGCGAGCGCAGCCTCGACAAGGACACGGAGCCCACCGAGGGTGAGCTCGCCGTGATGGTGGAGCTGGTGCGTGAGGCGATCGGCGCGGGCGCTGTCGGGTTTTCGACCTCGCGGACCCTGACCCACCGCGCGCCCGACCGCCGGCCGATCCCCGGCACGTACGCAAGCTTCGACGAGCTGAGCGCATTTGCACAGGTGCTCGGCGACCTCGGCAAGGGGGCGCTGCAGCTGATCCCTCGCTTCATGGAGGGCGAGAAGGACATGCAGCGGCTACCGCAGACGCGGCGGGAGCTGTCGTGGATGTTCGACACCTCGCGGCGCCACGGCTGCCCGATCGTGTTCTCGCTCTTCACCCACCGGGCGACCCGCGGCCAGCCCGCGAAGATCCTCGACATGCTCGACGAGCTCTCGGCGACCGGTGGCCGTGTGCGACCGATGGCGGGTCTGCGCGCTGGCACGACGCTCTCGTCTCTGCACAACTTCTCGCCGCTGACCAAGATGCACCCCGTGTGGCATGAGCTGTACGCGCTGCCCTACCGCGAGCGCATCGCAGCGGTGCGCGACCCGGCCTGGCGTGCGCGGCTGAGCTCGGACGACGGCCCGCTCAACGAGTACATCGGCAACGACTACTTCCTCTTCGGTCCCGAGCGCTGCAACTACGAGCGTGATGAGGCGCTGCGCGTCGGCGTCGTCGCGAAGGCCGAGGGCAAGCGCCCCATCGACGTGGTCATCGACCGCATGGCCGAGACCCACGGCGAGCAGATCTTCGCGTTCGCGACCAACAACCACGACGTCGACGAGCTGGAGGCGATCATGGATCACCCCGAGTCGCTGATCGGCCTCGGCGACGCGGGTGCCCACGTGGGCTACATCGCCGACTCCTCGTCGACGACCTACACGCTGACGCACTGGCACCGCGACCAGGGCAAGTACACGATCGAGGAGGCGGTGCGCCGCATCACGTCGGACGCCGCCGAGGCCTTCGGCATCCACGACCGTGGCCGACTCGCCGTCGGCATGCCCGCGGACATCAACGTCATCTCCATGGCCGATCTGCAGATCGAGCTGCCGCGCTATGTGCATGATTTTCCATGCGGTTCGGGGCGCTGGACACAGAAGGCCCGGGGCTACGACTACACCATCGTCAATGGCGAGGTCTTCGTCGAGGACGGCCACTTCACCGGCGCCCTCGCCGGGCAGCTGGTCAGGGCCTGAGCGGAAGCCTGGCCGAGCGGCGAATCCGCACCGAATAATGTTGACACTACCGTCAACTTTGTCATAACCAAATAATGACGCCGCGGTCAACTTTGGGCAGGACGGCACAGGGGACAACCGAAATGAACAGCCTTCAAAACCACGTCATCGTCGCGGCGCTCGCACTCGTCCTGATGCACGCCGGCGGCTGCGCCGAGACGGAAGGCGACACCGGCTTCGACCCGACCTACGGCGGTGGCGGCGCCGGCCAGGGCCCCACGTCGCAGGACAACACCCTCAACGCCGGCGGCGGCAGCGGCGATCAGTCGGTCGCCGGCACCGGCGGTAGCAGCGCCGGCGGCAGCGGTGGAACGGGCGGCGGCACCGACGGCGCAACGGGACCGATGTCCGGTCTCGGCTCGGCGCCGATCTCCTGCACCGCGGCCGACCTCAGCGCGTGCCCCGGCGTCCCGGAGGAGCAGATCGACGACGGCGACGTCTGCTGCACGACGATGGCGGACACCGGCGACGCGGCGGGCTGGCGCGCCGAGGCCGCGAACCTCTGCGGCATCGACTACACCAAGGCCGGCTACACCGGCTGCAACCAGGTGCAGAAGCCCGGCGAGCTCGACGCCGCGTGCCCGGACGCCGACCCGTACGACCTCGGCACCGTCGAGCAGGGCTGCTGCCAGAAGGCGACCGGCGCCTGCGGCACGTACGACCCGATCGCCCTCGGCTGTCGGCTCTACCCCGCCACCGCGAGCCTGCCCGCCTGCGGCACGCCCGGCGGCGACGACGTCGGCGCCGGTGACACCGGAGGCGGCACCACGCCGCCCCCCGGCGATGACACCGGCGGTGGCACCGGCAGCGGTGCAACCGGCGGCTGGAAGGACTTCCCCTGCGATGCGGGTGCGGGCCTCGGCGGCAACCTGACGTTCCTGTGCGAGGGCGCCGGCAGCTGTCCCTCGGGATGCACCGCGGCGACCATCGGCGGCGGCGACTACTGCTTCTGCGGCGAATCGGAAAGCGACCGCCAGGACTGGATGGGCGCCGACTCGGCGTGTGCCTCGGCCGGCATGGCGCTGGTGACGATCGACGACCAGGCCGAAAACGACGCCGTGGCGCAGTTCATGCTCGACCAGGGTCTGCCCTCCGGCGACGACGGCTCGATGTGGATCGGGGCCAACGACCTCGACTCCGAGGGCAACTTCGTGTGGGCGGACGGCACGGCGGTCGGCTTCACCGCATGGATCGCCGGCCAGCCCAACGACGCGGGCATGGGCGAGGACTGCACCGTGCTGCAGGCCAGCGCCAGCGGCGGATCGTCAGGCGGCGGCGGCGGCGGCACCCCAGGCGCCTGCCCCGACGGCTCCTTCATGCTGAACGGCTGCTGCCGGTACTGCGACGACTTCTGCGAGTGCCTCTAGGATGAGCGAGGCTGGGGAGCACGGTTGCCGCGGGACGTTGGCTGCGCATCTGGCGCACCCCCTCTCCTGTATGCTCCTCGCCACGCTCGGCTGGGGCTGCGCATCGGTCGACGAGCAGCTGCTCGACGAGGTGCAGTCCGATGCGAGCCTCTCGGGTGCGGGTGGCACGCCTGCCACGCCCGACGAACCGATCGTCGACACCCCGGATGCTGCGGTGCCGCCCGACGCCTCGACCGAGCCCACCGCGGACGTGGGCTGCGTCCCCAACGACGATGAATTCGACGAGGTCTGCCGGCAGATCTGCCCCGAGATCTGCAACGGCCAGGACGACGACTGCGACCGCCTGGTCGACGAGGGCGCACCCGAGGACACGTGTGTGCTCGGCCACGCACAGGGCGTGTGCCTCGAGGGCTCGTGCCTGATCGTGGGTTGCGACGACGGCTTCCGCGACTGCGACGGCGAGCCGGACAACGGCTGTGAGGCGCCGCTCGCCGACCCCGACAACTGCGGGAGCTGCGGCCTCGTCTGCGCGATCGAGGACGCGGTGGAGGCCTGCTTCCTGGGCAGCTGCGTGATCGACCACTGCGAGGCGGGACACGGCGACTGCGACGAAGACGCGAGCGACTGCGAGGCCCCGCTCGACACGTTCGACCACTGCGGCGGGTGCGGTATCGCCTGTGGCGATCTGCCCAACGCGGTACCGACCTGTGCGATGGGCGCCTGCGGCGTCGACCGCTGCGAGGGCAACTTCGGCGACTGCGACGGCGTCGCCGACAACGGCTGCGAGACGAGCCTGGACGTGGGCGAGCACTGCGGCGGATGCGGCATCGTCTGCGACCCCGTCGGAGGCCAGGGCGACTGCGGCAGCGGGATTTGCCTGACGGACGGCTGCGATGACGGCTTCGGCGACTGCGATGGCGACGCCACCAACGGTTGCGAGCCGCTCGACACGTCCGCCGACTGCGGGGCCTGCGGCACGACCTGCGACACGAGCCTCGCCAACGTGGCGGTCGCCAGCTGCGAGGGCAGCGGCTGCACGGTCACCTGCGAGGACGGCTACGGCGACTGCAACGGCGACAGCGGCGACGGCTGCGAGCTACGGCTCGACAGCATCGCCCACTGCGGTGGCTGCGACATTCCCTGCGCCTTCGACCACGCGGTCGCGGACTGCGCGTCCGGGAGCTGCGAGCTCGTCCGCTGTGCGGACGGCTACGGCGACTGCGACCAGCAACCCGACGACTGCGAGCAGCCCCTCGATCAGCTCGACCACTGCGGCGCCTGCGGCGATGTCTGCGACAAGGTCTCGTGCGGTGGTGGCGTCTGCTCGTCCGCGGTGTGCACCGCACCGGAGGCCGACTGCGATGGTGTCGGCGGCTGCGAGATCGACCTGTCGGACGACCTCGCCCACTGCGGCGCGTGCGACTCGCCCTGCGAGTTCGACGTGCAGGACCCGCACGCGTCCGTCGCGTGCGTCGACAGCGGCTGCGCGCTCACCTGCGACGCCGGCTACGACGACTGCGACGGCGACCCACGCAACGGCTGCGAGACCGACCTCGACTCGATGATGGACTGCGGGGCATGCGACAGCGTGTGCTCGGCGCCCAACGGCATCGCGAGCTGCAGCGCCGGAACCTGCGTGCTCGACAGCTGCGAGCCCGACTGGGACGACTGCGACGGAGACGGCCTGAGCTGCGAGACCCGGCTCGACTCCACGGCCCACTGCGGCGCGTGCGATGCCGGCTGCGACCTGCCCGACGCGGTCGAGGCCTGCAGCGGCGTCCCCGGCGACCGCGCATGCACGGTCGCGGCATGCGAGGACGCCGACTTCGCGGACTGCGACGGCCAGCCGGACAACGGCTGCGAGGTCGACACGCGCAGCGCGACGGCCAACTGCAGCAGCTGCGGGCTCGACTGCGGAGCGCAGCCCCAGGTGCTCGCGGCGGCCTGCGTGGACTCGAGCTGCAACATCGTCGAGTGCGTGGCGGGCTACGGCGACTGCAACCAGGCGCCCGGCTGTGAGACCGACCTCGCCTCGCCGCAGCACTGCGGGGGCTGCGGCCAGGACTGCGACGACGCGCTCGCCAACACGACCTCCACCGGCTGTGGCGTCGGCCTCAGCTGTGAGGTCGTCAGCTGCGCTGCGGGCTTCGCCGACTGCGACGGGGACCACGGAAACGGCTGCGAGACCTCGACCCACGACGTCGCCAACTGCGGCGGCTGCACCGCCTACGGCGAAAACCAGGACTGCGACCTCCCGGGCGCGACCGCGGTGTGCCCCGCCGGCATGTGCGAGGTCGACGCCTGCGATTCCGACTACCTCGACTGCGACGGCCTGATGGGCAACGGCTGCGAACAGCAGCTGAGTGTGGACGGGCCCTGCATCGGGTTCCCGTACCCCCCGTCCAACTTCGACCCGGCCGTGCTCCCGCAGGGGCTACCCGACGTCAACCTCGACTGCGGCGACCAGGTCGGCTTCGACTCGGCGACGATGACGTTCTCCAGCTGGTGCGCGGGCGAGCCGATGCCGGAGGTCGTGGACGCGGTCGACGTGGTGATCCTCGCGTTCGGCTCACTTCAGCTCGGCATGACGACTCAGCTCGGCATGACCGGCGACCGCCCCGTGATCGTGGCCGTGGTCGGCGACGCGGCCATCGACGGCACGCTGCACGCACGCGGTGTCGCCGACGTCGGCGGTGCGGGCGCCAACTCGGACTGCGGGACCGGCGCCGGTGGGCAGTCGGGGCACAAGAAGGGCGGCGGAGGTGGCGCCGGCTTCGGCGGCTCCGGCGCTGACGGTGGCGGCTCGACCTCCGGAGACGGCGCAGCGGCCTGGGGCGAAGAGACGCTGTCCCCGCTGCGCGGCGGCTGCAGCGGTGGCAACGGCCAGAACGGGAGCAGCGACGGCGGCGGAGGCGGCGGCGGGCTGCAGCTGTCGGTGGCCGGTGTGCTCACGGTGGCGGGCGTCATCTCCGCGTCGGGCGGCGGCGGGCAGCGCGGCAGCGGCTCCACGGGCAGCGGCGGCGGCGGCGGCAGCGGCGGCGGCGTCCTGATCGAGGCGGACGAGGCCATCCTCGAGGCGAGCGCGTTCATCTCCGCCAACGGGGGCGGGGGCGCCGGCGGGCAGGCCGACGACGGCGGTGACACGAAGAACGGACAGGACGGAGACGACGGCGAGCCGGCCTCCGCGGCGCGCGCCCAGGGCGGCAACGGCGGCAACGGCGACGACAGCGGCGGCGACGGCGGCGACGGCGGCTCCGAGGTCGGCCCCGCACAGTCGGGCGGCGGCCCCAACGGCTCGGACGCGGGCGGCGCGGGCGGCGGCGGTGGCGTGGGTCGCATCCACATCCACGGCGCCAGCAGCTGCACGCTCGACGCGGGGGCGAGCCCTGCGCCGTCGACCAGCGGCTGCTGAGCCACGACGATCGAGTTTGTGAAGCAGGGAAACGGGAGGGACGTGATGCCAGTCTTGTATGCGTGGAGTGTGATTGCGATCGTTGCGATGGTCGCGGGCTGCGATGGATCGACGAGCGCGGCGGACGACGAGCCCGATGCGAGCACGGGGATGGACACCGACATGGCGATGGCCGAGCTCGGCGCGCCGATCGAGCTCGAGTGGCCGGGCGACAACCCCGACTACGCGTGCGCCGACGTGGACTGCGTGCTGACCAACATCAAGAGCGGCCCGATCCGCGTGGAGCCGTTCCCCGATCAGCCGGCGATCATCGACTACCCGACCGACCTCAGGGAGGGCGAGCGCGTGACGCTCATCCTGAACCTCCACGGCGGCGGCTCGTACGCCAACTGGCAGCGCCACTACTTCCCGGCCAAGGATCACGTGGACGAGATGCGGCTGATCGTCATCCACCCGCAGGCGCGAAACATCGACGGCCTCAACCGATGGCCGATGGATGGCTCGGATGACCGCTACATCCGCGCGCTGATCGCGTTTGTCGATGATCGCTTCGAGGCCGTCGACATCGACGCCTTCTGGGTCGTGGGCCACTCCAACGGTGGCATGTACGGCAACCAGATCTCCTGCTTCGGCGACCTGCGCCCGCGCATGACGGGCCACCTGAACCTGTCCGGCTTCTCCCGGGGCGCCTTCGGCTTCGGGGCGCGCTGCGACATCAACTTCATCTTCTCGCGCGGCGAGCACGAGACCAACATGATCCCGCCGCAGCCGAATCCGACCGCCGAGTCCTACGACTGCGGCGCCGCGGTGCCCAGCGACGACATCGTGGACGCGCAGGGCGGCCAGATCTACGACACCTCACCGGGGCGCACGATGACGGACTCCTGGGGTGGGCCCGCCGGCCCGGGCAGCGCCACCTTCGAGCAGCATCCGGGATGCGACAACGGGCGGGTGGTCGCCGGCTACGTGCGGCTCGGCAAGGGCCACACCGAGGGGCACGAGCCCAACGTCACGCGCCACATGCTCGAGCTCATGCTGAGCGCGAGCAACCCCTGAGCGCCCCGGCCCGCACGCCACTCAGATCGGATAGGGCAGCGCACAGCCGAAGAGCACCTCGACGCTCGCGCCGCTGTCCGCCTGGACGACCTCGCACGTGTCCGGGCACAGCTGGATGCTGTCGCCGTCGATGTAGAAGCTCGCGTCGTCGCACTGCGAGGGGTCGGCCGTCTGGCGCAGCACCTGGGCGGCAGCGCTGGACGGCGTGTAGCTCACCTCGACGGTGGACAGATCGAGCGCCTCGCCCTCGGGGGCATCCGGGATGGCGAAGTCGCAGGCGACGGTCGTGTCCTCGACCACGCCCTCGGCGATGCGCTCGAAGACCGCATCGAACATGTTGCCCTCGCAGACGGGGAACTTCAGGCCCCCGGTGAGGTTGCTCAGCGCCTGGTGACCCATGCCCGGTGCGGCCGCGGTTGCGCACTCGCTGCCGATGACGGGATCGGTCGGAAGCCAGGGGTCGGCCGCGGGCGTGTTTTCGCCCAGCGCCACGATGCTGTGCCACACGTAGTCGCGCTTCGACTCGTTACCGAAGTGGCCACCGGGCAGCGACAGCAGCGCCGAGTCGAACTCGAGCGCCATCGTCTCCGCAGTGACCGTGTCGTTGCGGTCGTTGTAGTCACCGCAGTCGACGCCGTCGTCGCTGATCTCGACGAACACCTGAAACGCCTCCGCGCGCAGCCACTGTTGCAGGCCGTCCGGGGCGAGCCCGTGGCGGTCGGGGCGGTCGTAGGCCTCGAGCAGCTTGCACCACGAGTCCGTGCTGCCCACGCCGTCGTCGTAGTGAAAGAAGACGGGCTCGTTCAGCGCCGGCATGTCACCGCTGCGCGCCGTCGCGCAGTCGGCGGCCGGGCTGAGCGTGCCGCCGATGCACACGTTCTGGTCGCCCAGCTCGCCGTGGCGCGTGAGCATGATGACGCGGTAGTCGATGCCGCTGGCCGCAATGATCGACGCGAAGCTGTCGTTGACGTTCGCGACGACGCCCTCGATCTCCTTGCCCATGCTGCCGGAGTTGTCGATCACGAAGACGATGTCGACCGGCCGGTACTGCAGCGACGCGTCGGCCTGCTGCTGCACACAGGCGTTGCCGTCGACGATGCCTCCGCCAGCGGCATTGCCGGCGCCGCCACCAAGCCCGGCGCCGTCGCCAGCGCCGCCCTCCGACGCGCCGCCCCCGCCGCGTCCGGCCCCGCTGGCACCGCGCTCGTCGGCGGAGCAGGCCACGGCCAGGACCGCCAGCCACGGGCACGCGCGGCGAGCAAGGGTCGCTTTTGTCGGGTGTTCCATCGTATGCATCCTCGTTTGCATACAGAGTGACACTAGCGTCACATTTTGTGTATCAATTTATGACACGTACGTCATTTATGAGGATCTACAGGGCGACGACCCAGGTCACCGTCTCGCCCGCGGCCAGATCCATCTCGAGCGTCCGGCGCAGGCCGACGGTTCGTCGAGGGTCGGACGTCCGCCTCAGGGCTGCAGCGGGGCGACGCAGAAGGCGTCGGTCGTGCAGTAGGGGTAGTAGCACCAGCCGTCGCGCGGTGTCTCGGTCACGCGGTTGAAGAACTGGCCGAGGCGGTGACCGCAGTCGGCCTCCGGATCGTCCGCCACCTCGGCGACGTTGACCGCCACCGCGAGACCGATGTCCGAGCCACCGGTCGGCGTCCAGCCCGGGAGCTCGAGGTCGGCGCCCGCGATCAACACCTCGACATCGTAGCCATCGTCTGTGCGGACCGCGCGGATGTCGGGTGAGTCCCAAGTGCCGAGCGCAGTGGGCGGCCAGCTCCAGCGGCTGCCGCGCGCGCTGGGCGTGTCGTCGACGGGCGCGGCGACGACGAACTGCACCGTGCCCGGCGCGTCGTAGTCGGGCGCCGCACCGAAGACGCCGTCAGTGTCGAGGTAGATCTCGACGCCGTCGCCGCAGTAGTCCTCCATCAGGTTGGGCCACACCAGGCGCGTCGAGTCGGTGACCGAGACGAACACGTAGATCCCGTCGGCGTGGTAGGCCACCGCGTAGAACGCTTCCCGGTCCGCCGGCAGGGCGCGCGGGCCGGTCCAGCCGAGCTGCGGCAGGCGACGCAGCGTGAGCCCGGCCTCGAGTGTGCCGTCGATCAGCGGCCGCTGCGGCAGGACGAACACGTCCTCGCAGAAGTCGCCGTCCTCGGGAACTGCAGCATCGGGCAGACCGCCAGCGTCGCGACCGGCATCGAGCGGGGATGCGGCGTCGACCGAAGCATCCATCGAAGCGTCGTCGACGGATGCATCGTCGGCTGAAGCATCGGGACGGGGCACGCTGGCGTCCATGACGCCCACATTGGCGTCCGGTGTCTCGCCGCCATCCTCCGGCGCGGCCGCGTCGACGCCACCGTTGGCTGAATCCTCCAACAGCTCCGCGGCCGCATTCCGGTCGAAGCCGATGCGCCCGCAGGCGGTCACAGCACCCAGCACCACCACCCATGCCCAACGCGCCACAACCCGATCGTAGCAGCGCCGTGACCCGACCACCCACTGGCTGCCCGTACGGCAATACGTGGGCCGAGCCCACCGATATCCCCGCATATTTCCACACATTGACACCACATAATGTAACAGTTATAGATGTCGTATGAGTGACGCAACCGCACAGGGCGAGGCTTGGGCGCCGCTTCGACGAGACTGGCCGCGGGCGCTGCGGGGGCTGCGGGGGCTGGCGCGGCAGACCGACGACACGAGCCAGGTCTTCGAGATCATCCACTCGCTCGAGGGCAACACCCTGGAGCGCTCGATGCAGCGCACGCTCTCCAGGCCCGAGGGGCGCGCGTTGATCGCGAGCCGCTCCCTGCTCAACCCGCTGCTGCTGGATCGCGAGCACCTGGCGACGCTTCCCGAGGATACGTTCGGTGGCGCGTACCTGCGCTTCATGGTCGCGAGCGAGATCACCGCGGACGGCCTCGACGACGCCCAGGACGCGGCGCGCGAGCACGACGCAGACGATCGCGAGATGCCACCCGAGTACGAGTACCTCGGGCACCGCTTCGTCGAGCAGCACGACCTGTGGCACGTACTGTCGGGCTACGACAGCGACGACACCGGCGAGCTGGCCAACCTCTGGTTCTCGTACGGGCAGTTCGGACAGCTCGGGATGGGCTTCATCGCACTGCTGGGAACGATCGACGGGCCGCCGAGCCTCGCGTGGTGGCGCTACATGGTGCGCGCCTATCGACGCGGTCGACGCGCCGCGTTCCTGGTCGCACAGCCACTCGAGGAGATGCTCGAGCTACCGCTGAGCGATGTCCGCGCACGTCTGCGTATCAGCGAACCCGCGCTCGCCCATCCGAAGGGACTGTTCGCAGGCGACCGCAGCAAACACGGCATCGGCAGCCGGCGCGTCCTCTCGGCCTAGCAGATCCCGCCGGGGCTACAGCTCGTGCTGGAGGTCGCGCAGCGTGACCGCCCAGGACATCTCCAGCTCGCGCGCTGCGTCCTTCGCGAGTTCTGCACACGCCTGCTCGGGCAGCGCGCGGCGGGCATGATCGCGGCACGGCACCTTGTCGCGCTGCGTGTAGACGTGCTTTGCGTCGGCAGCGGAGCCGTCCATGCGCACGACCTGACCGCCTCGACCTGGCAACAGCGCCCTGCCCAGGAACGCGCGTGGCCGCTCGATGCCCAGGTAGTGCAGCAGCGTCGGCGCGATGTCGACCTGGCCGCCGACCGTGTCGATCTCGCCCGTGCGGCGCGCGCCCGGCCAGACGAAGAGCAGCGGGATCCTGTCGACCGACCAGTGCCGCTCCCCCAGCTGCGCCATCCCCACGCCCTCGCCGAGCGAGGAGAGGGTGCGCTTGGCGCGCTTCTGGATGCGCTCGTCGAAGCGTAGCTTCGAGTCGTGGTCGCCGTAGAGCACGACCAGCGTCTTGCCCGCTAGCGGAGAGGCGTCGAGCAGCTCGAAGAAGTGCTGCAAGCTCTGGTCGACGTAGCGCATCGAGTGCAGGTAGTTCCCGAGCATGCCCAGGCCGTAGACGCGGCGCAGCGTGCGCTGCTTGCGCGGCACGTAGTTGTACGGGTGGTGTGAGGTCAGCGTGATCAGCATGCCGAAGAGCGGCTGGTCCAGCTTCGCCACGCGCGCGAGGCCGCGCTCGAGGAAGACCTCGTCGGCCATTCCCCAGCCCATGCGGCGCGAGCTGCCGAGGCTTCGCCGGAAGTAGCTGTGGTCGAAGCCGAGCGACGGGTGGAAGCGCGAGCGGTTCCAGTAGCCACGCTTGTAGCCATGGGCCGAGACCGTCGTGTAGCCCTTGCTCCGGAGCAGACGCGGCAAGGAGACGAAGTGGTTGTCGGGTCGCCTGAAGGACACCGCGCCCACCGGCAGCGGCTGCTGCGAGCACATCGTGGCGTACTCGCAATTGCTGGTCGGCGCCGGCCCCGTCTGATCGTAGATGCGGGTGAAGTACTGGCTGCGCTTCTTCAGCGAGTCGAGGAACGGCATCACCGGCTTGCCCCGGAAGCGCGCCTCCATCACCCACTGCTGCACCGCCTCCACCTGCAGGAACAGGACGTTGAGATCGCGGGCCAGGCCGAAGTCCGGGCCGCGTGCGCCGCGCTCCTCGCGGGCCCGCTGTGCGAAGTACGCGTCGATGTCCGCGCGCTCCTGCGGCCCCAGCGCCTTGCTCTGTGCGCGCTCGCGGATCACCCGGGCGCTGTCGAACGCATGCGCGGTCAGCACGCCGCGGTGCACCCAGGCGGTGATCCGAAAGACCTTCCAGGAGCGCTTGCCATCGAGGAACGTGGTGGTCGCGCTGGCGAGCGGCCAGGCGGCGGCCGAGAGCAACAACGTGACGGCCACACCCGCGCGCAGCTCGTGCCTCCACTGCGTGCTGCCTGCGGCCGGCCCGGGCCAGGCGAGGATGGCGAGGGCGGCGGGCAAGTAGGCGAGGAAAGCCAGGTCGGCCGGGCGCGAGAGCCCGGCGATGCTGTCGCGGATGCTCCAGAGGTTGGTGCCGCCGGAGAAGGTCACCAGCGACGGAAGCGTGTCGAGACCGCGCAGCGTGATCGTGTCGGCGTAGCCGAGCAGGCCGAGCAGCGCCACCAGCGCAGCGGATGCGAAGCGGCGCCACCTCACCGGCAGCAGCGACAGCGGTACACACACGGCCGCTGCACCCGCGCACGCGAGCAGCCAGGCGTCCCCCTTCATTCGGATCGTCGTGAGGACCGAGACCAGCACCGCCACCAGCAGCGCACCCAGCCAGGTGACGGCTAGCGGCACGAGGCGTCGAGCCCAGCGCTGCACGGCCGGCCCGCCAGCGCCGCGGCGGCGGAGCACGGCACACGCGACGAGCGGCACCACCGCATAGAGCGCGGCGGCGATGAGCGCTTCGCTCAGCGCCATCGCTGCTCCGCCGCGACCGGCGCGGTGGTGGCTCGCTGGGTCTGGGTCATCGATCCGGCTCCGGGTTCGCCCCCCACCTACAGCATCGCGGGGCCCGGGGCCAACCGCTGCGCTGCCCCCGCCCAAACTTCACGCCACGGGCGCCCCGCGCTACGCTGGCGAGGCCAACGCCAACCCCACGGAGGCCCCATGGTGCCGCGACTCGACCTACTCGTGCTGCTGATGCTGCTGGCTGCGATCACCGCCTGCGACGACAGCGACGGCCCCACGGACGGCGGCCTCGATGCAGGCGGCGACGCGGCGCTGCCCGACGGCGGAGATCCCGGCGACGGGGACGGCGACGGGGACGGCGATGGCGACGGAGACGGCGACGGCGATGGCGATGGCGATGGAGACGGTGACGGTGACGGCGTCTCGCTCGCAGAGTGCGCGGCCGACTGCCGTGCGGGCAGCGCGGGGCCGCCGCTCAACGACTGCGTCGAGACGGGGGGCTTTCGGGAGTGCGTGTACACCTGCGAGTCCGACGGCGAGTGCGAGGAGCCGTTCTACGGCGGCTGCACGGAGACGGCCGATGACGGCCGGACCTACTGCGGCTACGCGCCCTGACGCGCCCTCAAACGATGCGGATACGCGTACCGCAGAGCTCGAGGTCAGCGGGCGACTGACCGGCTGCGCCCTGGACATCGAAGGTCGTCAGGCCTTCGCCGCGATCGTCGGCCACCGGTGCGAAGCGCAGCTCACCGGACGCGAGCGCCACGCGATAGCGACCGCCATCGATCGCCTCGGGCGCGCCTAGCCCCAGCACCTCGGCCCAGCGCGTGGCCATGGCGAGGGGATCGACCGCGGCAAGCTCCGCGCCGACGATCGAGATGACGCGATCGGTGCGACGCGAGTCGCGCCAGCTCGGCCCCGCCCAGCGCCACTCGCCGGCGGGCGTGGGCTGATCGATCGAGACGATGGCCGCGCCGATGTCACGCGGGTGCAGGTGGATCGTCGAGATGTCGGGCAACTCGATCTCCCACACGGTGCGCACCTGCGCCGCCGCGACGCGGGCGCGGGCTGCGGGTAGATCATCGGTCTCGAAGATCACCATGTAGCCGCCGTCGCCGCCCCGCCGCTGCAGCAGCCGCCCCGCCGTGGTGCCGTCGCGCGTGGGCGAGACCACCTCGAGGAAGGTGTCGCCGATGGTCATCAGCGCGTTGTGCAGCCCGAACTCCCCGACCCCCGGGTCGCGATGACAGATGTCGACGCCGAGCGCGTCGCAGAGTGCGGCGACGGTGGGCTCGAGGTCACGGGCGACGAGTGCGATCTGTCTGATGTGCATGCCGTAGCCTAGCGGATCCATAGCTTTGAGGCTGCCGTCGACTGGCAAGACCGATAGACTGCCCGCGATGATCAACCGCTGGTTCCACCTCCCGAAGCTGCACGTGCCCGCCCCGGGCAAGGAGCGCACGGTCGGGTGGCTCGAGCTGTTCTACGACCTCATCTTCGTCGCGACGATCATCCAGCTAGGCACATTGCTCGGCCGCGAGGTCAGCGGCGCCGGTGCGATGCGCTTCGCCGGGGTGTTCACGGCCATCTGGTACACCTGGCTCGGCTTCACGCTGTACGCCAACCGCTTCGTCGTGGACGACATGCTGCACCGGACGATGACGTTCGCGCAGATGTGGGCGATCGGCGCCGTCGGCGTGTCGGTCGCGCAACTCGCCGATGGCAACCCCATGCCCTTCGCGCTGAGCTACGGCGCCGCGCGCGTCATCTCATGCGCCTTCTACGCGCGCTCCTACATCCAGGACCCGTCGACCCGCGCGCTCACGCGCCCGTTCATGATCGGCTTTGCGGTCGGGGCGGCGCTCTGGCTCGGCAGCGCAGCGCTTCCGAAGCCGACCATCTACCTCGTGTGGGGCGTCGCGCTGGTGATCGACTTTGCGACGCCGCTGCGCGCGCAGGCACGGGCGAGCATCGCGCGCTTCCCCCCCGACATGCACCACCTGGCGGAGCGCTTCGGCCTGCTGACCCTGATCGTGCTCGGCGAGTCCTTCGTCAAGGTGCTCAGCAGCCTCAGCCAGCAGGGCGGTCTCGGCTGGGGAACGCTGCTCAACAGCGGGCTGTCGCTGGCGATCACATGCAGCCTCTGGTGGCTCTACTTCGATGATGTGGCCGGCTCGCGCATCAAGGAGGGCAGGCTCAACCCGTTCATCTGGATCTACGGCCACCTGCCCCTGTCGATCGGGGTCACGGCGACCGGCGTGGCGATCTACAAGGCGGTCAACTTCGACCCCGAGCAGATCGCACCGCTCAAGTACCGCCTCTTCCTGTGCGGCTCGCTGAGCCTGGTGCTGCTGTCGGTAGCCCTCATCGACGCGGTGACGACCCGCAGGCAGTCGGAGGTGCGGGACGGACTGAGAACCAACATGCGGCTCGCCGCCGCCGCCCTGACGATGGCGATGGTGCCCGCGGGCGGACTGCTTCCCGCGGGTAGCTTCCTCGGGCTGGTCGCCGCCTTCGGGATCCTGCAGGTGCTCTTCGACCTCAGCACCGCGCCCCACACCGACCCGCACGCGGCGCACGCGGAGCACCCGGCCATGTTCACGCCACTGGACGACAGCGAGGAGCAGGGCGACGAGGACGGCCAGGACAGCCAGGACAGCCAGCCGACGATGAGCGATGCACAGCGCATGATGCTCTCCGGCGCGGGCATCGTGCGGCGGGGGGCGCCCAACGAGCTCAGGCGCGATCTCTACTTCCACTTCATGCAGGGAAGCTGGACGCAGATCTTCCTGGCGATCGTGTTGGCCTACCTCGGTGCGAACCTGGTCTTCGCGATGCTCTTCATGATGGAGCCCGGCTCCGTGAGCTCGATCCGCAGCGACTCCTTCATCGACGCCTTCTCGTTCAGCGTGCAGACGATGAGCACGATCGGCTACGGCACCATGGCGCCGGTCACGACCTACGCCCACATGCTCGTGACCGCCGAGGCCTTCGTCGGTGTGGTGGGGGTCGCGCTGGTCACCGGCCTGATCTTCGCCAAGGCCTCCCGGCCGCAGTCGAGTGTGCTGTTCAGCAAGTGCGCGATCGTCGACAGCCACGACGGCAAGCGCGTGCTGAGCTTCCGTGTGGCCAACGCCCGCGGCAACGAGGTGGTCGAAGCCACGCTGAGGGTCGCCATCCTGCGCAACCACGTCAGCGCGGAAGGACAGCAGCTGCGCAAGCTCGCTGACCTGAAGCTCGAGCGCGACATGACGCCCGTCTTCATGATGAGCTGGCAGGTCTTTCACATCCTCGACGAGAGCAGCCCGCTGCACGACGTGGACGCGCAGACGCTGCACGACGAGGACGCCATGATCATCGTCACGCTCACCGGACACGACGGGACCTACGCCCAGACAACCCACGCACGCCACGCCTACGGGCCGCGCGACATCCGCATCGGACACCACTTCCGCGACGTGATGTCGCGCCTCGAGGACGGCAGGATCGTGCTGGACCTCGAGCGCTTCCACGACACGATCGCGCATGAAGACGCCGAACAAGCCGAAGAACAGGGTTGAGGGCCGCGGTTCCGCAGTGTGGGGTTGAAGCCTTTCTCCGGCCGATCCAACATGTTGCGATGACCCGCCACACCCTCTTCTGGCTCGCAGCGTTCCTGATCACCGGCTGCGCCGGCAGCGGCAACGTCCCCGATGACGACGCCGGCAGCACGGGCGACGGTGACTCCGGCGACGGAGACTCGGGTGATGGCGATGGGGATGGCGGCAGCTGCACCGTCGGTTCGGAGGGCTGCGCCTGCACGCCCGGCGGCGGCTGCGACCCCTTGTTGAGCTGCCTGTCAGCGCTGTGCGTCGACCCGGCGGACGACGCGGATGGGGGTCCCGGAGGCGACGGCGATACCGGTGGAATCGGCGGCGGCGATGGCGACGGCGACGGCAACGGCGACGGCGACGGCGACGGCGACGGTGAGCCCCCCCCGCCCACCTACGGCGACTGCTCCAGCAGCTCGGACTGCCCCGGCGACGAGACGTGCGCGTCGGTGGGTGGCGGCGGCGGTGGATTCCCGATCGGCAACCGATACTTCTGCTCCGAGCCCTGCGACAACGACCAGGACTGCTCGCCACCGAGCAGCGGGAACGCGAGCTCGGGCTGCAGCAGCAGTGGCTTTCCGGGCACCTCGCGCTGCGAGCTCGACTGCGGCGGCAACGCCAACTGCCCCGACGGCATGGACTGCGTGGCCAACGGCTTCGCCAGCGTCTGCGTCTGGTGAGACGCGCCCGCTAGCGCCCGGCTGCTGCGACGCGCTCGAGGTGCTCCATGCATGCGGGGCCGAGTCCGGCGGGGCCCTCGTCGACCGATCGGATCGAGCCGTGGGCGTCGTTCATCACGCACGCCGGCTCCTCGCAGTGCGGCAGACCGAGCATGTGCCCCACCTCGTGCACGGCGACGCTGACCACACGCAGGCGCAGGTGCGCATCGTCGCGGGCCCCGCGGCGCAGGCGGTGGGTTGAGACGACGGCGCTGTCACCACCCAGCGAGCCCAGGCCGAAGATGCCCCAGTCGCGGTGTGCGCCCTTGGTCGTGCTGATGTCGACCGAGGTCAGGCCCAGTCGGCCCGCACCCGGCGACTCGGCCTCGAGGGCCTCCAGTGCATCGAGGAGCCGCTCCGCCCGATAGCGCCGGCGTGGCGGATAGTACGCAGCGGCGGGTAGCTCGCGGCGCACGACGGGCAGCGTCTCCACGCGAAGCTCCCGCCAGAGACCGCGGCTGATGTCATCGAGGAGCGCCTCCGGAAACGCCCCGTAGATCACCAGCTGCACCTCGCGGCGGACTGCCGCATCGGCGGGAGACGGAGCGTCTGTGGGTGTCGGCTGCGCGACACCCGGGCTGCCGGTCATCAGGAGCGCCAGCGAGGCGAACGTGCCGAACCTTCGCAAGAGTTGCCGCATGAGCGGAAGACGTCCCGCCGGCGCGGGCGCTTCAACGTCGCCCGCTCGAATTTCGGAGCGGAGCGTTGAAACTCGTCCGCCCGTCGTACGTCCACAGTGCATGGAGGACATCAGCATGCCCACGATCAAGTCCACGCGAAAGCTCGCCCGCGCGGCGGGCGGTGCACTCGGCATCGGCGTGAGCCTGGCCGCCCTCGCCGCGATGGTGCACCTCGAGAGCCACCCCTTCGAGGCCGACGTGGCCCTGGCCCGCGAGCCGGTGCGTTCGATTGTCGAGCAAGCTCCGCAGCCCTGGCCCGCCGCGACGCCCGCACCTACAAGCACAGCGATGGACGAGCCAGCTGACGGCACCAACGACTCGGGCGACGCCGACCCGGCGGTCGCCGTGATGCCGGACCTCTCGGGCGTGCGGCTGTCCACCGCGCGCAAGCGACTGCGAGCGCTCGGCCTTCAGCCGTCACCGCGCGACCGCTGGGGCGACCGCATCTACCCGGGTACGCACCGCTTCTACCGTGTTCGCACGCAGCAGGCCGATGCGGGCGCCGAGCTCGCACCTGGCACGCGGGTGGCGCTCGAAGCCCACCGCATCGGCTTCGCAGCGGGCTACTAGTGCTCGAGGTCATCGCGCGCTCACTGCTCTTCGCGTCGCTCGCCGCCGTCGCGTTCATCCCGCTCGAGCGCATCTTCGGCGCCCGCGCCGCCACGCGCCGCAACTTCGCCACGGACATCGCCTTCGCGACCCTCGGGCAAGCCCTGACGCGGGTCGGCGCACTGCTCGTGATGGGAGTCGCTCTGGCGGGCATCGACGCGGTCGCCGTGGAGCGGGCCCTGGGCTCCGGCATCGACTCGCCGGATCTGCGCGCCCTGGTTCAGCTCGGCGCGGGCCTGCTCGCATTCGAGCTCGGCGGCTACGCCTACCACCGCCTGGCACATCACGCACCGTGGCTGTGGCGTCTGCATCGCGTGCACCATAGCTCGCGCGACATGGACTGGCTGGCCGCCTTCCGCCAGCACCCGCTCGAGATCCTGTTGATGACACTCTTCCAGAACGCGCCGCTGGTGCTGCTCGGCATCCCGTTTGGGCCGCACGCCACCGTCGCCGCACTGCTGCGCCTCCACACGGTCTTCCTGCACAGCAACCTTCGCTTGCCGCATGGGTGGTGGGACGAGCTGATGGCGATGCCGCGCTTCCACCAGCGCCACCATGCGCGGCGGGGCGCGCCCATCAACTTCGCGTCGCTGCTCCCCGCCCTCGATCGCGCCTTCGGCACGCACAGCCGGGGCGAGGCCCGCGAGTTCGGCGTGGACGAGCCGATGCCAGAGCGCTTCGGGCAGCTGCTGCTGCACCCCTTCGCGCGCTCCGACGACCGTTGAACCGGGCAGCAGCTGGGGGCGTCAGCTGTTGGGCAGCTCGCAGCCCGGCTCGTCGGCTGCGAGCGTGGCGGACAGCAGCAGCAGCGCGCAGGCGATCCCAGCGGGACGCGCGCTCATGGCGTCCCAGCCACGCCCTGGCTGGTGCGCAGTGCGACCAGCGTGCCGCAGCCACCGTTGTCTTCGATGCGCGCCGTCGAACTCATGTGCACGCGCAGCCCGGTGGCCGCAGCGCGCGCGTAGATCGCCTCGTAGCGTGGGCGGGGGACCGGGCGCATGTCACTCGTCGGAACGCTGTTATACGCGAAGAGATGCAGCGACTGCCCGAGCGGCACAGCGCGCTCCAGGAACGCATCGAGCTCCGCGTCCGTGTCGTTCTGCCCCTCGATGACCAGGTACGACAGCGCGATCTTCTTGCGCCGGTTGTTGCTGATCGTGGGCAGCGTGCGCTCGAGCGTGGAGAACAGCTCGGCCAGCGAGGGCCCCTTCGGCACGAGCCGCGCACGCACCTGCTCGGTGCCGGCGTGCACCGAGACGGTGACGCCGTTGTGATGCGATGCGAGCAGCTCCGGGAGGCGCCGCGTCGGCCCGCCCGACGTCGTGACGCTCGGCAGCAGACCGTCGGCGCGGCACCAGCGCATGAACTCGAGCGTGTGCGGGTTGTGCAGCGGCTCGCCGATCCCCGAGAGCGTCACCCGCTTGAGCTCCGCACCGGCGTCCGTGGCAGCGCGCACCTGGGCGATCAGCTCCTCGAGCACGAGGTTGCGAGACAGGCCGTTGGCGCCCGACGCGCAGAAGGGGCAGCCCACGGCGCAGCCCACCTGGGTGGAGACACAGAGCGTGTCGCGTCGATAGACCACGCACTCGATGTGCTGGTCGTCATCGAGGCGCACGACGTGCCGTCGGTTCTGCTTGCCCTCGACGCTGCGGACGATCTTCAACACGGGCCGACCCTAGCAGAAGCATGGCAGACGTACATGCGGGTGCAGCAACCACCCATCACCGCGCATCTGGCACGCAGCCGTAGGTGATCGCACCGCTTTCGCTTTATCATACCCCTGTGAGTGTGAGTCCTGGCAATGGCTCGCCGCCGGTGGATCAGCTCCTGGCGGCGATGGATGGTTGGGGTGCGTCGGATCTCTTCGTGAGTGCCGGACGCGTCCCCGGTGTGCGCCTGCACGGATCGGTCGTCGCCCTGGAGGTGGGCGCGACACCCGGTGCGGAGATCGAGCGATTCCTGGGGACCGCGGTGTCGCCGCCCCTGCTCGCGCGCTTCAAGGATGAGGGCGACCTCGACGTCGGCTTCACCCTCCCCGACGGCAAGCGCTTCCGCCTGAACCTGGCACGCCAGCTAGGACAGGTGAGCATCGTCGCCCGCTCGCTGCCCAGCGGCGAGCTGAAGTTCGAGGAGCTGGGACTTCCGGCGACCGTCACCCGGCTGTGCGACCGACAGCGCGGCCTGGTGCTCGTGACGGGTGCGACCGGCGCGGGCAAGTCGACGACGCTGGCGGCGATGGTGCACCACATCAACAAGAGCCGTGCGGTGCACATCGTGACGATCGAAGAGCCGATCGAGTACCTGCACAAGGACATCAAAGCGCGCGTGACCCAGCGCGAGGTCGGCATCGACACGCGCAGCTTCGAGGTGGGGCTCAAGCAGGTGCTGCGCGAGAGCCCGGACGTGATCCTGATCGGCGAGCTGCGCACGCCCGAGGCCATGCGCGTCGCCCTGCAGGCGTCGCTGACGGGGCACCTGGTGCTCAGCACGCTGCACACGGTCGACGTCGCGCAGACGCTTCAACGAATGGTCTCGACCTTTCCCGAGCACCAGGCCGGTCAGGTGGCGCTCGATCTCTCGCTGTCGCTCGCGGGCATCGTGGCCCAGCGGCTGGTCCCGCGGAAGGACGGCAAGGGACGGGCGGTGGCCATCGAGTGCCTCGAGGTCACGCCCGCGGCGGCGCAGCTCATCCGCGAGCAGAAGGACGCGGAGCTGCAGGACCTGATGACCAGCTCCAACGATCCGACCATCCAGACGTTCGATCAGTCGCTGCTGAAGCTCTACCAGGAGGGCGTGATCTCGCAGGAGGTCGGGCAGGTGCACGCGAGCCACGCCGAGGAGTTCATGCTGCACGTCAAGGGTATGACCAGCGGCGTGCAAGGGATGCACCACCAGCAAAGCCAACAGCCGACGACGCACCTCGACATGCGGTCGCTGCTCTACACGGTGACCGAGCGCAACGCCTCCGACCTGCACCTCTCGGTTGGTCGCCCTCCCACCCTGCGCATCGGCGGCGCCCTGCAGCCGATGGACCTGCCCGCGCTCTCGGCCGCCGACGTCCGCGGCCTGCTGCACTCGATCATGTCCGTCCGTCAGCGCACGACCTACGACATCGAGCGCGAGCTGGATTTTTCGCTGTCGATGGAGAGCGGGCGCCGCTACCGCGTCAACGGCTACTTCGAGCGCGGGCACATGGCCGCCGCCATGCGCGCGATCAACTCGAAGATCCCGGAGCCGTCGGCGCTGGGGCTCCCGCCGGCGCTGCTGCAGCTCGCCGACCAGCCCCACGGCCTGCTGCTGGTGGTCGGTCCGACCGGCGCCGGCAAGACCACCACCCTCGCCTGCCTGATCGACCGCATCAACCACAACCGCGCGGCCCACGTAATCACGATCGAGGATCCCATCGAGTACGTGCACGGCAGCGACCGCTGCACGATCCATCAGCGCGAGGTCAACTCCGACACCCACAGCTTCGCGTCCGCGCTCAAGTACATCCTGCGCCAGGACCCGGACGTCGTGCTGATCGGCGAGCTTCGCGACCTCGAGACCACCTCCGCGGCGCTGACCGCCGCGGAGACGGGGCACCTGGTGCTCGCGACGCTGCACACCAACGACGCTCCGCAGACGATCGACCGCATGATCGACATCTTCCCGCCGCACCAGCAGCTGCAGACGCGCTCACAGCTGGCGGCGAGCCTGATCGGCGTCGTCTCCCAGCGCCTGCTGCCGCGCGCCGACAACCGCGGTCGCGTGGCCGCCTTCGAGGTGATGGTCGCGACCCCCGCCATCCGGACGCTGGTGCGCGACAACAAGATGCACCAGGCCCTGAGCGTCATGCAGTCGCAGTCCGGCGCGGGAATGATCACCATGGACACGTCGATCGAGTCGCTCGTGGCCCAGGGCTTCGTCACCCCGGAGCAAGGGGCGATGCACATGGTCAACCCGGCCAACCTCGAGCGCGTGCGCCAGCGACCGCAGCGCGGGCAGTGAGCTGAGGCACCGCAGGCGCGTCACAGCCGGGCGGACGGGGGGCCGTGGGCCGGCCCATGCGTCGACTCTATGGACTCGAGAATGCCCCGGTGCCGAGCGCGCGTGATCGGGTACCGCCACACCAGCGCGATCGCCGCGATGTGCAGGAGCGCCGGGGCAAGACCAAAGAGGCGCCGCAGCCACAGCTGCACCTCCGGGCCCTGTGGCGCGTTGGGCACGTAGCCGGCGCCCTCGACGATCCACAGCGCGAAGCCGAGTCCGACCGCCGCCATCATCTTCCGAATGAAGAGCCAGACCCCGGTGTAGAGCCCCTCGCGGCGCATCCCGGAGCGAAGCTGCCCCAGGTCGATGGCATCGGCCTGCATCGACGCGGGCAGCGCGACGAGCGCACCCATCGGCGTTCCACCGACGACGGCCAGCACCACGAACTGAGCCTCCTGGCCGGGGCCGAGGAAGTAGGTGCTGCCGTGGGCGACGGCGTTGATGGCCATCGCGACCAGCCAGACGCTTCGCTTCTCGAACCGCCGCGCGGCGGCCAGCCACAGCGGGACGCACAGGATGCCGGCGCTGACATACGCGACGAGGTAGGGCTCGGCGTTGGGCGAGCCCAGCACGTACGGAACGTAGTAGAGCAGCAGCGTGGCGGGGACCTGCGTGCTCACCGTGCTGAGGGCGAAGCCTCCTGCGAGCATCAGGAAGGGCCGGTTGTCGAGCAGCTCGGCGAGCCGACCCGGCGCCCCCACGGCCTGGGGCAGCCGCGGGCGCTCTCGGACGCCCGTCGCACACCACCACGCGGCCAGCACGACGGTGGGCCCCAGGACCCAGCCGTAGATCATGAAGCGCTCGCGCTCCAGCGCTTGGCCCTCGGACGCGAGCAGCGATCCGATCACGACGGGGCCGACGATCGCCACCATGAGCCCCACGAGCGACAACCCGTCGCGCAATCCCAGCACGCGGGTGCGCTCGTCGTAGTCGTAGGCGATCTCCGCGCCGAGCGACTCGTAGGGCACGCCGATCAGCGTCCAGCAGAAGTGCAGCCCCAGGACCGTGACGAGAAACCACGTCACCGCATCGCCTGGCGTCATCACGGGCGGTGCAACCAGCAGGATGAGCATGATCGCAAGTGGCACGCTCGCAACGGCGATGAACGGTCGGCGGCGTCCCCAGCGCGTGTGCGCGTTGTCCGAGATCAGCCCGACCGCCGGATCGGTCACGGCATCGAAGACCGAGCCGAGCATCAGCACGCTACCGATCGTTCCCACGGCAACGCCCATGACGTCGCTGTAGAACTTGGGCATGTAGATCGTCAGCGGCATCCCCGCCGCCGTCAGGGCAAAGCCCGTCCAACCGTACGCATGCCGCTTCGCTGCCGAGAGTCGATGCACGATGCCGCCCGGAGCCTATAGAAGTTGAGCCTCGGCAACTAGCGGCATGGCGGCATGGCGGCGCAGCCCCTCAGTCGACGAGCCGCAGACCGCCGCACTCCTCGAGATAGCGCTCGAGCGTGGCCTGCAGCGGCGCGGCATCGTGGCCGGGCTGACCCAGCAGGTTCTCGCTGCGCTTCTCGATGCGCGTCTGCCGGCGCAGCGCGCGCGCCTCGGTGCGCAGGTCCCAGGTCAGCTTGAGCTGCCCGTCGAAGGCGGCGACCTTGTCGGTGCGACGCGCGCCCTGCTTGTCGAGGCGCCACGTCTCCGTGATCAGCTGCCGCTTTGCGACCTCGGCGTCGCCCTCGACGATCCGCCGTAGGTCGATGCCGTCGAGGCCGTCGGGGATGGGCGTCTGCGTCAGGCCGAGCACCGTGGGGAAGACATCGACGAGGCTCGCGACCGGCCGATAGCGCCCCGGCTTGTAGTTGCGCGCCTGCACCACCAGCGGGATGCGCGTGGCGCGCTCGCGCAGATCGCGACCGTGGCCGCGCCCCTTGCGCGAGACGACCTCGCCGTGATCGGAGGTGAAGACCACCGCGATGTCCTGTTTGCGGCCGCGGGCGCGCACCACCTTGAGCAGCCGGGCCACCTCGCGATCCATGTAGCGAATCTCGTGCTCGTAGCGCCCCGCCTGCGACCGGCCGAAGCTCTTGATGCCGGCATGGCGGCTGTTGCCCAGATGCGGGCCGAAGTAGTGGACCCACATGAAGAAGGGCTTGCCCTTCGGCAGCTTGCGCAGCGCCTTGATCGCCTCGGTCGTGACGTGGCCGTCGTAGACCTTGCCCGCCTTCTTCTCGCGGTACTTGTCGAGGTCGACGTAGCGGTCGTACCCCGCGCCCATGAACTCCTTGCCCAGGAACTCGGTGTGGCCGTCGTTGACGACCGCCACCGTGGTCAGCCCGCGCTTCTTCATCGCGGTGGCCAGTGACAGCTGCGGGTCGTCGAGCGGAAGCGCGTAGAGGTTCTTGTGCTTCTCGCCGGGCTGCATCTTGGGCGCCGCCGGCACGCGCAACAGCCGCATCTCCGTGGTCTCGACGAGCTTCGTCCACTGCAGACGCCGGGGGTAGAGCCCGCGAAACAGCGACGACAGCGCCAGGCTCGTCCAGCCCCCGGAGGTGTAGGCGCGATCGAAGACCGCGGCGCCCTTCGACCACTTCACCAGCTGCGGCGTGGTGTCGCGCCCGTTGCCATAGAGGCTCGTGTGAACCGCAGCGACCGTGTCGACGGTGATCAGGATGACGCTCCGGCTCGACGGTGCATCCGGCCACTCGATCTCGCCGATGCGCCGCGCATCGCTCCAAGGATCACCGAGCCGGCAGTTGTCGTCGACGCCGTTGCCGGGGATCTCCTCGGCGCCCGGGTTGACCGCGGCGTCGAAGCTGTCGCAGTCCGACCCGCCGAGATACGCCGAGTAGCCGTCTCCATCGGGATCGCCGAGCACGCGCAGCGAGCGCAGCGCGAGCGACGGATAGGGTTGGCCGAGCATCGCGCTCAGCTGCCGCTCGTGCCGGGGGCCGAGCGTGGCGACCGTCGCGATGAAGCACACGGTGAGCGCCACGCCGCCGATCTTCGCGGTGCGCGTCAGCCGCGGGCCCAGCCGCTCCTGAAACAGCATCACGGCGAACAGCAGCGCCCACACGCCGGCGACCTGGAGTGCCAGGTGCGCCGCTGCGTAGTCGCCGACCTCGATCGTTCGGTCGAGCCATGCGGTCGCCACGGCCCCCACGACCAGCACGGCCGCGATCAGCGCGCGGTAGCGAAGCCGCAGTCCCGGAAGATAGCCGCGCGGGCGCCGAGCCGACGGCTGCATCCCGAGCGCGCCGAGCCCCAGGCCCGCGCCGAGCACGGCGCTACCCGCGAGCGCCGACAGCGCGAGGTTGTGGTACGGGCCGCCCAGCCGGACGAAGACCCCGAGCTCGATCGAGAGCCAGGCCGCGCCCAGCAACCCCATCGCCACCCAGAACACCTGGCCGACGCGCGGCCGCATGCGCCCCAGGAGCATCAGCGCCGCCCCCCAGCACAGCCCGTGCATCGCACCCACCACGAGGCTCACCGAGGCGAGCCAGAAGACCGTCGAGGCGCCCCTGTCCTGCCCCGCGACGAGCAGATCGAGCAGCGCGATCGAGCCGAACGCGGCGGTGCCCACCGCGGCCCAGGCGGCGATCGGATGTGGGGCGTCCGCGGGCGTCGGCAACGGTGGGTTGGAGGCGGCCTGCATGGGGTCCGGGCGCGTCCACGCTTAGCACCCCCGCAGGGACCTGGGCAAGCTGCCGAGGGGCCTGCGTACAGGGCCTGCACAGCGTGCGACGAAGAACGGAACGCGGGGTCAAGTAGCGCCCACGCTGCGCGTCACAACTGCTATACCGCCCGGCGGAGGCACCGTGTCAGTCGAGAGCCCAGTACCCACAGAGCACGCGTCGCAGGACGTTCACCTCGTGGAGGTGAACGGCCGACGCATCTACCTCGTGGGCACAGCGCACATCTCTCGCGAGTCGGTCGACCTCGTACGCGAGGTGATCGAAGGACAGCGCCCAGACGCGGTCTGCATCGAGCTCGACGAGCGCCGGTTCAAGGCGCTCTCCGAACAGAAGCGCTGGGAGGGGACCGACCTGCGCGAGATCATCCGCAAGCGCCAGCTCGCGACGCTGCTGGTCAACTTCATGCTCGCCTCGTACCAGAAGCGGCTCGGCGGCAAGCTCGGCGTCATGCCGGGCAGCGAGCTGCTCGAGGCATCGAAGGTCGCGAAGGAGAACGACGTGCCGGTCGCGCTGGTCGACCGCGACGTGCGCATCACGCTCAGGCGCGCGTGGAGTGCGCTGTCGGTCTGGAAGAAGAGCATGCTGCTGTCGGGCATCCTCTCGAGCAGCTTCGACACGCCCGACCTCGACGAGGAGGAGCTGCGACGCATCCGTGAAAAGGATGTGCTGTCGGAGCTCATGGAGGACCTCGGCCGCGCCATGCCGGCGCTCAAGCGCGTGCTGATCGACGAGCGCGACGGCTTCCTCGCCCAGAAGATCCGCGACACCCCCGGGGACTGCCTCGTGGCGGTGGTCGGCGCGGGACACGTGGAGGGCATGAAGCGCGCCCTGCTCACCGACGAGCCCATCGACCTCGACCGGCTCAACGAGATGCCCAAGGGCGGCAGCGGCTTCAAGCTCTTCGGCTGGGCGATCAGCGCGATCATCCTCGGCTCGATCGCGGTGATCGGCTACACGAAGGGCCCCGAGGCCGCCGGCGACAACGCCCTGTACTGGTTCCTCGCCAACGCCATCCCCTGCGCCATCGGCACCGCCATCGCGCTGGGCCATCCCGTGGCCGTGCTCGCCGGCTTCCTGTCGGCGCCGTTCACAAGCCTGACGCCGCTGATCGGCGCAGGCTACGTGACGGCCTTCGTGCAGGTCTACTTCATGCCCCCGCGCGTCATCGAGTTCCAGACCGTCGGTGACGACATCGCCGACACCAGGGCGTGGTGGCGCAGCCGCCTGCTGCGCGTCTTCCTGGTGTTCATCCTCAGCGGCATCGGCAGCATGGTGGGCACGTGGGTCGGCGGCGCCAAGATCCTCAGCAGCCTCCTGTCGTGATCATGCACCCCAGACAGCGCCGCCGTGCGATCGCCGCCCACCTGCTTGTGGGCGCCTCGCTGCTCGCCTGCGGCTGCGGCACGCACGCTGGAAGCTCCTCGACACTGCCGCGCACGCGGCTGCGCGAGCTGCCGGCACCGACGCCGACGGCCGATCGCTACGGCACCGACGCCACCGCCCACGCGGCGGGCGCCGAGGGTGAGATCGCGCAGGCCGTCATCGAGGCGGGCACCGGCCTGCAGCTGTCGGTCGTCACCGATGGTCGGCTCGGGCAGCTCGCAGCCTGGGCCGCGCAGCACAGCATCGAAGGCACGCTCCCGCCCCACGGCGCCATCGACGAGGCGTCCCACAGGCTGGGGATCGTGGAGCCCACGCCCGCCCTCGTCGTCTACCGCACCAACGACGCCGCCGCCCTCGCCCCGCACGTGCGCACCGACATCGTCGGCCTACTCGGCAAGCGGCGCGCGACCCACGTCGGCGTGGGACTGTATGACGCGGACGGCTCGACCACGGCCGTGGTGGTGCTCAGCGAGCGCAAGCTGTCGATGGAGTCGATGCCGAGGCTGCCGGGCACCCTCGCCTCGGTCGAGCTCCGCGGACAGCTCACCGCAGGCTTCCTCAAGCCCGAGCTGGTCGTGATGCGGCCCGACGGCGAGATCGAGCGCTCGAGTCTGGGCGCCGGTCCTGCCTTCGGCGCACGCGCAAGGCTCGGCCCACCCGGCGTCTACCGTATCGAGCTACTCGCGCGCGGCACCCACGGCGTCACCGTGGTCGCGAACTTCCCGCTGCGCGCGGGCGTACCCGAGCCGGCGACGATCCGCACGCAGGAGCCGGTGGGCGGCGACGACGGCGATGTCGCGGGGGCGCTGCTGGCCCTGATCAACCGCGACCGCGGCGCCACGGGGCTCGGCCCGCTCGCACGCCGGGGCGACCTGGACGCCATCGCCCTGTCGCACAGCCGTGACATGGATGAAGGCGGCTTCATCGGGCACACCTCGCCCACCACCGGGACGGTCGCCGACCGCGTGCGCGCGGCGGGCCTCGAGACGCCGCTCGCGCTCGAGAACATCGGCCGGGACTACAGTGCCAGCGCCATCCACGCCGCCCTGATGGCGAGCCCCGGACACCGCGCGAACATCGTCAACCCGCGTGCGACCCACGTCGGCATCGACCTCGTCCGACAGACCGAGGGCACACCGGGCGAGGAGGGCACCCGCGACGCGCTGCTCGTCACGCAGGTGTTCATCCTCGTGGTGGCCGATATCGACCCCGAGCGCGCAGCCGACGACGCGATGGCCGCGCTGTCGAAGATCCGCGCCGAGCGCGGGCTCAGCGCACTGTCGCGCGACGACAAGCTCGACGAGCTGGCGCGTGGCGGCGCAACCCACTACTTCGACGGCGGTGCGCCGAGCCAGGCCGAGGCGATGGCCCACGTCAACGCGGCGATGCACAAGACCAGCCTGCCCTACTCGCAGGTGCAGGCGCTCGCGCTCGTCGGCAGCAGCGTGGACCTGGCGGGCGTCGATGCGCTGCTCGATCCGAAGGCGCGCGCCATCGGGGTCGGCTTCGCACAGGGCGAGCGCGGCGATGCACAGGTCAACCCCGTGACGATCGCCGTCGTGTTGCTCGGCTACTGAGGCTCGACGACGATCGTGACGGTCGTCGTGCCCGACTTCTTCGGCGGCGACTTGTCGGGCGCCTGCCCCGAGATGCTGCGCTGGTATTCGTCGAGCTCGCGCTTGATGCGCTGGAAGCGCGCATCGCAGAAGCCCGCCCAGTGGCGCATGTCGTCGGGGCCGTCGTGGGCCAGGTCCGCGCAGTCGCGGTAGCCAACCAGCGCAGAGCTCAGGAAGGGTCGCGCGTGCGCGCGGATGACCTCACGGTAGATCTCCGCGATCTCCGGCTCGCTGTCGAGCTCGGACGGCGCGGGGATGGTCGAGAGCTCGGCCGCCGTGTCCTCCTGCAACAACCCGACGACCGCCATGCCGACGATGCGCTCGCCATCGTTGGCGTCGCTCTCGAGTGCGAACTCGTAGCGGGTGCTCTCGAGGTTGCGGCTGCGACCGTCGATCCAGGCCACGACATCGGTGTCCACCCACTGCTGCAGACTCTTGTGGGTGCGGTCGTGCGGCGAGTCGGGGAGGCGCGCGTCGAATCCCTCGCGCGCAACCAGCAGCGCCTGGCGTGTGCGCGGCGTCTGGCCGGTGGAGCCCCGCGAGATGCTCGGCAGCACCTTGAGCCGCGGCTGCCCGTCTGGATCGCCGAGCGACAGCTCCTCGGAGCCCGACGCACCCGCGCCGGAGCCGGCACAGCCCGCGAGCACCAGCCACCACACCATCGATGAGCGTCCAATCACCACCACCACCTCAGCCACAGGATATCGCCGTCGCCGTGGGTCGGCCAACCTGGGTTTCGGGTAAGCTGCAAGACGTGTACGTCGCCGCGCCACACAGGTACCCCCGGGCCCACCCCCGGGCTGCCGTGCTGATCGCCTGGCTCTGCACCACCTGGCCGGCCGTCAGCCGTGCCCAGGACACCCCGGCTGCGCCTGACCCGCCCGCGTCACCGCAGGACGCGAGCGCCGAGGCCGCCCCGCCACCACCCACCGAGGGGGCCCAGACAGGCGACGCCGGTACGGTGGGCGAGGTTCCCACCGCCCCCGCGCGGGTGGTCGTGCACCTCGACACCGGACCCGAGGCCAGCCTGACGCCCGCCCTGCGCGAGGCACTGCAGGCGCAGTTCACCGCCGTCCCGGCCCAGCTGGAGACCCGCGAGGTCCACGAGCCGCCGGGGGACATGCCGGCACGCATGCGCAGCGGACGGGAGGCGGCCCGGCGCCATGGGGCGTTTGCGGTGTTCTGGATCGAGGCGCGCCCGCAGCAGCCGTGGATGCTTTACATGATGGATCCCTCGGGCGATCGCCTGCTCGCGCGTGAGCTGCCCGGCGAGGAGGCCACGGCCAACGCCTCCATCGAAGCCGCGGCGGTCATCGTCGCGGGCGCGACCGGCGCGCTGCTGCGTGGCGAGCCTGTCGAGCTTCGCATCGCCGCGATGGCGCCGCCGAGGCAGGATGCGACCCCGCCACCGCCGCCACCACCGCCGCCACCGACCACCGAAGCGGCCCCGGACACGCATGCGACACCGGCCGCGCCGCCGCCGCCCCCCGACACGCCGGCGCGCTTGCGGATGTGGATCGGCTACCACGGCCAGGCCGTGGCCTCGGAGCTCGCCTGGCAGGAGGGCATCGGGGCCTCACTCGCGCTGCGCCCTGTCGCGGACCTCTGGCTGGGGCTCGCGTACGTCGACGCCATGACCGAGACCGTCGGCGAGGCGGCACGGTTCGAGCTGCGCCGCGGGACGGCCAGGGTGTCCGCGGGCTACGCGCTGTCGCTGGGGCCGCTGTGGATCGAGCCCGAGGCGGCGCTCGCCATGGAGGTGGTCAGGCGTCACAGCCTGCCCGGGGACGGTGGTTTTGATCCCCGGCCGGATCAGACCCGGATCGTGTGGGGGCTGGAGCCCGCGGTTTCCGTGATGCTCCCCCTGGGGGAGAGTACAGGCCTGAGGGCACGCCTTGGGTCCGAGATAATTCTCAATAATTTCAAATACATGACCGAGTCGCCGGAGGCGCGCGTCGAGCTTGCTCCACGGGTCGTCCAGCCGTCTGTGGAGCTGGGCCTGTCGCTGCGCTTCTGATCGCGGCGGGCTCCTGGCACCCTGTTGGCGGGTACCGGCGGAAAAAACCCGACCACTGATGCCGTCTGGGGGCACTCATGGGTCGGTGGAGGATGCTCATCGCGATCGACAAAGGCAGTACCGTCAGGGGCTCCGAGCTGGCCCTGATGAAGCGCGTCGCGCAGGGCGACCCCCGCGCCCAGCGCGTGCTGGCGCACCGCCTGTCGCCCCGTGTGCAGCGGCTGGCGCGGCGCCTCCTCAACAATGCGACCGACGCCGAGGATGCGGCACAGAACTCGCTGCTGGAGATCCTGCGATCGGCCGGCGGCTACGCCGAGCAGTCGAGCATCGAGCGCTGGGCCGACCGCATCACCGTCCGCACCTCCCTGCGGCTGGCCCGCGAGCAGCGCAAGCCGTGGCTGCTCGGGAGCCTGATCGACGTGGAGGGCCTGGCCAGCATCGGACGCCGTGGGGTCGCGGAGCAGACGCCGCGGCCGATCGAATCCTACCTCGCGGAGCTCAAGGATGGACGCCGCGAGGTGCTCGTGATGAAGCACGCGCTCGGCTACACGACGGAGGAGATCGCAGAGGCGCTCGAGCTCCCCGTGGGCACGATCAAGGACCGGCTCGTCACCGCCCGCAAGCAGCTTCGCAAGGTGATCTCACGCGAGATGCGCATCGGAGCGCGCGATGAGGATGGGCCGTCATGAGTAGCCAGGATCTCACACGCTGGACGACGCTGGTCGACCGGCTCGCCGACGGCGACGAGCTCAGCGACGAGGAGCAGGCATTCTGCGACCGCTACGCCGACGCGCACCCCGAGTGCGCGCGGGAGCTCGCCCTGATGGAGGAGCTCTCTGACCTGGAGGCGGCGCCGGACGGCGAGAGCGGCGCGCTGGTGGATGCCGTGCTCGGTCAGTTCGCCGTCGAGCAGGCTGCGATAGAGGCCGGGCACTCGGTGGACAGCGCTGAGATCTCGGAGGGTCCCCGGTCGAGGCTGCCGCGCACCGGTATCGCGCTGGTCGTGGCCGCCGCCGCCGCGTGCGCACTGGCCGTCGTGTACCGGGGAGACCCGCAGGCCCCGGCCGTGGCCGGGCTCGCGCAGCCCGCGTCCCACCCCTCGCGTCTCGAGCTGGTCTACGCGTCCGGCGATGCGACGGTTGACGGGGCCGATGCGATGGCCGGCGGCGCGCTGCTGGCCAGTGGCGATGTCGTCGAGATCGGCGAGGGCAGTGCCTGCATGGTGCTGGAGCCGAACATCGATGTGTGCATGGACGGCGGGACGAAGCTGCGGGTCGGCGAGATCGTCGGCCCTGCCCGGCGCCTCGAGCTGCTCAGCGGGCGCGTCGCGCTGCGCCTCGACAAGCAGCCACAGGGCATGAGCATCACGGTCGTGTCGGATGGCGTCGAGTCCACGGCCGTCGGCACCGCCTTCACCGTCGCACGCGCCGCATCCGGCGTGACGACGACGGTCATGGAGGGACGCGTTCGCGTCAAGCATGGCAAGAATGCCCACCTGGTCGACGCCCACCGGCGCGTGGTCGTCGAGGGCAGCACGCCGCGGCACTCCACACTGACGCGCGCCGACGAGAGCCCGGAGTGGGAGATGCTCGCCCCGCGAGCGCTGTGGCGCGAGCAGGTGTCCGGCGAGCTGCGTGTGTCGGCGCTGCAGGCCGGTGCGTCAGACGCACGCGTCCTGCTCGACGGTCGCGCCATCGGACGCGCTCCCCTCTCCACCCTGCTGCCGCCTGGGCCCCACGAGCTGGTCGTGATGGACGGCGAGCGCGAGCTGCTGCGCCGTAGCTTCCGCACGCAGCCTGGACAGCGCGAGATCATGACCTTCGACGCGCAGCCCCTGGCCGCCGTCGAGGAGCCGCTGCCGCCGAGCGAAGCTGCGCCGAGGCGACGCGGCCACTCGCGCACCCCCACGGAGCTGCTCAGCGGCGCTCGCCACATGATGGTCGAGGGACGCTGGGGCGCCGCCGCCGAGGTCTATCGCTCGCTGCGTCGGCTGCACCCCAAGAGCCCCGAGGCGCACACGGTGCTCGTCTCCCTCGGACAGCTTGAGCTCGACCGCCTTGGCGACCCGCGGCGGGCGCTGTCGCTGCTCGACCGCTACCTCGCAAAGGGCGGCGGCGTACTCGCGGAGGAGGCTCGCTACACGCGCATCCGTGCGCTGCGGCGGCTCGGGCATGCGCCCGCCGAGCAAGATGCAATCAGACTCTTCCTGGCCGCGCATCCGAAGAGCTTCCACCGCAAGGTGCTCGAGCGTCGTCTGGTGGCACTGGCCGGCGATCGCGAGTAGAACGCGATCATGGGTGACGACAAGCTCATCGCGCTGTCCCTCGCCCTCGTCCTCGTCCTCGTCGGGGGCTGCACCGAGACGCCGGACATCGTCGCGATCGCCGTCAGCCAGTCCGAAGCGGACGCGGGCGAGACCGACCCCACGCGCAGCGGCGGCGCCGAGCTGCCCGACGGTGCGACGGACCTGTTCGCTCGCAGTGGTCTCGAGGAGGGCGAGTGCGACTACGTGCAGGCGCTGATGGATGCGCGCATCCCGGTCGAGACGCTCTTCGTCGCGCTCACCTGCGAGGTGCCGCTGGGCGCCGTGCAGCCGACCGCTGGAGAGGCGCCGCCCCAGGAGCTCGTCTCGCGCCTGCTCAATACCAGCGACCGCATCGACGACGAGCCGGACTCGGCCGCCGATGAGACCTGTGACGACGAGCCCGGGCGCTGGTTCGTCGAGGATGAGACCGTGCACCTGTGCCCGGCCCTGTGCGAGCTCGTGGGAGACGTCGTCTCCGACCTGGTACAGCAGAGCTGCGATGCGGCCGACGGTGACGAAGAGGCGCGCCGCCCTGGCTTCCCTGGCGGCGAGCAGTCGAACCCGTTTCAGTGAGCGTCAGCGGCAGCTACGGGTGTCCCTGGCCGTCCGAGTCGGGAGCGGGGGCGCAGACACTCACTTGCCCTCGGTGAGCTTGACCCGCTTGCGCTTCGCCGACCGCTTGGCGGCGCCCGCCGCGCGCCCACCCTTGCCCTTCACGACGTGGACGACCTGCTGCCTGCCCTGGGATGACGCCGGGAAGCGCAGCTTCTCGAGGACCTTGTCTACGCACTCCTGGGCCGAGGACGGCGTCACGAACGAGCGCTCGATGTGGCCTTCACCGTGGACCACCATCGAGATGCGCGCACCGCCGGCGCTGTCGCCGGTCAGGCAGCGGCGCAGCTTGCGATCCGACGGCCGCAGCACCCTGGCCACCACTCCCATGCTCAGATAGCGGATCGTCGGCGCCTCGGTCTTGGGTGCATCGTCCTTGGAAGCCTTCGGCTTTGCAGCTGCCTTGCGAGCGCTGGGCTTGGGCTTCGGCGCACGAAGCTCCTCGACGAGCTTTCGCGCGTGGACCGCGACGCCGGGCATCGACAGCCCATCGGCGGCGACCTCGTCGAGCAGCCCGCCCGCACCCTTGCCCTTGATCGCGACCAGCGCACCGAGCCCGGACTTGAGCGCCTGCTCCAGATGCGCGTTGCGGGGCTCGGCGTGGTGGTGGCGCACGAAGGTCTCGATCGCGCGCACGGCGGGCCTGTGCTTGAGCGCACCGAGCGCGTCGAGCGCAGGTGACAGGTCCCGGGTGGGCGTGTGTGGATCGGAGACGTGGGCGATCAGCAGCGGCCCGGCCTTCTTGAGCTCCATGGACGCAGCCGCCCGCGCCAGCGCACCGACGGGCGGCGGGGGCACGCGATCGCGGTGCGACGCCCGGCGACCGAGCGCCGCGAGCACCGGGCCCTTGCCCTGACGGCGCTCGCCAAGCCCACGGCACGCCGGCACGCGCACCATGTCGGGCGCACCCGGGTCGTCGCAGAGCCCCAGCAGGTACTCCGTGATCTCTTCGCCATCGAAGCGCGCGAGGTGATTGACCGCAAAGGCGCGGCCGCCGGCCAGGCGCGGGTCATCGAGGCGCGCGGCGTCGTGCAGCTGCTGCTGCAGCGGGCGCGCCTTGAAATCCTGCTCGGTCGCTAGCGCGACTTTCGCCTGCGCGTCCTCTTCGGCCGCCCCATCGGAGGCAGGCTGCGCGGCCGGCGGCGCATCGGGCGCGCGGATGGTCACGACCTGCGGCTTCAGACCCAGCTCGGTTCGGAACGTCACATGGCCGAGCGCGTTGACGAAGGCGAGCTGCCCGGAGGTGTCGGCGAGGTAGAGCCCGCCCGGCACCACGGCGGTGCCAACGACATCGTCGCTGCCCTGGTAGAGCCAGCGGATGGCGTCTCGCTCCGCGTCGAGCGCGAAGACGAAGCTGTAGAAGTGCATGTACAGCAGGCCGTCCTGCAGTCCGAGTGCATCGCCGTCCATCGCCGCGCGGAAGTCCAGGCGCACCCGGTGTCCCGCGTGCGACGGCGGCGGAACCGGCCCGTAGGCATCGCGCATCAGTCCCGGCTGACCAGGCAGCGGGCGCGCGACCGGGCTGTAATAGGTCGCGTGCTCGCGCGTGCCACCCTCCAGGCTGCGATCGACCTTCAACAGCCCGTGCTGGCCCACGTAGACGTGGCCACGGTCGACGAACGCATGACCGGCGACCGAGTCCCGCAGATCGACGCGCTGGGCCTCGGTCCCATCAGAGGCGTGCAGCAGCGACACGTGCAGTGTCCCCCACGGCACGACGACGTGCTTGTCGACGACCGCCGGCGCGCCCACGACCCGCGACAGCTCCGTCTCCCAGACGATCTTCCCACCGCGCGCGGCGATCACCATGCCACGCTCGTTGTCGTCGCCATCGTGGAATTGCACGGCGACCACGCTCAGGCCACCGGCGCTGTCAGCGCCGACAAGTCGCGCGTGATCCTCGTCGATCGCGAACACCTCGGCGCCGTTTTCGGTCGTGCGAGCCACGACGCGCTCGCCCTCCTGCGTGACGACGATCGACCCCGCGAGCAGCGGCGCCGAGGTAGCCTCGACGTGCAGGCGCCAGCGCAGTCCGCCGTCGAACGCCCACAGAAACAGGTGCCCGTCGTCGCTCACCCCTGCGATCAGCGCCTCCTGCGCGCGGTCGGGCGCCTTGTCGATCTTCGCCAGCACGTCGCCGGAGCGCACGGTGGTGGGCGTGGTGAATGCGCCGGTGATGCGGGTCTTGGGTGCGCAGCTGCTGCTGAGGCTGACCAGCGCGAGCCCGCCGAGGATGAACATGGAGCGGCTCATGGCTTCTTCTCCTTGGGCGCTGCCTCGCTCGGCTTGGTCGGTTTCGCAGCAGCCTTCGCCTTCGGCGCGGCCTTCGGGTTCGCGTCGGGCTTCGCCTTCGGGGCGGCCTTGGGTTTCGCAGCAGCCTTCGGCTTCGCCTTGGCCGCAGCCTTCGGCTTCGCCTTGGCCGCAGCCTTCGGTTTCGCAGCAGCCTTCGGCTTCGCCTTGGCCGCAGCCTTCGGTTTCGCCGCAGCCTTCGGCTTCGCCTTGGCCGCAGCCTTCGACTTCGCCGCGGGGGCCGCCTTGGACTGCGCGGACTGCGCGGACTTCGCAGCCGCCGCAGCCACCTTGGCGCTCCGGTCGCGCGCGCCCTGAAGTGCCTTGCCGATGGCGCGCATCAGTGGCTTGCGCCCCTTCTGGGGCAGGTTGTCCAGGTATGCCTTGAGGAAGCTCTCGGCCGCGGGGTCGTCGAGCTTGCCGAGCGCCTTCACCAGCGCGACCTTCGCACCGAGCGGCATGTCGGTGCGGTCCACGATCGCCTGGAGCGCCGGCTGCACGCTGGCGAAGTGGCGCTCGGTGGCGACCGCAACGAGCTTCTTCACGTCGCCGCGCGTTGCGATGGCGCCGAGCGCCCCGGCGGCGCTGCCCTCGCCCGCCTCGAGCGCCTGGCGCAGCGGCTCGAACGCCGCGTGACTGCCGATCGCCCCTAGCGCTGCGATCGCGGAGCTGCGCACGGTGGCCTCGGGGTCATCGAGCCGCCCGATGAGCAACTTGACCGCGCCCCTGGCGCGCATCGCCCCCAGCGTGTCGGCCGCGGCAGCCCTGAGCGCCGGCCGCCGGTGGTTGAGCAGACCGATCAACGGACGGTGAGCGCGCGCGTCGCCGAGCATCGCCAGCGACTCCATCGCCTGCAGGGCGAGGCGCGGGGGCAGCCCGCGCTCGAGGCGCGCCACGATCGGGGCCACGCATGAGGGCTTACCGAGCGCCGTGAGCTGCTTGAGCCCGGCGGCCACCTGCTTCTCATCAGGGGCGCTCAGCAGCGCCGTGGCCGCCTTGATCGGGTCCTTCGGCTTCTCGGCCTTGGCGGGCTTCTTCGGCGCGGCCTTCTTCGGCGCAGCCTTCTTCGCCTCCGCCTTCTTCGGCGCAGCTTTCTTCGCCTCCGCCTTCTTCGGCGCAGCTTTCTTCGCCTCCGCCTTCTTCGGCGCAGCCTTCTTCGGCCCGGCCTTCTTCGCCACCGCCTTCTTGGGTGCAGCCTTCTTCGCCTCCGCCTTCTTGGGTGCAGCCTTCTTCGGCGCGGCCTTCGCCTCCGCCTTCTTCGGCGCGGCTTTCTTCGCCTCCGCCTTCTTCGGCGCGGCCTTCGCCTCCGCCTTCTTCGACGGCTCGCCGGCCGCCGGCTGGGACGACGCGGGCGCGACCCCGCCGAGCGCTACCGCAAGTACTGCCACCGCGACGTGCGCGCATGTACGCATCCGAGCGAAGCTCCCCATGGTCACCTCCGGGCGCGAGCGTACCACGCGTATTGGCGCGACGAACTCCCCCGCGGAGTGGGCGCTCACACGAGGACAGGGCCGTCTACGTCGTCGATTCCTGGTCCCCTTTCACCATCGCCGCGTAGGGCGCGATGAAGGGCGACAGGCTCCCGTTGGCAACCTGCATCGCCACCATCTTCTCGTAGGCACGCATCGGGTGCAGGTCCGGCGTGCCTGAAGTCGAAGCACCGCAGAGGACGAACACCCCCTCGACACCCTCATTGGCGAGGGCCCGGCCGACCAGGGCGTCGACCGTTGCCGTGGAGTCACTCACGGGGTCAACGACGGCTTGCCGGACAGCGCGTCCGCCACGGAGCGGTCGGGCGCCCAGCGCGACAGCAGCGACAGCGCATCGACCGTCGTGAAGACGCCGCAGACCGCGCCGGCGGCGTCGGTGATGACGGCGCAGCCGTACTTGTGCTGGGCCATGACCTGCGCGACCTCGGCGATCGGGGTGTCCGCCCGCGCGGTGTAGGGATCGGGGGTCATCGCCTCGGCGACCGAGATCGTCGTCCACTTGTAGGGCAAGAGCGACTCGATGAACGCCAGGTCGCGGTCACTGACGATGCCCATCAGGCGCCCACCCTCGATGACGGGTAGATGCCTGATGCCGTGCTTCTGCATCTTCTGCATCGCTTCGTCCAGCTCCGCGGCCGGAGCGATCGAGACGATGTCGGGGCCGTCGTATTCCACGTTGGATCCGAGCGCGCTCACAGGCTTGCAAACCAGAGTACGACGAGGGCGAGCTGAGCTGCGACAGCCGCGGCGGCCACCGCGAGCGCCAGGTACGCGGTCGGTTCCACCTCGTGCCAGACTGCGACTCCATGTTCCAGCTTGGTTCTGAGCATGGCTACCTCCTGCGAGTGAAGTCGCAAGATCGATGCCACCTGCGGGCCCGCCCGGTGCCGCGACTTTCCAGCTCCGCGACGGCCGCAGCCAACGTGCGAAGTGCGCCGGTCTGCGATGCAACGCAAAACCTTCGTCGCGCATCCTAGGCGACGTCGTCCTCACCCGCGGGTTGACAGTAGTGCTGCCCGAGCACCTTCGCGAGCAGCCGACAGACGTCCGTGGTGGTCAGGATGCCCGCGAGGTTGCCACCCTTGCGCACGACGGCCGAGTCGAGCTGGCGCTGGGCCATGGCCGTGACGACCTGATCGAGGGGCGCGTCGATGTCGACGCAGTAGGGGTCACGCCGGCACACGAGGCCCACTGGCATCTCCGCCGCCGCCTCCGGGCGCAGCGTCTCCGCCATGCGCAGGTCGACGTCCGAGACGATCCCGTGCAGCTCGCCATCCTGCATCACCGGCAGGTGGCGAATCGACAGCGAGGTCATCATGTCGCGCGCCTTCTGCACGCTGTCCTCTTGCTCGATGGAGTACGGGAAGGCTGTCATCACCGCGACGATCCTTGGCATCTTCTGCATCGGCTCTGCTCCTTGATGCGCCCGGGCCCGACACCCGGCACCACACTGGACACCTGCACGAGGCATGCCGACGGGAGCGGCCACCCGTGTCCCGCGGGCGCTCGCCTACCCCCGCATGGGCCATCGCCCGCCGACGCGCTATCGTCCGCGCGATGGGAAGGCCGCAGAAGCGACAGGACTATGGCTCGGGCGTGTACCGGCGCAGCATCCTGTTGCACGCCGAGGGCGGCCGCGCGACGGGCGAGCTCGAAGACGACTTCCACCACTTCAGGGCGCACATCGAGCACGACGGTCAGTGCGTCACGGCCGTGCGCGGCGAGGCGCTGCGGGTGCCCTGGACGACGTGCCCCGAGTCGGCGCGGCCGCTGAAGCAGCTCGAGGGCCTGGCGGTGGGTTGTTCGCTGCATGCCGCCGCGACCCACGCGCCGCCGAGCGCACAGTGCACGCACCTCTTCGACGCCGCCTGGCTCGCGGTCGCCTTTGCCGGGCTCGGGCGTGACGGCGAGCGCCGGTGGGACATCGCGGTGCCCGACCGCAAATCGGGCCGGACAACCGCCACGCTCGAGCGCGACGGTGAGCTCGTGTTGCGGTGGGAGGTCGACCGCAACGACATCCTCGACCCGCCGCCCTTCGCCGGCCACAGGCTCGTCGGGGGCTTCGGCCGCTGGGCGCAGCAGACGCTCGACGCCGAGCTGGCCGAGGCGGCGCTGATCCTGCAGCGCGGGCTCTTCATCGCGATGGGGCGTCGCCACGACTTCGACGCCATGCGCAGCGCCGACGAGCACGTCGATACGATGGGGTCGGCCTGCTACACCTTCGGACCGGACGTGGTGACGCGGGCCCTGCGCGTGCACGGCAGCGTACGCGACTACAGCGCGCGGCCGCAGGCGGTGCTCGCCGAGCGCCCGCCGGTCATCGATCCCGACACGCCCGACGCGCCCGACACCCCCGACGAGCGCTGAGGCCCGACGCTACTCGCCCGTCGGCGTGGCCGGCGTGCTGCTGATGTAGGCCCACAGGGCCTGCATCTCGGTGTCGGTCATCTTCTGCGCGTACGGGATGATGAGCGTCATCGGCAGCTTCAGCTGCGAGCCGTCGGGGCGCACGCCCTTGCGCATCGCCGCCTCGAATTGCTCGTAGGTCCAGCCCTCGGTGCCGTCGGCATGCGGGGTGAGGTTGCGCGCCGGCGGCCAGTCGGGCGGTCCGGCCGCGATCGGCCCTCCCTCCAGGCCCGCCCGGTGACAGCCCGTGCAGATACCCGCCAGGTGCTTGCCGAAGGTCGCGTCAGCCTTGGCCCTCGGCGGACGCTTCGCGTGTGGCGCATCGTGATCGTGGATCATGTCGTAGGCGATCGGCAGCTTGCCGGTCGCGGCGAGCACGGTCCCCAGCGGGCCGAGACTGACCGAGGGTACCTCGTTGTCGACCGGCGGCTGATCCAGAATGTAGACGACGACGTCCGACAGCTCCTGGTCGCTCATCAGCTGGAAGTCCTCCGACGGCATCATGCCGGGATGGCCATCCTTCTTGATGCCGTGCCGGACGATGCGGTCCCAGTCCTCGGGGGTGAAGCCGATCGCCCGGCTCCCACTGCCCTGCGTGATGTTGGGGCCGAGCAGCTTGCCGATGGCCGGGTCGTCGACCATCACGCCGCCGCTGAAGTCCTTGCCGTGGCACTCGATGCACGCGTAGCGCGCGGTGACGAGGTGCTCGCCGCGCTTGAGTGCGCGCCGCTTCGCGATCGCACCGAGGTCGACGCCCTCGAGCGCGTCCTCCTCGGCGGGTGCCTCTGCCTCCGCCTCCGCCTCCGCGGTGGCGGGCGCGTCTGGCAAGCCGCCGTCTGCGGTCGGCTGCGCGGTCCCGGCCTCGGCCGGCGCGTCCGTCGCCTCGGCGGCCTTCGCCTCGGCGGCCTTGTCCGCACGCAGCGCCGCGAGCTCGCCCTCCGACAGCGGATACGGCATCGGGAAGCCCACCGTGTGGGCCTCGGGCGTGCGATCGAGCTTGCTCGCAATCTCCATCTTGGCCCAGCCGAAGAAGGCGCCCCCGCCCACCACGACCAGCCCCACGACGACCCCGAGTATCTTCAGCACGGTCTTCATCGGTCCCTCCAGTTGTGGCCACGAATCGTAGGCGCCATTGCATCGCGTCACAATGGCCCCGTCCCAAGCCTTTAGCGCGCGGCATGTCGGTGCTATCCCGACTGCACGGGGGAGGTAGACATGGACGCAGGGGACTACGCAGGCTTTTCGATCGCGATCCACGAGCCGGGCATCGCGGTGTTCACGTTCAACCAGCCGGACCGGCTCAACGGCATGTCGGTCGCGATGAAGCGCGACCTCACGGAGGCGCTGCTGCAGGCCCAGCTCGACGACTCGGTGCGTGTGGTCGTGTTCACGGGCAGCGGGCGGGCGTTTTGTGCTGGCGATGACCTGAAGGCGTACGGCACCGAGGAGGGCGGCGGCGCACGACGCATGCCGCCGATACCACGGGGACACACCGAGCCGATCACCACCTACGGGGCGCTGCGCGGGGTCTCGCAGGCACTCAACAGGGCGGTGCGCGACCTCGACAAGCTCTCGATCGCGGCGATCAACGGCGTCGCCATCCAGACGGGCTTCTCGCTGGCCCTGGCGTGCGACTTCCGCATCGCATCGACCACGGCCAAGCTCGGCAGCGCGACACTGCGCTTCGCACTGCTGCCCGACGAGGGCGGGCAGTACCTGCTCGTGCAGCACATGGGCGCAGGCCGCGCGATGGACTTCCTGATGCGCAAGCGCATCGTCTCGGCCGACGAGGCACTGCAGCTCGGCCTGGTGGGCGAGGTGACGCCGCCGGAGCAGCTGATGGAGCGCACGATGGAGCTCGCGCGCGAGCTTGCCGACGGCCCGCAGGTCGCCATGCGCCTGCTCAAGCGCTCGATCTACAACGCGGCGCACCAGACCTTCGACCAGGCCTGCGAGGACATCGCCGCGAAGACCGCGATCACCGACCACCACCGGGACGCCCGCGAGGGGATCCGCGCCTTCAAGGAGAAGCGCGCAGCCAGGTTCAACCAGCCGCCGCCGAAGTAGCGTAGCCACGATGGCAACATCCAGGGCCGACACGCCGAAGGCGCGCACGAACTGTGCTGGCTCTCTACATGGGTGCGCGCCGGCGCGAGGAGCGCTACGCGGCCAGCGCCATCGCCAGCTTTCGCGCGCACCGCGTACATCACACGATGCGGGCGCTGCCCATGTACCGCGCGATGATCATCGAGGGCGCGTGGTGGGACCTGGTCGATGAGCTCGCTGGCCGCCTCGGTGAGATCCTCCGCCGCAGCCCCGCACCGATGGCCAGGCGCATGCGCATCTGGGCGAAGGACGACGACCTGTGGATCCGGCGCTCCGCGATCCTGTGCCAGCTCGGCTTCAAGGAGCACGGCGATCGCGCACTGCTCCACGACTGCATCGAGGCGTCGATGGAGCGCCCGGAGTTCTTCCTGCGCAAGGCCATCGGCTGGGCGATCCGGGACGTGGCCTGGCACGACCCGGACTGGGCCATCGCCTATGTCTCGGAGCATGCCGGGCGCCTCAGCACGCTGAGCAAGCGCGAGGGCCTCAAGAACCTGCTGAAGTCGGGCGCCGTGAGCGCGATTCCCTAACGAACCGAGGTGTCCACGCGGGGCGTGTCAGGCGGACGACCCTGGGCTATTCTCGCGCGCCGTGTCCGACCAGGCCGCAATCATGACCTCCACCGCCGTGCTCATGCGCTGGCTCGGTCCCTGGGCGAGCGCCGCCGCGGTACCCGACACCTATCGCCGCGAGGTGGAGGTCCCGCGCGCAGGCCGCGCGCCGCTGAAGCTGTGGGTCTACGGCCCGCGCAGCCGCCGCGCCCACGGAACCTACGTCTTCGTGCACGGCTTCAATCCGTGGGGACCCGCCGACCGACGCTCCGATCGCTTCACGCGCATCCTCGCGCACTCCGGCTTCGTCGTGGTCGCCCCGTTCCTCGACGAGCTGATCGATCTGCACATGGTCGGACACGCCGGCGACGACCTCCAGCTGGCGGTCGATCACTGCCAGGAGCTGACCGAACATCGCCGAGGCACGCGCCCGTCGCTCTTCGGGCTCTCGTTCGGCTCACTGCCCACGCTGCAGGTGGCGAGCCGCGCGCCGGACTCGGTCGCCGGCACGGTGGTCTACGGCGGCTACGCGGACCCCGTGGCCACCGTCCGCTATGCGGCTGGGCTCGCGCCGCCGCGACCCGACGTGCTGTCGGCCGATCCGCTCAGCCGTCCCGGTGTGATCAGCTCGCTGGACGCCCGCGCCGGCCGCCCGGACAGCCCTGTGCGCTCGGCATGGCGCTACTTCGTCGAGTCGACCTGGGGTCGTCTCGACATGCACGAGGTCGAGGCGTTCGAGTCCTTCGCGCGCCAGATCGCCGCCACCCTCGACGGGGACGATGCCCGGCGCTTCCTGACCGGCTGCGGGCTGGGCGACGACGCCGAGGCGTTCTTCGAGCGTATCGTGGGCGAGGCTGGCGACATGGCGGACCTCGACCCGCGCCCCGGCTTCGACGCCATCCGTTGCCCCCTGCGCGTCATGCACGGCATGGACGACCGCGTGATCCCGTGGACGGAGCAGGAGACCCTACTCGCGGGGTTCGCCAGCCACCCCGACGTGCGCCACTACCGCACCGGCATCTTCGACCACACGCGGGTGCACACGCCGCTCGAGCTGATCGCGCGCGGACCGCAGGCACTGGGCGATCTGCGCACGCTCACGGCGATGGCGGGCGCGATCGCGGAGATCGGCCACCTGGCCTGAGGCGAGGGCCGCCCCGCGCGGCTTTGTCCTGGGATGGGGGCGGTTGCCGTGCTATCCGCTCGCCATGGGCGCGAGTGAAGCACCTGCCGAGGGCCCCGCCACCGGACCCGCAGCCGCGGCGAGGGCCGCGTGCGAGAAGTACGGGCTCAACGTGCTGGACGCCCCCGTGGTCGAGCAGATGATGCACCGACCGGAGTCGTGCTGGGCGCCCTGCTGCAACGGTGGGTGCATCCCGTGCAACGACGAGTACGCCGCCGCCGCGCGCCTCGGCCAGCGCCTGGTGCGCGAGGCCGAGGTCCCCGAGACGGTCGTCGTGTCCGCGACCGCCGCCGCCAAGCGCTAGCGCGGCGGCAGCGCACCGCGCGCCGAGCGATACGTCAGTAGGGCGTGGGCGGCAGGTCGAGCTTCCACTTCGATGAATTGCCCGTGCCGCCGTAGATGCGGATCGCCGCGCCGCCAGACTTCGACTTCAGGCGCTTGCCGTTGTCGATGGCCACGAGCGCGATGCGACGCGCGCGGTCGATCTTGCCGGGTCGCCCGCCCACGTCGTGCACGTACCACTCCGTGTCCGACCAGTCGGTTCCGAAGCTCGCGTACGAGGAGGTGTGGCGCAACCACCGACCGTGCGAGTCCGTCACGCGCACCTTGTCGCCATGGCGCATGATCGTGGCGCTGCGGCTCGACGAGGTGATGCGGAAGTGCGTGTCCTGGTCCGCAGAGACGGACGACACCGCATCGGCACGCGTCTCACCCGCGCGCGAGCGCAGCAGCTGGTCGTTGCGGTTGTCCATCACATACCAGTGGCCGTAGCGCGCGTACTGCGTCGCAGTGGGCAGGTAGTCGGTGACCGGCATCGAGACGTGCACCGGGTTCTTCCAGACCTGGCCGACCACGCGGAGCGGCCCCTGCATGTTCCACGAGGTCGCGGTCGTGTACACGAAGGCGAATCCGTTACCGGACCCCGTGTCGCGGTACTCGTAGAGCGGCTGCAGCTCATCGCTCGGCGGCGTCCAGCTCGGCAGGACGTGGAAGATCGGTGCACTTGCATCACCCGCGATCAGCCGACCGTTGACACGAGAGACGGGCAGCATGCCCGGCGTCGCGCGATCATGGGCCATGAACGGAGCCGGACGGTTGTCGTAGTTGTTCGGCAGGCCCTCGTGCGTCGTGAAGTCGCCGGGCGTCCCCCCCTGCTGCAGGTCGTAGATCGCGACCGGCAGCGACAGCTCGGCCTCACCCAGGTCGAGGCTGTACATCATCTGGTTGTACGTGTGGTAGCCGATCTCGTAGGGGCTTGCGCCCTGGGGCCTGGTGTACTGCGTCAGCGTGCCCTCGAAGAAGACCTTCCGACCGCCCTGCTGGTTGTAGTAGCTGTGCAGACGCGGGTTGTAGAGCGAGTAGTCGGGAAGGATCATCCTTCCGTCGCTTCCGTGGACCCGCAGGTGCGTGGCGATCTTGCGCGCGTACACCCACGGTCCCATCGGCGTGTCGGCCTCCTGGTACCAGATCTCACCGTTTTCGAACCGCACGTTCTCCCGCCCGTTGGCAGGGTTCAGCAATCGGATGTAGCGCTTCCGGTAGGGGTTGTAGGCGGTGTCGGTGGCGCGATGGGTCGTGATCTTGCAGGCGTCGCCGAGCGAGAAGCACTCCTTGCGGTCGTATGCCTGTGCGTGCTCGCGGATGTCCTGGTGCTTCCCCCCGAAGCCGGCCACCGACTTGGTCGACGGGGCCGGACCGTCCCGCCACTTCCACGCGGCGCGCCCGTTGTCGTCCCACTCCACGACGTCGGGGTCCTGTCCGACGACGGGTGTGAACGTCCGGTAGCTGTCGCGGTTCTCCATGTCGAGACGGTTCGCCGCAACACGCACATCGTTTTGGAAGTACACGTAGTCCCCGTCCGCGTGTTCGACCCGATGGGGATGCCCCTTGGGGCGCTCGGGCATGAACATGCATAGCGGCGGCGGCACGACGCCTTTGCTGTCGGCGGGACGGCGGACCCACCTGCCGCCCAGCCGGACGCACTCGTTGATCTGGTCGGATGTTTCGCCAACATCGCGAGCGCTGTAAGCGACGCCAAACTTCTCATCCATGGGCTCGAAGTTGCGCTCGGCGAAGTCGTAGTGCGAGACACCCCACTCCCACGCGCCAAACGGCGGAAGGGTGGTCTGCTGGTAGGTGCCGATGAGCACCTCGTACGGTCCGTCGATGACGGAGATCAACCCGTCCATCCACGCCAGCCGCGGAACGTCCCCGTGCGGCCCCCACAGGCCGTGGGGCCTATAGCGAGACTCGGGCATCTGCTCCCGGACCCTGATGTAGGGGTCGAGGATGTACTCGAGGTGGATGTCGTTCTGCGCCTGCGGCCCGCGCCCCGGTAGCAGCGACGTCGCGGCGGCTCCACGGAAGTTCGAGAACGACGTCGCGTGGGTGTCGCCCCAGATCCAGAACACCCGACCACCAAACGCTGCGGTCTTCGCCGAGTCCTGGCCCATCACCATGGCGTTGATGTTCGGCGCGAACGCGGGGCGCGGCTCCTGCAACAGCTCGGTCTCGCGGTAGCGGCCGTGGCCGGTCACGCGGAACTCGCGGTTGGCGATCTGTCCGGGCAGGCGGTCCATCACAAACTCGATGGTTCCACCCATGGTCGCGCGGCGGCGCTCGATGTGGTCGCTCTGATGGGCGAGGCGGTAGCCGTGGCTCACCACCTCGAAGTCGACGTGCCGATTCATCACGTTCGGATGAAAGAACGCCACGACGCCGTTGTTGTCCGTGTGGAAGTCCGGGACCTGAAAAAACTCCGGGTCACCCTGGTTGCGGGCGCGCGCCCGGATGCGAACCCCCGGCAGTGGCGCACCTGTCATGCCATCGCGCACGAGGATCCGCGTGCGCTCCGCCCGCCCCGGAACGCGACCGCCGAAGGTGGACAGCAGCCGGAAGTTGTAGTCGCCGCTACCGCAGTCGTCAGGCGGGAGCTGCGGCCAAGGCCACGTAATGAAACCTACCGCGTTCGCGTCCGAGCGGACGTCGACCCGCATCGGGTTCTTGAAATCACTGACCTCGATGAAGGCGGCCGCTGGCTCACCGGGGAAGGACGAAGGGCGATCGCCGGCCTCCGTGACGTAGCGGATACCGTAGAAGCGAACGGCTTTCTTCTGGTGGAGGCCCGGCTCGTGGAAGGCGATCAGCCCACTGGCGTCGGCCGTGTAGACCTGCCTGTTCGGGGTGATCACCGTGGCGCACGGCACCGGTGAGCCCTGGGACGTGACCACCTGCAGCCGCATGTAGTGCTCATTCGTGAGCGCGGCGGTCGTCAGCTCGACCTGGGGGTCGTCCGGCTCCTCGGCGGAGCATGCCGACAGGCTCGTGGCGGCTAGTACCCACAGCACGGTGGCTGCGCGCGACGAACTGTCTCTGCTGATGATCATGGACATGCTTTCTCCGAATCCGATCCGCGCACACATGTGCAACCGCCATGCCACCGCACCCGGCGAGTGAGGTTGGACTTTTGCGTCCCAGCCGTCGATGGCGCCTCCCAACGGTCACGTGACCGTCGACTGACCATCAGCTGACCGTCAGCTGACCGTCAGCAATGGGCGCGACGATCGATCAGGAGCGTCTCGTGGGTTCGGTCACGCGCGGACCGGTAGCAACGCGCGGCTCCCGCTGTCTACTCCCCAATGGGAACGCAAGTCGCCACGCAGGCGCCAATCAGAATTCGTCGTCGCGCAGCTTCGGCGGTTGCGCGCCCACGGCGATGCGCGCGGTGGCCTTCGCCTTGCGCTTCTGACCCGCCTTTGAGGGCGCCGCCTTGCGCGTCGCCGCATTCGGATGCTTCGCCCGCACCTTCGGCCTGCGCAGCGGCCGCACGACGGCCTGCGTGACGGCCCCCGCTTGCGCCGGCGCACGCAACGCCACGCCGCCAGCGCCGCCCAGCTCCGAGGTCGCAGCCTGCTCGGGGGTGGCGACCACAACCGACTCGGTCAGCACAGACGGGGTCGCGAGCACGGGCGCAGGCTGCTCCGCGGGCACGGGCACAGGCGGCACCGCAGCCACGGGCGCGGGTGGCGCCGGCTGCACGGCTGCGCGGGTGGGCCCCGACGCGTCGCCGGGCTGCGCAAGCCAGAAGGCGGCCGCGAGCCCAGCGGTCATGGCAACGCCGAGCAGCGGTGCACGTCGACCGCGCCGCCGCGTGTCGAGTTCCGCAAGCGCATCCACCGGTGCATCGACTACATCGACTACATCGACCACATCGACCACGGGTGCGTCCCCGGACAGGGCACGACTGAACTCGGCGACGTCGGCGAAGCGTTCCCCCGGGGAGCGCGACATCGCCTTGCTGATCGCCGCAGTCACGTGCGCGGGTAGTCCGGGGCAGAGCTCGGAGATGGGGGTGGGCTCCGCGCGGCAGATCTCCAGCACGAGCTTCGGGAACGTGTCCGCCTCGAAGGGCAGCCGCCCACCGAGCGCCCGATACAGCACGACGCCCATCGCGTAGACATCGACGCGGTGGTCGATCGGCGAGCTCTCGTCCAGCTGCTCCGGCGCCATGTAGCGCGGAGTCCCCACAGCCTCCCCGGTGCCGGAGAGTGACAGCTCGTTGTCGTCGCCGCTCACGATCTTCGCAATCCCAAAGTCGAGCACCTTCGTGCCGGTGGGACGCCCCTCATCATCGCGACACAGGAAGATGTTGGCCGGCTTGAGGTCGCGATGGATTACGCCGTTGCGATGCGCGGCCGCAACACCTTCCATCGCGGGAAGCAGGATGTCGCGCGCCTCCGCGAAGCTCAGCGGCGCGCGCTCGAGGCGCTCCTCGAGCGACTCGCCCTCGAGGTACTCCATGACGAGGAACAGGGAACCCTCGTGCTCGCGGACGTCGTAGACGTCGACGATGTTCGGGTGGTGCACGCGGCCGGCGGCGCGCGCCTCTCGAATGAAGCGCTGAACGGCGTTGGCTCCACCGGCGAGTCCCGGGCGCATCCACTTGATCGCAACCGGCTTGCCCGTGACGACGTTGGACGCCGACAACACCGTGCCCATGCCGCCGCTTCCGATCACCTCCGCGACCTCGTAGCGGTCACCGACAATGGTGCCGCCCTCGGGCCATGCCCGGAGCGTATCCATGTGGCTCGTGCGGTCTTCAGCGCTGCTATTCATGGACATGGTGGGGTCGCAGGGCACTGCTCGTCAGAGCAGGTAAGCCATGGGGTGACACCATAGGCTTATTCCCCTATACAGACTCCGGTGACACGCGCCAACGCATTCCTCGCATGCGCGTGCCTCGTTACGGCTACCTCGAGCGCGCACGCGCAAGCGGACACCGAAGCGCCGGACGCAACCGACGCGGGCGAGTACGTGAGCCTCGACGAGGAGCTGCTTCGCGCGACCGGAGACGGACCCTATCGGACCGCAATTTCCGCTGCGCTCGAAGCATTCAACGCCAAGCGTTGGGCGGACGCGCAGACCATGTTCCAGCGCGCTCACCAGCTGCAGCCCAGCGCCCGCACCCTCCGCGGAATGGGACTGTCGGGCTTCTACTCCGCCGACTACGTGACGGCGGCGCGCGCGTTCGGCGAAGCCGTCCAGCACGAGGACAAGCCGCTGACCGCGGCGCAGCGGGAGCAGGTGCTCGCGCTGCTCGATCAGGCGATGGCACGCATCGGACGCGTACGCGTGGCCCTGACGCCGGCGGACGCACAGCTGTCGGTCGACGACGCCGCGGTGGACATGACGAGCGGCAACCTGCTGCTGCTGACCGCGGGCGAGCACGCCCTATCGGCCACGCGCGAAGGCCACGGCCCGCTCACACGCAGCGTCTGGATCGCGCCGGGCGACAACCTCGAGGTCGAGCTGAGCCTTGAACCGGAGACGCCAGTGCAGCCCGCACCCGCGCCGCAGCCCGAGCCCACTTCCGAGCCCGCGACCGCGAACGTCGCCACCACGGCCGCCGCGCCGCCCGCCGACGAGGAGCGGCAGCGCATCTGGACCTGGGTAGCCGCCGGGGCCGCGGTGGGCCTCGGGGTCACCGGCGCCGTGCTGTGGAACCAGGGCCTCGGGATCGTCGATGAGCTGGAGGCCACATGCCGCACGAGCGGCTGCGACGACGCGGAGCGCAGGCGACGAATCGAGCAGTCCAGCGTCGGCGAGTACGAGACCACGGCCAACCTGGCATTCGGCGCAGCGGGCGCAGCCGCCGTGACCGCCGTCATCCTGTTCTTCGTCGAGGACACGGACGACGGCCAGGACGCCGAGAACCAGGCTGCCCTGCGGGTGGGCCCGGCTTCGGTGGCACTGTTTGTGCAGTACTGAGGTTCACCGTGAACGAGCCAACAGACCCACTCCTGGAGAGCACATGGGCGTCCCGCTCCGAGGCGAAGTCGCGCGGCGGCGCAGCCTTCCCGTGCTTGACCATCCTCTGCCACCCGGACCCCGCCCGCATCGGCGAGCGCAGCCTGCTGACCGGCCTCGTCGTGCGGGAGACGATCCAGATCTCGCGCGCGCAGGGCGTCTTCTGCCACCCGGGCGAGGACGGCGGTAGCGCCCTGCTCGATCCATTCCTGAGCCGCAAGCCGCTGCGCCTGAGCAGCGGCCGGACGCCGGGCTCGGTGATCGTCGACGCCGAGCGCGACGATGTGCGGGTGGAGCTGGAGCGGCTCTCGGGCCCGCGGGAGTTCTCGCCGGCCGAGGTGGTCGCTGGCATCGTGATCGAGCTCTCCAAGCGCATCGCGCTGCTGCTGCACGTGACCTCCAACCCGGAGCAGACGCGCCTCGGCGGCATCGAGGGCTGCAGCGACGCGATCGAGCACGTGCGGCGCGAGACGGCGCGCGTGGCGAGCCAGGACGTCCCCGTGCTGGTGCGCGGTGAGACCGGCGTGGGCAAGGAGCTGGTGGCCCAGGCGATCCACAGCGGCAGCGCGCGCCAGGCGTCCGCGTGCCTCAGCGTGAACATGGCGACGCTGTCGGCGAGCACCGCCGTGTCGGAGCTCTTCGGACACGCCCGCGGCGCCTTCACCGGCGCCGGCAAGCGGCACGCCGGCATCTTCGAGCGCGCCAACGGCGGCACGCTCTTCCTGGACGAGATCGGCGAGACGCCCCAGGGGGTGCAGCCGATGCTGCTGCGCGCACTGGAGACCGGCTGTATTCGCCCGCTGGGCGACGAGGCCGAGCGCCCGCTCGACCTGCGATTCGTCGCCGCCACGGACGCGGCGCTCGAGCTGCAGATCGCGCAGGGCGGCTTCAGCGCCGCGCTCATGCACCGGCTCGCCGGTTACGAGCTCGAGGTCCCAACGCTGCGCGAGCGGCGCGACGACATCGCGCGCCTCGCGGTGATCTTCCTGCGCAAGGAGCTGTCGGCCATCGGCTGCTCGCACCTGCTGGAGCCCACGACCGTCGAGGAGCATCCGCGGCTGCCGGCGGCGCTCATGGTCCAGCTCGTCGTGCACGACTACCCGGGCAATGTGCGCGAGCTTCGCAACGTGATCCGTCAGATGGCCATCGCCAGCGCCCAGAGCGCCCACCTGGCGCTACCGCAGCGGCTGCAGCGCACCATGCGCACCGATGCGCCACCGGCGCCGCCGGCGCCGACCCCCGGCACGCATGCGGGTGCGATGCCGGCCGGGGATGCGACACCGGCGCCGGCGCCCGCCAAGCGCGCAAAGGTGAGCGACGAGGAGCTGCTCGCCGCACTCGAGCAGGCCGAGTGGTCCCCCGAGCGCGCCGCGACCGCGCTCGGCATCCCCAAGAGCACGGTCCACTACTACATCCGCAAGAGCCCCAATGTCAGGCGCGCCGCGGACGTCGAGGCGGACGAGCTGCGCAGCTGCCAGCAGGACCACGCCGGCGACGTCGAAAGCATGGCACGCGCACTGCGCGTCTCGACACGGGCGCTGCGGATGGCGCTGCGCCAGCACGGCCTGCTGGACAGCGCCTAGCGGGTCGACCGCAGCGGGCGGCGGCCTCAGGCGTCGGGCGCGGTGCCCGGCAGGAAGACGAGCTGGAGCAGACCGGTGGCGGCCACGCTCTCGTCGGGGTGCCGGGCATTGACCGAGACCTTCAGGTAGAAGGTGTTTGGACCCGGCTGCACGGCGAACGCCTCTGTCGCCGACAGGGGCGTGTCACCGACCGCAGCCCCGCCTGTGCCCGAGTCCGCCGAGAAGTACACGGTGGGCATGTTCGGTGTCACGTCGTCGTCGTTGGTGATCCCGCCGAGCACCTTCATGCCCTCCGGCGCACCGTTGTCGGCGAGGATCTGCATCTTGCCCATCGCGAGCACGTACCCCGCGGAGGGCACGTCGATGGTCGCGGTCGCGATGGTCGGCCAGCCTGTGCCCCTCGAGACGGTCGCCGGCGCGGACTCCGGTCCGATCACAGGCGCGGTCGTGAGCACCGACAGCTCGGCACGTCCATCGACCTCGCCGCCCTGCAGCCCGTCGCCCGGGGTGACCACGGTGATATCACCGCCGCTGTCGTCGGTGCGGCACATCGGCGCGCCCGACTCCATCACGCCGTAGAGGTAGTCCTCGACCTGGCAGATCTCCTGGACGCGCCGCTGCGCGACCGTCGCGTCGATGCCGAGCGCGACGTTGCCGTGGTCGCCACCGCCCGTCAGCCCGGTGCCAGCCGCAACACCCGTGATGTCACCGCCGGGGTTTTCGTCGTACTGGCGACAGCTCGGGGCTCCGGCCTCGTCGAACCCGAACAGGTACTCGTCGGCCCCGCAGCTCATCGGACGCGGGACCGGCCCGCACAGGGCGTTGTCCTCGTCGTAGCCGAGCAGTGCCTCGCCGCCGACGCAGCTGCCCGCCAGGCGCGTCTGGAGCACGTCGACGCCCTGCCCTGTCAGCGTCTGCGCGTCGCCGGCGGCGGGTGCGTAGCCCGCGTACGGCACGCTGCCGAGCACCATCCGCGGCGTCGCCTCCTCCTCGTCACCGACGCTGACGCCGAGGAACACGGCGGCGTGCTCACGGAAGAGGTCGAGGCTCAGCCGCTCCGCGCCCTCCGTTCCGAGGGTGTGGCTGAAGTAGCCCTCGACCGGGCGCACGGAGGTCATCTCCTGGTAGATGGGCTCGCTGTCGTCCATGCCAGCGTACAGCCGCAGCGTCAGCTCCACGTCCTCACCATCGATCGGCACATCGGCGTTGTCGGTCAGCACGCCCTCGATGGGCAGAAGTGCCGGCGCCGCCGACGCCGTCGTCGTGGGCGACAGGGCGGCGCACCACAGCGCCATGCCCAGCAGTGGGCGCAGCGCGGAGCTGCGGGGGGTGGATTGTGTTCGACTCATCGTCATCGCCTCAAGCACCGGGCAGGAAGACCAGCTGGATGGCGCCAGTTCCCGTCACGCCGTCCTCATCGGGGTGATCCTTGTTGGCCCGCAGCTTGAGGTAGAAGGTGCGTGGGCCCGCGGCGACCGGAAACGCCTGCGTCACGTGGGTCGGCACCGAGTGCATCGCAGCATCACCCGTGGAGTGCCCGAAAGTGATGCCCGGGTCGCCCTGGGCCGTCACCGCGATGCCCGCGGTTACGTTCATCGGCTCCGGCTGGCAGACGCCGAACCCGCAGCTGTTGTTGCTCGCCGAGTAGGCGACGCCGAGCACGAGCACGTGGCCGGCCGCGGGCGCCTCGATGGTCTGCTCGACCACCGTCGTCCACGGGCCATGCTCGTCCGGCGTCACGCTGCGAACCACGGGAACCGGACTGAAGAAGCTGATCGTGAACTCGGGCGCCACCGTCTGCAGGGACAGCTCGACGTCGCCGATGCCGCCACCACCCGCGAGGCCCGGACCGGCGACCACCGAGGTGATGTCGCCGCCGATGTCGTCGACGCGGCACATCGGGCTGCCATCCTCGCCCAGACCGTACATGTACTCGCCGGCCCCGCAGGCGTCGGCGATGCGGCGCTGCACGGTGGTGGGGTCGATGCTGAGCGAGACGTCGCCCTCCCCGCCGCCACCGCTGAGGCCGAAGCTCGCGGTGACGCCGGTGATGTCGCCAGTCGGCGGGTCCGGGTTCTGCCGGCAACGCGGCGCGCCGGTGTCGTCAAAGCCGTAGAGGTATTCGCCATCGAGGCACGACCCGGTGCCGGCGAAGACCGCGCACTGGGCCACGCCGGCCGAGCTGTAGCCCTGGAGCGCCGAGTTGCCGTCACAGGCGCCCTCGAGCCGTGTCTGCAGCGCCTCGATCGAGCGCCCGCCGACGGTCAGCGCGTCGCCCGCGTGCTCGGCAAAGCCCGCGAAAGGCACGCTGCCCAGCGCCATTCGTGGGCTCGCCTCCTCGTCGGTGCCGATCGTCAGCCCGAGGTAGATCTCCTCGTGGTCGCGAAATATCGACAGGTCCAGGGCGTCGTTGCTCCCCAGCTCGTACTGGAAGTAGCCGGCCTTGGGCCGCACCAGCGCCTGCTCGGTGAAGAGCAGCTCGCCACCCTCCTCGGCGGTGTAGAGGCGAAACAGCAGCTCGACCCCGGTCTGGTCGAGCGCTTCGCCGTCGGCGTCGGTCAGGAAGCCCTCGATGGGGACCACGGGCGGCGCCGCATGGGCGCGACCGGCCGGACCCATGGCGACGAGGACGAGTCCGACTGCCAATGCGGCGAAGCGCCGGGAGCTGGGAATGGATGGGATCATGATGTGCATCACTGTGTCCTGGCTACCGGCTCAATCGAACGGTGTAGTTGTCGCTGCGCATGACCTTGCCGCCGACGGCCGGCGCGGTCGCGGTCACGCGCAGGCGGTGTCCCTCCGACTGCATGCGCGCAGCACCGGCGACCACGCGCGTGGGCCGAATCGGCTCGCCCTCGTCGGGATCGGTGCGGTTGGCCTCGATGTCCTGAAGGTTGAAGGAGCAGCCGCACAGCAGCGCGGCGACGAGAGGATGGAGGAGGGGGCGCATGGCGGCGCGGACTATAGCCACGTCCCGCGAGCCCTGTCGAAGGGACCCAAGTTTGGGAAGCGCGGCCCGCGCAAGCCCGCTGTCTTCGTTACCAATGGTGGACAATTCTAGACCTCCTGAACGACACATCACGCACCCATCGTTGTGCACGGCGTGTGCCAACGTGAGGCGCCCGACTTTGACGACGATCGCAGTCCCGGCCGGACACCCCGCCTCCGCTGACCGTCAGCCTGACCGTCAGCTGACGGTCAGCGAACCGGGCTCGCGCACCTGACGAAGGCCAGCCGGCCGGCACTCAGTCGAACAGCCGACCACGCGGTCAGGAACCATCAGCCGACGGTCAGTGACCGACAGTCGACGGTCACCACGGCCGCCTGCGTCCGCAATCCGCCAACAACCCGCGCAAACACGAAGGGGCGCGGCATTGGCACGACCGTTTGCGCTTGACGGCTCGCAACCAACCAGCCCGTCGCCGCAGTCGGTGGACGGCCGCTGCACGAAGAGAACAGACATGGGCGACAGCTTGCAGGCGGTCGACCTCGGCGGTCGCTACGCGGTCACCGTCGACGCCAACCAGTACCAGAGCTGCGTCATCCTCGATGATCAAAGCGCCAAGTGCTGGGGCAACAACAAGCGCGGCGAACTCGGCCAGGGCGACGTCGTCCGCCGCGGCTCGCTCGAAGGCCAGCTCGGCGACGCGCTGCCACCGATCGACCTCGGCACGGGGCGAACCGTCATGCGCATCGCCACGTCCCTCATCAGCAGCTGCGCGGTGCTCGATGGCAACGACATCAAGTGCTGGGGGGGCAACGTGGGCGGTGAGCTCGGCCAGGGCGACACGGACAGGCGCGGCGACGAGCCCGGCGAGATGGGCGACGCGCTGCCGACGGTCGACCTCGACCTCTAGCAACGGCAGCGAGCAGCGCCCGCACCGGGCTCCACCGTTGGGTCCGGCGCTGTCGTCTACATCACCAGCAGGCGCTAGAGCGGTCGCACCTTGCGCTGCAGGCCGCCGGTCGTCAGGTCCTCGCGCAGCTGCTCGCCGAGCCGCTCCGCGAGCGCCACCGCCGTACGCCAGCGCGCGATGCGCTCGGCGGGCTGGTGCTCGAAGCGCATGAAGTCGTCGCGGTCCGGCACGCGGCCGTCGGGCAGCTGCGCCATGAAGGCCGCGCTGGGATAGATGTGCAGCAGGTCATCGAGGGCACCGGGGGTGGGCGTGCGCCACGGTACGAACTTGTCGAACCACCCGGGGATGATGCGCGCCTCGTGGCTAAAGAACAGCGCGACGCTGCGCTCGCAGCGGTAGCCACGCCGGACGTGGTAGTCGCGCATGCCCCCGTCGATGTAGCGCCCGGGCGCACTGTCCACGCCCGTGATCGGCGCCATGTAGAGCGGCACGGTGCCGCTGGCAAGCGCGACGTCGCGCAGGTTGGCCGCCGACAGCGCGCGCCGCGTGGCGCCCTCTCCCGCGCCGGACATGAACAGCTCGGCGCCGGAGGTATGGAAGAGCGTCTGCTCGAAGAACGCAGCGCCCGTCGCAGTGCTGGCGACGTTGGCGACAGCCGCGGCGCCTAGCGCAAGCGACTGCGCCCAGCGCCTGTCCGAGGCGACCGGCCCGCGGCCGCGCACGGCGCACACGACCAGCTCGTGATGCGGATGGCGCAGCATGTGGTCGACCTCCGCCTCGGGCCACAGCTGGGCGAGCGTGCGGCGGTAGCTGTCGCTGATAACCGCAGGGCTGTCGGCCTTCGTGAATGCCTTGTCGACGTACGCCTCGGTGAGCGCTGCGTAGCCGGCGTGCGGGTCACGCATCGACAGGGCGAGCATCCGCCAGGACCCGGCGGAGGCGCCAGCGAGCAGCACGCGGTCGCGCTGCAGCAGCCCCTCCGACAGCAGCGCACGGTCGACGCCGCCGGCGACCAGCCACTTCGGACCGGACGCCGCACCGATCATGACATCCGGCCCGTGCGCCTGCAGCATGCCGTCGCGCACGCGCTGCAACGCCGTCGGACCGGCACGGTACTCGAGAAGATCGTCCACGCGATGCTGGTAGCCGCTCAGGCGCGTCTTTTCAACGCCCGGCCGTCACCACCGTCACCAAGCGACGCGCAGCGAGTCGGAGCCGCGGGACAGCGAGGCCGGCCGGGGCGGCTCGGCGAAGAACGCCACGTCGAGCGACCCCCACGTAAAGTAGCCGCCCAGCATTCCGTAGAGCATGCCGGCGGTGAACGCGAAGCCGCCCTCGGGCTGGTCGAGCAGGCCGCCGACGGTGGCGCCGAGGACGAGCCCGCCGAGGATGCCCCAAAACGCGCGGTTGCCCGCACCGGGGTTGTCGTACTTGTAGTGGACGCCGACCGGCATCATCAGGCCGACCCCTGCGGTCATGGTCGCCGCGGGGATGCCGAACAGGTAGCTGGCACCGAGCAAGTCGCGATACGAAGGCCCCAGGCCGTCCGAGATGGGCTCCGGTCCGAGGCCGTCGTTAGTCTCGTCACCGAGGTAGCTCGGCGAGCCCTGCGCAGCTGCACCGCTCACCGACAGCGCGCACCAGGCGACCGTCGCGAGTAGAAGCATGCGCAGGACGGACGGGGACATGCCCCATGATCGGCCGCGGACGACCGCTGGGCAACAAATCGACCCTGGCAGGCGAGACCGGTCAGATGCCCGCGAGGCGCGCGAGCTGCTCCGTGTCCAGGTGCTCGGCGACGGCCGCGGCGACACGGTCGTACTCGGCATCCGGACGCGACGCCGAGAAGCGCAGCGCCGAAAGTCCTCGCCGTGCCGCCAGGCCGCGCAGCATGGCGTGGCGCAGCGCGTCGTCCTCGAGCACGCCGTGGATCAATGTGCCCGCCACCGCACCCCCGGGGTCCTGACAGCCCTCCGTTCGGTCGTCGATGCGCCACAGCGGCGCCGCGCCCCCCGCACGCACCACATCGCCCATGTGGATCTCGTAGCCGGCGACGGCGGCGAGCGGTGTCTCAGCGCCGCCGGTGAGCAGCGACCGCAGCGGCGTCGCATGCACACGCCTCGTCACCTTGTGGGGCGCGAAGCGGGTGACGCACGGCAACAGTCCGAGCCCCTCGGCCTCGCCGCCCCCACCCTCGACACTCTCAGCGTCCACGATGCGCTCGCCCAGCATCTGATAGCCACCACAAATACCGAGGATCGGCGCGGCGCGCTCCGCACGCTTCCGCAGCCAGGGCTCGAAGCCTCGCTCGCGCAGCCAGACCAGGTCTGCGCGCGTCGACTTGCTGCCCGGCAGGATCACCAGGTCCGGCGCGTCGGGGGCGCCGAGCGCGTCGAGCCGCTCGACGAAGCGCACCCCCACGTCTGGCTCGTGTTCGAGCGCGAGCACGTCGTCGAGGTTGCTCAGGTGTGGAAAGCGCAGCACGGCGACGTCCAGCCGATCCGGGTGCGGCGCGACCGCGCGCCGCTGCTCGAGCGCCACCGAGTCCTCCTCCGCGATGCGCAGCTCGGGCAGAAACGGCAGCACGCCGAGCACCGGCCGCTCTACGCGCGCCTCGATCATCGACAGGCCATCGCGCAGCAGCCCGAGGTCGCCGCGGAACTTGTTGATGACGAGGCCCACCACGCGCTTCCGCTCATGCGGCTCGAGCAGCAGCAGCGTGCCCGCAAGCGCCGCAAACACACCTCCGCGATCGATGTCGCCCACCAACAGCACCGGCGCATCGGCCAGCTCCGCCAGGTACATGTTGGCGATGTCGCGCGACTTGAGGTTGATCTCCGCGGGACTGCCGGCGCCCTCGAGGATCACGAGATCGTACTGTTGCCGCAACCGCAGCAGCGACGCCTCCACGACCGGCGACAGCGCGCGTGGATGGTAGTCGCTCGACGGTATCGTCGTAGCCGGCTCACCCATGACGACAACCTGGCAGCCGCCGCCCGCCTCGGGCTTGAGCAGGATCGGGTTCATGTCGACGTGCGGCGGGATGCCGGCGGCCTCCGCCTGCACCGCCTGGGCGCGGCCGATCTCGAGCCCCTCGGGGGTCACCGCCGAGTTGAGCGCCATGTTCTGCGCCTTGAAGGGTGCGACGCGGAGGCCGAGGTCGCGGTAGTACCGGCACAGCCCCGTCACCAGCAGGCTCTTGCCCACCGCCGACGAGGTGCCCTGCACCATCAGCGTGCGTCCGGGGGCCATGACGAGGGGGCGCTAGCGGCCTACAGACACATCAACCGCGGCTCGCAGATGTCGTCCTGGATGTTGCACGTGCCGCTGTCGCAGCGCGCGTCCTCGAAGCACGGCTCGCCGTTGGCGCTGCGCGGCGTGCACTCGTCGTTCAGGCAGATGTAGCCCTCGTCGCAGGTCTTGCGTTCGCCTGCGCCGCAGGCACCGCCGCTCTGCTCGCGAGCCACGCATGTACCGTTGAGGCCATCGTCGAGCAGGCAGTACTGCTCGATCGGGCACTGGTCGGGGCGCGCCAGCACGCAGGGCTCACCCGCCAGCACCGACGGCTGGCAGGTGCCGGCGGAGTCGTTGAAGTCGTCGTTGTTCTTCTGACACGTGAGCGCGTCGCCCGTCGTGTTGTCACACAGCACCTCGGCCAGGATGTCGCAGGGCTCGCCGCTTGCCTCGCTGAAGAGCGTGCGCTCGCTCTGGCACGTGCCGCCTTCGCAGAAGCTGCCCCAGCTGCACACGTCGGTATCGGGATCGCACGCGGCATCCACGGCCAGCGACGGCACGCACGTGCCAGCGTCGCAAACGAGGCCCGTCTCGCACTGCGAGCTGAGTGCGCAGTCGCCACCATCCGCGATGCGCGCGGTGCAGGTGCCCGGGCAGAGGTCCCCCGCGCAGAAGGCATCGCCCTCGCAGTCGAAGTCGATGTTGCAGTCGGCATCGATAGCCGCCTGTCCCTGTACGGCCGCCTGGCAGCTTGCCGGCGGACGTGTCGACTCCCAGCTGCACCCGAGTGCGGCGACGTCGTCGAGGCAGGTGCGGGCGCCGGCCGGGTCGTAGAGGATGCGAGCGTTGGCGACCGAGTCGGCGACCGTCCCGATCTCACCCGCATCGAACGCACGAGCGAGGATGTCGGCACACGCGTTGTAGTCGTACAGCCGGGCCAGGGGCGCGGCCCCGATGCATGCCTCCCGGGAAACACACAGCGCATCGGCCAGTCCGCCGGCGAAGTCCGTCACATCGACCTCACCCGTGTCGCCGTCGCCATCGCCGGAGTCGCCGTCACCGTCGCCATCGCCATCGCCATCCCCGCTGCCCGCGTCGCTGTCGTCTCCATCCCCATCCCCGTCCCCGAAGTCGCCATCGCCGTCACCGAAGTCGATTCCGCCGTCGGAGTCGCCGATCGATACGTCGCAGCCGAAGGACAGGAGGCAGAGCAGGGTCAGAATGGAAAGAAAGGCGGTGCGCATGGCGGTCTCCCAGGCGGGCCGGGGGGATCCCCGGGGTCGCGGTCGAAGTTTCGGCGTCAAGCTACCAGACGGTGGCCCGGTGCGCCCGATTCAACCGAGGCGATGGGACGTGGCGACGCCTATCGCACCGGCGGTGGTTGCGCCGGGCCACCGCAATGTCCAATAGTTACGCCACCATGGCACCCACCCCCGCACCACCGTCGCCGCCGCTTCTGCGGATGTGGCTCGCGCTCTGTCTCACCGCCGCATGCACCCCGGGTGGCGGCGCCCAGCAGGTAGCCCCATCCGTCCACGCCGAACCATCGTCGCAGCCGGCGGTCGCGCAGCCACCGGCGCCCCCCGTGCGCGCGATGCCAGCGCAGGATCCCAGCGTCCCCGGCGTCGCGGTCGGCGTGCAGGGCGCGGTCTCGAGCGCGGAACACAACGCCACCGAGGCGGGCATCGAGATCCTCCGGCGCGGCGGCAATGCGATCGACGCAGCCGTCGCAGTCGGCTTCGCCCTGGCGGTCACGCAGCCGAGCGCGGGCAACCTCGGCGGTGGCGGCTTCATGATCGTGCGCACCGCGGACGGGCGACGCAGCGCCATCGACTACCGCGAGACCGCCCCGAGCGCGGCGACCCGCGACATGTACCTCGACGCCGAGGGCAACGTCACCGACCGCAGCCGGCTGGGACCGCTGGCCGCCGGCATCCCGGGCACGGTCGCCGGCATGCAGCTGGCCCACAAGCAGTACGGCAGCCTGCCCTGGGCGGACCTGCTCGCACCTGCGATACGCCTCGCGCGCGAAGGCCACGTGGTCGACGAAGACCATGCGCGCCGGCTGGAGCGGGGCGTCAAGAAGATGCGCGAGGCCGGCTACCTCGACTCCGCGCGTCACTACGAGAGTGCGCCCGGACAGACGGTCAAAGCGACCGAGCGCTGGCTGCAGCCCGCGCTCGCGCAGACCCTCGAGACGATCGCGAACGACGGCGCCGACGCCTTCTACCGCGGCGCGCTCGCGACGAAGCTCGCCGACGGCGTGAAGTCGCTCGGCGGCATCTGGACCGCCGCGGATCTGGCGGACTACCGCGCCAAGGAGCGCAAGCCGATCGAGTTCGATTACCTCGGGCACCACGTGATCTCGATGCCGCCGCCCTCGGCGGGCGGGGTCGTGATGCGCCAGATCCTCGCGGGCGGCCAGCAGCACGCCATGCACGTCCACCCCTACCGCAGCGTGGAGGCGACGCACCTCTACCTCGAGGCGACACGGAGGGCCTACGCGGATCGCGGCTACCTGCTCGGCGACCCCGACTTCGCGGAGGTGCCGACCGAGAAGCTGACCAGCGACGCGTATATCGAGCAGCGCATGCGCGACATCGACCCCAAGAAGGCGACGCCATCGAGCGAGGTGCGCGGTGGACTGTCGGGCGCGCTCAGCCGCGAGTCCCAGGAGACCACGCACTACTCGGTGGTCGACGCCGCGGGCAACGCCGTGTCGAATACCTACACGCTCAACACGGGCATGGGCGCGAAGGTCGTCGCGCCCGGCACCGGCGTGCTGCTCAACAACGAGATGGACGACTTCGCCGCCAAGCCCGGCACCCCCAACGGCTACGGGCTCGTGCAGGGCGAGAACAACCGCATCGAGCCGGGCAAGCGCATGCTCAGCAGCATGACGCCGACCATCGTGACGAAGGACGGCGAGCTGCGGGCCGTGCTCGGCAGCCCGGGAGGCCCGACCATCACGACGACGGTCACGATGATCCTCCGGGCGATGATCGAACACGCCAAGCCGCTGGACCAGGCGGTGGCCGCCCCGCGCATCCACCACCAGTGGCTGCCTGACCGTGCGATCGTGGAGGAGGCCACCGAACCGGCGCTCGTCGAGGGGCTCAAGGCGCTTGGACACGCGGTCATGCCGAGCCGCTGGGGCAGCATCGGCCACGCCCACTGCATCGAGGTCGACCCTCAGACGAAGGGCTTCCGCGCGGTCGCCGACGTCGTACGCGGCAGCGGCTCCGCGATGGCCTACTGATGGTGAGTGCATCGCAGCCCAGCAGCTGGCAGGGGGAGGCCTTCAACGAGGTCCCCGAGTCGGAGAACCTCATCCACGGCGACGAGATCGCGAAGCGCCACGGCTTCACGGGTGGGCTGGTCCCCGGCGTTACGGTCTCCGCCTACCTCATGCACCCGGCGGTCGAGGCGTGGGGGATGGACTGGCTGACGCGCGGACAGGCGAAGGCCGTCGTCAAGCAGCCGCTCTACGACGCCGAGCGCTTCGACGTCGAGGTCAAGCCCGACCCCGACCCTGACCCCAACTCCAGGGCGGACCGCTACGAGGCGACGCTCTACAACGGCAGCGGCAAGCTGTGTGCACAGGGCACGGCGTCGCTACCCGCAGTGGCACCCGAGCCGCCCGCGTTCCGCGGGGACCCGAAGCGTACTCGGGGCATGGAGCGCCCCACGGCGAGCCGCGAGGTCTTCGAGCGTTTGCGCGAGCAGGGCTTGATGGCCGTGCGCTCGCGCTGGAGCCACGACTCGGAGCTCACGAGCTACACCCGCGACCCCTCCCACATGGCCGGCCCCTGTCGTCCTGCCAACGGCTACGCCGCGAGTCCGGCCTATGTGCTCGGGATGACCAACTGGGCGCTGGCCGCCAACGTCTTCATGCCGGCCTGGCTGCACCTGCAGACCGAGCACCAGAACTTCGCGCCGATCCCACTGGGCAGCGAGCTCATCACCGAGCTCGCCGTCGCCGATCTCTTCGAGCGCAAGGGCCACGAATTCGTGGACGTGGAGCTGTCGACGTTCATGACCGACGAGACGCCGGTGGCCAGCTGCCGACTGCGTGCGATCTACAGGCTGCGGGGCAGCTGACGTGGCCGCGGCCACGCACGTCGCGCTGCTGCGAGGGATCAACGTCGGTGGGCGCAACAAGCTGCCCATGAAGCAGCTCGTCGGCATCTTCGAGCGCGCGGGCGCCCGGGACGTGCGGACGTACATCCAGAGCGGCAACGTCGTGTACGCGGCAAGCGCCGCGGTCGCCAAGGGGATCGCCGACGCGGTCCAGCGGGGGATCGACAGCGAACTGAAGCTGGACGTGCCGGTGGTGACGCGGACGGCGAAGCAGCTCGCGCGCGTCGTCGCGAACAACCCGTACATCGCAGAAGGCGCCGACGAGGCGCGGCTCCACGTCGCCTTCCTCGCGCGCAAGCCCACCGACAAGCGCATCGCCGCGCTCGACCCGCAGCGCTCGCCACCCGACAGCTTCCGTGCGGTCGGTGCGGAGCTCTACCTGCACTGCCCGGGCGGCATGGCGCGGACCAAGCTCACCAACGCCTACCTCGACCGGCAGCTCGACACGGTCTCGACGATGCGCAACTGGAAGACAGTGACGAAGCTGCTGTCGATGTGCGAGCAGTCCACGTAGGGGCCCCGCGTGCGAGCGCCGACCCGATGCGGTACGCTCTACGCGCCTGGGCCGAAACCACCAGCAGTCGGTCGTATCATGCCCTCCCCCAACGAAGCCCCCTCCGACGCCGCCGCCGAGCGCGAGCGTCCCGATCCACTCGAGCTTCCCGGAGTCCGCTCCGACAGCGACGCCCTCGATGTCGAGGTATTGATCGTCGGCGCCGGCATCAGCGGCATCGGCACCGGCATCGAGCTGCTGCGACGCAAGCAGCGCTCCTTCATGTTGCTCGAGGCGGCCGGCGACCTCGGCGGCACCTGGCGGGACAACACCTACCCCGGCGTGGCGGTCGACATCCCGTCGATCTCCTACTGCTTCTCGTTCGAAACCGACTACAAGTGGTCGCGCGTCTTCGCACCGGGCAGCGAGATCCAGGACTACGTCCGCCACTGCGCCGCCAAGTACGGCGTGGAACCCCACATCCGCTACGGCGCGGCCGTCGAGCATTGCGAGTTCGATGCGTCGAAGGACATCTGGTCGACGACACTCGCCGGCGGCACCGTGCTGCGCTCGCGCTTCGTCGTCGCGGCGACGGGCATCCTGTGTCAGCCGAAGTATCCCGACGTCGAGGGCCTCGACAGCTTCGCCGGCAAGATGATGCACACGGCGCGCTGGGATCACGACTTCGAGCTCGAGGGCAAGCGCGTCGGCATCATCGGTACCGGCGCCTCCGCGGTGCAGATCGTGCCCGCCATCGCCAAGCGGGTCAGCAACCTGGAGGTGTTCCAGCGCACGCCGATCTGGGTCAGCAAGCGACCCGACTACAAGCTCGACCACTCCGGAGTCACACCGCGTAACTCCGCCGCGGGCCGGGCGACGATGCGCTTCTTCACCGAGCTCTTCTTCGAGGTCGGGACCTACTTCATCACCACGTACAAGCGCTGGCCCTGGCTGGTGGGGGGTGTGGAGAAGCGCCTCGGCGACCGTATTCGCGCCGTCGTCGACGACCCCGAGGTCGCGGACAAGCTGGTCCCGAGCTACGGCATGGGCTGCAAGCGGCCCGCCATCTCCAACAGCTACCTGCAGAGCTTCAACCGCGACGACGTGCAGCTCGTCACCGAGGGCATCGAGCGCGTCTGCCCCGAGGGCGTCATCACGCGCGACGGCAAGCTGCATGCGCTCGATGCGATCCTGCTCGCAACCGGCTTCCTGACCACGGAGCGCAAGGCGTCACCGAGCTTCGACGTGGTGGGGCTCGACGGCCTGGAGCTCAGCCAGTTCTGGGAGGACAACCGACTGCAGGCCTACGCCGGCGTGTCGGTGCCGCGCTTCCCGAACTTCTTTCTGACGTCCGGCCCCTACTCCGGCGGCTTCAACTGGTTCGCCATGCTCGAGGCGCACCTGCTGCACATCATGCAGTGCATGGATGCGGCGCGCTCGAAGGGCGTGACGCGCGTCGAGGTCGAGCAGGCGACGCACGACCGCTACATGGCGCACATGTGGAAGCGCAGTGACATCGCCGTCTTCAAGGACGACAAGTGCGTCGCGGCCAACAGCTACTACCTCGACCGGCACGGCGACGCCTCGCTGCCGTTCCCGCGCACACCCTTCTGGCGCTGGGTCCGCGTGCGCGCCAAGGGCGCGAGCGGCTACCACTTCGGCAGCTAGCCGCCCGCAAGCGCGAGCAGCTGCTCGTCGGATGCGGCCACGTAGGAGATCCCGACCGGCGCCTCGGTGACGAGCGCAGGCATGCTCAGCTGCGGCAGCCCCGACAGCCCAGCCAGGCAGGTGAGACGCAGGGTGCGGTCGCGGAAGTCCTCGAGCTGTGCGGGGGTGGCCGAGCGCAGCGGGGCCGGGCCGGCGGCCGGCGGCATCACGAGCAGGCGCCCTCCGGAGACGAGCTGACGCATGTGATCGCGCAGCTCGGACCGCAGCCGTGCATCCTCCGCGACGCCCTTGTCGCTTCCAGCGAGCTGCCGCGCAGCGTCGAAGCGCTCGCGGATGCCGGGACCGAAGCTCGGCTGCACGCGTTCGAACCACTCGCCATGACATGCCCAGATCTCGCGGGCCTGGATGCGGCGAAACGCCCAGTAGCAGGCCTCGAGCCCCATCGGTGCAGCTGTCACCTCGCGGATACCGACGCCGAGCTCGACTGCGCGGGCGCGCGCTACCGCCTCGAGCGCGTGGCGCAGCTTGCCGGGCAGCTGCGCCATCGCATCGCTGGCGATCATCAGCTCCGTGATCTCGGGGGTATCCGCGAGCTCTCCGAAGACCACTGCGCCGACGTCGCGAAGAACCTTCGGGTCGCGCGCGAACCAGCCGATCGTGTCGAACCCGGCGGACAGCGGCATCACGCCGCGCAGGGCAATGCGGTCGTGGCTGGGACGTAGGCCGTGGATGCCACAATAGGAGGCGGGCACGCGTACCGAGCCGCCGGTGTCGGTGCCGAGCGCAAAGTCGACGAGCCCGGCGGCCACAACCGCCGCGGAGCCACTCGACGATCCCCCGGTGACGCGATCGGGGGCAACGGCGTTGATCGGGGCACCGTAGTGCGCGTTGCTACCCGCGAGGCTGTAGGCGAGCTCGTCCATCACGGTCATGCCGACCAGCTCGGCGCCCGCGTGCAGCAGCGCCTGGATGCAGGGGGCATCCGACTCCGCCGGCCCGTGGGAGCGCAGCCAGTCCTGGTTGCCACAGCTGGCGGTGTGCCCGCGCACGTCGAACATGTCCTTGACCGCGAAGCGCAGCCCGAGCAGCGGGCCGCTCGGCGCACCCGGGCGCGTCACCGAGTCGGCGGAGACGTAGGCGCTGTCGGCGACACGCCTTCGCAGCGCGTCATCCAAGCGAGAGCCCTTGCAGTGCGGAGTGCATGCTCCATCCAACTACGACACGGGGGTACACGCAATGAACGGGGCCGACGCCGAGGCGGCCACGGAAAGGTGCACCGAAATCCCCCCAGCTCGCGCTGTCCGCTCGGACTCCTAACACAGCGCTAAGGATCGCCAAAAGCTAGCGCCTAGCGGTCGCGCTACCTGTAGAATGTCCCGCCAAGGACACGAAGGGCTTCATGCGCGCAAACCTCCCAATGCCAGCCGGGCTCTTCGGCCTGCTGCTGGTCGCAGGCCTCTCGCTGGTCCCGACCGGCGGGCTTGCACACTCCGGCGGATCCACGGAGCTGCTCGCCCAGCTCGTGATCCACCCGCGCGACCCGAACGTCATGGTCGCGCGCTACGAGGCGGGCAGCGACGGTCTGCTGTACTCCGACGACGGCGGGCAGAGCTTTCGGATGCTGTGCGCGTCGGCGATCAGCGACGCCGCGGACAAGGGGAGCAACATCGCGATTACGGGCGACGGCAGCGTCTTGCTCGGCTCGTTTGCGGGCGTGCTCGAGGATGACGGCGCGGGATGCCAGTGGATCGCGGTGGCCGATGTGAGCGAGCTGTGGGTGCGGCACATGGCACGACACCCGGCCGACCCGGACGTCATGTTCGCGGTCACGGGCACCGGCATCGAGGGCACACAGAACGCTCTCGCGATGCGCGACGCGGACGGCGCCTGGTCCGACGTTGGCGCGCGCGGTCCGCTGCTGCTCACCGGCGTCGCCGCGACCACGACCGTCGACGGGGCGACCCGCCTGTACACGAGCGCCGAGGGAGACGCCGTCGAGGCGATGATCGACGGCGCAATGCAGACCATTCGCGCCTGCACGATCCGCATGTCCGACGACCTGGGCGAGACGTGGACGCAGCAACCGTGCCCGCTCACGACCGGAAAGATTCGTGTCGAAGTGGTCGACCCGGGCGACCCGGATCGCATCGTCGTCTCGGAACACAACGAGAACGCAGGCGACATCGCCTGGGTGAGCGACGACCACGGCGAGACGTGGCGTGTATGGGCGGAGCTGTCGGACTTCGGGGCCATCGCGTTCGACGGCGAAGGCCGGGCGTGGCTGGGCGACTGGGGCGACGCCGGCTCGCCCGTCGCGCCGCGCGGCTTGCTGAGGGCGGACAGTCTCGAGGCCACTCCCGAGGTCGTCGCCGACTACCCCGTCCACTGCCTCGCGTATGCGCCCGCGACCGACACGCTGCACGCGTGCCAGCGCTTCTGGGTCGGCACGATCGACCCTCAGAGCGGTGAGTTCACGACGACGTTCTCACTCGATGAGACGTTCGACTTCGTGCAGTGCGAGGGCGTCGACACGGCCGGCGACTGCGAGGGCGAGCTGTGTGGCGCGTTCTGCGGGCCTGGCAGCTTCCCGGTCGCCGAGGTGTGCGAGGCCTACGATGGCCCGACCTGCGGCCCATGCGCGATCGGCATGGCCGAGCTGCGACCCGCAGAGTGCGACGGTGCCGGTGCGACCGCGACGCCCGACGCGGGCACCACGGCTGACGCGGGCGTCGACGAGACGGCGCCGAGCGATGACGGAGGCTGCGGTTGCCGCCTGGCGCGCCGCGCACCGTTGTCCGGGCCGTGGGCACTGCTCGCCATCGCGGCCGCGACCCTGCGCCTGCGGCGGTTGCGGCGCAGGCCTGCCCGCCACTAGAGCGCCGACAGCGCAGCCGACGCGCGCCGCTGGTAGCGCAGGAGACGCAGCCCTGACGCGCGCTCGTCGACCGCGACGAGCAGGGCTCGGGCCTCGTCGTCGCGCCCGAGCTGCGCAAGCACCACCCCCAGCTCGAGCTCGCTGTCCATCGTGGCCCCCGGCAGCGACAGCCGGCGCGCCTGCTCGATGGAAGCGCGGAGGTATCGCTCGGCGGAGTCGAGCTCGCCGGTGGCCGAGTGCAACATCCCAACGTAGTGGGCGATCGGTCCGCCGCACGCACCAAAGGACCCGATCGCCATGCGCCCCTCGTAGGGCGCCAGCCGCTCGGCGATGAGCGCCATGCGCGGTCGATCGGAGAGTGCCACCGCGGCGCGTGCGTAGAGGCACAGGTTGGGTAGATAGTCGAGGTCACGGACGCTCTCCCCGAAGGCCCGTTGAGCGGTCTTCTCGAACGCCTCCCTCAGCGCGCCGGTCTCACCGGCCTCGGCCCACAGTGCTTGAACGTGAGCATTCTGAAAGGGCGTGGCCCGCGCAATCTCGCGCAGATGTGAGAAGAGCTCGGAGGTTATGACGGCGGCCGCGCCCTCACGCTCGTGCAGCAGCCACGCCGCGTGCATCAACGCGAACCACTCGGCCAGCTGCAGCTCGGCGCGGCGCGCGCGCTCGACCAGGGCCCGCCCCTCCTCCTCGGCCGCGTCGAGCTCACCGCGAACGACACGCATCTGCGCGCGGTAGCGATCATGGTGCCAGCGCGCACCCACATCGCCCACGCGCTCGGCCAGCTGCCCGAACTCCGAGAGCGCGGCCCTTCCCTGATCGAACTCGCCCAGCTGCATGTACGCGTGGTAGCGCATGATCAGCGCGTCGAGGGTAGAGCGATCACTGCGTGCATCGCCGGGAACCTCGAGCACATCGGCGCAGGCACGGAGCAAGCCGTCCGTGTCGTCCGGACCGGTCATCGACGCCATGCGCGCCTGCAAGATCTGCAGGTCCCCAGCCGCGCTGTCCAGCCGCGCGGCCAGCTCCGCAGCCTCGTCGATGAGGGCACGGCGACGCGACTCGGAGCGCGAGTGCGGTGGAATGGTCGCCAGCGCGCACAGCACGCCGATGCGACGTGGCAGGTCCGACGGCGACAGATGCTGGCGCGCGGCCTCCAGACAGCGCAGCGCCAGCTCGTCGGTCATGAGCGCCCAGAGCTTGGTCGGGCGCAGCGCGCGCGCAGCGGACAGGAGCAGCTCGCCAAAGCCATGCTCGTCCGCGAGATCGGCGACCTCGCGCAGCGTCCGGCGCGCCTCCGGATGGCGGCCTGCGGCGACGTAGGCGACTCCCTGCGAGAGCAGCAACCGGCACTGCGCGTGGGCATCCGGGGGGTGACGGAGTGACTCGGCCTCCATCGCCCAGCCCAGCAGGCGCGCGGCATCGGCGTGGGCGCCGACCCGACGTGCAGCTCCGGCCGCCTGCTCGGCCACGCCCACCAGCTTCTCGCCTCCACCACCGGGCAGCGCGCGGTGCAGGTGGAATGCGACCTCGCGCAGACGCTCGCCGCCAACGGCCACCGACTCCAGCACCTGCGCCACGCACGCGTGGAGCTCGACGCGACGGCTGCTCGACAGGCCCTCGTACAGCAGCTCGCGCAGGACCGCATGGTGGAACGCGTAGCGGGTCACGCCCCCATCGGGGCGTATCAGCTGCTGCGCCTCCGCCGCGTCGAGCAGGTCGAGAAGATCGGTGGCGTCGGCCTGAGCAGCGCTACCCCGCACGGACTCGAGCACCGACAGCTCGAAGCGCTCCCCGAGCACGCTCGCCAACTCGAGCAGCTCACGCAACCCGGCGGGTAGCGCAGCCAGCCTCGACTCGAACGCACTGTGCACGGCCGGCGGGAGCTCGAGCGCCGCCACATCGACCGCACTCCAGTCGTCACCGTGGCGTGTGCGTACGAGCTCGAGCAGCTCGGAGATAAAGAGTGGGTTGCCCGCGGTCCGCGCGCGCAACGCCTCGACGATCGCGGCCGGCGGCCGCGACTGCAGAACGCGGTCGGCGCACGCCCCGATCTCCGCGGTGCCGAAGGCTGTCAGGTCGTGGGTCACCGCGCGCCGCTGGCAGCGCTCGATCAGCGCCTGGCAGGTCTCGCTCGCGGCCTCGTGAAACCGCAGCGTACCCACCACGAGCATGTGACGCGAGGGCAGCTCGGGCGCCCAAAGGCGCAGCAGGCGCAGCGACATCTCGTCCGCCTGGTGCAGGTCGTCGAGCACCACGAGCGCGGGCCGGTGGCGAGTCGCCTCGTCGAGCAGCTGAGTGACGCTGTCGAGTACGGAAAAGGTGGTCGCCCGCCCGTCGTCAGCCGGGTCGTCCGCGGTGGCATCCGGCGCGGCGAGCTGCGCCGCAAGCGCCTGCGCGCGACCGGCGAGCTCGGCGGCGATGCCCGAGTCGGCCGCACAGCTGCGGAGCACCTGGATGAACGGCCACAGCGGCGGCGCGCTCTCGTCCTCGGCGCAGCGCCCCCACCACACACCGAACCCGGCGGCGCGCGCGGCGGCCGCCAGCTCGTCAGCACAGCGCGTCTTGCCGATGCCGGCCTCCCCGCGCAGCAGCCACAGCGCGCCACGCCCCGCGACCGCCTCCGCGAGCGCCGGGGCGGCCGACTCCAGAATCGTGCCGCGTCCGACGAAGTCGCTGTCTGTAGCCGCGGTGGACGCGGTGGTCGCGCCCACCGTCGGCAGCTCCCGCGTCACCGGGTCGACAAAACGAAAGCCTCGCCCGCGGATGGTCTCGAGCGGCGTCTTCTGCCCCCGCGGCTGACCGAGCGCACGCCGGACATGGCTGACCGAGAAGGCCAGGGCCGACTCGGTGACGTACTCACCGGGCCACAGCGTATCGAGCAGCTCATCGCGCGAGACAACCTGACCGGCCCGCGTGATCAGCAGGTGCAGCACGTCGAAGACCTTGCGCTGGATCGCCACCACCTCCGCGCCACGGCGCAGCTCGAAGTTGCCCGCATCGAGGGTCAGCTCCCCAAAGCGATACGTCGCGCACTCCTCGCGATCGGCAGCGATGTCCTGCGTCGGCACGACCCGAGACTACACCAGGGCGAGGGCGGCCGACATCCGCCACGCGCGGCGCGTGCGGCGCGTGCGCCGACTTTTTCGGCCCGACCGTCCATGCTAATGAATTGAAGATGCGGCAGTGGCCACCACGATGCGGGGCCGTGATGGTCACCCTCTGCGCCCTCTCGATGACGGCAGCGATCCGTGCGCACGTCGCGGGCGCGCAGCCGGCGACCACCCTCCCAACGGCATTGTCAGCGCCGCCCGAGAACCCCGACCCCAACCGGCGTTACCTCTTCTATCTGCACGGACGCATCATCGAGGACAAGGGTCGCCGACCGACGCACCCGCGCTGGGGGGTCTACGAGTACGACCAGGTGCTCGAGGCGCTCGCCGCGACGGGCGCGGTGGTGATCAGCGAGCAGCGGCCGCCGAAGACGCGACCGGCAGCGTACGCGCGCAGGGTGAGCGCGCAGGTTCGTCGGCTGCTCGCCGCCGGGGTCGCACCGCAGCGCGTGGGCGTGGTTGGGTTCTCGAAGGGTGGATGGATCGCGCACCTGATCTCGGCGCGCCTGAAGGCACCGATCCGTTACGTGATGCTGGCGATGTGCCCGGGGCCGCGGCAGCCCACGAGACCGCTGCACGGCCACGTGCTGTCGATCCGCGAGCGCAGCGATGGCCTCTCGCGCAGCTGCGACGCCATCTTCAGCGCGTCGCCCCGTGCGATCGAGAAGCGCGAGCTCCTGATCGACATCGGCGGCGGACACGGTGCGTTCTACAGACCGCACGACGCGTGGCTCGCGCCGCTCACGGCCTTCCTGGGACGCTAGGCCTCAGGCGCGATCGATGATCGCGTTGAGTGTCGCACTCGGGCGCATGGCTTTGGCCACCAGCTTCGGATCGGGCTGGTAGTATCCGCCGACGTCCACGGGCGAGCCCTGGGCGGCGAGCAGCTCCTCGTTGATCTTCGCCTCGCTGGCCGCCAGCTCCTTGGCGATCGGTGCGAAGCGCGCCGCGAGGCCCGCATCGCTCTCCTGCGCCGCGAGCGCCTCTGCCCAGTACATGCCGAGGTAGTAGTGCGTCCCGCGGTTGTCGATCTGGTTGACCTTGCGGGATGGGCTGCGGTTCTCGAGCAGGTACTTGGTCGTCGCGTCGTCGAGGGTCTCGCCGAGGATGCGCGCCTGGGCGTTGTCGTGCACGCCCGCGAGATGCTGAAACGAGACAGCCAGCGCCAGGAACTCGCCAAGCGAGTCCCACCGCAGGTGCCCCTCCGCCTCGAACTGCTGCACGTGCTTCGGTGCCGAGCCGCCGGCACCCGTCTCGAAGAGGCCACCGCCGGCCATCAGAGGAACGATCGAGAGCATCTTGGCGCTCGTGCCGACCTCGAGGATCGGAAACAGGTCCGTCAGGTAGTCGCGCAGGACGTTGCCGGTCACCGAGATCGTGTCCTCGCCCTCCTTCATGCGCTCGAGCGAGAAGCGCGTCGCATCCCGTGGCGCGAGGATCTGGATGTCGAGCCCGTCCGTGTCGTGCTCCTGCAGGTACTTCTCGACCTTCGCGATGAGCTGCGCGTCGTGCGCACGCGCCCGGTCCAACCAGAAGACCGCCGGCGTGGCGCTGGCGCGGGCGCGGTTGACCGCGAGCTTGACCCAGTCTCGGATCGGCGCGTCCTTGGCCTGGCACGCACGCCAGATGTCACCCTGCTCCACCTCGTGGCTGATGAGCTCCTTGCCCGCAGCATCGACGATGCGCACGGTGCCATCCGCCGGGATCTCGAAGGTCTTGTCGTGGGAGCCGTACTCCTCGGCCTTCTGCGCCATCAACCCCACGTTGGGCACGCTGCCCATCGTCTTCGGGTCGAAGGCCCCGTGCTGCTTGCAGAAGTCAAACACCTCGGCGTAGACGCCGGCATAGCTGCTGTCGGGGATCACCGCGTTGGTCTGCTGCAGCTCGCCGGCCGCGTTCCACATCTCGCCCGACGTGCGGATCATCGCTGGCATCGAGGCGTCGACGATGATGTCGCTGGGCACGTGCAGGTTCGTGATGCCCTTGTCGGAGTTGACCATCGCGATGCCCGGGCCGCGCGCGTAGGCCGCATCAATGTCGGCCTGGATCTCCGCGCGCTTGGCCTCGGGAAGCTGCTCGAGCTTGCCCAGCAAGTCGCCGAAGCCGTTGTTCACGTCCGCGCCGATCTGCTCGAAGCTCGCGCCGTGCTTGTCGAACAGATCCTTGAAGTACGTCCGGACGCCGTGCCCGAAGACGATCGGGTCCGAGACCTTCATCATCGTGGCCTTCATGTGCAACGAGAAGAGCGTGCCGTCCCCGCGGCTCGCCTCGATCTGCGAATCGAGGAACGCGACCAGCGCCTTCTTGCTCATGAACGTGCCGTCGAGCACCTCGCCCGCAAGCAGCGACAGGCCGTCCTTGAGCACCTCGGTGCCGCCGTCCTTCTTGACCAGCTCGATGCGCGCCGTGGTCGCCGCAGCCACCGTGACCGACTTCTCGTTCGATCGGAAATCACCGCCGTCCATGGTGCTGACGTGCGACTTCGAATCACCGCTCCAGGCGCCCATCGGGTGGGGGTTCTCGCGCGCGTATTGCTTGACCGCCTTGGGGGCGCGTCGATCGGAGTTGCCCTCGCGCAACACCGGATTGACGGCGCTGCCCTGCACCCTGCCGTAGCGCGTGCGGATGTCGCGCTCCTCGTCGGTCTTCGGCTCCTCCGGGAAGTCGGGCACCGCGTAACCGTGCGACTGCAGCTCCGCGATCGCAGCCTTCATCTGCGGCACCGACGCGCTGACGTTCGGCAGCTTGATGATGTTGGTGGCGGCGTCCTGCGTCAGCTCGCCGAGCTCGGCAAGCGCGTCTGAGATCCGCTGCGCCTCCGTGAGCGCCTCCGGAAAGGTCGCCAGGATGCGCCCGGACAGCGAGATGTCACGCGTCTCGACGACGACACCGGTCGGGCCAGCGAACGCCTGCACGATGGGCAGGAACGAGTAGGTCGCGAGGGCCGGAGCCTCGTCGGTGTGCGTGTAGATGATCGTCGGTTTCTGGGTCATCGGTCCAACTGCTCTCGGCGCGCGGTGCACTCGGTGGTGGGGTTGGGGGGTACGGTCGCGGACCGCAAAACGGGGTCTTCGAGTTACCGCAATCCGGTCGCGCCGGCTACCGGCCTGTGCAATTATGGCACGCAACGTGCGTGAAACAGGGGACCGTTTTGCGGCGGTGGGACCACGATGCGCATCTGCTACCTTGTAGGCATGGCGTCGTCCACGCAGCGTTCGTTCACGCGATGGCGCGCGCGCATCGGTTGCGCGCTGACACTGGCGACGATGCTGTCAGCGTGTTCGGGCGACGCCGCAACCACCGACGCGGGCGCCGACGACGCGGCGTGCATCAGTGACGGCGACTGCGTGCAGTCCACGTGTGGCGCGGACGCCGACGCGTTTGCGGTGGACGACCTCGAGCCGGTCGCGCTGCGCTGCGACGAGTGGACTGAGGGCGGCGAAGTGGGCGAGCTGTGCGACGCCAACCTGGACTGCGCACGGGGACTGTGTGCGCTGGCCGGGACCTGCGTTGCGCCCTGCGGCGACTCGGCCCACTGCGGCGGTGGACAGCGCTGCCAGCCGGTGTTCGTACGTGGCGAAGGCGAAGCGTTGCACGCGGTGGGCGCGTGCGTCGCCCGCGTCTCGCTTCCCGGTGACGCCGTGGTCACGCACGAGCTGCGCGAAGGCGTGCTGGACGCGGCCGACACGCCACTGGCGCCACCGACCGCCACCACGCTGGCGCTACCGGGGGCCATCGCGCCCACACTGTTCGCGCTCGAGCACCTTGCCGAGGACGCCTGGGCGGGCGTGACGTGCCGTCCACCGATCTGCGTGAACGAGCTGCGTTCACTGTCGGACGGTGCGGTGCTGTTCTCGTTGGACGACGTCCAGGGGGGTGGCCCAGCGCCGCTCAACCCGGTCTCCGCCACCGAGACGTCCCAGCCGACGACCGTGTACATCGGCAACGGCCCCGACACGCCGTACTCCGACCTCGGCTACGAGCTGTCGTTAGCCACCGAAGTCGCGGACGACCTGCACATCACGAGCATCTCCCGACCGATGGATGGCGGGACGCTCGACCTCAACGTCTACTACGTGGGCGACGCGGGATTTGCGCCCGAAGGCGCGCGCGGCAACGCACTGCTGGCCGCGGCGCTCGACGAGGTCGACACCATCTTCGGCGCTGCGGACATCACGGTCGGCGAGGTGCGCCAGATCGTCATCGGTGGCGCCCTGCCCGCGCGCGGCGTCTACCATGACAACCGCGACAGCCCCGCGGCCGGCTTCGAGATGCTGAGCTACTTCGGTATGACGTGGCTCGAGTTCCCACCCCTGCAGCGACTCTCGGCGGGCGCCGCCAACGTCGCGGCCAACGTCTTCCTCGTTCGCAGCATCGACGCCGCGCAGGGCCTCTCCGGCGGCATCCCGGGTGCCATGGGCATGCACGGTACGGGGTCGTCGGGCATCGTCATCGAGGCTGATGGCATGGATGACGGCGTCAAGCTCGGGCGCAAGATCGCCCACGAGCTCGCGCACTTCATGGGCCTGTTCCACACCTACGACATGGCGGACAGCGGCAGGCAGGTGTGGTCACCCACGACCGACATCCCCGAGGCCGAGGAAGCCGACAACCTGATGAGCCCGCTCGCAGAAGCCACCGGCACGACACTGAGCCCGCAGCAGGCGGCCATCCTCTCCCAGGCGCCGATCCTGCGGTAACGCTAGTCGTACTCGCGCAGCACGGAGATCAGGTGCGGCCGGATGCTCTTGGCGTCGATGATGCCCTCGAGCGAGCCGACTTCCTTGGCGCGCTCGACCGAGTGGATGGCGTCGAACTCGTTGGCGATCTCGGCGCGCTTCTCGAGCGTCACGTCGCGTCGTGCCCGATCGAACTCGGCGCGGTCCTCGGCGGTCGTGTCGTCGGTGATCTTCTCGCGCAGTGCCTGGATGCGAGGGTCGGCGGCGACGCGGGCGCGCACCTCGCGCGGGAAGATGACCGTCGCGGCGGGTCCGCCGCCGATCACCGACGCGTAGGAGCCCTCGACGGCGAAGGCGCGCAGGTTCGGGTTGAGCATGCGAGAGAACACCACGTACGCGCCGCCGTGGTAGCGCGACACCACCAGGAAAACGATCGGGCCCTCGAAGTTCACGACCGCGCGCGCGATCTCGGCGCCGTACTCGAGCTGCAGCTTGCGCATCGACTCGGGTGACCCATCGAAGCCGGAAAGGTTCGCGAGCATCACGACAGGCCGGTTGCCACTGGCGGCGTTGAGCGCGTGGGCGATCTTCTTGCTGGACTGCGGGAACAGCGTGGCGCCGTTCCAGTCCTCGGGGCCATCGGGCGGCCGGTAGCCGTAGCGCGGCACGTTGCGGCTCTCGATGCCGAGCAGACATACGGGCTGCCCGCCGAGGTGGGCATCCCAGACGATGGCGGTCTCCGCGCCAACGTGGCTCGACCAGCGCTCGAGGTGACCACCGTCGGTGTCGATCACCGACTTCATCAGTGCGCGCATCGAGAACGGCCGCTTGCGCCCGGGGTTGGTCTCCGGATCGAAGATCTCGCCCACCCGCGCGAAGGTCGCCGCCTCATCGCCCTCGTCGACGTACGGAAACTCGCAGACGTCGCGGGCGGCTGCGTCGGCGCTCTCGCTGGTGCGCGGGGCAGCCTCGCCCGGGACCACGTAGGTGTAGCGGTAGTGATCGTAGAGCATCGTGTAAGCGCTCAGCAGGTCGGGAGCGAAGTACTGCGCCTCGCCGTTGGGTCCCATGATGCGCTCGTGGCCGCCGATGCTGACCTCGTCCTCCGCGCTGATCGAACCCGAGGCCGCGAGCGCGACACGTCCCGTGAGCACCATCGATGCACCCGGGGTCATGATCAGCACGCCGCGGGTGTGCATGAGCATCGTCGCCAGTGAGTCCCAGTAGCTCTGGGCACCGATGTTGATGCCGGTGACGATCACGTGGATGACGCCGCCGGTCTGCGTGAACGTCACGATGCGCTCGACGACGCGGGCCGTGGCATCGAGGTTCTCGGTGCCGCTCTCCATGGCGATGCGCGCGCCCGCCGAGACCGGCAACCACTCGACAGGCAGCGAGCGCTGCTCCGCCAGGTCGATGGCCGCCAGCACACGGTCGCACTCCGCTGGCGCAAGCGCACCCATGTCACGCGTCGGATCGGACATCACCAGCACGCGCTGCATGCCCTCCGGGATCTTCTCGGTCGGCGTGGAGATGACGCCGAAGACCACCGCGCTGGTGTTCGTGCCGATTGGGCGACCCTGCACGGGGATCGCCTTGGGACGACCGTCGTCGCCGACCTCGATGTCGTACTCGGCGAACTCACCCACAGGAAGCTCGGGCCGGGCCGGCGAGCCATCGTCCTGCGCCTGCGCGTCGGCACCGCCGCCCCGCGTGAGCATGCGGATGACCTCGTACGGGTAGATGTCGCCACGCCGGCGCGCGCTCGCGACGCGACGCTCATAGGCCGACGCCTGCGCGAGCGCGGCTCGCCGAGGGCGACGCCACTGCATCTCGAGTCGGCTGCTCGCAAGGTCCGCGAAGACCGCCTCGATCGAGTTGGGCGGATCGTCGGGACGCTCGGCGTTGACCAGCTTCAGGCGGACGATGGTCTTCTCGATACCGAGGTGGCGGACGTGGGTCAGCAGGCGACGCGCGAGGCGCTGCGCGGTCGGCGCATCGATCGACACAGCGTGGGCGACGTGCATCACGACACGGTTCCACTGGAGCTTGCGTCGCGGATCCCTGATGCCGAGGTTCAGACGCAGCGTACGCGTCGTCTCCTGGAACGCGCGCTCGAACATCGGCACCATCAGCCGAGCGTCGTGGCTGTCCTCGACCGGTCGCCCACGCACATCACCGAGCACGAAGATGCGCTCGTCACCGGGGTCGGTCTTGGCGCGCGCGTGGAAGCAATAGACGCCCTCGGAGCCCCATAGACGCTCGAGGTCGAAGTTCTGGTACCGGCGCAGGTCGACACGCACCGCGGCCTCCGGGTGCAAGCCGCCGAGCTCCTCTTCGACAACCCCACCGTCGCCCGCGACCAAGGTGCGGTGCTCGACGCGACGGTCCCGACCGAGCAGCGAGAGCGTGAGCCGCTGCGCCGCCATGCTGCCGACTGCGCTGCGCGCCGCCTCGACACACACCTCGATCGTCTCGCCCTCGTCCGCCTCGGCGTCCTCGGCGCGCACGAGCAGCTCGAGCACCGCCGAGTCGTCACCGTCGCTCTCCGCGACGAGCGCCGCGGCCACCGTCGCGACGTCAGGCACCAGGCACCCCGCGCCGAGTACGCTCGTGCCATCGAACTGGAGAATGTCGATGCCGTGCCCACCATCAAGCCGCGCGGAGCGATGCTCCGATGGACGCCGCGGTGCGTACAGCCGGCGCAGGAACGCCGACTGCGCGATCACGTGCCGCCAGCGGTCCCCGCCGCCCAGCCACTCGAGCATGCGGTGAATGACAGCGTCGGGCTCGTGCGCGAGCTCGTGCAGCACCTCGTCGACCGGCGGGGGTGTCTCGTCACTCTCGTCGGCGGCGGCGAGCCACGCGCCCACCCGCTCGCTGGTGCGCGACGAGGCACGGCGCAGCTCCGGCGCCTGGAAGGCGTGGTAGTGCGCCTCGAGCACCGTGTCCGCCAGCGCATTCGAGAGCTTGCCGCGCATGTCCGCCATCAGCGTCAGCGCCGAGCGCAGCTTCTCGTCGCCGGACATGTTCACGCCGGCCTGCGCGGCCGCGATCACGCGCCTCAGCATCGACATCACGAGCTGGTGGCGTCCCGTCGGGTCCTTCTGCGCCGCGAACATGCGCAGCACCGCCCGCTCGAGTGCGTGATCGAGCTCCAGCGACTGCACCGCGTAGTGTCCCAGCGCCGTGCGCAGCAGCTCGAGGAACTCCTCCGCCACACCCGTGCCCTCGCTGCGCATACGCCGCAGGTAGCCACGCATGCGGGCGTTGTTCGACGGCCCGAGTGCGCCGCCCTCGGAGACGGGCTGCGTTCGCGTGAAGAGCCGCTCAACATCGCTGAAGACCGTCAACTGCTCGCGCACCTGTGACAGCTCCTCGAGAAACTCGTCGCTGAGCCCATCCGGCAAGGGCGCCTCGAGGAATGCGACGATGGCGTTGAAGCGCGCCGGATAGACATCGAAACCGAGCAGCAGGCGCAGCACCTCCTCGCCGACCGCGGCCATCGCCAGGCGCCGCTCGGCGGGCGGGGCGGCCATCGCCTTCTCCAGGTTCGGCGTGCCCAGCTGCACGTCGCCGCTCGGCTCGAAGAGCGCAGCCAATGGCTCGACCTCCGCCGGCAGTACCAGTCGCTTCAGCGAGCGACCGCTCGCGGACAGGTCGCTGGCGGGGTCGATCACCACCATCACCTCGCCGGCACCAACCTGCTGGCCACGCTGGATGCGGACCTCGGTGATCTTGCCGGCGACCGGCGCGTTGAAGGCGATCTCCATCTTCATCGCCTCGAGCAACCCCAGCGGCTGCCCCTGATCCACGCGGTCGCCCGGCTCGACGTGGACAGCCACCACCATCGAGGGCGCACCGGCGCGCAGCTGGCCCGCGGTCTGGCGGCCAAAGCGATGCACGCAACCCTCGACCTCGACGTGCACGTAGGCGTCGGTCGTGTCGTAGACCGCTCGCAGGTAGCGGCCGTAGATCACCATGCGCGCCGTGTGATCGGTCGACTCGCCGAAGCGCGCGCTGATCACCTTGCCGTCCATGTGGACGCGGTAGCGCATCGCGCCCACCGAGAAGACCTCGAGACGGTAGGACTCGCCTGCGTACTCGAGGTCGAGCTCCCGACCTTCGAGCGCCGGGATCACATCCGTTCGCACGGTCGACGTGTCCTGGAAGAAGTTCTTGCGCTCGGAGCGATACGCGCTGCGGTACGCGAGGATCGCCGCGAGCACGAGCGCCTCGGCAACGTAGTCGGTCTCCTGACTGCGCTCGGCGTTCCAGCGGTCGAGCCACCCCGTGTCGACACCGCCCTCACGATAGCCGTCGGTCTCGAGCACCTGCAGCAGGTAGGGCTTGTTCGTCGCCCCACCCTCGATGACCAGGTCGGTGTCACGCAGCGCTGCGACAAGGCGGCCGCGGGCCTGCTCGCGGGTGTCGCCATAGGCCATCACCTTGGCGATCAGGGAGTCGAAGGCCGGTGGCACGTGGCTGCCGGCAGCCACCCCGGTGTCGATTCGAATGTTGGGCCCGAGCGCCATGTCGAAAAGCGCGATGCGACCCGGCGCCGGCAGGAAACCCTGGTCCGGATCCTCGGCGCACACGCGCGCCTCGATGCAGAAGCCCGACGCACTCCAGGTCAGGTCCGCGAGCGACTCGCCCTGGGCGATGCGGATCTGCTGCTGCACGAGGTCCAGCGACGTGAGCACCTCCGTGATGCCGTGCTCGACCTGCAAGCGCGGGTTCATCTCGAGAAAGAAGAACTCCTCACCGCGCATCAGGAACTCGACGGTGCCGACGCCCGAGTAGCCAACCTCAGAGGCCAGCCGACGGGCCGCCTCACGCATGGCCTCGAGCAGCTCGTCGGAGATGAACGGCGGCGGGGCCTCCTCGAGCACCTTCTGGTGGCGTCGCTGCACCGAGCAGTCGCGACAGCCGACCGCGTGCACGTTGCCGTGCTGGTCGGCCACCACCTGGACCTCGATGTGGCGACCGCCCTGCACCATGGACTCCATGAAGAGACGGTCGTCGCCGAAGGCGCCCTTGGCTTCGGAGCTCGCGGAGCGGAAGGCCGCGCCGATCTCCGATGAGCTGTGCACCATGCGGATGCCGCGGCCGCCGCCCCCCGCCGATGCCTTCACCACCAGCGGGTAGCCGATCTCCTCGCCGGCCTGCTGGGCAGCGGCTTCGTCCGCGACGACACCCTTGCTCCAATCGGTCACGGGCACGCCGACGCGCTCGGCCAAGTTCTTGGACGCGATCTTGTCGCCGAGCTGTCGCATCGTCTCGCCGGTGGGACCGAGGAAGCGAATGCCGGCGGCCTCGAGCCGGTCGACGAACTCGGGGGACTCCGCCACGAAGCCCCAGCCGGGCCAGACCGCATCCGCCCCGATGTCCTGCAGCGTGCGGATCAGCAGGTCGTGGTCGAGGTAGGCGGCAACCGCGGTCGTGGTGGTCGGCAGCCGCACCGCCATGTCGGCGTGTCGGACGTACGGTGCCTCGCGATCGAGGTCGGTGTAGAGCGCCACCACGTCGAGGTCGCAGACGCCGGTCGCGCGCAGCATCTTGGCCGTGCGCACGCAGCGCATCGCAGCGTCACCTCGGTTGACGATGGCTAGGCGGCGGATCGCGGTGAAGTCGGTCAAGCGTGCACTCTGGGCGCGACACGGGCGCGGCTAGCGGACAGGGCGGGACAGGGGCGGGACACTATCGGAGTCGCGGAGCGGCCGTCAACGAATGCAACGGCCCGTTTGGCTGGCCGAGCGGCCAGTACTTCAACGCCGCACGCCGACCAGTAGCCCGTCCGGAGTTGGGAGGCATACGGAGTCGAACGCGGCAGCCGCCTCCGCGTGGAATCGGCGCATCGCGGCGGGCGTCTCCGCGTCTGCCATGAGCTCGCCGAAGAAGTACGCGTTGTCGCCGAGCAGCAGTCCGCCCGTACGAAGATTGCGCGCCGCCCACTCACCGTATTGTGGGTAGTTGCCCTTGTCCGCGTCGACGAAGACCGCGTCGAACGGCCCCTGGTCCTCGAGCTGCGGAAGCACATCGAGTCCCGCACCCTCGATCACCTCGACGCGATCGGCGACACCGGCGCGCTCGAAGTTCGCGCGTGCGACCTCTGCGTGATGCGCGTCGAACTCGATCGACCACAGCCGTCCGCCCGGCGGCAGTGCGCGTGCTAGCCAGATGCCGGAGTAGCCCGCGAGCGTGCCGACCTCGACGACGCGCTGGGCACCGACCAACGACAGCAACAGCGCGAGGGTCTTGCCCTCGGACGGCCCTATCTGGATAGCGGGCATGCCGTGCTCGTCGGGCGCGTCGAACGCCTGCTGCAGCACGGCATCGTGTGGCGCATGCGTGTCGTTGACGAAGGCCTGCACTTCAGGCGTCGAGTAGGTGGTCCCGCTACGGGAGTCGGCGTCGGCCATGGAGCCATCCTAGACCAACCCTCGACAATTCCCAGCCGCCGGGCGCCGCGTGACTGATAGGCTCCACGCGTGCGACGCGACCACCATCCGTTCTGGGCCGAGCGCGCCCTCGATGAGCTCAACCAGGCCTGGGCGCGTCACTTCCTGTTCCCGCAGTTCGACACGATCGGCGCGGGCGCACGCTTTCTCGGACCCAACTTCGTCGAGATCCAGGGTCCCAACGTGCGGGTCGCCGACCACCTGCACGTGTTCGCGACGCGACAGAACCCGGTGTCGATCTGCGTCGACCCCTACGACGGTGGCGTTGGCCACGTCAACATCGGCAGCTACTGCGTGCTGTCGCCGGGCGTGCGCATGCGCTCGGCCATCGGCATCGACATCGGCGACAACTGCATGCTCGCCGAGGGTACCTACGTCACGGACGCTGACTGGCACGATGCCTACCACCGCATCTACCCCGGCAAGCGCAAGCCCATCCGCCTGCGCGACAACGTCTGGATCGGCGATGGCGTGACCATCTGCAAGGGCGTCACCATCGGTGAGAACAGCATCATCGGCGCGTGCTCCGTGGTCACCAAGGACATCCCCGACAACACCATCGCCGCAGGCAACCCCGCGAAGCCCGTGGGCGAGCTCGATGGCGACGCGGCCTTTAGCAAGCGCGAGCACCTCTTCGCAGGCGGCCGTCCCTACCAGGAGTACAAGGACGAGTACGACCGTGGGCGGCTGCAGGGCAACACGCTGCTGGGCTGGGCGCGCTCGCGTCTGTGGCCGACCCGCAAGCTCTAGCGCTAGAGGTCGCGGCTTGGCCAGACCAGCGAGCGCAGCCAGGTCGTGAAGCGGTTGCTGTGCAGCACCCAGCGATCGAAGCCGTCGATGTAGCGCGCGTAGTCCTGCTCGCCATGGAAGAGCGCCTCGCGACGCCGCAGCTCCTCCTCGGGGTCGAGCTCCTTGACGACGCGCGCCGGATTGCCCGCCGCCACGACATTGCTGGGGATGTCCTTGGTGACGATCGAGCCGGTCCCGATGACGCTGTTCTCACCGATGGTGACGCCCTTGCAGACGATGGCGCTGTCGCCGATCCAGACGTTGTCGCGCAGCGCGACCGGCGCCGTGCCGCCCGGCGCCGAGGTGCGGTCGTAGATGTCGTGCCAGTCGGCATCGGTCACGTAGGCGTTGGTCGCGAACATGCAGTTCTTGCCGACCTCGATGCGTGTCGCAGACGCCAGCCGGGTACCGGGCAGCACGATGCTGTAGGCCCCGATGGTGATGTCGCCCCAGGTGTCGGCGCCCTGCGGCCACGATGTGAAGCGGATGGGGCGGTCGTGGGTGGCCATCATGTGGACGTCGTGGCCGACGCGAACGCCGCGGCCGCTGACCTCGACGTGCCTCGGGTTGGTGACGCGGAGACCGGCGCCCACAGATTCGAACTGCGGGACCAGGAAGTGGCTGGCGTAGGCGTCGTTGAGACGCGACATCGCCCGCTTGAGTCGATAGGGCCGATGATCCTTGCGCACGCGCGCAATTGGCATCGATTCGGCGCAAAGGTAAAGCCCCCCGCCGGGGGCACGGCGACGTCCTCTGTTGAACCCGGGTCAGTTTGCAAACGCACGTACGAACGTGTAGTTAGACCGCCCGCAATTCACCGGTCGCATCGTATTTTTACTGGGCATGAGTTCAGTTTCGATTCGACGCGATCCACACCGTCCGGCTAGCGCGCCGGGCCCACGAGGTGTTCGCCATGGCCGAGGGGCCGCTTCGCATTTGCCTGCTGACCTACCGGGGCAATCCGCGCTCCGGCGGACAGGGCATCTATGTGCGGCTGCTGAGCAAGGCGCTCACCGACCTCGGCCACAGCGTCGACGTCTGGAGCGGTCAGCCCTACCCCGAGCTCTACGCGGGCGTGCGACTGATCAAGGTGCCGAGCCTCGACCTGTGGAATGAGCAGGCGCTGTTCCGCACACCGAGCCTGCGCGAGCTATCCGACCCCATCAACCTCTCGGAGTGGGCGCGCACGAAGTTCGGCAGCTTCCCCGAGCCGATCACCTTCTCGAAGCGCATCGCCCGCAGCTTCCGCAACGGCAACGCCGCGCGCTACGACATCATCCACGACAACCAGTGCCTGGGGCCGGGCCTGCTGCCGCTGCGCTCCAAGCTGCCGGTCGTCGCGACGATCCACCACCCGATCACCGTGGACCGGCGCATCGCCTTCCAGAACAGCGTGTCGTCGAAGGAGCGCTTCGGACTGCACCGCTGGTACAGCTTCCTGCCCGCGCAGCTGAACGTCTCCCGCAAGCTCGACCGCATCCTGACGGTGTCCGAGGCCTCGAAGCACGACCTCCACCGCGAGTACGGTGTGCGGCCGGAGCGCATGCGCGTCGTCGGCAACGGCATCAACCTCGACGTCTTCCAGCCCATGCCGGGGGTCGCGCGCGATCCCAACCAGCTGATCACCACGCTCTCCGCGGACGCACCGCTCAAGGGGTTCCGCTTCCTGCTCGACGCGGTCGCCCAGCTGCGCGACGAGGGTCGCGCCGTGAAGCTCAAGGTGATCGGCGCGCCGGGCGCGGACACCGACACCGCCCAGCGCGTGATCGACCTCGGCCTCGATGAGCTCGTGCACTTCACGGGACGCGTGGACGTGGAGGAGATTGCGACGGCCTACTCGACGGCGTCGGTGGCGATCGTACCGTCGCTCTACGAGGGCTTCGGCTTCCCCGCCGGAGAGGCGATGGCGTGCGAGGTGCCCGTCGTGTCGACCCGTGCGGGCGCGCTGCCCGAGGTCGTCGGCACCCACGGCGAGACCGGGGTGCTGGTGGAGCCGCGCAGTGGCCCGGCCCTTGCCGCTGGCATCGCGTCGTTGCTCGACGACCCCGAGCGGGCGGCGAAGATCGGCAAGGCGGCGCGCAAGCGTGTGCTGTCGCAGTTCACTTGGCAGCGAGCCGCCGAGCGCACGGTCGACGTGTACCGAGAGGTCCTTCGCGAACACAGGAGCGCCGCATGCTGACGATGGAGTTCGAGCACCTCAACCTGCAGCCCGGCTCCAAGGTGCTGGACGTCGGCTGCGGCGGTGGCCGCCACATCCGCCAGACGCGCCTGCTGCCCGGCGTGCTCGGGGTGGGCGTCGACCTCGGCGAGACCGAGGTCAAGGAGACGGCGCGCATGCTGCGCGACCTCGACGAACACCCTGTCGCCTGGGGCGGCACGGTGCCGGGCGCGGGCCCCTGGGTGTCGGCGCGCGGCAGCGTCTACGACCTGCCCTTCGCGGACGCGACCTTCGACTGCGTGATCATCTCCGAGGTCCTCGAGCACCTCTACGAGGACAAGCGTGCGCTGCAAGAGATCTCGCGCGTACTCAAGCCCGGCGGTGTGCTGGCAGCGTCGGTGCCGCGCGAGGGTCCCGAGGCGGTCTGCTGGGCGCTCTCGAAGCGCTACCGCAACACCCCCGGCGGGCACGTCCGCATCTACCGCCGCAACCGCCTGCGCAAGATGCTCGCCGAGGAGGGCTTCACCGTCTTCAAGAGCCACTTCGCGCATGGCCTGCACTCGCCGTACTGGTGGCTCAAGTGCCTGATGGGCGTTGAAAACGAAGACAATTCCGCCGTCCGGGCCTATCACCAGCTGCTGGTATGGGACATGATGCGCCGGCCCATGCTGACCCGCGCACTCGAAGCCGCTCTGGTGAATTTCATCGGCAAGAGCGTCGTCTTCTACGGGGTGAAGGCGTGACCCAATCGCTGCCCCGATCCGTGACCGACGAGATCGAGCTCGACGACCGCCAGCTCGAGCAGACGGCCGACTGGGTCGCCTCGCATCAGCAGAGCAGCGGCGAGATCCTCTGGAAGGTCGACGGCAAGAGCGACCCGTGGGACCTCACGCACGCGGCCATGGGGCTGGCCGCCATCGGGCGCACCGATGCGGCCCGCGCGGCCTATCGCTACCTGGCGAGCATCCAGGGCGAGGATGGCGCGTGGGCTTCGGAGCGCGTGGCGGGCGTGGTCACCCGTGCGACGCGGGAGTCCAACCACGCCGCGTACATCGCGACCGGCGTCTGGCACCTGTACCTGGCCGAGCCCGACGATGAGTTCCTGCGCGAGATGTGGCCGTCGGTCCGGCACGCCATCGACTGGGTCGTGGACATGCAGCTGCCCAGCGGCGCCATCGCATGGGCCAGCAAGAAGGGGCGCGTGTGGCGCGCACCGCTGGTCACCGGCTCGTCGTCGATCCACGGCAGCCTGGTGTGCGCTATTCGTATCGCCGAGCAGCTCGGGCACGACCGGCCTGCGTGGCGCACCGCACGCACTCGGCTCGCGCGCGTCCTGCGCCACAACATGGCGGTGTTCCGCGACACGGACCTGCCTGAGGCGCCCGGGCGCTACTCGATGGACTGGTACTACCCGGTGCTCGGCGGCGCGCTGCGCGGCAGCGAGGGTCGCAAGCGTCTGCTCGACAACGCCGACACGAGTGACTTCCTGCAGGAGGGCGTGGGCTGCCGCTGTGTGCGCGACAGCCCCTGGTACACGATGGCCGAGACCACGGAGCTGGTGCTGGCCCTCGACGCCGTCGGCCTCACGCAGCGAGCACGGCAAGTGCTGTCGTGGACGCATCGCCAACGCACCGACGACGGTGCGTACTGGACCGGCGTGACCCACCCGGACGGCGTTGTCTTCCCGACTGGCGAGACCACGACGTGGACCGCAGCCACAGTACTCGTCGCGCACGACGCCGTACTGCGCGAGTCGGCGACGAGCCACTTCTTCCGCACGCTCGACGGCGCCGACCTGGAGCAGCGCGCACCAGCACGTGCGCCGGCCTACGAAGAGGTCGGCACCACTCCCGCCGAGTAGCGGGACCTACCTGCGGCGGAGCGCGCCTAGCGTCTTTGTGGTCTCGAGTTCGTCGAAGAGCCCGGACGCGACACCCTTGCGGTAGATCTCGATCGGTGCCTGCCCGCCCTCGTTGGGGTCAGGGAAGAGATCGTGGATCGCGAGGATCCCGCCCGGTGCAACCTTGCCCGCCCACGCGTCGTAGTCGCGGTGGGCCTGCGCATGGCTGTGACCGCCGTCGATGAAGACCATACCGAGTCCATCGGCGCACAGCGCTGCAGCCTGCTGACTGCCCGCGACGAGGATCACCGCGGTCTGCTCGAGGTCGGCGGCGTGCAGCGTCTGTCGCAGCGTGCCGAGTGTGTCGAGCTTGCCGGCCTGCGCATCGTAGAGCTCCTCGTCGTGGTACTCCTCGCCGCGCTGGTGCTCTTCGGAGCCGCGGTGGTGGTCGACGCAGACGAGCGTCCCGCCCGACTCCTGCACGCCCGCACCGAGGTAGACGGAAGACTTTCCGCAGTAGCTGCCTATCTCGACCACGGGGCCCAGATGCGCGTGCTCCTTGCCGAGCGCATGCAGCCGTAGGCCTTCGTCCTCGTCGAGGAAGCCCTTGCACTGGCGGGCGGTGGCGAGCTTGTCAGCGTCCATTGGATGACCTCCGGCAGCGCTCTTATCCGGTGGCCTTTCGATCTTCAAGTTCGCCCCTTCTCACCAGCCGTTCACCTCCGTGCGTCATGGAGTTCGCGCGGTATCGCCCGAGCATCACCACTCGCGGTGTCGTATACCACGCACACCCACCCACCCTGCCCGGGGCACACGAGTACTGTGATATGTTTAAACAGTGGGTATGTCGGACGAACTCACCGTCATCTGTGGACGGTATGAGCTCCACACGCTGATCGGCGAAGGCGGAATGGCCAGCGTCTGGCGTGCGAAGGACCTGACCCTCGCCCGGCCGGTCGCCGTCAAGCTTCTCTATGCGCGCGACGACCGGGACCGCCAGGCGCTGGTGGACCGCTTTCTGCGTGAAGCGCGCATCGCCGCCTCGGTTCAGCACCGAAACGTCGTTCACATCGTCGACTTCGGTACCACAGATGAGGACCAACCCTTCATGGTCATGGAGCTGCTGGAGGGCCAGAACCTCGGCGAGAAGCTCTCGGGTACGCCACCGCTCACGACCACCGAGTTTCTGCAGCTAGCGAGCATGACGCTGCGCGGACTCGAGGCGGTCCACAACACCAACATCATCCACCGCGACCTCAAGCCGGAGAACATCTTCCTCATCCAGGAGGGCAACCAGCTCTTCCCCAAGATCCTCGACTTCGGGATCTCGCGCAGCGCGCAGCCGGCCAGCGGTCGCCGCTCGGCGCTGACGACGAAGGAGGGCGTGATCGTCGGCACGCCCGAGTACATGTCGCCGGAGCAGGCGCGCGGGATGCGCTCGATCGACAGCCGCACGGACATCTACAGCATGGGCGTGATCCTCTACGAGGGCCTCACCGGGCAGACGCCCTTCGCGTCCGAGAACGTCGGCGACCTGATCATCGACATCGTGACGGGCACCGTGGCGCCCGTCTCCGAGCTCAACCCCAACATCCCCGAGGCGCTCTCGGACGTGGTCGCCAAGGCGATCGAGAAGAAGCCCGACGACCGCTACCAGACGGCGGCAGAGTTCCAGAAGGCGCTGCTGGCGGTGGCCGACGACCTGCAGCAGTTTCGCCGCAACCTCTCGGACTTCCCGAGCGCGCTCGCCTCGCAGCCCGTGCTCAAGGGCCCGGACGAGGACGAGGATGGGCAGTCGCTCGAGTTCGGCGGGCTGGGCGAAGTCGACAGCGGACCGGTGGAGGTGCTGCCCGATCGCGACCCGATGGACACCAACGGGCCGACCACCGCGCGCGTGGATCCCTACCCTGTCATCGTACGGCGCCGACGGATGCGCGGCATGATGGTGGGCGCCGCGGTGATCCTCGGTGCCGGCCTCGGCGTGCTGCTCACCGACGACGGGGACGACATCAACGTGGTGGAGGTCAGCGCGGAGTCCCAGACGGTGCAGCGGATGCCCGCGCCCGCGCCGCTGCCCCAGCCCGAAGTCGAGGTCGAGGCCGCGCCGCAGCCGGTGCTGGTGCGGCTCACCGGCGTCCCGGAGGGCGCCACCGTGAGCGTCGACGGAGTCGTCAGCCCGCTCAACCCGGTGGAGCTGTCGCGCGACGACGCCGACCACGTCATCGACGTCGTGAGCGCAAATGGGCAGAAGTGGCAGACGACCCACGTCGCCAGCGCCGATGGCGAGTACGCCGTCGAGCTCGCGGCGCCCCCCAAGAAGGTCGTCAAGCGCTCGAAGTGGAAGAAGAGGAAGAAGCGCAAGTCGCCCCGCGCGCTGCGCAACCTCGACTTCTAGTCGCGCATGAGAGCGCCCGTGGGCGCTCGGAAAGACTATCCTCGCCGCGTGCAATCCGTCGGCCCCAACGCGCCCGACCCGCAGCGCAGGCACTGGTGGCGCGGCCCCGTGGGGCTGGCCATCCGGCTCGCGATCACGGCCGCGGCCGTCTACTACCTCACGGTCCAGATCGACCTGTCGCGCGTGCCCGCTGCGATGGCACGGCTCTCGATCACCGCGCTGACGCTGATGGTCGTGCTCAACTACTGCTCGGTGTACCTCGGCGTGGTGCGGTGGCGACTGCTGCTGCGTAGCTTCGGCGCGGCGCACATGCCGAGCCGGTGGGGCCTCTATCGCCTGTACCTCGTCGGCCTGTTCTACAACACGTTCCTGCCGGGTGGGGTGGGCGGCGACGCGGTGCGCGGCGTCGCCTCACGGGAGGCCTTCGGTGACGAAGGTCGCGCGGAGGGTCTGGTCGTTGTGCTGGTAGAGCGCATCATGGGGATGAGCGCGCTGCTGGTGGTGGTGGCATGCGCGACGCTGGCCCATCCGCTGCCGGGCATCCCCGCGCTCGGCATGATGGCCGCACTGGGCCTGCTGGCCGCCGGCGCCGCGGTCGTGGCGCTCGCGATGGGCCCGCGCATCGCCGATGCACTGCCCGAGCCGCTGGGCGGGCTCCTGCGCCAGCTGCCCGTGCCCCGCAACCTGCTCGCGTTCGGTGCCGTACTGATCGCCAGCGTCGCGATTCACCTCATGGTGGCGGCGGGCGGCCATGGGCTGCTGCACTCGATGGCCGTCGACGCGTCGCTGCTCGCGTCGCTGACCATCATCCCGCTGGCGTCGGCGATGGTCTTCCTGCCCGTGTCGATCTCGGGGCTCGGCTTCTTCGAGGCCGCCTTCGTGGCGCTCTACGGCCTCATCGGTGTCGCCGAGTACGACGCGCTCGCCGCCTGCATCGGCTTCCGTCTGTGCTACCTGCTGGTCGCAGCAAGCGGCGGACTGTTCGCGGTCCTTGGCAAGGCCCTCGACTACGCCCCCGCGAGCCTGCCGCCCGCTCAGCGGTAAGCGCCGCCGCCCGCGCGCTCGATGAAGCCCTTGAGCATGTTCGGCGGGCGCAGCATCCACTCCTGCATGCTCGACCCCGCGATCCGCGTCAGCAGCCCCCCGCCGACGTCGGCCATCACGCCGTAGCCGATCAGCGTTCGCTGCGCGCCATGCGGACGCACCGTGTAAAACCCCCACGCCGCCTTCACGTCATGCGGTCGGCTGTCGTCGATCACGAAGGTGATGTCCCTCCGCTCGGCGTCATGCTTGATGTTGAGGTAGTAGCTGCGCTCGATCAGGCCGGCCGCGCCCTGACGTACGTAGACCGTGCGGCTGTCGGGCCCACGCCCCACCACGCGGGCCTCGAGCACGCGCGGCATCGTGTGCGGGTAGTTGCCGGTATCGAGTAGCGCGGCCCAGACGACATCGGGCGGTGCATCGATCACCTGGAAGCTCGTGCCTCCGGTGAGGTTGAGGGCGCCGCGTCGCTGACTGCGGGGCCTCGCGACGAGCTCGCCGGCTTCGAGCCGCGCGCGCTCCTGGGCGGAGAAGCCATCGCTGGATCGCATGCCCGCCCACGCGGGGCTGGGACCCAGCTGCGCAAGGCCCAGCGCGAGGGCAAATAGCCCCACTGTTCGTAAGTAAGAAACCATCAAAGTCGCCTCTCAATACAGTCTGGCACGCGCGCGGGATGCCCGCCAACGCTCGTTACCGTGTGCCACCCCCGGCGGCATGGCCGATGCTACCCTCCCCGCGATGAGAGGCGGTGTTTTCTCCAATCAGCTGACCGGCGGCCGCGTCGATGCCCGCCTGTCGCTGGACTCGCAACGCGTCGGAGCGACCACGGTGACGGGCGAATACGTCTCTGTGGAGGCTGCCGGCTGCCAGCTCGACCTCGGTGGCGCCAGCGGACGTGTGTGGTTCGTGCGCAGTGCAGACGGATCGTTGACCCTCTTCAGCGAGGACCCCGCGTTCGCCCACGCGCTATCGCACCACCCCACGCTCGGTCCGCGCGCCGCCGCCGTGGAGCAGGCGCGGCGTAACGCACGACAACGCAACGCCATCCGCTGGGCCATCGTGGCGGTCGCAGCGCTCTTCATCGTCGTCGGGCTCTACTTCGGAACGATCGCACTGGCGACCTCGGCAGCTACTGCCCTGCCCCGGAGCGTCGATGTGCAGCTCGGCCAGCTGGCGATCGAGTCGATGGATCTGGGCGGCGTGCCGGTGAGCGACCCGGCCATCGTCGAGCCGGTCCAGCGCATCGTCGCCCGCCTCATGCCCCACGCCCGCGGCGACGGGTTCGAGTTCCACGTTCAGGTGGTCGCGGCGGACACGGTCAATGCGTTCGCGCTGCCCGGCGGTGAGATCGTGGTCTACACCGGCTTGCTCCAGGCGGCCGACCGGCCCCAGCAGGTCGCCGGGGTGATCGCCCACGAGATGGCCCACGTGACGCTGAGGCACGGCCTCGAACGCATGGTGCAGAGCCTCGGGGTCGCCGCCGTCGTGGAGATCGCGCTCGGTGACATGGCGGGCCTGTCCGCGCTGGTCCTCGAGCTGGCGCGCGCGGGCGCCCTGACGAGCCACGGTCGCGATCAGGAGCGCGCTGCGGACGCCCGCGGCGTGCGGATGCTGCATGCCGCGGGGGTGTCGCCGCGCGCGATGGGCGAGTTCTTCAAGCTCATGCGGGCACAGCCCGGCGGCGATGCGGGGGCGCCCATGACCGCGTGGCTCAGCTCCCACCCCGACCTTTCCGAGCGCGAGGCAAGCGTCGAGGCGCTCGCGCGGGAGCTGGGACCACACAGTCCACGGCCGCTGCAGCTCGACTGGGCGGCATTGCGAAGCAAGCTCAGCGACCCGCGGGGGTTGAACAGGTTGCCCCCCGCGGGTCAGGATGCCGCCGAGACGCCCCCTGACGTCCCCTGACGCCCGCTGACGCCCGCTGACGCCCATGGAAACCGAGATCCGAGACCGGCCATCGTTCGCACACATCGTGGTGCGACTGCAGCCCGGTGAGCGCATCATCGCCGAGGCCGATGCGATGGCCAGCATGGCGCCGAGCATCGCCATGCGCACACGCTTCAACGGCGGCGTCGTGCAGGCGTTGCTGCGCCGCTACTTCGGCGGCGAGTCGATGTTCGTCAACGAGTTCTCCGGCGACGGCGAGCTCGTACTGACGCAGCCGTTCCCGGGCGACATCGAGTGCTTCAACCTGCGCGGCCGCGCCCTGTCGCTCCAGGCCGGTGCGTTCATCGCATGCGAGGCGACCGTCAGGCTGGGCGTCGGCTGGGCGGGCTTCGCGAGCTGGATCGGCGGCGAGGGCCTCTTCCGCCTCAAGATCACGGGCCATGGCAAGGTCTGGTTCGGCGGCTACGGCGGCATCCTGCGCAAGGAGGTCGAGCAGGAGTACGTCGTCGACACGGGCCACTTGCTCGCCTATGAGCCGAGCGTCCGCCTCGGCATCGGCATGTCGGGCGGCATCTTCTCGAGCCTCTTCGGCGGCGAGGGCCTCGTCACGCGCTTGTACGGGCCCGGCCGCGTCTACCTGCAGACGCGCTCACTCGACGGCCTTGCGGCCTGGACCAACAACCACATCAGGTAAGCGCGCGATGGACATCCAAATCCTCGCCCGTCCCTCCGCCTCCGTGGCGAGGCTCGTCCTCGACCAGGACGAGGCGGTGACGTGTGAGGTCGGCGCGATGATCGCGATGACCGACTCGCTGGACGTCGAGACGACGTCGAGCACGAAGGGCGGCGGCGGGCTGGTCCGCGGGCTCAAGCGCATGTTCGCGGGCGAGAACTTCTTCCTCAACCACTTCACCGCCAGGGCGCCCGCCCAGAGCCTGATCCTCGGCCCCGGACTGCTGGGGGACGTGGTGCATCACCGACTGCAGGGCGGCAGCCTGATCGTGCAGGGCTCGAGCTGGCTGGCGTCGGGACCCGGCATCGAGATCGACGCGAGCTTCCAGGGACTGGGCAAGGCGCTCTTCAGCGGCGAGTCGGTGTTCTGGGTCAAGTGCAGCGGCGAGGGCGACGTCCTGCTCAACAGCTTCGGGGCCATCTACGAGGTGCAGGTCGATGGCGGCTACATCGTCGACACCGGCCACATCGTCGCCTTCGAGGACAGCCTCAGCTTCTCGATCGGCAAGGCCGGCTCGAGCCTGATCGGCAGCTTCCTCGGCGGCGAGGGGCTGGTCTGCAAGTTCCAGGGCAGCGGCAGCCTCTACTGCCAGAGTCACAACCCACCGAGCTTCGGCAACGTGCTGGGCCCGAAGCTGCGACCACGCTGATGGAACACTGGTCATGAGCGAGCCCCTCGACTTCGAGATCTCACACCGGCCCGACTTTGCCCTGCTGACGGTGCGCCTGTCGCAGGGCCAGCACATGTTCGCCGAGCCCTCGGCGATGGCGAGCATGGATACGAGTGTCACGCTGCGCTCGGGCCTGCGCGGCGGCATCGCCAAGACCATCGGCCGAGCGTTCGCCGGCGAGAACGTCGTGGTCAACCGCTTCACCGCCGACGCGGGTCCCGGAGAGGTGCGCTTCGCACCTGGACCGGCGGGCGACATGTCGCACTACCGACTGACGGGCAACCGATTGTATCTGCAGCGGGGCGCCTTCGTCGCGCACGGCGACGCGGTCGAGGTCTCCGCCAGCTGGCAGGGCGCGCGTGGCTTCTTCAGCGGCGAGGGGATGGTGCTGCTGCAGGCGACCGGCGAGGGCGACCTGTTCTTCAACTCCTACGGCGCGATCCTCGAGGTCGAAGTCAGCGGAAACTACATCGTCGATACGGGCTACGTCGTCGCCTTCGAAGACACGCTCTCCTACGACGTCACCGTGCTGCCCGGGCTCGGCGTCGGCGCCAAGATCAAGTCGCTGTTGTTCGGCGGCGAGGGCCTGGTGTGTCGCTTCGGCGGCCAGGGCAAGGTCTGGATCCAGACGCGCACGGTCAACCCCTTCCTCACGTGGCTCCACCCCTACCGACCGCAGCGTTCGCGGTAGCCGAGAGCGCCGAGAGCCAGGAGCCGATGACGAGCGTGCCGCAGCAGGGCAGACAAGGGCCCCGGGCGGGCGCGGCGATAGTCGCCGCATCGCGCGCGCGCGTGCTCGACCTGCTGGGCATCGCCGCGGCGGGCATCTACGCGCTTCCGTCGCTGAGCTATCCGCATGGCAACGACCAGGCGCTGCACTGGTACGTCGGTCAGACACTGCTCGAGGGCGGTCTCCCGTACGACAGCGCGATCAGCGGCAAGCCGATCGGCATCTTCCTCATCCATGCGCTGTCGAGTGTGCTCTTCGGCGATGGGCAGATGGCGATCCGTCTGATGGAGATCCCTACACTGATCGCGATCGCCTGGCTGATCGTGCGCCTCGTGCGCGAGGCCGATGCACCCGCGCGCGACGGCGAGTGGGGTGCGGCAGCCGTGCTGCTCGCGGGCATCTACTACACGTTCTTCGACTACTGGGACACGGCGCACCCGGAGCTGTGGGAGATGGCCCTGACGCTGTGGGCGGCCCACGTCGCGCTCCATGAGCCACGCCTGGTGCGGCGGACGCTCGCCTGTGGCGCGCTCGGCGGCGCTGCCTTCATGGTGAAGTACCCGGCCGCGATCATCGCCCTCCCGGTCGCCGCCGTGTGCGGCCTGCGCGCGATGGCGTTGCACGCGCGCTGGTCGCGACGGGTGATCGCGGTGGTGCAGGCGGCGGGGCTGTACCTCGCTGGCGTCGCAGTCGCCTTCGGGCTGTGCATCCTGCCGTTCGCCATCACGGGCACGCTCGGACCGATGTGGGAGGTCCTCGTGACACTGCTCACGCGCTACGCCGGGCAGGCCCCGGGAGCTCCCGTCGGTCCAGCGTGGGTCGATCTCGAGCACGGGGGCGCGGCACTGATGGCCGCGGGCGTATTTGTATTTGCGGGTCTCATCGCCGCCCTGCGCCGCGGCAATGCGCCGGCGCTGCTGCGCGGCTACTTCATCGTGGCGTTGTCGCTCGCCGCCTTCGTCAGCGTGATCCTCCAGGGGCGCTACTTCCCCTACCACTACGTGGCCACCGCGCCGCTGCTGGCCGCGTGCATCGCATTCGGTCTGCGACAGCTGCTGCCGTCGCGGGCGGGCATTGCGCTCGGCGTCAGTGGACTGTCCGTGGTGGCTGCATTCTTCGCCGAGCCGACGTGGTGCACGCACGCGAAGGTCTCGTACCGCACACACACGCTGCGCACGCTTGGCTACCTCGACGGCTCGATCCGCCGCGAGCTGTTCGTCACCGCATTCGTCGGCAACAACTACCTCGACCACTACGCGGACCACGAGCACATCGGCCTCGAGGTCCGCCGGCGCGCACGGCCGGGCGATGCGCTGTGCGTCCGCGGCTTCGCCCCGGCCATCTACCAGGTTGCGGGTCTGCGCTGCCCTTCGCGTCTGGTGATGCAGCCGTCTCCCGCCGGGCTGCCGCGCTGGGAGATCGAGTTCTCGCGCATGCTGCGCACGCAGCGGCCGCGCTTCGTCGTCACCTTCGACGACCGCCGTGACGAGCTGCGCGTCCTGGGCCGGCTCGGCTACCAGGGCACCCCCATGCCGACGCTCTACATCCTGATGGAGCACAAGCCGGGCGAGCTCGCCCGGCGCTTCCGCGACATCCCGACCCGTCCGCACGCCGGACGCCCACCGCGGGTGCGAAAGCCGCCCAAACCGACGAGGGCCGGGAAGGCCAAGCCCCCGAAGATCCGCACCGGCAAGGCCCCGAAGCCGCAGTAGAGGGCGGTACGTGACTTGCCCAGCGAGCCAGGGCCGGTAAGATCGGAGGATGGCAGGTGGGCGGGCAACGCGAGGGGACGCTCTGCTGGTGCTGACGATGGCAGCCGGGCTGGCGAGCTGCTCCCTCGGTCAGACGGACGAGAGCGCGGAGCCTGCGGTCGATCCGCCGGCCAAGCCCCAGCCCAGTGCCCCCGCGCCGACGCCGCAGGGCGACGAGGAGGACGCGCTGCCGTCCCACCAGTACCGTGGCGTCGCCGGCTTCCGCGCAGCGCAGGACGGGAAGTGCCTCGAGAGCTACACGCTCAAGAAGGGGCTGTGCGTCCATGACCGGCTGAGCGAGGCGCGCTCACCGCAGGAGCTGGCCCTGGCGATGAAGGCGTTCATGGACGGCGCGGTGCCGCCGATCGTCGCCGACGCGCCGACCCGTGCGCAGCGGGATCCGAGCAAGATGCACCCCGGCGACCTGCAGGCGACCGCGGAGGAGCTGCGCAAGCGCGCAGAGGGCCGCTCGATGGCCCCGTCCGACGCCCCGCTTGCTGCAGCAGGCGAGCCGGGGGCACCCGCCGCTCCCGGCAGCGGAAAGGCGGTTGCGCAGGTCGACCCGCAGCAGAAGGCGTTGCTCCAGTCGGGGGTGCGGCTGCTCGGGGCGGGCCTGTCAGGGCCGTCCACGGGCGGTGGCGCGGACATGCAGGAGGCGAAGCAGATGATCGGTCAGCTGCAGACGATCACCGACGACGGCCAGGTCGACATCGGTGAGGCGGGGCAGCTGTTCCAGATGCTCGGCCAGCAGCTCGACGGCATGGAGCTCCCACCGGAGATGCGCACACCGAGCGGGCCACGGGGGCTGCGTGAGCGCTAGCCCGGGACGCCCGCGTATCTTGATCGCGGAGGACGACGACGCGAGCCGCACGGTCATCGTCGCGGCGCTCGCGGGCCGCTACAACGTCGCCACGGCACACGACGGTCGCGAGGCGCTGCGTCAGGCGACGCTCGATCCGCCCCAGCTACTCATCACGGACATGATGATGCCGCGGATGGACGGCATGATGCTGCTCGACGCGCTGCGCCATGAGCCCTCGACGGCAGCGGTTCCCGTGATCGTTCTAACCGCAAAGTCCGGCTCAGAGGACTATCAGGCTGGACTCGATGCCGGCGTGGCCAACTACCTCGCCAAGCCGCTCACGACCGCGCACCTACTCGAGGCCGTCGAGGCCGCCCTCCACGGCACCGCGTAGCGCTGGCACCCACCGCTCGCAGGTGAGTAGTCGCTGGTAGGCGTCCCAGTCGTCGCCGCCGCGGGCGCCCAGGGCGGTCGCCAGGCCCAGCGTCTCATGCGAGCGCAGGTAGCGGCTGAGAAGAGCCTCGTCGACGCGCAGGTCCCAGTAGCGATCGTCGGACGCCTCGAGCACGCGCTGCGCCGCATCGAACGCGCGTGCCTCGGCGGAGCGGTCGAGCACCCGCGCGATGACCTCCGCGTCGCGCGCGAACGTCGCGGCGAATTCGGGATGGTAGGGATCGTCGAGCACGGGCCAGCGCTCGAGCAGCGCGGCGGCGAGCCGCAGGTAGGCCTGGTGCGAGGCCTCCTCGGCGGCGATGACGGCCGCGTCCAGATCGGCGAGGCGGCGCTCGAGCACCCCGAGGCGGTCGCGCGCGGAGGCGACTGCCTCGATCCCGAGCAGCTCGCCGAGTGCCTTCAGGACCGCCCGCTCCTCGGGGAGCAGCTGCGTATCGGCCTCTCCGCCAGTGCGCTGCACGCTGCGCAGCAAGCGCTCGGAGGTCGTGGTCGGCACGTCGATCGACATGCTGGCGATGCGCGCGCGTGTGTGCGCTTCGAGGAGGCTCAGCCGTCCGTCCGCGTCGAGGTCGAGCGCACCGGCGGCCAGCGCCTGCCCCGCCCTGTCCTCTCCGCGCAGCGCGTGCAGGAAGTGCAGGCTGTAGCCCTCCTGGCGCCTGCGGTCGGGGTTGGGGTCGCAACCGCTCGTCTGCCGATCCCAGGTGCCGGCGAAGAGCCCACACCGCGGTGCCGGGCTCGCCCCCAGCTGCTCGTCGGCGCCGACGAACGCCAGCTCGGCGAAGCCCCCGGAGTAGCAGCTGGCGATCACCACGCGCAGGGGCCTCGGCGCGCGGTCGTGAAGCCTGGCGAGCGCATCGACATGGAGCAGGCCCCCAGCCCACAGGCCGACGTGGTTGTCGCGCGCCGTCGGCCCCTGCTCGCCGTGGGTGGCGACGTGGAGCCACAGCGGCTCGCCCCGCAGCGACAGCGCGTCACCGAGGAGCGACCGCACGCCGTCCTCGGTCGCACGCCCGGCACGCGGAAGCGCGGGGCGCCGGTAGCGGCTGCCGCGCCCGGGACGCGGGGCGAAGACATCACCGAGGCGACTGAGCAGTGGGGCCCGAGCAACCGGCCGCGTCGCGGCCAGCTCGCGTACGGCGGCCGCGCGCGCGCCGCCCGCGAACAGGACGCGCAGCTGGGGCCCCATCACGCGCTTGGCGAGCAGCACGTCCTGCTCGAGCGAGACCTCCGTGCTCTGGGGAAAGCTACCGCCGCCCACGATGATGCGAGTGGCCGCGGTCAGGGCAGGCGCGTCTGGGGACGGGGGCGGGCCGGGCTCGGACGCTTCGGTGGGCAACACCCTCGCTGCGGGCACCGCTACGGGCACCGAGGCGGGCGCGCGTGCGGTCTCGCGCATACCGTCAGCGCGGTCGCTCAGGTGCCACGCACCCAGTGCCGCAAGTGAAGCGACCGCGAGCGACGACGGCAGCCAGCGGTTACGCATCGGCGCACTCCTGACTGCGCCCTACCGCGGTCGCCGCTGTGTGGGGTCGATCGACGTGATCGACGGTGCGCGACTCAGCCGTCCTGCGCGTCGACAAGCGCCTTGCGCTCGACGATGAACTCGTTGACCAGCCCGCGCACGTCGGCGGAGTACTTGACCTTGGCGGCGGCGATCTCACGTAAGGAGGTCACGGCGGCGCGGTTGTTGCTCTCCACCAGCGCCGGAACGCCGCGGTTGAGCTGACGCGTGCGCCGCGAGGCGAGAACGCAGAGGGCGAATCGGTTTTCCTCGTGCTCGAGGCAGTCTTCGACGGTCACGCGTGCCATGGAAATCTCCAGAAAACGGGAGTCGCGGTGTACCAGACGCGACGCCCTGCGGCAAGCATACGACCGGGGATGGGAACCGAGCGAGGGCCGATCTGCAGGAATCCAAATAGCTCTTAAATATCTGAATTTACTCGTGTTTTACTTCGGCAGGTCGAAGCGCTCGATGAATCCGTCGAGGGGCGCGTCGCCGCCGGGCGTCGGGATCATCCGGCCGGGCGTGCCCATCCCCTGCGCCACGAACAGGGCGCCGTCGCCAATCGCCAGGTTGGTCGGCGTGTCGAGCCCTTCCGCCACGACCGTCACGCGACCGCCGGGACGCTCCACCCGCAGCAGCCGACCGGAGTAGCGCTTGAAGCCGCCGTGCATGCTGCCCTCGAGCATGTCCTGCCGCTTCGTCACGGGGTCGAGGAACGCGTCACAGAACTCGAGCACGTAGATGGATCCGTCAGAGGCAATCTCGAAGTCGGTCGGCACGCTCAGCCCACTGACGAGGTTGCGGTCCTCCGCGCCCTGCGGCGACAGCACGACGATCGCACCGGCACCCATCACCAGCTCGGTTCCGTCGCCCCCCTCCTCGCCCTCCGGCGAGCCGGTGAAGAGGCTCACGGCGAGCCGGTCGGTCACCGGATCGTGGCGCAGGTAGCCGGGCACCGCGTCCTGACCGCTGCCGCGCGTCCTGAACTTCGTGATGCGCCGCGACAGACCGCCCTCGAGCAGCTCGACGACCTCGTCGGTTGTGCTGGCCACGCCGACCCAGCGCTCGCCCGTGGGGTCGTAGGCGAGGTCGTTAATGTTGCCCTGCGTAGATCCCCACTGGGTGACCTCGTCGCCCTCCACGCGGAAGATGGTGGAGGGCCCGCCGAAGAAGGCAAGCGAGACGAGCACGACATCGCCACCACGCGCGATGCCGGCCATGCCAAAGACCTCGTCGCGTCGCACCACGTGGAAGATGTTGCGCGACGGCTGCGCATCGAGCAGCACGGCGCGCTCGTCCGCGTCGTCGAAGTCCCCATCGGCATTGGCGTCGCGAAGGCGCAGCAGCTGTCCGGTGCCGGGTCCCTGCTCGTCGCCGGTGCCGGCCACCGAGACGAGCAGCTGTCCGCCGTCGAGCACCTCGATGCCACGCGGATTGTTCAGCCCGACCGCGACACGGCGACGTGCGAGCGGCTCGACCGGTGGCGCGCTCGGTATCGCCAGCGACGCGGGGCGCGCATCTGCAGGCGATTCGGGACCGGCAGGGGGCGTCGAACCAGCGCAGCCAAGCAGTGCGGCCGTGATGACCGCAGACGTCAGGACGTGGATGGACGGGGAATTGCGGATGGGATCCTCCAGACTGCAGGCTCCGGCAAGGGCGCACCCTAGCAGACGATCGGAGCGCAAAGCCGGCGAAAATCTCGCGCCGAAAATGCCGCGCGCGTGTACAATCGAGGCGGCCAAAACGACGTGTTTCACTGCAACCATAGCGGAGTCCGGGCGCGACTCACCCAGCTGGGCGGGTGCGCGCTGGCGTGCGCGGGCTTACTGGCGTCGGCCGCTGCATCGGCACAGGAGCCGAGACAGGAACACCTCTCCGACAGCTCCGCCGATGGTTCATTGGAAGCGGCCGAGCGCGACCGCCAGGCACGCGAGAAGTTCAACGAGGGTCGCCAGGCCTACGAGTCCGGCGAGTACCGCGACGCGTGGGACTACTTCCGGCAGGCGTACGTACTGAGCCGTCGGCCCGAGCTGCTCTACAACGTGGGGCAGAGCGCCGATCGCCTCGGTCTGCGCGAGGAGGCGCTCAAGGCGTTCAGGATGTACCTGCGCGACGCAAAGGAACCAGCCAACCGTCGCGACGTCGAAAACCGGATTCGCGCGCTCGAGCAGACCGTGCAGCGAGACAAGGAGCTGGGCGTCGATACGGGCGCCGAGGGCGAGGCGACCGGCGAAGGCGAAGACGCGGCGGCGGAGGGCGAGGAGGACGAACTCGGCATGGGCGACCTACCGCCACCGCCCGAGCGGGGCCAGCCCACGCGTCAGGGGTGGTACCTGCGCGGTGCGCTCGGCCTCGGCCTGCTCTACGACGCGGTGGAGGGCGGCGGTGTCGACACGTCGATCTCCGGAGGCGGGCTGTCGGGCGAGTTCGCGGTCGGCATCCACGTCACGCCCGAAATCGTACTCGGCGGTGGCATGTTCTTCGTGCTCGCCCCCGAGCCGAAGCGCAAGGAAGGCGGCATGCTTCAGAAAGCGAACCTCGTGCTGATCGGGCCGATGATCGACTACTACTTCGCGCCGCTCACCGACGGCTTCCACGTCCAGGGTGGTGTGGGCATCGGCACGCTCAACATGTCCCGCGAGGGCGTCGCGGGGGATACCGCGGGCACCAAGCCGGCCAACGGAGGCGGTATCTTCGGGGGCGCAGGCTATGAGTGGCCGGTCTATCGGCAGGTTGCTGCCGGTGTGCTGGCACGCGTGATGGTCGCCTCGGGAACCGAGAACGACGTGCACGAGCACACTATCCTGACGGCGTCGATCAGCGGCACCGGGACCTGGTACTGAGCGCCCCACGGCGGCCCGCCCGGGCCGCACCGCGCGCGCAAGGACGGCGGCACTCTGGTAGGCTGGCGTCGTTCGGAGGGAGCGATGACAACCATTTCCGACCTGCGATCGCAGGCCGACAACAAGCTGTTCGAGGGCGCCCACGGCGAGGCGCTCTCGCTCTACACGCGCCTGGTCGAGCTGCAGCCCGAGAGCCTCGACACACGCCTGCGGGTCGCCGACTCGCTGACGGCCGCCGGGGAGCTGCAGGGCGCAGCCGTCGTGTACACCCAGCTCGCGCGCCACGCCTCGCGATGTGGCTTTCCCCTGCGCGCACTCGTCGCGCTGAAGGTGTTGTCGACGCTGGAGCCGCAGCTGGGGGTGCTGATCAAGGACGTCGCCGACCTCTACGCAGCGGGCTCCAAGGTGCTGGGGCGTGGCGTCCGCAGTGCGCCGCCGGACCAGGCGACTGCGCTGCCGCAGGACTGGGCCACGGGGTGCGTCCAGGGCCCCGAGCTGGTCGCTCATGCCCAGGCGGTCGCAGCGAACTACGAAGGCGTCAAGCTCGTGTATCCGGAGCGCCTCATCCCGATCCCACTGCTGAGCTTGCTGCCCGCCACCGAGTTCGCCGACGTCCTGCATGCCGTGCGCCTCGTGCGCGCTCGCCCCGGGACCCCGATCATCGAGGAGGGCAAAGAGGGAAGCAGCTTCTTCGTGCTCGCGCGTGGCAGTGCCCACGTCACCCGTGACGACCGGGAGGCAGGAGGCCAGACGCACCTCGCCACACTGCACGACGGTGCGATCTTCGGAGAGATGTCCCTGCTAACCGAGGCCCCGCGCAGCGCCACGGTGCGCGCGGACTCGGACTGCGATCTACTGGAGTTCGACCGGCAGTCGCTCATGGAGGCATCCGCCACCATCGAGAGCCTCACCGGCGCGCTCGGCAACTTCGCGAAGGAGCGCCTACTCAACAACGTGCTGGCGACCGCGGGCGTGTTCAAGCCGCTCGATCGCAAGCAGCGCCTCGACCTGATGAAGCGCTTCGTCGCCGTCCACGCGCAGCCGGGGCAGGCGTTCATCCAGGAGGCGACGCCCGGCACCGGACTGTTCGTGATGCTGCGCGGCGAGGTCTCCGTGACCAAGGACGACGGCGGCAAGGGCATGGAGCTCGCAACGCTCGGGCCCGGCGAAGCGTTCGGCGAGATCAGCCTGCTCAACGACGAGCCCACGACGGCGACGGTCGTCGCGTCGATGGAGTCGACCGCACTGTTCCTCGGCCGCGAGTACTTCACGCGCCTGATGGAGGCGGTGCCGGCGATTCGCGACTACCTCGAGCGGGTGAGCGAGGACCGCATGATGGACATGCGCATCAGCATGGTGCCGGACGAGCCGGAATACGACGATGAGCCCTCGGGCGAGCTCGAGGTGGACGTCGAGGTCCTGATCTAGCGTCCGCCGGGGTCACCGGGTCACCGCTGGCACCGCCGGCCGTCACCGAGCTTCGCCGGGCGTCGGCAGGCCTAGCTCTTCTGATCGACCGTCTGTGCGGCCGACACCTCGACCTCGGACGCGCTCGACTCGCTCTCGACGTGCTTGTCGGAGGGCGTCACGTCGACCTCGTCGTCGGTGTCCATGCCTCGCTTGAAGTTCCGGATGGCCTTGCCCATCCCGTCAGCGAGCTGGGGCAACCGCTTCGCTCCAAAGAGCAGAACCAAAATCGCCAGAATGACCAGCAACTCGGACATTCCCATTCGCATCGCCAAACTCCTCGAGAACGGTGTAAGCGGTAGTGTAGTCCGTTCTGCTCCCCGAACCCAGCCCAAATGTCGCCGCAGCGCCTGTCCAAAATCAGCAAGGGGCTGCACCTCGGTCGCCGTCGACATCCAAAAGCATGGGTAATTTCATGCGATTATGAACACCCCTCGACAGCCCATCGTCGGCCCGCCGACACCCGATCGACGTCGACCCGGCAGGCGAAGTGACCCTCGGTGCTCGACCCATGCGTAGGCGTGCCTGCGGGCTGCAGCAGGCGCTCGCCGCCGTCGAGGCGGGCGACGCCGGGCTGCTGCTGCTGCCCGACACGCCCGACGCGCCTCTCGCGGGCCGACAAGGCGCGCTCGAGGCCCGCGCACGGGAGCTGGGCGTGCCGGTGTGGCGGGGCAGCGAGGGCGACATGCGGCGGATGAGCCCGGACTCGGCGAAGCCCGAGCAAGCGATCGCAATGCTGGGCGAGCGCGCTGATGTCGACTCCGCGGCTGCCCTGGCGCGGCCGGGGGCCCACTGGCTGCTCCACCGGCTGTCGTACCCGAGCAACGTCGGCTTCGCGATCCGGACGGCCGAGGTCGGCGGGGCGACGTCGGTCGCCGTGGACGCGAGCTTCAACCACGCGGAGCGCTCGCGCGCCAGCCATGTCTCGATGGGCGCTGACCGTCTGCTACCGGTCAACTACGTCGACTCGGCGGGCGTGATGACGACCGCCCGCGACAACGGCCACCGCATCATCGCCGTGGAAGCGGCCGGCCAGACGCCGCCGTGGGAGGTCGACCTCACGGGCGACGTGCTGCTCGTCGTGGGCGCGGAGCGCGACGGCATCGCCGCGAACCTGCTAGCGCGCTGCGATGCGGTCGCGTGCATCCCCATGCCGGGCTTCGTGCCGTCCTACAGCCTCCAGGCCGCCGTCAGCGCGATCGCGGTCGAGCGGCTTCGACAGCTCGCCCGCGTAACCCCAACCGACTAGAAGAACTCGTCGGTGCGCTTGAGCAGCCTGTGGGCCCGACGGCGCGCGACCTTGTTGCTCAGGCGCGTGCCGTTGCCACGGTCGGGCGACATGATGATCTCCATCAGGATCTTCCGATAGAGCTCCTCGTCGAGCACGTTGACCGCATACATCGTCGCGTAGTTGATCAGGATGATGTGGTTGCGCCGATCCGTGAGCTTCAGCGCCCGCTCGAAGTACGCCCTGCCCTTGTCCGGGTCGCCGCCTGCCGCCTTCGGGTAGCTGCTCCAGAAGCCGCCCATGTACACGACCGCGCCCGCACTCTCGTAGTCCTCGTCGAGCTCGATGACGCGCTGCGCGATGGCCTTGACCGCCGGCATGTTCATGAACTCCTCCGACTCGTCGTCTGCGTTGATCGAGGAGCTCCACGTGATCATCGTCCAGTAGAGCAACGGCACGTCGTCCTCGACGTCGGTGCACTCCTCGCGCATGAACGCCAGCAGCTTGTCCGGGTCGCCGTAGAGGTAGTCGTCGATGTCGGGGTGGCGCGCGAGCAGGGCACGGCGCGCGACATTGCGGGCGCGCGAGTACATCAGGTGGGCGCGTCGGCGGTGGTGCTCCGCCTCGTCGTACTCCTCACGTAGGAGAGCCTCGCCGTGGGCGTCCATCACCCAGCCGTAGGCGTAGGCCATGTAGCTCTTGGCAAGTGACAGAGCCAGGGCGTCGTTGTCGGGGCGGACGGCGTAGAGCGCCTCGAGCTGGATGATCGTGGAGGCCGCCCCGTGCCCCGCGGTGTCCCAGTCGAAGTGTCCGCGGATGCTGTCGCCCCCCTCGGCGAGGGAGTCGACGAACATGTCGAGGGCCACGTTCTTGAACCAACCGCAGCCGCCCAGGGTGAGGGCGAACACGATGACAGCACTGTGGAGGACCGGACCGGGGACTCGCGCGATCATGGGACGAACAGGCACGTCAGTCGTGCCAGGCCGAGTTTACCGACAGTGGGCGCCGTGTAAACCGATGCCTTGACCCGGGTCCGCGTCGTGATACAGCGATGACATGTTCCTCCACGCCCATGCGGGAAGCCGCAGCGAGCGCCGCCGCCGTCGTAGCGACGACGGTGGGCGCCCGGCGTGCATTCGAGCCTGAGACCGGCTCGAGCACAGAGGATCGCGACCGTCCACCCCCCCCCTCGGGGCACGCGGTCGTCCATCGATCGCGGGTGTCCCGTCCCCAGAGACAGGAACCCCGATGAGCCAAACGCACAGCCAAGACACCACCGCCGGCCTCGAGAGCCTGATGGCGATCACCCCGCGGCCGGATGCGGTCATGGTCCGCGGCCGTGGCTCGCACCTGTGGGACGCCGAGGGCCGGCGCTACCTCGACTTCGTCCAGGGCTGGGCCGTCAATGCGCTGGGGCACTGCCCGCCCGAGATCCTCGACGCCCTGGGGACGCAGGCGGGGCAACTCATCCACGCGGCCGCTGCCTTCCACAACGCACCGCAGCTCGATCTCGCGCGCGCCCTCACCGATGCGTGCGGGCTCGACGAGGTGTTCTTCTGCAACAGCGGCGCGGAGGCCAACGAGGGCGCCATCAAGCTCGCCCGCAAGTGGGGCCAGCTGCACCGCGGTGGGGCATCGACCATCCTCACGACGGAGGGCAGCTTCCACGGCAGGACACTGGCGACGATGGCCGCGAGCGGCAAGCCACGGTTCGCCGAGCGCTTCCCGCCGGCGGTGCCCGGCTTTCGGCACGTGCCCTTCGGCGACGCGCACGCCGTGGAGGCGGCCATCGACGCGCACACCGTGGCGGTCATGGTGGAGCCCATCCAGGGCGAGGCGGGTGTGGTCGTGCCACCGGACGGCTACCTGGGCGCGTTGCGCGAGCTGACGCGCGACCGCGGCGTGCTGCTGATCTGCGACGAGATCCAGACGGGGATGGGCCGCACCGGCGCGCTCTTCTGTCACCAACACGACGGCGTCGTCCCGGACATCATGACGCTCGGCAAGGGACTCGGTGGCGGCGTCCCGTTGGCCGCGCTGCTGTGCACGCGCGCGACAGCGAGCTTCGAGCCGGGCGACCAGGGCGGCACCTTCAACGGCAACCCGCTCATGACCGCGGTCGGGCTCGCGGTGTTGCGCGCAGTAACGCGCGACGGTCTGTTGGACGACGTCAACGCGACGGGCGCCTACCTGCAGCAGCGACTGCAACAGCTCGGCGAAGCGCACGGCGCACAGACGCGCGGACGCGGCCTGCTGGTCGCCATGGTGCTGCGTGATGCGGTCGCGCCGCGCGTGCGCGACCTCTGCATGGAGCGCGGCGTGCTGATCAACGCAGCGCAGCCCGACGTGCTGCGCTTCATGCCCGCGTTAAACGTGACGCGCGATCATGTCGATGACCTCATCAATACGCTGCGTGGTGCGCTCGAAGATGCGCACTTGCAGCGCGTCGCTCCGTCGCGCGAGTGACGTCGTTCACGCGTCGTGAAACGCGATGCATGACACGTGTTTTTGGTTCTTGGAAACGCGTAGAAAACGCACCTACGAAGCACACACTTGTCCCCTTTGTGCACACGCGTTTGTCCGTTTTGTGCACACGGAAAAGTATTTTCACGCGCCCCGAACTTCACGCTTGTGTCTCGCATCTGGACGCGTAACAACTGGCTCAACGAAACGATGTTTCGGGCTCCTGAGGGGGACACCAGAGCAAGCGCAAACATAAGAGTCACCGTGGACACAGCTGGCTTCGGCTAACTCTCCACGGGCTGGGGCTGGAAGGCTCGCAAGAGCAATCCAGCATCACACCCAACCACCGACACAACACCCAACGCACCCACCGGCCCATCCGCGACACCCATCGCGGGTGGGCTACTTAATTCGGCATGCGAATGCGGAAGGTGGCGCCCTGCCCCGGAGTCGAATCGCACTCGATGGACCCGTCGTGCGCCTCGACGATTTTCTTCGCCATCGCGAGGCCCAGGCCGGTGCCGTCCTTCTTGCCGTGGCTCGCAAAGGACTCGAAGAGCCGCCCGCGGATCTCCTCCGGGATGCCGGGGCCATCGTCGATGCACTCGAAGACGACCTGATCGTCCTGCCCCGAGACGCGCCACGTGAAGTGACCGCCGGGCTCCATCGCCTGGCAAGCGTTACGCGCCAGGTTGAGGATGACGCGCTTGAGCTTGCCCGCGTCGAAGCGCGCCTTGCCGGTGTACTGGACGTCGACCTCGAGCCCGATGCCTGCGGCGCGGGTCTCCGGCTCGATCATCTCGCGTACCTCCTCGATGAACTGATCGAGGTAGACCTTCTGGACGAGCACGTCGCGCTGCCCGCGCGCGAACGACATGATCTCGGAGGTCATCGTGTTCATGTGGTCGATGGCCCGGTTGATGCGCTCGACATAGCCGCTGCGCACCTCCTCGCTGGGCTCGAGCGACATCAGCTCCACGTAGCCGCCCACCGCTGTCATGGGCGTGCGTAGATCGTGCAGGATGGCCGCCGTCGAGTGCCCGAGCATGCCGAGGCGCTCGGAGCGTTCCGATGCGGCGCGCTCCCGGTGAACGGAGACGCCACGCGCTATCTGCGCGCCCGACTGGGTGAGCATGCGCGCTGCCAGGTCCTCGCTCTCACCGGAGCGCTTGCGGTTGACGGCCTGGATGGTGCCGATCTGTTCGCGCCCGTCATGGAGCGCGACGGTGAGCGACTGCCGGAAGACAACCGTCGCGCCCGCGCCCTGCATAGCCTCGACCAGCGCCCCGGGCAGATCAGGCTCCTGACGCGCCGGGATGGCGGCCTCCTGCATCGCGCGCTCCGCCGTCTCCGCGTCGATCCCGACGCGACCGGCAAGCTCTCCCTCCGCGACTCGGTAGAACACCTCACCACCGTTTTCGGTCTTCAACATGAGCGCCGCCGCCTCGACCCCCATGTGCTCGCAGATGCCTCCAAGCACCGCGGCACTCAGCGACGCCTCGTCACTGGCATCGGCGATCAGCCGCTCGAGTGCGTAGAGCACCTCGAGCTCGCTGTGCGCGACGCGCAGGCCGGTCTCCGCACGCTCGAGTGCCGCATTGCGTTCGAGCAGCTCCTCGTAGAGGAATGAGTTCTCGATGGCGACCGCGCACTGACGACCGATCGCCGACAGCAGCGCCTGATCCTCCTCGTCGAAGCTGCGGCCTTTCTTGTTGAGACACTGGATGACCGCGATGACCATGCCGTCGCGGTCGGGGATCGGCACGCAGACGAGCGACTTGGTCCGATAGCCGGTCGCCTCATCCCAGGTGCGATCGAAGCGCGGGTCATCGTAGGCGTCCTTGAGGTTGATGATCTCGCCGTGCTGCGCGCACCACCCCGAGAGCCCATCACCGACCTTGAGCCGGATCTCGCGCATCTCGGCTCCCTGCAGCACCTTCGACCACAGCTCGCCGTCCTCCTGATCCAGGATGAAGAACGTCGACCGATCGGCATCGATGATGTCGGTCACGAGGTCCATGATGAGCGGCAGCAGCGAGTTGACGCTCATCGTCGAGCTGATCGCCCAGGCGATATCGAGCACAGCCTCGAGCTGCTTCTCGTATCGCGCGGGATCGGGCGGCAGGCTCGGAACGTACGCGACCGGTATCGACATCCGCGGCCTGGATGGGCGGCTCGGCATTCCCAAATTATGCGATGTCGACGCCCGACATTACAAGCGTGTACCCGGCGGCACGCTGACGGCCTCCCGAACGTACTCCACCGCACGGCTGCGGCAGGGCCCCATGGGGCGGGGCTCAGTCCTTGGGCGGTGGCGGCGGCCCGCGGCTGACCACGGGGCGTGGGGCCTCGCTCACGCGCGGTGGCAGCTCCTTGATGCGCTTGAGCCGCTGCTTGCGCTTGTCGCGCGTCACGTACCACTCCTCGACGAGGTACTCGATCAATCCGATCAGGAGCTCGGCGTCCTCCGGCGCGGAGTCATGGATGAGGTTGGTACCCTTCTCCATGTGCTGCCGCAGCTTGCCCGAGTTGCGAACCGCATCGATGGCCTCAAACGTCTCCTCGTCCATCTTGTCGCGTAGCGCGTCGATGGCATTGGACAGGAAGCTCTCGCGAATGCCCCAGAAGTCACGGATCATCGCCTGCAAGCAGCGCCGTGCAAGCGTCGCAGAGGCGTTGGGGCTCGCGCTGCGGATGGCGCAGGCCTGTTCGTACTCGGAGCGAACGTCGTCGGGTACGTACTCGGGAATACCCCGGCCCTCGAAGCTGGGGATCAGCGCCCAGTTCTTGATCGCGCGGTCGCCCGCCTGCACCTTGCCGCCGACGACGGGGTAGAGGCCCACACTCGCCTGCGTCTCGCGGCAGTAGGTGTTGGGACAGAGGGCAGCCTCGAGCACCAGGGCGCGCGGCGTGCCGTCACCCTCGGTCTCGATGGTGACCACCGCGCGCTGCGCCCTCACAGACGACATGTCGGTCTCGAGACCGCAATATGGACATTGCCAGCCTGGCTGCATCGACCCTCGCAGCCGAGTTTAGCGCGGAAGGATCGCGCGATGCACCTGTTCGACATTTCTTTTCGATCCGCCGCAGGAATTGCAAAGCGCCGACACCAACCTACATGACGACAAGCGCCTGCAGATGACGCGCGACGGCGAGCGCATTCGCGAGACGACGTGCCGCGCGACCGCCCACCGGCAGCGTACCGGGCTCGATCTGCTCGTGGGCCAGCACATCGTCGAGGGTACCGCAGCGTCCGCCGCGCACGTTGCAGTAGGCGGCCTTGAGCGTGATCGATTCGTCGACCTGACAGCCGAGCAGTCGCGCCTGCGAGAGCGTGCGCCTGTTCCACGCGGCGAGCACATCGCCCGGCTGCAGGAACGACGCGAAGCGCTCGGCGACTTCGCGCGATGGCCGCGCGTGCGTCATGGCGTCGGACGGCAGCCCCAGCTGCCCGAGGTAGGACGGCGAGACCGCGTCGCGTGTCGGTTGCACGAGCGCCTCGAACTGCGCACCATCGACGAGTCGCACCGCCGTCCACTGCAGCAGCTCCGTCGCCGTCGGGTCGAGGCGACTGTCGAGCGGCGCAGTCTCACCATATACGAGCACGATGCGTTGCGGCTCATCGCGCAGTACCGAGGGCACGGCGCGCGACGGCCGCGTGCGTGGCCGCTTCTGGCGCATGACCGTCTTGCCCGCGGGCCGACTGTCGAGCTGGGCGTCGACCATTGCGTCGAGCACGGCCACGAGCTCGTCGGTGCCCTCGAGGTCTGGCTCGAGGTAGCGCAGTGCCTGCGCGATCGACTCGATCGTCGAGACGCAGTGCGGCTTCGGTTCGCGACGGATGCGATAGCGACTCGGCTGCTTCGGCTCCAGCCGAAAGTGCGGCAGCGTGTGGAGGTAGGCGTTGTCCTGGTAGAGACGATGGGCCTGCGACCACGTCCCGTCGAGCACCACCAGGTGCCGAGGACGGTCGGCGGGGGCGACCTCGGCCAGGTCCACGGCGTCCGGATGGGGGTAGAGCAGCCCGGTCTTGGGCGGCAGAGACAGCGGGAGGTGCACGCGCTTGTCCTGGCGGGTCCGAAAGGCCACATGCAGCGAGAAATTGGCCAGTCCCAGGGCGGCAATGCGCGCGGTGCCCAGCGGGTGGAAGCGCTCCCGCGGGTGCTGGAGCATGATGATGCCGGTCCCGTTGTGCACGACGGGGATGCGCGCGCACAGGCACATCGTTGCGGGCTTGTGGCAGCGGTAGCAGTAGTCGCGCGGCGCCACCGTCTCCGCCGTCTCCGCCGCCTCAGCCGCGTCAACCGCGTCCGCTCTGGAGCGCGCTTGCAGCAGCTACTCCTCGGACATGCCGTAGAAGGTGTTGCGCGTCTCGCCGCAGTCGATCGCAACCATGCGACCCTGCGGTGAGTCGATCACGCCACCCCAGTGCCATGCGCGACCGCGGCACGGATCGCGAAGCTCACCGAGTGACCATGCACGTGTGCGCTGGAGCGTGTCGCGCCAGAAGCGACCGTGCCGTGGCCACGACGCTCGCTTCGGCCAACCGTCTGGCTTCTGCACGTTGAAGTCGAGACCACGCAACCACTGCTGACGCGACGTCAACGAACGACGGAAGCTTCCGAGTCCGGCACAGTAGTTACGAATGACATCGACGAATCGCATCGTGGGCCAACGCTCCGTCGCGCGCTTCCATCGACGCGCGAGTACGTAGGCCATACCGACGTGATCACTCTTCGCACGCCAGCCGGCCTCGGCGACCATCGCGCGCGCCAACCACACGTGTGCCTCGGGGGTAAACTGCTTCGGGGGCACGGGCGGCTTGGCCTCCGCCACCGAGCTCGTCAGAAGAACTGCACCGACAATTAAGTTTCTCATGAAGCATCTCGTTGTGTTCGCGCACGACGCTGCGTGCACTCATCACATCATCTCTCTCGTTCAAAAAATCGCTGCGCGTGTTGAGGGTACGAAGGCGCGCAACCGCTATATTTGAAGGGGTGTGAGGCCCACGGGTGCCACTAAGCTGAATGGCTGTCAAACACACCCCTTCGAAAAGACGGGCGTTCCAGAAGGGCGCAATGGCATCGGAATTCGTTCCACATGCACTTTTCGTTTTCGAACCACGAAAAACTCGCAACTAGTGGGGCGCTGGTTGAGTTGCACTGGATTTCGCTGCGGTCGATTCGAGAAATTCCCGTTCAAAAAAACGTGCTTCAGGTTCAGTCTGGTGGGTGTCAGATGCCGTTTCCCGATCGCAATTCAGATGAGCATGCACGCCGGCCGCCGCTTCCTGGCGCGCGCAAGACGGGCCCATGACGCACCTCAAATCGAGCATGCGGATCGGCATCGACCTCGGTGGAACCAAGACGGAAGTCATCGCGTTGTCATCACGCGGCGAAGAGATCTTTCGCAAGCGCGTGCCCACACCAAGCGATGACTACGACGCGATCATCGCGTCGATCACATCGCTCGTTGATGACGCACAAGGCGCGACCGGACAACGAGGTCAGGTCGGCATCGGCATGCCCGGATCGATCTCGAAGAGCACCGGCTTGATCAAGAATGCGAACACGACGTGCCTGATCGGTCGGCCATTCGATCGCGACATCGCGAAGTCGATCGGAAGACCGGTCCGAGTTCAAAACGATGCCAACTGCTTCGCACTCTCGGAGGCCGTCGACGGAGTCGGCAGCGATTCGAAGATCGTATTCGGCGTGATCATCGGAACGGGCACCGGCGGCGGACTCGTGATCGATCGACAGGTGATCGATGGCCACAACGGCATCGCCGGCGAGTGGGGCCACAACCCTCTTCCATGGCCACGCGATGACGAGCGTCCCGGACCGCAGTGCTACTGCGGCAAGCGCGGTTGCATCGAGACGTTCCTCAGCGGGCCCGCACTCGCGCGCGATCACGCACGCACCGGCGCTGCACCACTGACCGCCGACGACATCGCCGCATCAGCGCACGCCGGCGACGCGACGGCGCGGGCGACCCTCGAGCGCTACGCCGACCGGATGGCACGGGCACTCGCAACGGTGATCAACACCGTCGACCCGGACGTCATCGTGCTCGGTGGCGGACTCTCCAACATCGCATCGCTCTATGACCTGATCCCGTCACGCTGGGGCGACCACGTGTTCTCCGACACGGTCACCACCGCCCTGCGCCCGGCCGCGCACGGCGACTCCGGGGGCGTCCGTGGCGCCGCATGGCTGTGGGAAGATGATGCAACCACCTGATCTTACACGCCAATTGTAAGATTCCGGTGCTGGTAGAGCGGTCCGTCCACGAAGCCCACGCGACGGTAGTAGGCGCGGGTGCCGACGGCCGAGATCACCGCCAGATCCGGGCATCCGGCCTCCCGGGCCCTCTCCGCTGCCGCCTCGAGCAGTCGCTGGCCGAGCCCACGGTGCTGGGGCCGCTCACCGGCCGCCTCGCCGAGCGACAGGGATGCGCCGTAGACGTGCAGCTCGCGCACGAGCGCGCTGTCGGCGAGCTCCTCGATGGCACGCCGGTCGACCGGCAGCGATAGCCGGCAGAAGCCCGCAAGCCGGTCGTCGGGCAGCACGAACTCGAGGAACACCTCGCGGCTGTGATCGGTGGCGTACTCCGTGCTGCGCATGACGAGCTTCTCGTGCTCGAAGCGGTCGCCGCGCAGCTCGCGCGCGCGGATGTCCACGCGCGGCTCACCGTCCTCGTCCAGCGCACGCTCCGCGACCTCGCGCATGTTCGACTCGCGGTTGCCGACCACGATGTCCTTGGACGAGATGTCGCGGATCACGCGACTGAGCCGACAGTAGCGTGGGGTCGACGCGATGGCAGCACGCAGCACATCGATCAGCTCGTCACGGACGTAGGGCCGCCACGCACCCGACTCGTGATGGCGCATGAGCTCGGCGCTCTGCACGAGACTGCACGGATAGATCTTGAGTTCGTCGGGACGGATCGCCGCATCGTCGAAGAGCCTGTGGTAGTCGGCGACGTCGGCTGCGGGCGTCGCACCGAGCAGGTTGGGCATCCAATGGGCGAGCACCTTGAAGCCGGCATCGCGAAGCCGTCGCATCGCGTCGCGCGCCTGCTGCACGTCATGGCCGCGCTTGTTGAGACCCAGGATCTCGTCGGACATGCTCTGGAGGCCCAGCTGCACCTTGGTGGCGCCGAGGCGCCGCAGGCGCAGCACTTCACGCTGCGAGACGTGGTCGGGCCGTGTCTCGAGCACCAGACCGACGCAGCGGCAGGCGGCTCCCTCGTTTTCGTGGTGGGCTGCCTCGAGACTTCCCCAGTCTCCACTCACATCGCGGGCGGCTCCGGAGCCAAAGTGCTTGCGCACGAGGCGGTTGTAGCTCACGTCGATGTCGCGACCATCGACACCGCGTGGCACCCCCTCGAGCGAGATGCGATCCGGCTGCGCCGCCGCGCGTCCGTCGACGCCGCAACCGAAGTCGTTCATCGCCTCGAAGCAGCGGCGCACGAACCACACCTGGTAGTCCTCTGGATAGAACGACCACGTCCCGCCCAGGACGATCAGCTCCACCTTGTCGGTGTTGTGCCCGATTGCGCGCAGCGCACGCAGACGGTTGTACGTCTGCAGGTACGGGTCGAAGCCGTTGTTCTCGGCGCGCTGACAGCCCGGCTCTTCGGACAGATAGCTCTTCGGCATGCGCACGTCGTTGGGGCAGAAGACGCACTCGCCCGGACATGGAAACGGTTTGCTGAGCACGGTGACGGGCGTGACGCCGCTCTGCGTCCGCACCGGCCGCATTCGCAGGTGCTCCACGAACGTTCGCTCGTCGATGAAGACGCCCGCGTCCCGCGCGAGGGCCCGGTAGCCCGCAATGATCTGACTGCGCGAGAAGAAACCTCGACCACCACGCGGATACTTTCGCAGGATCGGATGCAGGACCTCGTTCGGCAGCGGTGCTGTGCCGCCGGCAGCGATCGCAGCATCGACCTCGATGACGATTGCAAGCAGCTGCTCGCGATGCGCCTCCACGTCAAACGCACCGTGCGCCGAGCCGGGTGCGTGCTGTCCTGCGGTCTCCACAGCGCCATGAACTACCCGCGCGACGGGGGGAGACGCAACCCACCCTCGGGCATCGCCAGCTCGGCGACTGGCCTCGAGCCTATCGATCCGCTACTCAGCATGGATGGAGGCGACCACCGCCCAGGCCCTGGCCGAGCTCAACCGGCGCTTCTACGAAGGGCAGACGGCGAGCAGCTTCGATGCCACACGCGCACACCCGTGGCCGGGGTTTTCGCGCATCGTCGAGCACCTGCCTCCCGGCGATGTGCAGCGCGTGCTCGATGTCGGCTGCGGCAATGGGCGACTCGCGACCTTCCTCGCGGGGGCGGTCACGGGGCAGCTGCACTACCATGGGGTCGACGGCAGCGTGGCGCTGGTCGCCAGCGCGCGTGAAGCGACCCGCGCGGTCTGTCCACGGGCGAGCTTCACCCACGTCGACCTGCTCGACGCGCCCGACACCCTGCCCCGCGGCGCGTTTAGCTGCATCGCTGCGATCGCGGTGCTGCATCACGTGCCCGGACGCAAGCGTCGCGCGGCGTTGGTGCGTGCCCTTGCCGAGCGACTATCGCCCGGCGGCATCCTCGTACTGACCGCGTGGCGCTTCGACCGCATCGCCCGGGTGCAGCCCCGCCGCATCCCCTGGGCTGATGGCATCGCCGCGGGCGAGCTTCGCATCGACCCAGACGATCTGGAGCCCGGTGACGAGCTGGTCGCCTGGGGCGGCGGCACGCAAGCGCTTCGCTACTGCCACCTGCTCGACGACGCGCGCTTCACGCAGCTGATCGACGACAGCGCGCTGGCGTGTGTGGAGCGCTTCGCATCGGATGGCACAGGCGCCGACCACAACGAGTATGCGATCCTCCGCCGCGATCTTGTGCCGCCCGGTTGAGGTGGTACACCGCCTATGGAATCACGGGTAGCGGTTCGCCCCGCCGGGCGGATGGTTGGAGGGACGCAATGGGCATGGCCAGGGTGTGGTGGATCGCGGTGCTGTTGGGAGCGCTGCTTGTCGCGTGCGGCGACGACGATGGCTCGGGCGGCGACGGCGGCAGTGGCGATGGTGACTCCGGTGACGGCGACTCCGGCGACGGTGACGGCGACGGTGACTCCGGCGACGGAGACGGCGATGGAGACGGCGACAACAGCGCGCCCCCCGTCGAGCTGCTCCCGTGCGATGGCAGCGTCTGCTTCCAGGAGGTCTTCGACGACGTCCTGTTCAACACCCCGGCATACCGCTGTGCCGACGCCTTCTGTCACGGCATCGGTGCCGGCGACCTCTTCATCATCGACAAACAGAGCGCGTATGAGGCGCTGGTGACGGTCGCGGCCGCCGGTCCGGCCATCGGCGAGGGCATCACCGCCTGCGCCGATACCGGGCTCGCCCGGGTGGAACCCGGAGACGCGGAGGCGAGCCTGCTCTTCCTGAAGGTGTCCGAGACCATGCCGCCCTGCGGCGAGCCGATGCCGCAGGACCCGGCGTTGATGCTCACGACGGAGCACATCGAGCTGATGCGCACCTGGATCGACGAGGGCGCGGGCTACGAGTAGACGGCGGCGGGCACGCGGCCGCGGCCGCGGCTACGAGAACCCGGGGGCAAGCACGTTCACGAAGCGCCCGTGATGGCGCACGCCTTGCGAGTCGAGGTAGGCGCGGGCCCGCTCGAGCTGTGACGGGTCGCCGCCGCCGAACTGTGCCAAGCGCAGGCGCGCACACGCGGCGAACAGGGCCATGTCACCTGCGTCGAAGCCGTCGGCCGCCAGCTGCAGCCCCCGCGTTGCCGCGGCCTGGTCGCCGCGCAGGTGGGAGACGGCGGCGCCGATCAGCTGCGCCATCGGCTCGGCCCACGGTGCCCGCTCGCGGGCGATGCGACGCGCGGCCTGGTCAGCGGTGCGCAGCAGCTCCCGACGCGAGCCACCGCCGGCCGCCGCGAGCGCAAGCGCGCAGTTGGCGCGAAGCTGATGCCCCTCGATGCGCACCACCTGCACCGTGAAGACGAGTGATCGGATGAGCGGCTGCCACTGCGAGCTGATGCGCTGCCACGCAGCGGCTTCCTCGCCGTCGTAGAGATCGGCAAGGCTGTCGGCGAGCAGCTGATTCCAGTGTTGGAGGTTGAAGCCCTGGCCGGGCCAGCGTTTGCGCTCCTCCGCGATGACCGCGCGAACGCTCGCCGGATCGTCAGCCGCAAGCGAGGGCAGCACCTGCACCCCGGTCTGCAGGTCGGAGGCCGCGTAGAGGTCGCCGACGGCAACCGCCTCGCGCAGTCGCTCCGCAGAGAGCTTGCGCATCGAGACGAGGTCACCGAGGTAGTAGCGCGCCGCCGCATCGAAGATGTGGCCGGTGGCGACCTCCCAGCGGATGTCGGTGCAGTCCGCACGGAAGATAGCCTCGGAGTCGCGCAGCAGCGCGATGCTGCGCCGCCACTCGCCGACCTGCCAGGCGGCCATGCCGCGGCCGAGCTCGACCAGGCCCGCGATGTGTGGCCTGTCGACCCGCTCGTTGAGCTCCGCGGCCATGCACAGCAGGTCCTCGGTCTCGGTGCGCGCTGGCAATCCACCCGCCGCAACGAAGCCGGCCTCGAAGCACAGCGCGCGCGCAACACGGTAGGGCTCACCGGCCTCGAGCGCCAGCAGCAGGTGTCGCGTCTGGAAGTCGTTGCCGCGCACGAAGTCAATCAGGCCAAGTCCCGACGCCGCCGCGAAGCATGTGTCGATGCGCTCGAGCAGCTCGGGAGCGATGTCCGCCTCCGCTCGCTCCTCGAACTCGAGGCCGCGCATGCCTAGCCGCCCGCGTCGCATGAGCAGCGAGCCGACCGCACGCAGTGGTGTTGCGGGAATGCCAAGGCCGAGCTGCGACAGCACACTGCGAAGCGCCTGCGTTCCCTCCTCCACGTGACCGGAGCGCAGGAACTGGGCCGCAGCGAGGCGCTCGAGCTCCAGCCGGCCGGACTGCGGCGCAGCCGCACACGCTTCGACGTAGCGCCGGGCCGCGGCGGGGGTCTGCCCGGCATTGGCAAGCGCGTCGCCCAGCTCGCGGAGCACCTGGTGTCGCGGTCGCGCAAGCTCGGTGCCGGAGTCGAGGGCGCGCTCGTAGAAGCCCACCGCGCGCTCGAAGGCGAGGCTCGCGGCAGCGTGCTCCGCGGCACGCAGCGCCTGGGCGGCGGCGCGGGCGGGCTCCGCAGCGCGCTCGTACAAGCTCGCGATCGTCTCGGCATCCTGCGGGATGACATGCTCCATCGCGCGGGCGAGCCGCAGCGCATGCGAGCGAACCACCTCGTCGCCCAGCGTCGCGCGCAGCGCCTTGCCGACCCGGTCGTGCTGGCACTCGACGGTGTCGCCGGCGGGCATCGAGAGCGTCCGCGCCAGGTGCTTGGCCTGCAGCACGTCGAGGTCGAAGCCGACATAGCCGTCGCTCTGCATCGCGCGGACGAGCACGCGCTGATCGATGGGGCCGCCGGCTACCGCGAGCACCTCGAGCAGCCGCCTCGGGCGCGGCAACAGCTCGTCGAAGCGCCGATGCAGAGCGCGGTCGAGGGAGATCGGTGCGCGGTCGCTCGGCCCCGCGCCGTCGTTGCCCGGGCGGGCCGAGTCGCGCACCGCGCGCACGAGCTCACCGACGAACAGCGGGTTGCCGTCCGCCTCGGCGACGATCGCCTCCAGCTGCGGGATGCTGGAGTCGAGGCCGCGCTGGCGAAGCAGCGACACCGCCAGCTCGCGCCCGACGCCGTCGTCGAGCGGTGTGACGTCGAGGTGACGTAGGTCGAGGTCGTAGTCAGCGCCGGCGAGCGCCTTGACCACCGGGTTGTACTGACGCGCCTCGCTGCGCAGGCAACAGATCAGGAGCATCGCCCCGCGGTCCGGCGGGCGCAGCAGGTCGACGAGTAGCGCGGCGCTGTCCGCGTCACTCCACTGCACATCATCGAGCCAGACGACGAGCGGCACGCGATCGGAGATCTTGCCGAGCAGCTCCTTGAGGGCCGCGAAGCCGCGCCTGCGTACCTCGGCCGGGTCGGGCACGGCACCGAAGCGCGAGCGCGCCTTTGCGACGATGTCCATCTGACCGAGCACGGGGAAGAGCTTCGCCAGCGCCGGGACGTTGCGCGGCAGCAGGACCGCAGCCTCCTCCATCGGTAGCTGGCCCAGGTACTGGCTGATGGCATCGACGATGCCATCGATCGCCTTGAACGGAACCGACTCGCGCTCGTAGCAGCGAGCACGCAGCACCACGGCCGCGTCGGCCGCCACCAGCGAGTCGGCGAAGTGGCGCACGACCGCGCTCTTGCCGATTCCCGATGGGCCCTGGACGAGCATGGCGACCGCGTGTTCGTCGACCGCGTCTTCGAGGCCGGCGCGCAGGCTCGCGACCGCATCGTCGCGCCCCACGAGTTGCTCGCTACGCCGCGGGGGCAACGACGGCACGGGCGGTCGGTGGGAACCACCACCGCCGAGCCTCTGGAGGACATCGCTACCGTCCGGTCGACGACGGGGGTGGGTGCGCAGCAGCTCGATGCACAGCGCCTCGAGGTCCGCGGGAAGCCCCCCGATCATGACGGATGGCGCCGGCGCGGCGCGCGCGACCTTCGCGTTTACGATGTCGAAGACCGTGCCGTCGAAGGGCAGTCTTCCCGTCAGCGCCTCGAACAGCACGACGCCGAAGCTGTACCAGTCGGACGCCTCGGTGATCTGGGTGCCGGATGCCTGCTCCGGAGACATGTAGGCCGGCGTGCCGAAGACCTTGGCGCGCAGCTGAGGGCGCTCACCCTCAATGGGCCGCTCGTCGACCATGCCGAAGTCCAGCAGCACGACGCGACCGCCCCTGTCGACGACCACGTTCGACGGCTTGATGTCCTTGTGTACGCGTCCTGCCGCATGCAGCGCGCGGATGCCGGTGGCCAGCTGCGTGAACGCCTCGCGCAGCTGGTCCTCCGAGCGGTAGGGCGCACCGCCAGGGCTGCTCGGATCGAATTCCATCGAGAGCGCGGTGACGGCAGGGTGCACTCCACTTGGAAGCGGCTCGGTGGTCTCCGCGGCGCCGGCCTCGTAGCCAGGGCCAAGCAGGTGCACCAGGAAGTCGACGCCGTCGATGTACTCCATCGTGAGAAACCACGCGTCGTCCTCGGCGATCAACTCGTGCAGCGCGACCAGGTTGGGGTGCACGATGCCGGAGACGGCGCGGAACTCGCGCTTGAAGCGGTAGAGCCCGGCCGGTTCGACGCGCGAGAGGCTCTTGAGCGCCACATCGGCGCCGCGCAGACGGTCATGCACCAGGTGCACGACCCCCATGCCGCCCTGACCCAGGCGCCGGATGACTCGGAAGCGGCTGGTGCCGCGAAACTCTGCTGCCCCGCCCATCACTACCACCTCGACGAGTACCCAAACTGGGACTCGGCAACCCTAGGGATTGCGAAGTCCGCACGCAGTGAGTGCCGTCACACCTGGCGGAGATAGCCGCCAAAACGACTCGATTCTAGCAACGCCCGGGCGCCCTCGCCCGCGCTTGCGGGTTACCGCAGGTACGAACGGTCAGCCGATACGGTCTAGCCAGCGACCCGTGGGGATGGCGATGCGCCGACGGGGACCGCCCGAGTCGCCGCCGACCACGGTCCGCAGCGAGTCCTCGACCTCCAGCGACCAGATCTGGCCCACCTCGATGGGGGCGCCCGCACCGGGCGCGCGCACATCGTGCTCGCCCTCGTCGCCGCCGAGCAGGGTCCTGCCCGACACCTCGACGTCGTCAACGCTGGTGATCTTGACGTCGACGATCACGGGCAGCGGGTCGAGCAGCGGTGGCAGCCGCTGGCCCTCGATCGCGTCGAGCTTGTCGTTGAACGCTCGCAGCCCCTTGATGACCTCGCCTACCACCACGTCGTCGATGCTCACGGGATTGCGCAGGAACGGGTTGTCGCTCGACAGCCGGTCGTTGGCGCCCGCGCGCCGAGCGAGCGCGTACAGCGGCGCGGGCCAGCACCAGTAGAGCGGGTGGTGGGTAAACTGATCGCCGCGCAGCTCGGCGTGCAGCTTGAGTGCGGCACTCACGGTCGCCGCGTCCTTCCATGCGTCCTCTTTCACGAGGTCGACCAGCTCGTGCAGCCGACCGAGCTGCGCGCCCTCGTCGTCACTGCGCAGCCACGCGCCAAGGTCGAACCACGCGCGCTGCCGAACCGAGAGCACGCTGCGCTCCTGCGCGCGCACCCATGCCGTGTCGAGCAACACCCCGACCTGCACCGCCTCCTGCGTGGCGCCCATCGCGTCGAGGATGAACCACGCCCAGGTCAGCTGCCCGTGACCGAGAATGCCCTGCGCGGAGGTGCCGGGATTGTAGCGACACGCCAGGCGATCCCAGCGCGCGCCCACGTGGGTGGTGAGCGCCCAGCGGTACAGCAGGTTCGCCCAGGCGGTGCGGTCGCCACCTTCGCAGCAAGTGGCGAGCGGCTCACCGCAGAGCGCATGCGTCAGCTCGAAGCACGCGTCGCCGGCGGGCCGCGGCGCATCCTCGGGCCACGGAACCTCGGGGTCGAGCTGCGCGAGGCCCTCCCAGATGTCCGTCCAGGGGCGCGCGGGCGTCGTGGGCGTGCCGTGAACGGCGTAGCGCTCGTGCCAGTCCGGCTGCTCGAGGGCGTCGAGGGCGACCGCCGCAACATAGCTGTGCACGCGCGTCGCCGACGGCTTGGGCAACACGCGCTCGACGGCCTCGGGCGTGATCGCGGCCTGCAGCTGCGCCTCCTCGTCGCTCGAGAGCACGGCGAGGGCGAGGGAGTTACCGTGGCTGCTGCCCGGGCAGAGGCGCAGCGAGTAGCCCGAGGGAAGCAGCCTCACGACGGCTGCGGCCAGGGCCTCGTGTGTCAGGCCGTCATCGATCAGGATGCGGTGCGCCCGCGCGGTGCGGTCCTGCTCGACGACGACCACCGGCGCGCCATCGGCCGTGTCGAGTCGACACGGTATGCCGGCGCGACGAAAGGCGTCGACCAGCTCCACGATGCCTTCCTCGAGCGGTTGCAGGGTGTCGAAGTGCACGCCGGCCTCCGACTCAACCACGAGCGCCGCGACGTCCTCCTCCGGAGGCTCGCCCTCCGGAATGCTCTCGAGCTCGGCACGCGCGACACGCGCATCGAGCCCGAGGGACTCGAGCACCGCGGCGGCAGCATCCAGATCGAACGACGTGGCCATGGGTCGGCCTCAGCATATCAGAGGTGCCCGGACAGCGCCGCGACGGAGCCGAAGCACCCGCGTGCCCCCCCGCGGATTGGCCTGCGCAGGGGGCCGCAAGGGTGTCCCGGCGAGACGGTTGGCCGCGGCGGCCGGGCATTCTATGCTCTGGGCGGGGAAGGTGGGCCTCCGCCTGGCCGCGTGTCGTGGCCGGCAGGCCACCCGGAGCATCGTCATGTCAAGCAAGCGCCGCTCGGAGCGTCCGGACGACACCACTCGGAGCGAGTACATGACCGTCACCGATCCGCCACCCGCGCGATCACCGGGGGCGCTCAACGAGCAGGCGACGACCACGGTGCGCTGTGCGATCCCCGAAGACGCGGCGGCAACCCTGCGCGTCACTGGCGCGCAGGGGCGCGGCCCGCGCCCGACGCAGAAGGCGGGCGGCCGCTTCGCGGATGAGGGAGAGATCGCGCGCGGCGGAATGTCCGTGGTGCGCCGCGTGCTCGACAACCTGTTGCTGCGGCGCGTCGCGATGAAAGAGCTCGCGCACGACATGGACTTCGATGACATGGCCCGCTTCATCGAGGAGGCGCAGATCACCGGGCAGCTCGACCATCCGAACATCGTGCCCGTCTACGACCTCGAGATGGATGAGGACGGACTGCCGACGCGCTTCACGATGAAGCTAGTGCACGGTCGCACGCTGCACGAGCTACTGCACCCGCGTAGTACGGCCGCTGATGGCGGGCCTGGACTCGAGGAGCTGCTCGACATCTTTCTGAAGATCTGTGACGCGGTGGCATTCGCGCACAACCGCGGCGTCGTGCACCGGGACATCAAGCCGAGCAACGTGATGATCGGCGACTACGGTCAGGTCTACCTGATGGACTGGGGGGTCGCGATGATCCGCCACGGCATGCGCCCCTCGGAGGCGCGGCAGAGCCTGGCCACGATCGACATCGGCAGCGACAGCGCCTTGCAGGAGCCGCAGGGGTCACTCACCGGGACGCCAGCGTACATGGCGCCGGAGCAGGCGCTGGGGCTGATCGATGCGATCGACGAGCGCACCGACGTATACGGCCTGGGTGGGCTCCTGTATCAGTTCCTCACGCGCAGGCCTCCGCACGACGGCTCCACGCCGGACGAGGACCTGCTCATGGCGAAGGGCGGAGAGGTGCCTCACCCCACCGAGGTGGTGCAGGACATCGTGCTGCCGCCGGGGCTCTGTCGAATCGCAATGCGAGCGCTCGCGGCGGCTCCCGAGGACCGCTACGAGACGGTCGACGAGCTGCGCCGCGAGGTGGAGGCGTTTCGGCGTGGCGGTGGCTGGTTCGCCAGCGAGCACTACCCCGCCGGCACGACCATCATCGCCGAGGGCGACCGGGCGCAGGCGGCGTACATCATCACCGAGGGCCAGTGCGAGCTGCGCAAGAAGGTCGGTGGCGAGGACCGCTTCGTTCGGCTCCTCGCAGCGGGCGAGGCCTTCGGCGAGACCGCCATCTTCAGCGACATCGCACGCACCGCATCGGTCGTCGCAGCCAACGACGTCACGGTGCTGGTGGTCACCCGCGACGCCCTCGAGCGCGAGCTCGACCGCAACACGTGGATGCGCTCCTTCGTGGAAGCCATCACCGAGCGCTTCCTCGAGCTCGACCGCCGCGTCGTCCGCCTCGATGAAGAGCTCGCGCAGTACCGCGACAAAGACAAGAACTGAGCCGCGGCGCGGGTACGTGCACGCGCACGACTACGAACACGCGCACGACTACGACGCCTGGGCTCGGGGCCACCGCAGACGGGCAACACCCGGAGCGCCAAAGGCGCGACCCGCTGGGGTGAATGCTGGTGTGTCCGGTGGACACACCAGCAGAGGGGACGCGCGTGCGTCCCCTGGGGGGTTGTAGCGGCCGCAGTGCGCAGCACTTCGGACCGCGAAGGGGGCAAAGCCCACTTTGTCATTAACCCCTGTGGCGAAGGCACCAACCCGAAGCCCCACCCACCGCGAACACACAGCACCCGGAGCGCCAAAGGCGCGACCCGCTGGGGTGAATCTTCGTGTGTCCGGTGGACACACGAAGAGACGGGACGCGCGTGCGTCCCCTGGGGGGGTTGTAGCGATGGGAGGACCGCAGGTCCTCCCACTCGCGAAGGGGGCAAAGCCCCCTTTTGTCATCAAATTAAACATCCCGGGCCGCCCGGTGGGTTGGGGATTGGGAACCCGGGCGGCCCGGTCGGCCTACGCAGCCAAAACCGGGCGGTTGGGATCGCCCAGTCGAAGAACTCGCCAGAGGTAGGGGGCCGGACCGTCGATCAGGCCCAGGCGCTTGCACAGCTGCTGCACCGAGTGCAGTGACTCCTGGACCGCCGCACGGTGCTCGGTGTTGTCGGTGAACGCCTCGCGAATCACCGAACTCGGGATGTCATGGCGCTCGATGATGGCGTCGGACGGCTGCAGCATCTGCCGGGCCATCTCGCTGAGAATGAAGGGCGTCACGACGGCAAGGATCACCTTCTTCCAGTACGGAAGCTTCGGCACATTGCGCTCGAGGTACTGCTGCGCAAAGCAAAGATGCCGCGCCTCCTCGGTGATGTGGATCTGCGAGATGCGCCTCGATAGCGGATGCTTCATGCGGCCGCTCTTCATGTCGCGCTTCTGCGCGAAGTCGATCGGCTCCTCGCCGCCGAGCACGAACAGAAAGAACAGCTCGGGGAAGACGCGCCCGAAGGTCACGACGCGACGCGACGCACGCGCCACGCGACCGGTCAGCCCCTTGGGGTCGAAGCCCGAGCGGTTGATGAACTCCTGGAACATCAGCGAGTGCTGCCCCTCCTCGATCACCTCGTGCATCGCGTAGCGGTACTCGACGCTGCCGTTCGGCACCGTCGAGCAAAACTCGAGCAGCCCACGCTGCAGCACGTTCTCGAAGGCGATGCCGGTCTTCATCGAGCTGGCCGTCAGGTGCAGACCAATGGACGCGCGTACCGACTGCGGCTGCGCCTGGTACCACTGAGTCGCGCCCAGGGTCGTGTCGGCGGTCAGCTCGAAGCGCGGGTCGTCGGCGCGCACCTCGTTGCGTGGCGCATCCCAGTCGATGTCATCGTAGGCGTCGAAGTGCTTCTTCACCGACTGCACGCTGAGGCGCTCGATCAGGGCCTCGTAGGACTCGGTCCGCGCTCGGCGACCGGCGGTGGGCAACGGGCTGGCTAGTGCAATGGCTCCCATGGACTCTCCTGCTGGGGCTGCCGGAGCAGCGTTTCGACCTGATCATTGATAACTGCGACACTTCATGATGTCAACACCAATTGGTGTCACGGTCGTGGATAGCCAGGTCCCGCCCAAAAAGCCGGGAGAAATCCCCCTTCCACGCACCGCTCGATCCGCGGTAAGCGTTCCGCATGGCCACGCACAATCCCGAAAAGCTCAAGGGCAAGCTCGTCGAGCACGCCAAGGACTTCCCCCTCTTCAAGCTCATGGGCGTCGAGCTGGTCGACTTCGGCCCCCGCTGGTCGACCACGCGCATCGCGCACCGCCAGGAGCTGTGCAATCCCAACGGCGTCATCCACGGGGGCGTGGTCGCGTTTCTGATGGACCAGGGCATCACCCAGGCGATGCTGATGACCGACGAGTACCAGCGCGAGGTGCGCGAGGGCGGCGGCTTCATGACCACCATCGACCTGCGCGTGCGCTATCTGCGCCCGCTGACGGGCGGCACGATGACCTGCGAGGCCAAGATCCCGCACCTCGGACGGCGTGTCATCCACGCCGAGGCGGTGATCAAGAACGACGACGGCAAGGAAATCGCGCTGGCCGAATCGATCGTCACGTTGGTAGCCGGCAAGAAGAAGGCCTGACGCTGGCACCCCACGGCGTTATCACCACCGACACGCATACAAATTTCGGCGGCGGGGTGGCGATCTTCGCCGCCGGTCACTAGAAATAGGCCCCCCCGGCCGATCCGCGGCTCGGGCGACAAACATCAAGGAGCGATCATGGCCATCGAACTGCCGCCGCTGCCATGGGCCGAAGACGCCCTGGCGCCCATCATCAGCGCAGAGACCCTTCAGTACCACTACGGGAAGCACCACGCGGCCTACGTGTCGAAGCTCAACGCCGCGATCGAGGGCACCGATCAGGCAAGCAGCAGCCTGGAAGACATCGTGAAGGCCTCCTCGGGCGGCACCTTCAACAACGCCGCCCAGGTGTGGAACCACAGCTTCTACTGGAACTCGCTCAAGCCCGGCGGCGGTGGCAAGCCCACCGGCGCCATCGCGGACGCCATCCAGGAGAGCTTTGGCGGCTACGACCAGTTCCGCAAGGCGTTCGCAGACGCCGCCGCCACGCAGTTCGGCTCCGGCTGGGCCTGGCTGGTCAAGGACGGCGGCAAGCTCGCCATCACCAAGACCGCCAACGCCGAGACGCCGCTGACGGGCTCCGCCACGCCGATCCTCACGATCGACGTCTGGGAGCACGCCTACTACATCGACTTCCGCAACGCGCGTCCGAAGTACATCGACGCGTACCTCGACAGCCTCGTCAACTGGGACTTCGCGAACGCGAACCTGTAGCAACGGCTTTCGATCTCGACCGAGGCAGGGCGCAAACGCGTCCTGCCTCGTTTCGTTTCGAAGCGCGAGCGGTGAGAGCGGAGAGCTGGGGCCGCGCCGCTACATGAAGAGCGGGTTGGGGCCGACCTCGCTCATCACCGCCGGGCGGATGACGCGCGTCCAGGCGTCGTAGCCGCGCGCGTTCATGTGCAGGCCGTCGCGGCGGTAGAGCTCGGCACGGGGCACGCCGCCCTCCCCCAACATCGCCGAGCTGACATCGAGGTAGGACACGCGCTCGGTGCGCATCGCATACGCGGCGACCAGTTCGTTGGCCGCATGCATCCTCGACCAGCGCTTCATCCGCGCGGGCGACGGCTTGATCGACACGAAGTAGATGTCCGGTCGCTGGCCGGCCTGCTCGACCGTCTCGACCAGGCGCTCGAAGTGCTCCGCCACCGACTCGGGCGTCGCGTCCTTGTCACGACCCAGGTCGTTGTCGCCCGCGTAGAACACGATCGCGCGCGGATGATAGGGCAGCACGATTCGGTGTGCGTAGTGCAGGACGTCGTCGGTGCGCGAGCCCCCGAAGCCGCGGTTGAGCACGTCCATCGGCGCCATGTCGCGCTCGAGCGTCTCCCAGAGTCGAACGCTCGAGCTACCCACGAAGAGCACGCCGCCGCGCGCGGGCGGCGAGCGCTGGTCGTCGCGCTCGAAGCTGTCGATGGTCGTCTCGAAGACCGTCGGGTCGTGGGCCGGTATGCCGGCAGCCGCCTCGGTCGCCCCTGCGCCCGATGGCTCCGGCTGCGCACATCCTCCCAGGAGCCCCGCCAACAGCACCAGCTGTGGTAGTCGGGACCTCCTGCGCGCGACCTGCTTCATCAACACCTTCATTCTAGCACGCGTGCCCTCACTGCGCCCGTCTCCCATGGTGGTTGGACGCACCCACAACGCTCCGTAATCACCGCTCGCGGAGACGTTGCCCATCGGCTAGCGTTGCGACGCGATGGCGACGCGCCGACAGGACCACGCGGGGCTCGGCTCACTCGCACAGCTGCGGCGCAGGTACGTCGATGAGGGACGGCCGCTGCCGAAGTCGACCGAGGACGCGCTGCGCTCCGATGCGCGCGCGGGCTGCGCTGCCATCCTCGCTGCGGTGGAGCGACGCAGGCGCGACAACCGCGCCGAGGGCCAGCGACTGCGTACGATGCGACGCTTCGAGGAGACGCTGTGGGACGCAGGCACACAGCATGTCGCCGGCATCGACGAGGCCGGCATGAGCCCGCTCGCGGGGCCGGTGGTCGCCGGTGCCGTCATCCTGCCCCACGACTTCCGTGAGCCGGGCGTCGACGACTCCAAGAAGCTCACGGCCGAGACGCGCAACCGGCTGGCGGCCATCATCAAGCGCGACGCCGTCGCGTGGGGCGTGGGCATGACGAGCCCGCAGGAGATCGACGACATCAACATCTACCGCGCGGGCCTGCTCGCGATGCGACGCGCCGTGGAGGCGCTGGACATCACCCCCGGGCATCTGCTGATCGACGCACGCGCGCTGCGCGAGCTGCCGATCCCGCAGCAGTCGATCGTGAAGGGCGACACCAAGAGCCTCTCGATCGCCGCCGCCTCCATCATCGCCAAGACCACCCGCGACCGCCTGATGGCCGAGCTCGACGCACGCTACCCCGGCTACGGCTTCGCGAAGCACAAGGGCTACCCCGTCGCCGAGCACGTCGCTGCCCTCGCCCGCCAGGGCGCGTGCGAGATCCATCGCCGCTCCTTCGCCCCGGTGCGCAAGGCGATGGGCCTGCAGCCCGAGCAGCAGGAGCTGTTCTGAGCGCGGTCCTCGGGGGTGGGGGGTGCTTGCCCTCGCCGCCGTGCTCGGGGTAGCACGCGGGCGTGGGGCGACTGTCGCAGCTCTCGGGATGGATCGACCGCGCCACCGGTGCGCTCGGCCGCGGCGTGTCGTGGCTCGCGCTCGTGATGGTGCTGATCGGCGCCTACAACGCGATCGCCCGCTACCTGGGTCGCTTCATCGGGCACGAGCTCAGCTCGAACGCCTACATCGAAGCGCAGTGGTACCTCTTCAGCGCCCTGTTCCTGCTCGGCGCCGCCGACACGCTGCGCGCGGACGGCCACGTGCGCGTCGACGTGCTCTACGGCCGGCTGTCGGCGAGGGGCCAGGCCACGATCGACCTCGCGGGAACGATGCTGCTGCTGCTGCCCTTCTGCGCGCTGTGCTTCTGGGTCGCGCTGCCGTCGGTGGAGGCGTCCTGGGCTATCGCCGAGCAGTCCCCCGACCCCGGTGGGCTGCCGCGCTACCCGCTCAAGACGCTGATCCCGGTCGCGTTCGCGCTGCTCGGACTGCAGGGCCTGTCGGTCGCCGCGAAGGCACTCGTGCAGCTGGTGACGGGCGAGCGCAGCGCACCGCCGAGCGAGCGCGGGGAGGCGACGTCGTGAGCGAGGACACGCTGGGGCCGGTGATGTTCATCGTCGCCTTCGCATTGATCTTCTCCGGCTACCCGGTCGCCTTCTGCCTCGGCGGCACGGCGCTCCTGTTCTCCGCCATCGGCGTCGCCCAGGGCTACTTCGAGTGGAGCCTGCTCAACGCGATGCCCGATCGCATCTTCGGCATCATGTCGAACTACCTGCTGCTGGCGGTGCCGTTCTTCATCTTCATGGGCACGATGCTCGAGAAGTCGAAGCTGGCGGAGGACCTGCTGCAGACCATCGGCATGCTCTTCGGCCGCATGCGCGGCGGGCTGGCGCTCGCGGTGGTCTTCGTCGGCGCGCTGCTCGCTGCGGCCACCGGCGTCGTGGGCGCCTCGGTCGTCGCGATGGGGCTCATCTCCCTGCCGGTGATGCTGCGCAACAACTACTCGCCCGCGCTCGCCGCCGGCGTGATCGCCGCGTCGGGCACGCTGGGGCAGATCATTCCGCCATCGGTCGTGCTGGTGGTGCTGGCCGATCAGCTCGGCATCTCGGTCGGCGACCTCTTCATCGGTGCACTGCTGCCCGGCCTCTCGCTCGCCGGCCTCTACATGGTCTACGTGATGATCGCGGCGGCCGTGCGACCCGAGGCAGCGCCCGCGCTTCCAGCAGAGCAACGAACGCTCGCCGGTGCCGCGCTTGGACGACGTGTGCTGCTCGTCATGGTGCCGCCGCTGCTGCTCATCCTGATGGTGCTCGGCAGCATCTTCGCGGGCATCGCCACGCCCACCGAGGCGGGGGCGCTGGGCGCGGTCGGCGCGATTGCCCTGGCTGCCGCCAACCGCCGGCTGAGCGTCTCGGCGGTTCGCGACGCGGCCCACAGCACGACCCAGCTCACCTCGATGGTGGTCATGCTGCTGATCGGCTCGACCGCGTTTTCGCTGGTCTTCCGCGGCCTCTACGGCGACGTGTGGGTCGAGGAGCTATTGACCACGCTGCCGGGCGGCCAGGTCGGCTTCCTGATCGTCGCCAACCTCAGCATCTTCGTGCTCGGCTTCTTCCTCGACTTCTTCGAGATCGCCTTCATCCTGCTGCCGCTGCTCGTGCCCGCTGCACGGCTGCTCGGCATCGACCTGGTGTGGTTCGGCGTCATGATCGGGATGAACCTGCAGACCTCCTTCCTGACGCCGCCGTTCGGCTTCGCGCTCTTCTACCTGCGCGGCGTGGCCCCGCCGAGCGTGAAGACGACGGACATCTACCGCGGTGTGCTGCCGTTCATCGCCATCCAGCTGCTGGGGCTGCTGCTGCTGATCGTGTTCCCCGAGCTGGTCACCGCGCTGCTCGACCCGCGGTAGCGCCGCGCTCTTTACACGGGCTTGGCAGCCGCGATCGACCTGCGCAGCGCGGGGAAGAAGAGACACAGGGCGAGCGCCCGGGCGACCACGTAGAGGATGAACGCCAACCACAGCCCCACGTAGTCCCGGTCGCCGATCGCCGCAAACGCGGCCAGGAAGACGGCCATCGAAATCAGGGAGGCGTTGCGCATGGCGCGCGTGCGCGTCGCGCCGATGAAGATGCCATCCAGCTGAAAGGCGGCGAAGGACAGCATCACGTAGGCGGCCGCGTACTGGACGTGCGCCGCCGCGACGGCGCGCACCGACGCATGCTGCGTCAGCGCGGACACGATCGGCCCGCCCAGCGCGAACAGCCCGAGCGAGAGCAGCAGCGCGGTCGCCGCCGCCAGCTGGGTCGAGCGCAGCACCGCCGCGTCGAAGACGTCGCGCCGGCCCGCGCCCACGGCCCGGCCGATCACCGACTCCACCGCGTGGGCATAGCCGTCGAGGAAGTAGGCGCCGAAGCCGATCAGCTGCAGCAGGATGTGGTTGGCGCCCAGCACCTCGTCGCCGAAGGCCGCAGCCTGGTTGGTGAACAGCGCAAAGCTCGAGAGCAGCAAGAGCGTCCGAATCAGGATGTCGGCGCTGGCGCTCATCGTCGACAGCACACGCCGGGCATCTCGAATCCGCTCCCATGGCCACAGTGGCAGCGCATCGCGATGCCGGGAAGACAGCACGCGTCGTAGCAGCCACAGGACGTAGCCGAGGCTCGTCCACTCGGCGATTGCAGTTCCCAGCGCGATACCCTCGGCGCCCCACCCGAGCACGCCGGCGAAGAGCAGGTCGAGCGCGATGTTGAGGCTGTTGAGCAAGAGCTGCGAGCGCAGCAGAAGCCCGCTGCGCCCCAGCCCGATGAAGCACCCCATCACGACGAAGGTGCACAGGCTGGCGGGCGCACCCCAGACGCGGATGAGGAAGTAGCTGCGCGTCGTCGACTCGACGGCGTCGCTGCCGCCCAGCGCCGAAAGTGCGGCCCAGATCACCGGCCACTGCAGTGCGACGATGGTCGCGCCGAGCGCCGCGGCAAGCAGTAGTGCGCGACCGACCGCCGCCCGCAGCTCGGGCTCATCGCCCGCGCCGTCGGCCTGCGCGACGAACCCCGTGGTGCCCATGCGCAGGAAGCCCAGCCCGAAGTAGAGGAAGTTGAAGATCAGCGCGCCCAGCGCGATCGCGCCCAGGTCCGTGACTCCACCGGTGTGGCCGATGACCGCGGTGTCGGCCAGGCCCAGTGCGGGGATCGAAGCGTTGGCGACCACGATCGGCCACGCCGTGCGCAGGATGTCGGTGCGCGTCGGTACGTCGCCGCCCACCGCATGGACAGCCCGCGTCTCGTCACGTGGCTCGGTGGTCATCCGCACCGCACCGTGCCCGGTTTCAGAACATGTAGCCAACCCGGATGAAGTTGAGCTGGAACGGGAGCGGGAACACCGTGCGGATCGACAGCAGGTCGCGTCGAACGCGCGCGATGAGCTCGGCCTCGAACGCCGAGTCCAGCGCCTCCTCCTCGAGGTAGGCACTGTCCGTTGGGAGCGTCAGCTCGACGTGCGCCTCGTGCAGGTCGATCAGCACCGCGAGGTCGGCCCCGATGACCCAGCCCTCGCCACCTGCGAAGCCCGCGGTGAGGCTCAGCGAGGTCACCTCCGCGCGCGCGCTCGCCGTCTCTCCGCGACGTGTGCCGTGTCCGCGCAGGTACTGGTAGGCGAGACCGACGCCGGCAAAGAACGGATAGCTCAGCGGGTGAATGCGCAGCGAGCCCGACACCTGGGTCGTCTGCACGTCGACCGTACCGAAGCCGATGGCGGGAGACGCCTGCAGGTCGAGCGCAAACCCGAACAGACCACCCCGCGCCTGCACTCCGATCCCGCCGAGGTGCGGCACGCCGAGTATGACCCACGGCCCGATGCAGATCGGATCGAGCTTGCAGTCGGTGGCCCCACCGGACGCGCGCGCCCTGCCCTGCCCCCTGCGGGAGCGACGCAGCCGCACGGTCGGTGCGTTCTGCGGTGCGCGGGGGTGGACGTCGAGCAGATAGCGCCCGGGCTGCAGCTCGAGGTCGCGCCCCCAGGGCGTCTGGCCCTCGATCTGCTCGATCTCGATTCGGTGTGGGCCGGGCGGCAGCAGCACGACGCTGCGCGGAGGTGCCACTCCGTCGACGGTCAGCGACAGCGGGCGCAACCACGGGTGCAACCTGACCCACGCATAGTCACGACGCAGCGCATCGAGTTCGCCCTGCGCTTTGTCGATGCGCTCGGGCTTCTCTCGCGCCTCGGGGTGGCGTAGGAAGCGCTTGAACGCGGCGGCCGCGTCGGTGGGCGCACCCGCCGCGAGGTGCACCTGGCCCAGCAGGTAAAACGCGACGGCGCGGGGCTCGACGTCGATGCTCCGCTGCAGCAGCTCGACCGCCCTGGCGAGGTCGCCCGCGCGGCGTGCCGCGAGCGCCTCCCTGAAGAGCGCACCGGCCGACTGCTGCGCCCCCGCGGCAGGCGGCGTCTGCTGCGAAGACGCGGTCTGCACGGCGAGCGTCAGATGCAGTGCACAGACCAGGCTGCGCAGCACTGTGCGCGACTTGACGACGGCGACCACAGGGCGCGGACGACTCACGGGCCCCAGGGCCCCCCTGGTACTGGCGCAGGCTGACACGGACACGGGTGCTCGCCCTGTGTTGCAAGGGACGTGCCCACGAGCCAGGGGCGGACGCTCACGCTACCGCTTCGACCACCACTGCTCGAACTCGGCGAAGTCGACCATACCGGTCTCGTCCTCGTCGATCTCGTCGAAGATCGCCTCGACCTGCGCCGGTTCGTTCGTGTCTCCCAGCGCGGCCACGAGCTCACGAAACTCCTGGAGATCGATCTTGCCGTTCCCGTCCTTGTCGAACTTGTCAAAGCTCTCGCGTACGTCACTCATGATCGCCACTCCTTGTCGTCGTGCAGGTCACCGTGTCACTCGCCCTTGAATGCGAACGCGGCATAGGCCTGCTCCGCCATGCCGAACCACTCGAAGGACTCCTTACGGAAGGCGCTCCAGTGGTCGAAGATCTTCTTGTAGCCCGCATCCTTGGCGGCGTTTTCCTGCAGCAGCGCCTCGCTCTGCGTGCGCGCCGCCGTCATCACCTCGGGTGAGAAGCTGCGGAACTGCACGCCCGCCTTGCGCAGCCGTGCCAGGGCCGGGGGGTTGAGCGCGTCGTAGCGCGCCTGCATCTGGGTCGAGGCGGCCATCGCTGCCGACTCGAAGATCGACTGGTACTCGGCCGGCAGCTTGTCCCACGCATCCTGTCCGACCATGAACGTGAGCGCCGGACCCGGCTCCCACCAGCCCGGGTAGTAGTAGTACTTGGCGACCTTGTGGAAGCCGAGCTTCTCGTCGTCGCAGGGACCTATCCACTCGGTCGCGTCGATCGCGCCGCGCTCGAGTGCGGGATAGATGTCGCCACCGGCGAGCACCTGCACGGTCGCGCCCATGCGGCTCATCACCTCGCCGCCGAGACCGGGGATGCGGATCTTCAGCCCCTTGATGTCCTCGGGCGTGGCGATCTCGCGCTTGAACCAGCCGCCCATCTGCGCGCCGGTGTTGCCCGCGATGAAGCGCTTGATCTTGAAGTCCGAAAACAACGGCGCGAGCACGTCGGCGCCTCCCGCCTCCGTGAGCCACGCCATCTGCTGACGCGCGGACAGCCCAAAGGGGATCGACGTGTCGAACGCGAACGCAGGGTTCTTGCCCGTGTAGTAATAGCTCGCCGTGTGTCCGACCTGCACGGTGCTCTGCTGGACCGCGTCCATCACCTGCAGACCGGGGACGAGCTCGCCGGCGGGGTAGGGGCGGATCTGGAACTTGCCGCCACTCATCGACTCAACCAGCTTGGCGAGCGTCTCCGACGCGCCATAGATGGTGTCGAGACCACGCGGGAAGCTCGACGCGAGGCGCCAGCGGATCTTCTTGCCCGTGACGACGGCCGGACCCTTGCTGTCCCCGGCGCCCTCTTCACTCTCGGAGCCCGCGCCGCACGAGGCGAGGATCGCTGCGCCTCCGCCGGCCGCCGTCCCCTTGAGAAAATCCCGCCGCTTCATGCCGTCGCCTCCAGGATGGACGCAACCATACCAAGCCCCGGCCCATCGCGGGTGCCGAAAGTCGGCCTTCCAGGGCCCGCGGGGATCGCGTAACGTCGGCCGCCAACATGGACGGCGACCCCTCCCTCGACGGCGCGCACGACGCGGACCCGATCCGGTGGTTCAGCAGCGTGTTCGCACGCGCCCAGCAGAGCGAGCCGTTCGACCCGGCGCGCGCCGCGCTCGCCACGGTCGACCCATCGGGAGCGCCCTCGGTGCGCTTCGTGCTCGTCAAGGATGTGTCCGAAGAGGGCTTCACCTTCTACACAAACCTGCACAGCCCCAAAGCGAAGCACCTGTCGACCGCACCGCGTGCGGCCCTCGCCTACCACTGGCACACGCTGTCGCTGCAGGTACGCGTCGAGGGAAGCGTCGAACCGATCGATGACGCAGTCGCGGACGCCTACTTCGCCTCGCGCCCGCGCGAGAGCCAGCTCGGCGCCTGGGCATCCGATCAGAGCGCACCGATCGCCGATGCGGAGGCCCTACGGGACAAGCTCTCGGAGGTCGAGCAGCGCTACGCCGAAGCCGCCGACGTGCCGCGCCCTCCGCACTGGAGCGGGCTGCGCGTGGTGCCCGCTACCATCGAGTACTGGTTGAGCCAGACCGGTCGCATGCACGATCGCTGGCGCTTCGAACGCGCGGCCGACGGGCCCTGGCAACGGACGCGGCTGCAGCCGTAGGTCGGGGCAGCGGAACCATGTGCGGGATAGCCGGCTTCTGTGGCGAATTCGACCGGGCACTGCTCGGCGCGATGAACGGCGCCATCAGTCACCGCGGCCCCGACGACAGCGGCGAGATCTTCCTCGGCGAAGGCGGCGGGCGCAGCGCCGTCGGGCTCGCACACCGACGCCTGTCGATCGTCGACCTCTCGAAGCGCGGCCACCAGCCGATGACGACCGACTGCAGGGCGTGCGGCGGCCCTGCCGATGCACCGGGGGGCGGCCTGTGGCTCAGCTACAACGGTGAGGTCTACAACGCCCCTGCACTGCGCGCGCAGCTCGAAGACCAGGGGCACGCCTTCGCCTCGACCTCCGACACGGAGGTGCTGCTGCATCTCTACGCGCAGCACGGCCCCGAGATGCTCTCCATGCTGAGCGGGATCTTCGCGTTCGCGCTCTACGACGGACGGCAGCGCGGCGTGCCGGAGGGCATGCGGCGAGGCGACGTGCTGCTCGCGCGCGACGGCCTCGGCGTCAAGCCCCTCTACTACGCGCAGACCGATGGCGGCGTGCTCTTCGCGTCGGAGCTCAAGGCACTGCTGCAGTGCGACGGCATCGACCGCAGTCTCGACCACGCGGCGCTGCACGAGTACATGGCCTTCCTCTGGGCGCCGGCCCCAAGCACGCCGATCACAGGAGTCCGCAAGTTCGCCCCCGGCGAGGCGATGATCGTCCGCGACGGTCGCGTCGCGCGACGCCTGCAGTACTACACGCTACCGCAGCCCACGGGCGACGCCGACGGGACGCTGGAGCAGAGCGCGAAGTCACTGGAGCAGGCGCTGCTGTCGGCCGTCGAGCGGCAGCTGCTGAGCGATGTGCAGATCGGCGCGTTCCTCTCGGGCGGGCTCGACTCGAGCGCCATCGTCGCGCTCATGCGCAAGCTGCGTCCGGCCGAGCCGGTCCCGTCCTACTGCATCGACTTCGTCGAGGGCGGCGGGGTGGATGGACATGCCGCCGACGCGCCCTACGCGCAGCGCGTTGCCGAGCACGTCGGTGTGGACCTGCAGCTGCTGCGTGTCGGCGACGACCTGATCGATCACCTGCAGGAGCAGGTCCACTTCCTCGACGAGCCGCAGGCCGACCCGGCGCCGCTAAACACGATGATGATCGCGCGGCAGGCGCGCCACGATGGCATCAAGGTGCTGATGAGCGGCGCTGGCGGAGACGACCTGCTGTCGGGCTACCGGCGGCACCGCGCCCTCGCCGTGGACGCGGGGATCGGGCGGCTGCCGCGGCTACTGCGCAGGCCGGTCGCGGCAGGCGCGCGACTCGCCCTCGACGGGCACCTGCCGATCCGGGGCCTGCAGGCGCCGACGACCCGGGCTGCGGCTCGCATCCTCGCGCACGCCGACCTGGGGGAGGAGCAGCGCCTGATCGCGTACTACTGCTGGAACTCGGACAGCCTGCGGCGCGGTCTCATGTCGCCCGACATGCGTGCGCGACTCGAGGGCCTCGATGTGACGGCGCCGCTGTCGAGGTCGCTCGCCGCCCTGCCCCCACACGCCGATCCCCTGTCCCGCATGCTGCGGCTCGAGGCGCGCCACTTCCTGCCTGACCACAACCTCAACTACACCGACAAGATGAGCATGGCGGCGGGCGTCGAGGTACGCGTTCCGCTCATCGATCGCGAGGTCGTCGCATGGGCCGCACGCTGCCCCTCGTCGCACAAGCTGCACCGCGGCGAGACGAAGGCGGTGTTCAAGAAGGCGATGGAGCCCTACCTGCCCCACGACGTCATCTATCGGCCCAAGTCGGGCTTCGGCGCGCCGATGCGCCGCTGGCTCAAGCAGGGACTGCGACCGCTCGTCGACGAGGTGCTGTCGGAGCGCAGCCTGCGACAGCGCGGCCTGTTCGACCCGACGGCGGTCGCCCGCCTCATCGCGCGCGACCGCGCAGAGCGCGTCGACGCCAGCTACCTGATCTTCAGCCTGATGTGCATCGAGCTGTGGTGCCGCGGCTTCATCGATCGGCGCCCCGAGCCGCCGCAACCGTAGCCGCCGCGCTCAGTGCGCGCGCTTCCAGCTGCCCGGGCCCGCGATGTGCGGCGTGAAGGTGCTGACGATGTACTGCGCGCGCCGGTTGCGCGGCTCGTCCGCGTTGTCGGCGGTCTTGACGAGCAGCGCCCCTTCCCCGAAGCCGCGCACGAATATTTGCACGCCCTTGAGGCCGTGCTCCGCGAAGTAGCGCGCGATCGAGTGCGCGCGGCGCTCCGACAGGCGCTGGTTGTCCGCCGGAGCGCCCACGGTGTCGGTGTAGCCAGCGACGTAGAGGCGCACCTGCATGATCTTGCCGTAGCGCTTGGCCGCCTCCTTGAGCGTGTCGAGCGGGTCCTCGAGCTTCTGCACCTGCTCGGCAGCGATCTCCCAGCTGCCCGAGGCGAAGATGACGTCCTCGTGTGGGATCTCCAGGTAGAAGCGCACGACCTCGAACGCAACCCAGTGCTCCTGGTCGTCGGTCACGGTCAGCTCCAGCCGGAAGTTCTCACCCTCCTTGCCCAGGTCGGGCCACGTGACCGACATGCGCGTGCCGGCCTTTGCACCGCCTAGCTCCGTCGTGGCCTGGTGCAGAAGGCTGCCTTCGGCAGAGTAGATCTTCAGCTCGGCGTCGGCCGCCTTGGCGTTGAGGCGGAACTGGATGGTCCGGTTTTCGACGTCGACATCACGCTCGCCAACCTGCAGCTTGAGCGGCCGCGCCGACGCGGCGACGGACCACAGCAGCGTCAGCGCAAGGGCGGCGGCGGCACAGGACCGGATGCTATTCGGAGCGCGGCGAGCCCAGGGCATTCCCCACTCTTCGACCACAAGCGACCTCTTGTCCAGGCCCCTCGCTCTCAGTCACCCCGGCGTGGTGGAATCGCGCTGTCGAAGGGCTCGGGCCGCCCCAGCAGGAAGCCCTGCGCCATGTCGCAATTGTGTCCGCGCAGGAACTCCAGCTGCTCCTTCGTCTCGACGGCTTCCGCGAGCACCTTGAGGTCCAGGGTATGCCCCATCTGGATGATGGCCGCGGCGAGCGCCGCCCCGTTGCCCTCGGCGTCGATGTCGCGCACGAAGGCCCGGTCGATCTTCAGTACGTCGACCGGGTAGTCCTTCAGATACGCCAGCGATGAGTAGCCAGTGCCGAAGTCGTCGAGCGCCAGCCGCACGCCCACGCTCTTCAGCTCGTGCAGCACGCGCAGCGACTGCTCCTGGTCGCGCATGAGCACACCCTCGGTGATCTCGAGCTCGAGCTGGTTGGGCTGCAGCCCCGAGTCGTCCAGCGCCGAGCGCACCTGCTGCACGAGCGTGTCCTGCTCGAACTGGCGCGGCGAGAGGTTTACGGCCACGTAGCCGGGACCGCGGCCCTTGGAGGCGGCCAGCTCGCGGCACGACTCGCGCAGCACCCACTCGCCGACCGCAGCGATCAGGCCGGTCTCCTCGAGCAACCCGATGAACTCACCCGGGGGCACGAGGCGCTCGCCCTGCTGCCACCGCAGCAGCGCCTCGACGCCGACCGTGCGGTTGGTCCGAAGGTCGTGCTGGGGCTGGTAGTGCAGCACGAACTCGTCCTGGGCGAGAGCCGAGCGCAGCGCAGTCTCCGCGCGCATGCGCCCCAGGGCTGCGGTGTGAAGCTGCTCGTTGAAGAGCTGGTAGTTGTGTCGGCCGCGCTGCTTCGCCTGGTACATCGCGACGTCCGCACATCTCAGCAGGTCATGCAGATTGCCCGCGTCGTCCGGGTAGATCGCGATGCCGATGCTGGTGGTGATCGTCAGCGAGTCGGCACCGACCGCAATCGGATCACGCAGCGACTCGAGCATCCGCTCCGCCACCCGCACCGCGCCCCGCTCGTGGGCCGCATCCTCGATCAGGATGGCGAACTCGTCACCGCCGAGACGCGCCACCGTACCCAGCGGCGTATCGAGACGCGCCACCGTGTCCGAGGTACGCAGCGTGGTGTTGAGGCGTCCGGCAACCTCGCTGAGCAGCATGTCACCCGCCATGTGGCCCAGGGAGTCGTTGACGAGCTTGAACCGATCGAGGTCGAGCAGCAGCAGCGCTAGCTTGCCCTCGCTCCGCTTGGCCCGCGCGAGCGCATGGGAAACGCGGTCCTGGAAGAGCGCCCGGTTGGCGAGACCCGTCAGCGAGTCGTAGTGCGCGACATGCTGCAGCCGCATCTCATAGCGGCGCGTGTCGAGAACGTAACGAACCGCACGGCTCACGCGGTCTGTGTCCAGCGTCTCGAGGACCAGGTGGTCCTTCGCGCCGCCGTCCATACTGCGCGCGATGCGGGCGCGCTGCGTGGCTGCACCGTAGACGATGATCGGCAACTCGCCATGGCCCACGTTGAGCTCCGTCGCGACGTCGGTCGTATCGTCATGGCAGATGTCCACACTCGCGAGCACGAGCGAGAAGGTGGCCCGGTCGAGAGCCGCCCACGCCTCGTCCAGCGTGCGCACGCGCGTCACGTCGAGGGTGCCGGCGCCGATCTTGGCCAGGTGCTCTTCGATGTCCGCGACCGTCCCATCGTCATCGTCCACGACAAGCGTCTTGAGGCTGCGCGGGAGCCACGAGTTGAGCATCACGACCGGTCGCTCTGCGGTCACCGGCCCGCCCGTCGGACCCTGCGGATCCATCCCCTCCCCACCGGCAGCTGCGGGCTCGGACTTCATCGCCAGGGCGCCAGACATCGGTACGCGCGGCCGCGATGGGGGCCGCCCGACCTAGGGGGGGTTAACATATATAGAAATATTACACCCCTGTTTAGGGACAATCAATCCCACAATGCCCGGCGGACGGGCGCAGGCCCATGTCGGCGGCCCGCTGGGGCCTATTTGAGCACGTCGCGGCAGCCGCCCATCTCGAGCAGCTTGCCGCTCTCGTCGCAGACCGGAGCCACATGCACGACGACCCTGTTGGCGCCTGCCTTTGGAGGTGGATCGCCGCCCTTCCAACAGAAGCCGCGCCAGGTCATGCGCTTGTTCCAGTTGGCCATCGTTCGCTCGACGCGCCAGCGCCGCTCGCCGTGGCGCAGCGTGAACTCGAAGCTGCGCAGCCCCTTCACGCGACCCACGCCGGGCCTGTAGTCGATCTCGAGACCGTGCGGCGTCGTGGCCGTGCCGCCGGCCTTGATCTTCAGCTGCACCGGCTCGGGCTGCAGGCACGGACTCGGCTCGCTGGGCTCCGGCGCAGGCGGCGGCGGAGGCGCGGGGGCCGGCGGCGGCGGTGCGGGCGGCGGCGGCGGCTCACAGCCCGCGAGCGAGGCGGACGCGAGCAGTGCGATGATGGCTACGCGTGGTGTCCCCATGCGCGCAGCATGCCACCGCCGCGGCGCGCGTGGTAGCGCCGAGCGCTCACTGACAGGCCATCACCATCGGGCCGACCAGCGGGTCGGACTCGACGGTCTCGCAGATGGCCGCGCACAGCGAGGACCCGTCGTGCTCCAGGCAGCACTCGTCAACCAACCCGAGTGCAGCGAGGACGCCGCCGAGCTCCTGACTGCCATCACACATCGCGGCCTCACGGCCCGCGGAGATGCACGCGATCACCGGGTCGTCCGGCTCGGTGCTCGCCGCACAGTCCTGCGCGCAGCTGCCCGAGAGACCCTCGGCGGTCATCGGCGCGACACTCACCGCAAGCGCGTTGTCCGCGATGCACCCGTCGATGAAGCTGCAGTAGTCAGCACATGCCGGGTCGCCACCGACGGCGGCCCCCGCGTCGAGCCCGTCGTCGTCGGCCGTCTCGGTGGGCGTGCCTCCGTCGGGCAGCAGGCACTCCCCGCCCTCGAAGTGCAGCGTCGCGTCGTCACACACGCAGGTGTCGTCCTCGAAGAGGCTGCCCTCGGGGCAGGCATTGCACGAGCCCTCGTTGTAATAGAGGTCGTCGGTGCAGCGTGGATCGGGCTGGCACGCGACGCACAGCACCGCCATCGCCGCACCCAGCACGACGCGGCTGGACGGGGAGCGTAGGCTGTGGTCTTCGCGTTCGGCCTGCATGCGGTACCTCGCCATCAGAAGGAGCTCACCAGCCGCGTGAAGAGCACCGGGACCTCCCAGTCCTTGACCTCGAGGTCCTCGTCGTAGAGCTGGATCAGGGCAAGCTGCAGCTTGAACTGCGTGTAGGGAGTGAAGCGGTAGTTGAAGCCGACCGAGGGGAACACTGCGGCGGTGTTCGACTGCGTGTTGCGGTACTCGCCGGCCCAGCGCGGCAGGGAGAACGACTTCTGCTGCACCTCGATCGACGCGTAGGGCTCGAAGTCCCATAGGCGGTAGCCGAGCAGACCGTAGGCGTTGTACTCGAGGCGGTTGGGCAGGAAGGTGTTGTCTCCGCCGAACGCCTGGATCGGCTCGCGCAGCGTGCCCTCGTAGACCACCCAGCGGAACACCGCCTCGCTGCGGAAGAACACGTCGTGGAAGTCGACAGCGATGTCGCCGGCCAGGAGCATCTCGTCGTAGTCGACGACCGGCTCCCAGATCAACACGTCGCCGCCGCCCAGGTCCACCGACTTGCTCTTGTCGACGACGCGGCCGAAGTGGTTCGAAGTGCCGATGACGACACGGCCGTAGGAGCCGTCGTGCGCCAGGAACAGGCGGGAGCCGAGCGCCTTGCCGTCGCTCTGGTCGACGTTGAGCAGCGTGCGTCCGTTGCTGACGTGGGCGCGGTAGCCGAGTTCGTAGTCACCGAAGGCAAAGCTACCGTGCACCTGCAGGCCCAGCAGCTGACTGGGGATCATGCGCGAGGCGACGAAGGTAGGCACCATCAGCGAGATCAGGACCGGCGAGCCGTGGTCGACGTTCCAGATGCCGAAGGGGTTGAGGAAGTAGCCCCACCTCACCTCGAGCCGCGAGTCGAACGTCCACTGCGACCAGGCGCGCTCGATGACGACACCGCCGAGCTGCATCTGCGTCTGTGTGGAGGGGCTGGCGTAGTCGAAGGCGACGGTGTCGGTCCGCGAGTAGCCGCCGAGCAGCTCTATCTCCTCACCGTGGGGAGCCAGCGTGAAGCGCAGCTCGATGAGGTTGCGCCACTGCGGCAGGGGCTGGGAGCTGATGTAGAGGTTGAGGTTGCCGAAGACGAACGTCGCCGCGTCCGTGTCGCGCAGCAGCCCGAAGATGTCGGCGCTCTCGTCGTCCGGGAAGAAGAACTTGTCGAACCCGAAGTCCATGAAGCCGTAGAGATGGACGGGCCGCTCCTCGAGCAACGCCTCGGACGCGTCGTCATCGATCAGCGAGGACATCGCGGCCTGCTCGCCGGCCACCTCGAGAGTCTCCAGCTGCTGCTGCTGCCGTTGCACCGTCTCCGACAGGGCACGCACCTGTGCGGCCAGCTCACCGTCCGCAGGCGCAGGGGCTGCCTGGGGATCGGCAGCGACCGCCACCGGGGCGGCCTCCGTCGGCGGCTGGGACGGCTGGGGCGGCGTTGCGTCGGAGGTGGGCTCCGCTGCGACGGGCACGGCATCGGCCGCTGGCGGGACCGGCACCGGAGCACCCTCGGCCGGCGCCTGGGCCCCCGCGCCACTGGGCGCGATCAGCGCCAGCGCCAGCACGATGGGCACGTGCAGCGCAGTCGTGAGGCCGGGGGGGGCGGGCAACTGGATCATTTGGCTCTGTCGCCAGGACGGCAGGCGACCCGTGAGGGGGCGGCAACCGGCGGACACGACGCAAACAACCATTACATCAGACACGTAAAAATACAACGTGAATGCATCGATGCCTGAAAATTCTTGTGGAATCTCGGTGCACCATAGCCTTCGGCGCTCCAGCGGCGAGCTACTGCATCGATCGGCTCACGACGGCCTCCTCCTCGAACATGAGCTTGGCCAGGACACTCATCAGGGTGAGCTCGGCGCCCCGAGCGGGCCGAGCGTGAAGGATGTCACCAAGGCACGGGCCAAAGGCCCGACGCCACCCGCCACGCCGAAGGCAGGCGCCCCCACGCCGAAAGCATGCCGCGCGGACTCATGGCCACGACACTCGCGCCCCAAGGCACGGGCCAAAGGCCCGACGCCACCCGCCACGCCGAAGGCAGGCGCCCCCATACCGAAAGCATGCCGCGCGGACTCATGGTTACAACCCTCGCGCCCCAAGGCACGGGCCAAAGGCCCGACGCCACCCGCCACGCCGAAGGCAGGCGCCCCCACGCCGAAGGCATGCCGCGCGGACTCATGGTTACGACAGTCGCGCCCTGGCGCGACTGTCGAACACCGAGTCCTACTGAAGGAGCCACGCACGAGCGCAGCGAGAAGTGGCTCCGGAAGTAGGACTCGAACCTACGGCCAATCGATTAACAGTCGATCGCTCTACCAACTGAGCTATTCCGGAAAACGAGAGCGGCCGGACATTACCCCGGCATCCGTCGCTGTCAAGATGAGGGCCGCCGGCGCGACGGCCGCTGCCGCCCTACTCGGGCATGCGCTGGACGACGTGGAAGCCGAAGTCGGTCTCGACGACCCTGCCCACCTCGCCGGGCTTCAGCTTGAACAGCGCCTCCTCCATGGGCAGCGCCAGCTTGCCGCGGCCGAGCGGCCCGAGGTCGCCCCCTCGCTCAGCAGACGAGTCGTCGGAGTGCATCTTCGCGAGCTCCGCGAAGTCGCGCCCCTCGGAGAGCTGCCCCCGCAGGACCTCGGCCCGCGCACGCGCCTCGTTCGCGTCGCGCGTGATGTCATCCTCCGCTCGCTTGGCTCCCGCGTAGCGAACGAGGATGTGGCGGCCGTGAACCTTCTCCACGGCGCACCGCTGCAGCACGACGTAGCCGTAGGGCGCGTCCACTGGCTCGCCGGCCAGCTCGCCGACCTGCAGCGCAAACAGCGGGTCGCGCAGCGCTCCGTGTAGATCCGGCCACTCGTCGCGCGTGTAGGTGCCGACGATGCCGCCGCGCTCGGCGCTCGTCGGCGCGTCGGACTCCTTCTTCGCAAGTGCCGCGAACTCCCCCGCTGCGGCGGCGGCCGTGACCCTCAGCGACCTGGCACGCGAGAGCGCCTCCTGCCGCGACCGCTTCATGTCCGGGCCCGCGTACTCGGCACCCGCATAGGCGACCACCAGCGCACGTCCGCACGCCTCGTTCGGGTCCTTCGGCGGACGCATGGCGGCCGGATCCACCTCGGGCTCGGCCGCGGTCGGCGGCTCCGCAGCCGCCGGAGGTTCGGGCGCGGGTGGCGGGTCGGCCGGGGGCGGCGACGAGTCCTGACAGCCCGCCAGGCACAGCCCGACGAAGATGGCGATGGGAGCGCAACGCATGGTCGGATTCTATGGTAAAAGCGCCCTCCCATGGCTAGCAAACGCACCTCCAAGAAGCCCGCTCCCCTGGTCGCCATCATGACCGGCAGCCCCAGCGACCTGCCCGTCGTCGAGGGCGCGACGAAGATCCTCGACATGCTCGGCATTCCCAGCGAGCTGAAGGTCCTGAGCGCGCACCGCACGCCCGAGCGCGTCACGGCCTACATCGAGAAGGCCGAGCAGGGCGGCGTCGAGGTGTTCATCGCCTGCGCCGGTATGGCGGCGCACCTGGCAGGAGCGGTCGCGGCGCAGACGCTCAAGCCCGTCATCGGCGTGCCGCTGGCGTCGGGCGCGATCGGCGGCTTCGATGCGTTGCTCGCCACGGTGCAGATGCCGCCCGGCATCCCCGTGGCGACCGTGGGTGTCGACGGCAGCAAGAACGCCGCCTACCTCGCTGCGCGCATCCTGGCGGCCAGCCGGCCGGAGATCACCAAGCGGATCGAGAAGGACCTGCAGCAGCAGCGCAAGCGCTACGACAAGGTCTGAGTCGCGTCGTCAGTCGCGCAACAAGTGGTCGAGTGCATCCTCGAGACGCGGGTGCTCGAAGCGATAGCCCGCCCGCTCGAGCACGCGCGGGCGGGCGTTGGCGCCGTTGAGGATCAGCTCCTGGGCCATCTCGCCCAGCATCGCCTTGAGCGCAAAGGCGGGCGCTGGGACGATCGCAGGCCGCGAGACCGCACGTGCCAGCGCGCGCCCAAACTGCTCGTTGGTGCACGGCTCGGGGGCCACGGCGTTGATCGGCCCTACCAGCTGCGGCTGACGCATGATGAAGCGCACGACGCCGACCGCGTCGGCCACGGTGATCCACGGCATGAACTGCCGCCCACTGCCGAGCTTCCCGCCCAGGCCGCTGCGGAAGACCGGCAGCAGCTTCTCCAGCATGCCACCCTCGGCCCCCAGGACGACGCCGAAGCGCGGCAGCACCACCCGGATGCCCGCCTCGCTGGCGGCGGCGGTTGCCCCCTCCCAGCGCTTACATAGCTCGGCGAGGAAGCCGGTGCCCGGCTCGCTCTGCTCGTTCACCGCCACCTCCCCGCGGTCGCCGTAGATACCGACAGCCGAGGCGTTGATGAGCAGGTGCGGAGGCCGGTCGAGCGCGGCGAGACGCGCGCACAGCAGCTCCGTGACGGCGACGCGGCTATCGATGAAGCGCTGCTTGCGCGCGTCACTCCAGCGACCTGAGGCGAGGTTCTCGCCCGCGAGGTTGATCACGACGTCGGCCTGCTCGAGGGCGCCCATGTCGAGCTCACCCTGCAGCGGCGACCAGCGGGCGTGGCCCGGGCCGGAGGCGTTACGGCCGTAGCTCGTGACGTCGAGGTCGATCCGTCCGAGCCCGCCGACCACCGCGCGACCGAGGAAGCCACTGCCGCCCATGACGCAAACCTTTGTAATTGCGTCGCTTTTGTGCGCGTTCTCGGAAACTGCTTCGGGCACGGCGGCATCTTACTCGAAAGGCGGGCGCCGTACTCTTCATTTGTGGGGGCCTATGCGTGTATGGTCCGCGCCCGTGCAAATACTCTTTGTCACCGCCGCCATCGCCCCCTACCACCCCCCGAGCGAGACCGGCGACGTCAGCCGCGCGCTCTGCAAGGCTCTGCGAGGTCTCGATCATCGCGTCACCGTCGTGGCACCGCTGTACTCGGGCACCGATCCGACATCGCACTCGCTCGCGCGCAAGCTCAGCACGCTCGACGTGAGCGTGGGCGGCAAGGCACACCCGTGCGCCGTCTACGAGGGCCGCACGACGGGCGGGGTCGATCTCACGTTCGTCGACAGCCCCGTCTTCGGTGATGCGCCCGCCGCGCAGGACGATCCCGCGGGGCGAACCGCTGCGGTGGTCCTGTGCAAGGCGGCAGCGCTGGTCGCCGAGCGCATGCAGAACCGGCCCGACGTCGTCCACGCACTCGGCTACCAGGGCGCCCTGGCCGCGCCGCTGTGCAAGGCGACCCTCGAGGGCATCGGCACGGTGATCTCGGTCTCGAGCAGCAGCCCAACCGGCGAGGGCGACGCCGACGAGATCGCGCGCTGGGAGCTGCCCGAGCCGCTCGCGAAGCTGGCCGGGGCCGGCAACATACTCTCGACCGGGATCGCGACGTGCGATCGCGTGGTGGTCGACTCCAGTGTGGCGCTCGATGCCGTGGCGGACGACAAGGAGCAGGGACCCAAGACGGTCGCGATCCCGAACGCCGTCGACTCGTCGGTCTGGAACGCGATGACCGACCCTGCGATCGAGGCCCGCTTCGACCCGGCCAACACCGCGGGCAAGGACCGCTGCAAGGCCGCGTTGCAGTTGGCACTCGAGCTGCCACTGCGCCCGGAGACGCCCCTGCTGGGCGTCGTCGGCGAGGGCTCGGATGTCGCGATCGCGCGCGTCGCCGAGAAGCTGCTGCGCAACGACGTCCAGGTGGCGGTCGGCATCGCGGGCGAGACGCCCTGCGACGCGCTCTCCGCCCTGTGCGAGCAGCACGACGACAAGCTCAAGGTCGTCAACGTCAGTGAGGAAGAGGCCCTGCATCAGCTGATCGCCGGCAGCGACCTCCTCATGCTCTCACCGGAGGCTGGCCACACGGGCACTCTGCACCTGTGCGCGCAGCGCTACGGCGCGCCCCCGATCGTCCCGGATGCCTCGCTGGCCGCCGAGTCGGTCGTCGACTGCGACGCACAGCTCGAGACTGGCAGCGGCTTCGTCTATGCAGACGAGGATGCGTCGCTGGGCTCTGCGCTCGGTCGCGCCCTGTCGGCCCACGCCCGCACCGAAGACTTTCAGACGCTGCGAAAGCGCGTCATGAACATCGACGCCTCGTGGGAGCGCGCGGCGCGTCGCTACGAGCAGGTCTACCGCAGCGCTGCGCCGACCCCCGCCTGACGTTCAGTCGCGGAAGTTCTCGTACTGCAGGGCGACGCCGAAGTCCTCGCCCTTGAGCTGCGCGATGGCCTCCTGCAGGTCGTCGCGCTTCTTGCCGGTCACGCGTAGCGACTCGCCCTGGATGGACGCCTGCACCTTGAGCTTGGTGCCCTTGATGAACTTGACGACGTCCTTGGCCTTCTCCTTGCTGATGCCCTCCTGCAGCTTGATCAGCTGCCGGTAGTTCTGACCGCCGGCCGGCTCGACCTTCTGCGCATCGAGCGTCTTGAGCGAGACCTGGCGCCGCGTCAACTTCTCGTGGAGCACGCTGCGGGCCGCGTCGACGCGTCCGGAGCTGTTGGCGACCAGCACGATGCCCTCCCCGGGCTTGTGCTCGATCTTCGTGTCGGTCCCGCGGAAGTCGTAGCGCGTGCCGACCTCCTTGGCGGCCTGCTGAACGGCGTTGTCGACCTCGTGCATCTCGACCTTGGAAACGACATCAAACGATGGCATCGGCTCTCTCCCTCATTCGGACCTGGCGGACCGGCGGACGTGGGCGCAACGCTACAGCTTGAGCGGGACGTCCGGCAACTTGGCATCAGCGCCCCGCACGTAGGCGGGCTCCGGCGGCTGCAGAGAGTCCACGCCACCTGCGTCGAGAAGGCCCCGCGCGACGCGCGCGAGTGTCACAGGGCACACCGTGTCCAGCCCCTGGGGTGCAAGCCTCAGCTGATCGCCGAGCACCGAGGACAGCTCGGCTGTGTACTTGCGTGCGCCGTCACCCACGAGTGTCACTGGCCCGCCGCCCAGGGCTCGTTGCAGCGCTTCACCCGCGTCGGCTGGCGCCGCGTTGAAGGGCGGCAGCAGCGGCGCGCCATCGGCTTCGCCGCCATCAGCGCCGTAGAGCGCGACGTAGACCTCACCGCGGTATGCATCGACGACGGCGGCGACCGGCAGGCCCGCGCCCTCGGCAGCGACGCGCTGCGCCATCACACCAAGGCTCGATACTCCGGTCACAGGCACCGCGCGCGCCAGCCCCAGGCCGCGGGCGGTCGCGAGCCCGATGCGTAGCCCGGTGAACGATCCGGGGCCGGTGCCGACGGCCACCAGGCGCAGATCCGCCACGCGGACGTCCGCCTCGCCGAGCACCTCCTCGATCATCGGGATCAGCGTCTCGCCGTGCTTCGACTGGCTCGGACCGCTGCGCTGGTGGACCTGCCCGTCGCCCCGGAGCAGGGCCACGACACCGGTCGGCGTGGACGTGTCGAACGCAAGTGTGGGCATGGGGTGTACCGCGGCAGCCGGCTGACTATGCGGTCAGTGCGGCGCCGTCACAACGGCCGGCAGGTCGCGCGCCCGGGCTGTCGCACGCTTGACCCGCCCGGTCCAGGGCAATAGCTTGCGCGGCAATCGCGGCCGGCGGAAAATGCCCGTCCGTTCCTCGAAAAACCCGCCGTCCCACGGCAACTCCCAGAGCCACGAACCCGGATGCTCGGACTTCTGCAGCCCACCGACCGACGCTGGGTGGACGCCGTCGAGGCGGACCTCGGGGCCATGCTCCGCGACCACGCGCACTGCGAGCTCAAGGCGGCGCACAGCGCGCTGTCGCTACTCGGACGCTATGCCGGCGAGGCGCCGCAGCTGGTAACCCCGCTGACCGCACTTGCACGCGAGGAGTCGGAGCACTTCGAGCAGGTCCACGAGCGCCTGCGGCAGCGCGGCGACTCACTGCCCATGCCCTCCCACGACGTCTACGTGACAGCGCTCACGCAGGCCGCACGGCGCAACACCCACGACGACCATCCGCCGCTGCTGGACCGCCTGCTGGTGGCCGGGCTGATCGAGGGTCGCTCCTGCGAGCGCTTCAAGCTGCTTTCGCAGCACCTGCGCGACGGTGAGCTGCGCAGCTTCTACGCCGAGCTGATGGCGTCCGAGGCGCAACACTTCACGCTCTTCACGTCGCTCGCGAGCGACTGCTTCGGTGACCGGGCGGCGCGTGAGCGCATGGCGACGCTGGCGGGACGCGAGGCGGAGATCGTCTCCGGGCTACCCCTCTCGGCCGAGGTGCACGGATGAGCGACGAGCCGCTGGCCGAAGACGATCCCAGGTGGGAGCGCATCTCGAGCAACCTCAAGACCGTAGGCGGCGCGATCCTGTTGGCGCTCGTGATCCGCACGTGCCTGTTCGAGGCCTTCGAGATCGAGGGGCCCTCGATGGAGCCGACGCTGCTCAACGGCGACCGCGTGGTGGTCGCCAAGTTCATCTACGGGCTCTTCCTGCCGCTGGCCGATCAGGCCGTCGCGTCGTGGGGCCAGCCCAGCGTCGGCGACGTCGTCATCATCAAGAGCCCGGCGGACGGGGTCGACATCGTCAAGCGTGTGATCGGCGTCGGTGGCGACAAGATCGAGCTGCGCGGGGACGTCGTCTACCGCAACGGCGCGCCGCTGCCCGTCGAGGATGCCGGCGAGTGCCTGACCGGGACGGGTGCCGCCGACTCGCGCTGCCGCTGGACGCGCAGCCGCATCGGCGACCGTCACTTCAGGACGAGCACCTCGCGACACTCGGTCTTCGACACGCGGCCCATCACCATCCCGCCACGTCACATCTACGTCCTGGGCGATCACCGCGACGCCTCCAACGACAGCCGCAACCCGGCGGTCGGCGCTATCCCGGTCGAGCGCGTGAAGGGCCTGGCACTGTCGATCTACTGGCCGTCGGGACGCTGGTTCAGCGCGGTGCAGTAGCCCGCGCGGCGTGCGACACTCGAACGATGGATCGGGAAGCGGAAGTACGCGCACGTCTCGCGGACGAGGTCGGCGCCCTCGGTGGTGACGCCCCTCAGCGCGTGGCGCTCGTCTATCCGAGCCCGTACACGGTGGCGATGTCGTCGCTCGGCTTCCAGACGATCTACCGCGAGATCAACGGGCGTCCCCAGTCGGTCGCCGAGCGCGCCTTCCTCCCCGACGACCCAAAGGACACCTCACCGCTGCGCACCTACGAGGCACGCCGCCCGGTCGGCGACTACCCGGTGATCGCCCTCTCCGTCGCGTTCGAGCTCGAGCTGGCCGGCGTCGTCACGGTGCTGGAGCGCGCCGGGCTTCCGCTGCTTTCGGAGGATCGCGACGACCGCCACCCACTCGTGCTGGCGGGCGGACCGCTCACGAACAGCAACCCGCTGCCGCTTGCACCGTACGCAGACGCGATCCTGATGGGCGAGGCGGACGAGACCGTGCACGAGGCGCTCGACATCATCTTCGACGCGGGCTCACGGCGCGCAGCCGTCGAAGGGCTCGCGGCAATCCCGAGCTGCTTCGTGCCGTCGGTGCATGGCGACGCGATGCCAGGGGGCGCGCAGTGCGACGACCTTCGGTTGCCGGCGTGGGCGCCGATCCGCACACCACGCACCGAGCTGTCCAACATGTTCCTGCTCGAGGCGGAGCGCGGCTGCTCGCGCGGCTGCAAGTACTGCGTGATGCGTCGCTCGACCAATGGCGGCATGCGCATCGTCCCGATCGAGCGGATCCTCGACCGCATCCCCGAGGACGCACCCAAGGTTGGCCTCGTCGGTGCCGCGGTGAGCGATCACCCGAAGATCGTCGAGCTGATCCGCACGCTGAGTGCCCAGGGGCGCGGCGTCAGCCTCTCGTCGCTGCGGCCGGACCGGCTGCGCGACGAGTTCGTGGAGGCGCTTGCGCTCGCCGGCGCGCGAACGCTCACCACGGCGCTCGACGCCGCGAGCCAGCGCCTGCGCGACTCGATCGATCGGCGTGCCCGCGAGCGGCACCTGCTGCGCGTCGCAGAGCTCGCGCGCAAGCACGGCTTCAGGCAGCTCAAGCTCTACATGATCGTGGGGCTGCCGGACGAGACGGACGAGGACATCGACGAGCTGATCCGGTTTGCAACCGAGCTGTCGCGTATCCAGCCGCTGTCGCTGGGCATCGCGCCCTTCGTCGCCAAGCGCAATACGCCGCTCGACGGTGCGCCCTTCGCCGGGGTACGCGAGGTCGACCGGCGCCTCAAGTACCTGAGGCGTGGCCTGCGCGGTCGCGTCGACCTGCGCGCCACGAGCGCCCGCTGGGCCTACGTGGAGTACCTGCTGGCGCAGGGCGGGCAGGCGGAGGGACGCGCGGTGGCCGACGCGGTGCACGCGGGCGGCGACTTTGGGGCCTACAAGCGAACGTTCGAGGCACTGCCCGACGATCGCGACCGGCGCGCGCTGCGGGTGGTGAGCTAGGGCGCGGCGGGCGCGGGAGCGGGAGCGGCCTTCGGCACGACGGCAGCAGGCTTGGTAGCGGCGGGCGCGGCGGCCGGCTCTGCAGTCGGCTCTGCGGCCGCAGCCTTCGTGCCCGCATCAGCAGCCGATGGCGCAGGCTCCGCACCCGGCAAGTACTGCGGCTGCGGCTCGAGCACGAGGTCGACGGTCTTCTTCTCGCCGAGCCCCAGCGTGACGGTCGCCTCCACCTCCTTGAAGAGAGGATGCCACGCGTGCAGCTTCACGCTCTGGTCGGCTGGGAAGTTCTCGATCGTGAAGGCGCCGCTCTCGTCGGTCACATCGAAGACCGGGTGGTAGACCGTCACGACATCGGTGCGGCCGCACGGAGCGGTGAAGCCGCAGCGCAGCGACTCGACGTTGCCCTGGGTGAGGGGGAACTCGAAGCTCTGCCCCTTCGAGAGCGTGCGCACGACCGCGGTCGGACCGAACGACGGCATGAAGGGGAAGTCGACGAGGTTGGTGAGGTGCACGGTGTCACCCTTGACCGCGACCACCAGCTGCGGCGTGAGCCGGCAGTCCTCGATCTTCACCTGATGGGTGACCGGCGGCCGTGGCTTGGCCCCCTTGAACTCGCTGGCACCCACCATGACGCCCTGCAGAAAGCCCTCGGATGTGAGCGTGACCGCGGCGCGATCCGCGTTCTTCGGGGGGGTGCACTGCTCCGGCCACGCCCCACGCTTTGTGTGGGACAGCACCTTCCGCTCCATGTCGGCAATCCGGAAGCGGGGCAGCTCGAAGCCCGCAGCGAGCTTGACGTGGCCAGTGACGATCGACGACCGCTCGGCCTCAACCTGGTTGGGCGGGGTCGCCGAGCCGGGCTGCGTCTTGCTGCAGCCATCGCAGGCGAACAGCCCCAAAGCCGCGAATAGACAGAGCGATCCGGTGCGCATGGCCCACGGCATAGCCCGAAGGCCAGGGGGAGGCAATCGGCCTCTGTCTTCCGTCGCTTTCTTGGAAACGTTTCGATCTTGCTGCAAAATTGGCAACTCGGGACCAGCGGAGGAACGCGATGGCCTTTTGCCCGCACTGCGGCAAAAACGTAACGGACCAGGCCACCAAGTGCCTGGCATGTAGCAAAGAGCTCAAGCCGATCGCGCCGGCGGGGGTGAAGTTCAAGGGCACCATGATGATGCAGGCGCCTGCACCACAGGCCGCTGCAACGCCGGAGGTGCCAGCGCCCGCCGCTGCGCAGCCAGCGCCGCCCGCAGCACCGCCTCCCGCTGCCGCCGCACCCGCCGCGAAGCCGTCGGAGCCCAAGCTGTCGCTCAAGGGAACGATGATCGGCGGCATGGGCGCCGCGGCGGTTCCGCCGACCAAGCCCGCGGCTCCCGCTCCGGCACCACCGGCAGCTGCCCCCGCGGCGCCTGCGCCACAGCGGCCGCCGGTAGCCGATACACCGAGCTCTGGCGAGGACGTCGACGACGCCGGTCATTTTCTCGTCGGTGACCCGATGGCGCCGCCGGAGGAGGCGGCCCCGGCGCCGCGTCCGAACCCAGCGCTCGGCTACACGCCGCCCAACACCGCACAGTCCCCCGAGGGCAACGGTCGCATACTCATGGTGGCGGTCACCGCGATGGCGGTCATGGCTGCGATCGCAGCAGCGGTTGCCCGCCAGATGGGGCTCTTCTAGCGCCCGGCGAGGGCCGCACCCGCCTCGGCGGGTGCCTGTGCGAAGTCCCGGTACGCGATGATCACGCGCACGGCGTCACCGTCGACCTCGATGTCGTTGGCGAGCAAGACGCAGGGCCCATCTACGTCGCGACGCCACCAGCGCGGCACATCGAGGGGACAGCTGGCGAAGGACGCCACGTGCGTGATTCCGAGCCGTCGACTGCGCACCGCCACCCACGCGGCCGCTGGTAGCTCCGCACCGGTCGGCATCGCGAGCCGATGCTCGTCCTCGGTGGGCACGAGCCATGCAGCGAGCACCTGCTGCGTGTGCCGCACGGGCGCGAAGACTGTCTCCGCAAGCGCATCGCGATCGCGGCCCGCCGGTCGACCGTGGTGAGCGCGGCGCACCCAGCGGCAGAACTCAGCGAACTCGCCCTCGTGGGCGCGCAGGCGCTGCGCCGCGTCGGCGACATCCGTCTGCGGCGCCTGGCACGCGGCGAGCGCGCACAGGAGCATCAACCAGCAGCCGTGGTCACGCCCGCGCATGGGATCGAAGCTACCCCCACCCGCGGGCCTGCTCCAACTTAGTGCCTCGCATCCCGCAGGACGCCCCGGCTAGCGCCTGGCGGCCGCGATGATCGCCTGCAGCACCTGGTGCGCGACCGCCCCCTGGTAGTCGTCGTGGAAGGGCCTACGATCGCTGCCCTCCCCCGCCGCCGCAACGGCCCGGTAGCTGCGGCGCGGGGTCTGCTTCGAGCCCGACGCGGACGCGGGCTCTCCGCCGGCGAGGTGTCCCTCGATGGCCGCCTCGCGCATCATTCGGCGGCCACTTCGCAACTCTTGCAGCGCCTTGGCGTCGAGCTGCTCCACGACGACGTCGGGCTCGATGCCCTGCGCCTGGATCGAGGTGCCCGACGGCGTGTAGTAGAGCGCCGTCGTGATCTTCATCGCGCTTCCATCCGCGAGGTTGATCACGCTCTGGACACTGCCCTTGCCGAAGGTGCGCGTGCCGACGATCGTCGCGCGCCGGTGATCGCGCAGCGCACCGGCGACGATCTCCGAGGCGCTGGCGGAGTAGCCGTTGACCAGCACGACGATCGGCCACTGCGAACGCGCGCCGGACGACGCCGTGTACTCACGCTGCAGCCGCCCGTCGCGTCCGCGCGTGGAGACGATCACACCCTCGTCGAGGAACTCGTCGGCGACGAGCGCCGCCACACGCACGAGCCCACCGGGATTGTCGCGAAGGTCGAGCAGCAGGCCGGCGATGCCCTCGGGGGCGTGATCCTGCGCCGCCTCGATCGCCCTGCGCATCTCCACCGCGGACGTCTCGGAGAACGTCTTGAGCTGCAGGTGCAGCACGCGGTCGGGCAGCAGGTGGGCCTCCACCGGCGGAATGTCGAGCAGGGCGCGCTTGAGCGTCGCCGGGACGGCGGCCTCCTGCCCCGGGCGGCGAAGCGTGACGTTGACGACCGTCCCCGGCTCGCCGCGCATCCGACGCACCGCCTCACCCACCGGCAGATCGCGCGCCGCGTAACCTTCGATCGTCAGGAAACGATCACCGAGCCGCACGCCGGCCTCGACCGCAGGCCCGCCCTCGAACACCGCCACGACGGTGAGCCAGCCGTCCTGGACATTGATCTCGACGCCTATGCCGCCATAGCGCCCGTCGGTGTCGCTCGCGAGGATGCGGTACTCGCGGGGATCGAGGAACGCCGAGTGGGGGTCGAGTTCGTGGAGCATTCCCCGGATGGCGCCATAGATGAGGCGATCCTTGTCGACCGCGCCGACGTACGTCTGCTCCACGTGTGCGAGCGCGGACGCGAAGATGTCCAGCTTCTCGTAGGCGCTGGCTTCCTGACCTGCGGCGGGTGCCGCCAGAGCCATCGCCGCCGCCCACCCGCACATCGCGATCCAGCGCCGCCGCTTCGACCGCGGTCGGTTGCGAAGGGAGCGCCGTATCTTACATGTAGGGGCAATCATGGATTCGTTGACATGGCCCACGCTGTCGTACTCTAATGCACCTGGTCGTCCCAGTTAGGACAACCAGAGACTTAGACATATATATCCGTCCATACGGGAGGAGATGGGAAAGCATGTCAGCGACAGATAAGCGTAAGCAGAGCCTGTATTTTCCCGAGACGATGCTGCAGGAGATCCAGAAGGAGGCAGCACGGCTCGATCGCTCGCTGTCCTGGATCGTCCAGCGCTGCGTGAAGATCGGCCTCGCCGACATTCGCCGCCTCCCGTCGGTGAACGACATCCCCGAGCCCGGCGACGACGCGTCCGCCTCCTGAGGGTCGCGGTACGCCGCGAAGCTAGAAAAACAGAGGGCCTGCCCGCCTAACGGCGCGGTGGGCTTTTTTGTGAGCAGATGCCGGCGTTTGGATACGAAGACAGCGGACTGATCAAAGCCGCCGACGGGACGCGCCTCTTCTATGGCGTCGCCGGTGACGGTCCGCCTTGCCTGCTGCTCGACGGCGTCGGCTGCGACGGCTGGGCGTGGAACCTGATCCAGCCGCACTTGCGCAGCACGCACCGCACGATTCACTGCCACTACCGCGGCCACGGTCGCAGCGGCGCGCTAGTCGACCCGACGCGCAACGACATCACCGACCTCGCCGACGATGCATATCGGGTGCTCGATCACCTCGAGGTCGAGCAGACGATCGTCGTGGCCCACTCGATGGGCACCCAGGTCGCACTCGAGATGGTTCGCACGTCAGCGGATCGCATCGGCGCGATGATCCTGATCTGCGGGAGCTCCGGCGAGGTCACGCACACCTTCCACGGCAACGACCTGCTGCACCGCATCCTCCCCACGCTGATCGAGAAGGTGGATCGGTATCGACCACTCGCCCGCGCGCTGTGGGGACGCTTGCCTCCCGCACTGTCGTACAAGATCGCTGCAATGATCGGTGAGATCGATGGGCCCACGATCAAGGCGGAGGACTTCCAGCAGTACGTCGAGCATCTGTCGGACATCGAGCTCGACCTCTACCTGGCAATGCTGCAGCGCGCCGGCGATCACAGCGCGGAAGACCTGCTGCCTACGATCGACATCCCTACACTGGTCGTCGCGGCCGAGCGCGACACGTTCACGCCGCCGGAGACGGTGCAGAAGCTGGCCGACGAAATCCCGGACGCGCACTACGTCGAGCTCGCGGGCGCGAGCCACGCCGCGCCGCTCGAACGCGCAAGCGCGATCAACGCGCACATCGACGACTTCCTGAGCGAGCTCGGCGCAGCGCGCTGAGCAGCTAGTACTGCAAGCGGAAGAGCTGCTGGCCCATCAGCAGAAGCTCACCGTTGGCGCACTGTCGATCGCCCTCGACGCGCATGAACGAGCCGTTGGAGCTGCCGACGTCGGTCAGCACGACGTTGGTGCCGTCGTGATGCAGGCGGCAATGGAGACCCGAGACGTAACCGTCCTCGGGAAAGATCACATCGCCACGCTCGCGACCGATGTGGATGCCTTCCGCAGGAATCGCAAACGCGTTGCCCGTGGACTCGCGACCGAGCACGAGAAGAATGCGCCCGATGATGCCGGCGCTCGGGCTACCCATCGGCTCCACACCGGACACCGGGCCCGTCGCGTCGATCTCGTCGAAGCGCACGATCTCCTGGCCGATGCGAAAGACGTCACCACTCTTGAGGGCAATGGGCTGATCGCGCGGGATCTTGATGTAGACGCCGTTGAGGCTGTCGACGTCGCGCACCGAGCAACCGCCACCCTCGAAGGTGAAGATTGCGTGCTCGGGCGACACGTAGGAGTCAGCGGCGAACACGCCACCGGCGTTGCGCCCCACGGTCACCGTCTGGCCGACGAGCTGGAAGCTGTCGCCCTCCGATCCGTCGGGGTTGATCAACACGAGCGTCCCGGACACGGGTGCATCCGGTTCGGGGGCAGGCGCGGGGGCGGGGGCGGGGGCAGGAGCCGCAGCGGGGGCAGGCACGGACGCGGGAGCGGCAGGCGCCGCCGAGACCTGTGCAGGCGGTGCGCCCTCCATGCGATGACCACACGTGCCACAGAACTTGAAGTCCGCGGGCACGGGGTTGCTGCACGAGGGACATGGCACGGTATCGCCAGCGGGCGGAGCCTCGGAGACCGCAGCGGGGGCAGGCGCGGGCTGCGACGGTGCAGGCGCGGGCGCGGGCTCGGGAGCCGGCTCGGCGGCGGGAGGCGCCACAGAGGCCTCGTAGGACGCTGCATCACCCTGCTGCGTCGCGGCGAACTGGAGGTTCTTCTGCGGCGCGGGGGCCGGCACCGAGGCAGCGGCCGCCGGCGGCGGCGCGGAGAAGTCCTTCGGCGCCTGATCACGTGGAAGCTCAGCCCCGCAACCGAGGCAGAACTTGTAGTGATCCTGGTTTTCCTTGCTGCATCTCGCACAGACGATCACTGCAGCCTCCTGTCGGAAAGGGCCCCCGGGGCCTCGCTGCGGGCGCCCGAGCATAATGCCCGGCCGCTCGGGCGGTCAACAACACGCCGAGGCAACCGGCCGTCGCGTGCTTGTGGTCTTGTCGTTGTGGCGCTCATGTCAGGCCGTCATTTCCACTCGCATGAGTTGCTTGCCGAGGAAGATGTAGTCGCCGTGCGCGAGAGGCGCCGTGTCGGCGACGCGCACGTAGGTGCCGTTCTTCGACTCGTCGTCGATCAGCTCGTAGTTGCCACCCGACATCTCGACGCGCGCGTGGGACCCGGACATGTAGACGTCGAGCGGGAAGTTGATGTCGCACTCCTCGCGACCGATGCTGGCCGTGGCGCCGGCGGCGCAGAAAACAAGCCCCTCGCCGCCGCCCGCCAGGATCTGTACCAGCCTGTACGTGATGTCCTTGCGCGGTGATGAGTAGAAGAAGGTCTGGTCGGGCTCCGGACCGCTGGTGTCCGCGGGCGCCGCGTCGAGCCGGAACAGCTGCTCACCGCACAGGAACGTCTCGCCGACCTGCAGCGTGACGCGATCCTTCACGCGCACGTAGACGCCGTTGAGGCTGCCCTCGTCCTTCACTATCAGCGTGCCAGACGCGTCGTAGACGAAGTTGGCGTGTCGAGGACTGAGCCACGGATCTTCTGGGAAGAGGATCTGACCGTCCTCGCGGCCGGCGACATGCTCGGTGCCTTGCAGCATGTAGCTCAGCCCCGCGACGCCGGAGTCACCGCGGATCAGGATCAGCCGCGCCTTGCCAGGCGTCTGCATGCTGCCGAAGTAGTCGGTCTGTAGATCCACCACCTCCTGCGGCACCGCCGCACCGCACGTGCCGCAGAACTTGTGACCCGATGCGACGCCCGATGAGCACTCGCGACAGACATAGTTACGTGCTTGCTCCATCAATTCTTCCTTGGTCAGTTGGTGGCTAACTGCAGGTGGCGCAACGGCAGGTTCGGGCGGGGAAGCTTCTTCGGCGGGAGCCTGCGCAGCGACGGTGGGTGCACCACTGGTGACCAGCGCAAGCGTTCCATTGCAGGAAGGACACGTGGGCGTGCCCATCGGGCTGTAGTAATCGCACTCCCCGCAGGCGATCCCGATTTCGACATCCGTTGAAGACACGCCTGTCCTGTCACCCCTCACAGTCCGCAACCGGCGCGGAATCTCGGGCGTAATTAGTAGTTGAATGCGGCAGTCGCCGTCAATTCGCAGATGACAGGAGTGCCCTCAGATCGGCATCGAGCGAGCCGTCAGATGAGAGCTTTCGGGCCGCGGCGGGGTCGACGGCGCTGAGCGCCCGTGCAGCAGAAGCACGGACATGCGGGCTTTTGTCGCGCAATACGGCGCTCCGGAGCGGTTCCACGGCCGCCGAGTGCCCCGCATGGGCCAGGGCCGTCGCCGCCTCCTCGCGCACGAAGGCATAGGGATCGTCGAGCAGGCGCCCCGCCAAGACCGTCCGCGCGTCCGCGTCTGTGGCCACCACGCGCGCCAGGATTCGCACGGCGGCCCTGCGCTGCGACCAGCTTGGCGCCGTTTCGGCGAGCTCCCGGAGCCGCTCGAGCACGGGCCCGGAATGCGGGGTCGCGCCATCCGCGATCGAGGACAGGGCGGCCTGGACGACCTCGCCGACATCGTCGCGGAGCCCGGCCAGCACCGCGTCGGGCAGCTGCGGAGCGTCGGCACCGGACAGCGCGCGCAGCGCACGCGCGCGGATCGCGGGCTCGGGGTGGGTCGCCAGCTCGGATAGCGGCGCCACCAGGACGGCGACGAGCTCGCCCCGGAGAGAGGGCGAGAGCTGCGGCGACTCCAGCACGGAGAGCACCGCCCGGACCGACTCGACCGGCCCGGAGAGGGCCGCGCTGCCGGCGCCCGACATCGCCCCCAGCAGCCCCCGGGGCAGCGGCGACGGCAGGCTGCCGTGACCGCCTACGACGAGACGATCGGTGAGCCAGCGCAGCTGTGCGCGCGGGCGCGGCGCCGGCAACCGGGCGACCGTGGGCGCGGTGGCCTCGGAGAGCGAGCGGGAGAGCGCCGTGAGCGCAGCAACACGCAGCTGGGCATCGGGCACGAACACTGCGGAGGCGAGCACTTCGATCGCGCGCTGCGACGGAATGAAGCCAAGCGCGGATGCCGCCGCCACCGCCTCGGGGCCAGTGCGCACGCGCAGCGCGCTGCCCAGCCTCGCGACGTCCGACTCCGACCGCAGCAGTCCGAGCGTGAGTGCGGCGCAACCGCGTACGAAGCCGCTGCGGTCGGACTCGAGCAGGCGCCGCGCCAAGGCGTCGCCGCCGTGACCGCCGATGAACCCGAGACCGAGGATGGCGTAGCCGCGCACCGTGGGCGTCGAGCTCGTGAGCAGCCGGCGCAGCTCGGTCGCCGCGGCCTGCCCTCCAGCGCGCGCGAGACCCCAGGTGGCGGCGGCTCGCAGCCGGCGCTGCGAGCCCGATGCGAGCTCGGCGAGGCGACCGACGAGCGCGGGTGTGGCAACCGCCGCGGCGGCGCGCAGGGCGCGCAGGCGCACCTCCATCGGGCCGGCCTGCTCGGCCGCGCGCAACAGCGGGGCGGCGGCGTGGCTGTTGCCGAGGTACCCGAGGATGTCGATCGCGACGCGACGCTGCGCGGGGTCTTCGTCGGCAAGCGCCTCCAGCAGCGGCTTGACCGCGCGACGACCAATGTCCACCAGCGCCTGACGCGCCGCGACCGCAGCGAGCCCGTCTCCGCGCGAACGGTAGACCAGTGGCCGCGCATGCGCATCGTAGAGCTCGACCAGCGCACGCCTGAAGACCGGCCGGTGATGGTGTCCGAGCGCCAGCGGCAGCAGCTCCTGCTCGAGCGACGACAGCCCATGGTGTGCGACGCCGAGCTGGATCGCGGAGCGCGCCGCGCGCATGACGAGCTCCCCGTCAGGCGCCGTCCTGATGACGATGCGCAGCAGACGGTCGGCTCGCTGCGGCTCGCCGGCCGCCAGGTACAGCTCCGCAAGGTCGAAGTGCACTGCGAAGAGCCGCGGCTCGAGCTCCACTGCACGCTCGTAGCTGCGAATCGCGTCGGCGGTGCTCTGCCGTCCGCGGTACAGGTCCCCGAGGCGGCGATGGGCGATCGCATCAGAGGGATTGAGCTCGACGGCGCGCCTGGCGTACTCGACCGCGTCGGTGTCGCGATAGAGCGACAGCGCGTGCTTGGCCATGCGCGCGAGGTAGTCCTTCGTACCCGCGGGGTCGGCCTGTGCAAGCCGCTTGAGCACGTCGATCGCGCCGGCGATGTCACCGCGACCGGCCAGCGAGCGCTCGAGCGCCAGCAGCGTCTCGACATCCTGGGGCGACAGCTCGACCACGCGGGCGAGCACGGCGTCGGCGGCACGCGCGTAGCGCTGATCGCCGGCGGTACGCCCGCGGCGGCGACGCTTCGCCAGCCGCGCGTAGCCCTCGGCCAGAAAGCGCCCGGCCTCGAGGTCGGGGTTGTCGACCGGGATCACGCCGCGCCGGGCCGACCACCCAAACGCCCGCTCGAAGTGTGAGAGCTTGGACTCGAGTTCACCGCGACCGTGCCATATGTCGACGATGTGACGCCGCGCTTCACGCCGCAGCGAGCGGTCGTCGCCCGAGAGCTCGAGTACGCGCTGCCACTGCTCCACCGCCTGCACGCCACGGTGCGCGCGTTCGAGGGCCTCCGCCAGCCCGCGCACGTAAGCAAGGGCCTGGGGCCGACGCTTGACCGCCTCGGTGTAGGCCGCGAGCGCCTCGACGATCAGGTCGTGCTCCAAGTAGACGCCGCCGAGTGTCGCGTGCGCACGGGCACGGTCGCGGTCGACCTGCACGATGCGCTTCCAGCTCACGCGCGCGCCCTGGCTGTCACCGTGCGACTGGAGATGCTCACCGAGCACCACGAGGTGAGAGGGCTCACGCGGCTCGAGTCGCACGAGGGTTCGCAGCGCGCGGGTCGCGAGCGCCACCTCAGTCCAGCGCTCGTAGAGCGCGTAGGCACCGCGGTGATAGCCCACGTCGCGCCGGAACCGGCGTGCGCCGGCGGCGAGCTGCTTCAGCGCCTCCGGCCGCCGCGCCGACTCCATGAGCAGCTGCGCGAGTGCGAGCACGTGACGCGGCTCGCGCGGGGCCGCCTTCACGAGTGCCCGGTGCGCGGCGACGAGCTCGGCCGCGTCACCCTGCCGCGACAGGATCCGGATCAGGCGCAGGTGCGTGTCCTCGTCGCGCGCCCGACGCTTCAGCGCGCGACGATAGGCGGCAACCGCCGCGTCGGGCTGCCCGAGCTCCTCGCTGAGCCGACCGATCAGCGCCTGCATGGCAAAGCCATCGCCGCCGCGCTCGACCAGCGCCTCCGCGTAGGTAGCGAGACTGCCGGCCTGGCGATGGGCGGCGACGAGCAGCTCGCGGATCTCGTGTCGCAGCCCGGGACGTGCACCCGCGGCCGCCTCTGCGCGGTCGAGCGTCTCGATGGCCGCCCCGGGATCGCCCGCCGCACTCTGGGCGCGCGCGAGCTCGACGAGGACGGGCGCGAGCACCCGCGTGTCTCCGTGCAGCGAACGCAGAACGCGCTGATACTCCGCGACCGCGCGCGCATGCTCGCCGTGGGCGCCGAGGGCCTGGGCCATGGCGGTGCGCGCATGGATGCTCCCCTTGCCGCGCACCGCGACGCGGTCGAAGTAGCCCCGGGCCGCGTCGAAGTCTTGCTGAGCGAGCGCCATGTCGGCCAGCTCCTGCAACAGCATGCCGAGCTCGGTGCCCTTGACCAGGCCGAGGGCGGTCTCGAGCAGCGCGCGGGCCTCGGGCAGTCGGTCCTGACCCCGGGCGAGCTCGGCGAGGGCCCGCAGCGGCGCGGGGCTCTTGGGGGCGAGCTGCATGGCTGCGCGGAACGCCGCCTCGGCCTCTGCCGGTCGCTGACGCGCCGCCTCGACGTGACCGAGCAATGCCGACGCGGCGGCACCCCGCCTGTCCGGGCCGACCATCGCGCGCAGCTCGTCCGCCAGCTTGTCGAGTCCGCGGTCACGCGCGCGCCGTAGCTCGAACAGGCGCTCGCGGGCGAAGCGCTGCCCGGGATCGCGCAGGAGGATCTTGAGATAGCGTGCCGCGAGCACCGCAGGTCGGTCCGCCGAAGCCGGCCGCGGACGGGTCGCCTTCTTCTTCGCCGGTCTGTTGCCGGGCGCCTTGGGCCGAGTCAGCGCCCAGTCATCCGCCCGCGCGGTCGGACCACCCCCTCCTAGGAGCAGACCGAGAACGAGCACAGCTGAACTGCAGGTCCTGAGCACCACCGTTAAGATAGCTCGAAACCCGACGCGTACGCCCCCCGCGGTTGTCGGCGGGTGCGGAAGCTGCAAGGCTCGCCGCCATGTTCGCCGCCGGCGCCCTCGTGGAGCAGATCCCTGGCCGCAAGTATTGCGGATCATTGAAGTTTTTCGAACTGCGGCCAAAGCCGCCGCTGCCGCGCCCCGCCACGCTGACGCGCATGGGTCACGAGCTGCCCGATGGGGTGCGCCCGGCGCTGCGCCTGCCGCGGTCTGCGATGGTCTCGGCGGCCGGTCCGCTGCGCGGCGACGCGGCGAGCGATGCGATGCGCGACGCGCTGACCGACGCTGCGCGGCGCCTGCGGGCGTGCGCACTGGTCATCCCGACGCCGGCGGACCTGACCCCGGGCGCGCGCAGCCAAGAGCTGCTGGCGCGCTACGTCGAGGCGCTGCCGCGGGTGGACGAGCAACACCTGGTCTGGGCTCCGCGCGGCGCGTGGGAGCCGGAGGACAAGGCGCGGCTGTGCGAGCAGCTGGGGCTGGTCTGCGCGTTCGACCCGCTGCACGAGCCGCGCCCCCCGGGGCCGATCGTGTACGCGACACTGCAAGCCCTCGGCTACCAGACGAGCTTCTCGAGCGCGACGTTGGAGGAGGTTGTCGATGCCATCCACGCGGCGCCGTTCGAGCAGGCGTTCGTGAGCGTCGACTCCCCCCGCTCGTTCAAGCAGGCGCTCCTGCTGCAGCAGCTGGCCGATGCCGTGGACGCATGACGACGTGGCCCGCGCTATCGGGCTGCCGCATTCAGCGCATCGATAGCCCCGCGGAAGATCTGCTCACCATCACACTCGGACGCCGCGACCTGCGCACCACGCTGGTGGTGGTGCTGTCGGGGGCGGGCGCGGGCGTCGGGCTGTGCGAGCAGCGGCCGCGGGGCCGGGCGGCGGACGCGTTCGTGCAGCGCCTGCGCAAGCACCTCGGCGGAGCACGGGTAGAGCTGGCGGGCGTGCCGATGCCAGGTGCGGTCAGGCTGTCGGTCTCGACCCGCGATGGCCCGCGCGCGATCGACTTCACCCTGCGTCGCGACGCTGGCAACGTGGTGGTCAGCGGCCCGGACGGCGGAGTGCTCTTCGGTCTGCGTCCGCTCGACGACCCGGATGACGATGCTCGCTCGCCAGTCGAGATCCCCGGCGACCTGGAGCAGCTGAGGGCGGCCGGGCCGGGGCTCGTGGAGACCCATGGGCAGCGCGCCCTGGGCGACGAGCAGCGCCCGCTCGAGCGCGCGATCGCGCGGCGCATCAAGTCGCTCGGCCGGCGGCTGTCGGCGATCGAGGGCGACGCACGTCGGGCGGACGACGTGGGCCGACTGCGGGCCGACGCCGCCCTGTTACTGTCCCACCTGCACGCGATCGATGCCAACGCGGACGAGGCGACTGTCGTCGACCATGCGGACGGTGAGGCCCGCGAGGTGACGCTGCGCTTCGAGCGCGGCCTGGGCCCGAAGCAACAGGCGGAGGCCTGGTTCAAGCGGGCACGCCGAATGGAGCGGGGGGCCGCGATCGCCGCGGACCGCCGCAACCAGACGCTCGAGACAATCGCCTCCCTGGAGGCCCTGCGGGCGGAGGTGCGGGCGGTGGACGAGGCGCCGCAGCTCGACGCCCTGCGGGAACGGGCCCGGTCCCTCGGCATCGGGCGGGAGGCATCAGCGGGCGGCGGGTCCCGGCAGCCTGCGACGCGGCGGGCCTACCGCGAGTACATGTCCGCCGACGGCCATGCTGTCCTCGTCGGGCGTGGTGCACGCGACAACGACGAGCTGACCGTGAAGGTTGCCCGCCCGCACGACCTGTTTCTGCACGCGCGGGGAACCGCCGGCGCCCACGTGATCGTGCGCCTCGACCGGGGCGAGACCTGCCCGTCCGAGGTGCTCGTGGACGCGGCGACCCTGGCTGCACACTTCAGCGGTCAGCGGGGGGACACGGTGGCGGAGGTCGCCTACACGCCGCGACGACATGTGCGCAAGCCGAGGGGCTCGGCGGCCGGCAGCGTGACGGTGCAGTCCGAGCGGGTGCTGCAGCTGCGCAGCGAGCCCGAGCGCCTGGCGCGACTGCTGGCGAGCATCAAGGCGTAGCCGGGTCCGCATCGCACTGCCGCCGGAGGTACGTCCTGTCCGGGGGGGCGACTACGGGGCCAGCGTGGTCGGGAGACGGAAAGCACACCGCCGTCGACAGAAGTGTCGACGGCGGGGTCCATGGCCGCGCTTGAAGAAGATTCCGGAGAGACTACGTGGTGGATGGGCCGACTGGCGTCGGTTCGAGAAAACTCGCTGCTTTCACGACCGGTGCCGACTCATCCATCCGAACCGGGGCCGTCGAGACCGGAGGCTCCTGCTTGGCAGCCTTCGGCTCCGACTTCTTTGGGCTCACCTTGGCGACCTTCTTGGCCGAGCCCTTCTTCTTTGCAGGTTGAGATGCGCTGATCTCACCTACTTTTTTTTTTGGCCTTCTTCTTGGTCGCCTTCTTCTTCTTCTTCTTGGCGGCCTTCTTCTTCTTCTTGGCCGGCTTCTTCTTCTTGGCGGCCTTCTTCTTCTTCTTGCCAGCCTTCTTCTTCTTCTTGCCGGCCTTCTTCTTCTTCTTGCCGGCCTTCTTCTTCTTCTTGGCTGGCTTCTTCTTCTTGGCGGCCTTCTTCTTCTTCTTGGCCGGCTTCTTCTTCTTGGCGGCCTTTCTCTTGGTCGCCTTCTTCTTAGTGGCCTTCTTCTTTACGGCCTTCTTCTTAGCCTTTTTCTTGGTGGCCTTTTTCTTAGCGGCCTTCTTCTTCGCTGCCATGCGGACCCTCCTATGGTCGTAGGATGAAGGTAACCTATTGTAGTGTGTTGCTACGTGTCAAGGTTACCAACACATAAGTTATACCTAACTTATTAGTCTTTGACTGATCACTGAGCATAATAGCCCATAAGCCCGCGGAATTGCAAAACTATCGGAATCAGGGGCGATACCGAACTCCTGCAGCCGGGGCAAAATCCACCAGATTCGTGGATCGTTGACACGAGAAAGAGCCGGACCTAACGTCGGCGGCGGCTCAGGCAGGGCCCAATGGATCACGCTAGCTCCGGAACACAACGCCATGAAAAGCCACTTGATCACCCTTCTAATCCCCGCCCTCACCTTCATCAGCCTCGCGTCCATCGGCTGCGGCTACTCCGAGGAGGAGATGCAGATGGAGCGCGACCGGGTCACGCAGCTGAATGCGACCCTCGGTGAGCTCGAGGAGAACCACCGCGCGCTTGAGGGCCGCTTCAAGGCGGTTGCCGCCGAGAACGCCAAGCTGAACGCCCAGCTCCAGTCCATGGGTCTCGACGCGCAGGACTCCAAGCGCCGCCAGGAGGAGATGCAGCTCCTGATCGCGCAGCTGCAGGAGAAAGAGAAGCAGGCCCAGCAGCGCCTCCAGACCTTCCGCAACATGCTGGAACGCTTCAACAAGATGATCGCCAGCGGCAAACTCAGGGTTCGCATCGTGCGCAATCGGATGGTGGTGGAGCTGGCCGAGAACATCCTGTTCGACTCGGGCAAGGCCGACCTCAAGGAGGAGGGCGAGGTAGCCCTCCAGGAGGTCGCGGCCGTGCTCAAGGAGATCGACGGGCGCGACTTCCAGATCGCGGGCCACACCGACAACATCCCGATAAAGAGCCGAAAATTCCCGTCGAATTGGCATCTTTCGACAACCCGCGCAGTGACCGTCACGCGCTTTCTGGCGGAGAGCGGCGTGGACATCACGCGGCTGTCGGCGGCCGGCCATGCGGAGACCCAGCCGGTTGCGTCCAATGATGAGGACACCGGGCGGGCGCAGAATCGGCGTATCGAGATCGTGCTGATGCCGAACCTCGACGAGCTGCCGGACCTGTCCTCGCTCGAGGGCCCCGCCAGCTGACGCTGCCGGTCCGATCTCGGACAGACCGAATGTAGCCGAATGTGGGACCCCCGTTGACCGGGTTCCGGCCCGTGACCTATGCTGCGGTCCGACGCCGTCTCCGATCTCGACCACCGACGTGTCCCCATACGGGGTTAGGCGGCGGGAACGGAGCAGGGGTGTTCAGGCCCCCGGTGGCTACGTGCACCCCCTGTAATTTTCTCACTCATTTCCACAGGGAGTGCGCGATGCAAGCCCCCAAGCAGCAGCAGATATTCAAGGTAGGCGACAAGGCCGTCTATCCAGCACAAGGCGTGGCCGAGGTCATCTCGATCGACGAGAAGGACATCGCCGGTCAGCGCCAGACGTTCTACGTGCTGAGGATCCTCGATACCAACCGCAAGATCATGGTGCCGGTCAGCAACGCCAAGACGGTCGGCCTCAGGCGGCCGATCGACGAGGGCGGGGTCAAGGAGATCTTCGCGATCCTCAAAGAGACCGACATCGTTTTCGACAACCAGACCTGGAACCGCCGCTACCGGGGTTTCATGGACAAGATCAAGACGGGCTCCGTGTTCGACGTCGCCGAGGTCATGCGTGACCTCTATAGGCTGCGGGCAGAGAAGTCGCTCTCCTTCGGCGAACGCCGAATGCTGGAGACGGCGCGTGGCCTGATCGTCAAGGAGATCGCGGTCACCCGCGACAACAGCGAGGACACGGTCCAGGCGGAGATCGAAGAGATCTTCGACGACGCCAACTAGCGCCGCTCCGGGGGCGCCCACGTCCGGGTCGCACGTGCAGTATCGCGACACCGGCCCGCAGGGGCCCCAGCCGATCCCTCACGGGATGGCAGACGGATTCATGCGTGACGTTGGCAGGACCGACAGGCCCGCTTGGGCCGCAACGGACCCGGCGTACCGGTAGACGCGTACCGGCCGCCCCATCGCAGGCGAGCATCGCCTTCCCGACAACAGCTTTCCCCCCACAGGACTGATGTCTAGCAACACACTGCTAATCAACGTGGACATCGCCGAGACTCGAGTCGCACTCATCGAGTCGGGCAGTGTCACAGAACTCTTTCTCGAGCGCTCCCACGAGCGCAGCCCGGTCGGCAACATCTACCTGGGCAAGGTCACGCGCGTGCTGCCAGGCATGCAGGCCGCGTTCATCGACATCGGCCTCGATCGGGCCGCCTTCCTGCACGTCGAGGACGTCGTGCCGCAGGAGGACATGAACCACCTGCTGAACGTCGACCGTGAGGAGGCCGACGAGGCCGACGAGGCCGACGACGCCGACGACGCGTCTGCCAATGGCAAGGGCAAGGCCAAGGCCAAGGCCAAGGCCAAGGCCACTGGCCGCAGCAAGGTCACGCGCGCCACTCCCATCCGTGACGTGCTCAAGGAGGGGCAATCGCTCATGGTGCAGGTCTCGAAGGGACCGATCGGCACCAAGGGCGCGCGCGTCACCAGCCACGTCTCGATGCCGGGGCGCTACGTCGTCTACCTCCCGACGGTCGAGCACATCGGTATCTCGAAGCGCATCGGCAACGAGAAGGAGCGGCGGCGCCTCAAGGAGTCGATCGAGGCGTTCAAGCCGCCGCGCGGCGGCTTCATCGTGCGGACCGTCGCCACCGGCCTGACGAAGAAGCACATCAAGGCCGACGTCGGCTACCTCGTCCACCAGTGGGACAAGGTCGGCAAGCGAATGAACAACGTGAAGAAAGCACCGGCACAGGTGTACGAGGACCTCGACATCATCCTGCGTGCCGCGCGCGATCACTTCACGGAGGAGGTCGGCAAGATCATCATCGACTCGCCGACCGAGTACGAGCGGCTCAAAGAGTTCCTCGGTGTCTTCCTGCCCGAGCGGGCCGACGACGTGGAGCTCTACACCGGGCGCGACCCGGTGTTCGACGAGTACGGCGTCGAGGATGAGATCTCGCGGGCGCTGGCGCGCAAGGTGCCCCTCGCGTCCGGCGGCTACCTGATCATCGATCAGGCGGAGGCGCTGACCGCCATCGACGTCAACACCGGTCGCTTCACCGGCAAGGGCAAGGGTCTCGAGGAGACGATCCTGCTGACCAACCTCGAGGCCGTCCAGGAGATCGCCTACCAGCTACGCTTCCGCAACATCGGCGGGCTGCTCGTGCTGGACTTCATCGACATGGAGCGAGCGGGCAACCGCGACAAGGTCTACAAGAAGCTCGTCGCCGCACTGAAGAAGGACCGCGCAACGACGACCGTGACGCGCGTCAGCGAGCTGGGGCTCATCGAGATGACCCGCAAACGCACGCGCGAGTCGCTGGGGCGCACACTCTACGAGCCGTGCTTCTACTGCGACGGGACAGGGGAGCTGCAGTCGAAGGCCACGATCTGCCACGAGATCATCAGGCAGATCCGCCGTGAGAAGGAGGGGCTGGCCGGCTACAAGATCGTGGTCAATGCGCACCCCGCCATCTGCGACATGCTCAAGCGCGAGCACAAGAAGTCCCTGGAGGAGGCATCGAATCTCTTCCAGCGCCAGGTGACCGTGCGCCCCCATCGCGAGTACCACCTGGAGCAGTACGACCTGAAGGGGAACTGAAGTGGGCGAACAGCGCACCGAAAGCCGCCTCACGGTCAACAAGGAGTTCGACTCCTTCGACGCGTTCGTCCGCGAGTACATCACGAACGTCTCGCGCACCGGAGCGTTCGTACGGCGTGACGATCCGCTGCCGGTCGGGACCGAAGTGGAGCTGAAGTTCACCGTCATCATGGACGGCATCGAGACGATCGAGGGAATCGGTCGCGTGGTACGCGTGCAGGACGACCCGCGGGGCATGGGGGTCGTGTTCACCAAGGTCAGCCAGTACTCACAGCACCTGCTCGAGCGCATGCTGACCGCGAGGGAGCCGTGAACACGGCCGGCTGGTCGCGGCGAGACGGGCCGGCCCTGTCACAGCTCAGCGACGCCGATCTGGAGCGCGAGGCCCAGCGCAGGCGGCGCGCGCGGCGTGGGCAGTCCGAGGCGCCGGCGCCACGTGACAAGCGCCAGGTGGCGCAGTGGTTGGCCAACCTCGAGCTGTCGCAGAGGGCCTCACGCGCGGAGGTCGAAGAGGCCTACGAGAAGCTCGTCGCGAAGTATGGCGCGGCCGGCGAGGACTCCAAGGGGCCCAGGAAGAAGGCGTCCGACAAGCTCGTCGCGTCGCTGGGTGAGGCGTACCGCGGGCTGCTCGACTACTTCGAGCGCTAGCACCCCGCGCCAGCCGGCCAACCGCCCGACGGCTAGCCGCCAGCGACGTCGAGGTAGTTGGCCACGATGAGGTGCTTGAGGGAGGCGGCGATCTTCACGTCGTCCATGTCGCAACGATTGAAGACGGCCTCGAGCTGCGGCTGGTGCATCGCGACCTGGAAGACGTCGAGCTGCTCCGAGGTGAGGTCGCTGAGCTTGGCGCCGAGCGGCTTGGGCACGCTGATCGCGGTGGTCATCGCCGGAAGGTCGTGTCGTGCGACCTCGTCGATGATGCGCATGCCCTCCATGAGCACAGCCTCCGCGCTCAACTCCACCTCGCGCGCCAGCTCACCCTCCTCGGCTGGCTCGAGATAGAAGCTGCCGTGGCGCCACGCCAGGATGCGATAGACGGCCTTCTCTGAGGCCAGGATGCCGTCGTCGTTGACGCTCGCTGACACGATCTTGCCGGTGTCGAGGCACACGCGACCCTCGTCCGTGTCGGTCTTGATGACGAGCGTGCCCGTCTTGCGCGACGAGGAGAACAGCTGCAGTAGGTCCGGCAACGGCACGTCGTCGATCGCACCGGACATGCTGCGCACCTGGTTGCCGCGCCGATGCTCGGCGACCTCCTGCAAGCGCTGGGAGGACTCCTGCTGCGTGACGCTCGGGCTGCTGTGCTCGGCGTCGACGACCTTGATGATGCTCGTGCCGATCAGGACGCGGTCGCCATCCGACAGCTCCATCGTCTTGACGCGCTCACCGTTGACGAACGTCCCGTTGGTCGACCCGAGGTCGTGGATCGTGATGCGCTCGCCGTCGACGACGATGCGCGCATGCTTGCGCGACACCATGTCCTCGACCAGGACCATGTCGAGGTCGCTGGAGCGACCCACGATGATCTCGGCCGTCTCGGGCAGAGGGAATTCTCCCCCCTGGTACTTCCCCGAGATGAAGCGCATGGCATAGTTTTTCATGAATTACTTGGTTCGATGAACCGGCCGGGAGGTCTCGCGAATGGCGGAAAAACCCTTTGCCTTCGGGTACTCGCGGGACTGTTAAGGTAGGGTTTTCCGGGGCCCCGGGTCAAGTCCGGCAACTGCGATGCAGCCAAACCTTCGCGCGCGTCGGCATGTCGTTCGTGCCCTGATTTCACTAGCGGTATGGATGGCGGCGACGACGGCCGCGGGACAGATCGCGGACCCGTCCCTGCGTTGGTACCGAGTGCGCACCCCGCACTTCGACGTGCACTACCACCAGCCGCTGGGGCCGATCGCACAGCGCACCGCCAGAATCGCGGAAAGCGTTCACGACACCCTGACCCGAGGGCTGGGTTTTGTGTCAGGAAAGCACGTACATATCGTACTGAGCGACATCACGGACGGCGCCAATGGTTCCGCATCCGTGGCGCCGCGCCCGGTCATCCGGCTGTTCGTGAGCGCGCCCGGGGACATGGCCGCGACCGGCGACTACGACGACTGGATGACGACGCTGCTCACCCACGAGCATGCCCACATCCTGCACATGGGCGAGATCGGCGGGCTGCCAGCGGTGATCAACGCGCTGTTCGGGACGATCTACGCGCCCAACAGCATCCAGCCCTCGTGGTTCATCGAGGGGCTGGCGACCTACCAGGAGTCGAAGCACACGAGCGGCGGCCGCATGCGGGCGACGATGTTCGACATGACGCTGCGCATGGATGCGCTCGAGGACCGGCTGCCAACGCTGGCGCAGCTCTCGAATGACCCGACGCGCTTCCCGCATGCCCAGCTGCGCTACCTCTACGGCTCGCGCTTCGTCGCGTTCATCGCCGAGCGGCACGGCGACGCCGCGCTGACGCGGATGGGCCGCGAGTATGGGCGACAGGCCATCCCGTTCGGCCTCAATCGCATCGCCAAGCGGGCGACCGGCCACACCCTCGACGAGCTCTACGCACAGTTCATCGAAGCAACGCGGGCGCGCTACCGGAAACAGCAGCAGGCCATCGCAGCCGGTGGACTGCGCGAGGGCATGCCACTCATCCCCTTCAGCGACACGACGCGCTCACCGCGACACTTGCCCGGTGGGCGACTCGTCTACTTCGTCAGCGATGGCCACAGCCGTGGTCAGGTGCGCGCAGTGGGCGGCCATGAGGTCGTCCGCACGCGCACGGCGACGCTCGCCCCACACCCGGACGGCCGACACCTCGTGGTGAGCATGACGGCGCCCCACCGGGACCTGTACAGCTTCCACGAGCTGTTCCTGCACGACCTCGTAACCGACGAGCGCACGCAGCTGACCCACGGAATGCGCGCACGCGAACCCGATGTCTCGCCGGACGGGGGACGGGTCACCTTCGTCACGCAGGGTGGCGGTACGTCGCACCTGGAGGTCGCCCAGCTGCGCGACGTCGAGGGCACGCGCAGACGGCTGGTGACGAGCCCCGCACGCGGCCAGGTCTACACCCCACGCTTCTCGCCCGATGGGAGACGCATCGCATGCAGCATCTGGCGCGAGGGCGGCTACCGCGACATCGCGCTCGTCGACGTGGACACCGGTCGCGTGCGCCTCGTCACGCACGACCGCGCGATGGATCGTGGGCCAGCGTTCCACCCCGACGGCCGCTACCTCTACTTCTCGTCCGACCGCAGCGGCGTCGCCAACATCTACCGCCACGACCTCGAGACGGACGACGTCGTGCAGATCACAAACGTGCTTGGCGGTGCTTACCAGCCCGACGTGCATCCCGACGGCAAGAGCCTCGTCTACGTCGCGTTCAGGAGCCGCGGCTACGGAATCGAGCGCATCGCACTCGACGATACAATTCAGGCGCCGGCTGCGCCCTACGTCGACACCCGACCGGTGCGCGCCGAGGTGGGCGCAGGTCCGGTCTACCCGCAGCAGCCCTACAGTCCGCTGCCGACGCTCCCTCCCGAGAGCTACCGCATCCACTACCAGCCCGGGGCGTTTGGGCCCGAGCTGGGATTGAGCGTCGTCGGCAACGACGTGCTGCGCTTCCACAGCTATGCGCTCAGCGCCGCGGTTGCGCTCGAGGCGGGGGAGACGAGTGCGAACCTCGGCTACAGCTACACACGCTGGCGGCTGAGGCCGACGCTCCGACTGTTCCGCAACGTCTCACCCCGCAGCGACCTGATCGTCGCAGGGCGACGCCGCAGCTGGGTCGAGCTGAGCACCGGCGGCAGCCTCGGCGCGAGCTACACAGTACCGGGGCTGTTCGATCGCCAGGCGCTCTCGCTCAGCTACACGCTGCGCGATGTGGACAAGGCCGAGCCCTTCGGCGGCGAGCTTGACCCCAACGACCCGCCACCGCAGATCCCGCGGCTCGGTGTCGCGCCGAGCGCCAACCTGAGCTGGAGCTACTCGGACACCGTGCAGACGACCTACGACATCAGCCGCTCGTCGGGCCGCCGCATCGGCATCGGCATCTCGGTGGTCGATCCGATCATGGGGCGCGAGGCGAGCTGGGTGCGGCTGACCGGGAGCATCCGGCAGTACCTGCGCGTACCGTTCACCGCCCACCACGTGATCGCCGTCCGCTACGGCATCGGACAGGGCGGGGGCGACGCCCGGCACCGCGCGCGTTTCAGCATCGGTGGCTTCCCCGACGTGGTGCCACTCGACACGCTGGAGGACCTGCTGACGCTCGGCCACGAGACACGCTTCGGCGGCGCTGCCCTGCGCGGCTTCCCGTGGGCGTACCGCAGCGGTAGCCAGCTCCATCTGGCGCAGCTCGAGTATCGCTTCCCGCTGTTCCGCCCCGAGTGGGGTATCAGCACCCTGCCCGTCTATCTGCGCAGGCTCGACGCGCTCGTCTTCGGCGATGCGGGCGATGCGTTCGATGGGTCCTTCGACGCCGACAACCTGGGAGCCGGCGTGGGAGGCGAGCTGTTCGCGCGCCTCGTGCTCACCTACCGCGTCCCGATGTCGCTGCGCCTGGGAGCAGCCCGCGGGCTCACGCCGGGCGGCGTCACGCAGTACTACATGACACTCGGCTCGGCCTTCTAGCGCGGCCGCTCAGACCTCGAGGATATCGTCTTCCTTCTTGGAAACGATGCCGTCGATGCCTGTGATCGCCTGCTGCACGATCTCGTCGACCTTCTTCTTGGCGCGCTCGGCGTCGTCCTCGCTGACCTCCTTGTCAGACTTGAGGCTGTCGATCAGGTCGTTGGCATCGCGCCGGGCGTGCCGGACGGTGACCTTGATCTCCTCACCCGCGGCGCGGGCGACCTTCACGAGCTCCTTGCGTCGCTCCTCGGTCAGCGGCGGCAGGGGCAGGCGGATCAGCTCACCGTCGTTCTGCGGGTTGAGTCCCAGCGGCGAGGTCACGATAGCCTTCTCGATCGCCTTGATCTGCGTCTTGTCCCAGGGCTTGACCGTGAGCATGCGCGCCTCGGGAACGTTGACCGACGCCATCTGCGAGATCGGCGTCGCGACCCCGTAGTTGTCGACCTTTATGGAGTCGAGCAGCGAAGGGTGTGCGCGCCCCGTACGGATCCGCGCGAGCTCGCGCTTGAGCGCTTCCTGCGCCTTGCCGTTGGCCGTCTTCAGGTCGTCCAGGATTTCGTCGATCATTTCATTCCTCCGTGGACTTGGCGGGGTCGTCATCCGAGTCGCCGACGATGGTTCCGATCGGCTCGCCCTGCACCACCCGGCTGATGTTACCTCGCTCCGAGAGCGCAAACACCCTGACCGGCAACCCATTGTCGCGGCAGAGCGTCACGGCCGTGGCGTCCATGACGCCGAGGTGAGCCTGGATGAAGTGGTCGTAGCTGACCCGCTCGAACATCGACGCGTCAGGGTACTTGACCGGATCACGGTCGTAGACGCCCTCCACCTTGGTCGCCTTGCAGAGCATATCGGCCTGGATCTCCATTGCGCGCAGCGCCGCCGCCGTGTCGGTGGAGAAGTAGGGATTACCCGTACCGGCCGCGAATATCACGATACGCCCCCTCTCGAGGTGTCGCACCGCGCGCCGCCGGATGTAGGGCTCGGCGACGCTCTTGATCTCGAGGGCCGACATCAGGCGCGTGGGGACGCCGTGCTTCTCGAGCGCGTCGACCATCGCGATACCGTTGATGACGGTGGCCAGCATGCCCATGTAGTCGGCGCTGGTGCGGTCCATCCCCTGGGCGCTGCCCTTCAGTCCCCGGAAGATGTTGCCACCACCGATGACGAGCCCGAGCTCGGTGCCCAGCGCGTGCACCTCTGCGAGCTCCTCGCTGATCTGATCGATCGTCGCTGGCTCCAGCCCGAAGCCACCGGGCACGCCGCATAGCGCCTCCCCGGAGATCTTCAGAAGGATGCGCTTGTTCTGCAGGGCCATGTTCACCGTCTTCCGGGGGACCAGTCGAGCAGCCCGCGGCGCCCGTGTAAAGCCAAAAGAGCGAGCCCTCGCGGCCGGCGCGCGGACAAAAAAAGGGCGGCGCTTTCGGCGCCGCCCCAGGAGTCGTGCGGGTCAGGAACCCGCGATCGTCGCCGCGACTTCGGAGGCGAGGTCGCCGGACTTCTTTTCGATGCCCTCGCCGAGCTCGTAGCGAACGAAGCGTCTCACGGAGATGCGCTCACCGAGCCTGCCCGTGAGCTCATCCGCAAGCACCTTGATCGTCTTGTCGTTGTCGACGACCGACGCCTGCTCGTCGAGACACACCTCGCCGAGCCACTTGTCGAGCTTGCCCTCGACGATCTTCTCGACCACGTTGGCCGGCTTCTCCTTGCCGGTCTTCGCCGCCTCCTCGGCCAACTGGGCCTGGAAGATCTCCTTCTGCTTGGCGCGGTCATCCTCGGGAACCTCCTCGCGACGCACGAACTGCGCGTTCATCGAGGCGATCTGCAGGCCCACCCCGTCGGCGAACTGCTTGAACTCGTCACCACGCGCGACGAAGTCGGTCTGGCAGTTGATCTCCACCAGCACACCCAGGCGGCTACCCGGGTGGATGTACGCGTGGACCATGCCGTCGGCGGCGATCGCGCCTGCGCGCTTCTCGGCCTTCGCCAGCCCCTTCTTCTTGATCCACTCGAGCGCCTTGGCGTGGTCGCCCTCGCTCTCGCTGAGCGCGGTCTTGCAATCCATGATGCCCGCGCCCGTCTGCTGACGCAGCTGCTTGACCATGTCCATTGTGATGTCAGCCATCGATTCGTCCTTCCTTCACTTACTCGCGGTGTGTGCGGGCGCCCGCGGCTCAGTCCGCTTTCGGCGGCTCGGCGGCGGCGGCGGCGGCGGGCGCCTCGCCCTCGGTCTTGGGCTGACGGCGCGCAAACTGGACAGCCACACCGGCGCTCGCGTCCACGCGCTCGCCCTGCATGAAGTCGCGCCGCTTGGACTGGCCTCCGATGGCCGCCTCTGCGATGGCCTGCGTGACGAGCTTGATGGCGCGGATGGCGTCATCGTTGCCCGGAATGACGTAGTCGATCAGGTCCGGGTTGCAGTTGGTGTCCGTCAGCGCAACGATCGGGATGCCGAGCTTGTTGGCCTCCTTGACCGCGATGTGCTCGTGGTTCGGGTCGATGACGAAGACGGCCGCCGGCTGGCCGGTCATCTCCTTGATGCCGCCCACGAACTTCTGGAGCCGCGCCTGTTCACGCGTCAGGCCCAGCGCCTCCTTCTTGGTCATCGCCTCGAAGGTGCCGTCGGTCGACATCTCCTCGAGCTGACGCAGGCGGTCGATACCGATCTTCATCGTACGGAAGTTGGTCAGCGTGCCGCCGAGCCAGCGGCCCACGACGTGGAACTGACCGGAGCGCTCCGCCTCCTCCGCGATGATCTCCTGGGCCTGTCGCTTGGTGCCGACGAAGAGCACCTGACCGCCTCGGCCGACGACGCCCGACACGAAGCCGAGGGCGCGCCGGAACAGCCCGACCGTCTGGTCGAGGTCGACGATGTGGATGCCGTTGCGGGCACCGTAGATGTAGGGGGCCATCTTCGGGTTCCAGCGGTTGGTCTGGTGGCCGAAGTGCACGCCGGCGTCGATGAGAGCGCGCAGCGGGGGGGTCGGATCCGCGGCGGGCATCGCATCAGCTGCGGTGGCCTCCTCGGGCTGGCTGGTCGTTTCTTCACTCATGGCTCGTCTTCTCCGGTTGTTCTTCCACCCCCCGCGGCCGACGACCCCCCGCCCGTGAGGGTTGGGGAGGCACCCGATCGACCGTGCGAGCCGGGGAGTGTGTTTGATTTCGGGCCCCGAAATTAGGGTCCGGCCACCACGTGGCGGCCCGGCGGTATAACACGCGTGCTGGTGACCGGCCAGGGTTCGGTCCAGCACAGGGTAAGTCACTGATTTTACAGAAATATTCTTGGCCTGCGGGAGGCCCAGCGGCGATGTGGAGATGGCTGCTGACGGGGGGCATGCTAGCGTGCCGGCCATGACGGCCCCCCGCTGCCCGACCTGCGATGTCCGCCTCGCCACCGGCCTCGAAAGCCCGGTATTTCCCTTCTGCAGCCAGCGCTGCAAGTCGGCCGACCTCGGCAACTGGCTGACCGGGCGCTACGTGATCGATGCCGGCGCCGTGGAGGAGGAGTCGGCGTCGCCGGCCGACCTCGGCGACGGCCAGGGTCCCCCGCATGAGTGAGTTCCTCAAGGCATGCCGGGGCGAGCCGACCGCGTACACGCCCATCTGGCTGATGCGACAGGCCGGGCGCTACCAGCCCGAGTACATGGCGATCAAGGCCAAGCACACCTTCATGGAGATGTGCTCGACGCCGGAGCTCGCCACGCAGGTCACGCTGCTACCGGTCAAGCAGATGGAGGTCGACGCCGCCATCCTCTTCGCCGACATCCTGCTGGTGCTCGAGCCGCTCGGCGTGGGCTTCGAGTTCACGGCGTCCGACGGTCCCCGCATCAACACACCGCTGCGTAGCGGCGCGGACATCGACCGCGTGGCCGAGTCGATCGAGGCCGAGCACTCGCTGGGCTACGTGATGGAGGCGATCAAGATGGTGCGCGGCGAGCTCGCCGGCAAGCTGCCGCTGATCGGCTTCGCGGGCGCACCGTTCACGCTGGCGTCCTACATGATCGAGGGCGGCGGCTCGCGGGACTACCTGCACACCAAGGAGCTGATGCTCTCCGACCGCGGCGCCTGGGACGCACTGATGACGAAGCTCTGCACCGCGCTGTCCGACTACCTGCGTGCACAGATCCGCGCCGGCGTGGACGCCATCCAGCTCTTCGACAGCTGGATCGGCTGCCTGTCGCCGACCGACTACGCGACCTACGTGCAGCCGCACATGCGCAGGCTGCTATCGGAGGTCTCCGGTGACGTGCCGGTGATCCACTTCGGCACCGGCAACCCGGCGCTCTATCCCGCCATGCGCGAGACGGGCGGCGACGTCATCGGCATCGACTGGCGCGTCGATCTGGGCACGCAATGGCAGGCGCTCGGCGACGTCGCGGTGATGGGCAACCTGGACCCGGGGGCACTTCTGGCCCCGCGCGACGTGCTGAAAGCGCGCGCCGATGACGTGCTGGCGTCGGCCGCGGGGCGCCCGGGACACATCTTCAACCTCGGCCACGGGCTCTTTCCCCGCGCGGACGTCGACCAGGTGCGCGCGCTTGTCGATCACGTGCACGAAGCCAGCGCCAGGTGACCGGCGGCGGCCTCGACGCCGTGCTGCTGCTCGCCTTCGGCGGCCCCGACGGCATGGCGGACGTCAGGCCCTTCCTCGACAACGTGCTGCGCGGCAAGCCCGTGACGCCGGAGCGCTACGAGGAGGTCGTGCAGCACTACGAGCAGCTCGGCGGGCGCTCGCCGCTGCGCGCGCTGACGCAACAGCAGGCCGATGCGCTCGCGGCCGAGCTGTCGTCACGCGGGCGGGCGGTGCCGATCCACATCGGGATGCGCCACTGGCGGCCGTACATTCGCGAGGCGCTGTCGGCGCTGGCGGACGCGGGCGCGCGACGCGTGGTGGCGCCCATCCTCTCGGCCTTCGACTCGCCCGCGAGCAAGCAGGCCTACGAGGTCACCCTGCGCGAAGAGCTCGAGGCGCTCGGCGACCGCGCTCCGCAGGTGACGACGGTCGCCGGGCTCGGGACGCGCCAGGGCTTCGTCGACGCCAACGCCGCCCGCGTCCGGGACGCCCTCGATGCGCTCGCGCAGCCGGTCGACGGCGTGCACCTCATCTTCACGGCGCACAGCATCCCAGAGGCCGCCGCGCGACGCTCTCCCTACGTGGAGCAGTACGAGCGCTGCGCTCGGCAGGTCGCGAATGCCTGCGGGGCAACGCGATGGACGCTCGCCTACCAGAGTCGCAGCGGCACGCCGCAGACCCCGTGGCTCGGCCCGGACGTCCTCGAGGTGCTGCGCGACCACGCGGCCGCAGGCGGTGGCCCGGTCGTCGTCTCGCCGGTCGGTTTCATCTGCGATCACGTGGAGGTGCTCTACGATCTCGACGTCGAGGCCGCGGCACTCGCGCAGCAGCTGGGCATCGAGATGCGCCGGGCCCAGGCGGCGGCCGCGCACCCCGCCTTCGTCGCGGCGATCGCCGACGCCGTCGAAGAGGTCGCGGCCCGGGCCACTTGACGCACAAAACCGCACATGGCGGCCCCGCGGAGCACCGCAAGGTCGTCACAACGGGTGCCGCTGACGATCTATCCGAGCTAGACTCGAACCCTGGCGCTTCCGGCGACCGGAGGCGACCCGCCACACGATGGACGAGCACGAAGAAGAAGAAGAAGTAGACCCGAAAATCGGTCTTCTACTCAACGATCGCTACCGCATCGTGCGGAAGCTCGGCGAGGGCGGCATGGGGGCCGTCTACGAGGGCAAGCACGAGATGATCAACCGCTCGTTGGCCATCAAGTGTCTGCACCCGCAGTTCATGGCCAACAAGGAGGTCGTCGAGCGCTTCCACCGCGAGGCCAACGCGGCGACCGCGGTCGGCAACGAGCACATCATCGAGGTCACGGACGTCGGCAGCTTCGACGACGGCTCTCCCTTCATCGTGATGGAGAAGCTGGACGGCATCGAGTTCGGAGATCTGCTCGACGAGGTCGGCGGCATCTCCGTGGGCCGCATGGTGCATATCGTCAACCAGGTCTGCGAGGCGCTCCAGGCCGCCCACGACCAGGGCATCGTCCACCGCGACATGAAGCCGGAGAACGTCTTCCTCATCAAGCGAAGCGGCGACGAGGACTTCGTGAAGGTGCTCGACTTCGGTATCTCGAAGATGGCCGAGTCCGCCGAGTCCCTCGGCAACGGCCTGACCAAGACCGGCATGGCGCTCGGCACGCCGTACTACATGCCGCCGGAGCAGGCCCAGGGCGTGCGTGACATCGACCACCGTGCCGACGTCTACGCGTGCGGCGTCATCATGTTCCAGGCACTGACCAACCGCCTGCCGTTCGACGCCGAGAGCTACCCGGCGCTGATGGTGAAGATCATGACCGAGGAGGCGCCGGATGTGAGCCTCTTCCGACGTGATCTGCCCGTAGGCCTCAGCGACGTCGTGATGCGGGCGATGGCCAAGGACCGCGATCGGCGCTTCCAGACCATGAACGATCTGGCGGTGGCGCTGGGACCGTTCTCCCAGGCGCAGGCGGCCGCCGTGATGGTCACCAACCCGCCAGTCTCCCCCCTCGCGAGCACGCAGGCGTCCGGCGAGACGACCCCGTTCGCGTGGACGCAGGGCGAAGCCGCGTCGGGCGCGCCTCCGGCGGGCGGCGGTGCCACGCAGATGGACGCCTTCGACGGCACCCAGGTGCCGACGCGCAGCGATGCCGGGGGCCAGCCCCAGGACGAGCGGCCGATCACAGAGACGCGGGTCGCGTACGACAGCGGCTCGACCTCCAAGGCCCCACTCATCGGGGCGGGCATCATCGCCGCAGCCGTGATCGGTGCCGGACTGATCATCTCGCTGGGCAATCGGCCCGCACCCGCCGCTCCTGCCGTCGATCAGGCGGCCGCGGCGCTGCCGACCGCCGCACCTGTGCCCGCGGCGCTGCCCATGCCCGCCCCGGCGGCACCCTCGCAGCCGGCCGCCAAGCCCACCGAGGTGCAGATCAAGATCGGCGCGACGCCCGACAAGGCGCGTATCTTCATCGGCGAGGTCGAGTTCCCCAACCCGATGGACGCCTGGCGCCCGCGCTCGCTCGACCCGATCCGCATCCGCGTACAGGCGGCCGGCCACCAGACGATCGAGCAGCTGGCGATCTTCGACCAGACCCGCGAGCTGACCTTCGCGCTCGAGAAGGGCAAGGGGGTCAAGCGGCTCAAGGCCATGAAGCGGGGAGCCCCTGCGCCGCAGTCCGCGCCGGCAAAGACCGCCGCGGCTCGAGCAGCGGCGGCGCCCCGACCGGCCGCGCCCAAGCCGGCTACCGCGCCCAAGCCGGAACCGAAGCCGGTCGCGCCCGCCGCCGGCGACAAGATCTACCGCGGCCCCTCCGGCGCGATGCGCGACGAGTTCTAGGCTCGCAGCAGCCGCACCACGTCACTGTACGGGGCTGTTGCACATCCAGTACACTCCGCCCACCACGCTCGTCATGGAGGGGTCTTGAACGTACAGCGCACATGCTTCGTGCTCGCTCTGTTGCTCGCCAGCCCGGCAGCGGCACAGCCCGACGCACCCGCACCCGCACCGCCGCCGCAAGCCGGGGCACCCACGCCAACGCCCGCGCAGGCCGCGCCAGCGGAACAAGCGCCGCAGCCTCAGCCGCAGCCGTCGCAGGCCGAGGGCTCGCCCGCGCCCGCCGCAGAAGGCGGGGCGGCCGCAGCAGCCGACGTGCCGGAGGCCGGGACACCGACCCCACCACCGCCGGCAGCGAAGCCTGCGATCGCCGCCGACCCGAAGGCGCTCGAGGACGCCAAGGCGCACTTCCGGCAGGGCCTGGCATTCGCGAAGTCCGGCGACTGCAGTGCCGCGATCGTGGAATTCGAGGCCGCGTACTCGGTCATTCCGCGACCCAACATGCTCTACAACATCGCGCAGTGTCAGGAGCGGCTGTTTCGCTACGACCTCGCCGTGACCTTCTACGAGCGCTACCTGGCCGAGGCCGAGGCCGACGCACCGGATCGCGGCGCCGTGACCGCAGCACTCAACACGCTCGCGAACCTGCTGGGGACGCTCCACATCGAGAGCAACGTGCCCGCCGAGGTCTGGGTCGATGACCGACTGGCGGGCAATGCGCCGGGCGACGTGCTGGTCCCGGCGGGTGGCCACTCGCTCGAGGTCCGAGCCAAGGGCTACATCCCGGACCGCGTCGAGGTGCGCGTCGTGGGCCGCACCGCGGAGAAGCTGAGCTTCACCCTGGTCAAGGCGCAGACGACGATCGAGGTGACGGAGACGACGGGCGTGTCGCCGACGCTCTTCTGGATCGGCGCCAGCGCGACCATCATCACGGCTGGAGTCGGCGGCTTCTTCGCGCTGCAAGCGTCATCACGCGCGGACGAGGCCGAGCAGATCGACGAGTTCCACCCCGACCGCGAACAGGCCCAGAGCGACGTCGAGTCCTCCGAGTTCGCAGCGGACCTGAGCTTCGCAATCGCGGGCGTACTCGCGGTCGGCACGACGATCGTCGCGTTCATGACGGACTGGGACGGGGCGGGCAACGCGACCGCAGCCGCGGAGAAGGAGCACTCGCGCATCACGGTCATGCCGGTCGCGAGCCATGAACGGATCGGCGTCGTGGTGGGGGGGCAGCTGTGATGAAGGCCCTCAACGTTCTGAGACTGCTCGCACTCGCGTGCACCTGCACCGCCCTCGGCGGTTGCCTCATCGTCGGACTGTCCGAGGACATCGGTCAGTCGAGCTGCAACAGCGACGCCGACTGCGGCGAGCTCGAGGCGCAGGACGACGACCCGTGCATGGCCTGGCAGTGCGAGCCCGACGCCGAGCGCGGCGCGGACTACTGCCAGTACACACGGCTCGATGCTGACAACGACGGCGTGATCGCCTCGAGTGTGCTGATTCGCGAGGGCGAGGGCGACGAGGAGGATGAGGTGGAGTCCTGCCGCATCGACGACGACGAGGTCCTCGACTGCGACGACGGCGAAGCCCTACGCGCGCCGAACCTGGATGAGAGCTGCGACATGATCGACAACGACTGCGACGAGCTCGTCGATGAGGGTGCGCTCTCGGTCACGTCGAACACCGCCGTGGCTTTCGTGGGCGAGGTCAGCCAGGTGGACCTGGCCGCCAACGAGGAGACCGGCACGCTCGCTGCCATGTACAAGATCTCGACCGGAGGGCTACCGGGCGCGAGCGTGGTGGCACTCGACACCATGGAGGCGGCCCGGGACAAGCAGGTCGCCGTGTCGGTGGAGGACTGGAGCCCGCCTACGCCGGTCGTCGCGCAAGTCGCCGTGGCAACGCTCGACAACGACCACTTCGCGGTCGCCATGTTCGACAACTCCGGTGAAGAGCGTCTGACGGCCGGGCTGCTGCCGCGCGGCGACGTGACGGAGACCACGCGCATCACGATGGACGCCGACATCAGCCGATGGGGCGTCGCCTGCGAGGCCAGCGAGGAGTGCGCGGGCAACGCGGAGATGCCAGACGTGACGGTCCGGCACCCACAGACGGGGCAGCTCGCCCTCGCCACCCGTGGTCCCAGGGTGCTGCTGGCCTACCAGCGATCGCCCGCCGCGCCCGTGAGCACCTGTGGGCAATCCCCGGCGACCGATGATGCGCCACGGGTGCTCGTGAGCCTGCTGACCAAGCCGGGCTCCCGCGACGTGCTGGTGGACGTCGGCGCGGGAGCGATCGCGTTGGGCGACGCGCTCGAGGTGGACCCGCCCGCGGTGGTGGCGCTGCCCGAGCTCGAGGGGGTCGATGGATTCCTGGTAGCGATGACCGACCTGTCGGGCGCCATCGTGGTGCACCACGTCCACGAGCGGGTGGGCGACGCCGGCCTGGTCGCCGAGCTGACCGGCATCACCGTCGAGGGCGACGCGATCGGACGACCGGCGATGGCGGTGGGAGTGGACGCGGATGGCAATGCGACGCTGATGATCGCGTACCGGGCCGGCTGTGCCGACACCGCGACGATCGAAGCGCACCTGTTCGCGATCACCGCGGCCGACGGCGCCTTGCAGGCAGAGGCCGTGGCGGGACCGCTCGCGCTCACGACGACCAATGCACCCGACCGTCCGGCGGTCGCGTTCTCGAGCAGCCAGCAGCTGTGGGCCGTCACGTTCCGCAGCCCCACGGGGTTGCGCGCGCGGCTGATCGAGCCGGGCGGCACCATCCGCGGGGAGCAGTCCTACGTCCTGGTATCGGGCACGCCCGAGGATGGAGAGGACCAGTCCTTCCTGCACAACCCGGCGATCTTCCCGCTCGACGCGACCAACGACTGGTTCGGCGCCGCGGTGCTCACGAGGGCGAAGGCGAGCGGCGAACACGCGGTGGCGGTCGCGCGGCTCGACAGCTGCGAGATGTAGCTGCTCACATCCGGATGAAGGGGTCGCTGCGGACGCCCTTCAGGCGCTCGCGGGCGTCGGCGATCAAGAAGATCGAGCCGGCCACCACAACCAGGCCGTCCTCGCCGGCTGCGCGCCGGGCGCGGTGAAGTGCATCGCCCGTACCCCGGGCACGGCGGCCACGCACCGCGCGGTTGAGCGCAGCGTAGGTCGCAGCGCGTCGCATCCTCGGCGGGCAGTAGATCACGCGGTCGAAGCACGGCGCGAGGGTGCGGAGCATGGCGGGGAAGTCCTTGTCGCGCATGGCGCCGAAGACGAGCACCCTGCGGCCCGCGTGGCGTTGCGATGCGACATGGGCAGCGAGTGCCTGGCAGCCGTCGAGGTTGTGGGCGGCGTCGAGCAGCACGTCCGGCGCGCCGCGCAGCCACTCCATGCGCGCCGGCCAGCGCACGCGGCGCAGACCCGTGCGGATGGCGTCGTCATCAACCGACAGCCCCGTCGGCCCCGCGCGCAGCGCATCGAGCGTCGCAATGGCACAGGCCGCGTTGTCGCGCTGATGATCGCCCGCGAGGCCGAGCCGTAGACCGTCGATCACACGGCCTGCGCTGCGCACTCCGAAGCGCCCGGAACCGCCGAGCACCTCGAAGTCCGCGCCGGCCCAGCTGACCGGCACGTCGAGTCGCCGCGCGCGGCGTGCGATGACCTGTCGCGGCTGACCCCCTCGCACACCGCACACCAGCGGCACGCCGGGCTCGAGGATGCCCGCCTTCTCGGCGGCGATCTTGCCCAGGGTGTCGCCGAGGAAGCGCGTGTGGTCGAGGGCGATGCGCGTGATCACGGTGGCGACCGGCGTCGTCGCGTTGGTGGCGTCGAGCCGCCCGCCAAGTCCGACCTCCATGACGGCCACCTCACAGCGGTGGTCGCGAAACGCCTCGACCGCCGCAAGCGTCGTCAGTTCGAAGAACGTCGTCTCGGGTGCCCCGGGCGCGTCGAAGGCACCGAGGATGTCGACGATCCGCCGCGCAGCCTCGCGCTCCGCAAGCGGCCGTCCGTCGATGCGGATGCGCTCCACCCACCGGTGCAGATGCGGCGACGTGAAGAGGCCCGTGCGATAGCCGGCCGCACGCAGGCACTCCGACAGCATGGTGGCGACGCTGCCCTTGCCGTTGGTGCCCGCGACGTGGATGAGCAACTGGCCCTCGTCGGGGTGGCCGCGAAAAGCGAGCGCGTCGGCCATGCGCTGAACGCCCATACGGATGCCGCGCGACTCGAGCGCGAAGAGCTTGGCGATCGCCTCGTCGTAGCGCATGGAGGGGGTCCTGGCGGCCATCAGCTCGCGACGATGGCGGCGACGTGACGTCCACTGCGGTCGCCGTCACGGCGGTGGGAGTAGAAGCGGTCGGGCTGGCAGCAGGTGCAGCCCGGCACGCGGTCGACGCGGCCGGCGTCGACGCCGGCCCCGGCCAGTTGCGCCTCGACGACGCGCGCGAGGTCGACGTGGGGTCGTGGCCGGCGGCTGACCACGACATCGCTCGCATCGGAGGCCCCGTCGATCGCGTCGGCCACGTCGGGGCCCACCTCGAAGCAGCAGACGCCGATGTGCGGAAGAATCGCGGCACGCAGCGTCGCGCGCTCGACACCTCGCTCGGCGAGCGCCGCCACCGCGCTGCCAACGATGCCCGCCACCGTGCCGCGCCACCCGGCGTGCACGGCCGCAACCACGCCGCCGTCGGGCGAGGCGAGTAGCAGCCCGAGGCAGTCCGCGGTGCGGATGCCCACCGCCACCCCGGGTCGCTCTGCGATCAGCGCGTCGGCGGACCGGGTGCGCAGCGCGGCGACGTCGAGCCCCTTCTCGACGGCCAGCACCTCGGCGCCGTGCACCTGGCTGACCTCGTAGAGGGCCCCGTCCGGAAAGCCCACGGCCTGCGCATAGCGCGCATGGTTTTCGGCAACCGCCTCCGGCGCATCGCCGAGTGTGCGACCCAGGTTGAGCGAAGCGAAGTCGCCCTCGCTGACTCCACCGGTGCGCAGGGAAAAGCCGTGGCGGACGCCCAGCGACTCGAGCAGCTGGCTGCGCAGCACGTCGGCCATGGCGGCGGTGTAGCATGGACGCGACGGCATTTGCGAAGACCGGCGCGCTCTTCTATCGTCCCCCACCCGGCGCCGCCCCCGACGACAACGACGACAGCATCCATGACGACGACACACATCTTCCCCTCCGATGACTGGGCCGACGCCTACCGCGACGCGCTCAACGAAAACCCCGCCTACGCAGAGGCCGGCAAGGACTGGACCCACGGGGCGGTGGCCATGGTGGTCAAGGCCGACGCCGCGCTCGGGATCGACACCGACATGGCGGTCCTGCTCGACGTGGACTCGGGCCGCTGCCGCGCGGCCAGCTACCTGGATGGCGACGCGGCACGCGAGCAGGGTGCCTTCGTACTCGAGGGGACCTACGCGCGCTGGGCGACGCTCATCAAGCAGGGCGACGACCCGATCAAGACGCTCATGCAGGGCAAGCTCAAGATGACGAAGGGCCACCTGCCGACGCTCATCCGCTACGTCGAGTCCTCGAAGCAGCTGCTGGCGAGCGCCCAGAACGTGGCGACCGAGTACCGCGAGCCGTGACGGACATCGCCGTCGACGACGACGCGCAGGACAACGGCCTGGCCCACATGGTGGCGGAGCTGATCCGCCAAAACATCGAGGACCAGCCCGGCAAGGCCGACACGCTGAGTCGCATGCGCGGGCGCATCGCCATCGTGGCAGACGATGCGGGCGTGGCGCTGACACTGCTGTTCGACGGGGGCCGCCTGCGGGTGCGCGACGGCATCGTCGGCATCCCGGACATGACCGTGAGGGCGGACTCCGGGCAGGTGGTGGCGCTGTCACAGGTCGAGTTCACCGCCGCCGGCCTGCCCAACCCCCGAGGCAAGCACCTGCGGGAGGTGGTCTCGGCGAGCCGCAGGGGCGACATCCAGGTGTACGGCGCCCTTGGCAACCTCGCGCTGGCGCTGCGGCTCACGCGCCTGATGTCGGTCGGATAGCGCGGCGTCCGCGGGGCCCGGACGGCCGGCTGGCTCTTGACATCACAGGTGGGGCGGGTAGATGTGCCGTGCCTTTTCTTGCGGATGTGGCGGAATTGGCAGACGCGCCAGACTAAGGATCTGGTGGGGGCAACCCCGTGGAGGTTCAAGTCCTCTCGTCCGCACCACTGAGCCCCGGCAGCCCGACAGCGCCGGCGGCGCCGGCAGCCCGGGCCTCCATCGGCCCCAGCTGCCCGGATTTGGCCCACATATCTTGCGGCCGCCCGGGACCTTCGTAGTAGACTGACAGCGTCGATCTACCGGCGGCAAGCGAGGGTCCATGTTCAAAGAAGTGCTACAAGAAGTCGTAGAAAACACCCGCGGGGCGACCGCAGGGCTGATCATGGGCTACGACGGCATCGCGCTTGAGACGTACGTCGCAGGCGACGCGCCCGTGAGTATCGAGACGGTCGGGATGGAGTACAGCGTCGTGCTGACCCAGATCCAGCAGGCCGCGGAGATGCTCGAGGTCGGCGCGGCCGAGGAGGTCGCGTTGCAGGCGGAGCACATGACGACCGTCGTGCGTCTGCTCAACTCCGAGTACTTCATGGCCGTGACGCTCAACCCCGGTGGCAACTCCGGCAAGGCTCGCTACCTGCTGCGTACAAAGGGACCGGCGCTGCTGGAATTGCTCTAATGCCCGGCGGCCCCAAGCGGGTCCTCGTGCTGCACGGACCCAACCTCAATCGCCTGGGAACGCGCGAACCCGAGGTCTACGGGACCGATACCCTCAACGATATCAACGATATGATTGAGTCGTTGGCCCGCGACCTCGGCGTCGAGGTCGAGTGCCGCCAGTCCAACCACGAGGGGCAGCTGATCGACTGGATCCACGCCGTGGATGGCTCCCACGATGGCGTCGTCATCAATCCTGGCGGGCTGACCCACACTTCGGTAGCCCTACGAGATGCCCTGTCGTCCGTGGAGGCGCCGTGCGTCGAGTGCCACCTGTCGAACGTGCACGCCCGCGAGGAGTTCAGACACACCTCACTTACCGCTGCGCAGTGTGTAGGTGTGGTGATGGGATTCGGCAAAGAAAGCTACGGCCTGGCGCTGCGCGCGCTGGTGGCGGTGCTCGCGCGCGCCTAGCCGCCTGGCGGCAAATGAGCACGCAGCTTGACCATCCGGCGGCCGGACATTTAAAGTATGGATGTTGCTGACTTTTTCTGGCGCACCCCCCGCGCCCGGCGACAAAGCACCGGGGCTCCGACTCAGTGAGCATCAACCGCGCCAAAGTTCTGAAGTCCGCCCAGAAACACCTGGCGAAGGGCAATCTCGACAAGGCCATCGCCGAGTACGCAAAAATTGTCGAGGCGGATCCGAGCGACGCGCGCAGCCTGCTGAAGCTCGGCGATATCTACACGAAGAAGGGCGCCCACAAGGAGGCCGGCCAGTCGTATCGCCGAGTCGCCGAGCAGTACTCCGAGCAGGGCTTCTTCCTGAAGGCCGTCGCGGTCTACAAACAGATCCTCAAGCTCGACAACACGCAGCTCGATGCGTGGGAGCGACTCGCGGAGATGTACGAGCTGCTGTCGCTCGTAAGCGATGCGCTCGCGGCCTACGAGCAGATCGCGGAGGCGTACCTGCGCGGCGGACACACTGCGCAGGCGATCGACGCGATGGGGCGCATGGTCGCACTCGATCCCGAGAACGTCGCCTCGTGCATCAAGTACGCGGAGGCGCTGTCCAAGTGCAACCGCAAGGCCGAGGCGGTCGAGGCGTTCACAGGCGGTGCCACGCTGCTCAAGAAGCAGGGCCGCATGGACGACTACGTCAAGGTCGCCGAGCGTCTGCTCTACCACAGCCCGGACGACGGCGAGCTCGCGCGTGAGCTGTCCGGCCTGTACCTCGAGCGTGGCGACGCGCGGCATGCACTCGCGAAGCTGCAGACGTGCTTCAAGGACGACCCGAAGAACGTCGAGACGCTTCGCTTGCTGGCGCGCGCATTCAGGGAGCTCGGCCAGACGCAGAAGAGCATCGCGGTCTACAAGGAGCTCGCACGCGTCGAGGAGGTCGGCGGAAACGCGGCCGGCCAGGCGTCCGCCATGCGCGGAGTCCTCGCGCTCGACCCCAACGACGCCGACGCCAAGCGGGTGGTCGACTTGCTCGGCGACGTGGGCACCGAAGAGCTCTCCGTAGAGCCCGAGGGCATCGAGATCGAAGACGAGGACGAGGACGTGATCATCGTCGACGACGACGAGGACGAGGATCCCTCGGGCGTGATCAACATCGCGGACTCGGGCGCGCGCCCGATGCCGATGGACGAGGATGACGACGACATCATCGTCGTCGACGACGACGACGAGGACCCCCCGACGCACGAGTTCGAGCAGCCGCTGTCCGAGGCGGAAAACCTCTTTGCCGCTGCGGATGACGAGCCGAGCGAGGACTCGGTCACCGCGATCATCCCGGTGGAGGACGACGAGCCCTCAATCGAGCTGTCATCGCCCGACGACGACGAGGAGGACGACGGTCCCGAGCTGATCATCGAGGACGCCAGCGACGACGACGACGAGCTGTTCGCCGAGGCCGAGGAGGCCGAGCGCATGTCGCTCGCGCCGCCGAGCAACCCGACGCAGACCTCACCCGCGCCGATCGCCTCGATGCTGGCACCGCCCCTGTCCGACGAGGCGGCAATCGCCTTCGAGGACGAGGAAGAAGAAGAAGCGGAAACGCAGGACACCTCCGAGGACGAGGACGGGGAGCTGCCCGAGGAGATCGCAGACGCGATCGAGGAGGCCGACTTCTACCTCCAACAGGGCGAGACCGAAGAGGCGCTCGAGTCGCTCAACGACGCACTCGAGGAGTTCCCCGGACACGCCGCGCTGCTCGCGAAGATCGCGGAGGCCAAGGGTGAGGAGCCCGGCGACGGCCAGGATGATGCGTTCGCGATGGCGGCCAAGCTCGCGGACGAGGCGAAGGACGCCAAGCCCGTCGCATCCAAGGAGGGCGGCGAGGTCGAGGTAAGCGACGTCATCAGCCAGTTCCGCGATGGTGTCGCGGCCGCCGTCGACGAGGGCGACGCCGCAACGCACTACGACCTCGGTATCGCGTTCATGGAGATGGGCCTGCACCTCGAGGCGGTCGATGAGTTCAAGCTGTGCCTCTCCGACCCCGATCGCGTGTGCCAGGCGCAGACGATGATCGGCCTCGCCCACGTCGCACGCGCCGAGCCCGAGCCCGCGATCACCCACTTCCAGGCCGCCCTCGACGCCAACCCGACCGATTCGGGCAAGCTCGACCTGTGGTTCGAGATCGGCAACGCCTACGAGTTCCTGAACAAGGCCAACGAGGCGCTGATCTACTTCGAGAAGGTCGAGGAGATCGACTCGGACTACCGCGAGGTCGCGTCGCGCATCGAACGTCTCGGCGTCGCCCTCAGCAAGGACGACGAGGACGAGGAGTTCGACGAGATGTTCGACAACATGATCCTCAAGGAGTGAGGGCTCCGCGCGCGCGCCTGTAGGCAGCCATCGGTAACGCGAAGGCACCGGGGCACGTAGGGCAGTGCAGCGGATGCCATGGACACCCGAAACCGCCCGGTGCTGACCCCCAGCTTTGCGCTGATCGCCTGCATGCAGGCGAGCTTCGGCTTCTCCTGGTCCACCTTCCTGCTGCTCCCGAAGTACGCCACCGTGGAGCTGGGGGCGTCGAGCGCCCAGGTGGGGTGGTTGAGCGCCGTATCCGGCGGGGTCGCCGTACTGGCGGTCCCCTGGACGGGGCGCGTGATCGACAGCCTCGGGCGCAAGCCGGTGATCATCGCCGGCTGCCTCAGCGCGACCGCCTACGCCTTCGCGTTCACCCGCGTGGATGCCATCGACGCCTACCTCTACGCCCTGCAAGCGCTCAACGGGCTGTGCTTCGTCTTCACGTTCAACGCCGCGGGCGCACTGGTCACCGACGCCGCACCGCCCGAGCGCCTCGGGGAGGCCATCGCACTGTTCGGCGCCTCCAACGTGCTGATGAACGCCGTGGCCACCTGGACCGCCGAGGTCGTGGCGGAGAGCCACGGCTGGACGCCGGCATTCATGGGTGCGGGCGCCGCGGGCGTCCTGTCGACCGTGCTCGCTCTCTTCATACGGGAGGAGCGGGCCGAGCGCAGCGCGCAGCCCGTGGCCGACCTGCCGCCGCCGCTTCGCACGCGGCTGACCCGCGATGCGCTGATCATGGCCATGGCGGGAGGGGCCTTCGCGACGCTCTTCATCTACTACCAACCCTTCGCGCTGCAGCTGGGCATCACCGAGCTACGCGCCTTCTTCATCGGCTTCACCGCGTCGGTGCTCACGACCCGAACACTGCTGGGTCGACTGCCGGACCGGCTGGGGCGCGGGCGCACCGTCAGCGCTTCGCTCGCGCTCTACGTCGCCGTGCTGTGGGTCATGCCCGCGCTGGTTCCGGGAACGCTGCTCTACTACGGAGCGGCGTTCGGGCTGGCGCACGGCTTCTTCTATCCTGCGATGAACGCGCTCGCGATCGAAGACGTGCCGCCCAACACGCGGGGGCGCGTGATGACCGCGATCAACGGTGGCTTCCAGGCCGGCTACACGGTGTGCGTGCTGGGCCTCGGATACGTCGCGAGCGCCGCGGGCTTCACGCCTGTCTTCGTCCTGGGCGGTGTGCTCGCGCTGGCCGGGCTGGGGCTCTCACTCACGCGGCGGCCGCCGGCGGGCGAGCACACTACAGCTGGCACGGCTGGAAGCAGAGCGTGATGCCGAGGCCCGCCGGGTCGACGCACGATGCATCCGGCATGCCCGCCGCAACGCAGTCGGTGCCGGTATCGCACAGCGGCGGCAGGCCGGCCTCGTCGGTGCAGATGCTGGCACCCATCTGCAGCGTGCACAGGTAGGGCGAGGGACAGCCGGGGGCCGCGGCGGCTGGCGCAGGCGCACCCCCGGCGTCGACTGGCGTCCCGGTCGTGCAGTCACACTCGCTGTAGTCGCCGCCCTCGAGGCAGTACTCGACCCCGACCTTCGCCGCGTCGCACAGGCACGCGAACGACGCGCCCGGCGCCGAGCACGGCACGGTCCGATCGGTCTCGCACACGCAATCGCTCAGCGTGCCGTCTTCGAGGCACAGCCGGTAGCCCCGGTTGCCATCGACGGATTGCTCGCATTCACAGCCCTCCGTCGCGCCCGGCTCCTCACAGGGTGCGTCTGCGGAGTCGTCTCCGCAGCCACACAGCAGAATCGTCAAGAGTGTTGCAAAGCGCATGGAAGAAACCGGCAATTGTGGGTCGGTACTAGCACGCAGGCGGTGGCGCGCGCCACACAGGCGCAGGCGCGGCGGGGAAGTCGGGCCCGGGCGGGCGATTCTGCTAACATCCCTGCGCCATGATGCGCGTGTTGTACCTGTGGCTGTTGGTCGCTGCGGCCGCCCTGGCGGGTTGCAGTGACTCGGAGACGAGCGCCGCTGTGACGTGCGAGCCCGGCGAGGTCGCCCCCTGCGAGTGCACCGACGGCCGTGCGAGCACCGCGGTGTGCCTCGACGACGGAAGCACGCTGCAGTGCGCGTGCGCCAGCGCTGGCGAAGGCTGCGCTCCGAGCGGCGCTGTGCTCGACTGCGAGTGTGCCGACGGCGCCCGTGGAACACAGGCGTGCCTCACGGATGGCAGCGTCGGCCGCTGCCGCTGCCGCGGCGTCTCCAGCGACCCCGACGGTCCCGCTGAAGACGGTGAAGACGACGACGACCCGGTGCCAGCCCAGTCGCTCTCCCAGCGCTGCTGCCACGACCTCGGCGCCTGCATCAACGACGAGTTCATCGACGAGGAGTCGGCCTCGCTGTTCGTCGCCGCCGAGTGCCTGCCGGCGGATGACATGCTCTGTGTGCCGGACCAGTTCGCCAATCCCGCGGGCTTCGAGCTGCAGGCGTGCCGCTCCATCGGCGGGGTCGAGGGACGCTGCCTGGTCGACTGCCTCGCGGACGGCGAGGCGCTGGCGGACCTTCCGCGCGACCTGTGCGCCGCGCACCACCGCTGTGCCCCCTGCTTCGATCCGTTCTCGGGCGAGGACTCGGGCCTGTGCGCCCTGTCACTCGACCCGGGCCCGCGCGAGCCGGCGACGCGCTTCGAGGCGTGCTGCGACGGCCTCGGCACCTGCGTGCCCGGTGACCTCGTCCCCGACGATCAACGCGACCTGCTCGGGCCCGACAGCTGCGCCCCGAGTACGGCCAGCCTGTGCACGCCGGACGCACTGCTCGACCCCGACGGCTACGTGCCGGCGAGCTGCCGCGGCGCCGGCGACCTCGAGGGCCGCTGCCTGTCGACGTGCTTGCCGCTGGTCGCAGACCAGGCCGAGCTGCTCTCGCGCGGCAGCTGCGACGCCGCGGAGGCGTGCGTGCCCTGCTTCGACCCGTTCAGCGGCGAGCCCACCGGCGTGTGCGACCTCCCCGGCGACGCGGGCCCCATCGAGCCACCGATGCCCTTCCTGCGCTGCTGCGCCGAGCTCGGCACCTGCATCCCGACCGAGCTCGTGCCCGACGACCAGCGGCAGCTGCTGGGCCCTGACACCTGCGGTGGCGGCGACGCCCTGTGCGCACCCGACGCACTGCTGGACCCCGATGGCTACGTGGCGCCGACCTGTCTCGGCCCGGGCAACCAGGAGGGGCGCTGCCTCGCGGATTGCCTGCCGCAGGTCGCCGAGCAAGGTGGCCTCCTGGCGCAGGGCAGCTGCGACGACGCCCACTCGTGCGTGCCCTGCTACGACCCGCTGAGCGGTGAAGCCACCGGCATCTGCAGCCTGCCCGGCGACCCGGGCCCGCTGCTGCCGCCGATGCCCTACGAGCGCTGCTGCGAAGGCACCGGCACGTGTGTTCCCGGCGAGCTCGTGCCCGTCGAACAGCGTGACCTGCTCGGCGAGGACACCTGCGCACAGGCCACGCCCAACATGTGCACGCCGAACGCGTTCCTCGCGCCGGATTACGTCCCCCCCGCCTGCGACGGTGCGGGCGACCTCGAGGGGCGCTGCCTGTCGACGTGCTTGCCGCTCGTCGCCGACCAGATCGAGCTGCTATCACAAGCCGACTGCGAGGACGTGCAGGCCTGCGTGCCCTGCTACGATCCGTTCAGCGGAGAAGCGACCGGCGCCTGCAGCTTGCCGGGCGACCCCGGGCCCGCAGGACCGCCCGTGACGTTCGCGAAGTGCTGCGAGATCCAGGGGCGCCAGGAGGGCACGTGCATCCCGGCGGAGCTGCTGCCGGAGGCGCAGGTGGACAGCCTGCCACAGGAGAGCTGTGCCGAGGACACGCAGCGCTGCGTGCACGAGTCGCTGCTGGTCGACCCCCCGGTGGCGCCGCCCACGTGCAGCGCCGGCTTCTTCGGCGAGGGCAGGTGCCTACGCGAGTGCATGGTCGAGGGCGGCCTGGCAGGGCTGGTGAGCCAACAGGACTGCGCGGACAACGACCTGTGCGTGCCGTGCTCGATTCTCGGCAATCCAACCGGGGTGTGCGTCGCGCCATGATCGACGCGGGCCCATCGCACCCGACGCCGGGTACTCGGATCGCATGGCTGGTCACGCCGCTGTGCATGGTCTCGCTGGGGATGGGGTGCGACGACTTCCGACCGCCGGAGCAGCCGACGATGATGTCGCCTGCGGCGCCAGCGGCGATGGACGCGGGCGCGGATGCGCCGCCCACGCCTGCCTTCACGATGGAGCTGGAGACGCCCGGGGGCGACCCGCGCTTCACGCACGCGGGCGTCGGCGTCGACCATGTCTTCGTCCCCGACCCGGTCGACCACGCCGTGAGCGTGATCGCACTGGACGACGGCTCGGTCCGCGAGGTGCGCACGGGCGTGCGCCCCGACTTCCTCGGCGTGGCGCCCGGGCGTGACCTGGCGGTCGTGCTCGACGTGGCGAGTGACACGGCGCACGTACTCGAGGTCATCGACGGCGCCATCACCCACGCGACCGTGGAGATCGCCGTGCGCACGAACGCGATCGCGTTCACGGACGATGGCCAGCACGCCCTGGTCTACTTCGATCCCGAGGCTCAGCTCGCCCGTGGCGAGGTGCCCGAGCAGGGTATCGTCACGCACATCGATCTGCGCGCCGAGCCGGTCGCGACGGACGTCGGCGTGGAGTTCTCGCCGAATGAGGTCGGGCTGTCGGCGTCGCCGCCGCGCGCGTACCTGAAGCGCAACGCGAGCATCGCGAGCATCGACCTCGAGGCACCTCAGGCGGTCGCCGTGGCGATCGCCACCGGCGTCCAGAGCGCGCGCGTCACGCTCTTCGCGGACGTGGGCCTCGCGCTCTCCTTCCAGCCCGGAGGCACCTCGCTGACGGTCATCGACCTCGCATCGGCCGACAGGCAGACGCTCTTCATCGAGCAGCTCGCGGGCCTCGGCAACGACGACGACGCGGGCGCGGGCGCGGGCGCGGACCCGAGCATCGCCGACGCGGTGTTCGACACAGCGGGCGAGCACATCGTCGTCGCGCTCTCGGAGCGGGATCTGCTGCTGCGGCTGCGCTGGCCCGAGGTCGGCGATGACGATGCGGCGCTGACGCGCCACGCGCTGGCCATGGACGGCGCGCAGCGACTGCTGGCCGGCGACGGCGGCCGCGTCGCTGTGCTCGCAGGGCGGGCGGACGAAGCCGGGCCACACACGGTGTCGCTGTGGAGTCCTGACGACGCGAACGCACCGCTGCGATATGAGCTCCCGTCGGGCGCCCTCGACGCGGCGCTGATCGCCGGTGGCGACGGAGTGCTGGTGCAGCACGACGATGGCTACACGCTGGTCTCCCGCACGGCAGCCACGAGTTCCTACCGACGCGCGACCGGCCCCGCCAGCGCGTGGCTGGACGCGGGTGACGAGCTGTTCGTCATCGCCCCTGAGCACGACGGCGACGGCGATGCCCAACCCGTCGTCGACGCCGCCATGCCGGACGCGCCGCCGCAGGCTAACGCCGGTCGCCCGAGCGTCGACCGCGTGGCCCTCGACAGCCTCGAGGCCGCGCGCGTCTACGTGGACAGCCCACCGCGCGGACTCGCCGCAACGCCCGACGGGCGCCGGGTCGTGATCGACCAGGGCCACCCCGCCGGGCGCATCACGATCCTCGACCTCGAGGGCGACACCCGCCGCACACTCACCGGCTTCCACCTCACGGACCGCGTCACGGAGTAGCCATGCCACACCCCAGTCACATCCCGCCATGGTCCACGTTCCACCGCGCATGCCTGCTGACCGCCGCACTCGCCTCGGCGACGGTGGTCACGGCGTGCGACGACGACGACTCGGACGACGACGCGCAGGAGTCGGCCACAGCCTCGCTCGCGATGCCGACCGCCATCGGCGCGTCGCTGCTGGTCGTCGATATGGAGGCCGACGAGGCGCTGATACTCGACGTCGAGGCGGCGGTCGCGACCGGCGGCGCAGGCGTGTCGCCGATCGAGCGCGTGCGGTTGCCGGGGGAGCCGCTCGCCACCTACACGCGCAATGGCTCGAGCGCCGCGCTGGTGCTGGCCGCGGGCCTTCGCGGCGTCGGGCAGGGCGCGGTGCTGGTGCAGGTCCGGGAGGATGCAACGCACACGAGCCACGCGCTCGGCGGTGCCTTCACCGCAGTAGAGCAGAGCGCGGATGGCCGCTTCGCCATCGCCTACCACCGCCAGGGTGGCAGCGAGGTGGTGTTCAGCCCGGGCGAGCTCGCGGTCGTGGACCTCGACACCGACGACCCCTCCGCGCGCTCGGTGGCGCTCGCACTGCCAGGCGGTGCGCCGCTGTCGGTTCACATGTCACCGCCGATGCGCGTCGACGGCGAGACGGTTCACATCGCGGCCATTCCGTCCGACAACCACGTGACGCTGCTCGATCTCGGACACCTCGATGGCCCGGAGATCGTCGTCCAGCTGGGCACGCCCACGGGCGAGGGGCGCGTCACACCCGAGCAGGTCGTCTTCGATGCGGCCGGCGGCCGCGTGCTCGTGCGGGCGATCGACAGCGACGACCTCTTCGTGCTGACGCTCGAGCCGGCCGACGCCGGACGCGACAACCGCATCTGGCCGGCGGTCGAGGTCCTGCCCGCCGGGTCATCGCCGGCGGACATCGCGACGTTCCGAAGCGGTGACGACACCCGTGTGCTGGCGGTCTCGGAGGACGGTCCGGACGTGCGCGTCGTCACCCTGCCCGGCGGTGACGATACCGCGGTGCCGATGGACGTCGACGCCAACCGCGTGCTCGGCTTCACGGATGCCGAGGACAGGCCGCAGGCACTGCTCTACAGGGTCTCGAGCGCATGGGCCGCGCTGGCGGACCTCGATGAGCTCGAGCTCGACCCGGCCGATCACACGCGCGTGCTGAAGCTCGAGCAGCCCGTGCAGGACATCACGCCGCTGCCTTCGCAGGCGCTGGCGATCGTCGATCACGCACCCGCGCTGCTCGGCGTGCTCGACCTGATCGGCGGTGGCGAGCAGCTGATCGCGGTCCACGGCGCGGGCACGGCCCAGGACGGCGGCGATACCCGCGTCATGATCGCCGAAGACGATCTCGCCAGTCTGTGGGTCGGCTCCGTAGGGCAACACCTCGTGGGCTTCGTGTCACTCGGCAACGGACGCACGGGCGAGGTGCTGCTCGCCCGACCGATCGCGTCGATGGCCGCGGTGCCGCAGGCGGGGCGCGTCGGAGTCGTTCACGACGACGGCTCGATCACGCTGCTGGACGCCGACACGCCGGGCCGGCAGAGCGCTGTGAGGGTCGAGACGCAGTGATGGGGACCGCCCGGCTCGCATTGCGACGCCGCTGGGCGTCGTTCGGGGTGTCCTGCCTCGTGTGCATCGCGCTCGCGCTCGCTGCGCCCGTGCGCGCCCAGGACGCACCACCTCCCGCCGAGGCGCCGGAGCAGCCCCCGGAGCAGACCCCGGAGCAGACCCCACAGCAGCCCGGCGAGCCGCCACCGGCAGCCCCTCCAGCCGAGCCAGCACCCGAGGCACCTGTGGAGCCTCCGGCCGAGCCACCCGCGCAGCCAACGCCCGAGACGCCCCCTGAGCCGACGGACCCCAATCAGCCGGCTGAGCCGACGGCGCCAACGCAGCCGACGCCACAGACGCCCACGGAGCAGCCGGCGCCGACCGAGCCGCAAGCGGATGACGCCGCACAGCAGCCTGCGGGTGCGAACGACAGCGACGCCGCGACGCCTGCGCAGCCGGCGGTGCCACCGCCCGCGGCCGAACCGCCCACGGACACAGCAGCCGCGACCGACGACCCACAGGCCATGGACCCGTTCGCGGCCTCGCAGGCGGCAAGCACGGAGGACGCAGCCGCCGAGGAAGCGGGCTGGGGCGAGGAAGAGGAGGGCTGGGGCGGCGAGGGGGACGGTGCCGGCTTCGGTGAAGCCGGCGCGGCGGACCCGGCGGTCACGGCCGAGCCCGAGTCGATCCCAGGCGAGCTCAGTGTGGGCGGCTTCCTTCGGCACATGGTCGCGCTGTGGACGGAGCGCATGGAGGAGCAGCCGCTGTCGCGCGTGCGGCAGAGCGCCGACTTCAGCATGCGCTACAAGAAGCCCTTCCCCACCTCGGACGGCCGCATCACGTTGCGCGCGGTCGCCGACGTGCACTTCGAGTACGACTTCGCCTACCTCGCCGACCGCGACCTCTACGACGAGGCGACCCTCGACACCTACGAGTACCAGGTCATCGGAGGCGAGACGTTCCTCTCGCTATCGCTCGGCAACCTCGATGTCACCTTCGGGCGGCAGATCGTCGCGTGGGGGCACGGCGAGATGCTGAGCCCCGTGGACATCGTCAACCCGCGGGATCAGCGTGACCCGGCCATCGCCGAGCTCGACGATATCCGCATGGCCGTGCTGGCGAGCCGCGTGGGACTGTTCTTCGAGCAGCAGCGGCTCGAGCTCATGGTCATCCACGAGTCGTACTTCGGGCTACGCGCGGCGCCGCTGTCGGACCTGAGCCCGCTGCGCGGCATGATCCTCGACGACCCCTCGGTGGGCATGCTGCTGCAGGGGCAGGAGCTGCGCTACGACGACGAGCCGGACCGCTTCGACTCCCAGGGCAGTCAGGTGCTCGGCCGCTGGACCTACGCGGGCCCCGGCATCGACCTGGCGCTCTATGCGGCGTCGACGCTCGACAAGCAGGGCGTGGCGATCCCGCGCTTCGACGAAAACGGCATCGCGATCGAGATGTGGCACCCGCGCTACACGATGCTCGGACACGCGGGCGCCCATCCGTCGGGCGACTTCATCTACCGCTGGGAGCTGGCGCTGGACCTCGAGCGGCCGATCTCCGTGACCGGTGGCGATGACAGCATGGCGGCCACGTCGCCGGGGGCGCCGCCCTCCGATGGATTGTTCACGCCGCCGGAGTTTCGCAACCAGCTCAACTGGATGCTCGGCACGAGCTACGGCGGCATCACCGACGGCACGCTCAGCATCGAGTACGGACAGAGCTTCATCTTCGACAACCCCGAGCGGGACGGCAGCGACCGGGAGCTGCTGTTCAGCCCGGAGCAGCCCGCGATGGCGGCGCGCTACACCCACATGTTCCTGCGCGAGCGACTGCAGGCGACCGTCGTGGGTACGCTCTTCGGACTGACGAGCTTCCGCGGTGCGATGGGCAAGCTCGACCTGAGCTACGTGGTCGCCGACGGCTGGAAGATCGGCGCCGGCTACGCGGCCTTCCTGCCGGCCGAGGACGAGTTTGGACCGTTCTACGGCTTCGACACCCACGACCGCGTCTACGGCACGCTGCGCTGGGACTTCCTGCTCGAGTAGGCTCGGCGGGTTCCGATCGCAGGCTAGAAGGTCATGCCGATCTGCAGGCCGCCGGGCCAGTAGATGCGCACGACGATCGCGGTGCGCGATGACAGGTGCACGCGTCCGCCGACACCCAGCGCCATGTGCACGTCCACGTGATCGCGCACGTCGCCGACCAGAAACCCGACGCCGATGCCAGCCTCCGGGAACACCGAGAAGGACTCGGCCAGGTAGAAGTTCCACTGCAACAGCGCGACCGGGTCGATGATGAAGAAGTCGTCGCGCCCGCCATCCACCCAGTAGACGTCGAGCCCCGGGCTGATCGCCAGCTCGTCGGTCATGCCGGGCAGCACCGGGCTGGCGAGCGCGATGTCCGCCCGCGCACCGATCCCCGCCTCACCGCGCCCGAAGACACTCAGGTGCGCCTCCGGCCGCACGTCCTGTATCAGGCCCTTGTGGGCGCTGGCCGGCGCTGGCAGCAGCATGAAGCCGAGACCCGACAGCAGTACCGCACCGAGGAGACTGGAGTATCGCATCACGACAGCGATCCTAGCGCGGATCGGGCCGCGCGTGCGCGAACCAGCGGAGCTGCAGATTTGACGGCGGGGAGCGCCGCAAGTGGGGGCCGGCCACCGCGGCGCTGGGGTATGCTCCGGCCGTGCCCGCGCCGTCGGTCACGACGATGCACCGCGGAGAGCGAACATGGACAGTGACTACCCCTCCCTCCTCGCGACCTTCGAACTCGAGGAGCTCGAGCCGGGCGTGCAGCAGGCGCCGCCGTCCGGCGAGGGCCGCGACCGCCTCTTTGGCGGAGAGCTCGTGGCGCAGGCGCTGGCAGCAGCGTGCTTCAGCGTCGAGGGCGATGACTGCCACTCCCTGCACGCGCACTTCGTTCGCCCCGGCAAACCCGGCCGACCCGTGCAGTACGAGGTCAGCGCGATGCACGACGCGCGCAGGCTGTGCTCGAGGCAGGTGACCGCATACCAGCGCGACGAGCTGATCCTGCACCTGCTCGCGAGCTTCCAGTCCGACGCCGGCGCCGGTCCCACCCACCAGCAGGCGATGCCCGACGTGCCCCACCCGCGCGACCTGCCCGACGAGTCGGAGCGACGTGCGCAAGCACGCGAGCGCCTCCCGGAGCAGTTCCACGAGTACCTCGACCGCAAGCTGCCGGTGGAGATGGCGCCGGTCGACGACAGCAGCTGGTTCATGCCGGAGGTCCAGTCGGCGCGCAGCCAGATGTGGATGCGGGTGCGCGATTCCTTTCCCGAGTTTCCGAACCTGCACCGCTGCGCGATCGCGTACTGCGCCGACTACACCGCGGTCCAGGCCTGCGTGAAACCGCTCCCGATCACGCCCTTCGATCCGAGCTACCAGATCGCGAGCCTCGACCACAGCGTGTGGTTCCACCGTCCAGCGCGGGCGGACAGCTGGCTGCTCTACGACTTCGACTGCCCCAACGTCGCCGCGGGACGGGGGCTGGCGCGGGGAAGCGTCTACTCCGAGGACGGCGCGCTCGTCGCGAGCGTCGTTCAGGAGGCGATCATCCACCAGCGAGAGTCGTGAGCTGGCGGTACGCGGCTGGCGACATTGGGCCGAACGGACGCCTCGACGCTGCCGACGATATTGCGTAGAAGGGGGGCCCCAGGAGGCCCCGTGGACAGCGCATCCGACAACTTCGACCGCCACATTCGCAACAACAGCTACCCCGGCCGCGGCATCGTCGTGGGCCGCAGCGACGAGACGGGGGGCGGCTTTCGCTTCGTGTACTTCATCATGGGCCGCAGCGAGCACAGCCGTAACCGCACCTTCGCGGCGGAGGGCACGACGCTGCGCACGGTCCCGCTCGACGAGAGCAAGGTGGAGGACCCGAGCCTCATCATCTACGAGGCGATGCTCGAGCTGCCGGGCGTGCAGCTGGTGAGCAACGGCGACCAGACGCGCACGCTGGCGGATACGCTGGCAGCGGGGGGCAGCTTCGACGACGCGTTGGCGACGCGCGAGCGGGAGCCGGACGCGCCGAACTACACGCCGCGCATCAGCGCCATGCTCGACTTCCGGGGCTCGCAGCCAGCGCTTGCGATCAGCATCCTGAAAGCCAATCCATTCGAGCCTGCGGGTAGCGATCGCACCACCTTCCGCCCGGCGCTGCCGCCGGCCGGGTTCGGTCTGGGCATCACCACCTACATGGGGGACGGCAAGCCGCTGCCAAGCTTCGCCACGGACCCCCTGCCGCTGCCGTGCGCTGGCAGTGCCCGGGAAACGCTCGACAATTACTGGGAAGGCCTCGACGCCGACAACCGCATCGCGGTTGCGGTCAAGGAGATCGGCCCCACCGGCGAGTGCCTCGAGCTGCTCGTCCGCAACGGCTGAGACACGCCAACCGCTGCCGCCGCCGCGGAAACCACAGGACCGGGGTCAATTCGGGCTATCCCGGCCTCCCCCGACCAACAAGGTTCTGCTACGATCGTGACTGTACAGTATAGACAGCATTTTCACATGCGTTTGCCAAGGACAGGATCTGACGCGACGGCGGGGGGCGCCGCGACGGGGGACCGACCGGACCTCCTCGCGCTCCTGCCCGACATCACCCGCGCCGTCACCGGACTGCGGTCGGATCGTGAGATCTTCGAAGCGACGATGAAGATCGTGGGTGGGTCGCGGGCGCACGGGATGGTGCTCGTACGGCCCGACGATGCTGCTCACATGGAAGCATCGTCGATGTCGATGGGCGGGATCCTGATGCAGGGGATCCGCGCCGTGCTCCACAACCCCGCCGATCTGATCCGCTTCGGTCTGTCGGGCGCGCCGACGCTACGCCGCGCGCTCGGCGGCCTGGCTGCCCAGGAGCTGACAACCCTCGAGCTCAGCCGCGAGCTCTTCCAACCCGAGTTCGCCGACCACGTGGCCGACCTGCTTGGCGGCCCCGAAGGCCACGCCGCCGTGACGCCCATCCGTTGTGGACACGCGGTGATCGGAACGCTCGTGCTGATCGGAGGTACCGACGATCAACACACGGCCGACGCCTGCGCAGCCATTGCGGGCAACCTCAGCGCCGCACTCACATTCGCCCGCGTGCTGCGCCGGGTGGATCGTGCGCGCGAGGGTCTGCCTCCGACCGAGACCACGCGGCATGCGCTGCGGTCAGCGACCGAGACCGAGAACGTGCGGCTCGAGGGCAAGCGCTTCTTCGTGCCGCGCGCCGGCGCCAACCCCAGCCTCGTGCCGTACCGTCTGGCGCGCACGACGGCCCCACCGCCACCGGGCACGCCGACGTCAGGACGCGCGCGCAGCGGCACGCACCGCGGCAGCGAGGCGCCGCAGCCCGACGGACAGTGGCGGGCAGCGGTCCTGATCGTGGAGGACGAGCGGCGACTGCGGGAGTCCACCGCGGCGCTGCTGTCGGGCCTGGGCTACCGCGTCGAGTCGGCCGCCTCGGGCGAGGAGGCGGTGGCCGTCTACTCCCGCGCCCGCGACCGCGGCGAGGGCTTCGACGTCGTCCTGCTCGACCAGACCCTCAGCGGTGCGATGGGCGGCACCGAGACGCTGCGTATGCTGCGCTCGATCGAGGGCAGCGCGCGCGCGATCCTGCTCAGCGGGCTGGCGGACCGCGCGTCCGACGAGGACCTGCGCCGCCAGGGCTTCTTCGACCGGCTGGCCAAGCCGGTCGCCCTCGAGCAGCTCAACGCGGCCATCGAGCGCGCGCTCGACGCACAGGCGCCCGACGGGCCACGCTGAGCCCATGCACCGCGCCGGACTCCTGCGTCTGCTCGAGCTCGCCCAGCGCCGCCTCGGCGGCCTGGACGCGCGCGTGGAGATCGGCGGTGCGGATCCCACGGACCCGGCCCTGATCACGGCGGCGCTACCCGGTGAGATGCGCCTGGTGGTGGTCTTCGAGCAAGCGCCGGACGGGCGCGACGAACTGCATGCACAGCTGCAGGAGCTGGTCGCGGGGTTCGCCGCGACGCTCGCCGACTCCGCCGACGATGCGCCCGCGGCCGACAGCCCTGCAAACCTTCCGCGCCGCCGGCTCGACGATGCGCTCGAGGCGCTGCGCGCGCACGTGCGGGCGGAGTGTGTCGTGATCATGGACACGCAATCGCCGGTGCTGTGGGGCAGCAGTGCCCACGGTGACGACGAGGATGTCGACGAGCTCGAGGAGCTCGGGCGTGCACTGGCACGGGCCGAGCAACGCGGGCTGGGCATCGGCGAGCTGCTTGCGATCGCATCCGACGAGCTCGCCGAGCGACTCGCAGGCGCGGGGCTGCTCGCAGCGCAGGTGTGGAGCCTCGAGCGGGCACTGCAGGCGGCGCGCGCGGTCGAGGCACCTCGGGGACCGCTGGCCCTCGCGCGTGCCGTGTTCGAGGTGCGCGCGGCGGGACGCGCCGGGCATGACGAGCGGACGGCCAGCCACGGCAGCGATCCCGGCTTGCTGTCCCGCGGCTTCGCAAACATCTACCGCCTGGTCGCGGTCTTCGAGGACGACTTCTCCGAGCTGCACGTCGAGTCGGCGCTACTGCACGCCATCCCGACGATGGAGCAGCTGCTCTTTGCGCTGCCGCCGGTCGATCCGCCACCCAAGGCGGGCAAGGTGATGCGCCTGCCGAGCCGCAAGTAGTCGCGCGATCAGCGACTGAAGTTGAACGACTTGGGCCGGGTGAGGTAGGCGAAGCCCAGACTCGACAGCGTGCAGCCGCGTCCCGAGTCCTTCACACCCGTCCACGCGAGCGCGGGGTCGAGGTAGTCGCAGCGGTTCATGAAGACCGTTCCCGTCTGCAGCTGTCCTCCGAGCGCGCGCGCCGTATCGAGGTCGCCCGTCCAGATCGAGGCGGTGAGGCCGAACTCGCTGTCGTTCATCAGCTCGACGGCCTGTGCATCGTCGTCGACGGCCATGATGCCGACGACGGGGCCGAAGCTCTCGTCTCGCATCACCGCCATCGAGTGGTCGACACCGGCGAGCACCTGCGGCGCCAGGTAGGCAGTCCCCGCGCGCGAGTGGGGGAAGCGCGCGTGGTCGACGAGCGCGCGTGCACCGGACGCCACCGCCGCCGCGGTCTGCCCGCGAACGAAGTCCGCTGCGGCGGTGCGCACCATCGGCCCCAGCGTCGTCTGCGGGTCCGTCGGGTCGCCGAGCACGTAGCTGGATGCGCCCGCGACGAACGCCTCGACGAACTCGTCGTGGAGGCGGCGGTGCACGTAGATGCGCTCGATGCCGCAGCACGACTGGCCGGCGTTGTAGAGCGCACCATCGACGAGCGCCTCGGCCGCGCGCGCGACCTCGGCATCCTCGCGCACGTAGGCCGGGTCCTTGCCGCCCAGCTCGAGCCCCAGGTTGATGAAGCGATCGCTGGCGGCGTGCTGAACCGCGTGGCCGCCCGGCACCGATCCCGTGAACGCGACGAAGTCCACGCGCGCGTCGCCGATCATTCGGTTGATCATGGCGTGGTCGGCGTGCACGAACTGAAAGACGCCCGGGGGAAAGCCCGCCGCACGACAGGCCTCGTAGTAGCGCTCGGCACACAGGGGCGTCTGCGAGGAGTGCTTGAGGACCACCACGTTACCCGCGAGCAGCGCCGGCACGACCGTGTTGACCGACGTCAGGTACGGGTAGTTCCAGGGCGCGATCGTGAGCACCAGGCCCAGCGGCTCGTGGTGGATGGCGCGGTAGCCGCCGGAGGGCGACTCGAGCTGCAACGCGGCCAGCGCGTCGGGTGCTGCGCCGATCATGTGGCGTGCACGCTCCGACAGCCCGCGGAGCTCGCCCGGCGAGTCGCGCTGGGGGCGGCCCATCTGCACGGTCAGCTCGTGGGCGAGCTCGCCCGCCTTGCCCTCGAGGTGCTCAACCATGGCGGTGCACAGCTGCGCGCGGCGCTCGAGCGGCATCCCCGCCCACGTGGGCTTGGCAGCCTGCGCGGCCGCGAGCACGGACTCGACGGCCCCCTCATCGGCCAGGGCGCGCTGCACGCACACACTGCCGTCGATGGGGCTGATCGTACGCTGAACGTCGGGGCCGGACACCGCCGCAGACTACCACCGCGGGGCCGCTGTCGCGGTCCAGCTTTGAAAGCGCAGCCTTTCGTTTCTGCAATGCGCGGGCGACGGCCGGGGCCCGATCGCGGGCGCTGACGCCAATAACTGTACGCGGTTCCACGCGGCGGTTACCAAAGAAGGGTTGGTACGGCTGATGCACGTACCGGGGGGGTCGCTGGGGCGCAGGGCCAGGACGGGAGCGGTTGCCATGCACATCGAAGAGCTGCTGAACATCGACTGCATCACGGTTAACATGGCCGTCGGGAGCCGCGCCGACGCGATCAACGCCCTGGCCGACTCCTTCGCGAGCAGCAACCCCCAGCTGAGCAGCGCCCGGGTGGCGCACGCACTGCACGAGCGCGAGGCGCTCGCGAGTACGGATGTGGGCTCCGGCGTGGCCATCCCCCACGCGCGGCTGCCGGAGGTCGACGGCGCGCGCGTCGCGATCACGATCTGTCGCGACGAGGTCCCCTTCGCCGAAGATGGCAGCGCCATCGAAGACGGCCACGAGCCGGTACGCATCCTGGTCGGACTGCTAACCGACGAGGGGCAGCCGAGCCACAGCCTCACCGCCCTGTGCGCGGTGGCCAGCCTGCTGCGCTCGGAGGAGGTCCGCGAGCAGCTCCGAAAGGCGGAGACGCCGGCCGGCGTGCTCGACGTGCTGACCGCGGCCCAGAGCGCACGCACCGATCACGCCGACCGCACCGACCGCACCGACCGCACCGACCGCACCTGGCGCGTGAGCGCGGCACCGGCCAGCGACCGCTGCTAGCCCGCGAAGACGTCGACCTGCACGGTCACCGCGTACTCGCCGCCGTCGCCACGGAGGATCGGCAGGGCAAAGTGCCGACCGCGGCCGACCATCGCGAGCAGCTCGTCTCGCCGCAGGGAGAGCTGCGCGGTGCCCAGGACGTCGTGATCACTGTGACGGTCGTGCTCGCGTCCCGTCACCTGGATGCGCAGCAGCGCGCCCGGCCGCCGCGAGATGAGCGACCGCGGACTGCCGAACATCAGGCGGTCGCCCGTGCGCACGCGGCGGTGCATGCGACTGCGCACGCGCGCTGACTCCCCGTCGGCATCGACCAGCCGCGTATCGAAGTAGACGTCGTCATCGCCGAGCTCATCCGTCGCTTCGAGGCAGTGCGCCTCGACCAGTCGCACGCGCACGCGGTCGATCGCCCGACGCACCTTCAGGTCGAACACCCGCAGTCCGTCGATCTGCGTGCGCACACCGTAGTGGTCGGACATGTCGCGCCCGGATGACGACTGCAGCAGCACCGGCGCCGTCTCGCGGTAGCACGGCCACACGCGCTCGCCCGGATAGCTGAGGAACATGTCGAGGCGCGTGCCCTCGAGGTCGCGCTGCGGGTGGTTGGGGCCGCGCCGCGGGGCACCCGACCTGAAGCTGGTGCGGCGGTCGGACGTGATGCCACTGTGGCTCGAGCTCTCCTGCTGCCACAGGTCCACCGGCTTGCCGCCGAGGGCGCGACGCAGCGCGAGGTGCTGGGCCGGGTGGTTGCCGTCCGTGTTGAGGTCGCCCATCAGCAGCGCGGGGCGCTGCGTCGAGCGCTGGGCGCGCATGAAGACCCCGAGGTGCTTCAGCTGCGCCTTGACTGTCTCCCACGCCTCCATGCGCCCCCCCTCGTTCGGGTTCTGCGTGTGCGTGTGGAACAGGTCGTAGTCTGCCGGGTGCCCGGGCACGCGGATGCGCATGTGCAGCGCGCCCTTGTTCGCCAGCCCATCGGCGCCCTCGGCGTCGCGGTAGATCGTGTGTGCGTGGGCCACCGCCGGGTAGCGGCTCAGCAGCAGCAGCCCGCCGTCCTCCTCGAGGTCGTGCTCGTCGGGGCCGTCGAGGCGGTGGCCGCGCATGTCGACGATGCCGTGCACGTCAGCGAAGACGCGGGCGATGCGGCTGCGCTCGCCGCGCAGGAACGTCTCGCTCAGGCCGACGACGTCGGGGCGCTGCTCGCGCAGGTGGCGCTCGAGCCGGCGGATAGCCTTGTCACGTTGCGTGCCCTTGTAGAAAGCCTTGGGCAGCAGCGCCATGTTCTGCTGGAACACCTTCAGCTCGCCAGGCACACTGTGGACGGCGAGTGAGCCGTGGGCGAAGCGCGCTCGCTCCCCGCCCTCCCCGTCGCTGCGTTGGTCGGCGACCGGCAAACCGAGGGCGCCGCGCTCGGCGCCGAGCTCGGTCCACAACTCGGAAAGCTCTCCATGCAGCGCAACCGGCTGCGCTCCGGTCGCGCGCACGATGACGCCGCTGCGATAGCCCTGCAGGCTCCCACCACGGAACCGTCGCAGCTCACCGCGCGCCCGTCCGAGCGTCCCCGTGCGGCCACCCATGGCCTGGTACTTCGCTTCGATCGACACCTGCGCCCTCCCCTGAAGGCGCCCATGCTGGCACGCCGCGGGGCGACGACCAACCACTACGATCGACGATCGCTAGACGCGCTCGATGGCGACCGCCGTCGCCTCTCCGCCACCGATGCAGAGCGCGGCGACGCCCCTCGGCAGGTCGGCCTGCGTGAGCGCGTTGAGCAGCGTCACGACGAGCCGCGAGCCGGTCGAGCCGATCGGATGGCCCTGGGCGCATGCGCCGCCGTAGACGTTGACCTTCGTCGCGTCGAGCGACAGCTCCGAGACGGCGAGCATCGTGACCATCGCGAACGCCTCGTTGATCTCGAAGCGATCGACGCTGTCCTTCTCCCAGCCCGCCTTCTGCAGCACCTTCTCGATGGCGCCGATGGGCGCGATCGTGAACTCGGACGGGTGACGTGAGTTGGTCGCGTGGGCGACGATGCGTGCGCGTGGCGACAGGCCGCGGCCCTCGGCCTCGCTCTGGCGCATCAGCAGCAGCGCGGAGGCACCGTCGGAGATCGAGCTGGCGTTGGCCGCGGTGATCGTGCCCTGCTTGTCGAACGCCGGCCGGAGCTTCGGGATCTTGTCGAGGTCGGCCGTGCGCGGCTGCTCGTCTTCGGTCACCACCGTCTCGCCGCGCCGCGACTTGACGGTCACCGGCGCGATCTCGGCCTCGAGCAGACCCGCGTCCATCGCACTGCGCGCGCGCATCAGCGACGCGACGGCGAACTCGTCCATCGCCCCGCGGCTCAGGCCGTACTTGTCGGCAACCTCCTGGGCGAAGGAACCCATGAGCCGCCCGGTCTCCGCGTCCTCGAGACCGTCGGTGAACATGTGGTCGTTGACCTCGCCATGCCCCAGGCGCATGCCGCTGCGGGCCCTCGACAGCATGTAGGGCGCGTTGCTCATGCTCTCCATGCCGCCGGCCACCATCACGCGGTTGCTGCGGGCGATCAGCTGGTCGTGGGCGAAGATCAACGCCTGCATACCCGAGCCGCAGAGCTTGTTGACCGTCGTGCAGCCACTCTCGACCGGGATGCCCGCGCCGAGCGATGCCTGCCGCGCGGGTCCCTGCTTGAGGCCCGCCGGCAGCACGCAGCCGAAGACGAGCTGCTCGACGTCGGCGGGCGCCACACCTGCGCGCTGCAGCGCCGACGCGATCGCGACCGAGCCGAGCTGGGGCGCCGTCATGGCCGACAGGGCGCCCTGCAGGCCCCCCATCGGGGTGCGCGCGCCATCGATGATTACAACCGGATCGTCATGCATGGGTCACCCACTGAGGCTCGTGAAGGGGGTGGACTATAGCACCGGGCTGGCGTGGTCCCAGTCGAAAGCCAGCCGCCGCCGAGCGCAGCAGGGTGGTCGAAACAGGTGGGCAGCCGGCGGGGTTTGCAGCGTCCGCGGGCCCTGAAAACGGGAGTACTGCGGGGTCGCACCATTGCGACCCCGCAGGTCCCTTGTGCCTGTGACCTGTGAACACCCTAGGCCACCTCACCCCACACGAGTTTGATCATTTCCCATGGAACTGCGGCCGGGGTTTCAAGGCCATGAATTGAATTCAAGACCGCGGTTGGTTGCACGAAAAACCCGCAGCTACAGCCACCGCGAGACAAGCAGCTCGAGCGGGTCGTCGCTCGCGTGAAGCTCGGCTGCGAGCTCGATGGCGGGTGCGCTGTCCACATCCGTGGACGCGTATGCGCGCGCGTACAGCACCCATGTCGCAAGTCGATAGTGATGCAGTACCGGCGCAAGCGCGTGACGCGACGCCGACTCGAGCACGCGCGCCGCCCCGTCGACGTCATCGCTCTTCCACAGCGCCACGCCGGTCCCATAGAGCAGCGACCGCAGGTCCGCGAACGAGCGCCGCGGCGCCTCGGCAAAGCCCGCAAAAACAGTCTCGGCCTCCGTGTCCGCCAGCCCCGCATCCGCCATCGCATCCATCATCACCGGCAGCTGCGACTCGAGCATCGCCGCCTGCGGTCGCCGCGTGAGCAGGTCGCCGAGCATGAACGCGTCGAATGCGCTCGCGATCGACTCGCCGAGCATCAGGCCTTCGGGCGAGCGGGCCGCATCGCCGAGCGCCTCGGCGGCGAGATGATGCCAGGCGCGATGCGCCACGACATCCGCGGTCAGCACGCGCCCCTCGAGCACGTCATCGGAGTCCTCGGGCGTCCAGAAACCGTGGTTGAGCAAGGCCACGTGCCCCCAGCTCGACAGCGCGCTGCCCGCGGCGGCCACGCGGTAGTGAACGTCGGCGTCGAGCAACGCGCGGGCGAGCCGAGGGTAGAGAGGCATCCCCTCGAAATCGCTCTCGTCTTCGATGGCGAGCGCGGACAGTGGCACGGAGGTCAGCAGCGTCATCTTGCGGCACCTAGTGCACGGAGGTCGTTCCTACAAGCGCACGCACGAGACTGTACCAACTGGGGGACTTTCTTCGATGCGCGCGATCGCTATTCTGAATAGCAGGTGGTGCAGCGTCTTTACATCAGTCATGACGCGAACGGGACGCCGGCGGCGGCGCTACTCGTAGACTACCTCGAAGAAGCGATCGAACAGCTGGGGGGCGACGTTGCCTGCACGAGCCTCCCTGGCTACACGAACGCCACCGGGGGACCGAGGCTGCACCCCGCGGAGGCGGCGCTCGTGATCGGCGTCGTCGGTGGCACGCCGGGCGCGGTCGTCACACACGAGCTGCTCGCGGCCGACGAGGCCGGCGTCACCTGCCTGTTGCTGCAGATGTGCGACCGGCCCGCGGCGCTTCCGTCTGGCTCGCTGCCGAACGTGCGACGTCTGCAGCCCACCGCGTCGGGCCTCGTGATGCTCGCCGAGGACGCCGCCTTCGTGCTCGAGCGCACGCTGCGCCTCGGTGCCTCGGCGCGGGCACAGATCGGTGAGCTCATGGAGCACGCGGGTGAGGCGCAGCCAGAGGTGAGCACGCCGCAGCCGCCGGTGTCGCGACCGCCACCGCCGCCCTCCACCCCGCCGCGGCCGTCCTCGATCCCGCCCTCGGTCCGGCCAAGAACGTCCATGGTGGTGCCGAGCCGTCGCTGGCCCACGTACCTGGAGGCGGTGGAGGCGGGCTTCCACATGGGCGCGAGCCTGTATGACGACCGCAACCCGTTCCAGCGCGACACGCACGCGGGCAACCGCACGAGCTTCGACGAGTGCCTCGATGCGCTCGGTGCCAACCGCGCGATGCTCGAGAGCCTGCACGATGCGGAGCTGTGGCAGTGCGCCTTCGAGAACCTGCTCGAGAAGCTGCCCGTCAGCGAGGGCAGGCTCGGGCACTGGTACGAGGTCGGCTTCCAGACCGTGCTGCTATGTCGGCTGAGCGCCGCGCGGGCGGCGGGCGGCGAGCAGGCCGAGCGCGAGCTCGCGCAGGATCGCCGCCGCGCGTGGGACGCCCTGTGTCACAGCGCGTTCCTGGTGCACATCGGGAGCGACGAGCTCGGGGAGATCGGTGGCCTGCTCCACGCGCTGACCGGTCCCTCGGCCGACCCGCGCGACGCGGACCGCTGCCTCGATCGGATGCGCGCCCGCGCACGGCGCTTGCAGCAGCGCGCGGGCGACTCACAGCCGCCGGCGCTCGCCTCGAGCGAATAGACCCAGACCGCCGCGACGACGCGTTCGTGTCCTGAATTGGGGAACTTTACGGTTGTCTGCGCGGGGGCCTCAGCTAATCTCGTTTGGTGGGTTTGTTTGCGGGCAACCGTGTTGCAGCTGGGTGGTGCTGCAGCGCAACCGGGCTCGTTGTGCTCGCGGTGCTTCTGGCAGCGTGCGCCTCCAGCGATCCGCGCGCCGACCCCGGAGGTGACGGCGACGGAGACGGCGACAGCGGAGGCGCGGGCGACGGCGACGGCGACGTCAGCGGCGGTGATGGCGACGGCGACTCGACCACCGATCCCCCTGTGATCGACGGCACCGACGCCGCCGTCACCTGCACGCCCAACCCGGGCAATGAGCTGTGCCCGGAGATCTGCACCGAGGTCTGCAACGACGTGGATGACGACTGCGACGGCGAGGTCGACGAGGGCGCCGACGACACCGACTGCGCCGCCGACAACGCGACCGCCATCTGCACCCAGGGGCTGTGCGTGATCACCGGCTGCGACGAGAGCTACCGCGACTGCGACCAGGACGAGCAAAACGGCTGCGAGGCGGACATCAGCGGCGTCGTGCACTGCGGGGCCTGCAACAACACGTGCGAGGCCGACAATGCGACGGTCGCATGCGTCGACGGCGCCTGTGAGGCCACCGGCTGCGTCGCGCCCTACCTGGACTGCGTTGGCGACGACGGCGCCTGTGAGACCTTCGGCGAGACGCTGACCGACTGCGGCGAGTGCGGCAGGGCCTGCGGTACGTTGCCGAGCGCCAGCCCCGAGTGCATGGGTGGAGAGTGCGTGGTCGGCGAGTGCATCGGCAACTTCGGCGACTGCAACGGGGACGGCAGCGACGGCTGCGAGGTGCAGCTCAACATGCCCAGCAACTGCGGCGCGTGCGGCATGGGCTGTGCTTTCGCGGGAAGCAGCACCAGCTGCGACACCGGCACGTGCCTGATCGAGTCATGCAGCGCAGGCTACGCCGACTGCGACGGCAGCGAGCTGACCGCCTGCGACTCGCTCGACTCCGATGCGCACTGCGGCGGCTGTGGGCTCGCGTGCACGGTCGACGCCCTCATGAACGTGCAGGACGCCGGCTGCGAAAACCGCGCTTGCCTCGTCGAGTGCGCGCCGCTGTTCGGCGACTGCGACGGGATGGACAACGGCTGCGAGACCCCGCTGACCAGCAACAGCAACTGCGGCGGCTGCGGCGTATCGTGCACACCGGAACACGCCACCGGGGACTGCAGCGCGGGCACGTGCGGGGTGGGCCAGTGCCAGTCCGGCTGGGCGGACTGCGACGGACTGCCCGACAATGGCTGCGAGACGAACACCGGCTTGCCCGACAACTGCGGCGGCTGCGGCGTGGTGTGCCAGCCCATGATCGGCTGCGCGGTCGACACCTGCATGGGCGTGCTGTGCATCGAGGGCGAGGCCAACTGCGACAGCATGGACAACAACGGCTGCGAGGTGGACCTGTCCGCCGACGACTCCTGCGGCAGCTGCAACACGCGCTGCGAGTTCGACCAGGGCATCGACGGACACGCGGCGATCGGCTGCGGCGTCGAAAACGCGACGCCCGGCCAGATGGCCTGGGGCTGCGAGCTGAGCTGTAACAGCGGCTTTGCGGACTGCAACGGCGACTACCGCGACGGCTGCGAGACCGACCTGACCGATGTGGAAAACTGCAACGGCTGCGGCAACGTCTGCGCCAAGGCACACGCCACACCGACATGCGAAAACCGCGTCTGCGAGGTGGATACGTGCAGCGGCGAGTGGGCGGACTGCGACGGCGACGACCTCGACTGCGAGACGCCGCTCAACACCGCCAACGACTGCGGCGCGTGCCGCGCGGAGTGCACCTTCCCCTTCGCCCAGGGCCAGTGCGGCGGCAGCCCCGGCAATCGCGCCTGCGTCATCTCCGCGTGTGTACCGAGCGAATTCGACGACTGTAACGGCACGCTCGGCGACGGCTGCGAGGTCGATACGTCGAGCGACCCGCTCCACTGCAATGGCTGTGGTAACGACTGCACCGGCGCGCCCCAGGTGCGCAGCGCGGCCTGTGTGGGTAGCAGCTGCATCTACACCTGCGACACCGGCTACGACGACTGCACCGGGGCGGCCGGCTGCGAGACCAGCCTGCTGGTGCCGGAGAGCTGTGGGAGCTGCGACAACGACTGCCGGCAGCTCGACCGTGTTGCAAGCGCCGGCTGCCTGCCGGGCGGCGGCAACCCCCTCTGCGCCATCAACACCTGCGACGGCGGCTACGGCGACTGCAACGGCGACGTCGGGGACGGCTGCGAGACACAGACCGACATCGACGCGAGCCACTGCGGAGCGTGCAGCGGCGACCCCGGCCACCAGCCGTGCACGGGGCTGCCCGGCGTCAGCGCGAGCCTCTGCACCGGCGGCACGTGCAACATCATGACCTGCACGGGCACGCTCGAGGACTGCAACGGAGTCAGCGCCGATGGCTGCGAGTGGGATCCCGCCGTGGACGGCATGTGCTGCGACCCCAATGCGGATGCGGACGGCGACGGCTCCGACGACTGCGCCGATCAGTGCCCGAGCGACCCCGGCAAGAGCGCACCCGGCGTCTGCGGCTGCTTCGTCGCCGACGCCGACAGCGACGGCGACGGCTCGGAGAACTGCATCGAGGAGTGCGACAACGACCCGGGCAAGACCGTGCCCGGCAGCTGCGGCTGCGGTACGCCCGACGTGGACGGCGACGGCGATGGATTCCTCGTATGCGACGACCCCTGCGACGCGGACCCGGCCAAGCAGGACCCGGGCCTGTGCGGCTGCGGCACGCCCGACGTGGACTACCCGGGCTGCATCGCCGACCCATGGAACTACGAGCCTGCGCAGGTCGACCACACCGGTGGAGTGGTCGTCGACTGCGCGGCCAGCTTCAACTCGAGCAACGGCACCTGGAGCGGCTGTGGTGGCGACGTGCCCACCGTCGGACTGCAGACACCGCCGGGCGGCGTCGAGAGCTACGTGCTGGGCATGGACAGCCTGACGGTCACGAACGCCGGTAGCATCCGCCTGACCGGGAGCCGGCCGGTGATCTTCTCGGCCGAAGACGACATTCACATCGACGGACGCGTGGATGCCTCGAGCACCTTCGGTGAGCCGGGCGCGGGCGCCACCTCGAGCTGCGGCGGCAACGCGGGAGGCAACGGCCGCGGCGACGGCGGTAGCAGCGACGGTGGCAGCGGCGGCGGCGGCGGCGGCTACGGCACCTCGGGCGGCAACGGCGGCTCGGCGGATGGCGGCTCGGGCGGCGGCGGCGGCTCGGCCGTCGTGGTGGCCGACCCCTGGCCCTTCCTCGGAGGCTGCACCGGCGGCGCGGCCGGGGCGGGCAACGCATCGGCGGTCGATCCGGACGCCGTCGGTGGAGAAGGCGGGGGTGCGGTGCAGCTGTCGGCCATCGGGACGCTCACGCTCACCGCCAACGCCGTGGTGAGCGCCTCCGGCGCGGGCGGACGGCTAGGCCTCCACGAAGAGGACGGCGGCGGCGGCGGCGGCTCGGGAGGCTCGATCGTGCTCGAGGGCAGCTCCCGGATGATCGACGGTGGCGCGGCCATCACCGTCAACGGCGGCGGTGGTGCGGCCGGCCAGGACGAGACCGGAAGCGATGTGACCTCCGCCGCAGACGCGCACGGCGAGGACGGACACACCGACGACGACAATCCGGCCGCGGGCGGACGGGCCTACAACGGCGGCCGGCCCGGTGGTGCGGGCGCCTCGCCCGGAAATGCGGCGCAGACCGCGTCGAGCGGCAACGGCGACGACGGCGGCGGCGGCGGCGGCGGCGGCGTGGGCCGCATCGCCTCGCACGACCTGTAGCCCTACTTGCCGCCGATCATGATGGTCGCGACCGGACAGTGCTGCGCGATCTGCAGGCCCAGGTCGCTGAAGCCGCGGCGGTTCCGGCCGAGCCGCTGCAGGCCGAGGATCACCAGGTCGCTGCGGGCAGCGCGCTCCGCCGTTATCTCGACGACGTCATCGCCGCGCGCGACCTCGATGTCGCAGCGACCGAACGCCTCCTCGTGGGCCAGTCGCCGCAGCGAACGGCGCGCCGCCGTCATCGCCTCCTCGCTGACGTTCGAGGGGACGACGCGCAGGAAGTGAACGGTCCGCTCTCCGCTGTGCAGGAGGCTCGCCACCAGTCGCGCGCGCACCTCGTCGTGGTTGCCGCGTCCACCGATGGGCACGAGGATGCGCTCAGCGTCGCTCAGGTCCCACCCGGCCGGCGCACTGAGCACCGACAGCTCGCAGTCGACCCGGCCCATCATGTCCTCGAGCTGCTCGAGGCGCTCGCGGTCCTCGAGGTCTCCCATGCCGAGCAGCAGTCGCTCGCAGGCGCGCGCATTGGCCACGCGCTCGATCTCGATCCAGGGGTTGCTCGCGACGGTGATCAGGGCCTCGGGGCGGTGGCCGAGGTTGAGACAGGCTGACATCGCGATGCCGAGCGTCTGCTGGTGCTGCGCCAGCTCGGCGCTGACCTTCTTGGCACCCGCCCGCAGGACGGAGAGCATCAGCACCTTGCCGACTCGCGGCGGCGTCAGCGCAGACGCCACCTGCGCCATCGCCTTGGCGTTCTGTGGATTGACGATCGGCACAAGCACCAGTGGCGAGCGGCCACGCAGCCGCGCGAGGTCTCCGTCCTTCGCCTCCGCGGCCGCGTCGAGCGCCTGCGCACGCTCCGCAAAGATCGACAGGTACAGCACCACGCCCAGCCCGAGCCAGATCAACGCGATGACCGCCGCATGGGGCTCGAAGATGATCTGGAAGATCACCAGGCCCATGCAGCTGACGCCGCCCACGACGGGCACCAGCGGGAAGTAGGGCGTGCGGTAGGTGGTCGGCTCGTCGCCGACCTCCGAGTGGCGCATCGCCTCCTGTCGGCGACGGGCGAGGAACGCGGTCGCGTGGGCGAGCGAGAACGACATCAGGAAGATCAGGCTCGCCGCGGCGCCGGCGGTCGCGAGGTCCGGCACCAGGAACACCAGCGTCGCCATCGCCAGGCCGCTGAGGTAGAGCGCCATCATCGGCGTGCCCCGCTCCGCGTGCGTCATCGTGAAGACCCAGGGCAGCGTACGATCGGTCCCCATCGTCAAGGCCACACGGGAGGCGGCGAGGATGTTCGCATGGAGCGCTGACAGCGTTGCGAGCACGGCCGCGACGATCACGAGCCAGTAGCCGGCCGGGCCCAGCATGTTGCCGGCCGCCGTCGCCATGAAGGTGTCAGGCTGTGCGCGCGCCATCGACTGGATGTCGCCCTGCCCTCCGGTACCGCCGATGGCGACCAGCACCAGCAGCGGGATGTAGATGACCAGGGCCGTCCCGAGCGAGCGCATCATCGCCCTGGGGATCGCCTTCTGCGGCTCCTGCACCTCACCGGCCACAGCCGCGATCAGATCGAAGCCCTGCAGCGCGATGAACGTGAAGCCCATCGCCGACAGCAGGCCCGACAAGCCCCCCGGCATGAAGGGGGTGATCGCGATGCGCTGCTCTGGGGGCGCGATGGGCAGCGCGATCGCGAGCGCGACCAACAGCGCGATCAGTGCGATCACCTTGCCCCAGGTCGCCATCTCGCCGCCGCCGCCGGGCTGCCGGATCAGCGCGTTGGTGTAGATGATGATCGGAACGACCGCGAGCACGAGCTGCATGCCACGGTCGCCGACCCACTCGGGCACGGGACTGATCCCCGCGAGCCGGATGAGGGCGGCGAGCAGCTCCGCACCGTAGGCGGCGAAGCCCATCGCATACAGCACGCCGGCGACGATGTACGCGAGCCACAGGACCCAGCCGGCGGCGAACGCCGCGCGCACCGAGAGCACGCGCTTGGCGAAGTTGTAGGCGCCACCGGACTCGGGGTAGGCGCTCGCCATCTCGGCGAAGCTCATCGCGGTGAGCAGCGCGAGCACACCGTTGAGACCGAACGCCAGGATCGCCGCCGGACCCGCGTGCGCATAGGCGGTGCCCGCCAGCACGAAGATGCCTCCGCCGACGATCGCGCCGATGCCGATACGCGTCGCGTCGGCCGTGCTGAGGGATCGCGGCGGGAGGGCGGAGCGCATGGATGACCAGCCCCGAAGGGCCGCGGGCAGCATAGACAATTGTGGGGGGGGCTGGCCACCCCGCGACCTGCGGGGGCTACGACCGGTAGACGACGTGCGGCGCCGGGGGACCGCATCGCCCCCCGGCGCTCCTGTTGCACGGGATCGACCCTCGCAGTACTAGCGCGCGCTGCGGCGACGACGCCTCAACAACAACAGGCACCCCAGTCCTGCCATCAGCGCACCCCCCGCGGGCGACCCACCCAAACCCACGCTGCAGCCCGCAGACGCCGAGCCTTCCGCGATGCCCTCATCGAGGTCGATCCTGCCCTCCGCCTCGGCCTCGATGTCCTCGAGCCCGATCGCGACGAGTGCAGCGATGCAGTCGTCGACCTCGTTGCCGGAGAGCACGTACTCGCCATCGCAGAAGAGCGCCCCCTCTCCCTCACACGAGCCGTGGCAGTCGGCCTTGAGCTCGTACTCGCACGATTCAAATTCCTCGTCCTGACACGTCGTCTGGCAGTCGAGGTTGGCAGACGCCGTGCAGGAGCCGCCGCAACACTCGACGCAGTGCTTGTAGCAGTCGCCGTCGACCAGCGGCTTGCAGGTGATGTCGCACTCGGCGTCGCAGTTGGCCTCGCACGTGGCGTGGCACTGGGCGTCATCCTCGGCGCCCTCGCAGCGCGCATCGCAGTCGATCGTGCACTCGCCGAAGCAGTTGTGGATGCAGATCACGTTCTCGCCGCGGTCGCAGCTCTCGGTGCAGATCCCGGTGCACTCGTCGGTGCAGGTCACATCGCCGGTGAACGTGCACTCCTCGCTGCAGACCGTGTACAGCTGCGTCGCGCACGCCTTCTTGTAGACGCCGAGGTTGTCGCAGCCAGCAGTGCAGCTGACCTCCCCCGCGAGCTCGCAGTTGCCGACATCCTCGAGCCTGAGGTTGCCGCACTCCGGCACGCCGGCCTGCGCGGGCGCCGCCGCAAAGAGTGCAAGGCCGGAGACGCCCATCAACAGCCATCTCATCCAACGCGGCAGGTCATCAGATTCCGAATCGCGAGTCATCATTCCACCTCGAAAGCAAAGCCAAGTGAAGCCAAGTGAAGCCAGGCCAAGCCGCGGACGCCGTGCCCACCGTCGCTGGCCAGGGACATCGCAAGGCGCGTGCCATGGGCTGCACCCACTGCCCACAATCATCAGAAGCGTATGAATGCCGCGCACCCTGGCACGTCGCGCGACCTCGCGAGGGCAGCGACGCGCGCGCGGCTACCGTGACATTCCGGTCACTGCCCGGATCCGTCTGTCATGCACGACCTGTGGGTGCAGCTGCGCACAGGGGTGCAGACGCTCGCCGGTCGGTGAGCGCCTCTACCGCTGTCTAGAGAACCGCTTCGATGAGCTTCGGGCCACGCGTGCCCATGGCGGCCTCGAGCTGCGTGTTGAACTCCTCGGCGGTCCGCGCCGTACTCGCCTCCACGCCCATGCCGCGCGCCATCGAGGCGAAATCGAGCACGGGGTTGCTGAGGTCCAGCATCGACAGCGCCTTGGGACCGCGCTCGAGCGCACCGACCCGCTCCAGCTCCAGGTTCAGGATGCCGTAGGCGCGGTTGCTGAGAATGATGGTGGTGACGTCGAGCTTCTCGCGCGCCTGCGTCCACAGCGACTGCAGCGTGTACATCGCGCTGCCGTCGGCCTGCAGGTTGATCACCTTGCGGTCGGGGCATGCCACCGCGGCCCCCGTCGCCATCGGCATGCCGATGCCGATCGAGCCGCCGGTCAGCGTCAGCCAGCTGTGAGGTGGCGCGCCGGCGGTCGTGAACGGCGCCATGAAGCCCGCCGTCTGTCCCTCGTCCGCCACGATCGCACCTTCGGGCATGTGGGCACCGAGCGCGGCCGCCAGCGTGGCCGCGTCGAGTGCACCCGAGGGCGCGTCCGGACGCGTCGCCGATGCGAGCACCGGCTGCGCACCGCCCGCATCGAGCGCTTCGACCAGGTTCTGCAGCGCGCCGGTACCATCCTCCTGGGGCGAGGCGAGTTCAAATACCTCGCAGCCCTCGGGAACCAGCGAGCTCGGCTTGCCCGGGTAGGCGAAGAAGGAGACCGGTGCCTTGGTGCCGACCACGATCAGATGGGCGAGGCCTGCGACCTGCGGCGCCATCATCTCCGGCAGGTACGCGAGCCGTTCGATGATCGGCACGCCGGCTCCGCGCTCGAGCCGCGCGGGAAAGGTCTCGCACAGGTACTTCGAGCCGGTCGCCATGGCCACCTTGCTGCCCGCGGTCAGGCCGTCGACGCGCAGGACGGAGCCACCGAGCAGCAGCCCACAGGGCGCGCCCGAGCGCAGCAGCTTCGCAACCGCATCGATGCGTTCCGCCGGCACCGCCGCCGCCGGCGTGGGCTCGACCGGCGCGGCCGCGCCCTGGGCATCACTCCAGGAGTGGTTCGCCGGCAGGATCAGCGACGCCATGTGGCCACCGCCGGATCGCGCGAACGCCACGGCCTCGGCGGCGTCGCGTGAGACCGCATCCGGGCTGTCGGAGACGCGCTGCCACGCACTGACGAGCCCGGCGTGCCCCTCGACGTCCGACTCGAGCGGCGCGTCGAACTGCTTGTGGTACGTCGCGTGGTCGCCGATCACGTTCACGAGCGGCGTGTGCGCACGCTTGGCGTTGTGCAGGTTGGCCATCGCGTTGGCGAAGCCGGGGCCGAGATGCAGCAGCGTCGCCGCCGGCTTGTCCGCCATGCGGCCGTAGCCGTCGGCCGCGCCGCCGACGACGCCCTCGAACAGGCACAGCACGCCGCGCATGCGCGGCTCGGAGTCGAGCGCCGAGACGAAGTGCATCTCGGAGGTTCCGGGGTTTCCGAAGCAGACCTCCACGCCGGAGTCCGCGAGGGTCTTGAGCAGGGCCTGTGCGCCGTTCATCGTGTGCTCCTTGTCCGCCGTCGCCATCGTTCAGGCGAAGGTCGTCCCGGGGTTGAGAATGCCGTTGGGGTCGAAGGCCGCCTTGATTCGACGCATCAGCGCTAGCTTGGCAGGGTCCTCGAGCTCGAGAAAGTACTTCCGCTTCTCCGTGCCGATGCCGTGCTCGGCCGAGATCACCCCGCCCACCTCCATGCCGAGCTTGAAGAGCCCGCGCATGACCTCGCCGCGGATCGCGTCGTCCGGCTGGAAGACCGCCAGGTGCACGTTGCCATCCCCCGCGTGGCCGCCACCGGTGACCAGCGTGCCGTGCTTCTGCGCGAGCTCCGAGACGCCTGCGATGTAGGCCGGCACGGCGGCGCGCGGTACGACCACGTCGACGATGTCACCCGCACCCGCCTTCTTGGCGACCCAGAATGCTTTCTCCCGCGCCTCGAGCAGCTCGGTGCCGGCCTGCGGGGGCAGCGCGAACATGTCGACTGCGCCGAGCTCCATCGCCAGCGCACCCACCGCCTCGACGTCCTCCTGCAGCCGCTGCGCCGAGCTGCCCTCGAGCAGCACGACGAGGTACGCAAGCGCCGTGTCCTTGATCTCCTGCGGAATGCCCAGCTCGATGCCCGCGCTCTGCGTACACGCGGCCATCGTGAGGATGTCCATGTACTCCAGCATCAGCGGCCCGACGCCGGAGCGGATGATCGACGGCACCGCGTTCGTGACCGCGTCGGCGGAGTCGAAGGGCATCAGCAGCGTCGCGCGGTCCGTGTAGCGCGGAGTGAGTCGCACCGTGACCTCCGTGACGACGGCCAGCAGCCCCTCGGAGCCCATGATCAGCTGGGCGAGGTCGAGGCCGGTCGACGACTTCACGAACTTGCCGCCACTGCGGATCACCTCGCCGGTCGGAAGCACCGCCTCGAGACCCAGGACGTTGTTGCGGGTCACGCCGTACTTGACCGCGCGCATGCCGCCGGCGTTGGTAGCCACGTTGCCGCCAATGCTGGCACTGCTCTCGCCCGGGAGGATCGGATAGACGAGGCCGTGGGGTGCAACCGCTTCGTCGAGCTGCGCCAGCGTCACCCCCGGCTCGACGACCGCGACGTGGTTGTCGAGATCGATCTCCTTGATGCGCGTCAGCCGCTCCGTCGACAGCAGCACGCCGCCCTGCACCGGCACGCAGGCGCCGGACAGGCCCGTACCGCAGCCGCGCACAGTGACCGGCACACGATGCTCGTTGGCGGTCTGCAGAATCGCGGCGACGTGGTCCGTGGTGTCGGGGCGCACCACCAGGTCTGGCATGTGCGGCGCCAGGGTCAGCGCCTCGTCGTGTCCGTAGTCGTCGGAGATGTCCGAGCCCGCGAGCACGTGCTGTGCTCCCACGATCTCGGAGAGCGGCTGTTGCAGATCCATCATGAAGCTCCCTTGCCGGAGTCGAGCCCGGCGGCGACGAGGGTGACCACCGCGGCGGTGAGGGTCGATTGCAGGCGTCGATCCGACACCGCTTTCATGCCGAGGACGTGCGCATGCACAGCGCCCTCGATCATCGAGAAGAGCACGAACGCCGTCGCGCGGTGGTCTCCCGTGTAGTTCCAGAAGCGCAGCTGTCGCTCGACCTCGCCGATCAGCCGCTTCTCGGCCTCCGACGTGATCGCGTCCAGCGCCGGGTCGGCGTGGCGGCGCTCGGTCAGCACGGCGTGCAGCCCAACGTCTTCGCGATGATAGGCCACGACCTCGGCGATCACCGACGAGAGCTTCGACTCGTCGCCAGCCGCTGCCGCAATTGGCAGCGCGGTGTCCATGAGCACATCGCGCAGGCGCTGTGACAGGTACTCGCTGCGCGTCCGGGCGAGCTCGCGCAGCAGCTCGTCCTTGTCGGCGAAGTATTGGTAGAGGCTGCCCGTGGCCGTGCCGGCGCGCAGCGCGATCGTCTTGGCGGTCGTGCCCGCGTAGCCGGACGACGAGAACTCCTGCCTCGCCGCATCGAGCAGGGCCGCCCGCGTCTTGAGCGCGCGCGCCTGCACCGGCTGTCGGATGGCCTGGACCATGGGCTGACCCTAACGTTTCTGAATCTGAGGTCAAGTTCATTTTTTGTGAGCCGGGTCACGCTGTCGGCACCCGCCTGTGGTAGAGGCCCCCATGCTCGGTCCGGTCGAGAAGGGACTGCTGGCGCTGCTGCTGCTGGTGCTGATGACCGGCATGGGCGCAACGCTGGAGCGCTCCCAGTTCGTGCAGGTCGTTAGCCGGCCGCGCGGGCTGCTCGTCGGGCTCGCCTCGCAGTTCGGCTGGATGCCGCTGATCGCCTTCGGGCTCGCGCACGGGCTGTCGCTACCCGCCGAGCTCGCGCTCGGCCTCATCCTGGTGGCCTGTACGCCCGGGGGAACGACCTCCAACCTCTTCACCTATTACAGCCGGGCCGATCTTCCGCTGAGCATCTCGATGACGGTCACCTCGACGGTCGTCGCCGTCGTCGCGATGCCGGCCGTGCTCGCGGTGTATGCGACGCCCTTCACCGGCGCGCAGATCGGCATTCCCTACGGCAGCATCGTCACGACGCTGCTGCTCGTGCTGCTGCCGGTCGCCCTCGGCATGTACCTGCGGGTGCGCAGCCCGGCGGCGGCGGCGCGGGCCGAGCAGCTGGGTTCGATCAGCGGCGTGCTCGTGCTGGTGCTGCTCGTCGGGGTCAGCGTGGTGCGCAACCGGGCCCTGTTCGCCCAGATCCCCGCGGCCGGCTACGTCGCGGCTGCCGTGCTCGGCATCGCCGGCATGCTGCTCGGCTACGGCGCCGCGCGCGCCGTCGGCCTGTCACCGCCGGGACGCAGGGCAGTGGCGCTCGAGACCGGCATCCAGAACAGCCCGCTCGCGTTCGCGATCATCCTCGCGACGTTCCCGCCCGAGGCGCAGGACCGGATGCTCTGGCTGCCCATGCTCTACGCGCTGTTCGTGCTCATCTCCGCCTCGATCGCCACGCTGCTGTTCCGGCGAGACGCTCATTCATAGGCATACGCCGCACGCTGCCGGGGCAGCGTGGCCTCCGCGCGCAACACGCGGTGGTAGCCGCCGGCGGTCAGCAGCGCGGAGAGCCCGAGCGGCGACGGTACCCGGGCGAGCTCCGCAAGCGGACCGTCCGCGGCGTCGCGCAGCTGCGCGGCACGGATCGACTCGCACATCAGCGCAGCGACCATCGGCACGGTGCAGCGGTGCAGGTAGGTGATGCGGACTGTGATGGACTCCGCATCGTCGGGGATGGCGCGGTCGTGCAGTACAGCGCTCGCCGCTGCGGTCGGAAACGTGAGCGCCGCCGCCCAGTCGTTGTACATGCCCAGGCCTACGGCGATGCGCGAGGCCCCGCCGCCGAGTGAGAGCGACAGGGGCAGCTGCGGCCGACCCTCCAGCCGCGCGGCCAGCTCATCGGGACCCGGGGCGAGCACCGACAGTGGGCGTGAGGCGGCGCGCCGAATCGCCGACAGCCGCGCGCCGCCACGCCGTGCCGCCGTACCGGCCGTGATCGGGGCGCCGCCGCCGAGCGCCGAGAGCAGCGCGCGCTCCCAGCCCGGCGAGTCGCGCGACGCGTCGGTCGCGAGCAGACCGACGGGCTCGCCGTAGTGGACAGGGTCGTCGTCCAGGATCACGATCGCCGCACGCGCAGAAGCCCAGGCCGCGTGGCTGACCACCTGCTGGGCGATCGCCGTCATCGCGTACTGCACGATGCCGAAGCACAACAGCAGTACCGGCACGATCGCGATCAGGAACTCGACGTGGGCCGCACCGCGGACGTCACGGACCAGGCGGCGGGCGTGGCTCACGGCGCGACCCACGGCAACCGCACGTGCGCTTCCGCGACGACGCACGCGCTCGCCATCGCGATGGCCGCGCCGAGACGGACCTGCTGCTGGAGCCCCTCGCCACCGCCTGCCCCACCGCACCCAGCGTCCCCACCGCCTCCACTATCGACGGCAATCGCGAGCGCGGCCCGGCGGCCTGGCACCAGCGAGACCAGCGCTCCACCGATCGAGGCCAGCAGCGTGCCGCGGTGCGCGAGCAGCGCGCCACCGTAGAGGCCGGTCAGGAGGTACGCGAGCATCTGCACCGACAGGCCCTCGCGCACGCCCACCAGCGCACCGATGGCCGCGAACAGCTTCACATCGCCACCGCCCATGCCACCGACAGCGAAGAGAGCCAGCGGAACGGCCCCGCACACTGCCAGCGAGCTGAGCGCTCCCGCCAGCCCGCCCCACCCCGCCGCAAGCGCACCCATCGCGAGGCCGAGCGCGATCGCCGGGAACGTCAGCCAGTTCGGGATCAGCCCGCGCCGCACGTCGGTCACGGCCGACAGGAGGGTCAGACACAGCAGAGCGACGTGCGGCGCGGGCAGCGTGGGGAGGGTCAAGGTGGGCTCAGGGAACGGGGAAGGTCAGGACGAGCTGCTGCAGGTAGAAGCGCGCGGCGAGCATGCGGCCGACCGCGACGAAGGCTGCGCAGACGGGCAAGGCGACTACGCAGATCAGGATGGCGTACTCGGTGAGCATGCTGCCGCGGGCGTCGTGACGAACGTCGTGAAGGAGTCGGCGCACGTCAGTCGGAGTTGGCGCCCGTGGCGTCACCCAGCGCCCCGCCGATCTGCGAGTCGGCCGCCTCCAAGTTCGCCTTCACCGTCTGGCCGAACGTGGACCAGACGCCCACGCCGACCACGGCGATCAGGCACAGCACGATCGCGTACTCCACGGTAGTGAGGCCGCGCGTGTCGCTGGCCAGTGCACGTAACAGTTGTCGAGGTCTCTGCATCGCAATCCTTTCGGCGGGGACGGCCCGCGGTGGGGGCATGCAGCTTCATCGGGCGTGCTCGGCGCCGGTTGCTCCGCGGCGCTATTTCGTCGCGCCGACAGGAGCGCGCAGCAGCAGCACCCCCGGCAACAGCAGCGCAAACGTCAGCGCGAAGGCGGCCCACAGCCCGAAGGCGTCGGCGAGCGCCCCGGTGACGGGCAGCAGCACCGTGAGCAGCGCGTTGCGCACGAGGCTCTCGAGCGACAGGCCGGTGGCGCGCTGGGCCTGGTCGACGCGCCCGTTGAAGACCGAGATGAAGACGGGGCGGCGGGCGTTCTGCAGATAGGTCATCGCCAGCAACATCGCCACCACGCCCACCATCAGGTCGTTGCGTGCGGTCCATGCGACGCCGAGCGCGAGTACGAGGGCCGCGACATAGGCCAGCCGCAGTGCGCGCAGGCCGCCACCGACGCGCCGCTCGAGCCCGGTGCTGCCGCGCGCACCCACGGCGCCCAGGCCGTCACGGGCCGCCTCGGTCGCACCGATCCACACCGCGCCAACACCCGGCACGGGCAATCCAAACCCGGCGAGCCCCTGCTGCATGAGCGGCTGCAGGTAGTACTTGCTGCTGGCCTTCACCTGGACCTCGAAGAGCGCGGACTGCAGCAGCAGCCGGCCGAAGCCCGGCCGAGAGAAGAGCTTGCGCGCCCGCTGCAGCAGTGATGGCTCGGTCGCGCCCGGCTGTCGCTCACGCTCGCGGCGCTGCTCGCCCTCGAGTGCGCGCGGATAGCTCAGCATGAGGAAGAAGCCACCCAGCGCCGCCACGGCCGACGCAGCGTAGAGCGGCGGGTAGCTGCCCGTGGCGTAGAGCATCAGCCCGCCGATGAGCCCGGCGAGCGCGGACGTGGACTTGGACGCCATGCGAGTGCGGCCGATGACCGAGGTCGCGCGGTCCGACTCCCCGCGGCCGTCGAGGTAGTCGAGGATGATCGCCTTGTGGCTCCCCGTGCGCAGCGCCTCCGCCACCGAAAACAGCGCGACGGTCGCCCACAGGCCTGCCACACCGATGCGCGGCAGAAGCGCGAAGCCACCGAACGCCACCACGTAGAAAAGGAAGCCCGCCGCCAGGGACATGCGCCGACCCCAGCGGTCGGCCGCGACGCCGAGGGGTAGCTCGAGCAGCGCCGTCACCATGTGCTGTGCGCCCAGCACCAGACCTATCAACGCGAACGAGTGACCGAGCTCGCGCAGGTAGAGCACGAGGAACGCCTCACCGAAGCGCGAATTCTTGAGGATCGAGTAGAGGTAGAAGCGCGTCAGCACGTGGGGATCCCGCGTCGGCTCGACGCGCATGCCGCGGTCGCCGCGCGATCAGAAGCCGATCGCGATGCCGGCGTTGATGCGCGTCTCCCGCATGGTTGTACCGTCGAGGAAGTACATCGCTACGCCGCCTTCCACCACTATGGAGAGGATCGGAAGCAGCCCCATGGCGAGGCCGCCGAGCACGCCGAAGCTCATGCCGCTCTGCGATTCGCCACCTTCCGGGGGCGTGAGGGCCGCGTAGCCCAGCGGCACCATGATGTAGGGCTCGATGATGGGCAGCGGCAGGCGCAGCCGCGGATAGACGGCGAAGTCCATGATCGTCGAGCGGCTCTCGGTGAGGCCCGCCTGGGCGCTCCCCTGGGCGTCCACCTCGACAGCGCCGCTCATCATGAAGCTGTCCATCGCCATGTCCATGGCGTTCTGCGTCGTGTCCGACAAGACGTCCTCGGAGCTCTTGATGGTGACCATCGTTCCCATCGCGCCGAGCGCGAAGAAGTCGCCCACCCCGATGTCGAGGCCCAGGGAGCCGCCGAAGCTCGGCGCCAGGTCCAGCTCGAACGAGGTCGCGTCGTCGGTGAGCACGCCACCCACGCCGAGGTCGAACGTGCCCCAGAGCCGGATCGTGTCACCGTCGAATGCGGCGGCGGCGCGGCCCGGGCTCGAGAGCACACCCAGCATGCAGAGCATCGACACTGCGATCGCGGGGGCGAGTGGACGGCGGCGTTCGGTCATCGAGTGAGTCATGTGCGGTCGGTTCCTCCAGTGCACTAGGATCCCGCACCGCGGCCACCCAAAGCAAGCCACCATGTCGCACACGGGCCGGCATTACAGTGGCAGCGTAGCGACGGACCGCAGAGTTCGGGCGCTCAGTTCGGCGCGCCGGGGCCGCCCTCGATCGAAGCGCGCACCCCGGCCTCGATCTGGACGACCGCCCGCAGCAGACCCGCGAGCCGGCGCTCCACGTCGACCGTCTCGAGCAGCTCCTGTCGCATCGCCGGCTCAGCGACGAGCTGATCGGCGAGGCGGTCGATGATGACGACCGGTGGATCACCCGTGTGCAGCGCGAGGTCGAGCTGCCGGCCACTGCGCGAGACCAGTGCGGCGATGCTGCGCGAGACCGCGATCAGCGCGCGCAGCTCCGCGTCGTCCACACCACCGGACGGCAGCCGGTCCTCGAGCACACGCGCCCGTGCCAGCCGGTAGGGCTCGTCGCTCGGCAGCTCCTCGATCACGACGCGAGCGATGCCGTCGAGCACCACATCGTAGGTGCCGTCCTGGTTGCGTTCATGTTCGGCGATGCGCCCGATGCACGCCCGCTCGTGGATCGGCACGTCGCCGCCCGCGCGCTCCGCGGCACGGACCTGTGCGATGGCCATGCAGCGCGGTCCGCGCTCGAGGCAGTCGGCCATGAGCTGGCGGTAGCGCGGCTCGAAGAAGTGCAGCGGCAGGCGGGTGTGGGGGAAGAGCACCAGCCCGGGAAGCGGAAAGATGGGCAGTCGCTCCAGCTCGTCGTCACTGGGGGGCTCAGCCACGGCGTCCCCGTAACAGTGCGACAATTCTACGGCCTTGCATCGCCGGCCACCCTAACACGGCGGTGAGGACCGGGCGCAGCCCGCGATTGCCCTTTACGCGCCGCGTGGGCCTGCGATACGCACGTCATCGACCGCGTGGCCGCGCCCGCCGCGACCCACCCTCGGAGGAACGAGTGATGAGCGAACGGAAAAACACCCGAGTGCTTCTGGCACGACGCCCGAGCGGCGAGCCGCAGGACGAGGACTTCCAGATCGAGACCGTCGACGTCCGCCCGCCCGCCGACGGCGAGGTCGTCGTGCAGATCAAGTGGATGTCGCTCGACCCGTACATGCGCGGGCGAATGAACGACGCAAAGTCCTACGCCAAGCCGGTGGCGCTCGGCGAGGTGATGGGGGGCGAGGCGGCCGGCGTCGTGGTCGAGAGCCGGTCGGATGCGTTCAACGTGGGCGACGAGGTGTGCGCGTACACGGGGTGGCAGAGCATGCCGGTGGCCCCCGCGCGCCATCTGCAGAAGGTACTGGCCCTCGACGTGCCGCTGTCGACGCGGCTTGGCGTGGTCGGGATGCCGGGGCGCACCGCCTACTTCGGCCTGCTCAAGCTCGGCAAGCCGGTCGCCGGCGAGACGGTGGTCGTCTCCGCCGCCAGTGGCGCGGTCGGCTCGGTCGTCGGCCAGATCGCGAAGATCCTCGGCTGCCGCGCGGTCGGCGTCGCCGGTGGTCCCGAGAAGTGTGCGTACGTCACCGATGAGCTTGGCTTCGACGCGTGCGTCGACTACCGCGGCGGCGACCTCGAGGCGGACCTGGCCGCCGCGTGCCCCGACGGCATCGACGTCTACTTCGAGAACGTCGGTGGACCGGTCACGCGCGCCGTCGCCGGCCTGCTCAACGACGGCTCGCGCGCGCCCATCTGCGGCATGGTCGCGATCTACAACTCCGCCGACATGGCCAAGGAAGAGACGCCGTTCCACGTCTTTGGCGCGATGGACAAGCCCCCCGAGCATCGCTTCTTCGTGGTGACGGAGTGGGCGGCCGAGAACGACGAGGCCGACGCGCAGCTCGCCACCTGGGTGAAGGAGGGCAAGCTCAAGTACCGCGAGAGCGTGGTCGACGGCATCGAGAACTCGCCGGCCGCATTCCGTGGCCTGCTGTCGGGCAAGAACTTCGGCAAGCAGCTGATCCGCGTCAGCGACTAGCTCAGCGCAGGAAAAGATCGTAGGCCGGGTTGTCTGTCTCCTCGACGGCCGGGTAGCCGATCTCCTCGAGGAAGCGGAGGAAGGCGTCACCCTCTGCGTGCGGCACCTGGATGCCCGCGAGCACGCGCCCGAACGCGGCGCCGTGGTTGCGGTAGTGGAACAGGCTGATGTTCCAGCGGTCGCCCATCGCGGTCAGGAAGCGCAGCAGGGCACCCGGGCGCTCGGGAAACTCGAAGCGCACCAGCCGCTCGTCATCCGCCTCGGCGCGGCCGCCGACCATGTAGCGCACGTGCAGCTTGGCCGCCTCGTTGCCGGTCATGTCCACCACCTCGAAGCCGGCATCCCGCAGCCGCTGTTGGATCGCGGCCGCCTCGCCGACGCCGCCGCCGAGCCCCACGCCGACGAAGATGTGCGCGCCCTCGCCACCGCCGTAGCGGTAGTTGAACTCCGTCACCGACAGATCGCCGAGCGCGTTGCAGAACTCGAGGAAGGAGCCGCGGCGCTCGGGGATGACGACCCCGAGCAGCGCCTCGCGTCGCTCGCCGAAGTCCGCCCGCTCGGCGACGTGGCGCAGGCGGTCGAAGTTCATGTTGGCGCCGGACTCGATCGCCACCAGCGTCTGACCCTGGCAGCCGTGGTCGGCGACGTAGCGCTTCATGCCGGCAACGCCGAGCGCGCCCGCCGGCTCTGCGATCGAGCGGGTGTCCTCGAAGAGGTCCTTGATCGCGGCGCAGATCTCGTCGGTGTCGACGACGACCACCTCGTCCACACAGTCCTTGGCGAGACGAAAGGTCTCGTCGCCGATCTGTCTCACCGCCACGCCATCGGCGAAGAGACCCACGTGGTCGAGTGCCACGGGATGGCCGGCCTCGCATGCGGCCGACAGGCAGGCCGCGTCGTTGGGCTCGACGCCGATGATCCGCGTCGTCGGCTGCACGTGACGCGCGTACGTCCCGATGCCCGCAACCAACCCGCCGCCACCGACGGGCACGAAGATGCAGTCGATGGTGCCGCGACGCTGGCGGAAGATCTCCATCGCCACCGTTCCCTGCCCTGCGATCACGTCGGGGTCGTCGTAGGCATGGATGAACGTGTAGCCGTGTTGCGCTGATAGCTCGCGCGCATAGGCGTAGGCCTCGTCGTAGCCGTCGCCTACCAGGATCGCCTCCGCCCCGAGGGCGCGCACGGCCTCCACCTTGATCGTCGGCGTCGTGCGCGGCATGACGATGCGTGCGTCGACCCCGAGTCGCTGCGCCGACAGCGCGACCCCCTGGGCATGGTTGCCGGCGCTCGCCGCGATCACACCGCGGGCGCGCTCGTCATCGGCGAGCGCACACATCTTGCTGTAGGCGCCGCGCAGCTTGAACGAGAAGACCGGCTGCAGGTCCTCGCGCTTGATCAGCACGGTGTTGCCGAGGCTCGCGGACAGGCGCGGCGCGGAGTCGAGCGGCGTCTCGCGGGCCACATCGTAGACCGGTGCACGCAGGATGCGCTCAAGGTAGCCGTCGGACACGTCGATGGAGTGACACGCACCCACGCGGCTGTCAAAGCCGCGTGGGGCGTCCGTCCTCGACCGCGAGCGCCGTGATGCGCCTGCCTACTAGTTTCCCGGCAGCGCGCAGGCGTCGGATGAGAGCGGCCCGGTTACCTCGCAGACGAGCGCGGCCGGACACTGACGGTCGTTCATGCACTCGATCACGCAGATGCCCGGCGACAGCGGTGCCGGGATGATGCATGCCGCGCTACCGCCCGCACCGCCTCCGTTCATGCAGTCGGCGTCACTGCTGCACTCGCTCGTGCAGAAGCCCTGCGGCCCGTCGAGGCGTGGCACGGGAAGTCCGAGCAGGTTCTGCTCGGCGCAAACCTGCTCGCCAGTGCACTCGACGAGATCGGGATCGCACGCCTCGAATGGCGCCTTCGTCGCGAATGCGTCCTCCGGCGGTAGGCAGCGGTTGCGGCTGCACTCGAGGCCGTCGGGGCACACGCCGTCGGTGCCGTCGCCGTCGCCGTCCTCACTGCAGTCCACACGGCAGGCGCTGGAGTTGTCACTGCAGAGCGTGAGCACGCCGCCGATGTCCGTGCAATCGCGGTCGTTGCTGCAGCCCTCGGCGCAGTGACCGATCTGACCCGAGCTGAACCCGTTCGGCTCCTGGCCGCCATAGCACTCGAGGTCCATCGCGCAGTCGTCGGTGGCGTAGCATGGGGTCAGCACGCGCCCGTCCTGGGGCAAGCCGCCGCCGTCGCCGTCGCCGGGGCTGTCGCCATCGCCGTCGCCGGAGACTCCGTCGCCGTCGCCCGCCATGCCGGCGTCGCCGTCACCGCCGGTCCCGTCGCCGTCGCCGCCGGTGCCGCCCGTGCCGTCGCCGTCACCTCCGGTGCCGCCCGTGCCATCGCCGTCGCCGGAGTAGCCGACCGCACCGTCACCGGCGTCCGATCCGCCCTTGTCGTCGTCGCCGCAACCCACGCCCATCACAAGCAGGCACACACTCACCCAGATCTGACTTTTCATCCCTAGCACTCCTGTGTGCGGGCCCAATGCGTCGCCCGCAGCCGCCGTTCCACCAAGTGAACGTATACCTCACTTTGGTGGACGCGGTGCCCCATGGCGGCCCGCCGGACCACGTAAATCGGGACAATTGCGCGCGTTTTTGGACAAATATGCGGCACAGGCCATGCGACCGAGGCGGCCACGGCGCAGACACCCTGACCGGATTGGGGGAATGAATGACCCCGACGGTGCAGTGAGGCCACGCCCGTCTGCTGCAAGGTGTTCCAAGTATGCACAGCAGCACCCCAGTGGCCTTGACCGCCGACCGCAACGAATTGCCGTGGTCTCGCGCTCCGCATCCGCTCAGACTCGCAGCGATGCCGACCCACGGAAGCAGCCGGCGGATCCCGACGACGCCCGTCGGCACCCTGAATGTGATCCTCGCGCTGATGAAGCAGGTCGGCGTCGACACCGACGAGGTGCTGGCGCGGGTGGACCTCAGCAGCGGTGCACTGCAGCAGCGCGAGCGTATCTCGGTGGCCACGATGGTGGCCATCTGGGACGCGGCCGAGAAGGTGTCGCGCAACCCGATGCTCGGCTTCGAGGTGGGTGAGCTTGCGAAGCCGGAGATGCTCGACGTCGTCGGGTACTGCATGAAGCACGGCGACACGCTCGAGGACGTCATCGAGCGCTGGACGAGCTATGCGCGCCTGCTCGGCGATCTCTTCCTGTTCGAACTGGTCAGCGAGCGCGACCAGGTGGCGATCCGCTGGACCGGCGCGGCCCACTACGCGCACCACCCCCAGGCGGCCAACGCCGTGCTCGCGGGGACGGGCGCGTTCGGCGACTACCTGCTCGGGCATCCCCTGGAGACAACGGAGGTGCGGTTCGCCTACCCCCGCCCCGACCACGCCCCGGCGATCGAGGCCTACCTCGAGTCGCGCGCCACGCGCGTGACGTTCGATGCGGCGTACAACGCCATCGTGTTCCCCCGCTCATGGCTGGCCGAACCGAATACCCACCGCGACCCGCAGCTGCTCGAGATCATCGAGCGGCAGGCGAAGGCCATGCTGGAGGAGCTGTCGGACGACGCCGGGCTCTCGGTGAAGGTGAGCTCGGTGATCGCCGAGGCGCTCAAGGGCGGCGATGCCGGCAGCGCGCGGGTCGCCGAGCAGCTCGGGATGAGCCAGCGTACGATGCGCCGACGCCTCGACGAGGTCGGCGTCCAGTACCGCGATCTCTTCGACCAGGTGCGGCGTGACCTGGCGAGCCGCTACCTACGCGACACCGACATGGACATCGGAGAGATCGCGTTCAACCTCACGTTCGCGTCGATCGGAAGCTTCGGCCGCGCCTTCAAGCGCTGGACCGGGTCTGCGCCGAGCGACTATCGCAAGCAGTACCGCTAGCGGTGGCGCGAAAATAGATGACGGGCCGCGGTGGTTGGGACACCGCGACCCATCTGGGTATTGATGCCTGTGGAGCTGACCGGCAACCGGAACGGTGTGCTAGGTAGGGCCGCCAGCCGGGTTGGTTGCTCCACGGGACAGCTTTGGTCTAGCGAGGATAGTCGCGGACTCCCAGACCGGGCGTGGCCACATTCGAGTCAAAGCCGGCCAGCCGCACTCCTTGGCCGACCTGCTAGCGCTCGTCTTCGGGGCCATCCGGCAGCGCGTAGCCACGGCCACGGTAGTCGAAGTCGCGCAGCTGGTAGTTGTCCGGGCTCTGCAGGTGGTGGTTGCAGTGGTACGAGCGGATCTCGGCGATCAGCCCGTCGCGAAACGTGTACCACTCGGTCCCGCGCAGGACCTCAGGCTGGTCACTTCCGATCGGGGTCCAGCGCATCGTCCACTCGATGACGGCCTCATCGTCGTGCACGATCGCGTGGTCGCAGCGCCACGTCGCGCCCGTCCTGGGGCCGATCTTCGCCCAGTAGCGCGCAAGACCCTCGCGGCCGCGCACCGGCGCGTGGTCGAGGTAGTAGTGCACGACGTCCTCGGTGAACGTCCCGCGCATGAGCGCCTCGTCGGCCGCGTTGCAGCCGTCGTAGTAGCGCAGGATGGTCCGCACGTGGGGATGGTCGGGTAGCTTCGCCATGGCCTAGCCCGCCAGGCTGCACGCGGCCGCGCGGCTGGAGATGCCGATGCCACGGCGTGCCTGCCTGATCGCGTTGCGATCGAAGCCGTTGGTGACGTAGCCGATCGAGATACCCGTCTGCGGATCCGCCCAGCCGAGCTGCCCGCCCGCACCGCCGTGCCCAAAGCTCTCGGGGCTGTTGGTGTGGCCGAAGCCGCGGTACGTGCGGCCGTCGTCGCCCGCGATCATCAGACCCAGCGCGCGATTCGCAAGCTTGCCCGAGAGCACGTCCGTGAGCTCGCCGCTGCGAACGCGGCGCGCCATCTCGAGCGTCTGTGGCTTCCAGACCGGTGCGCCGTCGAGGGCGCCGCCGCGCAGTAGCGCCTGGTAGAAGAGCGCGAGACTGCTCGCTGTCGTGATGCCGCCGCCGCCCGGCACGACCGCCTCTCGATAGTCCGCGCGGTTGAAGGCCTGCACCGCCTCCTCGGTCACCTCGGTCGCCGGCGGCGCCTTCATGCCGAGCTCGGCGTAGTCGGCCTCGGTGAGCGCATCGCCGACGTGCGCGATGTCGGCGACCCGGCCGTGCTCCGCCGCCGGCAGGCCGACCCACAGGTCATCGAGACCGAGCGGCTTCGCGATGCGCTCGCGCACGAAGTCTCCGAAGGGCTGGCCCGTTCGCCGCTCGAGGATCGCCGCCACCACGTACATGCTCGAGGACGGATGGTAGATGAAGCGCGAGCCCGGCTCGAAGTTCAGCCGCCACTTCGCGAAGTACTCGAGCCGCTTCTGCTCGTCGGTGAAGTGCGGCGGGCGAAACGGCGCGGTCGGGAAGCCAGCCGTGTGCGTGAAGAGCTGCTCGACGACGACGCCGTCCTTCCCGTTGCTGCCGAACTCCGGGATGATGTCCGCGACGATCTCGTCTGCGCGGAGCGTGCCGTCCTCGATCAGCAGCCAAGCGGCCGCCGACGTGATGGCCTTGGTGCACGAGAAGATGCTGTAGAGCGTGTCGTCGGCGGTCTCGACCGGCTCGCCGCCCGCGAATCCCGCGCGGCCGAAGCTACGCACGCCCGCCAGCTTGCCGCCGCAGGCGATGGCGACCTGCACCGACGGCAGCAGTCCCTCGCGCACCTCCTTTTCGGCGCGCTCGAACAGGACCTCGAGCTTCTCGGAGTCGAGGCCGACCTCTTCGGGGCTCGAGGCGATGAAGTGGGAGTCGATCATCGCGCCACCCTATCACGCCGCCATGCGCGCGCAGCGGGGGCGACCACCGCGCTCGCGCGGCGTGAGCTCCTTTTGCGGTCAGGGCAGGCGCGCAATCAGGCGCGTCGGTTGATAGGCTCCGGGGAGTGAAGAAACGCGAGAGACCCGACGAGAAGACCATCGCCCGGCGTGTGAAGCGACTCGTCGAGACGCACGCCAAGCACCTCGACGCCTTCACCCGCCACCCCGCGGCGTCCATCCGGCGCACGGAGGTGCCCGACGCCACCCGCCGCATCGCCGCCGGCGCCGACCGTCCAAACGAGGACCAGGCGCTGCGCATCGGGCCCATGCTCGGTGAGGGCGGCATGGGCCTCGTGCACACCGCCGAGCAGGTCTCCCTCGGCCGCGAGGTTGCGGTCAAGTCACTGCGCGAGGACTTCAACGGCGAGATCCCCACGGCGATGCTGCTGCAGGAAGCCTTCATCATGGGGCGTATCGAGCACCCCAACATCCTGCCGATCCACGACCTGCAGTACGACGAGTCCGCGCAGCCGCAGCTCGTGCTCAAGCGCATCGAGGGCGTCGAGTGGGCCAAGCTCATGGGCGACCCCGACGCGGTGAAAGAGAAGTTCGGCGAGGACGACCTGCTCGAGTGGAACCTGCGCGTGCTGATGCAGGTCTGCAACGCGGTGCACTTCGCGCACAGCCGCGGCATCATCCACCGCGACCTCAAGCCGACCAACGTGATGATCGGGAGCTTCGGCGAGGTCTACGTCATGGACTGGGGGCTGGCCCTCAGCATGGAGCCCGACCCGGAGGGCCTGCTGCCGCTGGTCGAGGACGCCAAGCAGCTCGCCGGCACGCCGCAGTACATGGCGCCGGAGATGCTCGGTGACAAGGAGGTGTACCTGGGGCCGCGCACCGACGTCTACCTGCTGGGCGCGGTGCTCTACGAGGTCATCACCGACCTGCCGCCCCACGACGGCGCGACCATGGAGGAGATCCTCATGGCGGTGGTTCGCTCGCACCCGGAGTTCCCACCGGAGGCGCCGGCGGAGCTCATGTCGGTGTGCAGGCAAGCGATGGACCCGGACCCGGGGTGGCGTCATCAGACCGCGCTCGATCTGCGCCGCTCGCTGCAGCGCTTCCTGGAGCACGCCGGCTCGCGCAGGCTGGAGGCGCAGGCCTCGAAGGACGCGGAGGATCTGCGCGAGCGCATCGGGGCCGCCGAGGCGGGGGAGGATGTCGGCGTGACCGCCATCTCGGAGCTCTACGCGGAGTGCCGCTATGGCTACCGGCAGGCGCTGCAGATCTGGCCCGACAACAGCCAGGCCCACGAAGGGCTGCAAGAGGCGACGCTGGCGGTCGTCCAGCACGAGATGGCGGCCGGAAGCGCGCGCGCGGCGGCACAGCTGATGTCGACGCTCGACGAGCCTGACCCTCAGCTGGCGAAGCAGGTGGACGTCGCGGTGCAGCTGGAGGCGGGCACGCGACAACGCCTCAAGCACCTGGAGCGGCTGCACCGCTCGACCGACATCGAGACGGGCAGCCGCGGTCGCGGCATCACGGCCGGGCTCATCGGCCTGATGTGGACGATCGCGCCAATGCTCGGGACGCTCTCGCCCTTCGACCCGGAGAGCATCCTGTCGCGCCTCTCACCGGGGCTGTTTTCGCTGGGCGTGATGGTCGGGCTCGGTGTGATGGTCGTCGTCGAGCGCGAGACCATCAGCGAGAGCCGGCTGACGCAGCACCTGCTCGGCGGCGCGGCCGTCGCGATGGTCGCGCTCATCGTGCTCGACCTGGCGGGCTTCATCCTCGAACTCGACATCCCTGTGGCACAGAGCATGTGGCCGCTGACGTGGTTCTGCATCAGCGCGATGCTGGCGATCACGGTCGATCGGCGCATGTGGCCCATGACCATCGGCTTCCTCGGCGCCCTGTTGCTTTGCGTCAGCTTCCCCGACCGACGGTTCGAGGCGATGACCGCATCCAACTTCGTGATGACGATCAACATGTACCTGATCTGGATCCGCCCGCCCGATCCGATCGAGCTGACGTGAGCCTCCGCGATCGACCAATGCGCGCAGGGCGCCAGCGCCCGCAGCCACACCCGTCAGTCGTCGTCACCCACCGCGGTCTCCTCCGCTACATGCCGCCGTCGTCGTCGAGCATGCCACCGTCGTCTTCGGGCATGCTCGCGTCGCCCATCGGCATGCCGGAGTCGGCGGGCGGCACGCCATCGAGCGAGCACTCGTCGCAGCGGCAATAGAAGCTCACCTCATCGTCGTCCGCGATGTGGCACGCAACCGGGCACGCGTCGTCATGCGTCGTATCGCAGACCGGCCGACACGTCGCCTCGCCTGCCCCGGGCGGCTGCGTGCACAGCAGGCCATCGCACTGCGCCGGGTCGTCGCACGGGCGGCTGCACGCCGACCACGCACCCAGCGCAATGCACAGGTCGCAGTCGTCGACCGTGCACTCGGCGCCGAGTGCCACGCGGCACAGGCCCGTCGCTCCGCAGTTGTCGCTCATGCAGTCCCTGTCGGCGGTGCACGCGGTGCCGACGGACGCCCTGGGCGCACACACGGCCGGGTCGATGCCGCACACCAGGTCATCGGGGCAGCCGCACTGCCCGCAGGGCGGGTCCTGCGCCACGCTGCAGGCGACCGTCTCGCCGTCCACGCAGGCAAAGCCGTTGGGCTCGGCGCAGGGCGGCGTGCAGACGCTCGCGCCGCCCGGTCCCGTGCCGCACGTCATCCCTGCGCCCGCCGCGCAGTCGCTGTCGTCGCTGCAGGCGTGGGTGCAGAACGGACTCTCCTGTGCCGCGTCGTGCGTGGCGGCACCACGCAGGCACGTGCCGCCCTCGCAGTCGACGTCCGATGCGCAGGGCAGGCCCAGCGTCGAGTCCCCTTCGGGCTCACCCTCCGGGTCATCGCCCGCGTCGTCGCAGCCGCCCACCACCACAGCGAAGACCACGACGGCCAGGAATGCCAGCGCGGCGCGCCCCGCGAAGCGTCGATCGTTGCACATGTGCATCACCACCCACCTCCCCACCGCGTGCGGGCAGGCTACCACCGGCGGCGGCCGTGCGTCAGGGCGTGCAGGTCTGGAAGCAGTACGCCTGGAAGGTTGGCGTGAACTGACAGATCGCGTCGGGCCCGTAGTTGGCGCAGTCCGGGTTCATCGCGCACACGCGGCTGCTTCCGTCCAGCTCCGTGCAGACCGTGCCGAAGCCCACCGTATCGGAACACCGGAAGCCCGCGGGACAGCTGCCCTGCGTGGCGCCGGGCGTGACGTTGAGCGGGTTGGCGGTCGGATAGGTCGGCGGCATGGCGCCGCCGCTGCCGTCCATCGCACCACCGCTGCCATCGATCACACCGCCCGACCCCACCATCATCCCGCCGGCGCCGTCGATCGGCTGGTTGCCGCCCGTGCCCGGCGAGGGCTGCATGCCTCCGGTGTCTCCGGTCGCGCCGCCGCCGGACGAGCCGCCGGTCCCCACGCCGACACCCCCCAGACAGCTGCACTCGGTGCTCCGCACGCAGGCCGCGCCGATCCCGCAGCTGAGCGGGTCCCCATCCCGCGTCGCGCCGGACTGCGCCGGCTCGCGATCGAGCGAACACGCGGCGAGCGCACACGTCGACACCGCGAGGGCCGCGAGGGCCGCATGTCGGTACGGGGCGTGCATGGCGTTGAGCCTAGCAGACAACCCGCGGCGGCCAAACGCCGGGCGCGGCCACCGACCGCGCTACCTCGCCTCGTACTCGTCGATCGGGATCTCGACCCCGTCCGAATCGCCCTGGCCGCCCCAATTGTCACCCCAGCGCGCTCCGCCAATGCCGTCGCCGAAGATGTTGCACATCTCGCCCGTGAGCGCCTCGTTGCGATAGGGCAGGTAGACCTCGGAGTCGTTCACCACCTCGCACTCCCAGTAGACGACATCGTCGGTCTGCACATCGAGGATGCCACTGCTGGCGCCCGGCAGCAGCAGGTCGCGGTCGGGCTGCGGGTTGTCGGTGACCGAGTTGTACGCGAACGACGTCGGGTCGAACCAGTCGAAGTCCTCGTAGACGAGCTTGCGCTCCCCGCCACGCTCGCGCCAGATGCTGAAGCGTGTCGCGTGCGCGTGGTCGTGGCCGTACATGCTCATGATGCTTTGTTCGCCAGACTGCGAGTTGCCGCTAGCCCGGGAAGCCCGGGATGCCACCGCCGGGCGGCGACAGCGACAGCTCCGCGAGGTCGGCATAGGCGAGCTTGAATGCCGGGCGCGCAGCCAGGCGGCCGACGTAGGCGGCGACCGGTTCGCTGTTGCACATCCCGTAGGCCTTTGCCCACAGCACGCTCTGGCCCATCGCGCAGTCGGCGGCGGTGAACGCGTCGCCAGCGATGTAGTCGCTGGCGGTGAGACGTGCGTCGAGCTGGGGCTCGACCTCATTGAACATCTTGTTGCGGTAGCGCTCGAGCGTCTTCGGATCGCGATCGCTTTCGTGCAGCAGATGGGTCTGGCAGCGCACCTGCCACAGCATCATGTCCATCCATGTCGTCGCGAAGTGCAGCATCTGCAGGTACAGCGCGCGGTCGGGCGACAGCTCGCCCGGCGGCGGGGCGAGGCCCTTTTCGGGGAAGGCGTCGGCGAGCATCGTGAGCATCGCGCCGCTCTCGAGCATGGTGGTGGTCGTGCCATCGTCCATCCGCATCTCGAGCACGGGCACGCTGTGGTTGGGGTTCATCGCCAGGTACTCGGCGTCGTACTGCGCGCCCTCGTAGAGCGGCACCTTCTCCACGTCGAACGCCTCGCCGAGCAGCTCGTGCAGCAGCCACTTCACGCGGGCACTACGGGTGGCGGGGTAATGGTAGAGCTTGAATCGCTGGACGCCCATCGTCGCATCGTCTTAGCGGCCTGCTGTCGCGCTCGCAAGGGTGGAGCCGGGCGCCGCGCAGACTGTGCGTCGGCCGTCGACATCATGCACTGGATGCGCCTGGCGAGCTGCGCGCGGCGGCAGCCTGCGCCGGTAGACGCAGCAACGGGCATGGGGGCACGGCACTTGCAGCACTTGCGGTGCACGGGTCGCCAGAGGCCGGCAGACGAGGACGACGACGATGAAGGTCATCGAGGGCATTCCCCAGGGCATCACGCCAGGCGCAACGGTCGCGGTCGACCAATTCCCGGTGAAGGGCGACAAGGGCTTCCTGATCGTCTTCTGGAAAGCCTCGTGACTGGGTTGTCGGCAGGAGGCTCCTGCCGTCGTGAGCGTCTACGAGCGCTTCGCCCCCCGGGGGCTGGAGGTCGTCTACGTCGGCGCGTTTGAGGACGAGGCCTCGTGCCAGCAGTGGAAGCAGGAGTACGACCTGCCCTTCCCCGTCATCCCGGACGACGACCAGGGCAGCCTCTTCAAGCAGTACACCAACGGCTGGGTGCCCTGGAGCGTGCTGGTCGGCCCGGATGGCAAGGTCGTCTTCTCGGAGAACGAGTTCGACGAGGTCGGCTTCTCGGGCGCCATCGAGCGGATGTACGACGGCGAGCCGGTCGGCAGCACCTCCGACCACAGCGCGCACGACGAGGTTGCGGACGTCGTCATCCTCGGCGCGGGCACGGGCGGACTCGTCGCGGCCCACGAGCTCCGCAAGCGCCTGCCCGGCAGCCGTCGCATCGTGGTCTTCGATCGCTCGCCCGATCACGTCTTCCAGCCATCGATGCTGTGGCAGATCGTCGGCCAGCGGCGCCGCAGCCAGCTGCTTCGGCCGCTCGCGGGACTGTCGCGCAAGGGCATCGAGTTTCGCAACGAGGAGGTGCTGTCGCTCGACGTCGATGCCCGTGTCGTGCGCGGTCCATCCGGGAGCCTCCGGTACGAGTACCTCGTCGTCGCGCTCGGAGCGCAGCTCGTTCCGGAGACGGTCGATGGCTTTGGCGAGATGGCCCTCAACCTGTACGATGTCGACGGCTGCGCGCAGATCCACAGCGCGCTGGCGTCATTCGAGGGCGGGAAGATAGGCATCCTGATCACGGCGATGCCGTTCAAGTGCCCCGCGGCGCCCTACGAGGCCGCGTTCCTGATCGAGTCGTACCTGCGTGCCCGCGGCATCCGCCGCAACGCGGAGATCCACCTGTTCACGCCCGAACACACCCCGATGCCGGTCGCGCCGGCGGAGGTCGGCGAGGCGGTGGCGGACATGCTCGCCGCCCGCGGGATCGCCTACCACCCGCTGTACACGTTCAAGGAGCTGCGACCCGAGACGCGCGAGATCGTCTCGTCCAACAGCGTCGACCACGTCGACCTGCTGATCGGCGTCCCACCGCACCAGGCCCCCGACGTGGTGCGCTCGTCCGCGCTGCTCGGCGCCTCGGGCTTCGTGCATGTCGACGGCAGGACGATGCGCACCGACGACGAGCGCGTCTTCGCCATCGGCGATGTGACGACGATCAAGCTGCCCAACGGCAAGGCACTGCCCAAGGCGGGCATCTTCGCGCACGCCCAGGCGAAGGTGGTTGCCGAGCACATCGCGGCCGAGTTCGGTGGCAAGACATCCAGCGCAGCGTTCGATGGAAAGGGCTTCTGTTGGATCGAGCTGGGCGACGGACGCGCGGGCTTCGCGGGCGGCGATTTCTACATGGAGCCGGACCCGCAGCTGAAGATGCGACGCCCGGGTCGACTCATGCACCTGGGGAAGGTCGCGTTCGAGCAGTACTGGCTACGCCGCTGGTTCTAGCGGCGTGGCCGCTGATGGCCCCTGCTGGCTACCTCGCGTAGCCATGCGTACGGGGGCTTTGAGCCCGATGCGATGAAGTGCCAGCATGCGGGCGACAACCAGGGAGGGATCATGAAGCAGCGTGTCTACTACGGGACCAACCGCAACGTGCGCGTCCGCAACCGCAAGGTGACGTTTGGCAGCGAGTCGCCGGACGACGCCGAGGACCTGCGCTTCGGGCACATCAGCTTCGACACGCCGGGGGCCACGCCCGACACGCCGGCGAAGATGGAGACCCACCTCACGAACGCGACCCGCGGCGTGACGATCCAGCGCTACCCCGAAAACGCGACGCGAAACCAGATGGGATCGACGAAGACGTTCGATCGCATCCGTGCGCGCATGCAGAAGGGTCACAGCACGATCGTCTACGTGCATGGCTACTCCGAGGGCTTCCGGTCGTCCATGGCGACGGTCGGCATGCTCGCCAAGTACCTTCGACCCGCGGGTACCAAGGAGCTCACCCCGGTGCTCTTCGGCTGGCCATCCGACGGCAAGAAGACACCGTGGAAGGCGTACCGCGACGACCGCCACGATGCGCGCGTCTCCGGCCCGGCGCTGGGCCGCGCGCTGCTCAAGCTGCGCGATCATCTGCGGGGACTCGAGGGCGACTGCAACGGTCGGCTCATCCTGGTCTGCCACTCGATGGGCAACTACGCGCTGCAGAACGCGCTCGCCCACATGACGCGGATCGAGGGCGCGGTGCTGCCGCAGCTCTTCGACGAGATGATCATGCTGGCGCCCGACGTCGACTCCGATGCGCTGGCGTCGCCGGCGAAGCTCGGGCGACTCAGCGAGCTGACCGACCGCATCACGCTCTACATGCACAGCGGCGACCGCGCCCTGTGGCTGTCGGACAACACCAAGGGCAACCCCGACCGCCTCGGCCGCTCCGGCCCCCACAACAGCGCGACCATCCCGGACAGCATCGACGTGGTCGACTGTTCGGACATCGACACGAGCATCACCCAGCACCACTACTACCTCGAGACCAAGGTCTACGAGGACATGCGCCGCGTGATCTCCGGCGCCACCTACGACGTTTTCGAGGGCAAGCGTAAGTGGCAGCCCGGCCGCAACCGCTGGCGGCTGAGGCCCTGACTGCGCACCGGGCGGAGCCCCGTGGCGCCGGCGCGAATGGCGGCGGATGGCGGCGGATGGCGTCCCGATGGCGTCCGAGCCCACCGGGCAAACGCGGCTACACAGCAGTAATTCCGCCTCCGCCATCTGGGCAGCTGACACGCGTGCGCGTGTCTTCTACCCTGTCCCGATGGCAGATGACGACCGCCCGGCAGGGTTCTACAGGACGCTCCTCGAAAACAGCTTCGACGGCATCGCCATCGTGGATGCGGAGGGCATCATCACCTTCCAGAACCGCGCCGCGGCCCAGCTGCTCGGGGCCGAAGAGGGCGAGCTGATCGGCACGAGCGCGATGGAGCTCATCCACCCGGAGGACATCGCGGATGCGGTCGCGAACCTCCAGACGCTCAACGCCGAAACGGGCGTCACGCGGCCGCTGGAGTCGCGCATGATCCGCCAGGACACGCGTGAATACGTGCAGCTCGAGACCCGCGCCGTCAACCTGGCCGAGGACCCCGACGTCGGGGGCATCGCCGTCAACTTCCGCGACATCACCGATCACAAGGCGGCCCTGGCCGCACGGGAGCGTAGCGAGCAGCGGCTGGAGATGGCGCTCGCGGCCTCCGGTCTCGGCTTCTGGGACTGGGACCTCAAGTCCGACGCGGTCATCGTGGATGAGCGCCTCGTCGAGATCCTCGAGCTCGAATCGAGCACGACCGAGATTTCGGGCGCGGGGCTCCTGGGCCAGGTTCGCGGCAGTGATCTCCCCGAGGTCCGTAGCGTATTTCGCGCGCACTTCGAGCAGCGCACCGAGGACATCGAAAGCGAGCACCGCGTGATGTGCGGCGAGGAGCGGTTCAAGTGGGTGAACATCCGCGGGAAGGTGATCGAGCGAGGCCCGAGCGGCGACCCGCTGAGGATGGTGGGGACGATCCTCGACATCCACGACAGGCGCCTGCTGGCGGAGGAGCGGCACCGTCTTCAGGAGCAGCTGCTGCAGGCGCAGAAGATGGAGAGCATCGGCCAGCTGGCGGGCGGCATCGCGCACGACTTCAACAACAGCCTGCAGGTCACCCTCGCGAACGCCGGCTTCATCAAGGATGACCCCGACGACGCCCGGCGCGTCGCGGAATGCGCAAGTGAGATCGAGACCGCAGGCGTCCGCGCCACGGAGCTGACCGCGCAGCTGCTGGCATTCGGTCGCAGACAGTCCATCACGGTCAAGTCCGTCGACCTCAACAGCCTGATCGAGGGCGACCTGAACCTGCTGCGCAGGGTGCTGCCGGCGAGCATCGCGATCAACTTCACGCAGAGCGCCCAGCCCGCCACGGGCCTGGTGGACCCGGGGCAGTTTGGCCAGGTCGTGACCAACCTGATCTTGAACGCCCGCGACGCGATGCCCGCGGGGGGGCAGCTCACCATCGAGACCGAGAACGTCCTGTTCGATGAGGCGTATCAGCTCGCGCATCCGTGGGCGCCGATCGGCCGCCATGTCGTCGTGAGTGTGACCGACACCGGGCAGGGCATCGGTCCAGCGGAGCAGCCCCGGGTATTCGAGCCGTTCTTCACCACCAAGCAGGAGGGCCGGGGGACCGGGCTCGGGCTCGCGATGGTGCACGGGATCGTCCGGCAGCACGGGGGCGTCATCCGGCTGGAGAGCGAGGTCGGCAAGGGCACGACGTTCAGGCTCTACTGGCCGTCCGCGGACGCGGCCGCCGCCTCGATCGCGCCGACGAAGGAGGTGCTACTTCCGCAGCAGGGCGCCGAGACGATCCTCGTCGTCGAGGACGAGGACGCCGTGCGGAGAATCGTCGAGCGCATCCTGACCAGCGCCGGCTACGAGGTGCTGACCGCGGTCGATGGGGAGGAAGCCCTCGAGCTGTTCGCGAAGTTCAATGAGAGGATCAACCTCGTGCTGCTCGACGCGGTCATGCCGAAGCGCAGCGGGCGCGAGGTCTACGAGGAGATCCGTCGCGGGCACCAGACGGCCGTGCTCTTCATGAGCGGGTACACCGCCTCATCGCTCCCCGACGACTTCCTCGCCGAGAACCAGCTGGAGGTGCTGGCGAAGCCCTACACCGCCGAGGTCCTGCTGAATAAGGTGCGAGCGGCGATCGACAAGTAGGCGGCGCCTGGCACGGCGCAGCCCCGTGGCCGCTACTCGATCGTCGAGTTCGTCACCACGATGGGCGTGTCATCATGGTTCGAGATCTGAGGGAAGGTCGGGTACCAGGAGCCACCGATGTTGTCGGTGATGACCGAGTCCTCGATGCTGATGTCGCCGGTGTGGTTGTTGCTGACGAAGAAGATGGCGCTGCCGTGGGCATTGACCTCGTTGAACTCGATGCGCGTGCCGCACAGCGAGAGCGTCATCGTGTTGCCATCGTTGTAGATCGCACCGCCGCTGCCGCCGCCGGGGGTGCCGCCCTCCGCGGGGTTGCCGCCGTTGCCGATCGCACGGTTGTAGGACAGCAGGCTGTTGAGCACCGTCCACGACACGCCGATGCTGCTCAGCCCTCCACCGTTGGAGCAGACATTGCCCATGCCCTCGCTGCCGCCGAAGGTCGAGTTGACCACGTAGACGGGCTGGTCGTCGTGCTGGCTGAGGACGCGCACGGCTGCGCCGCCGATGTCGGGACCCACGTCGTCGCAGACGTTGTTGAAGAAGCGACTGTTGATGATCTTGACGCGCCCGCCGCGTACGAAGATCGCCCCGCCACCGCCGCCCTCGAAGTCATCGCCCTTCGAGTTGCCATCGATGAAGGTCAGGTTCTGCACCGTCAGCCGCGGGTGGTCCTGGTTCTGGCACATGGGCGTGGTCCACACCTGGGCCTCGTCGCACGTGTTCATGTAGAGGATCCGCACCGCGCCGCCTCCGCTGAGCGTGACGCGCCCGCCCCCGTCGAGGACGATCTCAGGCCCCGTGTCGTTGACGACCTTGGCGGTGCGATCGAGCGTGATGACGATGGGCTCGGGGCCGCAGTCGAAGGTGATGACGCCCCCGGCCGCCACCGCGTCGACGACCGCGTCGGAGGTACAGCTGCCAGGCGTGCCGTCACCGATGACGCGATCCGGCTGGCTGGTGTCGACCGCCTGGGCGTCCGCCGGGACGGAGCAATCGCCGTCGGGGTTGCCCGCCAGCGTGCCGACGCTCGGGTCTGTCCCGACGCCGTCGCCGTCACCCCCGCCGCTACCGTCGCCGTCGCCACTGCCGTCGCCGTCGCCGTCGCCTCCGCCGTCGCCGTCGCCGTCGCCGTCGCCGTTGCCGGGGCTGGCGACCCCGGTGTCGGTGGCCTGGCTGTCGCTGTCGTCGCCGCATGCGCAGAGCAGCAGGCCCATGACGACGATTGCGTGGATGGTTGGGTTACCCATCGACGCACGGTAGCAGAGCCCCGTGGGCGGTGGAACGCGGGCGCCGGCACGGCCAGCGGGGCGACGCCATGATTCATGGCGTCGATGCCACGAAATGCGGCGCCGGCGGTTCGCCCCGCTCCGATCTGCTCGCAATTGGCCCGGGCGGCCGTGGCACGCGGCTTGCGACTGTCGCGCACCATGGAAGACAGGACACCGACCCGCACACCCTCGCCGGACAACCCGCAGCGCGCCGCGCTCGCCGCGATGGACCGCAGCATGGGCCACATGCTGCTCGCCTGCGCTGGCTTCGTGTTCATGTTGCCGGCGCTCGGCGGCCAGTACGGATGCCTCGCCGAGCCCGCGTCGGCCACACGCGACGCCGGCGGGTGGCAGGACGCCGAATCCGATGACGTCGACGATGACGATGCGGATGCCGGAGGCGCCGAGCCGCCGCCCGTACGCTGGGGTGCGGGTGGGGACGCGCGCGACGATGCGATGCATCCCAGCACGCGCGCCGTCCTCGGCGGCCTTGCGGACGCGGGGCGAGCGGGACCGGACGCGGCCGAGCTGCCCGAGGGGCCGACGTGGCTGACCCCCGGCGCGACCGCAGGCGCGGCGCCGCAGGGGGCGGCCGGCTGGTCGGGGGAGTTCGCGCTGCTCGCCACGGGCCCGGGACTGCACGCCGTGCTCGGCGTGGTCGATGCCACCTCCGCGGGGCCGCACGGGCCACCCCGTCTTGCGGATAGACGCAGCCACATCGTCCACGCCAGCATCGCCGACGCAGATGTTCCGCCCGCCGCGGACGCATGGCGTGGCGCACGGGTGGAGGTCGTCACCTCGCTCGGCCAGCGCTGTGAGGCGCGCGCGTTCGCCTTCGAGTACCGCGCGGAGCTGCTCGACCCCCACGATGAGCTGTCGTGGAATGACGCGGGCGAGACGCCCGGGCGGCGAGGGGGCCGGCTGCGCGGCGGCGAGCTCGCCCGCACCGTCTGGCGCAGCACGTCCACCCGCATGCTGACGGCGCGGCTGCGGCCGGTCGGCCATGCCTGTGATGGCGAGCCGCTCTATGCACGCCTCGATGGCTCGCCCCGCACCCGCATCGCACACCCGACGACGTGGGTGCCTCGCCGGGCCGAGGTGATGCGCGCGTTCCGCACCCTGCCCGCCTACGAGGCCGCCCAGGCCGAGTACGTCGGTGGCGGCGCCGACCATGCACCGCGCAGCCACCGCGACCCGCTGCGCTGGGAGCGGCACTCCGGCGCGCCCACCGTCCAGGCGTTTCGCCGGGCCGACGGCGTCGTGCTGGTCTCGGTCATCGTCCCGTGGGCGAGCTGCGGCGCCTGGGGACCGGGTCTGTGGGCCGTGTACCGGCTGCGGCCCGCCTCGCGGAAGCCGCCCGAGTTGATCACCAGCTCCACCGAGACCGCGCCCGCATCGGTGAAGCTGATCCTCGGCGCGGACCGCGACGACCCGAGCTTCGTTGTGGAGGACTCCGCGGGCTGGGGACGCTCGGTGCTGCGCGGCGACGAGCGGCTGTCGCGGTTGTCGCGCGAGTACCACGGATGTTCCTGCTAGCTGGCGGGCGTCCCTTCTCAGCACCTGAGCGCATGAGCTATGATTTATAGCTCCTACGCTCTTTTTTACGTCTTTTTGACCAGGTTCGACTGCAAGACCCCTGCAAACAGGGCGTCATCGCGTGTGGCCCGGACCTTGCGATGGATGGAGAGTAACCCTCGAAAAGGAGCTTTCCATGACCTCGCCCGCCCCGTTCAGCCCCTCCCGCCTCGCCTTCGACCTGCTTTCGCTGCTGCTGCTGCCGCTGGTCGCCGCCACCGGCTGCGAACCCGAGACCGGGCCGGGCCCTGGCGCCACGACCGCGACCGCGGGCAACGTCGCACCGACGGCGCCCAGGGCGGCCGAAACGGTCGAGACGGTCGAGACGGCCACCGCCGCGAAGCTCATGGGCGGACCCACCGCCAAGGCAGCGAAGACGGTGAAGGCAGTGAAGCTAGCCGGGTCCACCGTCACCGGCGCCGGGATACCGACGGCGGACGACGCTGTGCTGCGCGCGACCGGCGATGGCGCGTCGGCCGAGCCCGCCGGACCGAAGCTGACCGCGATGGCGGTCGGCACGGGCGTCGAGCAGCGCGCCCTGGTGGGGGAGGCGCTGCGCTTCGAGATGGAGCCGGCGCGCGTCTACTGCTTCAGCGACCTCAGCAACACCGCGCTGCCGTCGAGCGTCACCCACGTGTGGCGGCACGGACCACGCGAGATCGCCCGCCACGCCCTACAGGTCGGCAAGGCGAAGCGCTTCCGCACCTGGAGCTACCAGCGCATGGGCAGCCGACGACAGGGCGACTGGTCGTGCGAGGTGCTCGGGCCCGAGGGCGAGTCGCTCGGCGTTCAGGAGTTCGAGTTCATCAACCCGCAGCCACCCATCGATGCGAGCTGATCGCAGCCGAGACCAACTGAGCCCAACTGAGACCAGGAACCCATGATGACCCGCCACACCAAAGGCCTGCTGCCCGCGATGATGCTGTGCCTGTTCGCGCTGCCACACGCGGCGCTCGCACAGCCCAGCTACGAGGTGGTCGAGACCCTCGCCGACCCCGGCGACATCACGTGCCTCGCCAGCAGCGACGGGGGCCTGTGGGTCGGCACGCTCGGCGCGGGCATGTACCTGCTCACCGGCGATCGGCCACCGCAGCGCCACGACGCCGCCCGCGGCCTGGCGGGCAACCGCGTGCATGGGTGCGCGATGGCGGGCGGCGCACTGCACGTGGCATCGGAGGGCGGCCTGCAGCGATGGCAGCAGGGCGACTCCGGGGGCGACCCGGGGGCAGGCGACTGGCGGATGGTCGCGCACGGCCGCTTCCACCGACTCGCCTCGGACGGTAGGGACGCCCTGGCCGCCGCCGCCGAAAACGGGCGCGTCCTGTACGGTCCTGCGACGCGGCTGATCGAGGCACGTGTCGACGGCAGCATCAGCGCGCTGTCCATCGCGCCCGACGGCACCGTCGTCGTCGGCCTGCTCGGCGGCGCACTGCTTCGGGTCGGGCACAGCAGCGCGCTGCCCACGGCGCCGGACGGGATGCCGGTCGAGGCGCTCGGGCATGTGCATGGCGCGCTGCACGTGCGTACGGCCGCGGCCAGCGTGCGACTGCGTGACGACGCGGCGTTTGAAGCGGTCGAACCGCACGTGCTGCAGCCGTGGCGCGCCGTGCTCGCGGAGCCGCGGATGGCGGGCGCGGAGCTCGGCCTGGTGCGGACCGGCGGCCACCACCGTGGCCTGTGGTACTTCGCGACCGACACCGGCCTGTGGCGCGCGGCGCAGCGCGACGGGGGACTCAGCCCGGAGCGCGTCCCGCTGGGTGGGATGCCCTGCGGCGACCGCATCAGCGCGCTGGAGGTCGTCGCCGGCACGCTTTGGGTCGGGAGCTTCGACCGGGGGCTGTGCGCGCGTACGGCCGATGGCTGGAAACGCTTCAGCGGACCAGGGCACCTGCCGTCGGACATGATCAACGACCTCGCGACGGACGGGCGGCGGCTCTACGTCGCCACGGTCAAGGGCCTGACGGTCGTGCACCCGGACGGCCGCTTCGAGCAGCGCACGGTCGAGGACTGCCAGGACGACATCGGCCGCGCATGCCCGTGGCACGCCGCGGTCACGGGTGTGGCCGCGGACGGCGCCACCGGCGATGCGAACCCCGCCATGTGGATCGCGGATGCGGGCGCGGTCCACCGCATCGCGGCGGGTCGGCGCGGCAAGCGCTGGAAGCACTACTACCGCCGGGCCGGCATTCGGTCGCAGCGCATCACACGCATCGCCGCGCATGGCGACCGCGTCGCGATCGGCACGGCCGACGCGGGCGTGCTGCTGGGCGATGGCAAGCGCTTCACGCCCTGGACCGACGCGCAGGGGCTGGCGGACAACTGGGTCACGGACCTCAGCTACGGCCCCGACGGCTCGCTGTGGGTCGCGACGTGCACGCGCGGCCTCAGCGTGCGCAGGCCCGACGGCCGACTCGAGCACATCGGTCGTGCCGATGGCCTGGCCGACGACTACACGCTCGCCGTGCGCCACGCCGCGGACCGCACCTGGGTCGGCACCCTGCGTGGGCTCAGCATGCTGCACGGCGGGCGCATCGAGGGCTTCACCACGGCCGACGGCCTGTCGGGCAACGAGGTCCACGATGTGATCGCGGTGGGCGAGCGCATCTGGGTGGCCACCGACGGTGGACTGAGCGTACTGGCGAAGACGCCACTGCCCGGCGAGCTACGCAGGTGAGCGATTGTCGGTATACTCCCTCGATGGACGGGGCGCCGAGCGACGACGAGCTGCTCGATCTGCTGATGGACATGAAGCACGACCTGGGCAAGTACATCGTGATGCCCGTCGCCATGCTGCCGACCGATGCCTCGCCGACCCAGCTACGGGAGGCACTGCGCCGGGCGCTGCTGCAGACGCGCGGCGAGGGCGAGGCGGCGCACAGCGCGCAGGTGCTCTGGCGCGGGTTCGTTCAGGAGGGCGGCGAGCCGCTGCGGGCCCTGGCCGGCTTCGCGCAGCTGCAGGCCGCCGTGGAGCGAGCCACCGCCTGGGAGTCCGCGCTCGGTGCCGACACACCGATCGATCGCGACGCACTGCTGTCGGACCTGCGCGCCGTCGGCGAGGCGATGGGCGCGCTGATCGCCACCTGCGACGGGGCTCGCTGAGCGTGGCCCGGACGCGCAAGCCACAGGTGCTGCTGATCGACGACGGCACCCAGTACGCCGAGCTGCTGCAGCGGCACATGCCGGAGGTCAAGCTCGTCGCTCCACGCACGACGGGCCTGCCGCGGGCGGCCGACGGCAAGGCCGCGCTGCGCCACCTCGAGGGCGCCGCCGATCGCATCGACCTGGTGCTGCTCGACATGCACTTCGACGTGCCCGACGGCCGACTGCTGAGCTTCGATCCGCCGAAGAGCCCGCGGCGCACGCGCCGCTTCCAGGGGCTGCGTATCCTGCAGGCGATCCGCGAGCGCTGGCCCACCCTGCCCGTGCTGCTGCTCACCTCGCAGCAGGACCTGTCGGTCATCGACGGGGGCGAGGCGGTCGGCGCCCAGTCGATGACCTACTACCTCGACGGCGACGACCTCGACGTGCTGCGCATCCGCATCCACGCGGCGCTGTACGACGGGCAGCAGCCGATCGACGAGGACGGCGTCTTCTGGGGCGACGATGCGACGTCCGCGGCCCTGCGAAAGCGCATGGCGATGCTCGCGCGCGGCCGGCTGCCCGTGATGATCGAGGGCGAGACCGGCACGGGCAAGAGCTTCCTCGCGGAGCGCTTCGTGCACCGCAACAGCGGGCGCACTGGACCGTTTGTCGTGCTCGACCTGTCGACCGTGCCGACCGACCTCGTGAGCGCCCACCTCTTCGGCGCCGTGCGCGGCGCGTACACGGGCGCCGTGCACGAGCGCAAGGGCGTGTTCGAGGCGGCCCACGGCGGCACGCTCTTCATCGACGAGATCCAGAACGTCCCGCTCGAGCTTCAGAAGCAGCTGCTGCTGGTCCTGCAGGAGGGCAAGCTGCGGCGGCTCGGCAGCACCGCCGACGTCGCGGTGGACGTGAAGGTGATCGCGGCGAGCAACGAGTCGCTGCAGGACGCCGTGCGGCAGGGGCGCTTTCGATCCGACCTGTACATGCGGCTGTCGCCCTCCACCCGGCTGCGCATCCCCCCGCTGCGCGAGCGCCGCGACGACCTGCGGAAGCTGGCGGCCGCGTTCGTGCAGCAGGCAGGCGATGACCGCGACTTGAGCGACATGCGCCAGGCGCTCTGCAGCGCCCTGGGCATCGACGCTTCGCTGCCCCTGCAGCTGGTCACCGGAGGGCGCGCCGTGCACGCGGACGCGACCGGGCTGCAGCTGAACTTGCCACGCCCGGCGTGGCAGAGGCTCGAGAAGCATGCCTGGCCGGGGAACCTGCGCGAGCTGTCGATGGTGATGCACAACCTCGTGAGCTTCACGCTCGTGCAGGCCCTCGACGCGCTGAAGTCCGGCGCACCGCTCAAGAGCAAGCGGCTGCAGGTCGACCCCCTGCTCGTACCCGACCTGCTGCAGGCCGTCTCCGAGCTCGGGACCAGCGACGGCGCGCAGACCGCATCGACGGCACAGACCGGGCTCGACGACGACGCCGTCGCCGTGCACGTGCAGACGGGCAAGACGCTCAACGCGGTCGCGCAAGGCGTGGAGCGGCAGTACCTCACCGCACTGTTCGAGCGCTACGGCGGAGACCTGTCGCGCATGGCCGAGACCCTGCTCGGCGATGACTCGCGCACGCGGGCCATTCGGCTGCGTCTCAACCAGCTCGGCGTGAAGGTGCGCGACCTGCGGACGCGATGAGGCGCACGGCCACATGCCTGCTCGTGGCGACCGCCCTGTTGTCGCCCGGGCCCGGTACGACGCCAGCGCGTGCGGCTCCCGCCGAGCCTCCGCTGGCTGCGCCGCCCGTGCCGTCGCTGCCGGATGCCGGGCTCCCGGACGAGCTCGCGAACCAACTCGAGGACGCGATGGCGCGGCTCGCCGAGCAGACCAAGCGTGACGCCCTCGCGAAGCTCGAGGAGCGCGACTACCCGGCGGCCCTCGAGCTGCTGACCCGCGCACACGCGATCGACGGCGATGACCCGGAGATCAACCACCGGCTGGGTCGCCTGCACATGCTGCTGGGCCAGCGCGCGGAGGCCGAGCAGCACCTGCGCCACGCGCTTGCGCTCGACGTCGGCGGGACCAGCGCTGCCGTCGCGCTGGCGGACCTGCTGTCGGAGCCGCCGGCGACGGAGCCCGGCCTCGTCGAGGCGGCCTCGCTGCTGCGCTCGGCGCGCCTGCACGCCGGGCGAGACCCGCAGATCGTGGTGCGGCAGGCCCGCGTCGCGGCGGCGCGCGGGCACTTCGACGAGGCGCAGCGCTTCTATGCCGACCACCGCACGCTGAACCCGGCGATCGACAACCCGCTGCGGCTCGAGCTCGGAGACTTCCACCGCGACCGCGGCCACAAGGAGGAGGCGTTCGGCTGGTATCGCCAGGTAGATGGCGGCGACCCCGCCATTCAGCGGCTGGCGGCGCAGCGCATCTTCGAGCTGTCGGCCCAGCGCGAGGCCGAGCACCTCGCGCTCGCGAGCCAGTCGCCCGAGGTGGTGCGGCGCGCGCGGCAGCAGGTGACCCAGGCGCGCATGCTGACCGCGGAGGGCCAGCTCGGTGGCGCCGCGCAGCTGCTGGGGAGCGTGATCGCGGTCGCGCCGCTCTTCGCACCCGCACGCGCGGCGCTGGCGGACGTGGCCGCGGCCCGCGGCGACCAGTCCACCGCCGAGAGGGGCTACCTGCGCGCGATCGTGCTCGGTGCGGGCGAGGGGCAGACGTACGCATCGCTCGGCACGCTCTACGCACGCTGGCGGCCGCGGCCGCGCAACGCCGAGGCCACCGTGATGTTGCAGCGTGCGCTGCAGAGCCGCCCGGACCTCAGTGCGCTGCACAGGTTGCTCGCCGAGTGCCTGCGGGCCACCGGCGACTTGCCGCGGGCGCTGTTGCATGCGCGCGCGTACCTCGCGGCGGCCACCGATGAGCCGACGCGGCGCTCCGCGCAGGACCTCGTGCAGCAGCTCGAGGGGGTGGTCGGCGGCGATGGCCACGTGATCGATCTGCTCGACACCGCGCCGTCGACGGCGGCGGCGCTGGCGCGGGCGCGTACTCACCTGGGCGCCGGTGCGACGGATGCGGCGCTGGCCGAGCTGCGCGCCCTCACCGGCGAGCGGTCGGGCATCGAGGTGCTGAACCTGGAGGCGCGCATCCTGATCGCAGCCGGTCGTGACGCGGAGGCGCGTGAGGCCCTGCGGCGCTCGCTGCAGCTCGACGCCGGACAGTCCGCGATCCACGCGGCGCTCGGGCGGCTGCTGTCGCGCACCGGTGAGGTCGGGCCAGGCCTCACGCACCTCGTGCGCGCCGAGCAGCTGGGGGACCTCGACGCGCTGGTGGAGGTTGTCGCCAGTCGCGCGGGTCCGGACGACGCGCTCGCCGACATCGGCCGCATGCCGGCACTGTACGCGCTGCGCTCGCGGCTCGACGACTCGCGATTCACGCACGCGCCCGATGCCACGCGCCGCGCCCGCGGTGCGCTCGTCACACAGCTCGACACGCGTCTGCTGCGGGGCCTGCTGTCGCTGCTGGCCGCCGTGGCGCTGCTGGTCGCGCTGCTGGGACTCTGGCTGTGGCGTCGCTCGGGCGGGGTTGGGCTCGCGACGCTCACGGAGCTGCATCCCGAGACCAGTCCGCAGGTCGAGCGCATCCTGCTGTCGCTGCGGCACGAGGTGCTGAAGCACAACACCACGATGCTCACGGGCCTGATCGCCAGCCTGCAGCGCGCACAGCCCGACCGGGAGCTTGCGCGGCACCTCTCCGAGGCGCTCTTCGGCAGCGGCGCCGCGGGTGACAGCGGGGGCACGGGCGGTGCGCTCGACCGGCTGGACGCCTATACGCAACAGCTGGTGCAGCTCGCACGCTCGCACGGGTTGCGCCTCAACCTGCCGCGGCGTGACGAGGCGCTGTCGGAGATCCTGTGGGGCTTCGGCCGCCTGCGCTCCGCGCGTCGGCAGCTCGAAGCGCTGGGCCAGGGACGCGGGCGCGGCAGGCGTTTGCTGTCGGCCCTGCGAGACGCCAACGCGGCGATCAACGAGCGCGGCTACGAGCAGCTGCAGGCGCTGCTCGAGGAGCTGCAGGTGTTCCACGTCGATGCGGCGGCGCTGCGCGGGATCTTCGACGCCGTCCGCCGCGAGCCGTCGATCGCGGCGCTCACGGTGGCCGAGCTGCAGCTCGAGACGGCGGACGCCCTGCCCTGCCCGCTGCGGATCGCGCGCCACGACTTCGACGACATCCTGACCAACCTCTTCCGCAACGCCATCCAGTCGAGCGCCCGCAGCCTGCCCGCGGGCGAGACGATCGCGATCGGTCTCGAGGTGAACGTGGAGGTGGACGACATCACCGGCCTCGAGCAGGCGCAGCTACGGGTCCGGGACGCCTCGACCGAGGAGCTGACCACCGAGACCCTGCGGCACCAGGCGATCGAGCGCGGTCTCGGGCTGACCGCCGACCGCGTCAACCGCTACGACGGCAGCCTGCACGTCGAGCCCGAGACCGGGCCGCCGTGGACCAAGGCGGTGGTGCTGGGATTGCCGGTGTCGCCATGACCCGTGTTAGGGAGAGCGTGGGATGAGCCCGCAGGACGCAGAGCAGGACGCGGAGCATGACGACGCCGGCGGCGACTGGACGGTGCTGATCGTCGAGGACGGTGACGAGTACCTCGACAACCTGCGGCTGACCGTCCCCGGCCCGCGCTACCTGCAGGCCCACGATGGACAGCGGGCGCTGTCGCTGCTGCAGCAGGAGGTCGTCTCGCTCGTCTACCTCGACATGCGCTTCGATCGCATCGAGCGCGCCCAGCTGCTGGGCGACCACACGGCCACCATGGCCAAGCACAACGGCAACGGGGAGCGCGCCTGGCGGTTCCTCGCGAACAACCAGGGGCTGTACATCCTGCACGCACTGGCCGAGGCCGGGCACGCGCAGCTGCCGACGATCCTGGCCTACGACTTCTCGCGCGAGCAGCGGCGCTTCGATCACCTGAGCGCCAGGCACGACCGGCTGACCTGGGTGCCCGATGCGATCACGCCCGACGAGATCCGCGATCGCATGCGGCGCCTCTGCGGCCGCTGAGCGGTCGAGCCCAGCCGGCCGCGACCCGTCACGGCCAGTCACGGCCAGTCACGGCCAGCATGCACGACACGATTCGTGTCGATGACGTCGTGATGCGTGGCCTCGTGGGCGACGGTCCGGGACCGGCAGCGACGTAACTCCGCGCGACGACAGGCTATTGGTGCCTTGGCACGGAGGCTGCTCAGTGGAGGGCATCACCCAAGGAGTGAAGCCATGATCCCGACCGTCCGCATCACCACCGCGCTGCTACTCGCCCTCGCGGCCGCCTTCGCAGCACCCGCCCGCGCACTCGAGCTCTCCGCCATCGCCCAGGAGGGCGAGCGCCCCCCGGAGGGCAGCGTGTCGCAGCAGACGTACGCGGTGCACGTCGCTATCCACGATCAGGTGGCCGCGGCGCAGCACACGCTGCAGGTGCACAACGGGCACGACCAGCAGGTCGAGCTGACCTGCGAGCTGGGGCTTTCCCAGGCGGAGATGGTCGACGGCTTCAGCTACTGGAACGGCAGCGAGAAGATCATCGGCGAGGTGCTCGAGAAGCAGGCCGCCACCCGCGTCTACGAGTCGCTGACCAACGTGCGGCGCGACCCCGGCATCCTCGAGCAGACGCGCGAGGGCTTTCGCTTCCGGGTGTTCCCCATCGAGCCCGAGGAGACCAAGCCGATCGAGGTGCGGACCGTGCAGATGCTGACGACCCGCGAGGGTTTCATCGAGTACACGCTGCCGCGGGAGAACCTGCCCACCACCGGCACGCTCTCGCTCGAGGTCGACATCGGGGACGATCTGCCCATCGAGGCGATCGAGACGGTCGGCTTCGAGGGTCGCATCGAGCACCTCGGGAGCCGCCGCAAGCGCGTGCGCTTCGAGGTCAGGGACCCAGCCATCGGTCACGACCTCAAGGTGCGCTACCGGCTTGCCAAGAGCGACTACGGCATGCGCATGGTCACGCACCACGGCGGCGCCGACGGCGAGGACGGCACCTTCATGCTCGCCATCTCGCCCAAGGGCGGAACGGTCGACAGCGAGGTGATCGGACGCGACGTCATCTTCGTGACCGACATCAGCGGCAGCATGACCGGCACGCCGCTCGAGCAGAGCAAGCTGGGTCTGAAGTATGCGATCGGGCAGCTCGGTGGTCGCGACCGCTTCGATGTAATCAGCTTCGACGACGAGCCGTACCCACTCTTCGGCGGACTGCGGCCCGCCAAGGGTGCGGCCCTCGAGGAGGCCACCAACTTCGTCTCGGGTCTGCAGCCCCAGGGCGGCACCAACATCCGCGGCGCCCTGATGCGCGCAGTCGAGCTGCTCGGCCCGCGCGACGGAGCCCGGCCGCGCGCGATCATCTTCCTCACCGACGGCCAGGGATCGACGCCCCCGGAGGTGATCACAGCCGAGCTGCGCAAGCACGCCCACGGCGTGCGCATCTACCCCTTCGGCGCCGGCACCGGCGTGCACCAGAGCTTCCTGCAGCGACTCGCCGACGACAACCGCGGCATCGCCACCTTCGTGCATCGCATGCAGGACATCGAGCCGGAGATGCGACGGCTCTACGATCGCATCTCGATGCCGCTCATGGTCGACCTCGAGCTGCAGTTCGACGGCATCCAGACCTACGGCGTCTACCCGAAGCGCCTGCCCGACCTGTACCGCGACTCCGAGGTGATCGTCTTCGGACGCTACCGTAGCGGTGGCAAGGGAACGGTCAGCGTGCGCGGCACGCTGCGCGACCGCGAGCGACAGCTGAAGCTCGACGTGGTCCTACCCGACCGCAGGCCGGAGCACGCCTCGATCGAGAAGCTCTGGGCGAGCCGGCGGGTGACGCACCTGCTCGCGAGCCAGCACGTGCGGGGCGAGCAGCCCGAGACCACGCAGGAGATCACGCGCCTTGGCATCGTCTACAACCTGGTCACGCCGTACACGACCTTCCTGGCGGTGCCGGCATCGCTGCAGACGGAAGCGATCAAGGCCCAGATCCGCGCCGGCAAGCGCGGCTTCGACAAGAAGCTGGTCGACAGCGTCAAGGACATCCGCCTGTCCCAGTCCCACATCCCTCCGGGCGACCCCGTGCTCACCGTGGCCGCACCCGAGGACAGCCGACGCGTCGTCGCGCACTTCCCCTTCGGCCTCGTCAAGCGCATGGCGTGGGACAGCGTGCGCGGCCGCTGGCACGTGCGCTTCCTGGTACCGCGCGACGTCGAGGACGGCGTCTACACGATCCGCGTGGAGATCGTCGACAGCCGCGGCAGCGTGCGCTTCAAGGACATCGACTACACGATCGATGGCACGGCCCCGGAGTTCGATGCCGAGGTCGAGTCGTGGGTGGAGGGCAGCGGCGAGTTGCAACTCCACGTCGACCCCTTCGAGCCAGTGCGCGAGGTCTACGCCTTCATCGAGGGCGAGCCGGACACGCGAGTCGACCTCACGCTCGACCCCGAGGATGGGCGCTACACCGCAGCGCTGCCGACCGGGTCGGCGAAGGATGCCTCACGGCTGCGGGTACGCGTCGTGGTGCGCGACCTCGCCGGCAACCGCCACGAGCGGGTGCTGGTCATCGACGACGGCGGCGATGCAGAGCCGGGCTGCTGAGCGCCATGCAAGCGCCGGCCCGCCGCGCCTATGTGTGCTGCACTGCAAAGGCGCGCAGCTTGCGCTGGGCGACCGCAATCGTGGCGCAGCCGGTGTCGAGGATCAGCTCGTCGAGGTCGGCCATGCAGCGCTCGAAGCCAGCGCGGTCGCCCATCAACACCATCGCCCTGCCCGCCTGCAGCTCGAGCTGCATACGACCCGTCTTGCGGCCGGGCGACAGGCCAGTGCGGATGGTCGACAGCGCCTCGCGCGCCTGCGCGTGCTCGCCGAGCCCCGCCATCGCACATGCACGCAACATGTGGCTGCGGGTCAGTTGCTGATCGTCCAAGATCAACTCGGCATACTCGCGTGCATCGGCATAGCGTCCCGCGTGCAGCAGGGCGGTGCCGTAGACCGCAGCGAGCAATGAGCGCGGAAGGTGTGTCGTGTGGCGCGGATCGTGGATCGCCTCGGCGCCGCATTGCACCGCGCCCTCGAGATCGCCCTCGTCCAACTGGACGGCGATCGCGGTCGCCTCGACCGCAGCCCAGAACTCGGGCTGCACGTCGAGGGCGCGCTCGAGCAGGCTCTTGGTCGCGCGCAGACCGTCGGTGTCATGGAGCGCGATCTGCAGGGCCGCGCGGCGCGTCAAGTACCAGGATCCCATCTCCCACAGCGTGATGTACTGGCGCTCGCAGGTCTCGATGCGCCGCTGCGCCGCGCGGTAGCGCGGGAGGTCGGCCATCTCGAGAAACGCGTTGCCACGCATACGCCAGGCATCCAGCATCGCCCCGCCCGACTCCAGGCGGTCGGCAATACGCAGCAGCTCGTCGGGGTCGCCCAGCGACATGTGACCGCACGTGGCCCATGCGCGCATGCGCCAGTCGGTCAGTGCCTGCACATGCTCCGGCGGCACCCGGGTGATCTCGGCGTCCAACCCCTGCGCGACCTCCTTGAAGAGATCGCTCGCGCGCTGGAACTCGCCGTCGATCAATTGGACGCAGGCCAGCGCGGTCTTGTAGGCGAAGTCCGTGACCGGGGTCAGTCCGCCCAGATGGCGCATCACCTCGACCGTCCGCGCCAGATTCTTGCTGTCCTCGAGGGTCGTGAAGCCCCCGATCGCGCAGAGGCCTGCGGATACCAGCGCGGTCACGGCCGGTACCGGGTGCATGGGACGCTGATGGGGCGGCAGCGGCTTGCGACGCTCGATCTGCGCAGCGATCGCTCGACTGGCTCGCTCGTTCGCGGACAGCGATGCATCGTACTCGTCCGCGTGCCGCAAGCCGGTCGCGTCCAGCAGGTCGTCCAGCGCAGCGGAAGCGTGGGAGATCAGTGAGCGATCGTAGCGCTGCGTGCAGCGCAGGAGCTGGCAGCGCACGATCTGACGCAGGCCGGCGCGGTCGTCCTCGACCGCAAAGGCGAGCAGCGCCTTCAGCGTGACGACGACACGCGGACCGGCCTCGTAGACAGCGGCCCAGTCGTTCATCAGCGGCAGGGAGCACTCGGCTGCGGCCGGCAGGTCGCCGCCACGGACAAAGTGATACGCCGCCCGCAGCGTGTCGACGGGCGCGGTGGCGGCATCGGCCATCGTGTGGGCGACGTGCAGGTGCAAGCTGGCCCGGTCCACAGCGCTGAGCGTGGATAGCAGCGGGCCGTGCAGCCGAGCGTGTGCGGGCTTGCAGCGCTCGCCGTCATCCTCCACCACGCCGCTCGCGGTCAGCTCCGCCAGCAGCGCGTAGCCATCGGCGCCGTGGGGCGCGAGCCGGACCGCCAGCTCCAACGCGGGGGCATCGCCATGGAGCGACAAGGCACGCGCAAGCGAAAGCGCACCGGGCGACAGGTGCTCGAGCGCGGCGGTGACTGCGGCGCCGAAGTCGCGGGGTAGGTCGGAGGGGTCGATCTCGGCGGGTAGCACCCAACGACCCGCGGCGTAGCGCGCGACTTTGGTGTCGACCAGGTGCCGCGCCAGCTGCATGCACTGCTCGGGGTTGCCCGCGCAAATCGAGTGAATCCAGTGGGCCACCGCCGCCGTGTTCTCGACCTCGCCGAACAGCGACGAGACCAGCTCCGTCGTGTGCTCCCGCGATAGGGGCTGGAGGTCGATGAGCGTGGCGTCATGCGGAAGATCGTCGAGCTCGTCACCGCGCAGCTCGTCGCTCAGCAGCAGGGATGCGGCGAAGACCATGCGCGCGGACGGTGCGCGCGCCGCCAGGCTCAGCATCGCTTCGCGCGACGGCTCGTCGGCGTCCTCGAGATCATCGATCACCACCACCAGCCCGCGTGGCTGGGCGACCTCGGCGAGCCAGTCTACGAACCTCGCCTGCAGTGCGCTGGGGGTGGTCGCGCTGCTGACCGAGTGCACCGACGATGCGATTCCGAGCATCGGCAGCAGGGCCCGGTTGTCCGTCTGGGCCAGCCCCTCCTTCAGCTCCGGCTCCTCCGTCAGCAAGTGTTCGACCAGGTCGCGCACCATCGAGTAGGGACCGTCGCCCGTACTTCGGCCGGATGCCCGGGCGACGCGTGCACCGCTGAGCGCCGCGAGCAGTGCGAGCTCCTGCAGCATGCGGGAGCGACCGCTGCCCGCGGCACCGCGCACCACCAGCACGCTCTGGTCCATCGCCGGCTTGGCGTCGGGCTCCGACGTGTCGCGCGCCGACACCGGGATGAAGCGCCCAGTCGCTGCAGCCGCGACCTGGTCGGTCGGCGCAACCAGCCCGCGGTGCAAGAGCCGCTCCATGCGTGCGATCTCCGTCGCGCGCGCGACGAGCGCGGGGTCGCGGAGGTAGCCGGAGGCGACGTTGAGCGGGTCGCCGGGCGGCAGGTCTGCGATGGCGACGACGCGCTCGATCACCTCGCGCGCCGTCTGCGGGCGCAGCATCGGGTCGAGGCTGAGCATCGCCATGACCAGCTCGTCGAGCTGCGGCGGTATCTCCGCAACCAGCGAGGAGGGCGGCGACAGCGGGCGTTTCCATATCGTCTCGAGCTCACGCGGATGTTTCACACGGTAGGGGTGGCGGCGCGTCAGCGCCCAGTAGGTCAGGCAGCCGAGCGAGTAGATGTCGGAGTTGGGCAGCAGGCGCTGGCGCCGGATCGTCTCGGGCGGCATGAAGGGCGCCATGCCCACGATGTTCGCGGGAATGCCGAAGCCGGTCAGCGCACCGAAGTCGAGTAGCTTGGCGCGACCCGAGGTGTCGTAGCGCACGTTGCGGTGGTTGACGTCGCGGTGCAGCAGCCCGCGCGAGTGGAGGATGGCGAGGCTCGACGCCATCTCGCGGACCATCTTGCAGACGCCGCGCCACTGCATCGGCACCAGCTGGTGCAGGCCCTCACCGTCGAGGGCCTCCATCGTGTAGTACGGGCCCTCCTCGTCGACGCCGTAGTCGTACGCCTCGACGATGCACGGGTGGCTCAGCTGCTTGAGCACGTGGTACTCGCGCTCGAAGAGCCCCGTCGAGTGCGGGAACTTGGCGGCGACCACCCGGTCGAGACGCTTGAGCGCCATGCGCATGCCGGTGGACTCCTCGACGACCGCCCAGACGGCGCCCATGCCGCCGCTGCCGAGCGAACCCTCCACCCGGTACTTGCCAGCAATGACCTTGCCCATCATCGGGGCTGGGTCGCTTTGTGCCATCGAGCAATTATGGCTGGCGACGGGCACCCGGAGAATGTGGTTCTTCGGTTACATCGCGCACCTGCGCGGCGCGGCTCGCGCAGTACCGCGGCAGGCGCTGCGCTGCGTACCTTGGATCACACACTGCGGGCCGTCGTGAGCGCGTACTAGTCGGCCACGCACTCGTCGCGGTCGCACTTGGACAGCTCGGGGTCGAGGCAGTGCTCGTCCTCGAAGCACTCCACGCACTCGCCGCGGTCATCGCAGACGCCCTCGGCGCAGTCGGCATCCTCGAGGCACTGCACGCAGTTCTTCTCGTCCTCGCAGAACGGGGTCGCCTCACCACAGTGCGCATCGACGTTGCACTCGTGGCAGTGACCGTGATCGAGGTGGCATGCGGGCTTGTCACCGTCGCAGTCTGCATCGCTGGTGCAGACGGCACGGCACTCCTTGCCCTCGCAGCGCGGCCGGATCGCGGGACAGTGCGCGTCGACCACGCACTCCTCGCACTTCTGGTCCTTCGGATTGCAGTACTGCGAGCCGCAGTCCGCGTCGCCGGAGCACTGGACACACTGGGCGGTCACGCCGTCGCAGATCGGATCGCCGCCACCGCACTCGTCCACCGTAAGACACTCGACGCAGACGCCGGTGTCGACATCGCACAGCTCCTCATCCTTGCCGCAGTCGCCGTCGGTCTCGCACGCGTCCTCGCACTTGTGCTCGCGTGGAAAGCAGACCTGGTCGCCGGGGCAGTCGGCGTCGGCGCCGCAGTCCTCGCACTTGCCGCGGATGCACGCCAGGGCACCGCAGTCGCCGTCGTCGAGGCACTCGACGCAGCCCAGCGAGAGATCGCATACCTTGCCGAGGTCGCAGCCCTGCCCGCAGATCCCCGCGTAGCCAACGTCGTCGCTGTCATCGTCGTCGCAGGACTGGATCAGGGCCGCGAGGCTCACGGTCATCAGCATGACGGCCGCAATCGTGGTGGAGGCACGCATCGTGTCGTTGTCCTTGTTGCTGGGGGTCTGTAGCTACTCGGGCTTGCAGGCCGGGTCCGTGGGGTACAGCTCGCAGAACGCGGGCTCGGGACCGGGCGGCACGTCGCCGCCGCTGCAGAACGTGTCGGGATTGCCGTCGCTGCACGGGTTGTCCGGGTCCGGCGGGATGTTCGGATCCTCGCAGACCGTGTCCGGGTCGTCGTCGCCGCAGGGGTGGTCCGGGTCATCGCCCGGGCTGTCACCCGGCGTGTCACCGGTGGCGCAGGTGTACTCCTCCGTGTCCACGCAGGGCGGGCACTCGCCGGGGGTCACCTCGATGGTGTGTTCGTCCTCCTTGGAGGGCGAGGCGTGCACCTGGTTGATGAAGGCACCCGAGAAGCCGGCGTCGCCGAAGGCCTCGATGTCCACCCACACCTCGTAGACGATGCGGTAGTCCCACTCGGGCGCGTCCATACTCGGCGTGTAGTTCTCGTCCGTCGCAGGGGAGTTCTCGAGGTAGTCCTCGCCGTAGCCACGCTCGTTGAGGTTGCGGTCGATGGAGGTCGAGCACTGGACGACCGGGGACGCTTCCATGTCCATTTCCATGTCCATGCCCTTGCCCTTCTTTTCCTTCACGCACTCGCTGGCGTAGCCGGACGGGGCCGTGTCGCTCTCGGAGATGTAGTCGACGCTCAGCTCCAGTGCGACCTCGCCGTCGCCGCTAACCAGCAGCAGCTCCGCGTGGTCGCTGCCGACGAGCTCGTCGAAGGTGTGGCCGTCGGGCCAGCCGACGGCGTTTTCGCCGTAGCTGTTGTCGGCGAAGGTCGGATCGAACGTCAGCCGCAGGTGGACGGTCTGCACGCCGTCGACGCACTCGAGCACCTGCTCGATGGTCGCCGCCGGTGGCCCGCCATCGGGTCCGAAGAAGCAGCGCGTGAGGTCGGAGACAGCCTCCATCGTCTCACCGGGGACGCTGTCGCAGATCTCGCCACCCTCGAGCGGATCGGCCGCATCGCTGGTGCCCGCTCCGGGAAACATCGGGATGTAGTTGAGCTCGGGTCGGTCGTTGACGATGCCGTTCCCGCCGCCCGTGTCATCTCCCCCGGTGCCGTTGCCTCCGCCTCCCAAGCCCCCGGTGCCCTCGCCACCGGTCAGCGAGGCATCGCCTACCCCTCCATCGGAAACGCCGTCTTCTTCGTCGTCGCTACAGGCGACGGCGAACGCGAACAGGACGGTCAGGACAAGTCGGACAGATCGCATGCGGGTACCTCCACGACTGCAGAAAACTGCAGCGCCAGAAGTATGGTGGCATGTCGCACATGGGGGGTTGAAAAAATCGCACCGCCCCGACGCAAGCCGCCTATTGCATGCAGTGGTTGACGGAACTCGTCAGCCCGCCGCCACCGGTGAGTGCACCGTTGGGGTAGGCGATCACGAAGTTGTAGCACATCTCCTCGGTGGTACTCGTGCCGAAGGCCATCGGCTGACTGAACGTACATGTCGTCGTCAGCGTGTCGCCGGGCATGAGCACCGCAGGCGTGTCGTAGGTCGCCTGGAAGTCGAAGTCGAAGTCGCCATCGTAGAGCACCTCCGGCTGCGCACCGCCTCGGTTGATGATCGTCTTGAAGTGCGTCCCCTTGGGATGCATGTGGGGCCAGCTGCTCAGGATCGTGATCGGACCCTGCGAGTAGTCGGGTTGGCACAGGCCGACCCACTCGATGGAGGGCAGTCCGACCTGCTCCTTGCCGAGCCAGTGCACGCCCGCGGCGTGGGTCCGCTTGCTGTAGGTCACACACATCTCCATTCCCGAGGCGTCGGGCTGCGGCTGCCCGGTGCCGTTGAAGTAGTGCAGCTCGAGGGTGAAGTCACCGGTTCGCAGGTCGAGCCCCACGTCGTCCGGCAGCACGGTGTCGCTTGCACCCGGCACCCAGCCGGCGAGCAGCATGTCGGTACCGTGAGTGCCCAGGGAGCTGGTCACGCCGACCGGCAGCGTGCCCTCGGCCTGGTACAGCAGCGTGTGGTGCACGACCGGTGTGTTGTCGATCTTGTGACGAATCGTCAGCGCCTGCACATCACCTTCCCACGGCTTCTTGAACGTGAAGTTCCAGTAGTGCTCACCGGTCGGCACGCTGAAGGGCTGGCCGGGGTCGTTCTGCCCGAAGGTCAGGAACTCGAAGCACTCGTCGGCATCCACCGGCGGTGGCGGCAGGTCATCGCCGATGTCGACCACGCCGCCCGTCCCGCCGCCGGGGACCCAACATGCCTCGTCGCTGAACTGTGCCCCGCCGTCGAGCCACGCATTGAGCGTCGACATCTCCTCCGGGGTGAGCTCGGGCTGCAGCGGTGGAGGCATCCGGTTGCCCGAGTCGACCTCGTTGATCCGCTTGCTCACGCGCGCGGACACCACGGAGCCGTCCGCTCCCGTGCCCTGGAAGTCCTGCTGCTTCGCGAGCGAGTAGGGAGCGCCAAAGTCCGGCGCGGTGCCGTGGCAGTTGCCGCACTTGCTGTCCAGCACGCGCTGCACGTCGCAGGGGATGCCCGTCGCCGTCTGCGCCGCACCCCCGCCGAGGTTGCCCCCGCCGCCGGCAGCGTCGAGCCCCGATCCCGCCCCACCCCCGGTCGCACCGGGCTGGTAGGCGGCGGGACCACCGGCCGCACCCTCATCACACGCCGAAAACCCAGCCGCGCTGCACAGAGCGAGCGCAACCACCACAACTCTTCTAGACGACACAACGAACCTCCAACGACGCACCACACGTCGGGGTTCCCCAGCTTGTCGTGGTTCCTTGCAATCGCCGTTCCGAAAGCGGCCGCGGCGCCCGCAGCGCAGAAATCCCACAGCTCCGGCGCGGACGGCGGCACGGCGCGGCGCAAGTCGTGCAGCCCACCGGGGTCGTCGCGCAATCGCTGCGTGGCCGGCGCGCGGTGTGCGTGCGCCGTTCGCCTCGCAGGATCAGCCACGGCTTGACGCGAATGTCCTGTGCGCACCGGAGCCACGGGCGCGCGGACCACCCCTACGCGATGATGCTGTCGAGCACGCCGGTGGGCTGTCCCGCCGCGCCGAAGTCGCTCAGCATGCCGCCGCCACCATCGCGCACGCCGACGGCGCTGGCGATCGTATTGAGCAGCTGGCTGTGGTTCGGGTCCCGACCCTGCCCGACGTCGATGCACTCCCCCTGCTTGAGGAAGCCTCCAGCCCCGCCGGCGAGGATCCACGGCACGCGCTTCGCGCTGTGGCCAGGTCCGTTGCCCTGGTCGTTGTACCAGGCCGCCACGCCGTGGTGCAGCAGGCTGTTGCCGTCCGGCAGCCCGTAGGACTCGAGCCGCTCGATCAGGTACTTGAAGATCTGACCGAACTGCCGGTCGATCTTGTGATGCAGCATGTCGGAGCCGTCGATGATCTCCCCGTTGTCGTCGTGGGATGACCGGCGGTGCGAGATGAAGTGGTAGTTCTCCAGCAGGTTGCCGGTGTCGGGGTCGCGGAACTGACTGCGCCCGTCGTTGCCGTCGCCCATCTGGATCGCGACCGAGCGTGTGTAGCCGCAGGCCACCGCAAGCGCCGCGACGTCCATCTGCATGCGCGCAACCATGTGGATGTCGTCACCGACATTGCTGTCCTGGATCCCACCGGCGCCATCGAGCGCGGCGATGCGGTCGTTGTCGAGCAGGCAAGAGATGCTCGCCTCGACATCGCGAATGGCGCTCATGTGCAGCTCGAGCCGCTGTCGGTCCCCGCCGCTCAACCGCGGGTGTGACAGCACGCGCTGCATCTGCGTGCGCGTCAGGTCGTTGATGCTGTTCTGCCGGTTGGCCAGCAGCTGCGCGGCCTCGGGGGTGGCACCGGCGAGCCCTGCGATGGCGTCGTAGGCATTCTTCGGATTGCGAAACGCGGAGCGCCGCATGCCCGCGCCGCGGTGGCTGATCGACGGACCGCCGAGCCACCCGCCATCCGCACCGACATAGAGCACGAGCGACTCGTTGCCGTTGTCATTGAGCTCGACACCGATGCGGTGGTCGATCGACTCGCCGCCCGCCTCGGAGTCGCCGCCCAGGTCCATCGTCTGAGGCCCCGATGCGGTCAGCCCCTGCAGGCAGCCATTGGCGTGGCCGTCGCCGAAGGGGTAGTCCTGCATGTTGATGTTGTCGAGGATGAGCAGTCGGTCGCGGTGGTCGACCAGCTCGTCGACCGCCCTGCCCGTCATCGACTGCTGCGTCAGCGCACCGGTCTGGTGAGGCCAGAAGCGCTCCGGCTCGTCGTTGTTCGGATCGAGCGGCGACGACTGGGCCGCCGCAACCCCATTGGCCTGCCGGAAGAAGATCGCGAAGCGCTGCTGCTCGAGCGCCTGCGCCTCGCCACGGCGCGGCAGGAAGCTCTCCAGCAGCGGCAGCCCCAGGGTGACGCCCCCGATGCCCTTGAGGACCATGCGACGGGTAAACCTCATGGCGCCTCCTGAAGCGAGCGGGTGAGGAAGGCGCGGGTCTCGACCAGCGACACGATGAGCGATCGCACGTCGCCGCCCTCCTCGCCTATCGACTGCTCGGCCAGGCGCACACGCAGGCCCTCGTCCTCATCCGCAGCGGGGCGACCGTGGGCGAACTCGATCCAGTGCTTCGCATAACAGTCGTGCACCTGCGGGCTGTCAGCCATCGCCTGGGCCAGCTCGAGCGCATCAGCGACCTCGGTGGGCTCGCCGTCGATCAGCGGCGAGGCGGTCGTGTCGACGGGCTGCCCCCGATCGAGCGTGCGGTAGCTGCCCACCGCATCGTAGCTCTCGAAGGGAAAGCCGAAGGGGTTGATCACGTTGGCGTGGCAGGTCGCGCAGACGGTCGCCGGGTTCTCGGTGTGCTGCGCGATCAGCTCGCGGTTGGTGAGCCCGTTCGGATCCGGCAGCGGGGGAATGTCCGCTGGCGGCGCGTTGATGTGCAGGCAGTTCAATCGCTCGGCGACGAACTTGCCGCGGTGGATCGGGTCCGGGTCGCGGAGCGTCGCGTTGGCGGCCAGGAAGCCGACCTGGGTGAGCACCCCGGCGCGCTGCTGCCCATCGAGCGTGACGCGCTGCCACTCGTCGTCGGTGAAGTTGCCCTGCAGCCCGTAGATGGCGGCGAGCTCGGCGTTGACGAAGGTCTCGGTCGACGTCAGCAGCGCGCGCAGACCCTGGCCGCCGCCGAAGATGATGTCTCGAACGAAGCGTTCGGTCTCCTCGGTCGCGTGGGCGGGGAGCTGCGGGCTCAGCATGAACTCGGGCGCCGCGGTGATCGCGTCGTAGCGATAGGCATCGAGCAGCTGGCTGTGGAAGCCGACGACCACCTCCGCGGCACGGGGGTCCTCGAGCATGCGCAGGGCCTCGTCCCGAGCGCCCACCACGGTGAGTAGCGCGCCACCGTCGGCCGCGGCGAAGAGCGCCTCGTCCGGCATGCTGTTCCACAGCAGGTAGGAGAGGCGCGAGGCGACCTCGTAGCCATCGAGTGGGATGACCTCACCGTCGGGGGTGTCGCTGAGTTCGACGCGGTAGATGAAGCTCGGCGACTGCAGTGCAGCCTCGATCACCAGGCGGACCCCGGCGGTGATGCCGCCGAGGCCCTCGTAAAGCGAAGGCGCTGCCATGAAGAGCGCGCGGTACTCGCCGAGCTCGGCATCCGTCAGCGGCCGACGGTGCACCCTGCGGCCAAAGTCAGCGAGGAACGCGTCGCGCCGCGTCGCATCGTCGCCAGCAGCTGCGACGAGGGACGGCAGCCGCGCCGGGTCGGTCGCGTAGATCGCGATCTCTGCGACCGCGCGCTGGTAGCCACCCCACAGCGCCTGGTCCACGACCAGCTGGCCGCCGGGGTTGTCGAATACGAATCCACCCACCGGCGGGTCACCGCGCAGGCCCGTGGTGAAGTCCATGTCATCCGGCAGCCCGAAGAGCTCGCGCACGGTGTTGTTCCACTGCGCGTGCGTCAGGCGCGCGAAGCGTGTCGCAGGCGCGGGCAGCTCCGACAGCGGACCCACCTCGGCCTCCGCGCCGACGCCCGCACCACCGGGCGTGCCGTCACCGTTCACCGATCCGAAGCCAGCCGCACCCTCGGCATCCTCACCGATGACACCACTGCAACCCGACGCGCACACCAACGCGCCTGTGATCACCCAAAGCACACGCACAAGGGCACCTAAGCGCATCTCTCAACGGGGATCTACGCGTGAGGGGCACAAAGTAAATTCAGTGGGCACGAGCCCCCAACGCGTGGTGTGCGGCCCCCACCATGCCCACGTCACCCGCGTTGTCGAGAAACGCCAGCAATCGGCGCGAGTGTCCTGAATCGCCGCGCGGCGACCGTTCGTCAATACGAGCGCAGGGTCAGCGGACCCCAGGTGCGGCTCGATGCAATCGCGGCAGCCCTCAATCGCGCATGGCCGCTACCTCGACCGCCCGGTCACTCGAGCGTCACGGCCGGGGACTACTCGGCGGTCTCGTGCGCGCCGATGTCCGGCGATACGCCGTTGAAATCGTCGGCCCCGGCACCGTTGACGTCGTGGCCGAGGTCGACTCCCGCGTTGATCAGGGTGCTGGCGGACTGAAGTCGAAGGTCCCCGCTGGGCGCATCGATGTACATCGGGTCGTCGGCCAAGCTACCGGTGCCAGGCGAGACGCAGCCGCTGCACCAGCCGCTACCGTTGGCGAAGAAGTCGTTGTGGTCGCGGGCGCTGAAGTCGCCGTCATCGGCGTCGACGCCGAACCCACCGTTGTGCGTGATGACGTTGTTCTGCAGGACGAGGGTGTTGGTGTTGCGGGTGGTGATGCCCTCCCCCGTGTTTCCATAGATGGTGTTGTGAACCATCGTGATGGTCGTTGCCCAGTTGGCGATGTTCAGGCCGTCCCCGTTGGCGTAGATGACGTTGCCCAACACTGACTGTGCTTCTTGCTCAAGTGTGTCTGGTCGACGCCACCTGCCCACCGGCAGGCCGGCCCAACCGCTTCCCCCCTATGGGATAATCCCGCCGCAGGCGCCGAGCCATGTCACGCAATGCCGGCGGAGGTGTGCATGGTCCTGCATGACGTGATGCTGCCTACCCGGCGATAAGCACCACGGCCACCTGCAAGGCGACCTGCTCGCAGCCGTGGCCTTCACCAGTGAGCAGCCGCAGCTGCCGCGCTCAGGGGAGCACGAGGCTGGTGAGGTTCTCCGACGAGGGCCAGTTCGGGATCCGCAGCTGCACGGTGTCCATGTCCTCGTTGGTCCACTGCACGTCGACCCAGCGCGGCGTCGTCGAGTCGACCACGACGTCCGTCATGTAGAGGAACGAGGTGTTGTCCACCATGCCGAGATCGCTGTCGCCGTTGAGGTTGGCGTCGTACATGAACAGCCCGACGACGCTGGCGTTGCGGCCCGCGTTGTCCTCGGTGAGCACCTCCTCACCGTCGAAGGTCAGGCTGTTGTTCCAGTCGGCCCGGAACGCGCCGCCGCGGTAGCGACCCACGAGGCCCATGTGGTCGGGAGCCCTCACGACGTTGTCCGTCGAGATCGAGGTGATCAGCGGGCTGTCGGACTCGGAGATGAAGCGCATCAGGTAGTCACTGCGCGTGAACGGCGCGTAGTAGATGTAGCCACTGACCACGCCGGCCTCGTCGCGACCACGGAACTCGTACTGCACGCCCCGCGTCAGCTCCACGTGCACGTGCCCGTTTTCGTCGGCGACCACCGTGGTGATCGGCTCGCCCCGCTCCCACGGCTCGTCGAGCGTATCGACCTCGAAGACGTCTAGGATCGCGCCCGCGTTGGGCTCGTTGTCGGCAAACGTGACCGCCTTGCCGTCGAGCACGACGGTCTCGGAACCGCACTGCACGGTCGTGTACTCGGGCTCCTCCTCCATGAGGAACCTGTACATCTCGACGAACGCCAGCTCCGAGCCCGCCAGCGCGACGTGGTCCTCCTCGGTGAGCGTCACCTGCGTGACGTTGTCGCCCGCGGCATGGCTGGGCTCCGGCGCGTTGAGGTCGTTGGTGCTCGACAGGCTGAGCGTCGGAATGCCTGCGCCGGCGCAGCCGCCCGAGACGTTGATGTAGCGCGCAACCTTGGCGCGGTTGACCTCGTTGCCGAGGTAGGTGCAGGCGTGGCCGGTGCCCTGGGAGTGGGCGATCAGGTCGACCTGCTCGAAGCCGGTGCGCTCGAGCACCTCATCCACCAGCGCCGCCAGCTGCTCACCCGGGCTGCCGCCCAGCGAGTTGTACTCGACCGCGACGAAGCGGTCCTGACAGTACCCGTTGCTCCCGAACCGAAGCGCGGTCTTGGAGATCTCGGTCGCCGAGCCGAACGTGCCGTGGATGAACACGATCGGCTGCTTGCTGTCGTCGCACTCGGACGCGGGGATCTCGTTGTCGCACGGCGTCGGATCGAGCGTGCCGATGGGCCCATCGGGCGCCTCCTCTTCGACCGACACGGCCGCATCCGACGCATCCGCCGCATCCGTAGCGTCGTCATCCGAGATCGAGCCGCAGCCGACTCCGCAGACGTTGACCCCAAACAGCAACCCGACCAACCCCGCCAACCTGTGGATATATACGTCCATCGAACTCACCTCACCTGGTTCCAGTACCAATATGTGGGCGACGGTAGGGCGCCAGCGCACGATCGCGTATCTCTGGCCGGGCCAGGCTCGGCTCACATCAGGCCAACCACCTCTTGTCGATCGCGCGAAGCTCGTGCGAGATGGCTGCATGGTCTCCGAGCGACCCCCGGCACACGGCTTTCCTGGCGGGCAGGCACTGCAGGTCGTCCAGCTGTGCCGTCGCTGGGAGGTCGAGCCCGAGCAGCTGCTGGGGCCGCTTGGGCTCGACGAGACGGAGCTGGCGGAGCCGGGCGCACGGGTCGCCCCCGAGGCGATGATCGCGCTGTTTCGACGTGCCCGCAGCCTCACCGGCGAGCCGGGGATCGGCATCTACCTGGGCCTTCAGAAGCGCATCGCGATGTACGGCTTCCTCGGTCTGGCCACGATGACGTCAGCAACCATGCGGGAGGCCCTCGAGGGGATCGTCCAGCTCTCGGCGTCCGTGAGCACCGCGATCACACTTCGGCTGCGGACCGAGGGCGACTTCGCCTCGCTGACCGTCGAGGAGCACCTCGACATGGGGGACACACGCGACATCGTCACCTTCAGCTTCTTCGTCGGGATGCGCCAGATCGCCAGCGATCTGCTCGGCGAGCAGGTCGACGCCGCCCTGGAGCTGAACATCCCGCGCCCCGCGTACTTCGATCGGTTCGAGTCGATGCTGACCCGCGTGCGCTTCGACCAGCCCGTGCATCGGGTGCTCATCCCCCTCGCGGCCCTCGACAGGCCGCTGAGCAGCCCGGACAAGGCCACCATGAATCTCGCCCGCGAGCGGTGCGAGCAGAGCCTGGTGGAGCTCGGCTTCGACCGCAGCTTCGTCGCCGAGGTCCGCCACCAGCTGTTCGGCGCCCGCGGCGCGCGCAGCCTCGACGAGGTGGCCAGCTGCCTGGGGCTGTCGCAGCGCACGCTGAAGCGGCGGCTCGCGGAGCAGGGGTCGACGTTCACGGAGGTGCGTGACCAGGAGTGCTGCGAGCGTGCACAGCACCTGCTGCAAGCGACCAGCATGCCGCTGGCGGAGATCGCAGAGGACCTCGGCTACTCGACCCTGCCCAACTTCGCCCGCGCCTTCCGCCGCTGGACCGACCAGACCCCCGCCGGCTTCAGGCAGGCGGCGCGCGAGCGCGCAGGGTCGCTGCTGGGCGCCGCCGCCGCGCCCGCTGGCCCCAAATGAAAACACATTGGCACGCGGTGCCGCGGGAATCGGTCTACTGCGCGAAGGCGAGGTAGTCCGATGCAAGCTCGACTGATCTACACACTCCTTCTACTCACGCCGGCATCGTCCGCGTGCGATTCCTCTGACGACGCGGCGGATAGTTCCGACGCGGCGAGCCCCGGCGGCGCCGACCTGGACGAGCTGCCGCCAGTCGAGCTAGGCGGCCCCGTCGAGCTGAGCTGGGCCTGCGACAACCCGGAGCTCGACTGCGGCGGCATCGAGTGCCCCACGTCGTATCAGCGTGGTCCCTTGACCGTGCCGGGGCACCCCGACCAGGCGTTCATCGTCGACTACCCGTGCGACCTGCGTGAGAACGAGCGGGTAACGCTGGTGCTCAACCTCCATGGCGGCGGATCGTTCGCCAACTGGCAGCGGCACTACTTCCCGCTCAAGGACTTCACCGACGAGCGCCGCCTGGTCGTCGTCCAGCCCCAGGGGCTTCCACACGAGCGCGATGGCTCGACGTCGACGCGCTGGACCGTGGACGGCGGCGACGACGAATACATCCGGGCGGTGCTCGACTTCGTGGACGAGGAGCTCGCCGAGCGCGTCGACTTCCACCGCTTCTGGGTGGTTGGGCACTCCAACGGCGGCCAGTACGGACGGCAGATCGCGTGCTGGGAAGAGTTCGAGGGACGCGTCACCGGGCACCTCAACCTCTCGGGAACCTCCAACGCCAACGGCGACTTCGGCGTCGCGTGTGACATCAACTTCATCTTCGGCGTGGGCGACCAGGAGCTGTCGCTGGCGGTACCCGAGCCAAATCCCGTCGCTGAGCGCCTCGGATGCGGGGCGCGCAGCGCAGCCACCGAGATCGTCGACGACGTGGCTGGTCAGATCTACGACAACTCCGGACGTGTCATGCGCGAGGGCTGGGGGGGGATGCCGGCGCCGGGCTCCACCGAGACCCACACCTACCGCGACTGCGACGGGGGCCTGGTGGTCGCGGACTACGTGCGCGTCGACAAGGGACACACCGAGGGCTACGAGCCGGAGGTCACGGCCCACGTGATCGAGCGCATGCTGGCCGCGCCGCAGCCCAACTGACGCGGCTGGGGGCACCACGGACGCGGATTCGGTCATCGTCCGGGTGCTCGCGTCCGAGTTGGCGGCGAGCCCGGCGGGTCCAGCCGGCGTGCTCGCCTCCACGGGTGACGTTGTGGCCGCGACTTTGCTTGCTCGGGGCGTGCTGCCTGGTGTCCTCGTGCAAGGACGAGACGCCGGTCACCGAGCTGTTCGTCATCGTCGACACCGACATCCCGACGATCGAGCGCGTGACGATCGAGGTCGAGGGGCTGGGCGACACGCGGTCCGCGGAGGCACACACCGACGACGGCGCCTTCCCGAGGCGCCTCGGCATCGTCCACGGCGGCGGCGCGCTGGGGCCGATCGACGTGACGGTGCGTGGCTTCGAGGCGAGCGGCGACGGGCCGGCGCTCGTCGAGCCGCGCCACGGGCTGTTCTTCCAGAAGGACCGGATCGTGACCCTCAGCGTCGTGCTCTACGCGGCGTGCGTCGGCGCCTGCACGGCGGATGAGGCGTGCCTCGCGCAGGGCGAGTGCGCGTCCGCCGACGGCCCCTGGGAGCTGGGCGAGTGGGACGGACTGGCGACCTCGATTCCCGACGTCGAGATCGGCGGCGACCCCGACGACCCCGACGACGGGGCGCCGGACGACGGCAGCGACGCCGCGGCGATGGATGCGGCGACGGACTCGGCGACGGACTCGGCGACGGACTCGGCGACGGACGCTGCGACAGACACGCCAGTGGACGCGGCGGTCGATGGGGGCGCGGACGGCGGAGCGCTGCCACCAGCCGGGTGCGGCAGCGCGGCCGGCAAGCGCAAGCGGCTGACGGTGGATGGCGCACGGGTGTCCGGTACGCTGACGGACTTCCCCGTGCAGGTGTCGCTGACCGACGCCGACCTGATGGCCTCGGCCACGCCCTCCGGGGCAGACCTCTGCTTCACCGGCGCCGACGGAGTGACCGCCCTACCCTTCGAGGTGGAGGCATGGAACAGGGCGACGGGTCGGCTGGACGCCTGGGTCGCGCTGCCCTCGCTGGCCAGCGCGCAGAACACGACCTTCCACCTGCACTAGGGCGGCGTCGGCGCGGCGACGTCGCCGGACGCAACGCTGACGTGGAACGCGGGGTACGCCGCCGTCTACCACCTGAACGAGGCGGGCACCCACAACGTGATCGGGCTCGGCGGCTGGCACCTGGTCGCCGTGACGTACGACAGCAGCAACGGCAATGCCGAGCCGATGTTCTACGTCGACGGCGTGCGCGTCGGCTCATCGCACTACCTGCTGACGAGCGATCCGACCAACAACCCGGAGGACGATGGCCCCCAGACGCTGCTGTTCGGAAACGCCTCGGGCGGCACCACGAGGACCTTCGACGGCCTGATCGACGAGGTGCGCGTGTCCACCACCATCCGCTCGCCGCAGTGGCTCGCCACGACGCACGCGAGCCAGTCCGACCCCGCCGGCTTCATCGGCGTGGGCCCCGAAGAAGACACGCGCTGACGACCGAGGCCCTGCGGCTCAGGGTGTCGCTGCGCGGATCTCGTCGGCGATCTGCAGCACCACCTCCGCATCCATGGAGTCGGAGTGGCCCTTGCCAAGCATCAGGTAGTTGGCGTGGACGAAGCCTGGGTTACAGGCCGGCCAGACGTCGTGGACGTTGTTGCCGACCATGTCGGTCTGCATCGCGCCGCAGCCGTGCCCGGCCGCGACGCCGGCCTGCTCGACGTTGGTTGGCGTGATGTCGTCCTGCGCGAGTGTGCCGATCAGCGACAGCCGGTCGCTGCAGTCGGGCGGCCCCGGGTTGCCGGACATCAGGATCGCGCCCTTGACCTCGTCCGCGAAGTGCCCGTCGCACACGAAGGTGCGCGTGTACATCGAACCCCACGAGTGGCCGCCGATCCACATCGCCCGGATGTTGAACTGCGCGAAGGTCGAATACACGTAGTCGACGACCTCACGCAGGTGCGCGGTGTCCGCCTCGCCGCCCTCGTTGCCCCACTGGCTGCCGATCGCCTTGGGCGCCGCCACGATGAAGTTGTGCGATGCGATGTGGTTGTGAACCGCGAAGTACCCGTGCTGGTAGAGCTTGAAGTCCTCGTTCGCCATCGTCCCGTGAAGGTTGAGGATGAAGATCATGTCGGCACCCTCGCGGTGATCGCACGGGTACTCGATCAACACGTCGCGGCCACCGATGGTCACGTTCGTGGCGCCGATGCCGAAGCCGCCGCTCGCGCCGCAGGCAAACGGTGCGCTCACCACCGCGCCGCTGCCGTCGTCGAATGGACCGCCCGAGTCGCCGCCATTGGACGCGTCACCGGACATGTCACCGCCGCCGGGCGCGCCGCCGCTGCCCGACAGGTCGACGGGATTGCCACCGGCACCGCCGGAGCCGCCGGCCGCAGCTCCACCGCCGGCACCGCCCGTGCCGCCGCCAGCCGCAAGCGCGCCGCCCGTGCCCTGCCCGGTCGGGCAATCACACGCGGTCCACATGAGCGACACGGCGTCGCACCGCTGCGAGGCCATCGCACCCCCCGGACAGGTGCAGACCGCCACACCGTCGGGCGGATTGCACGCACCGATCTGGGCGACGCCCTGCTGGCCCCCCCAGTTGGTCTCGTAACCCGGTTCGTCTTCCGGCTCCGCGCAGCCGCAAAGGCCTACAACCATCCCAAAGCCCAGCACCCACTGGACGCACCGTCGGTCACCCATCACACACCTCACGCTCCCCGGACCCGGGTGCAGCCTGGGCAAGGAACGGCGGGCGCTCAATCGCGCGGGCGCACATGGCCCGACAAGAGCCGCCCCTGGCCCAGAATGCGCGTACCCGGCTTGTTGCCAGGACTCCGGGGGTGCGCACTGCGCTGAAGCGGTTACGCTGCAGTCCATGGTTCGCCGTTCCCCCGTGCTTGCGCTGTGTCTACTCGCAGCATGCGGCCTCGAGCGCGAGCCCATGCCGGGCGGCCGCACCTCGGACCTCCTCGGCGACGGGGCCTCCAACGGTGGCACCGGTGGCAGCGGCAACAACAATGGCGGTGGCAGTGGTGGTGCCGACAACTCGGGCGGCACCGGCGGCGTCGATGTCGGCACCGGCGGTCTCGATGTCGGCACCGGCGGCGTCGATGTCGGCACCGGCGGCATGGTCGGCACCGGCGGCATGGTCGGCACCGGCGGCATGATCGGCACCGGCGGTACGCCCGCTCCCGGGATCGCACCGTATGCGTCCTGCCCCTCGCCCGGCGCGGCCGGCTGTCGCAGTGACCTCCAGTGCATCGATGTGATCTCGGGATTCGGGCTGGGGCTGTTCGGAACGACGCAGTGCTCGAATCCCTGTGCCCAGGACGGCGAGTGCCCGGCGGCACCCTCCGGGTCCGCGGTTGCTCGCTGCTCCGACGGCGTCTGCGCCCTCGACTGCACGGGCGGCAGCACCTGCCCACCCCCCGGTACCTGCGCCGACGTCACGATCAACAACGCGCCGCGCAACCTCTGCGCCACGCTCTAGCTGGGCAGCGCAGGGACCGACGCCCGAACACGCGCGGCTCGGCCCGCCTCCCGTGGAGGCCGGCCGCCGCGTCGTGGACCTGAGCGTCTGACGGGCACTGTTATTACCTCTCTTGACATCTTGTGACATCCGCCGTAACAACCGAACCATGGTCGCAAATGTCACGGCGCGTCGGGTCGCGTTGAACCTCGTGCGGGTCTCTCCGCGGCGCGCCATCGAGGTGCGTCACCTGATCGAGATCGGCAAGCTCTTCGGGCTCGCCCCGAACGCCATGCGCGTCGCGCTGACACGGCTGTCCGCGCAGGGGTTGCTCGAGAGCGACGAGCGCGGGTCCTATCGCCTTGGCCCCGACGCAAGAGAGCTGAGCGAGTACGTGGAGCAGTGGCGGCGGGGCGAGGCCCGCATGCGCCCCTGGAAGGGTGCGATGCTGGCCGTCGTGCTCCCCGCCAAGCCCGTGCGCCGTGAGCGCCGTGCATCGCTATCGGCGCTCGAGCGCGTCGGCTTCGTCGAGGGCGTGGGTGGTCTGTGGGTGCGACCGGACAACCTGCGCGAGCCGATCGACGGCACGCGGCAGCGGATCGCCTCGCTCGGCCTCGAGGATGGCGCCGAGCTGCTCGTGGCCGATCGGCTGAGCGAGCGGCTGCAGGCGCAGCTCGCGGACAGCTGGCCCGTCGCGCGTCTTCAGCGCGACTACACCAAGAGCCTCAAGGCCCTGCGGCGCAGCCTCGAGCGGCTCCCGACGATGCCGCAGGAGCAGGCACTCGTGCAGAGCTTCCTGCTCGGCGGCGAGGCGATCCGCGTGCTCGCGAGCGACCCCCTGTTGCCACCCGAGATCATGCCGTGCGCCAAGCGCGCCGAGCTGACGGAGCTGATGCTCCGCTACGACCAGGCCGGACACGCGGTCTGGCGCAAGCTGTCGGGCCGGTCCGCACTGCGGCTGGTGAAAGGAAGATCCCATGCGAATTGATCCGAACGACCACTTCACACAGGCACAGCTCGGCGAGCTGCGGCGGGTTCAGTCCTGGCGCGGCGTGGGGTCGGTGCTCTGGACCTGGGGCTGGATCGTCGCGTGCTTCGTCGCCTACTGGGCGCATCCGGCGGTCGAGACGGTCGTGGCCGCCTGGTTCGTGATGAGCGGCCGGCACCTTGCGCTGGCTATCCTCATGCACGAGGGCTCCCACGGGCTGATCGTGCGGGGCAAGCGCGCAAACGACTGGATCAGCCAGTGGCTCACGGCCTACCCCGCGATGGTCGACACCCTGCTCTACCGCGCCAGTCACTTCGTGCACCACCGCAAGACCTGGACCCACGAGGACCCGGACCGTCAGCTCGCGGCCGCGCTGCCCGTCACGCGTGCGAGCTTCCGGCGCAAGATGCTGCGCGACCTCTCCGGCAAGACCGCCTACAAGCGTCATCGCGGGCTGGTGCGCTACTCCGCGGGGCTGTCGCCCATGGGCAAGGGTCTCGAGGGCAAGCCGCTCGGGCCCGCGCTGCGGTCCTTCGCACGCGTTCAGCGTGGCTTTCTGATCACGAACGGTCTGATGCTCGGAGCGCTCTCGGCCGCGGGCATCCCGGAGGCCTACCTGCTGATCTGGTGGTTGCCGTTCCTGACCGGCTACTCGGTCGTGCTGCGTCTGCGCTCGATCGCGGAGCATGCCTGCGTGAAGGACGAGACCGACCCGCTGTTGAACACGCGCACGACCCTCGCGCCCGGCTGGCTGCGCTTCCTGATCGCGCCCCACCACGTCAACTACCACCTCGAGCACCACGTGCTGATGACCGTGCCGCACTACAACCTGCCGAAGGCGCATCGCATCCTGGCGCAGGGCGGCGTGCTGGAGCGGGCCGAGGTGGCCACGAGCTACCTGGAGGTCCTGGCGCGCGCCACCTCGGTGCCCGAGCCCGTGGCCGAGCGCGTACCCAACTCGAAGGCCGCCTGAGACGGAGATGACCATGGACGAGCTGAAGACACTCACCTACGAAGTCGATGGCCGCGTCGCGCGCATCACCCTCAACCGTCCGCGCCGCGGCAACGGCATCACCCTGCGCATGCCCAGGGAGCTGTCGGCCTGTGTGGAACAGGCGGATCTGGATCCCCGGGTTCACGTGATCGCGCTCAGCGGCAACGGCAAGGGCTTCTGCGGTGGCTACGACCTGGTCGCGAGCGCCGAGCGTCTGACGGACGGCAAGGCGGAGCCGAGCTCGATCGGTGCGGAGTACCTCGCCGAGTCGGGCACGCCACCTGGCTCCGCCATCGACCCGGCGGTCAGCGCGCGCAACCACGACCCGAGCGAGACGTGGGACCCGATGACCGACTACCAGATGATGTCGCGCAACGTGCGCGGCTTCATGAGCCTGTTCTTCGCGAACAAGCCCGTGGTCTGCAAGGTGCAGGGCTTCTGCGTGGCGGGCGGCACCGACATGGCGCTGTGCAGCGACCTGCTCGTGATCGCCGAGGACGCGAAGATCGGCTACCCGCCCGCGCGTGTATGGGGCACGCCGACCACCAACCTCTGGGTCCAGCGCGTGGGCCTGCAGCGCGCCAAGCGGCTGCTGTTCACGGGCGACCTGATCAGCGGCGCCGAGGCGGCGGACTGGGGGCTCGCGATCGAGGCCGCCCCGGCGGACGCGCTCGATGCACGGTTCGATGCGCTTGTGCAGCGCATGGCGCGGCTGCCGATCAACCAGCTCATCATGCACAAGCTGATGCTCAACCAGAGCGTGCTCGGCGGCGGCGTGCAGAGCGCACAGGTCCTGTCGACGGTCTTCGACGGCATCGCCCGCCACACGCCCGAGGGCTACGCGTTCCAGCAGCGCGCCGCCGAAGCTGGCTTCAAGACTGCCGTCCACGAGCGCGACGCACCCTTCGAATAGCCCCTGGCCCACCCGCCCTCACATGGGCGGCGACCCGGCTCTCTGGCATCATGGTGTTGGGGATGCGGCGTCCATGACGAGCACGAAAGGCGGAGCCGCGACCAGTGTGCTGGCGGGGCGCTATCGAATCGAGCGCGTGATAGCGCGCGGCGGCATGGGCACCGTCTACGAGGCACTCGACCAGACGACCGGCGAGAAGGTGGCGCTCAAGCGGCTCAACCACGACATGCGCAGTCGCGCCCGCGTCCGCGTGCTCTTCGAACTCGAGTTCCACACCCTGGCGCGGCTGTCCCATCCGCGCATCATCCAAGTGTACGAGTCGGGCATCGACCGCGACCTGCCCTTCTACACGATGGAGCTGCTCGCCGGTCAGGACCTGCGCGAGCTGGCACCGATCGCGCCGGCCGAGGCGGCGGGCTACCTGCGCGACGTGGCCTCATCGCTGGCGCTGCTGCACACGCGGCGGCTACTGCACCGTGACCTGTCGCCACTCAACGTGCGTCGCACCGAGGACGGGCACTGCAAGCTGTTGGACTTCGGGGCGATGGCGCGCTTTGGCGTGCCCGAGACGCTCGCCGGCACGCCGCCGCTCGTCCCACCCGAGGCGCTGCAGGGCACCGCGCTCGATCAGCGCGCCGATCTCTACGCGCTCGGCGCACTCGCCTACTACCTGCTGACCGGCAAGCACGCCTACCCGGCGCGCCGACTCGAGGAGCTGCCGGAGCAGTGGCGGCAGCGTCCACAGCGCCCTTCGAGGCTGGTGGAGTCGGTCCCCGACGAGCTCGACGAGCTGGTGATGGCGCTGCTGCGCCTCGATCGCATGCAGCGCCCGGCGAGCGCCGCGGAGGTGATCGACGCGCTGCAGAGCATGTTCGCGCTGCCGCCGCTCGACGGGTCCGAGGTGGAGCGCAGCTACTTCCTCAACCCCCCGGTGATCGGTCGCGGGGACCCGCTCGCGGAGCTGACGCGGCGCATGGATCAGCTCGAGACGGGGCACGGTTCGGTGCTGATGCTCGAGGGGCCCGCGAGCATCGGCCGCTCGAGGCTGCTCGACGAGGCATCGCTGCTCGCCCAGACGCGTGGGCTGCTGCCCGTGCGCGTGGGTGCGCTCGATCACGGCTCGACCCGCGGGGTTGCTCGCGCGCTCGCGCGTGGGCTGCAGGCGGCGGCACCCGCCGTGGCCATCGCGGCGCTCGGCAAGTACGCCCCCGAGGTGCAGCCACTGCTCAAGTCGACCGGGACCACGCTGCGCTACGGAGGAGAGATCGAGGGCGAGCTGCCCGGCGAGGCACGCGCTCGACTGCAGCGCGCGCTGACGGACTGGATGCTGACCGCATCACGGCGCGTGCCCCTGGTGCTGCTCGTCGATGACGTCGCGCAATGCGACGAGTTCTCCCTATCGCTGCTCGCCGCGATGGCGCACGAGGCGCGCGGCTACCCGCTGCTGCTGATCGCGACCCGGCGCGACGACGACCCCCACCCACAGCCGCCGATGCTCGAGGCCATGAAGGCGTTCGCGACCACGCTTGCCCTGGGCCCGCTCGATCGTGAGCAGGTGCAGTCGCTGGTGGGCTCGCTGTTCGGTCACACGGGCAGCGAGCTGCAGCTGAGCGACTTCCTGTATCGGCACAGCGGCGGCAACCCCGGGCTGTGCATGGAGCTGGCGCGGCACCTCGTGGATGCGGCCATCCTGCGCTACGCCGACGGCCAGTGGACGCTCACGCGTACGGATCTCGATGCGCAGGCGCTCCCGGGCAGCCTCTCCGACACGCTGTCGTCGCGCATCGCGGGCCTCGATGAAGACGCGCGCATGCTCGCGACCCTCGCCGCACTGCACCGCGGGCCCTTTCCCATTCACGCGTGGCTCCGGGCCAGCGGCCTACCGGAGCCGGCGTTCTTTCGCGCGCTCGACCGGCTCAGCGAGGAGGCCATCGTCGTCAGCTCGGGGGATGGCTACGGGTTCGCACAGGAGTCGATGCGCGACGTCCTGCGGCAGGCTGCCGATCCGGAGTCGCGGGCCCGCATGCACCTGCGGCTCGCGGAGGTGCTCGCCGCGATCGAGGACGCGGACGACGACCTGAACCAGCTCACGATCGGCTGGCACCTCGTCCACGGCGGCCGCGAGCGCGAGGGGGCCGAGCTGCTGGGCCGCGTGGCGCCGGGGCTGGCGCGGGAGCTGTCCGCCATGGACGTCGCGATCCCCGCACTCGAGGCCGCGCTCGAGATCCTCGAGCGCACGGGCGCACCCCCGAGGCTGACATTGCACGTGCGCGGCGCGCTCGGACGCGCGTCGTACACGTACGACCACGAGCTCGAGCGTCGCCACGGCATGCGCACGCTGGAGCTGTTGCACGAGGAGCTGGGCCTGCAGCTCGGTGATCGACTGCGACCCCTGCTCGGCGCCATCGTCAGTGTACGGGTCGGACTGGTCTGGTCCGTGCTCCGCAATCTACTGAGACCCGCACGCACGAAGGCGCCGAACATCGTCGCGTCGCTGGTGCACTACGTGAGCACGCTCATGTGCATGATGGGCGTGCGCGTCACCGCGCTCGATCCAGAGGGCGTGACCGAGCTTGCGCCCCACATCGAGAGCCTGCGGGGCTTCATCGGACGCCACGGGGCCCGCGCCGCCTACCTCACAGCCCGCGCCCTGTCGGTGCAGGTGCTGGGACGCGAGACCGAGCAGCAGCTGGCCGCCCAGCAGGCCCTGGAGTTCAACAAGCGGCCGCTGCTGATGGGCATGCACCCGGCGGACCGGCGCGAGATGCTGACCGGGCTCTACACCGTCATGTCGCTGAACGAGAGCTGCCGTGGTGGCGGGGCCGGGATGAAATACGTCCCGGCGATGCTCGAGCTCGGCAGCTTCATCGGCGAGGCGGCGGCCATGCGCGTGCGCTTCATCCATCACCTGCAGTGCGGGGAGTGGGCCGAGGCCGACCAGCTGCGGCGCGCGCTGGAGCTGCACGCGATCCAGGGTGGCGCGACGTGGCAGATGGAGTGGTTCGCAGCGCCCATCGAGGCCAGCCTGCTGCTTCGAGCGGGCGATCTCGTGGGCGCCAAGCGTGCCATCGAGCAGCTGAGGGGCCTGGTGCGCGTGCGTCCATCGCTCGGTCCGCTGCTGCGGAGCCTGGAGCTTGGCCTCAGCTACCGTCGCGGCGACTACGACCGTGCGCGTGCGCTCACGCCCGCGGTGCTCGCCGAGATGGCGCCGCGCTCGCGGGTCGGCTGGGGGGACGTGTGGGCGCTGACAGCCGCCGTGGACTGCCATCTCGGTGACTTCGAGCGCGCCCTCGAGCGCTGCGACACGGCACTTGCGGCGGCCGACCCGGGGGACCTGGAGTACATCACGGTCTACGGCTTGCTCGAGGTGACACGCGCGTGGGCGCTGGCCGGCGTGGGACGCGTCGACGAGGCCCGCGCGCTCATCAAGCGTCTGCGTGCCCACCGCACCGAGCTGGGCGACCAGGTGGGCCTCTTCGAACTGCACAACATGTGCTGCTACGTCGCGAGGCTGGCCGGTGACGACGCGATGCTGAACGACGGGCTGTCGCAGATGGTCGAGCTCGGGCGCGAGCTGCGCTCACCGGGCATGCTCGCCATCGCCGAGCGTACAGCCAAGGTGCTGGGCGCGGGCGGCAGCATGTCCTCACGGCCGCCGGGCGGCGAGCGCGCTATGGCGCGTGAGGACACGCGCTCCCATGAACCCGTGACCGCGGCATTGGCCCGGGGGCCCGGGGGGCTGGTCGCCGTTGCGCTCGCCCAGTGCGATGACGCCGCGGAGCGCGCGCGCCAGGCCCTGCGCATCCTGGCCGACGGCGTCGACACCGCACACGCGTACCTCTACCTGGGCACCGGGGACTCCGCACGCCTGGTGGCGACGCTGGACGGGGGAGAACCACCCGCGCCCATCGAGCGTCGAGTGCGCGCCATGCTGCAGTCATCCGACGTGGATCCGGACATGGCGATCCTCGAGCAAGCCCAGCAAACCACGTTCGGGATCCGACGGATTGCGGCCACCGCCGACGGGACGCGCCGGCTGGTCGGGGCCTTCGTTCACGCGCAGCCGGAGGAGGAAAGCCGGACGCCGATCGAGCCGCTGCTCAAGGCGGTCGGGCGGGAGCTGAGCCGGCTCGGCGACGACGCCACGACACCATCAGATGCGACCGGTGTGGCGGAGACGACGCAGACCAGGACGTGAGCGTTGCCGTGGACATGGCTGCGGACAACGCGTGACGACGGGCTGCCGTCCCGGTCACGATGCATTGTGGCCGGCACGACCAAACCCGTTGGAGGGATCAGAGCATGAAGTCCACGCGGACTCCCGCGGTGAGCATCTTGAGCTCGTCGAAGATGTGCACGTATTCGAGGTGCAAGCCGGGGCGCACGTCATCGAACAGCAGCAAGCTGGCGGATACGCCGAGATCAAACGTAATGCCGTCGCCTGGCGCGCCAAAGCCATATCCCACGTGGCCGTGGCCGTAGACACCGATGACGATGAACTGCAGGCCCATACCCGCACCGCCGGCTACGCGCCCGACGTGGCGATCGAGCACGTGGCTGTAGCTGCCAACGACCTCTTCGAACACAGCCACCGCGCCCCACAGCGCCGTGTCGTGCGAGCCCAAACGCAGCCCGATGCCGCCCCCGTCACCCCGTTCCCCATCATCGCCGCCGGTCACGTAGTTGCCGTGAACTCCGACGACCCCCCGGGGGGCGTCTGGCTCTTCGTCCGCCAGGCACGGGGACGTCGAGGCGAGCACCGCAGCCGCTGCGAGACACGACATCCTCATCCACATGGCTCTCAGTAGCAGCATCTCGTTCGGATCACGACGCCTCCGGCCGACCATTCAGGGTTGGCGCGGGCGCCGACGCTGCTCGGTTCGGGGTCGCATGGTGCGCGCTACAGGCTCTCCTGCACACCAACCATGAGGAACGTCGCGCCGGGCCGCTGGTTGTTGAACTCGGTCGCGAGCCAATCGACGGAGCGCTCGATCGGAGAGACCCGGAACTCGTCGACGCGACCGTCCCACTGGTTGAGCGCGGGGCGCTCGGCACCCAACGTAAACCGTCCGGCCACGCGGTCGAGTCGGTGGTTGTTGTCCGTCTCCTCCGCCAACAGCGAGCCGTTGTAGTAGATCTTCTGCTCGCCGGTCGCGTTGTTCATCATCACCGCCCAGTGCGACCACGGCGGACCCACGCGGCCCCCGGACGCTGTGACCAGACGGTTGAAGCCGCTCTCGGTGTCGGCATCCCAGTAGATGTTGCCGTCCGACTGCGGGAAGTGGAGGTTGAAGATACGGCTCCCGAGGTCCACCGAGTGTACGTTCTCGTCCGCACCGAACACGCTCTGATCCGCCGCCACGTCATTCTCGGCCCAGAACGAGAAGGTGGCGATGCCGGGTGTGCCAGGACCCGTGATCCCCGACAGCGCGCCCGCCCCCAGGCCGATGTGTTGGGCGTTGGTGAAGTCCGCCGCCTGGCCGATGACGCCCGCGACCGATGTGGCGCCGCCGTTGCTCCCGGTGTGTCCGCCGCCCGACGAGTCGGTGAGGCCCGCGAGGTTCTCCAGGTGCCAGACGCCGTCGTAGTCGCTGGTCCAGACAGCCGCGGCGCTGGACTTCTCCACGAGATCGCCATCGCCGTAGTAGACGTAGACGGTCTGGTCGGCGCCGGTCAGGTCGACCTTGACCCAGGCCACCAGTGCACCGGTGTCGGAGTCGTAGGACTCCCGCTCGAAGGCCAGCGCATTGCCCAGGGCGTCCTCGAAGCGAATGTCGCGGCCCGTGGGGTCCGCATAGGCGGCCACGTCCGAGTCGTTGGCGAAGCGGACGAGCACGGGGAAGTCGTTCTGCGCAGACGCAACCTCGCCGCCCGCGATCGTCAGCGCCTTGCGCTGCGGCTCGCAGTCGCCCTGGATCTTGGGGTTCTCGCTGCACGCGTCGATGCAGCCGGGTGCACCATCGCCATCGCTGTCCGTGTCCGCGACGAAGCAGCCACAGACACCGGGGACGGACTTGTCGGGGTCGGTGGGACACTGGTCTGTGCAGTTGTCGAAGCCGTCGTTGTCGTCGTCCATCTGCGGATCGCAGCACGGCGGGTCGTTGAGCATGTCGAGCTCGCAACCGTTTGCAGAGTTGCCATCGCAGTCCTCGAAGTCAGCGGCGCAGGCGTCGATCCCGCAGCTTCCGCTGTTGCAGCTGCTCGCATCGACGTTTGCCAGGCCGGTGCACGGCTGGTGCCCGGGATCGCCGTCGCAGCCACCGCAGTGCAGCTCGCTGTCGACCGTCGCGATCTCGCAGCCGTCCGAGGGCTCGCCGTTGCAGTCGCCGAATCCACCCTGGCACGCGACGATCTCGCAGGCGGGGTTGCCGCCGCCCGGCCGACACGTCGCCGACGCCACTGCGGGTAGCGCGAAGCAGTCGTTGCCACAGCTTCCGCAGGTGCTCACCGACAGCAGGTTCGTCTCACAACCCGCCCCCGGCGTGCAGTCGCGGTAGTCCGGGGCGCAGGCGAAGACGCACGCGCTGTCGATGCATGCACCCGACTGCACCTGCGGGCCGGTGGTGCAGTCGTTGCCGCAGCCATTGCAGTTCGCCGCGTCACTGCGCGTATCGATCTCGCAGCCGTTGCCAGCCGCCCCGTCGCAATCCTCGTGCTCGATGGGGATGCACTGCGACAGGACACACTGGCGGTTACCGGGGCTGCCGCCGCAGACGCTGGCCGAGAACGGGAAGTCGCAGCCGTTGTCGCAGCTTCCGCAGTCGGTCGCGCTGTTGAGCTGCGTCTCGCAGTCGAGGTCGTCGCCGTCGCAGTCGCCCCAGTCGAGATTGCACGTGTCGACTTCGCAGCGGCGGTTTTCGCACGTGGGCGTGGCGCGCGTCTTGGTGCAGACGTCGCCGCAGCCACCGCAGTGGTCGAGGTCGGTGAGGTCGACCTCGCAGCCGTTGCGGTAGTCACCGTCGCAGTCGGCGAAGCCGTCGGTGCAGCTCACCTCGCAGCCCCACGCCCTCTGCCCCGGGACGGAGTTTTGCACGGCGCAGGCGACGCTGCCGTGGCCATCGATGCCGCCGTCGAATTCGCAGCGCACGTTGCAGCTGCCGCAGGTCGCGTCACTCGACAGGTCGGACTCGCACGTGTCGTTGCCATCGCAGTCCGCCTGGCCTTCGGCACAGAGGATCCCTGTGCAGATAGCGCCGTTGCAGCCGATCGGGTCCGGGATCACGTCGCACTGGACGCCGCAACCGCCGCAGTTCTCGGGACGCCCCGTGTCCGTTTCGCAGCCGTCGTCCGGGTTGCCGTTGCAGTCCGCCCACCCCTCGTCACACAGCGCGACCTGGCAGCTGCCGGCGGCGCAGTCGCCGATCGCGTGGTCGGGCGCGCACGCGGCCCCGCACGCGCTGCAGTTGTTGACGCCTGCCAGGGGTGTCTCACACCCGTTGAATGGATCGCTGTCGCAGTCTCCGTAGCCCGCAGCGCACACCACCGCGCAGACGGCGCTCTGACAGCTGGCGGTATCGACGTTCGCCAGCGCGTTCGCGGCGCACTGCTTTCCGCAGCCGCCACAGTCCGCATCGGTGTCCAGCGAATCGCAGGCCGTGATCGGACTGCCGTCGCAGTCGCCGAAGCCGGCGACGCACGCGTCCACGATGCAGGCGCCGTTGTCGCAGTTGGCCACGCTCCCCGCGAAGGCGCACGGGATGCCGCAGCTGCCGCAGTGCTCGGGCGTGTTCAAGCGCAGCTCGCAGCCGTCGACGGGGTCGACATTGCAGTCGCCGAAGTTGCCGAGGCACTCGTCGACCACGCAGGCGCCGTCCATGCAGATCGGGGTGGCCCGGGTGGGCGCCCCACACGGCACGCCGCAGCCGCCGCAGTCCGTCAGCGTGCCGCCAAACGTCTCGCACAGCCCGTCGTCGCCGCTGCAGTCGACGTAGGGATCGACGCAGTCCCCGGGCTGGCACTCACCGTCGACACAGACGGCCCCGGTGTTGTCGTACTGGCATGCGTTACCGCACGCGCCGCAGTCGTCGATGGTGCCGATGTCGGCCTCGCACCCGTTTGCCTGCGCGCCATCGCAGTCCCGATAGCCATCGTCGCAGGCGGAGAGAATGCACAGGCCGCGGGTGCAGACGCTGACGGCGTTGTCGACGGCGCAGTCGGTGTCGTCCGCGCCCTCGTCGGTCTCTCCGTCGCAGTCGTCGTCCAGGTCGTTGCACCGCTCGGGGCAGATCTCGGGGCACTGTGGATCGCCTGTCCCCGGTCGGCACTCGGCCATCGGGTCGGGCGGGTCGGGGTCCATGGACGCGTCGCCGTCGGACGCGGGCCCGCTGCCCCCGGTGCCGTCGTCTCCCCCCACCGATCCGTCGCCCGCGTCGGGGATCGGATCGGCCCCAGCGTCACTGTCGCCGCACGCCGCGAGCAGGCCGACGAGCATGGCACCCACGATCGCAGCGGGTGCGCGCCGTGCGGTCGCCACCCCTGCGCCCATCCCCCGAAAGCACGCCATGCTCAACATTATTCCTCTCCGGTCGTGTTCGCAAAACGCGACCACCCACCGGGTGGACGCGGGACGGCGGTCGCTGCGCCCACTGGCGAGCGTCGACCCGTACGCCATCGGCTCCGGCCGCAGGTATACAGAGAGTATACCTCTGCATGAGCCGAACGACAAGACCACCCAACCGGCGGGTACATCCATCCCGACTCCACGGCCCACGCGCCCTCACATGGGCGGCGCCGCGGCTATCGGGCATCATCGCCGTGGGGGTGCGGTGTCGATGGCGAACAGACAGCGCGGGACGTCGACCGGTGTGCGGGCGGCTGTCCATCGAACCGTGCGCGTGATCGCGCGCGCTTTGGCCTCAGTCCGTGGCCGGGTCGTGGGTCGGAAGCGCCGTCACGCCCGTGCCCTCGCCCATCAGGGCCGTGGTCGCCATGCGGACCATCACACGCCGCGCGCGCTCGATGCTCTCGTCGCTGACGTTGCGGCCCTCGTCACCCTCCTCAAGCGCGAGCCGGGTGACGCCCTCGAGCGCGAGGACCAGGCCGCGTACGAGCCACTCATCGATGTTCTTCGTCGTGGCGGCCGCGCTCGACATCAGCAGCGCGACGAGCTGCGCGTGGACCTCCATGCGCGGCACGGTCAGCGCGGACTCCTGGCGCTGCGCCTCGCCACCGAGCACGAAGACGAGGCGGCCAAGCTCCTGTGCGTTGAGCAGGTGCGCATCGATGCAGCGGTGGATCTGCTGGATCGGATCGCTCTCCTCGCTCATCGCGAGCCGGCACGCGTCGAGCAGGCGATCGGTGCCGGGCCGATACAGCGCGACGATGACCTCTTCCTTGCCCTGGTACAGGCGGTAGAAGGTGCGGCGGGAGACTCCGGCGGCACCGAGGATGTTCTCGACCGAGGCGCCCCGGACGCCGCCCCCGGAGAAGACCTCCACCGCGCCAGCGAGGACCCGCAGGCGCGCCTCCTCCTCACCGAGCTGCACGCCCGACGCGCCCCGGGCCCGCGTGGCGGTGGCCGGGTGGCTCGCTTGCTGGGCACTCATGGGCCAACCATTGCGGATTCATTACGAAACCGGATTTGCTCCGCGCCGGGCTTGCAGAAGGTATACATGATATATACCTTGTACACGACAGCTCGCTGCAACGCGAGCGACGCGGGTCGACGACTGGGAGGGCAGGCCATGAACACCGATGACTCGATCCGTATGCGCCTGTTGGCGTGCGCTGGCAGGATGGCTTCCGCGCTCGCATGGCCCGCGCTAGTGCTCGCGGCCGTCGCCTGCGGAGGCAACGCGGCGGAGGATGACGCGGACGCGGGCGGGGGCATGGCGGGGAGCACCGCCGACGCTCCGCTGTCGACCGAGCCGATCGACGTGGACGGGAGCGAGCAATGGCAGTGGGTGCCGATCGACTCAACCCTGTGCGCCGACGGCACCCCGGCTGGCGTCGGCGTGAACTTCACCGACGACAGCCGCGACCTGGTCATCTGGTTCCAGGGCAACGGCGTCTGCTTCGACATGACATCGTGCACGCTCTACAGCTCGATCCTCGTCGGCATGGGCCCCGACCCGCTCGACCACATGTGGTGGGGTGACGACAACACGCAGCGCACCGGCATCTTCGACCGCACCGATCCGGAAAACCCATTTCGCGACAGCAACTTCGTGGTCTTCCCCCACTGCGGCGTGGACGGGCACACGGCCGACAAGAAGGCCACCTACAGCTCGGTTGGCATGGTCCACCAGCATGGCTACGCGAACGTGACCGTCGCGCTGTCGCGCATCGTGCCGACGTTCGAGGACGCGACGCGGGTCGTCGTGGCCGGCTTCAGTGCGGGCGGCATCGGTGCCGGCACGAACTACCACCAGATCGCCGAGGCCTTCGAGGCCGTCGGGCAGCCGCCCCCGTTCCTGATCGACGATGGCGGCCCGGTGCTGCGCCCGCCGTACCTCGGACCCCGCGCACAGGAGTCGCTGCGCGGCGGCTGGGGCATGGACGAGACGATCGAGCCCTGGTGCCCCAGGTGTGCCGACGAGGGCTATCACGTCGTGTTGGAGACGATCGCGGAGCTGCACCCGGGGATGCGAGCGTCGGTGATCTCGTCCTATGGGGACAGCGTGGCCACCCCGCTCTACGGCCTGCTCAACACGAGCCTGGCGTTCAACGGGGCGAGGCTCGAGGAGGGGCTTCACGATCTGTCGTCGTGGACCGACGGCCTGCGGGAGACGGTCTCGCCCAGCACCCAGCGGGTCTTCTACTATCCCGGTGATCGCCATGGCGCGCTGGCCGTGGCCCCGCTCTCCGCGACGCCGGGCTTGATCGAGTTCCTGAACGCGCAGCTCGATGGCGACGAGCAGTGGACGACGGTGGAGCCGTGATCGACAGCCCAAGGTGTCTTCTTGGCGCTACCACCGTGCCCGCGCTCGGTTGCTGGTGATCATCCGGCTGGCCGCCTGATCGAGCAAGGCGGCGGTCAACGCACTCACCGAGGGACTCGTCATGGAGAACGCCTCCCACGGCATCCGCGTCAATGCGATCCTCCCCGGGCTCATGAACACGCCGATGGCCATCGAGAGCATGGCCGAGAGGCTCCTGATCGACAAAGCCGGGCCCGTGGCTGCACGTGACTCGTTGGTCCCACTGCGCAAGAAGATGGGGACCGCCTGGGACGTCGCCCGCGCCGCGCTGTTTCTGGCGTCCGACGAGGCCCAGTTCATCACCGGCGTGCGCTTGCCCGTCGATGGTGGGCAGCGCAGCCGCGTCGGCTGATTCGCGCACTCGCTCGACAGGGCCGCGTGACCCCACGGCTGCCCCCGGCCGGCCACCTGCGAAGCGACCGTGTCGTGCCCGCGCTACGGCGCGGGGTGGAAGTTGCAGTGGGTGGAGCCGACCGGATCGGCCTGCGTCGGGAATTCGGGAGGCAGGCCCGACAGCGGCGGGCCCCCGAGTTGGTGGCGCCACATGTAGTCGTAGTACATGTCCTGCGTGAGGTCGGGATCCGGCGTGTGCCCGAAGGTATGGGAACATTCGGTGACGGTGCGCCCGTTGCCGTGGAGGAATGGCAGCGCCTTCTGATTGGCACTCTCCAGGCTGATGACGGTCGCAAAGTCCTCGGGCCCGCCGTGCGTCAACAGGACGTTACCCCCATCGGCGGGATCAAAATCAGGCCACGTCCACGTCACGATGGGGATCGACACGTCCGACCACTGGGCCATGTCGTTGAACCACGCTCCGGATTCGCTGATGGTCGCTGCGAACAGGTGCGGGTACTCCGCGGACAGCAGGTTGGTGAACACCGCACCGGCCGAGAAACCGAAGGAGTAGATCCGGCTCTCGTCGATGTTGAACTGCTGGTTGATGCACTCGAGCATGCCCTCGAAGAAGGGAAAGTCCGTGGCGCCACCCGAGATGTCCCAGTCGAGCCCGGCCGGTGGTGCCAGCGGAAGTAGGTTCGTGCTGGTAGGGGTCACGATCATCAGCGGCATCGGAAAGGCGTTCGGGTCGAAGGGCACCCAGTTCCTCGACTCGGTGTCGAATACGATCTCGTTGGCGAACGTGTTCGGGTCTTGCATGAAGCCGTGCCAGACGAAGAGCAGCGCCATCTTGGACGTGTCCGCCGGCAGCTTCACGGAGTACGAGCGTGTCTTGCCGTTCACGCCGACCGTGGTCGCCCCGTCGCCGATGGGGTTGCAGGTGAAGGTATGGGGGACGTCCGCGCTCCCGCCCGGGTCCGCGTCGCCGGACCCTCCTGTGGTTTCGCCGCCTGCGGTCTCTGCGCCGCCTGCTGCGCTTCCGACGTCTGCGCCTCCTGCGCCCGCTGCGCTGTCGTCCGCGCCTCCGATCGCGTTCGCCGCCGGCCCGCCGCCTGCGCCGGCGCTGCCCGCACCGAAGTCGTCAGTCGGGCCCGCCTGCGAGGGGGCGTCGGAGCCATCGCCGCAGGCGAGTGCCGCCGCCGCCAATGCCAGGACCATGCCCCGCAGCGCCGCTGACCCGAGCGGGTTGGAGAGTTGCCGGGCAACATTGGGCTTTCGATTCATCTCGGCGTTCGTCATGGCGATCCCTCTCGGTGCGCAATGTCTCGCAGCGCAGGACTCGTAGTATACGCGGTGTATACCATGTGCAAGTGAATTGTCCGTGGTCCTGCGTGAGCGTGTCCGGGGGCGGCCTACCCACCCGGCCTCACATGGGGGTGTCAGGACCTCGGCCCACGGCCTCGCGTCCCGGCTCGCGCGGATGACTCGTATAAGCAACTGTAATCACACCGAAAAAAACAATGCACACAAAGGGCTTGCAGAAGGTATACACCGCGTTTACCATCTGAGTACGAAATGAGCGCAGTTGAACAGGGGGTCGTCACAATGAGCAGCCACACCATGATTCGTCAGCCCAGGGGACCGCTCCCCCGCCAGCATTCGCTTCGGCCGGGTGGCCCGTGGGCCGTGGTCGTCGCACTGGCGTCGATGCAGCTCGCATGCGCCGAAGCGCCGCAGCGGGATGAGGGCTTCGGCGGACCGGGATACGTGCAGGCGTTCGGCACGGCGGGCATGCCGGGCGACGCCCAGTGGGATCCGGAAGCTGGCGCCGCAGGCGCCGGGCCTGCGGTCGGCGTCGGCGCCGAGCCCTCCGAGGGGGGCGATGCGATGCCCGGGACCGCCGGTGGCGATGGCTCACCCGGCAACGACGATGCCGCGCTCGCCCGGCAGCGGACGCTCGAGTCGTTCGCGTGTCCGGGAGGCGCGATCGTCCCGGGGAACAACACGCTCGTCGTGGGCGGCAAGGCGCGGACGTTCGTCGCGGACTTCCCCTCCGACCGTGGTGCGCCCATGGGCGTCCTGTTTTCGTGGCACGGCTACAACCAGGCCGAGGGTGACCATCATCGCTCGTCGAGACTCGACCCCAACGCCAACCCCGCGTTGCCCGTCGTCGTCATCACGCCCGACGACCTCGAGTTCGAGTTGCCCGTGGGTCTCGACTGGCAGCTCGACGAGGGATCCGTGGAGAAGAACGTCGACCTGCAGTTCTTCGAGGCGATGATGGGTTGCCTCGACGCACAGTACGACATCGACCCGGCGCGCATTCACTCGCTCGGCTACTCCGCCGGGTCGGTCATGACCGCGCTTCTGCACTCCGTGTATCCGAACCTTCTGCGGTCGGTCATCTGCATCTCGGGCATGTGGTTCAACGACCAGGAGCAGATCGACAACATCATTCTCGCGGGGGCGGTCCTCACGCCGAGCTGGCCGGCGCTCGACCCGGCGCACGGCGGCACGATCCTGCTGACGCACGGCGGTCTCGGCGACATCGCGGCGGGCATCATCAACCTCGAGGCGATGGCGCAGTCGGCGTTTCCCTTTCTCGCCGCGGGCGGTCGCGCGGTGATCGACTGCCCGCACGGCGGCGGTCACGTGGGCGCTCCGGACGTCACGCCCGAGGTGATCAGCAGGTTCATCTCCGACCATCCCTCCGACCGGCCCTCGGCCGGCGGCGGCTACAACGCCTTCCCCGGCAGCTGCACGCTGCGCTTGCCATAGCGCGCGTCGTACCGAACCCCAACACCGCCCACCCCAGCCCAGGAGTGTCGCCATGTCGCCGATCCCGCACGTCGTAATCGCAACAGGGCTCCGCCCTCGGGGCCGCCCCTACTGGGGCGACCGTCACGGCGCGCTCGCGGTGGCGCCGCTGGGTGACGAGCTGCGTGCGACGTCATGCGCACTGCGCTGCGGCCTGTCGCTGATGCTCGTGTCGCTCTGGGCGTGCAACGGCGGCGATGAGGACGTCCGCGCCTGGCGCATGGGCGATCCCGCGAGCGATGCGCCGGGCGGCGGGGTTGGCATGCAAGGCAGCGGAGGTGTTGCGGCTCTGACCGGTAGCGGCGGCAGCGGTGCTGGCAGCGTCGGTGCGCCTGGGACCGGAGCAAGTGAAGGTGCGGGGAGCGTGCAGGGCACGGCGGGCATTGCGGGCTCGGGGGGCGTGCAGGGCACGGCGGGCATTGCGGGCTCGGGGGGCGTGCAAGGCTCGGGGGGCGTGCAAGGCAGCGGGGGCGTCTCCGGGACCGGTGGCGTGCAAGGCACCGGCGGCGTGCAGGGCACGGGCGGTGGCGAAGGGCCGCTCTACAGCGAGGGCTGCACCGCCACCAGCCCCGTGCCCGGCTCGACGCCCGCCCGCACCCGCAAGGTCAAGGACCTGACGGGCGCGGGCACAAGCTCCGCACACTTCGGTGTCGGTGGCACCGACCTCGGCATCCCGGTGCGCCAGCCCAACGGCAAGATCGCGTACATCTTCGGCGACACCTTCGAGCAGGACACGGTGGGCGGGCCCGGCTGGCGCTCCCCCGTGCTGCTGCGCTCCGAGCCGGGTCTGGACGACAACGGCATCGAGTTCACGGGCGCGGCGGGCGGGGCGTACGCCAAGCAGATCCTCGACTACGCCCACGACAACGGACGCACCTGGCTGCCCACCGACGCGATCACCCTGGGTGGCCGCATGTACCTGCACTACGTCGTCAATGAAGGACTGGGCAACGTGCTGTGGTCGCAGATCGCCTACTCCGACGACAACGGCGAGCACTGGAACGTCAGCGGTGCGCGCTGGGAGGGGGGGGAGAACGACTCGCTGCAGCAGCTGTGGACCTGGGAGCACGGCTGCGATGGCTACGTCTACGTCATGTCGACCAAGTTCATCTCACGCGACCGGCCGATCATCCTGCACCGCGTGCCCGACGACCGCTTGCTGGAGCACGACGCCTACGAGTCATGGGGCTATGCCAATGGGCAGTGGGCCTGGGGCAACGCGCCGACGCCCGTGCTCCAGGGTCGCTTCGGGGAGATGTCGCTGCGACGGGTGGAGCGCAAGTTCGTGCTCGCGTGGTTCAACGCGGGCGACTACGAGATCACCCTCAAGGTGTTCGACAGTCCCACCGCCGACCTCAACGCCGCGCGCACGTACCATCCGATCCGTGGCGGCAACTGGGGCGCGGAGAACGACTCGACGGTGGCGCAGCTCTACGGCGGGTACATCCATCCCGACTCCACGCTCCACAACCTTCACCTCATCGTCTCCCAGTGGAACACCGATGCGAACTGGCCCTACCGCTCGATGCAATTCGTGACGGGCGTGGAGTAGTGGAGTGGCCGCACCCGGCGGCAATGGCGCACCCGCCCTCACATGGGCGGGGAACTGGCTTTCGGGCATCATGGGCGTTGGGGTGCAGCGTCCATGACGAACTCGGAGTGCGGAGCCACGACCCGTGTGCGGGCGGTTTGTCGAGCCGAGCGCGTGGTCGCGCCCGGCGGCGTCTCAGTCCGTGGCCGGGTCGCACGTCGGAAGCGCCGTCACGCCTGCGCCCTCGCCCATCAGGGCCGCGGTCGCCATGCGGACCATCACACGCCGCGCGCGATCGATGCTCTCGTCGCTGACGTTGCGGCCTTCGTCGCCCTCCGCGAGCGCGATCCGCGTGACGCCCTCGAGCGCGAGGACCAGCCCGCGCACGAGCCACGGATCGAGGTCCTTCGTCGATGCGGTCGCGCTCGACATGAGCAGCTCGACCAGCTGTGCGTGGACCTCCATGCGGGGCGCGGTCAGGGCCGACTCGTGGCGCTGCGCCTCGCCACCGAGCACGAAGACGAGTCGCCCGAGCTCCTGCGCGTTGAGCAGGTGCGCGTCGATGCAGCGGTGCATCTGCTGGATCGGGTCGGCCTCTTCGCTCATCGCGAGGCGGCACGCGTCGAGCAGGCGATCGGTGCCGAGGCGATAGAGCGCGACGATGACCTCCTCCTTGCCCTGGTACAGCCGGTAGAAGGTGCGGCGGGAGACCCCGGCGGCAGCGAGGATGTTCTCGACCGACGCGTCCCGGACGCCGCCTTCGGAGAAGACCTCCACGGCGCCGGCCAACACCCGCAGGCGGGCCTCCTCTTCGCCGAGCTGCACGCCCGAGGCGCCGCGGGTTCTCGCGGCGGCGGGCGAGGGTGTACTTCGACGCTGGGCCATGGGCGGACTATGCCGGATTCTTCGCGAATCCGAAATTGTTCTCGTTGGTCTCGCGCAACCCACGCGAAGCTCGAGGGCCTGACCGAGTTCCTCGAGGCGCAGCTCGACGACGATGCACGGTGGGAGACGGTGGAGTCATGATCTCGAGCTATCGACCCATGCGCGACTGGGGTGGCGCGATGCTGGGTGTGGCGCCACCCGTGCTGATCTGTATCGCGGTCGGGTGTACGGCGGGCGACGTGGATGGGGGCCTGGGCGGTAGCACCGGTGGGGCGACGGGCTCCGGTGGCGATGACAGCGGTGGCGCGACCGGGGGCCAGGAAGCGGGCGGCGGTGGAGCCGGGGACGCTGGCGGCGGCGGCGGCGCGGACGGTAGCGGTGCCAACGGCGGCAGCGGCGGCGCGGACGGTAGCGGTGGCAACGGCGGCAGCGGTGGCAGCGGCGGCAGCGGCGGCAGCGGCGGCAGCGGCGGCATGGATGGCACGGGGGGGGTGGGCGATCCCGTCTTCGACCCGGCCTGCCCCAGGACGTACGGGACGCCCGGCTCGAGCCGCGCAGCCACGCGCAAGGTGAAGGACCTCACGGGCCCGGGCACGAGCGCCGAGCCGTTCGGCGTCGGCGGCACGGACCTGGGCATCGCGGTGCGCCAGCCCAACGGCAAGATCGCCTACATCTTCGGTGACACCTTCGACGAACATACGGTCGGCGGGCCGGGCTGGCGCTCGCCGGTGCTGCTTCGCTCGGAGCCCGGGCTTTCCGGCGGCGGCATCGTGTTCGATGGGGCCGCCGGCGGGCAGTACGCCAAGCAGATCCTCGACTACGCCCACGACAACGGACGCACCTTCCTGCCCACGGACGCGATCACGATCGGCGACCGCATGTACCTGCACTACGCGGTCAACGAGGGGCTCGGTAACGTGGTGTACTCGCAGATCGCCTACTCGGACGACAACGGCGAGAACTGGACGGTGAGCGCCGCGCGCTGGGAGGCGAACGAAAACGACTTCCTGCAGCAGCTGTGGACCTGGGAGCGCGGCTGCGACGGCTACGTCTACGTGATGTCGACCAAGTTCATCTCGCGCGACCGCGCAATCATCCTGCACCGCGTACCGGAGGGCAGCCTGCTCGACAAGGGCGCCTACGAGCCCTGGGGCTACGCGGGCGGCCAGTGGGCCTGGGGCAACACGGCGACGACCATCCTCGACGGTCGGTTCGGCGAGATGTCACTGCGCCGCGTCGAGGACCGCTGGGTGCTGGCGTGGTTCAATGCGGGCGACTACGAGATCACGATCAAGGTCTTCGACAGCCCGACCGCAGACCTCTTCGACGCCACGACCTACCACCCGATCCAGGGCGGCAGCTGGGGCGCGGAAAACAACACCACGGTCGCCCAGCTCTACGGTGGCTACATTCACCCCGACTCGACGCTCCACAACCTGCACCTGATCATCTCGCAGTGGAACACCGACACCGACTGGCCGTACCGCTCGATGCAATTCGTGACGGGCATCGAGTAGGCGACGCGACCGTCGCTAGCGCAGGTCGGGGGCGTACGCGTTTGAGCCGTACGCCTCGCAGAAGCCGGCCTCGTCGCCGGCGTAGGTCGGATCGCCTGCGATCACCGCCGGGGCGACGGCATCCCAGATCGTCGCCGGACCCGCGGTACCGAAGACGACCGGGTCCAGATCCCTGCCGACGAGCACGATCTGCAGGCCCGGATGCCCCTGGATCACCTCGCCCCCGAGACCGACGGCGTTCCAGACACCCACGTCGTACCGCTGCTCACAGGTGTGGGGTGCGTCGTAGCCGCAGTCCGGCGCGCCCGACGGGTCGTGCGGATAGCTGTCGTGCAGGGCCACCGGCGCGCAGGGCCCCGGGCTCATGGGCCGCTGGACCCGACCGATGGGCGTGCCGGGGATGCCGCCGAAGTGATGGTTTGACGACGCGTTGAGCCAGGTCAGGTAGCCGTAGCCCGTGTTGCCGTCTTCGAATGCGGGATGCGTCATGCGGTGGACCCACTCCTCGCCGAGCAGCCGCTGCCCGCTCCACACCCCGCCGTTGAGCACGAGCAGGCCCAGGCGCGCCATGTCGCGCGTCGTCGTGGACCAGCTGAAGGCGAACGTCTTGTCGGGCGCACCGCCGGTCCACGTCGACTCGTGCATTCCGAGCGGGCCAAACAAGAAGCGCTGGGTGAACTGCTCGAGGTCCGCCCCGAGCCGGCCACTGTCCTGGGCGATGGCGGCGCCAAGCACGTCGCTCAGGGAATTGATCTGCACGCTACCAACCGTGTCGTAGCTCATCGTCTTGTCACCCGGCGCGAGGCTCGGGTTGTGCGCCACCATCGCCAGCACGTGCGCGATGCGGGCGTCGCGGTGGTAGCTCGTCAACGGCAACCAGCGGTCGACCCGGTCCATGTCGCTCAGCGGGCCGGTCCCGGGAGCGGTCTCGGGGAGCTCCCGCGTCTCGTGGGCGACCATGCCCGTGACCACAGCACCGAGGGTCTTCGTGGCCGACCACGCCTCCGCCGGCAACATGTCGGCCGAGCGGTACTCGTGACACAGCCGCCCGTAGCGCACGATGGCCCACGGCTGCCCCAGCTTCTGGTCGGCCGCCGCGAGCATCGCAGGGTCCAGTCCGCAGACCTCCTCGACATCCTGGGGCGCGACGGGCTGCCAGGCCCCGGCACCCGGGTCGACGGTCGGTGCCACCGCGGGCCCATCCAACAAGCCGGCGTCCGGGTCGATGGGTCCGCCGGCGAGATCCATCGACGCGTCCACGGGATCACCCCCGGGCAGCGCCTCGGTCTGCCCGCCTTCGCCCGCGGTCCCACCGGGTTCCACATCATCGGCCCCCGGAGACGAGCCGCAGCCGCCGATCATCCATGTCACGAGCACCGCGGATGCGACCGCCCTGCAGATGCCAAGCTCGATGCTTCCCATGGAATAGCTCCTTCTTTCGGCCCAACCAATGCGTGGTTGACAAAGGTATATGCGATGTATACCTTACTTGCCAGGAGGTCGCGCAATGGAGGTCTACAAACACGAGGGGCTCTCAATCGCCTACACCCGCTGCGGCGAGGGCGCGCCGGTCGTCCTGCTTCACAACGGCGGGATGTCGCACGCCATCTGGCGCGACCTCATCCCCGCGCTGGCGCAGCACCACGAGGTCTTCGCCCTCGACCTGCTCGGGTTCGGCGCTTCGGAGCGGCCCGCCGACGGCTACGCGCTCGATCACTACGTCGAGATCGTGAGCGGCTTCATCGACGCGCTCGAGCTTCCGCCGGTCGCCCTCGTCGGCAACTGCATGGGCAGCGCGATCTCGCTTCGAGTCGCAGCCCAACGCCCGCAGGCGGTGTCGGCGCTCGTCCTGATGAACCCGCTCACGGAGGCGACCTTCCTGGCGGGCGGCTACGGCACGTCGCTGAGGCTTCGGCGGGCGCTGCCCACGCTGTCGCTGTCGGTGACCTGGCCGCTGCGACGCCTGCGGATGGGGCGCCTGCTCGCCCAGCAGACCATGGCCTTCCAGCTCGGCCGCCGCGGCCGCACCGCCGGCCTCGACCGCGATGACGAGCTGTGCGCCTGCTACCAGTCGCAGGGGCAGATGCGGTCGCTCATGGGCGTGTTCGACGACATCGGCAGCTACCGCTTCGCCGACGAGTTCTCGCCGCCGTCGGACTTCCCGCCCATCACGACCATCTGGGGGCTGAGCAACCGGGTGCTGTCCGCGAAGGCGGGCCGCAAGCTCGGTGAGACGCTGCGGCCGGTGCGCCAGGAGTGGCTGAAGGGCTGCGGCCACCTGGCGATGCTCGAGGCGCCCGACGAGGTGGCCGCCATCGTAACCGGAGCCCTCGAGCACGCACGATCCATCTCCGAGGCGCGAATCATCGCATCGACACTCGACCCCGCCGCGCGTGCCGCGGAAGCAAGGAGCGCATCCCGATGAGCCACACACTGTTCCCCAACGACGTCTTCGACCTCGCCGACATCGCGCTCGACATTGCCCATCGCGACCCCGAGCGCGTCGCCGTCATCGAGCCGAAGGGGCGCAACGAGGACGGGACGCGCAAGTACCGTCACTACAGCTACCGCGAGCTGTCCGACGACATCGAGTCGGTGGCGGTCGGCATGCGCGAGATCGGCATCGTCGAGAAGACGCGCACGGTCTTCATGGCGCCGCCGAGCTACGAGGCCTCCGTCGTCGGGCTCGCGCTCACGCGTGTCGGCGCGACGACCGTGTGGATCGATCCGACGGTCGGCTACCTCAACGTCGCGGAGCGTCTGAACCGCCTGAACATCGAGGCCTTCGTGGGCCTGCCGCTGGCGCACGTGGGGCGCTTCGCCTTCGGCTGGGGGCCGCGCTTCCTCAAGAAGATCATCTCGATCCGCGGCAGCTTCCCGGGCGCACACACGATCGCCTCGCTGCGACGCGAGCTGCCGACCGAGATCACCCCGGCGGCGGTCACCCCCGAGGACCCCGCGACCATCATGTACACGACCGGCAGCACCGGCCCCGCGAAGCCCGCACTCTACCGCAACAAGGAGCTGTGCAACATCTTCCGCACGGTGCACCACACGTGGCGCTTCTCGGAGATCGAGGGCGTGCCCATCGACATGCCCGTCTTCCCCGCGTTCTTCGCGGTCGGACTGAGCGCCGGCGGGACGATCGTAATACCGCCGATCAACTTCGTGCGCGAGACGCCGGCCAAGGTGAGGCCGTGGGCACTGCTCGAGGTGATCAACGACTGCGGGGTGCAGACCCTGTTCGCATCGCCCGTCATCCTGGAGAACCTCGCGCGGCTCGGACGCGACGAGGGCGCCGTCGTCCCCACACTGCAGACCGCGGTCGGCGGCGGCGCGCCGCTCTACGCCCACGTGATCGGGCCGCTGCAGGAGATGCTCGGCCTGGGCGGCACCGTTCATGCTGACTACGGCGCAACCGAAGCGCTGCCGGTGACCGAGATGTCCGGCCGCGAGGCGCTGGACGAGACGTACGACGCCACAGCACGCGGCGCAGGTCTGTGCGTGGGACACCCCTTCCCCGGGGTCTCGCTCAAGATCATCGAGATCGACGAGCAGCCGATCGCAACGCTCGCGGATGCGGGCGAGCTCGGCGCAGGCAAGGTCGGCGAGATCATCGCGCGCGGCCCGCACATCAGTCCGATGTACGCGGACGACGAGGTGAGCACGAAGAAGAACAAGATCGCGGGCGTGGACGGCGACGGCGAGGTGTGGCATCGCCTCGGCGACGCCGGCTACCTCGACGACAAGGGACGGCTGTGGTGCTGCGGCAGGCTCGGTCACCGCATCGAGCTGGGCACCGAGACGCTGCACCCGCTCATGTGCGAGCCTATCTTCGACGACCACGCGGCCGTTCGTCAGAGCGGGCTCGTCGGCGTGCCCATCTCCGGCAGCTCTGGCGCCGAGCTGCCCGTCATCTGCGTGGAGCTCGTCGCGGGCGTCGCGCGCAGCTCGGGCGAGCTCGATGCGCTGCGCAACGAGCTGCTCGAGATGGCCGCGGCGCACTCGTCGACCGGCGCGATCCGCCACCTGTTGTTCCGTGATCGGCTACCCGTCGACCCGCGCCACAACTCGAAGATCGAGCGCCCCGCGCTGGCGCGATGGGCGGCGCGACGCGTGCCGTCGAGGCAGCGGCAGCGCGCGGTGGCCGAGCTGCCGGCGGTGGCCACGGCCGAGTCACGCTGAGTACGACCCGGGGCTCCTCGAGCCAGCTGGACAGGCTCCCACGTTCATGGCTTCCATGAATGTGCCTAGCCGCACCGACCCAATCACAGGTTCCCTATCAGGTCGAAGTGGAGAGCAATGGTGCGCGGGCACACCCGCGCGCGTCGGCTAGGTCGCGGACGATGGGCGCAGCGCACCGAGTCTGGACGCCACTTCCTCCATCGACGCGGGCCGCTCATGGGCCTCCTTGGCGAGCATCTGCAGCACCAGCGCGTCGAGCTCGGCGGGGATCGCGGGGGCGTGGATCGACGGAGGCACGGGCGGCTCGCTCACGTGCTTGAGAATCAGCTGCATGACGTCGTCGGCGTCGAACGGCGGCTCTCCGGTCAGCATCTCGAAGAGGGTCGCTCCCAGACTGTAGATGTCACTCGCCTCGGTCGCGACCATCCCGGTGGCCTGCTCGGGGCTCATGTACGCGGGCGTGCCGAGGATCGCCCCCGCCTGGGTGAGCTTGGACGAGCGCGCGCGCTTCGCGATCCCGAAGTCGGCCACCTTCACCGTACCCTCGTCGGTCATCAACACGTTGTCCGGCTTGAAGTCCCGGTGCACGATGCCACGCGCGTGGGCATAGGCCATCGCGCCCGCGAGCTGCTCGCCGATCTCGATGGCCTGATCGACCGGTAGCCCGCCGTCGTGCCGCTGCAGCAACGCGTCGAGCGTGCCGCCGTGCACGACTTCCATCGCCATCCACAGTCGGCCCTGCGCCTCCATCAGGTCGAAGACCTGAACGATGTGGGCATTGTTGAACTGGGCCAGCGCGCGGGCCTCCTCGTGGAAACGCTCGACCAGCGTGGCGTCGTGCCCGATCGAGGGGGGCAATGCCTTGAGCGCGACCTCGCGCCCCAGCCGCTCGTCGGTGCCGAGGTAGACCTCACCCATGGCCCCGCGCCCGAGCTCCCGCTGCACGCGGTAGCGATCACCCACGACCATGCCCACTTCGATTTCGGGTGCATCGACTCCGTCGGGAACGGACAGCAATGTGCGCGCCGTGGCGGCCCCGATGGGGGCTGGATCCTCTTCGGGGACCGGCGCGCCCTTCCCCATACTTCGCGGCAGATCCAGCCAGGCACGCAGCCCGGTGACACCGACCACCGCGCCCCAGTACAGCGCGGTGACCGCGGCGCGCGCGGGACCCAGCATCGGGTGAGCATGCCTGCGCGTGCCGATGCCCAGGAACCCGCCCTTGCGGCTGGACGGCAGCAGTGCGTCGAGCAGCTCGTCCCGCAGCGCCGGTATGAGCGTCAGGCCGAGCACGATGCCGACGGCGCATGCGATCTGTGCGCGGCGCGCGCCGAAAAGCCAGTGCCGCAATGCGTCTGGATCCGTACGAATGGCTTCCCAGTGAGGGACGACGGCCACGACCTCGTCCCGAAACTTCGACATGCGCTCTCGAAGGACGGACACGCCCCGATGGTAGCCCGGGCGGCCGCATGTGCGCACGTGCTTGGCAACGACCTCGGCCGACTGCAGAACGCCGGGGATCGGCGGACGAGCGCTGCCCTGCCCCATCCTTGCGCGCGCGGCGCATTCCTCCTCGCGCGTCAGCGCCGCCACATCGCGACCGCGAGACCGAAGGCCAGCTCCAACCCCAGGCACACGGCGCCGACGATTGGACCGAACACCGTGATGATCAGCTGCACGCCGACCCCCACCTGATGCAGCGCCATCATCGCGGCAAACGTGATCACCGCCACTCGCGCCTCGTCGGAGACATCGTCCCAGAGATCGACGTGCGCCATCGGCGTGTTGAAGCCCATGGCGGCCCACGGTCGGCCCCCGACGCTGCCCGCAATCTTCGCGATCACCACGCCGACGGCGAGCAGCAAGCCACCGGAAAGCAGCTTGGGAGGGCTGTGATCGGGGCGATCCGAGCGAGCAAGGCGCACTCCTGAACCGGGTGCACACAAGGAGCTTGACGACCTTGCAAGCGAAAGCTAACGATCCCAGCGCTTTGCGGGCATAACTCAGTGGTAGAGTGACAGCTTCCCAAGCTGTAGGTCGTGAGTTCGAATCTCATTGCCCGCTCCATACTTAGCGGCCACCTCCAACTTCTCTGGGGAGGTTTTGGGTAGACGGCCCCGCGTCTGCGCGGCCGCTCGGTGCAAGGCCGTGTCAGCAAGGTGTGCATACCTCTCGGTCATGGCGACGGTGCTGTGGCCGAAGAGGCTCCTTACCTCCTGCAGCGACCAGCGTCGGCCCCAGGTACCCATGGCAAGATGCGATGCGCAGGTATGACGGAGATCGTGAAAGCGGACGGGCCGTGTGATTCCCAGCTTGCTGCGCGCCCCAAGGCGTAGCCCGTGCCGTCTCTTTACTCGTAACACGGCTATGCAGCCTCGCGATGGTAGTAGCTGAGCATCCCGCCGAGCCGGTCGCTGCGCCGAACATCGCCGTTGGAGTTGGCGGCCAGCGCCCGCGGGACGATCAGCTGGTTGTTGATGCCCTGGTGGTTGCGCTCAAGATGGTAATGCGCTGCGAACTCTGTCACGACCTCCCGAAGATGGCGTTCGCCGAGGGTCACAAGGTTGTCCAAGCTCTCGCGTCGGATCGAGCCGACGAATCGCTCAGCGAAGGCATTCAGGTTCGGACTCTTGGGCGGGAGGCGAACAACTTCCACGCCTGCATCCTTCAACAGGCGCCGAAACTGGTCGGTGAAGACTGGATCTCGGTCGAGGATGAGATGGGTCTTGCCCAGCAGGAAGCCATCGAAGCGAATAGGAAGTACAAACCGGCCCGACCCGAGTTTACATAATCGCATCTTCTGCGAAGTCGGGTCCTCCACCACCCTGGCGGGTGGCGCGGCGGCGTACAAACGGGGGTTGGGCCGGGCGCTCATGTCGAGCGCGCTTCACGACCGGAGCAGGTCAACGCCTCAGTCCATCACCCACGCCGTATACCAGGTGCCGGTGCCGCCGAAGTTGGGGTCGACATCCTCGGCCACGGTCCAGACGCCGTTGAAGAACTCGGAGTTCACGGAGTCGTAGTCGCCCTCGATGGTGCCGGTGTAGTTGTAGATGACGCCCGCCACCTCGTACCAGCCGTTCTCGAGCACGCCCTGGAACTTGCCGGCCGCACAGTCGAGCTCACCGGTGAGGTCCATCTCGAAGGGATACTCGTTGTTGGCAATGCCGCGCGCCTTGCCGCCCTCGACCTTGAAGTCCGGGCAGAAGGTGAACTCTTCGCCCGGGACCGGCTCGCAGTCCACGACCTCCTCCGATGCCTCGAGCCAGAACTCGAAGCCCGGGGCCTCCTCCTCGAGCATGTCCATGGGCATCTCCATCGCCATCGGCGCCGGGCCGAGCCCGGGGATACCCCAGGCACCCGGATCGAAGAAGCCGGCGGGCGCCATCGAGCGGTCGGTCGTGATCGTGACCGGCAGGCCGAAGGCGGCGGGACTCGTGTACATCCCGTCCAGCTGGCCGACGTAGTGGCCGGGCTTGCAGTCGCCACCGGCGATCTCGAGAGCCATGCTCGGTGGAGGTGGTACGAAGCCCACCGAGTTGCCGAAGCTCTGGTCCAGGTCTTCGCCTCCACCGCCATTGCCGGCACTGCCATCGGATCGGGACCCATTGCCGCGGTTCGAATCGTCGCTGGCATCGGTGGAACAGCCCATGGCCGCAATTGCCGCGCTTGCGACAATAGCCAAGGTAAGCGCGCCTCTGTATCGATTTCGCATACCCCCTGTGTGGCACGAATGGCCAAGATGGGCGCAATGAAAATCCAAAAAATCGGACACCAGATATCGAGCCCGCGCACACGTTATGCATACGTTTGCCCACGCATGGGTTGGTGTAGTCGAGTGCGCCATTATGTCTCGGACTGGGCCTGTCCAAGCCGCGCACCGGGAGCAAACCCGCTGCCAGCACCGACCCTCAGTTCTCCAGCGGTCCGATGTCCCAGCCGCCGCCCTGGGGCCGCGTCACCCCGTCGCGGTCGTGGCTTGCACCAGGCGGCAACGTGGCGGGGTCGATGGACATGCCGGCGTCGACGAGGTCGGCCGGGAGACTCGAGCTGATGTTGCCGGATGCACCATCGCAGCCGAGCCAGCCGCACTGGTTGAGCACGAGCGCGCTCTGGACGTTCTGTCCTCCGAAGAGCAGCGATGCCTGGGACGGGCCGTAGACGTTGTTGTTGCGCATGGTGACGTTCACGTCGAGCGTGGTCGAGATGCCGACCGAGCTTCCGCCCGCCGACCCACCATCGATGTCGTTGTTGGTCAGGGTGACGGTCGTGTACTGGAACATCGAGACGCCACGCGTGTCGCTTCCCGGCGCACTGCCGCCGAAGACCCTGCATCCGACGATGCTCCAGGGTGCCGGCCGCGAAGCGAATAGGAAGTATAAACCGGCCCGACCCGAGTTTACATAATCGCATCTTCTGCGAAGTCGGGTCTTCCACCACCCTGGCGGGTGGCGCGGACGCCGAGGTCGAGCCCATGCGACCTTGAAGCGACCTTGAAGCGGGCACGTCGCGGGCACCGGACGCGCCCCATGGTTCCGTCAGACCTCGGGGAGGACGTCACGAAGAGTTCGTCAAGTCGTCCCGAACCCGCACGGGGTCGCCAAGCAGTTGACGAGCTTCATGTAGGTTCAGCGGGAACTGGAACCGAAGACCGTCCTTGGACCTGGAGTAGAAAGGCCCTTGCTTGTGCGACCAACACGGGGGCAGCCACCCTGGCCCGTAAGACCAAGAGCTCAGCTTCCCAGCCTTGAAGCCCAGAATCGTACACGCGTGGTGGCCTGCACGTTCATCGTCGACAAGATGAATCGAGGGATACATGGTCACCGCAACGTCCCGTGTCAGTCGTGCCAATTGGACGGGGCCCTGCTCCGTGTGCACGTAGAGGGGTGGAAGAGCGTCGCCCAGGAAGAGCCCCACTCTCCAGTCTTCCTGACCGTGGCTGTGGCTGCGGATTACCAGCACTTCGCCAAAGTCGTATACGAACACCTTGGCCGGCGGCCGGGCTTTCTCACAGCCCACTGACGCCAAGGTGCCACAAATCGCGGCGACTACTACGCATACAACCTGACGCACGGTTTCCGCTCCTTTGGACAACGACGAGCGCGGCGAGTTGCATGGCGGTGACGGGATCATCCGGCGGAGTGATAGGCTTGCGCAGGTTTGATCTCATCAAGGCTCACCCTATGCTGCAGCGTGGCGGCCGCGCTGGTGGGTTGTACTCCGCCTCCGGCCTCGCTGCCGCCGACAACCTCTCTCGCTACACATAGTGGCGCGGTTGGAACGTCAGCGACGGCGACGTGGCCCTTGACTCGCAGTGGCATCGCCGAGCGCGAGGAGCCTCTGCATTGTTCTCGGAGCAGTGGTGAGGTCGATGGATATGAACCGGCAACGGACAACCTGTGCCTCGTTGATGGGCAGTTGTGGGCAACCTGGAGGGGTGGTGCGGCCAGCTTCAGCCTCCTGGCGTTCGGCGGCCTCAACACGACCGCTAGCGCGGGCGCATCAATCACAATCCACGCCGTGGACCAACCGCAGCACCGGCTGCTGTTCAATGGCGGCGTGGGGCCGTTTTGGGCAGTCACGGGCATTCGCTACGCCTGGTGGCTCGACGAATCCCTTCGCCTATTCGTGAATCCGTCGGTCGGCGAGGCGCCGGGGCAGAGTGTGCTGCAGGGGATGGTGGGCCTCGGCATCCTCGCCTCACCAACAACCGACATCACACTCGAGGCCGGCTGGGCACGCAGGAGCAGCGAGTGCAACACGTGCTACGCGGAGCCGTACACGCTCACAACACTTCACATCGGTGCGGCGCTGGCATTCCTATTGGGATCACAGGAGCAGGCTTCGGAGTAGCTTCCACCTGTGGCATGGGGCGGAGTCAGGGCGCTTGGCCTTCCTCGGGCTGACCTGCACACCTGAAGCCAAGCGACGTGCTGCGAATATGGGGGAGGCGCATCGAGCGCATTGCAGCGCGGACGCCGGAAGCGGCGGACTGCCAATTCCCCCCGCGCTTCACGCGCCCCCGTCCTGTCCGGAAAACCGATCCAACTGGTCTCGGCGAATAGGACACGCAAACCGGACGTGCCCGAGTTTACGTAGTCGTGTCTTCTGCAAAGTCGGGCCCTCCCCGGCTCGCGGGCTCCTCCGTGGAAGCCGCGCTGTAGCGCCTCGAGCCCAGCACCTGCAGGTGCTCCGCCAGCTCCGGTGACAGCGGCGCCTCGAAGACGCGCCCATCCGGGAGCGAGACGGAGAGGCTATGGAGCCAAAGCCGACCCGGGAACGCGGGTACCGGCAGGCGCGTGCGCCCGGGGTAGAGCGAATCGCCCACGATGGGGCGCCCGATGAGCTGCAGGTGGCGCCGGATCTGGTGCTTGCGTCCCGTCTCGGGGCGTGCCTGAAGCAGGGTGAATCCGCCGAGCCGCTCGAGTGAGCGGTAGCGCGTGACCGCCGTGAGCGCCTGGCCACGGCGCGCGTCCTGCAGGGGCTTGCGGATCACCCCTTTGCGATGCGTGATGCCCTGGACCAATGCGAGGTAGCGCTTCGTGATCTCACCCGCGGCAAAGAGCTTGCCAAGTTCACCTCGCAGCGCCGCATCCGGCGACAGCAGCACGACGCCCGACGTGTGCTTGTCGAGCCGATGGATCGGGCTGAGGTCCGCGGGCGCGTCCAGGTGTTCGCGGGCGAACGTAACGAGGTCGGGGACACGCTTGTCGCCGGGGTGCGTCGCTAGCCCCACGGGTTTGTGAAACGCCCAGAGGTCTCCGTCGCGTTGCAAGAGGGTGGCTTGCGGTGTCTCGCTCGGTCGCACCGCGCACCTTTGGCCTCCAGTCAGGGGAATTGCAAGGCGTCTCTACGGCGAGGGACACTCCACCGGCTGGCCGCAGATGTTGACCTCGAACCCGGAGGCGTCCTCCCCGCGCTGACACTCGAGGCCCGGCTTGCAGAGCTCGGGGGGGTACCTCGAGCACTCGGCCCCGAGGACGCCCAGGCCATTTTCCGCGCAGAGGCCCTGCACGCACTCGAGGTTGCGAAACCGATCGCAAAGCTGCAGGGGACCGGGCTCCGGGCCGGGCTCGCTGTCGCACGCCTCGCCTGGGCCCCGCAGGAGCAGGGGCCGGCAAGTGGACCCGAACGAGTCCCCATCGTCCCGGATGCACATGGCGGTGCCGGCCGTGCACGGGTCGTAGGAACTGCAAGCCTCGCCGAGCTTGCGGGGCTCGAGGCAGACCTCATCCTCGTAGGCACACGCGAGACCCCGCGCGCATCCCTGATATGCATTGTGGTGCTGGCATACTTCCCCGGGTCCGCTGATCGTGTAGACGACCGGCCCGGGTGGTAGCTCCTCGAGCTCGTCGCAGGTCCCGATGGCGCACGCCTCGTAGACCCCGTCACAATCTCCGCCGGCGCACATGGCGTCGTCGTGACAGGCGCCGCCTTTCTCGGTCAAGCCGACCAGCACGTCACGACACACGTAGGCGCTCATTGCGATGCAGGAGTCCTCCAGATCATGGATGCACCGGTCCGCCGCCTCCTGGTCGAACGCGACGAGCCCTTGCGCGAGGAGCTTGCGGTACCTGGCACTGAAGGATGCTCGCGTACGCTCCACACAGGTCGCTTGCCCGATCGTGTACATGAACGTTGGAAAGCCGTCGTCCGAGGCGTGCGGACAGCTCGCGAGCATGTCGCAGTAGGCGCGCTCGTAGCGACCCACAAACGCTTCGAACCCAGGGCTGTCGAGCCTGCCCCCCTCGAACCCGGGGCCACCGGAGCTGGGGAAGTTCGCAGTGCCGCCGTCCCCGCCCGAGCCGGTCGGAAGGCACGCGCCCAGCAGCACCGCGACCAACCATCGGAAGACGAGTAGGTTGCGAATGCGCATAATGCTGTCTACCACAGGGTGCCCGGGGGTGGGCATGACGACGCGGGCGGACCGAGAACACGCTCGCGGGACACGCGGTCGCTGTCGAAGTGCTCATCGGTGCCACGATCGCCACGGGCACCGTCCTCGGTTTCGCGGGTGGCTGGGACACGGCGCCTTCGGTCACCCACGAGCGCGACGGGCGCGAGGCGTCGAAGGCCACCCTCTCGATCACCCATGGAGGGCTGTTCATCGAAGGGTACCCGGATGCCGACCTGGGGCTGCGACTGCATGCGCGCCTGGGCTATGCGAGCCAGAACAGGGAGTGGTGCAACGTGGACTTCCGCGGGTGTCACGAGGACGGGGGAGGCGTTGGAATCACGCCGGTATCCTTGGGCAGTGCATGGCCCACAGCCTTTGCAGCGTGGCAGCCCGCATAGGCGCGCTCTCGTCGAGGTGAGCGTGGCGTAGCGTGGTTCGCAGTTCGGAGTGCCGGGAAGCTACATGCACTCGGCTGCGCAGGCCGCCCGCTTGCAGGTGCCGAGCACCGTGGTCGCGGCACACGCATTGGCGGTCCCAGCCATCTCGCACTGCCCCGTCGGATCACCCATCGGGTTGCCCGTGGCGGCGAGGTTGATCTCCGTCGTGCACGGGCCCGTGGGCTGGTTGAGCAGGGGCTCGAAGTAGCAGTCGATCATCCCGGTGTTCGGATTCGTGCCGCAGTTGCCTGCCGTGATATTCGTCGTGTAGCAGGCGTCGACATCAGCGCACAGCTTGCCGCCCTCGAAGGACTGGCAGAGGTTGACCTCCGTGAGGCAGTTGTCGCACGCGCAGTCGTTGCACGCCTGCGAGAGGGCCGGACTGATGTTGCCCGCCTTGCATGCTGCCGCGTCGGCAAACGAGCCGCCGCCCCCACCGGAGCCACCGCTGCCGCCGCCCGTCGCGCCCGTGCCGCCGCCCGTCGCACCCGTACCGCCGCCCGTCGCGCCCGTGCCGCCGCCCGTCGCGCCCGTGCCGCCGCCCGTCGCGCCCGTGCCGCCGCCCGTCGCGCCCGTGCCGCCGCCCGTCGCGCCCGTGCCGCCGCCCGTCGCACCCGTACCGCCGCCTACGGCGCCGGTACCTCCGCCGGAAGCCGCCGCGCCACCGCCGCTTTGATACCCGCCGCCGTCGTCGTCCCCACACGCGATGAGGGTCAGGCAGCACATGGCGGCCAGAAGGTTCACGACATCGAAGTTCTTCCCTGTGATCTGGTGCATTCCGGACTCCCTAGGCCCCAACGGGCCAGCGCTGATGCAGTTGTATGCAAGGCGCCCGGACTGTGCATGTCCGCCCGGCCCACATCAACCATTAATAAATGAATCGTTCATTTACGCATTGCCACCCTGCGGGCGACAATTCGCGGCTACCTACCTGGCCTGGGTATACATCTATACCCCTACGTGTGTACGCTGCCCAGCGGGAACTGTCCACGCCCCCCGGGGGCAGGGCAGCATGTGTTTGAGGTGGGGTTGAGAATGGGTTGGGTGTGGTCATGGGTAAGTCGAAGTTTCAGTGGATGCGGAACCTCAAGAAGTCGTCTCCGGATGTCGAGGTCGACACGCCGATCTGGTTTGGGAACCTGAGCAATGGCGAGTTCTTCTGTCCGCAGCGTGAGCAGGACCGGAAGATCCGTGAGGAGGTGCTCAAGCGCGCCGACGACCAGTCGCGCTACCTCGGCATGGACCGCCGCGAGTTCCTGGCCAGCAGCATGGGCATGGCGACGACGCTGGCGGTGATCAACCAGTTCACGGCCGGGTGCTCCGATGAGATCAACAGCCAAGCCCAGAACATGGGCGGCTCCGGCGGCATGGGTAACAACGGCGGTGGTACCGGCGGCAATGGCGGCGACAATGGCGGCGGCACCGGCAGCACGGGTGGCGGGACCGGCGGCAATGGCGGCGGCACCGGCGGCACCGGCGGCAGCACCCTCGACGGCTACCCGGGTGACGGTCCCTACGTCGTGACGCCCGAGGCGATGTGCGAGGACCTGGGCCTGTACCAGGGCAACGAGTTCATCTTCGACGCGCAGACGCACAGCTTCGACGATGGCGATTGGCGCGTGAAGAACCCGTCTGCCATCTCACCGGACCTCCTCCCTGCACCGTGGGCGTGCGACGAGCCGGACCAGATCGACTGCTACGACCAGCACCACTACGGCGAGCTGATGTTCACCGACAGCGACACGACAGTGGCGGTGATCTCGACCTTCCCGGCGCTGACCTGTCACGGCGACATCCAGAACGGCTGTGGACAGATCCTCTCGAACGAGGGCATGCGCGACCTGCGCGACTGGATCAACCAGCGCGCCATGTCGCAGCGCGTGGTCAACCAGGTCCAGGTGATGCCCAACGATCGCATCGAGCTGCAGAAGGACCGCATGACGATGGCGATGGAGGACCCGGCCTGGCGCGCCATCTCCTGGAAGTGCTACCCGGCCTGGCGCTCGTTCACCTACGATCAGACACCGAGCGGTGCCTTCTTCCTCGATGACCCCGTCGGGATGGAGTTCATCGAGCACGGCCTTTCGCTGGGCGTGCCCAACTTCGCCGTCCACAAGGGCCTGCCGATCATGGCCTTCGACCAGGAGCACAACACGCCGCGGGACGTCGGCCCGGTCGCGTCGCGCTACCCCGAGGCGAACTTCATCATCTACCACTCGGCGGTGTCGGCGGGCACCAATCAATACGTCACGCCCGACCGCGTTCCCTACAATCCGCAAGAGGGCGCCCCCACCGGCGTCAACCAGCTCGTTAGGCAGGTCGAGCTGTACGACCTGAAGGGCAAGAACGTCTACGCCGAGCTAGGCACGACGTGGAGCCTGATATCGCGCGACGCCGTGGCCGCCCAGCACACCATCGGTAAGCTGCTGCGCTACCTCGGCGAGGACAACGTGCTGTGGGGCACCGACTGCATCCAAAACGGCTCGCCACAGCCGCAGATCGAGTCCTTCCGCGCCTTCCAGATCTCGGAACAGTTCCAGGACATGTTCGGCTATCCGGCGATCACACCCCAGATCCGTGCCAAGATCTTCGGCCTCAACGCGGCGCGGCTGTACCGGGTCGATCCGGATGCGATGCGCTGCCAGGCTGATGCGAGCATCTTCGCGGACGCCAAGCTGCGCCTCGACGACAAGCTCGGGCCACGGCGCTGGATGTACAAAAAGCCGATGGCGCCGCGGACTCGCGACGAATGGCTTGCGCACGTGCGGCTGGAGACAGCGCGCAACAGCCCGGGCTAGGGGACCGTTGCGGGCTCCGACGCGGCCCTCGGTCGCGTCCAGTGGTGGGATTGGAGATATTGGTTTGATGCGGTGTTGGGTATTGATCGGAGGGGCGCTCACAGCGCTGCTGGTCGGGTCGGCTGGCTGTGACGACGGCGAGGATGGGCCGTCGAGTCCCGCCCAACCGGACGGGAGCATGGACGGGGGCATGGACGCGAGCACGCCCGAGCGCGACGCAGCCGCCGATGCGGCCCCCCCCGACATGCCGGACGCGGCACCCGACACCGCTGTGATGGTGCCCGAGCCGCTGCGATACGAGCGGCTCTCCGATACTGGTCTCTACAGCGACATCGCCGCCGGCACGCTCGGGGACGGCGTGCGCGAATACGAGCCCTTCGGGAAGCTCTGGACCGACGGCGCCGGCAAGCGCCGCTGGGTGAAGCTTCCGGATGGCGAGCAGATCGACACGACCGACATGGATGAGTGGAGCTACCCGGTTGGCACCAAGCTCTTCAAGGAGTTCACGCGCGACGGCGTGCGCGTCGAGACGCGTATCCTCGAGAAGCTCGCCGAGGGCGACTGGTTCATGGTCGCGTTCCAGTGGAACGACGAGCAGACCGATGCGGTCGCCGTGCCCGACGGTGTGGAAGACGCCTCCGGCACCGAGCACGACATCCCCGACCAGGGCGACTGCACATGGTGCCACGATGGCCGTGCCGACAAGGCGCTCGGCTTCACGGCCATCCAGCTCTCGCACGACGCAGAGGGCATGACGCTGACGAAGTTGATCGACGAAGGGCTGCTGACCGACCCACCGGCGGGCAACTTCACCTTCCCCGGCGACGAGGCTGAGCAGTCGGCACTGCGCTACCTGCACGCCAACTGCGGCCACTGCCACAACGAGACGCGCACGTTCGCGCGTCAGCCGGGCATGGAGAACCGCGGCGTCACGACGCTCTTCTTCTGGCAGGAGGTCGAGCGCCTCGCCACGGTCGAGGACACGGTGACGTACTACTCGGTGATCGAGACGCGGGCGTCGAACCTGCCGCTCATCGGCATCACCAACCGCGTCGAGATAGGCAACATGCCGGCCACGGGTACAGAGATCGTCGACCCGGACGGGCTGGCGCGTCTGCAGAGTCTCGTCGATGCGTGGCAAGGGTACTTCGCGGACGAGGACGCGGGTGTCGAGTGAGTGGTTACTGGGGGCACCGGGTGCGTAACGGGTGCGATGGGTTGGGAGAGTCGTGATGGCAAGGATCGGAATCGGACTACTTTGTGCACTCGCGCTGATCGCGCTGGGCTGCTCTGAAGACGCCGCGGTTGGCGGAAGCGGCGGCATGGGGGGTGGCACGGGTGCGGTCGGCGGCGGCACCGGTGCGGTCGGCGGCGGCACCGGTGCGACTGCGGGCGGTACAGGTGCAACCGGTGGAGGCACGGGTGCGACCGCCGGCGGAACCGCTGCGACAGGCGGAGGCGATGGCGATGGGTCGGTCAGCGGAAGCCTACCCGGCGAGTGGGCGTCCCGCAGCGGGGGTCCGCTCAACCAGCGCGCGCGCATGGGCGGTGGCCTCAACTCGGGCAACGTCGCAGGACTGGGCGAGGTGTGGAACGTCGAGGCGCCCACGATGATGACTGGCACGCCCGCGATCTACGGCGGCATCGCATACTTCACCGAGTCCACCGGACGCATCGATGCCGTCGACGCCGCGACGGGGGTGCAGATCTGGACCAGTCAGCAGCTGTGCTCCCGCTGGCTCGTCTCGTCGCCGCTGGTGACAGGAGACTCCGTGTACATCGGCTGCTGGGGCCGCGGCTACGCGCTCAACCGTGCAGACGGCACCGTCCGCTGGATGTCGATCATCGACGAGTCCCAGCCGCTGACCAACATCACGGGCTCGCCGAAGCTCGCCGGCAACCGCGTGATCTTCGCGCTCGCGAATTCACAAGAGACGACGCCCGATGTGACCGGCGGCCACGGGTGGATCGCCGGACTCGCGGTTTCGAATGGCAATGTCGACTGGAAGCTCGACACCGCGGAGGGCGGCGTGGGCGTGTCCGTCTGGTCCTCGGCCGCCGTCGACGATGCGCGTGGCGTGTTCTACATCGGCACCGGCCAGTCGTGGACCGCGCCCGAGCGGCGCTACGCCGACTCGATCCTCGCGGTCACCTTCGACGGTCAGGTGCTGTGGCACCACAAGTTCCACGAGGGCGACATCTTCCGCGCCGTCGGTGCGGCGGGCGGGCTCGACTTCGACATCGGCGCCGAGCCGAATCTGTGGACGCTGGGGAACACCGAGGTCGTGAGCGCCGGCAGCAAGGGCGGGCTGTTCAAGGTGCTCGACCGGCAGACCGGGCAGGAGATCTGGCAGAAACAGGTCGGCATGGGGGGCAGCGCGGGCGGCGTCCACGCGACGGCAGCCGTCGACGACGAAAGCGACGTCATCTACGTCTTGAACAACGAGTGGCGAGCCTATCAATTCACGAGCGGCGGCCACAGTCCTCAGGACACGGCCGAGTTGATCAAGCTCAATGGTGCAAACGGCGACGTGATCTGGAGCCAGCAGATGTCCGCGCCGGTGCTCGGCGGTGGCGTGCTACTGGTCAACGACGTCGTCTTCTCGGTCATCCTGAACGGGTTCATCGTGGCCAACAACACCAGCAACGGATCCGAGCTGTGGCGTGCCGACCTCGGGCACGACGCCGCCACGGCGCCGTCGTTCGCAGGCGACATGGTCTTCGTCGCGGGCGGCCTGGTGACGGGCGGTCTGAGCCCCGGGTCGGGCGGCAGTCGCCCTCCCGGTGGGCACGTGCGCGCGTTCGGTCTCTAACAGGTTCAGCTGGGTAGCTGGCGGAAGTGGTCCCATGACTGCTTCTAGGCCACAGGAGGACATGTTCGAGGGCTTGACCTCGCTCCGCGCGATGGGTGCCCGCGCGTGCCGAGGATGACCTCGAGCGGGGAGACCTCACTCGCATCACTGCGACGATGTCCAACCGCTAGAAAAGCTGGGCGGGCGCGCCCAGCGGTGGTGGGACGAGCCGACCCCGGAGCTGCGCTCGCGGCGCACCGAGCAGCGGACGCCGCGGGGACGGTGGCGTCCGACGCGCGGTCCGATGCGCAGGGCGGGATCAGAGACTCCAGTCGACGCTTCCGACAAGCCCGATCGATGAGTCCGAGACGCGGGGCTGCAGCCGGACGCCGACGCGGTCGGGGTCGGTGGACGGTCCCTGCTCGCCCGCGGGCAGCTCGTGCAGCCAGGGGATCAACAGACCGAAACCGACCCCAGTCGCCGCGCCCACGATCACATCGGAGGGGAAGTGTGATCCGGATCCAACGCGTACGACGCCGATGGTCGAGGCGATGCAGTGGGTCAGGATCCACACGGGCAGCACCAGCCCGCTCTGTGGGTGGCGCAACATGAAGAGTCGGCTGTAGGCGGTCGCCGCCGCGAAGACGACGGAAGTGTGTCCGGAGTAGAACGACATCGAGGCTTCGCGGCGCTGTCGAAAGTCGTCGTCCGTGGAGTCGTTGTATACGTAGGGACGCGGACGATGCGTGAGGAGGCTGACCGCACTGTTGACGTAGAGGCTCACGGCCATCGCCTCGAGCAGCACGAGGCTGTCCACGCCGTAACCGCTCCAACCGTCATGCGGATCCGACACCGCCACGTCCACCAGATCGAGCACGAAGGGCAGGGGGATGAAGCTGTACATGAGGTAGTCGGAGACGTCGCCTGCGGTCTGGGAGGCCTGCCCGGCGAGCGGCCGATCAAAGGCATTGACGTCGTGGGGGTCGCAGCTCAGACCGCAGGACGGACCGTCGCCGCCACCGCCGGTGTCCACGATGAAGCGTGGAACCCCGGTCGCGAGGCCGCCTGCGACGAGCAGTGAGACCTCCCACAGCGGCCACACGCGGTAGGGACTCTGGTTGGGGCGGTAGACCCCTACCTCGAGGATCGGGTCCGGCTGCCGCGACTGCCGGGTCGAGCCAGCGCGCGCGTCCTGCGCCGACGCCGGGGTTGCGCAGAGCGTCCCCGCGAGCATCCAGGTCAGCGAGGTGCCCACCCAATGGCGTTGCGACGCCTCGCGGGTCATCGCCGCGGAGCCTGGGTCTGCGCGGTTGGGTCGACCACCTCCGGGCCTGGACGTGATGCGGCGTCGTGCGTCACCCACCAATCCTCCGCCCGCTGCGGCGTCCACGGCTCGGCGAACGTGAGCGTGTCGAGGCGCTCCATGATCAGGCGGGCGCTCGAGGGCCTTTGGTCGGGCTCCTTGGCAAGGCACTGCTGGATGATCTGCTCGAGCTCGGCGGGCACCGATGCCCCCGCCTCGGCCAAGCTCGCCGGCTCCCGGTCCACGTGACCGATGATCACCTCGATCGGCGAGCGCCCCTCGAAGACGGGCCTCCCGGTCAACATGAAGTACGCCGCGCAACCCAGCGAATACAGATCCGAGCGCGCGTCGACGACCCCGGACGTCGCGAGCTCTGGAGCCATGAACGCCGGGGTGCCGACGATCTTGCCCTCGCCCGTGAGACGGCTGTCGTCACGGTCGATGCCGCGGCCGAGCGTCACCAGTCCGAAGTCCACGACCTTCACGAAGTCGTAGTCCTGCCCGTAGCGACCGACCACGACGTTGGCCGGCTTGATGTCGCGGTGAACGAGCCCCTCCGCATGGGCCTCGCTCAGCGAGTGGCAGACCTGGCGCATCCAGAACGCGACCCTCTCCGCCGGCTGCGGCCCGTGGGTGTCCACCAGTACCTGCAGGTCGATGCCCTCGAGTAGCTCCATGACGTAATAGAGCCTGCCGTCGTCGGACACGCCGTAGTCGTAGATCTCCACGGTATGCGGTGAGTGCAGGCTCGCCGTCGTGTGCGCCTCTCGCTTGAACCGCTCGAGGGCAGTTCCCTCGCCCGCATTGACGATGTCCGAGCGGATCAACTTGATCGCGGCCGGTCGCGCGAGCAAGCGATGGTGCGCACGCCAGACCTCGCCCTTCCCGCCGCCTCCGAGCACGTCATCGAGGTCGTACGCACCGAGCTGCCGCGCTCGTCCCACCTCCACACCGAGTCCATGGATGATGTGCGAGAAGTATGCGGCGACGATCGAGGCGATCCACGGGAAGGCCTGCGATAGCTGCCCAAGGTCCGGCGGCTCGTACCCGAGCGTGGCCACGAGAGCCAACATCGCCAGCGGTCCCATGGCCGACATCGACAGGCCAATGGCGAGCGCGGCGGCGGGACGCATGGGGACCAGCACGGGAAACGCCAGGACCAGCAACGTGAGGGTGGGCACCCCGTGCAGCCCGTGTCCGTTTCGCCAGAAGTAGTCAGCGTGATCCGTGAACGACATCAAGAACGCGATCACGATCAGATAGACGATGCCCAACCGGACGCGGACATTCTGCCCCAGGCTCGGGCGCGACATCGCATAGCCCGCGGCGAGGGAAAGGAGCACCATCGTCGAGGAACCGACCGCATCCCAGAGGTGCTCGCCCGTCGTGTAGTCCGCTCCCGAGAGCACCGGGCCCACATGGCTGGCGATCGTCTCGACCAGCACGACCGCGCAGGTGAGCCAGGCGAGCCGGGTCAGGCGCAGCGCCGAACGCTCGACGAGGTCCGTCGGTAGCGACGCATCCGCTGCGCCCAGCGCCGTCGCGTCGCGCGGAAGCAGGCGCCGTCGTGCAGGGCGATCCGTGACGGGGGATTCCATGGAGACGTGCGCATTATAGGTCTCCGCCATGCTGGCGTCAGCGCGGACATGTGATTCCTGGCGAGGAGTTTTCGCGCGAAAAAACCTCGCGCCGAGACCACGCGTTCAAATTGCCCGCATCACGACAGTTCGATACCGTCGGTGCGGAGCCGCTGGTGTACTCGAGCCGTCCAATGCGCCGCGGGATGGCAATGCTGGGTTGGTGTCTGGTACTCGCCGCAGCGGCGCGGCCCGCCCTGGCGCAAGCGGAGTCGGATGACTCCGACGGTCCGACCTCGCCGGGCGTCAGCGTCATACCGCTGCCGGTGATCGCCTACAGTCCAGAGACCAAACTGCAGCTGGGTGTGGCTGCCGTCACCGTGTTGAGGCCCCAGCTCGAGCAGCAGCGCGCCACGAGCTTCAAGACGGTCGCGATCTACTCCACCAATCACAGCGCGACCCTCGAGTTCGAGCTCGAAGCCTTCCTGCTGGATGACCGTGTGTTCCTGGGCACGCGCCTGGAGCTTCAGCACATGCCATCCACCCTCTTCGGCATCGGCAACCACACGGACCTCGACGACGCGGAGGACTTCACGCGCAGTACGCTGACGGCAGAGACCCTGCCGATGTACGCCGCTGCCCGGTACATCTACCTGGGGCCGATCGCCAAGCTGGACCTCTACGACTTGGACGAGCGGCAGGAGGGCGGGCTGCTCGACTCGGATGCGGTCCTGGGCGCCCGCTCCGGGCGCGACCTGGGCGTGGGCATCGCGTCTCGCTACGACTCGCGTGACCACTCGGTCGGTCCCATGGCCGGCCATCTGCTGAAAGCAAGTGCGCGTGCCCACCACGGGCTGACGGGGTCGCAGTTCGCATACGAGCGCTACGGGCTCGAGGCGCGCACCTACGCCCGGCTGTATCGCGAGCAGGTGCTAGCCGTCGCTGCGAGCGCGGCCGTCCTGCGGGGCAGCGTCCCGTACTTCAACCTCTTGAAGCTCGGCGGCTGGGAGTCGCTCAGGGGGCACTTCGGCGGGCGCTACCGCGACAAGACGCGCGTCATGCTGCAGGCGGAGTACCGGGTCCCCATCGTCTGGCGCATCGGCGCGGTCGGCTTCGGTGGTGTCGGCGACGTGGGCTCGAGCCCCGGCGGCCTGCTCTCCCACGGCTTGAAGTTCTCCGTGGGCGGCGGTCTGCGGTTGCTGCTCGATGCGGATGCCCGGGTCAACCTCGCCATCGACTTCGGCTATGCCGGTGATCAGACCGGGCTCTACGTCGAGCTCGGTGAAGCCTTCTGACCGGCGGGCCACCACCCTGGCGGGTGGCGCGGGCCTCGGCGGCGACTGCGGCGCAGGCTTCGCGATGACGGGCGACCTGCTCGAGGCCGGGGGCTATGTCGATGGGAGCGCGGCGCGACCCGCACGGGACCGCGTGGCTATCGAATGCACCGAGGGGCGGCGAGTCGGCCCCCGTCCTTCGATGTCGCGGACTGGGGCACGAAATCGTTTCGCGGAGCGCTGCCGTGATCGAGCACCTCTACGCATGACAAACGCGTGTACGATGTTCACCCTGGGTTGCTTCGCGAACGCTGGAGGTCCCCGATGGCGATGGTAGATCTGGAGGTTGGCCTATCCGAGGAGGAGGTCGCCGTACGGGACCTGGCCCACAAGTTCGCCGTCGAGGTCATGCGCCCGGCCGGGATCGCGCTCGACAGGCTCGACGACCCGCAGCAGGTCATCGCCGAGGGCTCGGTCCTCTACGACGTCCACTCACGCTACCGCGCGCTGGGTCTCTCCGCGCTCAGCGAGTCGGTTCAGGATCCGGTCATGCGCGCGCGCATGAGCTACCTCGTGCAAGAGGAGCTGGGGTACGGGGACGCGGGCCTGGCCATCAGTCTGGGCGCGGGCAGCATGCACAAGCCCTTCATCGCTGCCATCGGCTCGGCCGAGCTGGCGGAGCGCTACAACGCCCCCGACAGCACGGACATCGGATGCTGGGCCATCACCGAGCCCAACCACGGGAGCGACACGCTGGCGGACTCCAACGAGGTCTACGAGCCGCCGTCCACCAAGCCCGACCTGCTGGCGGAGCTCGACGGCGATCACTACGTGCTCAATGGGCAGAAGGCCGCGTGGGTTTCCAACGGGTCCATTGCCACGGTGGCGTTGCTGTTCCTCAACATCATGAAGGGCGGCAAGCTCGAGGGTGGCGCCATCGGCATCGTCCCCCTGGACGTGCCCGGCGTGACGAAGGGCAAGGCGCTGGACAAGCTCGGGCAGCGCTCGCTCAACCAGGGCGAGATCTACTTCGACAATGTGAGGGTCCCGGCCAGCTACGTGTTTGTCGGACCCGACGGTCACCCGTATTTCCGTGAGCTGGTGCTTGCGATTGCCAACATGCACATGGGGATCACGTTCTGCGGGCTGACACGTGCTTCGCTGGAGCTGGCCGAGGCCTACACCCGGGAGCGCATCCAGGGCGGCAAGCGGCTGTGCGAACACGGGACCGTTCGCAGCAGGCTGTTCAAGATGTTCGCCAAGGCCGAGGCAGCGCGCTCCCTGTCTCGCCGGGTCTTTCTCTACAACTCCACCAACCCGCCGCAGCTTCACTACTCGGTCGCTTCCAAGGTCTTCTCGACCGACACGGCGTTCGAGGTGACCACGGCTGCCCTGCAGCTCTTCGGCGGAAACGGTCTGACGCGCGAGTACCCAATCGAGAAGCTGCTACGCGACGCGCGCGCCTCGCAGATCGAGGACGGCTGCAACGAATACCTGGGCATGGTCGCCGGCGGCAAGCTCGGGGTGCCCGCCTAGGCCGCGTCCGGCACACGGGGAGGAAACGATGGCGATCGAGCTCAATCCGGCGATTCTCTCGCACAAGGTTCAGATGGAGGCCGAGGCGCGGCCCGAGCACACGGTGTTCACCTTCGAAAGCCCCACGGGCGACGACCGGATCGTCACCTATGGCGGACTGTGGACGCGGGCCAACCGGCTGGCGGCCCACTACGACGAGCGCGGCATTGGCAGGGACGACAAGGTCGCCATCCTGATGCGCAACCTCCCCGAGTTCGTCGATGCGCTGGTCGCCAGCTCGATCGGCGGCGTGCAGCTGGTGCCGATCGATCCGCGTACGCGCGGCGACAAGCTGCGCTACCAGCTGCGCGACTCCGATGCGCGGCTCGTCCTGTGCACCGACGACCTCGCCGGCGGCATCGCGGAGGCGGCCGGCGAGCTGCCGCTGCTGCGCCTGGCCGCCGGTGGTGCAGGCGGCGGCGACGAGCTGAGTCAGATCCTCGAGACCGAGCGCCCGACGATGGAGCAGCGGGTGGAGTCGCCGAAGCAGACCCACCAGATCATCTACACCTCCGGCACCACCGGCGACCCCAAGGGCGTGGTCCTGAACCTCGAGCGGACCTTCATGTCCAGCATCCTGGCCCAGGGCATCTTCAAGTACGAGCCGGACCACGTGCTCTACACCGGTCTGTCGATGACCCACGGCAACGCCCAGATGGTGACCTGCTTCCCCGCCATCTTCCTGGGCAACCACGCCGTCATCTCCGAGCGCTTCACCCGCTCGCGCATCTGGGACATCGCGCGCAAGTACGGCGTGACGACGTTCTCCAACCTGGGCGGCATCCTGAGCGGCGTCTACAACATGCCGCCCCGCGACGACGACCGCGACAACCCCGTGCGGTTTGTGATCAGCGCGGGCACGCCGCAGGCCATCTGGCAGGCTTTCATGGACCGCTTCGACGTCGAGATCTTCGAGTGGTACGCGGCGGTCGAGGGCGGACTGTGCTTCAAGCCCATCGGCGAAGGTCCGATCGGATCCTTCGGCAAGCCGATGCCCGGGCTGCTCGACGTCCAGGTGGTGCGTGAGGATGGCAGCGAGTGCGACGCGGCGGAGGTGGGCGAGCTGATCTCGCGGCCCGCCAGCGGCGACGCCGCCGAGGTCACCTACCACGGCAACGAGAAGGCCTCCGCCGACAAGACGCGCGGCGGCTGGCTGCGCAGCGGTGACATGGTGCACCGCGATGGGGACGGCTGGCTGTTCTTCGACTTCCGCAAGGGCGGCGGGCTGCGCCACAACGGCGACTTCGTTTCGCCTGACTACGTGGAGCGCATCGTCGGCGAACAGGACGACGTCGGGGAGGTCTTCGTGTACGGCGTGCCGGCCAGCTCCGGGGCGCCCGGCGAGAAGGATGTGGTCGCCGCGGTGGTGCCATTCGGCGACGCGCCGCTGGACGTCGGTGCGCTATTCGCCAAGTGCCGCCGGGACCTTGAACCCAATTTCGTCCCCACTTACATTCAGGTCGTCGATGAAATACCGAAGACGATCAGCGAGAAGCCCCAGGAGCGCATCTTGCTGCAGGCGTTCGCCGCGGATGCCGACAACGTCCACACCGAACCCGCCTGACCACGACACACCAAGGACCGAATCATGAAGATGAAAGCTGTAGTCGCGGGCGTTGGCATGACCAACTTTGGAAAGTTCCTGGATACGGGCTTCAAGGCGCTCGGCGCCGATGCGGTCCAGCGTGCGGTCAAGGACGCCGGCATCGAGCTGGGGGACCTGGAGGCTGCCTACGTGGGCAACGCGGCCGCCGGGTTGGTCACCGGGCAGGAGTGCATCCGCGGGCAGGTGATCCTGCGCTCCATCGGCGTGGGTAAGATCCCCGTCATCAACGTGGAGAACGCCTGCGCCAGCGCGTCGACGGCGTTCAACCAGGCGGCGGCAATGGTCACCGCGGGCATGTACGACATCGTCCTGGCCCTCGGTGTGGAGAAGCTCTACCACGAAGACAAGAAGGTCTCGTTCAAGGCCTTCAGCGGCGCCGTCGACGTCGAGGCGATGCAGGAGATCATGGCTGCGCTCAAGGCGGGTGCCGAGTCGGGGGGTGCCAAGAAGGCCAGCTCCGGCGCCGGCGAGAAGCGCTCGATGTTCATGGACATCTACGCTGGCATGGCGCGGGCCCACATGCAGATGCATGGCACCACGGTGGAGCAGTTCGCGATGATCTCCTCCAAGAATTCTTTCCACGGCAGCATGAACGAGCGCGCTCAGTTTCGCGAGGCGCTGTCTGTCGAGGAGGTGCTCGGCTCCAAGCTGATCGCCGAGCCGCTGACGCGGCCGATGTGCTCGCCGATCGGCGATGGCGCAGCCGCCGCCGTCATCATGAGTGAGAAGAAGGCCAAGGAGCTGGGTATCCGCAACCCCGTCCAGATCCTCACCAGCGTGCTGCACTCCGGCTGGGACCGCGACTTCAACAGCGAGGGGATGACCGAGCTGTGTGCTGACGAGGCCTACGCCGAGGCGGGCATCGGCCCGGAGGACCTCAGCGTCGTCGAGCTACACGACGCCTCGGCGCCCGCGGAGGTGTCGGCGACCGAGGGGCTACGGCTGTGCAAGAAGGGCGAGGGCGGACCGCTCGTCGAAAGTGGTGCCACGCGCCTGGGCGGCCGCATTCCGGTCAACACCTCGGGCGGGCTGCTACGCAAGGGCCACCCCATCGGCGCCACCGGGATGGCGCAGATCGTCGAGCTCACGGAGCAGATCCAGGGCCGCTCCGGCAAGCGCCAGGTCGAAGGCGCCCGCTTTGGCCTCGCCCACAATGGCGGCGGCAACATCGGTGTCGACGCCGCAACCTACTGCGTGACTGTGCTCGGCAAGTAGCCGCGACACCACCACCCCACTCAGCAACCGAGGTTCGCACTCATGGAACTCAGAGAAGTCATTGGTCGAAGACGCTCGATCCGCTTCGTCCGTCCTTACAAGATGGTCGAGCCGGAGAAGATCCAGCGGATGCTCGAGGCCTCGCGCCTCTCGTCGCACTGGGGCAACGTACAGAGCCTGCGGGCGGTCGCGATGTTCCGCGACAGCGCGCCCAAGGAAACGATGGACGCAATCGAGGCGTTCATCGTCGGCTGGCAGATCCGGATCGCACCGGTGGTCATCGTCTGGTACGTCGACCCCAACGCGATCGACGATCAGGACAAGCGCCTGCAGGAGCTGTTGGACGTCGGCGCGCTCGGCTTCGGCCCCAAGGAGGGGCGCCAGAAGGCACTGAAGGAGCAGCTGCTTCCGATCTTCGAAGCGATCGGCGAGGGCCTCAAGGCGCCGGGGCTCAACGAGATCGACTGCGGGCAGGGCATCGCGCAAGCGACGCTGATGGCGTACGAGCAGGGGCTGGGGACTTGCTGCCTGGGCACGCCCCACGGCGAGAAGATCAAGACCGCCCTGGGCATTCCCGAGCACTGCCGCGTCCTGCTGCTGCAGACCGTCGGCTATCCGGCCGAGCACTGGGAGGCCGGTGGCCAGCGCCCGCGATTGCCCTTCGGGGAGCTGTACAAGATGAACCACAACGACAACCCCTTCCCGCGCAACGAGGAGGTCGTCGCGGAGCTGAAGGCCGACCGGATGATCACGCGACCCGCGCCTACTCCGGATCGCGAGGGGGAACTCGAGTTTCTGCAGAAGGCACTCGGCATCGATCCGCCGGGACTGCTGTAGACCCCGCCGTGGAGCTCCGCGGTACGGTCATCAAGGGTAGACAGCTCGGACGTCAGCTCGGCGTGCCGACCGCCAACATCAGCCTGGCTACGGATGCTGGGGTCGAGCGGGGCGTGTACGCCGCGCGCGTCGACGGGCCGGGCCTGCGTGGTGCGCCGGCGATGGCCTACATCGGCTCGCGGCCAGCCATCGATGATGCCGCGGACGGCCAGCTGACGCTCGAGGTGCACGTGCTGGACTTCGAGGGCGACCTCTACGGCGCGGAGCTCAGCCTGCGACTTGGCGAAAAGGTTCGCGACGAGGCCAAGCCGGCGACGATCGAAGCGCTACGGCAGCGCATCGCGGACAATCTCGCGCGGGTACGTGCGCACTTCCGGGTACCGTGACCAGGCGATGCTGATGCCGCCGCGGCGCGGCGCGACGCCGGTCGCACGCGTGCTACGATCCATCGGTGGGGATGCGATGCGCAGGACTGTGCTGCTTGCTGCTGCTCTCTCCCAGCTGCGCGCTAAATGAGGTCGAGCTCCGGGACCGAGCGTGCCCGTGCACGACTGGCTACACCTGTGGCGACGAGGGTCTGTGCGTCAAATCCGGCGTGCTGGGCAGCGAGGTCACCGACCCTGAAGCGGGCGATGCCACACCAAGTGATGGTGGCACACCGGCCGACGACGACGTGACTGCAGGCGATGGGGACAGCGCTGGCAGCGGGGGCTCGGGCGACGGCGATGTGACTCCAGGCGACGGGAGCGGGGACGGTGATGGCGATGGCGATGGCGACGGGAGCGGGGACGGTGATGGCGATGGGGACGGCGATGGGGGTCCGCTAGCCGCTTGCATCCGGGATCGGCAAACGAGCAGCGACGAGTGCATCGCGTGTCAGTGCAACAACTGCCTGGACCCGCTCGACTACTGCGAGACGGCCGGCGGCGGCATGTGCGACGCAGTGCGTGAGTGCTACGTCAGGGAGATGGCGGCCGGCAACTGCGGCCGGGACCTGACGGGTGTTCGGAACTGCTATTTCAGCATCACCAACATCAGCGGTACGGGTCCATGCGCAGCCCTGGTGGACACGGCAGGCGGCGGAGCCGTCGCGGTCGCTGGCGGGTCCTGCTACCTCGCCGCGACGGCCAATGTCTGTTCAGCTGTCGTCGCGGTCGGTGCCTGTACCGCCGCCAACTGCTCCGCCGTCTGCGAGTGCGGGGAATACATCGCGGAGGCGGACTGCATGTGACGGGAGCGGGCGGACGGCATCCGCTCGGCCGTACGACAGGCGCCGACACCCTCGAGTCCTGCGCAACCTGTGCGCGAATGCCCGCCGTTCGCGTCGCACCGCGCAGACTCTGCGACTCCCTGTCCCGGAGCGTTCGCGAGGTGACTTACAGCGGCTAGCGGCGTTGACCCGAGCGAGTGCCAGCGGTACGCCGGAGTCCAGCCAACGGCAATCAATTTATCGACTGTGGGGTCCCCATGATGTTCAGACGTCGACTCGGTCTTGGAGTTCTCGCACTCACGGTAGCCGCGCTGCCCATCGTCACCGCCGCCGCGGCGCTGATTCCAGACGAGCAGCGCATCACCACCTCGTCCTTCGACGAGACCACGCCCACGCTCGGCGCCCACGGTACCCAGGAGTACGTCGTCTACACCTCGCGGGAAGACCTCGGCGGCGGGCTGTTCGGCCCGGGCGCGATCTACTCGCAGGATCTCGATTCCGACGGCTCGCCTTCCAGCGCGGCGGCGGCGTTGATTTCCCAGGGCGGCACCGATGACAAGTTGAACGACGCGTACGGCAGCCTGGTGGTGTTCACCGCCTTTGATGGCGTGGGCAATACGCAGGGCCGCGTCATGCTCTTCGACACCGCCGACGGCAGCCTCACTCCACTCATGCAGGACTCGGACTATGTTCGGGAGGCGCGCGTCCACGGCAGCCGCGTCGTCTGGATCCAGGGGCGAAACGGCTCCGCCACGGTGCAGTACGTCGACCTGGATTGGACCGACCCGATCGTTCGAGAGATCGGCGGCGGGACCTACCCCGTGAGCAACGTCGAGATCGGCTCGCGCTACGCCACCTGGGATGTCTGGACGGGATCCACCTTCGAGATTGTCGCCTACGACCTGTTCAACGGCATGCCCATGCAAGTGACGAACGACGCAAGCCGCTACCACTTCATGCCCTCCACCTCGGGCAGCATGCTTGTCTGGGAGGCCTACGATCCGAGTACCGATCTATCGACCATCTACGCCAGGGACATGGCGGACGTCGGCGGCATCCCCTTCGAGCTCGTCAACTTCACGTCGACCGGTGCCACCGCCGTGATGCCGACGGTCGATGGCGACCTGGTCGCCTTCGACTCCGACCTCGCGGGCAACCTGGATGTCTTCGTCTATGACCTCGCCGAGGACGACTGGTTTCAGGTCACCGACCACCCGGATGACCAGCGGCTCAACAACGTCTTCGGCGACAAGGTCGCCTACACGGACAACCGTGGCGGCCACTGGGACGTGTACGTGAGCCACCTGGCCTGCGCCGATGCCGACTCCGACGGCGTCTGTGACGGCGACGACAACTGCCCGAACGTCGCCAACCACGAGCAGACGAACTCCGACGGCGACACCCGGGGAGACGCCTGCGACAACTGCGCCGCCGTGGACAACGGGGACCAATCGGACGGCGACAGCGACAACCGGGGCGACGCCTGCGACAACTGCATCGCAGCGTCCAACTTCAATCAATGGGACGCCGACTCGGACGGCCGGGGCGACGCCTGCGACAACTGCCTCGACGCGCCCAACTACGCGCAGGCCAACACCGACGGGGACGCCCTCGGAGACGCCTGCGACGCCTGCGTCGCCGACCCCTACAACGATATCGACGGCGACGGGATCTGCGGTGACGTCGACAACTGCTTCATGCACCCCAACGCGGACCAGGCCGACTCGGACGGAGACGGCCCCGGCGACTCGTGCGATGCCTGCCCCCAGGACGCCAGCAACACCGACCCCGACGGAGACGGCCTGTGCGCCGACTCCGATCCATGCCCCGACGACATCGCCAACGAGTGCGACATCCCGTGCACGCCAGAGTTCATGGGCTACGGGGACGACACGGACGGCGACGGGGTTGGCGACGCCTGCGACGCGTGCATCGGCAACGACGACGTCGGCGACAGCGATGGCGATGACATCTGCGACGACCTCGACCTGTGCAGCGGAGACGACGCCTATGGTGACAGCGATGGGGACGGCCTGTGCGACGACGACGATGTCTGCGTCCACGACCCGTACAACGATGCGGATGGCGACGGCGTCTGCGGCGGTGACGACCTGTGCTCCGGCGACGACGCCTCGGGGGATGCGGACGCCGATGGCATCTGTGACGACTCCGACGCCTGCCTCGGTGACAACTCGACCGGCGACACCGACCTCGACGGCGTCTGTAACGACCTCGACCTTTGCAGCGGGCACGACGCCACGGGCGACACGGATGCTGACGGGATCTGCGATGCGGACGACCAGTGTGTGGGCGACGATACGTCGGGAGACGACGACGGCGACGGCGTCTGCGACGACAGCGACCTCTGCAGCGGGAGCGATAGCTCCGGCGACGCCGACGACGATGGTCTGTGCGATGACTCCGACAGCTGCCCGCTCGACGCGGACAATGACATCGACGCGGACGGTGTGTGCGGCGACGCGGATGCATGCCTGGGCGATGACGCCACCGGCGACAGTGACGGCGATGACATCTGCGACGATCAGGACCTGTGCGCGGGCAATGACACCACGGGGGACCAGGACGCTGACAGCATCTGCGACGACAGTGACAACTGTCCCGACATCGCCAACATCATGCAGGTCGACAGTGATGGCGACGAGGTCGGCGACGCCTGTGAGGCCGACACCGATGGCGACGGGTGGGACGACGCTGACGACAACTGCCCCGGCATTGCCAATGGGGACCAATCGGACGCGGACGGCGACGGCGACGGCGACTCCTGCGACGCCGACGACGATGATGACGGCCTGGTCGACGCCACCGACAACTGTCCGCTGCACGCCAACGCCGACCAGGCCGACTCCGACGGCGACGGCTTTGGCGACCTCTGCGATGGAGACGACGACGCCGACGGTGTGCCCGACGACATCGACGCCTGCCTGGGGACCCCCATCGACGTGCTGTACGACGACACCGGGTGCTCGGGGCTCCAGCTCGTCGAGACCCGGTGCGGCACGCCCGACGACTACAGTTCGAAGCAGTTCCGCTACGTGAGCTGCGTCGCCCGCGCCGCGAAGACAGCGCAGCGCATGGGTCTACTCACGCGACGGCAGCGGGCGCGCGCCATCCGCCAGGCCGCATGGGCGAGCTGGCAGAACTACCGACTGCTGCTGCGCCGATGGCGCTAGGCCCGTTCGTGGGTGACCCGTCCGCCAGCCGGACCCGCCGTCGCCTCATCGTGCTGGCGGTGCTTGCTGCCGGGTCGGTGGCGTGGGTTGTGCTCGACGCCGGCAGCGGCCGCGTAGGGGGTGCAGGGCGGGCGGGCGCCCCCGTGGCTGGCGGAGCCCCTCGGGGCAAAGCGCTTGCCGACCGGCACGCCGTCGAGTCCCCCGGCGCATCACCGGAAGACGGCACGCCCCCATCCCCGGAAACATCTGGCGCAGAGCCCGGCACGACAGCGGACGCCGGCGCACCGCTCACGCAACGCCAACGGCGCCTGCAGGCCGAAGCCCAGCTGGAGGCGGAGGGCGGGGTGGCCAGGTCTACTCTCATCGAGCGCCAGAGCGCGCGGCTCAAGAAGGCACTCGCCGCAGCGGAGGACAGCGGCCACACCGAACGCGCTCGGCTCCTGCGTAAGCGCCTCGAGTACCATCGACGGCTGCCCAACCGGGAGGCGACCCCCTAGCCGGCATCGCACCACCCGCCAGGGTGGGGCCCGTGTTGAGACAGCGGCAACACGCACCCGAACATGCAACTCTCACACCCCCGACCTGCGGTGAGCGTGCGCCGCGGCAGGCGGGCATCTCCTAGCCGACCCTCGCGCTCTGGCCCCCGTCGACCGGCAGTGCGATGCCTGTGATGAAGCGTGCCTCCTCGGATGCCAGGAAGAGTGCGGCGTTGGCGACATCCCACGCGTCGCCCATCTGGCTGCGTAGCGGCACTATGGAGCTCCGCATTGCGGCCACCTCTGCGCGGTCGAGACCGGTTGCAGCTGCGAGCCCGTCCACCGCCATCGGAGTGTCCATCAACCCCGGCATGATGACGTTGGCGCGCACGCCGTACTTGGCGTTGCCCACGGCCAGCGTCTGCGTGTACGCGTTGAGGGCCGCCTTCGAGGCCTTGTACGCCACGACGGGCATGCTGCACACCGCGCCGATCGACGAGATGTTGATGATCGAGCCGCTCTTCTGTTCACGCATGATCGGGATGGCGGACTTGGTCGGCAGGATGGCGGACTTGAGGTTGACCTCGAAGATGCGGTCCCACACTTCTGTCTCGATGCTGCGCGGAGACGCGTCGCCCTTGCCGCTGCCGACGTTGTTGTGCAGCACATCGAGCTTCCCCCAGCGCTCCACCGCGCCCTCGACGAAGGCCTGACACTCGGCCTCGACCGTGGCGTCCGCCTCGACTGCGACCGCGGTCCCGCCCGCCTGCGTGATCTGCGCGACGGTCTGCTCGACCGCCTCGAGGCTCCGGTCCACGCACACGACCCTGGCGCCCTCCCGCGCGAAGACGACCGCGGTGGCGCGACCATTGCCGATCGTGGGACCCGGGGTCTGCCCGGCGCCCACGACGATTGCGACCTTGCCGTCGAGTCGACCGGTCATGACCGCGTCCCCTCGGGGAATCCCGACAGTCCATCGTCGAGCTGCACGCCGAACGTGTTGAGCGCCATCGAGACCAGCGTGTACTGGCCGACCGTGAACACGAGGTCCATCATCTGGTGCGCGTTGTATCGCTGAGACAGGGCTCGCCACGTCTCGTCCGCGATGAAGCTGTCGGTGCGCAGCTCGTCCACGGCGCGCAGCTGGACGCGGTCGAACTCGCTCCAGCCGTCGGCCTCCGGACCCTCGGCGATGCGAGCGATCTCGACCTCGGTCAGCCCCACGCGCCGGCCGATCACCACGTGCTGCGCCCACTCGTACTCGGCGTCGCACACGAAGCCGGTGCGAAGGATCAGCAGCTCGCGGTCGCGGGCCGGCAGGGCGTTCTTGAACAGGATGTGGTTGCCGAACACCAACCAGCGCTTCAACAACTTGGGATGGTGGGCGAGGGTGCGGAAGACGTTGGGGACGGCGGCGGCCGGAGTCGGACTGTCCGCCGCGGGGTCGGTGGCCTGGTCGGGCAGGGGAGCGATGCGGGGGGCTGCGAGTTTCATTGGTTCTCCATTCTCCGTTCTCCGTTCTCCAATGGGGGCGAGGCGCGTCGAGCCTACGGCAGGCGCAGGCTGCAGCTTCCGGGGAAGCCCGTGTAGCCGCCGTCGGAGCCCTGGTCGTAGCCGCCCGAGTCGCCCTCACTGCAGGCGAACTGCATCGAGGCCAGGGCGAGGAACGCCGCGCAGCGCGCGACCGCACTCAAGGAGTTGGAGACGCCCCCGGCGCTCAATTCCGACCCTCGAATCATCGTGTTGCTGTCCATGGTGGCTACCCCTTTGGAGGACGTCCCGCTTCGCGACTACCATGGTAGACGGACTGTATACCTTGCGCAAGGGCATGTGGGACATTCCCTTCACTCGGCGACCGGACGTGCCGTCGACGGCCGGCGCTGGACCGAATCGAGACCGTCCCCCGGTGGGCATAGATGCTCGAAATTGATGGGGATCCCCGGCGCAGTGCGCGCCGGTGCGGCGCTCGAGCATCGAACGCGTAATTGCCGCTCAACGCTGGGGAGGTGGACGCGACATGGGCCCGCCAGCCCGTGCTCCACGCCGAGCCGCGCGGCTTCATAGCAACCGCAGACGGCACCCGAGTCCATGCGAACCCGGCCGATGGCGAGCAAGCCGAGTTGCCCCCACGTGGCCCGGCACGCTGCGCACGGCCCGGTGGACCATCTCGTGTCCGAGTCCTCGGTTCGGCAACCGCCAGGGTGCAGCCAGCGCTGCCAGGTCCAGACGTTCGTGGCGTCCGTCGCGCACAGTTGGTTGGCGCGCTTCGGTCTACCTCATCGAATGCACCCCATGACGGTCGTCCTGCCGCCGGGGGGACGATCCCCGAGCGATGGAAGTTGGTCAGCTCGAGCGACCGAACGTCGCCAGCCTCGCTGCGAAATCCGTCCGCGCAGGCAGCGAGCCTTGACGACGTAACGGCTGACGCTGGGAACTGTGCGTCGCGGGGGGTCGACGCGTCGACGGCCGGTGTTGCGCGGACGGCAGCGCCCGTGGCCGTGACGGTTGGCATCGCACCGATTGTCGAAGTGGCCCCACGGCTCCTCCGGCTCGTCCCCACGATCACGGGCGTGATATCGTGGTGGTCGTGAAGCCGCGCAATCACCACAGTGGTCGCACATCACGAGCGGAGCCCGTGCATCGGCTCCAAGGCGGACCCCGTGGCTTCTGAGGTGAGCCGGTCGACGTCGCGGTGGCGGCGGTGGTTGACCCGCGCAGCCATCGTCCTGTCAGGCTGTCTCCTGCTGGCGGTCGTCGCGGCAGCCGGGGTCTGGCTCGCCAACGATCGGCGCATCGATCAGGTCAGGTGGGAGCAACAGACGCAGCGGCAGGTCGACCGCGCTCGGAGACTCGCCGCGCGCGCGAGCACGTTTGACGAGTCGGCCGCGCTCGAGGCGCTGGGGCACGACGTCCGCAATGGCTTCAGGCTCCGAGTCGCCGACCACCTCGAGGAGCTACCGCCCAGCGCCGCCGATGGAGCCGCGATGAAGCCGGAGCCGCCCGAAGCGACCCGCAACCTGGTCCCACTGAGCCTCGAGTTCGACGACGAGGACGAGTGCACGTTCGCAGCCGGGGGGGGGCGCGTCGAGGACGGCCGACTTCTCATCGCCCGCACCCGCACGCAGCTCGAGACCAGGTGCCCGATGAACGTCGAGCGCGCCGGGATCTCGGAAATTCACATCCGAGTGCGGCTGCGCGAGGGCAGAAAGGTGCGCCTCGGATGGACCTTCGAAAAAGGCGTAGGCAACGCGATGCCGCTGCTCACCTTGCCTCCCGATGGACGCTTCCACACCTATCGCGTGAGGGCGGAGGCCTTCACACAGCTGACCCACCACAAACAGTCTCGACCCGAGGATGTTCGCATCCGCGGGCTGGTCCTCTGGCCCTCGGATGTGGTGGGCGACCGAGTCGAGGTGGAGTTCATCCGCCTCGTGTCTCGCGCGATGCGGTTCGCCAGACAGCCGGTGGGTCACGGCTCCTTCACGCTCGCAGATGAGATGCGCACGGGCATCCACGTCAACAGCCCGCGCTCGGTTCGGTTCGCATTCGACGCGCCGGCGCAGAGCCTCTCGCTGCGGTTCGGGGCAGCGGTCGTCGACGCTCGCTTCCCGATCGACGTCGACGTCGTCGCGACGTCACGTGGCACGACCACGACCGTGGCGCAGGTGCGCGTCGCCAATGCGGACGCGTGGCGCGACCACGCCATCGATCTCTCGTCGCTCTCTGGTGCCCCAGCGGAGATCCGCCTCGATGTCACGGGCGGTCCCTCCACCTTGTTGCTCTCCGACCCGGTGGTCATCGGCCGTCCGCTCGAGAGGCGACACCTGATCATCGTGCTCGAGGACACGCTCCGCGCCGATCATCTCTCGTCGCATGGCTATGCGCGCAAGACGTCACCTGCTCGCGATGATTTCTTTGGGCAGGGCGTCATCTTTCTGAACGGCATCTCGCAGGCGACGAAGACGAGGCCCTCGTGTCCAACGCTCATGACCTCGCTGTACGCGACGTCCACCGGGGTCTGGAGCTTCCACGACACCCTCGACGAGGGGTTCGTGACGCTCGCGGAGGTGATGCGCGCGCGCGGATACGAGACGGGGGCGTTCGTGCAAAACCCAAACGCTGGCGCAGGCGCGAACGTCCACCAAGGCTTCGACACGTATTTCGGACACGAGGCCCTGGGCCGGGCACCGCGCGGCCTGCATGGCGTCGAGCTGCAGCGCTGGCTGCAGCGCAACGTGGACCGTAACGTCTTCCTCTACCTGCACGCTGTCGACCCACATGGTCCTTACGATCCAGATGAGCAGCACCGGGAGTTCACGGCATCCGCAAGTGGGGTTGGGCCCGCGCTGAAGGCGACGCAATTCTGGGACCCGCCCTGGGTGGGAGACGCGACGACCCGGGCCGAGCGCGTGGCACGATACGATGACGAGATCGCCATGCTGGACACCTACTTCGGCCGCTTTGTCGAACAGCTGGACAGCCTGGGGATGCTCGACGACGCGCTGTTCGTCTTCGTGAGCGACCACGGGGAGTACCTCGGCGAGTTCGGTCGCTGGGGTCACCATCCGCCCGGGAACCTCCAGGGCATCCATGTGCCCATGATGATGCGGATGCCCGGCAAGCTGCCCGCGGGCGAGCGCGTCGTCGAGCCCGTCGCCCTGATCGACGTAGTGCCGACGGTCCTCGAGCTGCTCGACATCGATGCGGGACCCCTGATGCTCCAGGGCGACTCGTTGCTCTCGCTGGTCAACGGCGAGCGGGGCGACTTCTGGGCCGACCGCATAGTCGTCTCCGAGGAGGTGTTGGGACGAACACGCACCGCCAACGAGCCCTGGGGCTCCGTGTTCGTGCAGGGGCACCACCTGGTCAACAGCGCTCGTTTCGGCGCGGGGCGGCTGGCGATGGAGGGAACACCGTGGCTCCGTGGCTATGAGTACGCCGTCGACCCGACCGAGCAGAATCCTCTGCTGAGCATCCGGCTCGATCCGCTTCTTCGTGATCGGATGACGTCCTTCGTGAGCACGCTGCAATCGATCAACCGCGACATTCAGCAGCGCGTCGCCAAGGGTGCCATCGCGTACGAGCCCGAGGATGTGATCGACTACGACCCGCGTGAGGTGGAGCGCCTCAAGGCGCTTGGCTACCTGCAGTAATCACCCCGGGTTGTCCGGAGGCCCTGGCCCGCTAGAAGTCGTCGGGGTCCATCTTGCCCGCGCGACGCTGCTTGCCATCGGTCCGCACGCGGGACTGCCCGCCCGTGCGGCGTCGCTCCTTGCGCACGCGCTTCCGCACGGCAACGTCAGGCGCGGCCGCCTCCGCGGCTGGCTCGTCGACCACAGCAGGTACAACCTCCGCCGTGGCCGCGGCCCCCGCGTCGGCGACTGCCTGCAGCGAAGGTTGCAGGCGCGGCTGCGCAGCGGGCGTCGCGGGGGGCTCGGCGACTGGCTCGGGCGGCGTGCCTTCGACGGGGCCCGCCTCGACGGCCACGGCCTTGGGCGCAAGGGGCTCGGCGTCATCATCACCACCGGTCGCGAGCCAGCCGAGCAGCGCCAGCGATGCCACCCCGATGAGCGCCATCGGCGCCCTCGATGGGCCGGGCGGTAGGGTAACCGGGTCAACATCCTCGGGCGATGCAGTGAGCGGTGTCTCCACCACTGTCGATGCCGCCTCGGACCCGGCGGCTACTGCCGCGCCCGCGGCCGCGGGTGCACCTCCAGCGTGGGGGAGCGTCTCGGGAGCCGAGGCCGCGTCGCCCTCCGTCGGTTGCGGGGCCGTAATCGGGTCAGGTGTGCTGTGCATCGTGGCCGCCGCGCCCCAGCTCAGGAGCTTGTCGCGCACTGCGAGCAGCTCGGAGCGCATCTGGTCGGCGCTCGCGTGCCTGTCGTCCGGCAGCCGCGACATCGCCTTGAGGATCCACGCCTTGAGTTCCTGCGGCATGTGCCGGGCGATCGGCCTTGCCGGCTTGGTCGCGATCGCGATCGCGAGCGCACCGAAGTTCTCGCCGTCGAACGGGTGATCCCCCTCGAGCATCTCGTACATGATCACGCCCAGCGAGTAGACGTCACTGCGGTGGTCGGCGTTCTTCGTGTCAGCGATCTGCTCGGGCGACATGTACACCGGCGTCCCCATCACCTCGCCGGCGCGCGTGAGGGTCTTATGAAAGCCGTCCCCGGTCGCAAGCTTCGATATGCCGAAGTCGAGCACCATCACGTGGGGCGGGCGGCCGAGCTCAGACTCCTTCACCAGCATGATGTTGTCGGGCTTGAGGTCGCGGTGGACGATGTCCTGCTCATGGGCCGCCGCGACCCCGCTGATCGCGCCCAGCATGAGGCCGATGGCGCGCTTCGGATCCATCGGCGACTCGTTGGCCACGATGTGGCGTAGCGAGTGCCCACCCAGCAGCTCCATCACCAGAAAGAGTGAGTCGCCATGCTGGCCGACGTCGTACACGTCCACGATGTTCGGGTGCTTGACCTTCGACGCGACCTGCGACTCCCGGATGAACCGCGCGAGCGCGTGCTCGTTGCTCGACACCGAGGGGAGCATCAGTTTGATGGCGACTTGCCGGTGGGTCACCATGTGCGTCGCGGAGTAGACCGCGCCCATCCCGCCCTGACCGAGCAGCGCGTCCAGACGGTACTTGCCGTCGACCATCTCCCTCAGCTGCCACGGCAGCTCGGCGCTGTGCGACCCTCCTGGATCGGAGTTGCGCGGCGTCTCCATCGACGCATTGCGCAGGGCCTGCTCGATGGCAAGGCGCCGCGTCTCGCTGTCCTGTCCCTCGGGGTCTTCGTCCGACATCGCTGCCCAATCCCGCGAAAGTATTGCATACGGGGCGACCGTCGGCGCGTTTTGGCCCCGGAGCAGCGCCGCCGCCCCAGCCCGAAACATGGCCGGGCCCGTGGACGCCCCCCCAGGGACGGTCGCACCGGAAACTCCTCGAGGGAACCGGTACGGATACTCGTGGCCGAATCGCCGCAATTTTTGCGTGTTCCGCCCGACGCCGTGGGCGCGCTGGGGTAGTATCCGCGCAATGTTCGCTTACTCGTCGTGTCCGCGGGTCCCGTGGCTCTTCCCCGTTGCGGTGCTGATCGCAACGCTGACCCTGCCCACTGGCCGTGCAGCCGCTCAGCGCAGCTACCAGGCGACCATCGCGGACGCCGTCACCGAGTACGCGGCCGGCAACCTCGATGAGGCCCGCGCGCTGTTCAACCAGGCCCACCGCATGGAGCCCAGCGCGCGGACGCTCCGCGGCCTCGGAATGGTCGCCTTCGAGCAGAAGCGATACATCAACGCCATCGAGTACCTCGGGCAGGCGCTCGCCGACGGGCGCAAGCCGCTCAAGCGGCGCAACATCGCCAAGGCCAAGAACCTGCTCGCCCGCGCCAACGCCTTCGTCGGGAAGTTCACCGTGAAGCTCTCGCCCGAGGGTGCGAGCCTCGAGGTCGATGGCGGACCGGCGACGCTGCGCGACGGTCAGCTCTGGCTGAAGATCGGCCAGCACGAGCTGTCGGCCACCGCGGAGGGGCACTCGCCGGCCCGGCGCTCCATCGAAGTGCACGGCGCCGAGGTCTCCGAGATCGCGCTGACGCTGGAGCCGAACGCTGCAGCGCCCGTGGCCACACCGGTCGCAGCCGCTGCGCCGGCCGCGGCCACACCGGCGGCTGCACCTGATGCGGCCGCACCCCCCGCGTCGACCGCGGACGATGGAGTGCAGATGAGCAGCGAGGGATCGAGCTCAATCCTTCCCTGGGTACTCGTCGGGACCGGCGTCGCCGCGGTCGTGGCTGGCAGCGTGCTTGCGACCATGGCGCAGAGCGACGCGGACGACGTCGAAGATGGCTGCCCGGACAAGCGCTGCAACGACTCGGCACTGGCGGACAAGGCCGATAGCGCCGAGACGCTCGGGCTGACCGCCACCGTCCTGTGGATCGCCGGCGGGGCACTGACGTCCGCGGGGCTGGTCTGGGTGATCGTCGGTGGTGACGACGACACGGCCGCAGCCGGCGCACACGCGACGGCCCTGCTCGCGCCCGGGCAAGCCGGCGTACAACTCGGGGGTAGGTTCTAGCCATGGCCGAGCACACTCTCCGCCGCGCGCTCGCGGCGCCGAGCTGTCTGATCATCGCCCTCGGCGCCGGTTGCAGCTTCGACTTCTCCGACTACGACTTCGAGGCCGAGCTCGATGCCGGTGGCGACGGTGACGCGACCGAGCCGGACGCCGGTCGGAGCTCGCGCTTCATCGACTCCTGCGATCTCGATGCGCAGCCACTCGAGGCGAGCTCGCAGGACTTCGATCTCGACACGCTGCGCTTCGACAACGACTGGGAGGCCGAGCGCTGCACGACCCCTGCGATGGGCGCCGACGGGTTCTTCCCCGTCAGCCTGCTAGCTGGCGAGAAGTGGCACTTCCACCTCAAGGCGCTCGAGGACGGCGTCGATCCGATCCTCTACATCGTCGATGCGTGTGACGAGCGACGCTGCGTGCGCGCGCAGGCATCCAACAACTGCGCGTCCAAGGTCGAGCACATGAGCTTCGTGCCGGACCGGGACGGAACGTACATGGTTGGCATCGACACCGCGGGCAGCGGAGGTGCAGCGCTCAACTTCCTGGCGGTCATGCCCGAGTGTGGCAGCGGCGGTAACCCGGAGCACAGCGAGGGCTGCGACGACGGAAACCGTGAGGATGGCGACGGGTGCGACCACCTGTGCCGTATGGAGCTGGGGCCCGGCGACGAGGAGGGGGAGCCCAACGACGACTTCACGAGCGCCAACGTGCTGTTCTTCGAAGACGACCGGAGCGACATCCGCGGAACGATCTCGGGCGCCTGCGACCTGGAGAAGTTCGCGATCGAGATCCCGCAGGACGGCCAGGGCATCACGGCCGAGCTGCTGGTCGGACCCAACGGCGATCCCTGCACGGCGGAGACCGCCCCCGCGGACCTTCAGCTCCAACTCTTCGACGGCAAGTCACTCGTCGGCGAGGGCACACCCGTGGACGGCGGCAGCAGCTGCCCGGTCATCGACGAGCGCTTCGACTTCGCCAACGACCTTGCGCGCGGCACCTACCACCTGAACTTCATCACGCCGGACAGCAGCGAGGACTTCCCCTACGTCCTGCGCGTGACGCTTCGCTAGGTTCGCTCGGTCGCTGTTCGGCGTCGCAGAGACGCTCCGCCGGAGACCGTCACCCTCGATCCTTCGTCACTTGCCAGCATCACCTGTGCCGCCCATGTAGCCGAGGCGCTGTAGCTGCGCGTTGACCAGGTCGGTGGCACTGCTCGCCTCGGATGACCGGGAGGTGTAAGCCGCATCCAACAGCTCGCAGCGGGATAGCAGCCGTTTCGCCACCGGGTCAGACTCGGCTGACACGACTGTCGGCGCATCTTCGGCGGCATCGTGGGCGAGATCGAAGCGTTCGACCTTGCCCTTGGCGGCTACCCACTTGCGCCCCCCCTCCCAGACGGCGGCGGTTGCATGGGTGCAGGGGCTGCCCTCCGGCTTGGCACCGGGGCGCAGGAACACACTCGACTGCTGCGGCGGCATGGGTGCCGGGAGCTTGCCGTCGAGCACGAGTGAGTGAGTGGCGCTCGCTGGCATGTGCTCGGGGAGCGGTAGCTTGCCCGCGGTGCTCATATATACGACCGGGACGCGCGTCAGGGGTTCGCCGTGTCGGGTACCACCGTGGCCGAGGCGTCCGTGCTCCCCGAGGTGCTCGCCGTGGTCGGAGGTGACTACGAGGCGGAAGCCGCGCTTCAGCAGACCCGCCGAGCGCAGCATGTCGAACACGACACCGAGCGACTCGTCGGCTTGCATGACCGAGTAGTCATACACATCCGTGAGGTGCGCGAGGTATTGATCCGCCTCTGCAGGGTCGAGCTGTCCCGACTCGAAGCGTGTGCGCCCGGGCTCCGCTTTGAGACCGGTGCGTGCCGGGATCCCCGGTATGCCATCCGGTACGGCTTCCCATGGCGCGTGCGGGTCCGCGATGTTCACGAAGATGAAGGCCGGGCGCGCGGGGTCCGGCTTGACCCGGTCGAGCAGGCGGCGCATCGCCCACCCGAGTTGCTTCCCGAAGAACCCGCCGAAGTCTTCGGCGACTTCGGTGTGCTCGAAACCGCGCGCGAGCCCGGTAAACGCCGCTACCGCGGGATTCGCTGACAGGAAGAGCGTCTGATAACCACGTGCGGTGAAGCGTTCCGCCAACGTCTTCAGCTCGGGGCCGAGCGGAGTCACGGGGCCGAAGCCGAGATCCACGGAGCCGCCGCCGCCGCCGACCCGGTGAATCTCCGCCGGCTCGCCCGTGAAGAAGGCGGCATGCGTGGGAAGGGTCCACGTGCTGGGGGTGTGCGCGTTGCAGGTGTAGGTCGCGCCAGCACGCACGAGCATTTCGAGACTGTTGGTCGTCGACCGGCCGTAGCCACACAACGAGGTGTGATCCGCGCGCAGGGTGTCCAGGACGACAAAGATCACAGTGGGCGGGGTGGCGTCCTCCGCGCCCGGGTCGGCCGCTCCCGTGCTCGCCGACGGGGTGTGTTGCAGCCATGTCGTCAGACCCACTGCGCCTGCGAACACGATGAGGGCGGCAATGGTTGCGGTCCGACGATTCACACGCAGATGGTACCAGAGGCTGCCGCCACGTGCGGTCTCGACTCCCCGTGATCAATACCGGCGGGTTCACCCGCGTCCCGTCCGACGACCTCGCGTCAGTCGCAGCTCGCCTCGACCAGCGCGGTCCGCTCGGCTTCGCACTCCGGGCCGGAGACGATGCACTGGAAGTACGGCATCACGAAGCGGCTTTGCTGGTTACCTGTCGGTGGCCGACGCGTTGCTGGTCCTCGGCGCCGTGCTCTCGATCGGAAAGCCAGTCGTCAACGTGGACGGCAGCCCTGGGCCGGCGGCCGACTGAGCCGCCAACGATCGCGTCCCGTGCGCGCGGACCGAGCATCCGTGCCGCCCGGGCGGCCGCTCACACGTCCCGGCAGTAGCTCAGCCCCCCGAAGCCACCGTCCTTCACGCACAGGCCCTGCAGGCAGTCGGCGTCGTCCTCGCAGCGGTCGTCGAGCTGGCCGGTGGTGCATACACCGGCACTCGACTCGCGATGGGCGCAGAGGCTGCTATCGCAGTCCGCGTCGTCCACGCAGGCATCTCCGGGTACACCGTCCACGCAAAATCCGAAGCCGTACTCGAGGGTGCATCGGCCGGAGCCGCAGTGCGCGTCCTCGGTGCATGGTGAACCGGTGGAACGATCGCCGCACATGCCGCCGGAGTTGGGCAGACTCCAGACGCACAGGCCCGACTGGCAGTCACCGTCCTGCCGGCCGCACTCGGCACCGGTGCCTCCGTCGGTGCAGATGCCGAAGCTGTTCTGCTGGTTGCTGCAATAGCCGCTGTCGCACTGCACGGCTTCATCGCACGGGTCCCCCACGGCGCCCTCGGTGCAGGTGCCGCGGTTGCCGGCCGCGTTGGCACAGCCGAGGCCCGGCCGACACTCGTTGTCCTCCTCACACAGATCACCTGCGTTGCCCTCGGTGCAGACGCCGCCCACGCCGACCATGGCGCAGTAGGCGGTCTGACAGTCCGAGACGTCCTCGCAGCTCTCGCCCGCACGCCCCTCGGTGCACCACTTGCTGAAGCTGCCGCCCCGGCACACGCCCACGCTGCAGTCGCCGTCGTCGTCACACACCGACGCCACCTGACCCGTCGCGCACATGTACGAGCTGTTTGCGCCATCCTCGACGCAGAAGCCGGTGTCGCGCCCTACCCCGGATGCGACGCAGTCGGCATCGATCGCGCAGAAGTCGCCCTCGCCGCCGAGCGTGCAGCCGCCGATGAAGTCGTCCGCGGGGAGCGCGCACACGCCTTCCATGCAGTCGTGGAGTCCGTTGCAGCTCTGGTTGGCACGGCCGTCGCGACACGTGAGCGTCCCGTCCTGCTCGGTCGTCACGCAGTAGCCGCCGATGCAGTCGTCGTCCTCGCGGCAGATGGCACCGTTGGCGCCCGTCTCGCACATCGCCCAGTCAGGACTGGTCTGCACGCAGAACATGGGGGCGCAGTCCGCGTCGCCGTCACACGGCCTGTAGCGCGCGGCGCAGTCGATCGTCTCGTCGAGATCGAGCTCGCATGCCACGGCGCAGTCGACGGCCGTCAGGCAGCCGCGCTCCAGGTTGCATACGCGCCACGACTTCGGAAATTGATCGCACTCGCAGGTGATCGAGATGCACGAGCCATCGCACTCGGAGCCATCAAACTGCGGGCCCAGCTCACCGCACGGAGGCGCGGGCGGCGGAGGCGGGATGGGCGGACGGGTGACGTCTCCATCCCCGTCGCCACCGCCGGTGGTCGGCCCGTCTTCGTCGCCGCCGGTGCCATCGTCGGAGGACGCGCCGCCGCTGCCGCCATCCGCGTCGGGCCCGGCGTCGCCGGAGCCACCCCCATTGCCATCGCTCCCGACGCAGGCGGCGAGCCCGATGCACATGACGATGAGACAACCGTTGCGGTCCACGGCGCAACTGTACCCACTGCGTCGTGTGGGTGTCAGGGCACGGCTGTGCGCACCGACTACGCGGCGCGCGCGACGCCGCCGGCGGCATGGGCTCAGCGTGGCGCACCGGTCATGCTGCGAAGGGGCGCTTTGCCAGGACCCTCGGGATCCCCGGTGGGTCCGGCGAGCCGGGTGGGCTAGAGAGCCGGGAACGGTGCGCCGCTCACGTCGCCGCAGTTGAACGGCGTGCCGATGTCGCCGAGTCGCACCATCGCGCTGCGCGGTCCCACGCTCGGCGTCTGGTCCAGCAGACCGCCGCCCTGGGCCTGGGGAAGGAGCACGTCGACTCCTGTACGAGGGTCGACGGCCGGAGGCGCGGCGTTCGCCTGCAGCACGTTGTAGTACGGCAGGTTCTCATCGACGAACTGGGCCTGCGCGGGCTGGCACGGGTTTCCATCGGTAGCCACGCAATCGATGGCACGCAGGCTCACCTCACTGGCCATCGCATCCGCCACGCCACTCGCGCAGTCGGGTGCAACCGTCGCACGGAGACCGGGGTCCATTCGCAGCCCGGCGGAAATCGTCTGCGCCCTCACGCTGTTGTCGTCGATCGCCCCGATAGCGTCGAGCGGCGCCCCGCGAAATACGATCGGCAGCTGCATCAGGCCGCAGGACTGGCCTGGAAGCTGCTGGCCGATGCGACCCATCGTCACGGTGATGCCCGGATACCCGTCCGCATCGTGATCGGGGAAGCAGGAGACGCCGATGCCTGAGGGACATGCCAGGGTGCCGACCTCCGCGGGCGTAGGCCAGCCGCCCGCCGGATCGTCCAGCTCGATGCCCCACAGACCCGCGGTACTCGCCAGCTGAAACAGCTCATCGGGGCCGAACGCGATCGAGTCGATCTGGACATCCAGCGTGGGCATGCTGGGCGCATCCCACGCGTCAGCCGCCAGCTCGTACTGCAACGCATCGCAGTTGGCGTCGCTGGTCACGACTGGGAGCGCGACATCGCACGCCCTCACGGTCGCGGTGGCGGCCCCGCCACACGCGCCGGCGATCTCGGCAACGAAGTGGAGCGTCACCGTGTCACGGCCCGCATCGAAGAGTGGTGGCGCCGAGTCATCGACCCACCACAGGTCGAGCTGTGTTCGAAAGGCGAAGACCCCGTCCACCTGCATCGCGCACTGTTGCCCATCGCAGGCCGTGGCGGGATCTGCCGGGGATGTCCCCATGCCGTCGCTACCGCCAGTGCCGGCCGGTTCCATCGTGTCCGTTCCGCCGATGGGCATCTGCCCTGGGCCGCCGGTCTCACCCGGCATCTCGACAGCCCCCAGATCGATGTCGTCCGCCACATCACCGTCACAGGCATCGCGGGTGCCCGCGTCTCGACAGTCGAGGACCGCGGTGCGTGTACTGCGGGCGCCGACCGCGCCACTGTCCAACATCGAGACCTCCGCCAGATCGATCGCGTGGAGCTTGTCGCAGAGCCGGTCGCAGACGTCGCTCGCAACGCTGAACTCGTTGTCGATGCGGCTGCGGGTGGTCGCGGCCGCGGGCGCACCTGCGTCCGAGTCACCCGCACCGCTGCCATCGCGCGCGGTGGCGGGGACCTTGTTGCGAGCGACAACCTCCACATAGTCCCGCGCCCCCTGGAACTGGACCAGCGTGGCGACCACGGGGTCGTCGGACTCCTCGGGGTTGTCGACCTCGATTCCCATGATGCTGGACGCCCCCGGTGACATGATGACCGTTTCCACGAGCGGCTCGATCACCACGTCGTCGGCCGTCGTGAGCGGCAGCGCACCCGCGATGACCGTGCCCCCCTCGAAGTCGATGGACGCCATCAGCGTCTCGGCAAGCACCGCGTCGTCCTCGGGCAGGTCGCTCGCGGGTAGGCATCCACAGAACACGCACGGGGCGAGGAGCCATGGCGCAGCGGCCTTCATCGCAAGTCTGGAGGGCATGCTGCAGTTCTATCCCGAATCATGACGACGGACTAGCGACGGGCCGTGCGCAGGACGCGCGGTGAGCCGCACCTGCGTGCGGAGATCCCGGGAGGGCCACGGCGACCATCGCATGCAACCGGTCGCAACCGCCGGGGCTCCTGAACACCATCGCCTCCTGGCCGCGCCTCAGGGGCAGGCGCGATTGCAGGCGATCACGTTGTTGGGGCAGGTCGACTGCCCGCCCTCGCACTGCAAGTAGGCGCAGCTGCCGCTGCCTCCGCACTCCAGCAGGCATGCGGCATCGCCGTGACAGCGCACCTGGTCGCAGTTGGTCGCGCCGTCACACTGAAAGATGCATGTGGCGCCAGCATCACAGCGCAGCTCGCAGTCGATCGCGTTGCGGCAGTCGAGCACGCACACGGCATCCTCGCGACAGCGCGGGCGACATGTGCCAGTGCCGTCGCAGGTCAGGGAGCACGTGCTTCCGCCGCGGCAATCGAGCGTGCATGTCGCAGCCCCGTTGCAGTCGTAGCCGCAGCTGCTGGCGTCTGCGCACGTGTACGTGCAGCTCTGCCCGACAGCGCACACCTGCATCCCGCCGCAAACGCCGCCGGTGCAGGTCAACCCTTGCCCGCACGCAGCCCCTTCTGCCAGCGGCATCGCGATGCACCCCGACAGTGCACACGTCCTCGGAGAGCAGGGCGTCGACAGGGCGGCACAGTCGGTCGACGACTCCGCCGTACCCGCGCTGTTGCAGACGAGGTGATTCTGTCCGACGCATCTCGCGCCCATGGGCTCGCATTGCGTACCTGAATCACGACCCGCATCCATCGTGGTGCCGGTGGCCCCGCCGCCCGCGTCGAGACCGCCATCGCCCCCGGCCACGTCGGGGCGGTCGGCGTCGACTCGCCCGCCAGCATCGTGAGCCGAGACCATCACCGAGCCGTCTCCCGCGGCGCTGGCGTCGTCCGCCGCAATGGAGTCGTAGCCGGTCAGGCCGCAGCCCGCCGCCAGCAACGTCAGTGCCGCCGCTGCGTTCCCCTGACGAACCTTCGCCATGTCCCAGTATAGCCGGCACGGGGAACGCCGCGATGATCGACGGCGAGCACAACCCCGCGTTGGACCGCTCACTCACCTACCCGTACCTACACACAGTAGGTGCCAGTGGATGACCGCATTCGCATGCCCGCAACGGCTGGTGCATCGAACAACGATGCCCTAGTTTGGTGTCGCTCGATCGTGCTGGCTGTCGGTGTCACGCGTCGAACGGAAGCGGCCCTTTTGCCGCCTTCCCCCGTTCGCCATGCCAACACCGACACCCACCCACAAACGCCCCAGACGCACCGCCACGCTCGTCGGCGTGACGAGCCCTTTCGCCGACAGCGCCCGCGCCCCTGGGCGCGGCGCCCCCGATGACGGCGCGGTTCCGCTGCACGACCTGCGCGGGTACAGCACGCCTGCGCGGATCGCGCTGCCGGACAGCTCACTCCATCATCGGGCATCGACGCTGCGTCCGCGCTCGAGGCCGTCGACGGGGCCGCCTGCGGAGGGCGCACAGAGGGTACCGAACGAGCCGCGCGCTGCTTTCGCCAGCCAGCGGGTGAGCAGGGCTCGAGCAGACGAGTCGACGCGGCCAGGCTCGAAGCCTGCCGCCCGAGGTCGCGCCGGACGGCTGCTTCCGCGCGACCCGGCGCTGCCGGCCGACCTGAGGGAGCGGCTCTCCGTCGACGCGCCGTGGGACGTCGACGACCCGGGCGAGCTGCCCCCCATGGGCACGGCGGTCAGCTCGCTGTCGACGGACAGCGGCGACGACGATGTCGTGTCCCTGGCCAGCCTCGAGGGTGCGGTCTCCGTCGTGACGTCGCTGCCGGCGAGGCCACGCAGGCAGCGCGCCCTGCGCATCGTGCGGTGGATGCTCGGCGGCGCGATGCTCGGTGGCGTCGTGCTCGCGACCGCTGCTGCGGTGATGGACCACGGTGCGTTGCTGCGAGGCGTGAGGCTCGGGCCCGCGCTCACCGAGCTGACGCACCGGCTGACCGCAACGGTGGCCCGCCACGAGCCCCCGGCGGCCAACCCGCAGCCGGCCGTGACGCCAACCCCGGTGAAGGTGGCGACGGTGACGCCGACCGCGGCGACGGTGGCGGTCGTCCGCCCTGCCCCGCCACCCATCGAGCTAGCCGCCACCGACGAGACGCCGTCGCCTGTTGCCTCGGATCAGCCCGCGGAGCTCGTTGTGGACGACGAGACCAGCGCCGCCCCGCCACCGCCGCCAGAGCTCGGACGTGCCGAGCGCCTCGAGCGTGCGCGCGCGCTCGTCAACCAGGCCGTCTACTACCGCAACGCCGGGCGCCTTCGCGACGCGATCAAGAACTACCGCAGCGCCCTCTCGCTTCATGCCCGCTACCCGCTGGCGATGGCCGGACTCGCGCGCGTGTACATCCTGGCGGACAACGGCAAGCACGCGGTCCACTGGGCGCGACGACTCACGCGTGTGCAGCCGCGGCGCGGCAGCAACCACCTGCTGCTGGGCGACGCCCATGCCCTGTCCGGAAACACCGCGCGTGCACAAGCCGCCTGGAAGCAAGCGGCGCGCCGCGGCAGCAAGCGCGCGGTGTCCCGTCTTCGCAAGTAGGAGACGGGGTCGGCACGACCCACGCCCGTCAGCCGGCTTCGCACTCCGCCGCAAGCGCTTCCCAACAGTCGACCGCTTCGACGCACTGTCCGCCACCGGCGGTCCTGCACAGGCACTCGTAGCAGACCGGGCCTCCGTCGGCGTTCCCGCGTCGGCACTCCCCCTGGTCGCCAGAGCAGAAGGTGTCGTTGTAGTTGAGCGCCGTGCCACAGGTCTCACCGAGGGCGGTCGGGCAGTCCGTACCCGCCAGATCGGCGCTCGAAAGCGCGGCCGTCGTGCCGTCGAGGCAGGTGCAGTCGAGGTCATCGCCATCGGCGTCGCAGAACCCGAGCAGCGAGTTGCAGCCGTGGGCGCCCGGCTCGGCGTCGTTGCTGGTGCAGCCCGTCTGCATCGCGTCCTCGCAGGAGCTGTCGCCGCGGACGGTCCTCAGCGCCGGCGCGTAGTAACTGCACGCGCAGCGGTAGCCGTCGCCCGCCGCGTCCTCGACACAGGCGCCCAGCGCTTCGTCCTCGCAGGCGCTACCGCACGCACTGTCCATGGCTGCGCCGCAGTCCGCGCCCGTCGCGTCCAGTAGGCTCGCGTCCTCGCCACCACAGCGGCAGGTCCACGCCTCGTCCCCTCCATCCGCGGGCCAGCAGGTCGCCAGGGGACCCGTCTCGCAGAAGCCGCGCGCCGGTTCGCTGATCCCACAGGCGCTTACTATGGCTGCGGCGCACTGCGCAGCGTCGTCGGAGGCGGAGCTGCCATCGCAGTCGCAGCTCCAACCGCCGGCGCTCGACTCGACGCAGCTGTAGACGCTCCTGTCGGTGCTCGGGGATTCCCACAGCACTGTCTCACAGCGCTCCTTCGGACTGAGGTTCGGCGACGTGCCCGAGCCTGCGGCATCCGCGTCGCCGCCGTCCGGTGCCGGGTCATCGTCGCTCCCGCACCCCGCCAGGTACAACGGGGTCAGGGCCATCGGAGCGCCGAGGAGCGCGACCAGCACGAACGCTTTGTGGGAGCTCATCCCGCGACGATAGCAGGCGCGGCTCCCGGCGAATGGGAAAACCGGTGGGCATCCAGCGCGCGCAGATTTAGCGGCCGCACGGAAGTGCAAGACGGCGGTCTTCCCGCGTCGCGTGCGCGGCCCGTCGCGTCGATTGCGGGCAACTCGGGCCCAGAGCAGCGAGTGGTATGCTGCATGCGTGTCGACCCTCGTGCGCGCCTCCCTGATCGCCGCGCTTTCGCTCGGGGCCTGGGCCGGTTGCGCCGAGACGGAAGCGCACGACATGCCCGCCGGCCCCACGGACAGTGGCCCCAGCGACGCCGAAGCACGCCTTGCACGGCTGACCACAGGCGGCACCGACTTCGTCAATCCATTCGAGGGCGAGCTCACACCGCTGCGTCGTGGGGAGTACCTGGTGCGCCACGTCGCGGTCTGCATGGAGTGCCATACGCCACGCGCCGCCGCCCTCGCCTTCGATGAAGCGCGCCTGCTCTCAGGTGTCGAGGACCTGCTCGACATGCACCCGGACAACGAGCTGCGGGGGGCGATGCACGGCCCCAACCTCACCCCGGATCCGGAGACCGGGCTCGGCGACTGGACCGACGCGGAGGTGAAGGCGGCCATCCTCGATGGCGTGTCGCGCGACGGCACCCCTCTGCACCCGCTGATGCCATCTTCGGTCTACCACCTGATGACCGACGCCGATGCCGACTCCATCGTCGCATTCCTGCGGAGCATCCCCGCCGTCTCGCGCAGCATTCCGCATCACCAGCCCATCGACGTCCACCCCCGGGACGTCTTGCCCCCGGTACCTGCGGACGCCGTCCCGCAGAGCACACTGGACAGCGCTCATCCTGACTATGCGAGCGCGCAGCGGGGCCAGTACCTCGCCTCGGGCGTCGCGCTGTGCATGTACTGCCACACGGAGCCGCCCGCGGGCGCGTCCGGCACTCCCCTGATGGTGGACAAGCTCTTCATGGGTCGCCGGCCCTGGCAGCCCGTCGCCCTCGGCGCCCTCCCCGGACCCAACGTGGGCTCGATCTTGACGAAGAACCTCACGCCTACGGACAACGGTCTGGCCGACTGGACCGCGGACGATGTCGCGGCTGCCATCCGCTGGGGTCGAGATCCCGAGAGACGCGACCTGTGCTACCCGATGCCCTATGGACCCGAGGGTAGCTACGGTCTGATGCTCGAGCGGGACGCCCGGGATATCGGCGTCTATCTGACGACGCTGCCGCCGAGGGACAACGGCGAGTTCGAGCCCTGCTGCTCGGCCTGCCACGGCGCGGGCGATGCGGGGCTGCCTACGCTGGACGCCGGCGCCGGCGGTCCCTGAGCGGATCACGCCTCCGCGCGTCGGCTTTTGCCACCGCGTACCGCCCGTGCAGCCCCACCAATCGTGATAGCCTCGCCACCGGGTGCCCGGGCGGGGGGTGCTCTCTTCTCCGGCGAAAGGATCGACACGTGCAGCGGAACTTCTTGCGTTGGCTTGGTCGAGGGATGCTTGGGACGGGGATCCTCCTGCTGGGGGTAGCCGGCGGCTGCGGGGACGACGAGACGGGCCCCATGCCCAGTCCGGACGCAGGCTCCGATGCTGTACCGACCGAGTGTGGCCTCGATCCGCTCGGTACCAACGAGTGCATCGGCGACGCCGAACCCAATTTCACCGATACGCCGAGCTGCATCTCCTTCCTCGAGACCGCCGACGTCCGCGGCGAGGACGTCGACGGGGACTACGTGCCGGACGGAGACGACGACTCGAGCAACGATGGACTCGACGACTGGGGTCGGCCGCTGCTCGACGACGAGACACGCTGCGGTTGCGAGAACGCAAAATGCCTCGAGACGAGCCTCGCGTGTCAGGACAACATCGGCTGCAGGGAGATCTCGATCTGCGCCCTCAGCACGGGCTGCCGCTCGATTCGCGAGTGCTTCTGGGGCGACGGCTGGCCGGGGGGCGTGGGCCCGTGTCGCGAGATCATCGACAAGTGGGGCGCACAATCCGTGAGCGCTGCCCTCGGCGAGGAGATCTCCCGGTGCATGATCGCCGAGGAGTGCCCGGACCGTAAGTGCCCCTGCGCGCCCGACGATGACGCCTGCCCGACGCGAGAAGAGCAGACGTGCCCGGTCCGCCTCTGATGAGAGGCGTCGGCAGCTTGGTCTGCCTCCCGACCCTGCTGCTGCTGACAACTGCGCAAGGGCTCGCGCAGGAGGCCACGGCGGCGGAAGTCTCGGCGCCCGAAGCGGTGACGGCTGCCGCTACCGCTGGGGCTGACGGTGACGTCTCGGCGGAATCGGGCGTAGCAGAGCAAGCCGAGCCTCCACTGCAGGGCGCGGAGGCGCCCGCGGCGCAGGCCGCTCCAGAGCAGGCCGCCACCGCGGGAGACGCACCGGCGACCGGACTCGTCTTCTCGGTTCGAATGCCCGTCGGTGAGACCTTCGTGCGTTCCTTCCTGGGACCGCAGCGAGCGATGAACCAGACCCAGGATGCAAGACTGGGTGGCCCGCGCGGCGTCTACGACGTGCCCTTCATCAACCCCACGTTCTACGTCTTCAACGGCGTGCGGACCCCCGACTTCACGGTCGGCATGGGCTTCGGTTTCTACAGCTACGACTGGGCCGTGACGACCCAGTGCACCGACCCGGACACGGGCGACAAGTTCGAGTGTCAGGGCATCCCGAAGAAGACCGCAGACGGACACATCTTCCAGTTCGCGCCGGCCATCATGATGCCGTTCTTCAAGTCCACCGATCTCACGACCGAGGTCTACGGGACCGCCGCCTTCATACTGACCTGGGGCCCGGACATCTCCCCGCAGTACGATCCGATCGACATCGGCGGCGGCGACTACGTGGAGCCGGACATCCAGGCGACCGTCTTCGGTCTCGGTGGCTCGTTGGGCGTCGGAGGGCAGCACTTCCTCCATCCGAACTTCGCGCTGGGCGCGGAGACGGGGATCTTTTACCAGCAGGTGTCGGTGGATCCCGAAGTGACCATCGATGGCAATTCCCTGGCAGCCCCCGAGCAAGAGGGCTGGTTTCTGGGTGGCTACGCAGCGCTGACCGTCAGCTTCGTCATCGGAGCCTGACACCGGAAGGAGTGATCGAATCATGACGAAATTCCCCTGGTTGAAGCCCGCCAAGAAGACTGACCCGGAGATCCCACCGATCACCCCGGTGCGCTTCGGCAACTGGTCCAACGGCGAGATCTTCATGCCCAAGACGGCGAAGGACGAGCTCATGGAGAAGACGGTGCTCGACCGCGCGGAGGAGACCTCCCGCCGGCTCGGCATCGATCGTCGAGAGTTTCTCGCCAGCTCCATGGGCATGGCGACCTGCCTCGCGGTGATCAATCAGATCAACGGCTGCAGCAGTGATGACAGCACCCAGGACGACGCCGGGAAGTCCCCGACCGGAGCGGGTATGTGCAACGAGCCGGGGGACGCGGCCTTCGTCGTGCCGACCGAGGCGACCTGCGAGGAGAGCGACTTTCTGGATAGCAGCGGGGAGTTCATCTTCGACATCCAGACCCACTCCTTCGACGACGGGGAATGGCGCGAGAAGAACCCGGGGATCGCGGACTACCTCACCAACGATCTCGGCTCCCTTCAGAGGCTCCCGATCATCGGTGCAGGTTGCTCCACGGCCGTCGAGCCGGAGGTGCTCGACTGCTACAAGCAGAACCACTACGCCGACCTCATGTTCACCGATAGCGACACGACCGTCGCGGTGATCACCTCGTGGCCTGCGAACACGTGTACAGAAGCGAAACCCGTGGGCTGCGGCCTACCCCTGTCGAACGACGGGATGCGCGAGCTTCGGGATTGGGTCAACAACCGCGCGCTGTCGCAGCGCGTGGTCAACCAGATCCAGGTCATGCCCAACGACAACTGGCCACTCCAGAAGGAGATCATGACCATGGCCTACGAGGACCCGGACTTCCGGGCGGTCAGCTGGAAGTGCTACCCGGCGTGGAAGTCGGACAGCTACCGGCCCAACGGCCTACCCTCCGGCTACTTCATGAACGACGAGATCGGTCAGGCCTTCATCCAGCACGGGCTCGATCTCTGCGTCCCCAACTTCGCGATCCACAAGGGGCTCAGCATCCCCGGCTTCGACGTCGAGCATAACCAGTCGATCGACATCGGCCCCGCGGCGAAGATGTTCCCCGACGCGAACTTCATCGTCTACCACTCTTCGATCAACGCGGGCTGCGGCGCCGACGTCATGGCCGGGCAGACCGCGCCCGACTGCTCGGAGGCCGTGCCGTACGACCCCGACGACCCGCAGCCCCGCGGACTCAACCAGCTGATCCGTTCGATGCAGGACAACGACATCGGGCCCAATGAGAACGTCTACGGCGAGCTCGGGACAGCCTGGCAGTCTGTGATGACCGACACCTCCGCGGCCCAGCACTTTATCGGCAAGCTGCTGCTGTACATCGGCGAGGACAACATCTGCTGGGGAACGGACTCGATCCTCGTGGGCTCGCCTCAGCTTCAGATCACCCAGATGCGCAGCTTCCAGATCACCCAGCAGTACCAGGAGATGTACGGGTATCCGGCGCTGACCCCCGAGCGCAAAGCGAAGCTGTTTGGGCTCAACGCCGCGCGCATCTTCCGCGTCGACCCGGATCTCGAGCGCTGCAACGCCGACGCCAGCATGTTCGCCGGCGTGAAGCGCACGATGGACGGCGAGCTCGGTCCACGGCGCTGGACGGTCAAGCCCCCGCTCGGCCCCCGCACCCGTCGTGAGTACATGCAGCTGGCACGGATGAAGATGGCGAAGGCCGTCCCGATCTAAGCGGTCACGTCGCTGTTGCCGACAGCGGCCTGACGTGGCCACCAATGCCGCAGGGTTGGCCACTGCAGCCGGTACGCTCGGGTGCGTACGCATGTACATCGTGTCAACGGCCAGCTTCGCGGCCACGCGCCAAGACGAGGAAGGTACCGATGCACGACGCCACCCAGCCGACCGACTCCATGGCGGTGAAGTCCGTTTCCATCGACGCCGCGCTCGCCGCGGCGGACAACCGCGGGGCGGAGTTCAGTCGCTACAGCCACCCGGAGCTGCTCGACATCTTCGGGGGCCTCGCCCCGCCGTCCGTCAGCGACTTCCAGGGGGAGTTCTTCGGCCGGACGCTGGCCTCGATCGACACCGTCGGCGCGGTCGTCACGTGGGCATCCACGCACCTCCCACTGCCCGGCCGATGGTTTGGCAAGGGCTTCACCGCGACGGGCGAGCATGGTGGTCACGGTTACAACCGCTTCAGCTTCCTCGGCCTGGAGTCCCACACGATGCGCTTCGACACGCGCCTCGACCGCTCCTCGATCGACGACAAGCCGATCCTGCTGATGGACTACGGGCCCAAGGCCAATCCCCTGGCCTACCTGCGCGCACGGGATGAGATTCGGCAGATAGACGACATGAACTACCTGCTGTGTGGCTACTTCACGTGGCCTCTCATCGGCCGCTCCCAGGTCTTCACCTACCACCTCTACGGTCCGGTCGGCCCCTTCGAGCACGCGGGACGGTTGCTCGGGTCGGGCACGTAGACGCGGCAGGCGTCTGGGCGCTCGCCAGCGAGTGTCGCCGGCCGCAGGAGTCGGGTTCAGTCGGCCTGAGCGACCCGCGCGTCAGGCTTTCCCGGCCCCGCGTTGCCCCGCATCGGCAATCTTCCGGCCAGCCCGATCTCATAGTGTTTGTATTCCTGCATTCGGAATACGTCCGTGCGCAACTGGCTCCAGATGAAACCCACCCTGCCCGCTCGCCAGGCTCCGAGCGCAACGAGGTGATACAGATAGATGAAGACGTATCGGAACGGCACCTTCCAGAACCAGACCTTCAACCACATCCGCCGCTCCAGCGCATTTCCCAGTAGCTTCGGTTGGGCAGACAACGCGTCGCCCCTGTAGCGTGAGATCGCCTCGTCGGAGCTGTAGCGGTTCTGTTTGGCCATCCAGTGCTCGAGGTCCGGACTGTCGTGATGCTCGAGCTCGCCGTCCGCGTCTATCGTCTCTCCGTCGACCAGCGCGTGCTCGTTGACGGCCACGTCGGAGAAGCGCCCGACACCGGTCTTCCATACGCGGAGCAGTGACTGATCGACGGGCAAGCGCGTGCCCATCATGAACAGTCGCCTTCGCAGCACGATTCCCTCGTAGCTTGGCTCCTGCGCTCGTACCAGTGAGAGGATGGAGTCCTTGAGCTCGGGCGTCAGTCGCTCGTCCGGATCGAGCTTCATCGTCCAGGGCGCCCGAATCGGTAGCTCGTTCAAGGCGAAGTTCCACTGGTCTCCGAACCCGCGGAAGCGCCGCTGAACCACATGGACCCCATGCTCGAGGGCGATGTCCACGGTGCGATCGGTGCTGTAGCTGTCCACCAGAAAGACTTCCTGCGCCCAGCCCTGAAGGTTTCCGAGGACCTCCTCGAGGTAGTGACCCTCATTGAGGGAGATCATGACAACAGCGACTGGTGCCGCACCTTGCGTCCATGCGGGAGGGACAGGGTCGTCCATCAATCCGTCCTCGTCCGCGCTGGAGCCATCGGTGGATCGGCAAGGCGTGTCATCGAAATTCGAGGCCGCCCGCTGTGGAGCCCATGCCCAAAGCTACCTCCGGCGTGGATGATTTTCAAATCCGACGGCTCCTTCGCACCCTGCTTGACGTCGGCGCATTCAACACAGTCCGAGGTCCGGTCCGGCGGCCGCGGAGCCGCACCCGTGCACAGGAGCCAGAGCCCGACGGCGATCTAGGGGCGCCTGCGGCGCACTCGCGTCGCAGCCATGCACACCACCAGGGCTGCCAGCCATCGCGTGTCGCCCGCGTATCGATGGCCCAGGGCGCGGCAGCCGCAGCCCCCATCGCGCGTCGGCCCGTCGACACTAGCATCGGGTGCTCGCTCGCGCCTGGTGCCGCTGCCGTCGCCATCACCGTCGCCGGCGGCGTCCTCATCACCGTCGCCGTCGCCCGCTGCATCGCCGTCGCCCGCTGCGTCCCCGTCGCCTGCCAGGCCGCCATCGACCACGCCGTCGCCATCGTAGCCACACCGGTCTCCGACACCGTCCACATTGAGGTCCTGCCAGACCGCCGGGTCCTGCTGCGCGCCGTCGGTGCCCGCGCGACAGCTCCTCGGACACACGCTTCCGAACGGGAGGCCCCCGGTCCATTCCACGCCGTCGTCACTGCTGAAGAAGTGCACGGCGTCCTGCGCCCGGCCACAACCCCACAGCGTTCCCTCCGCCTCGACCAGACAGTGAGCCGGCCCCGCCGCCAGCGCGAACACGCCCTGCTGCCCGGCACGCCACAGGCGACGTGTCGTGTCGGGTCGAGCCGTCTGGATGAAGTGGTCGGCGCCAAAGCCCTGGTACGCCAACGCGCGGTCCTCGCCAAACGTGTCGACCGTAGTGATCGATTCGAGCAGGTCGTCGGAGCGCGCGAGCTGCTGGTCGCCCGCGTAGTCGACGCCGAAGCGCAGGCCGCCATCGGCGCCCGAGAGCCCCAGAACGCGCACCTCGGCAAACCCGCTGAGGTCGGCTGACGGCTCGTCGAACGTCAGCCCGCCATCCGTGCTGCGATATGCCAGCGGGGCACCGGTCGAGGCATCGAGCCCGGTCGCGAGCAATGTCTGTGCGCCGGGCCATACCGCCAGCGCACGCAGCAGGATGCCGGGGCGCGACAGACCGGTGGGCGCCCAGCTAGCTCCGCCGTCGATGCTCTCGAAGAGGCCGTTGTCCATGCCACTGGTGTTGGTCACCGCGAACAGATGCGTCGGGTCGTCAGGGTCCGCGTGAATCGCAGCAACGATGTGGGACGACAGCTCCCCTCCGTCGACCGCGCTCCAGCTGCAGCCACCGTCGAGGGTCTGCCGGATGCCGGGAAACGCACCCGCGAGGATGCGCCCGTCGGGCGCGCGGTGGTACCACAGGGCGGTCGAGCCAAGCGTCTCCTCGCCGGTCCACAGCCAGCTACCGTCCTGCAGGGTGAGCAGACCGTAGTTGGTACCGCAGGCGACCAGGTCGCCCCCGTCGAACATCAGCTGGGTCGTCACCACCGGCTTGCCGTGGGCGCGCACACTCGGCACCGCGGCCAGGGCCATGAACGCGACGGCGAGGCCGCAAGTCGCCATCCGCCAGCGCTGCGCGCTAGCGGTCATCCAGCGCGCCGTCGGCGATCCATTGCTCGATCGGCGCAATCCTCGCTTCGCAGAGGACCGGTGCCAACCTCGGCATCTGAAGCGACATGCGCCCCGTCAACGACTTCTCCGACATCTCGACGCCCCGCGCCTTGTTGACCAGGTAGCTGAGGTCGGGCTGCCCTGGCTCGATCATGTCGCGCTCGGGGCGCTGCATCGACGGCGTGTTCACGAGCGCCATCAGGTCGTCCATCGTGAACAGACCCAGGCCCTCCGTCGGATTGGAGCCCACGTGACACGATCCGAACGCGCAGCTGGGCTTCAAGATGCGATCGTGGATGGCGCTCGCCGTCGGTGCGATCACCGCAATGCACGAGCTCTTGCACCGCACCTCACCGGGTCCGCACGGGTCCTCCTCGACGGTCGTACCGCCGTCCGACATGCCGCCCGCGTCCGGCATGGGGCCGGCGTCCGGCTCGTCGTCGGGGAGCTGTGGGAGCTCCTCGAGGCTCGAGACCCATTGTTCGATGCAAGCGACCTCGTCCTTCGACAGCGGGTCGGCCCCCAGGGGCATGCGCACACCGCAGCCAGGGTCTTCGAACTTCACCTTCTTCACGAGCAGCGAGTAGTCGGACTGACCTGGCAGCACGATCCGGTCGCTGCAGTCGATGCTGCGGTCGCGTGCGATCCGCTCGAGCGGATCGTCACTCTCGAGATCCAGACCGGCAGCGACGTCCTGTGCGCTGTGGCAGGTGGCGGTTGCGCACCGGGGGATCAGCAGGTCCGCCTGGATCGCGGCCGTCGTGGGATTACAGACGAAGGCACCACCGTCCACAGCACCACCGTCCGCGGCCTCTTCATCGCCGTCGCACGCCGCGAGCCCGGCCGCGGCCAACAACGGAAGCCACGGGAGCAGCGCCGTGAGCGCCGTCGATCGAAGAGGATGTAGATAGGCCATCGAGACTCCACATGCGCCGAGCGCCGGGACAAGTAGTATCCCGGCGCCCGTCGCACGGCGGGGCGAGCCCCGCCGGATTCGCACTACAGACAGGTGTCCGCAGCGTCACAGGCGGTGGCTTCGTTCAGGCACGGGCCGTCATCCATGCACTCCCACACGCAGTCGGTCACCTTGCCGACCGTGCACGGGGTCACACAGTCGTCGACGACGCAGCCCTGGAACTTGGCCGTGGCACATGCCGTGACCGCCGCGGTGATGCATGCGGGCACGTCCTGCTCCTGATCGGCAACGCACTGAGCCTGGTAGGCCCCCATCGCGGTGTCGCCGGAGCACTCGGTCTGGTACGCGCCGAAGTTGCCCTGACACGCGAGGTAGGCCGCGCCGTTGGTGTCGCCGAAGCAACCCGCCACGCAGTGATCCTGGAAGAGCTGCGTGAAGGTGCTGCCCGAGCAGCTGTCCGTACAGTCCCCCGTGGCAGCTCCGGTGCAGCTGAGGTACCGCAGTGCCTCCTGGGGGTAGCAGCTGTCGGTGACGCATGCCTGTGTGTCGGAGCTGAAGATGAACTGCTCATCCGGTTCGGCGGTAAGCCAGCATTCGACGGTGTCGCGGCAGCCGGCCGAACCACCGACCGCCAGCCACTCGTCCCGCGAGGAAGCGAGGCTGTAGAGCGCGTTCAGGTTCTCCTCGGTCGCGTCCGCCTCATCGACGAACGTGAAGCCACCATTGAGCATGCACATCTCGTCGGTGCTCTCGAGACCCTGGTGGATCATCCGATCCTCGGCACTCTCGTAGTTGCAGGTGAACTCGATCGACGAGCCGGCCTTGACCAGCAGCGGGCTGTCAGCTTCCCACACACGCGGGCTGGGGGTGTCCCAGGCCGATGTCTCGTAGACGTTCTCCACGAAGTCGCCGTTCTCGTCGTACAGCTTCGCCACGTAGGAGCCGCCACGCGCATGCATGTGCGAGACGATCGTGCGCAGGTGAATGTCCGCAGGAATGTTCTTGACCACGCTGACGCTCGAGCTGCTCAGGGGCGGCACCGTGATGAAGGGGTTGTAGTTGAACAGCGTGCCCGCGGTGACCGTGTGGTCGGCGGGATCGATCGTGAGGAGGTTCACCTTCATGCAGGTGTGGATGCCCTCCGCCGACGGGTTGAGAAAGTGGGCGCTCAGCAGCATGTAGGTGCCGCCCTCGACCTCGATGCCCGCGTTCGGGAGCGGATCGTTGTAGTCGATGTCCGGGTCCTCGGACGCAGCGATCATGTAGTTGTCAGTGCCGAGCGTCGACGGGCCGTTGTTGTGGGCGCTGCAGTCGAAGACCTCGCCCTCGACGGCGGTGAACGGTGTCCCGTCAGCCCTCTCCGAGGGGATCTCGGTCAGGTCGGTCTTGTACAGCACGAAGTGGTGGCCGCCCGCAGTGAACCGGATCTTGTTGTTGTTGACGACCATCCCGCCGGACGGTGCCTTCACGAGCATGCACTTCTCGCCCTCGTCAAACTCGGAGAAGAACGCGCTGATCGTCAGCTGAAGGCCGTCATCCTCCGCCGGCGGCTCGAGATCGATGTTGTCGCAAGCTTCCTGCTCGGAGCTCGGCGCGATCAGCGACTCGAGGTCGGCGACCTGGTCATCTGTGAGACCGGGATCACCCACGGCGCCCTCGGCACCGTCACTGCCCTCGGTACCCTCGCCGTCCTCGCCCGTGGGCCCTGCGGCACCCGACGGACCCTCCGTACCCTCGGTCCCATCGGCACCCGCACCGCCGTCCTCACCCGTGCACCCGATCAGCATCAACAGACACGCGATCGCAATAAGCTGCTTCGTCATGATTTGTCCTCCCTAGCGCCAAGCAAAATATTCGCCCGCGCTGCGCGGCGTGCGTATGGCATGGGCGGACTAGCCGGTCCACAAGATCTCCTGCAATTTGCACTGCCTATCCCGGACAGCGCTGTCGCAATTTAGCATCCAATGCGATTTTGTGCTCACTACTGGGTGGATATGGACAACGGCACGGGCGCCGGGGCGGCGGCGTCCGGTGTGTCCGAAGGCCGTAGCCAACACAAGTCATCTTTCATTATGCTGGCTAAACTACACCGCACCTGAATCACGCTGATTGATTCGGGCCTACCCAGGTGGATACGTTCGCGCTGCGTGGGTCGGCTGCGCGTGACGACGACAGCGGCTCAGGCCGTCACGGACAGAGCCGTTCGGCGCAGCCACGCTCGTCGGAGCCGTCGCCGCAGTCGTTGTCCGTGTCGCACTGGAAGTTGGCTGAAACCGAGCGACCGTTGTCGCACCGAAACGTTGCCTGCGCAGGACAGGCCTGCTCGTCCGACAGGTCCCCGCAGTCGTTGTCCCCATCGCAGATCCAGGCAGCGGGCACCACGTTTCCGTTGTTGCAGTTGAACTCGCCGGCGGAGCCACCACCGCCGACCATGCCACAGGTGTTCAGACAGCTTTCGAGGAGCAGGGAGTCGCCGGTGCACAGCAGGCCATCGAGCTCCATGCAATCCGCGCTCGCGAGGCAATCCGCTTGGCAGCTCTCTGCGGGGCCCTGCGGCTCCTCACAAGAGAAGATGCCCGGGCCCAGCAGGCCACACGCACGCAGCTGCGACGCGAGGTCGACGCACGTGCCGCTTCCGCCCCCTCCGCCATCACCGATTCCGCCGGTCCCACCGAATCCGCCGGTTCCACCCATGCCGAACGGGTCCACGTCGCTGCACGCATCCATGTTGAACTGGCAACGGCAGTTGCACGCCAGGCCATCGCCCGACATGCCGAGCGTGGAGCATGTCTCGTTGCCCAGGTTCATCATGGTGCCGGTGGCGGCGTTGCCGGGATCGCAGACCTCGCCGGAGCCGGGATCGATGACGCCGTCGCCACAGCGACCCTGGGGCGGGCAGCCATCGCCTATCGAGCCAACCGCCCTGCTGTCACCGCTGCCGCCCGAGCCAGCACCCGGGCCGTCGTCGACTCGCTCGTCATCGGCCGAGCCCGCGCCCTGAGCGACGCCACCCAGGCAACCGCACGTGAGCATGACGGCTCCGCCGCATGCGGCCAGGAGCGAAAGGCGTGTCGTGGTCATCTCCATCGAGTCCCCGGACACGACCCTAGCACGCGACCGCCAGGGGGTTCGCTCCCGCGACGGAGCCGCGCCCGGGCGGGGGCACTGGGGCGACGCTGAGGCGGCCTCCCGGCAAACGACACGATTTCATATGGAACTGGAACGAAGGGCGATTCCCTCACCTGTGCTGGGGTCCTAGCTTTCCAGTGCGTCAGCCCGAGACACCCCATCCTGCGCAGGAGTCCTTCATGCACGACACGAGCAAACTCTGGATGTCGACCGTTGTCCTTTGCGTGAGCCTGGCGGCCTGTGGCGAGACCGGATCCGACGAGCCGGACGGGGGGGATCCGAACGACGGTTCGGGCGGCGCATCGGCCGATGCCCTGGACGCGTGCCCGGGAGAAGGCCTCTCGGCCGGGGATCACCACGGCAGCCTCGAGCACGATGGAGTGACCTTCGACTACGTGCTGCACGTGCCGCCCAACTACGACCACGCGACGCATACGCCTCTGGTGCTGAACCTCCACGCGCTGATGGGCAGCGCCGATGCACAGATCGAAGGCACGAATCTCAACACGCCCGCCGACGCAGCCGGCTACATCGTCGTGTACCCGGAGAGCCCAACCGCCTCGTGGGACGGCGGCGCCTGCTGCCTGAACGGCGGGTCGCGCGACGACGTGGGTCTCGTACGCGCGCTGGTCGCGGACATCCAGACGCGGCTGTGCGTGGATGACAAGCGCATCTACGCCACGGGCATGTCCAACGGTGGATTCCTGTCCCACCGACTCGCCTGCGAGGCGTCCGACTTGATCGCGGCCGTGGCGCCGGTGGCGGCCGTCAACGGCATGGAGACCTGCACGCCGTCGCGGCCCATCCCCGTGCTTCGCTTCCACGGCACCGCCGACTCGCTGGTCCCCTACGAGGGGATAGCCGGGTTTGTGCGCAACTACATCTCGGTGGAGCAGTCGTTCACCGACTGGGCCGCGCGCAACGGCTGTACCGACGGGATGCCCACCGAGAGCTTCCAAAACGGAGATGCCCACTGCCGCAGCTACACGGAGTGCGACGACGACGCTGAGGTGACGCTGTGCCTGGTGGACGGCATGGACCACTGCTGGCCGGGTGGCGCGTGCCTGTCTGGAAGTGCGGCGGACGACATCGTGGCCAGCGAGCGGATCATCGACTTCTTCGGCCAGCACGCGATGCCGTAACCGCCTCGAAGAGCTCCCACCACGTCGCCCACAGTGTGATGGGCCCCGGCAGATCGTGCGCGATGGCCTTGCGTAGCGTGGGCGGGTCGTGGAATGGCACGGCCGGGATCGAAGGCCGCTCGGTGCATGGATCGTGTAGAGTGGCCGTAAGTCCGTGGCGTCGTGTAGATCCAGTGACGGCCGTCTCTCGCCCGCAGCGACAACCAGAATCGGCGCCTTGGCCTGCGTCGTAGTGACCTTACTGTTGCTGCCGTCAGCCGCACCCGCAGAGCCCGCACCCTCCACACCACAGCCCGTCGAGCCGGCAGCCGCCGAGCCGGCGCCGGTGTCTGGCGAACCCAAAGCGCGCACGTACAGGCTCGTCGAGCCCGTGCTGGTCTCGACGGATCTGAACAACGCGCACCTCTGGTCACGCGAGCTGCTCCCGCCCACGCCCGGCGACGGCTGGTTCTTCCTCCTGCACTCGGGCGTTCTGCACTTCGATCCGGTCGAGCTACGGGATGCGGCACGCGACAACGGCTACGACGTGGATAGCGCGTGGACGCCCTACTACGGCGCGAGCATCGGAGGCGTGGGCGAGGACCTGCGCGTCGCACTGACCTTTGGTGGCGCGGTCGTGCTCATGGATCGCGGAGAGATCGACGGCCGCTACTACTCCTTCGACATGGGCCTGCAGATCGGATGGAACGCCTACCGAAGCATCGATCATTCCATCTACCCGCTCGTGGCGGCGGGCTTCGGCATCGTGGGCATCTCGGCGCAGACCGACGACTCGAGTCAGACCCCGATCCTGCAGGGAAGCCGGGTGGAGCTCGGCAACGGGTTCGACATGGTCGGCACGCACCTCGCACTCGAGCTCGGTGTGGGCGCGCAGACCGTGCTGCCGCTGTCGGACGATGGGCAGGGTGGTCTCGCGCTCGAAGTGCAGGCGGTGTACCTGCTGCAGCCGGTGGCGTCCGACTGGCGAGAGAACGACGGTGACTCGCCGCCGAGTGTGCAGGGCCCATCGCCGACCTTCCATGGACCGCTGCTGCGCGTCGGGGTCGGCTGGGCGCGCACGGCCCATGTGCAGCAGTCGCGCGAGGTCGAGGTGGCATCGTGCACGTTGGCCAACGTCGAGGACACCTGTGAGCTGCGATGCGACGAGGGGTTCCTCGACTGCGATGGCGACCCGCGCAATGGCTGCGAGACGAGCGTGGGCGGTGTGCAGCACTGCGGCAGCTGCGACAACAGCTGCGACGCACCGCACGCACAGACGGCGTGCGAGGCGCATCGCTGCGTGCTGTCACGCTGCGAGGCAGGGTTTTCCGACTGCGACGGTGTGGGCGTAAACGGCTGTGAGCGCGACACCCGCCGGGACGCGCTCAACTGTGGCGGCTGCGGAGAGGTCTGTCCGGCCGATGACGTCTGTCAGGACGGCCGCTGCATGCCGCCAGCCTCGGCGCCGCCCGTGGAACCGCAGCCATCGGAACCGTCAGGACCAACGGGGCCGCAGTCCGAGCCCGGGACGCCGACGTGACCAGACGCCACCGCATCCGCGGGTCCATCGCCGTGGCGTCCGCCGTCCTGTGCATGGCAACCCGGCCAGCACACGCCAACGTGCACCGCGAACCGTCACCGGCAGTATCCACTCGACCCGACCTGGACATCGTGGGTCACCGCGTGCGCGGACCGGACGGGCGTGAGCTCCCCGCCGTGCGGATCGAGGTCGGCGAGCGCATCCACCTCGCCCTGCGATGGCAAGACGGGCGGGTGATCTCCCTGGCTGTCCTTCCGGAGGTGCGCTCCGAGGAGGCGGACATCACGCTGCTCTACGGCCAGCGCCGCTCGATGCTGGTGATGATCAACCACGGCGAGGTGCCGCTGCGCGCTTCGGTCGCGAGCACGGCAGCGAGCGGCGACGAGGCTATCGAGCGAGGCCCGGTGGTCACACGCGCAGGGGGCGCGGCGGCGAGGGCGCTGTCCTCGGCCCCGCCCGCACTGCTTGTGTACGGATTCGAGCAGCTGGCCCCCATCGCCCCCACGATTGCAGGCGAAGGTGGCTACCTCGGGGTGACCGTCACCGGCGGGATCATGCACAACGACCTCGGAGAGCTGAATCGCGAGCTACGGGCAAACGGCTACACCGAGGTCGGCGACCTGCAGCCAATCTACGGCTTCGCGTTCGACGGCGCGATTGGCAGATGGCGCGGTGGACTCAGCATAGAGCCATTCGGCAGCCGTACCTTCCAGCACGCGACCGACGGCAGCGGCCACGCGCTGGGGCAGGTCGCGATCCAGATCGACGCCGGCTACATCCTCGTTCGGGCAGCGGGTCTGCGACTGTTCCCATCGGTCGGCCTCACCGCGGGCGACCTCCACCTCGACGTGGACTACGACGCGCCCGCGATCCTCCCCGAGCAGCTGGGTGGACTCGAGGGGCGCGGCGAGACGATCCGAAGCAACCGCTACACCTCCGTCTTCTCGCTCGGCGCCGACTACCTCCTGTCCATTGGTGGGGCGGCCACCGGGATCCTGCTCACCCTACGCGGTGGCTACATCCAGCAGCTCGGGCAGCACGATTGGGTTCGGCAGGACGCCGACGCGCTCGACCTGCGCGGCGGTCCAGCCGTGGACGTGAGCGGCCCGTTCGTGCGCCTCGGCGTGGGCATCTACGTCGGCAAGTAGCGCCCGCGCGCCACCGGCACGCTGTTGGACCCGGCCGCTCTACCTGAAGCCGGCCCGGCGACCGCGCTACTGCAGCAGTGAGCACCAGGTGCCAACCCGGTTTGCGCAGCCGTCCGAGTTGCCCTTGTGAATGGCATTGATCAGAGCCTCGTCGGTCTCGGCCGTCCAGTACCAGGTGGCGTCGGAGGGATCCTTGAAGCAGATACCGGTGAGCGTCTGCTGGGGGTCGCACTGTGCGTCGACCGTGGCGGTTCCGCCGGGACAGCCGGCATTGATGTCACCGGGGTTGGCGTAGAACTCCTGGCAGCTGGTCGTCTCGAGCGGGAGCGATTGCACGCAGCTGCCGTAGGGATCCCCAGGCAGGCCGCACTGGGCTCGAATCGCGGCCGTGTCGATCGCGGCGCCGTCGCCATCACCGTCGCCGTCACCATCGCCGTCGCCATCGCCGTCGCCGTCGCCGTCGCCGTCACCATCGCCGTCGCCGTCACCATCACCGTCGCCGTCGCCATCACCATCGCCGTCGCCATCGCCATCGCCGTCGCCATCACCATCACCGTCGCCGGACATGTCACCGCCGCCGTCACCGCCACCACCGCCGCCGCCCACGCACGCGGTCACCAGACCCGCAAACGTCAGAATTGAGAGTAGAAGTGTGAACATTCTCGGTGCAGGCATCGTGACCCCGTGGTGTGGCGCTCGACCCGTTGAGCGTACCCAAGAGGATACCGCGAACCGGACGCGTCGAAAACCGCTGCCCAGGGGTGCGGCAGACCGCAGGGTGCGGTCCCTTGTGCCACGTATTGGCACCTGAGAGGCTCGGCGCATGCCTTGCTCCGCCCTGGACAATCGAGTGCGCGCGACGACGCTCGCGGTCGCGATCATCGGAAGCTGCAGCGCTGCCTGCCTGGGCGGCGACAGCGAGGACAGCAGCAGCAACGACAACGGCAACATGGGGTTTGACGACGTAGGCGGCCTTTGCCTCCGTTCCGGCGAGACCCTCGAGCTCAATGCGGAGCGCATCGACAAGGTCGACCTGCTCTTCGTCGTGGACGACTCCGAGTCGATGCAGCAGGAGCAGGCCGCGCTGCGCGACCAGTTTGAAAGGCTCGTCACCACACTTGCGAGCGGCGAGCACCTCGCGCCCGACGGCTCCGTGCGGGGTCATTTCGCACCGGTCTCCAACCTGCACCTCGGCGTCGTGTCCAGCGACATGGGTCTCGTCGGCGTGGAGGGTGTACCCAGCTGCGTCAACGGCCTCGGCGGCAATGGCCGCCTCAAGACGGCCGGTAGCCCGGACGTCGGCGGCTGCAACGCGATGTACCCGAACTACCTCAGCTTCACCGAGGGCGGCGATCCGCAGCAGGTCGCCAACGACTTCGGGTGCGTCGCGACGCTCGGCACGGGCGGCTGTGGCTACGAGCAACAGCTCGAGGCCGGACTCAAGGCGCTGTGGCCCGCCATGGACATCGACCCGAGCACCGGCATGCAGTGGATCGACCCCAGCACGGGCGCCCCGGGCAACCGCGTGACCTTCCTGCCCGATGCCTCGGGCAACGGTCGCTTCGGCCACGGCGACGGCGCCAACATGGGCTTCCTGCGCAACGACATTCGCGGGGGTCTGTCGCTCATCGGCGTGGTCGTCGTGACCGACGAGGAGGACTGCTCCTCGTCCAACACGGTGCACTTCACGCCGCCGCAGTACCTGCCCGACGGCAACATGCTCAAGGACCAGCCCTTGGGGCTGCGCTGCTTCTACAACAAGAGCAACCTCTACAGCGTGGATCGCTACATCAACGGCCTGCGCGCGCTGCGGCAGGGACGGGAGAACCTGATCGTCTTCGCGGCGATCGCCGGCGTCCCGACCGACCTGGTCCAGCTGCGCGACAGCGACGGCCGGGCGACGTTCGACTTCGAAGACGACGGCGAGCGCAACGAGTGGTTCAGCCGCATGCTCGGCGACCAGCGCATGATCGAGCGTGTGGACGAAACGGAACCCGAAGTCGAGCTGCGCAACCTGGTGCCCTCCTGCCGATCGTCGACGGGCGACGCGTTTGCCCCGCGCCGCATCGTCGAGGTGGCGCAGGGCTTCGGACAAAACGGCATCGTGCAGTCGATCTGCCAGGAGGATTTCACGGAGCCGATGGACGCGATCATCGAGTTGCTGAGCAGGCAGCTGCAGCCGCCGTGCCTACCGAGGGAGCTGACACCCGGGGACGCGGGCCTGGTCGAGGACTGCCAGCTGCTGTGGGAGCTTCCGACTCCACAGTTCGCGGGACAGGGCGTCCCGGTCAGCTGCGCCGAGCGGGACTTCCTGCGCGCGCCCGACGACGGGCAAGACGTGATCGGCGCTCGGGGTGGCAACCTGTGCGTCGTGGCGCAGCTGCCGGTCACGCCAGCGGACCGGCAGGCAGCCAGCGGCTCGGGCGCGTCGTCAATGGACAAGGACGCCGCCGTCGCCAGCACACGCGCTGGCGGTGAAGGCTGGTACTACGACGACTTCTCGGCGGAGGTCGACTCCGAGTGCTCCGCCGAGGCACCGCGCCGGATCGAGTTCACCGATGCCGCCAAGCCTCCATTTGGGGTGACCGCGCTGCTGTCCTGCAGGCGGGTCGAGTGCGCGGGGGATGCGCAGAGCCCGTCCGCCGGTGCGCCGGATGTGGGTGGCCCGTGCCTCCCGGAGCTCGCACCGCAGGCCGGGTACTCGAAGGATCGCACGTACGTCGAGAGCGGTACCGCGCAATGCAGCTCGGGCGCATGCCTGGTCTACAAGCTGCGCGGCAACCCGGACCCGACCACGTGCGTACCGGAGCAAGCTGACCCGTGCGTGGACCCCGAGACCGCGAACCTGTGCAGGCAGCAGCGGTGCGCATACCAGGCTGATGCACAGGACCACGTCTACTGCTCGTGCCGATGCGACGGCGCCAGTGCCTGCAGCTGCCCCGAGAGCTTCAGCTGCGTGGAGATGGGCTTCGGCTCCGAGCAAGCATCCTACTGTGTGCGCTCGAGCACCGTCTCGAACTGAAGCCGCGGCGCGTGGCGCCGCGCAGACGGCGCAACCGTCGGCCGCGGACACCTCGATCTGTCACCCGAATGGGTGACAGCACGGTGTGATCGCGTCAGCTAACCTGTGGTCTGGAGGTTAGCGATGGCGACACACGAGACACTCGATACGACCACCAACGACGGGTGGGTCATCCGGCACACCAACGGCGTGGAGGTCGAGACGGCCCTGCTCCCGAGCCGCCTCGCGTGTGGTGTGTGCGGCGAGGCGAACAGCCTCCTGGGCCTAACCGGTCGCATCGTCTGCGCGCACTGCAGCGCCCACGTCGTAACCGTCATCGATCGGCGACTCGGTGAGGGCTGAGACGACGACACGCCTTGTCACCCCATGGGGTGACGTGCTCGCGCCGACGGAGTGCGTACGCTGATGAGGGAGGGGCACTGCTTGGACGTGCGCGACGACCAGGGACAACCGCACGGGCCGGGTGGAGCGCCAGAGCCCCGTCCCGACGGTATCGTGATCCGCTCGGACGGCACACTGGTTCCCCGCGGCCGCAGGGCCGCCCGCACGCTTGCACGCCACGTCGGCGAGGGGCGCATGCGAGAGATGAGTGAGAGCGTGTTGCTCGTGGAGCTCACCGAGGGGGCGAGCAACGCGCGGGAGCGAGTCGTCAGCTTCGGCGAGATCATGTCCGCCGGCACGGTCCTCGACGTCGTGCAGGGCCTTGCGGCGAACGACTTCCGCGGCGCGCTCACGGTCGTGTCCGCGGGCGCTCGGCGGCGGCTGCGCATCGACCGCGGCATACTGACCTCGGCCGACAGCGAGGTCGACTCGGAGCGCCTGGGCGAGGTGATGGTGGCGATGGGCGTCATCACGCGCGACCAGCTCGTGCGCTGTCTGCGTCGGCTCGGCGAGAACCGGCGCTTCGGCGAGACGGTCGTGCTCGAGGGCTTCGCCGCACCGGACGAGCTGTTCGCCATGCTGCAGGCCCAGGCTCGCGGTATCTTCGAGACCGCGCTGCTGGCGAGCGAAGGGCACTACGTGTGCACGATCCCACAGGAGGACGCGGAGCCACCTGCGATGGCGGTGCACATCCCGCTGCAGGGCCTCGTCATGCAGAGCGTGCAGCGGCTGGACGAGATGGCGCTGTTTCGCGAGCGCATCCCCAGCGGTGCCGCCCGCCCCGTGATGACCGGCACGCCCGCACGCATGACCCTCGACCGCGGGGTGCGCCACGTCGCCGATCTCGCCACCGGCGAGCACTCGATTCTCGACATCGCGCGGGAGCTTCGGCTGGACGAGTTCACCGTGACGAAGGCCACCATGCAGCTGATTCAGCTGGGCTGCGTGGAGATCGTGGACGCCGACGGCGACTACACCGACGGCATTCGAGTCATCGTCGGGCGACTGAACGAAATCCTCGGGCGAATCAGCTCAGTGCTGGATGCGCACGGCGCGGGCGGCGAGCGGACGTGGACGTTCGACGCGTGGATCAAGGACGCGGAGCTCGACAAGTACTTCGGCACGACGCCGAAGATCCACGGTGGCATCTCGGAGGTCCAGACGCTCGCCGCGCTCGACAGTCTCGGCGTCGATGCCCCCTACCCCGTGCTTCAGAACGTGGCCACCGACCTGGTCTCGTTCGCGATGTTCTCCGTGGGCCCCAACCTGCCGCGAGATGTCGAGCGGCAGCTGAGCCTGTGGGTCAACGAGCAGGTGCTGGATTTCGGGCACTCGGCCCGCGCCTCCGCACCACCGAGGAGTCGGCCCACCCATGGGTCGTGATCGATCTCACTGCGTAGAACGGGTCGGCATCTGTCACCCCAAGGGGTGACAAACCGTGACCCCCTCAATTGATAGGCTGAGCACATGAGCACCCCACAGATAGAAGCCACGAACGCCCACGCGGACGAGCCTGTGGGACTGTCGTTGACCCCGCAGCTAGCGGCCAAGGTACGCGCCTTCGCGGACAGCCACGGGCTGACGAATCGCGAGGGCGAGGTACTGCAGGTCCTCGTCGAGGGCACGGTGAGCGCGGTGCAGATAGCCCAGCGCCTCGGCCTGAGTCGCAACACGGTCCACAATCACATCGGCAACATCTTCCGACGCACCCGCACCAACAGCAAGGCGTCGGTCCTCGCGCGCGTGATCCATCACCTCGCACGCGCCGAACACGACGCGCCGGGTGTCTCCCCTGCCAAGCCGGCGGCGACGGCGTAGGCGCGCCGTGGAGGACTAGCCGCGCGGATCGCGCAGCAGGAGCATCCGCGGGATGTCGGCGAGCTTGGCCGCGTCGCACTTGCGCAGCAGCCTGCGGATGCGCGTCTTGCATGTGTTCTCGGAGACGCCGAGCACTTCTGTGAAGCGCTTGCGCGGCACGCCGGAGATCGCAAGCCGCACGAGGTCCTCCTCCGACTCGGTCAATGCGTTGGCCGCTGCGAAGTCGCGCAGCCGCTCCGCGAGCAGCCTGCGCGTGTCCTCCGAGAGCTCGGACGACAGGGCCTGACGCGCCGTGGCCTGCTCCTGGCCGTAGATGTCCCTCACGCGCTTCTCGAACGTCGCCCGCGTGAACGGCTTGGGGACGAACAGATCGACACCCATGCGCGCCAGCTCAAACGCCTCGCGGGCAGATGCCAGGCCGCTCATCGCAACGATCAGCGGGGCGGGCTCCAGCAGGCCGCACGCCTCCACCACAGCGCGCCCGTTGCCATCGGGAAGCCGCACGTCGACCACGACGAGGTTGGGCGGCGGGTCGAGCTTCGGCAGCGCGTCCGCGATCGTCGCGGCCTCGCGCACGCGCGCGCCCCACTCGCGGAACAGCTCCGAGAGCCGCGTGCGGATCCTCGCCTCGTCCTCTACGATCAAGACACGCTTGGACTGGAGACCGGGAATCGACGCGTGGTCTCGTGCGGTATTCGGCATTCGACCAGTTCCTCGACTGTCATGGTAGTCGAAAACGCAGTCGTGCGCACGGACCGGACGCTGCTACCGCGCCAAGCTCGCCCGTACATGTGTAGGAAACATCAGCACGAAGCGTGCGCCGCCCTCGCCGGGGCTTTCGGCATGAACGGTCCCGCCCGCGGTCGTGACGAGCTGACGGACCAATGCGAGGCCGAGGCCGGTGCGCTCACCTTCCTCGCCCACGTAGGGATCGAAGATGCGGTCGAGACGGTCCGGCACGATGCCGCGTCCCGTGTCGGACACGGTGATGCGCGCAGCCCCCTCGTCTTCCGTGACGGTAAGCGTGATCACGTTGCGGGCACCGGACGATGCGCGGGCCGCGTTGCCGATGAGCTCGGTCAAGATGTGCCCCAGCTCGGCGGGGTCGATTGGCACCACGGGCGCGGCCTCGAGCACGGCGCGCAGCTCGACACTGGGCTCGACCGCCCGCTCGATGATCTGCACCACCGCGCGCACCACGCGGGCGGCATCGGCGACGGCAGGCTCCGGTGGACGGTCGAGACGCTCACGCCGCGCCAGCTGCTGACCCATCTGACGCAGCGTCCGCAGCGGCCCGACCACCTCGCCGTGCGCATCGCGGGCGCTCTCGATCAGCTCGCGCGCCCGGTCCGGCTGCGGCCAGCTCTGAAGGCCTGCGCCGAGCAGATCGCCCACCTGCTCGGAGTTGATCCGCAGCGCATCGACCGGCACGCGCAGCTGACGGGCGAACTCCTCGCGGAGGGCGGCCACCGCGCGCGGCTCCCCCTGCCGCAGCAGGCGCACCTGCATGTCGCGCACCGTCTGCTGCAGCTGCGCCAGCTCCACGCTGGCCGACAGCACCTGCACCAGCTCCGCGTCCTGCCACGGCTTGGTCAGGAACCTGGCGACCTGCCCGCGGTTGATCGCCTGTACCGCCACCTGCAGGTCCGAATAGGCGGTGATGATGATGCGGACCACATCCGGGCGCATCTGCTTGGCCGCCTCGCACAGCTCGATGCCGCTCATCCCCGGCATTCGCTGGTCCGACAGCAGCACCGCAACGTCGTCACGCTCCAGCACCGACAGCGCCTCGGCGCCAGACTGGGCCGTCAGCACCTCGAAGCGATCCTCGACCGCATACCGAAACGTGATCAGATTCTCGGGCTCGTCATCGACGTACAGAATCGGATACCGAGAGGGCGGCATGTGCTTCTCCACCTAGCGGCCACGGGGTGGCCGGACGAGCCGGTTCCGAGTTCCCCACTCCCTCGGAACCTGAGCATCCGTTAAGGGTATAACTCGCTATCGTCATGGATTCTAGCGACAAGGCCACCTCGACAGGGGGGTTCGGACAGCGCGAGTACCTGGGTCTCAAGCAGCAGCTGGACTTCCAGCCGCTCACGTCGGTGCTGGTTGGATGGATCGCCCTCGACGCGGGCCTGCTCGCAGGCGCGATATGGCTGCTGCGACGCGATGACACACTTGCCTACCTCGCTGCCCAGCCGCTGCTGGCAATCGTGTTCTTCAACGCATTTTCGCTACTGCACGAGTGCGGGCACGGAAGTGCGTCCCGCCACGGCTGGCTCAACTTCATCGTCGGGCACGTCACGAGCGTGCTGTGCTTCATCCCCTACTACCCGTGGAAGTACATCCACCAGAAGCACCACGCGTGGACCGGGTGCATCGACCGCGACCCGGTGCTGCGTTCGCTGCGCCGATTCCGCAACCACGGCATACCGGCCTCCATGCGGCTCGCGTGGCGCACCTGGGTACCGCTGGGAGCACTGCTCCAGCACATCGTCTACTGGAGCTACCCGCTCGAGATGCAACGCAGTGGCGAGATGACATCGGCGAAGGCACTGCGCTGTGCGATCTCGACGGCCTGGCCGCTGGCGGTCTACGCGATGGCCGCAGCGATGGCACCACAGCTGTTGCTGTCGATCGCGCCAGGGTTGCTCTTGTTCCTGGTTGCCGAAGAGCTGGTCAACATCCCCCATCATGCCGATGTATCGGTCTTCGACGAGCGGCTGCCCTTGTGGGAGCAGCATCGCGCGACGAGGTCGTGTGACTACCCGCGCGGTCTCTCCGAATTGCTCGTGTTGAACTTCAACCTACACATCGAGCACCACCTGTTCCCGGCGCTGCCGTGGTATCGACTGCGACGTGCGCGCGCGCTCGTGCGCGGGGCCCTCGGGGCCGAGTACACGCAGGCCGTGGGCATCTCGTGGAACGTGGAAAAGCGTTCGCGCCCGATCGCGGACCTCGTCAGACCGGACGGGAACTAGCCGGCTCACGCCGCCGTCGTTCCTACTCCGGAGCAGGTAGCGCGCCCTTGCGCCTGCGCCCCCGGCGCTCCGCCCGCGCATCGAGCTCGCCATAGCGCCGGCTCGCATACTGTACGAGCTGGTGGACGCGTGCACGGTTGAGGATGAACATTTCAACCAGGGCGAGACGCTTGAAGCCGCGGCCCTCGAGCACCCTCTCATCGAGCCCCGTCGGAAGGTTCAGAAAGCGCTCGCCCGTCGGCGTCTGCGCTGGGCGAGCGACCACCGAGTCGAGGGCAGCCCCGAGATCATCCGGATCCGAGGCGTGCACCGGAATGACCCAGGTAGCGTTGAGCATCCATGTGAGGTTGATGCCCGGTGTGGAGCGCTCCTCGATCAACGCGTGCGAGACCTTGCCCGCGCGCTCTACCACGCGACAGGAGCGCTCCCTGACCAGGCCCGCTTCCGCGAAGCGGGCACGCGTATCCGACAGGTCGAGGTGCGCGGCGGTCATCGAGAGCGCCGACACCGCGTCGGTCCCGAAGCACCTGTGGCAGGCGTGCTCGACCATCGTCCGCTCGCTGGCGCTGATCGCACGTGACGGGTCGACCGCCTGCGCCAAGTCCTCACCGTCGTGAACCCACAGCTCGACCTGCTGGTGCGCTGCGGGCTCGTCTGTCCCCACGTCGCCGAAGAACCGCCTCATGTAGGACGTCATCACGTGGTTGTCGCTCTTGACGAAGAAGACGAGATAGCGGCCGTCCGGCCGCGGTAGGAGGTGATCGAGGTAGGCCGTCTGGAGCTTGCCGGTCGCACCGTTGAGCGAAGGATTGACGTCGACGAAGTGTTGGGCAACCCATCCCCACTCCCACGCCCGCATCGCCGTGACCGCCGCATCCACCGGCCCCTCTGCCGGGTGGACGAAGGTCCGAACGAGGTCGCGCGTCTCGGTGTGCATACGCCGCCACACGTCGGTCGCGTCGGCGATTATGGGCTCCAGGTTGCGGTGCATGTGCGGTGCGAACAGTCCCGCCTTGACGTAGGCGTCATGCAACGCGGAGAAATCGTCGCCGTCGTGGGTGCGCACACTCGGGTGATGGCAGGCCGCGATGAGCGCGATCATGCCATTGTCGTCAGCCACCCTCGAGTCCGATGCCAGCGCTGACACGGTGTCAGGCAGGGCAGCGTCGGACGCGTCGCCCACCTCCAGATCGCCGAGGAAGATCACCTCGTCGCGCCACGTCAGCTGAGCGCGCTCGAGCGGCAGGCCGGACCAAAGCATGGCGTCGTCGAATTCCGCAGCGAATCGAATGCTGAAGAACGACAGCGCCGCGACCTGGCGCTGGACAGTCGCGCCGCTGATCGGGTTGACGTAGTCCAGCCGCACGCTCTCCCCCTCCGGGACAGGCACGAGGTGTTCCCGGCGGTGGCTGCGGCGACGTCGGAGAATCATCGGCAGGCTCGTCTCGGCGCGCGTGCCCGAGTGGGAGAGTACGCGCACCTCGAACTCGTACTGAACGGCAAAGAGCTCGGTCCCCACACGGATGCTCGTCTCGGGACAGGGTCCGTCGGGGCGGCCCTCGAGCTCCAAGCTCGCGCAGTCACTGTCCAGGCGGGCGAACGTCAGCGTGCCGCGCCCCCAGCCCGGGGCCTCGTACCATCCCCGTGCGTGGGTCAACGCAGCGAACTCGAGCAGCCGACGCACCTCTTTGACGTCGCTTACGACGTCGTGCGCCGCGGGGGGAATGCTGGACACAGCTCCAAGGCTGAGCTCGCAGCGAAAGACGGCCGTGCCGTCGGCACGGACGATGGGAAAAGTGTCGAGGACATGGGCACGCGCACGCCTCAATATGCGCCTGTCCCCTACCACCTGCGCCACGCTGATGACCGTTCCCGGCTCGAGGGCCTCGGGCGTCTCGATCTGGCACGCGTCATGGCCGATCTTGCAGATCGGAAACACGTAGCCCGAGACGCCGTGCAGACCACCGGGCACGACAAACACGAGCAGACCTGGTTCCGGTGTCACCGCCACGCCGGCCTCCGCGACCCCGCCGTAGCGAGCTCTCGATAGATCGACCTCCGCCTCCCGCGGCTCGACGCGCGTGACCGCAGCCCGCAGCTCCCAGGGGGTCTCGTCCATGGGCCGGATGACCACGTCCATGCCGGGCCGCAACGACGCCCCGTGGATCGGGGAGAGGACCGCCCGGGAGGCGCCGCGGGTCCTCACGACGGCGGACAGATACGAGTGCAGCGTGCGGTGTGGTGAGCTCAGCTCGATGGCGACCGGGGTGAGCTGATCGGCAGCCGCCGTGATCCGCTCGACCCAGTCACCGGCGGAGGCGTCACGGGCGATCGGGCCAGCCATCATGCAAGTATCCCACGGTGCTCTCGTCCGCTTCAATGCTCGCGACCGCGCGTAGGTAATATAGGCCAGTCCAGCATCCGCTCAACCTTGACGGCCGTCCGGGTCGGCGCGCTACTCTGCCCATGATGGCCTTGGATTATCGCCTCTATCCCGTGCTGTTCGTGGACGATGAGCCGCAGAACCAGGTCGCCTTCCGGTACGCGATGGAAGATCAGTTCGCGGTGCTCACCGCGACGGGCGGGGAGGAAGCGCTGAGGGTGCTCGCCGAGAATGACGTCGCTGTCCTTCTCACGGACCAGCGGATGCCCGGGATGACGGGCGTCGAACTCTGCGCCCAAGCCGCGGCCCGTCACCCCAACGTGATGCGTGTGATGGTGACGGCCTACGCTGACGTCCACGCCGCGATCGACGCCATCAACAGCGGCCAGGTGAATCGCTACGTTCTCAAGCCGTGGCGCAACGAGGAGCTCGTGGAGGTACTGCAGACATGCATCGACTTCGTCCACCTGCGCGGCACGATGCACGACATGGAGCTACGCCTGCTGAGCGGCGGGCAGAGTCATGTCGCCGAGGTCGTGCGCGGTGAATTCATCCACGAGTTCGCCAATCCGCTGGGTGCTCTTACCCTCAACGTCGACGGCACCTCCGGGTTCATCAAGCGGGCGATGCAGGCGCTCGACGGCGTGGATGGCGACCAGGCGTCGAGTGCGCGTGCCCACCTGGAGCGTGCACTCCACTCCCAGACGACCTCCGTGTCGATCGTGGAGGAGCTCTGCGAGATGTCCGGGAGCATGCGGCGCGGCGACAGGTTGACCGTCTCGCCTAGCGGCGCGACCTGCGATGCGACGCGTGTCGTCGACGCCACGGTGAGGATCCTGCGGACCGAGCTCGAGCGCACGGCCGAGCTGGTCATCGCGCTGGACGCGAGTCCGACTGTCGCGATCGACCCGGCATCGCTCGGCCGCGTGATCCTCAACCTGCTACTCAATGCCGCGCAGGCGGTTCAAGAGACCGCTCGCGCCAGCCACCGGATCACCATCTCGGTTACCGCAAGCAACGACGAGGCTTTGATTCGCGTACAGGACTCGGGACCGGGCATCGCAGAATCGGAGCGGATGCGCGTGTTTGAACCGTATGTGACGACCAAGGCCGAGGGCTCGGGACTCGGGCTGTCCGTGGTGCGCGAGTCCGTGATGCAAGCGGGTGGCCGCGTCGCCATCCGCGAGACCGACGGTGGCGGAGCCAGTGTCGAGCTCTACCTGCCCCTGGCGACTGGCTAGCGCGGTGACGGTCCCGACCATCGACTACGGCGATGAGCTCGGCCTACGCCGGCACGTGCAGCGCAACACCCCGGTGGTCGTGGGAGGGCTCGGCGCAGACCGTGCCGCGGTGCTCGAGTGGACGGCGGAGTCGCTACGCAGCGCACTCGGGTCGCAGCCGGTACCAGTCATCGAGAGCCGGTCGCCCTATCTGAGCTACGAGCGAAACGTGCAGGACATGCCCTTCGATCAGTTCGTCGAGCGATGCTTCGGCACCGAGCGCGGCGACGTACACCTGTATTTCAAGAACTCCACGGACCTGTTGCCCGGCGGCATGGATGACAGCGATCGGCTCACGCGGCTCGCCCCGTACATCTGCCGCGCCATGGTGCGCAACCTCTGGATCTCGGGCCCCGGGCTCACGGTCGGGCTGCACTTCGACCCGGCGGAAAATCTCAACATCCAGCTGCGCGGTCGCAAGCGGTTCATGCTCTACCCTCCGGGCGTCCGCAGCTTCTATCCGATGCCGCTCCTCTCCCAGACGTCACACATCAGCCGCGTCTTCCGCGAGGGACCCGAGCTCGACGCGGCTCGCTTCCCGCGCTTCGATCCGCGCGCGGCGACGGAGGTGACTCTCGAAGAGGGGCAAGTGCTGTACCTGCCGGCTTACTGGTGGCATCGCGTGGACTCCTTGGGGGAGGAGAACATCAACTTGAACTTCTGGTGGCTGCCGGACGCCGCAAAACAGGCGCTCCACCCCAGTCAAGCACTGCGCGGCTACGTCGGGCTACTGATCCGACGCCTCAAGTTCGGTAGTATCGCCAAGGCCGCTGAATCGGGAGATCGCTAGGCATGCAGGACTTGCGCACGATGCTTGAAGAGAAGGATCTCGATGAATTTCGGGCTGCCTTCGATCCCGAGTCACTTGCGGCAGCCAACGTAGATGCGTTCTCGACGGTCTACCCGCCGCTGTCCAAGTGGGCGCAGGTCACCTCGGATACGTTCTTCGATGACGCGATGGATGCTCGAGACCGCGAGCGCTGCATCATCGCATTGCTGGCCCAATCCGGGCCTCCACTCTCACTGGCAGTACACATCTACTGGGGTCTGATGGAAGGACTCACGACCGAGTCGGTCTGCCAGGCTGTCGCCCTCGCAGGATGCTATGGCGGTCTGCCGCGGGCAGCGCAAGCCATGCTCGTCTTGCAGAGCGTACTTCAAATGCTCGTGGACTATCCGGCCTCCGACACGCGGGACGCAACGCAGGTCTTCACCCACCTCCTTGCCAGGTTCTCCAGCGCTGGATAGGTCATGGAGGTCTTCCGCAGCGAGCTACACGTCTTTCCCCTGCGGGCAATCCTCGATGAGTCCAAGGCGGTTCTAGGAGAAGAGGCACTCGATGAGGTTCTCGAGCAGTTCGGGCTCGTCTTCGCCGACCTCACCGATCGCAGTGGGTGGGTCTCGCTGGAATTCGTCGAGGCGTTCATAGGCGAGCTTGTTCGCCGAGCACAGGATCGGGACATCCTCACCGGCGCCATGGACCGAGCGATGAGCCCGGCAGGCATTGGTCCCCTCTATCCACTGTTCGTCGCGTTCGGGTCGCCCCTCTTTACCTACCGCCAGCTTCCCGCGATGAACGAGCGCTTCAACAAGACGGGGTCCTGGGAAGCTGACCAGGCCCGCGCATCGTTCGTGAGGTTGACCTGGCGACCAGCCGATGCACCTCGCGAGACTCGCGACTTCGTCTGCCGGACACGACTCCTACAGCTGGGGCTGATCCCGACCCTCTTCGGGCTAGCACCCGCCCGGGTCGAACACACTTCGTGTTTGCTGGAGGGTGGCGAGACGTGCACCTACGAGGTCTCGTGGTCCGAACGCGACGCACGTCGCGACGGTTTGTGGGGAATGCTCGCGGGCGGCAGCGTCGCGGCAGCCACCGCATATGCGACCGGCGCCGGACTCGGCCCTTCGATCAGTCTCGCGGTGGCAGCGAGCTTGGCCGGCTGGGCACTCGGCCGGTTGCGGTTGACACAGCACGACCTTCAAGACCGCACGCACGAGGTCGTCGAGAGCTCGCGCGCGCTCGAGAGCGTCACGAAGGCAAACGAGGAGCGCTTTGCCGAGCTCGTCGAGGCGAAGCGCGAGGTGGACCAGCAGGTCGAGGAGCGTACGGCCGAGTTGCAGTCAACCAGCCAGCAGCTGGCGGAGACGCTCGAGAAGGTGCAGTCGCTCGACCGCGCGAAGACGGACTTCTTCAACAATGTCTCGCATGAGCTGCGCTCGCCGCTGACGCTGATCCTCGGACCGCTGCAGGAGATCGTGGATGGGCGAGAGCCGGCGGGGGGACGCGAGGCCGCGCTGCGTACCATGGCGCGCAACGCCGACCGCCTGCTGCGGCTCATCAACCAAATCCTCGACCTGGCGAAGATCGACGCCGGCGACGCGCAGGTCGAACACCGTGAGCTCGATCCCTCTGCACTCGTGCAGAACGTGATCGGCGACTTCGAGACCGCCGCGCGCGGCAAGGGGGCGACCCTGGTGGCGCAGCTGGATGCAGCGCCCGCACGCGTGCTGTGGGACAGCGCCTGGATGGAGTCGGCGGTGGGCAACCTGGTCGCCAACGCACTGCGTCATGTCGATCAGGGCGGTCGCGTCGAGGTGCGCGTCTTGGACGCCGGCGCGGAAGTGGTCATCGAGGTCGAGGACGATGGCGAGGGCATCGCGCCGGACGACCTACAGCGCGTGTTTGACCGCTTCGCCCAGGGGGGCGATTCGCACGCAGGACTGGGCGGTACGGGACTGGGCCTGGCGATCGTCCGGGAGGCCGCGCGCTTGCATGGCGGCGATGCCTCGGTGGAGTCCGAGCCCGGCGAGCGCACGACGTTCCGGCTCTCCATCCCGCGCACCTTCGGCGGCGCAGTCCCGGTGGCCGAGCAGGGCTCGCCGCGCGCGATTGAAAGCCGCCCGGAGCCTGTCACGCGAGCCGGCGAGGTCGACCCTGGCGGCACCGATCGCGTCGAGGACTCCTGGCGAGACGGTCCATCACCGCAGGCACCCCTGGCGCTAGTCGTCGAGGACAATGCAGACCTGCGCGTTTACATGGCCGACGTACTCAGCTCGCGCTACCGCGTGCGGACGGCGCGCGACGGCCAGCAGGCGCTCGACATGGCCGCGGCGGGCGGCATCGAGGTAGTCGTGAGCGATGTCGCGATGCCGCGCATGGATGGCTACGAGCTGTGCCGCCGCCTGCGGCAGCTCGACACGGCCCAGGCGGTGCCGATCATCCTGGTGACCGCAGCGGGGCACCTGACGCGCGTGCTCGAGGGATTCGATGCGGGCGCGGATGACTACGTCACCAAGCCCTTTCACCCTCGCGAGCTGCTGGCGCGCGTCGACGTCCACGTGAAGCTTCGATCGATGGTACGCGAGGTCGCGCAGCGCGAGCGCCTCGCCACCCTGGGCACGGTCGCCGCCTCGGTCGCGCACCAGGTGCGCAACCCGCTGACGACGCTGGTCAGTGGCCTTCCCGCAATGCGCCGGCGGCTGTCCGACAAGCTCGATCCACCGTCACTGGAGATGCTCGAGACCATGCTCGACTGTTCCGAGCGCATCCAGCGTACGACCAACGACCTGCTCGACCTGTCGAGGGTCGACCGCTCGGAGGTCGCGACCTTCAAGCCCGGTGAGGGGCTGTCGTCGGCGGTGCGGCTGGTGGCCACGCGCCTCGAGAGCCACGACGTGGTGCTCGACGTGCAGGTGGACGACGCCGCAGAGATGCGCGGCCGCCCCGGCGACATGAACCAGGTCTTCATGAACCTGCTCGACAACGCAGCGCGGGCGGTGGGCGGGGGGGGCACAATCCGCATCGGCAGCACCTCCGACGGCACCTCCTACATCGTCACTATCGAGGACTCGGGCGCGGGCGTCCCCGAGGGCGATCGCGCGCTGATCTTTGAGCCCTTCTGGACTTCGCGACCCGCCGGCGAGGGCACGGGCCTCGGTCTTTCGCTCGCGCGCACGGTCGTCGAACAGCATGGCGGCAAGATCGCACTCGACAGCTCACCCCTGGGCGGCGCCCGCTTCACGCTCACGCTACCTGTGGGCCGGACATCCCAGCAGCCCGCACCTGCGCAGCCGGCCGCCTCCTGAGCTTCTCAGTAGAAGCAGCAGCGGAAGCCGGTGTTCACGTGGGCGAAGTTCTGGTTCGCAGTGACGAAGGAAAAGTCGCAGGTGCGGCCCGCCTCGATGCTCGTGTAGGAGCCGCCGCGCATCTCGTAGATGCCGGAGGCGACCGAGCTGGCGGTCCACTCCTTGGCGTTGCCCGACAGGTCGTAGACCACGCCCGACATGGGCCAGTCCGTTCCGCAGCCCGGGAACGAGCCCGTGGACAGCAGGCAGTCCTGGTCGAAGGGCTCGCCCATGTCGCAGTCGTACTCCTCGCCATTGCATGCCAGGGGCTGGCTGGTGTCGCAGCCGCTGCTGTAGCTCCAGTCGCAGCTGTCGCTCGGTCCCTCGCAGGCGGAGGTCCAGTCCGGCGCCTCGCATAGCCGCCAGTAGCCGACATCGCTCGGGGCCGGGCAGACATCGCCCGGGTTGAGGCCACAGCATGCGTCGTTGGCCTGCTCCCAGGTCACGTTCGTCCACGGCACGACGTCCGGGTGCGAGCATGCATAGCCACCGACGACGCCCGCGTTGCCGACCGTCGCGTCGGGGCGCGACGCCTCGTACTGCATCATCTCCATGAAGCCGCCGCCACTGCGGTCGACCATCACCCTGGAGATGGCGGTCTCATCGACACCATCGCGCCACGCGGTGCCAGGGTCGTCGGGCACGCGCTCGTCGACATTGCCGTCGCAGTCGTTGTCGAGGTCGTCACACGCCTCGTCCACCTCGGCGCCCGCGGCCGCGGCGTCGCACACCGTGCCGTCACCCACCAGGTTGCACACGTGGTTTCCGGTCCGCTCGCACTCGCCGATGCCGTTGGAGCAGACCGCGCCCAGCAGCGCAAAGCCCTCGTCGATCGCTCCGTCGCAGTCGTTGTCGAGCCCGTCACAGGTCGCCTCGACGTCCTCGTAGCTGCCGGGGTAGTTGCACCCCCAGCCCGCGCCCGCGCCGCAACTGGCGGACGTCCCCGCGCAGACGCCGTTGGGGTTGCAGAGGTTGGCGGGGACCGTCAGGCCCTCGTCGGTGGCCTGGTCGCAGTCGTCGTCGTTGCCGTTGCAGACCTCCACGCCGGCGAAGCTGCAGGCGTAGTCACAGCCGTTGACGGGATCGGGATCGATGTCGACATAGCCGTCCTCGCAGGCGGCCACCCGGCAAACGCCCAGCACGCACTGCTCGATCGCGTGCGGGAGGTTGCAGACGTTGTTGCAGCCGCCGCAGTGGTTGACGTCGCCGACCTTGTCGAAGATCTCGTCAGTCAGCCCATCGCAGTCGTTGTCCGCGTCGTCACAGGTCTCGGCCGACGGCTGCACGCCCCCCTGACAGCTCAACGCCCCGCCCTGGCAGACCTCGCTGCCCGCGGTGCACAGGCCCATGACGTTGCCACAGGCGGTTCCGCCCTCCGGGTTGTTCTCGTCGATGCTACCGTCGCAGTCGTTGTCGAGCCCGTCGCACTGCTCCGCCACCGAGTTCGTGGCGCCCATGCAGACGAGCCCGCCGCCCATGCACTGCTCCACGCCCGGCGAGCACTGTCCCTGGTCGCTGCCGCATAGATTGCCGCTGTCCGGGTTGTTCTCGTCGGTCATTCCGTCGCAGTCGTTGTCGGCACCATCGCAGGCCTCCGAGGCCGGCGTCACGCCCCCGGTGCACACGAAGACGCCGCCCTGGCACTGCTCGACCCCGAAGTCGCACAGGCCCGTGCCGTCACCGCACTGCCCGCCGCCGCCTGGATCACCGTCGTCGACCACGCCGTCGCAGTTGTTGTCCAGGCCGTCGCACACCTCGGCGACCGCATCGGTCGAGCCGACGCACACGATGCTGCCCGCAGAGCAGGTCTGCGTGCCAGGGCTGCAGGTGCCGACGCTGCTGCCGCAGAGCTTTCCGCCCTCGGGGTTGCCCTCGTCGGTCGTCCCGTCGCAGTCGTTGTCGAGCGTGTCGCACAGCTCGTCCGCTGGCGTGATGCCCGGGTTGCAGACGAACACGCCACCGGTGCAGGTCACCGTTCCAAGCGTGCACTCGCCGGTCTCGTCACCGCAGGAGGCACCGCCCCCGGGGTTGCCGTTGTCGACGACGCCGTTGCAGTCGTTGTCGAGGCCATCGCAGGCTTCTGCCACGGGCCCTACCCCACCCTGGCAGACGAGGCCACCGTCCACACAGGCCTCGCGGCCCTGCACGCAGGTGCCATCACCGTCTCCGCAGAGGCGCCCGCCGTCGGGGTCGCCCTCGTCGACCATGCCGTCGCAGTCGTTGTCGAGGTTGTCGCAGGACTCGTCGACCGGCGTGACGCCCGGCTGGCACACGAAGACGCCTCCCTGACAGACCAGGCTGCCCAGCGTGCACTCGCCCAGTTCGTTGCCGCACGATCCCCCGCCGCCCGGGTTGCCGTTGTCGATGACCCCGTCGCAGTCGTTGTCCAGGCCGTCGCACACTTCGGCGACAGGGTCGACGCCGCCTTGACAGACGAATGCGCCCGCGGCGCAGACCTCGATGCCTTGGATGCACACGCCGAGGCTCTCGCCGCACAGCCGCCCACCCTCGGGGTTGCCCTCGTCGAGCATCCCGTCGCAGTCGTTGTCCTCGTTGTCACACAGCTCATCGGCAGCCACGACGCCGCCGCGACACACGTAGATGCCGCCCTCGCAGACCTCGGCACCCTGCGTGCAGAGCCCCTGGGCATTGCCGCAGGCCGTACCGCCGCCAGGGTTGCCGTTGTCGATGATGCCGTCGCAGTCGTTGTCCAGGCCGTCGCACAGCTCGGACACGGCTTCGATCGCGCCCTGACACTCGAATGCACCGAGCACGCAGGCCTCGATGCCCTGGACGCACTGACCGAGGCTCTCACCGCAGAGCCGGCCACCCTCGGGGTTGCCCTCGTCGACCATGCCATCGCAGTCGTTGTCGCCTGCGTCGCAGGTCTCGTCCTCGGGCCCCGTGTCCCCGCCGCAGACGTAGATGCCGTTGGTGCAGACCTGCGAGCCCTGCACGCAGTCGCCGACGTCCGAGCCGCAGGCCGTGCCGCCGCCAGGGTTGCCCTCATCGGTGCCCCCGTCGCAGTCGTCATCCAGCCCGTTGCACTGCTCGTTCGCTGGCCCCTGTCCGCCAGCGCAGACCAGCCCGCCGCTCATGCAGACCTCGCGCCCCTGGACGCACTGCCCGGTGCCCGGGCCGCACACGCGGCCGCCATCCGGGTTGTTCTCATCCGTGGTGCCGTCGCAGTCGTTGTCGAGGCCATCGCAGATCTCGGTCTGCGGTGTCGTCCCTCCGCTGCACACGAGGCGGCCGGACTCGCACATCTCGCTTCCCAGCTCGCACTCGCCCACGGCGTCGCCGCAGCTCGCGCCGCCGTCGGGGTTGTTCTCGTCCGTCGTCGCATCGCAGTCGTTGTCGAGACCGTCGCACGTCTCGGCGACGGGTCCGACGAACCCCACACACTCGATCAGGGCGTTCACACACGCGATGCGGCCCGTCTCGCACTGACCCTCCGCGTCCGCGCACACCCCGTCGACCCGCGCGTCGAACTCGTCGACCAGGTCGTCACAGTCGTTGTCGAGGCCGTCACAGAACTCGGTCTCTGGGTTCACGCCCCCCTGGCACACCAGCCCGCCATCCATGCAGACCTCGGTGCCAGGCATGCACTCACCCTTGTCGTTCCCACACGCGCTGCCCGCCTCGGGATTGCCGTTGTCGACGACTCCATCACAGTCGTCGTCGAGGCCGTTGCAGAGCTCGGCCTGTAGCGCCGTGCACTCGTACTCGCAGCCGTTGAACTGCTCCCCATCGAGATCGACGAACCCCATCGCGCAGTCGCGGAAGATGCACGCCCCACTCTCGCACAGCGGACTCGCGTTGTTGAACACGCAGAAGTTGCCGCACTCGCCACAGTTGGTGACGTCCGTGTCGATCGCCACGTCCTCGTCGACGCCCTCGTCGCAGTCGTCGTCGAGCGTGTCGCAGGTGGCGTCCTCGACGTCGACTGCAATGCACTCGTACTCGCAGCCGTCGTTGGCATCCTCGTTGATGTCGTGGGTGCCGACCGCGCAGCTCGCTACGTGACAGAGGCCCTCCTCACACTGTCCAAAGGCGTTGGGCGGGGTGCAGGCCTGCTCGCATCCACCGCAGTGGGCGAGGCTCGTCTCGAAGTCGAAGTCCTCGTCGATCTCACCGTCCTCGTCGTCATCCTCGCCGTTGCACAGCTCGGTGTCCGAGCGGCCATCGTCGATGGCGCCGTCTGGCAGCCGGATGACCACTCCGCCGTCCGATGGGCCGTCGACCAGCCCCGAGTCACCCTCGCCCGATCGACCACCGCCGCCGTCTCCGTCAAAGTTCACGCCCGCGCCCGCGTCCTTCTCCGTGCAGCTCACGCAGAACGGATCGACGCTGCAACCGGAGACCGGCGCCAGGAGCACTGCAGCCACAAGCATTCGAATAATCACAGGCTGGCCCTCCTGCGACGAATAAAGAGCGTGGCTAGCAGGCCGAGCGCAAGCCCTGCCCCCGGCGGCCAACCGTCCGATCTCGGTGGCGAGCCACCCAGCGCCACGGTGCAGGCGCAGCCGCCGCCGCCGGTCGCGAGGACGCGGTCCTCCTCGTCGGTCGGTTCAGGCGTGCCCGTGAACGTGGTCGGGTCGCTCACCTGCTCCGCGCTGAGGCACTCGCCGGCGGCACAGGACTGCCCGTCGGGGCAGCGCACCGTCGTGCAGGGATCGACAACGCAGTCGCCGCTGGTCGGGTCACAAACGCTGCCCTCGGTGCAGGTCATGCTGACGCACTGATCGTCGAAGCACTCGCCGTCCTCGGGGTTGCACTGCTCGCCAACGTCACACTCCACATCCGCGCAGAGGGCCTCGACGCAGCTTCCACGCTCGCAGCGCTCGCCGACGTCGCACACCACCGTCGCGCAGCTCCCCTCGCACTCACCTTCACGGCAGACCTCGTCGTCCGCGCAGTCGGTGTTCGCACAGAGGTCATCGGTGCACTCGAGCGTCGCGATGTCGCAGTACTGCTCACCCGGGCAGCCGAGACCACGGCAGTTGTCCTCCACGCAGATGCCGTCGCGCGGATTGCACGAAGTGCCGTCCTGGCAGCTGACCCCGTCGCAGGGGAACGAGCAGGCGTTGTTGCGACACTGGCACGAGGGCAGCATCGGATCGCCAGGCGTACACACCACCGCACCGTCGACCTCGATCGCCTGGCCGGCGCAGTCCAGCGCGTCGCACTCGGAGAGGATGCAGACGCACTCACCGTCGGGACCGTCCTCGAGCGGAACGCGGCCCTGGGGGCAGCGAAGGAACTCGTCCTCCTCGCAGGGTGAGGCGCACTGGCAGTCAGTGCAGGTGCTGCCGGCGGGACACAGGTCGCCGTCCGGGTCCTCGTCGACCTCACCGTCGCAGTCATCGTCGCTGCAATCGCAGGTCTCGCGCGTTGCGGGGATGTTGCCGACGCAGGTGCGCTGGCCGTCGAGGCACTGGAGCAAGCCGGTCTTGCAGATGCCCTCGTCATCACCGCAGACATCGCCGAGCCCCAGCCCCTCGTCGATCTCGCCATCGCAGTCGTTGTCCATGAGATCGCACTGCTCATCGATCGGGCCGGTACCGCCGGAGCAGATCCACGCGCCGTCCACACACAGCTCGCGCCCCTCGACGCACGTGCCATCGGCAGGGCCGCAGGGCAGGCCCGCAGCCACGCCGTCGTCTGCGACACCATCGCAGTCGTTGTCGAGCAGATCGCACAGCTCGGGCGTCGGCCCCTGCCCGCCCTGGCACTCGAGGACGCCCACGACGCACGCCAGCACGCCGGTACCGCACTCACCCGTATCGGTGCCGCAGTCCATGCCGGCCTGGGAGTCGGCCTCGTCGGTCGTGCCGTCGCAGTCGTTGTCGAGACCGTCGCACTTCTCGTCGGCGCCGATCACCTCGCCGACGCAGATCAGCGCGCCATCCGTGCAGGTCTCCAGCCCGAGCTCGCACTCACCCTGGCCGCTGGCACCGCAGTCCGCGCCACCCTCGGGGTCGTCCTCGTCGATCAGACCGTCGCAGTCGTTGTCGAGCGTGTCACACAGCTCGCTGTTCGGCGGCAGCGCGGTGCAGTTAATCCAGCCACCCATGCTGCACGTCTCGATGCCGGCCTCGCACTCGCCCACGTCCGTGCCACAGGCCCTGGCGAGCGACTCGTCGGTGCTGCCGTCGCAGTCGTTGTCGACGTTGTCGCAGACCTCGGCCTCACCGCCCTGCGCCCCGACGCAGACGAAGCTGCCCGCGATGCAGATACGCGCGCCGAGGCTGCAGGCACCCACGCCGCTGCCACAGGTGCCGTCGTTGGGCACCTGCTCGTCGACCACGCCATCGCAGTCATCGTCCAGCCCGTTGCAGCCCTCCGACACGGGTGCGACGGCGTCGCACGACACCCAGCTGCCCGCGCTGCAGCTCTCCGTACCGACGCTGCACTCGCCCACGTCGGTGCCACATCCCTGGACGAGCGTCTCGTCGGTGATGCCATCACAGTCGTTGTCGCGGTTGTCGCACGCCTCCGGGCCACCGTTCTGGGCACCCAGACAGACGAAGGTCCCATCGATGCACTGCTGCACGCCGGGCGTGCAGTCGCCCGTGCTTCCACCGCAGCTACCGTTGTTCGGCACCGCCTCGTCGGAGACGCCGTCGCAGTCGTTGTCGAGCTGGTCGCACTGCTCGTTAATCGACACCACCGCGTCACAGCCGACCCAGGCACCCGCCGCGCAGCTCTCCTGGCCGACGACGCACTCCCCCACATCCGTGCCGCAGTCCTGCACCAGCATCTCGTCGGTGAGCCCATCGCAGTCGTTGTCGCGGTTGTCGCACACCTCCGGGCCACCGTTCTGCGCGCCGAGGCAGACGAAGGCGCCGTCGATGCACTGCTGCACGCCGGGTGTGCAGTCGCCCACGCTTCCCCCGCAGCTACCGTTGTTCGGCACAGCCTCGTCGGAGACGCCGTCGCAGTCGTTGTCGAGCTGGTCGCACAGCTCGCTGACCGCTACCACCGCGTCGCAGCCGGCCCAGGCGCCTGCCGCACAGCTCTCCTGGCCGACGGCGCACTCGCCCACGTCCGTGCCGCAGTCCTGCACGAGCCCCTCGTCGATCGTGCCATCGCAGTCGTTGTCCGCGTTGTCGCAGGACTCGGGCCCACCGATCTGCTCGCCGAGGCAGAGGAAGCCTCCATTGATGCACGTCAGCACGCCGGGGCTGCAGTCGCCCTGGGTACCGCCGCAGGGGGTCACCGCCGGGATCGCCTCGTCGGTGATGCCGTCGCAGTCGTTGTCCAGCCCGTCGCACAGCTCGGTGACGGGCGCGACGCCGCTGCAGTTGATCCACGCGCCGGCGGAGCAGGTCGCGTCTCCGGTCGTGCACTCGCCGACATCGGTGCCGCAGGGCTGCATGAGCATCTCGTCGGTGGTGCCGTCGCAGTCGTTGTCGCGGTTGTCGCAGGACTCGGAGCCGCCGGTCACCTCGCCGACGCACTGGAAGCTACCGCCGATGCAGGTCTGGACGCCTGGGCTGCAGTCGCCCTGGGAGCCGCCGCAGGCGCCAGCCGTCGGGACGGCCTCGTCGACCGCGCCGTCGCAGTCGTTGTCGGCGCTGTCGCAGGTCTCGGAGACGGCGCCCTGACCGCTGCAGGCGCCCCAGGCACCCGCACTGCAGACCTCGAGGCCGGATGTGCACAGGCCCACGTCGATGCCGCAGTTGCGGTCGAGCGTCTCGTCGACGGCCATGTCGCAGTCGTTGTCGCGGTTGTCGCAGGACTCGGGGCCGCCTAGGCCGGCACCGACGCACTGGAAGCTTCCGCCCGTGCAGGTGAGCACACCGGGGCTGCAGTCGCCCTGGTTGCTGCCGCAGCCGCCATTGGTCGGCACACCCTCGTCGCTGACGCCGTCGCAGTCGTCGTCCATGCCGTCGCAGACCTCGGTGACCGGACGAACGCCGCCCACGCACGCGAGCGCCCCGCTCTGGCACGCGAGGGTGCCGAGGGTGCACTTGCCGATGGCGCTTCCGCAGGAGCCGCCGCCGCCCGGGTCGCCCTCGTCGGTGCTGCCGTTGCAGTCGTTGTCGATGTTGTCGCAGACCTCCGAGATCGGACCGATCTCCCCCGCGCAGGTGCCCCATGTGCCGGTGGTGCACAGCTCGGTGCCGGAGACGCAGGCGCCGACGTCCGAGCCGCAGGAGCGCACGATTCCGTCGATCACACCATCGCAGTCGTCGTCCTCGCCGTCGCAGGTCTCGGTCGTGGGCCCGACCGCGTCGCAGTTGATCCACACGCCGGCGGCGCACGTCTCGGTGCCCGCAACGCAGTTGCCGAGCGTGAACCCGCAGGGTCGCGTGAGACCCTCGTCGGTGGACATGTCGTTGTCGTTGTCGACGTTGTCGCAGATCTCGGGCTCGGGCGGGTCGACCATGCAGCCCTCGTCGATCACGCCGTCGCAGTTGTTGTCGATGCCGTCGCCGCAGACCTCGGGCGGGACCGCCCCGCAGGCGCCGCATGCGTTGAGCAGGCCCTCATCGACCTGACCGTTGCAGTTGTCGTCCGCGCCGTCGCAGACGCTCTCGCCCGGGTCGACACACAGGTCCTGGGCGGGATTGCCGCCGGGCACGTCGCAGTAGAGGGTAAAGCCCTCGTCGACGAGCAGGTCGCAGTCGTCGTCCGAGCCGTTGCACAGCTCCGTCAGGATGCTGTCGCTGACGATCTGCGACATGGCCGTCGAGAGCGCCGTCGAGTCGTCGACGAAGATCGCGTCGGTGGTGCCACCGGCGGCCGCGATCGCGTTGAGGTCCATCACGATCTGCGGGTCGTCGGCCGCAAAGCCGATGACGTTGACCAAGTAGCCGGCGTTGTCGAGGGCCGTCGCCGCGGCGATCGGGTCACCCCCGCAGGTCTCCTGGCCGTCCGTCAGCAGGATCACCTGGTAGGGCCGGCAGCCCGCCGCGGGATCGACTGTGCGGGGGTTCTGCAGCTCGGACAGGGCGGTCTCCAGCGCGCCACCGAGGGGCGTCGTGCCACTGCCGCGCAGCTCGAAGTCGAGCCCGGGCGGCGGAGTCGTGCCGCTGTAGTTCGTCTGCCCATCGAGGTACTCGAGGAAGTCGTAGGGGTTGTCGGGGCTGAAGTCGACGATCAGATCGCCGCGGGAGAAATCGCGCGCGCCCGCACCCGCGCCGCACGGGGCCGAGCCAGCGCCCTGCCAGCCGCCGGAACCCGCACTCGCGTTGATCGTCGGGCAGCCGAAGTTCAGTGCGCGCTGGTGGAAGCGCATGAGGGCGTACTCGACCTCACCGAAGCCCGCGACCACGCTGGACATCCCATCCTTGGCCTTGAACAGGCGACTGTCGTTGGCGATTCCGTCGTCGCAGTCGGCCGCGTTGCAGGCCGCGCAGGTAACGTCGCCCCCCCCGCAGGTGAGCGAGCCGTCGCCGCCCGTGAACGTCTCGTCGCAGGTGTTCCAGTTCATCGAGCCGGACGTGTCGAAGATCACGAGCAGTCGGCTGCGAATGTCACCCTCGGTGCTGTCGGTCTCGTCGTCGTCGTTCTGCGAGTGGCAGCCCGGATCCTCGGGGAAGTCGAACAGGCCGTCCCCGTCGTTGTCGAGGCCGTCCATGCAGACGCCGTACTGGATCTCGGTACGACGGTTGGGGTCGCCCAGACACCCGGGGTCCGCGAGGTCGACGAGGCCGTCGTTGTCGTTGTCGGTGCCGTCCATGCACGCGGCGAGGCCGTCCTCGCTGTTGTCGTCCGGTCCGCTGCACTCGAGGTCCGCGGGCCAGTCCGTGTCGAGGTCACCGTCGTTGTCCATCGTGTCGGAGCACTGGGGATCGTCCTCGGTGGTGTCGGTGGCGGACGAGCAGCCGGGGTCGACGGGGAAGTCGATCAGTCCGTCGCCGTCGTTGTCGATGCCATCGGCACACCGCGGCACGAGCGTCACGAAGCACGCAGCCGACAGCTCGCTCTCGAGCTCCCCCGGTGCCTGGGCGGTCGCCCGTACCTCGAGGCCGCCGTAGAGCGGACCGAAGGAGCCGAAGTTGTTGACGGTCCACTCGCCGCCGGTGACGGTGCTGTCGCCACGCTCGTAGAGGTTGAAGTACAACCGGATCTGCGTCGTGTCGGCCTCGCCGCTGTCGCCGGCGATGCTGGTGGCGTTGGAGCCGATCGGGCAGTCGATGATTGGGGCATCGGAGCGATCCTGGCCAACCGGAATCGTCGCGATCACCGGCAGGAAGCTCTCGAAGTCGCCGCCGTAGCCGCTCACGAACCCCCACTGCTGCATGCCGATCTCGTAGAGCCCCGTGGCCGCACCGTTGGGGTCGACGGAGAAGCTGACCATGACGGTCTGACCGGGCAGCAGGTCCTTGAGCGCCAGGTTGCACGGCATGCTGTTGCACGTGGTCATCGACATGTCGGGGAACGTGAAGTCGATGCTCGCGACGGTGAAGCCGCTCGGGAGGATGAGGTCGAAGTCGTTGAGGTCGAGGGGGCCCGTGCCGGAGTTACCCAGGGTGCCCTGGATCGGCGTCACCCAGCCGCCGCCCGGCGTAAGCGGCGCGAACTCGACCTCCAGGATGCCAACCTCCTTGGTGACCGTGAGCGCCTGGGTCGAGAAGCCAGGCGCGGGGAGCTCGCTCGAGACGTAGTCGGCGAAGACGACCTTCGTCACGGCGCCGGGGCCTCCGGTCACACCCACGTCGGCCGTGAGCGTGTACTCCGCACCCGACGGCAGGGTCGGGAACGTCCAGATCACGCAGGCGAGGCCGTCGCCGTCGTCGCACTCCGGTGTCCCGGAGGCATAGAGCGTCCCGCCGTTGTCGGCGGACACGAAGTCCGACGAGTCGATCTTCATGCGGATCACGACGTTCGACTGGTCGTTGATCGAGAGGTTCTTGCCGCTGATCGTGTAGGTCAGCACCTCACCGTTGACCGCCAGGTCCTGGTTCACCGAGAGGTCGAACTTCAGGTTCAGGAACACGCAGTTGGGCGACGGAATGTGGACCGGCCACATGCTGTCGTCCGCACCTGAGTTGCTCCCCTTGGACGACGTGTCCCCACCGAAGACCTCGGCGCAGTCCACGTCCTGCATCTGGGTGGTGTCGAGCGGGGTGTCGAGCACCAGCAGGGCGACCTCTGCGAAGCCCGGCTCACCGACCCAGGTCTCGCCCATCGCCATGCGCAGAGCCTTGACGCCCGCGGGCAGCGGGTTGCTCGGCGTCACGTCGAAGCCGGTCCCCGAGACGTCGATCACGCTGCGCATCAGCGCGTCGTGGGTCGGGTCGCCCATCGAGTCGAGGTCGTCCTCGGAGATGCCATAGCCCTTCAGCGAGCCGGGGTACTGGATGCGCTGCCAGGGGCCGACCGTGTCGTTGAACTGGATCAGAACGCCGACGTAGGTCGCCTCATAGAGGTAGTGCGTGTCGGGTCCCGCCACCGGCGAGCCGTACAGGTAGGGCGTGTTGCCCGTGCCCTTCGTCTCACTCATGGTGTGGCCGTAAGCCAGGACCTGGTGCCAGTCCCAGGCGTTGTGCACGTAGCGGTCCGAGCCGGCTCCGAGCAGGTCCGCGATCGGACCGACCGACTTGGGCTCGGGGCTCATCAGCGTGCCGTTGGTCAGCGTGATGAAGCTGGCGGCGGGGTTGCGGGTGGTGCGCGTCTCGCTGGCGAGCGAGTAGAACATGCCGGTGTCGGCGTAGAGCTGAGAGATCGTGCCGTCGTCGAGGTCGCGGGCGCCACTGCCACTGTTGACCGCGCCAAACCCGTTGCAGGCCGAGCCGCAGCCGTTGGGTGCGAGCCCCGGGTGCCGCGGGCGGATTGTCAGGCCGTTTTCGTCCATCAGACGCACGCCGACCACGCGCGTGTTGTTCGGGACGTACTCGGTCAGGTAGCCCTGCAGCCCACGCAGAATCTGGCTGGGCACCGCAGCGTAGTTGAACTGGAAGAGGATGATGTCGCCGGGGACGACGTTGACGTCCGTGTTGAGGTTGCCACCGCCACCGCCACCCTCCGGGTCGATCACGGCGATGGTCGCCTCAGGGATGGACTTGGAGGTCAACAGCTGCGCGACGCCGTCGGCTGCGACGTCCGCAGGCAGCGCCACGGCAGCGAGCGCAGCCAGGAGCGTCAGCGACGCACTTCGATTCTTACCGGTCATACCCATCGAAGATTCTCCGTGGGCGGCGAGAGGCGAGGGAAGCAAGCACCGCCAGCGCAACGCGCAGCCTGAAGCGGTCACGATAACCGCAGGGTCACCGTTGCAGCGGGGCCCCCAGCTGCAACGTACCGCTTGTGCCCGCCCGGGTCTGCAGCTGGCAGCCCTGACCGCCGAGTTAGGTCAGAGACAGGCGCTGCTGTGGGTGCGTGCAACACACTTCTGAGTCGCCTGCGGAAGGCACGAGGCGCAAACGATGCTGGACCCGCCACCCGACGGCGTGATGGGTCTGGGAACTCGCGACGATGTGGATACCCTGCACGCGTGAGCGGCGCGCCACCGACGTACTCCCCATCGCACGCCCCGCGCGACGAGACACGCGTCGGGGCGTATCGGCTCGCGGAGCGGATCGGCATCGGACCGATCGCACAGACGTTCCGTGGCGAGCTGGTCGAAGGGCGCGAAGGGCAGCAACACGTGTGCATCAAGCGCGTGCCAGTGACAGCCGGTCCCGAGCTCGAGGGCTTTCTCAAGGAGGGCGCGGCAATCACGGCGCTCTGCCACCCGGAGATCGCGCGGTTGCTCTACTTCGGTCGCACGGACGACGGCTGCTACCTCGCCTACGAGCTGGTCGAGGGTGTCGACCTGCGCAGCGTGCTGCGTGTCCGCGGTGCGCTCGGCAAGAGCCTGACGGTCTACATCGCGACTCGCATCGCCATGGCACTGTCGGCGTGTCACGAGCACGGCCTCGTGCACCGCGACGTATCACCCGGCAACGTCCTGCTGACGCCGCGTGGCGAGGTGAAGCTCGCCGACCTCGGCGTCGCCAGGGCACGCGGACGCGACAGTCCGACGCGCATCGACATGGCGGGCGGCAAGCCATTCTACGCGGCACCCGAGTATGCGACGCGCGGCCAGCTCGGGCCGCTCACCGATCTCTACAGCCTCGGCGTCATCATGTACGAGTGCTTGACCGGCGAGCGACCCTACGAGGGTATCTCGGCCGCACGCGTCGCGGAGCTCTCGGCGCAGGGCAAGCGACCGCAGCTCCAGACGCGCGCGCCACACACGCCGCTTGCGCTGGTCACGCTGGTCGACGCGCTGCTGCAGGGCGACCCGACGGCCAGGCCGCGCGATGCCGCGGAGGTACTTCAGGCATTGCAGAAGGCTGAGGTGCGCAGTGACATGGCCGACGAGCTGCGCACCCTCATCGCAGAGCTGAGCGCACAGCCCCCCGTCGCGCCGCATGCCGCGCCTGGCGTGCCCTCCCCTGCGGCGCCCCGGCAACCCAAGCCCCGCGCCGAGTCGAGCGAGCGCCCGCGGCGGCCGATCCCCTCGAGCAGCGCCCGCTCCACCACGCGAGCCGGCCACCGCTCCGGCACCGCGCTGCTGTGGCTCGGCGTCGCGGTGATGGCGATGGGCATGGGCTGGCTGGCGATGCGCATGATGGGGTGAGGAGGCAGTGGCCCACCCGGGGGGGATGGGGGCTGGACAACCCTCGCCGTGCGGGTCGCAACCCCCAGCGCCTGTCGCCGCGCGCCCCCAGTGCCAACGCCGTTGCTCCATAAGTGCGCAGTTTCCACCGGCAGACCCTTGGCACGCGCCTTGCCCCTTGTTTCGGCGGAGATGCGGCGCGCGCGCACACTCGGATGGCTCCTTGCGCTCACCCTGACGGGGTGCAGCGGTCAGATCGGTGAAGCCGGAGGGGCCGCCGCGGCCGCCGCCGACCGCGCAGCGGACGAGCGATCCAATGACCCGGATGGCGTCGGGCCCGGCGAGGACGGGACGGATCCGGACGGCGTCGCACCGGGCGAGATGCCCGAGTGCACAGGCGACAGCCGCCTTCTACGACCCCAGGTGAGGCGACTCACCCCGCTGCAGCACCGCAACACCCTCGAGAGCGCCTTCGGCATGACCTTCGCCGACGACGCGCTGCCGAACTTCGAGGACGCGAACCCGACCATCGGCCTGGCCAACGACCCGCGCAAGATGGGCGTCACCACGGTCACGATCGACTCGGTCTACTCCTCGGTGCGCTCGGTCGCGAGCACGGTCACCGCGCAGTACCCGCCGGTCGTCGACTGCCTGGCGGCGGCCGGCACGCAGTGCTTCGCCGACGTGATCGACTCGGTGGGCCTGGCGCTGTGGCGACGGCCCGTGCTCGACAGCGAGCGCGACGAGCTACTGGCGGGGGTCGACGCGGTCGCGCTCGAGACCGGCACGCGCACGGAGCAGATGCAGTTCGTCCTGCAAGCGCTGCTGATGTCGCCCAACATGCTCTACCGCACGGAGATCGGCGACGGGCCGGGCGAGCTGACGCAGCTCAGCAGCTACGAGCTCGCGAGCCTGCTGTCCTACACGTTGGGCGAGCGGCCGCCGGACGCCGAGCTGATCGCGCTCGCGGACTCCGACGCGCTGCGCGACCCGGACACGCTGCAGGCCCAGACCGAGCGCCTGATGGACGACCCGCGCTTCGCCGACAGCCTGGCCGCCTTCCTCTGGGACTACCTCAAGCTCGAGAACATCGACGACGTCCCGAAGGCCGACCGCTACGGGCTCACGTTCGCGGCGCGCGTGGCCCTCGGCGAGAGCGCCCGAGCGACCTTGATGGCGAAGCTGCGGGCACCGGATGCCGACCTGATGGACGTGTTCCGTGGCCAGGACTTCCAGATGAACGCCGAAGCCGCCGCCTTCTTCGGCAGCAGCGACCCGGCGCTCACGGGCGAGCACACCGCGGTCACGGCCGACGACGCACAGCGCGAGGGCATCCTCTCGCACCCGGCGTTCCTGGCCGTACACGCGGGTGAGGGCTCCACCGGCATCGTCAAGCGCGGCGTCTTCACGCTCGAGCAGCTGCTGGGCTTCGACCTGCCCGACCCGCCCGACAACGTCTCGGGCGTGGAGCTGGCGGACCTGCCGGAGTTCGACCCCGAGACCACGTCGAGCCGTGAGCTGCACGAGATCACCCACAGCCGCCAGGCGCGCTGCGCGTCGTGCCATGTCGCCATCGACCCGGCCGGCTTCGGCTACGAGAACTGGGATCCGGTGGGCCGCTTCCAGCTCACCGAGAAGCAGGACGTTACGATCGACGCCTCCGGCGAGTACACGGTCGGCGAGGAGACGTTCGCCTTCCTCGACAGCGTCGACTACGTCCGGGTGCTGGCCGACTCGCCGTCAATGCGCTCGACCGTGCTCCTCAACTACTTCACGTACGCCATGGGCCAGAGCGGCGATGGCTGCGAGGTGCTTGAGTTCGACGAGGCGGTCTCCTCGGAGGGCGACGGCCTGCGCGCACTGGCAGGGAACATCGTGCAGACCGCGAGCTTCGGCGAGCGCGAAGCGGAGCTGGAGTAGGAGAGGCGATGGCGCGCGATCGAAAAGAGCTGACACGTCGCACCTTCATGCAGGGTCTCGGCGCGGGTGCGGGCCTGGCGTCGACGTTCTTCAACTCGCCCGTGGCCATGGGGCAGTCCGGGGACGCGCCTGTCCGGCTGCTGATCATCCCACTGCAGCACGGCTGGGGGCGCGACCGCGACTACGGCAACTTCAGTGGTAGTGAAGACGACTTCACGATACCGGAGCCGCTGACGGGCTTCGACGCCATCCGCCACCAGTGCACCTTCGTCGACGGCCTGCGTGGCACCCTGTGGGGCAACGCCCACGACGTCTCCTACTCGGACATCCTCACCGCCATGGTGCCGTGGGACGAGGGCAGCTCCGCGCAGCTCGGCGAGCACTTCCCGGAGCCCATGGGCCCGTCGATCGACTGGCTGATCGGCAACATGCTGGGCGTCAACGTCCTGCGCCTGACGGCGGGGTGGCGCTCGTGGGGTAAGCCGTACAACCCGACCTGCTTCGACGGCAACGCCCAGGAGCAGGCCTTCTACACGACGGCGCGCCAGGCCTACGACGCCATCATCGATCCGCTCAACCAGAGCGCGGGGGGCGAGGAGTTCCGCGGGCGCAACGCCGTGCGCGACAACCTCTTCGCGTTCCTCGGCCGCGACACCGAGCGCATGCTGGCGAAGGTCAGCGGCACCGAGCGCCTGAAGCTCGAGGGCTTCCTGAACTCGCTCAACGATCTGGGCAACCGGATCCTCAACCCCGGCAACGGCGCGATCAACCCGGCGGACATCCCGGCGCGCCCGGGTGACCAGCAGGACCTCGAGCAGGAGATGGACAACTACTTCGAGCTCGTGCGCCTGGCCTTCATGGCGGACACCCACCGCGTCGCGGTGCTGGGGCTCGGCGAGCAGAAGCGCGACTGGACCTGGACCGACTCGATGGGGCAGGCGCGCGTGGGCAACACGTTCGGCGACGACTTTCACCAGGAGGTCGCGCACTACGACTCGGCCGACGCCCGGCTCTCCTTCGAGGGCTGGGCCAAGTGGTACGTCGACAAGCTCGTCGCCTTCGTGCAGCAGCTCGAGCAGACCGACGACATCGACGGCAACCGCCTGATCGACAACACCATCATCGTGCTCACGGGCGAAGTGGAGACCGGCGGGCACGACACGCGCATGAAGCTGCACCCGGTCATCGGCGGCGGCGGCGGCATCCGGCGCGGGCGCTGGCTGCACCTGCCCGAGGTCGAGCCGCGGGACCGGCAGGGGGTCTTCATCGGCGGGCCCGACCGCGCCGGCAACCTGATCGAGTCCGGCATCAACTACGGCCTGCCCTTCGGGCGCCATCACCACGCGGACCTGTGGGTGTCGATCGCCAACCTGTGCGGCGCGAACATCCAGAGCTTCGGCTTCCCGGACCACAACTACCAGCCGATCGTGCTGACCTGAGCGCAGGCGCGCCGGCGCACCAGCGCGGGCCTGCTAGGCTGTCGACATGCGCGCCATCTGGAACGGCAGGGTGCTCGCCGAGAGCGACGACATCGTCGTCTGCGATCGCAGGCACTACTTCCCCGCCGACGCCCTGCATCGCGAGTGCTTCCAGGACTCGGAGCACACCAGCGTGTGCGGCTGGAAGGGCACGGCGTCGTACTACGACGTGGTGGTCGACGGCGAGGTCAACGCCCGCGCCGCCTGGTACTACCCGCAGACCAAGCCGGCCGCCGAGCACATCCGGGGCCGCATCGGATTCTGGAAGGACGTCGAGGTCGTCGAGTGACGCTCAGGCGGCCGCGTGGCCGGTCTGCAGCTCCACGAAGCGACGGTAGGGGCCGCCTTCGTGCCCCATCAGCTCGACGTGGCTGCCCTGCTCGAGGATGCGTCCGTCCTGCAGGAAGATGATCTTGCCCGCGTTGCGTACGGTCGACAGGCGGTGGGCGATGACGATCACGATGCGGTCCTCGGCCGCCTTCAGCAGCGCCGCGGCCACGCGGGCCTCGGTCTCGGAGTCGAGCGCCGAGGTCGGCTCGTCGAAGATCATGATCGGCGCGTCACACACCAGCGCGCGCGCGATCGACAGCCGCTGTTTCTGCCCCACGGAGAGCTTGCCGCCCGCGCGCCCCAGCCGCGTCCGGTAGCCGTCCGGCAGCGTGTCGATGAAGTCCGCAATGCCCGCAGTCGTGCACGCGGCGCGCATCTCTTCCGCTGTCGCGTCCGGGTTTCCAAGTCGCAGGTTCTGCTCGACCGTCGCGTCGAAGAGCGCCGTCTCCTGGAACACGAAGGTGATGTTTTTGCGCAGCGACGAGAGCGTGACGTCCGCGGTATCGACGCCGTCGATCGTGACGCGCCCGCTGTCGGGCACCAAGAAGCGCGGGATCATGTACGCCAGCGTCGTCTTGCCCGCGCCCGCTGGGCCGACGAACGCCGTCAGCTGCCCTCGACGCGCCTCGAACGAGACGCCCGACAGGATCGGATGGTCCTGCTCGTATGCATAACCGACCGACTCGACCGCAACGACCTCACGCGCGGTCGCTAGCTCGTCACTACCCTCCGAGTCCGCCTCCGAGGGCAGGTCCATCAGGAAGAAGACGCGACCCAGGCCTGTGCTGCTCTCCTGGATGCGCACCCACAGCGCCCCGAGGTCGACTGAGCTCGTCGCGATGATCGAGAAGTACGGCAGCAGGACAGCGAGGTCGCCCACGCTCAGGTGTCCATCGATGATGTTGTCCCCGACATAGAGGAACACCCAGGCCGTGAGGCCCATGCCCGCGATGGTCGCCGTCAGGAACGAGGCCATCCCCATCGCAACGAGGCGCCGGAAGGCTTTGAACGAGCCCTCGGAGTCCTCGTCGAAGCGCTCACGCTCGCGCCCCTCGCCCCCGAGGCTCTGGACCGCCACGATGTTGCTCATGCCCTCCTCCACGGTCGTGGTGGTGGTGGAGCCGGTCCCGCGGCTGCGGCTCCCGCGGCGACGAATCACGGTCGCGAATGGCAGCGTCGCGATCAGGACCACCGGCAGAAAGAGCACCGCGAGCATCACGACCGGCGACCCCGCGCCATAGACCTCGCTCAGCACGGTGACGATCAGAACGATCGCGGCGGGCGCGCCGAGCGGCGTGAGGATGACCCGGTAGCACACGTTGGTGATCGCGGGCGTGTCGTACATCACGCGGTAGACCGCGTCGCCGATGCGCTCGTCGTCGAAGGTCGTCATGGGCAGCGACTGCATGCGCTCGTAGAGGCGCGAACGATAGTGGTGGTTGAGCTTCTGGGTCAGCCGCATCGTGTAGCGGAAGTCGATCAGCCCCAGCACGCCACCGATCAGGCTGAAGCCGGAGTTGGCCTCGTTCTCGGTCTGCGTGGCCGAGTCCTGACCGCCAGCCATGTACGCATCGGCGGTCGAGCGCTCGCGCCCCGCGGTCCCGAAGGCACCGACCAAGACCAGAAGGACGAACTCCACGGACACGGACGCGATCAGCAGCTCGAGCTTCGACGCGCCGACCAGCATATCGATGAACGGCTGCACGAAGAACGGAAACGGCCTGATGGGCTCGGCGATGTTCGCGTCGCCGATGACGTGGTCGATGACGACGCGGATCGGCCATGGCAGCAGCACCATCGGCAGCAGGCTCAGCATCATCAGACCGATCTTGACGCGGAACTCGTGACCGAACGGTGCGACATAGCGCAGCGCCCTACGGATCATCGACAGCGCCTCGCCACCCGACGGGTCGAGGTTCTCCTGCGGCTGCCCCTCCTGGGCGGTGGGGATGGCGCCGCTCATGCGACCGCGGCCCGTGCGGCCGCCTCCTCGGTGTCCACTAGCTTGCGGTAGGCGCCACCCTCCACGGTCATCAGCGCGTCGTGGGAGTCGCACTCGAGCAGCTCGCCCTCGCTGATGAACGCGACCTGGTCCGCGCGACGGATGGTCGACAGCCGGTGGGTGATGATGAAGACCGCCCTGCCATTGCCCCACTGCGCGAGGTTGTCCATCACCCGCAGCTCCGTCTCGGCATCGAGCGCGGCGGTGGGCTCGTCGAGGATCAGGATCGGCGTGTCCTTCAGGATCGCGCGCGCGATCGAGACGCGCTGCCGCTGGCCCGTCGAGAGCTTGGCGCCGCGCTCGCCAAGCACCGTGTCGTAGCCGTCGGCGAGTGCCTCGATGAAGTCGTCCGCGCCCGCGACCCGCGCCGCCTCACGCACCTGCGCGTCGCTCGCAGCCGGCCTCGCGTAGCGGATGTTCTCGCGGATGCTGGTGCCGAAGAGGATGTTCTCCTGCAGCGCGATCGCCACGTTGTCGCGCAGGCTCGAGACCTTGAACCGACGGATGTCGCGCCCATCGATCTCTACGCGACCTGCGGTCGGATCGTAGAGCCTCAGCAGCAGCGTCATGAGCGTGCTCTTGCCCGACCCGGTGGGCCCTACGATCGCCGAGATGGTGCTGGCGCGCGCCTCGATGTCGACGTTCTGCAGCACCGGACGATCCTCCTGGTACGCGAAGCTCACGCCGCGGAAGGCGATGCTCGACTCGAAGGCTGGCATCTTGATGGCGTCGTCCTCGTCCTTCACCTCCGGCTCGAGGTCGAGCAACTCGAACACACGGTCGAGGCCGATGGCGATGTCCTGTACGAAGCCCCACGTGTTGAACAGGCTGACCGACATCGCCGTCGACTCGCCCATGCGCGCCTTGAAGTTGTTGTACAGGCCCAGGTTCCAGACCGTGAAGCCGAACAGCGCCAGGACGCCCGTCGCGTAGAGCGGGTCCTGGTGTGTCGTCAGCATGGCCGCCCATGCCGAGGTGCCGAGCGCGCAGACAGCGAACGCCCAGAAGATCAGCATCTTGTAGACCGCAAAGCGGTTGCGCGCCCCGTAGGCGCACTCGAAGGCGTCACGCGAGCGCGTCTCGAAGCGCGAAAGCTCCGCCTTCTCTGCGCGGTATGCCTTGATGACGCGGATGCCCGAGAGGCTCTCCTGGATGTAGCCCGTCAGCGCACTGTTGCTCTCACGCGCCCGCCGAAAGTCGACACGCATGGGTCGCGAGAAGAGGTAGCCGATGACCAGCGCGACGGGCCAGGCCACGAGTGCGATGCCCGCGAACAGCGGCTTGTAGAGAAACAGCACGACCAGCGAGAACACGAGCCGCACACCGTCGAGCGTCGGGCGGACGAACAGCACCTCGATCAGCTGCGTCACCATGCCGCTGTCCTGGTACATCCGGTAGATCGAGTCCCCGACCGAGTTGTCGCTGTGGAAGCGCAGCGACAGCGCCTGCAGCCGGTCGAGCAGCTGCAGCCGTAGCAGCTGGTTGATGCGCTGCAGGTACCAAACCCGGTAGTAGTAGAGGGCCGTGAACGCGAGCGTCGCGTAGATGGCCACGCCGACGCTCACCAGGATGACGCGCCGCAGCACCAGCTTGCGTACCTCGGGGTTCCAGTCCGCGACGGCGGTGGCGTCGAGCCCGAGGAAGGCGATCTGCTGGGTTGTGATCGGCTCGCCCGCAAGCACGCGCGTCCAGAAGAGGTCAAGCAGCTGGAAGCCCGGGTAGACCAGCGACGTGAAGACGAACACGGTCAGGCCCAGCAGGATGAAGAGATGGCGTGCGCCGGCCTCGTTGAGCAGCGGCAGACACCGAAAGAGGATCGCCGCCACCAGGTCGAAGCTCAGCCGGTCCCGCTGGCCGCCGGCCCCCAGCTCGGCCAGCTGCTTGTTCCCCGAGTCCATGGACCCTCCCGCCCAGTAAGAGAGGCCGCAGCCCGTTTGTGAAGCTTCCGCGTGCGCAATCGCGAGCGGGGACCATACTGGCCGGGTCATGGACCCGGTACTGAGACCGCTGAGAGAGAGCGACGAGGCCGAGGTGGCCGAGGCCCAGCGCCTGATGGCGCTGGAGGGCTTCATCTTCGTCTTCGACTACCAACCAGGCGACGACTTCCCGGAGCTCGTGCGCGCGGCAGAGGCACAGCAGACCGCGACGGACCTTCCGGAGGGCCGCGTGCGCGCCACCTTCCTCGTCGCGGAGGTCGAGGGTCGCATCGCCGGGAGGCTCTCGGTGCGCCACGCGCTCACGGACTTCCTGCGTGAACAGGGCGGCCACATCGGCTACGGCGTGCTGCCAGCCTACCGCGGGCGTGGAGTCGCAACAGCGATGCTACGCCACGGTCTGCAGCTCGTTTCGGACCTCGGCATCCGGCGAGCCCTGGTGACCTGCGACGACGACAACGCCGCTTCCCGCCGCATCATCGAGAAGTGCGGTGGCCAATACGAGTCGAGCTTCGAGCCACCCGACGGCAGCACACCGAAGCGCCGCTACCGGATCGACACGGGCCCGGGGTAGACACGACACCGCCGTGGCGAGTAGTGCAGGGACGCATGAGATACGGCAAGGGAACCTCGGAGCTCGTCCACCGCCTCCACGACGACGGCATCGGTCACATGTTCGTCATCATGCGCCATGGCGACAGGCACTTCGATCCGGACAACCCCGACACGGAGCGCTTCATGGGGCTCACGGAAGCCGGCAAGGCGGACGCCCTCACCTTCGGGCTGTCGCTGCCGTACGGACCGAGCTTCCGCTTCTTCTCGAGCTCGATCGGGCGCTGCATCGAGACGGCCTTCCAGATCGAGAAGGGCTGCATCAAGAACGGCGCCGAGACGCAGGTCAACAAGCTCGCGGGGCCGCTCACGGGGTTCTTCTCTGGCGGCCCCGGCGCGTTCCTGACCGCACGCGAGATGGGCGCCGACGCGTTCTTCGAGGCCTGGTTCGGGGGCGACCTCGACGACAGCGTGATGGCCAACGCCGACGACGCCGCGCTACGCACGGCCGAGTTCGTGCGCCGCAAGCTGGCCGATGGCGACTCGCAGATCGACATCGGCGCCTCCCACGACTGGAACCTCTACCTCCTGCGCCACACACTGCTGGGGCAGACCCGCGCCGACGTCGGCGACGTGGAGTACCTGCACGGCATGGCGTTCTACGAGCGGGACGGCGTACTGCACGGCGCCACCGAGTTCGGCGACCCGCAGCCGCTGCTGCTCGGCTCGACGCGCTGAGACGCGGCGGGACCCGTGGCTGTGCCGCGCTCAGTCGGACTCGCCGAGCGTGCCGGACGTGCGCAGGCTCGACAGCTCCTCGGCCGAGACACCCAGCTCCGTGAGTACGGCATCGGTGTGCTCGCCGAGCAGCGGCGCGTGCTGCTTCAGCTCCCACGCCGAGTCGTCGAAGCGTGCGGCCGGACGCGGCTGACGCATCCTGCCCGCGTGCGGATGGTCGCTCTCGAAGATCAGGTCGTTGTGTGCGAGCTGCGCATCCTCGAGCAGCTGCATGCGCGTCAGGATGGGCGCGCACGGCACCTGGGCCTCGTCGAGCACGCGCAACCAGTGCGCGCTGTCCCTCGTCCGCAGGATCTCCGCCATCGCCTCGAGCCGCGCGTCGGCATGCTTCACGCGGCCTGCGGCGGTGGAAAAGCGGGCGTCGGCCAGCAAGTCGTCCCGGCCCGCCGCCTTGCAGAAGCCCTGCCACTCGGCGTTCGAGACCGTGCCCGCGGTGATGTGCCCGTCTGCGGTCTCGAAGGCCAGGTCGCGCACGTCGGACGGACGCGTGACGCCGATGTCCGGGCCCACGAACGTGTGCTGCGCCATCGCCTCGGGCCAGTGGAAGGCCACGACCGTGTCGAGCATCGAGAGCTTCACGTGCTGCCCCTCACCGGTGCGCTCGCGGGCGAGCAGTGCGGCGGTGATCGCCTGGGCGGCCGTCACCGCGGTGAGCTTGTCCGGCACGATCAGCCGCATCATGCGCGGCGCATCGCCCGCACCCTGGATCGCTGCCAGCCCGGACAGCGCCTGGATGACGGGGTCGTAGACGCGCTTGTGCGCATACGGACCGCTGTCTCCGAAGCCGCTGATCGAGACGTAGACGAGGTCCGGCCGCAGTGCGCGCAGCGCCGCCTCGCCGATGCCGATGCGCTCGGCGGCACCGGGGCGGAAGTTCTGCACGAAGACGTCCGCCGTCTTCACGAGCCCGTGCAGCAGCGACAGGCCGCGCGGCTGCTTGAGATCGAGGACCACGGAGCGCTTGTTGCGGTTGGCGACCGCGAAGATCGGCGCCATCCCCCGCTTGCGACCGCCGAGCGAGCGCGCGAGGTCGCCCGAGGGCGCCTCCAGCTTGATGACCTCCGCGCCCTGGTCGCCGAGCATGCGCGTGGCGATCGGCCCCGAGATCATCGTGGTCGCGTCGATGACGCGAAAGCCGTCGAGTGGTCCGCCCATGCCGGACCGGCGTAGCCTAGCCGATGACGTCGCGCAACACGCCGACGAGCGTCACCATGAGCGCGACCGGCAGGATGCTGAACGCGCGCGGGCCGCCAGGCGGTGTGGCCGCGGGCACCGGATAGACCGGCAGACCACGCAGCACGCGCGAGATGGTCGTCATCGCGGAGGCGGTGGTGCGGGTCGGGGGCACCTCGACGTTCAGCACGCCGTCACTGCGGAAGCTCTCGCCGGTGCCGTCGAAGCACATGGCCTCGCCCACGCGGACCGGACCCGGCTGCGGCGCCTGCTCGTCACGGCCGGGCTGAGCGCCGCCGAGCAGCCGGCTGCCCACCGCCGGGTGGCTCGACAGCCACAGACCCGTGCCGCGCCGGCGCACGCCGACGCAGGTCTCGTTGACGAGGTGGTACTCGAAGTCCCCGGTGAGGATCAGGAAGTGCGTGGCCTCGCCGGCGATTGCCGTATCGATGACCTGCTGCAACTCCCCGCCCCGCTCCGATGACTCGCCCATGGCCCCCGCCTTTCCGTTCCTCGTAAAATAAGAGCAGCTCGTCCCGGTTTGTGAACGCCCGGGGACGAGCTCGAGCGAAGAAAGATCACGCCGGAGCCTGGATCTCGGGAAAAGGAAACGAGATCCGGCAGAACTCGGCCGCAATGTGAGCACTCCCCGCGGCCCGGCCGCCCGTGTCGACAGCATGCGGATGCCCGAGGTCGACGTCGTATCGCCATCTGCTAGGGTGCCTGCCCCCTCCCCCCTGCGGCGACCACTCGGCGCCGACCCCCACCATGTCTTCAGTCGTAGAGACCGACGCCGGCGACGATGCCAGTGCACCCGGTGCACCCGGTACGCCCGGTACACCGGGTGCGGGCGCTGCGCCGCGGCGCATCGAGCTGAGCATCTGGCAGCTCGCATGGCCGACTGCGGCCTCGATGATCATGGCGTCGAGCGTCCAGATGATCGACTTCCTGATGATCGGCTCCCTCGGCGGCACCGCGCTGGCTGCGATGGGGATGGGCATGCAGGTCCACTTCCTGCAGTTCGGTGTGTTCGCCGCCGTCAGCATGGGCACGGTGGCGCTGGTTGCGCGGGCCGTGGGCGCCGGCGACCTGCCCGAGGCCGAGCGGCTGCTGCAGGTCTCGGTGGTGGTGACCGCCGTGCTGGGGTGCCTGTGCATGCTCGCGATCCCGATGGCCGAGCCGCTCATCGGGCTGTTCGGTGTCGAGGACGAGGTGCGCCGAGGCGCCGCCGTCTACCTGCGCATCATGCTGATGGCGTCGATCCCGATGGGCATGGGACTGATCTTCTTCTCGGCGCTGCGGGGCGCCGGCGACGTGATACGGCCGCTGTGGGTCGGGCTCTTCATGAACCTGCTCAACGTGCTCGGCAACTACATGCTGATCTTCGGCCACTGGGGCGCCCCACGGCTGGGCGTCGCGGGCGCGGCCTACGCCACCGCCCTTTCGATGGCGGCGGGCATGTTGATGACGATGGTGCTGTGGCGCTCGGGGTGGCTGATCATCAAGCCCGGCCGCCTCGGCGAGGGCGTCAGCTGGGACCGGGCGCGGCGGCTGCTGCGCGTCGGCATCCCCTCTGCCATGGAGTCCGCGGTCTTCGACGTCGGCCTGCTGGTGTTCACCGCGTACATCGCCGAGTTCGGCACGGCGGCGATCTCGGCGTACTTCATCGGCACGCGCGTGCTCATGTTCTCCTTCGTCCCGGGCGTGGCCTATCAGATGGCCGCCTCCACGCTGGTGGGCCAGAACCTGGGGGCGGGGCAGCCGCAGGAGGCGCGGCGGGCGGGCTGGCGTGCGCTGCGCAGCGCGCTCGTTGCGATGAGCATCACGGGCCTGACGCTCGCGCTGCTGGCCCGGCCGATCACCTCCATGTTCGGCGCAACCGGCGCACAGACGGTCGAGCTGAGCGTCGCCTTCATCTACATCCTGGCCGCCGCGCAGCCGATGATGGCCTTCGACTTCGCCCTCGGCGGTGCGCTGCGCGGCGCCGGCGACACGCGCTTCCCTCTGCTGGCCGTCTTCACCGGTCTGGCCGGCGTCCGGCTGGGGCTTGTGTGGGTCGCGATGACGTTCTTCGACGTCTCGATCACGACGGTGTGGTCGTTTCTGCTGCTCGACTACACGACGCGCGCCGTGATGCTGGCAGCCCGCTACCGCGGCGACCGCTGGCAACACATCGAGGTCTAGAGCCCGCCTCTAGAGCCCACCTTCTAGAGCGCCACGTCGAGCCGCTCGAGACCGCGCAGGATGAGCCCCTTGCGCCACTGCGGCGTGCGGCCGTCCCAGACCATGTTCGGCGCGCGACGCGCGAGCGCCGCGATCACCTCCTGCGCCTCGAGACGCGCGAGCGCGGCGCCCACGCAGAAGTGCGCGCCGAAGCCGAACGAGACATGCCGGTTGTCGGCCCGCGCGATGTCGAGCCGCTCGGGGTCATCGAAGACATCGGAGTCGCGGTTGGCCGACGCGAGGTAGACGAGGGTCTCCTCCCCCGCCGCGATCGGAAAGCCTGCGACCTCGACGTCCTCGACCGGAATGCGCGAGGTCGCTTGCACGGGCGCATCGAAGCGCAGCAGCTCCTCGACCGTGCTGCCGATCAGCGTCGGGTCGGCGCACAGCCGCTCCCACTGATCGCGGTGCTGCATGAGCGCGAGCATGCCGTTGCCGATCAGGTTGGTGGTCGTCTCGTGGCCCGCTGCGAGCACGAGCCAGGTCGTCGCGAGCACCTCGTTCTCCGTCAGCCTCTCGCCGTCGACAGTGGCGTGCACCAGGCCGCTGATGAGGTCGTCCCTCGGCTCCTTTCGCCGGGCGGCGAAGATGCCCTCAAGGTAGGCGCCCATCTCGGTGGCCGCCTCGGCCGCCTCGGGCAGGCCCTGCTCCCGGATGGTCCCGTCGATGAAGGTGGCGGTGCGGTCGGACCAGCGCTTGAGCAGCGGGTAGTCACTCGTAGGCAAGCCCAGCAGCTCGGCGATCACGATCACCGGCAGCGGCGCGGCGAGCTGCTCAATGATGTCCAACCCGCCGGTGGCCAGCGGCTCGCCGAGCATGTCGTCGACCAGCGCGGCGATGCGCGGCTGCAGGTCCTGCACGACGCGTGGCGTGAAGGCGCGGTTGACCAGGCTGCGCAGGCGCCGGTGGTCCTCGTCGTCCTTGACCAGCAGTACGCAGTCGACGATCCGCGCGAGCGTGTGCAGCGGCGACTCGGGCTGCTGCAGCAGCTGCTCCACCAGCTCGGGTGCGAACTTGACGGTGCGGAAGCGGCGGTCGCGCAGCACGCCGACGACGTCCTGGTAGCGTGTGACGTCGTGGATGACCCAGCCGCTCTTCATCACCCGGCGATGCACGGCCCCCTCGCGGCGCAGCATCGCGTACGTCCCGTAGCGATCCGCCTCGAACGCCTCACCGGTGTTGTCGAACTCGACGTTGGCCATGGGCTTCGATAGCACATCGAGGTCGGGCGCGGACCTCGCACCACGCGCCGGGGCGAGCAAGCCGCGGCAACGACACCGGTGCACCCGGTGAAGCGGCCGGCTAGCGCTCGCGCGGCGTTTTCATGCCGAGCAGGTAGCGCACCTCGGAGACGTCACCGCCGAGCCGCTCGACCTCCTCGGCCAATCGCATGAGGGCCAGGGTGAGCTCGCGCTTCGACGGGGCGTGGGGCGCGGCGTCCGCCTCGTCAGGCTGCTGCGTGGCGGACTCGTCGGGCTGGACGGCGCGGAATGCCTTGATCGTTGGCCTGGCCTGGCCGCTGTCGTGGACCGCCGGCATCTGTCGAGTCGGTCTGTCGTTGTCCTCGGCCATGCCCCGAGTGTAGCGCGGAGCGGCGGAGCCTGGAAACCTGCGGAAAAACGCCCTACTTACGGAAGCCCGCCAGGCGCTCGGTGGCATCACCAAGTGCGAAGCGTCGTGTCGCTTCGCGCTCGACGGCGGCGAGCACCTCGGGCTCGCGGTAGAGCGCCTTGTACGCAGCGAGCGACCCGCGGCTGTTCGCAAGCAACCCCTTGCAGAGCTCGGCCACCGCCTCGTCGAGCTTCGCGCGCGGCACCGCGCGTATCGCCATCCCCCAGGCCGCCGCCTCGACGCCCGTGAAAGTACGTGCGGTCAGCGACAGCTCGCGCGCGCGCGTGATACCGACGGCCGCCGGCAGCCGCGCACTCATGCCCCAGGTCGGGCGCAGCCCGAACTTGGCGTGGGTGTCGCCGAGCTTGGCCTCCTCGGCGACGACCATCAGGTCACAGGACAGCGCCAGCTCGAGCGCACCTGTGAAGCAGTGCCCATTGACGCTGGCGACCACCACCTCGTCGGCCTCGGTGATCGTCTCGATGACCGCGCGCGCCGGCAGGTCGAGAATGTCGCCGACGCAGCCGTCCACGAGCTCGCGGTCGCCGAGGGCCTTGAGGTCCACACCCGCCGAAAACGCCCTGCCCTCGCCGGTGAGCACGATGACGCCCACGGCATCGTCAGCCCTCGCCTGCTCGAGCGCCGCGCGCAGCTCGTCGAGCATCGTGGGCGTGATGGCATTGAGTGCGTCGGGTCTGTGAAGGGTGACGGTGGCGACCCCGTCCTGTGCCTTGTAGCGAAGCGCTTCGAATTCCACGGCTACCTCCCGGTCGCCGCGTGCATAGCACGGGCCGCTACCGGAACTCCATCACGCCGTCGTCGAGACCGCCGAGCTTGAGCGCCGTGACGTCGAGGAAGTAGTTCTGGTGCGCGCGCCACGGCGTGTGGGCCCCCTGCTTGGGGAACTTGTCCCGCGCGCGCTGGATGTAGCCGGAGGTGAAGTCGAGCCACTCCTCCATCTCGAGGTCGGGGTCGTTCTGCCGCGGCGTGCACTGCACGAAGCCCTGCTGCTCCATGTGGTTGAGCAGGCGGCAGACGTAGCCGCACGTGAGATCGCACTTGAGCGTCCAAGACGCGTTGGTGTAGCCGAAGGAGCTGGCCATGTTCGGCACGCCGCTGAACATCATGCCCTTGTAGTTGACGGCCTCGGAGAGGTCGGTCGGCTCACCGTCGATGACGAACTCGAGGTTGCCCGCGAGCACGAGCTCGAGGCCGGTCGCGGTGACGATCAGGTCCGCGGGAACCTGCTGCCCCGACTTCAGCACGATGGCGTCCTCCGTGAACGTCTCGATGTGATCGGTCACCACCGAGGCACGCTGCTCGTTGATGGCCTCGAACAGATCGCCATTGGGCACGAGGCAGATGCGCTGATCCCACGGGTTGTAGCTAGGGGTGAAGTGCTCATCCGTGTACTCCCTGCCGACGAGACGGGCGACCTGGCGCAGCAGTGCGCGCTTGACGAGCTTCGGCCGACGTCGCGCGAGCTGGAAGAAGAACAGGCCGAGGAGCACGTTGCGAAAGCGCGTCAGGCCGTAGGCCAGCTTCGATGGGAGAAACCGCCGCAGTGTGTTCGCGAACCGCGATACGTCAGGGCTCGAGACCATGTACGTCGGCGAGCGCTGCAGCATCGTGACGTGCTCCGCCGTGCGCGCCATCTCCGGCAGGAGCGTCACCGCGGTTGCGCCGCTGCCGATGATCACGACGCGCTTGCCCGCGTAGTCGATGTCGTCGGTCCACTTCTGCGGGTGCACAACGCGCCCCTCGAAGCGATCGATGCCCGGGAACTCCGGCGTGTAGCCGGCCTCGTAGCTGTAGTAGCCGCTGCACATGTGCAGAAAGCCACAGGTGAAGACCCGCGTCTCGCCACCCGACTCGGCCTCCACGGTCCAGCGCGCATCCTCGCTCGACCACGACGCGCGCTTGACCATGTGGTCGTAGCGGATGTGCGGGTCGACCCCGTGCTCGGTCGCGGTCTCTCGGACGTACTTGAGGATCGACGGACCGTCGGCGATCGCCTTCGGGTCGGTCCACGGCTTGAACGAGTAGCCCAGCGTGTACATGTCGGAGTCCGAGCGGATGCCCGGATAGCGGAAGAGGTCCCAGGTACCGCCGCTGGCCCCGCGCCCCTCGAGGATCACGTAGCTGCGACCGGGACAGTGGGTCTGCAGGTGGCATGCGGAGCCGATACCGGAGAGGCCGGCACCGACGATCACCACGTCGAAGTGTTCTTGCTGCATTACATCTCCGGACAGGCACGGGGACCCTAGCAGCCAAGATGCGGCGGCGCCAAAGCATGGTTTTTCCCGGGTGGAGCGGTCCTCGTCGACGTAAAGGCACCCGCCAGGCGCCAATCTCGCGGTCTGCGGTTCGACCGCTCCGCGCGCCGGGACACGAGTCGATCACGGCTGCCTCCCGCGTAGGTAGCCGCCGATGGCCGTCTAGTGGTTGTAGTGCGGTTCACCAACCCACGCCGTGGCACCGGGAGACTCCGCTTCCGGGGGCGGCGACGCCCGACGTCCCCATCGTGGCGACCGCGCCGATCGCTGCGACCGCCACCGGACGCCAGAAACGGCTGCGCGGAGAGACGGAACCGGAGGGTTTTAGCCGCGACTACCTGATCGGGTAGGTGCGGCAAAAGCGTGCAACTGGTTACACTTCGACATTCATCATGAATGCGAGAGGGGCACGCATGGCCACTGATACCGGGACGCGCCGGGACGGTGGTCTGAGGGTACTCGTGGTCGACGACGACCGCGCGGTCCAGGGACTGGTCGCGATGATGCTCGAAGCCGCAGGCTACGAGGTCATCCAGGCGGCGAGCGTGGCGTCCGCATTGGTGGCGATCGACGACGGCGCACCCTTCGACGCCGCCGTGCTCGACGTGGGTCTTCCCGACGGCGAGGGATTCGACATCGTCGACACGCTACGCCAGGGCAGCACACCCTGCGCGTCCGTGCTTATGACGGGCAGTCCAAACGCCGAGACGGTCAATCGCTCGATCGGTGCCGGGGTGAGCGACTTCCTCGCCAAGCCCTACCGCCGGGACGAGCTGGTCAAGGCGGTCGGCTGCGCCGCCGACCTGACCCGCACCTGGCGCGGACGGGTCTCCTCTGCGAAGGCCGGCTCGGTCGAGGCGGTCGAGGCGGCGGGGCGCGAGAAGGTGCTCGCCTGGATCGACGGCGACGAGGCGCAGGGGCCCTGCCCGCTGGAGCTGGGGCGCGACGAGGCGGGGCGTGTGGCGGCCGAGCTCGCGAAGGACGGCGGGCTGACCGAGCGCGAGCGCGAGACGCTCGAGCACGTGCTGCTCGGCGCCTCCAACCCCGAGATCGCGGCGTCGCTCACAATCTCCGCCAACACCGTGAAGTACCACCTGCGGAACCTGTTCGCGAAGCTCGAGCTGGAGTCGCGCAGCGACCTGATGCGCTTCCTGGTCGAGCGCGGCCGCTAGCCTCCCGCACGCGACCGACCGCCACCCGATTGCCAATACCGCTGGGCGGCACGGCGACGGTGTCCACACCTCCGCGCGCCCGGCCGGCCGCGCACGACCGAGCCGCATTGACATGAAATTCAAAATTTGGTCCAGATGGGGCGATGGGCGGGGCCTCAGCAGAACCGGGCGTGGAGCAGCTCGCAGCGATGCAGCGGGCGCTGCAGCACGGGCTCGCCGAGCACCTGCACGATTCCGGCGCGCGCGTCGAGCGGCTGCGGCGGCTCCCGGGTGGCGCATCCAAGGAGACCTGGTCCTTCGACGCCGTCGACGCCCACGGTCGGCGCGGATGCATCCTGCGACGCGATCCACAGGGCGGCGACCAGGACACAGGCGATCGGAGCGGCATGGCGCCCGAGGTCGAGGCCGCCCTGCAGCGTGCGGCGGCCGAAGCGGGCGTACCGGTACCGGGGGTGCTGTTCACGACCAGCGCGCTCCCGGACGTCGGCCACGGGTACGCGATGGAGCGCGTCGAGGGCGAGACGGTCCCGCGGAAGATCCTGCGCGACGGCGCCTACGCCAAGGCGCGCGCGCACCTCGCCGCCGACTGTGGCCGCGCGCTGGGGCAGGTGCACGCGATCGACTGCAGTGGGCTCGACCTCCCGCGGCTGCCCGCGGTCGACTCGCTGGCCAAGTACCGCGACCACTACGCGCAATTCGACGTCGCGCGCCCCGTCCTGGAGTACGCCTTCCGCTGGCTCGCCGAGCGCATCCCCGCGGATGAGCAGGCGTGCTGCGTGCACGGCGACTTCCGCAACGGCAACCTGATCGTCGACGCCGACGGTCTGCGTGCGGTGCTCGACTGGGAGCTCGCCCACATCGGCGACCCGATGGAGGACCTGGGCTGGCTGTGCATTCCATCGTGGCGCTTCGGCAATCTCGAGCAACCCGTGGGCGGCTTCGGTCAGCGGCAGCAGCTGTTCGAGAGCTACCAGGCGCAGACCGGGCGGACCGTCGACCCACAGCGCGTGCGTTTCTGGGAGGCGCTGGGCACGCTCAAGTGGGGCGTGATCTGCCTGTCGCAGTACGCGATCTTCGCCGAAGGGGTGGACCGCTCGGTCGACCGCGCGGCGATCGGTCGGCGCGTGTCGGAGACCGAGCTCGACCTGCTCGAGCTGATGGAGGGCGAGGATGGATGAGCGACCGAAGGCGGGGCGACTGCTCGACACCGTGTCCACGTTCCTGAAGGAACGCATCCTCCCAGAGGCCGAGGGCCGCGATGCCTACGAGACCCGTGTCGCGATCAACGTACTGGGCATCGTCGCGCGCGAGCTCGACCTCGGCGATGGACACCGCGGGGCCGAGCATGCGCGGCTGCGGACGCTGCTCGGGCGGGGGGGCGAGCTCGATGAGCTCAACCGCGCGCTGTGCACGGCGATCCGCGACGGTGACATCGCGCTCGGCGATGCCGAGCTGCTCGCCCATCTGCGCCGAACGACCCTCGACTCCCTGGCGGTCAACCAGCCGCGTTATGCCACCTACCGGCGTGCGCTCGAACGCGCGGGCGACGGTTCAGGGAGCTGAGGGCGCAGCCGGCTTCGCCTCGGTCGGCGGGGTCCGCGGGGTCGCGCCCGCCTGCGTCTCGAGCTCCTGCGGCGTCGGAGCGCCCCCGGAGGTGCCGACCGTCAGTGTGGGTGACCGGCGCCGAACGTCGCGCGAGCTCGGCGGCTGGGGACGCAGCAACCACGCCGTGCCGGCGATTATCAAGACCAGCGCCAGGCCCACGGCCAGGACGCTATTGCCACTGACGCTTGCAGAACCGCCGGGTGTCGACTCGGGATGCTCGCTCACGGCCCGGAGCATACCGCGATCACAGCAGGAACATCGCGGTCACCGCGAGGCCAAAGCTGCTGGCGTCGATCGGCCCCGCGGTCGCGGAGCTGTCGTACTCCATGTGCACGTAGCGCAGCGCGATGGTGTAGCCGGCGCTCTCCTCGCTGTCCCGGTAGAAGGCGCCCAGCTCGCCCATCGGCCCCCACGCACTGCCCAGGTCCTCGTCGATGCCGGCGAAGATGCCATCGCCCGACAGGAAGACGCCCATGTCGTACTGGGCTCCGGCGCTGGCGGACAGGTGCCAGCCGCCGCCCATGTGGGCCAGGGCGTGGGCGCGCGGGATGAGGGGGAAGCGGCCGAGGTCGAGGCTGCCGTTGTCGCCGTTGAGCCCCGCCATCTTCACGCCGATCCCGAGGTCGATGCCCAGGCTCAGCCAGTGGCCGGGACCGAGGTGCAAGGGTGAGTAGCTCACGACGAGCGCGAACTGCACTCCGTCGCCGGCGCTCAGGCTCGCCTCGCTGTCGTCGACGCGCGTCGCGGTGACCAGCTCGTCCCCGCCGAATGCGAAGCCGAAGCCGATGCCGAGGCCCCAGTCGTAGGGCGCGTAGGGGAGCGGCGGCGCGGGCGCGGGCGGCGCGGGCGCGTGATGCGCGTGCCCGGGTGGGGGCCCAGCCGGATGCTCGCGACCAGCGTCGGGAACGGTCGGAAAGGTCGGCGCGGCGGGCGCGGCGGAAGTGGCTGGTGCGGTGGCTGGCGGCGCAGGTGAAGGCGCGGGCTCTGCTGGCGGCGTGGGCGGCGCAGCGCTGGCCTCCGCGCCGGTCGGCGGCGGGGCGGCCGGCGGCGGGGCGGCCCGCGGAGGCTCCGGGGCCTGCGTCGACGCAGCCGGGGGAGACGGGGCGTCCGCGTCGGCCGGTTGCTGGGCGTCGACAGCCGACACCCAGAGCATGCAGGAGACCGCTACTGGCAAGACTCGGCGACGCATCGGCACACCCTAGCCCCCGCGCCGATCGCTGGCGAGCGCCGCGAGGCACGACAGCGACATGGGCGGCAATCGGGGTGAAGGTAGGTGTTGCGCTGCCACGATTCGAGCTGCTGTCCGTCTACATTGTCCCTTCACAGTGGGACGGCATGCGCGCGCACTGCTACAATTGGAGCGCCAATGGCCAGCAAGGAATGCCCCACCTGTAAGGCCCGCTTTCGCGGGGACATTGTCACGTGCCCACTCGACGGGGGGATCCTCGCCGAGCCGGTGGACGAGTACCTCGGCGCCACCATCGCCGGCCGCTATGTGGTCGAGGAGCTGATCGGCACCGGGGGCATGGCCCGCGTCTACCGCGCGCGCCACCAGGTCATCGGGCGCGACGTCGCGCTGAAATTCCTCGAGCCCAAGCTCACGCAGGACGAGCGCCAGCGTAAGCGCTTCCTCGGCGAGGCGCGGGCCGCCAACCAGATCAGCCACCAGCACATCATCGACATCACCGACTACGGCGAGACGCCCGAGGGCGCCGTGTACATGGTGATGGAGTACCTCGACGGCCGAACGCTCGGCGACGAGATCGACAACGGGCCGCTGCCAACGCCGCGCGCGCTGCGCATCGCAGAGCAGGTGGCACAGGGCCTCGCGCGGGCGCACGAGCTGGGCGTCATCCACCGCGACGTCAAGCCGGACAACATCTGCCTCATCCAGCGCGGACCCGAGCACGACTTCGTGAAGCTGCTGGACTTCGGCATCGCGCGCATCCAGGACGACCTGCGCATCACGGCGGCGGGCGCGCTGATCGGCACGCCCGAGTACATCGCGCCGGAGCAGGTGCGCTCCGGCACCGCGACGCCGGCCACGGACATGTACGCGCTGGGCTGCGTGCTGTTCGAGATGCTGACGGGCCAGCTGCCCTTCGAGGGCGGGACCTCGCTGTTGCTCGTCAAGCACCTCAACGACGCGCCGCCGACGCCCTCCGACTTCGAGCCGAGCATCCCGGCGGAGGTCGACGAGCTGGTGCACAAGATGATGGCCAAGGAGGCGGAGCACCGCCACCGCGACGCCTACCACCTGGCCGAAGAGCTGCAGCGGCACATCCGCCAGCTCCCATCGACGCGCCGAAGCCGACGCGCCCCGACCGATACGGAGACGCAGCCCGATCCGGTGGTGCCCAAGAAGAAGCCGGTGCGCAGAAGCCCTCCGCTGACCGAGGACGACACCTGGCAGCGAGCGCTCGCGATGTTCAGCGCACTGGTGCGCGAGGCGCACCCAAAGGGTGATGCGCCGCCCTGGCTGTCGGAGGCACTGCGGCAGATGGCCACGCTGACGCAGGAGGTCAACTCCCTGCGCGAGAGCCTGCTGGACCAGGGCGAGGTCGCGACCGAGCGCGAGCAGCAGGATGCGGACATGCGCCACCAGATCGGCATCGCCCTCGACCAGCTCGGCAACGACGAGTCCAAGGTCAGCCGCTCGATCATCGAGAACGAAGAGCAGGCGCTGCGCGAGGAGGCGGAGCTCAACGACGCCATGGCGCAGATGTTCCGAAAGGCCCGCGCCATTCCGCGCCCGATTCGGCCGGGCATCATCGGGGCGGAGGACATCGAGATGCTCAACGGGATGCTGGAGTCGACCGATGTGCTGGCGGAGACGCGGGGACGGGTGGCCGGCCTACGGGCGCAGCTCGATGCCCACCACCTCGAGCGCAAGGACCTGGTGTTCCAGATCGCCGCTCTCAAGGACAAGATCACCAGCCGTCAGACCGCCAACACGACCGACCTCGACATCGTCCACGAGGAGGTCAACCGGATCGACGGGCAGATCCGCGCCAAGCTGGAAGCCGGCGCCGCGCTCGCACAGAAGGTATCGGCCTATTTCGACAGCTTCCCGGAGCTGCGCGAGCGCATCGCGAGCCGCAGGGACTCGTCGAAGAGCTACCCGAAGCCCAGCTTGACGAAGCCCGCCACGGGGTAAAGGCTTCGGCCCCGTGTCGCCACGCCGCATCCACTTCGTGTCCCTTGGCTGCCCCAAGAACCGGGTGGACAGCGAGGTCATGCTCGGCGTGAGCGACGGTGCTGGCTACGAGCTGACCGCCGCCCCCGAGGACGCCGACGTGATCGTCGTCAACACCTGCGGCTTCATCGAGTCCGCCAAGCAGGAGTCGATCGAGACGATCCTCGAGCTGTCGGACCTCAAGCAGGAGGGCCGCTGCGAGCGACTCGTCGTCGCCGGGTGCCTCTCACAGCGCTACCCCGATCAGCTCGCCTCGGAGATGCCGGAGGTCGACCACTTCCTCGGGTCGAGCGACATGTTGAAGCTGGGCCCCATCCTGCAGCTCGACCGCGATGCCAGGGGGCAGCGCATGCTGGTGGGCGACCCGGCAGACTACATCTTCAAGCTCTCCGACCCGCGGAGGCTGTCGATGGGCAGCCACAGCGCCTACGTGAAGATCGCCGAGGGCTGCTCGCGCAAGTGCAGCTTCTGCGCGATCCCATCGTTCCGCGGCACGCAGCGCTCGCGAACGGTGGCCGACGTGGTGGGCGAGGTCGAGCGCCTGGTCGCGGGCGGCACCGCAGAGATCAACCTGATCAGCCAGGACACGATCGCCTACGGGCGCGACCTCGACGGGCGGCCCTCGCTGACGGATCTGGTGCGGGCCCTGTGCGAGGTCGACGGGCTGAGGTGGCTGCGGCTCTTCTACCTGTACCCGGAGGCGATCGACGACGAGCTGCTGTCGCTGCTCGCGGCCGACAACCCGCTGCGCGCGTACGTCGACATGCCGTTCCAGCACGCGAGCGATGACATGCTCAAGCGCATGCGCCGCGGCTACCGCGCACGCCGGCAGCGCGAGCTGGTGGAACGACTGCGCACGGCGGTGCCCGACGTCAGCATGCGCACGGCGTTCATCGTGGGCCACCCGGGCGAGACCGACGACGACTTCGCGCAGCTGCTCGAGCTCGTACGCTGGGGCCGCTTCCAGCACGTCGGCGTCTTCCGCTACTCGCACGAGGACGGCACCCACAGCGGCACGATGGACGACCTCGTCGATGACGGGACCGCCGCGGCGCGCTACGAGGAGCTGATGGCCACGCAGCGGACGATCAGCGGCGAGCACCTGCAGGCGCTCGTGGGCCAGGAGCTCGACGTGCTGGTCGAGGGTGAGAGCGAGGAGAGCGAGCTGCTGCTGCAGGGACGCCACGGCGGTCAGGCCCCGGAGGTCGACGGCGCCGTGCACCTGACCAACGGCGCAGCGCAGCCGGGCGACATCCGGCGCGCGCTGATCACCCACGCCGGCGACTACGATCTGGTCGGCGACCTCAGCTGCGGCGCCGAGGATCCGAAGACGGCCGAGCAGGCGCGCCGACGGCTCCCGCTCGCGTGAGCGGTCAGCCCTCGGCTAGCAGGGCAGGAAGCAGATGCAGGTCGAGCTCATGTCGAGCGCCTGACTGTCGGGCACGTGGGAGCAGCTGCCGCCAATGCACTGTACGGGCTCGCCCGTGGCGGGGTCTCCGCAAAGCGGAAAACCCATGACCATGGTCGAGCAGGTCAGCGGCGACGGACAGCCGTCCATCATCACGCTTCCGCCGGCGCCCATCGCGCCACCGGTGCCCGCCATCGTGCCGCCGGTGCCGACGTTGCCGCCGGTGCCGGTCATGCCGCCGCAGTTGCAGAACCGCATGTTGTTTACACACGCGGTAGACGAAGGCTGGCCGTCGGCACAGAAGCACGGCTGTGCCGGCTCGTCCGGCATGCAGACGCCGGGGTTGCCGACCCCACCCGTACCGCCACCACACTGGCAGACCGCCGAGCCTCCAACACACGCCGTACTGCTCGGCGTATCGCCGCAGAAGCATGGCTGGCTGTCGCCGGACTGACATCCCCCGCCCGTACCGTCGCCATCGCCTCCGCCGCAGTCGCACACGAAGCGACCGCCGAGGCAACTCGCCGAGCTCGGCGTGCCGGCGCAGTCACAACCGATCGTGTCACCGGCGTCGCACTGACCACCGCCATTGTCGCCGTCGCCGGCCTGGTAGCCATCATCATCCCCGTCACCGGAGCCGCCGTCCTGCGCCACACCGCCACCCCCACCACCGATGCAGGCAGTGCAGAGCAGGGCGATCAGCAAGAGGATGAAGCGAACGGACATGGGCATGGGACCACCTAACATTGAAGGCCGCACAGGCAGAAGCCCATCATAAGCCCGCAATCAGAATCGCGATGCGCAAGATGGCCACGTCGATGCGATCAGCAGGTGATGAGGCAGAAACAGAAGCCCATCAGCTCCTGCGGCATCCCCGTCGAGCAACCGCCACCGCCGTCGCACATGGGTGGCAAGCCGCCCCCTTCGGTGCAGAGATCGAACCCCATCACCGAAGAACAGGTCATGCCCCCCGAGCAGCTGCCCTGCTGGGGCTCGTCGTTGCCGCCGGTGCCCTGGTTGCCCCCGGTCCCCTGGTTGCCCCCGGTGCCCTGGTTGCCGCCGCTGCCGGTGTCGACGATGCCGCCGCTGCCGCTGCTGTTGCCGCCGGTCCCGCCGCCGTTGCCGCCGGTGCCAGTGGAGGTGCCGCAGTCGCAGCTGCGCGAGCCGCCAACGCAGGCCGTCATGCTCGACACGCCGCCGCCGCACTGGCATGGCACGGGCGTCTCGCTCGCTGAGCAGGCCGCTCCGCCACCACCACCGCTGGCGCCACCACTGCCGACGCCACCGCCGCCGCAGTTGCACGTGGGCGTACCCTCACCCGTATCCGGGTCGACGACGCAGACCGTCATCTGCACCGTTTCGCCACACATGCACTCCTGGCTGTCGCCCGCGACGCAGTTGTCGCTGCCGCCCTCGTCACCACCGCAGGCGATGGACAGAAGGCCCACCGAAAACAAGATCCCCAAGGCTCTCATGGCTCCACCCGATCGTTTAGACTGACACCGCACCCACGCCGATCCACACCCAGAATCGACGCTCACAGACAGCCCTTTTTGTAACCGCAATGTGAGTGGCTGGGAATAGGTTGTCGAGGCAACGCTCACAATTTGGCCGCGCCGGTGAAGCGGTGTGCCGACATGTGTGCAGCCGCCTTCAAGCGTCGTCCTCCATCGGCCCGATCTCCTCGCCGGACTGCACGAAGAACGCCTTCCCGTAGCTATCCAGTAGGTCGAGTGCGCGGTCGATGTCCTCGCGAGTGTGACCACGGGTCACGTTCAGGCGCAGCCGCTCCTCGCCAATCTTCACGCCCGGATAGGTGATGGGAACCATCATCACGCCGCACTCGAGCAGCGCGAGGTGCATGAAGAGCGCCTTGCGCTGGTCGCGGCACATCACCGGCATGATGTGCGTGTCGCTCTTGCCGAGATCGAAGCCGAGCTGCGTGAGACAGCCGCGCATGTAGTCGCGCTTCTCGTGCAGCTCCTGCACGAGCGCCGGCCCCTCGTCCTCGAGCATGTCCAGGATGGCCGAGGCGGCGGCGACGACCGGCACCGGGAGTGTCGCGCTGAAGAGAAACGAGCGCGCGTTGTGCTTGATGAAATCGACGACGTTCTCGCTGCCCAGCAGGATGCCGCCGATGCCGCCGAAGGTCTTGGAGAAGGTGCTGATGACGATCGGCACCCGGCCCAGCATGCCAGCCTCCTCGACGATGCCCGTGCCACGCGTACCGAGCGTGCCCGTGCCGTGCGCATCGTCGCAGACCAGCACCGCATCGTAGCGCTCGCAGACCTCGACCAGCTCCTGAAGCGGTGCGCGATCGCCGTCCAGCGAGTAGATGCCCTCCATGAGCACGAGCGCATGATCGCGCTCGCGCGTCTTGAGGCAGCGCTCGAGGGAGCGGGCGGAGTTGTGGTTGAAGTAGCGGATCTCCGAGCCGTTGCGCGGCACGCCGCCGGCCAGGAAGGTGCCGTCCAGGATGCAGGCATGGGCGAGGTTGTCGAGCACCAGCGTGGTGTTGCGATCGGCAAGCGACTGGATCGTGCCGACCATCGCCTGGTAGCCGGTCGTGAACAGCAGACACGATTCGTACCCGAACCACGTCGCGAGGCGCTGCTCGAGCTCGACGTGGGCCACGGTCGTCGCCTGCACCCGCGAGCTCGACAGCCCGCACGAGTAGCGCTCGACCGCCGCGACCGCCGCCTCCTTGACCTTCGGGTGCGTGGTCAGCCCGAGGTAGTCGTTGGAGCTGAAGTTAACGACCGGCTTGCCATCGATCACGTTGTGCAGCCCGCCACCCTCGAACTGCCGAAAGTGGGGGAAGAGCTGCTGCTCGCGCAGCTCCTTGATGTAGGCGATGCCCTGCGTGGCCCTGTCCTCGACCCAGCTCATGAAGAAACGCTCCTGGAAGGCGCGCGCGCCACGCCCGGGGGGCGGCACACGGTGCTGGGCGATATACAGAAACGGCGCTGCGCTCGCAACCGAGCGGGCGCTCCGTCGCCCCGGCCAAGTGGCCAACTTTCCAGGGCAAATCGGCCGGCCGGCCGGCTCTGGCGCCGCCCGCTCTCATCGGCTATCCATGGGCGCGCAAAACCGCACCTGGAGTTGCCGTTGAGTACCGACATCGAGATCGTCCCCGTGGAGCCCGGCAAGAAGCTGGACGCCTTCGTTCGCCTGCCCCGCGATCTCTACGCGGACGACCCCGTGTACGTCCCGCCGCTGGACATGATGGTGAAGGACCTGCTGACCCCGAAGAGCAACCCGTTCTTCGAGCACGCCGAGGTCGCGCTCTTCACGGCCAAGCGCGGCGGCAAGGTGGTTGGTCGCATCTCGGCGCAGGTCGACCGGGAGCACCTCAAGAAGCACGACGACGCCACGGGCTTCTTCGGCTTCTTCGACACCATCGACGACGACGAGGTCGGCAAGGCGCTGCTCGCGGAGGCCCGAACGTGGCTGCGGGCGAAGGGCATGAAGCGCATGCGCGGCCCGCTGTCGCTGTCCATCAACGACGAGTCCGGCCTGCTCGTCGACGGCTTCGAGCATCCCAACGTGCTGATGATGCCGCACCACAAGCCGTACCAGGATCGCATCGCGCTGTCCGCGGGGCTCGAGAAGGTGAAGGACCTCTACGGCTTCCGCTGGGAGATGCAGAAGCTCAACAAGCGCGCCGACCGGGCGGCCGAGACGATCGCGGGCTACCCGGAGGTGCGGCTGCGCGAGGCGGACTTCAGCAACGAGATCGACGAGCTGATCCAGATCCAGGACGACGCCTGGTGCCACAACTGGGGCCACGTCTCGATGACCTCCTCGCAGGCCAAGCACTTCGCCAAGGACCTGGCGTTGCTTATCGACCGTCGCATCACCTGCGTCGCGGAGATCAACGGCGAGCTCGGCGCGATGTGCCTGGCGGTCCCGAACCTGAACGAGGCGATCGCCGACCTCGGCGGCAAGCTGCTCCCGTTCGGATTCGCCAAGCTGGTCTACCGGCTCAAGGTCCAGAACCCCAAGAGCGGCCGGCTCGTGATGCTCGGCATCAAGGAGAAGTTCCGCAACCAGAAGCGCTACGGCTACCTGTCGATGGCCATGGTCGCGTACGTCGCCGGCGCCGGACGAAAGGCGGGCTACGAGTGGGGCGAGCTCGGGTGGACGCTCGAGGACAACACGCCCATCAACCTGCTGTGCCGCGCCGCGGGCGGGAAGCACTACCGCACCTACAGGCTCTACGAGCAGGCGATCGACTGAGCTGCCATCGCATGGCCCGCGACCGTTGATTTGACGCGCCCGCCCAGCTTGCTACAACGCCGCCGCACGCGATGAGCCTGGTGGTCTTCGAAAACGTCTCGCTGAGCTTCGGCAACAGGACGATCCTCGACGAGCTCAACCTGCGGATCGGCGACAGCGACCGCATCGGTCTGATCGGTCCAAACGGCTCGGGCAAGACGTCACTGCTGCGGCTCCTCTCCGCGGAGCAGGCCCCCGATGGCGGCAGCGTCCGCACGAGCGGCGGCGTGCGCATCGGCTACCTGCCACAGGACATCCAGCTGGAGCCCGGGCACCGGCTGCTGTCGTTCGTGCGCGAGAGCGTGCCCGGACGCGCGGAGCTCAACGACCAGGTCGGCGAGTGCGAGCGCCGCCTCGCGGAGATCGAGGCACGCGGCGGGGACGACCCGGAGTCGACCGAGGAGATGATGAGCTGCGCCGAGCGCCTCTCCGAGCTGCACGAGCGCGTGACCCACTACGACATCCACTTCACCGAGCACGAGGCCACGCGCATCCTCGCCGGCCTGGGCTTCTCGACCGCAGATCACGACCGACCGCTCGACGAGCTGAGCGGGGGATGGAAGATGCGTGCGGTGCTGGCGGGGCTGCTCTTCCAGCAGCCGGAGCTGCTGCTGCTCGACGAGCCCACCAACCACCTGGACCTGCCCTCGGTGACGTGGTTTGCGGACTTCCTGCAGCAGTACAAGCGCTCGTTCATTCTGATCTGCCACGACCGCGAGTTCCTCAACTCGCAGATCCGAAAGATCGTGAGCTTCGAGCTCGAGGGCGTGAGGCAGTACCCGGGCGACTACGAGAAGTACCTGAAGCAGCGGGCCGAGGAGGAGATCATCCTCGAGAACAAGGCCAAGAACCTCGAGCGCGAGCGCGAGCAGGCCGAGCGCTTCATCAACCGCTTCCGCGCCCAGGCCAACAAGGCCAAGGCCGTGCAGAGTCGCGTCAAGGCGCTCGCGAAGATGGAGTCGGTCGAGACCTACGCCAAGCGCGCGACGATGCGCTTCAAGTTCCCGCCCACCGGACGCTCCGCCAACGAGCCGATCAAGATCGACAAGCTCTCCAAGAGCTACGACGGGCTGAAGGTCCTGTCGGACGTCGACCTGACGGTGCGGCGCGGCGACCGCATCGGCATCATCGGCGTCAACGGCGCCGGCAAGACGACGCTGTTGCGCATGATGGGCGGCGAGATCGAGCCCAGTGGCGGCGCGATCGAGATCGGCCACAACGTGAAGGTCGGGTACTACGCGCAGCACCACGCCGACACGCTCCACAAGCAGAGCACGATCTTCGAGGAGGTCTCCCACGAGGACCCCGACGCGAGCATCACGCGTGTGCGCTCGATCCTCGGCTCGTTCCTGTTCAGCGGCGACGACGTCGACAAGAAGATCGGCGTGCTCTCGGGCGGCGAGCGTGCCCGCGTGGCGCTGGCGAAACTGCTCGTCAACCCCGGCAACCTACTGATGATGGATGAGCCGACCAACCACCTGGACCTGGCCTCGAGCGAGTCGCTGGCCGAGTCGCTCACGAGCTACGACGGCACGCTGATCTTCGTCAGCCACAACCTGGGCTTCGTGCGGCGGCTGGCGAACAAGATCTGGAACGTGGAGGGCGGCACCGTCGAGACCTACCCGGGCACGATGGACGAGTACATGGACGCGTGGCGGGCGCGCCAAGGCGATGGGGGTGATGGGGGCGACACGGGTGATGGGAAGCCCACACCGAGCGGGTCTGCGGACGCGTCGCCAGCCGGGGCGTCGGGCGACGACGCGCCCGTCGCCAAGCGCAAGCGCGGCAGCCGGGCCGAGGAGAAGGAGCGCAAGCGACGGGAGGCGGAGGCCCGCAAGGGCGTCTCCAACGCCGGCAAGCTGGGGAAGAAGGTGGCCGAGCTCGAGGCGAAGATCGCCGAGCTCGAGCAGGCCCAGAAGGAGCGCAGCGCCCTGCTGGCCGACCCGGAGTACTACGGCGACGGCGCTCGCAGCGCCGAGACCATGCGCGAGTTCGGGGACGCGAAGGCCGAGCTCGAGGCACTGGCCGAGCAGTGGATGGCGGCTCAGGACGCGGTTGAGTCTGCGAAGTAGCGCTCGAGCCGCTCCGCCAGCTCGTCGCGCACGGTACGGAAGCTCTCCAGCACCGCCGCGTCGTCGCCCCTGGCGCCCGCGGGGTCCGGCAGCGGCCAGTGGATGCGCTTGACCCCGCCCCCCGGAAAGACGGGACAAACCTCCTCTGCGCACAGCGTGATGACGGTGGCCACCCGGTCCAGGGGGATCTCATCGACGCCCTTGGAGCGCGCCGAGGCGATGTCGACGTCGAGCTCGGCGAGCGCCTTGACGGCAAAGGGATTGACCCGGGAGGGCTCGGAGCCGGCGCTCCAGACGTCCGTCCCCTCCGGTGCCAGGCGCCGGGCCAGGGCCTCGGCCATCTGACTGCGGGCCGAATTGGCCACGCACATGAAGAGGACTCCGGTCATTTGCGCATGGTGTACCGCGCTGTGTGTCCACGATCAAAGCCCGGCGGCATTCCGCAGTGGAGCGTCAGACGTTTGATGTCACCGCAACCGTGCCCTACACTTGTAACTGCAGGGGCGAACGGAATGGCAAAGCGCGAGCCAATTGTGAAGAACAAGGACGACGCGCCCGGCGGGCTCGTCATCGAGGGTGCCGGTGAGTTCAACGGACGCCCCGACGGCAAGACGTCCGGGCGCGGCATGCTCGGCCTGGTCTCCGCGATCCCCCCGGCGCCCAACCTGCCCAACGTACGCGGCGTGCGAATGCTAGCCCCCACGGTCCCCTCGATAAGACCGTCGGAGGCGGGTGACGAGCCGCCTGCACCGCTGGGGATCGAGCCGCTGGCACCGATAGGGCTTCCCGACGAGGAACGAGCACGCGACGCCGAGGGCGACGTCGCCCCGCCCGAGCGGCGCGCAGCCGAGACGGAGCCCCTCGGCGAGATGTCGAGCGGCCCCGCCGAGATCGAGGTGAGCGAGCGTGCGCTCGAGGCGCCGGCCGAGGAGACCACCGACTCCGACGAGCCTGCTGCGGGGGCGCGCCTCGGCACCCTGCTACTCGTGGTGCTGGCGCTGGCGGCGATCCCGGCCATGTACAGCATGTTCAGCGGCGGCTGAGGCTGCCCGGCGGCGGAGGCCGACACAGCTTGCAGCGCGTCAGTAGCGCGCGACGCGGTCGTCGATCTGCCGCGACCAGGCGTCGATGCCACTCTGCAGGTTGTAGATGCGCGTGAAGCCCATCTGCAGGTAGCGCTCGGCCGCGCCCTGGCTGCGACCGCCGTGGTGACACATGAAGACGACCATCGCGTCCTTCGGGAGATCCTGCAGCAGCTTCTCCCCCTCACCGTCGAGCGGGATGGCGGCGTCGAGCTTCGCGATGTCGCGCTCGCCCTGGGGTCGCACGTCGATCACGGTCAGCTCGGCGTCGTCCTTGAGCAGCCGCTCGAGCTCGTGCACCGACATGTCCTTGACCCGCGGCGGCTCGTTGGGGTTGTCGATCTTGAAGCCGCCTTCACCGACCTCGGAGTAGTCGATCTTCGTGCCCGAGGCGCGCGCGGCGCTGCCGCGATCGATCAGCAGAGTGAGCCCACCGGCGTCGACCTCGAAGTCGCCCGTCTTGGGCGCGTCCACCGCGAGCCCGTACTCGAAGCGCGCGCTGATCTCGAGGCGCAGCGCGCCCTTCTCCCCGGCGAGGGCGGCCTCGAAGGCGGCGCGCGCGGCGGCCGTCACTTCGATGGTGGGGGCCTCGAGCTTGTCCTCGACGCCCAGCAGTCCGTGCAGCTCGCCGGCGAGGAACATCTCGCGGATGATGTCGCAGCCGCCGACGAACTTCCCCTCCACGTAGAGCTGGGGGATGGTCGGCCAGCTCGAGAACTCCTTGATGCCCTGGCGCACGTCGCCATCGGCCAGCACGTTGACCGTGGTGTACTCGGAGACGAGCCCGTCGAGGATCTGCGTGACGGTGGCGGAGAACCCGCACTGCGGAAAGCTGCGCGTCCCCTTCATGAAGAGAACCACGCGGTCGCCGTTGACGGTCTCGGTCAGCTGCTTCTGAATCGCTTCGTCCATCGCTCAAGTCCCGGGTGAGAGCCCGCGCCGATGGTCGGGCGGGTGTGCTGGCGTGTCTGTAGAACCCGCCCCGGCCCACGTCAAGACGCCACGCACCGGCACGTTTTCGGGGTTTGGCGGCGCGCCCGCTTCCACTAGTGTGACGGCATGACGGACGGCGGCAAGGGCAACCGACTCGCGGGCGAGACCAGCCCGTACCTGCTGCAGCACGCGCACAATCCCGTCGACTGGTACCCCTGGGGTGACGAGGCGCTGGGCCGGGCGCGCGAGCTGGGCAGGCCGATCTTCCTGTCGATCGGCTACTCCGCCTGCCACTGGTGCCACGTGATGGAGCGCGAGAGCTTCGAGGACCCCCAGACCGCGGAGCTGATGAACGGTCTCTTCGTCAACATCAAGGTCGATCGCGAGGAGCGCCCCGACCTCGACGACATCTACATGAAGGCCGTCACGATGCTGCGCGGCCACGGCGGCTGGCCGATGAGCGTCTTCCTGACGCCCGAGCTGCAGCCGTTCTTCGGCGGCACCTACTTCCCGCCCTCCCCGCGGCATGGCTCACCGAGCTTCTCGGACGTCCTGCTGTCGATCGCCGACGCCTGGGAGCACAAGCGCGAGTCCGTGGTCGAGCAGGCGGGCGAGCTGACGCGGGCGATCGTCGAGGAGGGGCAGCAGGACGCACGTGCTCCGCTCCCCGAGAGCGTACTCGACGACTCGGTCACGGCACTGTCGCGCGCCTTCGACCCGCGCCACGGCGGCTTCGGCCCGGCCCCGAAGTTCCCGCACGCAGGCGACATCCGCATCATGCTCCGCCACCACCTGCGCAGCGGCCGCAACCAGCCCCTGCGGATGGCCGAGTTCACGCTCGAGCGGATGATGCGCGGCGGCCTCTACGACCAGCTCGGCGGCGGCTTCCACCGCTACAGCACGGACGAGCGCTGGTGCATTCCGCACTTCGAGAAGATGCTCTACGACAACGCCCAGCTCATCCCCGCGCTGCTGGAGGCGCACCTGGCGACGGGCCGCGACGACTTCGCACAGTGCGCCGCGCAGAGCTGCCGCTGGGTGTTGCGCGAGATGATCACGCCCGAGGGCGGCTTCGCGTCGACGCAGGACGCCGACAGCGAGGGCGTCGAGGGCAAGTTCTTCGCCTGGACCCCGGCTCAGCTGAGCGAGGTCCTGGGGGAGGAGCTCGGCGCGCAGGCCGCCGCGTACTACGACGTGACGCAGGCGGGTAACTTCGAGCACGGGATGAGCGCGCTGTGGCGTCCGCGCGACGACGAGGACGTGGCGAAGCAGCTGAACATCTCGGTGGAGACGCTGCGCGAGTGCATGGCCGAGGCGCGCGGCAAGCTGCTGGTGGCCCGGGAGCCCCGCGTGCGTCCAGACACCGACGACAAGGTGCTGTGCGGCTGGAACGGCATGATGATCGGCGCCCTCGCGATGGCCGACCAGGTGCTCGGTGAGCCGGGTGTGCTCGAGTCCGCAAGGACCGCCGCCCGCTACGTGCTCGACGGAATGCGCACGGGCGACGGTCACCTGCACGCGACGGCACGCGCGGGTCGCGCACACCTCACGGCGGGCTTCGACGACTACGTCTTCATGGTGCAGGGCCTGCTCGATCTCTACGAGGCTGACTTCGACGCCAGCTGGGTCGAGGAGGCCGTCCGCCTGTCGAAAATCGTCGATGCGGAGTTCTGGGACGCCGACCGCGGTGGCTACTTCACCACCGTCGAGGGCGACGAGCAGCTGATCGCGCGGCTCAAGAGCACCCACGATGGCGCGCTGCCGTCCGGGGCGGGCGTGCACGCACTCAACCTGCTTCGACTGTTCGAGCTGACGGGCGACACCGCGCACCTGGACCGCGCACGTGCCGGGATGGAGGCGCAGGGCGCGATGCTCACGCGCTTCCCGCGCGCCTTCAGTCACATGTTGATGGCGGTCGACTTCCTGCAGAGCGGTCCACGCGCGGTCGTGGTCGGCGGCGAGGTCGGCAGCGATGACACGCGCGCACTGCTGTCGGCCGTGCGCGGGCGCTTCCTTCCGCAGCGCGTCGTCGCCCTCGCACACGACAATGCAAACACGCAGGTGCTACCGCTACTGGAGCAGCGCGGTGGCACCGACGACGGCGCACGCGCGTTCGTGTGTCGCAATTCGACGTGCAGCTTGCCGGTGTCGGATGCGGACGCACTTCTATCCGAACTGGCGCGCGTGTAGACGCCACCAAAAGCCGCGAGCGCGGCCACATTTGCGTGTAACGCAACGCACTCACCGTGCGGTGAGTGAAAAACACGATGGCGCCGATGTGCGCATCGCGTTTGTTCGTTGGCGCGACACCGATGTTCAGTTCATACTTAAGTAAGGCGCCCCGCGAGCCGATCACATGGAGTGAGACGGCGCGATGACGAGGGGGCATTCAGCCGGCGGCGCGGAGGTTCGCGCCGAACCGAACAGGAGAGGTGCATTTCGTGCGTGGTGTGTTGAGATGGCTGCTGACAATCCCTCTGAGCATCGCGCTCGGAAGCTGCGCAGCTGCCCTCCCGCCGAGCGCCGTCATGCCAGCCGCCGACGAGCAGGTCGCGATCGACGCGGCCGTGCAGTCATGGCGAATGGCGCGCCTGCCCTGGTCGCATACCTGCGACGAGCAGTTCGATCGCGTGCGCGTCGTGACCAGCGCCCCCGAGGAGTTCACCGAGCTGTGCGGCCGGCGACCGGTGCACGCGGGCGGCAAGCTCTACGCCTGCAATACGGAGCAGTACGAGAAGGCCTTCCCATTCTGGCTGGTCGACTCGGACCGCGTGCCGCTGCTCGTCATCAGCGAGCTGCAGCCGGAGGCACACCAGCACATGCTCGTGATCCACGAGTCGATGCACTGGCTCGAGCGGTGCTCGGGCAAGGGGGTCGACTTCGACCACGAGGACGAACGCGTGTGGAAGGGCGCACGCATGACCGCACAGGGCATCCTGCGTAAGTCGGACCGCGGCTACCGCTACGCAAGTCGGTAGGCGCCTTCAGGCGGTGGTCGACATGCCGCCATCGACGGGAATGACCGTCCCCGTGATGTAGGCGCTCGCCTTCGACGCCAGGAAGAGCGTCACGCCGGCCATGTCGCTCGGCTCGCCGATTCGACCACGCGGATTGCTAGAGCGAATCGCGTCACCGAAGGTCTCCAGTGTCGCCGCCATCATCTTGCTCTCGAAGGGGCCGGGGGCGACCGCGTTGACGGTGATGTGCTCCGAGGCCAGGCGCTTGGCGAGGTGCCGCGTCAGCTGGTGTACGCCTGCCTTGCTCGACGAGTAGGCGAACGTCTCGAGCGGCGGTGCTCCCAGGCCGTCGATCGAGCCGACGTTGATCACCCTCGCGGGGGACTCGTGGGTCGCGGCGGCTCGCAGCGCGGGCAGCAGCTTCTGCGTCAGGAAGAAGATCGAGCGCAGGTTGAGGTTCAGGACCTTGTCCCAGCCGTCCTCGGGGTACTCGTCGATCGGGGCGTTCCAGTTGGCGCCCGCGTTGTTGACGAGGATGTCCAGCTTCGGCTCGCGCTCGAGTAGCTGCGCCGCCAGCGCTCGAACGCCCTCGTTTTCGCCGAGGTCGGCGGGCAGCGGGATGCACGTCCCGTGCGTGGACAGCTCCTTCGCCACGGCCTCGCACACCTCCGCCTTGCGCGACGCGATGTACGTCTTGGCGCCGTTCTCCACAAAGCCACGTGCGATCATCTCGCCGATACCGCGGCTGCCGCCCGTCACGAGGGCAACCTTCCCCTCGACCGAAAACAGATTCTTCATCACTTGCTCCATTCCTCCATTTGCGCTCGCGAGCCTATCCCAATCGACCGCCTTCAGCGCGTGCAAAGCGGATGGGAGCAGGTCTCAGATCAAGCCCTCGCGCTGGGCCAGCTTGCGCAGCTTCTCCTTCGCCAGCTGGAAACGCTTGCGAAGCCTCGCGGCCTCACGGTCGAGCTCCTTGCCGGGCTCCGCGCTCTCGCTGTCGGACATCACCATCGCCATGTCGCGCCACGACATCTGCTTGTCGACGCGCAGGATCAGCAGCTCCTGGTCGAGCTCGGACAGCTCCTCGCGTAGCTCGCGCATGCGGCTGCGGTTCTCCGTCCGCAGGTGTGCGAGCGTCGTCGTGCGGATGTCCTGCACCAGCTGCCCGAGCGCCGGATGCTCGGAGAGCGGCAGGTTGCGCTCTCGCCGCCGGTGGGCGGACTTCACGTAGCGCACGGATGCATGCCGGGCGAGCGTGTAGCCCCAGACGCGCACGCTGCACTTCCACCTGAAGTTCGGCAGGCCCTTCCAGAAGTCTTCGCAGAACTGCGAGAACACCTCGCTCGCGTCGGACTGGCTGCGCAGCCGCGCCGTCAGCACGCCGAGGATCTCCGGACCGTACTCACGGATGGCGATGGTCGTGGCCGTGTCGTAGTCCTGCTCGTCCCAGGCTTTGCGTACGAGCTCCTCGATGTGGGCGCGGGCGTCACTCACGTCTGGTCGTTGTCTCCGGTGCCGTGCGACAGGTCTCGCAGGGCATCCACCTCGGCGCCGTTCTCGTCGATGCGCGCACTCGGGTCCTCTGTGGACAGCAGGGTCACGAGCGAGCCAACCATCATGCCGATTGGACCGCCAGCCAATATCCCTACCACAAAGGTAGCTATTTGGTTCGACCTCGAGGCATCCATCTGGAACAGCGGAACGAGTACGGAGGCGAGCACCAGCCCGGAGAATGCGCCGAGCGCAGCGCCCCGCATGGTGCCGCGCCGCACCGTCGCCGCGTCCTGCGAGCGGAACAGCGCCAGCGCCCATCGATAGAGGTCGGACGCGCCGAAGAAGGCCAGCGCGCCACGCGCCTGGGTCGCGGCCTCGACCGCGTACTCGCCGGCACGCTCGCCCATGCCGGCGCCCTGGAAGTGCTCGGCAAGCCACTCCGCCTGGGCGTCACCGCTCTCCTCGAGGATGCTTGCGAGGCGCGCATGCACGCGCCGCATCACGTCGCGCCGCATCTGACCGATGACGAGCACGCGCACACGGTCATGATAGACCTCGACCTCGTCGGTGCTGCTGGGCCCGCGGGTGCGCACGAGCGACAGCGACCGCAACAGATCAAAGCTCCGACGCTCGCCGGCGGACAGCCAGGCCGCCTTGAGCGCCAGATCCTGACGGATCGGTCGGCCAGCGATCACGACCACCCGCAGCAGCCGCAGGGCCGCGTCCGGCAGCGCCCGCAGTCGGTCCCTGAGGACGTCCGCGAGCAGCGCCACATCGTCGGGTGCGAGTGACGCGTTGTTCTCCGCTTGCCCGCGAAGGTACTGCGCGAGCTCGTGGATGTAGAACGGGACACCGTCTGCCTCGACCGCAACCCGAGAGGCGATCTCGTCGAGGTCGCCCGACGTGCCCTGCAGGAGCCTGCGCGCCAGACGCGTCGCATCGTCGGTGGAGAGGCGATCGACCGCCAGGTCGTCGACGGGCACCAGCGACCGCAGCGTCACGCGCTCGCGCTCGGGATCCGCATGCAGCGGCCCCTCGAGGGCGCGCCCGTCTTGTCTCTCGAGCGCCCCCAGGAACTCGACCCGGTCGACGTCACGCTGCCGCAGCATCGCAGCCACTCGCCGACGGGAGAACTCCTCGCTCGACACGGGTATGCGCGGGCGGCGAAGGACCTGCTGCAGGAAGTCACTGGACTCCACATCCTCGCGTCGGTAGACGCCGATCACGAGCACCGAGGGTGCCATCGGCGGCGCGAGGATCGCCTCCAGCAGCCGTGCACTGTCGACGTCACTCCACTGCAGGTCATCGATGACGACCACCAGCGGGGTGCGCTCGCAGATGCGGATGAGCATGTCCTTGATGGCGCGGAAGACGCGCCGGCGCAGCAGCAGCGGATCCCCCTCCGTGTCACGACGACGCGCCGTCGCCCGCTTCACCGCGGCCACATGGGTCAGCGCGGGGAAGACGCGCACGAGCGCGTGAACGTCCCGGGGCAGCAGCGCGCTGGCGTCGTCATCGGACAGCCCGCGCAAGTAGTGGACGAGCTCGTCGATGATGCCGTCGAACGCCTTGAAAGGTACCGCCTCGCGCTCGTAGCACCGCGCGGAGAGCACCAGTGCCCTGCCCTCGCGATCGAGCCCGTCGACGAAGTTTCCCACGAGCGCGCTCTTGCCCATCCCCGACGAGCCGTGCACGAAGACGACGCGTGGCGCGCCGCGGCCGATCTTGTCGAAGGCCTCGCGCAGCTCGGCGGTCTGCGCGTCCCTCCCCACGAAGTCATCCGGGACCGCCGGGCGCACCAGCGTGCCCGGTGGGATGGAGTGGGAGCCGACCGGCTCGGGCTCGCCCGGACCACCCGTCGCCGCGAGGATGGCCGTCACCTCCGGACGCTTGCGGGGGTCGCGGCGAAGCAGCGCCATGCTGAGCTCGACGAGGTCGTCCGGCGGCTCCTGCTGCAGCTGCGTCGGACGCGCCGGGTCCGCGTGCTGCTTCTGCTCCATCACGTCAGCGACCGAGCCCTCGAAGGGCAGCTTGCCCGTCAGCGCCTGATAGAGCATCACGCCGACCGCGTACCAGTCGCTGGCGCGCGTCGCGACCGTCCCCGCGGCCTGCTCGGGCGCCATGTACGCAGGCGTACCGGAGAGTCTTTGGTCGGCCGCGCGCCCACTGCCCAGGCCGCGCTGGTCCGCGACGAGCCCGAAGTCGAGGATGCTGACGTGACCGTCCTCGGTGACGAGTACGTTGGAGGGCTTGAGGTCGCGGTGCAGCTTGCCGGCCTTGTGAATGGCATCGACGCCAAGCACGAGCTGCTCGAGGGCCGAGCGGAAGCCCCGGTGGTGCCAGACGGGCCGCGACTCCGGGTTGGCGCGCACGAGGCCGCGCGCAAGGTCCGCCGCCTCCATCACCGACAGCTGGCTGCGATCCGCCGTCGGCTGGCCATCCTCGAAGTGCAGGAAGTCGTGGCCATCCACCAGGTCCATCGTGAAGAACCACTGGTTGCCGTCCGAGAACAGCTCGTGGAAGCCAACCAGGTTGGGATGGACCGTGTGCGAGAGCGAGCGGAACTCCTGCTTGAGGCGGTGGATGTAGGCCGCGTCGAGGCGCGTCAAGGTCTTGAGCGCCAGCGTGCGACCCGTCCCCTGGTCGCGCACCTCGTAGACCACGCCCATGCCGCCCTCGCCGAGCCTGCGAACGACCTCGAAGCGCCCGCGCAGCAGCGTGCCCTTCTCCGGCATCGGGATGGCGAACGTCGGCACATGGGCCGCGTCCCGCAGCAGCGCATCGAAGGAGTCCTCGCCACCGACGTCGTCGAGGTCATCGCCGAGATCACCATCGAGGTCATCGTCGAGATCCTGATCAACGCTGTCGTGAACACCCATCCCACGACCAGTCTATTTCACAATTCCGGTCCGGTCAGCCCGGCCGCATCACGTAGCGCAGGAGGCGTACAGCAAGGCAAAAGCTGCGCGGGCAGACGCTTGCGCGGTGAGGGAGCGCGAAGTAGACCGTAGGCATGTACACGGGGATCACGCGAGGGACGTTCCAGGTCGTGCACGCGAGCCGCAAGCCCGGCCTGCTCACCTTCGCGGTCGAGCTCGGCGACGAGCTCGCCGTGGGACTCGAGACCGGTGCGAGCGTCGCGGTCGATGGCGTGTGCCAGACCGTAGTCGCGCTCGACGGCACATGCGTCACGTTCGACGCCATCGAGGAGACGCTCAGGCTGACGACGCTCGGCCAGCTGCAAGAGGGCGACCGCGTCAGCGTCGAGCGAAGCTACCGAATCGGTGACGAGCTCGGGGGACACGAGCTCGCAGGACACGTCAACGGGATGGGCCGCATCTGCGAGGTGAACAGCGCCGGGGGCGTGCACGACCTGTGGGTCGAGGTCCCGAGCGAGTGGATGAAGTACATCCTCGAAAAGGGGTTCATCGCCGTCGACGGCTCGAGCCTCACGGTCGGCGAGGTCCGATCCGAGGGCCGCTTCGCGCTCCACCTGATCCCCGAGACGCTGCGCCTGACGAACTTCGCGCGCAAGGGCGTGGGCGATGCGGTGAACATCGAGCTCGATGCACGCACGGTTGCGATCGTCGAGACGGTCGAGCGCGTGCTCGCACAGCGCGACGTCTAGCGCATGTCGAGCAGCACCTTGAGGGTGCCCGGGGTGTTGGCCTCGGCCATCGCAGCGACCCCCTCCGCAAGTGCATGTGTGGCCACGATCATCGGAAGCGGGTCCACGCGACCGTCGGCCAGCGCCCGCACGGCCGGCTCGAAGGGCCCGCAGCGCGAGCCGACGAGGGTGATCTCATCGATGACGAATGGCGAGGCATCGAGCTGCAGCCGATCTGCATAGGTGCTCTTGAGGACAATCGTCCCGCGCGGCCGGACGAGTGACAGCGCCGCCTCCATGCCGCCGGCGGAGCCCGTGGCCTCGACGACGACGCCCCAGGACTTCGGTGCCACGTCGGCGAGCTTGGCCGTCTTCGCGCCGCACCGCTGCGCAAGCGCGAGCTTGTGCGCGTGCCGCCCCACCACGGTCACGTCGGCGCCGTGCTGCGCGAGGACCTGGGTGATCAGCAGCCCGAGCTTGCCGTCGCCGATGACGACCACCTCGTCGTGGGCGTCGACGTCGACCTGCTCCAGGATCTCGAACGCAGCGGCCGTCGGCTCCACGAAGCACGCCGCCTCGTCGGAAAGCGTATCCGGAAGCACGTGCAGGTTGCCCGCCGGCAGGGTCGTGTACTGCGCGAAGCACCCGTCATGCCCGAGGATGCCCAGCACGCTGCGCTCGGTGCAGTGCCTCGCGCGCCCTGCGCGGCACTCACCGCAGTCGCCGCAGCTCAGGTTGATCTCGCCCGCGACCCGCTTGCCCACGAGCGCCGCGTCGCTGCACGCCTCCACCTCACCGACGAACTCGTGGCCGAGCGTGCCCTCGTAGGCCATGTAGCCGCGCACGATCTCGAGGTCGGTCGCACAGATGCCCGCCATGCGCACACGCACGAGCGCCTCACCCTCGCCGACCGACGGCTTCGGTACGTCCCGAAGCGCCAGCTCGCCCGCCGAAAAACGAAGCGCCTGCATGGGGCCATCGTGCCCCAGCAGACGCGCGGTTGCACGACCCAACGAGAGCTAGAGCGGCAGATTGCCGGTCGCGCGCCGGGTGGATCCCGTCTCGGTGTAGCTGCGCATCAGGTTCTGCGCGATGCGCATCTGGTGGATCTCGTCGGCACCGTCCGCGAAGCGTGCCCAGCGGGCTTGCGCGAGCATCTTCGACAGCGGCGAGTCGTTCGAGTAGCCCAGCGCGCCGTGCACCTGCACCGCGCGGTCGATCACCTTCCACAGGGTGTTGGCGACGTGGTGCTTGCAGTACGAGACCTCCTGCTTGAACGGCAGCTTGTTCTCGATCAGGTAGGCCGCGTGCAGGACCATCAGCTTGCCGGCGTAGAGCTCCATGCCGCTGTCGGCCATCAGCCACTGGATGCCCTGCTTCTCGGAGAGCATCGAGCCGTGCGAGAAGCGGTTTTGGGCGCGCTCGATCATCATGTCGAGGGCCATCTCGATCTGACCGATCCAGCGCATGCAGTGTGCGAGGCGCGCGGGGCCGAGGCGCACCTGGCCGAGCTCGTGACCGCCGCCCTGGCGCCCGAGGATGCTGTCCTTCGGGAGCCGCAGGTTGTCGATCTTGATCTCGCAGTGGTTGTGGCTGCCGCTCATCGTCTCGATGTCGCGCACGATGTTCCAGCCCTCGAGCTGCGTGTCGACGATGAAGGCGGTGTTGCGCTCCTGCGGGATCTCCGAGTCCGGGTTGGTCTTGGCGATCAGAATCGCGAAGTTGGCGCCGTGGGCGCCCGAGATGAACCACTTGTGACCGTTGACGACCCACTCGTCACCGTCGAGCACGGCGTGCGTCTGGATGAGCGTCGGGTCGGAGCCCGCGACCTCGGGCTCGGTCATGGCGAAGCACGAGCGCTGGATGCCATCACACAGCGGCTTGAGGTACTTCTTCTTCTGCTCGTCGGTGCCGAAGTGCAACAGCGTGTGCATGTTGCCCTCGTCGGGCGCCTGCGCATTGAGGATGAAGGAGCCGAGGCGCGTCTTGGCACACTCGGACGAGATGGCCGCGAGCGCCGTCGGGCCAACCCCCATGCCGCCCCAGCTCTCTGGCATGTGTGGCATCCACAGCCCGGCCTTCTTCGCCTTGCCACGCAGCTCGATGATCGTCTCGACCAGCTTCTTGCGGTTGTCCTCGGCCCACAGCTCGTCGTTCTCGCGCGGGGCGACCTCCTCCTGGATGAACTCGCGGACCCTCAGTCGCGCCTCTTCGGTCTCTGGGGGGAAGGTAAAGTCGATCGTCATCGCTGGCTCCTGGTGAGGTCAGGCACGCGGGGCAGTCCGAGTAGCAGCGCGCGCACGCCGGCGTCAAGCGACGCAGCGCAGCGCGCACACCGGCGGCTTGCATACAATTCAAGCGCCTGAAGCGCGGCGCGGGCGACCGTTGCAGCGTGCCATGGGGCGCTTCGGAGATCGGCCCGCGCGATGGGTGGAGCCGGTCGGCGCTGGCCAATTTGCCGCGGATCGACCCACGGCAGCGGCTGCGGACGGGGTCCGGCTAGTCGCGCATGTACAGCCCCGCGGGGCCGCTGTATACACGCGGCATGGCGCTGTTTTCGGATGTGGACAGGGTCGCCGCGGTGGCCATCGGGGACCTGTGCTACGCGAACCCCTTCCTGCCCTCTCGACTCGAGGCAGAGCGGCGCGCGCTCGGTGACGCGCACCGGTCCGCGCCCGACCAGTGGGGGCGCGGCAGCGCGGCGGACAACCCCAACATCGACGCCCTCGGGCAGCGCGCGCGGGAGCTGGTCACCCACGCAGCCCGCAAGCTGCGGGATGGCCACACCCGCAGCGACGAAGACACGCAGCTGTACCAGGGGCTGATTCGCTATCACCTCTATCACCGCCTCGAGGATCTGCTGCTCAAGCTGGCGCAGGCCCACGCCCAGGGCGACCTGGATCGACGGCGCGTCTCGTCGTACAAGCTCTTCCACGACGAGCTCGAGAAGCTCTGCGACGTCCCGGGGCAGCCACTGCCGCTTGGCCAGGACACCGGGCACCTGTTCGCGATGCTCTTCCAGGTCCGCAGGGCATTCGATCTGATCCGCGACCACATCCTCGGCACGTCCGCGAGCGCCGGCGCGCTGCGCGGCAGTGTGTGGCAGTCGATCTTCACGCACGACATGCGCCGCTACGAGCGCTCGCTCTACGCGCACATGCACGAGATCCCGACGCTCATCACCGGCCCCTCGGGCACCGGCAAGGAGCTGGTCGCGCGCGCCATCGGCATGGGCCACTACATCCCCTTCGACGCGACGGAGCTGCGGTTCTCCCCGAGCGCGCAGACCGCCTTCCACGGTCTCAACATCTCTGCGCTCTCCAGCTCGCTGCTCGAGTCGGAGCTGTTCGGTCACCGTCGCGGCGCCTTCAGCGGCGCGACCGAGGACCGCCAGGGGTGGCTCGAGCTGTGCGGCCGGCACGGCTGCATCTTCCTCGACGAGATCGGCGAGCTCGACCCCGCCGTGCAGGTGAAGCTCCTGCGTGTGCTGCAGACGCGCAGCTTCTCGCGCGTCGGCGAGACCGAGGAGCGGGCCTTCGAGGGCAAGCTCATCGCCGCGACCCACCGCGACCTCGCCACCGGGATGGACGACCAGAGCTTCCGCTCCGACTTCTACTACCGGCTGTGCGCCGACAACATCGAGACGCCCACACTGCGCAAGCAGCTGCGCGAGGCGCCGCAGGACCTGGGGCACATGGTCAAGCACATGACGACACGCATCGTCGACGAGCACGACCGCGAGGCCGTCGCCGCGGAGGTGGTCGGCTTCATCGGCGACAACCTCGCGGACTACGACTGGCCCGGCAACGTGCGGGAGCTCGAGCAGTGCGTGCGCAGCGTGCTCGTGCGTGGCGGCTACCGCCCCGCGCGGCGCAGGTCCGCCGACCCGGGCGGGGCGCGCCACGAGCTCGCGACGCGCTTCACCGAGGGTGAGCTCACGGCCGATCAGCTGCTCGACGCCTACTGCACCCTGATGTACCACTTCACCGGCAGCTACCAGGAGGCTGCCCGGCGGCTGGGTGTGGACCGGCGAACGGTGAAGGCGCGCAAGGATGACGCGCTGCTCGAGGCGCTCGACGCCGACTAGACACGGCCGACAAGAGACGAAGGATGCCATGACGACGGTTGAACAGCTGATCCAGCTCGCGGCCAAGCGCTTCAAGGCGGACGCTGGCTCCCTCGAAGCGGGCGGGGATATCTTCCAGAGCCTCGGCATCGACAGCATGCATGTGCTCGAGCTGCTCACCGAGGTGGAGCTGGAGTTCGACGTCGAGATCCCCGACTACGAGCTGCGCGACGTCAAGACCTTCACGCAGCTGGCCGAGTGCATCGACCGACGGCTGTAGTCGAGCCGCTCAGCCAGGTGCCTGGTACCAGCGGAGACCGGCCCGCCACGAGCGCTCGACCTCGGAGATGACCTGCGCGCCCACCAGCACGATGCCCGCGGCGGCCTGCAGGGTGAACAGGATCAGCACGACCGTGCCCATCGATCCGTAGATCACGTTCACGTTCGAGATGTTGCCGAAGTACCAGCCCAGGCCGAGCTGCAGCGACTCCCACAGCCCGGCAGCCACGAAGCCACCGATCAGCGAAGCGCGAAGCGGCAGGCCCCCTAGCGGCATCACCCGATACACCGCCGACATCAGCACGCCCAGGGTCACGTAGCCGCCGAGCTTGGTCGCCATCCCCCCAAGCCCCGGCAGGTCGAAGGTCCCCAACCGGATGCGCAGCAGCAGCGCCAGCGCGATGGCGGCGATGAACGCGAGCGACAGCAGCACCGACACCCACAGCGAGCGCGCCTTCAGGTGCTCGCGACGATGCGAGAACACCTGATCGAGTGCCGCCTGCAGCACGCGGAAACCACTGGTGGCAAAGAAGGCCACGCCCAACACACCGAGCAGGCCGCCCATCTCCGCGTTCGCAACCAACGACTCGACCGCGTCGATCAGCGGCGCGACCTGACCGGGCAGCAGGATGTTCTCCAGCTCTGCGCGGACGGCGCGCGAGACGTCCTCGGCGGCGATGAAGTGCGAGAGCACGGCCGTGAGCAACATCGCGAGCGGCACCACCGACAGCAGCGCGCTGTACGCCATGGCGCCCGCGAGCACCAGACCGTTGCTGTCGCGGAAGCCCCTCGCCACGCGCATGGAGAAGTGCCCGACCTTGGTGGCGGTCGTCAGCGGCAAGGTCAGGCGATCGTCGATCACGCCGCTATGGTAGTCTGACCCGATGCTGAAGGTCAGCTCCCTGCACATCTATCCGATCAAGAGCTGCGCGGCGGTCGACCTCACGGCAATCCGCTTCGACACCCGCGGTCCGCTGCTGGACCGCCGCTGGATGCTCATCGACAAGGACGGCAACTTCGTCACGCAGCGACAGGAGCCGCGGCTGTGCCAGGTCCGCCCCTCGATCACGCCCCTGTCGCTGCAGGTCGAGGCCCCCGGCATGCAGCAGCTCAAGGTGCCCCTGGGTGCGGGCCGTGGGCCGCGCGTGCGCGCGCAGGTGTGGGGGCACGAGACGCAGGCCGAGTTCGTGGGCGACGAGGCGGCCGACTGGTTCAGCGACGCGCTGCAGCAGAACCTACGGCTGGTGCGCTGGGCCGACGAGCAGGAGCGCCCCGTGAGCCACCGCCACACCGAGCTCGAGAGCCAGACCGCGTTCTCCGACGGCTACCCGGTGCTGCTGATCTCGGAGGCATCGCTCGCCGAGCTCAACGGCAAGCTGCAGCAGAAGGTGACGATGGACCGCTTCAGGCCCAACATCGTCGTGCGTGGCTGCGACGCCTTCGCCGAGGATCGCTTTCGCCGGCTGTCCGTCGGCGACATGACGCTGCACGGCGTCAAGCCGTGCGACCGCTGCAGCATCACCACCGTCGATCCGCGCAGCGCCCAGGCCGGCAAGGAGCCGCTTGCGACGCTCAGCACGTTCCGGACCTTCGACAACAGGGTGCTGTTCGGCATCAACTGCGTGCACGGCGGCTTCGGCAACATCCGCGAGGGCGATACCCTCGAGGTGCTCGAGGAAGCCTCAGCGTAGCTTTTCGAGCAGGCGCCCGAGCCGAACGGCACGCGGACCCTTGGCAGGTCCGGCGGCGATCTCGGCTTCGATCGCCGCCGTCGCCCTGGCTCCGAAGTGCTGCTTGATAAAAGTGCCCGCCGCGCGCCCGTGCTGCTTGCTGCTGGCGACCACCTCGATCAGGTTCGATAGCACCTTCGGGTCCAGCAGCGCGCCGGGGTCGAGATTGGCTGCACGCCTGTAGCGCTCGATCGCGTCGCGGTACCAGAGCTGGTTGGCGAAGCCGTGGCCGAGCAGCAGGACCGGGCGCGCATCCTCTGGGTGCAGCCGGATGAACGCGCGCAGGTCGCCCTGCTGGTCCTTGCTCAGGCGCTTGCCGGCCACGGCGCGCGCATGCACCTTCTGCAGCTCCGGTGGGACGCCCTGGGCCTTCCAGGGATCGATGGCAACGGTCGTCGTCGCCCCCAGCGGATCGTCGCCGCGGGACCACCAGACGCCGAGGGCGAGCCACAGCGCCATCGCCACCATCAGGCCCACGATGCCGCGTCGCGCCGAGCGCCGGCTGGCCGTCAGCGCGCCCGTCCCCAGGCTCTCGAGCGCCTGTCGCATCTCCATCGCGGAGGCGTAGCGATCCTCCGGCTCCTTGGCGAGCGCGCGAGCGACCACGACGTCGAGCTCCTCGCGGAAGTTCGTCAGGCTGGAGCGACGCGGCAGCGGCGGCGGCGGATCGAGCAGGTGCGCGCGCACCAGCTCCATCTGCGACTCGCGCTCGAAGGCCGGACGCCCCGCGAGCATCTCGTAGAGCACACAGCCGAGCGCGTAGATGTCGGCGCGCGCGTCGACTCGATCGCCCGTGCCCTGCTCCGGGGGCATGTACTGTGGCGTCCCGAGCACCATCCCCGACTGCGTGAGCGTCTGGCTGGCACCGCTCGACTCGTCGCTCAGGAATTTCGCCAGGCCGAAGTCGAGGATCTTCACCCGCGGCTGGTCGCCGCTGTCATCGACGACGATGTTGCCCGGCTTCAGGTCGCGGTGCACGACCCCCATGCCGTGGGCGAAGTCGAGCGCCGAGAGGATCTGCATGGCAATCGCGACCGCCTGCTTCGGCTCCATCGCACCGTCGCGCAGCATCTGCCCCAGCGTGCTGCCCTTCAGCAGCTCCATCACCAGGAAGGGCACTCCGTCGTCCACCCCCACGGCGAGCAGCTCGACGATGCTCGGGTGGGCCAGCCGCTGCAGCGCCTTGCCCTCGCGCCCAACGCGACTGCGGGAGACGCCCGTCAGCCCGAACTGCTCGTGCAGCAGCTTGATCGCAACCTCGGTGTCGGTCTCGCTGTCTTGCGCGCGGTAGACGACACCGACGCCGCCGGAGCCGATGATCTCCTCGAGGCGATAGCGCTCCTGCAGGACGTCGCCGAGCCGTGCGGCCGCCGAGTCCCGCACGTCACCCTCGGGATCCGCGACGCCACCGCTCTGCGACATGCGGCGATGCTAGCCCGGCCCGCCCTGCGAGTCCAAACCCGACAGGGAGTCCATGCTTGCGCCCCATCGCGATGGCGCACCGGCGAGCGCGATTCGAGCTCATCTGTCGCCCGGGCGACAGCTACCCGAAGTCATCGGGGGATGGGCACAGGCACATCAGGTTGCGGTCGCCGTAGGTGTTGTCGATGCGGGAGACGGGTGGCCAGTACTTGTGGCTGCGCACCCACGGCGCGGGATAGGCCGCCTGCTCGCGTCCGTAGGCGTGGTCCCATGCGTCAGCGGTCACGACGTGTGCTGGATGGGGAGCGTGCTTGAGGGGGTTGTCGGCGCGGTCGGCCCTGCCCTCCTCGATGTCGCGGATCTCTTCGCGGATCCCGATCAGCGCGTCGCACAGTCGATCGAGCTCGGCGCGCGACTCGCTCTCCGTCGGCTCCACCATCAGCGTGCCCGCCACCGGCCATGACATGGTCGGCGCGTGGAAGCCGTAGTCCATCAGGCGCTTCGCGATGTCCTCGACCTCGACCCCACAGGACGCCTTGAATGGCCGCGCGTCGATGACGAACTCGTGGGCGACCAGGCCGTTCTGCCCGGTGTAGAGGATGTCGAAGTGCTCGCTGAGGCGCTTGGCCATGTAGTTGGCGTTCAGGATCGCCACCTGCGTCGCGCGCGTCAGTCCCTCGGCGCCCATCATCGCGATGTACATCCAGCTGATCGGCAGGATGCTCGGGCTGCCCAGCGCCGCCGCCGACACCGGCCCGATCGCCTGCTCGCCGCCGCCACCGGTCACAGGATGGCCCGGCAGGTAGGGCGCGAGGTGCTCGGCGACCCCGATCGGGCCCATGCCCGGCCCGCCACCGCCGTGGGGAATGCAGAACGTCTTGTGCAGGTTCAGGTGGCACACGTCCGCGCCGATCTCGCCCGGCTTGCACAGCCCGACCTGCGCGTTGAGGTTGGCGCCGTCCATGTACACCTGCCCGCCGCTTTCGTGGATGATCTCGCAGATGTGCTTGATCGATGCCTCGAAGACGCCGTGGGTGGATGGATAGGTAATCATGAGCGCGCCGAGGTGCTCGGCGTGCTCGCGCGCCTTGGCCTCGAGGTCGGACACATCGATGTTGCCGTCGGAGTCGCAGTCCACGACGACGACGCGGAAGCCCGCGATCACCGCGCTGGCCGGGTTGGTGCCGTGGGCGGAGCGCGGGATGATGCAGACGTCGCGCTCCGTGTCGCCACGTGAGAGGTGGTGCGCGCGGATCACCATCAGGCCTGCGTACTCGCCCTGCGATCCCGCGTTGGGCTGGAGCGAGACCTCTGCGAAGCCGGTGATCTCCGCCAGCCAGGCCGCAAGCTCGTCACACATGGCGGTGTACCCGTCGGCCTGCGCCGCCGGCACGAAGGGGTGGAGCGAGCCGAACTCCGGCCACGTCACGGGCAGCATCTCCGACGACGCATTGAGCTTCATCGTGCACGAGCCCAGCGGGATCATCGAGGTGGTCAGCGACAGGTCCTTCGACTGCAGCCGCGTCAGGTAGCGCAGCATCTCGTGCTCCGCGTGGTACGCGTGGAACGACGGGTGCGTCAGGAAGCTACTGTCACGCGAGAGGCCCGCCGGCAGCGTCTCGTCGATCTGCTCGAGCAGCTCGCCGGGGTCGAAGTCGAGCTCGTCCCGCAGCGAGATGGCGCACAGCAGGTCGTGCACGTCGAGCAGCGTGGCGGTCTCGTCGAGCGCCACGCCGACCACGCTGCCATCGTAGTGCCGCAGGTTGATCTGCCACTCGGCGGCCGCAGCGTGCACCGCATCGGCGTCCGGCACCTCGACGCGCAGCGTGTCGAAGCACGGCGCATCACCGGTGGAGAGGCCGAGCTTCTCGAGCCCACCGCGCAGCGTGAGGGTCAGCATGCGGATGCGCCGCGCGATCGCCGTCAGCCCGTCGGGGCCGTGGTAGGCGACGTACATCGAGGCCATGATCGCGAGCAGGACCTGCGCGGTGCAGATGTTGCTGGTGGCCTTGTCGCGGCGGATGTGCTGCTCGCGCGTCTGGATCGCGAGGCGGTACGCGAGCTTGCCGTGGGCGTCCTTCGAGACGCCGACGATGCGCCCTGGCATCTGGCGCTTGTACTTGTCGGTGGTCGACAGGTAGGCGGCGTGCGGGCCACCGAAACCCATCGGCACGCCGAGGCGCTGGGTCGAGCCGATCGCGACATCCGCGCCGAGCTCGCCCGGTGGGGTGAGCAGCGTGAGCGCGAGGATGTCGGCGGCCATCACGAGCAGCGCGCCGCCGTCGTGCACCTGCTGCGCGAGCGCGCGGTAGTCGCGCACCGCACCGTCGGTGTCGGGGTACTGGACGATCGCCCCGAAGAGGTCCTGCGCGGCGGGATCGATCGACGACAGCGGCCCCACATGCAGCTCGATCCCGACGGGCTCGGCGCGTGCCTGCAGCAGCGCGATCGTCTGGGGGTGGCACGCCTGCTCGACGAAGAAGCCGCGGCGCTTGCCGCGCGCCGCCGAGTGGCACATGTGCATCGCCTCGGCGGCGGCGGTCGCCTCGTCGAGCAGCGACGAGTTCGACAGCGGCAGCCCGGTGAGGTCGGCGACCAGCGTCTGAAAGTTCAGCAGTGCCTCGAGGCGGCCCTGGGAGATCTCCGCCTGATACGGCGTGTACTGCGTGTACCAGCCCGGGTTCTCCAGCACGTTGCGCAGGATCACCGACGGCGTGAGGGTGCCGTGGTAGCCCATCCCGATGAACGAGCGCATGCAGGTGTTGCGCTCCGCCAGCTGCCGAATCGCGGCAAGTGCCTCGTGCTCCGCGCGACCGGCCGGAAGCTGCAGCGGGCCGGGGCTGCGGATCACCCCTGGCACAGCGGCGTCGCACAGCGACTCGAGGGTCGCGTGGCCGAGCGTCGAGAGCATCTCCGCGATCTCGGGGCGGGACGGGGCGACGTGGCGATCGACAAACGGGGTTCCGTGACTCGGCAGTGACGACATCGGTGTGGAAACACTCCTGTGGAGACGCCGCGACTGTACCCGCAGCCCCGGCCGGAGCAAGGGCCGGGCGCGGAAACGGGCACGTGCGGGGTGCGAGCGACGGCTCGGGTGCCCAATTCGCCATCCCGCGGCGATCGCCGTGGCTCGCGGGCTAGTCGTCGAAGAGGACGTCCCGCAGGGCGACCGGGTGCTTGCCGGGCGCCTCGCGCCGCGTCGGGGAGCGCAGGCGATCGGGGGACGCGGAGACGGCGTTGGTCTCCACCGCGCGCCCGATGCGTTGAGCGCCGCCCAGCATGAACCGCGGGGCCAGCAGCAGCAGCAGCAGCAGCCCACCGGCCACGATGAGAGGTCCCTTGCTCGCCGAGGGGGGCCGGCGCGCCGTACGACGTGGCCGTGACCTGCGCTTGCCGCTGGGGCCGCTGGGGCCGCTGGGCTTATAGGCATGCTCGGTGCCGCGGTCGTAGTCGAGCTCGAAATTTTTGGCGCCCCCGGCATCGCCCAGCGGATCCCCCGGCAGCGAGTTGCCGCCGAAACTCGGGCGGTCCATCGAGTTGCGTTCGGGGCGTCCAGCGCCGGAGCTGCGATCCGCGGGCCCGACGTCCAGGGTGAGACGATCGCCATCGTCCGCGCCTCCACCTGCTGCCGGCTTCGGCTTCACCTTGCCCTTGCGCTCGAAGGGATCGTCGTCGGCGAACGTCGCGGGTGCGACCGGGGGTGGCGGAGGTGGCGCGGAGACGTCGGGTGGCGCATCGTCGCCGATGTCCATATCGCCCCAGGGCCCCTTCACCTGCGACTCGCGATCGGCGGGCGGTGACGGCGGCGGCGGCGGCGGCGGCGCAGGCGCAGGCGGCCTGGGCGCGGCACCCATCGGCATGGGTGGGGCCTCCGAGACCGCCGGGGCGGACATCTCGGGCAGCGCGCGCTGGGATGCGCCCATGAGCGCCGTGCGCATGACGCGTGCATCGACGAAGCGCTCCTCGCGGTCGTGTGCCATCGCCTGCCCGATCACGTCCGAGAGGATCTTCGGCAGCCCGGGCACCAGCTTCTTGAGCGGCGCCGGCGTGCCGGTGACGATCTCGACGATCAGCTCACCGATGGTGTCGGCGACGAACGGCAGCTGCCCGCTGATCCCCTCGTAGAGGATCGCGCCCATGCTGTAGATGTCGGAGCGTCGATCGATGTCGGCCTCTCCGCGCGCCTGCTCGGGTGACATGTAGTCGGGCGTCCCGACGATCAGGCCCTCCGTCGTCTTGATCGCACTGGGCCCCTCGAGGCTGCGCGAGATCCCGAAGTCGAGGATCTTCGGGAACACGCCGTCGTGCTCCTTCTGGAGAAAGATGTTCGCCGGCTTGAGATCGCGGTGGACGATGCCCGCGTCGTGCACCGCCGCGAGGCCGCGCAGTGTCAGGGACGCGATCTGCAGAACCTCGGGGATGGTCTGGCGCGGCTCGCGCTCCATGCGCTGCTCGAGGGACTCGCCGTTGAGCAGCTCCATCACCATGAACGGCAGGTCCTCGGAGGTACCGAAGTCGACCGTCTGGATGACGTTGCGATGCTGGACGGACGCGGCGATGCGCGCCTCACGCAGGAACTGCTCCAGCACCTGGTTGCGATCGCGGGCGCCCTGCAGGAACAGCACCTTGATCGCGACGTTGCGCTTGAGGGTCTGGTCCTCCGCCTTCCACACCTCGCCCATCGCGCCCTCGCCGATCTGGGTCGCGAGGCGGTAGCGACCAGAGATGATGGCGCCCTGCTCGAGCATGCACCCCGATTGTACAGGACGCGCGTGCGGCCTGGCCAGCCGGGGGGGACAACGCCCTCAGGACGGCTCGAGCACGAGCAGCGGCTCGACGGCCTCGATCCGCGCACGCACACCATCGTCCTCGGTGAGCGTGGCCGCGCTCCTGAGCGCGGCGCGCAGCTGGTCGGCCAGGATGTGCCTCAGGGCACGACGATCCATCCCGCCGCGCTCAGCCCACGCCATGCACGTGAACGTGCAGGACCCGACGTAACCTACAAGGCAGTACAGTGTGACGGGGTCGGGGGCGTCGATCCCGATGCCGGCGGCGAGGCGTCGCGTCATGCGGCCGCGCATGTCCGAGAGCATCGACTCGATCTCGGGGTCGTCGGTGTTGCCGCCGCGCAGCAGGTTGCGGAAGGGCTTGAGGTCGCGCTCGACGTAGTCGATGAACGCGTCGAGCCCTGCGGCCAGGCGCTGCTCCTGCGGCACGCTCTCGTCGGGCTCGACCGCCTCGTGCAGCTGCTCGACGGCGCGCTTGACGCACGCCACGTAGAGCTCACGCTTGCTGGGGAAGTAATGGTAGAGCAGCCCCTTGGAGATGCCGGCGCGGTCGGCGATCTCGTCGACCGAGACATCACTGAACGGTCGCTCCGAAAACAACCCGAAGCCGAGCTCGAGCAGCTGCGCGCGACGCGCTTCGACCGGCATGCGTGTGCGGGCTTCAACCATGACCGAAGCGTAGCCTCGTGTTGACCCTCGTTCAATAAGAAGACGCGCCCGCCTCGGGGCTGGTATCTTGGGGCCGATGGAGGGGACACAGCCCAAGGAGTCGCGGCGCAAGCGCCAGGTGCGACGCATCATCTTCGGCACCGACACGCCGGCGGGCAAGGCGTTCGATATCGGCCTGCTGTGGGCGATCCTGCTGAGCATCGCGGCGGTGATGCTCGAGAGCGTCGAGAGCTATCGACAGATCTGGCATGCGCCGCTGTACGCCGCCGAGTGGTTCTTCACCATCATCTTCACGGCCGAGTACGCGCTGCGCATGTGGTGCGTGCAGCGCCCCGTCGCCTACGCGACGAGCTTCTTCGGCATCGTGGACCTCGCCTCGGTGCTGCCGAGCTACATCACACTCGCGACCGGTGCACCGTCGATGGCGATCGTCCGCTCGCTGCGCCTGCTGCGCGTCTTCCGCGTCCTGCGCCTGCGCCACTACATGAGCGAGGCCAACGTGCTGAGCCACGCCATCAGCGCGACGCTGCCGAAGATCACAGTCTTCCTGGGGACGGTCGTGGTGGTGGTCACGATCATGGGCTCGCTGATGTACATCGTGGAGGGCCCGGAGAACGGCTTCACCAGCATCCCGCGCGGCGTCTACTGGGCGATCGTCACCGTCACGACAGTCGGCTATGGCGACATCCACCCGCAGACGCCGCTGGGCCAGGCCCTGTCCTCGCTGCTCATGGTGACGGGCTATGCGATCATCGCGGTGCCCACCGGCATCGTCACGGTACAGCTCGCCGAGGCCAACCGCATCCGCGACGAGCGGCGCAACTGCGTCGACTGCGGACGGCACGGGCACGAGCCGGACGCCCACCACTGCAAGTACTGCGGTGGCCCCGTTGCGGACGGCCTGGCGACGAAGAACCCCTCGTCGCGCCCACCCGATCCCCTGCTGTAAGAGGGCGACGGAACGCCGAGGGGCGCCGTAGCGCCCCTCGAACACAGACTCATCGGGCTCGAAGCTACTCGGCGGTAGCGAGCTTGATGAAGACCTCGGCGCCGTTGTTGAACGGGGTCGCCTCGCTCATGTCGCTGATCTTCTCCCAGTTCTCGGTGAAGGACTCGAGCGTCGCGTCGCCACCGAGCTTCACGCCCTTGCCCTCCACGACCTGGACCTTGGCGTAGTAGCCGGCGCCCGCCTCGACGATCGTGCCCGTGGGCGCGTCCTCGTGGCAGAGGAAGAGCACCGCGGGGGTGACCAGCTCCGGCTTGAGCGACTTGAAGACCTCCTCGGGGAAGCCCAGGTTCTCCGTCATGCGCGTCCCCGCGATCGGAGCGATCGTGTTGACGTGGATGTTCTTGCTGGCGCCCTCGAGCTTCAGCGTGTTCATGAAGCCAACGAGACCGAGCTTCGCGGCGCCGTAGTTCGACTGGCCGAAGTTGCCGTACAGGCCCGACGACGAGGTGGTCATCACGATGCGGCCATAGCCCTGCTCGCGCATCACCGGCCACACGGCCTTGCTGCAGTAGACGCTGCCCAGCAGGTGCACCGAGAGCACCAGCTCGAAGTCGTCGAGGCTGACCTTCGCGAACGACTTGTCGCGCAGGATGCCGGCGTTGTTGATCAGGATGTCGACGCGCCCGTAGGCGTCCATGGCATCCTTGACGATGCTCTCGGCGCCCTTGCGATCGGAGACCGAGGCGCCGTTGGCGATCGCCTCGCCGCCCGCCTTCTTGATCTCCTCGACGACGGCCAGGGCCGCATCGCTCGAGCCGCCGCTTCCGTCGACCGAGCCGCCGAGGTCGTTGACGACGACCTTCGCGCCACGGCGAGCAAGCTCGAGCGCGTGGCAGCGGCCGAGGCCGGCGCCAGAGCCCGTTACGATCGCGACTTTCCCTTCAAAATTAATCATTGCTATCTCCTTGATGGGTCCGCCAGGTCCGAGGCCAGGCATTCGAGCGGCGGAAAAACGCCCGCAGACCGGGGGGTTCCGGCCGAATCGGGTGGAGGGGAGGCTTACTCTTTGGGGACCGGCGGCGTCAAGGATCGGCCCGGGGGGCGCTTCAACGATTCGAGATCACGGAGCTTTCAGCCAACCACGTGGGTGGGGGCGCCCGCGACGAAGGCGCGCAGATTGGCGATTACGCCATCCATCAATCGCTTGCGCGCAGCCCGCGTCGCCCAGCCCTGGTGGGCGGTCACCAGGCAGCGGGGCGCCGACAGCAGCGGGTGGTCGGCGGGGGGCGGCTCCTCGCACAGCACGTCGAGCCCCGCGCCGCCCAGCGAGCCCGTGCGCAGGGCCGCATCGAGCGCGGCCTCGTCGATTAGCGGGCCACGGGAGGTGTTGAGCAGTAGCGCGCCGGGTCGCATCGTCGACAGCCGCGCCGCATCGACCAGGTGGTGGGTCTGCTCCGACAGCGGGCAGTGCAGGCTCACGACGTCGGACTCGGCGAACAGCGTCTGCAGGTCCACCGCCTCGATCGCCCGGCCGCCGGTGCGCAGCGGCCCACGCCCGGTCGCACGCACGCGCATGCCCAGGGCCAGGGCGATGTCGGCGACGGCCGAGCCGATCGCGCCCAGCCCGACGATGCCCATCGTCGTGCCGCGCAGCTCCGTCATCGGCCGCTCCCAGTAGCAGAACCGACCGCTCTCGCTCCAGCCGCCCCGCCGCACGAGCTCGGCGTGGTGGGCCACGTGCGTCGACAGCTCCAGCAGCAGCGCGATCGTGTGCTGCGCGACCGAGGGCGCGGCGTACTCCGGCACGTTGCACACGACGACCCCGTGCTGCGCGGCCGCATCGAGGTCCACGCAGTTGACGCCCGTCGCGGTGACGCCGAGGTAGCGTAGCTGGGGCAGCGCCTCGAGGACCGCCCGGTCGAAGACGACCTTGTTCGTCAGCACCGCCTCGGCACCCGCACAGCGCGTGACCAGCGCGTCCGCTGACGTGCGCGCGTGCACCTCGTACTCGCCCAGGGCGGCCAGGGGCTCCCAGCTCAGGTCCCCCGGGTTGAGGGTCTCGGCGTCGACCACGACGATGCGCACGGCCCGATGGTGGCAGAGGCGCGGCGCCGAGGCCACGCCCGATCGGCGATGACAACGGTTGGCTACAGTGTGGCAGGTTGCACAATTGAGGACGCGAGGCCTGCGGGTGTGCGACGAGCGGCCCAGGCTGTGTAAGCCCGGGCATGGCCGCACGGGACGAGCCTGCCCCCGGGGGGAGGCGCGCGGCCTGACATCCCGTGGGAGCGCGGGGTCGACGTCGGCAGCCAGCCTTGATCGCAGGCCATGTCTTACGTCCGCGCGCGTTGGCGGGTATGATCGGCGTGTGTCTGGTTCGAAGCTAAGCAACCTGCGTGTGCGCCTCAGCGCGCTGCGCTCCGGGCGCCTCACCGACGCCGAGCTGTCGGAGCTGCTGATCGAGATCATCAAGGAGGGCGGCGGTGTGTCGCTCGATGTCGACGGCGCCGTCTTCAAGGTCGTCCGACGCGAGGCGCACTTCGGCTTCCACGCCGCGGAGCAGCGGCGCCCCTCGACCATGCCGCCCCGCCGCTAGTAGGCGAAAAACCCGCGTAGCTGGGCGCGGCGGGCGCGTCTCGGTGGACAAGCGCGGATCGGCGCCTTAAACATGAGACATGGCCAAGCCGAAGCCAGCGACCCGCCCCAAGGCCGCGCCGAAGACCGCGCCGAAGACCGCGGGTGCGGACGTCGCGCTGGTGCACAGCCCGACCGAGGACGGCAAGGGCGCGCGCATCCTACGGCTGCGCGACGGTGAGCTGAGCGCCGGCGAGATCCGCCCCGTGGTGGAAGGACAGCCGCTTGCGGGGCGCGAGCTGGTGCGCCTGCATGGCCGTGAGGAGCAGCCCGGGGTCTGCGACGTCGAGGTGCTGCATGACGGCGCCGCCGGTGCGACCGAAGGCGGGCGCGCGTCGGGGCCCGCCCGGGTGTCGAGCGACGCGTACCGTCGCGGCTGGGGCCAGGTCTTCGCGAACGACAAGACGCCCCCCAAGGGCGACGGCCCGGACCGCTCGCTGAACTGAGCGCAGCGGGCGTCGGAGACGCGGCGACCGGTGGATGCGCAGTTGAAAGCGCGGCCGCATCGGCCTACTACCGAGCGATGGCACTGGACCATGGCAGCGTGGGCGCCACCGCCGAGCGCACGACCCGATACGACTGGCGCGATGTCGCCCTCTACGCCCTGTCGCTTGGCGCGGGCACGGACGACCTGCCGTTTGTAATCGACAGCCCGCCGCCGCGTGTGCTGCCGACCTACGGTGTGCTGTCGGCGTTCGAGCCGATGTTCGATGTGATGCGCCGGACCGGCGCCGACCTGGTGCAGCTGCTGCACACGGCGCAGCGCACCGAGCTGGTCGCACCCTTCCCTCCCGGCGGCAGCCTGCGCACGGCCGCCACGCTGCGCGGGCTGTGGGACATGAAGATCGGTGCGATGGCGCTGGTCGACACCGAGAGCCATGTCGACGGCGTGCTCTGCTCGCGCACCACCTGGGAGCTGCTGCTGCGCGGCGAGGGCGGCTTCCGCGGCGATCGACCGCCGCGTCGGCCGCGTACGCGCGTGCCCGCGGACGCCGAGCCGCTCTTCGAGGTCGACGTGCCGACGCTGCAGAGCCAGGCGCTGATCTACCGCCTCAACGGCGACATCAACCCGATCCACAGCGACCCCGAGGTCGCCCGATTGGCGGGCTTCGACAGACCGATTCTCCACGGCCTCTGCAGCTACGGCATCGGCGCACGCATCGCCCTGGGACAGCTGATGGACGGCGACCCGACTCGCTTCAGGAGCTTCGAGGCGCGCTTCAGCAAGCCGGTCATGCCCGGCGACACACTCACGGTACGCGGCTACGCACTCGAGTCGGACGGCGACGGCAGTGCGGCGGCCATCTCGGTGGCGATCAAATCGACCGGCGAGGAAGCGGTGGGCTCCGGGCGAATGGAGTACAGCTGATGGCAATCCCTTTCATTCGCGAGCTGAGCTTCGAGTACGGGGCGGTCGCCGAGGTCGCGCCCCAGGTGGGTCGCGTGATCGCGAACAACCCAAGCGCCTTCACGTTCCACGGTACCGGCACGTTCATCGTGGGCGATCGGTCGGTGGCCGTCATCGATCCGGGGCCGGACGACCCTGCGCACGTCGCGGCGCTGCTGTCGGCGCTCGATGGACGCGAGGTGACGCACATCCTGATCACGCACACGCACGTCGACCACTCGCCGGCGGCCAAGGCGCTGCAAGCCGCCACCGGCGCACCCACCTACGGCTACGGCCCACATGCCGAGGGGCGCTTCGAGCGCGGGCAGACGGTGGAGGCCGGTGCCGACACGCGCTTCGTGCCCGACCACCGCGTGCAACACGGCGAGGTGCTGGAGGGCAACGGCTGGACGATCGAGTGCGTGCACACCCCCGGGCACTGCTCCAACCACATCTGCTACCAGCTGCGGCAGGAGCGCATCCTCTTCACCGGCGACCACGTGATGGGCTGGTCGACCTCGGTGGTCTCGCCGCCCGATGGCGACATGGGAGAGTACATGGCGAGCCTGCGGCTGCTGCTCGACCGCGACGACCGGCTCTACCTGCCCACCCACGGCGCGGGCATCGGGGCGCCGAAGCCCTTCGTCGAAGCGTTCATCGCACACCGCCTCGCCCGCGAGCAGCAGATCCTCGCGTCGCTCGAGGCGGGCCGCGACCGCATCGATGCGATGGTTGCGGTCATGTACGCCGACGTGCCGGCGATGCTGCACCCGGCGGCGGCGCGCTCGGTGCTCTCGCACATGCTGCACATGCTCGAGCGCGACGTCATCGCCTGCGAGGGCGAGCCCGGGCTGCAGGCGCGCTACCGGCTGGGCGAGTAGAACGCCGCTTCGAGCTCCGGCGAGATGCGGCGCGGGCGCCCGGAGGTGGTCGAGACGAGCGCCCACAGCGTGGCCGCCTCGACGAGCACCGACTCGTCGGATGCCCGCAGCACCTGCGTTCGACGCTCGGTCACGGCGGCGCGCCACCAGGCGATGTGCGTGCAGAGGATGAGCTCTTCGCTGCCGAACGCGGACTGCAGGTACTCGATGGTGTGCTTGCGGACGACGAAGATCGCGCCGACGCGCTCGTAGTCGGCCTGCGTGAAGCCGACCGCGTCGGAGTGCGAGACCGCCACGTCCTGGATCCAGCGGACGTACGCGATGTTGGAGATGTGCCCGAGCTGGTCGACGTCGTCCTCCGACGCGACCATGCGCATGCGGAACTCGGGCGACGGGTTGTACGTGTCCTCGCGGGTCGACTTCACGGACGGGAGTCTACACGCAAACGGCGCATCGACCCGCCGGGTCGCCGCGCCGCGGCGCTTCCCAAGGCGGGCGCGGCATGCCAACGTCGAGGCGATGGACGACGAGCCCCAGACCCGCTTCCTCGAGGCGCTGATCGCCAAGCACGGCGCGGTCGCCGGCACCGTTCACCTGATGGCGGACGGCATCCTGAAGCTCGCCGCGAGCGTCAACATCCCGCCCAAGGTGATCGAGCTGACGCGGGAGATCCCGCGCGGCAAGGGCATGGCCGGGCTCGCCTGGGAGCGCGTGACGCCGGTGCAGACATGCAACCTCAAGGACGACGACAGCGGCGACGTGCGGCCAGGCGCCAAGGCGGTGGATGCCAAGGCGGCGCTCGCGATGCCGGTCACCGACGACGACGGTGAGGTACGGGCGGTCGTCGGGCTCGCCTTCATGTTCGAGCGCGACCTCGAGGACGACGAGGTGGCGGCGATGACCGCCGACGCCAGCGCCGTCCCGCGACCCTGAACGCGACCCTGAACGCGACCGGCTAGCGACGGCGACGCGGCTTGGGACGTCCGCCGCGACCCCCACGTCCCCCTCCCGGCCGGAAGGACGAGGTGCCCCCGACCGACGGTGACTGCTTGCGACGCTTGCCCTCGCCGCGACGACCGGTGCCGGCCGGCTGGTAGCGCGGGATCAGGTGGCCGGGGCCACCGCCGATCAGGTCCGCGCGGCCGAGCTTGCGCAGGGCGGCGCGCAGCATCGGCCAGTTCTCCGGATCGTGGTAGCGCAGGAATGCCTTGTGCAGCCGACGTGTGCGCCCATCCTTCGGCGTAGCGACCTCACCGCCGCCGCGCCGCACCTTCTTCAGTGGGTTTTTGCCCGTGTGGTACATCGCGGTCGCAGACGCCATCGGCGACGGCAGAAACGCCTGCACCTGGTCGGCGCGGAAGCCCTTGCGCTTGAGCCACAGGGCGAGGTGCAGCATGTCCTCGTCGGTGGTGCCCGGGTGCGCCGCGATGAAGTACGGCACGAGGTACTGCTCCTTGCCCGCCTCCTTCGAGTACTGATCGAAGAGCTCCTTGAAGCGGTCGTAGCTGCCGATGCCCGGCTTCATCATGTGCGACAGCGGCCCCTTGCGCGTGTGCTCGGGGGCGATCTTCAGCCGGCCGCCCACGTGGTGCGTCACCAGCTCCTTGACGTAGGCCGGCGACTCCACCGCGAGGTCGTAGCGCACGCCGGACGCGACCAGCACCTTCTTGACGCCGGGCACCTCGCGGGCGCGGCGGTAGAGCCTGATCAGCGCGTCGTGGTTCGTGTTCAGGTTCTCACAGATACCCGGGTACACGCAGGAGGGGAGGCGACACGCGGCCTCGATGGCGGGGTCGCGGCAGGCGATGCGATACATGTTGGCGGTCGGGCCGCCCAGGTCCGAGATGACGCCCGTGAAGCCGGGCACACGGTCGCGGATCGTCTCGATCTCGCGGATCACCGAGCCCTCGGAGCGGTTCTGGATCACCCTGCCCTCGTGCTCGGTGATCGAGCAAAACGAGCAGCCGCCGAAGCAGCCGCGCGTGATCGTCACCGAAAACCGGATCATCTCGTAGGCCGGGATGCGCGCCTCGGCATAGCCGGGGTGTGGAATGCGCGCGTAGGGCAGCTCGAACACGCGGTCCATCTCGGACGTCGTCAGCGGCAGGGGCGGCGGGTTGAGCCACACATCCCAGTCGCCGTGCCGCTGCACCAGCGCGCGCGCGTTCTGGGCGTTGGACTCGAGGTGCAGCACGCGCGAGGCGTGGGCGTAGAGCACCGGGTCGGCGCGCACCTGCGTATGCGACGGAAGTCGGATCACGCTGCGCTCGCGCGGGTGCTGCAGGGCCTGGCGGCGCGTGATCGGGACCAGCCGGTCCACCGACACGTCGGGCGCACTTCCGGCCGCGGCAGCCGCGGGCTGGGGGGTGGCCATGCTGTACGGGTCGGGATGGTCGTCGACGGCCCCGGGCGTGTCGACGCGCGTCGAGTCGATCTCGACGAAGCCCTGCGGCAGCCCGCGCCGCAGCAGCGCCGTGCCGCGCAGATCGTCGATCGCATCGATCGCCTCGCCCGCCGCAAGCCGGTGCGCGATCTCGACGACGGAGCGCTCGCCGTTGCCGTAGACCAGCATGTCCGCCTTGGCGTCGATCAGCACCGAGCGGCGCACCTTGTCGGCCCAGTAGTCGTAGTGAGCAATGCGTCTGAGGCTCGCCTCGATGCCGCCCAGGACGATCGGCACGCCGCGGTGCGCCTCGCGGCAGCGCTGCGCGTAGACGATGGCGGCACGGTTGGGGCGGCGGTCGGCCTGTCCCCCCGGCGTGTAGGCGTCGTCCCTGCGCACCTTCCGCTCGCTCGTGTAGCGGTTGACCATCGAGTCCATGTTCCCGGCGGTCACCCCGAAGAAGAGGTTCGGCGGGCCGAGGCGCCCGAAGTCCTCCGCGTCACGCCAGCCGGGCTGGGCGACGATGCCGACGCGGAAGCCATGGGACTCGAGCAGCCTCCCGATGAGCGCGGCGCCGAAGCTCGGATGGTCGACGTAGGCATCCCCCGTGACGAGCACCACGTCGCAGCTGTCCCACCCGAGCTCGTCCATCTCGGCGCGCGTCGTCGGCAGGAACGGCGCGACCCCGAAGCGGTGCGCCCAGAACGGACGGTGCGAAAACAGCGGCGTGGCGGCCAGGGTCATCCCGCGCAGGAAGTAGCCCAGCCCACCGCAGCTGTCCAACCGACCCGCAGCGGCGGCAGCCATACGGCCAGAGGCGATGCTAGGCTGCAACCATGATCGAGCTTCCCGAACACGCCCGCCTCGCCGACTACCAGACCTACATCCACGAGCTCGAGGCCATGCACGGCTGGCTCGACGTGGACCTGGTGCACAACTGCTTCCTGATGGGCGAGGAGGTCGGTGAGCTCTTCAAGGCGGTCCGCAAGCACAACCGGCTGTGGGACCAGGGCGACGCCACGCCGGAGTCCAGCGCCCAGACGCTGGAGGGCGTCGGCGAGGAGCTGGTCGACGTGCTGAACTACCTGCTGGCCATCGCCAACCGGCTGGACATCGACCTCGAGGCGGCCTTCCGGGCAAAGAACGCGCGCAACCAGGCGCGCAGCTGGAAATGACGCCCCGCGCCGGGGGGCGATCCCGGGTCGATGGCGCTTTCCGCGACTGACGGGGACGCACCGCTTCGATTATACTCAGGGAATGGACGTTGCTGAGGTCGCCGGGGAAGACGCGAGCGAGGCGGTGCAGATCCTGATCAGGCGCTGCGCCTACCGGGAGGCCACCGATGAAGCGGCACGCACCCTCGGCATCGACGTCGGGAGGTTCTGCAAGGCGATGCTCGGCGACGAGATGGTCGCCCACGGCGTGGTCCACGAGGTCTTCGTGCGCTTCTTCGACGCCACGCCGACGCTGGAGACCGCACCGCTGCGGCCGTGGCTGTTCGGCAACGCCTACCGCATGTGCGTCGAGCGGCTCGGCGGCAGCGACGAGCGCCAGCGGGCCGATGCCCTGCAGCTGACGCGCGACGACGACCGCCGGCTGCCGGCCGACGCGGAGGCGGAGCGCGCACGCGCACGGCGCACACGTGTTGCGCTCGACAAGGTGCCGCCGCGCGCGCGGGGCGCGGCCCTGCTGCGCTACTGCGGTCGCATCGGCTACGCGGACGTCGGCAAGATCTGCGGCATGTCCGAGGAAGAGGCTGCCAAGCAGGTGGGCCGCGCGCTGACCGTGTTGCGCGACGCGCTCTCGGAGGAAGAGGAAGCATGAGCGACGACGCCCAACGCGCGCAGTTCCTCGCCGACCTGGCGCGGATGGTGGACGGCGAGTCGGATGCCCTGGAGCAGCACGGCGAGACGCTCTCCAACGACCCCGACGCGGAGGCGACGCTGGAGCAGGCCCGCTCGATGGCGGCGCACGTCAGCGGAGCGGGGGATGACTTTCGTCCCGACCCCCAGCTCAGCTCGCAGCTGGCGAAGGTGCTGGCCGACGAGCCGAGGGCGACCGCCGCGCCCCCCCGCCCGGCCGCGGGGGACGGCAGTGCAGATCGATCGCAGCCGGAAGACGCCGAGGTGGTCGACGAGTATGACGACGACGACGACGACGACGAGCAGGACGGGCCGAAGGCGCCACGGCTGAGCGACTTCCCCGGCGCCGCGCGGCGCTTCGAGAAGCCGAAAGGCGCGAAGGCGAAAGTCGAGGAGGCCAGGGTGGTCCCCGCCGGGCGTAGCCGGCTTGTATGGATCGGCGTCGGCGTGGCCGTGGTTGCCGCGGGCGGCATCGCAGCCTCCATGCTGTCGGAGCCGCCGCCGCCACCCCCCGAGCCGGTCGTCAAGGCCCCGCCCCCACCGAAGAACAGCCTGACCCTGCACCTGCGTGCCGTCCGCGGCGCCGAGGGCGGCAAGCTGAAGCTGAGTGCGAGCGGGGGCGGTGGCGCGACTCCGCTCGAGCGCGGTGCGAAGGCGGTGGTTGGCCAGACGGTCAAGGCCGACCCCAGGACGCGTGGCATGTTCTCCCTGGGGAAGAAAGTGGGGCGCCTCATCCTCGGCGGCGACAGTGCGCTGCAGGTCGATCCAGATCGCGAGGGGCACCTGTCGCTGCTGCGCGGCCACGCCCTGATCGATGCGCAGGGCTCGCAGCAGACCGTGTTGACCCTCAACACGCCGGCGGGGCCGATCGCGCTGGCCGATGCGCTCGTGCACGTGCGCGTGCGAGGCGAGGGTGTGGACCTCGACGTGCTGCGCGGCAGCGCCCAGGCCGGCGAAAAGAAGCCGGCACAGCTCGGCGCAGGCCAGAGTGGCTGGCTCGTCAAAGGCAAGCCGGCACAGGTCGCGACCGTCTGGGGCATGTCGCCAGCGCTGGACTTCGCCCAGTTCGGCGATGTGGTGGCACCCGCCTCGCCGCCCCCCGGGCTTCCGGAGCTGAGCTGGCAGCTCGATGCCCCCGAGGAGCCGGACACCCCGACGGCCCTGGTCGACGGCGGGCTCGTGGACGCCGGTCCGAAGGAGGAGGCGCCCGAGCTGCCACGGCTGGCCGAATACGCTGTCGAGGTGGAGATCCAGGGCCACACCGCGCGCACGACCGTGATCCACACCTTCCGGGCTCCGTCGCGCAACGGCGTTGCCAACTACCGCGTGCCACTGCCCGCCGACGCGACCTGGACCGACGTCTCGGCGGTGGCAAACGAGGCGTGGCTGCCGGCCGAGCCGGTCGCCGACGGCAAGGGCAAGGCCGTCCATGCACAGAACGCGGCCAGCGCGGGCGTGCTGCAGATCGACGGGCTCGCGGTGACAGCCGGCAAGCCGGTGCTGCTTCGGTTCCAGTACGAGCAGGTCCTGCGACCGACGGCGACGGGCCGGCTCTACGCGCTGCCGCTGCCCCATGCCGGCGATGGCGAGCCGCATCACTTCAAGCTGAGCGCGCGCGCGGGCGATGGCCGGACGCTAAAGGCGCGCGCCTACGAGGCCAAATTCGACGCGAAGGAAGGGCTGCGCTTCGACGACGAGGCCTTCGTTCCCGATGGGGACTTCGCGGTGGAGGTGCTGCGCAGCGGCGAGCAGACCGCGCTGTCGGTGTGGTCGCACGTGGACGACTCCGAGGACGACTCGATCGACTCACCCGGCTACGTGGCGATGAGCCTGCGACCCGAGCTGCCGCCCGCGAAGGACGGCGCGGCGCAGACGCCGCTGGCGATCCTCGTGGACAGCTCGCAGAGCATGGCGGGGGGTGGCCTCGGTCGCGCCAACGCGATCGTCGCCGCGCTGCTCGACTCGCTCCACCCCACGCACCCGGTGCAGCTCATCGCCTGCGACCGCTCGTGTCGGCTCGACGCGGAGGCGCCTGCGACGGCGGGCAAGCTGCGGGCCAAGGCGGCGCCCGCGTGGGTCACCCGTGCCGAGGCAGCGGGCGCATCGGACCTCTCCGCGGTGCTTGCGCGCGCGCAGACCCTGGTCGACGGGGCGGCCAAGGCGGACGCCAAGGCCGGGCTCTCGCTCGTCTACATCGGCGATGGCGCACCCACGCTCGGCGAGCTGGACGACACCCTGCTCACCGCGGCGGCCGCCAAGCTGCACAACAGCGGGCGGGCGACGCTGAGCACCGTCGGGCTTGGACACGGCGCCGGCAGCGCGCGGCTCGCCGAGCTGGCCCGGGCCGGCGGCGGTCACCACGTACAGCTGGACGGACAGTCGAACACCACGGCAGCGGCGCGCGAGCTGCTGCTGTCGCTGGGGCGGCCGCGCTGGTCCGACCTGGACATCACGCTGCCTGAGGGCGTGGAGGGCGAGCTGCCCAAGACGCTTCCGCCGATCACCGACGGCGAGGAGATCACCCTGCTGGCACGCCTGTCGGCGCGCGCCATCAGCGGCGAGCTCATCGTGCTGGGCAACGTGTGGGGGCAGCCACTGCGGCGCGTCTACAAGGTGGAGTTCGAGGCGGCGCCGGACGCGGGGAGCCGCTTCGTCTCGGACCTCTACAAGCACGGCACGCGCGCGACCCACGGGCGCACGGGGCCGCCGCCGGCGACGCCCACCACCCGGACCCTCGGCGGCGTGCGTGCGGTCGTACTGCAGCCCCCCGCACCGACCATCGCGACGAAGGGAGCGTCGGTTATGGACACGCGGCGCGTCTCTATGGAGCGCCTCGAGCAGGAGCTGGCGTCGCTCTCGGAGGCGACCGACAAGGCGGCACCCGAAAACGAGGGCCGCACCCCGCGCGCGAAACGACGCTCGTGGCTGGTCGACCACACCGGCCCGTACGAGGCGCTGCTGCGGTCGGTGGACGACACGCGTGCGGCCGCGGAGTCCGAGGACGGCAGCGAGCGCGACCGGGACGAACACGCACGCGCCCTGACGCGGCTGGGCAACCTCGAGCGCACGCGCAAGTTCGTCGACGGTTGGCGAGTGCGGCACCCGCGCTCGGCGCTGGCACTGCTGCACAAGGGCGAGCTTCTGATGCAGCTAGGCCGCCCGGACGACGCGCTGCGCGTACTCGAGGGGATCGTCGATCTGCGACCTGCCGATCGGGGCGCGCACGCCCGGCTCGCGGGTGCCTACGAGCGCTCGGGACGCAAGCGCGAGGCGTGTGCACACACGCGCGCCGCGGCGCGCCTGGGGCAGGATGCGGCGGCCTACCTCGCGGCGCTCCACTGCCTCGAGGCCACCGCCCAGGACGACGCCGCTGAACGCTTCCGCAAGGAGATCGGTGGCTCGGAGGTTGGCGCCAAGGTCGTGGCACTGGAGGCCGAGGCCGCCAAGAAGACGGCGACCGACAAGGAGGCGGCGGCCGACAAGGAGGGCGCCTCGGAGCGGGTGCACATGGAGGTCACCTGGGAGCCAAAGCAGGACCTGGACGTGTCGATCGTCTCGCTCGATGGCGAGACCCTCTCCTGGATAGGAGGGCGCCCGGGTCTCGTGGTCGCGGGTGCGCGCTCGAAGGGTGGTGAGCGGCTCGAGTTCGACCCACTGCCGGGGATCTACAAGGTGATGGTCACGCGCCCCGCGGGCAGCAAGGGCGGCGGCGAGCCCGACGAGGAGAGCGCACCAGCCAAGGGCGAGCTGATGGTCGACCTGCCGGACGGCCGACAGCGAACGAAGTTCGAGCTGACCGGCGCGCGCCGCGCGATCACCCGCATCGTGATCATGCCAGCGCAGGATCGCTGACCGTCGGCGACTTCCGCGGCGCATTGCGTGGATAGGCCAGTCGCAGCAGCGCCGGCGCGAAGATCAGGTCGATCAACAGCGCTGCGACCACCGTCACCGCGATCAGCTCACCAAAGACGACCAGGTTCTGCAGCCCGGCAGCGCTGAACACGATGAAGCCGCCGAACAACACGACGCTCGTGTTGATGATCGACGTACCGGCGCGGGCAGCCGCCTCCGCAATCGCCTGCTCGCGATCACCACGCACCTCGTAGGCGACCCTGAAGTGGTGGAGGAAGTGGATCGTGTCGTCGACGGCGATCCCGATTCCGATCGAGCCGATTAGCAGGTTCGACGTATCGATGCCCATCCCGCGAGCGGCCATGTAGCCGAGCACGACGACGAGCGGAAGAAGGTTCGGGACCATCGCGATCAGACCCAGCCGCAGGTCGCCCAGCATCCAGACCATGAGCATGGTGATGAACACCAGGGCGATCCCGAAGCTGCGCGACATGTCGGTCAGCACGGCATCGTCCGACTCGACCATCTGCCGCATCGTCCCTGTGACGCGCACCTGGGCCACGTCACCGACGATGTCGCGGACACCCTGCTCGATGTGCCTCAGCAGCGGCACGTACTCGCTGCTGGGTGCGTGCAGCATCGACATTCCGATGATGGACGCCGAACCGTCTACCGTGGTGACGCGCTTGAGGTACTCGGGTCCGGAGCTCTCGAACATCGTCATCACGTCGCTCACGCCACGCGGGGTGTCGGGGATGGCGTAGCTGTCGGGGTGCTTCTCGTGCAGCGCCCACCAGCTGTCGCGCACGACCTCGAGGATCCCATCGGTCGACGTCGGTATCGAGCGGCCGCCGTCGTCCTCGTAGTCGAGCATGTGGGTCTCGAGGCGCGCCAGCCGCTCCACCACGTCGTAGTCGCGCATGGTGCGACCCTCGGTGGGCTCGACCAGCAGCTTGATCGCGCCGGAGCCGCCCAGGTGCTCGTCCATGATGACGAACGCCTGTCGCGTCTCGGCGTCCTTCGGCATCCACGAGATCGGGTCGTAGTAGACCCGCAGCACGGTCGCGCCGCCGAGACCCATGACGACACACGAGGCCGCGACGAGCAGGACGCGGTTGCGACGCCGCATGTCCTCTCCGCGCGGCTCCGAGAGGTTGATGCAGAAGCTCAGGAAGCGTCCGGCAAGCGAGTCCGGGATGCCCTCCTCGTCGGCGACGGCGGCGCCGAAGCGCGCCTGGGGCGCGAACGTGAGCAGTGCCGGCACGAGCACCAGCGACTGAACCATCGCCGCTACCACGCCAACCGCGCCGAAGAGCCCGAGGCTGGCGATCGCGCCCAGGTCGGCGAAGAGGAAGCTCAACAGGCCCGCGGCAGTGGTGATCGTAGTAAAGAGGACGGGGCGCCCCGTGTGCGAGACCGCGTCGGCGATCGCGTCCTCGCACTCCAGGCCCCGCGCACGGGCCGTGCGGTACGTGGAGAGGATGTGTACGGAGTCGCCAATGCCGACGCAGGTGAGGAAGTTCGGCAGGATGGTGGTGATGAGGGTCATCGGCGTGCCGGTGATGGCCAGCGCCCCGACCACCCAGATGACCGACTGGACGACCACCAGGACCGGCGCGAGCACGCCGATCGGATGGCGGAACGTCCACATCAGCGCCGCGAACATCAGCAGCATCGACAGCACGTAGCAGATGGCCATCGACTCCATCATCAGCGTCTGAAACTCGCTGTTGATGGCGGCCATGCCCGTGTACTGAATCCGGAAGTCGTCGGCCTCGTACTTGGACCCGACGCGGCGGATCTCGGCGTCCACCTTCGCCTGGTCGTCGAGGTCCATGAAGTCGGTGCGAATGAAGATCATCGAGTGCGTGCCCGCCCTCGAGACGATCTTCCCAGCCATCGACGGCTGCTTCATCACATAGGCGCGCAGCTCATCGAGCGATTCAGCCTTCGGCGGCCAGTCATCGAGCAACCCGCCCACCCGCAACCCGCCGGCCTCGGAGGTGGTGTTGCGGACGTTGATGAGCGAGATGGTCTCGTCGACGACGCTGCCACCGGTCTCGTCACCCCAGCCGGCGTCGTCGCCGAAGTCGCCGAAGTCATCCTTCGGCCTGGCGGCCCCGGCGGCCGGCGCCCCGCGCGTGCGGCCGTCGGCCAGCTCCCGCTGACCGAGGCTGGGCAGCTCCATCTCGAGCGCCGCAAGCTCCTCGTGCAGCGCCTTGAGCTTCGTCAGGTAGCCGATCGAGAAGACGTCGCCACCGACGATGAGCAGGTGGCCCTGGTCGCTGCCAAAGCTGTCCTCGAGCAGGTCCTGGACGCGCTGCCCCTCGGAGTCGATGACCTGCATCGCCTTGTAGCTCGTGTCGGTCTGCAGCCGCGGTGCCCAGGACAGGAGCAGTGCGGTCACCGCGAAGTTGATCCCCAGCGCGAGGTAGCGGTGCTTGATGACGAGGCGCGCGAAGGCCGCGAACAACGCGCTGGCGGTCGAGGCATGACGCTGCGGCGCGGACGCCGGGCTGGGAGGGGAGCTGCTGGGCATGGGACGGCGAGGGGGCTACGCGGTTTGGACACGCGCGCCGGGAAAAGGGTTCGGTGTCATAGCCCGCAATTGCAGTGCGGGCCTGGATTATATCTCGGAAAACAACGGCCCGGCGCGGTGACGCACACCCACCGACATTCCTGGACCAGCCTACGCAGCGCCTACCAGACGCAGATCGTGCCGCCGCCGGCGCCCCGCTCGCAGCTCGCGGTGTCCTGTGCCGACTGACAGTCGATGAGCTGGCAGTTCATCGGCGGCTCGCAGGCAGCGTTCCAGGCCTCATAGGCTGCGCGTGCCGCGGCGACCTCGTTGCGCCGGTTTTCGTTGACGGGGATCGGGCAGCCGCAGGGGCCGGGGATCGAGTCGCCGGCGACGCACTCGGCGATGATGCCGTCGGGGATGCACTGACGGGCGGCGTCGACCGCCTCCTGGCGACGCGTCTCGAGCTGGGAGCAGTCGCCCTGCCCCGGCGTACCCCCCGCGGCCGTGCAGTCGCTGCCGTCCTGGGTGATCGAGAGCGTGCACTCGCCGGCCACGCAGCGCGCGTCGATGCACGTCGGCGGGGCCGCACAGGCGAGCGTGCACGGCGTGGGCACGTCGGAGCCGCATCCGACCGGGACGTCCGGACCCCGGTCGCCGGCCCAGGGCACGAGGCACGCATCAGCGGCCGCGTCGGCCTTCGACGCTGCGACGGGCAGGCTGCAGCCGACGCTGTAGCAGGCGTCATTGGTGTTCCCGACCGCGAGGCAGTCGGTGTCGGCGATGCACGAGCCGCCGATGCCGTCGCCATCACCGCCGTCGCCATCACCGCCGTCGCCATCACCGCCGTCGCCATCACCGCCGTCGCCGTCGCCGGGGGCGTCACCGTCACCGTCGCCGGGCGCGTCACCGTCACCGTCGCCGCCCGTGCCGCCGCTACCCGTTCCACCGTCGGCGCCACCGCCGCTCTCGGTCACACAGGCGGCGGCAAGGAGCAGTGCGCAGAGCACCGCAAGTAGCTGGATGGAGCTCGGTCGAGGCATGCGCCGAGCATGGCATGGGGCACGGGTGAGTGCCAGGCGACGCCCCCGGGCCTGCGACGCGTTAGCGGGCGAGGATGTACTTCGTCCAGCTGCCGTTCGCGTTGAGGTTGACCGTCGCGCCGCAGCGGTAGCCGCCTATCCAGTCGAGCGTGTTCCACGAGAGGCGGCGCTGCGGGAAGCCTCCCGTCGATATGTCGGCGTCCATGCGGCTGACGCCATCTCCTCCCTCGAAGAAGCCGAAGGAATCGTTTTCGGTGAGGTACCAACCCACGTTGCCATCACCGACGCGGTGGTCGCTGACGCCCCCCGCATCGTCGACCGCCGGGAGCACCACGCTCGCGAGGTCCGACGCGGAGACCACCAGGTTGTCCCCGTCGATGACGTCGTCCGTGCAGCCGACGAGCAGCTCGGTCCCCGCGTTGTCGCACGAGCCGCGAATCCCGGCGGCGGTCGAGACGCCCACGCCGAACTCATCGTAGGTGTGCGCGTAGCAGACGCTCCACCCCGATGCCTGCAGTGCGGCGATCGAACGGTCGTGCACGATGCCCGCGTTCACCGCGGGCTGGCAAAGGTAGATGTGATACGGCTTGCTCGCGACTGCACCGCCGTCGCAGAACGCGGCCCCGCCGCCCGCCGGTGACCCGAAGCTCTGCAGCGACCCGGCGTTCGCATAGTGGGCCCAACAGTCGGGCGTATCGGCGTCCTGCAGGATCAGGATGTCGTCGTGGGTCGCGTCGGGGAACACGTTGAGCGCGAAGTTCTGCCAGTAGTCCTGGGAATCGACGAACGCGGGTGACCCCGGCGTGGCGTAGGTGTCGCCCGACTCGGCGGCCTGGCCGAGGTAGGCGTCGGCGCCGAACAGACCGCAGGTCCGACTCCAGTCCTGGTCGCTGCCCACGCCCGGGCTGTCCCGCTCGCGTATGACCACGGTCAGGTCCGCGCCCCACAGGCCCCAGCCGTGACTGTCCGCCGCGAGCGTGTCGCCACCGTCGCAGTAGACGCCCACGGGGCCCGCCTGCCCGTCCATCTCGTAGTAGCCGTCGGACCGCACGCTACCCGCCACGCAGTCATTCACCAGATCGCAGTGGTCTGCCTCGACGCAGAATCGGTTGTCGCTGGGGCACAGGCCGTGGTTGGGCTGGTGGATCACCGCGTTGTTGGCCTCATCGCAGGTGTCGTCGGTACACCCCACGCCGTCGTCGACAACCGGGGGCGTCCCCGGCTGGCAGTCATCGACGGCGTCGCAGACCTCGGCGCCGTCACAGTACATGCCGTTGCCGCAGTTGCCGTGGTTGATTGCGTTGGTGACGAGCTCGGCGTCCTCGTCGCAGCTGTCGTCGGTGCAGTCGACGCCATCATCCACCACGGGCGCGGTGCCTGGCTGGCAGTCCGCGTCGGCGTCGCAGTACTCGAGCCCGTCGCAGTACAGCCCGTTGTCACAGCTGCCGTCGTCGGCGGCGTGGGTCACGTCGCCGGTCGCGGCATCGCACGAGTCGTCGGTGCACGCGACACCGTCGTCGACGGTGACAGGGTCGCCCTCAGTGCAGCGACCCGCAGCGCCGCAGATCTCGACACCGTTGCACGCGTCCAGGTCATCGCAGTCGGAGTCGGCGTCGCACAGTGCGCCGTCACCGTCGCCGTCGCCGTCGCCCGCGTCCCCGTCGCCGTCGCCCGCGTCCCCGTCACCGTCGCCCGCGTCCCCGTCACCGTCGCCAACCGTCACGACACCGGGGTCGTCGTCGGAGCAGGCGGCGGAGGTGAGCAACATCAGGCAAGCGAGAAGTCGGGAAGCCGTCGTCATGCAGGTCTCCTGTCGCACACGTGGGTCGGGGCGAGCGGCGGCGTACCCCAGATCGTTCGATGATAACACGCGCACGCCGGCCCCCGACGAACCGAAGCGGGACGCGTGGCGTGACGCGGACTCAGGGCAGCCGCAGGGCCGTCACGCGGCCGACGACATCACCGTCAACGCGGGAAGGCTCCGTCTCGACGCCCGGATCGGAGAGCAGCGCGGCGGTCGTCACACCGCCGACGACGGCGACGCCGACGGCAGTCCAAAACCACCACTGCGACAGCAGGCCGCCCTGCTCCTCGGCGCTGTCCAGTCCGAAGTCATCCCGATCGAGGCCCGAGGTGCGTCCGTCCATGGTCTGCGCGTCGTCGGCCAGCGACACGGCGCCCGCGTCGGGAAGCTCGAGCGACAGAGGCACGCCGCGCTCGCCACCCTTGGTGTCCAGCTCGAGCTCCGTGCTGGCGCGGCCCGCCGCACTGCCGCGCAGGACGTGCTTGCCGACCGACAGCACCAGCGCCCCACCCTCCAGCGTCCTGTAGGTGCCGTCGATGGCGACGCGCGCGTCGGGCGGGTTGGTCCGGAGCACGTAGCTACCGCTGTGCTCGCGGCAGTCCGCAAGCCACTGCTTGACCTCGGCCTGCTCCTCGACCGACAGCGCGTCCCAGGTCGACGCGAGCACCCCGTCGAAGTGCGGCACGGCGCCGGCGTAGTCCTCGAGGCCCATCGCCACACGGCCCAGCCCGCGGTGCGTCAGGGAGCCCGGCTGCAAGTCGTGGGCGCGCTCGTAGTTCGTGCGCGCGTCCTTGAAGTTGAGGTAGCGCAGCTCGGAGTCCGCATCCTCGAGCAGCTTGCGGTACGCCTCCTCCTGGCCAAACGTCAGGTCGCGTGGGCGCTGGCGACTCTTGGACTTCGCGGGTTCGGCCGCGGCAGCTGGTTCGACGGCGGCTGCTGGCCCGGCTGCTGCAGGCGCAACGTCGGCGGCAGGCGCAACGTCGGCGGCAGGCGCAACGTCGGCATCCTTCGCCGGGGCTGCCTTCGCTGGCTCTTCGGGTGGCGCCTCCGCCGGGGGCGCGACGGGCGCCAGCGCGGGCTGCGTCTCCGCCGGCGGCGCGGCCTGCTGAGCGGCTGCGCCCTGCGCCAACAGCACCAGGACTGCAGCAGCCGACAGCGTATTCGTCACGCGCATGCTCATCGCAGGTAAACCTCCAGCGGCTCGCTGCCGGTCACGCCGACGTCCCAGCTGCTGGCGGGTTCCGCGAGCGTGAGGCCACTCGGGTTGCCGTGGGCCCAGAACACACCCGGGTACTGCTCGTTCGGCTGCGGCATCGCTGCGCAGTCGCTGTAGAGGCGCGATGCCTGCGCGTAGGGGCCGCCCCAGTACGCAACCGGATCGTCGGACGCGCAGATGATGGGGGACGCGTTCGCGCGCAGCCCGGCAGCGATGTTCCGCAGCGGCGGCGAGTACGGCGTGCTGGTGATCGACGCGTCCACCGCCATGGCCGGCGTGCGGATGTGCAGCTGGCTGGCGGATGTCGCAAGCGCCCGCAACTCCGCGAGCGGCGTGCGGCCGGGCGCGGCCGGGACGACCTCGGCCTCGAAGAGAATGCTGGTGCGCGCACCGAGGGTCGCCATCGTCAGCGTCCAGCCGCCACCGTCGAACTCCATGTCGCAGTGGACCCGCCGGCTCGGTAGCGACCCGACTCCATCGGGGTCGATGGTGTGGAAACCGGTCGGGGCGGTCGGGTCGAGCGCATGCACCTCGCGGCAGCTGCGCGCCTGACGCGCCCAGATGCGATGGATGGTGTCGTTGCCCGCTCCGCCGGCGAAGTCGTCCACCTCCCACTGACCCCCGGAGCCCACGCTCCAGGCATTGAGACCGCTGACGTAGTACGGGCGGTTGGTCATCGCGAGGTCGCCCTGGTCGGCGTCGAAGGAACTGGCCTGGTCCGGCAGCGCGAAGCTCGAGTGACCCGGCAGCAGGGTGAAGTCATCCTGGATGCCGGCGCAGTCCCCGGCGCCGGTCGTGAAGTAGGGAACGCATCGCGGCGTGCGGAAGTGGTGACGCCGGTTGTGGGCGGAGGTCTCGCCGTAGAAGCGAAGCTCGCTCGCTCCAAGCGCCGACAGCAGTGCGTTCGATGCGTGCCCGAAGGCCTCGGGCCGTTCCTCCTCGCCACGCACCGCCGAGCTGAGGACCGGCAGCGAGTCGTCACGCACGACGGCCGCCGGATTTCGACCGCCGAGATGTACGTAGTTGAGCACGAGCGTCCAGCCACCACCGCTGGTCGTCATGTCGCAGTGGGCGTCCAGCGGCTCGACGCCTCCGGGCCCGTCGGGATCGATGCGATAGACGCCATCGCCAAGCCGGGGAAGCGCGAGCTTGAGGGCGCTGCAGCTACGGGGCACGCGGCGCACCCAGACGCGGTGGATCGTGTCCCCGTCGCCGCCGCCGCCATCGACGTCGTCGACCTCCCACGGGCCGGCGTCGCCGCCGATGCTCCAGTGGGCCACACCCGTCTCGAAGAAGGGCCGCTGCAGCAGCGCGTCGTCGCCCTGGTCCGCGGTGAACGCGTCGGCGGTGGCCGGCAGCCCGGCGTCATGACCGGCCAGCTCGGTGAACGCTTGCCCGATGCCGTCGCAGTCGCCCTGCCCGGTCGACAGGTGGTCGATGCAGCCGGCGTGCCCGCTGCGGAAGTGGAGGATGCGGCCCTCGCGGCTGCCGGTAGCGAAGAAGCGAACCTCGTCGGGCGCGAGCCGCTCGACCATCGCGTTGTCGGCATGGCCCCAGGTGGCGGCAGCGGACTCGTCATCTCCGAGGACGCCCGCGCCAAGCTGCGGCAGGTCGGTCGTGCGCACGACCGTTGCCGGCTGCGTGCCGCCCTGGTGCACGTAGTTGAGTACGAGGGTCCAGCCACCGCCGTCGGTGGTCATATCGCAGGCCGCCTCGAACGGCGCGAGGCCGCCGACGCCGTCCGGGTCGATCAAGTAGGGCCCGTCGGGCGCATCGGGCTGCTCCAGCTTCACCTGCGCGCAGTCGCGGGGCACGCGGCGCACCCAGACGCGGTGGATGGTGTCGAGGTCCGACTCCTGGCCGCCCGGCTGCAGCTCGTCGACCTCCCACCGATCGCCACCCGCGCGGATCGCCCAGGCCGCATCGGCGGCGGCGAAGGGCAACTTGGTCAATGGCTTGGCGCCCAGCCCGAAGCTGTCCGCCGCGGCCGGCAACGACGCGCTGTGCGCCGGCAGTGTTGTGAACGACTGCTCGACGCCCTTGCAGCCCGTCGACACCGACCCCACCCGCGCGTGGTGGACGCAACCGGGGTGATCGGTCCAGAAGTCCACGTCTCCGCCTGCGCCGCTCGAGCTGCCCTCGAAGCGCAGCTGCGTGGGCGCGAGCGCCGCGACCAGTGCACTCGATGCGTGGCCCCAGGACGCCCCGTTGCCGACCCGCGACCCGTCGTCACCGAGCGCGTCCCCCGCCAACACGGGCAACGTCTGGCCGCTCGGAGACAGCTTCGGGGTGCTGCCGCCCTGGTGGACGTAGTTGAGCACCAGCGTCCAGCCGCCACCGGCCGTCGTCATGTCGCACTGGGCCGCGATCGGATCGCTGCCGCCGGCGCCGTCGGGATCGATCGTGTAGACGCCGTCGCCCGCGAGCGGATCGCGCTGGTAGATGGCAGCACAGTCGCGCAGTACGACACAGGCCGCACTGCCCGAGGTCTCGTCGCAGCGCTGCCCTTGGCCGCAGCCAAGCGCTGCCAGCTCACAGCCGGCCTCACAGGTCGTGTCGAGATCGCTGTCCTGGTAGCCGTCCGCGCACCAGCGGCACTCCGGCAGCAGGTACGACGCTCGACACTCGCAGGCCGCCGTCCCTCCCGCGTCGTCGCAGACCTCGGTCTGGTCGTCGCAGTTGGCAGGCTCGAACGTGGCGCACGCCTCGGTGCACGTGAGATCACCGTCCTTGTCCTGGTAGTCCGGTGCGCACTCGCATGCCGCTGTGCCACCCAGATCGTCGCAGAGCTCGGTGCCCGAGTCGCAGTTGGCGTCGAAGCTCGTGCACGCCTCGGTGCACACCCCGTCGACGTCGTTGTCCTGGTAGTCCGGCGCACACTCGCACGCCGCTGTGCCACCCAGATCGTCGCAGACGTCGGACACGGGGTCGCAGTTCGCCGGCTCGAATGTCGTGCAGGCAGGTGTGCAGACGGAGTTGTCGTCGTTGTCTTGGTAGTCGGGAGCGCAGATGCACATCGCGGTGCCTGCGGCGTCATCGCAGACCTGGCTCGGTTCGTCGCAGCCGAGGGCGGCCAGTGTACAGTCGGCTTCGCAGACGTCGTCGCCGTCGTTGTCCTGGTAGCCCGCCGCGCACACGCACTCGGTGACCCCGTCGTCGTCGTAGGTGCAGTCCTCGGTACCCTCATCGCAGCGCGGCAGGCGGTTATCGCAGTCGAGGTGGCAGTCGCCGTCGCCGTCCATGTCCTGGAAGGTGTCGGCGCAGATGCAGCGCGCCTCGCCGGAGCCGTCATCGCAACGCTCGGAGGTGCCGTCGCACCCGAGTTCGGCCGCCGCGCAGGTGCGCAGGCAGTCGCCGTCTTCGTCGTTGTCCTGAAAGCCGTCGAGACACACGCACAGGGGTGTGCCGGTGGCGTCATCGCACTGCTGAGAAAGGACGTTGCAGTCCAGTCCCGCCGAGCCGCAGGTGCGCTCGCAGCCGCCGTCGCCGTCGTTGTCCTGGAAGCCCGCGTCGCAGACGCAGGTCGGGGGCTCCGCCGCGCGGTCACAGATCTCACCGGTCGTGCAGCCACCGGGACAGCCACCGGGGTCCACCTGGGCGTCGGGCATGCCAGCGTCGACCGTCCGCGGCGAGAAGCCAGGCAGGTCCGAGAGGTCCAGTCCATCGGCGTAGGGGATCGCATCGCCGGGGGAGATCCATGCATCCACACACTCGCCGCCCGCGCAGGTCTCGCAGTCCCCACCGCGGCAGCTGTCGCTGACGCAAGAGACGCCCGCCCCGGTACACGCACTGTCGAGGAAGATCGCATGGACCACCGTCGCTTCCTCGACGAAGCTCGTCGAGAGCCGCTTCTTCACGATCGGCGCACGGTCCTCGTCGAGCGCAGCAACCACCACGTCGAACACGCGCGAGGCATCGCCGTCCTTGGGCTCGACGACGACGACCACCGGCCACGTCACCCCGCCGCCCTCGCGCAGGGACTGCTCGAAGCGTGTGGACCAGGCGTCCGAGTCGCGACTCGAGGCACTGTGGATCTCGACGCGCACATCGACGGTGGCCGCGCGCACCGCGTCATCCGCATCGATGGCGATGACGACCTCGGTCGGTGGGACCTTGTCGGCGGCACAGGCCGCAAGCAGGCCCATCGACGCGACGAGGCACGGCAAGAAGATAAGGCGGAGCATGTCGTACGTTCTCTGGCGCAAACGCATGTCCGCGGGTGCGGACGCGGGCATTCTACACGAGCGACGGCCGGGCGAAAGGCACCGACCGGGCATCATCGCCGGGTTGCGGCACCACCCTCAGTAGAAACCCATCAGCTTGGCGGCGCTCGCGGCAACCACGACCGCCAGGATCCCGCGGATCAGCTGGGCGCCCCGCTCCATCGCGGCGGCGGCCCCGATCCACGCCCCGGCAGCCTGGCCCGCGGCGAGACAGAGCCCCGGCACCCACTCGACCATGCCCTGGCTGATGAAGACGACCAGCGCCAACGGAGTGTAGGCCGCGACCACGACCACCTTCATGATGTTCGCCTCGACCAGCCCCAGACGCAGCACGTAGGTGAAGCCGAAGAGGATGAGGTAGCCGACTCCCGCCTGCACCAGGCCCCCGTAAAAGCCGATGAGCAGCAGCACGGGCCACAGCCGCGCCGGGTCGAGGCGCGGCTGCGCGGCTTCGCTCTCGGTGCGCCCCATCGCGGGGTTGAAGATCACCAGCAGCGCACAGCCGAGCATCACCCAGGACAGCAGCGCCCGGAAGCCGGCATCACCGATGAAGGCCGCCAGCGCGGCACCGCCGATCGCCCCGACGATGGCGGGGACGCACAGCTTCATCGCAAGAGCCGTGTCGACACGTCCAGCCCGGCGGTAGCGGGCGAATGCCGAGATGTTCTGCACCAGGATCGCCACCCGGGCCGTGCCATTGGCGGCAGCGTCGGGCAGCCCCAAAAAGATCATCAGCGGCATCGTCAGCAGCGAGCCACCGCCCGCCACCACGTTGATGAAACCAGCGAATACGCCCGCGACGCAGAGGGCCAAGAGCGCCCAGGGAGGCAGGCTCGCTTCCATCTGCGTCCGCGTATCGCCAATGACCAGCGCTTGCAAGTCTGGCCCAGCGAGTACAATGCCGCCCGTGCGCCTGCGGACCAGCAACCTCGAGAAGCTCGATGGCGGTGACTTCGACGTCGTGATCGTCGGCGGCGGCATCAACGGCGCGGTGTGCGCCTCGGCCCTGACGACCCAGGGCGCGCGAGTGGCGCTGATCGAGGCGGGCGACTTCGCGGGCTACACCAGCCAGGAGTCGTCGAACCTGGTCTGGGGCGGCATCAAGTACCTCGAGGGCGCGGAGCTATCGCTGGTGCGCAAGCTGTGCGTGTCGCGCAACCACCTGATCCGTAGCTACCCGTCCACCGTGCGCGAGATCCGCTTCTTCGCGAACATCGACCGGGGCTTCCGGCACGGACGCTTCCTGCTCTACCTGGGCGCCCTGCTCTATTGGTGCATCGGCAACCTCTTCACGCGCCCGCCGCGGCTGCTGCGGCGCAAGCGCATGGCCGAGGAGGAGCCGCTGCTCGCACTCGACAACAGCGCCGGCGGCTTCGAGTACTCCGATGCGTACCTGCTCGATAACGACGCGCGCTTCGTCTACCACTTCATTCGCGATGCCATCGACCACGGCGGCATCGTAGCGAACTACCTGCGCTGTGAGGGCGCGCAGCGGGACGCGGATGGGATGTGGGTGACCCGCGCGGTCGACGAGCTGACGGGCGAGCAGCTGTCGATGCGCTCGAAGGTCTTCATCAACGCCGCCGGGCCCTTCGTCGATGCGCTCAACGGCAAGAGCGACCGGACGACGCAGCACCACCACCTCTTCTCGAAGGGGGTGCACCTGGTGGTCGATCGCATCACCGAGGCGAAGCGCGTGCTGACCTTCTTCGCCAGTGACGGCCGTCTCTTCTTCATCATTCCGATGGGGCCCAAGTCGTGCATCGGCACCACCGACACGCGCGTCGAAGCGCTGCCGCCGGTGGTCACGGCCGAGGACCGCGCCTTCATCCTCGACAACGTCAACCAGCGGCTGCAGCTGGAGCGCCCACTGACGACCGACGACATCATTGCGGAGCGCTGCGGTGTGCGCCCGCTGGTGGTGGAGGGGCGCTCCGATCGGCACGACGAAGGCGACTGGGCGTCCCTGTCACGCAAGCACGCGGTCGAGGTCTCGACCGAACAGCGCCACATCAGCATCTTCGGCGGCAAGCTGACCGACTGCCTGAACGTGGGCAACCAGGTCGCACGGCGCGTCGCTGCGCTCGGCGTCGAGCTGCCCTACGCCGGGCGGCGCTGGTACGGGGAGCCGCCGGACGAGATCCGCGACGAGTACTTCCACCAGGCGCGCCTGCTCGGCCTCGATGAGATGACCGCCGAGGAGTCGTCGGAGGCGCTCAGCACCCGGCTGTGGCGCCGCTACCGGGCGAGCGCCCTGCAACTGCTCGAAGACATCAGGCAGGATGCGCGCATGGCGGAGGTGCTGATCCACGGCACCGAGTACATCCGCGGTGAGCTGCACCACGCGGCGCGACGCGAGATGATCACCAAGCTCGAGGACTTCCTCAGGCGGCGCAGCAAGATCGCGCTGATCGCGAGGACCGAAGACATCAAGGCCGCACCGGGCCTGATGGAGGCGTGCCGCATCCTCTTCGGCGAGGAAGAGGCCGAGGCGAAGTTCGCGGAGTACTTCGCCGAGCGCAGCCCGCCCGACGTCCCGCCGATGCCCGACGGCGGGTAAGCGCGCCGGCTACTTCTTCTTGTGGATGGCGATCAGCTCGATGTCGAAGACCAGCATGCCCTGGGGCGCGCCGTGCCGGCCCTTGTACGCGAGCTCCTCGGGGATCCAGAAGCGCATCTTCTCGCCGACGACCATGAGCTGCACGCCCTCGGTCCAGCCTGCGATGACGCGGCCGAGACCGAACTTCATCGTCTTGCCGCGCGTCACCGAGCTGTCGAACATCTTGCCGTCGGTCGTCCAGCCCGAGTAGTGCACCTCGACCTCGTCGTCGGCCGTCGGATGGCCCTTGCCCTTGCCGCGCTTGAGCACCTTGTAGGCGATGCCGGACTCGGTCTTCTTGGCGCTCTTGGGCGGCGCAGCCAAATCCTTGGGCGCCTTGGGCGGCTCGGCCATCTTCTCGATCTCGATCAGCTCGACCTCGAACACGAGCATGCCCGCCGGCGGACCGGGGCGGCCCTTGTAGGCGAGGTCCTGCGGGATCCACAGCCGCGTCTTCTCGCCGGCCACCATGAGCTGCAGGCCCTCGGTCCAGCCGGGGATGACCTTGTCGACCTTGAACTCGGTCGGACGACCGCGCTTGACGGAGCTGTCGAACATCTCGCCGTTGGTCGTCCAGCCGGTGTAGTTGACCTTGACCTTGTCGAAGCTGCGCGGCTTGACCTTGCCCGTGCCGGGGGTGATCACCTTGTACGCAAGACCGGACGCGGTCTTCTTCGCGTCGGCGGGCGGCGCGGCGACGTCCTCGGGGGCCGCGATCGGCGCCACGCCGGGGATCACCTTCATCAGCTCGACGTCGAACACCAGCATGCCCTTCGGCATGCCGGGGCGCCCCTTGTACGCGAGGATCTCCGGGATCCACATCCGACGCTGCTCGCCCTCCTTCATCAGCTGCAGACCCTCGGTCCAGCCCGGGATGACCTGCTTGACGCCGAACGTGGTGGGACGCCCGCGCTTGCGCGAGCTGTCGAACATCTTCCCGTCCGTGGTCCAACCCGTGTAGTGGACCTGCACCTTGTCGAAGCTGCGCGGCTGCTTGCCCTCGGCGTTGGCGCTCGGCTTCAGCACCTTGGTCGCGAGCCCGGTCGTGGTGACGTCCGCATCGGCCGGCGCCTTGGCAACGTCTGCGGGTGCCGGCAGGTCACCCGCCTTCGCCCCGGCCTCGGGCTTCGCCTCCTTGGGCGCCTCCGGCTCCGGCGCGGCGGGCCGTCCGCCAACCCCGGGAGGCGGCTGCCAGTCACAGCCGCTGACGGCGAGGACGAGGAGGATGCTTGCGATGCGCTGGGGCCTGGACATGGGGCGCTCCTGGGTGATTCCGAGGGCCCCTAGGTATTCCATTCGCCCTGCGATGTCGAGATTCGGCCCGGCCCGCGCGGGCCCGTGGCGCCGGGCTGCCTAGGAGCCAAACGCCTCGACGGCCGCGGAAAGCTGGGCACCCTCGCCGAGCATGCGCCGACACTGGATGAGCTGCGCCGGGCGGTTCCACGCGAGCACCGCGGTCAGCGCCCCGTCGCGGTGGTACGCGGCGAGCAACCTGTGCTTTTCGGGATCGCGCATGAGCACGCGCACCTCATCGTCCGCCGAGCGCATGCCCGCAAACTGCAGCTTCACGTTGTACTGGTCGGACCAGAAGTACGGCACCGGGGCGAACGGCGCGGCGCCGGCGGGATCGATCATGTGCTCCACCGCGGCGTTGGCCATCTCGACCGCGTGGGTCCAGTGCTCGATGCGCATATGCTTGCCCTGGGTGGCGTGGTGGAAGTTCGCGACATCGCCGACCGCGTAGACACCGGGCACGCTCGTCTCGCAGTGCGCGTCGCACAGCACGCCGTTGTCGAGCTCGATGCGCGAGTCGCGCAGCCACTGCACGTTGGGTGTCACGCCGATACCGACGACCACCACGTCCGGCTCGACTGCGCGACCATCGGATAGCTCGACGCGCTGCACCGTGCGCTCGCCAGCGAAGCCGGCCACGCCGGCACCGGTCTCGAAGCGGACGCCCTGCGCTACATGCAGCTCCATCAGCTCGCGTGCCATCTCATCGCCTAGCACCGGCGACAGCGGCAGCTGCAGCGGGTCGATCGCGGTGACAGCGAGCCCCAGCTTGCGGCAGCTCGACGCGACTTCGAGCCCGATGAAGCCCGCACCGACGACCGCCACGTGCTGCGCATCGGAGAGCTCCTGTTGCAGCGCCATCACGTCGTCGAGGCCGCGCAGCACGTGGATGCCCGACAGCCCGTCGGGGTTCGGGAGCCGACGCGGCGTCGCGCCGGTGGCGATCACGAGCCGGTCGTAGTTGAGGTCGGTGCCGTCGTCGAGCGCGACCAGGCGCGCGTCGGTGTCGACACGGGTCGCCGCACAGCCGAGGCGCAGATCGAGGTCGAGCTCGTCGTAGCCCTGCTTCTGGCGGAAGCGCGTCTTGTCCGCTTCCCAGTCGCCGCACAGCACCTGCTTGGACAGCGGCGGGCGGTCATAGGGCGGGTAGCCCTCATTGCCGACGAGGATCAGCTCGCCGGTGAAGCCACGTCGCCGCAGGGCCTCGACCGTGCGCAACCCGGCGAGCGACGCGCCGACGACGACGACGCTCTGCACGCTACCCCTCGAGGGCGATGGCGCCCGTCGGACACTCGCGCACCGCCTGCTCGGCGGTCTTGCGCTGATCCTCGCCGGGGGTCTCGTCGAGCACGTAGAGGAAGCCGTCGTCCCGGATCTCAAACAGCTTCGGGGCGGCCTGCGTGCACAGTCCGTGGCTCTGGCAGAGCTCGAAATCCACAACGATCTTCATTACCTGGACTCCTTCGGGAAGCGCATGCGGCCGTCTTACAGGGCCTGGCGCCGGGGGACTCTATCAAAAAAAACCATGCCCAACCCGCCCCTGTCGTCCGACATCGTACATTGACATACGAGGTGGTATGCGACATACGTGTTGGTATGTAAAGCGCTTCGGCGCACCCTGTTACTGGAGAGGAGCGAGCGATGCAGAACGGCACGGCGATGGCCTTCAAGCCCTCGGAAGGACACGGGACAATCTCCTGGCAGCGCCAGTGGCTACTGCACCTGCTGTGCTTCGTTCTGCCCGGCCTCACGCTCGCGATGTTCGTAACCGGGCCGCACGACTGGTGGATCGCGCCCGCCACGATCGGCTTCATCTCGTTCATCGTCCTGGCCGAACGTCTCGCGCCGGTCGACAAGCGGCAGCCCATGGAGGGCGAGCCCAAGTGGATGTTCGACCTGCAGTGCTACGCGCTGACCGTGCTTCAGCTGGCCTGCCACGTCGCCCTGGGCGTGATGGCGTCCAAGCTCTCCATCGATCGGCCGATCGAGCTGGTCGCGAACCTCGTCGGCATGCTCGCCCTGGGCGGCACGACCGCCGGGTACACCGGCATCGTCCTGGCCCACGAGTGGATCCACCGACGCAAGGCCCACCAGCTCTTCATGGGCCGGCTGCTGCTGATGTTCGTCTGGTACGAGCACTTCGCCACCGAGCACATCCGCGGCCACCACCCGGGGCTCGGCAAGCACACCGACGCGGCGACCGCGCGCTTCGGTGAGAGCTTCCGAGAGTTCTACTTCCGCACCTTGCCCGCGCAGTTCAAGAGCGCATGGCGGCTGGAAAAGGTCCGCATCGGCGAGCCGACGATGAGCAACCTCGATCCGCGCATGATCAAGCACCGCGTGCTGCAGGGCGTGATCGCGCAGATCGGAATCACCGTCGGCTACTACGTGCTGTGGGGACCGATCGCGATGGTCTTCTTTCTGCTGCAGGCACGCAGCGCCTTCGGGCTGCTCGAGGCCGTCAACTACATGGAGCACTGGGGCATCACGCGCGCCAATCCCAAGCGCGTCACGCCGGTGGACTCCTGGGACACCGACAACTGGCTGACGCTGCACACGCTGATCGGTCTGTCGCGCCACGCCGATCACCACGCCCAGGCGTCGCGCCCCTACCAGCAGCTGCGCCACTTCGAGGAGAGCCCGCAGATGCCGCGCGGCTACTACGGCACGATCCTCATGCTGATGACACGCAACGACACGTACCAGAAGCTCTGCACCGACGAGCTCAAGGCCCGCGAGCTCGGACCCTTCCGCCCGGGGCTAGTCGAGACCGCCGACGCCGCCGAGTAGAGGCGCAGCGATCGCATCGACGCGCGCGGCCAGCTCGGTGTCGAGCACGGTGATGCCGTCGGCGTCGTGGGTGTTCAGGTTGATCACGACGCGGCCGTAGACGTTGAACCAGTCGGGGTGGTGGTCCATCTTCTCGGCGACGAGCGCCACCGACGTCATGAAGCCGAAGGCCGTGACGAAGTCGTCAAACTGCAGCTCACGCCTCAGCTTGCCGTCCACCAGCGTCCACAGGGGCAGCTGCGCCAGCGCGGCTGAGAGCTCCTCTGCGTGCATCTTCTTGGGGCGAGCCATGGGTCCAGGGCGCCCATCGTGCGCGGGCTTCCGCGCCTTTGCAATCGCGCAGCGCGCGTGTGCCCGCCGGAAATGTCGCTGACGAAGCTAGAACTGCGCCGCCCCCGATTGACAGCGGCGCCGCGCGAGCCTACGGCAGGGGATGCCTGCCAAGACCGACAAGACGGCCAAGACGACCGGGACCCTCGACATCGCCGACGCCCGGCGCAGCCACGACCGCCGCGCCAAGATCATCGCGGCGCTCTATCGCTGCATGAGCAAGCGCGGCTACGCCGCATCGACGCTGAGCGACATCGCCGCTGAGGCCGACATGTCGTCGAGCCACCTGCTCTACTACTTCCCCGGCAAGGACGCGATCCTGGTCGAGTTCTTCAAGCGCGTGTGCAGCGACGTCGCCGACGAGGTGGCGGCACTTCCCGACGACCCCACGGCTCGCCTCGACGCCATCGCACACATCTTCGTGGGCGAGCGCCGCGGCGGCAAGCGACGCCGCGCGGTGATGCTCGACCTCTATGGGCAGACGGTCCAGAACCGCGAGCTGCGCCGCATGAACGTGGCGCACGACAAGGTGGTCATCAAGACGCTCGTCGATGTCTTCATGCGCACGCCGCTGTCGAGCGACACGACCGCGGAGGACGCCGCGCAGTCCGCCCACGCGATGCTGATCGGCCTTCGCGCGAAGTCCGCCTTCGATCCCGCCTGTGACACCGCACAGGCCCACCGGCTCTTTCGGCTGACGCTCTTCCGGCTGGCGGGCCTGTCGCTGCCGCGACAGAAGCGCCGCCGCAGCGCCTGAACGCCCCTGAACGCCCCTGAACGCCATTGACCTCCATGGAAGCGCGCACGCCAGGGGCCTCGCGGGTCGAGATGACCCAGATCGTGATGCCCTTTCACACGAACTACAACGGCTCGCTCTTCGGCGGCCAGGTGGTGCAGTGGATCGACGTCTGCGCGGCGGTCGCAGCACAGCGGCACAGCGGCGGCAACGCGGTGACCGCCTCGATCGACCGGCTCGACTTCCTGTCGCCGATCGCGATGGGCGACATCGTCATCCTCCAGGCCCAGGTCAACTTCGCCTCGCGCACCAGCATGGAGGTGGGCTGCCGCGTCGAGAGCGAGGACCCGGTCACCGGCAAGCGCCACTACACGACGAAGGCGTACCTGACGTTCGTCGCGCTCGGCGCGGACGGCAAGCCACGGGTGGTGCCGGCCATCGAGCTGGGAACCGACGTGGAGAGACGCCGGCACGCGGACGCCCTGCGGCGTCGCGAGCAACGCCTCAAGGACCGCAACCGGAGCCGCGCGCCCGGCTAGCCGAGGCGACTGCGATCAGCCGCGGCTGCGGCCAGAGCCGCCAGCCCGGTCAACCAGCGGCGCCCTGAAGCCACGCAGCGTCCCGGGCCGCTCGGACTTTGCGACCACGCCGGACTCCCGCGGGGGACGCGATGAGCGCTCACTCGGCGTCGGTTCTTCCGGCCGCGCTTCCTCGGGCTCCCCCGTGCTCCCCCAGACGCCGCGGGGCGGGATCGAAGCGACGGGCTGCGCCGGGGACTGCACGTCGTCGACGGTGCGGGGACGCGCCGACGGCCGATGACTCTTCAGGTCGGGCACCGGAATGCGCTCCTCCACCGCGGGCCGCTGGCTGTAGGCACCGGGGCTGACGCCGGTCTTCGGCTTGGTCATCGAACTTCCTTCCTGCGGGTCGGCACGCGATGGCGCGTTGCGCCGGCCTATGACTTGTGGATTGACCTATCGATACGTTGAAACAAACTGACCAAAAATGACCAAAAGCGGAGGGCGTGTACGCACAATCCCACCTAGTCAGAGCCCCCGGAGCCGACCAGAAAACTCCGACCATCCGGCATGGCTCCGCGCACCTATGGGGACGCGGGTCCGATGACGGGCTCGCCCCACCCGCGAAGAGGTATGTGCATGCGCCTGCTCGGCATCCTGACGATTCTCCTGGTCTTCACCGCATGCGACATGCGCGCTCCGCCCGAGGACGGCTTTGAGGCGCTCGGCATGGCCGGCAACGAGGCGTCCGGCGACGGCGACGACGGCGAGCTGGATGGCGAGCAGGAAGGCGAGCAAGAAGGCGAGCAGGAAGGCGACAACCAGGACGGCGAGCAGGAAGGCGAGCAGGAAGGCGACAACCAGGACGGCGAGCCCGGCGGCGGTGGCAACCCGTTCAGTGGCGGTGGTGGCGGTGGCGGTGACGGCGCCGGTCAACCCGACCTCACGATGTTCTGCGGTATCGGCTTCGACGACATGCTGCCGCCCGGCACTTGCGACTAGCGGTCTGCGGTCTGCTCGATGCTGCCGTCCTCCCTCAGTTCGAATCGCGGGTAGCGCTCCGGCTGCCCGCGCTCGAAGCGCTCCCCGATGAACCAGCCGCGCAGCTGCGGCGTCAGGTGGGCAACCCCCCAGATGCGCTTGGCCATGGCGTCGACGCTGGCCTCGTACGCCGCCTTCTCGGACTGTGGGTGACGCTCACTGGCCCGCGCCAGCACCGTGTCGAGCAGCCTGATCTTCTGAGCCTCTGCGACGAGCCGCTCGTAGGAGAAGATGCCCTGTAGACGCATGCCGTCGGCCTCCGTGAGTCCCGCGGCGCACTCGACCGCAAACGCGGGGTCCACGCGCGCGCGCTCGTAGGCCTCGCGACCGCGACAGATGATGTCGTGCACCAACATCCGCACGTGCAGGTAGGTCGGCAGCTCGAGCACGGGCTCGCGACCGGAGAAGAAGTGTGGCTCGAGGCTCGCCGACAGTACGACCGACAGCCGGCCCAGCAGGCGCTCGTGGCGTAGCAGCTGCGCCGGGTCGAAGCGCTGCTCGACACGCTCCCTCGCGTCGGCCAGTGCGTGGTCGAAGGGCTGCTCGCCGCGCGGCGCAACGAGCGGAACGAGCTCACCGAACAACTCGTCGAGCGCCTCCGACGACACGCCGTCGCCCTCGCCCTCGCCCTCACATAGCTTCTCGGTGCGCTCTGCCGCGCGCGCGCGGCGCATGATCGACGACAGCCGACTGCGGCGCTTCCACACCAGGCTGTCCCAGTCCCACGTCTCGGGCTGCGGCAGCCAGCGCGCCCAGAAGTCTGGCTCGAGCACCTGCTCGCCGATGTGCGGCCCGACGTAGGTGCGGTGCCAGTACAGACCGTCGCGACCGAAGTCGCCCGAAGCCCGCGGCAGCATCATGAAGGTGCGCATCCGGACGCGGCGCGGCGGACCGTCGTGCCCGTCGAAGCTGCCGCGCCTGAAGACCGTCCCCTCGTAGCGCTTGCCCTCGAGCACACGCTGCAGCAGGCAGCGCGCCTCGGAGTAGCGCGCGTGGTAGTAGGGCACGCCCGTGCCGGCCACGCTGTAGGCGAGGCTGTAGTCGGTGGTCCCGTAGGAGTCGTAGATGAGCGCCTGCGCGTAGCGCGCGTGGTGGGGCGCCAGGATGGTCGGCCGGTCGTCCTCGCACGTGGGCGCGTACATTGGCTTGAGCTCGACCCACGTCTCGTCGTCCCAGCTGGCCTCGACCACGGCCACGTTGCGCACGGCCGCCATCGCCTTGGGGGGGAAGACGCCGTAGGACTGCACCCAGCGCAGTGCGTGCAGCCCGCGGAAGAACTGCAGCGGCCACAGCAGCGGCGCGGGCAGCAGCCGCATCGGCGCCGTCCAGTGCAGCCAGCCCTGGCTGAAGTACTGGTTCATCGGCAGGTGCAGCAGCCCGCCCACCATGTGCAGCCCAACGAGCACGTGCACGACCGTCAGCTCGCCCAGCAGCGCCGGGTCCAGCAGCGCGCTCGCGTCAGGAACGACGGGCGTGGTGGAGTCGAGCAGCGACAGCGACAGGAAGCCGACCAGCAGGTTGAAGAAGCCGAAGTTGCCGCTGAGCTGAATCACCAGCATGAGCCCGATGAACCCGGCGGCGGCAATCACGCTGGGGAGGCCCGGCACGAAGACGCCGAAGGGCAGGATGATCTCCACGACGAACAGCGCCCACAGTCCCGCCTCGAGCAACCACAGTGGCGAGCGCGCGCCCAGCACCGCCAGCGGCGTGGGCAGCGGCTGGTTGATCAGGAAGCCGCGCAGGAACGCCCGGTCCTGACGCGTGCTCCCGATGAACTTGAACTTGCCGAAGCCGAAGAGCACCCGGAACAGCAACAGCCTATAGCCCCAGGCGACGATCGACTCCGGTGCCGCGGTCGCCGAAAGCTCCGGCAGCAGTAGGGTCGGCTCGAGGAACAGCGCGAGGAAGCCCGCCTCGAACAGCACGCACTCCCACGGGAACGTCAGCCGCACCGCGACGTCGAGCGACAGGTACAGGACGTAGCATCCGAGCAGCGCCGGGAAGCTGAGCGGCCCGCCGACGATCACGAGCAGTGCACACGCGGCGCCGGCGATCGGCAGCGCACGCAGCGCGCGGTCGGAGCTCGACAGCCACAGCAGCGATGGAAAGAAGAGCAGCCTGCGTGGCCCGGGGATGTCGCGCGCCGCCGCACGCAGCTTGAGCGCCACCGGCGAGATGCCATCGCTGCCCGCGAACGCGAGGACCTGGCGCCACAGCGAGCTGAAGGTGATGAGGTAGACGACCCCGATCAGACGCGTCAGCAGGCCCCACGTCAGCTCGGGGGCGGGCATCGCGTCGAGCACCTGCACGGCGGCAGTGTCGCACGAGTCGCAGCCGACCGTCGCAGCCATGACGACGGGCCGCGCGCGCAGATCCTTCGTGCGCTTGCATGTGCCCCCACGGCTCGGTACACACAGCCACCGCTCGCCCCGGAAGTACCAAAAGCGCAATGATCTCCACCGACAAACTGACCCTCGGCTTCGCGGGGCGGACTCTCTTCGAGAACGTCGACATCAAGTTCACGCCCGGCAACTGCTACGGGCTGATCGGTGCCAACGGCGCGGGCAAGTCGACCTTCCTGCGCTGCCTCTCGGGCGAGCAGGAGTCCAACTCCGGCTCGGTCAACGTGCCCGATGGCCTGCGCATCAGCACGCTGCGCCAGGACCACTTCGCCTACAACGGGAAGCGTGCGCTGCACGCGGTGATCATGGGACATGCGCGGCTGTACGCGATCATGACCGAGAAGGAAGCGATCTACGCGAAGCCCGACTTCAGCGACGAGGACGGCATCCGGGCCGCCGAGCTCGAGGGCGAGTTCGGCGACCTCGACGGCTGGGACGCCGAGTCGACCGCCGCGCAGCTGCTGAGCGCGCTCGGGCTGGGCGTGGACCTGCACGAGAAGCTCGTCGAGGAGCTGTCGGACGACGAGAAGGTGCGCGTCCTGCTCGCGCAGGCGCTGTTCGGTGACCCCGACATCCTGCTGCTCGACGAGCCGACCAACCACCTCGACGTCGACTCGATCCTCTGGCTCGAGGAGTTCCTCTACAACTTCAAGAACACCGTCATCGTGGTCTCCCACGATCGCCACTTCCTCGACCGCGTCTGCACGCACATCGCCGACGTCGACTACCAGAAGGTCACCCTGTTCACGGGCAACTACACGTTCTGGTACATGACGAGCCAGATGGCGCTGCGCCAGAAGCATGACTCGAACAAGAAGAAGGAAGACAAGATGAAGGAGCTCAGGACCTTCATCCAGCGTTTCAGCGCCAACGCGAGCAAGTCGCGCCAGGCCACGTCACGCAAGGCCCAGCTCGACAAGATCACGCTCGACGACATCAAGCCGTCATCACGCAAGTACCCCTACATCGCGTTCGAGTCGGAGCGCGACCTCGGCAAGGAGGTGCTCTTCGTCGAGGGTCTCGACAAGACGGTCGATGGCGAGGTGCTCTTCAAGGACCTGCGCTTCACACTCGCCAAGGGTGAACACCTGGTCGTGGTCGGAAGCGACCGCGCAGTCTCGGCGCTGCTCGAAATCCTCGGCGGCGACACGGAGCCCGACGCGGGCACGGTCACGTGGGGACGCACGGTCATCAAGGGCTACTTCCCGAAGGACAACGCAACCTACTTCGAGACCGACCTGCCGGTGCTCGAGTGGCTGCGGCAGTACTCGGAGAAGAACCAGGAGGACAACTTCGTCCGCAGCTTCCTCGGCCGCATGCTCTTCAAGGGCGACGAGGTCCTCAAGAAGGCCTCGGTGCTCTCCGGTGGCGAGAAGGTGCGCTGCATGCTCTCGCGCATGATGCTGCAGGAGCCGAACATGCTCGTCATGGACGGACCGACCAACCACCTCGACCTCGAGTCGATCACGGCGCTCAACCAGGGCCTCGAGAAGTTCACGGGCACCATGGTGCTGGCATCCCACGACGTGCAGTTCGTCGACTCGCTGTGCGACCGCATCCTCGAGCTCAACGGCGAGCAGTTCATGGACCTGGCGCTGAGCTACGAGGACTACCTCGCCGACGAGAAGCGCCTCGAGCGCCTGGGCAAGCTGCCGGAGGCGTGAGCCTCGCAGCGCGTGCGCTCACACGCGCTGCGGCAGGCCGTGGCTGTCGTCGTCGGTCAGGATCTCGAACGCCGCGCGGTGCGAGGTCGAGAGCTCCAGCGCCGGCTGCCCGCGGCGCTCCAGCGTCAGCTCGCAGCGGGCGAGCTTGCTGTTGAGACACGTCTTGTGCCCGCCCGGGGGATTGTCGTAGCGAAGCGCCACGAATGCCTCCCGCGGTGCATGCATGCGCCCGGACAGGCGCGTGCCGCCCGCACGCGTCGAGAACTCCCAGCTGAAGTAGTCGAAGCGGCCGTGGGCGCGCAGGGCCCGGGCCAGCCCATTGAGGTCGAACTGCTCGTCGCCGACGCGCAGCACCGCAAGCGTCATGAACGGCGTGTAGAACGGACCGATGCGGACGCGCGCCGTCAATAGCTCGAGAAACGCATCCTCGCGATCGTCGAAGCCGGCCACCTGGCCCCAGGCGTAGTGGTCGGTGTGCCGCAGCCCCCAGTTGTGGTTCTGGCTGCCCATCCACCCGTCGATCGGGACCACGCGATCCGCGACCCTCAGCTCCCCGTCGTGTCGCATGTGCGGCGCCGGAACGAGGCTCTTGGCCTTGGGGAAGCCGCCGTCGTACAGGGCGCGCGGTAGCAGCCACAGCGGCTCGCCACCGCCGCTGACGCGCAGGTCCCATGCGACCGTGCCGTCGGGCCCGTCGGCCTGGCCGCGCAGCGCGTCGTCGGTCAGCAGCGCGTCGCCGATACGCACGCCGGTCGACAGCGCACCGAACTCGCACTGCGCCATGGGCACGACATCCTTGGCCGCAACGATCGTGTCGCTCTCACCGTCGAAGTAGACCGCCCAGCGCTCGCCCACGGCCGCATCGGCATCGCCCGCGGGAGAGAAGACGGTGTAGCGAATCCACAGCGCCAGCGGCCGCGAGGGGTGGTTTGCGCGGTGAAAGAAGCTCTCGTAGTGCCCGGCCGACATGCCGGGCACGTAGCGCACGGCGTTGGCTCCCTCACGCGAACGAAGCGGATCCACGACGTGGATCCTAGCACCGGATCGGCCGGGCGGCGCACCCCTTGACGCCCTGCGCGACCGGGGGCACAAGACAGGAGCCTGTTGTTGAAGGATTTGTAAATATGACGACCGAGCGATTCTTTCTCGCACTGTGCGCAGCCTCGATGCTCTGGGCCTCGGGCGCGCTGGCCCACATCGACATGGACACGGGCGCCGGCGATCACCACAAGTCGCGCTACGGCCGCAACTCGATCAAGAACGGCCCGTGCGGGCTGGTCGGCGGTGAGCGCGGCGACAACGTCTACACCTACGCGCCAGGCGAGACGATCACGGTGAGCGTCAACGAGTTCATCCCGCACCCCGGCTACTTCCGCATCGCGTTCGATGACGATGGAGACGACGACTTCGAGGATCCGGCGACGATCGATCCGGAAAACCGCGCATGCGGGGCGGACGAGACCTACTGCGGCGAGTCGGACTACTACAACAACGACACCGTCCTCATGGACGAGCTCGAGTGGGACCGCACCTACCCGGCGCTCGGCGTGGCGTTCGAGTGGGAGGTCACGCTACCGGACGTCGAGTGCGACAACTGCACGCTGCAGGTCATCCAGGTGATGACCGAGCAGGGCAAGGCGCCCTACGACCCGGCCGAGGACAACGCCGACGACCTCTACTACCAGTGCATCGACCTGGTCCTCGAGGGATCGACGGGCGGCGACGGTGATGGCGCGGGCGGCGATGGTGACAGCGCGGTCGACGGCGGCGCCGGTGAGGGTGCCGGTGGCGACGAGGGCTCTAGCGACGACGGTGGGTGCAGCGTGGCCACGGCCGGCTCCCCCGCGTCATCGACGAACGCACCGCTTGCGGCCCTGGCCGTGGGCCTCGCGCTCTTTCTGCGACGCCGGACGCGCTAGCCCGCGTCCTCGACCACGTGGCGATCGCGGCCGCCAGACTTGGCCGCGTACAGGGCCGCGTCTGCGCGCTTGGGCAGGTCGTCGACGGCGTGACCGTTGTGCGTACCTGCGACGGCCACGCCGGCGCTCACAGTCAGCGGCAGCGTCGAACCATCGGGCAGCGTGCAGCGCCCCGTGCGCACGGCAGCGACCAGCTCTGCGGCGGCACGCTCGGCAGCTGCGAGCTCGGCCTCCTCGAGGATCAGACAAAACTCCTCGCCACCGAGCCTGAACGCCTGCCCGCTCGCGGCGGCCAGCACGTCCCCGAGCCAGCGCAGAACGGCGTCGCCGGCGTCGTGGCCGTGGTCGTCGTTGACGCCCTTGAAGCGATCGACGTCGACCATGATGAGGCAGAGCGCTCGCTGCTGCGGCTGGCAGCGTGGCGCGACGCGCGCGAGCTCCAGGTCGAACGCGCGCCGGTTCGGTAAACCCGTGAGCGCATCGGTGTTGGCCATCGTCTCCGCGGTCTCCGCGCGCGCCTGCATGCCGGAATGCTCGCGGTACTGCTCGCACATCGAGCGCACCTTGGCCGCCAGGATGGCGCCGCGGAAGGGCTTCTCCACATGGTCGACCGCGCCGCCCTCGATGCTCCGCAGCACATCCCCGTCCTGGTTGGCGTGGGCGGTCAGCAACAGCACCGGGATGGCCCGCGTCTCGTCGCTCCCCTTGAGCTGCTCGAGCACCGTGTGTCCGTCCATCCCGGGCATCATCACGTCGAGCACGATGCCATCGATGTCGGCACGCGCCTGCGCGATCTCGAGGCCGGCGGGCCCGTCATCGGCGGTGACGGTCTGCATCCCGGACTTCCGCAGGAAGGCGCCGACCAGCTCACGCATCGTCGGGTCGTCGTCGATGACCAGTACGGTGAAGCTATCCGGCGAGCCGCCCACACCCCTAGTGTAGTGCGGCGGACGGCCGCGCCGCACCGTTTTCGGTCAGATCTTCAGGATGTGCTCGAGCCCGTAGACCAGCTCCGCGCGATCCACGATGTGTTTTGCCGCCAACAGCACGCCCGGCATGTAGCTCTGGCGGTCCACGCTGTCGTGACGGATGGTGAGGTACTGGCCGGGCGCGCCCAGCAGGACCTCCTGCGAGGCGATGAAGCCCGGCATGCGGACCGCATGCAGTCGGATGCCGGCAACCTCACCGCCGCGCGCTCCCTCGACATTGGCGACCTTGTCGCGCGTGCCCTCGTTGAACGCGTCGCGTGCCTCGGCCATCAGCTCGGCCGTGCGCACCGCCGTACCCGAGGGATAGTCGACCTTCGTCTCGTGGTGGTACTCGATGACCTCCGCGTACTCGAAGTAGCGCGCCGCCGAGCGCGCGAACTGCTGCATCAGCACGTTGCCTATCTGGAAGTTCGGCGCGATGAAGCAGCCCTTGCCAGTTCGCTTCACCCACCCCCCGATCTCCTCGCGGTCCTCGGGGGTGAAGCCGGTCGTCCCGACGACGGCGGACGCGCCACCCTCGAGCGCGGTGCGCACGGTCTCCATGCGCGCCTCGGGGCGCGTGAAGTCCACGACGATGTCAGGCCGGGTCTGCGACACCACGTCCGCGAGGGAGTCGCCGAGGTCGACCTCGCCCGCCAGCGTCAGCTCCGCATGTTCGGTGGCGAACGCCACGAGCGTCTGTCCCATCTTGCCGCGGCTGCCATTGATCACGATCTTCATGCCGCGAATCCTAGCCGCTCGTTGCCCGCGCGCGACTCGAATCTTCACATCGGCGGCGACCCGGGCCCCAGCGCGCGCTGCCACGCGTCACCGACCCGAGCCCAATGGGGCGAAATCGCACGCCTTGTGGAGCCCTAGCGGGCCTCGGGCGCAGGCGGGCCGCTGCGATGACCCGGGACCGCCGCCTCGACGTCCGCGAGCGCTGCGGCCAGCGCACCGTCGACCCTCGCGTGTGCGCGGACGGTCTCGAGGTCGCTGGAGATCCAGCGAATGGCGGTCAGCGCCCCGCGAACCAGCGGATTGCGAATGCAGACGTGAACCGACAGGACGATCCGCTGCATCAGCGCGCGGTGCTTGGCCAGCCAGTCCGCCTGGTGCTGCCGCAGGGGCGCCGACAGCGGCGCCGCATTGCTGGCGTCGACCACGATCGACAGCGGCCGGCCCAGGTCGTCGGCCTTGCGCCAGACCGCCAGCAGCTCGTCGAGAAACGCATCGAGGCTCCCGGACTCGTCGGGCGCGCCCTCCCACCGGATCAGCAGAACCGGTAGACGATCGGTGTCGATCTCGACGCTGAAGTGCCCCACCGACGAATTATACCACTCGCTGGGGCACATGCACCCGCGGGCCCCGGGCCGAGCGCCTGGGGCCATGGTACCCTGTGGCTCACGATGGGGCGGATGTCAGCGGACGGTGCGGGGGCACCTGACGAGCGACTCGCGGGTACGCAGGGACTCAAGCCCAGCCGTGCCATCGGCGGGTCTCTCAACGCACTGATCCGCGCCACCGCGCTCTACCGCAAGGGCGTGGAGCGCTTCCAGATCCAGGAGGCCGGAGGCGCCTCCGACACGCAGAAGAAGGTGGCCGAGCGCGCCGCCCGCGCATGGCGCAATGCGGCCACGAGCACGCTGGACGTCGAATCCACACACGTGGAGGTCGACGGCGACCTCGCGCTGCAGGGCGACAGCGAGTACGCCAGCTGGGTCCTCTACGCGTTCATGGCCGGTGTAAGGAAGATCACCCCGAAGCGGGCGATGACCACCAACGACGTGATCCGCCTGGTGCAGGCGCTGGTGGAGCTGCGCCCGACCCTCGAGTCGATCGAGCGCTTCCGCAACTGGCTCGACGCCGACGGCGCAGAGGGCTTCGAGGTGCGCGTACACACCAGCTTCCGCGAGGTGCTCGAGGAGGTGGACCTCGAGGAGGAGCGCGAGTTCTCGAAGGCGTTCTCGGTGGCGCGCTTCGAGGTGCCGCGCTCCGGCGACGCGGTCTACATCGCCGCGCGCGACCTCGATCGCGTCGCCATGCGCCGTGAGTTCGAGGTGCCCATCGAGATGTACGCCCACGCGACGGCCGGGGCCGCGGCGGGCGGCCTGTCGGACGAGGACATGAAGCAGATCGGGCGCCACTGCGATGACGCCAACGCCTGGGCCACCGCGGAGCTGCACACGGTGCTCGCGGTCCCGGAGCTGCGCAGCACGGTCACGCCGGAACACATGGCGCGGCGCGTGGTGACGCGGCTGTCGGAGGAGGCGGACGAGCGCTTCCTGATGCTGCTCACGCAGCTCAACAAGGACGACGATCCGTTCCGCAAGGCCGTCGCCGACGCGCTGGCGACCGACGAGGTGGGCGAGATCATCGCCCGCCAGCTCAAGCTCGAGGGCGGCGACGACAACGTGGAGGCGCTCGGCCGCTTCCTCGTGCTCAGCCCGCCGGGCCTCGCACAGACGGTCGTCATGGGCGTGCTCGAGCGCGCCGTCGACGACCCTGCCGCCCTGCGGTCGCTCGTGCTCCTCGCCCAGTGGTACCAGCCGACGCAGCTGTGCGAGTGGGTGGTGGGCGCCAAGCTTGGCGCGGAGACCGGCGAGGCACTGGGCAAGGCGCTCGCGAGCACGGGCGGCGCGGCGGCAGAGCTGACGCACATCATCCAGCAGGCGTCGGTGGAGGCGGGGCTGGCGCTGTGTCAGCAGCTTCCGGCGGAGCAGCTCAACGCGCTCGGCAACGGGCTGCGCTTCCTGCTTGGGCGCGCCAAGGGCGAGCTGATCGAGCCCGTCGCCCTGCTGATGATCATGGGCCGCGCCAAGCCGAACCTCAAGGCGCTCGGCGACCGCTTGCTCGAGGGCAAGTTCAACAAGTGGCAAGGCAAGTCGCTGTATGCGCTCGGTGCGGGCCTGATCGACTGCGGCCTGGGGCGCTCGCATGTGCTCGAGCTCGCGACGTCGCGCACGGCCGGCGAGCAGCTGCGGCTGATCGCACTCGACTGCCTCAGCAACGACGACGACCTGGTCGACGAGGTGTCGCGCTTCCGGGTGTCGAACATGCTGGAGCCGTCGGCCATCCGCCAGCGCATCAAGAAGCTGGCCCGCGACAAGAAGGCCAGGGGCAAGGCATGAGCGGCGCGGAGCAGGGAGCCCAGAGTGGTGAGTCGGCGGCGGCGACGGCCGAGCTCAACGAGCCGGCCGACGAGTCGAAGCCCGTCTGGGAGCTGATCTTCCAGCTGCATGCGCTGATGAAGTCGCTGATGCTGCACGACGCCAGCCATGTGATGGCCGAGCGCGCCGCGACCGGCGCGTGCCGCGCGATCCAGGCCAACTCACCGCCATTCGTGCTGCAGTTCGTCGCCGGCGGCGTGTTCCTCGATCGCACGCTGGTGCCGCTCGACTTCGAGCACTTCCAGTTCTCCCAGGGGCTGGCGCTGGCGCTCGGGCGGATCGGAGCGCACGAGCTGTCGTTCGACAGCGCGCTCGAGCCCGCCGCCGCAGTACAGCTCGGCGCGGCGCTCGCAGCCGGCACGCGCGGTCAGGTCGACTTCCTCAAGGAGAAGCAGATCCCGGGCCTGGTCTGGCGCGACATTCCCTACGCGAAGTCCGGCATCGACGCCGAGGGTGTCGACCCCGAGGTCGCAGCGGTCGCCCATGTCGTCATCGGGCTGAGCGTCGTCGAGCAGATCGCGACCGAGGCCGAGCCAGCCTGGCCGTGGAACATGGGGCTGTCCGCAATCCGCCGCTTCGAGAAGGCCCTGAGTGCCAAGGAGGGCGTGGCGATGCGTGTCGTCGAGTTCGCCCCCGACGGCTGGAACCGACCGCGCCGCGCGGTGAGTGCCGCACTGCTCGTGCTCGACGTGCTCACCAAGGTGGAGGCCGATGCCGCGCACAGACGTGCCGCGGCGCACGCGACGCTCGCGCTCTGCCTCGAGGGGCTCGGCGAGCGCGGCGGCGTGCCGGTGGCGCAGGCGGCTGTGGCCCTGGCCCGGCGCATCACCAGTGCGCCCGTGCAGGCACGCTCCGGTGTGGCGCCCCAGTGTCTATTGGTGGCGACGCTCGTTCACCTGATGGATCCGCACGTGCGACAGCGGCGCGACCTCGTGGCGCTCGGCGTCACCGATCTGATCGAGCTGGCCTACACGATGGAGGCCGAGCGCTGCCCCGACAGCGTTCCCTTCGATCTCTCGCGCGCGGATCTGCTCGCGACGGCGATTGGCGCGGCGGGCGCCGGCGGCGTCGGCTACTGGGTGCGCGCGATGATCAAGGTCTGCGGCGCGGTGCCGGTGGGCGCGTGCGTGCAGCTCGCCGACGGGCGCATCGGCACGGTCATCGAGCCCGGCCCGCCGCACAACCCGTGGTGTCCGGTGGTGTTCATCGACGGCCAGCGCGTCGTCACGCAGCAGGCCGTGATGCTGGTGCCGCCCAACAAGCGCCGCCGCGTCGAGTAGCGCTACAGCAGCGCTTCGAGCAGGCGGGAGACCTCGCGCGGAAGCGGCGCGGCGCCCGACAGGCTCGCAGGCGTGAGCGAGAAGGCCTCGGTCGCCGGCGCCCACACGACCTTGCAGGTGGACCCGAAGCGCTCCTGCAGCGCCATGCCGAGGGTGTTGGCGGCGGTCTTGGCGGCGTCCTCCGTGTTGCCGGTGAGCACGGCGAACCACATGCCGCCGCCCATGTGATAGGCGCGCCCCGGCGCGGCGAGCTGCGCGAGCGCCTGCTGCTCGGTGCGGCTGCTGAGGCGCGACTGCGGCATGCGCGCGGCGACAAGCGCACGCGACGGGCCGGCCGGCTGCGTCATCGTGGCCGCCCTCGATGCCTCGTAGGTCTGCGGCGTGTGCGGCACGGGAGGCGGCGGCGCCGCGCCCGCGACCGTACCGGGCGGCGCGGCGTGCTGCTGAGCGTAGCCCGGGTACTGCGGCTGCGCGGCCGGGGGATGACCGACCGCGGCTGCTGGCGGCGGAGGCGGAGGTTGCGCCGCCGGTGGATGCGGCGCGCCCGCCTGCGGGTGCGGTGGCGGCGGGGGCACCGGCACGCCCGCACCGGTGCCGGGGTCCATCAGGAGCACGCCCATGTCGCGCGCACTCGCGGGCCGCGCGTTCTGGTCGATCGAGAGGCACGCCATCAGACAGCTCACGGCGCCCGGCGGGATGGGCGGCAGGCCCCGGGGAGCCACCGGCGGCGGGATCACCGAGTTGAGACGCTTGAGCGCCGCCTGCGGATCCTCCCCGAACGGCAGCCGCCCCGTGGCGAGCTCGTAGAGCAGGAGCGCGGCGCAGTAGATGTCCGTGCGCGCATCGACGTCCGCGGCCACCAGCTGCTCGGGCGCCATGTACGCGGGCGTGCCCACCATCAGGCCGGCCTGGGTGAACTTGGCCGCCTGCGCCGAGGTCGGGTAGGCGATGCCGAAGTCGACCAGCTTGATCACCTCCGGGTTGCCGCGGGTCGCCAGCACATTGGCGGGCTTGAGGTCGCGGTGCACGATGCCCGCACCGTGGATCGCGTCGAGCCCCGCCGCGAGCGCAACGCCGATCGCCTGCACCTCCGGCCACGTCAGCGCCTTGCGTCGCGCGAGGCGTGCGTCGAGCGCCTCGCCCTCGAGAAACTCCATCACCATGCAGGGCGAGCCGTCCTGGCAGTTGCCGACGTCGAGGATGCCGACGATGTTGGGGTGGTGCACCCGCGCCAGCAGCATCGCCTCGCGCTCGAAGCGCTGGACGAGGTCGGCGTTGCTGTGGTCGGTGATGGTCTTGACCGCCACCGACATGCCGAGCTTCTGGTGGGTCGCGCGGTAGACCTCGCCCATACCGCCGAGGCCGACCATCTCCTCGACGACGTAGCGGTCGAGGACCAGCTCTCCGGGTGTCAGGGGCACGGCCGCCCCCGCCAGGGCGCAGCACGGAGCGGCACCCGAGCCGCCCTACCCGCTGTTGCGTGCCGTGCTGAAGCCACCATCATGCCCCGCGAATCGCAGGCCGGGTGAGCCCCGGTCTGGTCATCGATCATATCGGAAGCCGGGACGGCGGGGTGACGCAAAGCGCAGGCGCCCATGCCCGCCGGCCCAACCCGTTGGCGCCTGGGCCTGCTACGGTTCGGAGCCGATGGATACCCCTGTCCATGCGTGAGCTCGGCATTGTCACGATCCTGCTCGTGCTCTTCTTCGTCGCCGGCGCAGCACAGACGCTGCCGTGGCACGCGCTCTTCGATCTCGGTCAGCGCATGATGTTCAGCGCGGCGTGGATCGGGATCCCGGCGGAGATCGTGTACTACGCAGCGACCGGGATCGCCCTTCGCCAGTCGCGGGTCGCGCCGATGGGGTGGTACTGGCGCTCGTTCGACCACCACCACCTGCTGACCCCCGCCCAGCGATGGATGATCCTTCCGATCTTCTGGTTGGGCGCGGCCGCGTTCGCGTTCGTCGTGCTCGGTATCGCGATCCTTTTTCTGTCCGTGATCATCGCCGCAACAGGCTAGGTCGAGCACGACCAACGAAATTTTTCAGTGAGGATCCACGCTGCTACCTACATGTGGATGCCTGCCCTTGACTCCACCTACACTCACATCCTTGCGAACACCCCGCCGACGGGGTGGAATACGCACCGACCGCGCGCGTCTGACGGGGGCTCGCCATCGGCGCGCGGATAATTTTGGAACCACCCGAGGAGGGGGAGACATGCTTAGAACCCAACTGTCCGTATTGGCGCTGTGCGCCTTCACGCTGCTCGCCTGCACCGAAGACGCGCAGAAGATCAAACCCGACACCGAGGGCGGCCGCGGCGAGAGCTGCACGGCGCGCAACGACTGCGCCAAAGGCCTGGCGTGCATACCGGGGCCCGGCGGCGGCGGCGTGTGCAGCAAGAACGACTTCGACATCGACGTCGTCCCCATGCAGTGCGACCTGATCGAATGCGAGAACAAGGAAGACTGCTGCGAAGAATTCCAGGCGCCGGGCTGCGACAATCTCCAGGAGAACTGCGACGCCGGCGACACCTTCTCGTGCGACCAGTACGACACGGCCTGCGTCTGCGACAACATCGCCGTCGAGTGCAACGAGGACAATCGCTGTCGTCAGGTCGACGCGTGCGACGACGACACCGAGTGCGGCTTCGACGAGACCTGCACTGGCGGCAAGTGCGTCGAGTGCAGTGCCAACGCCGACTGCTCAGGTGAGCTGCTCTGCATCGAAGGGCGCTGCCAGGAGGGCTGCCAGATGAACGAGGAGTGTCCGCTCTTCTCGACCTGCATGTCGGGCCAGTGTGTCGAGAGCGGCTGCAACACGGATCGCGAGTGCATCGCGAGCCTGCGTGGCAACCCGCTCGCACTCGACGCGCAGTGCGTCGAAGAGGAGTGCGTGATCGCATGCGACAACGACGGTGAGTGCGGCGGGCAGTCGGTCTGCAGCGACGGCGTCTGCACCTTCATCGGCTGTGAGAACGACGAGGAGTGCCGTTACTTCCTCGATGACCAGATCCGCAACTCCGGCGGGTCGCTCAAGGCGGTCTGCCGCGAGTAGCTGCGGCTGACAGACTGCGAACGCGATGGCGGTCACCGGGCACTCCGGTGGCCGCTTCGCAATTGTGGGCGCGTGTGTGCAGCCCGCGGGCCTGCGGTGGGGGCGAGAATCCGCTACAATGGGCACGACGCACCGGGCGTCCCGAGGGGCTTTGGATGAAACGATTAGGCTTACTTGTTTGCGTGTGTCTGGCGGGTTGCTTTCCCGACTGGCACTCCCTCAACGAGAACGTGGAGGAGTCGGTGGACCGCGCCGCCGACGGCAGCGGTGGTGGCAGCGGTGGTGGCGACGGTGACGGCAGCGGTGGTGGCGACGGCGACGGCAGCGGCGGTGGCGACGGCGACGGCAACGGTGGTGGCGACGGCGACGGCAGCGGTGGTGGTGACGGCGATGGAGACGGGGACGGTTGGAGTAACGGCGACGGCGACGGCGACGCCCCGTTCAACAGCTGCGGCAGCTGCCCACCCCCGGCGGGCCCAGGTGGCCTCCTGCAGGAGTGCTGCACGACCTACGACGATGTCGCCAGCGAAGCGGCCGCGTACGAGAACGCTTGCGGCGTAACCGGCTACGACCTCGTGCTTCCATCGCTGGAGGGCACGTGCGTCGAGTACGGGCGAGCCGGTGAGTACGACCCCGACTGCCCGCTGGTCCAGACGATGGCCGGTGACTTTGAGGGCTGCTGCCTCGACAACGGCACATGCGGCGCGCTCGATACCCTCACCGGCAACGGCTGCATCGGAGGCGTCCACGGGCCGGGCGCGTACTACTGCAATTCCAACATGCCTCCCGATCCGGTCTGCCAGGCTCCGCCGGCCATCGACTGCAACGGCTACGTGTGCTCGGTCGACGACGTGCAGGGCGAGCAATGCGCGGCACCATGCTGCGCGGACACCGGCGGTTGCGGGGTGGTGTACCCCGACGACGGCGTGTGCGAGCCCACCGGACCGGTGGTCGACCCCGGCTGCCCGGCCGGGTATGCGTGCGCGCCGGTGTTCAACATGGACGCCTGCGCCGACCCGGACGGCAACCTGCCACCGTGTGACAGCAACGCCGACTGTCCGCCGGGCATAGCCTGCACGGCCACGCCATTCATGCCCGAGGCGGGCTGCGCCATCCAGTGCTGACGGCGCGTGGCGCATGCCCGATCCGCATGTAGGCTCTAGCACATGAGCCTGTCCCTCCCTCGCATGGCGCTGCTGTCCGCGCTAACGCTGAGCATCGGCGCCTGCTACTCGAGCGGCACGCAGCAAGGCGCAGGCGACGGCGATGGCGATGGTGACGGCGATCGGGTCGTAGACGGCGAGCGCCCCGGGCGCTGCGACGACGACCTCGAGCCGTGCGCGGACGACAGCATGCCCCCTCCCGAACTACCCACCCCCGACCGGCCGCGGCCGGCCGGCGACGGTGACGGCGACGACGTCGGAGACTTCCCGCTCGACCCCGGATGCGACGACACATGCGTGTGCGAAGCGTTCAACACCCCGTTCGATGCCGAGCGCTCCGCCTGCGTGTGTAGCCGGTGTGAATCTGCGGTCGCTGGCTGCGTTGCGGACCCTGAGGGTCTGTGCCAGGCGGTCGTGCAGTGCTGCGCCGGCCACGGCGAGACGAACCTCATGGCCTGCATCGCGATCCCGGAGTGCGAGCCACTGGTCGACCGCGTGTTACGCAACGACGGCCCCTCCGCCGCCTTCGCATGGGACGTGACGCTGTGCGCAGACGACGACTGTCCCGGCAACCCGACCAGCCCCAGCCCCTGCGCGGGCGAGCCCGACTGCATCTGCCAGGCCGTGGCTGCGAACCAGGGGCAGGAGGCGGGCGACTGCATCTGCAGCGAGTGTGAGCCGGAGATCGATGCGTGCGTCCGCGATCCCGCCGGACTGTGCGGGCCAATCTGGGAGTGCTGCGCATGGGCAGGCGCGCCGGGCCAGCAGTGCTACTTCCTGCCCGACTGCATGCCGCTGATCGATCAAGCGGGCGTCACGAGCGCGTCGGTCGCAATCGCCACCGAGATCGAAACCTGCGCAACCGCACGCTGTAGGCTCTGACCCACACCTGCGACGCGTGACGAGCGCGGGACTGCGCAACCTTTTGATGCGTGGCCGGTTCGGTCTAGGATCCCGAGATCCACCGTGGAGGTTCCGATGACATCGCGCAGACTCACCTGGCTCACCACCCTACTCAGCACGGGGGCGCTCTTCGGCTGCGGAGATGACTCCAGCGGTGACGCCGGACCCACCGTCGAGGAGCTACCGGTGCTGTTTTCGGAGTCGCTGTGCGCGACCCTCGAGGGCTGCGGACCGCTGTTCGACGCCCAGTTCGGCGACACCTGCGTGGCGCAGACGACGTCCGACCTCGAAAACGGCAGCTTCGTCCACATCCCCGCCGCGATCGAGGCCGGCACGCTGGTCTACGACGGCAGCCGCGTGGGCGCGTGCCTCGACGCCATCGGTGAGATCGGTTGCGGTCTGTTCAGCGGCGCTCGCATTCCCGAGGTGTGCAACGAAGCGATCGACGGCCAGGTAGCGGTGGGCGACGACTGCTCCATCGACGAGGAGTGCCAGGGCACGGCCCACTGCGGCGGCACCGACAGCTGTCCGGGTACGTGCACCGACGCCGGCACCGACGGCGCGGCATGCGAGGACGACGACGACTGCGAGGCGGGACTGCTGTGCCACGCTGCGGAGTGCACGCCGCCACGCGCGCACGGCGATGCATGCGGCGGCGAGCTGCCGGGCTGCGGCGCCGATCTGTTCTGCGTCGGCGAGGACGGCGAGACGGGCGAGCCGGGCACCTGCGCCGACAACGGCGACGTGTTCTCCGGCGCCTCCGGCGACGCGTGCAACTTCGGCACCGGGGAGTTCTGCGCCGAAGGCCTGGTCTGCCTCATCAGCCTCGAGGAGGGCGCCATGGAGCTGTCGCAGGTGTGCGGCGCGCGCGCGGGCAGCGGCGAAGCATGTCAGCTCGCGTTCCCCGGGCACTGCCCCAACGGCGAGCACTGCGCGGGCGTGGACCCCGACGGGGGCAGCTTCGACGGCACATGCGAGGCGCTGCCGGGCGACGGCCTGGCCTGCGCCACCTCCGGATTCACGCAGTGCGCCCGGGGGCGAGCCTGCGTCGACGGCACCTGCCGGACAGTACGCGACAACGGCGGTAGCTGCGGCGACGACGCCGAGTGCTTCAGCCACAACTGCGACGGCGGCAGCTGCGCAGCGCCCGACGCCTGCGACTACAGCAGCGCCGGCTGAGCGTAGCGGGCGGGGTCTGGCGGCCTAGCCGTCGCCGACACCCGAGTCGGGGCCGTCGATGGGCACGCCGGCGTCCGGGATGGGCGGCTCGAGGCAATTGCAGATCCAGTCGTTGTCGATGTGTCCGTCACAGTCGCTGTCGATGGCGTCGCAGCAGGCCTCGGCTGCACCCGGATTCACCGCGGGGTCCTCGTCGTCGCAGTCCGCGTCGCTCGACCAGCCGTCGCCATCCCAGTCGTCGGGGATCGGGTTGCCGATGTAGCAGTCCTCGTCCACGTAGCCATCGCAGTCGTGGTCGTTGCCATCGCAGAAGTCGTCGAGTACCCCCGGGTGCGTGTCGGCCCTGGCGTCGTCGCAGTCCTCTGACGTCAGCCACCCGTCGCCATCGTTGTCGATGTCGGTCTCGATGGGCTCGGAGAAGCAGTTGCAGGTGGCATTGGGGGGACCGTTGAACCCGTCGCAGTCGCTGTCGACCGAGTCGCAGCAGTCGTCGGATGCACCCGGGTGCACGCCGGCGCTGTCATCGTTGCAGTCGACGTCGTCGTCGTAGCCGTCGCCATCACGGTCGACCCCGGAGCGGCCGCGGTAGTCGGGATCGGGACCGCACTGGGGCCCCGCGCAGGGGTCGGGTTCGTCGCCTTCGCACTGCTTCCCCTGGCACTGCTCTGTCGAGAGGCACGCGGCGGCGCCGCTGCCCAGCGCGACCAGCAGGCACAGGAGCGGCCACGGGACCACGGCGGTGGCGCAGCCGCCGACGCACAGCGCGGCGCTTGCGATCAGCAGGCCGTAGCGAGTCATGCCGCCACCTGCTGCAGCGGACGCTCGGCCCAGGCACCGCGCGCATCGATGCCAAGCGCCTCGAAGCCCGGGAAGATCACGCGGTCGAGGCACACCATGAACGCCTCCTCGCGGTCCATGTTGGACATGCCGCCGAAGGGGCCCCGGCGATACGGACGCGCGAGCTCCTCGAGCGAAGGACGTGCCGCGCGCTCGACCGCGGCGAACATGCGCGGCAGCCGTCCGTCGATGAAGCGGCGCTCGGCCGGCGACATGTCCGCAAGCCGCAGCCGCAGCCACCAGAAGCCGAAGCGCCCGTGGACGGACTCGTCGGCCAGCATGCGCGTCAGCAGCTGCTGCACGACCGGGTCGGTGGTGTTGCGGCGGACCCCCGCGATCATCGCCACCGAGACGCTCTCGCCGATGCACATGCTGCCGAGCACCGCGTCGATCACGCGCTGCCGTGCGGTCATGCCGGTGGGCGTCTTGATCCAGCGCGGCTCGGGAGCGTTGCCGGGCCAGCCGCCGAGCGCGTCGACGACCTGCCCGCAGAGCTGAACGTGCAGCGCCTCGTCGCGCACGATGCGGGTCATGGTGCCGATCACGTCGATCGACTCGCCAATCTCGCACAGGTCGGTCAGCGTGCGGCTGAAGGCGGCCAGCGAGCGCTGCTCGTCGAGCGTGCGCATCACGAAAGCACGGCGGCCGCGCTCGCGCTCGCGGATGCTGTAGTCCGAGGCGCGCAGGGCCCCGATGTCGACCGGCGCCGCATCGGCCTGCATGAAGCGCTCGTGGGGTTCGGCAAACGGGCCGCCGGCGAGGTCGTGGGGCTGGGTTGGCATCATGGGGGCGTTCTTCGCAAGCCGTGTGCCAGCCGGTCGGTGGCGAAAAGTTGCCGCTTTCGGGCGCGGCCACGTGCCACGCTGTGCCATCAGCACCTCTGATCGGGCAGCATGCCGGTGTTTGTCGGCTGCGCCCGGCGTGTCACGCTAGGGTCCCGGACCCGCGTGCCCAGGCCCGGCGGTGACGGCCCCGACCTGCCCATGCCCCCGTCGGCCCCCACCCCCGTACCCGCGATGCTGCTCGCCGCCGCCCTGCTCGGCTGTGGCGCCCGGACGCTCGACCGCGACGACCCCGACGGTGGCGCCGGCAACGACCCCCGCCCCGTCGCGGGCGAGGTCGATGCCGGGCCGTGTGGACCGGTGCGCGTGGAGTGCGGCGGCCTGTGCATCGACCCCATGCGCGACGCCGAGTTCTGCGGCGCCAGCGATCCCTGCACCGGCCCGGGCGCCGGCGAGGCGTGCGGCCCGGAGCAGGCGTGCGTGGGCGGCGGCTGCCTGCGCGTCTGTGCGCCGGGACACATCGACTGCCTCGGCGCCTGCATCGACCCGACGAGCAACGACTTGCACTGCGGCGCGGGCGACTGCGCCGCGGGCGCCGTGGGGGTCGCATGCGACGACGACGAGCACTGCGAGGACGGGGCGTGCGTACCGCGCTGCGAGCCGGGGCTGCTCGCCTGCGACGCGGGCTGCATCGACCCGCTGCGCGACGAGGCCCACTGCGGGGCGCGCGCGGGCTGCGATGGCGACGACCGCGGTGAGGCATGTGCGGACGGCCTGCTGTGCGTGGGCGGGCACTGCACGGCGGGCTGCCCGGCGGGGTTGCTCGAGTGTGACGCACGGTGCATCGATCCGTACACCGACCGCGACCACTGCGGCGCCCTACCCGGATGCACCGGCGACTCCGCCGGCGCTGCATGCGGCGTCGGCGAGCTATGCCAGCTCGGCGTGTGCGCCATCGCCTGCCCGGCCGAGCTGCTGCGCTGCGGCGAGCGCTGCGTGGACCCGCGCTACGACCGCGAGTACTGCGGCGCCGACGGCGACTGCCGCGAGGCGCGTGCGGGCACGCCCTGCGCCCCCGATCAGCTGTGCGACGACGGCTGGTGCCGTGCGCTGTGCCCGGTGGGACTGCTGTCGTGCGAGGGCGGCTGCACCGACCCGCTGAGCGATCCAGCGCACTGCGGTGCCGCGGGCGACTGCCTGGGCCCCGAGGCCGGCAGCGTCTGCGCGCTCTCGGAGCTGTGCTCCGCGGGGCGCTGCGTCGACGCCTGCCCCGCCGAGACGCTCGAGTGCGAGGGCGGCTGCATCGACCCCCTGACCAGCCGCATCCACTGTGGCGCCAGCGGCGACTGCGAGCAGCCGCTGTCAGGCGAGCGCTGCACGTCCGAGGAGGTCTGCGCCGTGGGCAGCTGCGTGTCGAGCTGCGGCGGCGCGCTGCGTCGCTGCGACGGGCTGTGCACGGACGTTCTCCACGACCGCTTTCACTGCGGCGGCTGCGCCCTGCCATGCGACCCCGGGGAGGACTGCTTCGACGGTCTGTGCGCGCCGCTGTGCCCGCAGGGCGGCGGCGGTCAGCCGATGCAGCTGCTGTGTGACGGCCAGTGCATCGACCCCGCACTCGACCCGCGCTACTGCGGCGCGAGCGGCCTGTGCGTCGGCATCGAGGCGGGCGACGCGTGCGAGGAGTCCGAGCAGTGCATCGATGGAAGCTGCGAGCCGATCTGCGAGGGCGCATTCTGCGGCGGCCAGTGCACCGACACGGGCGTCCACCCCCAGCACTGCGGCGGCTGCGGTCACACCTGCACCGGTAACGATCGCTGCAGCGACGGCGACTGCCTCTGCGTGATCCACGTGCGGATGGACGGCGATGATGGCGACGCGGGCACGAGCTGGGCGACGGCCCACCGCACGGTCGCCGCCGGACTGGAGGCTGCGACCGCCCAGGGGTGCGCGCTGTGGGTCGCCCAGGGGCTGTATCCGATCACCGACGACGGCGACCGCGACACCACACTGGTGCTCGGCGCCGGCACGCGCCTCTACGGCGGCTTCGCCGGCGACGAGACGCGTCTCGATGCTCGCGACATCGCGGCCCACCCCACCCGCCTGACCGGAGAGCTCGGCGAGCCGGGCGATGCGGCCGACAACAGCCGGACGCTGCTCACCTGCATCGGCGAGCTCGGCTGCGACGAGGACACCGTGGTGGACGGGCTGACGCTCGAGGCCGCCTTCGAGCGCGCGATGGTGATCGAGGACGCCGACCCCACCCTGCGCAACACGCGCTTCACCGCAAACCTCGGCGGCGGGCTGCGCGTGATGGGGGGCGCACCGTCGATCGTCGACTGCCGCTTCGACGACAACTTCGCCGCTGCGGGCGCCGGCGTGGAGCTCGTCACGGGCGCGGCGCTGCTCGAGGGATGCAGCTTCGAGCGCAACGTCGCGTCGCTGGAGGGCGGCGGACTGTTCGTCGCGGCGGAGGCGCAGCCTGCACTGGTCGACCTACGCTTCATCGACAACTTCGCGCTCGACGGCGGCGGGGTCAGCGCGCAGGACACGATCTGGATCGATGGCGGCGAGCTGGCCGGCAACCGCGCCTCACGCGGGGGAGCGGTCCGGGGGCCCGTCGTACTCGACGGCGTCTCGCTGCGAGCAAACGAGGCCGTCGAGGGGGGCGCGGTGTACGCCTGGCGCACGGTGCAGACGTCGAACTGCGAGTTCATCGACAACGCCGCGGAGAGCGCCGGGGGTGCGATCGCGGGCCGCGATGTGGCGGAGGTTCGGATCGAGCGGTGCAGCTTCGAGGGCAACCAGGCGAGCCAGGGAGGCGCGATCCACTACGACGGAAGCGGTGGCGTCGTGCTGAATGACAGCCGATTGCGGTCGAACGGGGCCAGTGCGGGCGCCGGCATGTTCGTCCGCGGTCGACTGGTCGTAGCGGGTGCGACGTTCGTGGGCCACCGCGCGAGTGGCGAGTTCGCCAGCGCGATCGAGCAGGACGAGGGATTCGCGACAGTCGTCAACAGCCTGCTGTGGGACAACGGCCCGACGCCCATCCGCCTCATCCCCACCTCCGGCTGGAGCGAGACCCACCACAGCCTGGTGCAGGGGGGGTGCGACTCGGACTGCGGCGCGGCGAGCGACATCCTCGACGCCGACCCGCGGCTCGTGAGCGCACCCGGTGGCGACCTGCGCCTGCTCAGCGACTCACCGTGCATCGACACCGGCTACAACCCGTCCGTGTCTCCCGGTGTGCTGCTCGACGTCGCGGGGCTTCCCCGCATCGTGGACGGCCCGGACCCGGATGACATCGCGACCGTGGACATGGGGGCGCACGAGTACCAACCATGACCGCGCCGCACGCATCACGTCGCCCCATGCCGGGCCCCTGGGCAACCACCGCCGTGCTGATGACGCTGCTGTGCGCGTGCGGTCGCTCGCAGCCGATCGAGCCGCTGCAGGCGACGGGCGAGCGCGACGGCGCGGGCCAGGCCGGCAGCGCGACTCCCATCGTGTGCGCGCGGGCGCAGATCGCCTGCGACGGCGCCTGCATCGACCCGCGGGCGGCGCGCGCGCACTGCGGCGCGACGGGCGACTGCAGGGGCGAGTCCGCGGGCGACGCGTGCGGCCCGACCGAGCACTGCGTCGACGGCACCTGCGCCGACAGCTGCCCCGAGGGCTACGCGCGCTGCGACGGCGTCTGCACCAACGGCGAGGTCGACCCCGACCGCTGCGGGGCCACGGGCGACTGCACCGGTGCCGCCGCTGGCGAGGCATGCCCGGACGACCAGGTGTGCGTCGCCGGAGCGTGCCAGCACGCATGTCCCCCGGACGCGGTGCACTGCGACGGGCGCTGCATCGATCCCTCCGTCGACCGCCTGCACTGCGGCGCGAGCGGCGACTGCCTCGGCGATGACGCCGGCAGCGCCTGCGGACAGGCCGAGCTGTGTAGCGATGGCGTCTGCGATGCGCACTGCCCGGACGGCTCCGTGCAGTGCGACGGCCGCTGCATCGACCCGATGGGCGACAGCCGCTTCTGCGGTGCCGCGGGCGCGTGCACCGGCGGGACGCGTGGGACCGACTGCGGGCCCGACCGGGTGTGCTTCGACGGCGTCTGCACCGACGGCTGTCCACCGCTATCGCTGGAGTGCGACGGGCGCTGCGTCGACCCGCGGACCGATCCACTCTTCTGCGGCGCCACCGGCGACTGCCAGGCCGACGACCGGGGCGCGGTCTGCGACCCGCCCGCACGCTGCGGCGGCGGCGTCTGCCAGCTGCCGTGTGAGCCCGGCGAGCTGCGCTGCGGCGATGCCTGCATCGACCCGCGCACCGATGCGATGTTCTGCGGAGCGACCGAGGGCTGCATGGGCGAGGCCATCGGAGCGATCTGCGCACTGGACGAGGTCTGCCAGGACGGGCTGTGCGCCCGCTGCCCGGACGGCGAGCTCGTCTGCGACGGCGCGTGTACCGATCCGCTGACGGACGGCGCCCACTGCGGCGCGAGCGCCGACTGCATGGCCGCAGATGCGGGCGCCGTGTGCATCGACGGCGACGCGTGCGTGGACGGCCTGTGCAGCGACCGCTGCGACGGCGAGCTGCTGCTGTGCGACGGCGCGTGCATCGACCCGCTCGTCGACCGCAGCCACTGCGGCGCCTCCGGCGACTGCAGCGGAGACGACGGCGGCGTGGCATGCGCGCAGGGGCAGCTGTGCGACCTCGGGCAGTGCGTGCTCGACTGCCCCTCCGGACTGCTGGACTGCGATGGCGTCTGCATCCAGCCAGACGCGGACCCCGACCACTGCGGCGCCTTCGCCGACTGCCAGGGCGACGCCGCCGGCGAGCAGTGCGCACCGGATGAGCTGTGCAGCGCCGGCAGCTGCGTCGACGCGTGCGGCGGCGGGCTGTCGCAGTGCGTGGGTGGCTGCGTGGATCTCGCGACCGACTCCAACAACTGCGGCAGCTGCCGCCAGCGCTGCGCGCCCCAGGAGAGCTGCATCAACGGAAGCTGCGAGTGCCCACAGCCGCTGACAGCCTGTGACGACGCCTGCTTCGACCTCCAGCGCAGCGTCCTGCACTGCGGTGGCTGCGGCAACGCCTGCCCGCCGGGCAAGACCTGCCAGGCGGGGCAGTGCCTGTGTGCGCCGGGCCTGGCGGACTGCGGCGACCACTGCGCCAACCTCGGGACCGACGAGGACGACTGTGGGGCCTGCGGCCAGTCGTGCCGGCTCTTCGAGTTCTGCAGCGCCGGCCAATGCCAGTGCCAGGGCGACTTCACCGCCTGCGACCGTGGCTGCACCGACACCGGCAGCGATGCGCGGCACTGCGGTGGCTGCGGCATGGCATGCGGCGCAGGCGAGCGCTGCCGCGAAGGCTCGTGCGAGTGCGAGCCGGGCTTCGATGCCTGCGGCGGGACCTGCGTGGACATGCGCCACGACGTCGAGCACTGCGGAGGCTGCGACGACGCCTGCGCAGCCGGACTGCAGTGCCTCGACGGCCAGTGCAGCTGCGGACCGGGCCACGCGATGTGCGACGGCGGCTGCCACGACCTGTTCGACAGCCGCGCGCACTGCGGCGCCTGCGGCAACGACTGCGGCGGCCAGGCGTGCGCCGGCGGAAGCTGCCGCTGCGTGCTGCACGTGGACGCCGCGACTGGCAACGATCAGCGCGACGGTGAGAGCTGGGGCACCGCCGTGCGTACACTGCAGCAAGCGCTGACGATCGCCGACCACCGCGGCTGCGCCATCTGGATGACAGGGGGCACCCACTACCCCGACGCGGGCGTCGACCGCGACGCGACCTTCGAGTTGCTCGGCGCGGTCGCCCTCTACGGCGGATTCGTCGGTGGCGAGACAGACCCCGCACAGCGCGTCGAAGGGTCGGCGGAGACGATCCTCAGCGGCGACCTGGGCGTGCGCGGGGCGAGCTTCGACAACAGCTACCACGTGGTGCACTGCGACCCGGTCGACGGCTGCCGCGACACCTCGGTGCTCGACGGCATCACGATCGAGGGCGGCAACGCCAACGGCCTGGCGCTCGCACAGCGCGGCGGCGGACTCTACTGCCGCGATGCGATGCCCACCCTGCGGCGCGTGGTCTTCCGCAACAACGAGGCCGTCTTCGGCGGCGGGCTCTTCAGTATCTGGGGCGAGATGCGCGCCACCGACTGCGTCTTCGAGGACAACCGCGCCGTCGACGGAGGGGCGGTCTACATGCTGCGGGCCGACGCAGCGATGACGCGCGTGCGCTTCCTGCAGAACCGGAGCCAGGCCCGCGGCGGAGCTATCACGCAGGCGGTGCGCGCAGGGCTGACGGTCGCCGACTGCGTGTTCCGCGGCAACCGCTCCCTGCGCGGTGGCGGCATCTATGGGACGCTCGCCGACGGGGAGCCGGTGAGCATCGACACGAGCACGTTCGTCGACAACGTGGCCAGCAGCGATGGCGGCGGCATCTACTGCGGCGATGACTGGACGATCGCCGACAGCCTCCTGCTCGACAACCGCGCGCTCAACGGCGCTGGCATCCACGGGCCGCCGCAGGTGCATGCCACGCGCTTCGAGGGGAACATCGCGACCTCGGCGGGCGGCGGGATGCTGTTCAGCGGAGCGCAGCCCGCGACGCTCTCGCAGTGCACGTGGGTCGACAACGGTGCGCAGCGGGGCGGTGGGCTGCTGGTCTCCGCCGGCAGCGTCACGGTCGAGGGCGCGCTGTTTGCTAGCAACGTCGCCGACGAGGGCGCCGCGGTGGCAGCGCGCAGCGGCCTCGAAGGTGGGCCGTGGCTGCGGCTCGAGCAGAGCGTGTTGCGCGATGGCGAGGCGATTCGCGGCGGCGGCCTCTTCGCCCAGGCTGGCAGCGCCGTATCGGTAGCCGACAGCACGCTGCACTCCAACGCGGCCTCGGTCGCCGGCGGCGGCCTGTTCGCAGACGGTGCGACCGTCGAGCTGTCCGCGTGCACGCTCGAAGACAACCGGAGCGAATCAGGCGGTGCAATTCACGCCAGCGGCGCGAACCTCGCGGCGGCCAACAGCGTGCTGTGGCGCAACGAGGCGTCGCGGGGCGCCGGCGTCTTCGCAGAGCATGCGTCCGTCCGGCTGCTCGCCTGCACCGTGATCGACAACAGCGCCAGCCAGCAGGGCGGCGGCGTGCACGCGGACCTGTCGACCGCGGTCGAGATCACCGGCTCGATCCTCTGGGGCAACAGCGCCGGTGGCGAGACCACGGGCCGCGCACAGTACGACGGTGGCGGCAGCGGCCACATCACCTACAGCGACGTGCAGGGGGGCTGCTCGCTGCAGAGCTGCACCGACGAGCTCACGGGCAACCTCGAGGTCGACCCGCAGTTCGTGGACCGCGCAGGCGGCGACCTGCGGCTGCAGCCCCAGTCGGCGTGCGTCGACGCCGGTGACAACGCCGCGCTCGCGGGCGTGGACAGCGACCACGCCGGCAACCCACGCATCGTCGACGGGCCCGACCTGGATGGCGTCGCGACCGCGGACATGGGCGCGCTGGAGCTGTCGCCATGAGGCCGCCCACGCCCCAGTTCGACCTCGCGCGCAGTGTGCTGATGGCACTCGCGCTCGCGCTGTCGTTCGGCGGCTGCTCCTGCTCCTGCAACCCCGACGACGATGCGCCCGACGACGCCGGAGCATGGGTCCCTGACCCCGGCCCCTGTGGTCGTGCGCGCGTGCTGTGCGACGGGCTGTGCATCGATCCGATGACGGACAGCGCCTACTGCGGCGCGTACAACAGCTGCCTGGGACCCTACAGCGGCGAGCTGTGCGCGATCGGGGAGCTGTGCGTCGACGGCGGCTGCCGGCCACCCTGCGAGCCGTCGCAGGTCCGCTGCGACGGGGCGTGCATCGATCCGCTGACCGACCGTGAACACTGCGGCGCGGCGCTCGACTGCGAGCTCGACCCGGGCAGCGCCTGCCCCGACGACGCCGCATGCGAGGACGGCCGCTGCGAGACCACCGACGACTGCCAGGAAGACGGTGGCTGTGACACCTGCCCCGCGGGCCTGCTGGCGTGCGAGAGCGGCTGCATCGACCCCGACACCCACCGCGACCACTGCGGTGCTGCCGACAGCTGCCTCGGCGATGACCGCGGACAGCCCTGCGGCGAGGACGAGCACTGTGCGGACGGCGCATGCACCCGCGACTGCCCGCCAGGCTTCATCGTGTGCGACGGGCTGTGCACCGACCCTCAGCAGGACCCACGACACTGTGGGGCGGGCGGCGCGTGCATGGGCGACGACGCCGGCGACGTCTGCCTCGACGGCCAGGCATGCGCGGCGGGACGCTGCCTGTGGCGGTGCCCGGTTGGGCTGCTCGCCTGCGACGGCGGCTGCATCGACCCGCACACCGATGCGAACCACTGCGGCGCGAGCGGCGACTGCACGGGGCCGGAGCTCGGCCAGGCATGCACCGCCGACGAGGCGTGCGAGGAAGGCGCGTGCGTGCCGCGGTGCGACCCGGGCGAGCTCGTCTGCGACGGCGCATGCGTCGACCCGGACAGCGACCCACAGCACTGCGGCGCGACCTGGCAGTGCATGGGCATGGACGCGGGGGAGGTCTGCCAGCCGCCCCAGGTCTGCGACCAGGGCGCGTGCGAGAGCAGCTGCAGCCCGCCCCTGTCGCCCTGCGACGGCGGCTGCGTCGACCTTGGCACCGACCGCGACCACTGCAGCGGCTGCGGGCTCGCCTGCGAGCCGGGCGAGTCCTGCAGCGGCGGCGTGTGCGAGCTCGGCTGCCCCGACGGGCAGGTGAGCTGCGATGACCGCTGCATCGACCCGCTGACAGATCCCCTGTTCTGCGGTGCGCAGTCGCCCTGCAGCGGCGGCGGGCGTGGCGAGTCATGCGAGGTCGGCCAGGCGTGCGTCGACGGCGGCTGTCAGGCCGCCTGCCCGACCGGCTTCCTGCGGTGCGACGGCGGCTGCCGCGAGGTCGCGAGCGACCCGGCACACTGCGGCGCCTGCGGGGCCGCCTGCGACGGGGCCGAGACGTGCACGCTCGGGGAGTGCCTGTGCGCCTCGCCACCGGACTGCGCCTGCGTCGTCCACGTCAACCAGCGCACGGGTCACGACGACAACGCGGGCGACAGCTGGTCGTTCCCGCTCGCGACCGTAGGCGCCGGCATCGAGCGGGGGCGCGCGCGCGGCTGCGCCATATGGGTCGCCGAGGGTCGCTACGTACCGACCGCGGGCGACTCGCGCAACGCGAGCTTCGCGCTGCAGCACGGGGTGTTCCTGTTCGGCGGCTTCGATGGCGGCGAGACGCGGTTCGACGAGCGCGACGTCGCGGTCAACGAGACCATCCTCAGCGGCGACATCGGCGTGCAGGGGCAGACGGATGACAACAGCGTGCACGTGGTCACCTGCCTCCATGAGGCAGGCTGCGATGCGACGGCGGTGCTCGACGGCTTCACCGTGCGCGACGGTCACGCGGACGGAGGCCTCGAGGGCGGCGAGGGGGCGGGCCTGCGCATCACAGGACCCGGCCCGACGGTCGCCGGCTGCCGCTTCGAGTACAACCGCGCCTTCCGCGGCGGCGCGGTGTCGGTGACGGGCGGGAGCGCGACCATCCGCGACTCGGTCTTCGAGGACAACGACGCGGACGCCGGCGGAGCGGTCCACGCCTCCGCCGCGCAGCTGACCATCGAGGGCAGCCACTTCCAGGGCCACCAGAGCAGCGGCGACGGAGGCACGCTGCACGCGCAGGACAATTCCACGCTACGGGTCTCGACCACGCAGGTGCTCGACAGCGTCTCGGGCGGCGCGGGCGGCGCGATCCGCAACGTGGACGGCGAGACCGAGCTCACCGACTGCGAGCTGGTCGCGAACGCCGCAGACGGACGGGGCGGCGCGGTGAGCGCCGGCGGGCGCGGACGCTACGTGCGCACGCGCTTCGCCGACAACCTCGCCGCCGGCTTCGCGGCCGGGCTCGACGCGCGCGGGGAGACGACGATCATCGACTGCACCTTCGAGCGCAACGTGTGCACCGACGATGCGGGCGCGATCTACGCGCAGCCGGACTCGGTCATCTCGATCGTCGGCAGCACGCTGCGCGGCAACCGCTCGATCGGCTACGGCGGCGGGCTGTACGCGGCGCTGTCGGAGGTCCAGCTGGCCGATAACCTCTTCGACGACAACGAGTCCACCATCAGCGGCGGCGGTGCCCAGATCTCGCGGTCGCACCTGATCGCCAGCGGCAACCGCTTCATCGACAACCGCACGGTCTACAACGGCGGCGGGCTGCACAGCTCGGATCCCGCCAGCGAGGCGGAGATCGCGGACAGCTACTTCCGCGGCAACTTCTCGGACCGGGGCGGCGGGCTCAAGCTGTCGCAGGGCTGGGCGCACGTGCACCGATGCCTGTTCGAGGCCAACACCGCCGACCATGGCGCGGGGCTCGCGACCTTCCAGCTCGAGGCGACCATCCACGACAACGTCTTCCACGGCAACGTCGCAGTGACCTACGGCGGCGGCATGTCCGGCTACTACAACTCCGTCCTCGACGTCACCAACAACACCTTCGTCGACAACGTGCTGACGGGGCCGGGCGAGATCGGCGGCGCGGGGCTCCACAGCTTCGTCAGCACGCAGATGCGCGTTCGCAACTGCATCCTCTGGGGCAACCGCGCGCCCATCGGCACGCTCTGGGAGCAGCAGGTGTTCACGCCCGAGGTGCGTGCGGAGGTCACCTACAGCAACGTGGAGGACGGCTGCGCGGCCCCCGCTTGCACGACGGACGACACCGGCAACATCGCCTCGTCACCGGACTTCGTCGATGCGGCTGCGGGCGACTTCCGCCTCCAGTCCACATCACAGTGCGTCGACACGGGCCTCGACGCGGCGGTCGACTGGCCCGAGCGCGTCGACCACGGCGGCCTTCCGCGCATCACGGACGGGCCCGACCCCGGGGGCAGCCCGCGCGTCGACATGGGCGCGCACGAGTGGCAACCCTGAGCGGCGCGTAGCCGAGCGCCCTACCAGGTGACGTTGATCGGCACGTTGCGGGTCGCGCCCTCGGGGATCACGATCTGGCTGACCTCGATCTCGCTGCGGCCCGTCTTGATCTTGCCCTGGTAGCGCCCGGGCGAGATGAGAATGTGCTCGTCGGCGGCGATCGGCAGGGTCGCGACCGACTCACCGCGACGCAGCAGCTCGACCTTCCCCTTGGCGGGTTTGCCGTTGACCTTCACGTCCAGCCGCACCTTCGCCCACGGAAAGGCGACCTCGACCGCCGGGTTGTCACCCGGCTTCAGCTCGAGCTCGACCCACTTGATCGGGCCGTCGATCAGCCCGTCCGTCGACGCGCGAACCTCGGCGCGGTAGGCGCCGGACTCGATGCTGATCGGCTGGCCCGCCTCGCCCTCGGTCAGCACCGTGCCGCCGTCGTCGCGGATCTTGATCGTCCCGGCGATCGCCTCACCTTTGACGCTCAGCTTGAACGAGATGGTCGCCGGCCCACTGGGTGCCGGCGCCTGTGGCTCGGGCTCGGCATCGGCATCGGCATCGGCATCGGACGCCTCCTCGGCCATCTCCTCTGCCGAACCGTCGGACTCTGCGGCCTCCCCGCCGGCCGAGGCCTCGGCCTGCGGATCGGCGGCCTCGCCGCCCCCGCAGTTGATCATCATCATCGCCAGACAAGCCGTGAGCGCGCGCATGCAGAACCCCTTGGATGAACCGAATGAGTGCGCGCGAAGGTAGCACGACGGCACACCGCGGGTGGAGCGGCTCAGCGCTTGTCGCGAAGCTCACATTGTGGGAGCGTGCTTCCACTGTCGGGCAGGGGGCCGCGACGACGGCAGCGGCGGAGGCGGGGTGAAGGAAGGACTACGGGCAGCGCACCGTCTCTTCGTGGTGGCGGCAGCCAGCGCGGTGCTCGGATTGCTCGTGTGCTTCCCACGGCTCGAGGACGGACGCAGGCTGCAGGCGCTGCGCACACTCGAGGCGCTGGCCGCCGAGTTCGATCCGGCCACGTTCGAGGCGGAGCGGCTTCGCGAAGCGGAGGGCAGCGCCGCACCGAGCCTCGCCGAGCTCGTCAAGGAGGTCGAGGGGCCCGGCGTCAAGGGACTGTCGGCGGGCAGCGCGGCGCCCGAGCTCTTTCGCGCCGCCCCGCTGTCGCTGTCGACGCTCGGCGACGTCGTCGGCCAGAGCCGGCCAGGCACGGTGGTGAGCGTGGCGGGCCCCGACATCCAGGGCATGGTCGTCGGCCTGCGCTGGCGCATCGGGCGGCTCGGGAGTGCTGCGGACACGACCCTCACGGGCCTGCGACTCGGCGAGGGCAGCGCCAACGGCCACCAGCTGACCACCGAGGCGAACGTCGAGAGCAAGCGCCTCGAGGCGATCGAGGAGCGCAAGGCGTTCGTCAAGGCACGCAAGCGCTTCCACCACTATCGCGACCGTGCCAAGCGGCTCAAGAAGCAGGGGGCGTCGCGCACGCTGCAGCGCAAGTCCGCGGGCAAGCGGCGCGAGGTCTTCGACGAGATGTCCGCCGCGCAGCTCGTGCTCGAGGGCGCGCGCACGCGCTATCAGACGATCGCGGACCAGGCGGCAACCTTCCTACCCGGTGAGAGCGCGGGCGCGCCCGGACTCGTGGTGATCGCGACGGTGCTGCGGGCGGGCGAGGCGCGGACGGAGCTTCGCATCCCCGTGCCGAAGGTGAAGTACCAGGCGAAGCTCGAGCCGGCGGCGTTGCCCGACGGGCTGAAGGAGCTGAGCGACGGTCCGCTGTGGCCGACGCTGCAGCACACCACGGCGGAGGCGGCGCTCCCGCCGATGCGCGCCGGCCTCTCGTGGCACCTCTGGGGGCGCGACATCGGTCCGCTGCGCGTGGGGGGCGCCACCGTCCTGCAGCTCTTCCCGCTGCTGCTGGTGCTGCCGCTGCTGCGGCTGCGGCGGCGCTGCCAGGTGGTCGCCAACGACTACGATCCCTTCCATCACCCGGGTCGGGAGCTGCCCGCCATGGGGACGCGGGTTGCGATCTTCGACACCCTGGCGCTCGTCGGGCTACCGGTGCTCCTCGTCGCGATGGCCGTCTACGCGCTGCACCGCATCGACGCCCTGCCGATGGCCGGGTTGATCACCGGCGGGGTCGCGATCGCGGCCGCGGTGGTGGCGGAGCGCGCATGGGCGCGACTGCGCGACCTGCGCGCCGACGTCAAGCGCACCAGCATGATGCCGCCCGCGATGTAGCGCGACGACCCGCGCCTCACATGCAGCTGTCGTCGGCCACGCCGTTGCAGTCGTTGTCGAGTCCGTCGCAGAGCTCGGCGGTTGGGCTGACGCCGCCCTGACAGACGAGCATGCCGCCGGCACACTCGATCATGCCGAACGCGCACTCACCCGTGTTGCTGCCGCACGCGTTGCCCACGCCCGAGGCGTTCTCATCGATCAGGCCGTCGCAGTCGTCGTCCGTGCCGTCGCAGACCTCGGACGAGGGCCCGACCGCACCCTCGCACAGCAGGCCGCCCGCGATGCACGACAGCATGCCGGGGGCGCAGGCGCCGATGTCGCTGCCACACTGCCCGCCGCCGTCCGGGTTGCCCTCGTCGATCACCGCGTCGCAGTCGTTGTCCAGCGAGTCGCAGCCCTCGGGTGCGGGGCCCAGCTCGCCCTGACAGATGAGGGTGCCCGCGGCACACATGAAGATGCCCTGCTGGCACTCGCCGATCGACAACCCGCAGCCGCCGCCGCCGTCCGGGTTGCCCTCGTCGATGTTGGCGTCGCAGTCGTTGTCCACGTTGTCACAGCTCTCCGGACCCGGACCGGTCTCGCCCTGGCACACGAGCGCCCCCGCGACACATGCGGTGGCCCCCTGCGCGCACTGGCCAATGTCATTGCCGCAGGGCATACCACCGTCCGGGTTGCCCTCGTCGATCACGCCATCGCAGTCGTTGTCGAGCGCATCACAGACCTCCACCTGCGGCTGAATCCCGCCGCAGGCTCCCCAGGCGCCCGCGATGCACATCTCGGTGCCCATGGCACACTCGCCGAGATCGCTGCCGCAGCCGCGCGACAGGCCCTCGTCCATGGTGCCGTCGCAGTCGTTGTCGACGTTGTCGCAGATCTCCGGGTCGCCCGTCACCTCGCCGACGCAGACGAAGGAGCCGTAGCTGCACGTGAGCATCCCGGGCGCGCACTGCCCCATCGACACGCCGCAGGGGCCCATGTCCGCCACGCCCTCGTCCGTGTAGCCGTCGCAGTCGTCGTCCAGGTCGTTGCAGACCTCGGCGACCGGCCCCATCCCCGAGCACGCACCGAACACGCCACCGACACACGTCTGGAAGCCCCAGGTGCACTGGCCGACGGAGCTGCCGCACACGACGTTGAGGCCCTCGTCGATGCTCACGTCCGCGTCGTCATCGATGTTGTTGCAGGTCTCCGGGCCGCATTCGTCCTCGTCGATGTTGCCGTCGCAGTCCTCGTCGATACCGCCCGGGCACATCTCCGGAGCCGGGCCCACCTCACCCATGCACAGCAGCAGACCGCCCTGGCAGCTGATCGTGCCCTGGCTGCAGGCACCGACGTTGAGACCGCATGCCCCCAGGTTGCCGAGCCCCTCGTCGATGGCGAGGTCACAGTCGTCGTCGAGGCCGTTGCAGCTCTCCATCCCCTGGCCGCCGCACTGGGCCTCGCACCCGGTGGCCGCGATGGCGTCGCCGTCGACCCAGCCCGAGTCGCACACGCCGATCTCGCAGCTGCCAGCGACGCACGCCGCCGTCGCGTTGGGGACGTTGCAGGCGCTGTTGCAGGCGCCGCAGTGGTTGGGGTCGCCCTGCGTGTCGAAGCCGTTGTCGACCTGGCCGTCGCAGTCGTTGTCCAGCAGGTCGCACGACTCGACGCCGGGCCCGATGGCGGCAGTGCAGACGAGCACCCCGCCCACGCAGCTGTCGAACCCGAATGCGCACTCGCCCACGTCGCTGCCGCACAGCGCGCCACCGCCCGGGTCGCCCTCGTCGACCAGCCCGTCGCAGTCGTCGTCGATGCCGTCGCAGACCTCGACCATCGGCATCCCGGCGCCGTTGCACACGAGCGTCCCGCCCTGGCACGCCATGGTGCCCGATGTGCATGCACCGATGTCGGAACCGCAGAGCCCGCCCCCGCCTGGGTTGCCCTCGTCGAACACGCCGTCGCAGTCGTTGTCGAAGCCGTCGCAGCTCTCGATGACGGGCGCGCTCTGCCCCACGCACGCAAGGTTGCCAGCGATGCAGTCGTATGCCCCGGATGCACACTCGCCGATGTCGTTGCCACACGACTGACCGATCAGCGGATCGCTCACCGCGACGCCCTCGTCGTAGAAGCTGTCGCAGTCGTTGTCGAGCCCATCGCAGGTCTCAGGCAGCGGATCGATGCTGCCCACACACACGAGGGCGCCGGCCTGGCAGGCCGTCGTGCCCTGCGCACACTCGCCCAGGCCGTTGCCACAGCCGCCGCCGATCATCGGGTCGTCCTCGTCGAAGACCATGTCGCAGTCGTTGTCGAGCCCATCGCAGAGCTCCTGCGCGGGCATGCAGGCCGCCTGCTCGCAGCCGTCGCTCGGGTCGGCGTTCGTGTCGTCCCAGCCGAAGTCGCAGCCCATGATCTCGCACGTACCGGCGGAGCAGATGCCGCTGGCGTTTTGGGGCGCGCACGGCATGTCGCAGCTTCCGCAGTGGGCGAGGTCGGTCGACAGGTCGGCACACGCACCGCCGCCGCAGTCGGTCTCCCCGAAGCCGCACTGCATGGACCGCGTCGTGCACACGCCCGCGTCGCAGTCCTCGTCGACTGCGCACGCGGTGCCGCATCCGCCGCAGTGCGAGAGGTTGTCCGCGAAGTCGACGCACAGCTGGTCACACTGCGACAGGCCCGGCGAGCAGCCACTGCCGGGCATCGGGCAGCCGCCCATGTAGCCGTCGACTAGCAGATCGACGCACACGCCACTGCAGTCGGTCAGGCCCGGGCCGCAGCCGATCGGCACACAGCCGCCAGCGTCACACACGTCGCCGGGGCCGCACGCGACGCCGCACGCGCCGCAGTTGAGCGGGTCCATCTGCGTGTCGGTGCACAGCACGCCACCGCAGAGACTCTGGCTGAGCGAGCATCGGCAGGCCGAGCCGGCGCACACCTGACCGGGCACACCGCACGCGAGGTTGCAGCCGCTGCAGTTGAGCGGATCGGCGCTGAGGTCGACGCACTCGCCGTTGCACAGCGAAAGCCCGCCGGGACAGTCGGGCATCACGTCACGGGCCGTGAGCATGAAGGTCCCGAGGTCGTCGCACAGGCCGGGGTCTGCATCCGCGGCCATCAACACGTCCGAGGTCGCGAACACACCGGGCGCTGCGGTGCCATCGATCGCCTCCACCTCGATGCGCACCTCCGACCCGGGCTTGACGTCGAGCGCGAAGCAGCCAACGTCGTCACCGTAGATCGACGTCTCGCCATTGTGGTCCACGCCGCTGACGGCGATGCGCGGAAACGGCTCCGGCGACCCGTCGGGCTGGGTGACGCAGGCCCGCAGGCATGTGCTATCGACGAGCGACTCGCCCACCGCCCACCACGAGAGGTGGGGCACCGTCGCCTCGTAGACGAGCTGTCCGCCGCCGTCACGCGTGAGGGCCGCGAACCCCTCCTGCCGCCACACGCCCTGCACCTCGTCGAAGCCGAAGAGGCCGCGGCGCTGCGCAGGCGTCTCCTCGTAGACCGGGAACCGCACGTGGGCCACGAGGCCCGGGACGATGTCGAGGTCCATCCCGTCGGCCTCGACCTCCAGGTCGAGCGCGGACACCGCCTCTAGGATGCCGCCCACGCCACCGGACTCCGCAGGAAAGTCACCCGGGAAGGCGCGCCGCTGGGAATCGATGTGCGGGTCGACGGGCGTCAGCCGCACATGGGCCTGCGGCGGCATGCCCATCTGCCCCGCCTGCAGCACGCCCGGGTCGAAGCGCACAGACGCGCCGATGGGCGTCCGTACGTGGGCGCCGATCACTGGGTCTACCGCCTGGTCGGCGAGCACGTCCTGGGTGACCACCTCGAGGTAGACCTCGAACTGCCCGGCCGGCACGCGGCGGTGCTGGGCCGCGACGCCGTCGCCGTCGACGACGACCTGGCGGCTGTTGGCGGGTACCTGCACTTCGAAGAATCCGTCGACGTCCGCGAGCACCGAGCGGCCGCCGGCGCTGACCCGGACGCTGCTGCGTGGTCGCAGATCCGCGGCGTTGAAAGCGCGCCCTCGCAGCGTGCGCAGTGCACCGCCGCCGCCCGCGTCCATGTCGCCGTCCCCGTCTCCATCACCGTCGCCGTCACCGTCGCCGTCACCATTACCGTCGCCGTCGCCGTCGCCGTCACCGTCGCCATCGCCGATGATCTGCACCTGCAGATCCTCGCCACCATCGCTGTCGTCATCTGCGGCCGGGTCAGCCGAGTCGGAGCACGCCGCGAGACACAGGCAGGCGAGGAGCGCAGGTGCGAGCTTGGACATCACCGCATGGTAGTCGCGCGATCCCGGTTGGGATAGTGAGGTCGCGTAGGACCGGGTGCGTCCGGGTGCGGTGGGCGTGCGTGCTCGCGCGTTTTGGCGGTGCGAAGGCGCACATACATACGCGCCTGACTCTCGCTGTCGATGCCGCTAGGCGGTGGCGCTCTGGCGCAGCGCTCGCTTGGCGACCGCCCGGACCGTGCTGTCCTCGTCGTCGGCCGCCGCCTCGAGCGAGTTGGCGAAGAGCTGTGGGTCGAGCTTCGTCATCGCGCGCACGGCGTAGTAGCGGGTCAGCGTGCTCGCGGACTGGCGGTCGGCCTCGAGCCGCTCGGTGACCCGCTGGCGAACGGCGTCGTCCTCGGTGTCCTTGTACTCGCGAATCATCTCGTCGTAGGTGTCGCTGGCGGCCGGGGAGCCACCGGCCGGCGGCGCGATCGAGGCCCCGGCGGGCTGCATGCTCGGCGTCTTCGCAGCGCTTGCCGACTTCGCAGCGGGCTTGCGCTTGGCGGGCTCGCCGGCGGGAGCTCCGCTGGACTCCGCGGCATTCGCCGACTTGGCATCGGCCGGCGGCGGGAAGCTGCGCCTGCGTGTCGAGCGTCCACGTCGCGCGCCGCCGGGCGCGCGGGTGCCGCCCGAGCTGGTGCGGAAGAGCTCGTACTCCTCGATCTCGCCGAGGTCGAGACCCGACACGGTCTGCTCGAGCTTCTCGCGCAGCTTGCCGCCCTCGCGCTTGGCGGTGCTGACCATCTCGTGGACGCCCTCGGGCATCGACTGCGTGGAGCACAGCACTCGCAGGCGCGCCTGGTCGGCGGAGTCGATGCGGTAGACGCCCATGTAGATAGCCGCGCCACCGGTCTCGTCCTTGAGCTGCTCGCTGAACTGCTCGAAGGCCGAAAACGGCGTGTCGTGGAGCACCGACTCGGGCGCCTCGATGATGATCGCCGCATAGGACGCGCTCTCGAGTGCGATGCCCTCGGGCATCATGTCGCCCAGCTGCACCGCATCGCGCACGCCCTGCATCAGGGCGTCGACCGTCAGCTCGCGCACCTCCGCCTCGGCGAAGCAGAGGATGCCATTGGACATGAGCACGCTGCGGAAGTCCTCGCCGTCGAACGCGCGGATCGGCGTGACGTCGGGCTGGGAGTTGAGGGTGTTGAGACGGTCGAAGGGCTCGCAGATGCGCTTGTTGATCTCGACGTAGTACTGGTCCATGCCGACCTTGCCGAAGGCACGGGCGAGACGGTTGTTGTCGACGAAGGCGAAGCCGACGACGCCCTCCTTCACGAGCTGATTGACGGCCTTGACCGCGTTGACCTTGGCGATGCCGCTCTCGTACTCGTTCGGCAGTGTCGCCAGCGCGAGCAGCGGCAGGTCGAGGGGCTCGAGCTGGTGCACGAGCGTCGCGAGCGCAGAGCCGGTGCCGCCACCGAAGCCGGCCATCAGCAGCACGAGGTCCGCGCCCTCGGTGAGCTCCGCCACGCGCTCGCGGATCGTCTCGGCGTTGGCCTCGAGGCACTCCCGCCCATAGTTGAGGTCAGCACCGGCGCCGTCGTAGCCCTCGATGCCGATGTAGAGCCGCGCCTCCTCCGGCAGCCCCAGCTCGCCGCGCCCGAGTGCCGCCAGGTCGGTCGTCGCCGTGTTGAGCGCGAGGCTCCGATAGCCGCGGCGATTCATCTCGGCGGCCAGGTTTCCGCCCGCTTGACCGAGGCCAATGGCTACAACTTCAATCGACTTACCAGCAGGTTTCACGGGTGCCTCCGGGAGCGTGACGGGCCGCAGACTATAGCGCCGTTTCCGAGCGGAGATCCATGCTCGCAGGCGGATGCCGGTGGCGGCGGATCGAGCGTGTGCCGCGTTTGGGGACGTCGACTACACGCCGGCCCGCAACTCCGCGATATGAGAGGGAACGCCGCCTAGCGGGCTGGCTTGACGCCGCCGAGCGACGTCTTGACCACGTCGTAGCCGGCGTCCTCGGGGATGAAGAGCTTCTTGTCGCCGTCCGCGTCCCGGCGGATCTCGGGCAGCACCGTCACGAGGGTGTCCTGCCGGGCCGCACGCATCGCGCTGGCGAGGTCCGCGCTGCGCCCGAGCTTGCGCAGGTTCACGAGGGTCGGAAAGATGATCGTGTGCGTGCCGGCGCGCTCCGACTCGACCGCGCCCGGCACGGTCGTCCACAGCGAGTCGACCGACTCATGCCCATCGTGCGCGGCCAGCTGGTCCGGTGGAGCCGCGGCGAGGAAGAAGTGGGTGTCGAAGCGCTTGGGCATGAACGTCGGCGTCAGCCAGTGCGCAAACGGGACCAGCTCGTCGCACGCGAGCGTCAGCTGCTCTTGCTCGACGACGCTGCGCAGGTCGCACTCGCCCGCCTGCAGCGCCGCGCGGTGGGTCGCGTCGAGGTGGGAGAGCTCGGTGTCGTTGACGACGCGCGACTCGCCGCGGGGCCGCGCCAGCAGCACGCCCGACTCCTCGAAGGTCTCGCGGATGGCGGCGACGCGGACCGTCACCTCGTCGTCGCTGAGCCCGTCCGTGCCGTCGCAGTGGGCGCGCATCACGGCGCCGGCGTCGGAGGGCTCGACCTTGCCTCCCGGGAAGACGAGCGCGCCGGCGACGAAGTCGATCTGGTGGTGCCGCTGCACCATGAAGACCTCAAGCCCCGGCGTGCCGTCACGCAACAGCAGCACGGTCGCCGACAGGCGCAGCTCGGGCGCGGGCTCGGGGCGCTCGCTCACGGCTGCTCGCGCGGCCCCGGCGTCGCGGACGTCGCGGCGGTCAACGACGCCCCCGGCGTCCCCGGTAGTAGTACGGATTGAGCAGCTGCTTGGTGGGGGGGCGGCACTCGGGCATCCACGGTCGCGCCAGGTACGGGTTGGGCGCCTGGGCGAAGCGTCGCTCCTGCACAGCGTTCTGGCGCACGAGCGAGACGGCGAGCGCAGCCGCGACCGAGCGCATGGCGGACTGCCCGTTCGGCGCGGGCGCGGAGAGGAAGTCCGTCAGCCCCGAGCGGTTCCAGTACATCACGGTGATGCCCGCATCGAGATCGACCGTGATGGTGAGGATCACCTGTGGCCCGTCAACCGTTCGGCGCGCGCGGCTGAGGTTCGTCACGGGGCGGCGCAGCTGCTTGGCCACGACATGCCGCAGCTTGGACGCGTCGAAGGCCGACTCGACCACCAGCACGACCGGCGCCTTCCGCTTGCGCTGCGCCTCGGCGGTGCCGGCAAGCGACGTCAGGAGCAGACCGGACAGCAGGAGCCATCTCAGCGCGGGGAGCCAACGGGGAGCGGACCAGGGCAGCGAGCGCATCGACGGGAGATCTTGTCGGAGCGCCGCGCCCAATGCAACCGCCGGCACACGAGCTGCGGCCGTCGGATCGGACGATCCGCAAGGGTTGCGCTTGATCTGCCCACCCTCAGGCCGCATGGTCGCGACCCATGACCGATCACGACGACTTTGCGGCATTCATGCAGGGCGATGACGACACGCGGCTGCGTCGCCTATCGGCGGGCGAGAAGGTCGAGTGCCGGGTCGTTCAGATCGGCGGCGACAGCGTCTTCGTCGACGTGGGAGCGCGCGCCGATGGGCGCATCCCCACGACCCAGCTGCTCGGCGCCGATGGCTCACCGCGCGTCGAGGTCGGTCAGACACTCGAGGCCACGGTGGTCGACCCCGACGCGCCCGGTGGGCCTCTGCTGGCGGTCGCCTTCGCGGGTGGCGCGATGATCGACACCTCCGCGCTCGAGCTGGCGCGGGAGTCGGGCACACCGGTCGAGGGCAAGGTCACGGCGGTGATCAAGGGCGGGCTCGAGGTGGACCTCGGCGGCGTGCGTGCGTTCTGCCCCGCGTCCCAGGCGGCCGCGGGCTACATCGCCGACCTGACCTCGCTGGTGGGCGAGCAGCTCATGGTGATCGTCATCGAGGTCACCGACGGGGGCCGCTCGGTCGTCGTGTCGCGCAAGCAGGCGCTTGCGGCCGAGCGCAAGCAGGCAGCGCAGGACGCGACGCGCAAGCTCGCGGCGGGGCAGATCCTCGAGGGCACCGTGAGCTCCATCCAGAAGTTCGGTGCGTTCGTCGACCTCGGCGGCGTCGAGGGCCTGGTCCACATCTCCGAGCTCAGCACGTCACACGTCGACGAGGCGGGCGATGTCGTCGCCGTGGGCGAGACGGTGCAGGTGAAGGTGCTGGACATCGAGCCGCCGCAGAAGCCGGATGCGGCGCCGCGGATCCGCCTGTCGATGAGGGCACTGCAGCAGATCGAGCCGGGCGAGCAGGCGCAGACCGGCGAGGTGCTGACCGGCGAGGTCGTGCGCATGCTGCCGCACGGGCTGGTGGTGCGTACCGACAAGGGCGAGGGCATGGTGCCGATGCGCGAGCTGGGGCTGGCGCCGGGTGCCGATCACAGACGCGCATTCCCGGTGGGCAGCGAGCTGGAGGTCACCGCGACGAGCACGGCAGCGGGGCGCGTGCGCTTCAGCGCCAGCAAGGTCGAGGAGGTCCGCGCGCGTCAGGACTTCGACGCCTACCGCGCCAAGCGCTCGCTGGACGACGCCGCCTCGGCGACGCTCGGTAGTCTGGGCGGGCTGCTCGGGAGCATGGACCGCAGCGCCCTGCCCCCAGGACCGAAGCCGAAGCCGAAGCCGAAGCCGAAGCCGAAGCCGAAGCCGAAGCCGAAGCAGGAGGCGAAGGCAAAGCCGGCCGCGACGCCAAAGCCCCAGCCTGCGCTCGAGCCGGCGCCAACCCCGCGGCTCGCCACCGACATGGTCGCGGCGCCGAGCGCATCACCGGCAACGCCGTCAGCCACGGGCCCCTCGGCGCCGGACGCGGCTGGGCCAGGCGACGAGGCGTCGACGCCCGACGCCCCGAAGCGCCGGCGAATCATCAGCCGACGCGGCTCCTAGCGCGGCGCCCCGTCAGCGCGTGCAGACGCAGTCGGAGCGGTCGCGGTCGAGCCGGAACTCGACGCCGAGGTAGCCCTCCTCGAGGCAACACGTGGAGCACGCAGCTCGCGGGTCCTTGTAGCCGAAGACGTCGTCGCAGCTGTACGGGTCCTCGAGCCCCAGGCACTCGCAGCCCGAGTCCGTGATGCCACTGTACGTGTAGCCCGCGTCGTCGCAGCAGCTCAGGCACTCATCCTCCGCGATCGCGTCGCGACAGCTCAGCAGGTCGCTCGCGAGCGGCGGCAGGTTGGCGCAGACGCAGGCGTCGTCGAGGATGAAGCTGCTGTCCCGCAGGCCCTGGTCGAGGCAACAGTCCGCGCACCGCAGGGGGGCGAGCTCCACCGCACCGGGGGAGCCGGGCGCAGCGATCTCGGCACAGGACTCCACATCGAAGCCCGGCGGGACGACCGCCTCGTCGTGCACGGGCTGTTTCTCGAGACACGCCGCGCACAACGCCGCCATGGCCAGCAGCCATCGGCCGTGCGGTGAAGGTTGTCGGATCATGGAGTGCAAACGGGCCCACCTATACGGTGGCGCCGGGGCGCGAAAAAGTCGCACGAAAACGCAGCCGTGGCCGGTTTTGCTAAGCAGCTCGCCGGCGCCACGGCCCAAACGGCCGTGATTTCAGGGGTTGTCGTTGAGTCCGTAGCGTCCGGCACCGCCACCGCCGCCACCGCCACCAGCCCCGTTGCGCGTGCAAAGGAACCCGCAATCGTGGGAGCCGCCACCGCCGCCGCCGGTCGCCGCCGAACCGCCGTAGACCGAGCCCGTGCCACCGTTGCCGGCGCTCTCGGACGATGTGCCACCTGCCGCGGCCGCGAGGTCGACGCGCCCGTCCTGACCTGCGGTGCCGCTGGTGCCGTTGGACTTGTGGCCGGCGGCTCCTCCGCCGCCGCCCAGGACGATCGTGCCCGCGTTGCTCGCGGGCGCGCCCTCGAGCAGGATGGCGCCGCCGCTACCGCCGCCACCGCCGCCGTCCTCGGCATGGCTGCCGATCTGACCGCCGCCACCGGCGGCGTTGATGACGCCCGAGGCGGCGACCGTGAGTGTCCCCGAGGCCGACACCTGGACCGCGCCGCCGCCGCCACCGCCGCTACGACCGGTGCTGCTGCCATTGCCGGCGCCGCCGACGCCACCCCGGCAGCCACCGCGCAGCGGCATCATGCTCGCGCCGCCCTCGGTCGCCCCGCCCGCGCCGCTGCCGCCGCCGCCGTGGCCGCTGCCGCCCGACGAGCCGCTGCTACCGTAGCCGCCGCCGCCGCCGCCGCCGCCGCCGTCGTCGCTGCTGGTGTCGGTGACGCCGTTGGTGCCGGTACCCGACCCGCAGGACGCGCCGCCGCCCGCACCCGATGCGCCGCCGGTCCCACTGACGTCGATGGTGCCGCTGATCGTCGCATCACCGTCGACGGCGAGCACGATGGGACGGTCGCCGGTCACGACCAGCGTGGCCCCGCTGGCGATGTTGAGCCCCTTGAGCGGCAGGATGACCAGGTCGGGCCCACCAAACTGCGATTGCACGACGGGGGTCGGATCGGTGCCGCACCAGTTGGTGATCGACAGGCCGTTGCCCGAGACCGCGACCTCGCAGATGTAGCCCTGGCTCTCGCCGCAGTCGCCATCGTTCCAGGTGCCGCTCGGGTAGAGCACGCCGCAGTCCTCGCCGCTGCTGTCGTTGGGCTCGCCCGCGTTCCAGTTATTGTACAGGCCACCGACGGCCGAGCCGTTCTCCTCGCCCGACCAGAACTGCGGACCGCCGCTGTCGTTGGTGCCGACCGCCCAGCGCCAGTTGTCCTCGGCGCCGCGATCGTTGGCGCCGATCCAAACGTTCGCCGGCGGGTTCATCGTGACGTCGAGGAATGTGTTCTCCGTCGCATCCTCGATCTGCACGAGGCTGCCACCGATGGAGTTGCACTGGTCGCGCGCGCTCGTGAAGCTGCGGCCGTCGGAGCAATAGAAGTACGCATTGCTGCCGTGGTACTGGGCCGCCGCGCAGCTGCTACCGACGGGCGCCGTGGGGCCTGTGCTGATCGTGGTGACGCCGCAATTGAGCGTTGCGGTGGGCGCGGGGCCGAAGTCGATGACGTCGTCGTCGAAGTTCGACGGGCGCCACACGCCGGGCTCCTGCAGCAAGCGCGCCAGGTAGCGACCCTCGCCGCCGCCGGCGCCGCCGCCGCCGCCGCCGCGGCGCGTACACAGCAGGCCGCAGTTGTGGCTGTAGCCGTTGCCGCCGGTGCCCGCCCCGTTGCCGCCGTAGGTCGCGCCGGCCGCGCCGCTGCCGCCGCCCTCGCTACCGGCACCGCCCGCGCCACCGTCGACACCGTTGTTGCCGGTGGCGGAGTTGGTGCGATTGCCACTGCCGCCGCCGCCGCCGTTGAGCGAGACCGTCCCCGACATGTCGAGCGACGTGGCCTCGATCAGGATCGCGCCACCGGAGCCGCCGCCGCCGCCGCCGGCCTCGTTGCCGGCGCCGTGCATGCCGCCGCCGCCGACCGACCTGAGCTCACCGCTGCCGGCCACGGTCATCGAACCGGAAGCCGTGAACTGCATCGCGCCGCCCCCCGCGCCGCCCCAACGATCGGCGTCGGTGCTTCCGCCGTAGCCTCCTCGGCCGCCCGCGCAGCCGGCGCGCAGCGGCACCAGATCGTCCGTCCCCTCGATCGAACCGCCGGCCCCGCCGCCGGCGCCGCTCTCGCCGCTACCACCGCCGGCGCCTGCGCTGCCGAAGCCGCCGCCGCCGCCGCCGCCGCCACCATCGTCGGAGCCGGTGTCGTTGCCGCCAGCGCTCCCGGCGCCACCCGACGCACATGCGTTGAGCCCGCTCTCCTGGTTGTGCCCACCTGCGCCGGGGACCTTGCCCACCGCGCTGGCGTCGACGAGCCCGGAGATCACGATGTCGCCCTGCACGGCGAACACGACCGGCCGTGAACCGATCAGCTGGATCGAGGTGTTGCTGCTGAGGTCCAGCCCCGTCAGTGGTAGCACCGCCATCTCGCCACCGCCGGGCGCCGTCAGGATGAGGGGAGTCGGCGCGGTACCACACCAACCGGTGATGGTGACGCTCGCCGTGCTGTCGATGACGATCGTGCCGCCGCAGTCCAGCGTGCTGTTGGGCGCACCGCTGAAGTTGACGTCGTTGGGATCGAAGTTGCTGGGCTCCGGCGGGAAGCAGCCGCTGATCTCCAACGGATCGTTGGGGCAGCCGTCGATGCAATCAGGCGTCCCGTCACCGTCGGTGTCGGTCTCGAGCTGACCACAGCCGCAGCTACCCGGGTCCTGCTTGGCCGGGTCGGCGTCGCACGTCTCGCTGCAGTCCGCGTAGCCGTCGCTGTCACTGTCGGTGTCGGCCACGCCGCAGCCGCACACCCCGGCCGAGGTCTTGGCGGCGTCGCCCGGGCAGCCATCGTTGCAGTCGAGGGTCCCGTCCGCGTCGCTGTCCACGTCCGAGTCGCCGCAGCCGCACACGCCCGGGGCGACCTTGTTCGCGTCGCTCGGGCAGCCGTCGGTGCAGTTGGGAGTGCCGTCGCCGTCCGTGTCCGTGTCGGCCGTGCCGCAGCCGCACACGCCCGGGGCGGTCTTGTTGGAGTCGTTGATGCAGCCGTCGTTGCAGTCGAAGCTGCCGTCGCCATCGGTGTCCGTGTCCACGTTGCCGCAGCCGCAGATGCCGGGGACGGTCTTGGTGGAGTCCATCGGGCAGCCGTCACTGCAGTCCGGCTCGCCGTCGCCGTCGGTGTCGGTGTCCGGCGTACCGCAGCCACAGGCGCCGGGCGTTAGCTTGGATGCGTCGTTGGGGCAGCCGTCGTCGCAGTCGCGCGTTCCGTCGCCGTCCGTGTCGCCGTCGGAGATGCCGCAGCCGCAGACGCCGGGACTGGTCTTGCCTGGGTCTGCCGGGCAGCCATCGATGCAGTTGGCTGCGCCGTCGCCGTCGCCGTCCGCGTCGGAGATGCCGCAGCCGCACATGCCGGCCGAGGTCTTGTCCGGGTCGTTGATGCAGCCGTCGTTGCAGTTCGGCGTGCCGTCCGAGTCGTTGTCGGTGTCGGCGGTGCCGCAGCCGCACACGCCCGGGTCCGACTTGTTGCTGTCGGCGGGGCAACCATCGTTGCAGTTCGGCGTGCCGTCGCCGTCGCCGTCGGTCTCCGCAACGCCGCAGCCACAGACGAGCGGATCGGTCTTGCTGCTGTCGTTCGGGCAGGGATCGATGCAGTCCTCGCTGCCGTCCCCGTCACTGTCGTCGTCCGGCGTGCCACAGCCGCACACGCCCGGCACGTCCTTGTTCGGGTCGCCGGGACAGGCGTTTTGGCAGTCCGGCGCCCCGTTCATGTCGAGGTCCTCCTCGGACACGCCGCAGCCGCAGATCTGCGGCTCGGTCTTGTTGGCGTCGAGCGGGCAGTTGTCGTTGCAGTCCGGTGTGCCGTCGCCGTCGGTGTCGACGTCGGAGTTACCGCAGCCACATGTACCGGGCGCGGTCTTGGCGGCGTCATTGTCGCAGCCGTCGTTGCAGTTCGGCGTACCGTCACTGTCGCTGTCGGTGTCCGCCGTGCCACAGCCGCACACGCCCGGGTCGGTCTTGGCGCTGTCCGCCGGGCAGCCGTCATTGCAGTTGGGCGTGCCGTCGCCGTCACCATCGGTGTCGGCCGTGCCGCAGCCACACTGGCCGGGCACCGTCTTGGCCGGATCGTTGTCGCAGACCTCCTGGCAGTCGAGGCTCCCGTCGCCATCGCTGTCCGCATCGGCGACGCCGCAGCCACAGGTGCCTGGGGCCGTCTTACCCGGGTCCGCCGGGCAGGCATCGTTGCAGTTGGGCGTCCCATCGCCATCGCCGTCCACGTCCGAGACGCCGCAGCCGCACGTCCCCGCCGCGGTCTTGTTGGCATCGGACGGGCAGCCGTCGTTGCAGTCAGCCGAGCCGTCGCCGTCGGTGTCGGTGTCCGCCACGCCGCAGCCACAGATACCGAGGTCGACCTTGCCCGGGTCGACCGGGCAATTGTCGTTGCAGTTGGGAGTCGCGTCGCCGTCGCTGTCGGTGTCCGCCACGCCGCAGCCACACAGCCCCGGCGCGACCTTCGCCGGGTCGTTGTCGCAGCCGTCGTTGCAGTTGAGGGTGCCATCACCGTCGGTGTCGTTGTCGAGCACGCCGCAGCCACACTGGCCGGGCGCCACCTTGGTAGCGTCGTCGGGACAGCCGTCGTTGCAGTTCGGAGTGCCGTCACCGTCGCTGTCACCGTCCGATACGCCGCAGCCGCACAGGCCGGGCGACGTCTTGCTGCCGTCGTTGGGACAGCTGTCGGAGCAGTCGGGGGTGCCGTCGCCGTCGCTGTCGGTGTCGGGCGTGCCGCAGCCACACTGGCCGGGCACCGTCTTGCCGCCATCGTCCGGACAGGAGTCGCTGCAGTCCGGCGTACCGTCGTTGTCGCGGTCGGTGTCGGACACCCCGCAGCCACACAGGCCGGGAGCGATCTTGCCGGGGTCGGCCACGCACAGGTCGTTGCAGTTCGGCGTCCCATCACCGTCGCTGTCGGTGTCGGGGATGCCGCAGCCGCACACGCCCGGGATCTGCTTCCCACCGTCCGAGGGGCAGCCGTCGACGCAGTTGGGCGTGCCGTCGCCATCGGTGTCCGTGTCCGCGATGCCGCAGCCGCAGGCGCCGGGGTCGTTCTTGAGCGCGTCCGAGGGGCAGCCGTCGATGCAGTCCGCAACTCCATCCGCGTCGTTGTCGACGTCGGCGATGCCGCAGCCACACACGCCGCCTGTGACCTTGCCGCCGTCGGCCGGGCAGCCGTCGTTGCAGTCGAGGGTGCCGTCACCATCGCTGTCGGCGTCGGCCACGCCGCAGCCGCAGACGCCGCCGCTGGTCTTGTTCGGGTCGGCCTCGCAGCCGTCGTTGCAGTCGGAGGTGCCGTCGAGATCGGTGTCCGCGTCGCTCACGCCGCAGCCACAGATACCGCCGTCCGTCTTGTTTGGATCGTTGACGCAGCCGTCGTTGCAGTCGGAGGTGCCGTCGCCGTCGCCGTCGACATCCGAGACGCCGCAGCCGCAGATGCCCGGGTCGGTCTTGGACGAGTCCGCGGGGCAGGGGTCGATGCAGTCCTCGGTGCCGTCGCCGTCGCCGTCGTCGTCCGGAGTGCCGCAGCCGCAGACGCCCGGGTCGTCCTTGATCGGATCGAGGGGGCAGCTCTCATCGCAGTCCGGGTTGCCGTCCCCGTCGCTGTCGACGTCCGAGACGCCGCAGCCGCAGACGCCGGGCTCGGTCTTGTTCGGGTCGGCGTCGCAATTGTCGTCGCAGTTGGCGGAGCCGTCCCCGTCGCTGTCGGTGTCGGCCGTGCCGCAACCGCAGATGCCCGGGTCGGTCTTGCCCGGGTCGTTGGCGCAGCCGTCGTTGCAGTCGGCGGTGCCGTCGCTGTCGGCGTCGTCATCCGGGGTCCCGCAGCCGCAGGCGCCACCGGTGGTCTTGGTGATGTCGTCGGGGCACTGGTCGTTGCAGTCCGGCGTGCCGTCGCCGTCGCGATCACCGTCGCTGATCCCGCAGCCGCAGGCGCCCGGCGCCGTCTTGGCCGAGTCACCCGGGCAGCCATCGTTGCAGTCGAGGGTGCCGTCGCCGTCGCCGTCGTCGTCGGGCGTGCCGCAGCCGCACACGCCGACCTGGGTCTTGCCGCCGTCAAGCGGACAGGCGTCGAGGCAGTCGGGGGTCGAGTCGTTGTCGCTGTCGTCGTCGGGCGTGCCGCAGTCGCACTGGCCGGGGTCGACCTTGTTGCCGTCGCCGGGGCACAGGTCGTTGCAGTCGAGGGTGCCGTCGGAGTCGGTGTCGGTGTCCGGCGTGCCGCAGTCGCAGACCCCGGGGTCGATCTTGCCCGGATCGTCCATGCACAGGTCGTTGCAGTCGGGCGTCCCGTCATTGTCGATGTCGTTGTCGGAGACGGCACAGCCGCACACGCCCGGGTCGTTCTTGGCGCCGTCGGAGGGGCAGCCGTCGTTGCAGTCGGGCGTCAGGTCACCGTCCGTGTCGGTGTCGTCCACACCGCAGTCACACAGGCCCGGATCGAGCTTCGCCGGGTCGTCGGGGCAGCCGTCGTTGCAGTCGAGCTCACCATCCGCGTCCGTGTCGTCGTCGGGGGAGCCGCAGCCGCAGACCTGGGGCTCGGTCTTGGTGCCGTCGAGCGGGCAGCCGTCCTGGCAGACGGGCAGGCCGTCGCCGTCCTCGTCGTCGTCGGGCGTGCCGCAGTCGCAGATGCCGGGGGCGATCTTGCCCACGTCCGCCGGGCACAGGTCGTCGCAGACCGCGTAGCCGTCGCCGTCCATGTCGCTGTCGGGGTTGTCGCAGCCGCACTGCCCCGGCTCCAGCTTGCCCGGATCGGTGTCGCACTCGTCGGCGGTCAACACCTCGCAGACGAAGCCGAGCGGGACGGCGCAGTCGGAGACCGACCAGGTGCCGTCGATGGGCTCGACCCACGCGCAGTCGGTGATGTCGTCGTCGATCGGGTGGTCCGTCAGCCAGTGACTGTATCGACCGACCACGGGCGCACCGCCCTGTCCGTCGGGGCCACCCGCCCACAGCGGTACGGCGTTGGACGACCACGTCCACAGCCCCTCGATGTCGCCGTCGGCCGCGCCGATCCACGCCTGCCACTCGAGCATCGACTGCACGAAGAGGTCCTCGTCGCTGTCGTCGATGGTGACCAACCCGCCGCCGCTCTGCCCCTCGCACAGGGCGCGCGCCTCGGCCCAGCCGAGCTCCACGGTGCAGAAGAAGTACTGGTGGCCGTTGTACTCGGCGGGGTTGCACGTGTCGTGGGGAACGCAGGGGCCGTCGAGGCTCAGCTGGCGCTCGCAACCGTTGGCCGCGTCGCCGTCACAGTCGAGGAAGTCGTCTTCACAGACGGTCACCGCGCAGGCGCTGCCGCTGCAGTCGGTTCCCAGCGCGTGGGGAAGGCCCTCGCAGGCCATGTTCTCGCCGGTGGCGGAGCAGCCGCCGCAGTCGAGCAGCGTGTTGGTCGGCGTCTCGCAGCCGTTGATGTCCATCGCGTCGCAGTCGCCGAAGCCCACCGCGCAGATGTCGACGCCGCAGTCCTGACCGTCCGCGCAGACAGCGACCTCGACGTTGTCGAGCTCGGCGACGCAGCTGCGGTTGCAGGCGCCGCAGTTGTCGGGGTCGTCCGCCAGCGCGACCTCACAGCCGGTGTTGGGGTCGCCATCGCAGTCGCGGAAGCCGTCGCCGCACGACAGTACGATGCACTCGCCGTCCGCGCAGATCGCCTCGGTATTCGGCATCGTGCAGGACATGTCCGCCTCGCCCTCGTCGACGCGCAGGTCGCAGTCGTCGTCGATGCCGTTGCACGCCTCGGGGCAGACCATCGGGCAGACCTGGTTGGTCGGGTCGGGGTTCGGATAACACTCGCCGGTCGGCAGCTCGACCATCGCATCGGGGCCGGCATCCATCACCACATCGGGACCGGTGCCCGCGTTGCCCGTGTCGTCGGTGTTGTCGTCGGCGACCGCAGCATCGCTGCCGCCCTGACCTTCGAGCAGCTTCTTGTCGACGGACGCGCACGCACTCGCCAGCAACAGCGACAGCGCAGCAAATACCCAGCGTGAACCGCTACCGCGGCACGTCATTCCCAGTCCGTCTGCCTGCACCCTGACAACCTCCGAAATCCTCACCCCCAGGCGAGGACCCAATTCTAGCAATCCCAGCGCTCGTTACGACCGCACATGTGCGGAGGTGGAAGCGCTGTGCGGAGGTGCGAGCCGTGTGCGCGCGCGTCGGATATCAGAGGTCGTAGAGCAGGAAGTAGCCGCGCAGCGGGCCGTTGCTCAGCGGCTTGCGGATGCGCGGCTCGCCGCCAAACGCGCGCTCGAAGTCGGGGTTCACGACCAGGAAGCCCGCGCGCCAGCCGCGGAAGCGACGGCAGTAGTCGCCGAGGTCCTCGTAGAGGCGCCACAGCTGGTCGTTCTGCAGCCGCTCGCCGTAGGGCGGGTTGCTGAGGATCAGCCCCCGCGCGGGGTCGAAGCCGCGATCCGCGCACAGCTGTCGCACCTCATCCGGGTCGAGATCCCGGAAGTCACCCGCGCGGCACTGCACGAACGCCTCCACGCCTGCGCGGCGGATCTGCTGCTCGCACATCGCGACGGCCCCCGGGTGCTCGTCGTTGGCGATGCACAGCGGCTTGGTGTCGCCGAACAGCGGGCGGGGTGCCTCGGTCTGGGCCTCAAACGCTGCGAGTCGGTCGCAGGCGGGTGCGCGCGGCGAGATCCACACGGGCCGCGCCCGCGCCATGCTGGCCGCCTCGATCGGAATGGTGCCACTGCCCGCGAGCGGGTCGAGCAGTGCCTCGCTCTTGCCATCGTGACGCGCGAGCATCGCCATCACGGCGGCCAGGTTCTCGCGCAGCGGCGCTGGCCCGGTGGCGGTCCGATACCCGCGCTGGTTCATCGGGCGACCCGCGAGGTCGATGGAGACGGTCAGCGTGCCCTCGTGCATGCGCACGAGCAGCAGGACATCGGGCTCGGCCGGGTCGACACGCACGCGCAGGCCCTGCGCCGCCGCACCCTCGACGATGGCGTTCTTCACGGTGCCGACGACCTGACGCTCGCCCGCCTCGAAGTCCTCGACGCCGCGCGCCGTCACGCTGATGGACATGTCCTGCGAGAGCCACGGCCGCTGCTCCTGCTCGACGAGCGGCAGCAGCCCCGCGTAGAGCGGCTCGAGCCGCAGCTCCGTGCTGCTGTAGAGCGACCACACCACCCGTGCGCTGGTGCGGTGATAGTGGACGGCCACGTGGGCGAGCTGGGCGTCGAACGGGTAGATCAGCGTGCCCAGCCCCTGCTTCTTCGGCGTGCTGAGCAGCTGCGCGATCGAAGCGCGCTTGGCGAGTCTCGACAGCTCGCCCGCCATCACCTTGTTGGTGCCCGCGGGTCCGACGAGCCTGAGTTGATCGACGCACTGCGTGGCGGGCACGCAGCGGACCCTACCCCATCGCACGGAGCGACGCGCGCCCGTTGCAGGCGACCCGACAGACGCGGCGCGGAGGCACCACATGGGGTCATCGGCGCCGGGCACCCGCCCGCAGCCCGACTGCCACAGCGGGCTTTTTGCACCCCGATCCCCCCGATCGGGCAGTCGTCGCACGAAGATTTCCGAGCGCGCAGCGACAATGGTAGGGTCCCCGCGCGATGAGGGAACTGCGCACCGCCATCTACACAGGCAGCTTCGACCCGCCCACCAACGGCCACATGGACCTGGTGGAACGCGCGTCGATCCTCTTCCCGCGCGTGGTGGTCGCGGTCGGCGTGCATCCGACGCGCACCCCGCTGTTCACGGCCGACGAGCGGCTGACGCTGCTGGCCGCCTGCTGCGAGAAGTTCCCGAACGTCGACGTCGACCTCTTCACCGGCCTGTCGGTGCGCTACGCGCGCGAGAAGGGCGGCGGCGTGATCGTGCGCGGCCTGCGCGCCACCACCGACTTCGAGTACGAGCTGCAGATCGCGCACATGAACGCCGATCTCGCACCGGAGATCGACACCATCTTTCTGCCGACACGGACCAAGCACGGCTTCATCTCCGCCTCGCTGGTCCGCGAGATCTCGAGCCACGGCGGCGACGTCAACCGCTACGCGCCCGCGGTCGTGTGCGAGGCGCTCGGCCGGAAGTGGAAAGAGCGCGACGCCGAGGCCACCGTGCGGCCGGGCGATTAGCCGCCCGACCGCCCTGCGGCCATCACCGACGCACCGACACACCGACCCGCTAGCACCCGCGGTTGGGCCCACCGGGAGTGCCCCGGTCGCCGAGCCCGTAGACGTCATCGACGTGGGCGTCACACCAGAACGCGGCGTCATCGTTGTCGACCGCATCGGTCGCCGCCGGGTCGAGGCTGAGACTGGCGCCGGCGCGGCTGCTCGACCAGCTGACCTCGTCGACAACGGCGCCATCACACGCGATCGCGAGCACCTCCGACGAATTGTTGAGGCCGACGCCCGCGTAGACGTAGTCGACCCGTGGCGCGGCGGCAGCGTCGTTTGCGAGCACCGCGTAGCCGCCCGCAGGGACGACGAGCGGCCCCACGAGCGTGTGGCTCGCGAGGCTCGCGTCCGAGATCGCGCAGCCCGAGAGGTCGACGTCGACCTGCGTCGGATTGTGCAGCTCCAGCCACTCACCGCGCGTGTCCGCGAGTGCCGCCGGGTTCGGCATGACCTCGGTGATGACGATGCCCCCCGCAGGAGCCACGTCGAGCTGCTCCACCTCGGGGCCCGCGCCGGTGACAAGCGTCACGGACGCGCGGTTGTCGCCGCCCCGGCCATCGTCGAGCACCACCTCGAGCGTGCACTCGCCCGATGGCGACGGCGCCGAGAGCTCGAAGAGCGTCGCGTCCCCATCGGCCGAAAACGCGCCGTCGCAGTCCGTGCCCCACACCCGCGTCATCGCGTCGCCATCGGGATCGCGAGCGTCGAGCGACAGCAGCGCGCGCTGCCCCACCTGCAGGCGCGTCGGCGACACGCGTAGGTCGCGCACCTCGGGGGCCGTGTTGAGGCTGACCTCCAGTGCGGCGCCGCCCACGTCGAGCCCCGCGCCCACGTCGATGACGAAGACCGCCGTCGCAGCTGCGCCCCCGGGATCGGTGGCGGAGACCTCGAGGGCGACCGGGCCGGCGGCGTCCGGCGCCTGCCAAGCCGTGTTCGGTGAGGATGCGTCGTCGAACGTGCCCGCGTCGGCCTGCCAGCCGTAGGCGAGCTCGTCTCCGTCGAGGTCCTCGGCCACTACCCTCAGCTCGACCCGCTCGCCCGGACCCACCGTCAGCGACGAGGCGATGAGGGCGGTGAAGTGCGGCACGCCATTTTCGAACGGCAGCGGCGGGTCGAGCTGTTGCAGCAGCAGCTGCACGCTCACCTCCTGTCCGGGCAGCACGGTCACATCGCCGACGGCGCCGGCGTAGAGGGCGACGCCCTGCGCGTCGCGGGCGGTGGCATCGAAGGACCGCGACTCGCCCGCGGGGATCTCTGTAATCTGGCCCACGAAGGCGCCCGACTCGTCCCGTGCGAGCAGCTGCGTGATGTCCGGCTCGATGCCGGCGCCCGACACGTGCACGACCACGTCGGCCACCTCATCGGGGTTGAGCGCGCCTGTGAAGACGGCGACGCGGGCACTGCCCGGCGCGTCGGGCGCGGGGTGCGCGCAGGCGACGAGCGCGACGAGCGGTAGCAGCAGGCGGATGTGCTTCGATTGCATGGCGTTCCTTTGGCGGCCCCCGACTGCGCGCGTGACGCCACGGGGGGTGTGTTGTCGCGCCCTTATCGACCGCACCCCCGACCGGTTGCGCGTGGGTCGCGGCGCCAGCGATTCGCCGGGTTGTGGATGCGTGAATTTCGTGCGCGGACGGGCCGTGGTACGCCGACCATGCCGTCACTTCATGGCGGCCAGCGGTGCGGCGTGATGGGCACGCTCATTGCTTACCTGTAGGACACACGCGTTGTTCGCCGAGGCGAGTGCGCGCGGGGAGGCACTGTCATGCACTCGATCTTCTCAGGGGACCCGACCGCACACGAGCACCCGGCCGAGGCGCTCACGCGCGCACTGATGGCCACGATCGTCACGCTCGCAATCGTCACCTTCATCCTGATCCTGGCACTGCTCGCCTTCCCGCGGACCGCCTACGCGTGCGGCGGGCTGTTCTGCGATCAGGCCAACCCCGTCAACCAGTCCGCCGAGCGCATCATCTTCGTCGATCACGGCGACGGCAGCACGACGGCCGTGATCGAGATCCAGTACCAGGGGGCCGCGCCCGAGTTCGCATGGGTGCTGCCGCTGCCCGACATCGCAAACCCGGACGAGGACATCCGCGTCTCATCGGAGCAGGCCCTCGAGCGCCTGCAGCAGGCCACCAACCCGCTCTACACGCTGACCACGACGGTGGAGGGCACCTGCAAGGGCGAAGGCGACGGCCGTGGAGGCGGCATCGCCACTGGAGGAGACAGCAGCACCTCGGGGTCGGGCGGCGCTGGCCCGGGCGGCGTGGTGGTGGAGGCATCCGGCACCGTCGGCCCATTCGACTACGAGTTCATCTCGGTGCTCGACGGCACCGAGGAGCCGGCGCAGGCCGCGATCGACTGGCTCGACGCCAATGGCTACGACCTGATGGGCGGCGCCGAACTGCTGCGGCCGTACCTCGAGATGGAGATGAAGCTGCTGGCGATCCGCCTGACCAAGGGCAACGACGTGGGCTCGATCCGGCCGCTGTGGGTCAAGTACGCGGGCGGGACGCCGTCGATCCCGATCCGGCCCACCGCCGTCGCGGCCGAGGACGACATGGGCGTGATGGTCTTCGTCGGCGGGCCGCAGCGCGCGATCCCGAAGAACTACAAGCTGCTCGAGCTCAACGACGCGCTGATCGACTGGTTCAACCCCGGCACCACCTACGCCGACGTCGTCAACCGCGCCGCGGACGAGGCCTCGGGACAGGGCTTCGTCACGGAGTACGCGGACGACTCCGACAGCGTCGCCGACGTGATCATGCCCGACTGGGAGCGCGAGTCGTGGAGCGGCTACCAGTCGGAGAGCTTCGGCAGCGATGCGGAGGCGGTCGAGCGCTCCTTCGAGTGGTCCGGCTGGGACGGCTACACCGACGCGCTGGCGTCGGTGCTTGTCCTGCCCGACGACCTGTCCGCCGACGACGTGCTGCAGTGCCCCAACTGCTACCTCGACGGGGGCGACGCGCGCGTGACCTTCGACCGCCAGCGCTTCGTCACGGCGCTCTACGAGATGGTGATCCGGCCCATGATCGACACCGAGGAGCTGGTGCAGAGCCAGCCGTCGTTCACGCGCATGTACACGACGATGTCCGCCGAGGACATGACCGACGACCCCGTCTTCGACTTCAACGCGGACCTGGGGCCGGTCGACAACCAGCACACCGCCGAGCAGTTCATCCTCTGCTCGCCGAAGGTGGAGCGCTTCGAGGCGCCCTTCCGCATCGAGCTGCCCAGCGGCGCCATCGTCTACGGCACCGAGCAGGGTGTGTGGCCGGTGGACCTCACCGACGACGACATCCCGGCAGCCCGCCGCATCTCCCAGGCAGGCACGTCGGGAGAGCCGACGGTGATCGTCGACAACGTCGACACGATCGACCAGGCGCTGGCCGTGAGCAACGAGCCCGGGCAGGCGGCAGCCGACGGCAGCAGCGACAGCGCGAGCTGCGGCTGCCGTGTCGTCGGTACCGCGGCGGGACCCGGGCTGGCCGCCCTCGCCTGGCTTCCGGTGGCGCTGCTGTGGCTGCGCCGCCGGGCGCGCTGAGCCGGTCGGGCGCGCTGAGCCGGTCGGGCGAACTTCGCGGCCGCGGCGGCGTCGAACCTTTGTGGGTTCTCATCCGTCGGTAGACGGGTGAGTGTTACCCCGACCGCCCCGGCCACCCGGCCTCCCACCGCATGACCCGATTCACCCTCGCCAGCGTCGCGCTCGCCGCGCTCAGCCTCAGCTGTGGCAAGCCGCCCCTCGGCGAGCCACCGCGCGCACCCGCGGGCGCGCAGCCCCGACCGGCCCCGATCGCGACGGGGCCAACCGTGGGCTTCACGATCGACCCCGACCTCGAAGGGCTGCGCATGCACCTGCGCAGCCTCGACGACGGAGATGGGACGGACGGCGCGGACAGCTCGCGCACCGGGCAGCAGAGCACTCGGCTCGCGAAGACCACCCTGCTTGACGGCAAGCGGACCGCCGCACTGCTCTCGCGCCTGGGCAAGGCCTCACCGGCCGCTGAGAAGACCGACTTCAAGCTGCGCAAGGGCTCCGCGCCCCCGCCGCGCACGGGCAAGACGGTCGACGTGACGCTCAGGACGCCGAAGGCGTCGACGCCGCCCGGGCCACCGGGATCGAAGGCCGCCGGCGCGCTGAGTGTCGTGCGCCACGCGCCGGAGGGCCGCGTCAAGCTCGCCCCCCACGCGAGCCTCACCTTCTCGGCGCCGATGGTCGCGGTCAGCGATCACGCATCGCTCGCCAAGCTGCCGCCCGTGGCCACCATCGAGCCCCAGCCGCCGGGCCGCTTTCGTTGGCTCGGCAACCGCACCCTGCTGTTCGACCCCGAGCCGCGCTTCCCGATGTCGACGCGCTACCGCGTGGCGGTGGAGGCCGGCACGCGCGCGACCGATGGGGCGCAGCTCGCGAAGGCGCATCGCTTCGAGTTCGAGACCGGACGGCTGCTGCTCGAGCACCACGCGCCGCGCGAGCGCGCACCGACGGACCTGCAGCCGGTGCTGACGCTGGGCTTCGACCAGCGCATCGACGCCGACGCGCTGCTGCCCTTCGTGCACCTCAAGGCCAAGGGCACGCGGCACGCGCTGCGGGTTGCGGAGCCCGCCGAGGTGGAGGCGGACGGGGCCGCGCGCAAGCTGGCGGCCGGGCGGCGCGTGCACGACGGGACCGGCGCCCGTCCAGCCGATCGGACGCTCGCGCTCATTCCCGTCGAGCCGCTGCCGCAGGGCACGCGCTTCACCGTGCGGGTCGGCAAGGGTGCGCCGTCCGCGGAGGGCCCGCTGACGACGACGCGCGAGCAGAGCTTCAAGTTCGCGACGCGCGGAGCCCTCGCACTCGAGCACGCCGGCTGCAACCACCGCAGGTCCCGCTGCGAGCAGCGCTGGCCGCTGCGGCTGCGCTTCAACAACCCGCTCGCACAGGAGCTGCCGGCCGAGCTGGTGCAGGTCTCGCCATCGCTCGGGAAGCTCGAGGTCTGGGCCCAGGGCGACACCCTGCACGTCCGCGGCGAGGAGCACGGGCTGGGCAGCCACCGCATCACCGTGGGCGCGGAGCTTCGCGACACCTTCGGGCAGACCCTCGGCAGCCCGGTCACCGCGACCATCGAGATCTACGAGCAACGGCAGCCGCCCTACCCGCAGCTGAGCGGGCCGCCGGAACCTGTGGTCACCCTGCCGCCGGGCGCCCCCTCTATGCGCGTGACCAGCGGCGCCTTCCGACAGCTCGAGCTGACGGTGCACCGCGTCGGCGCCGCCGACTTCCCGGCGTTCCGCAAGCTGCTAGAGCTTCGGCGCGGCAAGCGCGCGCAGGCACCGCTGCCGGGCAAGCGACTGCTGCGGACGAAGCTGCCCGTGAAGGACACCACGCGGACGAGCGCCACGACCATCGACCTCGCGCCCCACCTGCGCAAGGGCCGCGGCCACCTGCTGGTGCGCGTGCAGGCGAGCGCCCGCTACCACGGTCGCGAGGTCGCGCACGAGATCCTGCACTGGGTGCAGGCGACCGACATCGGATTGGTCGCGCTGTCGGACCGCACACACCTGCTCGCATGGGCGACGCGGCTGTCGACCGGCGCGCCCATCGAAGGCGCGAGCATGCAGCTGCCACCCGACGCGGCCACCCAGCGCACCGACGCGGCCGGGCTCGTCCCGCTACCGCTGAAGGCCAAGCCGCGCACGCACCTGATCGCGCGCGACGGCGACGACTGGGCCCTGCTGCCGCGCAGTGCCTACCGCCGCGGATCGGGATGGCAGGCGCAGAGTACGGTGGACACGCAGCGCCTGTTCACCTTCAACGACCGCGGCCTGTACAAGCCGGGCGAGACGGCGCACGTGAAGGGCTGGGCGCGCAGCCTCGGTGCCGGCGTCGACGGCGACGTCGCGGCCACGGCGCTGAAGCGACTCGACTGGGCACTGATCGGTCCGCGCGGCAACTCGCTCGGCAAGGGACACGTCAAGCTCGGCAGCCACGGCGGCTTCGCGGTCGACGTCAAGCTGCCCCCCGACATGAACCTGGGGCACGCGCGGCTGGAGCTGACCGCCAAGCAGCTGCGCCACGGGCAGGCGCTCGAGGTGCAGGAGTTCCGCCGCCCGCGCTTCGAGGTCGAGGCCAGCGCGCGCATACCCGAGGCCGTGCTCGGCGACGAGGCCGTCATCGACGTCGCCGCGCGCTACTACGCCGGCGGCGCGCTGCCCGGGGCCGACGTCCACTACACCGCCAGCGCGTCCGCCGCGGTCTTCCGCCCGGCCGGCCTCGACCGCTTCAGCTTCGGGCCCTGGCGCCGCTGGTGGGAGTTGACGCCGCGACGCGGGGGGAAGCGGATTGAGACACAACAGCTCAGCGCGAAGACCGACGGGCGCGGCGAACACCACCTGGGCCTGCATCTCGAGGCGATGAACCCGCCGCAGACGATGCGCGTCGACGTCACGGCGGCGGTCGCCGACGTGGACCACCAGCGCTCCGAGGCGAAGACGAGCGTGGTCGTGCATCCGTCGCAGACCTACGTCGGGCTGGCCACGGCGGCGAGCTTCACGAAGCAGGGCGAGCCGCTATCGGTCGACGCGATCGTGGTCGACCCCTCCGGGAAGACGCTGACGGGCATCGCCGCGCAGATCGTGCTCAGCCGCGTCACCCACGCCCGTGGCCGCAGCGGGTGGGAGGAGAAGCTCGTCGACCCGGTGCGCTGCGAGGTCGTGTCGGGGCCGGCTGCGGTGGCTTGCGAGTTCGCGCCCGCGGTCGGCGGCGTCTACGTGCTGGATGCCTCCGTCGAGGACAGCAGCGGTCGTCCCAACGAGACGCGCCTGCGCGTCTGGGTCCACGGCAAGGGACCGCAGGAGGTGCGGCGGCCGGAGCGACTCGAGCTCGAGAAGGTGGAGCTCGTGCCGGAGCGCAGGCGCTACCAGCCGGGGCAGACCGCGCGCATCCTCGTGCAGGCGCCCTTCCACCCCGCCCATGGTGTGATGACGGTCGAGCGATCGGGCATCGTCAGCCATCGCGCCTTCACGCTCGAGGGGCCGACGGCCGTGCTCGAGGTGCCGGTAGAGTCGCGACATATCCCGAACCTGGAGCTGGCCGTCGAGCTGGTCGGTAGCGTCGAGGCCGCCGCTGGCAGGCGGCGCGTGGCCCACGCCAGCGGGTCACTGAGCCTGGAGGTCCCGCCGCTCGAGCGTACGCTCGAGGTGCAGGTCACGCCGGGGCGCGCACGGCTGCAGCCCGGCGAGGGGACGACCGTGGATGTGACGGTTCGCGATGCGCGCGGCCAGCCGGTGCGCGACGCCTCGCTGGTGCTGCTCGCGATCGACGAGGCCGTGCTGACGCTCGCCGACTACCGGACGCCCGACCCGCTGGCCGCCTTCTACAGCGCGCGACCCGCAGGCGTGGACAAGCGCAGGCAGCGCGACGGCATCGCCGCGCGGGTCGCGCCGCAGGGCGCGCTCGCGCAGGCCCTCGAGGAGAACGGCCAACTCGCGGACACCCTGAGCGGGGGCGCTGTGGCGGAGGGTATCCTCGCGCACTCCGCGGGGATGGGCGTTGCGAGCGCGGGCCGTGCCTCACCCGCGCGACTGCGCAAGCGTGCCAGCGCGCCGGCGGCCTCCGCGCCACCCGGTGGCAGCGGCCCGGTGCGCGTGCGCAGTGACTTCGCCGCGGCGGCCCTGTTCGCACCCGATGTACGCACGGACGCGAAGGGCCATGCGCGTGTGAAGCTGGCGCTACCCGACTCGCTGACGCGCTACCGCGTCACGGCCGTCGCGGTCGACCGCGCCCAACAGTTCGGTAGCGGCGAGGCATCGGTGACCGCCGCCCTGCCCCTGCGCGTGCTGCCGTCGCCGCCGCGCTTCGCGCAGTTCGGCGATCGCTTCGAGCTGCCCATCGTCGTGCACAACGCGGGCGCCTCGGCTGTAGAAGTGGAGCTCGCCGTGCGTGCCGACAACGCCTCCGTCGGGCCCACGCTCTCCGCACTGAAGCCCGGCGCCGCCGGCAAGGCGGGCGCCCACATCGGGCTCGGCTTTGCGGTCCCCGCAGGCGACCGGGTCGCCGTGCGCATCCCCACCGCGACGCAGCGGGCGGGCCGCATGCAGCTGCAGGTCGTGGCCGCCGCCGAAAACGGCGACGCCGATGCCGCCGACATCTCGCTTCCGGTCTACACCCCCGCCACCGCCGAGGCGTTCGCGACCTACGGCGAGCTGACCGACGACACACACCGGATGGCGGTCGCCCCACCGGCCGAGGTCTGGCCGCAGTTCGGCGGGCTGTCGGTCAGCACCTCCTCGACGCAGCTGCAGGCCCTGACCGACGCGCTGCTGTTCGTCGTCCGCTACCCCTACGGCTGCAGCGAGCAGCTCGCGTCGCGCATCCTGTCGGTGCTCTCGCTGCGCGACGTGCTGCGCGCCTTCGAGGCGCCCGACCTGCCCAGCGATGCGCAGCTCGACGCGATGATCGATGCCGACCTCGAGACGCTCGCGGAGCGCCAGCACCCCGGTGGGGGCTTCGGCTTCTGGACGCGCAGCGGCCGCGCGGACCCCTACGTCACCGTGCACGTCGCCTCGGCCCTCGCGCTCGCGAAGCGCAGCGGCCGGCGGGTCCCGGGGCCCATGCTGCAGCGCATCGAGCGCTACCTCGCGCACGTCGAGCGCCACATCCCCGGGCACTACGGCCAGGGTGCACGCATCGCCATCGAGAGCTACGCCCTGCACGTCCGCCACGGCCTCGGCAGCCCGGACCCGGCGCGCGCCGCCAAGCTGTGGCGAAACCAGGCCAAGACGATGTCCGTCGAGGCGATGGCGTGGCTGCTGCCGACGCTGCACGCGGGGGGCAAGCGCGCGGCGGTCGGCGCGGTCCTGCGCGCGCTCCAAAACCGCGTCACCGAGACCGCATCGGACGCCCACTTCACGACGCGCTACGAGGACGGCGAGGTGACACTGCTGCACTCGTCGCGACGCAGCGACGCCATCGTGCTTGGGGCGCTGCTGACTGTGCAGCCCGACAGCGACCTGATCGTCAAGCTGGTGCGCGGACTGCTGGGCCATCGCGTGCGGGGGCGCTGGCGCAGCACGCAGGAGAACACCTTCGTGCTGCAGGCGCTCGACGGCTACTTCCGCAAGCGCGAGGGCATCACGCCCAACTTCCTGTCACGCGTCTGGCTGGGCGAAGACCTCGCCGGCGAGCACCGCTTCCGCGGGCGCACGACCGAGCGCGCGGCCGTCACCGTGCCCATGGACGAGCTTGCGCGGCGCGGAGAGCAGGTGCCGCTCACCCTCGGGCGCACTGGCAAGGGACGCATGTACTACCGCGTGGGGCTGCGCTACGCGCCGAGGGACCTGACGCTCGCCGCCAGCGACCACGGCTTCGCGGTCAGCCGCAGCTACCGCGGCCTCGATGATCCCGCAGACGTCGAGCGACGGCCCGATGGCAGCTGGCGCATCCGCGCTGGAGCGCGCGTCGAGGTGGAGATCGAGATGGCGGCCGAGGCGGCGCGCAACCACGTGGCGCTGGTCGATCCGCTGCCGGCCGGCCTCGAGCCGCTCAACCCCGCGCTCAGCTCCGATGGGGCGCTGCCCGACCCGCGGCCGTCGAGGCGCTCCCGCGGGCGCCACGCCGTCGCGCCCTACTGGTGGTGGAGCCGCACCTGGTACGAGCACCAGAACATGCGCGACGAGCGCGTCGAGGCGTTCACCCGCCGACTGCACGCCGGCGTCCACACCTACCGCTACGTCGCGCGCGCCACCACGCCGGGGCAGTTCATCGTACCCCCGGCACGTGCAGAGGAGATGTACAGCCCGGAGACCTTCGGGCGCGGCCGGACCCACCGCGTGACGGTCGAGTGAGCGGACGCGCCCGCGGCCACGCCCCTACATGTGAACGCGATCGACGGCAGCAAACGTGCGCTCGGCCACGGCGACCTTCATCATTAACGTTGGCGCGGCCGGTCGCGCGAGGAGGCCAGCGATGCGATCCCTGACAGTGCTCTTGCTTGCGACGACGCTCACAGCCGGCTGCTTCGGCGGAAGCTCCTCCAGCGGAGGCGACGGGGATGGCGACGGCGGCGACGGCGACGGCGATGCAGTGCTGACCGGGGACGGCGACGGCGACGGCGGCGACGGCGATGGCGACTCCAACCCGCCCCCCGGCATGGGCTCTGGATCGAGCATCGTGCCATCGGACACGGCGCTGGAGGAGGTCACCGAGGAGCAGCTCGACATGCTGTGCATCGCCAACGAGGCGAACATCGCGGCGCTCAACGACGACGCCATCCGGTGCACGCGTGAGGCGCTCGGGCAGGCCGAGGATGTCGAGTCCTGCGAGGAGCTCGAGGCCAGTTGCCAGGACATGATCCAGGTGGACCCGGACGACGAGACGTGCGGACAGCCCGGTGAAGGCGACGGCGGCGACGGCCCGCCGATGGAGTGCCCGATCACCGTGCAGGAGCTCGAGGGATGCATCGCCGAGTACGCGGCCTTCCTGCGGGCGCTCTCCTGCGATGACCCCGGCGGGCCCGACGATGAGCCGGGCTGCCTCGCCGAGCTGATGGCCAACTGCATGGATCTGTTCGACGACGGAGACGAGGGCGGCGGCGGCAACGGCGGCAACAACGGTGGGCCGGCGGTGATGTGCGGCGGGGAGATCTACAACATCGGGCGCGACCTCGACTGCCAGCAGTGCGGGACCGACAGGTGCTGCGACCTCTACACCAGGTGCATCGACGACCAGGCCTGCGGCTGCGTCAACCGCTGCCTCAACGAGGGCGGCGGCGACTGGGACTACGAGGGCTGCCACACGCAGTGCGGCTTTGACCCCGGGCGCAGCAGCTTGCTCTTCGACGAGCACGAGAACTGCCTGCGCGAGCGCTGCGATTCCGAGTGCCGTTAGCAGGTCGGCTAACACCCGCGTGACCAGCGCAGGGTGTGGGAAAACGTAGGTCCGCGATGCGACCGGGTCACACGAGGCTTGGAGTCCGAGCGGGGAGAGGGCACAATTCGGACTGACCGGCCCTTCGGCCGCGTCTCCTACCCACGCATGGCTCACACCACCCACTCCGCGCGGACGGCGCGCCCCAGACGCACACGGGCTCTGCTCGCGACAGCCCTGTGGTTGGTCGCCTCGCATGCGATGGCGCAGCAGGGCCCCGCACTGCCCTCGCCCACGCCCGCCGGTGGCGCCAAGACGCCCTACCAGGAGGCGATCGAGGAGGCGGTGAGTGAGTTCGGGGCCGCGCACTGGGACGAGGCGTACGTCTCATTCAAGCGCGCCAACGAGCTGCAGCCCGGTCCGCGCCCGATGCGCGGCATGGGCAAGGCGCTCTACGAGCGGCGCAGCTACGCCGAGGCCGTGCACATCCTGCAGCAGGCGCTCGACATCAAGGACTCGCCGCGACCCCTGAACGCCGACCAGCGCGCGGACGTCGAGAAGTGGCTCGCCAAGGCGCGCATGTACATCGCCGAGGTGCACCTGGTGATCAAGCCCGCGGACGCGGCGCTCTTCATCAACGGAACGCAGACTCAGCAGCGCGCGTTCATCCTCAACAGCGGCAGCTACCAGCTGATGGCGACGCACCCGGACTACAAGGAGCTGCGCCAGGACCTGCGCGTCACGCTCGGTCAGAAGCAGACGATCAATCTGATCATGGAGACGAAGACTCCGGTGGTGGCGGCGGTCGTACCCCCACCTGCCGTGCCTGCGCCGGCGCCGCCAGTCGAGCCACAGGCACCACAGCCGCAGGAGGTCCCGGCGCCCGTCGCTGAGGCCCAGCCCGAGCCCGCCGCGCAGCCCGCACCCGCCCCGGAGCCCGCCGACGACGGTCCGGGCACGGCCTACACGGTCACGTCCTGGCTGTTCTTCGGTGCCGGCGTCGTCCTGCTGGGGACCGGCGGCGTGATGGCGGCGCTCAACGCCGCCGACTTCGTCAAGCTCGACGAGAAGTGCCAGGCAGGCGAGTGCACCGACGACGACCTGAAGGCGGTCGACGAGGGCATTGACGCCAGCAACCTCAGCAACGGACTGATGTTCGCCGGCGGCGGTGCGCTCGCGGTTGCGGTCGGCATGTGGATCTTCGCGCCCGGCGGCGGCGACGGCGGCGAGAGCGCATCCCTCGAGGTGCTCCCCGCGTGCAATGGCATGGAGTGCGGAGTCGTCGCCCGCGGTACGTTCTAGAAGTTCTCCGATGACCAACCTTCCGGGGCCCGCGTCCCACACGTACTTCTCGCAGCGCCTGCGGCTGCACTTCGTCGACTGGGGCAACGAGTCGGCGCCGCCGCTGATCATGATCCACGGCGGCCGCGACCACTGCCGCAACTGGGACTGGATGGCGGAGCGGCTGCGCGATCGCTACCACATCATCGCGCCCGACCTGCGCGGCCACGGTGACTCGCAGTGGCTGGTCGGCTCGAGCTACCACACGGTCGACTACGTCTACGACATCGCCCAGCTGCTGCGGCAGCTCGACCTCGGGCCCGCGACGGTGATCGCCCACTCGATGGGTGCGGGCATCAGTCTGCAGTACGCGGGGACCTACCCGAAGATGGTCGACAGGCTCGTCGCCATCGAGGGCTGGGGGCCGCCGCCGCAGTGGTTCACCGAGCGCGCGTCCCGCAAGCCGCAGTTCAAGATGCGCCGCTGGATGAGCCAGCTGCGCGAGCTCGCCGGCCGGCTGCCCCGTCGCTACGAGTCGCTCGAGGAGTGCACCGCGCGCATGCAGGAGGCCAACCCGCATCTGTCGCCGGAGCACGCCCGGCACCTGACGGTCCACGGTGTCGTCCAGAACGAGGACGGGACGTTCTCCTGGAAGTTCGACAACTACACGCGCACTGACCTGCCGCACTACTGGCCGCAGCAGGACATGCACGCCCTGTGGGAGCAGATCGCGTGCCCGGTGCTGCTGGTGCGCGGTACCGAGAGCTGGACCGGCGATCCGATGCAGGACGGGCGCGGCGAGCACCTGCGCAACGTGCAGAGCGTCGCCATCGACGACGCCGGACACTGGGTGCACCACGACCAGCTCGACGAGGTAATGGGCGCGATCGAACCGTTCCTCGCTGCGGACTGAGCGCGCTCACAGCGCGACGCCCGGGCCCTCGAACCACGGGCGTAACCGGCGGCTCGCAGCGGCCGTAGTGTCTGGGAGCGGACTGGCTGGGCGGTGCTTGACCGCGGCAGCCAGGCGTGACCACATCCCGCCCCGAACGACGCAGTCTGGGCCCCGGGGGCCCCAGGAGAGCCATGTCAGAATTCGGCGGCGGAAACGGCGGGAAGTTCTTCGACGAGGAGCAGCCACCCGACTTTGGAGCGCCTCTCCGCGGTCTGGGACGCGCACTGGGGCCGATCCTGCTCGTGGGCATGATCGTGATCGCGGCGTTCACCAGCTACTACCAGATCGAGCCCGACGAGGTCGGCCTGGTGACGCGCTTCGGCGCATACACGTCCACAGTCGAGCCCGGCCTGCACTTCAAGATCCCGATGGGCGTCGACCGCGTGATCAAGGTGCCCGTGCAGCGGCAGCTCAAGGAGGAGTTCGGCTTCCGCACGAGCCGGCCCGGCGTGCGCAGCGAGTACGAGCAGGACGAGGGCAGCGGCCGCGAGTCGACCATGCTGACGGGCGACCTCAACGTCGCCAACGTCGAGTGGATCGTGCAGTACAAGGTTCGCAACCCGCGCAAGTACGTGTTCCGCGTCCGCAACGCCCGCACCACGCTGCGCGACATGTCCGAGGCGGCCATGCGCAAGGTGGTCGGCGACCACAGCGTCACCGAGGTGCTGACGGTCGGCCGCGAGCAGGTGCAGATGCTGGCCAAGCGGGAGCTGCAGCTGCTGTGTGACCGCTACGACATCGGCATCGAGGTCCTGCAGCTGGTGCTTCAGGACGTGAACCCGCCCGCACCGGTGCGCGACAGCTTCAACGAGGTCAACCAGGCGATCCAGGAGCGCGAGCGCGCCGTCAACCAGGCGTGGGCTCGCTACAACTCGGTCATCCCGGAGGCACGCGGCAAGGCCGAGCAGGCCGTGCAGGGTGCGGAGGGCTACGCCAAGGAGCGCACCAACGAGGCCAAGGGTGACGTGGCCCGCTTCGTCGCGCTCGAGGAGGAGTACCGCAAGGCGCCCCAGGTGACGCGCTCGCGCCTCTACCTGGAGAAGATGGCGAAGGTGCTGCCCAAGGCGAGGCGGCGCGTCTACATCGACGACGCGCTCGACGGACTGCTGCCGGTCCTCTCGCTCAACAGCGCCCAGCGCAAGGGAGCCAAGCCATGAAGGGCATCGGCATCGCAGGCATCGTCCTGCTGGTCTTCGGGATGTGGGTCGGCAGCATGGCGCTGTACACCGTGCAGGAGACCCAGCAGGTCATCGTGACGCAGTTCGGGCGCATCGTCGGCGAGGCGGTCACCAAGCCCGGCCTCCACTTCAAGCTGCCCTTCGTGCAGGACGCCCAGCACCTCGACAAGCGCTGGCTCGAGTGGGACGGCAGCCCCAACGAGATCCCCACCAAGGACAAGAAGTACATCTGGATGGACACCTATGCGCGCTGGCGCATCAGCGATCCGATCGTCTTCTACAAGCGCCTGCGCGATGAGCTCAGCGCCCAGTCGCGCCTCGACGACATCATCGACGGCGAGGTGCGCAATGCCATCGCGAGCCACAACCTGATCGACCTCGTGCGCACCGGTTCGCGCAAGTTCGAGGCGAAGGAGCAGGCCGGCTCCACCGACGACGACGCCGCGAGCTTCGACGCGATGTTCGGGCGCGAGCGGCTGTCCAAGCTGATCCTCAAAAAGGCCTCGGCAGTCATGCCGGAGTACGGCATCGAGCTTGCGGACATCCAGTTCAAGCGCGTCAATTACGTGGCGAGCGTGCAGCAGAAGGTCTTCGAGCGCATGATCTCGGAGCGCAAGCGCATCGCTCAGCTGTATCGCTCCGAGGGCAAGGGCAAGAGCGCCGAGATCAGTGGCCGCATCGAGCGCGAGCAGCGCACGATCCAGTCCGAGGCCTATGCGCGGGCCGAGGAGGTGCGCGGCAAGGCAGACGCCGAGGCCGCCGCGATCTACGCCGACGCGTACAACAAGGACCCCGAGCTGTACGCCTTCCTCAAGAGCCTGGAGACCTTCGACTCGATCATCGACGACAAGACCGATGTCGTGCTGTCGACCGACAGCCAGCTGCTCAAGTACCTGCGCACACAGAAGTGAGCGAGGCGATCAGCTTCGGCGGCTGACGTTGCGCGCGGGGCGCTGGGCCTCGCGCTCACCGTGACTCGTCAGCCGGATGAAGCTGCTGCGCGTGCCCCGGACACCCGGACCCACGCGGTCGCAGAGGTCGACGAAGCGCAGCGCGAGCTCTCCGTAGTCGCCGGTCGAGTCGCGGCCGATGGCGTGCCCCCAGCCCGAGATCAGTCCGCACTCGACACGCGCCTCGGGCACGCCGGCATGATGGAAAGCGGCCTCGCTACCGGCGAGCGCGGCGGTCACCGCCAGCCAGGGGTCGTCGATGCCCCACTGCAGGCTCCATTGCATGCGATCGCTGTCCGCGAGCGCGGATGCCGCACGCGCCATGCGGGCCCGCCCGTCCTCGCCCCGCAGCGCCTCGAGCATCGACAGCTCGCGGCACAGCCGCCGCAGCGCCTCGGCGGGCCGCCGCTGTGTGATGTCCCACGCCGCCCACCGCAGGTAGGGCCGCGAGTCGCTGTTGAGCGTGGTCAGCAGGAGGGCGGCGACCTTGGCGCATGCACGCCGCAGCCACCAATCCTGTGCGCGCAGCAGCGGACTGGGCATGCCGCGCTCGGCAGCGAGCAGGCGATCCGCCAGCGGGCCCAGCGCGCGGATGTGGTGCAGTGCGGGCGGCTCGACGGGCTCGAACGCGACGGGCGCGGACAGGCCGAGCACGCCCACGCGGCGGCCGTCGAGCGCAGCCAACCGCGGCGCCATGTCGATGGCCGCCAGCGCGCCGCAGCCCAGACCGACGAACACGGTGTTGCCACCGATCTCGGCCAGCACCGGCCGCAGGGCATGCCACTGCTGCACCGAGCGCGACGACGGGCTCGCAAGCACGTCCGGACTGGCGACCGTGTCGACGATCAGGTGTCGATGGGCGGCCAGCGCCGGCTGCAGCATGCACTGCTTCTCCAGCCCCGGCAGCGGTGAGTGGAGGTGCTCGCCGGTGGCCAGCAGGTGTACGACGGTCATGCCCGCCGCCGGCTCGGTCGGGAACGGCGCGAACCAACGCCGCTCGATCTCGAACACGCCGGGCGCGAGCCGCTTCAGTGGGCTGCCGCCGGCAACGGGCGCGGGCAGTCCCAGCGACTCCACGCACTGCTTGGCGGCGAAGGCCTGGCGGCGACCACCGGCGCGCCCCAGCCGGTGGATGTGCCACGCGCCCACCGGCAGCGAGCACAGCGACGCGGTGATTCCCAGCAGACGGCGGATGGCCGATGCCATGGGTGAAAGTATGCCGATGTAGGTGCTCATATCAATCAAGCAGGGTATTTCTAGGGGACATTTCGCCTGTCCAGGCCGTGCGGTTGGCTCGTGATTGGAAAGCGATGGTGAGCGCGGACGTGTCGGGCGTTGCGCGGGCAAGCGGCGCGGGATAGCAGCCGTGGCATGGTCCCCGCGCAGCCGCCGCGCGTGCAAACCGCCACCGCCGCCGGTGGGCTGTGGCTTGCGCTCGGCGTGTCCGGCACGGCGGCGATCGCCAACCAGGTGCTGTGGCAGCGCGGTCTGGGAGTGGTCGGTGCGGGCGACACGCTCGCCACGTCGCTCGCGGTCCTGGTGTTCATGGCGGGGCTCGGTCTCGGCGGACTGTGGGCGGCCGCGCGCGGTCGCAGCCTGGGCGAGCCGATGCGCGCGCTGGCTGCGATCGAGCTGTGCCTGTGCGTGATCAACGCGGCCATCGCCTGGCTGCTGCACCAGCCCGCGGGCGAGACGGGCGTGGGCGTGCTGTGGCGCTGGACACTGGGCTCGCCGTGGCTGCTCGCCGCGGTTGCCATCGCACTGCTGACGCCGCCGACGCTGCTGATGGGCGCGACGCTGCCGCTGGCGGCGGATGCGCGGCAGCGTGCGGCGCCCGGGACGGCTGGGGCGCGGCGGCGGGAGATCACGATGCTCTTCGTCGTCAACGCCGCCGGTGCGGTGATCGGCGCGGCGGGCACCGGGCTGTGGCTTCTGCCGCACGTTGGGCAGCTGCGCTCGCTGCTGTGCGCGTCGGCGCTGAGTGCGGCCGCCGCATGCGTGCTGTGGCTCGCACGTCCCCCCCGTCCGGCGCGTCCGGCGCGTCCGGCGATCGAGCCTGAAGACGGTGACGGTGGTGACGACCGCAGCGCAACCCGCGAAGCACTGCCGTGGAGTCGCGGGGCGCCCACTGCCGAGGAGTGGATGGGTCTGTGGCTGGGGCTGCTATCCCTCGGCTACGAGATGTACCTGGTACGCCTGATGACGCTGCACCACGGCCCCTACCCCTACACATTCGCGCTGACGCTCTGCGGCTTCCTGCTGTGCTGGTCGATCGGCGCGCACGCCGCGGCGCGCCGTCAGACGCCGATCGCGACGCGCAGCGCGGCGCTGGCGACAGCTGCGGCCATCGCGGCGGGCGCGCTGCTGTCGGGGGCCACCCGTAGCGACGACCCGGGGGCGCTGCAGCACGGCGCTGCGGTGTTTTCGCTGCTACCGGTGACCGGCTTCGGGCTGCTCTACGGCACACTGGTCAGCTCGGGCAACGCGGACTGGCGTCGCGACGTCGGACGCTTCTACGCGCTCAACACGCTCGGGGCCTGCATCGGGATCCTCGCCTTCACCTTCGTCGGCTACGAGCTGCGGCACGCGCACAACGCCTTCGTGATCGCCGTCGGCCTCGTGGCCATCGCCTGGCTTCCCGCGGCGCGGCGACCCGCCCTGGCCCGCGCGCTGTGCGCCGTGGTCGTGCTCTCGGTTGGACTCTCGGGGTGGGCGCCGCACGGCCGCGCGAGCGCGGACCGCATGGCGTTCCACGGACGCGACGGCGTGGTCGAGCTCGACCGCGGCGGCAACGTGATGGTCGATGGCCTGTGGCACTCGCGGCTGAGCACCGAGGGCAACCACATCGGCAAGCTCTACAACTGGGGGATGGCGGTCACCGGCGTGCTCGCGCGCGGGGAGCGTCCGCTGCGGCGTGCGCTGGTCGTCGGCAACGGCGTCGGCATCACCGCGGCCACGCTCGCGCGGGTGCCCGGTCTGCACATCGATGCCTACGAGATCAACCGCACGCTCGGCGCCGTGATGCGCCGCTATCCGGAGCGCACCCTCCACGCGGCGAGCCACCCGCGCATCGACATCCGCTGGCGCGACGGCCGGGCGGGGCTGCTCACCGACCCGCGACGCTACGACCTGATCGTCTCGTCGCCGCTGCACCTCAGCCAGGCGGGCAGCACGCTGCTGTTATCGGTGGAGTACCTCGAGCTCGTGCGCCGACGCCTCACCGACGGCGGCGTGGTGGTGCTGTTCTCCGACGAGGGTCACGCTGCGCAGGCCGCCATGGTCGCCGCGACCGTGCACAGCCGCTTCGCGCACGTGGCGAGCTTCGACCGCCAGCTGATCACCCTCGCCTCGGACCGCCCGCTGTCGCTGACCGCAGATGACTACGCCGCCGCGCTGCGCCGCCCCGATCCGCTCATGCGGCAGCTGGCGCAGCACGAGCGCGAGCGCTCCGACGCGGGCAAACCCAGCCTGTGGGACCGCTTCGACGGACCGCTAGCGCGGCCGCCTGCGACGACGCCGCTGATCACGGACGACCGGCCGGTGGTCGAGTACCCGCGCTTCCGGTGACCGGGTGACCGGGGTGACCGGGGTGACCGGGGTGCCCGGGGGGACCGGGCTAGGCCGGCAGCGCCTGGCGCTCGCGGCGGGCATACGCTCGCTGCTGGTCGTACATACGCGCGGCATCGCACAGGTACTCGAGGCACTCGACCCGCCCCTGCTCCGTGGCAAGCACGTCGTCGGTCGCGAGCAGCGAGGAGATGCTACCGGAGACCGCGTGCACGAACTCGGGCGCGAGTCGCAGGTGGCCCGCGGACAGCGAGAACTCGTTCCATGCCCCGGCGCGCGCCTCGGTGATCGCGGCGACGTCGTCACCGTCGTCGGAGCCGCCGGCCAGTGCACAGGTCAGATCAAGCTGGAAGCCTGCCTCGAACCAGGACGCCAGCAGCTGACGCTCGATGGGAAGCGCCTCGAGCACCCGGTCGAACAGGCCCTGCCAACCCTCGACGTCAGCGCGATCCGGATAGGGCTGCGGCATCCCGCCCAGCGCCTCGTAGAGCCCGCACACCCTGCCCCCGGGAACCACGTCCTCGGCCGCGAGCGGTAGATCGTGGAAGAGGCACTCGGCCAGCAGCGATCCCACCTCGGCACAGGAGGCCGCGGTCGCCGGCGCGCGCACGCGCACGGGGGCGGAGTGCGGATCGGGCGGCTGCGACCCCACGTCGTGATCATCGGATGGGTCGTGCAGCTGCGGCGCGGGCGGCTGCATGGGCATCACCACCTGCAGCGGCGTCTCGTTGCCACGGCGGCGCATGTCGCGCTCGCGATGCACGGCGAGCACCAGCTCACTCAAGGCGTCGCGACACGACTGATCCACGCGCGGAAGCGCGCCGAGGGCGTAGGCCACATCCTCCATCAGCGCCGAGAGCCCGCTGCGGTCGGTCACCAGCACGGTGACCGCAGACAGTGACGACGGCAGCTCGATGTCGGCCGGATCCTCGCACAGCAGCAATGCGGAGCGGCCGCACTCGACGGCGCGCAGGAGGTCGGCGAGCACCTCGCGTCGACCGGCCTGCGACCAGAGCCCGATGACCATCGCGTTGTCACGCGCGCCGCTGCCGGACGCGACGTAGCCGGGCACCGCGCTGCAGGCGATGTGGCCGTCGACCGCTGGGATGACCTCCTCGAGAAAGTCCACGATGGCAGCGCCGAGTCGGACGTCGTCAAACGCGTGGCTGAGGTAGAGGTCGGGCGAGGTCATGCGGCGACTCCAGGCAAGGCGTCCACTGTGCGATGTGTAGGCGTCTGTGTCACGCCCCCACGGGGTAGTCCGTGGAAAAAGCGACACTGGCCGCTGCGGACCCCCGCAGGGGCCCCGGTCGGGTCGCATGGTAGGGTGCGCGCTTGCTTGCTCCGATGCGGCTGGCAGTTCTGGGGATCGCGTTGTTGCCGAATGTGGGCTGCGCGCTCACGGGCTACGAGGCGCTCACCGACGCGGAGATCGCTGCACGGCAAGAGACCCGCGGCGACGGCGACGCGACCGGCGACGGCGACGCAACCGGTGACGGCGACGGCGACGCGACCGGCGACGGCGACGGCGACGGCGATGCGCCCGGCGACGGCGACGCAACCGGCGACGGTGACGGCGACGGCGACCGCGACGCAACCGGCGACGGTGACGCGACCGGCGACGGCGACGGCGACGGCTGCGACCCCGCGTGCCCGCCCGGCGACGGCTGCGTCGACGGCGCCTGCACCCTGTGCCCACCCGGTGCGGTGACCTGCGTCGACGGCAACGTGGGCCTCTGCAGCGACGACGGAAGCGCCCAGCTGCTCGACGACAGCTGCCCACCTGCCGACCAGGTCTGCACAGCGGGCAGCCTGCCGATCCCCACGTGCCAAAGCGGCACCGCAGGCGAGGAGGGCTGCGCATGTCTCCAGGGCGGTTGCGTCCAGGGCGCTGACTGCCACATGAACCTGTGCGTTCGCGCCCCGGTCGCCGCCTGGCGGTTCGATGGCGACGCGCTCGACCGCAGCGGCAATGGGTACGACGGTACGCTGCAGGGCCCGGTCTACCGAACGATCGACGGCGCCGATGCCATACGCGTCGACGGCACCGACGACTACGTCGACATCAGCCCCTTCGCGTCGCACTTCGAGTCGATCCTGCCCGCCTTCACGCTCGTGATGCGGGTCTACCGCAGCAACGACATCGGCGGCGGTGAGCAACTGATGTTCTCGCTCGGCGACGACGGTGACTCGCAGGCAGCGAACTCGATCCGGTTCCACATCGAGGGCGGCGAGCTGCGGATGAAGACCGAGACGGGACCGGGCACCGACAACGTGGTGAGCCTCGCCCAGGCGCCCCCCATCGGCAGCTGGGTTCAGCTCGCCTACGTCGTGAGCGGAGACCGCGTCACCCTCCACGTCGACGGGGCCTGCGCCGTCCGCCGCCAGTTCATCCTGCCGCAGACCGCTGCGACGACCATGTCCATCGGCGGCTGGCCGTGGGCCGGCGTCTCGTTCAGCGGCTACATGGACCGCGTGCGAGTGTTCGACCGGGCGCTGAGCACGAACGAGGTCACCGCGCTGGGCCCGTAGGACCTCCCCGGTCCCTGCAACTACCGGGGATCAAACACGCTTGGGGAAATGTCACCAAAATGGGCTAGTCCCGTTGCGACAGGAACCCACATGTCCTAATCTGTCCTACATCATCGCATACGGAGACGACGACATGGTTGTTCGAGGCGTATTCAGCAGCGTGCCCCCCGCACCCCAGGACCCGACCGATGGCTGGGGCGACGAGGTGAGCGCGGTGCTCGACCGGCCCGCGGAGGCCGGGGTGGACCGGATCACGAGCGAGTTCCCGGAGTCGATCGAGGAGGCCCTCCTGATCGCCGCCGAGACCCACTCGCGCTCACCGCTCGCCCCCGAGCTGCCGCCAATCGCCGACCGCCACCGCCGCAGTAGCTGAGCGGAGGCCCCAGCGGCGCTACACTGGCGCCGTGGCCGACCGATCCCTCAGCTGCGAGACGACAGGCGACGAAGGCTCCGCCGGGGCGGTGCCACGATGAGCGGCTTCGACGTGCGACTCGACGGCTTCGACGAGGGCGCGCAGGAGCCACCGGTTGCCGCGCTCTGCCGGCTCTTCGGACTCTCGCGCGAGGTCTCGGCGGAGCTCGTGGCCGGGTTGCCGCGGGTGGTCAAGCGGGATGTCGACCACGACCTCGCGCAGCGCATCGTCGCGGCGCTGCACGGCGTCGGCGGCCACGCGGTCATCGTGCCCCACGCGGCGGATGCGGACGCGGGCCCCGCGCGGCCGTCGTCACCGGCACAGGTCTCCGTTCCGGTACCGCGCGTGTCGGAGGTACCGCCGGAAGCGTTGGAGCACGGACCGACCCCCGCCTTCGCGCCGATCGACATCGACAGCAGCGGCGGCACCGGCGATAGCTCACGGCCACTCGAGCTGGGCGATAGCATGGAGGACGCGACGCGACGCAGCAGCACGATGCCCCCGCGTCCATCCGGCCACCAGGACACCTACGTCGCCGGTACCAACATACCATCGGCGAGTGCGCGGCCGCCGCCCCATCCGCTGCGTGCGAAGGCCGGCGCGACCGCAGCCGCGGCGATACGGGTGCTGTCGCTCGCCACGGTGCTCGCGGTCATCTCCGCGATCGCCTACGCCCTGTCGCGCTAGGGGGTGTCCCTGGCCGCTACTGCAGGCAGTAGGCGGTCTGCTGGGTCGCCTCGACGCAGCTGCCGCTGCGGCAGGTGAGCGACATGCAGTGGTTGTCGGCGCTGCAGGCCGTGCCGTTGGCCTTGCGGGCCTGGCAAGCATCGCCCGTGATGAGCAGCTGCGGGTTGTCGCAGAAGAGGCCCTCGGTGCAGTTGCTGTCGGTGAAGCAGTCGCCCCCCACGCCGCCGCGCGCATCGCAGGTCCAGCTGGTCAGACCCGGCAGGCAGGCGTGGGTCGCGGAGTCCAGGCAGGCCGCCAGGGCCGCGCCACCCTGCGTCGCGGTTGGAAGCGCGGCGGGCGGCTTGCACGAAGCGCCGGCACTGATCGTGCCCTTCTGCATGCCGAGCAACCCCTCCCGCGACGCGCCGAAACTGGCGATGGTGGGGTCGCACGCCGCAGCCTTCGCCTCGAACTCGGTGAAAGCCGTGGCGGCGTGCGCCTCGTCAAAGGCGACGATCGGGTCCATCGCGATCCCGTCCAGCAGCAGCTCGCGACAGCCGGCGAGCATGGTCTGCTTGCAGCTCTGCTCCGTGCGCGTGAGGTTGTCGCAGCACCACGCCTCGGAGGCGCACTGGATGGTCGAGAGGCGCTCGCAGATCTGCCCCGGGGTCACCTGGTTGCGGTCGGGGTCGTCGCCGGCAAAGAACTCGGCCGGCTTCTCGATGGGCAGGCTGCTGTCGCCGTCGCCACCACCGTCACCGTCACCGTCTCCGTCGCCGCCACTGTCACCGTCTCCACCCCCGTCGCCGTCTCCACCGGAGCCGCCGGAGCCCGGGAGATCGCCGTCACCCCCGTTGCCGGCGTTGTACGTCGAGTCACCGTCATCACCACAGCCAAGAGCCAACACCAGGAACAGGCACGGGGCCCATCCAACTACACGCTTCCCAATACACATGGCTCTTTTGAAGCATGCGGGCGGGCAGGTACGCAAGTGTAGGAGGGCGCTAAGATGAATTAACGCTCACCAATCGAATGGCCGTCTACCGATCCCCGCGGTTCAGCCCTTCAGCAGGACGTCGCGCGCCTGGTTGAGCTGCTGGGTGAGAAACTGCGAGCCTCCCTGATCGGGGTGCAGCTCGCGTACCAGCTTGCGGTACTGGGCCGTGATCGCCTCCTGGCTGGCGCCCTCGGCCAGGCCGAGCACGTCGAGCGCCTGGGCGCGCGTCATGGGTCCGGGGCGACCCCGGGTGGCCGGACCGGAGCCGCCCGGCTGTGAGGCGGCCGCCCCGCGCTTACGCGCACCGACGAAGCGGGCCAACAACGGCAGTGCACGCAGCAGCCACGGCGCGAGCGCACGCAGCACCGCCAGCCCCGCAGCACCGGCCGCGGCAAGCCAGTGCAGACCGGTCGTGCGTGCCAGCAGCACCAGCAGCCCCACGGCGAGCAGCACCCAGAAGGCGCGCCGCTGGCGCGTGCGCGATGTGGGGCCCGCGCGACGATAGGACCACAGCCACACGCCTGCGACGAGCAGGCCACCGAGCAGCAAGAGACGCATCATGGGCGGCCGACTGTACCAGGGCCGCCCGCTCACCTACACTGCGCGGCCCTCGGGAGGTGTCATGGCAGCGTCGAAGACGAAGACCCACGCGAAGCAGGACGGCTTCACCCACTACGCGCGCGGGAGCATGGGCTTCCTCGTCGAGCTGACCGAGAACAATGACCGCCAGTGGTTCAAGGACAACCAGCCGCGCTACGAGTCGCTCGTGCGCGAGCCGACCCGCGCCTTCGTCCGGGCGATGGCGCCGCGCATCGAGAAGCTCTCACCGCACCTGGTCGCAAGCGACAGCAAGGTCGGCGGCTCAATGATGCGTCCGCAGCGCGACACGCGCTTCGCGCGGGACAAGACGCCGTACAAGACCAACGTCGGGGTGCAGTTCCGCCACATCGCGGGCAAGGACGTGCACGCGCCCGGGCTCTACGTGCACATGGACCCGGCGGAGGTCTTCGTCGGCGTCGGCATGTGGCACCCCGACGGGCCCAGCCTGCAGGCGATCCGCAAGGCCATCGACGAGGACCCGAAGGGCTGGAAGCGCGCGCGGGACCAGGCGGCGTTCACCTCGCTCTTCGAGCTGTCCGGCGACAGCCTCAAGCGGCCGCCGAAGGGCTACGACGCCGACCATCCCCTGCTCGAGGACCTCAAGCGCAAGGACTTCATCGGCATCTCGCACATGAAGGTGGGCGACCTCTTCAAGCCCGGCTTCGTGGGCGAGGTCGAGCGCCGCTTCAAGGCCGGCAAGGGCCTGATGCGCTTCCTGTGCAAGGCGATCGACCAGCCCTTCTGAGCGCTACGGCACGGCGACGGCGTGTGGATCCACGCCCGCGCCTCCGGGCGCAACGTGCACGGCCTCGTTGTCGAGCAGACGCGTCAGCCAGTCGGCGATCGTCGTGCCGGTGCCGTTGTCCTCGTAGAAGCGCGGCCGGAAGATGTGCATGTGCAGCGTGCCCTCCATGAAGTAGGTGCCGAAGCGCTCGGGGTCCAGGACGTTGTCGCGGAAGTCCTCGAGGCCCGCACGGTAGCGACCCGCCGGGTAGAAGGGGTTGCCCGCGCAGGCGTCGAGCCCCTTGCCGAAGAACATCGCCATGATCTCGTCGTCGTAGCTGGAGATCAGCCCGCCCACCACCTGGTCCTGGCCGCTGAACTTGGTCATGAGGTACTCGCCCATGCCGCGCACGACGCCGCCGCCGTCCGCATTGAAGCAGCCCTCACAGTCCTGCGGCAGCGAGTCGTCGAGACCCCACAGCTCGCGCCACTGCTTCTGCAGGCACGGCTCGAGATGCTGGTCGTCGAAGACCGGTCCGGAGTCCGAGACGATGAAGCCGCGCGTGGTCGTGTGGTTGCCCAGCAGGTCGCCGAACTGGCCCGCGTTCATGAGCGAGCCGACGCCGCCGGCGCTCGACCCGGTCAGCAGAGCCTTGTCCGCGTCGAGGAACGTTGCGACCACGCGGCCCGCCATCAGCGACGTGTTGTGGTAGCCCGTAAAGTCCTGCGGACCGCCCACCTGCCACTTCGGCACCATCGCCTGCTCTCGCGTGCCGCCGTAGACGTCACCCGAACAGTACGGGACGTAGATGGCATTCCAGCCGGCGACCGGGTTGCGCGGGTCGTCCTTGAAGATGCCGTCGGTGCGCGGCTCCTGCTTGGCGGGGATCGCCGAGGCGCCGCCGAAGTTCACGAGCCCCGCCTCGATGACGGTCTCGCCGTCGACCTTCTCGTCGACGTTCTGCGGGTTGAGCGGACAGAAGAAGTCGTCCGAGCACGCGCCGCCGCCCTCGAGGAAGACGAAGTAGTTCGTCGAGCTGTCGCTGTATCGGTAGTAGAGACCGGCGGGCGAGCCGTCGCGGCACTTGGTGCCCGCCATCTCGAGGTAGTTCCACTCGCCGGCGGGCGCGTCCGGCAGTGGCTCACCCAGCTGAGGCGCCAGGTCCAGGAAGCCCTCGGCACGGATGAGCGGGCCGAGCCCACCGACCTGCACCGCGCCATCCGGCCCGGGCCCCGTGGGGAGCTCGGCGCCCGATGCACCCGCGACGCCCATGTCGACGGACAGCTCGCCACCGCCAGCGCCCGGTGCGGACCCGGGCGTGTAGCCCGGCCCCTGCCCCTGGGCTGGCGCGGGCGCCTCGTAGGCGGCCTCGTCGCCGCAGCCACCCAGGGCGAGGGTCGCACCGACCGCCATCACGACTCCAAGTTGCATGTGAAAGGCTGTATTCCGCATGGTTCCAGGCTCCCGACCGGCGCTACGCCGGTGTGCAACGTTCCCACTACAGGTACTACTGTACAGAATACGTTGTCGCAAGTTGTACAGTTCGATTTTCTCGATCCGTTCCGTACGGCTTCCGTGGGAAGGCGGAGGCACCCATACTGGGGCATGGGCTCGGGCGCGTTTCTGGGGTGGCTGGGGAGCGTGTGGGCGCTGGCGCGCTACGGGATCCCGGCACTGCCCATCCTCGCCCGCCTGTGGCTGCGGCGCACCGATCGCCAGCGCGCAGCGGAGCGCGCACTGAGGGGCCTGCTCCGGGCTCAGGAGGCTGAGCCGCAGACGCCGCCGCTGACATCGCTGGGCGGCGATGTGTATGAAGTCGACGTCGGGGCGCTCTGCCCGCAGGCGCCAACGGCCGACGGCCCGCGAGCGGTCACGGTCGTGCATCTCCTGGGCAGCGGCGAGACCCGGCTGTCCCCCCTACCCGGCCTGCAGGCACTGATCGCCGCCGACCCGGGGCTCGCCACGCACCGGCACCTGATCGCGGACACGCCCATGGAGGCCGCCGCCTTCCTCGGGCCCGAGGCCTTCATCGAGCGCCTGCTGCGCAACCTGACGCCGCACCTCGACGACGGTGGACCGGTGGTGCTGATGGGGCTGAGCCGCGGAGCGCTGGCGTCGCTGGAGATTGCGTGCCGCGTGGGGATAGAGCAGCAGCGTCCGATCGCCGCGCTCGCTCTTTCACCGCCCGCGCGCGCCGACTACGAGTGGCCCCGCTCGGTGACGAACATCGCCTCGCTCGAGGCCTCGACGCGCGCCGTGGTGGAGCTGGGACGCATGCCGGGCTTCATCGAGCGCTTCACCGAGCGACGCATGCGCCACATCTTCATGGCGTTCTCGGCGTGGGTGATGGCGGAGCTGTCCTTCGCCACGGAGCAGACGCTGGGGTGGGTGGCATGCGAGGCCCTGCAGCGGCCCCCTGCGCAGCTGTGCCTGCGGGCGGTGCGCGAGTTCTCGCTGCTGACGCGCGTGCCGGACACGGAGCTGCGGCACGCCTACAGCTCGATCGCAGAGCGCGCCGCCGCGTGTCCACACGTGAAGCTCACCGTGTGCTGGGGGCAGGACGACGTCTGGATCCCCGCGCAGCCCGCCAAGGAGCGCGTCGACGCCGCGCTGCAGCGACACGGGGCCGACGCCGATCGCATCCAGACGCTCGTGCTGGCCGGCTGGAACCATGGGATCGGCCGCGAGCTGGACAAGGACTTTGCGCCGCTCGCGACCCGCGTGCGTGCGCACTGCGAGTGGGTGGCGCGGCAGCACGCCGAGCTCACCGGGCGGGCGCCGGACATGATAGAGGGGCAGCACGATGCAAGACGCGGCTGAGGAACTGGGCACCCTCGAGGGCCTGCGCGACGCCTTCACGGCGCGCTTCCGCGACGGCAGCCGCGGCTACCACGCGCTCGGCGAGCTGGTCATGGACCGCTACTTCGAGGACGGCAACCAGTTCGCCAAGCCGGTCAGCGCGATGACCTTCCGCAACTTCCTGCAGGGGCGCACGACGGTGCGCGACCCCAACGGACTGCTGCTCTACTTCGAGTGCCTCGGCGCATCCGGCGATGAGATGCAGAGCATCCGCGCGACGCTTCAGCAGGCGGTCGATCGCAAGCTCGCTGCGCCAGGCCACCAGAGCGCGCTGGCCGCCTTCCGCGAGGGCGACCTCGAGTCGATGCCGTACTCGCGCGCGCTTGCGGAGTGCGAGGCGGCGACGCGCTTCGAGGAGAGCACGTCGACGCCGATCGCGGCCGTCTCGCCGAGCCACTACCTGCTGGGGCCGAGCGGCCGCCGCGACGCGGGGCCCGACCGCAACGCATGGGGCCTACTCCAGCACATGGGCGCGCTGCAGCGCTTCCTCACCGACCTCGAGCTCAAGCTGCAGGACGCCTTCGCGGAGGCACCGCCGCGCGCCAAGCGCAAGCGCAAGTGGCTGGCCGCGGCCGCGGTGCGAGAGGCGGGCGATGCCTACTCGAGCTACTTGCTGCACAACCCCGCGCTCGCCGAGCTGCTGCTGTCACGGCGGCGACACATCCTGCACGGACCGATGCCGGAGCCCGAGCGCAAGGCGGCGATCGCCTCCATCCAGCGCGTCTTCCGCACGCTCTACCAGGTGTTTGAACGCTTCGCGCAGGAGGTCATCCTGGACGGCGACGCGAAGCTGCGGTGCAAGACGCCGGACGGCGAGGTCGCGCTCGAGACAATCGGCGAGCGGCTGATGAGCGCCGTGCACGGCTTCTACCTGACGACCGTGCTAGGCAGCGAGGGAACCGGCGGCGTGTTCGCGGCGATGCAGCAGGCGCGGCGTGAGTTTGCCAGCGACGGCTTGCCGGGCGGAGCGGCGTGGTCGGACGATCACGAGGCGCTCGTCGCACGCAACGAGCGTGCGCTCGCGGGCGCCCGCGAGCTGACCGAGGGCAACTCGCGGGTGCGCTACGGCGAGCTGCGGCGCCTCTTCGAGGGCGGGCAGGCCGAGCACATCGAGCACTGCAAGCGCGTCTGGCACCAGGACTTTGGCGGTTCGCTCATCCGCCACACCGGCACGCTGGTCGCCACCGAGCTGCACACGCGCAAGCTGCTCAGCGATGGCGAGGTCGTCGCCTTCTACAAGTTCTTCCTGACCAGCGCGCGGGGCCGAGAGCTGCACGATGCTTGCCACGAGCCGCAGCTGTACGATCTCGACGCATCGAACTAGACGTTCGACAAATAGAAACGGTCAAGAAATGCCCCAAAATGTCCGGCTATTGTTCCTAGACAACGGGCAAGCAGGCTTGACTGTTAGTTCCCGGGATCATAATTCTTTCTGCCTCGATTTCGCCTGAATCGACCAGTACAGCACGCGCCCGGAGCCCCTCGGCGCGCCGCACAAGGACGGAGAGCCATGTCAGAGCAGCTAGAGCCGCTATTCGATCTCACCCCCACCGAGGACCAGCAGATGATGCGGGACACGGTCCGCAAGTTTGCCAGCGTGGAGATGCGCGAGCAGGCGCGCGAGGCCGACGAGTCACGCACCGTGCCCGACGGCTTCTACGACAAGGTGCTCGAGCTGGGCTTCGCCATGGTGCAGATCCCGGAGGAGTACGGCGGCATGGGTCTCGACCGCTCGCCGACCGGCAACATGCTGCTGGCCGAGGACCTCGCCGAGGGTGACATGTCACTCGCGATGGGCGCCCTGAGCAGCCTGGGCTTCGTCAACACGGTGCTCGACCAGGGCACCGACGAGCAGAAGAAGAAGTACCTGCCGCGCTTCGCCGAAGAGACGGTGCACCACGCGACGGTCGCGCTCAACGAGCCGGCCGTGAGCTTCGAGCCGAGCCAGCCCAAGTGCTCTGCCAAGAAGGACGGCGCCGGCTACGTCCTCAACGGCAAGAAGTCGATGGTGGTCAACGGCGGTAGCGCCGAGCTCATCCTCGTGGTCGCCGACCTCGAGGGCGAGGGCCCGGCGGCGTTCGTCGTGGAGAGCGGAACGAGCGGCCTGCAGGCCGAGCGCGAGAAGAACATGGGCCTCAAGCCCATCGAGGTCTCGACACTCACGCTCGAGGGCGTGAAGGTCGGCGCCGACGCCAAGCTCGGCGGCGACGCCAAGTTCGACCTCTCCCGACTCGTTGACCTCAGCCGCATCGGCATCGCCGCGCTGGCTGTGGGCACGTGCCAGTCGGTGCTCGACTACGTCAAGGAGTACTGCAACGAGCGCGTCGCCTTCGGCGAGCCGATCACGAACCGCCAGTCGGTGGCCTTCATGATCGCCGACATCGCGATCGAGCTCGAGGGCATGCGCATGCTGACGTGGCGTGCAGCCGCCAAGGCGGACCAGGGCCTCGACTTTCACGAGGAGGCGTACCACGCCTACCTGCAGGCGGCCGAGAAGGGCATGAAGATCGGCACCGACGGCGTGCAGCTGCTCGGCGGCCACGGCTTCATCCGCGAACATCCCGTGGAGCTCTGGTACCGCAACCTGCGCTCGGTGGGCATCCTCGCCGGCGCCGTCTCCATCTGAACCCCTCGCGCGCAACCAAGACTTCCGACCTCAAGGTGTAAACATGATCAACCTGGAACTGACCCCGAAACTGGAGAAGGCCCGCGCGGGTACCCGCGCCCTGGCCGAAGGCGTTTTCCGGCCCAGCTCGCGCGAGTGGGACACCAAGGAGCACGTGTTCCCCGAGTGCTTGCGCCCATTCGTCCCGCCGCCGCAGGCGAAGAAGACCGCCGAGCAGATCCGCGAGGAGAAGGGTCTTCGCGAGCTGGCCAAGGCCGCAGCCGAACAGGAGGACGACGGCCGCCCCAAGAACGGTTCGAACCTCAACGGCATCGTCTCGGTCGTCGAGATGTGCTGGGGCGACGTGGGCCTGATGCTCTCGATGCCCGGCGCGGGCCTCGGCAACGCCGCCATCGGCGCGGTCGCCACGCCCGAGCAGAAGGAGCGACTGGGCCAGGTCTACGCCTCGATGGCCATCACCGAGCCGAGCACCGGTTCGGACTCGGCCAACATCAACACGACGGCCGTCCTCGACGGCGACGAGTGGGTGATCAACGGCGAGAAGATCTTCGTCACCGCCGGTGAGCGCTGCGACCACGTGGTCGTGTGGGCCACGCTCGACAAGAGCATGGGCAAGGCGGCGATCAAGTCGTTCGTGATCCCGAGGGACAACCCGGGCATGACGCTCGTGGGCCTCGAGAACAAGCTCGGCCTGCGCGCCTCGGACACCGCGACGTTCCACCTCGAGGACTGCCGCATCCCGAAGGACAACATCCTCGGCTCGCCGGAGATCAAGCAGGGCAGCTTCGGCGGCGTCATGCAGACCTTCGACAACACACGCCCGACCGTCGCCTCGATGGCGCTCGGCGTCGCGCGTGCCTCGCTCGACCTGACGCGCGAGCTCTTCGAGAAGGAGGGCATCGAATTCAAGTACGAGAAGGCGCACTTCAACTCGACCGCCCTCGAGGCCGAGATCTACCGCATGGAGGCCGACCTCGACGCAGCTCGTCTGCTGACGATGAAGGCCGCCTGGATGAGCGACAACAAGGTCGCCAACTCGATGGAAGCCAGCATGTGCAAGGCCAAGGCCGGGCGCGTGGGCAACTACATCACGCTGCGCTGCGTCGAGCTGTGCGGCTCGGTCGGCTACAACGAGATCGAGCTGCTCGAGAAGTGGGCGCGCGACTCCAAGATCCTCGATATCTTCGAGGGCACGCAGCAGATCCAGCAGCTGATCGTTGCGCGTCGGCTGCTCAACAAGTCGTCCAAGGACCTCAAGTAGTCCCTACCTTCGTCGACTGAATCGCGCGGGCTCGCATCCCTGGATGCGGGCCCGTTGCGTTTTGGGCAGGCCACGGCCTCAACTCTCGGCGGGGCTCTGTTCTTTGATCAGCGTGCGGATCTGACCGACGACCGCGAAGTGCGTCGCATTGCCGAGCGTGGTTGCGATCAGATCGAGGTCAGCATCCTCGTTGCGGAAGACGAACTCGATCGCGCTCTCGATCATGTGCAGCACGATGTCCGCCAGCACGCGCAGCTCGGGCGGGTCGCGATCGGTCAACCCCTGACGCACCGCGATCATCCAGTAGTCACGGGCGATGCGCTCCGTGTTGCGGTTGCGCTCCTCGCGTAGCGCAGCGCCAATGATCGAATCCTCGCCGCCGCAGCGCACCGCGATCTCCATGGCGTCGCGGTCGGTCGCGTGAACGTCGAGCACCTCGCGGACGAGACGGATGGTGCCCGTGCGCCCCTCGACCGCACCGGCCGCCGTCACTTCGTAGGCGCGCGCATCGCGTGTGCGCTGCGCCTGGATCACACGGTCGGCGGCGGCGGTCATGCACTCGTCGACGTCCTTGAAGTAGCCGTAGAACCCCGAGCGATGCAGGCCCGCACGCTGACAGATCGCCGCCTTGGTCACCGCACCGCTGCCCTTCTCTCGAACGATGGCGAGGGCCGCGACCAGCAACCGCTCACGTGTGGCCGCGCGGCGCGGATCGCGGCGGGTTCGGGGCGGATTGACGGCGAGTTCACTCATGATCCACAACATGTGTAGTGCAAAGCCGCTCCCCGGACCACCCAAAACTCGCCGTATTTTCGTGTAATTTAGGAAACCCATCGGATTTACCCACAGTCTCACAACATGTGTTGCGTTTATTTCCGCACCGGTGCAGGGTGTGGATGTGGGCTGGCGATGGGGCGACCGAGTGGGTGTTGTGATTTGTAACCGAGACACAGGCATGGACGGCGCGATGCGCGTCGCCCGATGCGTGGGGCAGCCAGCCCGCGGTCTGCCGCAGCTCGGTTTTGAAGATTTCGCGATCCACGGGGCGACAGCGCCGTGGGTCGGTGAAGATGTCGTTCGACGCGTTGAGGGATTGCGCTCGTTCGACGTTGGGACCCATGCCCGTCGCCACCGCGACGGGGTCGACGCCGTAAGAGGGGTTTCGCGCGGCGTCGATGGCATGGTCTGGGGAGTTGGCAATGGAGGTGTGTCGCACGCCTCGACACACGGCTTCGCGCTCGCCACCACGGGCAGCGAAGCGAGGGTCGTCGAGTAGACAGCGAGACACGCCATTGCCAACAGGCCCGCGTCTGCACCGGCGCGGGCCATTTTTTTGAATTTTGTTCAATGGGTAGAGGGACTTGAAGATGCGTCTGGATTGCTCTCCTGTTGGCTAGGAATTTCGACGTTCTAAGAGGTGGGTTGGAGTGAGCCGCTTTGGCAGATATGTGACACTGACTGTGTACCGGTGCTCGGTTTACGCCGATGCACGGGGCCTACGTCGGGTTGAGGCCGGCGACGCCTGGGCAACGAGTGTTGGGGAGACGATCATGGGTACGACTGTCAAGAGCGGCATGCTGGCCGCGCTGTTTGTAATTGGTTCAATTTCTACGCTGGGTTGCTCGTCTGACGATAGCGAAGACGGTAGCAACCGCGGCAACAACCCGAACCTCGGCATGTCCTGCAGCCTCGATGCTGACTGCGGTGCCGGGCTACTGTGCGTCAGCCTCGAGTGCGTCGCGGACCCCAACGCCAGCAACGGCGACATCGGCGGCGGAGGTCCGGGCAACGGCGGAGACAACGGCTTCAACACACTGATGGACCAGACGCCGGGCGCCACGATCGACACGTCGTTCATCTGGATCGCGAACTCGGACCAGGGCACGGTCAGCAAGATCGACACGCGCACGCTGACGGAGCTCGGCCGCTACACGACGAGCCCCACGGGCGCCGGCATGCCTTCGCGCACCTCGGTGGCCGCCAGCGGTGACGTCGCGGTGGCCAACCGCGGAGGCGTCGGCGCCGCCGCGTTCGGAGGCGGCTGCTTCAGCGGCTTCGAGCCGGCCTGCTCGATGATGGCGGCCCCGGGCGGCGGCACCGAGACGGGCGTCACGAAGATCTGGTCGAACGTCGACAACTGCGTCGATGCCAATGGCAACGGCACCATCGAGACCTCCTCGGGCGGCAACGACATCCTCGCCTGGGGCACCGACGAGTGCGTCGCATGGCACACGGTCATTCCCCATTGGAGCAACCGGCCGCTCGCGTGGGCACCGCCACAGGGCCCGGACGCCACGCTCGAGATGGTGTGGACGGCGGGCGCGACGACCTGCACCAACACCGGCTGCCAGTGGACCGTCTACCGCCTGCACGGCAACACCGGCGCCATCGAAGACACCGTGGAGTTCTCGAACGCTGGCGGCATGCCGTTCGTCGGTCCTGGAGTCATCACGAACTACGGCCCCTATGGCGGCGCCTCCGATGCCGCGGGCAATTTCTGGGGCTTCGTCGGCAACACGACCCACCTCTTCTACGTCGACGCCATGAGCCTGCAGACGGCCACCTGGCCGATCCCGCGTGCCAACGGCTACGGCCTGACGATCGACTCCGTGGGCCGCATCCACCTGTGCGGCAACGCGGGCATGTCCCGCTTCGATCCCGGCACCGCGACATGGACGGAGAACGCATCGGTGGGCGGGACGACTACCGCCTACAACGGCTGCATGACCGACGGCAAGGGAACACTGTGGGTCGGCGGCGGCGTCGACTTCGGCGCAAGCGGCCTGCACGCCTTCGATACCGAGACCCTGCAGCTGAACGGCAGCTACGACGTCGGCGCCGTAAAGGGCGTGAGCATCGACATCGACGGCTTCGTCTGGGGCGTCGGCGGCGCGGGCTCAACCATGGCGGCGCAGACGGCTACCCAGGCGTTCAAGCTCGACCCGGCCTCGGGTCAGGCCGAGACCTTCAACGGTCTGGTGGGCGCGTACTCGTACAGTGACATGACGGGCTTCGGCCTCGCGCAGGCGGGCTACGAGCCCGTCGTCCTCGAGTAGTTCGCCGAACGGCGAGTGTCGCCCCCGGGCCCGCGTCACTCCGACGCGGGCTCGTTTCGTTGGTCACGCTCACTGTGGGCAGCAGCTGCCACACTGTTGCGCGATCGCGACACCGCTGTCATGGCCGTGCGCGCTGTGCACCCGGGGATCGTCGATCATCCTCATGGCATGTCGCTTGCAACTTGCCTCGAGCATGGCCGCGAGCGCACGACCGATTCACCCGATGCGAGCGCTGACCAACCCGCTGTGGTTGTTCGCGCTCGCCGCGACCATCGGTAGCACCCAGCTCGCACCACCAGCGCGGGCGTGGGCACCGCTGTTGTCGCAGGGCATGGCGCTGGTCGTCGCGCCGGCGCTGTTGGCGATGCTGCTCGGCATGCGCTCGCGCTCGGCGCTACTGGCCTGCCACGTCGTGCTCGGACAGCTCTACGCCGGCATCCAGCTCAGCCCCGCCGTCGCCGCCCTCGGCGCGTCGCCGCTCGCATGGTGGCTGGGTCTGTCAGGGGCGCCGGCGGTCGGACCGCAGTACCTGGTCTGCATACTCGGCCTGGTCGCCTCCTACGTGTGGGTGACGCCAGGCATGGCCCCCAAGGGCTCGCCAGCCAGCCTGGCAGGCCCCACGGCTTCGACGTTCGCCGGCGGCTGAGGACCCGGTAGTAGCAGGTCGATCAGCAGCGCCGCGGGGCGCTGGGGACCTCAGAAGTTGCCCGTGATGCCGAGGTAGCCCGGCCCCACCACGGGCCGCACCGGGCGGCTCGCCAGCTCGTCACCCGACTCCTCGCCCGTCAGATCCACCACCAGCAGCACACCGCCGGTGAGCGCGACCGCGGCGCCGACACCCACAAGGACGTTGCCGAAGAGCATGAGGTCCTCGCCCTCCGACTGGAGATCCAGCGCGTCAGCCTGCGACGTCTCCTTGTCGACCGCATCGTCGTGCTTGCCGGTGGCAACCAGGTAGAGCACCAGGCCGGTGCCGAGCACCGGAACGCCGGCGCCGATCAGGATCCACGGCACGATCGACCCCGACGAGTCGTCGTCGACCTCGTCGTCATCGGTGCCAACACCAGCCAGCGGGTCGTCGGGCTGCCAGCTCTCGCCCCAGCCCGAGTTGGCGGGTTCGCCCTGCTGGGGCGTGACGGGCACCGGCTCCGCGGCCCTGCGACGGTCCTTCAGCGCGTCGCGCTCGGCCATCTCAGCACGCAGCGTGCGGATGCGCAGCTCGGCCTGCTCGCGCTCACCCGCGTCGGTCGTAGTGCCCAGGAACGCCTCGTAGGCGCCGACCGCATCCTCGAGGCGGTCGAGCTTCTCGTTGGTCCGCGCCATGTTGTAGAGCAGCGTCGGCGACGGTCGCAGCGCGTGGGCCTGCTGCAGGTACTGCAGCGCCTGGTCGTAGCGACCCTCGCTGTAGAGCTTCTCCGAGATCTGGAACATCTCGACCGCCCGCTGCTCGTCGGTGACGGCCCCACCGGCGCCCGCATCCTGCGCGGACGCAGACAGGGGTGGCGCGAGCAAACACAGCACGGTCAGCAGGCGAGCGAAGCGCATCCGCCGCCAGTGTAGCAGGTGTCAGAAATGCGCGTCCATCGCCGGCTGTCCAGGCGCACCGGCGATTCGCCGCGCAGGGCGCGCGGCGCTCAGTCGAAGCGCCGGAAAGGATCGGACTTCTTGGGCTTTGGCTTCGGGAACGTCCGCTTCGGCGGCGGCGGCGGGGGGGGCGCCGGCGGCTGCACACCCTCGCGCTCCAGGCGCCGGGCCTCCCGACGGGCACGCCTCGCCGCCCGACGCTCCTGCTGGGCCTTCGACACGGGAGCGTTGTCCGGGGCGCTCAGCTTCGTGAGCGTCGCATGGAATTGCTGATCCGAGAACGGGACCAGCGTGCCCGTATGGGCCTCGTAGCCGTCCAGCTCGAGCACCCAGGCATGCTGGGTGCCGCCGTGCGGCACGGCGATCTCCGTCGGCGTCGTGCCCACGTCCTTGCCGTTGAGCAGCACCGTCGCACCCTGGGGCGTCGACTGGATGCGGACCTTGACGTGCGTCGATGCGGCGCCGGCCACCGGAACCGCCTTGGGCTCGACGGGCTTGTCCGTCCTCTCGGGCACGTGGACGACGCCCGACCCGGATTCGTCGAGCATCATCAACACGACGATGCCGATCGCGAGCACAGCGCAGAAGACGCCGACGCCGGACGCGATGTGCGAGCGCTTGGAGACCTTGGGTGCGGTGCGCGACTTGGAGCTTTGCGCGCGAGGGACGGGCGGAAGTGGCGGAGCGCCAGGTGGAGCCGGCGCCGCTACCCCGGGCGCGCTGCGGTCGCCCACCGCAGGCATGCCGGGCGACGAGATGGGACGCGCCCCGCCCGCAGGCGGACTCGGAGCGTGCACCCCGGGCGACGAGCCCGGGCTGGGAGTCACCGCGGGCATGCCCGGCGACGACGTGGAGCCCGGCGTCGGCGACCTGCCTGCGCCCGTGTCCGGCCCGTGGGGCCCCGAGCCCGTGCGCGGCTTGATGCGCTTGTTGACCGTGGCATCGACGTTGCGCGTGTGCGTGTGCGCACGCAGCTCGTCGTCGCTGATCTCGGGTACCGCGTACTGCAGGTCGACCTCGGGGCGCGGCAGCTTGGTCGGCGCGGAGCCCTCCTGGATGCGCTCGAAGACCTTCTTCTTCTCGTCGATGCGATCGGGGAAGAGCTCCTGCATGAGCTCGAGCAGCTGGTCCTCGGGCAGCTTCGGCGAGCGATGCTCCTCGCGCAGCACGCGCAACAGCGCGCGGCGCATCTTGGCGCAGCTCTCGAAGCGGTCCTCGGGCTCGCGGGCGAGCGCGCGCATCGTGACAGCCTCCAGCTCGGGCGAGCAGTCGGGATTGAGCTCGGAGGGCGGGATGATCGGCTGCTCGGTGACGGCGCGGATCGTCAGCAACTCGTTGGCGCGCTTGAACAGCCGACGGCCCGTCACGAGCTCGTAGAGCACGATTCCCAGCGCGTAGACGTCCGCCCGCCGATCGACCGGCTGCGCGGCGCACTGCTCCGGTGACATGTACTCGAACTTGCCCTTGAGCTGCCCGGTCTCCGTGCGCGTGATGCGGTTTTCGGTCTTTGCGATTCCGAAGTCGATCACCTTCAGCTTGCCGGAGTAGGTGACGAAAAGATTGTGTGGAGAGATGTCGCGGTGCACGAGGTCGAGGGGGCGATCCTGGTCGTCGCGCATCTCGTGGGCGGCATGCAGTCCGGAGCACGCCTCGGCCACGAGGTGGATCGCAAGGTCGTGGCTGATCTGGGTCTTGAGCCGCGTCAGCCGCCGCATGAGTCCGAACATGCTCTCGCCGTCCAGAAACTCCATGACCATGAACATCCCGTCGGAGCCCTCCTCGAGCTCGTGCACCTGGACGACGTTGGGATGGTCGAGGGTCCCGACGATGCGGGCCTCGTCGTGGAACATCTGGATGAACGCCTTGTCATCCGCGAGGTGGGGCAGGATGCGCTTGAGAACAACCAGCCGCTTGAAGCCGCCGGGCTCTGAAGGCTTCGCCAGAAGGATCTGAGCCATGCCCCCGGTGGCAAGCTCGCCGATGATGTCATAGCGGCCCAACCTCTCGGGGACCCACTCAGTCGTTGCTATCGGTGACATCTTAGATTTCTGCTGTAATTATACCCGATTTTGAGGCCACTTCACACAAGGCCGGGCCGACGGGTAGGCCGTTGCGGGACACGGTGGTGACTGCACCCGCAGAGACCTACCCACTTTGCCGCCACTCTAGTCGAGACGGATGGCGAGGCGCTCGAGATCTAAATGCCGGGCCACCGCGTTGAGCACTTCGACGTCATCGCGCAGCCCGTCCTCCTCGGAGTCAGGACTCGCGTCGTCCTCGAGCACGAAGTACAGGCACGCGGCCTGCACGAGCTTGCGCGACGTGTCGCCGGAGAATTCGGTGAGGCTCTCGATCAGCGCAATGCAGCTCGCGGACAGCTCCGTCACGAGACGCGCGTCGACTGCGCCACCCACCGCGTGCAGCTTCTCGGCGTGGGCAAGCACACGCGCGCGCAGCTCATCCGGCGCAACGGGGTCCTCCTCGAGCAGCTTCGAGAACAGCGGCCTGGCGAGTTCGGAGATGAGATCGAAGAGCATCGGGCGCGACGCCGGGACTGCCGGCGGGTTCCAAGATAACACCGGCGCGGAAACAAGCCCACGCATCGGCGGAACACGCCACCGTGAACTAAACTACCAAACGGTTAGCAGCTGCTGCGATGGCGACCGCGGTACTCGGCGGGCGTGCAGCCGGCCCAGCGCTTGAACGCGCGGTTGAACGTGCTGGCCTCCGAGTAGCCGAGCAGTAGCGCAACCTGCTCCACGCTCAGGTCGGGGTCGCGCAGGTGCCGCTCGGCCTCGGCGTAGCGCAGTCGCTCGACCTCGGCGCGAAAGCTCGTCCCCAGTGCCGTCAGCCGACGCGACAGCGCCTTCGGATGCAGGCCCAGCGCGGTCGAGACGACGGCGATCGACGGGTTGCCGCCGCACAGCTCGGCGGCGATGGAGCCGCGCAGCGCGCCGAGCAGATCGCCCCGCGGACCCGTGCGCGAGAGCACGCGCTCGGCCTTCTGCTGCAGGGCCGCGCGCAGCTCGGGGTCGTCGCCCACGACGGGCAGCTGCAGGATCGAGGTATCGAAGTGATAGCCGCAGTGGGCTGCGCGGTAGCGTACGGGCGCGCCAAAGAAGCGCTCGAGGTACGCCTGGTCGCCGCGCGGCGCGTGCATGAAGAAGACCTCCTCGGTCACCAGGTGCTTGCCGGTGAGCGAGCGCGCGAGGATCAACACGACCGCGGTGAGGAACTCCGCGGCCTCCGGGTGCAGATGGTCGGGCGCGACCGGATCGAGCAGCACCGAGCCACGCTTGCCGCTCATCGTGAAGCTGACCTCGAGACTGCTCGCGATCGCCTGCATCAGGCGCGTGCCCATGAGCAGTGCCTCGCCGAGGTTGGAGGCGCTGGCGACGAGGCGGCCGAAGAGCGCGTAGTGCTCGGGCCCCGTGCGCTCCGCCATGCGCACGCCGAGGCTGCTCTCGCCGTGCTCCGCGCAGACCGACTCCCACAGCCCATGCAGCTGCGACACCGGGACGCGCCGCGGCGCCGGGTCGGGGAGCACGAGGCCGCGGCCGCGCATGCAAGCGCGGCCGTCGATCCCGAAGCCCTTCAGCTGATCGATGACGAAGTCGAGCACGTGCCCTGAGATCACCGGGCCGCGCGGCGCGCGTGCGGACGCCATGCGCCTAGCATAGCGCACGACCGTGGCCTCACCGATGCCGACGTCCGGATGGCTGCCCTGTCCATGCATCACGAACCGAGGTTCTTCCCGTGGATCGCGGTCCAGCCGGGGTCATCGCAGACCTCACACGACTCGCCGCCCGAGAACAGGCCGCAGGCCTGCTCGTCGTCCGCTAGGAAGCAGCGAAACCACGCCGCATACAGGCGCAGGTACTGTCCGCCGGCCTCGCTGTCGATGCCGGTCCACAGCGGGGTGAGATGGTCGGCGCCCGAGCCCCACTGCGCGTAGAATGCGGGGCCCTCGCTGGCCTCGTAGGCGAGGCCGGTGGGCTCGAGCGCGGTGTCCGCGTCCGCCGTCAGGCACAGCCGGGGCCGGTCGTCGACGACCGCCGCGCCGCAGCTACCGTCGGCGCCGGGTGAGCAGCCCTCGGTGATGCACTGGATGCACGCAACCGCCTCGACGCTCGGGTGGTCGGCCGCGTTGTTGGCCCCCTGCCCGCCCTGTGAATGTCCCGCGACGCCCGCGCCCGCGGCCAGTCGCTCGTGGAAGGGACTGTCGGGGTCGTCGTTCTGCTCGAACATCCAGTCGAGGCCATCCTCGTGATGCGAGCCCGTGCCGACGCCGGACGCGTGCGAGAGAATGACGGCAAACCCCCAGCTCGCGAGGTGGCGGTGCAGCGCCTCGTGCGGCTCGACACCCGAGATCAGGTAGCCGTTGCCCCACGCCACGATGGGATGCGCGCAGTCCGCCTCGAGCTCAGTCGGGTGGAACACCGTGTAGCCCGGCATCGCATCGGCGCGCGTGACCTCGTAGGGGCCCGGCTGCTCGTAGTCGACGTCGTCGTTGGCCGCGAGGCACCCGACGTTGGAGGGCTGTGCTGTGGCACCGCCCGGGGAGTCGTCCGCGGCGCTGACCGCGGCGTCCTGCGCCTCGGCGTCCGCGTCCTCGACCGCTCCGCAGCCGACCACAGCGCAGGTTGCGACGCAGGCCAGCGCGAGCCGCAGCGGCACTAGCGGCCCTCCGTCTCGAGGAACCAGTCCAGCACGAGCTCACCCCACCGCAGGTGCGCCTCGCCCGCGGGCGTCTGACAAGTGGTCGCGAAGGGCCCCTCGAGGTCGACGCCGCCCGGCACGCAGTGCCCATCGAGTGCGGGCTGGCCGCCGTAGTCGTGCTCGATGAAGTCGAGCGTCGTGCCGCGGTCGTTCTCGTAGCGATAGCGCGTGTAGAGGTCGTCGCCCTCGAGCTCCTCGCGCTCGGAGCCCATGCCCATCCCGTCCGCCACCGCCTCGACCAGGGCCTCGCCGGCCGCATAGCCCTCGACGGCGTCGGAGTGACCGTGCATGTAGAGGATCGGGAACTCGGGGTCGAGCCCGCCCGTGGCGCAGTCGATCGTTGCAGCGATTGGCGCGACGCTCGTGAACAGCTCACCGTGGTCGCAGATGAAGCGCCAGCTCATGCCACCGCCGAGCGAGAAGCCGGTGAAGTGCACGCGATCGCGATCGACTTGGAACGCCTCGAGCGTCTCGTCGATAAAGGAGCGGATCTTCGGGTCGTCGCCCCCATCCTGCTTCCACTGGCTCGTCTCCATGAAACCGGGCACCAGAGGGGATGTCTCGCTCGGGTGCAGCACGATGTAGTCGCAGGGCGGCGCGAGCTCGTCGAGCTCCGTCACGTCGCGCATCTGCTCGGCGGACATCGTGCCGCCGTGCACGTCGACGATCAGCCCGCAGGCGTACTCGGTGCAGCGCTCCGGCACCTTGAGCAGAAAGGACACGTCGCCGCAGACGAACGTGTGGTCGCCCGCCGAGACGTCATCGAGGCAATCCTGGGTCGCCGGCGGATCGATCGCAACCGTTGCGATGGGCCCGTCGTCGCAGGCCGTGACACGCTCGCGGGTCAGCGCAGGACGGTCGACCGACGACGCACCGTCGTCGCCCGTGGTGGCGCCATCGTCGGCCGCCATCGAGCCTCCAGAGCCCGTAGCCGCGCCCTGATCGTCGAGCTCGGCGCCCTCACCGTCGTCGGGCTCGTCCTCCGAACCGTCGCCGCAGCCGTACCCCGACACCATGATGAGCCCCAAAAAGCAGGCACACCGACCCATCCACGCACACCGAACACCCATTGCAACCTCCACATAAACCAACCACTAACGGTGTAGGTTTGGGTGCGTTCGTGGAACAGGGCCGAAGCCCCCGTCCGGACGGCACTTACGGACACTGTGTCCAATTCGGCAGCCGCGAGCGGCCGCTAGAGTCCCCAGGCGCCGCTGATAACGATGTTGGCGCCGTTGACGTAGGACGCCTCTTCGGACAGCAGGAAGCGGGCGGCCGACACGGCATCATCGACGGTGCCGATGCGCTTGGCGGGGATCTTCTTGAGCATCGCGTCGAGCTCCTCCTGCGGCGCGCTGCCCGAGTCGATGAAGCCGGGCGAGATCACGTTGGCCGTGATGCCGTGGGGCGCAAGCGTCTTGGCCAGCGACTTCATCAGGAGCAGCACGCCGGCCTTGGCGATGTAGTGCGCGGCAACGCCCGGGTTCGCCTGCATCTTGTCGACGTTCGCCATCGAGAAGCCGAGGATGCGCCCGAAGCCGCGCTCCTTCATGCCGGTCGCGACCGCCTGCGACATGTCGAAGACCGGGTGCAGGTTGTTGTCGAACATCGCGCGCCACGCCTCGGGCGTCTCCTGCAGCAGCGGCACGCGGTGGTACGGCCCCGCCCCGTGGATCAACGCATCGATGCGACCGAAGCGCTGCTCGACCTCGCCCACGAAGGCGGTGGACGCCGCGGTGTCGGAGACGTCGACCTGCGATGCCATCGCCTCCACACCGTGGGCCTCGATCGCACGGACGGTCTCGGCGGCGAGCTCGGGCTTGCTGCGATAACAAAGCGCCACCGACCACCCGCGGGATGCGAGGTCGAGGGCGATGCCGCGGGCGATGCCCTTCGAACCGCCAGTAATGAGTGCGACGCGCTTCTCCATGCGCGGAGCATAGCAGAAGCAGCCTGCAGGCAAGCGCGTGCGCACGGCCGCAACCCCGCGAAAACGCAGCGAAATCCACCTGTGATCCGATTGCTGCTATGGTCCGGCGCCTGCGAGCGGTACAAGCGCGCGCGGAAAGGAAGAGCCCATGAGCCTGCCCCGTCTGATGATCGTGTTGTCCGTCGCCGTGAGTGCCTGCGGCGCGGAGCAAGCGGCCGAGCCCGCAGCGCCGCCAGCGCCCGCAGCGCCGAAGGTCGACATCGAAGCGATGCGCCTGAAGGCCGCGCAGGAGATCGCCGCCGAGAAGGCCAAGAAGCGCGACGAGCTGCGCGCCGCCGGCACCGGCACGCTCACGAAGAAGAAGAAGGTCGGCGACAAGCTCGAGCTCGAATTCGCCTTCGACAACAAGACCGACAAGGTCCTGATGCGCGCCGAGGGCACCCTCGAGATCAAGGACGAAGCCGGTACCATGATCAAGAACCTCAAGATGACGTTCGGGCAGGAGATCAAGGGCGGCAAGACCGGCAAGAAGAAGGGCCGCTTCCCGATCAAGCCCGAGGACACCGACGACGCCGCGTTCGCGAAGGCGAAGCTTGCGAAGCTGCAGATCGAGTGGATGCCGCGCCACTATCGGTACAAAGACGGCACCACGATGATGGCCGACTAGGCCCGCCGCCGGCCCCGGCAGTACGCCTGCGATGCAGAGGATCCGACAGTACACATGGGTGATCACGCTCGTCGCACTCGCGATGCTGCTGATGGCGCGCGTGCTGACCAAGCACACCGGGGACCGCCGGCAGATCACCGACGAGCCGGCGCGCAAGCTGCAAGCCGACAGGGCCGGGGCGCTGCCGGTCGAGCAGCCACGCGTCGAAAAGGGCCTGCCGATCGCCGAGCCCCTGCGTCCTTCCCCGTGGGTCATCGAGGATGCCGACGCAGGGGGAGCGCTGCACGGGACGCTGCGCGCGGCCAGCGACGGCGCCGTGCTGCCACGGCGGCAGCTGCGCTTCACCGCCGGTACGCAGCAGTACACCGTGACGACCGACCGAGACGGCCGCTTCAGCTGGCAGCCGCCGGAGCCGGGCGTGTACCTGGTGACGCCGGTCGGAAGCGCAGCGCAGTCACCGGCGCATACGACGCTCTTCAGGTCGAGCCCCGGCGTGCAGCTCGTGCAGGTAGTGCTGTACGTGAGCACGGGCGATGACGAGCCCACGCCGACGACCGAACGGGATGCGGGGACCGACGACGCCGGCGATCGCGTGCCAGGCCGCGTGGTCTCGGGACCGGACCGCAGTCCCGTCGCTGCGTTCGAGCTCGTCGTGCGAAGGATCGTGGCCGGGCTCGAGGCCAACGTGGTGATGCGGACGACGGTGCTCGACGCCCAGGGGCGCTTCGACCTCGACGGACTGCCCGCGGGTGAGTACGCGATCCAGGTCTTCGCCGCGGGGCTGGCCCCCGCCCAGGGGATGGTCACAGTCCCGCGGCCCCTGGCAGCGTCGGAGCTGGCGATCGACCTCGCCCCCGGAGGCGAGGTCGCCGGCATCGTCAAGCGCGCGTCGGACGGCCAGCCGCTGCCGGGCGCGCGCATCGTGCTGCAGTCCAACTACGCCCTGGGCATGCTGCCGCCGCCGGTGGAGCTGCGGACAACCTCGGACGCGGACGGGCGCTTCCGCATTCCCGGAATCGGCGCAGCGCGCGCACAGCTCGAGGTGAGCGCCGACGGACACATCCCGCAGGTGAGACCGCAGCTGCGACTGACCGCCGGGCAGCGCACCGACGTCGAGCTCTCATTGCGGCACCTGGGCGACGACAGCGACGGCGACAACAGCGACCGCGCTAGCGAACGTCGACCGTGATCTTGCCGCTCATCGTGCAGCTCCCCGGACCGTACCCTTCGAAGTAACCCTTGAGGGTGCCGTCGTCGCGCACCGAGCCCACGAACTCGATGGTCTGCGACTCGTCGTCGCCGAGGTCCTCCGTGATCGTGAAGTCGACGCACGAGCCCGTCGTCGTCCCGACGAACTCGATCTCGTCGGGCTTGGCCGGATACGTCAGCGTGTGATCGGCACGCAGGATGCGCTCGACAAAGGCGTCCGCCTCGCTGAGCGCGTCCGGGTCGGTCGACGTCTCCCCCGCATCGAACACGGTGTCCTGCGCGGTCGAGACGATCGCGAACGGATCGACGATGTCCACGGTGAGATCGCCATTGAGACGGATGCTCGAGCAGCCGCTGCGCTCGCCGTCGCCCTCCAGCGTCCAGGTGCCGCCCACATCACGGCCGGAGAGCGCCTGGTCGCAGTCGGCGGCAAACTCGTCCACGTCGGGATCGCACGCAACCGAGGCGACCACGGCCAGGCAAACGATCAAGCGCGGTGCGGTCCTTCCATCGATCATGACGCGGCCCTCCACTCAGCTCCCGATGACCATCTGGATGTTGAACCGGATCGCCTGCTCATTGCTGCGCTCCTGGAACTCCCCGAAGCCCACGGCGTAGTCGACCGAGAGCACCATGCTGCCGTTGTACGTGCGCAACATCATCATGCCCGCGCGGACGTAGAACGCGAACAGCATCAGCTGGTCCTCGATGACCGTCGAGCTGCTCGTCAGCAGGTAGTCCCCGACGGTGCTCTGCACGTGCTGCGTCTCCCACACGAAGTGCAGCCCGGCACCGAGGCCAAGCATCGGGCTGTAGTCGCCGCGCGAGAAGAGGTAGGAGGCGCCGAGCTCGATCGGCAGATGGAAGTAGTCGCGCTCCTTGTCGCCGAGGTCGAAGCGCGCGCCCACGTGCGGCTCGATCGCGATGTCGAGCGTCTCGAACCACAGACCGAGCTCCACACCGCCACCGCCGACCTCGCCCGCGAAACCCGCCAGCGGCAGGATGCCCTGCAGCGCGATGGTGCCGGCGAAGCGCCCCTCGCGACGCAGCGGCTGCTTCGCCTCGGGCTCGGTGATCATGCCGAGCTCCGCCGTGTCGTCGGTGCCGGTCCCGCGCGCCATCGCCTCCGCCATGCGCGCCGCGATCACGTCCAGCTCCTCCGGGCCGACCGCGCTCATGCGCTCCGAAAACCGCGAGGCCCCGCTCCGCACGTCGGCCGTGTTGACCGAGACGACGACCTTCTTGCCGAGCTGACTGACGCTGGCGTGCACGACAACGCTCGCGCCGCTGCCGGCCGCCGCGCCGCGCACGCACTCCACACCCTCACACGGCGCCGAGATGTCGACGAAGCTCACGCCCATCCGCGACCGCAGCTCGTCGCGGAGCAGATCGCGAAAGGTTGCGACGGTGTTCGGGTCCACGCCGCGGTTGGCGAAGCTCCCGAGGCCCCACGTCTGCCCGGCGCCGCTGCCCTGGGCTCGCGCGTCACCGACGCCCAAGGCCAGGAGGACGGCGGCCAGCACTCCCACGCGGTTCCATTGGCTCGAGTGCAGGGTCAAGGTCGTCTCCTGGCCAATGCCAGCTGCAGCAGTATACTCTTCCGGCGTGACCATGCGACAGGCCGCCGCCACATCGCTACTGCTCCTGTTGACCCTGGCCACCGCCACGGCAGCGCAGGATGCCGACGCCGGCATCGATGACGATGCGGGCGTGCCCGGTCCGGGCATGACGGATGACGACGCGGGCATGACGGACCCGAGCGCCGACGCGGGACCGCGCGCTGCGTGCAGCTGCGAGATCGTCGAAGATCGGGGCGAGGACGGCACCGTCCATACATGCACCGGCACCTTCGAGGAGGCCCTGTGCGAGACGTTCAGCTGCGAGCGCAGCAACGTGCTGCAGCGCACGTGCCCCACGACAGGCATCGATCTGTGCTGCGACATGGGCAGCCGCGGGCTCTACACCAACCTCTACGACGACTGCACGTACCCGAGCTGCGAGGCCGGGTTCCGCGCCCAGTGCGCCGAGTTCGGCGGCACCGTCTTCTCGGGCACCTGCGGCGGCCAGACGGACGACGGCTCAACACCGCGCGCCGGCGATGACGACGACGACGGGGGCAGCGGCTTCTGCTCGGTGAGCACGCCGGGCACGGGCTCCGCGCCGGGTTCACCGGGTTCGGCGTCCGCACTGCTGGCCTGCTTGCTCGCCCTCACGCTGCTGCGACGACGACGGCTGTAGTCCACCACCCACTCAGTGGTGGTGATCGTGTCCGCACTGCCAGTGCTCGATCGACATGTGCTCGGGCCCGTGGCCCAGCTCCGACGCCTGCTTCGTCACGCCCGCGAGGTAGCGCCAGGCCCCGTCCTCCAGGGCGAAGTCCGACAGCTCCACGATCGAGCGGTCGCGGCGGTGCTGCTGAATGACCGCGTGGAACAGCACCTGGGCGATCGCATCGGGGTTCGCCTGCTCGGGGGCGCGAACCTCGATCACGCGCAGCCCGGTGTAGCGCAGGTTGGCGAAGCTCCGCTCGAGGTTGTCGACGAATGGCTGCTCACCGGCGGCACGCTCGTCGTGCGCCACGTGCAGGGTCTTCCACAGGTAGGCGGCGTCCTGCACCGCGAACGCGCTGTAGCGTGAGCGCATCAGGCTCTCCGCGTCGGGCGCCTCCCGCTCCCCGGCGTGCAGCGGCCCGCAACACTCGGCGTAGGCTCCGCCGCCGCAGGGACAGCGGGTGGGCTTGATGTTCGCAGCGGCGCCGCGCCGCTTCTTCTTCTTCGGGTTCTTCGCCATCGTCAGGGGTCCTCAGAGCTGTGGCCAGTTGGGGTGCCACGGGCGCTCGCGCTCGAACGCCGCCGCCGCCTGCAATACCAGATCGTCGCGGTGACGCGGGCCGACAATCTGCATCCCCATGGGCAGGCCGTTGCTCGAGATCCCCACGCGCACCGTGGCCGCCGGGTGGCCGGTGAGGTTGAAGGGCACGGTGAACGCGGCCGGCCCGGTCGCGTGGGCGGGCTTGCCGTCGATCTCGGTTGGATAGGGACCGCGTGCGGGGTGCCCGTCGTAGGCGACCGTCGGCGTCAACAGGAGATCGTGCTGCTCGAAGAGCTGCGCCGTCCACGCGATCAGTTCGGCGCGACGGCGGATCATCAGCTCCAGGCGGTCGGGCGTGTCGTTGGCCACGGCCTTGGCCGCAGCGATGAAGCCACGGCCGAAGCCGCCCTCGTGCTCGGCCAACATCGGCTTGAAGTGGGCGTACTCGTCGAGGCTGTTGAGGTAGACCCAACCCGCCGTCACACGAGGCGGACCACCTTCGAGGTCGTTGACCTGATGACCGAGCGACCGAAACACGTCGACGCCGGAGCCGACCGCCTCGGCGACCTCGCGCTGCACGACGGCTTCACCGAGGTCCGGCGAGTACGCGATGCGCAGGCCGTCGGGCAGGCCCTCCTGCAGCTTCTGCACATAGCTGTAACCGGGCGCGGGCAGCGACGTCTCGTCCCACTCGCTGGGCCCACACACCTGATCGAGGAAGAAGGCGCCGTCGGCGACCGTGCGCGTGATCGGCCCGTGGTGCTCGGTGTCGATCCAGTGCCAGCGATCGCGCGGCCCGTTGGGGATGCGACCGTAGGAGGGCTTGAGCCCGAATGCGCCCACGAGGCAGGCCGGAATGCGCACGGAACCGCCGCCATCGCTGCCCGTGACCAGCGGCAGGATGCCCGCGACCAGCGCTGCCGATGAGCCGCCACTGCTGCCGCCGGGTGAGTGCTCGAGCGACCACGGGTTGCGCGACTCGCCGAACAGCAGGTTGCGCGTGAAGGCGGCGGAGCCGAACTCCGGTGTGTTGGTCTTGCCGACGACGAGTGCCCCGGCGGCGCGCAGCCGCGCGACCTGGGTCGAGTCGCGCGTCGCCAGCGTGTCCTTGAACGGCACCGAGCCATAGCTGGTGATCATCCCCTCGACGTCCTCGAGATCCTTGACACCGAGGGGGATGCCCTCGAGCGGCCGACCACGCCCCTCTGCGATCCGCTGCTCCGCCGCACGCGCGTCGGCGAGCAGCTTGTCGCGGTCGGCAAACGACACGAGTGCGGTCACGCGATCGTTGACGCCGTCGATGCGCTCGAAGACCTCCTTCATGAGGTCCACGGGCGACGCCTCACGGTCGGTGAGCGTGCGGCAGAGATCGGTGAGACTCAGCTCGAGAAGTTTCGTCATCGACGCATTCTAGGCGTGCGAGGCGCCCGCGAGAAGCCTGAGCGCGACCCACGGCGACGTGATCCACTTTCCTCCACTTGCATACATCTCCGCTCACCGGCGAGCGCGCTGTGATGTGACGTGCGCAGTGGAAGTCGGCGCGCATGCTGGAACTCGCCGTGGACCGCGTCCTGCGGGCCTGGGGCTTGCGCCTTGTCATGTCTTGCGCGCCGCGGACGTGCTAGTCATTCAGTCAAGATGTTCGGAGGATCTGGAATGCCGCGGATGATGTTCGTTTTGGTTGTGGCGCTGCTGGCGGGGGCAGCGACTGGCTGCGATGAAGCGGCGAAGCTCGTGCCTTCGCTGTGCCCCGAAGAAGAGCTTGGCGCGGCGTGCACGTGCAACGACGGCTCCCCCGGTGTCACGTCCTGTGTCAACGGTCTGCCGCGGTGCGAATGCTCCGCCGGCGACGGCGACGGTACGGGGTCCGGCGGCGTTGGTGGCGACGGCGACAACGCCGCGGGTGATGGCGACAGCAGCGGCGGTGACGGCGACGGCGACACCGGAAACGGCGATGGCGATGGCGACAGCGTCAGCGGCGACGGCGACAGCGTCGCAGGTGATGGCGACGGCGACGGCGACGGCGACGGCGACGGCGACGGCGACGGCGACGGCGATGGTGACGGCGACGGCGACGGCGACGGCGACGGCGACGGCGACGGCGACGGCGACGGCGGCGGTGACGGCGACGGCGACGGCGACGGTGACGGCGACGGCGACGGCGACGGCGACGGCGACGGCGACGGCGACGGCACCCCGTTGTTCGAGGCATGCAACGGCGACACCTGCGCCGCGGGTCTGTCCTGTTTCCGCGGTCACTGCGCGCAGGACTGCCAAAACGACAACGACTGCGATGCGAACGTGGGCGGTCTCGGGGTACACTGCTCGGGGTCGGTCAGCTGCAGCGTAGAGTGCAACGCTCCTGGCGATGCCTGTCCCGGACAGACCTCCTGCAATCCCCAGCTCGGCGGCTTCTACTATCGCTGTACGATCGACTAGACGACTTGACCCTTCGACGACGACCACGCGCAGCGTCACGACGCCGACCACGGCAGGTTCGAGTGAACAGCTGGCTTGTACCCGGCGCCCGTACAGGGCATATCGGATGGGTATGCACCTGAACCGGATCGCCCTGCCCTGCACGCTCGCCCTGTGCTGCGTCGTCATCGGTTGCCAAGCCGGCAAGGACGATGACTCGTACCAGTCCCCTGGTGGGACGACCGGCGATGGCGACGGGACCGCCGCCACGGGCGCCACGGGCGGCAACGGTGGCACCGGCGGTGGGCAGGGTGGCGACGGAGACACTGGCAACGGAGGCGGAGGCCCCGGTGGCAACGGCGGCGGAGACGGCGACGGCGACGGCGTCATCGACCCCAACGACCCCTTCTCGCCGGCGACCGTGGGCGGCGAAGGGCGCAACAACGTCGTCGCTGGCGAGCTGTGCGATCGCCTGACCACGATCCAGTGCGCGGGCGAGGCGCTCTGCTGCGACAACCCTGGCCGCGACTACAACACCTGCAAGAGTGTGATGTTGGCCGGCTGCACGAGCGAGCTGCATCTCGATGCCATCGCGATGCAGAGCAAGACCGGCTTCGACCCGACGCATGCCGCCGAGGCGTTCACCCAGTTCGAAATGATGGCGTCCGAATGCGACCCGAACGTCGCCAGCTGGGGCGCCAGCCTGGACGGGCTCGCCGGCATGCTCAAGGGAACCGCGCTCGAGGGCAGCAGCTGCTCGCCCGACGGCCTTCCCAATCCGACGACGGTCCAGGCCGCGTCCGCGCTCGCAAGCTGCCGCAGCCCATCGACCCACGCGTGCCTCCCGGCCGACGTGACCATCACGCCGATCCCGCGCGCGATGTCGCGCTGCAACCCCCACTCCGGCAATGGCGCTGTCTGCTATAGCGACGCCAACTGCCAACCCGGGCTGTTCTGCGACAACCCCGACTACGAGAACGTCCTGACGGCGGAGTGCAAGCCGCTCCTGGCCAACGGAACGAGCTGCAGCCAGGGCAACCGCTGCCAGTCGCTGATCTGCAAGGGCGGTCGCTGCGTCGCCGCTGACAAGCAGACCGCCTACTGTCTGGCCAACTAGAGCCGCGACTCTCTGAGCTGCGCATCGCGCGCGCGGTCTCGGTGGCACCCCCGGGAGGGCTCGAACCTCCAACTTCTGGCTTAGAAGGCCAGCGCTCTATCCGATTGAGCTACGGGGGCAGACAGCCTGGGAACTACCGCAGGGCCGTCGCTGCGGTCAATCGGTTCGCCCACCGTCCTCAGTCGACGTGGACGATGGCGGTCTGCAGCAGCTGGGTCGCCGGGTCGACGTCGACGGTCACGAAGTGCCGGCCGATGCGGTCGAGCTGCTCGGGGATGGCACCCCCACCGCCGGTGATGAACGCCGGGATCCCCGCGTTGCTGTAGGCGTAGAAGGAGTGCACGTGGCCGTAGACCGTGAGGTCGACACCGGCGCGGGCGAGCCGCCCGAGCAACATGTTCGCCTCCGCGCGACTGGCGAACGCGCCGTTGCGAATGCCCGACGCGTCGAGGGGCGGGATGTGCATGTAGACCGAGTGGAAGGCGTCATCGCCCTCGGCAAGCCAGTCATCGAGCCAGCCGTAGACCTGCGGTGCAAGCGTCGCGCTGGCGTCGTCTAGCAACGTGAAGTGCGCGCCACGGAACGCGAAGTGCCGACTGCCTCGCCCGAAGTAGCGGTGGTAGTTGCCCTCGCTGGCGCCGAGCTCGTGGTTGCCAAGCGTGGAGAAGACGGGGACGCGCAGCTCCTTGAGCTCGCGCTGGAAGCGCTCGAGCTCCGCCTCCTCACCTTGCGATGTCAGGTCGCCACTCATGAGCACGAAGCGGATGGACGCGTCCGCGTTCATCCTCGCGTAGATGTCCTGCACGTCGTCGATGGCCTCCTGGACGTCAGCGAACACCGCGTAGCGGTATGCGCCGGTCTCACCCGCGTCGGGCACCCGCAGCTGCAGCGACGCGGACTCGGTGCCTGCGGGTAGCTCGACGCGCCACGTCCGCTCGGTCGCGACCGGGCTGTCGGTGAGCGTCACCTCGAGCGGCACGCCGTCGACAGCCCCAACAAGCGTTGCATCGGGCATCGTGTTCTCGATCCGCACGCGCCACGTGGAGGGGCTGCCACTCTCCGGATCGAGGGTGATGTCGAGCCCCGGCGCACTCGCCCACAGGTGGAGCCGCCCTGCGGACAGGCCCCGGATCGCCGCCAGGCCACCGGCCACGCGCACGCTGCCCGCGTCGCCATCCGCCTGGCCGACTCGCGCGTCGATCCGCGCGCGCTCGTCCGCGACGTCGAGGCAGCCGCACGCGAGCAGCGTAGCAGTCGCAATCAACCACTTGCCGTACATCACCAGGACCTCCTTCGATGGAGCAGAGACAGGCCCAGCACGTGGGCGGAGCCGGTCTCGGCAAAGGCGGAGGCGCCCCAGGCGTCCGCGAAGTAGTAGCTGCCCTCAAGCCCCACGTGGCCGAGCGGCCCGCTACCGAGCCCCGGCATCTTGAGGCCGGCGGCGAAGTCGTCGTGCCGGTGATCGTAGTAGACGCTCAGCTCGCCGCCCGTGCCCATATAGAAGCCGTAGCCGAAGCGCGCCAGCGTCATCTCGTCCGACTCCGTCGCGATCCCGAACTGGCGGTTGCTCCCCAGCGCGTAGCCGAGCGCGTAGTCGAAGAACGATCCCTCGAGCGTGTCGCCGATCACCTCGAGCCCCAGCCGCCCCGAGAGAGCGAGTTCGAAGAACGTCATCGAGAACAGCTCGGGTGCGAAGCGATGGTGCATGGCGGCGAGCTCGAGGTCGATGTACGTACCCTCGTCGAAGCGCACCAAGCGGTACGCGCCCAGCAGACGCAGGCGCAGGTTGTCGTGGTCGACCCCCACCCAGCCGCTGCCCTCGATGCGCACGCGGGCAACCCACGCGCTCACCGATGCGTAGGCGAAGTGGTCGTATTCGAAGATCGGGTCGTCGACCAGCCTCGGGCCCGCCTCGATCACGAGCGCCGGCTGTGACACGGGCGTGCCGAGCCCGCCCGCGGGTGCGGCCACGCCGTAGATGTCGGCGAGTGCTGACGCAATGAAGAGCGCACCACCCGCCGTCCCGATCCCGATGAAGGGCAACACGAACTTCGGGGACGTACCGGTGATGGCGAGACCGGCGAGACCGGTGACCGCGGCGGCCGCACCGATGCCCTGCAGCCACAACAACCGAAGTCCGGTGCGCGTCTCCCCCGCAACGAGGTGACCGGTCCCGTGCACGACGAGCCCCGGACCCGCCGCCGCCAGGGTGGGCCACAGCCGCGAGTCCTCCCCATCGCCCCCGTCCGCATCCAAGTCCGACCCGACCAGCCGTTGCGTTCCTGCCACCGGCTCTGCGACCGACGCAGACGCGGACGCGGACGCCGGGTCGGACTTGGATGCGGACGGGGGCTCGAGCTCGGACTCGGCCTCGGGCGCAGACGCAGACGCGGGCTCGGAGGCGGTCCCGGTCACGGTCACGGTCTCGGGCGCGGCGACCGACTCGGTCTCGGTCACGGGCTCGGCCTCGGTTTCGGGCGCGGAGGCGGGCACGGGCGCGGGTGCGCGGTCGATCTGCGCCGCGGTCCCCTGCGCCGCAACCGGCGACGCCACGAGTACCGAGATCAGACCGGATGCAATCGCGCCGCGCGGCCAACTCCAACCTCTGCGAACGATGTAGTGCATCTGCGGGCCGCCGACATCGTGCTGCGCCCGAGTGCGCCGCGCAAGCGCGGGATCACCGGAAGCGCAGCTCGAATCGATCGACCGTCGACCCGTCGATCAGCCGGAAGTAGCCGTAGGCCTCTCCCGTCGCCTCGCCACCGTCGGAGGCGAGGACGAAGTCGATGAACAGCGCCCCAAAGGTCGTCTGCGCGTCCTGCGAGACAAGCAGGCCGGAGACTACCTGGCGGCCCCCCGTGTAGATGCTGGCCCACCAGGAGTTGTCGACGAGCGCCGCGTTGAAGTTGCGGGTGCTGTGTCCAGCGAGCGCAGAGACGACGACCGCGGTGCGGCCGACTCGCAGGTCGAGGATGTCCGGGATGCCGCCGGCGCCGTGCTGCAGCCCCACGTTGCCGACGGCCGTCAGCGTGAAGGTGCGCGCGTAGGCGTGCTCGTGTCCCGTCACCACCAGCGCGCCGCCGGTCTGACAGGCGCGATAGGCGCCCCAGCCGACCTCGTCGACCTTGAAGCCGACCTGCATGTCGCGCTGGTTCTTGTGCCAGACGCAGACGCGGGCGGCGGCGGTCGAGTCGGCAAGCGTGCCCTCGATGAACGGCACGTGGCCCTCCCCGAGCGTGCCGACGCCGGAGATCACCAGCAGCACACCGTGGAAGCGACAGGCGCCGTTGACGCCGTAGTCGCCCCAGCAGTCGAGGGCCGGGTGCCGCGCCGCCCGGGCGAGCAAGCGCGCGCGATAGCCGCCAGGGCCGTCCCACGCCGGGACGTCGTGGTTGCCGACCGCCGCGATGTACGGCACGCCATCCCCGAGGACGGCGTCGATCTGGTGCTCGAACGCCTGCGGCATGTCCAGGTAGTCGAAGTCGCCCGCGTGAACGACCAGGTCGGCGCCCTCCGAGCCGATCATCGACAGCACCTCGCGCGCGCCCGCGGTCAGCGCCTGATCACCGATGAACGCGACACGCACGAATGGCAGCGCGACATCGCCGCCGGCGTCGAGCTCGTGCCACGGCCCCCGTTGTCTTGGATAATCAAACGGCGTGTAGGCACCCGAGTCGCGGCCGGCATCCGTCGGCGCGCAGCAAGCCGCATCACCCGCGTCCGCCGAGGTGGCTGCCCCACCGCCCGAGCGCGACCCGCCACCCGACGAGCCGGGCGGAGACGACGCGTCCATCTCGATGGCGCTCGGCCGCTCGGTGCACGCGCACAGGCACAGCCCCACGACCACCGCCCGCAACGCTACTGCACCCATCCCACAAGCGTGCCGCGCGGACAGCGGGGTGTCCACGCGCGCGACTACATGGTGGGGCAGAACATGCCGAGGATCGCTCCACACTCGTTGACCATACCGGTGCCGGCCACGGTCTCGCATACGACCATGTTCTGCCCGGAGAGCATCGGACAACAGGCCATCAGCTCCTCGCAGGGGCCAAGCATGGCGCCGTCGCCGTCGCCGTCGCCGTCACCGTCGCCATCACCGTCACCGTCACCGTCGCCGGCGGTGGTGTCGCAGTCGCAGCTGCCGCCCGCGCATGGCAGCGTGCCACTGCGGCCGTCGGCGCAGGTGCAGGCCGTGGCGGGGCCACCATCGCAGCCACCGATCACCCCACCCGTGCCGCCGGTCGCCCCCGTGCCGCCACCGGTCGCCCCCGTGCCGCTGGCGTTGCCACCAGAGCCGGCCGGGTTCGGCACGTAGCCGCCGTCATCGTCACCCGCCGCACAGCCCAGCAGCCACGCGCACGCGAGCAACCACCCGAGCGACCGTAAAGTCGCAGATCCCAATCCCAAAACGACCATGTGCTCGTTCTCCTGATCGACGCGCCACCGCCCCTCACAGCGTTGCGCACTGGCGAGTATAGCGATCCATCGCGCTTTCCACAGCCCGTAGCCTGGGGCGTTGCCCGGCGGCCACGCGTGGGCGAAACTCGTGGGCGATGTTCGAGCGCGACGTCGACGACCCGCTGATGCTGATCGCGGCCGATCAACAGCGGGCAAGGGCTGCTGGCGACGCCAACGCCGAGCTGTGTGTGCTGTCGACCGTCGACGGGCGCGGCAATGCGCAGGCGCGCACGCTGGTCCTGCGGGAGGTCTCCGACGAGGGCGCGCTCGTTTTCATGAGCGCGTCGAGCCCAAAGTGGACGCAGCTAGCAGAGCGCAATGGCCACGTGCACGTCCACTGGCCCTCACTCGGCCGCCAGTACCGCATCGACGGGCCGTGGCGGGCGCTGACACAGGAGCAGCTGCAAGCGCACTGGCAGCAGCGGCCGTGGGCGAGCAAGGTGCTCGACTGGTACTACGAGCAGCGCGCGCAGGGGACCGAGATCGATTCGCGCGAAGCACTCGAGGCGGGCGTGGGTGCCACCGAAGCTGCGCTTCGCGCACAACACCGCGACGAGGCGAGCGTACCGATGCCACCGCTGGCGCGCGGCATCCGGGTGATCGCCCACCGCATTGAGGCGTTCAGCCTGAGCGACCGCCGACGACTGCACGACTGCCGCCTGTTCGAGCGCGATGACAGCGGCTGGCGCAGCAGCGTGCGCGTGCCCTGACGGTGCGTGAGGCGCCGCCCGGCTCAGGTCAGCAACGCGCCGCCGTCCACGGGGAAGCTCTGGCCCGTCATGTAGCTGGAAGCATCGCTGGCGAGGAAGAGCACGGCGTTGGCGATCTCGTCCGGCTCGCCCACGCGCTTGAGCGGGATGCGCGCCGCGGCGGCGTCCTTGTGCGCCTGCGCCTGATCGTCGGGCAGCACCTCGTAGATGGCGCCGTAGAGCTTGGTCTCGATCGCACCGGGCGCGATGCAGTTGACACGGATGCCAAAGTCGGCCCACTCGGCCGCCATCGACTGCGTGGCCATGAGCACCGCCGCCTTGCCGATCGAGTAGTGCGCCGACGCCGCCTGCGGCCTGTAGCCGGCAACCGACGAGATGTTGACGATGCGCCCGCCGTCCCCCTGGTCGCGCATGGCACGTGCGGCGGCCTGGCTCAGAAAGAAGAGCCCCTTGAGGTTGAGGTTCATGACCGAGTCCCACGCCTTCTCGGTCATGTCGATCGCGGGCGAGAAGAAGCTCGTGCCGGCGTTGTTGACGAGGATGTCGATGCGCCCGAGTTCCGAGACCACGCGCTGCACGAGCGGCTCCAGCTGGTCGATGCGGCCCATGTGCCCCTCCACCGGCAGCGCGCGCCGGCCGAGCGCCTCGATCTCCTTGGCCACCTTCTCGAGGTCGGGCAGCTTGCGGCTACTGATCGCCACGTCTGCGCCAGCCCGGGCGAGCATCAACGCGGTCGCGGCGCCGATGCCTCGGCTACCGCCGGTCACGAGGGCCACCTTGCCTGTCAGGTCGAACTGCGGAAGCACCATCTCATCACCTCGGGTCACGGCCGGTGCGGGTTTCGCTGCACCGCGGCGGACCATAATATGGATGGGCGCCGCCGATCGCTGTCGATGACCACCGATCCGCGTCACCACGGCAGACACCACACCGCGCTCGGCCCAGCGGGGTCGAAATTCCATATTCACGATAACTATCCGTGTTCGCCTGGGCAGCCCCTGCGTTTTAACTGCGACGACACCTTCCCGAAACGTTCGCTTACTACCCACGGCCCTGTTCGTGTCGGTACCGCTTCTGGAACAGGCACATCATCAACCCGTCTGGCCCCACGCGCGGGGCGCGCCCAACCCATCCGGGTCAGGGCGCTCGAGCGTGGGTCGAGGCACTGGGAAAATCGAGGAGCTCTTGATGCTAACGAGCACTGGAAAGTCACTGCTAGCCGCCTGTGTGGGCGCCCTGGCGTTCACCACCGTCGCCGCGGCGCAGGAGCCCGCCGCTCCCGCTGCCGATCCGGCGGCCCCTGAAGCCGCTCCGGCAGCCCCGGAGGCCGCCCCGGCAGCCCCAGAGGCAGCCCCGGCAGCACCCGCCCCCGAGCCGGCTGCCACGCCTGCTCCCGAGGAGACCGCCGCTGCGGCACCCGAGGCCGCCGCGGAGGAGGCCCCCGCGGAGGAGGCCCCCGCTGAGGAAGCCCCCGCTGAGGCGACCTTCAACCACCCGAGCGTCTGGATGCGCGTGGGTGGCAAGGTCCAGGGCGCCGACGACCCGAACAAGCTCAACGACATCAGCACCCATGGTGAGGTCTTCGTCCTGCTCAACGGATCAGTGCACGAGAAGATCAACTGGACGGCCGACCTGGTCGGCAGCCTCAGCGGCGGCGCCGCGGTGCTCGACCTGATCGCCCAGTTCGACATTGCCGACCCCTTCCACCTGTGGGTCGGCCGCATGCTCGTTGCCTCGGACCGCAGCAACTGGTCGGGCAACTGGTTCATGGGGCCGTGGAACTACCCGGGCTTCTACCCCGGCCAGGGCGCTCCGGACGGCCCGATGCAGGGTCCCTTCGGTCGCAACGACGGTGCGATGGTCTGGGGCCAGTTTGCCGACGGCATGATCAAGTACCACGTCGGCGCGTACGGCCTCGGCGATGTCAACGACAACCCGCTGCTGTCGGGCCGCATCAACCTCGCACTGCTGGACCCGGAGCCGGGCCCGTACAGCAGCTCGACATACTACGGCAAGGACATCCTCTCCGTGGGTGTCGGCTTCCAGTCCAAGAAGGACGGCGTCATGTCGCCCGGCACTGCGGCGATGGGCATGATGCCCGCCGTACCGCCCGCCGTCGTCGACGACTACAGCATGTTCCTCGCCGACCTTCTCTTCGAGAAGGACCTGGGCGACTCGGGCGTGGTCGATGTCGAGGGTGCGTTCTACAAGTACCTGAGCGACAAGGGTGAGCTGTCCCATCACATGTTCTTCCTCGCCAGCTACCTGGTGCCGGGCAAGATGGGCTGGGGTCAGCTCCAGCCGCTCGTCCGCCTCCAGATGGCCAAGGCCAACAACGACCAGGCCCCCGGTGAAGACGCCAAGCAGCTGATCGACGCACAGCTGGGCTACGTCATCGACTCCTACAACGCGCGCCTGTCCCTGGGCTTCCAGGCTGGCAAGGTGTACGGCGTGGACTCGAAGAACGTGTTCCTCGGCGTGCAGATCATGCAGTAAGCGAGCATCCTCGCTTCACGTGGACCAGGGGTCCGGTGGCTTGCCACCGCGGCCCCTGGTTTGCGTTAAGGGTCTGCCGAGCGCGGGCAGCCGCGGAGCGCCCGATGGACACACGACGAGAGGGGACGCGCGTGCGTCCCTTTGTCATCGATATTAAAAAGGACCGGCCGGCCTGGCGAGTAGCGGTTGTTGAGGGGAACGCTACCCACCGGACCGGCCGGCAATGTGATGGACGGGTATCCATCACACGACGGCTGCTCCGAAGAACATCCGCCAGACAGGTGACCCCCCCGAACACGGTCTGGGGTTGGGGATTGGAGTGCCCGGAAGCGCCACCCGTCGACGCACCATGCGTCTCGTTCTTGCGTACCGCACCCACGTCATAAATCAAGCACAACGCCAGGATTGATGCTCGGCCGGTCTTTTGCGGTCAATAGCAGGCTGAATTCGCAACCAATGGAGGCCACGGGAAACACAACATTTCGCCCTAACGGTTCTTGTACAGCTGCTTGAGACTCTTCTTTCGCGCCGTGTAGATCCTCCGCATCGCATGATCGTGTTCGATGCGCGCGCGCTCGTCGACTCGCCGCTCCTGGTGCGCGAGCTCACGCTGCAGCTTCAGATAGCCAGCATGACGGCTGGGCTCGAGCACGCCGTCCTCGACCGCGCGCAGCACGCCGCACCCGGGCTCGTCCTCGTGTCGGCAGTCCTTGAAGCGGCAGTCGGCCGCGTACGCCTCGACGTCCTCGAAGGTCGTGCGGACGCCCTCGGCGCTCTCCCACATCCCGACCTCGCGCATGCCGGGTGTGTCCACCAGCATCGCACCGCCGGGCAGCACGCTCAGGGAGCGGTGCGAGGTGGTGTGCCGGCCGCGGTCGTCATCCGGGCGGGCCTCCCCCGTCGCCATCGCATCGGCGCCCAGCAGCCGGTTGAGCAACGTCGACTTGCCCACGCCCGAGGAGCCTACGAGCGCCACCGTCTGCCCCACGCGCAGGTGGGGCTCGAGCGCGTCGATGCCGTCTCCGGTGAGCGCGGAGACCGGGTGCACGTTGACGCCCCAGGCGATCGCACTCGTCTGCTCGACATGCGTAGCGGTGTCGTCGCACAGGTCGGCCTTCGTCAGCAGCACGACGGGCCGTGCCCCGCTGTCCCACACCAGCGCGAGGTAGCGCTCGATCCGCCGCAGGTTGAAGTCGCGGTTGAGCGAACACATGACGAAGACGGTGTCGAGGTTGGCCGCGATCACCTGGGGCCGCGTCGTGTTGTCGGTGCGGTTTCGGATGAGCGCAGTGCGGCGCGGCATCACGGCCGTGATGCTGGCGCTGCCCTCGTCGGCCCGCACCCGCGCGAGCACCCAGTCGCCGACCGCCGGCCTGTCGCCGCCGTCGACGAGCTGGTGCCTCAGCCGCCCGCTGAGCTCCGCGGACAGCTCACCGTCGGTCGTCAGCAGGCGATAGCCGGACCTGTGCTCCTCGCTGACCCTGCATGGCATCAGGGTCGGGTCGTTCATCTCTTCGAACTGCTGCTGGTCGGACTCGGTCCAACCCATCTCGTATAAATCCATGATCTGCTCCGTCGGACGGAAGGAAGGGTGCGCGTCGCCGCCAGCGGCACGCGGCCGCGGCGGTCCAGGGCCTGCCTCGTGGACAAGCGCGGACGCCTCCCGCGATCGAGTCGATCGCGTGGACTACCCGCGCTGTGGTCGCCCGCGTCGCCGTGTCACCCACACGCGATGTGCGGAAGACGCCGGTTCGAGGCGCCCCTCAGCTCAGATCGCCACAGGAAGCGAGGAAAACGTGGGTTACGACCGTATCTACAATGGCTTCGTTCATGCTTTCGCCTCCGTGGTTGGGGTTGCCGACCCAATGTGACCGCGCGACCGGGGCGGGTCAAGGGACAAAGTGCGCGCGACGTTGCCAGGCCGGTGTCGCTAACGCGGGCGGTGTTCGGTGCCGAGCCCCGCGGTGATGAACACGGCGGTCGCCGAGCGCTCGACGTCCGCGGTGTGCCACACGCCGGGCTCGTTGATCGCGTACTGGCCGGCATCGAGGGTCGTGCGAACCTCCCCGCCGTCGATCTCCTGGATGATCACCATGCGCCCCGCGGTGCACAGCACCACCTCGCCCCCCTTCGGGTGCATCTCCCACATGTCCCACGGCGCGTCGAACGTGTGCATCGCAACCAGCCGCCCCTCCGCACCGTCGTCGGCGTGGCGGGCGCCGTAGCCGCCGTACCACGCCAGGTCGCCTGTAAACGCGGGCTCACGGGCGGCGGTCGCGCCGAGCCCGAGGTGGATCGGATGCTTGAACAGATCGGTGGGCATGTCGCCGCCTCCCGGACGCCTCACTCCATGCGGGTGTGGACGCCCTTGTCGTCGATGCAGTTGCAGGACTCGTGGTTGCCGTACATCGGCGCGACGTAGCGGTGCTTGACGAAGCCCTCCGCCTTGCAGCGGTCCTCGCAGCGACCGTCGCCACCGGCCGCGTGCGCGAGCGCCCACCCGATGGCAACGATGCCCCCTATCAGCAACAACAACGGACCTCGGCTCAATCCCATCGCGCGATACTACGACGGGCGACGCTCGACGAAAAGACGTGCATCAACCGAGCGCGTCGAGCAGCCATCGGTGCAGCGGTGAGAGCTTGCGAAAGTGCCCCATCACCAGCGGCACCAGCTTCTTGCTCCCAGCTTCGGCGGGCATGGGCAGCTCGATCCCGGCGTGCAGCGCGTTGAAGCGCAGCAACCTCTCCCGCGGGTGGTCGGCGGCGTGCTCCCGCGGCACCTTCTTGTAGTGCAGCCCCTCGAGTGCGTAGCCGCTCTTCGCAAGCTTCTTCTCGAGGCCGACCAGCGCGGGGCCGTGCTGCGCACCTGCGACGGCCGCGCGGTAGCGATCGAGCTGCGGCTTGGGGAAGCCGTGGATGCCCGTGCCGAGGAAGAGACGATCGTGGCGCAGCCGCATGAAGAAGCCGGGCGAGCCTCCCGCGCGGTCGTTGCCCTCCCAAAACCACAGGTCGATGTGCGGCTTGTACGGCGTCTTGTCCCTCGAGAAGCGCACGTCGCGGTTGACGCGGAAGATCGACCCGTTGACTCGAGGCTCCGCGGTCAGCTCCGGCGAGATGCTCGTCAGCTTCGCGCCGAGCGCGGCGACGAAGGACTGGGCGGGCTGCAGGTAGTGCGTGTCGTAGTCCGCGCGGTGCTTGTCGAACCATGGCTTCGAGTTGTTGCGCTCGAGACCCGCGAGGAACTTCCGCGTCCCGGGGCCGAAGCCGTCGAAGGGTCCGATGTCGCTCGGGTCGCGCTTGCCGGCCTTCTTCTTCTTCGGCGGCTTCTTCTTCGCCGGCTTGATGGGCAGGCTCGCGGCGAACTCCGCGCCGCGGTCGACCCACTTGCGCAGCTGCGGCTTGGTCTTCAGCCCGTCGGCGCCGACGTAGACCATGCCCTTGAGCGCCCGGCCCGTGAAGTCCATCTCGCGCGCGTACTTCTGCGCCAGGCAGCGGTCGTATTGATCGGGGCCGACGCGCACCATGATCTCGTTGCCGACCACCCCGCAGGCCATGTTGCCGCCGACGGTGAAGCACAGCCCACCGAACATCTTGCGCTCCACAACGTGCGGTCGCCCCTCGACGCAGTCACGGATGCGGGTCGCCAGCTTCTCGCTGTATGCCATGCGCGCAAGCGTGCCAGCTGCCGCCTCGACGGCAAAGCGGTTCGTCCGCCACCGAGCCGCCTGGCCATGCGATAGTCGGCATCCCAACCGCGAGGCACCATGACGACGATCCCACTTCCCCTGAGGTTCCGCGGGGCCCCCGGCTCGCCCTACACGCGCAAGATGCGTGCGTACCTTCGCTACCGGCGCATCCCCTACGAGCTGATCATCTACAACTCGCGCGAGGACCACGACCTGCCCGTACCCAGGGTGCCGCTGCTCCCCACGTTCTTCCTGCCCGACGACGATGGACAGCTCGTCGGCGTCACGGACTCCACACCGCTGATCCGCCGATTCGACGCAGAGCTCGAGGGACGCGCCGTGATCCCGCCACAGCCGGCGATCGCATTCATCGACGCATTACTCGAGGACTACGCGGACGAGTGGTTGACCAAGCCGATGTTCCACTACCGCTGGGCCTACGAGGCCGACGTGGCGAAGGCCGGATCGATCCTACCGCTGTGGGGGCGGACAGCGGTCGACGACGAGACGCTCGCGAAGATCGCGGACCTCATCTCCAAGCGGCAGATCGAGCGGCTGTGGGTCGTCGGATCGAACGCGACGACCGGCCCCGTCATCGAGGCGAGCTACCGTCGCTTCCTGCGAGCGTTCGACGACCACCTCAAGGAGCACGCGTTCCTCATGGGCGCCCGACCGGGCAGCGCCGACTTCGGCGTCTTCGGCCAGCTCACGCAGCTCGCGCTGTTCGACCCGACCCCGATGGCCGTGACGCTCGAGCAGTCCGTCCGCACCTATCCGTGGGTGGAGCGCGTGGAGGATCTGTCCGGGGCATCCGCCAGCGACGACGACTGGTTCACGCCGCAGACCGTACCCGACACGCTGCGCGCGCTGCTGCACGAGGCGGGCCGGGTCTACGCTCCGTTCATGCTGGCAAATGCGGCCGCCCGCGAGCGGGGCGCGGAGAAGGTCGAGACCACCATCGACAGCCAGCCCTACGTGCAGAAGACGTTTCCGTATCAGGCCAAGTGCCTGAGGTGGCTGCGCGAGGCGTATGCAGCGCTCGGCGGCGATGACCGCGCCGCGGTCGACTCGCTGCTCGCTGGCACCGGCCTCGAGCCGATGTTCGCAGAGGCCTCCGGCTGATCGCACAGCTCGCTCCTCGCCGGCCGCACCTCACCGGCTGGTGCGTTGATTCCCATGTCGCCCGCGCCGCAGCCGGCAAAAGTCGACGACCGCAACCCACACCGCTTGTTCCGCAACGGCCGAGGTCGTAGGGTCGCGGTGGGTTTGTGTAGGAGGCGTGTTGTGGGTAGTCGGTTGCTTGTTACCGCGTTGGCGTTGGTCGCCACGCCGATGCTGGGGTGCGCCGAGGAACCTAGGCGTGAGCCCGTCGTGGAGACGACCTGCGAGCCCGCACAGCTCGTACCGTGTCGCTGCGGGCAGAATGCGGTCGGACGCGCGCAGTGCCTCGACGACGGCCAGCAGATGTCGTTCTGCAGCTGCGGCGAAGAGGCAGCGCAAGCGCCGTTCACCGCGTGCGAGATGGGCGACCGGCTTGGCTGCCCATGTCCATCGACGGCCGGCTTCAGCCTCTGCGACGTCACGGGGGTCTACATGATGTGCACGTGCACCGCCGCACCGCCACCCAACCAGGGGACCGGCGGTATGATGGGCGCTGGCCTCGGCGGCATGGGCGGCGGCACCGGCGGCATGGCCGGCGGCACCGGCTCGACGATGGCGGCGGGAACCGGCGGGCGGCCCGCGGGCACCGGCGGCACGGGCGGCGGAACCGGTGGGCAGTCCGGTAGCTTCTAGCGCTCGGTGGCGGCAGCGTGGCGCCAAGCCCGGTCGTCGCTTGCCGCGTGCTACTGCGGGCGCTTGACGGCGGCGTTACGCGCGCGCGCATCGTCCGACCGGTTGGCCTCCTTGAACAGCTCGCCCTCTAGCTGCAAGCCATCGATCAGCGGCAGCCGTAGGCCCTCCACCACCGCACGCTTGGTCGCGAACACGGCACCGGGAGAGTTGTTCGCGATGCGCTGGCACCACTCGATGGCGCCGTCGACAAAGCCTGGCGTTGGCAACACGTCGTTGAGCAGGCCGATGCGAAGCGCCTCGTCGGCCTGGATCACACGGCCGCTCAGGCAGAGCTCGGCGCCGATTGCGGGGCCCACCAGCCGCGGAAGCCGCTGCGTGCCACCCCCGCCCGGGATGATGCCGACGAGCACCTCGGGCTGACCCAGGTGTGCGCGCTGCGACCCGATGCGAAGCGTGCAGGCGAGCGCCGTCTCGCAGCCACCGCCCCAGGCCTGCCCGTCGATCGCCGCAACGGTTGGCTGCGGCATCGTCTCGAGCATCGTCTGTGCCTTGCGCCACGCACGCGGCTCACCGCCCGGATCCTCGCCCTTGGCATACTTCGCGAGGTCGTCGAGGTCGGCGTGCGCGATGAAGAAGCCGTCGACGCCACCGGTGAGCATCACCACGGTCACCTCATCGGTCTGTTCGGCGAGCCGCTCGAGATGCCGGAGCAGCTCCGTCATCGAGAGGTTGTTCATCCAGTTCTTCGGTGGCCGCGTGAAGGTCAGCACGGCGAGCTTGCCGTGGCGCGTCTCGGTCCATGTGTCTGCCATGGGCAGACCCTAGCCGAGATCGCACGTGGCTGTCCCATGCGGCGTCGCTGAATCGCCCAGGGCAAGCTTGTGCCCAACATCTCCGGGTTGTAGGAAGTTCAAAACGCCAAGGAGCCGGTCATGGAAAGCGAAGCCTGGATCATCGACGCCGTCCGTTCACCACGTGGCAAGGGCAAGAAGAACGGCTCGCTGCATCCCATCCACCCACAGCGCATCCTCGCGCAGGTGCTCACGGGACTGCAGGCGCGCAACGGCTTCGACACCGCAGAAGTCGACGACGTCATCATGGGCTGCAGCCCGCAGACCGGTGACCACTCGATGGACATCGCGCGGATGGCGGCCCTCGACGCCGGCTGGTCTCTCGACGCGCCCGGCGTCACGCTCGATCGCTTCTGCGGGTCGGGGCAGCAGTCGGTAAATTTCGCGGCCATGGGCGTGCGTGCTGGCTTCCAGGATCTCGTCGTCGCCGGCGGCGTGCAGTCGATGTCGCGCCCTGCCCCGCTGCACATCGACGGCTTCACGGCGAACAACAGCCACCTGCGCTCGCAGTACGACCTGGTCCCGCAGGGGATCAGCGCCGATCTCATCGCGACCATCGAGGGCTTCTCCCGCCAGCAGTGCGACGAGCTCGGCGTCGAGAGTCAGAAGCGCGCGGACGCCGCGATCAAGGACGGCCGATTCGCGAAGGCGCTCGTGCCCATCCTGCACGAGGACGGATCCACCGCGCTCGACCACGACGAGTTCCCGCGCCCCGGCACCACCGTCGAGGGCCTGGGGCAGCTCAACGCGAGCTTCGAGCAGATAGGCGCCTACAGGGGCGAGGGCGCAGAGCGGACGATCGACGAGACCGCCCTGCTCGCCTATCCGGACGTGAAGAAGATCGAGCACGTGCACCACGCTGGCAACTCGTCGGGCGTCGTCGACGGCGGCTCGGCCGTGCTCGTGGCGTCACCCGCGTACGCGAAGGCCCACGGCATGAAGCCGCGTGCGCGCATCGTGATGACCGCGGTGGCCGGTACGGAGCCGGTGATCATGCTGACGGCGCCGGGCCCGGCATCGAAGCGCTGCGTCGAGAAGGCGGGCATGACCTTCGACGACATCGATCTCGTCGAGGTCAACGAGGCGTTCGCCGCCGTGGTGCTCAAGTTCCTCAAGGACACGGGCGTCGACTGGGACCGGTGCAACGTCAACGGCGGTGCGATGGCGCTTGGACACCCCATCGGCGCCACCGGCGGCATGCTGATCGGCACGCTGCTCGACGAGCTCGAGCGCCAGGACAAGACGACCGGCCTGGTGACGATGTGCACCGGCGGCGGCATGGGCACCGCAACCATCATCGAGCGCATCGAGGCCTGAGCGGCCGGCGGCGGCGCCCACTCCGCTGCCCGCGACCGCTCAGCTGCCGACGACGCCGCGCGCACGCAGCGCCGACAGCTCGGTCGCGTCCAGACCGAGCTGCTGCAGGACCTCGTCGGTGTGCTCGCCGTGCAAAGGCGGCGCACGGTCGATGGCGCCGGGCGTCTGCGACAGCTTCACCGCCATCCCCGTGGTCTTGAACGTCCCGAGCTCGGCGTGGGGCAGCTCCTGGAGCATGCCGCGCGCGAGCACCTGCGGGTCGGCGAACACCTGGGCCATGTCGAGCACCGGTCCGGTCGGCACGCCCGCGTCGTTGAGCAGCTGCACCCAGTGGTCGACCGGCTCGGCTGCGAGCACGCCCTCGATCAGGGCGGTCAGCGCGTCGCGGTTGACCAGGCGCACACCGGTTTTGGCGAAGCGCTCATCGTCGGCCCACTGCGGGTGCCCCAGCGCCGTGGCGAGCTTTGCGAACATCGCAGGGTTGCCGGCCGCGATGTTGAGGTAGCCGTCGGCCGCGCGGAAGCGGCCGTAGGGCGACGACAGCGGATGGTGATGGCCCGCCTGACCGGGCGCCGTCCCGGACTCGAAGTACATGCCGGCGCCCCAGCTGAGCGTCGCGACGATCGACTCGAGCAGCGAGGTGTGCACGACCTGCCCCCGCCCGGTGCGGTGACGCGCGAGCAGCGCGAGCTGAATGCCCTGCGCTGCGTAGATGCCCGCGAGCAGGTCGGCGATCGCAACGCCGCTGCGCGTGGGTCCCTCGTCGCCCGCGCCGGTGAGGCTCATCAGGCCGCCCATGCCCTGGGCGACCTGGTCGAACCCGGGTCGGTCGCGGTACGGACCGTCGGGGCCGAAGCCCGAGATGCCACAGTAGATCAGACGGGGAAAGCGCTCGGTGAGCGTCTCGGCCCCCAGCCCCAGGTCCTCCATGATGCCGGGGCGGAAGTTCTCCACCAGCACGTCGAACTCCGGCAGGATGCGCAGCAGCAGCTCGGTGGCGCCGTCGCTGCGCAGGTCGACGGTGATCGAGCGCTTGCCACGGTTCGACGACAGAAAGAAGTACGAGTCGCGGCCAGTGACCGGGTTCTGAAACTCGCGCCCCTTCGGCGACTCGACGCGTACGACGTCGGCGCCGTAGTCCGACAGCAGCATCGTGCAGAACGGCCCCGCCAGGTAGCGGGTCAGGTCGAGCACACGAATCGAGTCCAGCGGTGCATCCGTCGTCATGGGGCCTCCTCCTGTGGAGCCACGAGCGTATTCCTGCTCTCGGCAGTGCTTCAAGCCCTTGTGGCGAAGCGCCCGAGGCACTAGCACGGGGACATGCCGGGAACGATCCACACACGCAGCGAGGGCGGCGTCGGCACCCTCGTCTTCGACCACCCCGAGCGCCGCAACGCGGTCTCGGTCAACATGTGGGCCGCCCTGCCCGACGCGCTCGCGGGCTTCGCGCAGGACCCGGACGTCAGGGTCGTCGTCATGCGCGGCGCGGGCGACAAGGCATTCGTCTCGGGCGCCGACATCTCGCAGTTCGACGAGCAGCGCAGCGGCGACAACCACGCGGGCTACGACGACGCGGCTGCGCTCGCCTTCCTCGCGCTGGCCAGCTTCGACAAGCCGCTAATCGCGATGATCCACGGCTACTGCATCGGCGGTGGGCTCGCGATCGCGCTGACGGCGGACCTGCGCTACGCGGACGAGCACTCGCGCTTCGCGATCCCGGCCGCGCGGCTCGGCGTCGGCTACCACATGGGCGGCGTCGGCGACCTGGCAGCGCTCGTCGGCATGTCCACCGCGCTCGAGATCTTCTACACGGCGCGCAAGTTCGACGCCGACGAGGCGCTGCGCACGGGCCTGGTCAACGCGATCGTACCGGCGACCGAGCTCGAGGCGCATGTGCAGGGGGTCGCAGCGCAGATCTCCGAAAACGCCCCGCTCACCATCCGCGCGGTCAAGCTCGCAGCCCAGGAGCTGTCGCGCCCCGACGGCAAACGCGACTACGCACGCGTCAACGCGGCGGTGGCGGCCTGCTACGCAAGCGAGGACTACAAGGAGGGCATCGCAGCATTCCTCGGCAAGCGACGGCCCGCGTTCCGCGGCCGCTGATCACGGCGCGAAGAGCTGGGCGATCTGTGGCTTCTGCACCTTGCCCATAGGGTTGCGCGGCAGCACCTCGAGCGTCTTGAGCAGCGTCGGCACCTTGTACACCGCCAGCCGCTCCTTGCCCCACGCGCGGAGCTGCTCGAGCGTCAGCGAGGCCCCCTGCTCGAGGATGGCAGCGCAGGCGACGCGCTGCCCCCACTCGGCGTCCTCGATGCCGACGACGGCGCACTCCGCGATTGCGTCGTGCGTGCGCAGGACGTTTTCGATCTCGATCGCCGAGACCTTGAAGCCACCCGTCTTCAGGATGTCCACGGAGGAGCGGCCGAGGATTCGGTAGCTGCCGTCCTCGAGCACGGCGATGTCGCCGGTGCGGAACCAGCCGTCGTCGGTGAAGACCTCCGCGGTGGCCTCGGGACGGCGCCAGTACTCCTTGAAGATGCTCGGACCGCGCACCTGGATCTCGCCAGCACCGCCAGCTTCCGGCTGCGCAGCGTCGTCTGTTCGCAGGCGCAGCTCGACGCCGGGAAAGGGCTGCCCGACGTAGCCGGCACGCCGCTCGCCGTGGAGCGGATTGCCCAGGCCCATGCCGATCTCGGTCATGCCGTAGCGCTCGAGCAGGGTGTGTCCGCTGAGCTGCCGCCAGGCTTCGAGCGTCGCGAGCGGCAGCGCGGCGGAGCCGCACACCATCAGCCGCAGGCGCTGGCAGCCGGCGCCCATGCGCGCGCGGCGCGCCTCGTTGGCAGCCGTGTAGGTCGCCGTCAGCCGTGCGTAGACGGTCGGTACCGCCATGAACAGCGTCAGGTCCTGCGAGTCGGCGATGCGTGCCCAGGTCGCCTCGGCGTCAAAGCGCGGCAAGAACTCGCAGGTCGCTCCGGACCACATCGCGCTGCACAGCACGTTGAGGATGCCGTGCAGGTGGTGGAGCGGCAGCACGTGCAGGATGTGATCCTCGCAGGTCCACTCCCAGGCCTGCACGATCGAGCCGATCTGCGCGGCGACGATCGCGTGCGTGGTGACCGCGCCCTTGGGCTTGCCGGTCGTGCCGCTGGTGTAGATCAGCATGGCGTTGCGCTCGGGCGCCACGTCCGGCAGCGTCACCTCTCCCGGCGCATCGAGCTCGGTCGTGAGCACGAAGCGCAGGCCGCGCTCCTGGGCCAACGGCCGTAGCTCCTGCGCGTGCTGCGGATGGGCCACCACGATGGTGGCGTCGGAGTCGTCGATGACGTAGCCGAGCTCCGGCGGCGGGTGCATCGCGCACAGCGGCACCACGACGCCACCCGCCCGCCACACGCCCCACTGGGTCTGCACGTGTGCGAGGCCCGGCGGCACCAGGAACGCAACGCGCGCCCCGTCGAGATCGGCGCTTCCGTCGAGCAGCACGCCCGCGGCACGTGCGGAGTGGTCGAGCAGCTCGCCGTAGCTCCACCGGCCCGCGTCGTCGATGAGCGCAGCGCGCTCGACGTGCGCATGGGCGCGCTCGATCAGTGCGATGGCCATGCGGGCGTATAGCACGGTCGGCGCGCGCCAGTGCGTCCGACTACCATGGGGCGATGCGCCATCTGACTGGTATCGCCACGGCCCGCGACAGTTCGGTCGATCACTCCACGTCGTGCAGTAGCTTCGCGAGCGCCTCGGTGAGCTCGGCGGGGCGGTATGGCTTCTTCAGAAAGCCGGCCACCGCATCCTCACCCGAGCTCTCGATCGTGACGTCCCGGGTGAAGCCGGACGACATGAGGACGCGCACGTCGGGCCGCAGGGCGCGCAGCTCTCGCAGGCACTCGTGGCCGCTCATGCGCGGCATCACGACATCCAGCAACACGCCGTCGAACCCCTGCGGGTCCGAGGAGAAGATCTCGAGCCCCTCGCGGCCATCGCGTGCCAGCGTCACCTTGTAGCCCAGGTCCTCGAGCACGTGGCGCACCACCGTACGAATGGCCGACTCGTCGTCGACCACCAGCACGCGCATGGGGCGGGTCATCGGCGCCGGGACCGCGGCGGGCTCGGCCGATGATTCGAGGACGGGAGCGAGCTCGCAGTGGGGCAGCGTGATGCTGAAGCGCGCCCCCACGCCTGGGCGCCCCTCGAGCGTGACGGCGCCGCCGTGTTCATTGACCGCTCCGTAGACCGCGGCCAGGCCGAGCCCCGTGCCTGCGCCCACGTCCTTCGTCGTGAAGAATGGCTCGAAGACGCGGTCGACCACGTCCTCGGGGATGCCGCTGCCGGTGTCGGACACCTCGAGCTCGATGTACTCGCCCGGCTCGAGTGAGGAGGTCGCACACCGGGGGTCATCGACATCGAGGACCACCTCGCGGGTCGCGATACGGATGCGGCCCTCCCCCTCGATCGCATCGCGGGCGTTGATGCCCAGATTGATCAGTGCCGTCTCGAGCTCCGATGGATCGCCCATCACCAGGCTCCGCTCGGCCCCGCGCTCGACCTCGATGGTGATGCGCCGGTCGATGCTGCGCGTGAGGATGGCCACCGCATCGTCGACCACCTCGTGCAGGTTCGTCGGGCGCCGCTCCAGCTGCCCCCGCCGCGAGAACGCCAGCAGCTTGCCCGTGAGGTCGGCGGCGCGCTGCGCGCTTCGGACCACGATGCGCAGCAAATCGTGGCCACGGCCGGTCCGTCCGACATCGCTCTGCAAGAGCTCCGCGGCACCGAGAATGCCCGCGAGCATGTTGTTGAAGTCGTGGGCGACCCCGCCCGCGAGTCGACCGACGGACTCCATGCGCTGCGAGTGTCGCAGCCGCTCCTCGTTCGCGCGCTCGACCGTGATGTCCTCGAAGGTACCGAGGATGCCGACCACGGTCCCGGACGCATCGCGCAGTGGCACCTTGTTGGTCCGAAGCCATGCCTGGCGACCGTCGGCCTGGAGCTGCGGCTCGACGATATTGTGCTCGGCCACGCCCGAGTCCATCACGCGACGGTCCACCTCGCGGAAGAACTCCGCCTCCTCCTGCTTCCAGGCCAGCTCGAAGTCGGTCTTGCCGACGACGTCCGCCGGGCTCTCGACGCCCGCCGCACGCGCGAAATTCTCGTTGCAGCCGAGGTAGACCGAGGCGCTGTCCTTCCAGAAGATGAACTGCGGGATGTTGTCCATCACCAGCTGCAGCAGCTGGGTCGGGTCGGTCAGACCAAGCGGTGTCTCGGGCTCGTCCATCCTCGGTACTTCGTCGCGCGCGGGCGCACCGGGAGGCTACCACGCGACGGCGTGTTCCCACGCCCAAGACGCCAGCGCCGCGGCCAGCGGGCACAGAGCAATCGCTCGAGCTCGGGGCGAGCGGCGGACGGGCGCTACTGGATGTTCGTCACGAAGTCGTCGCCACCCGGGGCCGACAGCAGCAGCGAGCGCCAGCGCTCGTCGCCCTCGAGGAAGACCTTCTGGAATGCCAACGCGTACTCGCCGGACGTGCCGCCGCCCGCGCCCGTGGGAGAGAACCAGCTGAAATGGCTTGCGCCCGAGATCGAGATCATCATCTTGGGCGTCCCGTCGGGCAGGCCACCGTACGCGCGCTGTGACGTGCTGCACGGGGCGGTCCCGTCCGACGTGCCGCAGAGCAGCAGGGTCGGGACCTGCACGCCCGACGTCTCCGGTCCCCACGCCGCGAGGCCGACGGAGGTCATCAACGTGGGCTCGGTACCGGACGCAATCGTCGTACCGCCTCCGCCCATCGAGTAGCCGGAGGTGCCATAGCGGCCGCTGAGGTTGCCGAACAGCGGGCTGCCGGAGTTCTGGTTCTCGCCCTGCAGCTCGTCGATCGCCGCGAGCAGCTTGGTCGCGCGCACCGCGGGTGCGTCCGAGCCCAGCGTGTCGACGGCAACGAGGACGATGCCGTGGGAAGCGTAGAAGGGGCCCCACGGCTCCATCTCCGGGCCGCTGTTGGTGAAGCCGGGACAGATCGCGATCGCTGCGAACGGCGGCTCGGCGTCCGTCGGATAGAAGACCTTGCCACTGCCGATGTCGTAGGTGCTCGTCTGGAATGGGCCGTCACTCGAGGTCAGCGCGCTGGGGTCGGGCCCGTGGCAGAGGCAGTCGCCGTCGGCGCAGCAGCTGCCCTGCAGGACCGGGTCACCGGGCCCGCCGGGGCCGCCGGAGTCGCCCGGTTCCCGCGGATCGCCGGGGCCGCCGCCCGCGCCCGCCATCCCCTCGATGGCCCCGCCCGCGGCGCCGTCGAACGGGCCGCCGCCCGAGCCATTGGATGCGCCCATCCCGCCGCTGCCCCCGGCCACCACGCCGTCGCCGTAGCCGGGCGCGCCGCCGCTGCCAGAGCCGTACGCGGAGCCCGGCCGCTGCTCCGACGGGCTGTCGGTGGTGCACCCGCCGAGTCCCGACGAGCACAGCACGACACCCAAAAACGCTGCCAATCCAACCACCTTCGACATCCCAATACCTCCCGTGACACCCGGGATGCGGTCGCGTCACCCGCCCAACCGCAGCCCATGTACGAGACTTGCACGTCGCCCGAATGCGAACAGTGATGCGCAAGGACGCGCCAATTGACCTAGGAGGACGCTCGCGCTGCGCGGGGACGGCGGCGCCGAAGCGGCTCAGTGCCGGCGGCGGCTTCTTCGGTAGGCGGCCGGCCCCATGCCGTGCCCGCGCTGGAACGCTCGCACGAAGGCCGACGACTCGGAGAAGCCGAGCAGGAACGCGATGTCGTCCACGCTGTGGTCGGTGCTCGTCAGGTAGCCCTCCGCAGCGTGCAGGCGCACCTCCGCGAGCAGCTTCGTGTAGGTCGTGCCATGGGCGGCCAGCCGCCGCGTCAGCGTGCGGCGGGTGATGCCCATGCCCTGCGCTAGGCTCTCGGCCGACGGGGGCCCGTCCTGCAGGCTCGACAGCAGCGTCGTGCGCAGCTGCTGCACCAGGCCATCGCCGGGTGACAACCGCGCGAGCAGTCCGTCGAGGTGCTCACGCAGGACGCGGTGCCCCGCCGGGTCCGCACTGCTCACCTTGCGATCGAGCTGTTCGGTGTCGAAGACGAAGCCGTTGCACGGCGCGTCGAAGCGGAGCGTCGCACCCTCGAAGGTGGCGGCGTGCCGGGTGGTGTCATCCGGACGCGGATAGGTGAGCCACACCTCGACGTCCGACGGCACCTCCCCGAACCAGCGCAGCGCCGTGACGAAGAGCGCGCCGCTCTGAAAGTCGATGCCGGGTCGCGTGAGCGCCACCGTGCTGTCGAGCACCACGCGCGCACGCGCACCCTCCATCTCGATGCGGAAGTCGGCGGCCTCGTTCATGAGCTCGATGTACCGAAACATCGACTGCAGCGCCCCGCGGAACGTCGGCGCGGAGAAGGCCACGAACTCGAGCACGTCGAAGCCGCCTAGCCGGGTCTCCTGCGCCGCGAGCAACCCCAGGTCCTGCTCACCGGTCAGCTCGACCACGTACTGCAGGAAGTCTTGCCCCGCGGACACCGGCACGCGCGTCGACTCGTCGAGCGAGTCCTCGTCGTCCGGTGGCACGAGCTCCGACAGCTGCGGGTAGCGGCCGAAGAGCGACCAGAACGGCTTCACCAGCTGCAGTGCGTAGGTGGGCTCGGTCGCGGACGGCACTCGCGTCACTATCGCCCATACGTCGATGATGGCAAGCGACCCGCGATGGTTGGCGCCGACCGGCTGGCTCCACTACGATCGTGTGAACGCGGTAGGCGTATGACCCGCAACAGGACGAGGGATAGGAATTGGCACACAGGATTGCAGTCACACTCATGATGCTGGCGGCATGCGGGTTGCTCGCATGCGGAGACGACACGTCATCCACCGGTGATGCGACCGGCGGTTCAACCCAGGATGGCGACGGTGGACCGGCCGGCGGGTTGGGCGAGCCGGTCAAGGTGGCGGATGTCCCCGGGGACGACCGGGTGCCGCTGCACCTCTACGTCAGCAACCAGAGCTGGGATCCTGAGCTCGTAGACATCCGCGTCTTCATCGACGGCGTCGAGGTGGTGGCGGGCGACTTCGCCGTCGAGGGCCAGCACAACTGGATGCGCTTTGACCTGCTGGTGCCGAGGGGGAGCCTCGAGGTGCGGGCGGAGGCGCTCGACGGCGAGGTCGTGCTCGAACAGACGCTGGAGGTGCCGGCCGAGCACTGGGCCGTCCTCGACTACTGGTACTACCCCGGCGAGGACCCTGCGCCCTTCCTGCAGCTCACCGGGTCCGACGAGCCGGTCGCATTCGGGTAGCGGCCCGACGCCGTGACGACCGCTGCGTGAACAGCGAGCGCCGGTCAGTCCGCGCGATGCCGCCGCCTCGAGTCGTCGTCGCGTGACTCGAACAGCCAGTTGACCACGCCGAGCACCGCACTGAGGAAGAACGCGGAGCCCCACGTCTGGATCTGGAAGCCCGCGATCAGCCCCGCGGTCATCTTCAGCAGCACCATGTTCACCAGCGTGGGCAGCAACAGGAAGAACAGGCCGAGCGTCAACACGCCCGGGACGATGGACAGCAGCCCCACCAGCAGCGTCACGGCCCAGCCCACGAACACGAACAGCACGCCGTAGACGACCGCGGCGATGGCCGCCGCCTCCACCGAGCCCACCGTGATGCCGTCGCTCAACCGGGGCGCGGCAGCGATGACGAGGGAGACGATGATGAACTTGGTGAGCAGGCGCATCGAGGTGGAGGGTCGCGCCCACCGCGGCACAACACAAGCCACCGCGACGACCTTCCCATCGATGTCGTGTGCCGCGGCCACCACACTGTGTGGGGCCTCGCGCTCACACGCCGGACCGTCGCGCCGACGCAATGCGGGTTTCACGGGGCGGCAGCGGCCACCGCGTGCGGCACGGTGCTTGCGATGTGACACCCCCATGGGCAATCAAGCATGCGCACTGCGTCTGGTGATCTACGCCGCCGTCCTGGCGAGCCTCTGCGCCTGCGCGCGCACGCCCACGCGCACCGTGGCCAACGTACTGATGCTCGCGGGGGGCGCCACCGTCGTGGTGGGGCTGGTGGGCGCAACGGGTGCGGACCTGACCGACGACTGCTTCTCCGAGACCGAGTCGTCACTGTGCGCTCCCGGCCAACCCTCCCCCCCGGAGCCGGCGCTCGGCCTGGCAATCGCAGGCGTGGGTGTCGCGATCGCGACCGCCGGTGTCCTGACGATGGCGATGGAGTCGCGCAGCGAGCGCGCGGAGCGGCGGCGCCCCCGGGCCGGTCAGCAGCACGCGGCGCGCCCACCCGATGAGGAGGCTCCAGCGTTCGAGCCCGACGACAGCGAGCTGGAGATGATGTCGCGGGCCGCCGTCGAGGCTCGCGCGCAAGAGCACGACAGCACCGACGCCTGCGCGGGGCTGCCCCCGAGCGAGGCGGACCGCTGCCGGGCCCCGTATGTACGCCCGGAGATCGGCATCGATGCATTTCTCCGAGAGTGACTCGCCGCAAATGCCCGGCCAGGCGCTATCATCGCCAAATGGTCGAAGACAGCACGGATCCGTTGCTGGGGCGTCTCATCGACGGGCGCTACCTGGTGCAGGAGCGACTGGGTGCAGGTGCCGCCGGGAGCGTCTATCGCGCGCGTGAGCAAGCCGGGCGGCAGCGTGAGGTCGCGATCAAGATCTGGCACCACTCGATGGATGACGACACGGTGCTCGGCCGCTTCAAGCGCGAGGCGGCCGCGCTCGACACCCTGATCCACCCCAACGTGGTCGACATCTACGACTGCGGATTCGTGGACGGGCTGCCGTACATGGCGATGGAGCTGCTGTCGGGATGCACGCTCGAGGAGCTGCTGCCATCGAGCGGCACGCTGCACGTGGCGCTGACGCTGGACATCGCACACCAGCTACTCGACGCCCTCGCGTGCGCCCATGAACGCGGCCTGGTCCACCGCGACATCAAGCCGGACAACATCTTCCTCGTGTCCGAGCGTGGCGCGCAGCGGGTCAAGGTGCTCGACTACGGCCTGGCCAAGTTCATCTCGCGCGCGGATGCGCCCGCCGGCGACATGCCCCTGACCGCGGAGGGCACGGTGATAGGGACCCCGCTCTACATGCCACCCGAGCAGGCCGCGGGTGGCAACATCGACCTGCGGACCGACGTCTACTCGGCCGGCTGCGTGCTGTTCGAGATGCTCGCGGGCCAGCCCCCCTACATCGCCGAGACGCTGCCGGAGATCCTCCGGCTCCACTACAAGGAGCCCATTCCCCGGCTGCGCGACCACCGCTCGGATCTGGACGACTGCGATGGGCTGCAGGCGCTGCTCGACCGCGCGATGGCGAAGCGGCCCGCGGAGCGCTACGCCAACGCGGGTGAGATGCTCGAAGCGCTCGACGCCCTCGCGACGAGCTAAGCCCACCAGCTAGCCCACGCGCGGGCGCGTCGAGGCGAAGCTCCCTACTGCGGAAGCGCGACCCGCGTCACCGCGCCGGCGAAGTGGTGCTCGCCGATGGTGACGCTCAGGTCGCCGTCGGTGTGCACGACGGTCCAGTCGGTGTTGCGATCCATGACCGCGGCGAGCTCGGCCACGAAGTCGGGCGCGAGCAGCAGCACGTCGATCTCGTCCGCGCGGTGCACCCGCCGTCGTCGCATCTCGCGCTCGAGCGCCTCGCGGCCGCGATGACAGACGATACTCACGCGCTGCGCCTTCTTCGCGGCCGCATGGATGCGGTCGGCGCCCGGCGTCCCGACATCGATCCAGTGCAGCAGGGTCCCGGTCAGGTCACGGGACCACAGCGCGGGCTCGTCGCCATCGGAGATGCCCTTGGCGAACTCCAGCTCCGCTTCGTAGAGCAGGGCATAGGCGAGCACGCGAGTCACCAACCGGACCTCACCCTCCGACGGATGGCGCGCTACCCGCAGTGAGACGCTCTCGTAGACGCCGCGGTCGACATCGGAGATGTCGAGGTTGACGCGATGCAGGACCGAACCCTGGGCCATGGCGACAGCGTACGCGATGTGGGGTCGCGCGCCGATCCTTCAATCACATCAGGGCGCCTGGCACTTGCAGCAGAAGGCGTTTCCGCCGTTGTAGTTGTTGTCGCATACGCGGCTGGTGCCCCAGTCGCTGGCACAGCGCTGGGCGTCGAGCCAGTCACGGTAGATCCAGAAGCCGTCGTCGTTGCAGCGGTCGATCTCCCGATGCACCTGGCAGTGCGCACCGACGATCCCCGAGCCACCGCAGGTCAGGCCGAGCGATCCGCAGTGGGAGTCGCAGTCCTCACCCAGCGCACCGAGGGAGTAGCGGTAGTCGCATCCGGGCGGGCAATCGCCGCTGACATCGCAGGCGGGGTAGACCGTGTCGAAGCTGCACCCTTGCGAGCCACAGGAGTCGACCGTGCACGGGTCGCCGTCGTCACACCCGACGGGGCATACGGACGAGTCGCCGTCGCCATCACCATCGCCGTCGCCGTCGCCATCACCATCGCCGTCGCCATCACCATCGCCGTCGCCATCACCGTCGCCGTCGCCGTCACCGTCTCCGTCACCATCGCCGTCACCGTCACCGTCACCATCACCGGGGCTGTCACCGTCACCGTCACCGGGGCTGTCACCGTCACCGTCACCGAGGCTGTCACCGTCACCGTCACCGGGGCTGTCACCGTCACCGTCACCGTCACCGGGGCCGTCACCGTCGCCGGGGCTGTCACCGTCGCCGTCGCCGGTGCCGGCCGAGGTGCGCTCGCCCTGTGAGCCGTCGCCCGCGTCCCGCGATACGGGCTCGTACCCGACGATCCCGCAGCCGCACACCAGGAGCGCAGCCACCACCCATGAAGAACGCATCACCACCCCGCCCAATTGTAGCTCACGTCGGGCGTGTCCGCTTGCCACCGGCCACGTTTGGGAACGCTGGGCGCCGACCGCACGCCGTGGTAGTGCGACCCGACACATCTATCGACACAGCGAGGCACGTGAGATGGGCGACACACTGGTAACGACAGACGAGGGACACGTCCGGACGATCCGGCTCAACCGCGCCAAGGCGAAGAACGCGCTCAACTCCGAGCTCGCGTGGGGCATCATCGGCGCGGTCGAGGAGGCGCAGGCGAACGACGACGTGTGGGTGATCGCGATCACCGGCACCGACGACGCCTTCTGCGCAGGCCTCGACCTCAAGGGCCAGGGGGAGGATGCATCTCCGACGTCGCGTCAGAGCACGCAGCTCGACGACATCCACTGGGTCGGCCGCTTCCTGCTGACGCTGAGGCAGGCGTGCGACAAGCCGATCGTCGCCGGCATCAACGGTGTGGCGGTGGGTGCAGGGCTGTCGCTCGCGATGGCCGCCGACATCCGCATCATCGGGCGCAGCGCGCGCCTGATGGCCGGCTACCCGCGCATCGGCGGCTCGCCGGACGGCGGGCTGACGTTCTCGCTCGCCCAGGCCATCGGCTACGAGCAGGCGATGCGCTTCCTGCTCGAGAATCGCACGGTCCTGGGTGAGCAGGCGGTCGAGCTCGGCATGGCCGGCGAGGTCGTCGACGACGAAGCCCTGCCCGCTCGCCTCGCCGAGTACTGCCAGATGCTGTGCGAGCGCTCGCCGATCACGATGCGCCTGACGAAGCGCGGCCTCGAGCGCGCGACGCGCTCGGTCGATCTCGAGTCCCACGTGCGCTTCGAGCTGTCGAACATCCTGCGCGCCTTCTCGTCGGATGACGGCAAGGAGGCCCGCAAGGCCTTCCTCGAGAAGCGCCCGCCGGTGTTCCAGGGCCGCTAGGCGCGGCGACTAGAAGAGGCTGTTGATTCCCACCGGCGTCCAGCGGTCGGTGTTGGTGCCGTCGCCGATCTGACGCTGATCGTTTCGACCCCAGCACATCGTAGTGCCGTCCGCCAGGCTCGCGCAGGTGTGCGATTGCCCGGTGGAGACCTCCTCGACCTCGGCCGGCAGCTGCAGCACGTCGACCGGCACGTCGCTGTCGAGGTTGCTGTCGTTGCCGAGCTGGCCACGGTCGTTCTTGCCCCAGCACTGCAGGCTGCCGTCGCCCAGCACGGCGCACATGTGCTCGACGGTGCCGCCACCGCCACCGAGGCTCAGACGCGCGGCCACCACACCGTTGAGCGTGGGCACCGCACCGCCGCTTCCAGGCCCATTGCCGAGCTGCCCGCGGTTGTTGCGACCCCAGCAGTAGACGCCCTCGTTGAACGACAGGCTGCCGGCGCCCACGTCAGCGCACGTCGCATCGCTGAAGGCCGCGACCTGCTCGACGCGATCGAGCAGCAGTGTCATCGGCGCCTGCGCGTGGGGCCCCGCCGGCACCACCGAGCCGGACTCGCCGAACTGACTCACACCCCAGCAGGCGACCCGCTCGGAGGCCAGCACGACACACGCGTGTCTGCGACCGGCGCTGATGCTGACCGCCGTGTCGATCCCGGGCACGGTCACCGCGACGCCGCTGCTGCCAAACTCGGCGGGGTCGGGATCACCAAACTGGCCAGCCTCGTTGCGACCCCAGCACTGCACGCTGCCGTCGTCGATCACCACGCAGGTGAACTCGCGACCGGCCGCGATGTCGACCACCGGACCGGAGACTCCAACGGCAGGCGTGGGCAACGACACCGGACTGCCCGCGAGCGCGGAGACCTTGCCCCAGGTGTTGTCTCCCCAGCAGTGAACGCTCTGATCTTCGAGTAGCGCGCACGCATGGTTGAGGCCCGTCGCGATCTTCTGCACCGGCCCGATATCCATCCGGTCTGCGGGTGCACCGCGGTAGTTGGGGTTTTGGCCCGTGACCTGCAGCTCGCTGTTGCGGCCCCAGCAGCTCGCGAGGCCATCGGCATCGACGGCGCACGTGAAGAGCTCACCAGCGGAGTGCGAGACGGCGTCACGCAGACGGCCGATGCGCTGGGGCGTCGAGATGATCGTGCCATGACCCACGCCGAGCAGCTCACCGGAGTTGCGGCCCCAGCCGTAGTGTCGCCCATCCTCCGCGAGCGCGTGCATGGACTCACGGCCCACGTGGATGGCGAAGATACGACCCAGGCCCGTGATCGCCACGGGCATCGCCGTGAACCCGTCGAAGATCTCGAGACCGTCCGCGAGCTGCCCCTGGTTGTTGCGCCCCCAGCAGAGCGCGCGCTGGTCGTCCGTCAGCACGCAGGCGTGGTTGTAGCCCATCTGTAGATCCACGATGCCCGACAGCCCGGGCACGGGGATCGCATCGGGTTCGCTGGTGTTCACTCCCGGCGGGCTGCCGAGCTGACCGCGCCAGTTCTGACCCCAGCAGCGAACCTCGCCGAGGTCGTTGCGCACACAGCCCGCCTCGCTGCCGACCGCGAACGACTCGACGTCGCGTTGGCCAGGGGTGTTGGTGACGCCGTCGAGGGGCTGGGCCGCAGCGCGGCGCTGGTTGCCGTCGCCGGAGCCAAGCCTGTAGGAGCCACCGTTGCCCCAGCAGCGCACCAGGTCCTCGTCGTTCTCGGGCTGACCCGTGCCGACGTTCGTCACCGTGGAGCCGAGCACGCAGGTGTGCTCGTGACCCGCGGCTATCGCGCGACCGCCGAGCAGCGTGGTCGGCCCGCTGTAGACCGTCATGCAGGACTGCATCCCGTTGCTGTAGGCGCAGCTCGTCGGGAAGCCGAGCGCCTGGACGGCGGCCGGCCGCGTGAGCGTGGTGTCGTCGCCCAGCTGCCCCTGGTTGTTGCGCCCCCAGCACTCGACGGTGCCGTCGTCGATCAGCGCGCACGTGTGGTAGCTGCCGGCCGCGAGCCCGATCGCCGGGCCGGTCAGGCCCTGCACCGCCGTCGGCGTGTCGACGTCCGCGCCGGTGGCGCCCGTGCCGATCTGGCCGTAGTTGTTCTGGCCCCAGCACAGCACGCTGCTGTCCTCGAGACGCGCACAGGAGTGGCGCTCGCCCGAGACGACCTCGACCGCGGTGCTGATACCGACCACGTCCTTGCTCGGCGAGGACATGCTGAAGCCCTGGTCGAGCCCGAGCCCGAGCTGTCGCTGGTTGTTGGTGCCGAAGCAACGCACGCGACCGTCGGCCAGCAGACCGCAGGAGTGCTCGGTGCCACCGGTGATGCGCGTGACGGCGGTGCAGAAGAAGCTGCCGTCCACGTTGAGGCACCGCTGGCCGACCGCGCAGGGGTCCGCCGCACACTCGTCGGTGTCCATGCAGCCGCCGTTCAGGTCGTCCTCGTACCCTGCCATGCAAGCGCAGGTGGGAGCTGCCGAAAGCTCATTGGTGCAGCTGGCGTTGACGTCGCAGCCGCCGTTGTCGACCGCGCACTCGTCGATGTCCGTGCACGTCGGGTCGCCCAGCACGTTGTCCGCGCAGGTCTCGAAGACCGCGTCGCAGCCGCCGTTGTTGACCGCGCACTCGTCGATGTCCGTGCACGTCGGGTCGCCCAGCACGTTGTCGGCGCAGGTCTCGTAGACCGCATCGCAGCCGCCGTTGTTGCTGGCGCACTCATCGACGTCGGTACACGTGGGCACGGCCCCGACGTTGTCCGCGCACAGCTCATAGACCGCATCACAGCCGCCGTTGTCGCTGGCGCACTCGTCGATGTCGGCGCAGCTCGGCGCTGCTGCGACGTTGTCCGTGCACGTCTCGAAGACCGCGTCACAGCCGCCGTTGTCGTCGGCGCACTCGTCGATGTCGGCGCAGCTCGGCGCTGCTGCGACGTTGTCCGTGCACGTCTCGAAGACCGCATCGCAGCCACCGTTGTCGGTCGCGCACTCGTCGATGTCGACGCAGGTCGGCGCCGCACCGACGTTGTTTTCGCAGGTCTCGAACACCGCGTCGCAGCCACCGTTGTCGGTCGCGCACTCGTCGATGTCGGCGCAGGTCGGGAAGGCGCCGTCGTTGTCAGTGCAGGTCCAGCGGTCCGACGGGCCGCAGCCGCCGTTGGCGGTCGAGCACTCGTCAATGTCGACGCAGGAGCTGCCGTCGCCGCCCGCGTCGTCGTAGCCGATCGGACAGGCGCCGCAGCTCGCGGGGGCGCCGACGTTGTTGCGGCAGACGACCGCGTCGTCGCAGCCGCCGTTGTCACTCGCGCACTCGTCGATGTCGGTGCAGCCACTGTCGCCGTCACCGTCGTAGCCGGAGGGACATGCACCGCACTCGCGGCCACCCTCGGCAAGCGGCGTGCACACGCTCAGGGGGTCGCAGGGGTCGTCGCTGCAGGACGTGTTGAGCTCTCCCGGCATGCCCGCATCGGGGACCGGGTCCAGCCCGAAGTCCTCGGGGTTGCCCTCCACCGACTCGAGCGCCGTGGGAATTCCGCCGTACTCGCCCAGCTCATCGGTCGCGATCGAGACCGCGCGACAGCCGTCGTCGCCACAGGTCTGCCCCTGGTCGCACTGCATCCCAACGCAGGCGGCGAGCAGGTGCACGGTGAAGCTCATGGTGCGCCCCTCGACGAAACTCACCTCGACATCCCGGGTGACGACGACGGTGTTGCCGTGCAGAGCGACCGCCTTCACGCGCACAGGACCCAGCGGCCCGCCGGCGTGCTGCAGCGCGAGGCTGCCTGGCAGCGTGTCGGCGTCCTCGCCCGCGAGCGCGAGCAGGACGACGCGCTCGGCGCCGCCTGGCGCCGTGGCCTCGAGGCGCACCGCATCGATCACGCCGGGCACGGGCAGGTCCGTGTCGACCAGCACCACGAGCTCGGTTGGCGACGCGCCGCTCGAGGAGGCGTCATCGCCGCAGCCGCTGGCAAGGAGCAGCGCCGCCACTGTCAGCGGCAGCAGTGAAGTGAACACAAGGCGCAGGTGCGGCACGGGATCCCCCATGGGAAGAGAAGGTCAGTGCCGTATGGTATCATCAAAATAGTCCACGCATAACGGAATGCGTTTTCTGGAATCGTGGTAAAGTCCGGCGATGTCGAAGGCGGGGGCAGCGGTGGGGATCCTGGCGCTGGGGGTGCTGTTTGCGCTCCTGCAGCCGCACCCCGCGTGCGCCCAGGAGACGGACACGGAGCGTGCACGCTCGGAGTTCAAGCTCGGCGTCGCCAAGCTCAAGCAGGACGACTGGGCGGGCGCGGAGCAGCACCTGCGCACCGCGCTGTCGCTGCGTGAGTCGCCGGTGATCGCGCACAACCTCGCACTCGCGCTCGCGCAGGGTGGCCAGGTCATCGAGGCGCTGTCGCTGCTCGAGGGCGTGCTCGCCGACCCGAAGTCGAAGGAAGGGCTGATCGCGCAGGCACGCTCGCTGCGCGAGGAGACCACGCCACGGCTCGCGTACATCGAGCTCAACGTGAAGGGAGACACCGAGGGCGTGCTGATCAAGTTCGATGACAAGGTCGTCGACGATGCGGCGCTGCGCGAACCGGTCGCCGCGGACCCGGGACAGCACGCGTTCGTCGCTTACCGGCAAGACGAGGAGATCACGCGCGCCGGGGTGCGGCTAACCGAGGGCAGCACGGTGTCGCTCGACCTGAACCTGCCGTCCGCGGCGCAACCCGAGCCCAACCCTACCCCGGCCCCGATCGCGCCGACCCCGGAGCAGACAGCGCGCGCTTCCTCGGACGCAGGGCCAGACCCGGCACACACCGAGGCCGACGGCGGCCTGCTCGAAAACCCGTGGTTCTGGGCCGGCACCGGCGCGGTCGTCGTCGGCGTCATCATCACCATCGTCGTGCTTGCGGCGGATGACGACGGGGCGGACCGTGAGCCCACCGAGGGCAGCCTCGGGACGATTCCGATCGGCGAATAGCGCACGATCGCGCTGCTCGCACACACCTGCGACGACATCCGCCGGGGCATCGCGACCGCACACTTGCGTCCGACCCGGATGAAAATATCTGTCTCAGTGGTATTCTTAAGCTGGGGCAATGCAGCCAGGCGAAGTCATAGCGGGTCGGTACCGACTCGAGGAGCAGATCGGCGAGGGCGGCATGGGTGCCGTGTGGCGCGCCAACCACGAGCGGCTCGACGCGCCTATCGCGCTCAAGTTCATCGACTGCCACGGGCCCAGGCGCGAGCAGCTCAGCGATCGCTTCCTGCGTGAGGCGAAGGTGTGCGCCGCGGTGCGGCACCGCAACGTCGTGCAGATCATGGACTTCGGCGAGTACGACGAAGGCCCCTACATGGTCATGGAGCTGCTCGAGGGGCGCACGCTCGCGGACGAGTTTCGCAAGAAGAAGCCGATGCCCATCGAGCGCGTGTTCGCGATCGTGGGGCAGTGCCTCGCTGGGCTCGCAGCCGTGCACGAGCGCGGCATCGTCCACCGCGACCTCAAGCCGCAGAACATCTTCCTGGTCAAGGACGCGGACACGCACTACCCGAAGCTGCTCGACTTCGGCGTCTCGCGCGCGCTCGACTCCGACGGGCCGCAGAGCGCGCTGACGACCAGCGAGGGCGTGATGGCGGGCACGCCGAACTACATGGCGCCCGAGCAGGCCCGCGGCATGGCCGACATCGACGAGCGCAGCGACGTCTACAGCATGGGCGTGATCATGTTCCGCGCGATCACCGCAAGGCACCCGTACCGCGCCCCCAATGTGGGCGACCTGCTGATCATGAAGGTCACGCAGGACGCGCCGCGGATGAACTCGATCATGCCGGAGCTCGGAAGGGAGATCTGCGACTTCGTCGCCAAGGCATTGCAGCGCGACCGCGGCGATCGCTTCAAGGACGCGCGCGAGATGCTCGACGAGCTACGCCTGCTCGCGCTGGACATGGGCGAGCTGGCCGAGACCTCGGTGATCCACGAGGTCAACCTCGCGCGGCTGAGCATCCCCCCGTCGTCGATCCCCGCCATCAGCGTGAGCTCGAGTCCGCCCGACGGCGTCGCGACGGTGGCGGTTGGACGCCCGAGCCCGGGCCTGGCCGAGCAGCTCGAGCCCGAGGACGAGGACGGCGACACCTCACCGGAGGCCACGACGCCGGGCTCATGGGAGTCCGACTCGGCCGAGACCACCAGCGCGTTCAACCCGATGATCGTGGCCGGCGCCGCCGCGGCGCTCGCGGCGGCCGTGGGCCTCGCGATAGCGCTAGGCGGTGGCGAGGAGCCGGCGCCCGCGACGGCCACGCCTCCCGACCCGGCGCAGACCGCCGCGCCCGTGGTCGCGCCACAGCCGATGCCCCCGTCAACACCGGTTGCCGCCGAGCCGACCACGGCGAAGGTGACGCTGATGGGCCTGCCCGAGGGCGCGCGCGTCTCGGTCGACAACGAGCCGCAGGCGGGCACCCAGTTCGAGTTGCCGCGGAGCATGGAAAACCGGCGCATCGAGGTGACGGCCGATGGCTACGCGCCGATGATGATCATGCACGCGGTCAACGCCGACACGGTCATCCCGGTGGTGCTCACGATGCTCGCCGACGAGCCGGCGCCGCAGCCGCGCGCCCGGCCGACCACGCCACGCGCACCACGCGTCCGCAAGCCGGTCACCGAGCCCGCGCCCAAGCCGAAGAAGCCAGCGCGCATCGTCGAGGAGCTCGACTTCTAGGCGGCCGGTGGCGGCGCGCTCAGGCTTCGCCCCCCGGCAGGCTGGCGTAGGCGTGGCCACCATCGACGGCGATGGTGTCCCCCACCACGAAGTCACCCGCCTTGGCAGCGAGGTAGATGGCGGCGCCCGCCATGTCCTCGTCGACGCCGATGCGTCCGAGCGGCGTGATCTTGGCAAGCTCGTCCGGGAAGTCCCGCGCGGCGCGGTTCATCTCCGAAGCAAACGGACCCGGCGCGATGCCGGTCACCACGATGCGGTCGCGGATCAGCCGTGCCGCAAGCCGCCGCGTCAGGTAGATCAGCGCCGCCTTGGACGCGTGATACGAGTAGGTCTCGCCGGGGTTGAGGCGGATGCCGTCGATCGACGAGATGTTGATGATCTTCGCCGGCCGCGCGTCGGAGGCGGCGGCCTTGAGCGTCGGGTGCAGCATCTGCGTGAGGAAGAACGGCGACTTGAGGTTGATGTTCATCACCTTGTCCCAGCCGCTCTCCGGGAACTCCTCGAAGTCCGCGCCCCAGGCCGCGCCCGCGTTGTTGACGAGCACGTCGAGCTTCTCCTCCCGCGCGTTGATCTCGTCGGTCAGCGCCCTGCAGCCGTCGAGCGTGGAGAGATCCTGGGGGATCGAGATGCAGGTGCCGAGCTTCGACAGCTCGTCAGCCGCTGCGTTGCACTGCTCTGCCTTGCGCGACGTGATGTAGACCTTCGACGCGCCGTGTGCGAGGTAGCCCGCCGCGATCATCTTGCCGATGCCGCGCGAGCCGCCGGTGACGAGCGCCACGCGACCATCCAGTGAAAATAGATTCTCGAACATCGTCATCTCTCCCCTGCGAGGCACACATTGCCCTCGCATCCCTGGCGCGCTCGATGGCGCGCGTGAAATTGACCTGACCCGTGGCCGCGGTGACCCCGCCGTCCACGACCCGCCTCGAGCCGGTGATGACGGCCGCCCTGCCCGCGAAGCGCCTGCCCATGAAGCACCCGCTCATGAAGCGAGGCCGTAGATGCGCGCGGCGGTGTCGTGGAAGAGCAGCTGCTTTTCGTCCTCGGAAAACCCCGCAGCGATCTTCTTGAGCCCGTTCCACAGCACGGGATAGGAGAGCGAGAGCCGGTCGACGGGGAAGTTGCTCTCGAACATGCAGCGCTCGGGCCCGAAGAGCTCGATCATGTGCAGGTAGTACGGCCGCTGCGCCTCCACGAACTCGTCCGACGTCGGCGGCCTGTCGCGCCCGTTCCAGCCGAAGCCGTTGTCCGGCATCGCGAGGCCGCCGAGCTTGGCCACCACGTTGTCGCAGGCGGCGACCGCCTCGACGCCCTTCTTCCACTCATCGAAGATCGCGTCGCGCTTGCCCGCCCATGCACCCACGCCCAGCGGCGTACCAAAGTGGTCGAGGATCATCGTGGTGTCGGGCGCCGCCCTCGCGACCTGCGCGAAGTCCTCATTCTGAAAGTGGTAGTGCCACGTGTCGTAGGTGTAGCCGCGCTCGCCGAGCCGGCGCACGCCCGCACGGAACGCCTCGTCCGCGTACAGGCCCTTCGGCGCGCCGCCGGGGATCAACATGCCGGTGGGGTCGGGGGTGCAGGCGCCGGCATGGCGGATGCCCCGGAAGCGCCCGCCGCCCGCCTGCTCGTGCGCGTCGAGTACCTCGTCGAGCTGCGCGCCGAGCCGCAGGTCCGCGCGCGAGACGATGCCCGCGATCTCCGCACCGTCCGACGCTGCACTCGCCTCCGCGATGCCCGCGACGAAGGTCGTCTCACCCACCGGTCGCAGGTGCTCGGGCCCCTCGGAGAGGTACTCGGCGTGGCACTCGAGGAAGACCGTCTTGACGATGTTGTGACCGCCGCCGGTGTCAGCGCGCAGATCCTCGAGCAGGTACGGCCACCCGAGTCGCGACTCGCGCCACAGGTGGTGGTGCGGGTCGATGATCGGTCGGGCGGGATCGATGATCTCCTCGCGAACCTGGTCGAGCCACTGCTGGTGATCGGACATGGGCCTGCCTCCTCTCGAGCGCCCCTGACGCCGGGCGCGGCGAGGGCCCACCATAAGTGAACCACTCATTTACTCAAGAGACCCCATCCGCGGAGGGGCCACGGCGGGCAGCTGCGCACCCTCGATCGCGGTCAGTCGTGCTCCACCCGGCCGAGCAGCGCGGCGGCCTGCGCCGCGTCGCGCGCCATCGTCGCGCGCGACGCCTCCTTCGCATCGAGCTGCGGGTCCGGGTCCAGCCCGCGCGCCATGCGGCGGATCTGCTCGTAGTGCCAGAGGACGGGCTGCTCGCACTCGTCGACCCGCTCGACGCTGCCGTCGAGCAGCCCACGCGCCACGTCCGGCTGTACGATGAGCGGGCGCGCAAGCCCGATCGCGTCGATGCCGTCGTCGGTCAGCGCCGCCTCCATCGCAGCGCGCGTGCGGAAGCCGCCGGTCACCATGAGCGGCATCTTCGCCACCGCGCGCACCTGGCGCGCGTACTGCAGGAAGTACGCCTCGCGACGCTGTGTGCTCTCGGGCAGCGCGCCCACCATCGCCGGCTGCATGTAGGAGCCGCCCGAGATCTCGAGCAGGTCCACGCCGAGGTCACCGAGCCACTCGACGACCTGGCAGCACTCCTGCGGCGTGAATCCGCCCTGCTGGAAGTCCGAGCTGTTGAGCTTGATCGCGACCGGGTAGGCGGCCCCGACGCTGGCGCGCACCGCGGCGATCACCTCCCTGAGCAAGCGCGCGCGATTCTCGAGGCTGCCGCCCCAGCGATCGGCGCGCCGGTTCGCAAGCGGCGACAGAAAGCTGCTGACGAGGTAGCCGTGGGCCGCGTGCACCTGCACGCCGCCGAAGCCCGCGGCCTTGAGCGTCGCGCATGCGGTCGCGAAGCGCTCGATGACATCGAGGATCTCCGCCTCGGACAGCTCACGCGGAGGCGGATAGTTCGCCTCGAGCGCCGCGCCCATCCCGACGGCCGACGGTCCCACCGGCTGCGGCCACGTGATCGCGCTGACCTGGCGCCCCGCGTGACCGACCTGTGCCCACAGCGCGCAGCGTGCGTTGCTGCCGGCCTCCGCGTACGCGCGCAGCTCGGCCTCGCCACCGTTTCCGTCGACCGCCACGTTGCCGGGGCGCTCCATGTAGCGCCGGTCCACCTGGATGTTGCCGGTTAGCAGCATGCCGCAGCCGCTGTCGGCCCAGCGCCGGTAGAGCGTCTCGAGCTCCGGTGTGGAGCGGTTGTACTCGTCGGCGAGTCCCTCCGTCATGGCGCCCTTGGCGAGGCGGTTGTCGAGGACGACGCCGCAGGGCAGCGGCAGCGGCTCGGCGAGTGGGGAGATGTCCGCGCTCATGGCTCTCTCGTTTCGGATGACGCGTCGGGCGTGGCACGCACCCAGTCTGTCTTCGGCTCGACCGCCGCGAGCAGACCGAGCTGCGCGAGCAACGCACCAAAGTCCTCGCCGCTGCCGCCCAGCGGCGCCTCCAGCTCGAGCCGGCCGCCGCCGCGGGGATGATCGAAGGCCATGCGGTGGCAGTGCAGCGCCAGCCGATGGAAGCCGAAGCGCGAGCGGAAGATGCGGTTGTGCTCGCCCTTGCCGTAGCGCACGTCGCCCACGATGGGATGGGACGCGTGCTTGAGGTGGCGGCGTATCTGGTGGGTGCGCCCTGCCCTCGGTCGCGCCTCGTAGAGACCGTAGCGCTCGAACTCGCCCAGCAGGCGGAGGTCGGTCACCGCAGGGCGCCGCTCCGCACCTGAATGCTGTGACAGTGCGTGGTCGACGCACGTCAGCTGCGGGTCATGGCCACGGCACAGCGCGAGGTAGCGCTTGGCGATGCCGTCGCGGGCGAAGGCAGCCTGCATGTCGCGCGCGACCTCCGAGCTCAGCGCGAACACGAGCACGCCGCTGGTCGCGCGGTCGAGCCGGTGCACCGGGTAGAGGTGGCGACCGACCTGATCGCGGACCCGCTGCAGCGCCGGCAACACGTCGCGCGCCCAGCCGCGGTGCGAGGGAAGACCGGAGGGCTTGTGGACGGCGACGAGATGATCGTCCTGATGGATGATCGGCAGCGGCGTCTCGGCCGTGGCCGACTCGGAGCGGGGCGGGGTCGCGCCGCCGCCGCCACGCGCGGCGAGCGTCGCGTCGACGAGCCGCTCGAACAGCGCCTCGAGCTCGCGCTGCACCGGCTCCGACTCGAGCACACCGAATGCGCGCGCGATCGCCTCGAACGTGGAGAGCCCATCGTCGCGCGGCTCGCGGCGCACGCCCCAGCGGCTCGGCGGCCCCGCGGGCAGCGTGACGCGCTCGGCCTGCTCCAGCCCCGGAACACGGCGTGCCGCGCGGCTCGCCTGGCGCCACGTCCCGTCCGGCACCACCAACGTCACGGGGCGCGGATCCTCCGCAAGCAGCTCGGCATCCAGAGGACGGGCGTGCTCCGACGGGAACATCACGAGCACACGCCGGCCCTGCTCGTGCAGCGGCCGCAGATCGAGCGGTGCACCGAGCGCCCCGTGCACGTGCAGCTCGCTGTTGGGCAGGCACGCGAGGGCGAGCGGACCGGTCGCGGTCGTCTTGTCGAGCTCGCGGTGATGCATCACGAGCGCAAGCCGTGCGCGCGTCTCGATCGGACTGATGTGGGCGCACAGACAGTCCGCCTCGTGCAGTCGGCAGCGCGCGCAGCGCTTGGCGCTCTTGGAACGTTGGCCCACGGCGGTTGTGTGCGAGTACGGCATCGCGATCGGGGCGTCAAGCGCCGGAAAGCCCGAGTATCCGGTATTCGCTAGGTGACGATCTGCGCCATATCGTTGCGTCAGCATGCTCGATGAGCCGCCATATGGTATTGGCTGCGTGGTCCACCGTGGAGGAGAAGCATGATCCTGGGACTCTCGGTACAGCTCACGGCCTCGCTGCCACGCCATCGCCACGATGCGCACGAGTTCATCATCAGCGGCTGCGACGGCGGCGAGCTGCTGATCGGTGACACCCGCTTCGGCATGCAGACCGGGCAGACGCTGTTCGTCGACGGCGGCCGGGAGCATGGCTTCGATGTCTCGCAGGACCGGCCGACCACCTCGCACATGGTCTGTTTCGACGACGCCTGGGCGCGCCGCCACCTCGCCGACGACGTCCTGCACCTGCTCGACGCGATGGGGCGAGCCGCCTGTCACGGCAGCGAGGTCGACGGCTCGACCGCGCAGGAAAACCTGGCGCTGTGGGAGCGCATGCACGCGGAGCTCGACAAGGGCGACGCCTACAGCCACGCGATGGTCGCCGGGCTGCTGTCGCAGCTGCTCGTGCACCACTACCGCGGAGGGCACTCCGGGAGCGACAAGCCGTCGATCGACCCGCGCATCCAGGCGAGCGTCGACTGGATGCGAGAGAACCTCGAGCACGCCATCGACCTCGAGACGATGGCGCGGCGCGCGCGCATGTCGCGCGCGTCCTTCTCCAAGTACTTCCGGGCCGGCACCGGCACCAGCATGGTGAAGTTCCTGACCACCGCACGCCTCGAGCAGGCCGCACGCATGCTCGTGCGCGATGATCAGAGCATCGCGGAGGTGGCCTACGGCTGCGGCTTCCACAACCTGGGGCACTTCCACGAGACGTTCAAGCGCGAGCTTCGCATGACCCCCGCCCAGTACCGCTGCATGGCCCGCGAGCAGGGCGCGCGCTCGGCCTGACGGACGCGGCGGCGTGCCGGCCACGCTAGCCGAGCGGCGGCGGTAGCCCGGCCGGCAGCGATTGCTGCGCGCCAGGCACATTGCGCTACCATGCGCGGCGAGGTCGTACGTGAATCGAGTGGACATCTACCTCTGCGGTTTCTCCGAGCACCCCTTCGAGGGTCCCGTCGACGGACTGCAGCGCGTGTTCAGCCTCTCGCGCCCCAAGGCGGAGGGTGTGGTGGCGTCGCTTCCCCAGTACGTGCAGGTCGACCTGACCGCGGACGAAGCACAACCCTGGGTCGACGCGCTGCGGGCCTTCGGCGGGCAGGTGGAGGTGCACCCGCACGATCCGGAGCGCATCTCGGAGGCGGCGATCCCGCCCGCCGTCGCCGCCACGACGCCGCGCAGCATCCAGCCGGCATCGCCGACGGTCTCGCTCTCGGCTCCCGGCGCCTCCGCATCGAGGCCGCCATCGAGGCCCGCATCGAGGCCGCTATCGGGAGCACCATCGGCCCCGCCACCCGCGCACGTTTCCGCGGCTGCGCCCGACCTCGACTCGCTACACACGTCGGACCGCGTCATCGGCTCGCTGAAGGCACCGCGCGCGCCGAGCGTCGAGCCGGAGCTCTCGGCGCCCCCGCCGCGCATCCAGCCGCAGCTCTCGCCGAGCGGCCGAATCATGGGCTCGGTGCGGCCCCCTACGATGCCGAGCACGCCCGCGCCCGTGCTCGTGTCCGAGCGACCGCAGGCGCCGAGTGAGCCACCCATCCAGCCGTCGAAGGCGCCCCCGGTCTTCGAGGACGTCATCCGTAGCCAGCCGCCCGCCGCGAGCACCCGCAGCAGCCCGGCGCCGAAGGCGCTCTGGAAGCCCAAGGTGGCCTACCAGAGCGTGCCGCCGCCGGAGCCGTTCATGATCACGGTCCCGGTCCGCGCCGTGCTGATCACGGCCGCCGTCGCGGCCTTCCTGTGGGGTCTCTACAGCCTCGCGTCGCCGTAGCGCGCGATCAGCTGAGCATGTCGGGGCTGTCGCGCTCCATGCGCTCGAGGGTGCTCTTGTCCTCCCAGACCGGGATGCCCTCCGCGTCGAAGCGCGCGCGCGTGCGGTCGGTGACCGCGCCGACGCGCACCAGCGCGGGCATCATCAAGTGCTTGAACGGGTGCACCTGGTCGCGTGGCATCTCGATCTTGACGCCCGAGGAGCGCAGCTCCATCACACTCTTGAAGAAGTCGTCACGGTCGATCTCGCAGTTGTCCAGCACCTGCAGGAAGGCACCGTCCGGGACCGCCTGGCGGCGCGATTCGCGCATCATCTTGACCGCGTCGAACGCAAAGTCCGCGACGTCCTCGCGGTCGTCCTCGTGCATGTCGGCGATCGCCATGCCGACGTAGAGATTGCCGAAGGCCACGTGGCGCGACTCGTCGCGTATGACCCCCTGCATGATCGAGCGCAGCAGCTCACACTCGGTCACCGCCAGCACGTTGTGGAACGTGCCGAGCGCCAGCCCCTCAACCACCATGTTCATGCCGATGGCGATCTTCACCCACGAGTCGGCGGAGAGCGTCACGTCGATGAGCGCCTTGAGCGTCTTGCTCATCGGATAGACCAGGGCGAGCTTGCGGATGTAGGTCTCGAAGACCTCGACGTGGCGCGCCTCGTCCATCGTCTGCGTCGCGGCGTAGAGCTTGCCCTCGTAGTCCGGTACCGCATGGGTCAGAGCGGCCGCCGTCATCAGCGCGCCCTGCTCGCCGTGGACGATCTGTGACAGCTGGTGGGCGCCGAGATGCGCGCGCAGCGTGTTCTGCTGTGACTCCGACAGCTGCTTGATCACCGGCACGTGGAACATGCCCATCGGATCGGGGCCCACCACCGGCTTCGAGGGATCGACCCCCAGCTCCCAGTCGATGTCACGCTCCGCATCCCACTGGTATCGCTTGGCCTTGGAGTAGAGCGTCTTGAGCTTGTCGGCGTCGATCGCGTAGTCGAACTGCCAGCAGATCTCCATCGGCGTCTTCAGGACTTCTGCGGTTTCCCAGTTCGTACTCATGCTTCTCACCTCTCCACGTGCGGACGCCTGAGCATACATTGCGCGCCGCGCGCTGGACAGGGCCCGCGGGCTACGGTCTTGCACCCTCGTGGGACAGCAACCAGCGCTTGGCCGCGAGTCCGCCCGCATAACCGGTGAGGCTCCCGTCCGCGCCGATGATGCGGTGACACGGGATCACGACGACGATGGGGTTGTGTCCGTTGGCGAGTCCGACGGCGCGGGCCGCGGTGGGTCGGCCGATGCGGGCGGCCACGTCGCGGTAGCTGGCGGTACTCCCGGTTGGCACCGACCGCACCGCCGACCACACGCGTCGCTGGAAGTCGGTCCCGGCCGGTGCGAGCCGCAGGTCGAAGGCGCTGCGCTGCCCTGCGAAGTACTCGGCTAGCTGCGCGCGCGTGTCGCGAAACGCTGCCGCGTCCCGGCTGCAGCGCGCCGGCAGCGGCCGCGCATGCCGCTGGTCGGGCAGCTGCAGACCGACCAGCGCGTCGTCCTCGCCGAGCAGTCGCAGTGATCCGAGGGGGGAGTCGAGGTGTGTGTAATAGGTCGTCGTCATGGTCAGGTGCTCCACAGGTACATCGCCGCGTAGGCGCGGAAGGGTCGCAGCGGCTCGGCGCGCCGATCCAGCTCGGCGGCGCGCTCGATGCCCAGACCGCGCAGCAGGCCGAGGTCGCCATGCGGAAACGCGTCGGGGTCGCGAAGCGCGCGCATGGCCACATAGTCGGCGGTCCACGGTCCGATGCCGGGGACCTGCAGCAGCGCGCGACGCGCCCCTGCGGGATCGGGCGTGGGCTCGAGCACCACAGCGCCGTCCACGACTGCCCGCGAGAGCGCGCGCAGGGTCTCGGCGCGGCGACGCGGCAGCCCGATGCTCCCCAGCGTGCGCACGCTCTGGGCCGCGAGCTTGGTGGCGTCCGGCGCGCCGAAGCGATCGATCAGGCGCGCGAAGAGCGTGGTCGCCGCCTTGACGCTGATCTGCTGGCCAAGCACGGCGCGCAGTGCGAGCTCGAAGCCGTCGAGCGTACCGGGCACGCGCAGACCGGGCACGGCCACCACGCGCGCGGACAGGGCCGCATCGTGACCGAGGTGCGCGCCGATCACTCCCGGGTCAGCATCCAGGTCGAAGAGCCTGCGCAGCCCGGTCGAGAGCTGTGGCAGCACCGGCAGCAGCTCCGTCGAGACCTCGACCGCCAGCAGCCCATCTCGCGCGTCGGGCTCGGCGGCGATCTCCCCCGCGTGGCCCCCCATCCACACGCGCCGGCAGTAGCGACGCCCATCGAGCCACTCCACGGTCGGCGCCCCGCGCGATACCAAAAAGCGCGTCATGGCATCCCAGGCCAGCGGCGGGCGATAGCCGAGGCGGAGCACCACGCGGGCGTCGTCACCGCCCGTGCCGCGCCGCAGTGCGCCCGGGGTCATGCGGTAGCGCTGGCGAAAGACGCGGTTGAATTGCCGCACGCTCGAAAACCCACTGGCGAAGGCGACGTCGACCACCTTCAGGCCAGTGTCGGTCAGCAGCTGCTTCGCGAGCAGCAGCTGCCGCGTCCGCTCGAGCTGCCCGGGGCTGACGCCGAACTCCCGATCGATTGCCCGCCGCAGCTGACGCGCGGACAGGCCCAGCTCTCCCGCGAGCCCCTCGAAGCCGCCGCTCTCGAGCGCGCCGGCCTCGATACGTGCCGCCGCGAGCTGGGCAACGCGTCGCACGGAGTCGACGGCGGCGCGGCCGGGCGCGAGCTCGGGACGACAGCGCAGGCACGGCCGATAGCCCGCGGCTTCCGCCTGCGCGGCGTGGTCGAAGAAGCTGCAGCGGTCGCGACGCGGACGGCGCACCCTGCACACGGGACGGCAGTAGACGCCCGTGGTGGAGACGCCGACGAAGAACACCCCGTCGAAGCGCGCGTCACGCGCGGACAGGGCCGCGTAGCACTGGCTGCCATCGAGCATCACGCGTCAGAGCCTAGGCCGACGGGCGGCAGCTGTCTGGCCACATTCGGACATCATCCCTCGATGGGCGCCGTCGATGCGACGAAGCCCGCCGCCGATGCGGCGAAGCCCGCGGCAACGCACCGGAGGCCGCCGTCGGTGCGCGGCTCAGATCCGGTAGACCCGGCGCGCGGTCTGCCGCAGCAGCGCTGCGCGCTCGTCGTCGGAGTACTGCGCCGTCATACGCTTGAAGCTGTTCCACACGACCGTGTAGCTCGCCGAGACCTTGTCGACGGGGAAGTTGCTCTCGAACATGCAGCGGTCGGGCCCGAAGACCTCGATGCAGTGTCGGTAGTAGGGCGCGGTGATGCGCGCCAGCTCCTCCGAGCCGGGCGGCTGCGCTGCCCGGTGGAAGTCGAAGCCGCAGATCTTCATCGCGAGGCCGCCGAGCTTGACGACGACGTTGGGCCGCGCGGACAGCTCGGTGATCGACGCCCGCCAGGCCTCGAAGACCTCCTCGCGCTTGCCTGCGTACGGCCCGATGCCGAGCGGCCCGCCGACGTGGTCGAGGATGATCTGCGTGTCGGGGAAGGCTCCGGCGAGGTCGGTCAGCTCCGGGATCTGCGGGTGGTAGCACCAGGCGTCGAAGCTGAGGTCGTGGGCGCGCAGGCGCGCGAAGCCACGCCGGAAGTCCGCGTCCAGCAGCATGTGGGGCGGTGGCTTCGAGTGCGATGCGTGGATGGCGTCGCTCGGATCCCACGAGGCCGAGTGACGGATGCCACGGAAGCGTCCAGCGCCCTCGGCCACGTGGGCGGCGAGCACCTCGTCGACCGCGTCACCGAGCAGCAGGTTGGCGTGACCCACGATGGCGGAGTTGAGACCGTGCCCGGCGCTGGCCGGCTGCGCGGCGAGGTCTCGCACGAAGCGAGTCTCACCGACGGGCGCGAGCGCCTCGGACGCCCCGGGCGAGTACATCGAGCCGCACTCGACGAAGACCGTGCGTTCGACGCGGTGCTCGCCGATGTCCTCTACGAGCTCCTCGAGCAAGTAGCGGCTGCTCGGGTAGTCCCAGTGGTGGTGGTGCGGATCGCAGAGCGACAGCTCGGGCTCGAGCACCGCCTCGCGCGTCAGCTCCAGCCACTGGGATCGAATGCCGGTCATCGGAGCACCCCGGAACCTAGCACCCGGTCACGGCCGCATCGCACCGCGGGCCGGTCGGCGGCCATGTACGGGATTGGCCGCCTGAGTCGGTGTACCCATTTGGGCGGAAAACAGCGCGATGAGCGTGCGAAGCTACAGTCCCATTGCAAGGATATGCAACGTATGTTGAATCAACAAACCATATAGCTAACCCGGGCCTTAGATCTCAATAACCTAGCAATTTCAGTTAGTGGGGGCACATCCGGAAATTGGTGTTCATGTGAGCATTAATTATGTTTCAATTTTAATCGCGGCGCCCCATGCTCGGCCCGGGAAACACATGCGCCGCATGTCGCGCATATGGGAGTTGGCTATGAATGGTTTACGGGGAACGTCCGAGTGTTTGGCTGTCTTGGCCGCGGGTCTGATGGTCTTTGGCTGCGGCGATGACGACGGCGGTGGCTACAACGCCGGCGGCGGCAACAACGGCGGCGGCACCGGCGCGGTCGGCGGCGGCACCGGCGCGGTCGGCGGCGGCACCGGCGGCAACGTCAGCGGCGGCACCGGCGGCAACGTCAGCGGCGGCACCGGCGGCAACGTCAGCGGTGGCACCGGCGGCAACAGCGGTGGCACGGCGGCGATCGGGGGCGGCACCGGTGGCACCGGCGGCAGCTCCAGCGGCGGTGGCATCACCGCGGACACCTGCGTTGCGGATCTGGTCGCGGACAACAACTCGATGGAGTGCGCGACCTGCATGTGTCAGGCGGGCACCGCCGGTTGCGTGGCGGAGCTCGACAAGTGCACCAACGATCCGCTCTGCGCGGCGCTGGTCGACTGCGTGGAGGCCAACAGCTGCTCCGGCGACTGCTGCCTGTGCGGCGCGGTCTGCGATCCTCTTGGTGGCAACATCAACGGAGGCGCCTGCCAGCAGGAGACGGGTGATGCGGCCGGCGTGGGCACACCCGACGCGTTCCTCAACGGCGCGATGATCGAGCCGGCCTGCGCGGCCGGCACGGGCAACACGCCGTGCGCCTGGTCCAATGAGCTGGGCGACTGTCAGCAAGCGAAGTGCGCCGCGGAGTGCGGTGCCCCGCCCAGCTGCCCGTAGCCTGACAAGGGTCGGCGCCTGCGCCGGCAACGACTCGCGACCGCCCCCACGCCACCGTGCGCGGGGGCGGTTTGCGTTGGGTTTCGGCGCCGGTCAGCGAAGCACGCGATCGAGCAACGGATCGATCGCGCGCTCGACCGTGAGCAGCCGGCGCGCCTCGCGCCCCACGAAGCCCCGCTCGACCATGCGATCGAGCATGTCCAGCAGCGGTGCGTAGAAGCCACCGGCGTCGAGCAGCCCGACCGGCTTGTGGTGGAAGCCGAGCTGCGCCCAGCTGTAGACCTCGAACAGCTCCTCGAGCGTCCCGATGCCGCCGGGGATCGCCACGAAGGCGTCCGACAGCGCATTCATCTTCGCCTTGCGCTCGTGCATGTCCGCGACCACGTGCAGTGCGGTGAGCCCCTGGTGGGCCCACTCGCGCTCCACCATCGACTCCGGGATGACCCCGATGACCTCGCCCCCCTCGGCGAGCATCGCGTCCGCGAGCACCCCCATGAGCCCCGTGTGTCCAGCGCCGTAGACGAGGCCGACGCGCCGACGCGCAAGCGCACGTGAGAGCTCCTGCGCCACGACCGCATGGGCGGGGTCGGTACCCGCGCTGGAGCCAGCAAACACGCACAGTCGAGCCATCGAGCCGCAATAGCGGCCATGGCGACTGGCGTAAAGCCCCGGCGGCTACGGCGCGGGCACCTGCAGTGAGCCCACACGCACCGGATCGCCCGCGGGCGAAGGGTCGAGGGCACGCAGACCCTCGGCGCTCCAGTAGACGGGGGCCATCGCCGGATGGTCGAGGGGCCGCTCGAAGGCGAAGCGCACAGCCACCGGGTAGCCGTCGTCCGTCACGGACAGGACGTGGGCATCGAAGCCGCTCACGGCAACCGTGTCGCCCGGCCGAAACGGCCGCTGGGGCCCGCGCCACAGGCTCGACAGCGCATCGCGAAAGAGGCCGTCGGTGCACTCCAGCTCGATCGTGTGCCGGTCGAGCACGCGGATCGACACGGGCTCACCCGTCACGCCCAGCGCCGTCACGCGGGCCGGCGCCAGATGGGTCGGGCCGTGCTGCCGTGCGTACTCGAAGAGCGACCAGTGCCAGGCCGACGGCGCGTTGACGACGATCACGTGACTGCCCGCACCGTGGGTCGTCCCGTTGAGCATCGAGAGGTAGTCGCCGGGCTCGCGCAGGGCGCCGAAGCGCGACGTGCCGACTGCAAGCGCAGCGGGCGCGACCAACAGATGCTGCACGCCCATGACGACCAGCACCGCCGTCGCCAGCGCCCTGCCCGCAGACGGCCAGCGCGTGCGCGCGCCCAGGAGGTCGACGGCGGCACGTGCCATGAACATCCACAGGCCCACGCCGGCGAAGACCAGCAGCCGCTCGTGGGACGGCGCCGACAGCACCGGCAGCAGCGACAGCAGCCCGCCGCACAGCCAGAACGCGAGCTGCCGGTCGCCGCGCAGCCGCCACAGGCCGTAGGCAAATACGGGCAGGCCAACGCCGAGCGCGATGGCGTCGTGCCACGCGTAGGTCGCGCCCCAGCCCACATCCTCGAGCCAGATCCAGGGGGCGCTGACCTGTCCGCCCACCAGCCACACGAGTCGCAGCGGCGCCAGCGACATCCACGTGGACAGATCGGTGAGGGGCTGCACGTAGGCACCGGAGCCGCGCGCGCCAAAGTCGAGCTGCACGTAGAGCAGGGCCCACAGCCCTGCGACCGCGGCATACGGCAGCAGGCCGAGCAGCCGTCGGACCGGACCGCGCTCGTCGAGCAACAGGGCATGGGCACCCAGGTAGATCAGGGCGGTCAGCCCGCCCTCGGCGCTGAGCACGGCGAGGGCGAAGCACACCACCGCCCAGCGCGCCGCCCGTGTGCCGCCGTCGCGGCAGCCGCGGTCGTGGAGCAGCAGCGCGCCGAAACCGAAGCACGCGGACAGCAGGCTGCCGCGGTGGGCGAGCCACGCAACCGGCTCGACATGCGCATCATCGAGTACGTAGAACAGCGCCGCCAGCACGACCGCTGCGTGCCCGCGCTCGAAGCGCCGGTACACCTGCACCACGATCGCGCACAGCAGGCCGTAGAGCAGGAGGCTCCACAGGTGCATCATCCGCGGGGTAGCCTGCAGGTAGCCCTGCTCGAAGTAGAAGGTCGCCACGGTCAGCGGGCGAAAGAAGCGCACGCTCGTGTCGAGGGCCGACCACCAGGGGCGCACCCCGTCCGCGCGCTCGGAAGCCGCGTGCCGCGGGTCGACGAAGGTGTAGTGGTCGTACCAGGCGGTGTCGCCCCCCCGACCCTCGATCTGCGCTTGCACGCGCCCGCGCTGCGGCACGTCGTCGAGGACGTGCAGGCCCAGGCTCAGCACCGGGGCCGCGAAGAGCATGCCGAGCAGCGGCGCGAGCACCGCTATCCGCGCGTACTGCCTCCGCAGGAGCCCTTCGGCACTCATGCCGCACTCGCCCCCGGCGCGCCGCGCCCGCTGACGAACGCGATGACGTAGGCGAAGGCGGCGATAACGAGCAGCCCCGAGAAGCCGGTGCCCATCGCCAGCAGGGGCGCGGCCGAGCTGGCGACGACCGTGAAGAACGCGTTGATGCCAAACGCCCACGGCACGATCGCCGGCGCGGTCGACCGCAGCCGGGCAATGCCGAGCGGAAACGGCATCCCGAGCACGAAGCCGACGGGAACGGTCAGCCCGAGCGACAGGAGCAGACGCGTCGAGAACTCGAGCCCGAGCCAGCCCGGCACAAACGTGTGGCTCACCGCGGCGATCGCCAGGATAGCGATGCAGACAACGTATGGAAGCACGCGTCGCAGCACGCGCTCGGGAAACCGGAGCGAGAGCGCCGCCCCCAGCCCAGAGGCCCCGAGCAGGCTGCCGAGCACCAGCGTCAGCCCGTAGGTGGGGTGGCCGAGCAGGAACGACAGCCGCTGGATGAGCCCCACCTCCACCAGCAGATAGCCGGCACCAAGGCCCGCGAAGTAGCCGAGCTCGGTGCGCTCGATCGCACCGATGGCGATGCCGGCGCGCCGCAGCGGCCAGAGGATGCCAAAGACGGCCAACAAAACCGTGATCAGCAGCGCCACGAGCATCAGGCCGTGACCGACGGGCAGACTCGATGCGTAGGGGTGCTCGGTGTGCTCCCCGCCAACGAGCGCGCCCAGCTGCGAGGGGCGGAAGAAGTCGAAGAAAAACGGCCGCTCGTCGGACACCGGCTCGACGCGGTAGGGATGGCTGCGTAGGAACTCGGCACGCGCGGCGGCGTCGCCCGCGAGCAGCTTGCCGAAGGCATTGTCGCCGGGGCGCTCCGGATCGAAGGCAAGCGGAAAGTGGTGCGCGGTGGAAAACGCGCGCAGGCGCTCCATCTGCGGACCCTCGATCGGGGCATTGCAGGCGACCATCGTGGCCCAGTTGACGCCACGCAGGATCGCGATGTGGCGGTGCGGCTGACTCGCTCCGCGCGATGCCAGTACCTCGCGCGCAGTGACCGCGAGCCGCAGCGTCTCGCGCGGCGGCTCGAGGATCAGCCGCGACATGGAGAGGCAGCCGTCGGGAGTGAGGTGCCCGAAGTAGGCGTCGAACGCCTCGCGCGTGTAGACGTAGGCCTCTGCCAGGCTGTACGCGCCGGTGGCCAGCGCCGTGAACGTGTCGACGCCCGACAGCTGGATGACGTCGTACGCGTGGTCGCTGCCGATCACGTAGCCGCGGCCGTCGGCCCGGACCAGCTGTAGACCCGGCAGCTGCGTGAGCCGCGTGTAGTCGCGGAAGCGCCCCGTGTGCAGACCGAGCATCGCGTGGTTGATGTCGACGCCAACGACCTTCCCGGCCCCGTGGGCGAGCCCCATCAGCGCATCGAACCCGCCGCCGAGCCCGATCACGAGCACACTGGGGCCGTCGGGCGGCGGCGGACCGCGGTGCAGCTTCGCGCCACGCAGCTCCCACACCGCCCCGGTGGTCGCACGCGCCAGGAAGTCCAGGTCCGCCGGCTCACCCGCCAGTCGATAGAGCGCGGTCGGCGCCGCCCCGTCCTGGGAGACGAAGCGCATCTTGTGCGGCGTCGGGGCCGCGATCTCGCCGCCGAGGAACGGCGCGCCGTCGTACTCGACCGAGACGTCGATGCGACCCTGGCTGGTCCACTCCCGGTAATCGATCTGGTCGAGGCCGATCATCGGGTTGTGGACGAGGTAGATCTCCTTGGTGAACGCCGGCAGCAGCCAGTGATCGTCGTCGCCGTAGCCCCACATCGAGGCGAGCAGCACCAGCACAGCGGCCGCCGCACGCTTGAGCTCGGCCGCGCTGTGCCCCGCAGCGAAGACGCAACCCGCCACGGCCAGCAGGAGGCACGCACCCAGCAGCGACAGCGGTGCCCCCAGGATGTTGAGCGACGCGCCGATCGCGATCGCGGCCGCCGCCGCACCCAGCAGGTCCGCGGCGTAGACGCGATTGGGCGGCGTCTCGGGCGCCGCCAGGGCCGTGCCGATGATCACCCCGATGCCGATGAACGGGATGGTCGCGGCCACGATGACCACCGACAGCCCGACGATCACCGACGGATCGCTGAACAGGTGCAGCGAATTGAAGCGGGTGATGCTGATGACCGCCAGGGCCGCCAGGCTCGCCAGCGCCCCGTTGCGCGCGCGACGCGACAGCGCCACGTGCAGCGCGCCGTCGGCCTCGAGCAGTGCACCGCCGCGTGCGGTGAGCCACGCGCCGGCGATGCCGAAGCCCGACAGCGCAACCCCGAGTACGAGGAAGGCGTAGTGGTGCCACAGCGTCAGCGAGAAGATGCGCGTGAACGCGACCTGGGCAGCGATCGCCGACGCGCTGCTGAGTGCGACGCCGAGGTAGATCTGGAGGTGCTTGGTCCGGTCGGTCATGGGACGCGCGCCGCGGCTTTCGACCTTACCCGATTGCGAAGCCTCGCGGGCGGTCAGAAGGTCCCGCGCAACCCGAGGTTCGGGATCGTGATCAGCGGTCCGTAGTCGACCTCGCACGGCTGCAGCTCGTTGCCGTCGGGGTCTTCACAGCGAAGCCCGGTCGGCTCGCGCTCGAGCGTGAAGTTCATCCACTCCGCGGTGACGCGCATGCTCCCCCAATAGGTCTTCCACCGGTAGCTCACCTGGGCATCGGCGCGGAAGAAGCCGGGCAGGCGCTGCTCCGCCACCTCGATCGGGCCCTCGGGCCGACCGGGCTCGTAGTCGATCGGGCGATCCTGCCGCACCACCTTGCCGCTGCGCGCATGCAGCCGAGTGCCCACGTGGAAGCCGCCGCCGAGACGGTACTGCGCCACGAGGTTGCCCACGTGCCGCACGTCGGCGGCCGGTGTGAACGACACATCGCCGGCCGAGCCGAGCGCGCGCCCCAGCGTGTAGCTGATCCAACCGCTGAGGCGGTACTTCGACGGACGCTTGATGAAGATCTCCAGCCCGTACGCCTCGATCTCGCCGCGCGGCAGCGGTGTCTCGCACTCGTCGCGCAGCGGCCCCTCCGGCAGTCCGTCGCAGTCGAACGTGAGATCGAACAGCATCACGTCGTCCATGTAGCTGTAGTAGAGCTCGGCCTCGACGAGCAGCGTCTGCCCGGGATCCCACGCCGCCCCGCCCTCGGTCTTGATCGATCGTTGCAGCTGGCGCTCGAGTGCGACGTCCGAGAAACCAGGCAACGGGATCGGAGGCGTGGTCGGCTGATGGCCCGTCCCCGCCGCGACGTACACCGTCCACGCGTCGGTCAGGCGGTAGCTCGTCATCAGGCGCGGATCGACCGAGCCCTCGCCCTCGGAGCCCGTCAGCCACGCGTCGGCCCGCAACCCGGGCTGCAAGAGCCAGCGATCGGTGAGGTCGATCTCGAGCTCCGCATGTGCGCCCAGCAGGTTGCGCCCGGCCACCGAGGCAAAGCCGCTGTCGAACGGTGTGTCCTTCCCATCGTCCTCGTCCTCGAACGCGCCGCCGAACTCCCCATCGCCACCGCGCCCCGCATCACCCATCGGGTCGCCCGGCATGGGCGGTGGCACCGTCACCTCCTCGTCGTCGCGGAAGAAGCCGCTCGACCCCATCACGTCCTCGCCCTCTGCGGGCTCATCGTCCTCCTCCTCGATCTCGCCGACGGTCGCGAGCATGTCGACGCCCGCATGCAGCCGAACCCGCTTCGACACGGGCGTCGTCACCCACGCCCGCGGACCGAAGCGCGTCGCCGTCACCTGAAAGTCCTTGCCGAACTGCGACTTCTCGAAGCCACCCTGGAGCGCCACGCCAAACTCGGTCGATTGAATGCGGCGGATCAGGCGCGCCTCGGCGCGGTGGAACTGCATGACAAGCCGGTCGTCCGGGTCGTTCTTGTCGCCGGCCACGTCGTACGACCCGAACACCGTCAGCACCGCGCGGTCGCGTCGCGTCAAGCGCTGGGACAGCCGTAGCTGGTAGTCCCAGTAGTCGAGGATCGCGTCCTGCGACAGCAGCGTCAGCAGCAGCCCGGGGTAGCCGTAGCGCCCGGCCACGGTCAGCCGCGTGTCGTCGCTGGGGATGTCGATCATCGCCTGCAGATCGATCACGCGCCACTCGACCTCACCGTGGATCGAGTCGTCCTCGGCGCCCATGCCGGCGCCGCCGCCGTGCTTGCCCTGCGCCGCGAAGAGGCCGCCGATGTGGCGCCCGTAGCGCGCGGGCGCGACCGCGGGATAGAACTCGAGGTCACCGATCATCGTCGGGTGCACCACCGCCGGCCCGAGCGCCAGGTGGAACAGTGCCGGCACCGCAATGCCGTCGTAGTACTAGCCCGTGCCCGCGGGCGGCGCGCCGCGCACGTAGACGTAGGGCAGCCCGCTGAAGATGGGAACCACGCCGGGGAGCGTGTCGAGCACGCGGAACGGATCGCCGAAGGCGCCGGGCACCTCGCGCATCTCCTCGAGCTCGAGCTTGCGCGCGGTCGGCCGCGGCGGGTCCACCTCGGCCCTGGCCCCATAGTCGGGCGACTCCGTGATCTCCACCGGATCGAGGGCCGCAGCCGGCGCGGGTGCGGGGCGGGCCAGAGCTGCAGTCGCATCGGGCGCGGGATCGACCACCGGCGAGCTGACCGCGAAGCGCAGCGCCACCCTCGAGGGCACGGCCACGCCGTCGATCGTAGCGGGCACGAAGCGCGCCTGTGCCACCGCGGCGTCCATCAGAGTGCGCAGCTCACCTTCAGCCACGGTCGCCTCGATGCTCGCGCCTCCGGTCGCGTCGATCGCGATCGTCACCTGCAGGGCGTCGGCGTCGACCTCGAGGCCCTCGGGCAGCGACAGCGGGGGCAGCGAGACGAGCTGCGGCGCGGTGCGCACGCCGGTCGGTGCGGGCGCGGGCTCGGGCTGCGCCGGCTCGGGCTGCGCTGTCTGCGTCTGAACGCCGGGCCGCGCCGTCGGCTTGTGCGCTTGCGGCGCTTGCTGCCCCTGCTGTCCCTGCTGTGCTTGCTGCCCTTGCGGCGCTTGCTGCCCTTGCGCGGTCGCGGGCAGCCAGGCCGTCGCCGCGACCAGACACGTGCCGATCACGCTGCGCGGGAGCCCCATGGCAGGCATCCTAGCGACGAGTCCTCGTCTGGCAACCCGTGGATATCGCCATGTTGCGCGGCGATGCGCGGCACTGATAGCGTTGTCGCCGCGTGACAACCTTGCATCGCCGCAGCGGCGGGGGTCGGAGTCGGATCATGAAGCGAGCTCTAGCAACGATGATCGCCCTGGCGATCTGCGCGGCCACCCAGGGCGCCGCCGCCCAGGATGACGATGACACCCACCTCGACGACCCGGAGGCGGGACTGACGGGCGACGAGGACGACGGATCGGAGGACGACGACGATCCGGAGGACGGCGACGGCGACGACGACGACGAACCTCCGCCGGACTACTCCGTCGACGACGAGGCATCCACCGACGACATCGCCGCATTCATCACGCTGCGCCACATCCAGGTCGGCGCCAACGTCGGCTACGGCATCTCACTCGAGAGCGGCAACTTCGATCCCTTCGGCGTGGCGCTCGGACTGCACGCGGGCGTGACGCTCGAGTCCAACCTGCACGTGGGGCTCTTCTTCAACTACCACCTGGGCGAGGGCACCGAGGCGGACTTCAGCGACACGACCACGGTGCCCCCCACCGCGTACCACGAGACGCTCGACTACGCGTTCCACCACTACGGGCTGAAGGTGGGCTGGGACGTGGAGCTGCTCGACTCGATCGTGGGGCGACCGCTGGCCATCCTGGGCATCCAGCACGCCACCATCGAGCACTGCAGGGAGAGCGACTGCAACAGCAATGCCGAGAACGACGTGCTCTTCGGACTCGGCGGTGAGCTGCTGTACCTCGGCGACGGCTTCTACGTGGGGCCGGAGCTGCGCTGGAACATCTCGCTCGGCGACCCGGCCGTGAACTCCCTGTCGATGCTGCTCGGCGGCGGCGTCAGCTTCTAGCGGCCCTGCGACCGGTTCGACCGGTGCGACCGGGGCAGCCGGGATAAGCACCTGGCCTCGGCGGGTATCGACGGACCCCGACGGGCCTTGTATTTGCACCCCACCCGGCGCGACACTCGCGCCTGGCCGCAGTCCGGATACGACGGGGGACGAAGGCGGCCATCGAAAGGTGCCTGCCAGATGAGCCTGCTTACGAAAGCGATCCTTGGAACCCTGCTGCTCGCCACCGGTGGCTGTGCGAGCGCCGGCCGTACGGCCGCATGGGAGAAGCAACCGGCGGCCGCCGCCGAGCCGCAGCCCGCGACCGAGGGCGGGGAGGCGCCGGCCGAGAATCCCGCGCTGGCGGAGGCCCGCGCGCTGTGGGAGCAGCGCGACGACAAGGCCAAGCTGGAGGCGGCGATCGCCAAGTGGGAGGCCGTCGTACAAGCCGAGCCGACCCACGCGGAGGCGCTCACGTCCCTGTCCCGCGCCTACTACTTCCTGGTGGACGGCTTCTTGAATATCGAGGCGCCCGAGAACATCGAAGAGATCCGACTCGAGTACCACACCAAGGGAGCCGACATGGGCGAGCGTGCGCTGCTCGTCGCCGACCCCGCCTTCGACAAGACGATGCGCGCGGGGGGCGACTTCATCGAGGCGATCGGCAAGATCGAGACGCCCGCAGTACCCGCAGCCTACTGGTACTGCACGAACCTCGGCCGCTTCGCGGTGACCAAGGGGCTGAGCGCCAAGCTCTTCTACAAGGACCGCATCTCGTCGGCGATGCTGCGCATCAAGGCGATCGCGCCCGACTACTTCTACGCCGCCGCCGACCGCTACCTCGGCGCCTTCTACGCCGCCCTGCCCGGCATCGCGGGCAAGGACCTCGACAAGAGCGCAGTGCACTTCAAGTCGGCGCTCGAGAAGGCCCCCGCCTACCTCGGCAACAAGGTCGTGCAGGCCGAGTTCCTCGCGGTCGAGCTCGACGATCAGGCAATGTACGAGAAGCTGCTCGGCGAGGTGCTGAAGGGCGCGGACGGCGACGACCCGAACGTCGCTCCCGAGAATCGCGCCGCCAAGCGCTCCGCCAAGAAGCTGCTCGTAGAGGAGGAGATCGATGACCGCTTTTAACGGACTGGGCCGACTCCACAGCACGGTCGCGCTGGCCATCGCGGCCACAACGCTGGTCGCACTCGCCCCTGGCGGCGCCGACGCCCAGGAGAAGGTCAAGGTCGCCACGGTGGCGCCCAAGGGCACGCCCTGGTCCGCCCTGCTCGACAAGATCAAGAAGCGCGTCCACAAGGCGAGCGGCAAGGCGCTCAAGCTCAAGGTCTACTACGGCGGCCGCCTCGGCGGCGAGAAGGAGACCGCCCGCGAGACGCGCGAGGGTCGCGTGCAGATGTGGGGCGGGTCCTCGGCAGCACTCGCGACCATCGTCCCCGAGCTCTACGCGCTCGAGATGCCATTCCTCTTCGAGTCCAACGAGGAGGCGGACTTCGTCATCGACAAGTACGCACGGCCGCACGTCGAGAAGCTGCTCGCAAAGCGCGGCTTCGTCCTCTACCAGTTCGCGGAAAACGGCTGGCACGGCATCGGCCTGCGCGACCGCTGCATCACCGGGCCGGAGAGCTTCAAGGGCGTCAAGCTGCGCAGCCAGGAGGCGTCTGTCTACCTCGACACCTTCAAGGCACTGGGCGCCAACCCGATCGAGATGTCGGTGCCGGAGGTGCTGCCCGCGCTCAAGCAGGGCACCGTCGACGGCTTCTCCAACACGCCGCTCTTCTCGTTCGCGACCAGCTGGTACCAGGGCGTCAAGTTCTTCACGCCCACGCACCACGTCTACCAGCCCGCCATCGTCGCCTACTCCAAGAAGTGGTTCGACAAGCAGAGCAAGGAGCACCAGAAGCTGCTGCTCGAGAACGTCGACGGCTACCAGAAGGAGGGCCGGCAGGGCGTCCGCAAGATCCGCGACGGCCTGCTGCAGAACTTCGTCAAGTCGAACATCAAGCTCTGCAAGATCAGCGACGCCCAGCGCGCGAAGCTCAAGGCCGCGACCTCGAAGGTCTTCGGCACGTACAAGAAGAAGACCTCCAAGCAGGGCCGAGCGCTCTACAAGGCGATCGAGGACGGCAAGAAGGCCTGGGCCAAGCGCTAGTTCGACCGCCGCCGCCACGTAGGACATCGTATGGATCGCAAGCTGCGCGACAGGCTGCTGGGCACGGCGCTGATCGGCTCCTTCGCGATGCTGATCGCGCCGGCGATCGGGATCCCGTACCTGCTGCTGCTGACCGCGGGCGGAGCCGCCGCATTCCGCGCGCGTGGCCACGGCGGCGGCGGCGCCTACTTCAGGCGCCTCGACGACGTGCTCTACGCAGGCGAGCAGACGATTGTCAGCGCAGCACTGATCGTGATGACGCTGGTGGTCTTCGTCGACGTCGTCTGGCGTACGTCGCAGGGCACCGACCCCACCACGGGCGCCGTGCTGATCGGCCTGGTACTGGCGCTCTGCCTGATCGGCGGACTGACGGCACGCCGCGAGAGCGCCGCATCGGCCGCCTCCCGAATCGCCTACGGCCTGGGTGGCTTTGCCGTGCTCGCCACGCTCGGTGCCGCGATCCACTCCGCCGACAACGGCTTCGGCTGGTCGCAGCGGCTGGGCCTCGTGCTCATGCTCTGGGTGGGCATGCTCGGCACGTCGATGGCCGCGCGCGACGGTCGCCACATCCGCGTCGATGCGGTCCGCCGCACGCTGCCCGAGCCACTGGTGCGCCCGTTTCAGATCGCCGGCGACCTCATCACGCTGGGCTTCCTGCTGGGCCTGACGACCCTCGCCGTGCAGTACGTGCGCGGCAACTGGGACGACTGGATCGAGTCGGAGATGGCCGCGGGCGTCTTCGCGTCACTGCCCGTCCCCTACTGGGCAGCCACACTGCCGATCATCGTGGGCTTTGGCCTGATGGCCGCGCGCACGCTGGGCGACATCGTCGCGGGCCCGACGGAGGTCGACCTGCTCAGCTCGCTAGGAGCCGACGGCCTCGATGCGGGCGACGCCGACGACGCTGACGACACAGACTCGGCTGACTCGGCTGACGTGGGGGTGCGGCCATGAGCGTCGCAGCCTTCAACCTCGTGCTGCTGCCCGCGCTGGTACTGGCGGCCAGCCTGTGGCTACGCAGCCGCCGCATCGCCGCGGGCATCTTCGCGACGGTGATGCTCGCTGGCTACCTGATGCTGCCTCCGGTGGGCTTCGCAGCGCTCGGCACCATCCTGCTGATGATCCTGCTGTCGGCGCCCCTGTTCGTGACCATCGGCCTGCTGTCGGTCGTCTGCTTCTATTTCGGCGCCGAGGAGTACGGGCAGTTCTCCGACTACCAGCTGATCATCGAGAAGATCTTCACGCTCACGGACAAGAACGTGCTGCTGGCCATCCCGTTCTTCGTCGTGGCCGGATCGCTGATGACCGCAGGCGGCATCGCGCGACGGGTGATCGCCTTCGCCGATGCGCTGGTCGGCTGGCTGCCGGGTGGCCTGGCGGCCGCGACCGTCTTCTCGTGCGCCTTCTTCGCCGCCATCAGCGGAAGCTCGCCCGTGACCGTCATCGCCATCGGCTCGATCATGATGCCGGCGCTCGTCAAGCGCGGCTACCGCGAGGACTTCTCCCTCGGCCTGGTGACCTCCGCGGGCTCGCTCGGCATCCTGATCCCGCCATCGATCCCGATGATCATCTACGCGATCGTCGTCACCGGACCGATGTCGGTGAACGTCGCCGACCTCTTCATCGCCGGCATCATCCCGGGCGTGGTCGTGGCGGGCGTGCTGATCGGGTACTCGATCTACGTCGGCGCCTCGCAGCCCGACTTCGCGTGGAGTGAGCTGCGACCGCCGTCGCTCAAGCGCATCGCCCTGCGCTTCAAGGAGGGCTTCTGGGCGCTGCTGTTGCCGGTCATCATCCTGGGCGGCATCTACCCGATCTTCGGGCCACGCGGATTCTTCACGCCCACGGAGGCCGCCGCCGTCTCCGCGGTCTACGCGCTGCTGGTCGAGCTGCTGATCCACCGCGAGCTCGAGGTCGCCGCGCTGCCGAAGCTGCTCGTCGAGTCGACGGTCATGATGGGGTCGCTGCTGATCATCATGATCCTCTCGTTCTCGCTCAACCACTACTTCGTCGACCAGGCCATCCCGGATGCGGCGGTCGAGTGGATCGGCGGTATGGACCTGGGGCGGGTCGGCTTCCTGCTGGTCCTCAACCTCTTCCTGCTGCTGGTCGGCTGTCTGATGGACATCATCAGCGCAGTGCTGGTGGTGGCGCCGCTGATCGCACCCATCGCGGCCAGCTTCGGGATCGCGCCGCTGCACCTGGCCATCATCTTCGTGGTCAACCTCGAGATCGGCTACCTCACGCCTCCAATCGGCATGAACCTCTTCGTGTCGGCAACGCTGTTCGACAAGCCCATCGGCTTCGTCACCCGCGCGGTCGTGCCGTTCACGCTGTTGATGCTGGCGGGCCTGGCGGCGATCACGTGGTTCGAGCCTATCTCGCTCGGGCTCGGGCGGGCCCTCGCAGACCGCCCCGCCGAGCAGCAAGGGGAGGCTCCGCCGCCCGGGTCCGAGACGCCTGACGGCGATGAAGACGGCGATGAAGACGAGGACGGCGACGACAGCTCGCGCATCCTCTCCATCGAGGAGCTCATGCAACAGGGCAGCGGCGATGCCGGCGCACAGGACGACGAGGACGAGGACGAGGACGAGGACGAGGATGGAGACGAAGACGACGGTCGTATCAAGTCGATCGAGGAGCTGATGCGCGAGGCGCAGGCGGACTGACCCCCGGCGTTGCCCCCCGGCGACGAGTCTGCGAGCCTGCCCGCGAGATGCACTCCGCCATCCTGTGGCTCCACTCCTGGCTGCGCTACCCGGTCCTGCTAACGGGCATCGCGCTGCTGTGGCTCGCCATCTCCGCGTCCCGCAGCAGCCGAAGCTCGCCATCGCTGAATCGGCTGCACATGGCGTTCCTGGGACTGCTGGACACGCAGATGCTGCTCGGACTGGTGCTGTACTTCGCCCTGAGCCCGCTGTCCGCGGCCGCGTTTGCCGACATGGCCGCCGCAATGAAGGACCCGACGCTGCGCTTCTTCGGCCTCGAGCACGCTTCGACGATGCTGATCGCCATCACGGTTGCACACGTCGGGCGAGTACGCGCGAAGCGCGCAGCCGGGGACGCGCGCCTACGCATCGTCATCCGCGCACAGGCCGCGTGGCTGCTGCTGACACTGATCGCGATCCCCTGGCCGGCGCTCGACATCGGCCGGCCGCTGTTTCGCATGTAGTCGCAGCCGTACGCCGCGCGGGTGCATCACTAGCCGTTGATTTGCTCGGCGAGGTAGCGCTCACGGCCGACCTCCTTCACCAGGTGCAGCTGCGCCTCGTGCCAGTCGACCGACTCCTCCTCGTCGCGCAGGATGCGCTCGAAGAGCTCGCGCGTGCCGTTGTCACCCTTGTCGACCGCCAGCGCGACGCCCTTGTTGAGGCGCGCGACCGCGTCCACCTCGAGCTGCAGGTCGACCTCGTGCTGCTCGATCGCATTCTCGCCAACCTTGATCGGGCTCATGCGCTGCATGTTGGGCGTGCCATCGAGGTAGAGGATGCGCTCGATGACCTCCTCGGCGTGCTTCATCTCCTCGATCGACTCCTCGCGCTTCTTGTCCGAGAGCTTCTTGTAGCCCCAGTCCTCGCACATCTTGTGGTGCACGAAGTACTGGTTGATGGCGGTCAGCTCGGCGGTGAGGACATCGTTCAGGGCGGCGATGAGTTCGGGGGCACCTTGCATGGCTGGGCTCCTGTGAGGGTTGGCGAGATTCTACAAATGCCAAGGATTTCGTCTATTTATAAAGTCGAACACGACTTTCAATATCAAGAAAATCCCAGCCCGGCTCAGAATGATATTGATAATCACTTTCAAAGAGCCATAGTCGGGGTACGCCATTCGCCCACATGGGGCGGGGACCGAGCCATGATCGTCTGCCACTGCCACGCCATCACCGACCGCGAGATTCGCACCGCCGCACGGCAGGGCGCGGTGACGGCCGACCTGGTCTCCGATCAGTGTGGCGCCGGCGGCGGCTGCGGCGGCTGCCGCGAGCTGGTCGAGGAGATCGTTCGCGAGGAGACCGCACCGATGGCGGCCCGCAGCAACGCCTCCTCCGGACGCATTCGTCTGGCCGTGGTACCCGCCCGCGCATAGGCGTTCGCCGCTGAGGCCGGGTTTGCGCTCGCGCCGTCGCACCGCCCATACTCCGCGGCTCGATGACCTCGATACACGACCTGTCGACGCCCGCGCTGCTCGTGGACTCACGTGCGCTCGAGCACAACCTCTCCACGCTTGCCACCGCCCTTCCCGGCGTGCGCGCGCGGCCCCACGTCAAGGCGCACAAGTGCACGGCGCTCGCCAAGCGACAGCACGCCCACGGGCACTCGACGTTCTGCGCGGCGACGCCGCTGGAGCTGTGCGGGATGGCCGAGGCGGGCCTCGGCGAGGATCTCTTGCTGGCCAACGAGTCGGTCGACCCGCAGCGCCTGTCGCAGCTCGCGAAGCTCGACGCGCGCATCACGGTCGCCGTGGACTCGCAGGCCACCATCGACACGGCCGCTGCGGCGGGGCTGCGCGAGACGCTGATCGACGTCAACGTCGGGCTGCCGCGCTGCGGCTGTCCCCCCGACCGGGCCGCCGAGATCGCCCAGCGCGCCCGCGATGCGGGGCTCACCGTGCGCGGGGTGATGGGCTACGAGGGACACGTGGTGGGCCAGGCCGAGCGGGCAACGCGCGAGGAGCAGTGCGAGGTCTCGATGAAGCTGCTCGCGGAGGCGCACGCGGCGGTCGGCGGCGAGGTGATGTCCGCCGGCGGCACGGGCACCTACGACATCAACCGCTGGGCCAACGAGCTGCAGGTCGGCTCCTACGCACTGATGGACACGGCCTACGGCGAGCTGGGCCTGCCCTTCGAGCAGGCGCTGAGCCTGTGGTGCACGGTGGTCTCGGTGTCGGAGAAGTTCGCAGTCCTCGACGGCGGGCTCAAGTCGCTGGGGATGGACCACGGCAACCCGACCGTCGTGGGGGGCAAGCTGTGGTTCTGCTCGGACGAGCACATCACCTTCGCTCCCGAGGCGCCCGTACGCGTCGGCGAGCGCATGCGCGTCATCCCCGCCCACGTCGACCCGACCATCGCGTACCACGCGCACATGCACGTGACCGAGGACGAGCAGGTGCTGGAGCGGTGGGCCGTCGATCTGAGGGGCTGGTAGGTGGCAACGCACGAGGGGTTCAGCAACTGGTCGGGCAACCGAAGACACCCCGGCGCGCGGGTGCACGCACCTGACAGCGCCGAGGCGGTCGCCACGCTCGTGACACGGGCCCGCGCGGCCGGGCGCAAGGTTCGCTGCCGCGGCACGGCCCACTCGTTTGCCGACCTCTGGACCGACGACGACGTCGTGAGCCTGGACGCCATCGCGGGCGTGCGCTCCACGGACATCGAGGCACGCACGGCGACCATCGCCGCCGGCACCAAGCTGCACGCGCTGGGGGAGCCGCTGTGGCGGGCGGGGCTGTCACTGCCCCAGCAGGGCGATGTCGACCAACAGTCGATCGGGGGCGCGCTCGGCACGGGAACACACGGCACCGGCCCCACCCTTGGCAGCCTCTCCACGGCGGTGCGCGCGGCCACGCTGGTCAACGGACTGGGAGAGAGTGTCACCTGCGACGCCGACAGCGACGCGGCACTGCTGCAGGCGGCGCAGCTGTCGCTCGGGATGCTCGGCATCCTGACCGAGGTCACGCTCGAGTTGACCGAGGCGTACCGTCTGCGCGAGTGGCACTCGCAGACCACCGTCGGCGACTGCGGCGAGCGACTGACCGGGCTGATCGCGGACAGCCGACACTTCGAGTTCTTCTGGACGCCGCGGCACGAGGTGCAAGGCCCGGAGGCGGGCTGCCTGCTCAAGACGCTCAACATCGCCGCCGACGACGAGGCCGACAGCGAGGAAGCCGATGCGCGCGTTGGCCCTGCCTACCGCGTCTTTCCGACCCACCGCGAGCTGCGCTTCAACGAGATGGAGTACACCGTGGCCGCGGAGGACGGCTGGGCCTGCTTCAGCGCGCTGCGCGAGATGATGCTGCGCGATCACCCGAAGCTCCCGTGGCCGGTCGAGTACCGCACGCTCGCCGCCGACGCGCTGCCGCTCAGCCCGACCGCGGGCCGACCGTCGGTGACCCTCTCGGTGCACCAGGGCGCCGACCGCGACTACCGCGAGCTATTCGAGGCGAGCGAGGCCGTCTTCCGGGAGTTCGACGGCCGCCCGCACTGGGGCAAGGTGCACTTCCTCGACCACGCCCGCGTGCGCGCCCTCTACCCTCGCCTGGGCGAGTTCAACGACGCGCGCGAGCGCATGGACCCCGACGGCCTGTTCCTGACCGACGCGATGGCCAGGCTGCTCGCGGGCTAGACCGGAAAGTGCGAACGCTGTGAAACACGTTTCTCATTCGGCGCTCGCTTTCGGGCTTTTCCCCGTAGTTCCCTTTGCGCGCGCGGGTCAGTCCCGTAGAACGTACCCTGACCGGGAAGGGTGTGGGTGTGCCTGTGCGACGACTTCTACTGATGGTCCTGCTGCTATGCGGGGCCTGTTCCGAGGACAGCGACGATGCTGGCAGCCGCGCCAACGGCGACGGTGACACCGGCGACGGCACGGACCTGAGCGGCGAATCCGGAACGATGGGGTTCGGCAACTCGAACCCAACCATGACAGGCGACGGCGGCACGCCAGTGGTCGACACGGGAGGGCCGACGGGCCCATCGCTCGAGCACTGCGGTCCCGGCGTGTACCGCGGCACCTACACATGCGATCTAAAGGACGGCACCGGCGCGGTGGTGGGCGCGCTCGCGGGGGACGTTCAGTTCGACCTCGCGATCGACGAGACCGCGATGCAAGTCGAGTGCACCGCGGACGATGAGTTCTGCTTCGACCTCGTCATCCCCGAGGGCAGCGGCACGCTCTTCGGCTTCGTCCTGCTGCTGCTCGGCTTCGAGACCGAGCTCGAGGGCGGCCTCGACTGCCGGACGGGTGAGTTCCGCGCGACCGCGATCGACGGCGTCTGGGGCTTCCCCGTCTCGTCCGACCCCAACGACCCGAACGCACCGGCCACGGTCGCCGACCCGCCGTCGGGGACCTTCGACGGCACGCTGGCGGGCACGCACCCCGGCACCGAGCCACAGATGATCGAGGGCACCTGGGACCTCACCGAGATCGAAAACGGCTACAACTGCAACGGGCCGTTCACCGTCGAGCGGCTGCCCTAGTCATCGAGCGCATCGAGCGCATCGAGTGTGGCGCCTGGCCGCTACTGCTTGCGCCACGGCGGCGCCTTCGTCGGCTGGAACCCCTGCTTGCCCTGGCCGCCGAAGCGTGAGGGCGGCGGCTGAGCCTGGGCGGGCTGCTGGCCGTAGGCCGGCTGCTGGCCGTAGGCGGGCTGCTGGCCGTAGGCCGGCGGCGTGGTGGCCGCGGGACGCTGGCCATAGGCCGGCTGCTGACCGTAGGTGGGCTGCTGCTGACCGTAGGCGGGCGGCTGCTGCGCGTAGCCCGGCCGCTGACCGTACGGCTGCTGCTGCTGTGCCTGCTGCTGACGCACGGCCTGCTGACGCGCGAGCGCCTGCTGACGCGCGAGCGCCTGCTGCTGTGCCTGCTGCTGCTTGGCCGCCGCCCGCTGCGCCGCCAGCATCTGCGCGCGCTGCGCCTCCGCCTGCTTGCGCGCCAGCTGCTGCTGCCGCTTCTGCGCCTCGAGCATCTGCTTGCGCTGCTGGGCCTCCTTCTTCGCGAGCGCGTCGGCCTCCTCCTTGCGCCGATCGACCACCAGCTGCTTCTGCCGGGCATCCTCCTCGACCCGCGCGACGCGCTTGTCGTGGCCGACCTTCTTCATGTGCTCGCGTCGGTCGGCGATCGACTGCAGGCGCTTGGCCGCGAGCTCGCGCTGGTGCACCAGGTGCTCATCGCGCGCGAGTCGTTTCTTGGCACCGATCTCCTTCTGCGCCTCCAGCCGCTCCTGACGCCGCGCCGTCTCGCTGAGGATCGTGCCGACCCGCGGCCACAGCTCTGCCTGGATGGCCGCCGAGGTCGCGGCATCACTGGCGCCCCGCACGCTCAGGGTTGCCGTGCTCGGGCCGAGGCCCCGCTCCATGCGCACGGTCGCGCGGCCTTCTTCTGCGGTCACGTGGAACCAGGCAAAGACGCCGAGCTCCGCCGACAGCAGCTTGCGGCCGCGGCTGCTCGATGGGTCGGCACCGATCTTCTTGCCCGCCATCTCGACGTCGTTCCAGCCGATGATCTGCACGTCGGGCGCCGTCGACAGCACCTCGATGGCCGCGTTGCGCGCGCTCTTGGAGGCGTCGTCGCCGCCCACGATCACGATCCGCGACGGCCCCTCGGGCAGGGCTGCCTTCTTCGGCGTGGCGCGCTTCGGCGCCGCCCGGCGCTCGGCCTTCGCCGGCGGCTCGGCCTTCTTCTTCGAAGCCTTGTCGCGCGCGGGCTTGTCGGGCTCGGGCTCAGGTGCGGCCTCGGGCTCTGCGCGGCGCTTGCTCTTGGTCTTCGTCTTGCGAGGCTCGGGCTCCGCCGGCGCGATGTGACCGCTGTCATCGAACAGGCCATCGAGGATGTTGCCGGTGTCGTCGGCGAGGTCGGCCGCGGCCGGCGAGGCCAACAGCAACACCGCGAGCGTGACGAGCGCCCGCTTCACGGCTGGACCCACAGCTCGGCATTGCGCCACTCCTTGACCGGCGGGTCGAAGTAGTAGGCGAACGTTGTCAGGCGCTTGCGATGGAACTGAAAGGCGATCTGCCCGTGGTCCGTGTTGAAGTAGCCCTCACCGTCGCCGCTGTCGAAGCCGTCGCTGGTGAGGTGGAAGTCCCCGAGGAACGCCTTCTGGATGCTCGGCTCCGCCAGCACGTCCTTGACCTTCGCGCTCTGCTTGAGCTCGCCGAGCACCGGCCGCCGCTTGCCACCGAGCGCGCGCGGCGCAGGCAGCTCGCACTTGAGCGACAGCGGTACGAAGACCGTCTTGGTCTCCTGGATACCCTCGATGCGACAGCCGATTGCGGGCAGCCGCTCGACCACGCGCACGACACCGTCCTCGTCCTCGTAGGACTCGCGCTCGGCGCCCTCGTAGTTCTCGAGGCGCAGCTTCAGGATGCCGCGACGCGCCGTGCCCTTCGCGTAGATCGGGTAGCCGTAGACGTAGGGAACGGAGACGCCGTGCACACCGTCGTCGTAGAGCACCACCTCCACGATCGGCGCCTCCTTGTCATCGCGCGTCAGCGCCGCCTCGGGCATCTCGACGTGCACCGCCTGCTTGACGGGCTTGGCCACGCCACCCGACGTCGCCTCGCCGTCTTCATCGGCGGCCGTGTCCGAGCGACCCACCAGGCCGCACCCGGTGAGCATCGCCAACGCGACCAACGTCCGGATTGCAGTCCAGGACTCCATAGCTGACCTCCACCCTGAGCTTTCGCTCAACAACACACACCCGCCATCAAGCTACACGCGGAGTGAACGTCAAACAACGACATCCACTCACAATTACGCTGTCCTAAGATGGGTTATGTGCGAACGGCCACAACGGGGCATTTCGTGGCCGCTTTCGATCCCGACAACCCGCTCACCGCAGTGCCAGCTAGCGTGTCCGCTTGCTCCAGAAACGCGTGCTGTGGTGGCTGGCGATCCACTCCCTGTACTCCTTCACCGAGCGTCCGAACCAGCGCTTGAAAGCTCGGTGGAAGGCCGGGGGGTGCGCGAAGCCGAGGCGGTGGGCGATCTCGGCGACCGTGAGCTCCGCGTCGCGTAACAGCAGCTGCGCCTGCTCACGGCGCGTCGCCTCGAGCAGCTCGCTGAACGTGCAGCCGTGCTCGCGCAGCCGCCGCCGCAGGTTGCTGCCGCTGAGGTGCAGTCGCCCCGCGACACCCTCGAGGTCGGCCCCACCGAGCAGCTCGGCCTCGATGGCCTCTCGCACGCGCTGCGTGAAGGCGCCGGCCCGGGGCAGCGCGGCGAGCTCGATCTCGGCCTGCCGCAGCAGCACCTGGTGCAGGATCGGGTCCGCCGTGCGCAGCGGTTGCTCGAGCGTGGAGGCCTTGAAAACGGTCGCGTAGTGCTCACAGCCGAAGCGCACGGGCGACGGCAGGTAAATCGCATAGAGGTCGCCGTGCGCAGGCCGCGCGTGGCGGAACCGAAACTCGACCGGCATCTCGATGTTCTCCAGATGGAGATGGAGCGCCGCCATGACCAGGTTGCTGACGGTCGCGAACTCGTAGAGCAGCTCGGCGTCGGGCATGTCCGGCGGTAGCGAGAGGCGCAGCTCGGCGGTGTCGTCGATCTCGACGAGCTCGAGCTCCACGTCGGCGAGCAATGGATAGAAGCGCGTCAGGCACGCGATCGACTCGCGCAGTGTGTCGCAGCTGCCGCAGAGGTACTCGAGCACCTCGTAGTCGCCCGTCTGGAGGGTCGCGCCGGCGCGCAGCCCCAGGCCGGGGTCGTCCAGCATCTCGCGCAGCATCGAGAGCAGCTCGAGACCGAGGGCGATGGGGATGCGGCGCTGGTGGTCCGCCTCCAGCTCGTCCACCGACAACCCCCAGCGCGCGACGATCTCCTGACCGCGCTCCCGGACGCGCGCCTCGAAGTCGGAGCCCTGCTGCTCGACGACCCGCAGGAAGGGCGTGAGCTGCATGAGGGCGATGCTCGAGCCCGCCATGGCGGCACCGGTGGGTGGCTCGGGAGCCGGGGGGTGTTCGGGGGTCACGGCGTGTGCGCTCCGCCACGGGGCTTCGGGTTCACCAGATGGCCTATCCGTAGCGTCACCAATCCTACCATCTCGGGTCGCCCAGCTCCCCCCCGGGAGCGTGCGTGCGATGTAAGCGGACATGTCCTGTGTCACGAAATCCCCTATTCGCTGCCTGATCCCGCTGCTGCTCGCGCTGCCCCTCGTGGCCTGCGACGAGGCCCCGGACTCCGTTCCCTCGGTGGAGTCGCCGTTCGACGGCGCGGCTGGCGGCGCGCCCTACCAGGGCACCGGAGGCGCTCCGGCGCCGGGCCCCTCGGAGGCTGGCAGCGGGGGCACCATGGCCAGCGGCGACGGCGACACCGGCCCCCAAGACTTCGGAGTCGATGACGGCGCCGGTGATCCGACGGGCGGCACCGGCGGTGTGACCGGCGACGGCGACGGCGACGACGAGGACCTCGGCGAAGACCCCGGAACCGGCGACCAGCCGCCCCCCGCGAACAGTGGCGGGCCCGTCACGGGCGACAACGGCATCGTGTGCGGCGGGGACACCCCCCACGGCTGCTACTCGCTCGCGCCCGATCAGCTACCCGACTGCCCGGAGCAGTCGCCGGAGCTGCCGTGGAAGTACGCCGGGTGCAACGGCCTGGCACCCGCGCAGGCCTGCACCTACCAGAACGCTGGCAAGATGTTCGACTGCATCTGCGACACCGGCGTGCACTGGATCTGCTTCTACGTCGACTGAGCCGGGCGACGGCCACCGGGCGCCGAGCGCGCGAACGCGCGACGCGCTACAACAGACTGGAGAAGGCGCGGCCGAACTCGATCGGGCTCGGGCGATCCTTCGGATCCATCGCGGTCGCCGCGCGCATGAGCTGTACGAGACCCGCCGGATAGTCCTTGAGCAGGGTGGGGTCCTCGAAGGGGTCGCGCTTCATGTGGGCGAAGATGCGGTCGCGCGGCGACTCGATCTCATCGAAGAAGGCGCGGCCGGTGGTGACCTTGTAGATGGTGCCAGCCAGTGAGTAGAGGTCCGCACGCCCGTCGAGCTCTACGGGGTCGAGCACCTGCTCGGGCGCGATGTAGCCCGCGGTGCCGGCGACGAAGCGGCCGGCAGCATCGGCGGCCACCTTCTTCGCGCGCACCATGCCGAAGTCGATCACGACGGCCGACAGCGGCTGGGTGACGCCCGGGTCGCGGTGCTTGTCGGGCACGAAGTGCTGGTCGCCCGCGAGCGGCAGGCGCAGCCACAGGTTCGCAGGCTTGATGTCGCGGTGCACGAGACCCGCACCGTGCAGGGCCTCGAGACCGGCGCAGCAGTCGAGCACGATCTGGCGAAGCTCGAACAACGACATGAGCTTGGCCTCCGAGTAGTGCTGCAGGTCGGCGCCGATCAGCAGCTCGAGCACGAGAAACGGCATGCCGTCGGAGACGCCGCGGTCGATGATGTTCGCGACGTTCGGGTGGTAGAGCCCCGCGAGCGCCTTGGCCTCCTCGACGAAGGACGCCAGCATGCCCTCGCGCTCGGTCTCGCTCGCGCCCGCAAGCGCGTCGGCCTTCGGCACCTTCAGAACGAAGAGCCGGTCGGCACCCGGCTTACGCACCAGCCACACCTTGCCCACGCCGCCCTCGCCGATCTGCTTGACCAGGTGGTAGCCCTGGAACTCCTTGGGCGCGGCCTTCTTCGGGATGGGCGGCGGCGGGGGCGTGCGCGAGGCGGCGCCCTTGACCGCGGCCTCGATCAGGCCCGAGGTGATCGGCCCCAGCGACGCGAACCACACGTCGAGCATCGACAGCTCCCGGGCCCTGATCGCACGCGTGACGAGCGCGGCCACGCGCGGTGCGTTCTCGGTCGCCGAGCGCGACAGCGAGTCCTCGGTGCCGTCCTCGACCGCGGGGTGCAGCGCCTTGACCGGATCGGAGAGCGCCGCCTGCAGGCGCTCGGCCGCGAGCACGAGCTCGAGGCACATCGGCTCGAGGTTCGGCTTCGGACCGGCCATCTCGGCGTAGCGGCCGAGGCAATCGGCGAGTGCCGACAGCGAGAGGGCCAGCTCGGTGTCGTCGGCATGCAGCTCGCGCAGCGCCTCGGCGGCGGCCGCGCCCCACTGCCCCTCGGCGTCGCCGTCCGCAATCGTCGCGCGCGTCTGCTCCGCGAGCTCGCAGCACTTCTCGAGCGCACCGTCGGCGATCATCGGCAGCGCGGTGGCCAGCTGCTGCAGCATGGCCGGCCGGTCGATCACGAGCGCCCACCAGGCCGCGAACGGGCCGAGCCACTCGACATCGTCGACCGCACCGAGGGCGGTCCCGCGCGTGGTATCCACCAGCCGCCAGAACACGGCGCTGAGCGCATCGCGCAGGGCCGGCGGAAGCTCGCGCGAGTTGTCCGCCACGCCATCGAGCTTGCGCAGCCACATGCAGGTCGCGTGCGCGGTCGGGCCGCGGCCGGGACCCATGTCGGCCTCTTCACCGCAGGCATCGAGCGCATAGCCGCCCAGGCGGATCGCCAACACCTCGAGCGCACCGTCGACGGCCGAGGCCTCGCCCTCGGGACGCTCGCGGATGATCTCCAGGAAGTCGGTGGGCGCCTCGGCAATCGTCTCCCACACCTCACCCATCGCGGGCTCCGCCACGGGCTCACCGCGCGGGTGGGTGGCGAGCTGTGGATGCCAGAGGCGCAGCGCGAGCGAGCGACCGCAGCCCTCGAGCGCGTTCATCGCCGCGGCGCGGTGACGGGGGGAGCCGTCGCCGAGCGCGATGCGGCGCGCCTCCGTGAAGGTCGGGCCCAGCGCCTCGGCAAAGCGCGCGGCGCGTGCATCGGCCTCCTCGTCGTCGTACTGCGAGGCGAGGTGCACGAGGTTCTCGAGACCGAACTCGAGGTCGAGCGGTGCACGCTCGGCGCCGTCCACGGGGTCGGTCACGGCGATCACCTCGAGCCAGCGCCGCCACTCCTCCATCGAGTCGGGGCTGGCGCGTCGGGCCATCTGACGCAGCTCCCGCAGCGGTCCGCGGATCGCATTCTGCTGCGTGCCGCGCCGCCAAAGCGTCGCGAGGCCGCGTGCCAGTGCCCGCGCCGCGACCGAGCCGCCGCCGCCCGCGAGGATGCGCGCGGCCAGGCTGTCCCATAGCTCGCGGCGCTCGTGGAAGAGGTAGGGCGTCCCCGCGGCCGCCGCCGACAGCACCCAGTGCTCGTCCTCGGCCGCGTCGATCGCGGCCGCCAGCTCGTGGCCCAGCACCTTGAGGCGCTCCGCGGGCAATGATGCGAAGGCGGTCATCGCGCGCTGGCGCAGCACCTGCGACTCGCCCTGGATCCAGTCGAGCAGCGTGCCCTCCAGGTGCTCGACCGTGCCGGCCAGGCGGCCGAGGCCGCGCGCAGCGTGGATCCAGACCAGCGGCTCGGGGTGCAGCAACAGCGGCTGCAGCACCTGCAGTGTGCGGCCGACGAGCTGCGGGTCGGTCATCTGCGGCATGCCCGAGACGCACACCTCGAGGCAGCGCGCAGCCAGCACGCGACCGCGCAGCGAGCCGCGCGCGGGCGTCGCGATCAGCGCATCGAACGTCTGCTCGTCGCCCCAGATCCACTTGCCGAGCTCCGGGACGAGCGTGGCGCTCGCGCCCGCCTCCCAGAAGAGGATCTCCATGCGCGCCTGGGCCTCGACGTTCTCGGGCAGTGCGAAGCGGTCGCCCGTGCCGATCAGCGGGGCACACGCCAGGGCATCGAGCAGCGGACCTTCGACGATCCGGTCGCGCGCCACGGCGACCGCGCGCTCGGCGAACTCCTCCTGAGCGACGGCCTTCGTCAGTAGCGCGGCCATGCGCGCCTCGCCGTGCTCGCGGCAGGCGCTGCACCACGCGAACAGCACCTCGCCCTGGGGCGTCCCGAAGAGCGCCGCGAGCTTGTCGACGCCGTTGCTCGAGCGGCTCAGCGTCGGCAGGGCGCGGTCGAGCACCTCCGCCGCCTTGGCGACCTCGTCGGACAGCCCGTCACTGCCCGCCGACGCACCGTCGCGCCATCGCGCGTGCAGTGCACCGCCCTCTTCACCGAGGGCCGGGTCGGCCGACAGCGCCGCCTCGACCACCCCCAAGCTCTCTTGTACCTGTGCTGGCAGCATGATGCGGACCTGCAATGGTACACCGTCGCGCACGACAAATGCCAAGCACGGCAAAACCCGGAGGAAGGCTTGGTCGGCGCAGATGTAGGCAGTACGCTCACGCGCTCCACCGTGATGGACCGCATCACCCCGTCGTCGCCGCCGCTGATCGCCGCACTGCTGTGCGGATTGGCAGTCCCCGCGGTCGTGGTCGCACAGGCCCAGGCGCCTGAAGCGCCACCGGCGGCGGAAACGCCGGCAGCCGAGGGGCCGACGCAGCCGCCGGCGGCGGCTGCAGCCGTAGAGGCGCCCGACGCGGACGCGCAGGAGAGCGGGCAGGAGAGCGGGCAGGAGAGCGCCGAGACGCCCGCGGAAGCGGCCCCGGCGCCCTCGGCGGGTGGGGCCGAAGGCGAGCAGCCGCCACCGCTCGAGCCCTCGCAGCCCACACCGCCGCCCGCTGATCGCGCGGACATCCCGCCCGCGGCGCCCACTGCGCCACCTGCGCCACCCGCCGCCGGCGCGCCACCGCCGCAGACGCCGGCGCCGACGACGGCAACGCCCCAGAGCGAAGCAACCGTGTCACTCGACGCCGCAGCGGTACTGCCCGGCGACGACAGCGACACCCCGTCGGCCAAGCCGACCACACCCAACTGGAACGGCACCGGCGTGGGCTGGTCGCACAGCGCCTCGCTCGGCACCTTCGACCGCAGTCTTCAGCGCAGCTACAACCCGGAGTACACCTGGGCCTTCGATGCGGTCGTCGCGTTCAACGTGAGCGACATGCTCGGGCTGCGGCTGAGCCAGGGCGTGAACATCGAGATCACCGACTCGGACTCCACCGTGGAGGGACAGCAGCTGCGGCTGTCGGACATGCAGCTGCGCGCCAACCAGAAGCTGCTGGTCCTCGACTTGAACGAGGACCACAGCATGGCGTGGAGCGGCCGCGCGTCGATCGGGCTGCCGGTCTCGAAGGCATCCCAGGCCGCGACGCTGGTCGTGTCGACCGCGCTGCGCACGGCGGTGTCGTGGTCGTGGAGCAAGCCGCTGTCGGGACTCACGGTCGCGGGCGCCGCGAGCCTCCGCAAGAACTGGAACCGCAAGGAGACGCCCGAGGCCAACGAGTCGTTCCCGTGTGCGATCGTCGGCGGACCCTCGTCGGAGGACTGCCGCAACGGAACCACGAGCAACATGAAGTGGGGCACGACGCTCTCGATCGCGACGACGCTCAGCTACATCCCCCGCCTCAGCAGCACACTGAGCTACGCGCGCACCTGGAACCGCAAGTACGGCTTCGACCCGGTGGACGTCGAGATCCTGGCCGGGCCGGTCGAACTGGGCGGCGCCACCGAGTTCCGCGTCAAGCACACGCACTCCCTGGGGCTGACGCTCGACTACGCCGCCGCGCGCTTCGTCACGCTGAGCGCCGAGGTCAACAACGGCTTCTCCGAGCGCGGCCCCGACGGCGACGTTCGCGAACCGGGCAACCCACGTGACATCTATGTCGGCCTGTCCATCTTCGCAGCGTGGGCCGACGCGGCCGCCGACGAAGACGCCGACTGAGGGCTGGGCGATTTCCGCGCGGATCCGCCCTTCCTCGCAAAAAAGCACGATCGGGTGAAGAGATCGGCCCCCACCGGCAACAGTTTTACTGAGGACTCGCATTAACTCTCCAGGATGATGATGAACGCCCAGACCTCCGGCGGCCCAGAGCGCCGCTTCTTGCTTGCGCTGGACGCGATCATGCGCGGCATCGATGCCGACGAGGTTCGCTTCAACTACGACGACGAAGCAGCGCCGATCGCGGTCCGACTCGCACCCATGGCCAGCACGCCGGTGCCGCGCGCCAGCATCGCCGGCTCGCACCGGTAACCGTCGGTAGCCGGTAGCCGTCGCCAGCCGCCGAGCTGCCCTAGTTCGCGTCGGGCAAGCGAACGCGCGCGAGCTGCCGCGAGAGCGCCACGAGCGTTCCGCTCTCGTCCCACAGCTCGCCGTCCTCCTCGTGCAGCCCACCGGTGAGGTGACGCGTGACGAACCATGCGCGCAGGTAGCCGTCGACCGGGCGAGCGCGGTACTGCGTCGTCAGCTGCAGCGTCGGCACCCAGCCCGTGTGGCGCCCGAAGTGATTGACGATCGTGGGCTGATACGAGTCGCAGAAGATCGCAAGTGACGCGACGTCCGCGGGGCGCCCATCCGCGAACCGGATCTGTCCTCCGCTGCACGCACGCCCCTCACCTTCCTCGCGCATCCAGCCCGAGCTCGCGGGTGCATGGCGCACGTCGAAGCGCTGACGGATCGACGGCTGGGGCGCGGACTGCGGACTGATCACGCACTGCTCGGGCGGTGGGATCTCCTGCGGCGGGCCGGCGTGGTGGTGGTCGTCGGGGCTCCTGCCCTCGTCGAAGCGACCGGCGGTGCCGATGAAGCGCGCGCGCTCGCGGTCGTCCTGGACCAGCCGCACCATCGCCGTCGAGGTGCCGCGCCCCTCGCGCACGCGCTCGCACAGCAGCGTCGCCGGCCCGGCTTGGGTCGGCAGCAGGTAGTGGCCGCTCACCGTCAGCATGTCGGGATGGGGGAGCAGCTCGGACAGACCGCGCTGGGCCACCGCCATGACGTAGCCGCCGTTGGGTACCGCGCCGATGTTCCAGCGCGGCGACAGCTCGCAGTCGAAGCGATCCTCGGAGACGCTAACTAGCCGGGTGTCCTCATCGAATTCATACATGGATGCCCCATCCTATCACCGCGCCAGCGCGTCGACTGCGCCCGCATGGCAACCGTGTTATGCCTGCGCACATGACGTGTCAGAGGGGAACGGCGCACGGCGCCACAACCGCGCGGCCTGCCACGCATGCGGCGCATGCCGTCCGCGGTGCGGGCCTGCCAGCGCTGCTCGGAGTCACGCTGGTACTCGCCGTCGGCTGCGGTGGAAGCCCGCAGCAGTCACAGCAAGGTGAGGCGGCCGCGGTGGACGACGCCGCGCTTGGCGCAAGCACCGCGGGCACCGCGGGCACCGCGGGCACCGCAGCGACCCGGGGCGCAGCCGCCCACGACCATGTGCACTCGCTGCCGGCGGCAACCCCCGCGCAGCTGCGGCGGCTCGAGCGCATGATGGCACCGCAGCTCGCGCGGCCCGCGGACGTCGAGATCGAGGTGCGCGACGACGGCACCCACGTGATGCACCCGGGCGACGGCTACTACCACGTCACGGCTGCGGTGGTCCGTGGCGACGGCCGCTTCGAGATCATGTGCCTGGAGCAACCCTCGATCCCCGACCACACCCACCCGGTCAGGGAGCTGCGCTAGCCATGCGTCACCTCCATACATCAGTGGCCGCCATCACGGTCGTGGCCCTGCTCTCGCTTGCGAGCGATGTGCGCGCCGACGCCCAGTTCATCTTCATCTCGGTCGACTCGCCCGGGCAGGGGTTACTCGACAACACGCCCACCTCACCGGTGGGCGGCAACGACGGCACGACGCTCGGCGAGCAGCGCAGGCTCGCCCTCGAGTACACCGGGCGCGTGTGGGGGCAGCTGCTCGACAGCGAGGTCCCGATCCGCGTGGAGGTCAACTTCGAGCCCCTGGGCTGCGACATGGCAGGCATGCCGCTGGCGCAGGCGCGCCCGTGGGACTTCTACCGCAGCTTCCCCGGCGCGCCGCGGTCGGACACCTGGTACGCCGCGCCGCTCGCGAGCCGGCTCGCACGCATGGACGTGGACGGGGGTGCGCCCGACATCACCACGCAGATCAATTCCGAGGTCGACGACCCGGGCTGCAACGGCGGCGCCGGCTGGTACCTCGGCTTCGATCACAACCAGGGCGCCATGTTCGACCTGGTCGCGGTCATGCTGCACGAGGTCGGCCACGGGCTCGGGTCCGCGGGGCTGACGAACCTGCAGACCGGCAACATGCCGTTCAGCATTCCGAGCATGTACGAGCGGCTGACCTACGACCTCGAGACCGGGCAGTACTGGGACGAGATGAACAACGGCCAGCGCGTCACCTCGTCGACCAACGTGCGTCAGGTCGTGTGGGACGGGACCGAGGTGAAGGCGGCGGCCCAGCGGATACTCGCGCTCGGCGTGCCGACGCTCGACCTCGCGCCCGCCGTCGCCGGATTCTCGGGCGCGGTCGGCAACGCTGACTTCGGGCCCCCGCTGATGTCGCCACCGATCACCGGCACCCTCCAGCTCGGCGACGACGGTACGGACGACACCGCCGACGGCTGTGAGCCGCTTGCATCGCTGGCGGGGCGCGTCGCGCTGCTCAACCGCGGCACTTGCCTCTTCCTGACGAAGGTCGAGAACGCACAGAACGCCGGCGCCATCGCCGTCGTGATCGCGGACAACGTGGCGGGCGGCCCCCCGGGCGGCATGACCGGCATGGGCGACACCTCCCACATCCTGATCCCGTCGGTGCGCATCACCCTGTCGGACGGCGACCTGCTGAAGGCGGCGATGGGTCAGCAGTCGCGCAGCGGCAGCGTCGGCATCGACGCAAACCGGCGCGCGGGTGTGGCGCCCGGCGGTGAGGTCTACCTGTTCGCCGCCAACCCCGTGCAGCCCGGCTCGTCGATCTCGCACTGGGATCCGATCGCGTCGCCCAACCTGTTGATGGAGCCGTCGATCACGAGCGGACTGACCGACGACGTCGACCTCACGCTGCCGCTCATGCGCGACATCGGCTGGCGCCCCTTCGAGTGCGGCAACAGCGAGACCGAGCCCGGCGAGCAGTGCGACGACGGCCCGAGCAACAGCGACGTCCAGCCCGACGCATGCCGGGAGAGCTGCGAGGCCGCGAGCTGCGGCGACGGCATCAACGACTCGCCCGAGCAGTGCGACGACGCCAACGATGTCAGCGGCGACGGCTGCGCCAGCGGCTGCATCGACGAGTTCTGCGGCGACGGCGTGGTCAACGATGCCCCCAACGGCGAGGTCTGCGACAACGGCGGCAGCAACAGCGACGTCGCGGCGAACGCCTGCCGCACCGACTGCGTGCCCGCGAGTTGCGGGGACGACGTCGTCGACTCCGGCGAGGCGTGCGACGACGGCCTCGGCAACAGCGACATCACACCCAATGCGTGCCGCGAGGGCTGCGTGGCGCCGCGCTGCGGAGACGCGGTCCGCGACGACGGCGAGGCCTGTGACAACGGCGGCAACAACAGCGACGTCGTGGCCAACGCCTGCCGACGCAGCTGCGTGATCGCGGGCTGCGGCGACGGCGTCATCGACGACGGCGAGGGGTGCGATGACGGCGGCGGCAACGGCAACGCGCCGGACGCATGCCGCGCGGGCTGCATCGCGCCGACCTGTGGCGACTCGATCGTGGACAGCGGCGAAGCGTGCGACGACGGCGACTCAAACAGCGATGCGGCCGCGGACAGCTGCCGCACCAACTGCGCCCTGCCCGGCTGCGGCGACGGGCTGCTCGACCAGGGCGAAGCGTGCGACGACGGCAACCCCGAGCCCGGCGACGGCTGCGACGCCGCCTGCGCGATCGAGCCCATGGACGCCGGTGACGGCGATGGGGACGGAGACGGCGACGGCGACGGCGGAGACGGAGACCAGCCAACGGGAGACGGCGACGGCGGAGACGGCGACCAACCGGCCGGAGACGGAGACGGAGACGGCGGCGATGGCGACCAACCGGCCGGAGGCGGAGACGGAGACGGCGGCGACGGCGACGAGCCGACCGGAGACGGCACGCGTAGCAACGCCGCCGATGCGGGTACCGGCGGCGACCGCGCGGACAGCTCGGACTGCCGCTGCTCGGCACCCGGCGGCTCGCGTCGCGGCGGGACACCGGTGCTTGCGTGGCTGCTCGCGGCCTCGATCCTCGGTATGCGCGCGCGACGCCGTCGGCACTGAGCGGACCGCGACGGCCCCTACCCGGTGCTCAGCGAACGGCCTGCAGCCTCCGCAGGAAGCCGCGCGCGCGCTCGCTGGCCAGGCGTGCGCTCACGGTGCCGGACCACTCGGGGTTGAAGGTTGCCGCGTCGAACTCGAGCGTCAGCCGGCCGCGCCCGTCGATGTCGAGGTGCAGCAGGTCGAGCATCGCGCGCTCGAGCGGCAGGTTGACCAGCGGGTTGCCGAACGCGAATACGGCGAAGCGCAGCTCGGTGATCACGAGGGCCGCGACGACCCCGCTGCGACGCCTGCCGTAGCGCTTACCGGGCGCGCGGAAGTTCCGGTAGCCGACGCTGCCGCTGACGCCCTCGTCGAGCAGCACGATGCCCTCGTCCTCGAGGATCGGGCGCATCGCCTTCGGGATCCCACCGAGGCGAAACCACCGATAGAGCAGGTTGGCCACGTCGACACGATAGGACGCGCCGGCGGCGCATGTCACTCGACCGCGCGCAGGTAGTCCTCGAGGGTAATCGGAGACACCAGCTCGAAGCGCTCCGCCAGCACCTCGATCTCGACGATGCGGTCGAGACGGAAGTTGCGAAAGTCCTGCCTCAGCTCGCAGTAGGCGCCGGCCGTCCACGCCGGCCCCCAGAAGGCCAGGCACAGCGGACGAATGACGCGCGCCGTGCTCTTGCCCTGCGGGTCGCGGTAGCCGATGCGCACCTTCTGCTGCTCGGACGCCGCGTTGCGCAGTGCCTTGAGGTGGCGGATCATCTCCGGGCCAATGCGCATCTGCGGCGTCAGCAGCGGCGAGCTCTGGATGCGCTCGCGCCGCTCCTCGGGCAGCACCGCGTGGACCTTGTCGAGGATCGCCCTCGCGGCGCTGCGCAGGTCGGCATCGGCCCAGCGCTCCACCATGCGCGCGCCCAGCACGAGCGCGTCGATCTCTTCGAGCGTAAACATGAGCGGCGGGAGCTCGAAGCTCTTCTCCAATCGGTAGCCGACGCCTGCCTCGCCGAGCACGGGCACGCCGGACGCCATCAGGTCCTGGATGTCGCGGTAGACGGTGCGCTGCGAGACCTCCAGCTGCTCGGCGAGCTGCGCCGCCGTCACGAAGCGGCGGCGACGCAGCAGCTGTACGAGTTGGAAGAGGCGATCAGCTCGGCGCATCGGAAGCCGCAGACGCTCCGTCGCTGTCGCCCGTCGGTGCCTCTTTGTACACGTGGAAGAAGTCCAGAACCACTCCGTTGGGGTCCTTCACGAAGAAGCTCCGCCAGCCCCACGGCTTGTCGCCGGGCTTGGTCAGCGGGTCGCCTCCGGACCTGCGCACGGACGCGTACTTGTCGTCGGCGCTGGGCGTCGGGACGCTCACGACGACGCCCGCGCCGCCAAACGTCGGCAGCTCGGGGGACGCCTCGCCATCGGCCGCCGGCCAGCTGCCCGGCTCCATGAACGACAGCTGCGGGCCGTCGTCGCCGTACTGCACCTGCAGGTAGCCGGGCATGTCGAAAACAGCCGAGAAGCCGAGCTGGTCGAGGTAGAAGCGCTTCGTCGCCTCGAGCTGCTCGGAGATGAACATCGGGAACAGCGCGGTGGGGTTTTCGAGTGCCATGGGGGTTCCTTTGCGTGGGCCGGCATGCGCGCCGACAACCCATGCCTAGCAACCCCCTACTGACAGCGTGCTGTCAGTAGACCTCGCGGGCGCTTGAAAACCCGCCGGGCGCGTGCGCTCACATCTGAAGGGCAGCGCGGTAGCCGGTGGGCGTCTGACCCGTCCACCGCCGCCAGGCGCGACGGAAGCCGCGGGCATCGCCGTAGCCGAGGAAGTCGGCGAGCTCCTGGACGGTCATCGCCGTGCTGCGCACCGCGTCTTCCGCGTGCCGTCGGCGCGCCTCATCGACCATCGTCTGGTAGTTCGTCGACAGCGCGCGCAGGTGGCGACGCAGCGACCGGGGGCTCGTGCCCAGCGTCGAGGCGAGCTCCTGCATCGATGGGTAGCGCCCCGGATTGCCGTCGAGGTGATCGCGGATACGCGTCAGCAGGCTGCGGGTGCTCGGCGGCAGCGCGGCCAGGCAGTGGCGACGCGCCAGCGCCGCGGTCACCGGATCGGGCGACGCAAGCGGCGAATCCAACAACGCCGCGTCGAAGATGAGCTCGGTGCGCTCGGCGTCGAAGACGAGCCTGCACGGCGGCGGAAACGGGTAGCTGTCGACGTGCTGCGGCCGGGGGTAGGCGAGGCGCAGCTCCTGCAGCTGGAAGCCCGGCACGAGCTGCCGCGCACAGACGTCGTAGGAGACCACCGTGGACTCGTGGGCGAAGGTCGTCAGCCGCCCCATTGGAAGCACATCACGCATCACCAGGTGCGCGCGCTCGCCGTGGACCTCGACCTCGAGCTCCCTGCCCGGTGCGACCATGTGATGAAACGCGAGCGACGCCTCGAGCGCGTCCCCCAGCGTCGCGCTGCTCATGATCAGCAGGCCCAGCATGCCCTGGTGCTGGATCTGAATGCGCGCGCCGTAGTGCAGTCCGAGCGCCGGCTCCTCGGTCGCCGCGAGCGCGTTGAGCACGAGGCTGCCGAACTGCTGGTAGCTGATGCGCGCATCGGGGCTCGCGATCGCCCCCTCCGGTATGCCGGTGTCGCGCAGCAGGTGCCCCAGGGGCACGCCGAGCCTGCACACGTAGTCGATTAGCAGCGCGGGGTGCTGCATCGGCACCACGGCATCGTCTTGGGTCATGAATCTGGCCACAGCTCACCTCCGATAAACTCGGCGCCCTCGCAGACCCGACACGCCCAAGAATCGTGTCGGTCCGCTCCCACAGGGCGCACCCGCTGCATTGAGAGTGGCTACAGGTGGCCACAATAGCTCACTCTACACAACGTGAATGAAAGATTTCTAAAACTCTGTTTGATTTCAGCCGGTTACAGCTGGTGAGTTGTAAACGTACACCTGGTTGATCGCGATCTCAGCCGACGGTATGCCGATATGCCGATATCGAAGGGGGGGCCGATGGGCACACGCCGCGAGTACGGGGACTTCCAGACGCCCGCCGCACTGGCGGACGCGGTCTGCGGTCGCCTGCGTGCGGACGGGGTCGAGGCCGCCACCGTGCTGGAGCCGACCTGCGGGCAGGGGCGCCTGCTCGTCGCCGCCGCTGCCGCCTTCCCCGGAGCACGACTCGTCGGACACGAGCTCGACCCGGGTCACGCCGCAGACGCCCGGCGGGCGCTTTCACCCCTCGGCAACCGCGCACGCGTGCTGCGGCGGGACTTCTTCGCCACCGACTGGTCGCGGAGCATCGCGCGCATGGACGGACCGATCCTCGCGCTAGGCAACCCTCCGTGGGTGACCAACGCGGAGCTCGGTGTGATGGGCTCGGACAACCTGCCAACCAAGCGACCCGTCCCCGGCATGCGCGGCCTCGATGCGCGCACCGGGCACAGCAACTTCGACATCTCGGAGTGGATGGTCCTGCAGCTGGTGGAGGCGCTGCAGCGACGCGACGCGACCGTCGCCATGCTGCTCAAGAGCTCGGTCGCGCGGCGCATCCTGCGCGCGGCCCGGACCCGGGGCCTGCCGCTGTCCGACGCCCGGATGATTCGCATCGACGCGCGCGCCCACTTCGGCGTGCGTGTCGACGCGTGCCTGTTCGTCGCCGTGACCCGCGTGGAAAGGGCCGCAACGACGTCATCCACATCCACGGGCTGCCGCGTCTACCCGAACCTCGGGGCGCGGCGGGCCGACAGCACACTCGGCTTCCGGCAGGAGACACTGGTCGCCGACACCGACGCCTATGACCGTGCGGCGCCGTGCATCGGCGAGGCGACGCCGCGCTGGCGCTCCGGGGTCAAGCACGACTGCCGCGACGTGATGGAGCTGACGGGCGATGGCGACGGCTTCCGCAACGGCCTGGGCGAGCGCGCACACCTCGAGCGTGCGCATGTCTTCCCGCTGCTCAAGGGAGCCGACCTGGCCCGCGGCGTGGCGGTCCAACCCCGCGCAGCCGGCCGCTACGTGGTGGTGCCGCAGCGCCGCATCGGGCAGGACACCGCGGCGCTCTGCGAGCGGGCGCCGCTGACCTGGGCCTACCTGCAGGCCCACGCTACGCGGCTGGATGCCCGGCGCAGCCGCATCTACCGCGGCCAGCCCCCGTTTTCGATCTTCGGCGTCGGCGACTACACCTTCAAGCCGTGGAAGGTGTGCATCCCCGGCCTCTACCGGAGCACCGAGTTCAGCCTCGTAGGGCCGGTCGACGGCCAGCCGGTGGTGCTGGACGACACCTGCTACTTCATCGGCTTCGACGACGAGGACTCCGCCCGCCGCGCACACGCGCTGCTCGACAGCGAAGCGGCCCGCGACGTCCTGGCCGCCTTCACGTTCTGGGACGACAAGCGTCCCATCAAGCAGGACGTGCTGCGCCGGCTCTCGCTGGAGGCCCTGTCACGCAGGCTCGGCGCGCCTACGTCGCCAGCATGATGCCGCCCTCGACCGGCACGACGTGGCCGGTCACGAGACGGCTGCCCGTCACGAGGCTCATGATGGCCTCGGCCACATCCTCGGCGTCGCACACGCGCCCGAGTGCGGCGCGACTCTCCTGATGCGCCTTCGCCGGCTCGTAGGCGTCGCCGAGCCCGGCCTTGAGCCACGGTCCGGTGATGAAGCCGGGCGCGACCGCGTTGACGCGCACCTGCGGCGCCATCACCCGCGCGAGCGTCACGGTCAGGTTGTGCAGCGCCGCCTTGCTCGCGCAGTACGGGATCGAGCTGCCGGTCCCGCGCAGGCCAGCGATGGAACCGACGTTGACCACGACGCCCTGCCCGCTCTCCGTGAGCAGCTGGCGAGCCGCGCGTGCGCAGTGGAGCGGGCCCATGACGTTGACCGCCATGATGCGCTGGAAGTCCTCCATCTCGATGTCGTCGAGCTCGTCGTGGGCGATGAACTTCGTCATGCCCGCGTTGTTGACGAGCACGTCGAGGCGGCCGAACTCCTTGCCGGCCCGCTCGACCATCGCGCGCACGGCGGCGTCATCGGAGACGTCGGCCTGGACGCACAGGACGCGCACGCCGAAGCGCTGTGCCTCGGACGCGATCGCCTCGGCCGCCTCGCTCGACCGACTGTAGTTGACCACCACGTTGCAGCCCTGCTCGGCCAGCCGCAGGGCCGTCGCCGCGCCCACCCCGCTGCTGCTGCCCGTCACGATCGCCGCCCTGCCCTCGAGTGTCATGCCGTGCCTCCTTGAACCGGCCGGAGCATAGAGCACGGGCCCCCGGGGCCGGCAAGCAACGTCCCGCCGGAGTACCAGGCCGCCTGCCCGGACAGGCGCCGGTGGAGCGTCGATGGCATGTCGGCAGACCGACAGGGGACCGACACAGGTCAGGCGGTCATGGGCGAAAACGTGCTGGTTTTTAGACGCTCTTGACGGTCGACGCCATCGGCACCACGTCTTGCGCTCGTCGGCCCGGAGCCCCCGCCGGTAACGGATCGACCCCGTGACACGACATCACCGCCCGGCCGTGGGCGACATCGATCGCCCGATCGACCCCATCCCAGGTTCATGCGGGGTGACCGGGCGGTGTGATAGGAAGGCCCGATGCCGGACTACCGGATCCTCAATTCCGTACCCTCAGACGCCCCCGAGGCCCAGCGGCGCGAGCTCGCCGTGGCCGTGCTGCAGGGATTGTCGGAGTCGCCGAAGCGCCTCTCGTCCAAGTACTTCTACGACGAGCAGGGCAGCCGGCTGTTCCAGCAGATCATGGCGCTCGACGAGTACTACCCGACCCGCGCCGAGCTCGAGATCCTGGAGACGCACGCCGCCGAGATCGTCGCACCGATGGCGGGGCGCCCGTTCAACCTCGTCGACCTCGGCTGCGGCGACGGGCTCAAGACGATGGCCCTGCTGAGGGAGCTGACGCGCAGCGGCGCGGACGTGCGCTACGTGCCGGTCGACATCTCGGAGGGCAGCATGCGCACGGTCATCGAGCGCACCCGCAACGAGCTGCCCGACCTGCCGATCGCGGGGCTCGTCGCGGAGTACACCGATGCGATCCGCTGGCTCGGCCTCGAGGACGCCGCGCGCGCCAGCCTGGTGCTCTTCCTCGGGTCGAACATCGGCAACTTCACGCGCGTGGAGTCGCGCGGCCTGCTGCGCGGCATCTGGAACAGCCTCAACCCGGCCGACTGCATGCTGGTCGGCTTCGATCTGAAGAAGGACATCGACGTCCTGATCGCGGCCTACAACGATCGCCTCGGCGTCACCGCGGCCTTCAACCTCAACCTGCTGCACCGGATCAACCGGGAGCTGGGGGCCGACTTCGACGTCGACGCCTTCCGCCACTACGGCACGTACGACGCCGACCTCGGCGCGATGACCAGCCACGTCGTCAGCCGCGTGCCGCAGCGGGTGCGCATCGAGGCGCTCGAGATGACGTTCGACTTCGCGGCCTGGGAGCCGATCCACACCGAGTACTCCTACAAGTACCTCGAGAGCGACATCGTCAGCCTGGCGAGCGACACCGGCTTCGAGATCGTCGGGCAGTTCACCGACAGCCGCCGCTACTTCGCCGACTCGCTGTGGCGCGCGCGCGAGGGCCACTGGGTGCCGTCGAAGCCGCCCAACGGACTCGGCTAGCCGCGGCCCCACGGCCCCACAGCCGCGGCGCGCGGGCGACGGAATTGAAAGACCCCCGACGGTCGTGCTGGGCGACCGGCCGGGGGCCTGGGTAGCTGCCGTTGCTGCGGCGGCTTACTGCTTGGCGGGTGCCGCGGCGGGCGTCGGCGCAGGTGCCGGCGCGGGCTTGGCGGACTCGCTCGGGGCGGCCTTCGCGGTGGCCTGGGCCGGCTTGGCCTTGGCTGCCTTGGCCTGCTCGGCCTTGGCCTTCTTCTCCGCCTTGGCGGCGGCCAGCTTGGCCTGCTTCTCGGCCTTGGCCTTCTCCTTCTCAGCCTTGGCGGCGGCCAGCTTGGCCTGCTTCTCGGCCTTGGCCTTCTCCTTGGCGGCCTTGGCGGCGGCCAGCTTGGCCTCACGCTCTGCCTTGCGCTTGGCGGCGGCGGCGATCTTCTCCTCCTTGGCGACCTCCCCCTGGGCCTTCGCAACCGCCTTCTTCGCGGTGCGAACGTCCTTCTTGGCGGTCGCAGCGCCCTTCTTGGCGGTGGCGGCGGCGGTGGTGGCAGCCTCGCTGTCCTTGTCCGCCTTCACCGACGCGGCCTCGCTGGACTTCAGCGCGGCCTCGGCGGCAGCCAGCTTCTCCTTGGCGGTAGCGGGCCGGAGCTGCGCCGCCTTCGGGGCGGGCGCGGGCTTGGCGCCCGTCGCCTTGGCGAGGGGCTGCGGCGCGGGCTGTGCGGGCGCGGCCGCAACCGGCGCGGGCTGCGGGGCAGCGGGATCGGCGGGCGCGGCGACCACCTCCACCGTGGTCTGCTCGCCACCGGCGGTCTCGTCGGCAGCTGGGTCGGTCTGCGCGGTCTGCTCGGCGGGCGGCGCACACGCCGTGGCCACGAGCAGCGCACTCAGGATCAGGAACAATTGATTCTTGGTCATCTCGTCACATGCCTCCCACGTCGCAACGGCGGCCCCACCCCCGTGTCAGCCGCACCGAATCGCAACGTGATGTCTTCGCCCGGGGTTACAAGATCCCAATGGGTCGGGCGTGGGCCCATAGTGGGATACGGGCACAGGAGTCGAACAATGACTTACATGTGTAAATACCCCTGTTTGGGGACACATTGTTTGGTGGGGATTCTTCCGCTCATATTGCTATCGAGACGGCGTAATCGCTGGAAAAAACAGCATAAACAAAAGTGTCCCAATTTGTGACATGGGCTAATTTCGGCACCGGTCAGGGACGCTAGTGGAGTGTTTTATCAACAGTCACTCATGTTTTGAACCGTGCGCCTCAGCCGCCGGGGAGGAGCCGCCGGGGAGGACGGGGCGCGCGCTTTGGTGTAGACCCCGGCACCGCCGACGGCGCGCCGCGCGCCGGGCCGCTGGAGCGCCCACGATGCAGCCCCTGCACCACCTCGAGACGCCGCGCATCGCCCTGGGTGCCCTGCTCTCGCTCGCCACGCTGTGCGTCGCCTGCGACGGGGCTGCGACCGGCGAAGCGACCGCAGGCGACACAACGGGCGGCCGGGCGCCAGCGAGCGCCGAAGCGAGCGACGACGCCGACGACGGCCGCGACGCCGAGCGCGCGCGGCAGGCGAAGCTCGACGCCGAGTTCCCCAAGCACGGTGCGGTCGCGGGCGTCGAGCTGCGCGTGCACGCAAAGCCCAGTGCGGCAAGCCCGGTCGTCGGCTGGTTGCGGATCGGCACACCCGTCCGGCTCGGCGAGGAGAAGGTCCGCGGCGAGGGCTGCGGCGGCCCCTTCCGCAGGGTCCACCCCGCCGGCTTCGTGTGCGACGACGCGCTGCTGCAGGTGGGCGATGCGCCGATCGAGACCGAGCACCCGACCGACGAGGGCTGGAAGAGCGGCCAGCTCGAGCAGGCGAAGGCCCGCGGCGCGCTCGTCGTCCCGCCCGGCGCGCGCGACGCACCGCTTCCCTACGACTACTACTTCGTCAAGGAGCCGGCCGTCCCGGAGTACCACCGGCTGCCCTCGCGCAACGAGCAGCGCGCCGCGCTCGCCAAGGCCGAGCGCTATGTGGAGCTGCTGACCAAGGAAGACAAGCGCGCGGCGGCCTACCTCGCCGGCGAGGCGCAGCTGGGGCCACCGGGCACCGCCATCACCGCCCGCTACCTGGACCGCGGCTTCTTCGTCGCGAGCAGCGGCGAGGAGGTGCGCGCGAAGCGACGCTTCGTCCGCACCACCCAGGGCCGCTACATCAAGAAGGCGCAGCTGGAGACCCGCACCGGACATGACTTCGAGGGCGTGGAGCTGGGCGAAGGCCGCGCGCTACCGATCGCGTGGGTCAACCGGACGGCGCGCATGCTGGTGGGCGTGGAGAAGGCCGAGGGCGGCCTTGGGTTCGAGTCCGACGAGGCGAGTGAGCCCCTCGAGCGCCAGGCCGTTCTGCCGAACTGGAAGGGTCGCGACAACCTGAGCGGCAAGGTCATGCACATCCTCGAGACGCCCGCGGGCCCGCGCTACCTGCGCGCCTGGTTCGTCTCCGTCGCGAAGGCGACCAAGCGCCCCCCGGAGGTGCCGGCGGGCGGCAGCTGGGTGCACGTGGACCTGAGCGAGCAGACGCTGGTGCTCTACGAGGGCGAGACGCCCGTGTTTGCGACGCTCGTCTCGACCGGCGTCGAGGACAACGCCACCCCGGTGGGCGTCTTCGAGATCGCCCGCAAGCGCACGACGGCCACGATGGCGAACCTGGGACCGGAGGCGGACGACGACCGCTACCGCATCGAGGATGTCCCGTGGGTGCAGTACTTCGAGGGCAGCTTCGCGCTGCACACGGCCTTCTGGCACACGCGCTTCGGCATGGCGCGCTCCCACGGCTGCGTGAACATGGCGCCCCACGACGCGCACCGCGTCTTCGGCGCGACCAAGCCGGACGTGCCGGACGGCTGGCACGGCGTCTCGACGGTCGATACCGAGCTGTCGGGCAGCTACGTGGTCGTCACCGAGTAGGCGACGACAGGAGAATGGGGCCGCGGGGCGCCGCGGCCTTGACCGCAGGCCCACAACGCGAAACACATGCCCGCGAAAGTGAGGAGAGCCATGGGAATCGACGTCATCGGAATCGGCAACGCGATCGTGGATGTGCTGGCGCAGACGCCGGACAGCTTTCTCGAGCAGGAGAAGATCGAGAAGGGCGCGATGACGCTGATCGACCCGGCGCAGGCGACCTCGCTCTACGCCAAGATGGCCCCCGGCGTGGAGGTCTCGGGCGGCTCGGTCGCCAACAGCTGCGTGGGCATCACGTCGCTGGGCGGCAGCGCGGCCTACATCGGCAAGGTCGCCGCTGACCAGCTCGGCGAGGTCTTCGCGCACGACATCCGCGCCGCCGGCGTCGCGTTCGACACCACGCCGGGCGCGGCCAGCGGGCCCGCGACCGCACGCTGCCTGATCCTGGTGACGCCCGACGCGCAGCGCACGCTCAACACCTACCTCGGCGCGTGCGTCGAGCTCGGACCCGAGGACATCGACGAGGCCGCCGTGCTCGACGCGCAGCTCACGTACCTGGAGGGCTACCTGTGGGATCCGCCGCAGGCGAAGGAGGCCATGCTCAAGGCCGCCAACATCGCCGCGGGCGGCGGGCGCAAGGTCGCGCTCTCGCTGTCGGACTCGTTCTGCGTGGACCGCCACCGCGCGGAGTTCGCGAACCTGCTCGACCACCACGTCGACGTGCTGTTCGCCAACGAGGCCGAGGCGCTGTCGCTGTGCGAGGTCGACGACTTCGACGCGGCGGTGAAGGGCCTGCGCGGGCGCGCCGAGATCGCGGTGCTGACGCGCAGCGAGAAGGGCTCGGTCGTGATCACCAGCGATGGCACCGTCGAGGTCCCCGCGGCGCCCGTTGCGCAGGTGCTCGACACCACCGGCGCCGGCGATCTATTCGCCGCCGGCTTCCTGCACGGCCTGTCGCGCTCGATGCCGATGGCGCGCTGCGCGGAGATCGGCGCGATCGCCGCCGCCGAGGTCATCAGCCACTTCGGCGCTCGCCCCGAGCGCTCGCTGGCCGATCTCATCGGCTGACCGCCTGACCGCCTGATCGCTGCACCGGTGCTACATGTGGGGCAGCCGGTCCTTGCATTCGTCGGTGCGAAGCGGACGATGGGGAAAACCAACGCGGGAGCGCGCCATGGGACCCTTGCTTCGCATCCTCTTCGCCGGTCTGTGCTTCTGCGCAGTCGGCTGTACCGACTCCAGCACCGCCAGTAGCGGGGGCAACCAGTACCTCAAGGCGTGCGACGCCCTGTGTGGCGACGGGCTCACCTGCAGCTGCGGCGTCTGCACGCTGACCTGCGAGGACGCCGAGGGCTGCAGCGGCCGCCATGCCGCAAGCAGCTGCGTCGCCGCCGGCACACGGGACAGCGCCGGGGCGTGCGGCGCCACGGACGCTCCTTCGGTATGCGACTTCGACTGCGGCAACGACAGCCAGTGCGTGTCGCTCGGCGACGACTTCGAGTGCGTCGACGGCTTCTGCCGCGGACCGCACATCAACGCCACGGCACAGGATCCGGCCGGCGATGGCGACGGTGACGCGACCGGCGATGGCGACGGTGATGGCGACGGTGATGGCGACGGTGATGCGACCGGTGACGGTGACGGTGACGGCGACAACACGAGTCCCGGCGGTAGCTGCGAGCTCGACGGCCGGTTCTACTCCGCCGGCGACAGCTTCCCCTCCTCGGACGGCTGCAACGAGTGCTTCTGCAGCGAGGACGGCCTGGTGGGCTGCACCCAGCGCGCGTGCGCCGCCGTGGACGCTGGCGTCGGCCCCGAGTACTGCAGCCTCGCCTTCGAGGTCGGCGACTGCGATGCCGCGATCCCCGTCTGGTGGCACAACCCCGATAGCGGCCGCTGCGAGATGGAGACCTACGGCGGCTGCGGCGGCAACGACAACCGCTTCGAGTCCGAAGACCTCTGCGACAGCACGTGCGCCTCGCCGTGACGCGCGCGGGGTCCCGACCCCGCACATGATGGTGTAGGCTGCGCGCGATGGGCACCTACCGCACCGCGCCGCACGACATGGAGGGCATGCCACCGGGCGTGCCGTACATCGTCGCCAACGAGGCGGCCGAGCGCTTCAGCTACTACGGAATGCGCACCATCCTGGTCATCTTCATGACCAAGCACCTGATGGATGCGAGCGGTCAGCTGGCGCCGATGGGCGAGGCGGATGCGAAGGGTTACTTCCACCTGTTCTCGTCGGCGGTCTACTTCTTCCCACTGCTCGGCGCGATCCTGTCGGACGCCGTGCTGGGCAAGTACCGCACGATCCTCACGCTCTCCGCCGTCTACTGCCTGGGGCACTTCGCGCTCGCACTCGACGAGACGCGCATGGGCTTGGCCGTCGGTCTGGGCCTGATCGCGCTCGGTGCAGGCGGCATCAAGCCGTGCGTGTCGGCGCACGTGGGTGACCAGTTCGGCAAGTCGAACCAGCACCTCGTCGACAAGGTCTTCTCGTGGTTCTACTTCTCGATCAACCTGGGTGCCGCCGCCTCGACGATGCTCACGCCGATCCTGTTGCGAGACTACGGCCCGTCGGTGGCCTTTGGAGTGCCCGGCGTGCTGATGGTGATCGCGACGATCGCCTTCTGGTCGGGCCGAAACAAGTTCGCGCACGTGCCCGCAGGCGGCAAGGCCTTCTTCCGGGAGACGCTCAGCAAGGAGGGCCTGAGCACGATGCTCCGGCTCTTCGTCATCTACATGTTCGTCGCGATGTTCTGGGCGCTGTTCGACCAGACCGGATCGGCGTGGGTGCTCCAGGCCGATCGAATGGACCGGATGATTCTCGGCTACGAGCTGCTGCCGTCTCAGATCCAGGCGGTCAACCCGCTGCTGATCATGATGTTCATCCCACTGTTCAGCTACGTGGTCTATCCCGCGATCAACCGCTTCTTCCCGCTCACGCCGCTGCGCAAGATCTCGATCGGGTTCTTCATCACCGTGCCGGCGTTCCTGATCCCGTCGCTCGTCGAGGTCTGGCTCGCGAGCGGCGAGTCGGTCAGCATCATCTGGCAGGTCTACGCCTACGTGATCATCACCGCGGCCGAGGTCTTCGTCTCGATCACCGCACTCGAGTTCAGCTACACGCAGGCGCCCAACAAGATGAAGTCCCTGGTGATGTCACTCTTTCTGATGAGCGTGACCGTCGGCAACCTCTTCACCGCCGCTGTGAACTTCCTGACGCAGGACGAGAGCGGCAAGAGCACGCTCGAGGGCGCGGCCTATTACAACTTCTTCGCGGGCGCGATGTTCGTCACCGCCGTGCTCTTCGTCTTCTACGCCCGCACCTACAAGGAGAAGCGCTACGTGCAAGGCAGCGGGCAAGCAGCTGCCGAGGCTGCGTAACGCTGCCAGGTGAGGGAGTCATCGTGGCCCACCTGGGCCACCGAGCCGCCAGCACTTCCAGGCTTTTCGGCAAGCTTCCCGGCACGTCGGGCGGTTTCGAGCAATCCCCGTAGGCGCGGGCTATCATCGTCGGCCCGCGGATGCGTCCGTTTGAATCCTACGGCGGCCCTGGGCAACTCCTTTGGACGGCCGCAATCAGATGAACCCCATCGCCAGCCACACGGGAGCCTCCTCCCCTCGCGCAGCCCTCGACGGGCCTTGGAGCATCGCCGGTGCGTACCGCTAGCGTTGCGTTCCTGATCTCGACGCTAACGGCGGCGGCCCTGACGCCATTGATCCGCCAGCTCGCGATCAAGTACGGACTGCTGGACCATGCGCATGGCTCGCGCAAGGTCCACGGCAAGCCGATCCCGCGCCTCGGCGGTGTCGCGATCATCATCGCCTTCATGGCGCCACTGCTCGCCCTGGCCTTCTTCGAGACGAGCGTGGGTCAGCTGATCCAGGAGAACCGGACGCAGGCGATCGCGCTGTTGATCGGCGGGCTCGCCATCGGGGCGCTCGGACTCTACGACGACATCAAGGGCGCCGGCGCGAAGCAGAAGTTCACGGTCCAGTTCATCGTCGCCACCGCAATGTACTACGCCGGCTACCAGGTGGAGAACATCGCGACGCCCTTCAGCGGCCCGCTCTCGCTCGGCGTCTTCTCGATGCCGCTCACGGTGCTGTGGATCGTCGGCGTCATCAATGCGCTGAACCTGATCGACGGCCTGGACGGCCTCGCGGGCGGGGTCGCCATGTTCGCGATCGGCACGACCTTCGTCATCGCGTTCCGGCGCGGCGACGCGATCCTCGTCATGTACATGGCCTGCCTGGGCGGCGCGGTGCTCGGGTTCCTCTTCTACAACTTCAACCCGGCGTCGATCTTCATGGGCGACTCGGGGTCGATGTTCCTCGGCCTCGTCCTGGCCGTCTCTTCGATGCAGGCGAGCCAGAAGGCGTCGACCACCGTGGCGGTCCTGGTGCCGATCATCGTGCTCGGCTTTCCGATCGCCGACACGCTGGTGGCGATGGTCCGACGGGCGATCCAGGGCAGACCGATCTTCGCGGCGGATCGCGAGCACATCCACCACAAGCTGCTCGGGCTCGGCTTGAGCCATCGCAAGGCCGTGCTGGTCCTGTACGCCGCCTGCATCCTGCTCGCGGGTACGGCCCTGCTGCTCAGCTTCGCCAACAGCGTCGAGGCTGCCATCCTGCTGTTGACGCTGTCGTTCACCTTCGTGGTCGGCATGCGCCTGCTGGGCTTCATGCGCATCAGCGACGCCGGCGGCGCGACGCTCAAGCGAAAGCGCAACCGTGAGCTCAGGAGCATGGTCCGCAACCTCGGCCAGCAGCTATCTTCTGCGAAGGACGCCCAGGGCATCTGGCGCGTCGTGCGCACGGTTGCCGAGCCCCTCGAGACCAGCGCCGTGAGCCTCGCGCTGTCGATGATCGATCCGCACGGCGACCGCCAGACCACCCAGTTCTCCACCGACTCGGACGGCGGCCCGGAGGGATTGACCTCGCGCTTCGAGGTGACCGGCCGCCACGCGCGAAACGGCGAGCTGACGTTCCGATGGATGGACGGGCGAACGGAGATCATCCGCGACGACGAGATCGCCATCGAGGTGCTGTGCGACCACATCGCGGCCGCGTGGGACCGCGTCTGCGATAGGGCGCCTCGCCCGAGCGAGCGCGACAGCACCGACATCCGGCCGAACTAGCAGGTCAGGCCGCCCTGGCAGGTCAGGTTGCCCTAGCCGTTGCGAAAGCGCAGGCGGAAGCTCACGTTGGCGGGCTCGCCCTTGGGCTTCGGGAAGCGCACCTTGCCGATCGCCGATACCGCGCAGCGCACCATCGCCCGATCGCGGATCGAGCCGCCGCCACGCTTGACGTCGGCCACGCGGCCGTTGGACTTCACCTGCAGCGCGAAGTTCACGCGGCCCGACAGCGCGGGGTTGCGCTTGAGCGCGCGGCGGTAGCAGCGCTCCACCCGAGGCACCGTGCGGCGGATCGCGCGCGCGAGCTCGGCGCGCGGGATCGTGCCTCCGCTCGACTTCATGTGTCGGCGCACCGACACGACGCGGATGCCCTTGCGCGTGGGTGCCTCGCCAGCCGTCTCGGGGGGGCTGCCATCAGCGCCATCGGCCGCCTCCGCACCCTGGGCGGCTGCAGCCGTGGCTGCGTCTGCGTCCAAGCCGCCCGCGGAGATCCAGAGCGCAGCGGCCACCCCGAGGACAGCGGCCGCGACCGCGCCGGCAGCGAGCCGCTTCGTGGCGGGATTGGCACGTGCGCGTTCGAGCGACTTGCGCCAGGGCGGCGGTACGCTGTCCCAGGCGAGGACGCCGCCGGGGGGCGCCTTGTCCGCGGGCAGCGCGATCGGCTTGAGCGATCCGTGCTCGAGGGGCGCAAGCGCCGGCTCCGCAGCGGGGGGCTGCGAAGGCGTCGGCGCCTGCGGGGACGTGGACACCGCTGCGACGCCGGGCTCCGCGCGCTCGTCAGACGCCGGTTCATCCGCAGGCGGGACGGTGCTGCGGGGAGGCGCCGGCTGCACGGGCGTGGCCGTCCGCGCAGCCTCCGGAGCGGGCGCGGCGACCGGCGCTGGCCCGCCCGGTGCGGTGGCCACTCCCGTGGGCGCTGGCTGCAGACGCGGGGGCGGGTCGGAGGGGCGGCGCCCCAGCGACGCGCGCAGCCGACCGCTGACCCCTGCGAGGACAGCGTGCCGCTGTCGCGTCGCGGGCCGGTCCTCGAACTCCGGCAGCTTGAAGCCGACCTGCGTGTGGCCTGACCGCGACGCCGGCACGCTCGGACGGATCGGGTCACCGGAGTCGGCGCGGCCCTGGAGGATGTTCTCGCGCATGTGCTGCGCGATCTCGTTGCCCGCCACACTCAGCGGCCGAAGCACGACCAGCGCCTCCTCGTGATCGCCGGCGGCGACAAGCGCATTGGCGAGGCTGCGTCGTCGTCCCTCCGAGTTGGGACCGTCGGGATTGATGGCGAGGTAGGCGCGCCAGCGCTCCACCAGCTGCACACCCTGGGCGTCGTCGCCGAGCGTCTCCTCGAGCAGCTCCATGGCCTCGGTGTGGTCTGGCTGGTTGTCGAGCGCGAGCTGCAGCGCGACCACGCGCTCATCCCCCTCGAGGACATCGCCGAGTGCGCAGTAGAGCTCGGCCGCCTGCGTGGCATCGCCGTCGACGTTGCGCAGCATGTAGACGCCCGCAAGCTCCGACATCGTGTCGATGTCGGGACACAGCTCGAGCGCGCGCTCGTAGGCCTCGATCGCGCGGTCGAGGTCGCCACCGTGCTCGGCGTAGAGGAAGCCGAGCAGCGCCCAGACGTAGGCGACCGCGTCGGGCTCCGCATCGGGGCGGGCACGCAGGGCGGTGGCCTGCATGGTCAGCACCGCCTCCAGACGGTCGTGCTGCCCGTCGGCGACCAGCAGCACCTGCAGGCGCTCGAGCGCGTCCACGTTCTCCGGGTCGAGGTCGATCGCGAGCGTGAAGAGCTGCTGGGCGCGCGCGGGGTCCCCCAGCTCGGTCTCGGCCAGCTGGCCGCAGTCCGCGTACACCCCCGAGGCCAGCGGGGCCGCGGCGCCCTCGGCCCAGCCCTCCAGCACATCCACGAGCTCGCCCACCGCGTCGGGGTCACCCGACGCACGCCGCGTGGAGACCTCCCGCTCGAGCCCGTCGCGGATGAACGCGAGCGTCTCCTCGTCGTGCGGTCCCCCTTGCAGGACCTTCAGCAGTGCATCCGTGTCGGTGTCCATACGACACGGCAAGCATGCCACGCGATCCGCCCCGAACCCAGACCCCCGCTCGCGTCGGACCGGTCCTGGAATTTCGCTACAAAATCAACACTGTGCAGAGACGCCTACGGAACCGTCCCGGAGCCTCGGCGTTCCCGGCGGTCCACCGCGGGACGCCACCGGGGTCATCCCCTGGAGGCGCAACGGATGGGCGTGGCTACTTCGCGACGGTGCTGCCGCCGGCCGCGGCCAGCTCCTGCCGGCCCTCGGACAGCGCGGTGAACGCGGCGCCGATGGCCTCGGTGCGCGGAGCGGCTGCGGAGGCATCGAAGCTCCCCTGCTCCAGGTAGTCGCGGTAGGCGGTCCAGGCCTCGGAGAGCTGAACCGTCGCGCCCGCCACCGCTGCGAGCGAGGGCTCCATATCGGCCGGTACCGGCGACTTCTCCAGGCTGGCCGTCAGGCGGTCGAGCTTGGGGATGCACTTGCGTAGGCGCTGGGCGTAGCCGCGGCCGTAGCGCGAACCGAAGCTGTCGGCCGCCACCTGCACGTCGGCGCCGAACCGGAGCTGGTCTTCGGCCGTGCCCGAGAATGCGCAGGAGTTGAAGCCCGCAAGCGCGTTGACCACCTCCGTCTCGACCGCCACGACCACGGTCGCGTGCGTCGCCTGCGTGTCGAGCTGCTCGTAGGCGAACAGTCCGCCGAGCAGCGCGATGGCAGCCACGGTGGCGTAGACGCCTATCGGGCCGCCCTTGGTGTGGCCGAGCAGTGCCGCTTCGTCCTCGAAGCTGGCCTGTTCCACGATCTCAATCGGCAACAAGGATTCGGAGTTGTCGCGTCGCTTGGTCTCTTCACTCATGTCATCCCCCACGGGCTCACTGCGTTGACGGTTCGTTCGGTGTCCCCCGGACAACAACCCATCGCACTCGGATGAAGTAGACGCCTGTCCCACGGTGTGCGCAATGAACATTATTTGCGCTACCTGTAGGCGTTTGCCGTCGTCCGCTTCGTGCACAATGTTTGGTAACGCGATGCACATCTGCTTGCGCAAGTTCCGCACGCGGATGCGCTCCTGACCGCGTCAGCGTCGGCGACAGGTGGGACGCGCAGTCGCCTTAACAACCCGCCGAAGTGGTCAAACAGCTTGAAATCCAGGCCGAAATCGACAAGTACGAGCCGCTCTTCGGCTTTGGGCGCACACTGAATTATGTCATGGTTCACAACGCCTGACAGAATGTCGGTGAAGGACTGGGTGGTGCGATGGGGAACGTGGGAATTCGAGGACTGCTGCTGTGCGTGCTCGCGGTAGCGCTGTGTGCGTGCTCCAGCGAGGAGAGCGACTCGAGCGGTCGCGGTAGCGGGGTCGGTGGCGACGGCGACGCGGTCACCGGCGGTGGCAGCGGCAACGGCGGCGGCACGGGCGCGGGCGACGGCGACGGCACCGGTAGCGGCACCGGTAGCGGTAGCGGCATTCCCGACGACTTCGAGGGCTGCGCGTCGGCCGACATCAACGCCGCGCGCGTCAAGCCGACGGTGTGGTTCGTCGTGGACGGCTCGGGCAGCATGGACAACGCGCTCGGCGGGAGCAGCCGCTGGGACGCACTGCGCTCGGCGCTCATGGATCCCGACGGCGTCGTGCAGGAGCTGCAGGCGGTCGTCGAGTTCGGGCTCGTGCTCTACAACGGCCCGTTCGACATCGGCGGGCTCATCCCGGGTCTCGGCGGCGGTGCGGGTACCTGCCCCGAGATCATCACGGTGGCGGCAGCGCTCGACAACTTCGGCGCGATCGACGCCGCCTACCCGGCCCAGCCGCTCGGCGGCTCCACGCCGACCCACTGGGGCATGGACGCGGCCCGCATGCAGATCATGACCAGGCCCGTGAGCCCCGACAACGTCCCGGGCCCGCAGTACATCGTGTTGGCGACCGACGGCGCGCCCAACGACAACTGCGGGGGCGGCGGCGGCGATGCGGAGCAGTTCGTCATCGACCAGACGGGTTTCGCCCTCGACGCCGGCATCGAGACCTTCGTGATCAGCCTGGCGGGCGACGACCAGTCGCTCACGGCGCATCTGACCAACGTCACCACGGCCGGCGGCACCGGGACCTCGCCCTTCCTTCCCGAGACGAAGGAAGACCTGGTCTCGACCCTCACCGGCATCGTCGGCGGCGCGGTCGGCTGCGAGATCGTCCTCAACGGCGAGGTGACGGAGGGCAGCGAGTGCCTGGGCATCGTGGATCTCAACGGCAACCACCTGCCATGCAACGATCCCAACGGCTGGATGCTCGTGGCCCCCAACAAGATCGAGCTGGTTGGCCAGGCCTGCGACGACCTGCTGGCAGATAACCTCTCGCTGTTGCACGCGGACTTCCCGTGCGACGTGTTCGCGCCCGAATAGTCTGCGCGTCAGGTCAGCGCGCGGCATACTGACCGCGCAATGCGTATCCCCGTCCTCGACATGGCGGACATGCGGCGCGCACCGTCCGACCGTGCGCGCTTCGTCGGCGAGTTCGCACGCGCATTCTCCGATGTCGGCTTCGCAGGCCTGCGCGGCCATGGCGTGTCGAAAACGCTCGTGGAGCGCAGCTACCGCGCGTCGGCGGCGCTGTTCGCCCTGCCCGAGGTCGACAAGCTGCGCTACCACCGGCCGGAGCTCTCCGGCGCCCGCGGCTACACGCCCTTCGGCGTCGAGACGGCGAAGGACCACAGCCGCCCGGACCTCAAGGAGTTCTGGCACGTCGGACGCGGGCCCACCGACGACGGCGACCACGGCGACCACAGCGACCACGGCGGCGACGGCGAGGCGCTCGAGAACCTGTGGCCCGACGGCGTGGGTGACTTCAGGGAGGCGACCTCGGAGCTCTTCTCCGCGCTCGACACGCTCGGCGACGAGTTGTTGTCTGCGATCGCGCTGGGCCTCGGCCTGGCGGAGGATCACTTCGAGCGCGTCACCGATCGCGGCAACAGCATCCTGCGTCCGCTGCACTATCCGCCGATCGATGGCGACCCGCGCGGCGCCATCCGGGCCGGCGCCCACGAGGACATCAACCTGATCACGCTGCTGGTCGGCTCGCGGCAGCCCGGCCTGCAGATCCTGACGCGGCAGGGCGCATGGATCGACGCGCCGGGCGGCGAGGAGCTGATCATCTGCAACGTCGGCGACATGCTGCAGCGCCTGACCAACCACGTGCTCGTGTCGACCACCCACCGCGTGGTCAACCCCGACGACGACGACAACGTCTCGCGCTACTCGATCCCGTTCTTTCTGCATCCCAATCCCGACTTCGAGATCCGCACGCTGCCCGGCTGCATCAGCGATGAGCGGCCGGACCGCTACCCGCAGTCGATCAGCGCCGATGACTACCTGAAGGAGCGACTGCGCGAGATCGGTCTGCTCGGCTGATCGCTGGGCAGCGAAGTCAGCCCGCGTCGCAGGCCGCGATGAAGAGCGCCGGATCCTCGAAGGAGACGCAGAGGGTCTGCACCTGCACCGGGATGCCGAGCACGCTCGCACGCACGCGCTGTCGGAGGTCGATCGCCACCACACCGTCGAGGGTGCCGATCAGCCCCACCACGTGACCGCCGTAGCGCAGCCCGACGCCCGCGTACCAGGGCCATGGGCGGGGCGCGACCGCCGCCACGTTGTCCCGCTGCACCTGGAGCGAGAAGACCCCGAACCGGAAGTACAGCCGCGTGGGTCCCACGTCGACGTAAGCGAACGGCGGCATCATTCCGAAGAGCGCCAACAGGGGCAAGAAGGCCCCGACCTTGATCTCGAATCGCTGCATGCCCGCTACCTGTCCCCCCGCCGCCAAGCGTAGCGCGGCCGCGCGCCACGGGCACCCGGCGTCGGCCCGCTGCGCTCGCGCGACCCATGCATCCGGGCTAGGGTCGCCGCATGAACGGGCTGCGGGATGTGATCGGACTCGGGGTCGCGGGCAACTTCACCGGACACCTCGAGCAGGCGGGCGAGGCGGGCGACTTCACAGCCGTGAAGGTGAAGGATCCGGGCGCGCCCAAGGGCGTCTTCCCCTTCTACGTGCCAGCCGGGGGCGAGCACTTTCTGCACCGCTACCCGCTGGGCAGCGAGCGCATCGCCCCGGCCCCCGACGGCGGCAGCCTGCAGCTCGAGCCAGAGCTGGGGCTGCTGTGCGAGCTGCGGTACGACGGGCAGCGCGTGGCCGAGATCGTGCCGACCGCGTTCGGCGCCTACAACGACTGCTCGATCCGCCGCGAGGGCGCCACCAAGATCAGCCAGAAGAAGAACTGGGGCGCCGACTCCAAGGGCGTGTCCGAGACGCTGCTGCCGATCGATCGCTTCGAGCCCGGCGGCGTGCTCGACCACTACCGCATCGCGTGCCTGCTCGTGCGGCGCGGCGAGGTGCACGCCTACGGCATCGACAGCCCCGTGAGCGGCTACACGTACTTCTACGGGCAGCTGCTCGACTGGCTGCTCGAGCGCATGAACGGACAGCGCGACGAGGGGCCGCTCGAGGACATCGCCCGCTGGCTGCAGGTCGCGGGCCAGCCCCGCCGCGCCCTCATCAGCGTCGGTGCGACACGCTACACCCCGTTCGGTGAGGAGAACTTCCTTCAGGCCGGGGACGACGCCTGCGTGCTCGTCTACGACAGCCGGCGTCACAGCCTCGATGAGCTGTCGCGCTCGCTGCCCGGTGAGATCGCGCCGCGTGAGGGACTGTCGCTGCTACGCCAGCGGGTCTAGGCGCGTGCTCGATGAACCGCCGACGGGCCACGACGCCCAAAGCATCGAGCGCAGCGGCACACGGCTGCTCGGCCGCCTGTCGGTGCTGCGCGATGCGGGCGTCGTGCACGTCACGGCTGTCCACGACTCGCCCGGCGCGCTGACGACGATGCGCATCGGGCCATCGACGCCACGCAGCGACCACGACTTCTTCGTGCTGTGCCTGGTGCGCGCGCACGCGGACGCGATCGTGTCGACGCTCAAGAACCTTCGCGACGAGCCGCAGCTTCGCTTCGAGCTGCTCGGCGACGGCACGCTCCCCGCTGCCCTGCACGCCTATCGCCGGGAGACGCTCGACCGCGACGGCCCGCCGCGGCTGCTGCTGCTGACCCGCGACGGAGACGTGGACCTCGGGCACCCCGCCCTGCACGGCTGGGCGCGCCCCACGCTGGTCATGCCGATCGCTGCGGCGCCCTCGATGGAGCGCAGGCTGCGCGACGCGGGCCTGCGGTCCGAGGTCGATGTCTGGGCAAGGCGCGACAGCTCCATGCGCGCGACCGTGGACGAGCTGCGCGCGCGGCCCGAGATTCGAACCGTCAGCATCGAGGCCGGCCCCAGCACGACCCGTGCGCTCTACCGGGACCCCTGCGCGATCGATGCCCTCGTGCTCAGCCGCTTCGAGGGGCCGAGCCTGCCCGCCGAGGTCGTCGGAGGCGAGCTGGTCACCACGACCTCGCTCGAGAGCCTGTTGCCCGTCTCGGGCGGCCGCCACGCGGTCACGGAGCCGTCCGGTCCGTGGAGCTTCGAGCTGCGCCACCGCTGAGGGTCAGTCGACCTCGCTGAGCACCCAGGCCGCCGTGTCCTCGGGCAGACCGGGGATGCGCTCCATGAACTCGGCGACGTCGTCGCCCATGGTCGCTGCGTTGACCGTGCCCTGCAGGAAGTCGTGGTAGTGGCTGGCGACGCGCTCGCTGAGCAGGCCGCAGCGCTTGAGGCCCGGCAGGACGAAGCCCGCCACCGGTCCCAGCTGCTGCAGACGCGGCATGCCGGCGGTGATCTCGTCGCGCTCCGCACGCACAGACTCCATCAGCGCCACCGCGTCGACGTCCAGGTCGCTGAACGCCTGCAGCAGCGAGGTGATCAGGCCGTTGTCGTTCTGGCCGGTGACTAGAATGCGCGATGCCTCGAGCGCGAAGTCCTCGAGCTCCATGCGCTCCGCGTCGCCCATCTCCGGCACGCACCGCTCGATGTACTGCACGCCGTAGGCGTGGTGGCGCGCCTCGTCCCGCGAGACGTACATGAGCAGCTCACGCAGCAGCGGCTCCTCGGTCAGGTTGCGCATGCGCCGAAACGCGAACAGCGCCAGGCCCTCGACCACGATCTGCATACCCACGAGCTTCTGCATCCAGTTGCCGGTCTTGAGCGTCTCGTCGAGCACGTTCTTGAGGCCAGGCGCGATGGGCTGGGTCCCACCGAGCTTCTCGAGGTAGGCGGCGAAGACCTCGACGTGCCGGGCCTCGTCCATCGTCTGTGTGGCGGCGTAGAACTTCGCGTCGGTGTGGGGCACCGCGTTGACGAGCTGCGAGGCGACCATCAGCGCGCCCTGCTCGCCGTGCAGGAAGTTACTGAGCCTGAATGCGACGCCGCGACGGGTGACCTCCCAGCGCGTCTCGTCGGGGAGCGACCGGAAGTAGCTGCACTTCTCGAACGGGATCGTGCTGCTAATGGGCATCGACGCGAATTTCGCCATGTCGATCGGCTGCTCCCAGTCGATGTCGCGCTCCGAGACCCACTGCTGCTGAGCGCCCTTTACGTAGAGGCGGCGTAATTCCTCGAGCTCGGAGCCGTAGTTCCACTGGTAGACCACTTTCATGGCGGTCTCCATGTCCGGCTCCTGCGTGTCCGTCTTCAGCTCCATGTCGACCTCGATCCCAGCGTTGGCGCGCACGCGCACGTGCCTTCCAGCACGAGTTCCCTTCCACCGATGTATAGTGCGTGCCCATGGGTGACAAGACGCTTCGCCTCCATCTAATTCGGCATGGCAAGGCCGCCGCCTCGGCCGCCGACTACGACCAGCTGCGACCGCTCGGCGAGACGCAGGCACGCAAGCTCGGCGAGCACCTCGGTGCACGCGGGCAGCACTTCGATGCGGTCTACTGCGGGCCGCACCGCAGGCAGGTGCACACGCTGATGCTGTGCCGCAAGGCGGCCGGAGAGACCGGCCAGGCGTGGCCACAGGCGGCCACCCTCGAGGGGCTCGCGGAAGCACCCTACGAGGAGCTGCTGAAGTTTGGACTGATGGAGCGCCTGCCGGTGGACGAGGCCCTTCAGACGCTCGTGCGTCGCGTGCAAGATGCGGGCGAAGACCGCGACGCGCTGCGCACCCACATGGCCGCGACCTTCGACCACATGGCGCGCCTGTGGCACGACGATGAATTCAACCGCGAGGGAATGCAGACCGCCCGCGAGTTCCTCGCGCAGGTCGATGACGCCCTCGCGACGTTGCTGCGCAATCACTCCGAGGGCGATGTCGCAGTCGTCACGTCCAACGGCGTGATCGGAACGATGGTCGGCCGCGCCGGCGGTCAGATGCCCGGCGAAGGGCCGGTGCTGATGATCGCCAACGGCTCGGTCTCCGTTCTGCGCGCGAGCGCGGGCGCACTCGAGGTGGAGGTCGTCAGCGACACCACCCACCTCAAGGGCGAGCCCGGGCTCATCTCGATCCTGTAGGCGCGCTCAGCCCCAGCGGCTGAGCATCTCACCGGCCTTCAGGTCGGTGATCGCAGACAGGGAGCGCTCGAGGAAGACGTGCGCTAGCGCCTTGGTGCGAGCCTCCGTGAGGTCGAACGCACCGCAGACGGTGATCGGATAGACCAGCGCGAACAGAACGCCCTCGCGGTAGTCGTCCCACATCTCGTCGAAGCCGTAGTCCGAGACGCCCCCGTCGACGAGGGTCTGGTGGTACGCCCTGGCGACGTCCTTCTCGATCGCGCGCCGGTTGTCGCTCGAGATGCTCTGCGACAGGTGGTAGGCGAGGTCGCCGACGCCCGGACCACGCGAGCTGATCTGCCAGTCGATGACCGCAAGATCGCCGCCGCCCGGGATGCCCTCGTAGAAAAGGTTGTCGGCGCGGTAGTCGCCGTGGGCGACAGTCGCCACCTTGGTCTTGGCACTGTCGAGGGCCTCGCCGCTCTTCGCGACCACCCCATGGGTGATCTCGATCAGCTCCGGGGTGAACAGCTCGGAAAACACCTCGATCATCGCGGGCGCTGCCGGCTCGGTGCTCGCCTTGAGGACGTGCTTCACAACCGGATCGTTGATCTCCACGAGGAAGTCCATGCCGTCGGTCTTCCCCCAGAACTTCGCATGGTGCTTCGCGAGCTCGATCAGCGCGTGCTTGGCATCCGCGGGCGCGTTGCCTGCAACCTGGTCGCCCGCACGACCTGACGCGAGGTCCTCGAGCAGCAGCACGAAATCGAGGTTCTCGTCGCACTGTCCGAAGTACATCTTCGCCGTACGCAGCGGCGACTGATCCGCAACGTTCGCGTAGAAGTCGTACTCACGCTTGTAGAAGCGGTAGGCGTCCGCGACCTCGCGATTCTGCGGGATGTCGATCGGGTACTTGTAGATGATCGACGTCGGCGCGCCGGCGCCGGCCCCTTCGTACTCCACCGTGAGCCGCGCCAGGCGGCCCATCAGCCCCACGCCGACCGCGATGCGCTCTGGCGTCACGGACGTGACCTGACCCTCGGGCAGGCTGCCCCCCTCGCGCAGCGCGGCGGTCAGCCACTCGGCGCTGATGTCTTCAACTTCCGTCAAAAGCTGCATGACTTCCTCCCTTGTCCCCGGTAGCGGGATCTACCACGGATCACGCGGCGTGATCGACCGTCCCGGGCGACCTCCGATGCACCGAATGCACGATGATGCGGCGTGCTTCGCGGCATCTGTACCGCAAGCCCTACAACCCGTGATAGGTGGGGACACCCATGGCCGACACAGTTTTGGTCGTCGACGACGAGGTCGACCTAATCGAGAGCGTGGCCTTCAACCTGGAGCGTGAGGGCTACACGGTGCGGCGCGCGATGACCGGCGCCGACGCGGTGGCGCGGGCCTCCGAGAGCCCGTTGCCCGCCCTGGTGCTGCTCGACCTGCAGCTGCCCGACTTCTCCGGCACCGAGGTGTGCCGCCGGCTGCGCGAGAACGCGCGCACGCGCAACATCCCGATCGTGATGCTCACGGCCAAGGGCGAGGAGGTCGACCGCATCGTCGGACTCGAGGTCGGGGCGGACGACTACGTGGTCAAGCCGTTCAGTGTCCGTGAGCTCATGCTACGGGTACGTGCCGTGCTGCGCCGCACGCAGGAGCCGACGGCCGGCGTCGAGGAGGTCGTCTTCGGTGAGCTGCGCCTCGAGCCGGCGGCCCACCGCGTCTGGGTCAGCGAGCAGGAGACGACACTGACGGCGCTCGAGTTCAAGCTGCTCGAGGTCCTGCTCGCGGGACGTGGCCGCGTGCAGACGCGCGAGCGGCTGCTCGACGTGGTCTGGAACATGCCTTCGGACCTGTCGACGCGCACCGTCGATACGCACGTCAAGCGCCTTCGCCAGAAGCTCACCAGCGCCGGGCGCTACATCGAGACCGTACGCGGCATCGGCTACCGCTTCGCCGAGACGCCCGGGGACGAAGCTTGAGGCTGGGTCTCCGCAGCCGTCTGTTCGTGGTCTCACTCGGGCTGATCGCGGTGGTGGGGGGCGCCACCGGGCTGTTTCTCGAGGGCCGGCTGCGGCAGGTGATCACCGAGGGCACCGAGCAGCAGCTGCGCCGTCAGGCGAGCCTCGCGCGCGAAGCCCTCACGGCGCTGAGAGACAGCGAGGAGATCGAACAGCTCGATGCGGTGGCCGACCGGCTCGGCAAGGCGGGGGGGACACGCGTCACCGTGATCGCGGCCGACGGCCACGTGCTCGGCGACTCGGAGCTGACGCCGGACCAGATCACGACAGTCGAGCTCCACCACAGGCGGCCCGAGGTCGTCGACGCAATCGCCCACGGCACGGGGGTCTCGACCCGCTACAGCACCACCCTCGAGACGGACATGCTGTACGTGGCGACCGCGCGCGCAGACGGCCTGGGCGCTGTCCGCGTCGCGACACCCCTGTCGGCAGTGGAGCAGGCCGTGCGACAGCTGCGCCTGGCACTGCTGCTGGCGGCGGGACTGGGCCTGCTGGTCGCCGTGCTCATGAGCGCGCTGGCGTCGCACCTGACCACCCGACCGCTGCTGTCGCTGGTCGACCGGGCGCGCAAGCTCGTGGAGCAGGACCAGCCGGTGCAGCCGCCGAGCGATGAACTGGGCTACGTGGCGGGCTCGCTCGACTGGCTCGCCCGCGAGCTCGACGAGAGTGTCTCCTCGCTCGCGCGCGCGCGCGACCGGCTCGACGCCGTGCTCAGCAGCATGGGCGAGGGTGTGATCGCGCTCGAGGACGACCTGCGCGTGCGCCTGGTCAACCCGGCGGCCCGCACCCTGCTCGACGTCGACGACGGGGGCGAGCTGCGGGGACGCATGCTCGTGGAGCTGTCGCGCACGCCCGACATGGTCGAGCTCGCGCGGCGGGCAAGGGAGGCCAACATCGAGGGCGAGCTGTCGCTGCACAACGGTGAGCGGACGGTGGCGGTGTCGGGCACGCCACTGCGCGCCACGGGAGGGTCGCTGCTGGTGTTGCGCGACGTGACCGAGGTGCGACGGCTCGAGACCATCCGGCGCGACTTCGTCGCCAACATCTCCCACGAGCTGCGCACACCGGTTGCGGTGATCCGCGCCAACAGCGAGACGCTGCTCAATGGTGCGCTCGAGGACCCGGAGCAGGGGCGCCGCTTCGCAGAGGCAAGTCTGCGCCATGCCGAGCGGCTCTCGAACCTGCTGTCGGACCTGCTCGACCTCGCCAAGCTCGAGGCGGACGCCTATCGGATGGACCTGGCGCCGCTGTCGCTCGAGCAGGGCCTGTCGGCGGCGCTCGCAGCCGTACGGCCGCTGGCCGACAAACGCTCGATCAGCCTCGAGCTGGGAGCCACGGAGGTGGAGACGGTGCTGGCCGACCCGCAGGCGCTCGAGCAGATTCTGGTGAACCTGCTCGAGAACGCCGTCAAGTACGCCGGCGAAGGTGGACACGTGATGCTGCGCGCAGTCAGCGAAAGCGGCCATGCGCGCATCGAGATCGCCGACGACGGCCCGGGCGTCGACCGCGAGCACCGCGACCGCATCTTCGAGCGCTTCTACCGCGTGGACGCGGGGCGCTCCCGCGAGGTCGGCGGTACCGGGCTCGGCCTCTCGATCGTCAAGCACCTGGTGGGTGTCATGCACGGCGAGGTCGGCATGGTGCCGGTGCAACCCCACGGGAGCTGCTTCTGGTTCACGCTCAGAACGACAGCCGCATCTGCGAGCGGATGACGATCACCGTCTGATCCGAGTCCCCCTCCAGCATCACCGACGCGACGGCAATCCGCCGCTTGAAGTGGGCTTGAATGGGTAGATGCCGACACCCGCGGCGATCTCCGTCGTGCTGTTGTCGTCGCCGTCAGGGGCCTGAGAAATCCGGAGTCGGAGTTCTAGACTCACCCTGCGGAGCGGAGCACCACCTGACCGAGCGGCACCGGACGATCCGGGGCGGGCGCGTTGTGTGACGGGTCGACGGCGACCGGGCTGCTACAGGGCAGCCTGCAGCTGGACTCGGACCTCGTGGGCCACCTCCTCGGCGTCACCCTCACCTGCGGTCAGGCGGAAGTAGTCCGCCTGCAGCTTGAAGGCGTGCTGCGCGAAGTAGTAGCTCACGCCACCGCCGGCCTCGCCCTGCGGGGTGACCGGGCTGTCGTCGCCGCTCTGCTCGACCATCCCCCAGCGGGCGACGAGCTCGAGGTTGGTGCGCGGCAAGACGTAGCCGCCCTGCACCATGACGCCGTACGAGTCCTGGGCGGCCTCTTCCGGGATGGCGTTGTCGTCCTCGTCCACGGCGTCGCCAGCATCGCGCTCACCGCTGCGCATGATGTACTCGCTGAAGAGAGAGAAGCCGGCGTACTTGAACATCAGGTCGGCGTTGACCAGCGTGATGTCCGTGGTCCCGCCGTCCGCCGGTGCACTGCCCTTGATGCCACGGTTGTACTTCGCGCGGTCGAGGTAGCCGGCGCCGAGGCCGATGGAGAGCTTGGGCGCCTGCAGTCGCTCGAGATCGCCCTCCTTGTAGTCGTTGAAGTCCGTGCCGAGCGGCAGGAACTCCACGCGGGCCAGGTACATCAGGCCCGTGTCGGAGTTGGCGTGCGTGTTGCGGCCCTCACCCACGAACACGCCGGCGTAGTATTTCAGCATGCCGAGGCCGAAGAGATCCTTGGACCGCAGGTCGAGGCCCAGGTCGCGGTCGACGTTGAGCCGACTGTTCACGATCGAGCGGTCGACCAGCTGTAGGTCGCCGGACGAGATCACGCGCTGCCGGTTGAACGGCACCTTGTACTGACCCAGGCGCAGGTTGGCGTCGCGGAGCTGTCCGAACTGCATATACCAGTCGAGCAGGACGCTGGTGCCCGGACCGTCATCGCCCATCGACACGTCGCGTGGCGAGACCGCGAACTCGGCCTTGTACTTGTTCTTCTTGCCCCACATGTGTCCGCTGAACTGCAGACGCGCGCGGCGGATCTGCATGCCCTGCTCCACATCCGTGTCCTCGACCTTCACGGTCGTGTGCCGGAACTGTGCTCGCAGGCGGGGGATCATGCTGAAGTCGCCGTCGGCGCTGTCGAAGGCCAGGCCCTTGCCCAGACGGTAGCGGGACTTGTCGTTGTCGAGTGGTCGGTCAGCGGTCTGCACCTCCTCCCCCTCGGGCAGCAGCGGGTTTCGGTCCCCTTCGGCAGAGGGGGCTGCGGTTGCAGCCGCGGGCGCGGCGGCAGAGGCCGTCGGGGCATCGACCGATTCCGGCGCGGGCGCAGGCGCGGGTGCGACCCGCTCGGCGGGCGCTTCGGGTTCGCGCGCAGCGGGCGCGGCCGGTGCAGCCGGCTCGGCAGGCGCAGCCCGTGCCGCAGGCTCCGGCGCCGGGGGGGCGGTGTCCGGCGCAGGGGTGGCTGGTGCGGGAGCCGCGGGCGCGGCCGGTTGCTGGGCTGACGCCGCCGAAGTCGCGAGAGCCAGTGCGCACGTCGCGATCGCGACCCGCAGTCCATTGTGTTCGAGATGTCTAGTCATTGCGCTACGTCGTGTCCTTGTTGAGTTGCTGGCTGCCACACTGCCGCCGCCATGTGACATCGGGGTGACAGCTCGGTGCCTTTGTCGGCAACTCGGCGCACTCGCGGATTGAGCCGAGATTGTCGCTCGCCTGTCACGAAAACGTCACCGGGCATCGACACACTGCCTCCATGACAAAGCAGGAGACAGGCAAAGACATGCAGAAAACACCAGTCCTGATCATGACGGTGGCCGCGGCGATGGCGATCTCCGCGTGCAGCAAGCACGCCCCGACAGAGCAGTCCGCTCCCGGCGCCAACGCCGACAACGCACCCGGTGCGGGAGCCCAGCAGGCTGGCGGAACGATCGCAATCGACGGCTCCAGCACCGTGTTCCCGATCACCGAGGCCGTGGCCGAGGAGTTCCAGAAGACCAGCGAGGCCAACGTCCTGATCGGCGTCTCCGGTACCGGCGGCGGCTTCAAGAAGTTCTGCAAGGGCGAGACGATCATCAGCGGCGCCTCGCGCCCCATCAAGCCCACCGAGGTCGAGATGTGCGGCGAGGCGGGTATCAAGTACACCGAGCTGCCGGTCGCCTACGATGGCATCGCGATCGTCGTCCACAGGGATGCCAAGTGGGTGGACACGATGACCGTCGAGGAGCTGAAGAAGCTCTGGGCGCCCGAGGCCCAGGGCAAGGTCATGAAGTGGAGCCAGGTCCGCACCGGCTGGCCTGACGAGGAGATCCACCTCTTCGGCCCGGGCGTCGACTCCGGCACCTACGACTACTTCACCAAGGCGATCGTGGGCACGGAGCACGCCAGCCGCGGGGACTTCACCTCCAGCGAGGATGACAACGTACTCGTGCAGGGCGTCTCCACCGACCCGGGCGGGCTGGGCTTCTTCGGCTTCGCCTACTACGCGTCCAACAGGGACAAGCTGAAGCTCATCGCGATCGACGACGGTAACGAGGACAACGGCAAGGGTGCGATCGCGCCCTCCGTCAAGTCGGTGGCCAACGGAACTTACCAGCCGCTGGCGCGACCGATCTTCATCTACGTCGCCCAGAGCGTCGCCAAGCGTGCGGACGTCGACGCCTTCATCACGTACTACCTCACGAAGTCGATCCCGCTCGTGACGGAGACCGGGTACATCCCCCTGCCCCCAGGCGCCTACGAGCTTGCGCTCAAGCGCTTCAAGGACAACATCGCCGGCTCGCTGTTCACCGGCGGTTCCAAAGTCGGCGTCACCGTGGAGCAACTCCTTGCAGGTGGCTGAACAGCTTGCGGCGGCGGTCCCCGCCCCGGCGGTGCGACAGCCCGCTCCGCTCGCGCGGGTGCCCCGGGTGGGCGAGCGCGCGGTCGAGGTCGGCCTGTTCGTCAGTGCGCTCGCCACGGTCCTGACGACCTTCGGGATCCTGGCAACGCTGGCGGTGGAGACGGTCGGCTTCTTCCAGGAGGTCACGCTGGCCGAGCTCCTGCTGGACACCCAGTGGACGCCACTGTTCGCGGACAAGCACTTCGGCATCTGGCCGCTGGTCGCGGGCACCATGCTGACGTCGGGCGTGGCCATCGGGTTCGCAATGCCCTTTGGACTGCTGGCGGCGATCTACCTCAGCGAGTTCGCAAGCAAGCGTTCGCGCAGGATCCTCAAACCCGCCCTCGAGCTGCTCGCGGGCGTTCCAAGCATCGTCTTTGGCTACTTCGCACTCGTCGTCCTGACGCCGATCCTCCAGCAGTTCATCCCCAGGCTTGCGGGGTTCAACGCCCTGAGCGCCGGCCTCGTGATCGGCCTGATGATAGTCCCCACGATCGCCTCGCTCAGCGAGGACGCGCTGCGTGCCGTGCCCACGGGCCTGCGCGAGGGGGCCTACGGACTGGGCGCCTCGAAGCTAGCCACGATCTTTCAGGTCGTCCTGCCGTCTGCCTCCGGCGGCGTGATGGCGTCGATCATCCTGGCGCTCTCACGTGCGGTCGGGGAGACGATGGTCGTCGCCATCGCCGCCGGCCAGCAGGCGCGGCTGACCTTCGACCCGCGGGTCCCGATCGAGACGATGACCGCCTACATCGTCCAGGTCAGCATGGGCGACACGCCCACGGGCACGATCGAGTACCGCACCATCTTCGTCGTCGGAAGCGTCCTGTTTCTGATCACGTTCGCCATGAACATCGTGGGCTACCGGCTCACCCGCAACCGGGGCTGGCAATGAGTACGTCGTCACAACACCGCTCCGGATCCGAGCGAGCGTTCATCGTCATCGCGATCGCTGCCATCGCCGTCCCACTGGGGGCTCTGGCACTGCTGCTCGGCGACGTCCTGGTCGACGGACTCGGCCGTCTCGATGTCGCCTTCCTGACGAGCTACCCCTCCCGCAAGGCGGCCCTCGCGGGCATCCTCCCGGGACTCGTCGGCAGCATCTACCTCGTCATCCTGACAGCCGCGATCGCGCTACCCGTCGGTGTCGGCGCCGCGATCTACCTCGAGGAGTACGGCAGGCAGGCGAAGCTCTCGTCGCTCATCGAGATCAACATCGCGAACCTGGCGGGCGTGCCCTCGATCATCTACGGCCTGCTGGGTCTGGGCGTCTTCGTGCGCGTCTTCGGGATGGGTCGCAGCCTGATCGCCGGCGCCTTCACGATGGCGCTGCTGGTGCTCCCGATGGTGGTGGTCGTCTCGCGCGAGGCGCTTCGCACAGTGCCGGAGTCGCTACGCGAGGCGTCGCTGGCGCTCGGCGCCACGCGGCTGCAGACGATCCTCAAGGTCGTGCTGCCCGCGGCCTACCCCGGCATCCTCACCGGCATCATCCTGGCGGTCTCGCGCGCCTTCGGCGAGACGGCCCCGCTGGTGGTCATCGGTGCGCTCACCTACGTCACCTTCGTCCCCGACGGAATCGACTCGCCGTTCACGGTGCTGCCCATCCAGATCTTCAACTGGGTCTCGCGACCGCAGGAGGCTTTTCTGGTCAACGCGGCCGCGGGCATCGTGGTGCTGGTCGTCGCCATGCTCTGTCTCAACGCGGGGGCCATCTACCTACGTGGTCGACTGCAGGAAAGGATCGGCTCATGAGCGCCCTATCCCCGGCCGCCGAGACCAGGACGACGAAGTTCGAGCTGCGCGACGTGGACGCGTGGTACGGCGACAACCAGGTGATCGACGGGGTCCACATGCGCATCCCCGACGACTCCGTGACGGCCATCATTGGCCCCAGCGGCTGTGGCAAGTCGACGCTGCTGCGCAGCCTCAACCGCATGCACGAGCTGATCGGGGGCGCCCGCGTCGGTGGCGAGGTGCTGCTGGATGGCACCGACATCTACGATCCCTCGGTGGATCCGGTGCTGCTGCGGCGCCAGGTGGGCATGGTCTTCCAGAAACCCAACCCCTTCCCCTCCATGTCGATCCGCGAAAACGTCCTGTCAGGATTGCGGCTGACGCACACCCACGACGCGGCCACAGCCGACTCGACGGTGGAGCGCGCACTCACCCAGGCCGCCCTCTGGGATGAGGTCAAGGACCGCCTGGACACTCCAGGTACGGGGCTGTCGGGGGGTCAACAGCAGCGACTGTGCATCGCACGCTCACTCGCCGTGGAGCCGAGCGTGCTGCTCATGGACGAGCCCTGCTCGGCACTGGACCCGATCGCCACCACCCGGATCGAGAACCTCATCCACACGCTCAAGAGCGACTACACGATCATCATCGTGACCCACAACATGCAGCAGGCGGCCCGTGTCTCGGACAGGACCGCCTTCATGCTGATGGGGTCGCTGGTGGAGTACACGGACACGACCACGCTGTTCACGTCGCCCGAGGACAAGCGGACCGAAGACTACATCACAGGAAAGTTCGGTTGACGACCATGGACCACACAGACCAGGAGTACCAAGCCAACCTCACGCAGATGCGCGCCAACATTCTGCAGATGGCCGGACTCGTCGAGGAAATGATCAGCGGAGCGGTGCGGTCGCTTGTGGAGCGCGACCCGAACAAGGCCGCGGACGTTATCGCGATGGACGCGCGCGTCAACGCCCTGGAGCTCGACATCGATGGACTCGGCGTGCTGATTCTCGCCCGCTGGCAACCTATGGCGTCCGATCTTCGGTTCGTCACGCTGGCGTTCAAGATGGTGACCGACCTCGAGCGCATCGGCGACCTCGCGGTCAACATCAGCGAGCGTGCCGGCGACCTCTCGCAGGCCAAAGAGAGCTGGCGCATGGAGGAGATCTCCGCAATGGCGGAGATCGCACGCGGGATGACACACAACGCGATCGATGCCTTCCTCGACGGCGATGTCGAGCGTGCGCGCAATGTCATCGATCGGGACGACGACGTGGACCGACTCTACGAAGAGGCGTTCGGCTCGATTCTCGAGATCATGATCGCCGACCCCGACCGCGTGCACATCGGCGTGCATGCGCTGTCGGTGGCCAAGTGGATCGAGCGTATCGCCGACCACGCGACCAACCTGGCGGAGCAGGTGATCTTCATGATCGAGGGCAAGGACATTCGCCACGGAGGTGAACTGGTGAGCTAGCGGGGCGGCCGACAACGGCCGGCATGTGGGCGTCCTGTGAGCTGCTGATCGGGCCATGCCCCTCGTGAGACTGCCAACTCAGCGCGTCGCGGCGCCTCGCCCGCTCAGCGCTTGTCCACGGCCTTGGCGCCGCCACCGATGATGCGCTGGTAGCCGGTGGGCATCGTGCGCTGCATCACGTCGATGAGATGCGCATCGGCGCCGATCAGGACGCGACGGCTGTTGCGCCGGATCCCGCGCAGGATCACGCGCGCAGCCTTGTCCGGCGTGGTGCGCGCCATCTTGTCGAACTGCACGACCGCCTCGTCCTTGTCGCCGACGGGTGTGCCGCCGGGCATGCGGGCATTTCGCGCGATGTTGGTGCGGATGCCGCCGGGGTGCACGCAGGTGCAGCTCACGCCAACGTCCGCAATGTCGAGCTCGATGCGCAGCGCCTCGGTGAAGCCGCGCACGCCGAACTTGGCCGCGTTGTAGGCAGCCTGGGTCGGTATGCCGATGATGCCGAAGACGCTCGAGATGTTGACGATGTGGCCGTCACCGGTCTGCTCGAGGTGCGGCAGGAACGCCTTGGTGCCGTAGATGACGCCCCAGAAGTTGATGCCCATCAACCAGTCGAGATCCTCGAGCTTCATCTCGCGGATCGAGGCTGACAGTGCAACGCCCGCGTTGTTGACGACGAGGTTCACACCGCCGAAGTGGGCGGCCACCTCGTCGGCGTAGGCGTAGAACGCCTGCCGGTCGGCGACGTCGAGCCGCTTGGCGTGCACCTCCGCGCCGGCCTCGGCGACCGCTGCCCGCGTCTCCTCGAGCCCCTCCTCGTTGACGTCGCTAATCGCGAGCCGCGCGCCCTCGCCAGCGAGCCTCAGCGCGAGCGCCTGCCCGATCCCCGACGCCGCGCCCGTGACCACCGCGACCTTGCTATCAAACTGCTTCATGATTCTTGACTCCACGGTCACGCTAGCACGGGCCCACCGTTAAACGACAACGCGCGCCAGGTCCAGGGGACCGGGCGCGCGCCTACTCGCTATCGCAGCGGGCTGAGTTCAGCCGCCGATGACGGCCTTCGTCTCGAGGAACTCGGTGAACCCGTCGACGCCCCACTCGCGGCCGTTACCCGACTGCTTGTAGCCGCCGAAGGGCGCGTTGAAGTCCGCACCCGCGCCGTTGATAGCGATCTGGCCGGCCCGCAGCTGGCTAGCAACCTTGGCGGCATGCGCCGCATCACCGGACTGCACGTAGCCCGCAAGACCGTACTCGGTGTCGTTGGCCATCGCGATGGCCTCCTCCTCCGTGTCGTAGGGCAGGATCGCCAGGACCGGCCCGAAGATCTCTTCGCGCGCGATGGTCATGTCGTTCTTGACGCCGCCGAAGACTGTGGGCTTGACGTAGTAGCCCTTGGCCAGGCCGTCGGGCCTGCCCGTTCCGCCCGCCACCAGCTCGGCACCCTCGTCGATGCCCTTCTGGATCAGCGCCTGGATCTTGTCGAACTGCACCTTGCTCGCGACCGGCCCGATGCCACCCGGCGCCACTGTGTTCGGGTCGCCGGCGGTCACCGACTCCGCAGCGGCCTTGGCGATCTTGAGCGCGTCGGCGTGCTTCGCGGCCGGCACGAACATACGCGTCGGTGCATTGCACGACTGGCCACTGTTGGTGAAGCACTGCTTGACGCCACCGGCCACGGCGGTCTCGAGGTCCGCATCGTCGAGGACGATGTTCGGCGACTTGCCGCCCAGCTCCTGCGTGACGCGCTTGACGGTATCGGCAGCCGCCTTCGCGACGAGCACGCCGGCGCGGGTCGAGCCCGTGAACGACACCATGTCGATGTCCTTGTGCGCGGAGATCGCGCTGCCCACGCCCGGGCCGTCTCCGTTGACGAGGTTGAACACGCCCTTGGGCACGCCCGCCTTGTCGAGGATCTCGGCGACGATGATCGCGTTGAGCGGCGTCATCTCGCTCGGCTTGAGCACGATCGTGCAACCCGCGGCGAGCGCCGGTGCGACCTTGCACATGATCTGGTTGACGGGCCAGTTCCACGGCGTGATGAAGCCACAGACGCCTGCGGCCTCCTTGAAGACCGTCGTGCCGCCGCGCTTCTCGGAGAACTCGAAGTCCTTGAGCACACCCAGCGTGGTGGCGAGGTGACCGAGGCCTGAGGGCGCCTGCGCGGCGTTCGCGAGCCACAGCGGCGCACCCATCTCGGAAGAGATCGTCTCCGCCAGCTCGCCCATGCGCTCCTGGTAGCAGGCGAGGACCTTGCCGAGCAGCTCGAGGCGCTCCTCCTTCGTCGTCTGCGAGTAGCCGTCGAAGGCGGCCTTGGCGGCCTGCACCGCGCGGTCCACGTCAGCGGGGCTACCCATGCTGATGCGGCCGATGACTTCCTCGGTGGCGGGGTTGGTCACGTCGAAGGTCTTGGGCTCGATCGGGTCGACCCACTCGCCGTTGATGTAGAACTTCAGGCTCTCGTTCATCGAATCCTCCAATGCGCCCCCCAACCAATTTCCGGAGGCTCTGAGTCACCAGGCAAATGCCTTGGCGCCGCGGGAAACTACCACAATGCACCTTTAACCGCCCCTCGCAACCCCGCGCCAAGTGCGTCGCGTGCTGTGTTTACGCGCCGCATCATGCTCGGTACGATCCGACGGTGTTGCGACGGCGGAGGTCCGCATGTCGCCGGTTTTCTTCTCGATCCACAGTGGGCCACGTGCGCTCAGACAGAACTAGCCATTTGGCGCGTCGTCAGCGAGCGTAGGGATTCGTCGCATGGGGGAAGAGGAAAAAGGAGCGCCGTCGACGCGCCCGAGTGACCCGACGGTCGCACGACGCGGTCCGCGAGTGAACGCCATCACGGGTGGTCGCGACGGCGGCGCGAGTGCGAGCGGGACCGACGGCGGGGCGGCAACGCCAGCAACGGGGGCGACGCTCGACGCGACCATCTCGGTCGATCCTGACCAGGCGATCCGCGCCGTCCTGCTCGGCGAAGAGGCGACGCGCGCCCGCGGCTTCGCCTTCGCCACCGTCTCGCTGTCGAGCCTGGTCGCGGTCGCCCTGCCCTTCCTCGGTGGAGATCCGCTGGCGGCCCGCATCTGCGCCGCGTCGCTCGCCATCATGCTGGGCGTCTCGGTCTGGGTGCTCTACCGCACCGGTCCCGACACGGAGTTCACCCGCGGCGTCGTCCGGGTGCAAGCATGGACGCTCACCACCGCCATCCTCGGCGCCGAGTACTACGTCGGCTTCTACTCACCGATCACAGTCGTGCTCAGCCTCGGCATCTACTACGTCGGGCAAGCCCAGGACCGCGCAACCTCGATCAGTGCATCGCTCTGGGTTTCCAGCGGCTGGGCTGCCGGCTGCCTGCTGATCGCCACCGGCGTGATGCAGGACAAGAGCCTCTTCCCCGCAACGAACCTCGAGCTGCAGACCCAGCTGTTCATCACGGCGGCTGTGGTCGCGAGCCTCGTGATGACGCTCGTGATGGCGCAGATCGCGCGCGCGAGCGTGCGACGCGCGATCAAGGACTCCAACGACGCGGTGCTCGTCGCGCGCAAGCAGGCTGCCCAGCTGGCGGAGGCCAAGAACCAGCTCGACCGCGCCATGAAGCTCGCGGTCGGCAAGGCCGGGCAGTACACGGGCCAGCTAGCGGGCGACTGTGAGCTCGGCGTCCTGATCGGGCTCGGCGCGATGGGCGAGGTCTACGAGGCGACAGACCGCACGACGCAGCAGGACGTCGCCGTGAAGCTGCTGCACGACGCGACGCGCCAGAGCCCCGACCTGCTCGAGCGCTTCCTGCGCGAAGCGGAGATCTGCAAGGAGCTCGACCACCCGCACCTGGTTGGCGTCCACAGCGCCGGGACGCTGGCGGACGGCGAGCCGTACCTCGTGATGGAGCGCCTGGTGGGCGACGACCTCGGAGCGATGCTCCGCTCCCGGCGCTCGATGACGCTCGGAGAGACGCGCGCCCTGTGCGATCAGGTCGCCGCCGGACTCCAACACACCCACGACCACGGCGTCATCCACCGCGACCTCAAGCCGCACAACATCTTCCGGACGAGCGACGAGCGCGGGCGCCCCCACTGGAAGGTCCTCGACTTCGGCATCTCGCGCCACATGGACAGCTCCGGCACGCTCACCCAGGGCGGCGTGGTGGGCACGCCGGCGTACATGTCCCCCGAGCAGGCCCGCGGCAAGCGACTCGACGGACGCTCCGACGTCTTCTCGCTCTCGGCGGTGATCTACCGCGCGCTGACCGGCCGACCCGCGTTCCCCGGCGAGGACACGCCGCGCATCATGTTCGACGTCGCCTATCGCCAGCCGGACAAGCCGTCACTGCAAGCTGAAGGCATCCCCAGCGACGTCGACCTCGTGATCGCGGTGGGCCTCGCCAAGGACCCGGACGAGCGCTTTGAAAGCGCGCCAGCGCTCGCGCGGGCGCTGGCGGCGGCGATCAAGCGCCGCCTACCCGAGGACGTCCGCACGCGCGCGGTGGCATTGCTCGCGCGGCAGCCCTGGGGCTTTGCACCCGAAGCACCGGGACGCGCCTCGTCGCAGCCCGATCGCCCGGCGTAGCACGCGGGGCTCTACAGCAGGCCGGCGCGCTGCAGCTCGCCGGCGAGCTCGGCGCGGTGGTCGGCCTCCATGGGGGTCAGCGGCAGACGCAGCCCGTCCTCGACCTTGCCCAGCAGCACCATCGCGGTCTTGACCGGGATCGGATTCGTCTCCAGACCCATCGCCTGCATCATCGGAAGCAGCTCGAAGTGCACGCGCCGTGCACCCTCGAAGTCGCCCGCGCGCGCGAGGTCGACGAGCTTCTTCAGCTGCACGGGCATGAGGTTGCCGAGCACCGCGATCACACCCTTGCCGCCGAGGGCCATGATCGGCAGCGTGAGCGAGTCGTCGCCGGACAGGATCGCGAAGTCGGGCCCGCACGCCTGCACCGTGCGGCTGACCTGATCGAGCGAGCCCGAGGCCTCCTTGACGCCCACGATGTTCGGAACCTCCGCAAGACGTCCCATGGTCTCGGGCTCGATGTTGACGGCCGATCGACCGGGGATGTTGTACACGATGAGCGGTAGCCCGACGGCCTCGGCGACGGCTGCGTAGTGGGCGTGGAGCCCCGCCTGCGTGGGCTTGTTGTAGTAGGGCGCGATCAGCAGCGCTCCATCGGCGCCCTGCTCCTTGGCGAAACGCGTCAGCTTGATGCTCTCGGCGGTGCTGTTGCTGCCGGTGCCGGCGATCACCTTCAGCCGGCCGGCGCAGCGCTCGATCGTGAAGGCGATGAGGCGCTCGTGCTCGCCGTGGTCGAGCGTGGCGGACTCGCCGGTGCTGCCACACGGGACGACGCCATCGATGCCGGCCTCGGCCATCGCGTCGATGTGCTTGCCGAGGGCATCGAGGTCGAGCTCACCGTCGACGAAGGGCGTTACCAGCGCCGTGTAGGTACCCTCGAACATGTCCGATCCTCGCTTGGGCCGCCCGGCCGCCGGGCCGCCCGGTGACAAGGTGAGAAGGTGATGCGCCGCAGCACGCGGCACACCGCCGCAGGAAGCTAGCACACCGCACCTATGACAGACGCCCCCATCGCTCGCAAGTGGAGCGCGCCGACCCGTGCTCGGCCCGATGCCGAGGGCCCGCCGCAGCTCAGCCCGGCGTGGCCTCGTCCGGCTCGGCGCTTCCCGCAGGCGCCGCATCCTTCTTGGCCTTGGGCTTCTTCTTGCTCTTCTTCTTCTTGCTCTTCTTCTTGCGCTTCTTCTTCTTCTTCTTCTTCTTGCTCTTCTTCTTGGTGAGGTGCTTGCGGTGCAGGCGTGTGGTCTCCGCGCTCAGCTTCTGCACGAGCTGCGCGAGCAGCGCCCTGTGCTGCCGCTCCTTCGACAGGTCCCGGGTCTCGAAGAAGTCGCTCTTCCAGTCGTAGAGCTCGTGGTGCCCCTTCTCACGGTTGTGGATCAGGTGGTGGCGGTCCGTGCGCAGGCTGATATGCGCGAGGGGGTCGTCGTCGACGCGCAGCCGCTCCGCCAGGTAGAACTGATGCACGAGCTCGCTGGGCCGCGGCACCTCCTTGCCACGGATGTCGGGGATCAGGCTGTGGCCGTCGAAGCGCACCTCGGGCGACAGCCCCACGAGGTTCACCAGCGTGGGCAGCACATCCATCGTGCTCACGAGCCGCGAGTAGCGCCCGGGCTTGACCCAGGGGGCCCGGATGATCATCGGCACGTGCAGCGTCGCGGAGTAGAGGTCGTGGCCGTAGTTGTGGCGCTTGTGGCGCGGTGTGTCGAACGCCGCTCCGTGGTCGCCTGTCACCACGATCACCGCCCGCTTACCGTACTCCTCGTCGATCCACTTCAGCACGCGGCCCATCTCGCGGTCGACGAGCTGCAGCTCCGCGTCGTAGATGTCGATCTTGTCCGGCCCCAGAACCGGGAACGACTCGGGCTGCTCGTGGGGCGAGTGCGTGTCGAAGTAGTGCAGCCACGCGAACAGCGCCTGGCCGCGGTGCGTCTTGACGTACTTCCGCAGGTCCTTCAGCGCGGTGTCCGAGACCATGCCGCTCTTGGTCGGCGAGCTGCCGCTGCGGTAGAGCACCGAGTCGAAGCCCTGCGTGAGGCCGGGCCACTGGTGGGCGAGGAAGTACTTGATCGGCACCACGGCGCGCGTCGCGTAGCCCGCCTGCTTCATCAGCTCGGCGAGCGTCAGCTCCTTCTCCGCGATCGGATAGGGCCGCTTGCCCAGCAGCTCGCGCTCGAGCACCGTGTCGTGGCGCGACAGGAAGATCGACGGGAACGACAGGCGGGTGGAGGGGCCCTGACTGAAGCAGTGCTCGAAGACGGCCGACTCCTTCATGAGTCGGTCGAGGTTGGGCGTCAGGTCGCGCTTGCCCCCGAAGGCCTTCATCCGGTAGGCGGCAAAGGCGTCCACCGTAAGCAGGAAGATCGGAGGACGCCGCTCGGCGGTGGCCGGCAGCGGATAGTCGACCCGGTGCGGCGCCGCGGGACCAAAGCCCGCGAGGTCAGCACCGCTGCAGTCCTCGTCGACGCCGTTGTCGGGACGCTCGACCGCCCCCGGATGCCGGCGCCTGTCGTGCGGCGCGCAGTCGCCACCGCCGAGCAGCCCCAGGTGGCCATCGCCGTCGAAGTCGAGCAGCGGCGAGAGCGCCGCATAGCCGAGCCCGCCCCCCACGGTCGTGCGCGCCAGTGCGTTGGCGGCGCGGCTGTCGATCGTCGAGGCGTATCCGAGCACCGCGAGCAGGGCGACCGCAGCCACCCCGGCCACCGCGGACCCCACCCGTCCACGCGGCCACAGCGGCAGCCCGCGCGCGCACGCCCAGCCCCAGAGCGCGGCGAGCACGACGGCCCCCGCGGGAGGCAGCAGCGTCCCCCACGGCATCAGGGAGAAGACCTGCCAGGAGACGAGCACCACCGCCCCGGCAAGCACGACCGCGAAGGCCGCCAGGCACAGCAGCGTCCGGCCCAGCGTGCCCAGTGCGGGCCCGAGCAGCGGCACCCGCTGTGCGCGCACGAGCAGCGGCAGGCACAGCGCGCGGGTCCTGGGCATCAGCAGCGCCGCCACGCCCAGCGACACCGCATGGATGCCCATCACCGTGATGGCGGTGAAGTGGGGCTGGACCATCGAGTCGATCGCCACCCGTGCGAGCGCGAAGGTGGGCAGCGCGAGCACCGCCACGAGCACGACCGCCGCGAGCAGGCCGGCCACGCGCCCCGCCTGCCCATCGCCGGGCTGCCACAGCAGCGCATCGAGTGTGGGTGCGGCGGCATCGCCCGCGGGAGGCTTCCGATGCGACGTCACGGCGGCGAGTGTCCAGAGCGACAGCGCCGCACAGGATGCCAGCAGCAGCCAGACGCCGGCCGCGATCGGCAGCGCCGCGGCGACGACCCGCAGGGGCTCACCGGAGGCGATCAGCATCACGCTGTCGAGCGCGGCGAGGCACAACGCAAAGCGCAGGATCGCGGACGCAGCTCCCATCGCGCGAGGGATATCAGCTTGCGACGATCTATGCAGCATACCCATGAACCACACCGGGACGTCCGCACGCGGCCGGCCCGCCCGGCGTCACGCATTGACCTGGCCCATCCCGCCGTCATAAGACGCGGAACGCGGGGACGCGGCCGCGCTCGAATCGGAGGCATCGCATGGGCATCTACGATCAGAATCTCGACAAGAACGCTGCCAACCACGTGCCGATCAGCCCGCTGACGTTCATCGAGCGTAGCGCCACCGCCCATCCCGACCGCGTCGCGCTGATCCACGGCGAGCTGCGCCGCACCTGGGCGCAGGCGTACACGCGCTCACGACGCCTCGCATCGGCCCTGCTCGCACGCGGCATCAAGACCGGCGAGACCGTCTCCGTCATGGGCGCCAACACGCCGGAGATGTTCGAGGCGCACTTCGGCGTGCCGATGTCCGGTGCGGTGCTCAACGCCATCAACACGCGCCTGGACGCGCCCGCAGTGGCCTTCATCCTCGAGCACGCCGAGGCGAAGATCGTACTGGTGGACCGCGAGTTCTCGGAGATCATGGAGAAGGCGGTCGGCAGCATGGACCACAAGCCGCTGGTCATCGACATCGACGACCCCAACTACGAGGGCGGCAAGCTGATCGGCGAGCTCGACTACGAGGCGCTCCTGGCCGAGGGCGACCCCGAGTTCGTGACGCAGGCGCCGAAGGACGAGTGGGACGGCATCGCGCTCAACTACACGTCGGGCACCACGGGCAACCCCAAGGGCGTCGTCTACCACCACCGCGGCGCGTTTCTCAACGCCGTGTCGAACCTGATGGTCTGGAATGTCTCGGGCCCGCCCACCTACCTCTGGACGCTGCCGATGTTCCACTGCAACGGCTGGTGCTTCCCGTGGAGTCTTGCGGCGCAGGGCGGGACGAGCGTGTGCCTGCGCAAGGTGCGCGACGTGGAGATCCTCGGCGCCATCAGGGAGCACCACGTCAGCCACCTGTGCGGCGCGCCCGTGGTGCTGAGCCTGATCGCCAACGCGGACGACTCGCTCAAGCAGGGCATCGACCACACCGTGGAGGTGATGACGGCCGGCGCCGCGCCGCCCGCCGCGGTAATCGAGGCGATGGAGTCCGGCGGCTTCCACGTCACGCACGTCTACGGCCTGACCGAGACCTACGGCCCGTCGGTCGTGTGCGTCGAGCAGCCGGACTGGAGTGAGCTGCCGATCGACGAGCAGGCCACGCTCAAGGCGCGCCAGGGCCTGCGCTACCCGATGCTGGAGGGCCTGATGGTCGCCGACCCCGACACCCTCGAGCCCGTGCCGAAGGACGGCGAGACGATCGGGGAGATCTTCATGCGCGGCAACAACGTGATGAAGGGCTACCTCAAGAACCCCTCGGCCTCCGAGGAGTGCTTCAAGGGCGGCTGGTTCCACTCCGGCGACTTGGCTGTCTGGTACGAGGACAGCTACGTGCAGATCAAGGACCGCAGCAAGGACATCATCATCTCGGGCGGCGAGAACATCTCGAGCATCGAGGTCGAGGGGACGCTCTTCAAGCACCCGAAGATCATGGACGCGGCCGTGGTCGCGATCCCGCACGAGAAGTGGGGCGAGACGCCCTGCGCATTCGTCACGCTGCGCTCCGGCGAGTCGATGACCGAGCAGGACGTCATCGAGTACTGCCGCGCAAACCTGGCGCGCTTCAAGGCGCCGGGGAAGGTGATCTTCGGGCCGATCGCCAAGACATCGACGGGCAAGGTCCAGAAGTTCAAGCTGCGCGAGCAGGCCGGCTCGATGTAGCGCCCGTTGCCGTGGGGCGCCGCAGGTCGCAGCAGCTCAGGGCTGGCGGCCGAAGACCTGCGTCCACATCCGCCGGTAGTCGCCGCCACCCGGGTGGTAGCCGATGCCGATCTCCGTGAAGGACGGGCTCATGATGTTGGAGCAGTGCCCATCGGAGTTCATCCAGCCGTCCACCACGTCGGCCGGCGACACGTAGCCGCCCGCGATGTTCTCGCCCGCGGCGTTCCAGTTGTAGCCGGCGGCCGTCATGCGCTCGAACGGGTCGACCCCGTCCGGGTTGGTGTGGGCGAAGAACTGCCGCTCGTACATGTCGAGTGAGTGCAGCCGGGCGGCGCCGCGCAGGCGGGGGTCGAAGTCGAGCGGCAGTGCGGAGCCGAAGCTGCCCTCGCTGCCGCAGTCGGCGCCCGCCGCGCGGTGCTGGTTGACGAGCACCAGCACCTCCTCCTCGAAGGCGACCCAGGCGGGATCCCACATCGCCACGCTGTCGAAGTAGGGCTCGTCGGGCACATCCTCGGGCGGGTAGCAGCCGTTGCCGTAGGTGCGCCCGTCGCAGGCGGTGGCGTCGTCCGTCACGCAGATCAGCGAGTCGAGCCCGCACGGACCGCAGGCATTGCCGGGCGGCTCGGCGAGATTCTGGCAGCCGCCGCAGGCATTGCCCGCGGTGTCCCCGCTGCACGCGACCGCCTCGGGCCCGTTGCAGACGTAGCTGTCGAGACCGCACTGTCCGCACGCGCTGCCCGGCGCGTTGCCGAGCGGGTTGCAGCCGCCGCAGGCATTGTCGGCCGTGTCGCCGTCGCACAGCACCGCCTCCGTGCCGTCACACGCGTAGCTGTCGAGACCGCAGCGGCCGCATGCATAGCCCGGGTCGTTCGACAGCCCGCCGCAACCGCCGCACGCGTTGCCCGCCGTGTCGCCGTCGCATGCCACCGCCTCGGCGCCATCGCACGCGTAGCTGTCGAGGCCGCAGCGGCCGCACGAGTAGCCGGGATCGTTGGGCAGCCCGCCGCAGCCGCCGCAGGCGTTGCCCGCCGTGTCGCCGTCACACGTGAGGTCCTGCCCCTGGCAGCCGTAGCTGTCGAGCCCACAGCGCCCGCAGGCATCGCCGGGCTGGCCGCCGAGCACGTCGCAGCCGCCGCAGACGTTGCCCGCCGTATCGCCGTCGCACGAAACCGCCTCGGTGCCGTCGCACGCGTAGGCGTCGAGACCGCAGCTGCCGCAGGCGTCGCCCGGGTCGCCGCTGAGCGTCGCGCAGCCGCCGCACGCGTTGCCGGCCGTGTCGCCGTCGCAGACCGTGCTGCTGGCCCCGTCGCAGACGAAGGCGTCGAGCCCGCAGCGGCCGCAGCTTGCGCCCGGCTGGTCCGCGAGCACGTCGCAGCCCCCGCAGGCGTTGCCGACGGTGTCGCCGCCGCACGCGGTCGCGTCCGGTCCGTCGCACACGTAGACGTCGAACTCGCATGCGCCGCACAGCGTGCCGGGCGCGATCGCCAGCGTCCCGCAGCCGTCGCAGGCGTTGACCGCCCCGCCACCGCAGGGCTGCATCGTGCCCGCGTCGGCGGGCGGCGGGTCGTCGCACACGCCGAGCTCGTCGACCGCGCCGTCGCAGTCGTCGTCGGCCCCGCTGCAGGCCTCGGTGGCGCCGGGGTTGCGCGTGCGGTCGTCGTCATCGCAGTCGGTGGCCATCGGCGAGGCCCCGGGCACCGGCAGGCACGAGTCCTCAACGACCGTCTCGCCGCCAAAGCCGTCCAGGTCCGCGTCCGCGTACCAGGGAATGTCGGTCGCATCCTCGTCGACGGCGCCGTCGCAGTCGTTGTCGAGGCCGTCGCAGATCTCCGCCTGGTCGGGGCCGCGCAAAAGCGCGTCGTCGTCGCAGTCCGCACCGAGCGCCTCACCGTCCGCGTCGACGCACTCGATGGCCGCGTGGCCGTCACCGTCGGCGTCGAGCGGGTCGTGCATGCAGCTTCCGGTGGCGGCGTCACAGCGGTCGTCGGTGCACGCGATGGCGTCGTCGCAGTCGGCTGCTGTCTCACACGCGGTGGCGGCGGCCGCGGCCCCGCCGGAGCCGCGGGCCTCTCCGGTCGACAGCTCGCCACCGGCGCCGCCGGCGCTGCCGTCGCCGATCTGGCCCTCGCAGCCGCACGCGATGACAGCGATCAGACACAACCCGGCATGACCCAGCTTCCGCATCGCACCCACTCCCGACACGACGGCACCGACGCCGTCTTCACCCGTGGCCACTATGGCGGCTTTCGGTCCGCAGCGCACCGGTAGCGCACGCAAAGATTCACAGCCCACACCTACAGCTCGCTACACCCCGCCCCAGGGCGAGGGGGCAGCGGGCCTACAGCACCTTGAAGAAGTCCCACGCGCCGGGTCCGGTCATCTGCGGCCTGGGCTCGTGGCCACCGCCGGGCGTCTCGCAGTAGTGCACCGGGTAGCCGGCGTTGCACCCGTCGTAGGCGACGCACGGTGAGGGAGCGACCGACGACGAGGAGCCGCCGTTGCAGCCGTTGGCGCCGACCCAGGTGTCGCGCGAGCCGCGACCCGCCGAGACGGGCACGGTGTCGTCGTTGTCGCCGTGCTCGATCCACACCGCCACCTGGCCATTGCAGCCGCCGCCCGGGCCGCCACCGGCGAGCGGCGCGATCGCGCGCAGCACGTTGCCGCGCTGGCAGCCGAGGTAGTTGGTGAAGTAGCCGCCCGAGCTGTGCCCCGTCGCGAAGATGCGCGCCTCGTCGACGCAGGCATCGGCCGTCACCTTCGCCAGCACGGCGTCGAAGTAGTCGAGGTCCGTGTTGCCGCGCGACTCCCACTGCGACACGCCGCTGGCGGTGGAGCCCTCGCCGAAGACGACGATCGCATCGTTGCCGATCGGGCCCTCGAGGTTGCCGTAGAAGCTGCTCTGGAAGCCGGACGCGCTCGACGTGCGCCCGTGGAAGCCGAACACAAGCGGATAGGCGCGGCTCGAGTCGTAGTTGCTCGGCACCGTGATCAGGTACTCGCGGGTGCCGCCGCCCACGCTGACGGTCTCGCGACCAGATGCCGGCGTCGAGCCACCGCAGCCACCGCTCGGCTGCTCGGGCTCGGACATGCCACCGCTGCCATCCATGCCACCGCTGCCGACCATGCCGCCACTGCCGACCATGCCGCCACTGCCGACCATGCCGCCGCTGCCCGTGTCGGCCGTGCCGCCGCTGCCCACGAGGTTGTTCCCGCAGTCACAGACGGGCGACCCGACGCCGGCCGGGTCGACGACGCAGGTCGTCATCATCATGATGTCGCCGCACATGCACGTGCGGCTGTCACCCGCGACGCAGGTGTCGCTACCACCGCCCGCGGGGCACTGACAGCCGCCGAGCGGTAGGCCGCCGCCGTCGCAGTACTGCATGCCAGCCACGCCGCTGCCGCAGTCACACACCACGGTCGCGTTGGGGGCGCAGGGCTCGTTCTGCACCGTCCCCTCCGTTCCGTCGTCGCTTCCGCTTCCCCCGCCACCGTCGTCGCACGCACCCAGCGCCACGACGATCACACACCCGATCACACACCCGATCACGCATCGACCCAACATTCGACACCTCCCAGACCACCCCCTACCGACCCAACCGACGGTAGGATACCGAGCAGATGCTCACACATAGCCCGAGATGCATTCCGCTACCAGCACGGCAGGGGTCGAAAGCCGTCGCGGGTTGGGGGATCCTCGTTTCTGGGTGGATCGCCGCGGTGGCGGGGAACTTTCACCCTGCCTGGGGCGTCCGAAGGACAGCCCGATGTCACACAATGGGGGACCGATGCGACCAATCCAGCTGATCCTCGTCGCCGCCTGCGCGATCTCACTCTGCGCCTGCAGCAACACACCGAAGGGACCCACGCGCAGCGTGGACACGCCCGACGGCGTGAAGGCCACCGTCGATCGCGGCCTGAAGCTCACGTGGTCCGGCGATGCCGACGCGCAGCTGCCGCTGTCGCTCACGGCCAGCGACGGCACCGGCCTGCAGCTGATCTCGCTGGGCGCGCGGGCGGTGGTCGACGGGCCCCTGGCCCTCACCGAGCTGCACATGGTCTTCGACAACCCCGAGGATAGGCAGCGTGAAGGCCGCTTCGAGATCACCCTGCCGCCGAGCGCCGCGATCTCGCGTTTCGCGATGCGCATCGACGACCACTGGCAGGAGGCCGAGGTGGTCGAGCGGCAGAAGGCGCGCGCCGCCTACGAGGACTTCCTGCATCGGAAACAGGACCCGGCGCTGCTCGAGAAGAAGGCGGGCAACCAGTTTCGTGCGCGCGTCTTCCCGATCGCGGCGGGCGCGCAGAAGGAGATCATCGTCAGCTACTCCGAGCAGCTCAGCGACGACGCGCCGTACCGGCTCGCGCTCGCGGGCCTGCCCACCGTCGAGCGGCTGGATGTCGAGATCCTCGTGCCCGGCGAGGGGCGCAAGGTGCGCAAGGCCAAGGCCAGGACGCGCAAGCCGACCGATCTGAAGGACGTGCAGCTCTCGCTCGACCAGGACACCGGCACACAGGGGCTGCGCTTCGAGACGCTCGCGATGGGTCGCGTGCGCCCGAAGCTGAAGCTGTCGCCGGCACCGCTGTCGCACCTGACCATCGCCTTCGACACGAGCGGCTCGCGGGCACTCGGCTACGCAGGCCAGGTGCAGCGGCTGTCGGCCCTGATCGGCGCGCTCAGGAAGTCCGGCGGCGACTTCCCGCTGCGGCTGGTGGCGTTCGACCAGGACGTCGCGGAGATCTATGCGGGCAAGGCCAGTGGCTTCGGCAAGGCGCAGACGCAGGCGCTGACGGATCGCATGGCACTTGGCGCCTCGAACCTCTCGCGACTGCTCGACTGGCTCGCCGCAAATGCCAGCGATGCGAAGGGCGGGCGCGTCGTGCTCTACGGCGACGGCGTCGTGACGGCTGGCGAGCAGGACGCCGCGGAGCTTCACAAGCTGGCAGCGGCCCTGGGCGACCGCGGCTACGCGCGCCTCGATGCGGTCGTCGACGGCGGCATCCGCGACGAGGCGGCCCTGCGCGGGCTCGTCAACGCCGGGCTGTCATCGGCCGGCGTGATGCTCGAGGCGCAGGCGCCCGACGTGGCCGCGAGGCTGCTGTCGCAGACGCGCTCCGGCGTGAAGATCAGCGTGCCCGGCGCCGAGTGGTCGTGGCCCACGACCGCCGATGGCCTGCAGGACGGCGACGAGTTGCTGGTCTTCGCACACCTGCCGATCGACACGGAGATGCGCGTGGTGCTCGAGGGCATCGACGACGCGCCCAAGCCGCTGTCGCTTCGCGAGACGCACAAGCCCCTGCTCGAGCGCGCATGGGTCGGCAGCGACATCGCACGCATGACACAAAAGCTCGCGCACCCGGACACAGACGCCGAGAAGAAGAAGAAGCTGAGCGCACGCATCCTCGAACTGTCGGTGCAGCACCGGGTGCTGTCGGACCTGACCGCGCTGCTGGTGCTCGAGACCGAGCAGGATTACGAACGCTTCTCGATCGATCGCAACGCACTGACCGACATTCTGACAGTGGGCAGCAAGGGCGTGGAACTCCGCGGCCGCGGCGCCCTGGCGAAGAAGACGCTCTCACGGACGTTCGTGCGCAAGTCGCCGACGGTGACACCGCGGGGGCAAGAGGACGAAGACGATAGCGCGGAAATCGAGGAGGCGGACGGCAACGCCCACGCGGCACGCGCGACCGAGGAGGAGGGCCAGATGCCGCGGCGCGCGGCGGACCGGGCCGAAGCGGCCGTTCCCCCGCCAGCCATGGAACGCACGGAGGCCATGGAACAGGTGCCCGCCGACGAGCCGGCGGCGCGACGTGCGCGCAAGCGAGCGGCTCCCGCAGGTGCGCCCGCGACCGCTGCAGGCGCAGACCCGTTGTCCGCCCTCGGTGCCCTCATGGGCGACTCCATCGGTGACAACTTCGGCTACGGCGGACTCGGCCTCCAGGGCACAGGACGCGGCGGCGGCGGCACGGGTGAAGGCACCATCGGTCTCGGTAATGTCGGCGCCATCGGACGCGGCGCAGGCGGCGGCACCGGCAGCGCCTATGCGCGCGGCTCCGGCGGCTTCCGCGGTCGCAGCGCGGCGGTACCGCGCATTCGCACCGGCAACGCGGACGTCCGCGGCTCGCTCTCGAAGGAGGTCGTACGCCGTATCATCCGGCGGCACATCAACGAGGTGCGCTTCTGCTACGAGCAGGGCCTCCACCGCAAACCCAGCCTGCAGGGCGATGTCGCCGTCAAGTTCATCATCGCCCCCACCGGCAACGTCCAGACGAGCGCCGTGGCAAGCTCGACGATCTCGGACGGACGCGTCGAACGATGCATCGCCACGGCCGTGAGACGCTGGCGCTTCCCCACGCCCGAGGGCGGCGGCATCGTCGTGGTGACCTACCCCTTCAACCTTCAGGCCACGGGCGGCGGCGGCGCACCGAGCCGCGCGCGCATGCGGCGGCGACCGGCGGCCATCGCCGTCGAGCCACCACGACCGCCGGCGCAGCGACAGGACCCGCCGGCCGAAAACGCCTACAGCGGCAGCTTCGCGGAGGCCATGACGCTGCTCGCCGACGGCGAGGTCGAGGCTGCGCGCCAGCTCGCGCTCGCGTGGCGCAAGGAGTCGCCCGGCGACGTGCTCGCGCTGATCGCGCTCGGCGAGAGCTTCGAGGCGAGCGAGCAGCCGGTGCAGGCGGCACGCGTGTACGGCACGCTCATCGACCTCTTCCCGTCGCGGGCCGACCTGCGGCGCATGGCCGGCGAGCGCCTCGACCGACTCGGCGAGGCCGGGCAGGCGCTCGCACTCGACAGCTACCGCGTGGCGGTGGAGCAGCGACCCGACCACCCCTCGAGCCATCGGCTCTACGGCTACGCGCTGCTGCAGGAGGGGCGCTTCGCGGACGCATTTGCCGCGATGCAGGCCGGATTCTCGCGCGACTACCCCGACGGCCGCTTTGCGGACGTGACCCACATTCTCGGCGAGGACCTGGGGCTGATCGCCGCGGCATGGCTCGCCGCGGAGCCCGACGTGAAGGACGCCCTGCTGCAGAAGCTCGAGGGGCTCGGGCTGTCGCTCGCGACGAAGCCGTCAACGCGCTTCGTGCTTCACTGGGAGACCGACGCCAACGACGTCGACCTGCACGTCTACGACAAGGACAGCGACCACGCCTTCTACAGCCACCAGCAAATGGCCTCGGGAGGACGGCTCTACGCCGACGTGACCACCGGCTACGGCCCGGAGTGCTTCGCCATCGGTGGCAAGCCCGGTGCCTACCCCTACACGCTGCAGGCGCACTACTACAGCCGCGGGCCCATGGGCTACGGCATGGGCAAGCTGCAGATCGTGCAGCACGACGGCAAGGGCAAGCTCTTCATGCAGCACCGCCCCTTCGTCGTCATGAATGACAAGGCCTACGTGAACCTCGGCACACTCGAGGGGCCGCTGCCCAGTGTCGACAGACCACGACCGGTGAAGAAGATCGCCAAGGGCTACGTGCCCCCGGCCCCCGAGCTGTAGCGGCCTTGACCCGGCAATGGCCCCATGCTGCGCTTGCGCTGCCATGCAACCGCCTGCGCCACCCACGGGAGCCCTGCTCGATGCGCTCAACGCGGCGGACCGCGCGCTGTCGTCGGGCGACCTCGCGACCTGCCGCGTGGAGGTGGAGCGCGCCGAGCAGGCCGCCGAAGCCGACAGCCCCGATGTCGCCTACATGCGGGCACTGTTGCTCTACGAGGAGCAGCGTGACGAGGAGGCGCGCCGGAGCCTGCAGCTCGCGCTCGAGCGCGATCCGACCTTCGCCGACGCCCACTACGCGCTGGCTGCGATCTGCGAGGACCAGGGGCAGCGCAAGCAGATGATCGCCCACTGGCTGCGCGTGCGCGCCCTGGACGCCGAGCAGGACCGTGCCGCCGCGCTCGGGGACCGGGTGCAGCTCGACCGGCTCGAGCGCGTCGCCCGCGAGGTGCTCGACGCGCTGCCGGCGGAGATGGGCGACGGGCTGCGGGACATCCCGGTGATCCTCGAGGACCGACCGTCGAGCGCACTGGTCGAGACCGGCTTCGACCCGCGCGCCTTCGGGCTCTTCGACGGGCAGCCCCACGGGCAGGACAGCGCGCCGGTGCCGACGCGCATCGTGCTCTTCACGCACAACCTGCTAGCCGACTTCGGCGACGACCGGGCGCTGCTCGAGGAGCAGATCGAGATCACGCTGCTGCACGAGATCGGGCACTTCTACGGGCTCGACGAGCAGCAGGTGGAGGACCTGGGGCTAGGTTGAGGGAGCGCTCGCGCGGGGGTAGCTGCCTAAGATGCGGACCGTTGCGCAGGCGGCGCGCAGGGCGTCGAGCGCGGTGGCGACCTGCGGGTCGTCGGCGTGGCCCTCGAGCTCGGTGAAGAAGACGTAGTGCCAGAGCTCCGAGGGGTGGGGGCGCGACTCGATGCGCGTGAGGTTGATGTCCGCTTCGTCAAAGGCCGATAGCGCACGCCTCAGCGCGCCGCGCTCATGACGTGTCGAGAACACCACGGCCGTGGCATCGCTGCCCGTGGGCCCGGGGGGATCGCCCCCGATGACGAAGAAGCGCGTCCGGTTGCGCTCCCGGTCCTGGATGCCGCGGGTCAGCACCGGCACGCCCTCGAGCTGTGCGGCGAGCGACCCCGCGATGGCCGCCGTGTGCGCGTCGAGGTCCGCCACCGCACCGCTGGTGGAGGCCGCGGCGACCTGGTCGACGCCCGGCAGGTGCTCCTCGAGCCAGCCGCGACACTGCGCGAGGGCCTGCGGATGGGAGCGCACACGCTCGATTGCACCGAGGTTCGACTGGCGGCCGATCAAGCAGTGCTCCACGTCGATGGTGCATTCGCCGGTGACGCCCAGCGCGTGCTCGAGCAGGCAGTCCATCGTGAAGGTGACGCCGCCCTCCGTGGAGTTTTCGATCGGCACGACGCCGCGGGCCGCCCGAGCCGATGCGACCGCCTCGAAGACGCCCGGGATGCTCGGGCACGGCGCAACGGTGATCGCGTCGCCGAAGTACCGGAGCATCGCGACGTGCGCGTAGCTGCCGGCCGGACCGAGGTATGCGACGGTGCGCTCGCCCATGGTGCGATGGTAGCAGACGGGCGCGGCGTCGCTGCCGGCGGCGTACTGCTGCCGGCTACCGAGCGACGGACGCTACTGGCCGGTCGGCTTCGGGTGCGGCTTGCCGAAGAAGTCGTAGGTCACCGCCACTTGCTCGGCGTGCTCGCGCAGATCGATACGCCGGTGCTGCGACGGATCGGCGCGGTTGCGCTTCGGCGCACGGGCGCTCGCATCGGCAACCGACATGCCCGACGAGGCGCGCGTCCTCGAAGCGCTGGCAGTCCCGCCGGACTGCGAGCTGGACGCGAGCAGCAGGCCACCACCGAACAACGCCACCAGCACTGTGCCGCGGAGAACTCTCTTTTGAACTGCGCTTTCCATCGATGCCTCCCCGGTGGTCGCCTGCGGCGGTGATTCCATTGTGATTGTGATCGATCGGCGGCAAACACGCCAGCTCGCGGCAGAAGATCGGGGCCGCCTGCGCACCCCGTCCCACACCCGCGTCCGTGCGCATAGCACACGTGCAAAGCCGGGTGAATCCGCCCGCTAACCGGCGTCCAGCAGCTTCACCAACAGTCGAGTGCAGTCGTTCTCGGTGACCAGCCCGAGCAACGTCCCGTCGTCCTTGGTCACGGGCACGCAGCCGATGCGGTTCTGGAGCAGGAGCTTGGCCGCAGCGCCGACGGTGAGGTCCGGGGACACGCGCTCGGGGTTGGGCGCCATGATCGAGGCGATGAACGCCCCCTCCTCGATCGACTCATTGGTGTGGCGGTGTACGGGGTCATTCGTCAGAGAGCTGACCGAGTAGCGCAGCACGTCCCGCTGGCTGACCATCCCGACGAGCTTGTCGCCGTCGACCACCGGCAGGTGGTGGACGTTGGCATCGTGCATCCGCTCCCCCACGTGGGCGAGGTTGTCCTCCTCCCGAAGGACCAGCATGTCCGTAGTCATGATGTCGGAGACTTTCAGATTCGCGACCATGTTTCCTCCTTGCACGGCGACCCGGCGCTGGCCGTCGGGCGACCGGGCGACCGGGCGACCAGGCGACCGGGCGACCGGGTGACCGGGCGAAGACGCCACCGGCGTCGCCCCAGGTTGTGCAAGAGCTGTTCCGCCGCGGCCTGCCAGCTGGAATTGTCGGCGCTTGTGCCTGCTTCCGGTGCCGGGCATCACACCCGCGCCGCCACAGCCCGGAGGCGCCGCGCACGATCTTCGGCAAACCCACCATCGACCGCACGCGGCGCGCACTTCCTGCGCCCAGGGGGAGGCCCTGGCCACAGTGTCGGTGGTATCCTGGCGCTGGGTGGCCAAGAAGATCCTCATCATCGATGACGACCAGGCGAGCAACGAGCTCGCCGCGCGCTTCCTGAAGTCACTGGGGCTCGATGTCGTGACGACCGAGTCGGCCTTCAACTCGTCCGCGCTGGTGACGGCGGAGCAGCCCGACCTGGTGCTCGTCGACGTCCGCATGCCGGGGCTCACCGGCGACACACTCATACGCATGGCCAAGGGCCGCGATGGCGGGACGCCCTGCCCCTTCGTGCTGTACTCGACGACCGAGCCGGCCGCGCTTTCGAACCTGGCGCAGGAGTGCGGAGCCGACGGCCACATCCACAAGTCCGGCCGCCTGCAGGAGCTGGCGAAGTCGGTTCGGCAGTACCTCGGCGACGACTGAGGGCGGCTGCGCCCTCGGACAGGTGCTAGCGCCAGTGCGCGGGCACCGACAGCGTCTTCGGGATGGCCGTATCGGCGCTGCCCTGCGCGGCGTCGAGCTGCGTCTGCGTCAGGTGGCGCTGATAGCTGAGGTCAGCACCCGACAGCCGGGCCCCCTGGAGGTTCGCACCCGCAAGCGTCGCGCCCCGCAGGTCGGCCCCTTCGAGGTTGGCCTCACCGAGGTCGGCGTCCTTGAGGTCGCCGTCCCGCAGGTCGACGCCGCTGAGGTTCGCACCCCGCAGGTTCGCGCCCTGCAGCACGGCGCGCATCAGGCCCGCGCCGCGGAGGTCGGCCCCGCTGAGCACCGCGCGCGACAGATCGGTACCGTTGAAGTCCGCGCCACCCAGTGCCGCGCCGGCAAGCCGCGCGTCGGTGAGGGAGGGCATCTCGTCCACCTTCATGCGCGTGTCGTTCCATGCTTGGACGCCGCGCTGGCCGCCCTGGAGAGTCTCGATCGCTTGGCTCTGGTCCATGGGATGAAGACATCCAATCTTCGTGCCAGCCGCAGAACCTCCCCACGCGGAGCGGCGCGGCTCGCTCCACCGCGAAGCACTTGCGTCGATGAACCGCTCGGTGCAGCGGCTGCGTAACAGTCACCGGAGCGCATTACGGATGCCCGCGGAACGCCCATCGCCATTGCTGCTATCCTCGGAGCGTGATTCAGCCACTGTACATGATCGGCCAGATCGTGCGTCACACGAAGCTTGGCTACCGCGGCGTCATCTACGACATCGACGGCACCTTCAATCTGAGCGACAAGTGGTACGAGGAGGTCGCCAAGTCGCGACCCCCGAAGGACAAGCCCTGGTACCGCGTGCTGGTGCACGGCGAGGAGCACGAGACGTACGTCGCGGAGCGCCACCTCGAGCCCGAGCCGGACGCGCAGCCCGTCGATCATCCGCAGGCGCTCGAGTACTTCGACGCGTTCAAGTCGGGGCACTACGTCGTGGAGCGCAACCTCAACTGAGGCTGTCCGGCCGTATCGCTACTGGCTACTGGCCGCAGGGCTCGCCGACCTCGCCGCTGCGAAAGTAGCAGCCGCGGCCCAGCGTGTTGTCTATCGAGCCGCACAGCCCGGTATCCGTGCAGCAGCCGGGCTTGGTGCCCGAGCTTCCGGTCGAGTCGGGGCAGCTCGGGTCGAGCTCGCCGGGCTGATCGAGCTGCACGCAGCCCGTGCCCCCGAACACGGTGAGGTCCGTTCCGCACATGCCCGACTGTCGACCGAGCGGGTAGTTGATGTGGCCGGGCTCCCCTGTGCCCGCGGCCGTGCAGCAGTGATCCTCATCGATGCCAGGACACATCTCGTTTTCGCACTGCAGCGCGATGTAGTCGGGCGCGTAGGACACCTCGGGCGAGCGCGACAGCCGCATCTGGGCGCGGCGGCGCATCTCGGACTGCAACACCTTGAGCTCCTCGAGACCGTTGTGGAAGCCCCGCGCGCTCAGCGCATCGTCATGCAGCGCGCGCCTCCTCGAGCGCATCGCGGATCTGATCGGTCCAGCGCGCCATGTCCGCGTTGACCGAGTCGGCCGAGAACAGACCGTCGAGGAACTCGGCGGCGAACTCGTCGTAGCTGGCCTGCTGGGTCGCGAACGCCCCCAGGATCGGATCGCACGCAGCCGACACCTGCTGCAAACCGTAGACGCCGTGCGTGAACGGCGCGCACGAGAAGCGGGTCTCGTCCCAGTCGTCCGCGATCTCGACGACCGGGTGGCCGATGCGCATCGCGTGGTCCATGTCCCACGGCAGCAGGTAGACGCGATCGCTGTGCACCTCCTCGTACCAGAAGAAGTTGTGAGGCGCGCAGCCGGTCTCGTCGCAGTACCAGTGGTAGGCGCCGTCGTCGTTGAGTGCGATGCGGTCGACGACCACCTGTCGCATCGTCTGCTCGAGGTCCATCCAGCGCTCGAGGACATCGCTGCGCTCACCTGGCGATGCGCCGGTCACCTCCGTGGCGAAGCGGCGGATCTTCTCGACCGACGCGCCGTCGGGGCCGTCGTTTTCGTTGGTCTTGAGGCCCTCCCGCATCGCCTGCACCGACGCGACGCTTCCGCCCATGTTCGTCGGCCACACCTCCTTGTAGAGGTTGCCATCGCCGTCGGCGAAGCGGCTGCGGGTGAAGCGACCGTCCATCTGCTCCACCAGCACGTAGACGCCCGAGTACTGGCCGTTGATGACCAGCCGAGCATGCACGGCGCGCGCCGCCGGGACGCCCATCTGCCGGAAGAACTTGTACATGAGCCGGTCGCGCATCATCGACGAGTCGCCGTTGACCGCATGGAACTGCAGCTTCTTGAGCCCGTAGAAGAGCTGGTCGTCGGACTCCCAGTTGACCTTCACCTTCATGCTGAGCTTGGTGCAGGTCTTGCGACCGGACGGTGCGAAGCCGTCCATCCCCGAGACGCAGCCCGTAAAGGCGCCGACCGAGCCCTTGTAGCGAATACCCACCGGGCTCAGCTCCTGGTCCTCGAAGCGCAGCGTTCCGACGACGTAGCGCTCCGCGGTGGGGTCGGCGTCGATCGACGCCAGGTCCGCGTCGGACAGCTCGAGCTCGTAGGTGCGCAGCTCGCCGTCATCGAAGACGTAGTTGGCCTCGTCGTCGGGTTCACCGACGGTGCGCGGGCCGTCGAAGGTGATCGACTGCTCCGGCGTGAACATCGGGCGGTCGCCGCCCAACCCCGCATCGACGCCGGCGTCGATGTCCGTGTCGGTCGAGCCACCGCCACATGCCATGAGCCCGAGGGCCACGACCAGGATGGCAAGCCGGGCTGGGCGCGCATGCCGTGCGCAGCCGTCCCCGGCGTCCAGTGATTTGTACGTCATACTGCTCCCCAAGACCGCAAGCGGCTCCCCAGCCGTGTGGCTCAGCCTACACTCTCGCGGGCGCTGCGCAACCGCACCACGAAGCGGCTTCGGCGGCGGCAAGCGCGACCGCGCTCACCGAGCGTCGAGCAGCGCATCCACCTGGGCGAGCATGGCGTCGAGGTCGATCGGCTTCAGCAGGTAGCCGTCCGCGCGCACGGCGCCGGTCTGCAGGCGCGCGTGGGCTTCCCCGTCCGCGGTGATGATCACCACCGGCGTGCCGGGGTTGCGCTTGCGAACGGCGCCGAGCAGCTCGGTGCCGTCGACCAGCGGCATGTGCAGGTCGGTCACCACCAGGGCCGGGTCGACGCGCTCGAGGGCGTCGATCGCCTCGCGCCCGTCCGACACCGTCACCACGTCGTGTCCCTCCTCGCGCAGGACGTCGGCGATCGTGGCGCGCGTGCTCGCGTCGTCGTCGGCGATGAGAATGCTGGACATCGCTGCGCTAGGCCTTCGGGAATCGAATGTCGAAGGCGGTGCCCTCACCGGGCTTGCTGTCCCACGCCATCGCTCCACGGTGGGCGGCGACGATCTGGCGCACGACCGCGAGCCCGAGGCCAGTGCCCTCCGGCTTGGTCGTGTGGAAGAGCTCGAAGATGTTGCCCTCGGGCAGCCCCACGCCCGTGTCCTGCACGCGCACGACCACGAAGTCGTCTTCGGTGGAGACCGCGACCGACAGCTCGCCGCCCTCCGGCATCGCCTCGATGGCGTTCTTGCAGAGGTTGAGCAGCACCTGCTTGAGCTTGTCCTCGTGACCCTCGACCGCAGGAAGCGACGGCTCCAGTTCGCAGTGCGTGGTGACGTTGCACTGCTGCGCCGTGTGGGTCACCTCGGACACGACGTAAGCGGCGATCGCACCGAGGTCACAGGGCGCGAAGTCGTCGCCGTGCCTGCGCGCGACCGACCGGAACTCCTGCAGCAGCCGGGTCAGCCGGCCGATCTCGTCCTTGATGCTGTCCATGTCCTCGACGTACTCGGTCAGGCTCGCCTTCTTGAGCCGGCGCCGGGCCAGCTGTGCCCTGAGCGAGATGTTGTTGAGCGGGTTGCCGATCTCGTGGGCCAACATCGCCGACGCGGTCCCGAGCGACGCGAGGCGCTCCTTCTCCAGCAGCTGGGCCTGCATTGCGACCCGCTCGGAGACATCACGGAGGAAGGCCGCGAAGCGCACCGGGCTGTCCGACGGCAGCTCCGTCACCGACAGCTCGAGGCGGAACGTCTCGCCCGACTTGCGGCGGCCCGTCACCTCGCGGATGCGACCGATGGCCTTGGGCTCGCCCGTTCGCTCGTAGCGCTCGATGTAGCCATCGTGCTCGGCGCGGTACGGCTCGGCCATCAGCAGGTTGACCTTCTGCCCGATGATCTCGGCGGCGGTGTAGCCGAACATCGACTCGGCAGCCGGGTTGAACTCGAGGATCTTCGCGCCACCGTCGATGAACACCACCGCGTCCTGCGTGGTGGTGATCAGCGACTCGAGCATGCCTGGCCTGTTGCGCCTGGCGGCTGCGATGTCCGTGGTCTCGTCCTCTGCAACCATCGTGGCGAGATTGTGGACCGGACACCCTGGCTTCACAAGACCCGCTCAGCTACCCGGCGATCGATCCCGAGATGAAGCGACTCCTCGAAGCCAAGGCCAAGGCCAAGGCGAGCTAGGGGCGCTGCGCGAGGGCTTCGGCGAGCAGCTCGAGGGCGGCGGTGGCGAACAGGCGCATGTTCTCGCGTCTCTCGCTGACGCCGGTCTCGAGCACGCGCGCGGTGTCGACAGGACCCGCGACCGCGATCGCAGCGTGCCCGGCGGGATCACCGTAGCGGTTGCCGGTCGGACCGCTGGCGCCGCTCTCGCCGATCGCCCACGTGCTGTCGAAGGTCTCGCGGAGAGTGCGCGCGATCACCATCGAAAACTCCTCGGTGCCGCCGCGCAGACCGCGCAGGTCGTAGCGCCCGTCGCCCAGGGCGTGCTTGAACGCGGGGCGCGTGTAGAGCACCGTCCCCGAGACGAAGAAGCGCGACGCATTGGGCACACCGACGAGCGCGGCGGAGAGCAGCCCGCCGCAGGCCCCCTCCCCGATCGCAACCGTCTCCTCACGCAGCAGCAGCGCGGCACCGACCTCGTCGGCGAGCGCCTCGAGGCGCAGCATCGACGCCGCGGCGGTCACTGGCCGTCGAGCAGCTTGATCGCACGCTTCGGCGCGACCAAGCGGTACCCCTCCTTCAGAACGCCGGCCACCATCTCCCAGTCGACGTCGCGGTCGACGCGGATGCCGAGCCAACCACTGGGGCCGACGTACGGCGGCACGAAGAAGATGTCCCGCTCCTGCTCGACGTAGGCCGCCTGCCCCTCGAAGCTCGCCTTGCACCAGATCGCCACGCGGCCGTCGCCGTGGTGGTTGTCGTGGAAGCTCGCGAACGTCTTCTTGCCGCCCCAGAACGTCGGCGAGCCGTGGGAGAGCTTCTCGCTGGTCTCGGGAAGGCCGGCGATGATCGTGCGCAGCTTCTTCAGCGGGTCGCGTGCGCGTGCCATGGCGGCCGACGATAGCACACGCCTGGAGGCCCGGACGGCGTCGCTACGCGTCTTCCCACATCGAGAGCATGTGCCCCACGGCGGGGCTCGTCTTGCCGTCGAGCGTCGTGTCGTAGACGCGTGCAACGTCGCCGCGACCGCGCCCCTCTTCCACCTCGATCGCGCCGGAGAGCCGCGCCGTCACCGACTCGAGTGCCTCGTCGAGCATGCGATTGAAGCCGGCCGGCCCATGCTCCTTCAGCAGCTCACCGATGTACGTGGGCGCGAAGAAGAAAGCGGGCGGCGCCCCGGGCAGCGCGCCGACGTCCGCACGCTGCTCCCAGTGGGTCACGCCGACCTGCGCGCTGTGCTTCATGTTGTCACCGAGGTGGTGATGCAGCCGAGAGAGCACCTCGGTGTTGCCGGACATGTCGACGTAGACCGACGGGCGATCGGCCGGCAGCGTCTCGAGGGCGTCGTAGGTGAGCACCTCGTCGTAGCAGCCGAGGCCCTCCACGAACTCGCGATTCGACCCGGACGTGAGGCCAACGCTGCGCACCCCGTCGCGCTTCGCGAGCAGGTACGCCATCCCGAAGGCCGTCTTGCTCGACGCGCTTCCGACGATGACCGTGTCCGTGCCGAAGCCGTCGTTGGCGGCGATGAAGTGGTCGAGCACGAAGGAGGTCGTGAAGAGCGGGCGGAAGAGCGCCGCCATGGCCTCCTCCTGCGCGGAGGCTCCGGTCGGCGCGCTCGCATAGCTGTTGTAGACGAAGGGCAGCTCGGCGCGATGGGCCGACGCATCGGTAAAGCCCGCACCGCTGCCCTTCGGCTCGACGACGAGGTGGGTCGACACCGGGAAGTAGCCGTAGACGCGGAGACCCTCGGGCGCGGCGTCGCTGCGCGAGGCGACCACGTCGGCAAAGCCCCAGACCGGCACGTGACCCCAGCCCTCGGGCGCGGGGAAGAACTTCCAGTAGAGCATGTCGCCGGCGACCGCGTAGGTGACGTTGTTGGCGGTGAATGCGAAGCGATCGATACGCAGCAGCGCCTGACCCGGCTGTAGCGTCAGCTCGGGCGCGCCCATCGGGACGAAGCGGTGCTGCCGAAGGTCGTCTCGTCGCACCTGAAAGTCGATGCCTGTCGTGTCGTCGGTCATCTCGCACTCCTGCGCGAATTCGGGGTCCGCGCGCGACTATGCCACGGCGAGCGCGGGTCGGGGGCCCTCCCACGGTGGACGCGGTGTGCCACAGGGGGCAACCCGACCGCTGACACTCGGCGGCACGGGCTTCATCGGCGGTCACATCAACCCGGGCGTCGAGCGCTTCCAGGGCGACATCGACGAGGTGCGCATCTCGAGTGCCGCGCGCGGTGCCGACTGGATCGCCGCGACCCATCTCAACACGACCGGTGGGCTTGTCGCCTTCGAGCAAGCCGAGCGCTACTGAGCGCTCCTGCGCACTCCGGGGAGCGGGGGGGCGCGCGGGGCCTCGAACGACAGTCCGTGCCCGTCCACGCGCAGCTGCCCCAGAAAGTACGGCGGCACGCACGCGCCCGAGCCAGCGGGGAGGCGGGGCATGCGCGCGCACAGGTAGTCCTCGCGACATGGCGTCGACAGGTCGCAGCGCCGCAGCCAGGTCGGGCGGCCGGCCTCGCGCGTGCACTCGGCGACGGGACGCCGGTCGCGGAAGATGCACTGCGAGAACGTGCGGCCGCCGTCAGCCACCGTGAATGGCAGGATGCCGCATGCGACGTCACCGCGGACCTCGCCCGGCTGCTCGCAGGGCGCATGACACATGCCCCCGGGGAAGCCGTTGCCGCTCGCTGCAGCCTCGGTCGACTGTCCTGCGAACCGCATCGTGCACTCACGCCGGGACTTGACCGACACGCGGTCCTTGAACGACTTGCGGTGGTCGTAGATGACGGAGACCTCGAGGCGGTCCCCCGGCCCCGCATCGCCCTGGGGCGCGCACGCGCCGACCGTGCCGGCGCCGTCGAACGCAACGCACGTAAGGCCCGCGCCGCAGTCCCAGTCCGTGAAGCCGCCCGCCGCGACGCCGCATGCCGCACCGAAGACGCCCCCGTCACCGCCCCGTTCGGCGAACGGCCGCGGCTCGGTGAAGCTGCGCCCAGCGGCGACCGCCTCGAGCTGTCGACGCCTCCATGGCAGCTCGGCGCGCATGTGCGGCGACAGGCCCTGTGCAACCGCGTTGTACGTGGGGCCGCCCGAGCGCTCCTCGCCGACCACGTGAAAGCCAGCCACGCTGCGGCTCTGGTGACAGCCCTTGCAGCTCATCGTGTCGAGCCGGCGCATGGCGCGCTCGGGCGTCCCCAGCGCGCCGAGATCCACGCCCTTGAAGAGCCGGCGCGCCCGGCCGAGCACCTGGCTGAACGGCCGGTTGGCGATGCGTGCGCTGCCCCGCGGTGAGACCGAGACGCTGCGCACGGCGAGCAGCTCCGGCGGCAACAGCAGGCTGCCGTCGGCGATCGCTGCCGCCGAGCGCCGCAGCAGCCGCCGCAGACGCGTCACCGAGGCACCGTTCATCGTGATGGTCGGCGTGTTCTCGAGCGGCTGCTCGATCGCCTCGCCGTCGCGCACTTCGAACACGCGCAGCACATACTCCGCGTGACCGCCGAGCCCCGGGCGCGAGGCCGCAGGCCAGCGCACCGACTGCAGGTTGAACTCGAGCCGGCGCAGTGGGCCGAGCTCGGACAGCGGCCCGTCGCGCAGCGCAGCGACGTCGACCGGGCCGTCACCGAGCTTCAGCCACCGGAGCGCCAGCTGCTGGCAGTCGCCGCGCTGCAGGAAGATCAGGTTGATCGTCATCGGCATGCGACTGCGCCCGTCGAGGCTCGCGTGCGAGAGCCTGTAGATCATGCGCAGCTCGCCGCACTCGCCAGCCTGCGGCGCGCGGTCCATGCGGTTGACGACCGCCACCAGCTCGAAGTCCCCGCGCGTCGAGTGCAGCACCCTCGGGTCGAAGATGTGATGCGCCTTCGCCTCGCCGACCGCGGCGTGGGGGTCGCGCGCCTGCGCCAGGGTCTTGTCCATCTCGATCGCGGAGACCACGCGGTCGTAGACGGGCGAAGCGCTGCGCAGCGCGCGCAGGTCTTGCGCATCGGGATGACCCAGGCGCGCCGCCAGGGAGTGGCCACCCGCTTGCAGCTTCGCCAGCAGGTCCGGTTTCGTCACGACGAGGGGCGACCAGGTGCCGGGCTCCGCCGCGGGCGGCGCGCCAACAGCCACCCGGGAGGCGGGCGGCGTGGGCAACGGCGCGGCGGGCAATGCGGCGGGCCGATCCGCAGGCGCCGGGCTTGGCTCGACCGGGACGACGCTCGTCTGCGCCGGGGCCGGTCCCGGCACTCCGCCCGCCCGGCACGCGACGCCGAGCAAGCACGCCATCGTCAGCGACACGATTCGAGTGGACGCCATGGTCTGTCCACATGGAGCCTACCCCCGTGCACACACCGGAGCGAGCCATCCGCCAACTGCTTGATGCGCAGCTGGCTCACTGATAGTGAGATGGGCTCCAGGAGTGTGTGCATGACCCGGCTTCCAAAGAGTCTCATCCTGCTCGTCGTATTGGCCTCCTCGGCCACCTCGATGGCATGGGCCGACGGCGGCGTCACCATCGGCAAGCCCGCGCCGAAGCTGTCGGGCAAGGACCTCGACGGCAATCCGCTGAGCCTCGCCAAGCTCAAGGGCAAGGTCGTGATCGTCGACTTCTGGGCCTCGTGGTGCGCGCCGTGCAAGGAAGAGATGCCGGTACTCGAGCGCCTCAAGAGCAAGTACGGCAAATACGGCCTCGCGATCGTCGGCGTCAGCGTGGACGGGGACGCGGGCAAGGCGGGCAAGTTCCTGAGGGACCTGAAGGTGACGTTCCCGAGCATCCACGACGCATCGCACGCGATCGCGGAGCGCTATCGTCCGAAGAAGATGCCGACGTCGATCCTGATCGACCGCAAGGGCACGGTTCGCTTCATACACGCCGGCTTCAAGGCAGCGGACGCGAAGGCGATCGAGCGGGAAGTGCGCTCGCTTCTGCAACCGGGGAAGTGACGCCGACCCGTAGGGCGCGACGCCCGGGCTCAGACCGGCGCGGTCTGCTGGATCGGGCGCCCGCCGGCGGGGCCGGATGCGCGCCGCGCCCGTCGTGCTAGGGTGCGCCCTGCCCCGGCCTGGAGAAGTCGCCATGCCCCCTATCCGAATGCTCGCCCTGGACCTCGATGGCACGCTGGCCGTCGAAGGCGACGCGGTCAGCCCCGCCACGGCCGACGCGCTGGTGCGCGCAGGCGAGGCCGGCGTCGAGGTCGTCATCGCCACCAGCCGGCGCTACCGGGGCGCCTGCCGCGTCGTCGACCCGCTGCCCCTCGCTCCGCCCATCCTGTGCAACGGCGGGGCTCTGCTGAAGTCGGAGACCCGGCAGACGCTCTTCGCGGAGACCATCGACGCCGCCGACCTGCGCGACATCGCGGAGGTCTTCGTCGAGTGCGGTCTCGCTATGGTCGGGCAGCGGGACGGCCACGCAGACGGCGGCAGTGACTTCATCGTCGACGGGTCGGTGGGCTGGAGTGCCTTCATGACCAGCTACGTCGACTACAACCGCGATCAGGCGCAGGTGCTGCCCTCGATCGTGGACGCGCCGCCGGACGACGTGCTCATCGCGACCTCCTTCGGCGACAGGGCCGAGCCGATGCTCCGTGCACAGGCCGCGATCGAGGCGCAGCACCCGGGGCGCTTTCGCGCGACCGTGATCCCGACGCCGGGCGGCTCGGGCAGCTACCTCGAGGTCTCGCCCGGCCAGCGCTCGAAGTGGTCGGGGCTGCAGCGCCTCGCGGCCCTGCGCGAGCTCCCTCAGAGCGCGATCTGCGCCGTCGGCGACGAGCTCAACGACCTGCCGATGGTGCGCGGGTCGGGCATGGGCGTCGCGATGGGCAACGCCAACGACGAGCTCAAGCGCGCCGCCGACTGGGTCTGCGGACGCAACGACGAGGACGGCATCGTCGAGGTCGTCGAGCGCATCCTCGCCGGCGCCTAGCGGGTCGGCCGGCTGCTACTGCTCGACCGGAACCTCGATGCCGGGCGAGTCGTCGCGGAGGGATCTTCCGATGCGACCGGGCCCGACCGACTCGCCGAAGACGTTGCACATCTCGCCGGTGAGCGCCTCGTTGCGGTACGGCAGCGGCACCTCCGAGTCGTTGAGCACCTCGCACTCCCAGTGCACGACATCGCCCTCCTCGAACTCCAGCACGCCGGTACTGGCGCCGGGGTTGAGCAGCGCGCGGTCAGGCTCGGGGTTTTCCGTGATCGAGTTGTAGGCGAACGTCGTCGGGTCGAACCAGTCGAAGTCCTCGTAGACGAGCAGCCTCTCGCCGGCGCGCTCGCGCCAGATGCTGAAGCGCGTGGTATGCGCGTGGTAGTGCCCGTACAGGCTGACCGCCTTGAAGGAACCGTTGACGGCGAGCTGGTTCTTGTTCACCACGTGGGTGCCGGGCTGCGTGACGAGACGCGTCGAACCGAAAGCAGCAACCGGGTTGATGTACTCCTCGACCTCCTCCTGCGGCTTGTAATAGACATTCGTCCACGCCTCGCGCAGCAGGTCACCGTCGGTCGTGTTCAGGAAGTGCAGTTCGTGGCGCACGATCCGGTTGGGCAGCACGTAGTAGCCGACGTTCGTATACTCCGGCGGGTAGACCCCGTCCGTGGGCGTCTGCTTGCGCACCGACTGGGAGCCCGGCAGGCTGGACTGCGCGTCGAAGACGCTCTGCCCGCAGCCCGTCCAGCTGCCGTCGTAGTCGGCGGGCATGGCCTCGGGTGCGACGATCGTCGTGATCAGGTGGTGTGACACCGGGCGCATGTGCACGAGGCTCTCGTAGTACGTCTTGCCCGTGTCGTTGGGCGTTATCTCGTAGAGGCAGCGGACGTCCTCGACTCCGGGCTCGAGGATGAAGTCCGCCATCCCCTCAGCGGTGTACTCGGTGGGGCCGATGTGCAGCTGGAAGCCCTCGTCGGGGTCCGGCGCCTTGAGGCACATGATGTCGCCGTCGTAGCCGGTATCGAGACCGCACTCGTCCTCGATGGTGTCGGTGATGCAGTGGCCACCGATGAGCACGGAGCACGTCTCCTCATCGGCCTCCATCGCATCCACCTCGAACCCGTCATCGTCCTGTGTCGGGTCGGCGTCGCCGCTGTCGCCGTCACCGCAGGCCCACAGCAGCGCCACCGCGCACAAGGCCGCGCGGCCAATCGTGTCGTACGTCATCGCAATGTCCCAACCTCTCGAGCAGTGCGGCGTGCCAGCGGTCACAGGACCACGCCGCGCTCAACCAATCCCGCCGACCATCGTAGGCAAGGCGCCGCCTCCGTCAAGGGATCCGGGCTGACCCGCTGGTGAGCGGACCCACAGCCAACCGATTGCATGCGACGCGGCGACGTCCGACAATCGCGCGCACCACCCCATCCCAGGAGCGCCCCATGCCGACCCTCTGTCCCATCGCCATCGTCGCCAGCTGCGAGCAGTGCCCCGCCTTCAGCGTCTGCCCTCTCAAGACGGTGCTCGGCGATCACGTCGAGCAAGAACCCTCGGCCCCCGAGGCGTCCGACGGCCAGCAGGCGGGTGAGTCCGAGGACGCTCCCTAGCTCGACCCCGGTCACGGCGCACCCAGGCAGCGCGCCGTTGTCTTCTTTTCTTGGGCGGGTCTGTCCGATCCGCCGCCCGCCGACTGTCATGCACCCGAACCTTACGAAAAGGAGCGGAACCCATGACAATCGTCGAACAATTTCAAGCCCACCGGACCCTCACCGTCGCCCTCGGCGCGCTGCTGCTGCTCGTGACCGTGGTGGGGGTGTTCACATCCGTGAAGAAGATATCGCCCGCCGGCTGGGGCTGGCACGGCCCCGTCAACCAGAGCGGGGGTGTGGCGATCCGCGGTTACGATCCCGTCGCGCTTGCAGCGGGCGAGGTTAGCCTCGGCTCGGTCGCCCACGAGCTCACGCTGGATGGCACGACGTGGCGCTTCACGAGCGCCGCGCACCGGACGACCTTCGAGGCCGACCCCACGCGGTACGCCCCGGCCTTCGGCGGCTTCTGCGCATTCGCCATGAGCAAGGGATTCACCGCGGACAGCGACCCCACCGCGCACACCGTACGCGACGGCACGCTCTACCTGTTCGACAGCGAGAAGATGAAGAGCGAGTGGGTGGCAGCGCTCGATGCCGGCGCCATCGAAGCCGGACAGCGCAACTGGGCGACCCACTAGTGTCCCGGATGTGATTTCTGGAGCTGCGCGAGCCGGGCCGTGAAGAACGCCCGGTCGCGGCTCGAGCGCGCGAGCCCGAGCGCGCGCTGAAAGGCCTCGCGCGCATTCTCGAGCTCGCCACACTTCTGGTGAAACTCGCCGAGTGCGGCGTGCAGCGCGGGTCGCCGCGCGAGCTTCGGCTGCCCGCTCAAACGCTGCAACGCCTCGACGGCCGCGGCCGCCTCCTGCGCATAGCCCAGCACGATCGCGCGATTGAGGCTGAACAGCGGATTGTCACCACGCGCGCAGAGCACGTCATAGAAGCTCAGGATGAGCGGCCAGTCGGTCTGCTCGAAGCTCGGCGCCAGGCAGTGCTGCGCAGCGATGCTCGCCTCGAGATGGTGGCGCGACAGCTCGTCACCCCGCGCCGACGCTGCCAGCAGCTGCATCCCCCTCGCGATCAGGCGACCATCCCACAGCGAACGGTCCTGCGCCTCGAGCAGCACGGGGGCGCCGGCCTCGTCGAGCCGCGCACCGAAGCGTGCGGCCTGCAGGTGCATGAGCGCGAGCAGGGCCTGCAGCGCGGGCTCGTCGACAAAGCGTCCGCAGCACAGGGCGGTGAGGCGCATCGCCTCTTCGCACAGCTCGACGCGGATCGGGTCGGTGCTCTCGGTGGAGTCGTAGCCCTCGCTGAACAGCACGTAGAGCGACAGGCACACCATCTGCAGCCGCGCGGGGAGCTCATCGCCTCCGGGCACCTCGAGCGTCACGCCCTCGCTGCGGATGCGCGCTCGCGCGCGGTAGAGACGCTTGTCGATCGCCTCCTGCCCGACGAGTAGCGCGCGCGCGATCTCGCGGCTGCTGAAGCCACACAGACTCTTGAGGACGAGCGCCAGCTGGTCCTCCGCTGCGATCTCCGGGTGGCAGCAGGCGAAGACCATCCGCAGCTGGCTGTCCTCGATGTCGCTCTGAAGGAAGACCTCCGTGGAGGCGGACGACTCGGGCTCGAGCGCGCTCGAGTGCTGCGCCCGTAGCAGCGCCCGGTTGCGGTCTTGCTTCAGGACGTTGATCGCCCGGTTCTTGGCGACCTGCATCAGCCACGCTTCGGGCCGGTCCGGGATGCCGCGCATGCTCCAGTGATGGAGCGCCGCAACCAGCGTCTCCTGCACGATGTCCTCGGCCTGCTGCAGCTGCGACAGGCCGTAGCGCGCGGTCAGCACGGCCACCAGCTTGCCGTAGGCGTGCCGGAAGAGGTGATCGACCAGCTCGCTCACCTCATCCGGCCGCCCCGCCTGCGCGCGAGCGCCGCTCACGGCGCCGGTACGTCGAACACGGGCCTCACCTGAATGTCGCAGTGGCTCAGCAGCGGGCAGCCCTTCGCCAGCTCCGTCGCCTCGTCGAGGTCCGCAGCCAGGACGATCACGTAGCCGCCGATGATCTCGGTGGGCTCGAGGAAGGGGCCGTCCGTGACGACGCTCTGGTCGCGCATCAGCAGCCTGCCGCTCGGCTCGAGGGGCTGGCCCGCCTTCAGCCGCCCCTCGTCGGTCATCTTCTTCATCCACTGCATGTAGCCGCCCATACGAGCCTGCATCTCCTGGGGGGAGAGGTCCTTCGAGTCATCGCCCTGCATCAAGAACATGAATTCCTTCACGTGACGCTCCTTCGTGCGAGGTGCAAAATCGCGCCTCTCCCCGACGACAGTCGAGGTTAGGGCAATCGGACAGCCCGGGGGCGAAAAACGTGGCGATGGCGCGCTAGCCGAACAGCCCGTCGATGCGCCGCGGCAGGCCGCCCGCCTCGAGCCATCCCTGCAGCCCCATGGTGACCGGGCCGCCGCCCGGGTCGACCACGCCGGCCATGTCGAGGATCGAGTTCAGCAGCTGGTTCACGTTGGTGTTCGACGCCGTGTAGTAGCTGCTCACCGGGTCGAGGCCCGGGGCGGCATCGTAGTGATAGCCGGTGCGGCCGGTGCCGAGGTTGCCCGCGAGGATGTAGCCCATCTTGCGGTTGCCGTGCCCGAGGCCCTCGCCGAGGTCGGAGGCGAGGATCACCATCGAGTGGTCGAGCGCCGTCTGTCCCGGCTCGCCCTCGGGCGTGCGCTCGAGCTCCTGCAGCAGGTAGGCGAACTGCTCGACGAAGAAGCGGTAGCCATCGAGCAGGCGCGGGTCGTAGACGTCGACCGAGTCGTCGCGGCCCGGCCGCAGGAAGTTGGTGGTGCCGGGGATCGGATCGCCGTGCACCATGCCGTGCCAGTCCATGCCGTCGACGCTGGCAGCGTCGAGCGTGCTGTCGAGATCCGCGATACCGAAGCGCGGGTTCTGCTGGTTGACGAATTCCAGGCGTCCCACCGGCGCCATGTCGCAGGTCATCGCGTGCACGAGGTTGCGGATCTGCAGTGGCGCCAGCTGGTCCATGCTGTAGCCACTGTAGTCGCCCACGGAGCCGATACCCGTCGGCGCACTGCACGTCGCCGACAGCTGCACGTCGAGCTCGAGCTGGCGGATGCGCGCCGCGTGCTCCTCGAGCCGGATGCGATCCTGGCGGCCGAGCCCCTGCTTGAGATCGTCGAAGCTCGCCCGCACCGCGTCGAGCACACTCGCATTGCGGGCCCGCAGGCGCTGCAACACGAGGTCCGCCTCGCTGGGGCCATCGCTCATCAGGCCCGAGAAGAGCCGGTCGAAGCTGCGGTCCGGGTGGAGGTCCAGCGTGATCGCGTTGCCCGGCCCCTCGAAGAAGAACCAGCTCGAGGCGGTCGGATCGGGCGGGCCCCAGGTTGCGAGCCCCGCATAGCCGTCCACACCGAGGTTCACGGACGGCATCGGATGGCCGCCCATGAGCTGCTGCCCGATGATGTGCTCGATGCTCGGCGCGTTCGCGGCCCCGTCGGTGACGGCGTCGGGACGGATCTCGCTGAGGTGGTTGGTGTTTTCGACGGGGAAGGCACCGGTCGTCAGCGTGCCGGTCAGGGCCGACTCGTGCTTGGCCGGGTGCCCGTGCACGAACTCGCCGCCGCCGGCCTCGAGCATCAGGTGGTCGATGTTGGATACGAAGAGGCAGCGGTCCTTGAAGGGCTCGAGCGGCGCGGTCACGTACGGCAGGTTGAAGCCCGCGTCCGGCACCCAGTGTCGCAGCGGCACGCCCATCGAGTAGCCGACCACGATGACGCGCTTTGGAGTGGACGGGGCCGCCTGGGCGCGCGCCACGCCGTCGAGCTTCTCCAGCCAGGGCAGCGCCACGGCCACGCCGCCGGCACCGATCAGGAATTTGCGACGCGAGTGCCTCATGGTTCCACCTCGGTGACGGCGCGGTAAAGGAAGGCGTCGGTCTGCGTGATCGCGATCAGCAGCGCCTCGATGCTGCCGTCCGTGTCAGCCGCGACCTGCTCGACGAGCGCGATGCTGCACGCGTCCTCGGCGAACTCGTGACGGCCGAGCGCGTCCCGAAACCACTGCAGCGAATAGCAGTCGCGCGCCTGCGCGCTATCCGCCACCAGCGCGGCCATCTCCAGCGGTCCATCGAAGGCATGCTGCTCCCCGTCGAGCTCGACCGTGCCGGAGCTGTCGATCTCGGTGCCACCCTCCTGATCGCGCCACTGGCCGGCCGCGTCGAAGTTCTCGAAGGCGAGGCCCGTCGGGTTGAAGAGGGTGTGGCAGCCGTTGCAGGGAGCGTTGTCCATCAGCGGCGAGAGGCGCTGCCGCGCCGTCGGGAGCATCGAGGTGTCGCGCAGCACGCTCTGGGTGTCCACGTTGCCGGGGAACGGCGGCAGGTCGTTGCAGAGCACCTCCTCCTGGTAGAAGAGGCCGCGGTGGATCGGGTCGGTGCGGTCCACGCCCGCCTGGCTGCCCTGGAACGACGCCAGGGTGAAGAGCCCGCGGCGGCTCTCGACCTCGGTCGGCACCCAGCTGTCGATGTCCGCCCCCTGGGCGCTCACCCCGTAGTAGTCGGCAAGCACCGAGTTGAGCGGCACCGTCGAGCTCGACAGCAGACTGCGAACGCTACCGTCGCCCTCCTCGATGACGTGACGCACGAAGCGCGATGCCTCCTGCATGAGTGCCGCGCGCACCTCGTCGTTGAAGTCGGGGTGCAGCTGCGGATCCTTCGTCATGCGATCGAGCTCGTGCAGATGCAGCCAGTCCCGGTGATGGTTGTCGAGCACGGACGCAAAGTGCGACGACTCCATCAGCCTGCGCGCCTGCTGCTCCACTTCGGCGGGCGTCGACAGGCGCCCCCCGGCGGCCTCGGCGAACAGCGCGTCGTCGGGCATGGAGTCGAGGAAGAAGTAGGAGAGGCGCGAGGCCATCTCGTAGTCGCCCAGCCGCACCAGACCGGGCAGCGCCTCGTCGGCCCCACGCTCAACGCGGTAGAGCAGCGCGGGCGCCTGCACGAGCAGCTGCACTACGGAGGACAGCGACTCGACGGCGGTATTGTCCTCGCGCAGCTGGTCGTAGAGACCGCGCAGGATCTGTGTCTCGCCCTCGGTGAGCGGCCTGCGGTAAGCGCGCGTGCCGAACTCGGCGATGAAGTCGTCCATGCAGCCATCGACGTCCGCGTCCGCGTAGCCAGACGACAGCTCGCAGGGCAGCAGGCCCGTCACGTACGCGTCGGGGTCGGCGAGGATGACGCCGGCGACGCGCTCGGCGTTGTCCTCGATGGCATTGCTCTCTGCCGTGTTGACCACATTGGCTTCGGCATCGTTGACGAAGCCACGGTCGATCCGCGTCGCCGGAAAGACGGTGTCCTGAAGCAGCGGCCGCGCAAGCTGCTCGCCAAAGAGGTCGCGGATGGTGTTCGCGTACTGCGCCGAGGAAAGCCTACGCAGGGGCTGGCCCGGCAGCAGCCTGTCCTCGCACTGGGCGAGGCCGGCACTCGGGTCGCCTTCGATCGCGCCGGCGGCGGCGTCGTCCTGCAGACGAGACTCGCCGTCGAACGACACGATCGTCCCCGAGCAACCCGCTGACCCCACGACGGCCAGCGCAATGAGTATCGCGCACGTCCGCATCACATTCGCCGCAGCGAGCACAACGCTACCGCCGCTCGCGACGCCCCGCAAACGACATGGGCTGCCGCGGCGCACATCGCCAACGCGGTTGGCGAAGACCGCATGGCACGGCTACTGCAACCGATGGTGGGTGTAGGTGCGCTCAGCCGGTCGCGGCGTCCGCCTGCTTGATGTGGCGGTACTCGGAGAAGTCGGGGTTCAGCATCTCGTGGCGGAACCTGCGCGTGTGGAACGGGTAGAGGTTCGGGAGCCCCGACTTGTCGAGGTACCAGCTATCGCAGCCGCCCGTGACCCACACCGTCTGGGGGAGCGCCGCGGCGATCGCCGTGTTGTAAGCCTCGAACGCCTCCTGACTCGGCGCCATCGCGTCGGCGCCGCGCTTTCGCATCTCGTCGAGGCACTTGATCACGTAGCCCACCTCGAGCTCGCTGACGGTGATCAGCGACAGGTTGCCGACCGGCCCCGTCGGCCCCTCGAGCATCCAGAAATTCGGAAAGCCGGGCAGCGCGACCGAGCGGTGGGCCCGCGGCGCACCGTCCCAGAGCTGCTCGAGGTCACGGCCGTCCTCACCCGTCACGCGCGTGGGCAGCACGAAGGCGGCGGCGTCGAAGCCGGTCGCGAACACGAGCACATCGAGATCGTGGTGCTCGCCGTCGACGGTGACGACGCCGGTCCCGTCGATGCGCTCGATGCCGTCGGTGATCAGCGAGACGTTGTCGCGGTTCAGCGCGGGGTAGTAGGTCGAGCACAGGATGAGCCGCTTGCAGGCGGCCTGGTAGTCGGGCGTGACCTTCGCGCGCAGCTCGGGGTCCTCGATGGCACTGTCGATGTACTTGCGGCAGAAGCCGTCGAGGCGCGCCTGCGCCTTCCTGTCGCCGATCACGAGCTTGCCGAAGCCGCGCTCCATCAGCCGGTAGTAGAAATTGAAGAGCAGGAAGTGCAGGAAGGGAAAGAGCCTGAGCAGGCCCTTCCACCATCGGGCGTACGCCTTCTGCGGCATCGGCACCATCCAGTGCGGGGTCCGCTGGAAGACGCTCAGGTGCTCGACCTGCTCGGCGATCGCGCCGACGATCTGGCACGACGTCGAGCCGGTCCCGATGACGCCGACGCGCTTGCCCGCGAGCTCGACCGAGTCGTCCCAGCGCGCCGAGTGGAAGGCCGGGCCCGCGAAGCGCTCGAGCCCCTCGATCTTGGGCAGCACGGGGTGGTGCAGGACGCCGGTCGCGCTGATGACCACGTCGAACATCCGCTCCTCGCCGCCAGCGGTCTTCAGCCGCCAGCGCGGCGCCTCGTAGGTCAGCTCGGTAACCGGCGTGTCGAAGCGGATGACCTCGTCGACGCCGAAGCGCTCGGCCGTCGACTCCATGTAGGCCTGGATCTCGGGCCCGTAGGAGAAGCGGTGGGACCAGTCCGGGTTCGGCGCGAACGTGAACGAGTACCAGTAGGACGGGATGTCGCAGGACAGCCCGGGGTAGCGGTTCTCGCGCCAGGTGCCGCCCACGCGGTCGGCCTTCTCGTAGACGGTCAGGTCGGTGTAGCCGGCGCGCCTGAGCTTGACGACCGCAGCGATGCCGGACATGCCGGCGCCGACGATCGCGATTGCGGGCTGCCGCCCCTCGCGGGCCCACCCGATGGCGGCTGGCACGTTCTGAGTTTCGATCGGACTGACTGCACTCACTGCCGACTCCTGATGATGCCCATCCCCCGGGCCGTCTGACATGACACGCCCGCGGTCGTCAAATGTCGATCTCTGCCAGTGGCGGCAGGCTCTGCGTGCGCGCCGCGCAACGCGCGCCGCGCAACGCGCAACGCGCAACGCGCAACGCGATAGGGCAACCGAGAAGTACGTCGACGACCGTCGCGCGCTCGCCAGGTGGCGCGCTACGACCGCGCGTCGACGACCGACTCGGCGACCGCGAGCGTGCGCTTCACCAGATCATCGAGCGCGAGCTCCCCGACGCCGGCGAGGCTGACCGCCACCCTGCCATGCCACGCCTCCGACCAGTGGGCGGGCACGGGCTTGCCCTGCAGCGCCCAGAGCCCGCCGACCGTCGCGCCGTTGCAGTCGGTGTCCCAGCCCGCCGTCACCGCCTCGCCCACCGCCGCGGAGTAGTCGTCCGGCGACGAGAGCAGCGCCCAGGCGACGAGCGCGAGGTTGTTGACGGTGTGCACCGGCGACATGTCCGGGTAGCGCGCGTGCAGCTGAACGACCGCGTCGTCGACGCCCACCAGCGAGCGACCCAGCGCGACAGCCGCGGCGCATTCGGAGTCCGCGGGGATCTCTCGCAGTGCGATGTCCATGGCGGCATCGAGACTCGGCGCCCCTGGAATCGCAGCCCCCAGGGCCGCCACGATCACGGCGCCGTGCACGCCGTCGTCGCGGTGTGAGAGCTCGGCGTCCTGCCGCGCGAGGGCCGCGGCGCGCGCCGGCTGTCCGGGACAGACCCAGCCGTAGAGGTCGGTGCGTATCTGCGCGCCGATCCAGTCGCTGTAGGGGTTGTCGGAGCACTCCGCGATGTCGAAGCCCGGCTCCGCGCCGAACGCGAAGTACTCGGTGCAGTGGTTGACCAGCGTCGCGAACGCCGCGCGCTCCGCCGTGAACGTCATGCCGAAGGGCACCAGCCGCAGCCACGCGCGTGCCACGTCCTCGGTGCTGAGGGCGGCCCCGCGCTCCTCGAGCATCATCAGCGACAGCACCGTGTAGTTGATGTCGTCGTCCGGCTCGCTGCGGCGCATGTGCCCGCGGCACGAGGCGCGACCGAAGCGCGCCACCGTGCTGCCCTCGATCGCGGGGACGTAGTCGCGCAGCGGTAGCGCGTCGGCCTCGGCGAGGTACGCCCGCAGGGCCGTCAGCCCCTTTCGCATCGAGAGCACCTCGACGGGCTTGCCCAGCTGGCAGCCCGAGATGCGTCCCGCCCACGCGTTTCGGATCGTCGCTTCGTCGGCTTTCATGGCGCTCCTCCCACGGCAGGCGGTATACGAGCAGAAGCACGATGTTTCGACAACCGCATCCGGGCGACCTCCGCCATTGTCTGCTCACGGCACTGCTGCTCGCCGCGGCCGCCGCGTCCTCACCGAACGGCGCATACGCGCAGGACGCCGACGGCGATGCGCCCGCCGCGACGGGGGACGCCACACTGCTCGACGCGGCAATGCGCCACCGCAAGGGCGCCCAGCTCGACATGCAGATGTTCGGCGGGCGACTCACGGGCAGCTCGATCGGCGATGCCTACCTCCTCGGCGGCCGGCTGCAGTTCTGGATGCTGCGTATCCTGGCGATAGGCGCGACGGCCGGGTACGGGCAGCTCGGCGACGACCATGACTTCGGAGAGGATCGGCAGACCGCCATCGTACCCGTGCTCGGCCACCTCGAGCTGTCCAACGATGCGGCGCTGCGCCTCGGCAGCACGTGGCTCGAGGTCGACCTCTTTGCACGCCTCGGCGCCGGGGCCTGGATGCTGCTCGACCGGTGGGGGCCCGCGGGCGTGGTGGGCGGCGGCATCCGCATGTACTTCGGGCTGTCGTGGCTGGCGCTGCGCATCGACGTCGCCAACCACATCCACGAGAGCCGTCGTCCCCAGGGCGCGCAGGTCGACTTCGACACGCTCTTTTCCTGGGGCCTCGTGTTCTTCCTGCCGCCCGATCCGTCGCCACGCGAGCGCTAGCGCGGGCCGGTGGCTTGAACCGGCACAGCGAGCGCTGTAGTCACCTGACATGGGCGACGCGTCATCTGCGGACGAGACCGACCCCTTCGCGCCATTCGCGCGGCTCGGGGACGCGGACATGCGGCTGGACCGCGGCGCGGCGCTGATCGCGGGCGGCGAGGACTCGCAGCGCGTCGACGCCTGCATCGCAAAGCTCGACGCTCTGGCAGAGCGCGCACGGCCCCTCGTGGAGCAGCACACGGAGGGTGGGCAGCGGCTGCGTGCCCTGCTCGACTTTCTCTTCGAGGACCACGGCCTGCGCGGCAACACGCAGGACTACTACGACCCGCGCAACAGCTTCATCGACGACGTGCTGGAGCAGCGCCGCGGCATCCCCATCTCGCTGGCAGTCATCTACATCGAGGTCGGGCGTCGCTTGGGCGTGCCGCTGTCGGGCGTGGGCTTCCCGGGGCACTTCCTGATCAGCTATCCGTCCGCGCCCGCGGTCTTCATCGATCCCTTCGCGCCGGGACGCCTGATGACGACGCGCGACTGCGCGCAGATCCTGGAGCAGCAGTCGGGGGGCAAGCTGCAGCTGAGCCCCGAGCACGTTCGCGTCGCGACCACGCGTGAGATCCTCGTGCGCATGCTCGGCAACCTCAAGATGGTGCACGCCCATCGCGACGAGCCCCAGCTGGCGATCCGTGCCTGCAACCGGATGCTCTGGCTGCTCCCCGACGCGACGACCGAGCTGCGCGACCGCGGCGCCCTGCACTACCGCACCGGCGCCCTGCGCAGCGCACGCCAGGACCTCGAGCGCTACCTCGAGCGCGCAGGTGACGACGGAGACGCCGAGGACGCCGGCGAGGTGCACGCGCTGCTCGCGAAGATCGAGCAGGGCATGCGCGCACTGAACTGACAGCGGATGGCCGGGCGGGCAGGCTTCCTCGGCGCGCCCCGTGCTAGGGTGCGTCACTGCAAGGGAGGCGCAGGATGGGGACCGCGTTTACGGTGATCGAAGACGGCCGCACGGCCGAGCTGGAGGCGCAGGTCGAGGGCGGCGACGTCCGGCTCTCCGCGGATGCGCTGCGCGACGGTCTCGGCTGGGAGCTCAAGGACGAGGGCCTGTGCCGCGGTGCGCTGTGCGTGCCGGTGCGCGACCGCTCGGCGCTGCAGGTGGAGGGGCGGATCGATCTACGCGCCTTCGCCGATGCGGTGGGGCAGCCGCTGGCGCTCGATGTCGACGAGGCCTGCGCAGCCCTCGGGACGCCGGTCGCCGACCGCACGCGGTTGCTCGAGACGCTCGAGGCGCCCGACTTCACCCTGCCCGACCTCGATGGCAAGCCGCACAGCCTCTCGGACCACCGCGGCAAGAAGGTCCTGCTGATCGCCTACGCATCCTGGTGAGGATGCCGCGAGGACCTGCCGGTCTGGCAGGCACTGTACGAGGAGCTCGGTGACGAGGGGCTTTTGCCCTTCACGGTGGCACTCGAGCGCAGCGTGGAGGACGTCCGCGCGCTGATCGAGGCCGTCGGTCCGACGCACCCGAGCGTGATCGACACCGACCACCGCCTGGCGGAGCTCTATCACCTGATCAACGTGCCGACGATCCTGTGGATCGACGAGCGGGGACGCATCTGCCGACCCCACGATGCGCAGTTCGGCACCGACACCTTCAGCGAGTTCACGCGCAAGGCGTCCGCCCCCTACCTCGACATGATCCGCGCCTGGGTGCGCACGGGCGAAGGTGCGCTGGAGCCGGACGGCGTGCGCGCACACCAGCCGATGCCCAGCGCCGACTCCCAGCTGGCGCGCGCGGAGCGTGCCCTGGCCTGGCACCTGACACAGCGCGGACGCGACGAGGCCGCCGCACGGCACTACGGGGCCGCCGGCAAGCTCGCACCCACGGACTGGACGATCCGCCGCGGCTCCCTACGCATGCAGGGGCACGACCCGTTCGGCGCCGAGTTCTTCGCGCTCTTCGAGGACGGCGTGCCCGTCTACTCGATGGAGGCGCAGACGCCCACGAAGATCGAGTCGAAAGACTGACAGGGCAACGCGTGCGCTGCGGTGCCACGCGCGCCCACACCTGTTCGGCCTCGGCGTTCCAGTGCATGATCGCGGCATGTGCAATGGCTTGTTCGCGGCGGCCTCCGAGGTCGACCGCCATGTGTCCCTTCCCGCCATCATCCTGGCGCTCACCCTGCCGCTGGCAACCATCGCGGGCTGTAGCGACTCGGGTGGGGACAGCGACGACGCGGACGACTCGGACGATGCGCAGGCCAGCGCAGACGGCGGCGACGGCGACGGCAGTGCCGGCAGCCAATTGTCGGGCGGCGTCACGTGGCATCAGAACATCGCGCCGGTGGTGGCCGAGCACTGCGTCAGCTGCCACACCGAGGGCGGCATCGCGCCCTTTGCAATGGACACCTACGGGCAGACGAGCATGTGGGCGGAGCTGATGGCGAGCGCCACGGCGTCGGGCCTGATGCCGCCGTGGCACGCGATCGAGACCGACGAGTGCCAGTCGTTACCGCCACTACGCCACGACGCACGGCTCGACGAGGCGACCATCGACCTGTTCCGCGCGTGGGCCGATGCGGGCGCCCCCGAGGGCGACGCCGGCAATGCAGCCGCGCTACCCCAGCCGCCGTCGCTCGGGCTAGCGGACCCGACCGTCACGCTGACGATGGGCGGCGAGGTGACCGTCGAGCAGGTGGGCGGAGACCTCGACCACTTCCACTGCATGCGGCTCGACCCGGGCAACACCGAGGATGTCTATCTCGAGGCTCTGCAGGTGATCACCGGCAACCGCGCCATCCTTCACCACGTGCTCGTCTACGCCGACCCCAACTCCGCGTCCGACAGCTTCGGACCCGAGGGCGTCGAGCGCGACTGCAACGGCGGTACCGGCGTCAGCGACCCGGACGTGCACCTGATCGGCGCCTGGGTCCCCGGCAGCCTACCCGCCGAGCCACCGGACGGCGTGCGCACGGTGCTCGAGGCGGGCACCAAGGTCATTATGCAGGTGCACTACCACGCCACCGGCGCCGGACCCGAGACCGATGACGCGACCGGACTTGCGCTGCGGTGGTCCACGCAGCGGCCGCGCTACGTCTCCCGGATGACGCTCGTCGGCAACTTCCGCACCGAGGCGGCCGGACTGATGCCCGGACCCGCCGACGACGGGCCGCAGGGGACGCGCTTCCTGATCCCCGCGGGTGCCACAGACCACACCGAGGACATGGTCTACACCGTGCCCACATTCTCCGACCGCGCGGACGTGCGGGTCTGGACGATCGCCAACCACATGCACAAGGTCGGCGTGTCGATGCGCGCGTGGATCGAGCGCGATGGGGAGGACGACGTGTGCCTGCTCGATACGCCGAGGTGGGACTTCGACTGGCAGCGACTCTACGAGTACGACGTGCCGATCGAGCAGGCACCGGAGGTCCGCAGCGGCGACCGCCTGCGCATCCGCTGCACCTACGACAACAGCCTCGACAACCCCGGCGTCGTCGAGGCGCTGGCCGAGGTCGGGGAGGATGCGCCCCGCGACGTGCGACTGGGCGAGGGCACGCTCGACGAGATGTGCCTGGCGGGCGTCGGCATCGGCGTGGGCCTCAAGTAGGCGCCTCGCGTAACGAAATGACGGCGGCCACGTAGGCGCAGCGAGGGCTGCGGCGGGCCTTGACGCCGCACGCGGCCGAACCCAGATCGATCCTGTCACGCATGCAACCGACACCGGACACAGCCTTCCCCACCATCGCAGGACTGCAGCTCTACCACTACTATGGCTGCTTCTACTGCGAGCGTGTCCGCCACGCGATGGGAGAGCTGGGCATCCTCATCGAGGAGCGCAACATCCTCGAGCAGCCCGCCTTCCGCCGCGAGCTGCGCGACGCGACCGGCCGCTCGACGGTGCCGGTGCTCCGCGTCGAACAGGCGGACGGCTCGGTGCACTGGATGCCCGAGTCGCGCGACATCGTCCGCTACCTGCGCGCGCGCTTCGGCGAGGAAGACGCGCAGCCGCAGGGCGAACCCGAAGGCTTCAGCCTCGAGCGCTTCCTGCTGGGATGAGCACGGCGGGTCGGCCGCTCACGGGTAGACGAGCCGACACTGTCCCGAGTCGCAGATCGCATCCGTAACGTTGCTGTCGTCCAGGCAGGCGCCGATGACGGCGCAGGTCGCGGGATCGTCGAAGACCTGCCACTCGGGGTGACTGACGTATTCGGTGAGCGCGTCCACGTGGATCGCCTTCTTGGTCGAGCCGCAGCAGTGGCTGTACGGCACGACGATGCAGCTGTCGCCCGGCTCGCATGCCGTCAGGTCCGCCTCGCCGTCGTCGGCCACGCACAGGCCTCCCACACACGCGACGGGCGGCGGCGGTGCGCAGTCGCAGTCCGCAAGCTGACAACCCGGTGTGCAGGACGCCGACGTGCACCGTCCAAACGCCGTGTCGAGCCCATCGAGGCTGCGAGCGGCGTTGTGATAGACGTAGCAGCCGCTGTCGAAGTAGATCGAGGACGAGCCGCACAGCGGGCTGTAGCTCGCACCGCAGTCGCTGTCCTGGTCGCACTGCGCGAGCTCACTCAGCTCGCCGGCGATCGCCGACTCGAGGTCCTGACAGCTCGAACCGCCGTCACCGTCGCCATCTCCGCTGCTGTCCCCGTCACCATCGCCATCGCCGTCGCCGCTGCTGTCGCCGTCGCCGTCGCCGTCGCCGCTGCTGTCGCCGTCGCCGTCTCCACCCGCATCGGGTGTGGCGCCACCACCTCCACTACTCAGGCAGCCTGGCGTGGGGGAAAGGCCAACGATGACGAGCATGATCGGGAGTAGGCGACGCTGATGCACACCACGAGCTTACAACGCAGCTCCGGTGCACAACATGGCCCGGCAACGACGATGCCGCATCGGTGGCGGTGTAGGACGTGCGTCGATGCGAGCGCAGAATGTGTGCACGCGACCGACACGCGGCGCCAAACCGGAAGGCCCGTGTCCGCATTTGAACACCCGTTCATTCTGTCAGAAGTTCTTCCAACCGTTATGCTGATCGGACCACACAGGCAGTGTGAAAAGTCGCGTGCCTGCGACCCATGAAGTGAGTCAGCCCACCGCTGATCACGCCACTGCATGGCTGACTTGGAAGTCGACCGAGCTGCAACGGAGGGTGCGATGAAAGATACGACGACGATGGGATGGGCAACGCTGTACGCATTGGTTGCGTGTGTGCTCGCCACGGCATGCGGCAAGATCAGTGACGACGAGGAGTCGTCCGATGACGGCGAGATGGCGGAGGAGACGCCCGGTTTTGTGAGGCCGCCCGACGTCACGGGTCTGGAGGCCTGTGAGCCAGGCGCGCCGGTCACCGAGCCCTGCGTCGACGACTGGGGCGCACGGCTGTGCCCGGTCGACTCCGGCTGGCCGGGCGACGAGCTGGCGCTGTGCGATTCGGGGCAGGAGTTCGGCCTCGCCTACCACTACGGCCCCAAGAACTACGACGACCCCGAGGAGATCGAGAAGTACATGCTCGAGGCGGGCGGCGAGGACGAGAACTGCGTCTACGTCCGCTCGAAGAACACCGAGCCCGTCTACGCCGCCGGGTACCACGGCCGCATGCGCCCCGGCTCCCATCACCTGATCGTGACGGTCGTTCCGGATCCCCCGGCCGACCTCATCTTGGACGAGCCGGTGTCGTGCAACCAGACCGACGCGGTCGGCCTGCGCTGGCTGATCGGATCGCAGGACCCGCAGATCGACGTCAGTGCGGCGGGCTCGCTCCAGGCGGCCCCCCCCGAGCCCGGCGACCCGGACTACGGCGCGGCGACGCTCATCCCCGCCAACGCGGTGCTCCGAATCGACATGCACTACCTCAACCCGACCGACGAGGACATCCTCCGCGAGTCGTGGATCTGGATGGAGCGCGTGGAGGAGGAGGAGGTCGAGGTCCAGATCGACATGATCACCTGGTACCAGGGCCTCATCAACGTGCCGCCCATGTCCACCGGCACCACGACGCCCGTGAGCCGCTGCCGCGTGCCGAGCGATCGTTACCTCGGCCTGGTGACGGGCCACTTCCACGAGAACGGCACGCGGGTGACGGTCTGGCACGAGCCGCAGGGCGAGGAGACGCGCAAGGTCTACGAGACGTTCAACTGGGAGGACCCGGGCAACGCCGCCTTCGCGGATCGCATCGACAACCCTTCGATGGATGACCTCGCCGCAGGTGAGTGGGGTGCCGAGACCGGCTACGTCCACGTGAAGCAGGGCGACGTCGTCAGCTTCCAGTGCGAGTTCGACAACCCCACCGACGTGACCGTGGGCTTCGGGGACACGGGCTCCGACCAGATGTGCAACATCTTCGGGTTCTACTACCCGACCGATGGCGACGTCTGGAACTGCGTCTGCGCAGGACCGCTCTGCCTCTAGCGCAGCCGCCGCCCGCAAGCGGGGTGGCATGAACACGGCACGGGCGGCCGCGAGCAATCGCGCCGCCCGTCGTCGTTAACGCCCCTGACTTCCCCCTGCCCCACCTTGCCGATCCCCGCTAGCATGCGCGCATGACTCGGGATTCGATGCTGGATGCGGTGGTCGTCGGCGGTGGTCAGGCGGGCCTGGGCATCGCCTACTTCCTGAAGCGCGCGGGGCTGCGCTTCGTGGTCTACGAGCGCGGACGGGTCGGCGAGAGCTGGCGATCGCAGCGCTGGGACTCCTTCGCGCTCAACACACCCAACTGGATGAACGGCCTGCCGGGCGCACCCTACGCGGGCTCGGCGCCCGACGAGTTCTGGCACCGCGACGACCTGGTCGACTCGTTCGAGCGCTACGTCGGCCGCTTCGAGCTACCCGTGGAGACGGGGGTGAGCGTCGCGCGCGTGGCGCCGCAGGACGGCGGCGGCTTCGAGGTGACCTCCACGCGCGGAGGGCAGCGGCAGCAGCTGCTCGCGCGCAACGTCGTCATCGCATCGGGCATCATGCAGGCGCCGCTGATCCCCGCGGTCGGCGCTCAGCTACCCGACTCGATCACGCAGGTGCACACGGGCGACTACCGCAACCCAGGCGCGCTGCCGGACGGCGCCGTGCTGGTGGTGGGCAGCGGCCAGTCGGGCTGCCAGATCGTCGAGGACCTGCTCGCGGCCGGGCGCAAGGTCTACCTGTGCACGAGCCGCGTCGGGCGCGCGCCGCGGCGGCACCGGGGTCGCGACATCCTCGCGTGGTGGCAGGACATGGGCTTGCTCGACGTCACGCTGGGCGAGCTCGAGGACCCGGCCATGGCGAAGGCGACGCAGCCACAGATCTCCGGGGTCGGCCGCTACGGGCACACGGTCAGCCTCGAGTCGCTGGCCCACAAGGGCGTGACCCTGCTCGGCCACGTGGACCGCGTGCAGGGACAGGTCCTGCACCTCGACGGCAAGCTCGGCGAGTATGTACGCTTCGCCGACGAGAAGTCCGCCGCGTTCCACCGGGCGATCGACGACTACATCGCGCGCGAGGGAATCGACGCGCCGCCGATGGAGGACGACGCGGCCGACGAGCCCGACGACGCCCTTGCGGAGGCCCGCGGCGAGACGGAGCTGGACCTCGCGGCGGCCGGCATCAGCACGGTGGTCTGGTGCACCGGCTTCACCGCCGACTTCTCCTGGGTCGACGCGCCGCTCAGCGCCGACACCGGCCACCCCGTGCACGAGCGCGGCGTCTCCCCGCTGCCGGGTCTCTACTACCTGGGCTTCCCGTGGCTGCACAAGCGCAAGTCCGGGATCATCCACGGCGTCGAGGAGGATGCGGCGTACATCGCGCAGCGCATCCACGGGCGGGCGGCGAGCGACTGACGCCTCGCCTTGCCCTGACTACAGCTCGTCGCGCCGCGGGATGGCGGATGCGGCGCCGGCACGGGTCACACAGAGGGCGGCTGCCCTCGCGGCGAGCCGCAGCGCGTCGCGGGGCTCGGCCCCGGCGGCCAGCTCGGCCAGCAGGTAGCCCACGAAGGTGTCGCCAGCCGCCGTGGTGTCCACGGCCGTGGCGGGGGCGGCTGGCTCGAACAGCGCCGTCCGCGAGTCGATGTAGTGGGCACCCTCGCTGCCCTGCGTGAGCACGATCGGCGTGTCGGGCCAGCGCGCGTGCAGCGCTTCGACGATGGCGGCGGGTCGGTCCTCGCCGCTCAGCGCCGCGCCCTCCGACCCGTTGACGACGAGCAGGCCAAGGCGGCCCAGCGGCAGGTCCGCGACGCGGTCGCCCATGGGCGCGGGGTTGAAGGCGACCCGTAGTCCGTGCTCCAGACCGAGGGCCAGGATCTCACCCACACAGCTGATCTCGTTCTGCAACAGCAGCCAGTCACCGGGCGTCTGCGTGGCGATGACCGACGCCGCCTCCGCGACCGTGACCTCGTGATTCGCGCCACCGTAGAGCACGATGGCGTTCTCGCCGGAGTCATCGACCTGAATGATCGCGTGGCCGGTCGGCGTGTCGACCGTGCACACGTGCCGGGTGTCGGCGCCGTCCATGCGCAGCGCCTCGAGCAGGGGCTCGCCGTCGTGGCCGACCTTGCCCGCGTGCGACACCTGCCCGCCCGCCCGCGCCAGGGCGATGGTCTGGTTGTAGCCCTTGCCACCGCTGCCCCGCCGGTAGTCGCGACTCGCAAGCGTCTCACCCGGGCGCACGAACGCAGGCACTCGATAGACGTGGTCGATGTTGATCGACCCGTAGTTCAGCACATGCCTCACCGGTCGGCGCTCTGCGCGGCGGCGTAGCGGCCGACTCGATCGACCAGCAAGTCGAGGAAGCCGTCGCCGTCCAGCTTGGACGGCACACTCACGGTGTCGACATCACCCTTCGCGACGACCTCGAAGCCGTTGAGCCGACCTTGCTTGTCCCCCTGGGGCTCGACGGTAAAGCGGCAGGGGCGCTCGTCGAAGAGCGCCGGGTGGGTCAGGTAGGCGACGGCGATCGGATCCCAGGGGAAGAACCCGGGCATGTTCCAGTTGTCCTTCCAGTGCGCGAGCCAGCCGGGCACCGTGTCCCGCAGCAACCGACTCACAGCGCCAGCGTGGCTCGCACCGGGTGTCAGCGCTTCCAGATGCGCCTGGGTGAAGACAGCCTGCGCGCACAGGTCCATGGTGATCATGGCGCGGTCACACGGCGCGGCCATCACCTCGGCGGCCGCCCGCCCGTCCTTGTGGAAGTTGAACTCCCCCTCATCGGCGAACGGTGGAAACTCGACGGCGCCGCCCATGATGACGAGCCGCCTGAGCTTGCGCGGCAGCTCGGGATCGATCTGCATCGCGGTCGCGACGTTGGTCAGCGGTCCGATGGCGAGGACCGTGACCTCGCCGGGGCTCGCGTTGACGGCATCCACCATCGCCTGCGCCCCGGCGCTCGGCCGGTGCAGCGCGCCCGCTCCCTCGGCGCCCAGGTGGAAGGGCGTGCTGCAGCCGGCCGCTGTCAGCACGCGCTCACACGACGCGGCGGCGTCCGGCAGGGAGACATTGCCAAAGGTCAGCGAGATGCCCTCGAGTGAGAGCTCCGGTGATGCGAGCAGCAACAGGATCGCCAGCCCGTCGTCGATGTCGCTGCCCTCGACTCCCATGCCGGGGTCCGTGTCGAGCCAGACGCGCTCCGCGGGGGCGCTTGCGTTGGATGGGGTCGCTGTCATCGGGCGAGCTCCGGTGTCGGGGGTCGGGGGTCAGGGGTGGGGTTCGCAGCGGCCGGCGTCGGCCGCATCTGTGCGATGCAGCGCTCCGCCATCGCCGTGAGGGTCAAGCTGGGATTTGACCCCCACCTTCGCGGCACAGCCGAGCCGTCGATAACATACAGCGCAGGATAACCGAACACCTCGTGGCGATGCGAGACCTCGGCAGACTGCTGCCCCGAGGACGAGGCCGTCTGCATCGGCGGCTACTGCGCCTACACGCCCGAGTGACCGGGACTCCGCAGCTGTCTCGCGCGGCGCATCGACGGGCGCGCGGCGGGCACGTAGCGGCCCGGCACGACGCCGCGTCTAGAGCCGCGCGCCGAGGCGGGCGGAGAAGATGGGGAGCGACGAGACCTCCGCCTGGGCACCCACGCTCAGGGCGCCCCAGGTGTAGTCGAGCCCGGCGAAGGGGACCGCGCGGAAGGCGAGCTGGTTGCCGACATCGGTGTCGTCCGAGCTGTCGACCGCCAGGTGACTGTTGAGGCCGATGCCTGCGAAGGGCGCCAGACCACCGAAGTTGCGGCTGACCGCGACGTCGGTGCCGAAGGTCCAGATCTGAGTCTCCTCGGGTCCCAACAGCGCTGCGACGTTCGGGCGAATCGAGAGGGACAGGGGCAGGCCATGCTGCTCGTTGAGCACACGCACCTTCGCCGCCAGACCTACGAACCCGTAGTTGGAGCTGGGGTTGCCGGAGACGTAGGTCTCGACGTCCACGTCGTCAGTGACTCCCAACCGCAAGGTCAACTGCGGGATCAGGAGTGCCTGGCCGAGGTAGTGGTCGTCGCCCGGGTGCGTCATGGTGTTGTTCCACGCGGGCTTGGTGTCATCGAGCAGCGAGTACGAGGCGCCGAGCGAGATGTCGAAGTTCCACTGCCCGAGTGTCTCCGCGGACGCGACCTGGCGGAAGTAGATGATCTGGCCCGCCTCGGCCGCCAGCTGCTTGAACTGCTCTTCGGTGAGTTCCGAGTGCAGGTCGAAGTAGCAGCTGTCGTACGCATAGCCCTCGTGCAGGTCGACCCGGTGCGTCTCGCCGTTGTGGGCGAGCGCGGATGCGGGCGCCAGCAGGGCGATGAGGGCGGCCAGGGCTGCGGTGGGGATGTTGTGTGGGTGGGTCATCGTTCGGTCTCTCTGGGTTGATTCGTGGTTGTTGCCCCCCACATTGCGATTGCCGTGCCAAGCCAAATCGCCGCGATATCCCGCGTAGAAGCACCTTCGACAGCGTCGTGGGTGCCGGACACCTGTCCGGTCACCCGGTCGACTGTCCGCATCACCGGGCAAGCGCACGCGCCCGTCCCGTGCGACCCGGGCCGCACGGTGGAGCAGGAGCCACGGCCCGCCGCGCTACTCGACGTCGATCGTCCGGCGGTCCACCGCGAGCCCGCCGCGCCCATCGCGCACCGCGACGACCAGCTCGATCGGACCGCCCTCCTTCGGGAGCTTCAGCTCGGTCTCGCGGGTCTCCCCGTAGGTGAGTCCCGGATCCGTCTCGCCGTCGCTGGTGTACCAGGTGTAGACGAGCTCCTCGCTGCGCTGCTCGCCGGTGAGGGGGTCGAGGTACATCTCCGCCTGCGCCGTGTCGACGCGCAGGGTGACGGTCTCGCCCTTTCGTCGCGCCCCGATGACCTCGAACTCCTCGATGACCGGGTTTTCATTGGACGGCTCGTCCTGCGCTTCGCGGACCACCAGGCGCTTGACGGTCGTGATCGACTCGCAGCCGTCGCACCGGGGGCCGCTCGTCAGCTTGACCCACACGTCGATGCCGTCTTTCAGTGTCCGGATCTCACCATTGGCCGCCGGTACCGGGCCCAGTGCGTCGAGCGCCGCCCGCAGGTCCACACCGTCGGCGCCGAGGTCCAGCGTGATGGACTTCGCGTCGGCCGACGCGTCGACCGCGTGCTCCAGCTCGGCATCGGAGCAGGCGTAGTCCACCGCGACACCCAGGCTGTGAAGGCACACGCTCCATTCATAGGTGATCGACTCGCCGCCGTCGTAGAAGTCATGGACGGTCAGGTCGACCGAGTCCCCGGGGCCGACCTCGGGAGGCGACGCCTCGATGCCGATCATGCGATACCCCGAGAGGGTCGTCCGCGGGTCGAACTCCTCGCATCCGGTCAGCATCACGGCCAAGAGCAGCACCCCGCGCGAGAGCCATCGAGTGTTGTCGTTGTTCGTGTTCATCAGAATTCTCCTCGTGCGCCGAAGGACGGGAAGATCGGCAGCCCGCCCTGGGTTAGCGACTCGCTGAAGTCGTGGTTGTAGACGACGGCCTCGGGGTTCTTGCGGTTGTAGATGTTCTGAATGTCCAGGTACGTGGTCATCCGCCAGGTGTCGAAGATCCAGTGCTTGTCCACGCGGACGTCGAGCTGGTGGAAGTTGCCGAGCCGCGCGCTGTTGGTCGGCTCGTACAGCGGCGCGAAGGTGTCCGCATCGCTGTCGTAGATGGCGCCGCGCACCGGCGTCGACGGGTTGCCGGTGATGAAGCGAAAGCGGCTGCCGAGCTCCCAGGTCCTGGAGAGTCGGTACTGCCCGACGACGTTGAGGTTGTGCGTCTGGTCGAGATCGAAGAGGCGGTACTCGCTCTGCCCCGACTCCATGCGCTCGGAGCGCATGATCGTGTAGGCGACCCAGCCGTAGAAGCGCGAGTGCAGGTCGTGCTTGAGCAGCACCTCCGCACCGTAGGCGCGACCCTTTCCACGGTTGTCGAACCTGACCTGCGGATCGTCGACCGGGCTGATCTGGTGGTACAGGTCCTTGTAGAAGCCGGTCACGTCGAGCGAGACCGCAGACGTGATCCGCTGCTCGGCGCCGAGCGAGTAGTGCACGCTCTTCTCGGGCTCGACCTCCGGGTTGCCAAAGACGTCGTTGCTCTGCGGCAGGTCGGCGGGCGCGCTGTAGAGGCCGACGCCGGCCTTGGCGGTCGTGCCGTCGGTGATCGCCCAGCGCGCGTCGAGGCGCGGCTGCACCAGCAGGTCTCCCTTCAGCGTGTCCGTGTGGCTGAAGTGCTCGAGGCGGACTGCGGGGATCGCCAGGACCGGCCCCAGCTGCAGCTCGCTGGCGACGAAGAGCGCGGGGTTGTAGACCGACGCGCTGCCCTCGGCCTGTAGGGCCTCTTGCAGCGAGAGGTTCGGCTCCCGCTGACCCTCCCTGGGCGGTGGAGGCGCGACCACGTCGAAGGTCGAGTGCTGCATCTGGGCGTGCACGCCGCTGCGGAGGGTGAGCCAGGGGGTCACCTCGCGCGACAGCTCGGAGCGCCACGTGAAGTGGTCCTGGGCGATGTCCAGCTTCAACATCCCGAGGCGCTGGAACATGTCCGTGCGCAGGTAGGAGAAGCTGTTGTGCACCCGCGTCCTGTCGTCGACGCGGTAGTCCCACAGCAACTGCCCCGTGACCCACGAGGACTTCGCGGTCAGGTTGCCGTGCGCGGCCGGCTCGCTGTCCGGGGCGTCGAGCAGGAGCACCATGCTGTCGGTCGATCCGAACAGGTTGGCGCGCAGGCGGTGCTTGCCGTTCTTCCAGTCGTAGATCGCCTGGTAGTCGTAGTAGCGCGGCGCACTGGGGAAGCTCTCCTTGGCCTCCTCGTCGAGCACCAGGTTCATCACGCCATCGATGTAGCTGCGGCGCGCGCCGACGGCCAGGACGCCGTGCTCACCCACCGGGCCCTCGAGGAACGCGCTGCCATCGTAGAGGTCGACCTGGCCGAAGCCGTGCAGGCCGTCGGAGGCGGGGCGCCTCGTCTGAACATCGACGACGCCGCCGTTGGCGCTGCCGAAGCGGGCGTCGTAGTTGCCAGGCGTGACGTCGAGCGACTCGATCATGCCGTTGCCGACCGTGCTTCGCAGGTCACCGAAGTGGAAGGCGGCCGGGATGGGGTGGCCATTGAGGTAGACCCTGCTTCCGCCGCCGCCGCGCAGGACCAGGTTGCCGCCGCTGGCCCGGGCGACCCCCGGCAGGTTCTGCACCGCCTTGAGCGCGTCGCCGTTGCTGCCGGGAACCGTCTTGATCTCTTGGATCGACAGCTCCCGGCGGACGACCTCCTTGCGGGCCCTGCGTCCCACGGCAACCAGGTCGTCGTCGCCGAAGCCGGTCTGCTCGGCGTAATAGGTCACCTCCGTGACGGCGTTGCGCTCGACGCGCTCCGTGTCCTCCACACGCCCGTGACCCGCGTCCGACAGCACGATGCGCACCTCGCCGGCGGGAACGCCGTCGAAGTGGAAGCGGCCCTCCGCGTCGGTGAGCGCCTCCATGCCGAGATCGGGCAGCGACACGGTCGCGCCGATCAGCGGCTTGCGCGTGCCGCTCTGCAGCGTTCGGCCCTCGAGTCGGCCCGAGGCTGGCGGCGCAACGGGGTCGGAGGCGGGTGCGGCCGGGGGCTCACTCGCCGACGGCTCCTCGGGCGTGGCGACGGCGGGGTCGGGCGCGGCGCCCGCCTCGGGCTCGAAGACGTACTCGTACTTCAGACGCACCGCGGCGGGCGCCCCATCGAGCTCGGCCGGCTTGAACTCGAAGCCGCCGACCGCCTCCATCGCCGCGGCATCGCGCGCCCCGTCGACCGACGTGTGCACCACGACATCGGACACGCTGCCGTCGGCGTTCACCGTGAGCTCCAGCACGACGGTGCGTGGCTCGAGCAACGGCTCGGCGCCGGACGGTACGACGGCCGGCACGAACTTCGTCAGCTCGGGAGCGCGTGTCAGCTGCGGCGCCGGTGCGTCGGTCGCCGCGTCGGCGACCGGTGCGGAGGCAACGTCCGCAGCGTCCGCGGGCTGCGCGTTCACGGACCGTGGCGCGCACAGGCTCGACGCGAGGGACAGCAGCGCGAGCACGACCGCCCGGGCCCTGTCCGGCAGCCTGCCCGGATGCGACTCAACTCTGTAGGGTGAAGCGTACATTGAACCTCCTCGTGGACCGCACCGACTCGGCGCCGACCGTTGCTGGAACCCAAACCGTGGTGCGCGCTGCGCGCAGTGCGGACTCGTCGAGTCCGAATCCAAGACCGCGCAGCACCTGGGCGGACTCGACGCGCCCATCGCGACCGATGGTGATCGACAGGACGACGACGCCCTCGACGCCCTCTCGCCGCGCCTGCGGCGGATACTGCGGCTCACTGCCTGTCTTGAGCTTGGCGTCTCGGCGCTGCTTCGCCACCGAGTGACGGCTCGGCGGATCCTTCTGCACCGGCGCGGCGCTCGGCGCGACGGCGCGAGCGAGTGGCCCCGCCTTCGGCGCGCGGGCCCGGCCCTCGGGCGTTCCCATCAGCGTGTTGCCGACCGCGAAGCGTGGTCCACGCCCGCTGCCCACGGTGCTCGATAGCGTCAACCCGACGACCAGCGGTGGCGGCGGCTTCGTGGCCGCGATCTCGTCGGGCGCCGCGGGCATCGGCTTCGGCTCACGCGGCGTGGGGCGTGGGCGCTTGCGCGCGACGGGCGCGACCGGCGTCACTGGCTGCACCGGGGGCGCTGGCGCAACGGGCGCGGCGGGAGCGGCCGGAGCAGGCGGGACGGGTACCGGCGTCGTGTGTAGGACCCGCACGCGTATCCGCTCGCTCGGTGCGGGCACACTGCGGGCCTCTATCTGCGAGCTCAGACCGACCGCGGTCGACAGCAGCAGCGAGGCCAGCACCCCTCCCGCGAGCAGCACCCGCGACCTGTGGCCCGCCTCGGGCTCGAGCTGAAGCGCGTACACGGCGTGCCTACCTTCCGCCTGCGGCGGCGCTGGGGCGCTCGATGTTGAGCGCAAACCCGTTGATGCCGTTGAGCTTCACGACGTCGACCAGCGCGATGACCTGCGCGTAGCTGGTCTTGGCATCCGCAGCGATGATCGCCTGCGCATCGGGGTTGCGCTGGCTGACCGCCCGGCATCGTGCCGCCAGCTGGGCAGGCGTTACGGGCTCACCGTTGAGGTGCAGCTTGCCGTCCCGGGTAAGTACGAGGGCGAGCGTCGTCTCCACCGTCTCGCCGCCGGACGCCGCCTCGGGCAGGTCGACCTCGATGGCCGGATTGACGATGTAGCTCGAGGTCGCCATGAAGATGACGAGCAGCACCAGCACGACGTCGACGAAGGGGGTCACGTTGATGGCCGTGATGGGTGCGTTGCGGTGTGTTGCCGTAACAGCCATGTCACTTCTCCTCGGCGGTGAGCTGCGAGAGCACGATGACGCTGAGGAACTCGACGTTCCCGATGCGACGCGACAGCGCTCCCTGGAAGTAGTTGAATGCGACGACCGCGGGGATCGCGACGAGCAATCCGACCGCCGTCGAGACGAGCGCCTCGGCGATGCCCGGTCCGACGACGGCCATGCCGCCCTTCGGGTTTGCGGCGAGGTCCTGGAAGCTCAGGACGATGCCGATGACGGTGCCGAACAGCCCGACGAAGGGGGCATTGCTGCCGACGGTACCCATGTAGCCCAGGAACCGCTCGAAGCGCTGCCGCTCCCGCTCGAGCGAGCCGCGCATGACGAGCTCGACCGACCTCGAGCCGCGCGACCAGGCCTGCAGGCCGTCGGCGAGCACGCGTTCCTCCATCGCAAACCCGCGCGACACGAGGCCACGCGCCCCCTCGAGCTCCCCCTCCTCCAGGCACGCGATGAGCGCCTTGCCCATCTTCGGTGCATCGATCTCCGTGCGCTTGAAGAGCCGTAGCCGCTCGAAGACCAGCACCGTGAGTCCAAAGGCGAGGCCCACCATGAGCCACATGACCCAGCCGGCGCCGAGGTTTGCAAAACTCAGGAAGGAGTGGATGAGATCAAAATCGTTCGTCGCTGCTCGCATGGTCGTTTCCTCCGTGTTCACCCCGACCCTTTGCATCGCGTGTGCCAAGCACGAATCCCCCGACAAAGCTGCGGTTCGCGGTGGTGACGCGGCGTGCAGTGTCCGGGAGGCGGACACGCGTCCGGACGGCTCTTCGGGTGCGCGGACATCGCGTGGAGAGCCGTCGAGCCCGAACGACGGTCGAGCTCAGTCGATGGCTCATCGCCTCGAGCAAGACCGAACGCAGTCGGCGGTGCATCGCGCAGTCGGCCGCAGCCCCTCGATGGGACCGCAGCCGGGTGCCTTCGCTACATCGGGGTGCACGTCGTCTTCGACGAACACGATGTAGGGGTGCGCTGCAAAGGCGGCGTGGTGGACAGGCTGAAGTGCGGAGCACATGGTCGCGGCAGCTGGCCGCGACCGTCGCGTCGGTTCACGCGGCTTCGAGCGATGCGGAGACGAGGTCGCCGAAGTCCCTGTCGTCCAACGGAAGCTCCAGCAGGTTGTCGAGCGGCGACTCGTCACCGAGGTCGAGGGCGAGGATGGCGTCGTCGAAGCGGAAGTCGGGGTGGGATGGCGTGTTGCGCATGTCGTGGCCTCTCGGTCGGTGGTTGCCTGTTGACCGCAATGCAATGCAGAAGGCGTGCCAGGCCACGACGACTGGCGATCCACGAAGAAAACGAGCATCCGACGGCATGAACGCGCGATGTTGTCCGCTCACCTGTCCGGCGGCCGGACACCCGTCTACGCGCACCGCGTCCGACGGACAGCTACGAGGGTCCTGCGGCCGAGCCACCAGGGCGTCACGTGCTCGTGAGCGTCAGCACCAGCGTCCTGTTGGGCTCGGAGTCGTCCGGTCCGGCCGGCAAGACCAGGTACACCGCGCTCCCACCGCCCTCGCGGTTCTTGATGCGAAGTGAGCCCTGGTGGCCATCGGCAACCTCGCGACAGAGCGCGAGCCCGACGCCGCTGCCCTGCTCCTTCGTGGAGTAGAACGGCAGCAGGCCCTGCTGCAGCGCCTCGTGGCTGAATCCGGTACCGCGGTCGAGGACGCCGACCTCGACGGAGTCGTCGAGGGCTCGAATCACGACGCGGACCTCCGTCGCCGAGCCGCCCGCCTCGGTGGCGTTCTTGAGCAGGTTGATCAGCGCCTGCTCCACCTGGACCTCGTCGAACCACCCCGGCCCGGGCGGTGGCGTGCCGACCTGGGCATCGGGGTAGAGCGTCTGAAGACGCGCGAGCAGGGGCGCCCACTGGACCTCCGCGGCCCGGGGCTTCGGGAGCCTCGAGAGCTGCGCGTACTCGCTCAGGAAGCGCTGCAGATGCTCCGTTCTGTCGTCGATGCCGTCGAGCACCCGCCCGAGGTTCTTCAGCTTGTCCGGGTTTTCGACGATGAAGCGACCCGAGCTCACGAGCGACGACATGGTCGCCAGCGAGTTGTTGAGCTCGTGGTTGATCACCCGAATCACCTTCTTCAGCACGTCGACCTCGCGGCGTGCCACCTCCCGCGTGAGCGCGTTGATGAGCAGCAGGACGTGGGCGGACCCGTCGAGGTCGATGTCGCGGCGCAGCATCTGGAACGTCTGCTGATTGCCATCTTCATTGAGGCTGAAGAGCGCATCGGTGGAACCCGCGAGGGCATGGGCAACCTCCGGCGGCGCGTTCGCGAGCAGGCGAAGAAAGTTTCGTCCCTGGAGTGGCTCACCCGCGGACAGCAGCTCGTGGGCACGCCGATTGGCGAAGCGAATCCGCCCGTCGACGGTGAACAGCAGCACCGCGATGGGCAGGTGCTCGGCGATCGCGGCGAGGGGCGCGCTGGCCGAGTCGTCCGACGCCCCGCGCAACAGGATCCTGGTCGCCAGCGCGCCCAACACAGCCCCTCCCGCGACGCTCAGCGCTATCAGCCAAGGTTCCAAGGTCGACCGGTCGCCCTAGAGGTCCCGCTTCACGTCGATCCCCAGCCGCTGCATTCTGCGGTAGAGGGCCTGCCGACTGACTCCCAGGGACTTGGCCGCCGCGCTGACGACGAAGTTCGCCTCGCGGAGCGCTCGCTCGAGCGTCTCCCGCTCCGCCTGGTCGAAGCTGTGTTCACCGATCCCGCCGTCGTCGGGCGTCGCACTGTCTCGCTGCTCGACGGACCCGCCGGAAGGCTGGGCTGTGTTCGCCTGCGGGTCGAGTCCCAGGTCCTCCGCGCTGAGTGTGTTGCCCTCGCAGACGAGCAGCGCGCGACGGATGCTGTTCTGCAACTCGCGGACGTTGCCCTCCCAGGGGTGCGCCTGCATTGCGGCGACCGTCGCCGGGGACAGGGTCGGTGTGGTCTCGGCCTTGGACTCCCGGGCGTACTGCTCGATGAACAGCCTCGCGAGCAGCGGGATGTCCTGCGGCCGTTCGCTGAGCGGCGGCGATGCCAGCTCGATGACCGCCAGCCGGTAGTAGAGGTCCTCGCGAAATGACCCGGCTGCGATCGCTTGCTTCATGTCGACGTTGGTCGCTGCGATCACGCGGACGTCGGCCCGCCGCGTCTCGTTGGAGCCGAGCCGCTCGAACTCCCCACTCTGCAGCGCGCGCAGCAGCTTCGCCTGGCTCGCCATCGAGAGGTTCCCGATCTCGTCCAGGAGAAGCGTCCCGCCGTCGGCGGCCTCGAAGCGACCGATGCGGCGCCCCTTGGCGCCCGTAAACGATCCGGCCTCGGCACCGAAGAGCTCCGCGCTGAAGAGCTCGTCCGGCAGCGCGCCCACGTTGACCTTGATGAACGTCTTGTCACGCCGGGCCGAGTTCGCATGAACGATCTCGGCCAGCATCTCCTTGCCCGTCCCGTTGGGACCCGACACCAGGACCGAGGCATCGGACGCGGCGACCTTCACCGCGAGCTTCACCAGCGCCTTCATTCGCGCGCTCTCGAAGACGAGTCCGCAGTGATCGACGTCGCCGTCCTGAGCCCCGAGCTCGACATCGGCCGTGAGCTCGTATGCCCGCATCGCGTTTTCGACCGTGCGCACGAGCTGCTCGTCATCCCAGGGCTTCTGCAGGTAGTCGTCCGCGCCCTCCTTGACGAGGCGCACGGCGGTCTCCAGCGAGCCCCAAGCGGTCATGACGATGACGGGCATCCGGGGATCCAGCTCGCGGATCGCAGTAAACAGGGCGACGCCCTCCTCACCGGTGGTCGTCGCGCGGGTGAAGTTCATGTCCTGCACGACCGCGGCGATGCCGCCCTCACGCAGCACATCGAGCGCTGCGGCGGGGGCCTTTGCGCGCCGAGTCTCGATCCCTCTCATGTCGAAGAGGAGCTCGAGGGCATCCAAGATGTGCTCTTGGTCATCGACTAGGAGAAGCTTGCTCATTGGATTTTCGTGTCCAAGGACGGAGGATACCGATGGTGCGCCGGCGGTGCCACCTCAGCCGCGGGCGCCGCCTGCCCGCGATGCGAAGTCCACATCGAGCTCGGTCTGGTCCGATGTGCTGGGCTCGGCCACGATGGCGCGCAGCTCGTCCGCGTGCGCACTCCACCATGCCTCGGCCGCCTCCTGCTCCCACGTCTCGCTCAGCTCGATGCCGCGCAGTCGCCGCAGCAGCTCCCTCGCATCGCGCGGGCGCTCGTCGCGGTCCTTCGCGAGACAGTCGAGCACGAGCTTCTCGAGCGCATCGGGCAGCGGGCTGCCGAGGCGCTCCGACGGCGGCATGGGCTGGGCGTGCAGATGCTGACTGCAGACCTCCACCGACGTCTTGCCAGAGAACACGTGCGTGCCTGTGAGCAGGTAGTAGGCGACGGCACCGAGTGCATACAGGTCCGAGCGATTGTCGACGCTGGCGGGGTCGGCGATCGACTCGGGCGGCATGTACAGCGGTGTGCCGGTCACGATCTCCGGGTTCGTCAGGTTCGGACCGTCGGCGGCGTCGTCGAGGTCCTTGACCAGACCGAAGTCGACGATCTTGGCGACGTCCGAGACACCGCCCTGCTCGCAGAGGATGATGTTGGACGGCTTGATGTCGCGATGGATCAGGCCCGCGCCGTGGGCCTCCGTGAGCGCGCTGGCGATCTGCGACAGGATGTAGACCACGCGCGCGGGGTCCTGGGCACCGTCGAGCTCGACTACCTGCTCGAGGGTCGCGCCGTCGAGTAGCTCCATGGCGTAGTAGAGGGTGCCGTCACGCGTGCGCCCGTAATCGTAGATACGCACGGTGTTGGGGTGCGCGAGCTGTGCGGTCATCCGCACCTCGCGCTCGAAGCGCACGAGGTTCGCGTCGCCGATCTTCTCGGGGAGCAGTAGCTTGATCGCGGTGGGGCGACGCAGCATGGCATGGCTCGCGCGGTAGACCATCCCCATGCCGCCCTCGCCGAGCTTGCGCTCGAGCGTGTACTGACCGAGCTGGCGCGCCTCGCGCACCTCGCGGCGCAACCCGTAGATCACGCGCGAGGCAGCCATGCACAGGCCCGTGGTCAGCACCCACCACACGACCATCCCCTGCGTGATGTTGTGGGCCACGTCCGAGGGTGTCACATGTCCGAGCTGGGGACTCAGGAGGACCCATTGCTCCGGGTTGAACGCCAACCAGCTGGTGTAGACCGCGATCAGCATCGGGACGCCACCGATCGCCGTGAGCCAGAGCGTACGGCGGGCGGAGCTCGGCACGTAGATCGCGCGCGCGGTCCATCCAAACGTGAGCGCGGAGAAGACGGTCATCTCGGGCCGCGACCACAGCTCGAGGTGACGCCCCATCGACACCGTGGCCAGGGTTGTTCCGAGCAGGCCCGCGGCCTCCACTACGCGCAGGGCCCGTACCGACAGCGGGCGCACACGGCAAGCGCCCCACATCGCCAGGAGGGCCAGCGCGGCGACCCCGTGCCACACCAAGCTGGGCTCGAGCAGGTTCCCGTCGGGCGCCCCGAGGTCGGCGACGACCCTGAACGTGAGGAAGGCACCGAAGCCGGCGGCTCCCGCCAGCCCTGCGCCACCGATCCGCCTCTGCAGAAACGCGCGCGCCTCCTCGTTCTGGTCGCCTGAGGTATTTGCTGAGGTCATCTCCATGGGGCTCGCGTGGGCACGGACTCTACGTCATGTGACCCCCCCAACAAAGGCCGGACGGCTGTGCGCGCCACGGACGCTTCCGGCCTGACGCTACACGTGTCCTTCGATCCACCGATGGACGGCCTGGCAACCGCCCCGAGCCCATCGAAGTAAGCACACGGCGAGCCAGTGCAGCGACGTGCCCATGCAGGGCACGGGAGCCGGCCACTGGGTGTGCTAGAACGGAACCGTGTCCGACGCCCCCGAGCCCAAGCGACGACTGCGCGTCGAGGTGTGCGATGCGGGCCGCTGCTTCGACCGCGGTGGCGGCGAGACGCTGCTCGGGGTGCTGTCGCGAATGTGCGCCGCCGACCCCCAACTCGCCGATGCCCTGGATCTGAAGGCGCGTAGCTGCGTGCACCGCTGCCAGCACGGGCCTCTGCTCGATGTCGCAGCCGAGGTCGCAAAAGGCGCGGCGGAAGATGCCGAGCCCGCGCGCTACTACGCGGTCGGTCCAGAGCGAGCCCTGGCAATCATCCGCTACCACGCGCTGGGTGACGGCGATCCCCCGAGCCCCTGGTAGCTGAGCGACGGACCGACGGTGGCCGCGTCGCCGCGCGTTGAACATGCGCGGTGACGGGTGAGGGCGGTGTCGGGCTGACGAGCGCTACCGCCCAATGACGCGCTGGCTCGCTTCCAACACCACGCCGTCACGGTCGGTCAGCGTGGCCTCGACCCGCAGGAGCGTCCCTCGGGCCTGCGTGATCTTGTCGACCCCGTCCAGGATCATGAAGACACCCGAGACCGTCTGGAGCCTGCCGCCAACCTCGTGGAAGGGTGCACGGGAATTGTTGCGCGCCAGCACCTCGTCGGTGCCGTCGACCAGGAGGACCAGAGTCAGGCGTGGGTTGTCTGAATTGACAGGGTCATCGGCGTAGCCCGGGAAGATGCCCTCAGCCCGCAACAGGAATACGAGCATCCAGGCGCCCTGGGGCCCGTTGACGAGTGACAGGTTGGCGCCGTCATCGAGGGCGACAAATTCCATGTCGCCACCCGCCCCGTCGCAGTCGGTGCCGCCCGCGCGGCAACCACCGATGGTCAGGCCGCTGGAGTTCGAGTGCCCATCGCCATCCCCGTCGCCATCCCCGTCGCCACCGGGCGAGTGCTGCTCGCTGGCGTCCATGTCACCGCTGACCTGGGAGTCGCCGTCACCGTCTCCACCGCCCTCCCCCGCATCGATGTCAACGTCGGGGTCGTCGGCACCGTCCATCGAGCTGTCAGGCGACGCCGTCGAACCATCCGCGGTCGCGGCGTCCTCACCGCCGTCACGCGGTGATGGCCCTTGCTCCGACGTGTCGCACGCGTTCGCTGTCAATGCGATGGCGACGCACCCACAGAAGACTGCGAGCCGGGCTTGATACTTCACGGAACCTCCACCAACACCCACGACTCGTAGTCGCTTGGCGGATACCAGACCATCACGGAGAAGGGGATGCCGTTGAGGTTGGTCGCGCGCCACAGCAGGCGGTCACCGGCGCGGGCATCAGGATCGACCCCGACGACCTGTCGAACGAAAGGGTTGTAGCCATTCTGCCCGGCCTCGTCGTCAACGGCCTGCGCGATCAGGGTCTCGACTCCGTTGCGCACGACGAAGAGCTGGTGCAGGGCACGGCTGCCAGACTCGTCGTAGTTGGGCACGTAGAAGGTCACGTCGCCCGTGATGTCGTCGCACAGGACGGTCGAGAACTCGGCGTAGGATCCCGCGCCGACCAGAAAGTGTTCACCGTGGACGAGCTCGGATGGACCGAGCTTGAGCGGCTCCTCACCCGGCTGCCAGACTCCGTCGCCGTTGTCGTCCGTGGTGTAGACGGCGTCGTCGCACAGCTGGGCGTCCGTGTCGCCGGAGTCCCTGTCGTGGAAGAGCGGGTAAACGCCGAACACATCCGACGCGCCCCCGTGGCCCTGAGCGAACAGGCGGTGACGGCCGGAGCCCATGACACCGTGGCGTGGACACTCGAAGGACCCGCTACCCGCATCCTCGTCCACGCCATCTCCAGCGTCGGTGTCGTCTCCGCTCGACCCCGCGTCATCGTCGCGCGGCCCGTCGGGCACCGTGTCGCGCCCACCGGTGCCCGGTCCACCGTCCATCCCCACGCCTCCGGTGCCGCTGCTTGTATCGCGGCCCGCGGTGCCATCGGTACCATCAGCGCCACCCGTGCCACCGCTACCATCCGTACCGCCCGTGCCGCCGGCGTCGCCAGTGCCCGCAGCGGCGTCGGACGCCGGCTGCAGCCCGACCGTATCCGCGCCGTCACCGGCGCAGGCGGCGAGGCACAGCAGCCACAGCACATGGCTGCGTCCCATGCGCGCACGCGGGTCGTCTCGCCTCTCGAGCATCTTCCCTATTGGCCCCCTTGCGGCGCTTGCTGCAATCGATCCGTCCAGCGACAACGCTACCCGATTGCGTGGAGCAGCCCCGCTGGCCGCGCGCCATCGGGTCACGGTGATTGATCTGTATCAACCACCGTGAGGGGTACGTCCCTGTACATGCTCGCGGGCGCATTCCCTACGTGTCCTCCCCGTCGGCGAACTCACCGGCAGCACAGATCGGCAGCAAGCCGCTCAGCTGGCGGACGTCGAACAGTGAGTCACGGAGCTTGGCGGCAACGACGTAGCGGTCCCTCGAGAGCCACTCGATAAAGTACCCGATGTACGACAACGCTGTCGGGCATGCCGAGCGCGGTCATCCGTTGAGGACCCTGCAGCCGAGTACCACCTCAACCTGTTGTCCGGCTACGGTCCTTGCTCGCAACGCTCGACCGATGATGTGCTTGAATCGAAACATCGCAGTCTCCACCAGGCTCCACCGGCTGTAGCCGGACGCCTTGTGCCATCGCCTTCGGCCCCGCTTCCGTACCGAGCGCAGCTTCCGATTGCGCTGCGCCAGCGCGACTGTCGGTGCAGCGACCAACTGAGCTGGCCTGCATGGCGGGATCAAGAACCGCGGCACCGCCCTTCCCCGGCAAGCCGCGTGGGATGCTGCGGCCTCGTACACGTCGACCTTGTCGTAGGCGCCGTCGGCGGACAGAGACACCAGGCGCAGCGCCAAGTCGTAGACCAAGCGCACCGTCAGCGCAGCCTCGATCGCCGTGCGCGCGTACACACGCTGACCACCAGGGCGACCGGTCGACCGGGCCCTCCACGCGCGGATGCCCGCCTCCGAGAACCACAGCGTGAGGTCACCGCGTTGCTGGAGGGCCCGGTCATACTCGCCCCAATTCCGCACCCGATACCGCTTCTTCGTGCGCTTCTGCTGACGACGGCCCGGATACTTCATGACCGGACCAGCCTAGCGGGCGTCCGCGGGAGCCATGCAACAAGGCCCTGGGGTCATTTCAAGATGTGCGAAGTCTGCAGAACGAGAGCGGTATCGATTGGTCGGGGCACGGTGATTCGAACACCGGACCTCATGCTCCCAAAGCATATTGGTTGCATTCCGTCAGTGGCCGCGTATTGTCACAACTGGACGGAATCGCTGAGATACAAGCATATAGAGTGATGTCCGTCGCCGGCCAACCGCGGCATCGAGTTGACAAGCGATCGTCCCCACGAAAGGTCCCACGCAATGTCCGCCAAGAACAAAGCGCATCCTGGGGTCCTGATCCTCAAGCGGACACTGCCTAGCGGCCGCACGGCCTGGCAGGGCCGCTACCGGGACCCCGAGACCACCCAGACCAAGAAGCCCATGCTCACGGGGATGACCCAGGAGCGGCGCAAGCGCTGGGCAATCGAGGTCTCCAGGAACATCGCGGGGCGGCGACTGGAGATCGAGGCGGGATCCGTTCCCCGCAAGCCGGTGCCGCTGGCCAAGGCGGTGAAGGCCTACCTGGAGCACTGTGAGGGCGAGCGCCTGCGGCCCAACACCATGACCATCTACACGAAGGCTGCCGAACAGTTCGTGGCGTGGGCGGGCAAGCAGGGCATCAAGACGACGGCCGAGTTCAACGGCCCCGTACTGGCCCGCTACCGCGGCCACCTGACCACGACCAAGAAGAAGGCGGCGAAGTCGGGCGCCAAGCGGGGCGAGCGCAAGACCAGCGCCGCCAAGCTCGCGCCGTCGAGTGTGAACATGAAGCTTCGGGCCACCAAGGGCATGCTCAGCCACTGGCGTATAAATGGCCTCGCACCCCAGCTCACACAGGACGTTGTTGGGGGCGCCCTCAAGGCGATGAGGGTACCGAAGGAAGAACCTGCCTACCTGGAGGCCGCGGACCTGCTCAAGCTGCTCGCTGCTGCCACCCGGCACGACGCGGAGACGTTCACGGAGACGCGGACGGAGCATGCGGGGCGCGGGACTCCTGGCCGCACCGGCAAGTATCAACCCATCGGGGGGTTCGTGGCCTTCTTGCTGCTGACGGGCTGCCGCCGAGGAGAGGCGCTTGCCCTTCGGTGGTCCGACGTGAAGCTCGACGCGGAGGACCATGACGGACGCAAGGTGGGTGTGATCAAGCTGCGGGCAGCGATCACTAAGACGAACGAGGCCAGGACGGTGGGGCTCGACGTCACACCAGGCCTTCGCGCGCTACTCGCGGCCATGCGTCTACGCCACCGTGGACCCGGGTACGTATTCGGCGGTGCCGAACCCTATACGGTCGATCTTGTAGAAGCAGCGCGCGGCCGGCTCACCGGAGAATATGGCGCCCCAGCATTCGACTGGCAGATGCTGCGCAGCACCTGCGCCACGTATGCCACCAACGCGGAGGGTCTCTGGGGCGATGCCACCGTCTTCCGCAGCGCGAAGCGGCTGGGCCACAGCGTAGCAGTCGCGGAGAAGCACTATCTCAGCGAGCATCGGGGGGTACCGAAGAAAGCCCGCACGTTGGAGGCAGCGATGAAAGTCGAGAGTGAGCTCAGCGAAATCGTTGACACGGTGGCGTCGAGCACGCTGGCGCGACCGCGTCGGACGCGCGGCCTACGCGCAGGCGCCGAGCACGCTGGCCGCACGAAACGTGTACGCTGAACGACATGACCGACGGGCCCAAGGACGACGGGGACGACGGGGACGACGTAGGCTTACTCGACTTTGTGCCCGACAACGCCAAGGAAACGCTCGCAGAGCAACTGACCAATCGGTCCACGCGCATTGCGCCAGATCGGGATGACCGAGTCGAGTCGGACGGGGGCCGCGAGAGCCTGTTCGCGGACCTCGACAGCCTGGCAGATCTGTGGGCACTTCGAGCGAGGCGGACGAAGAGCAAACAGGACCGCGATATTGTAACGGTGCTTGAAGCGTTGGTTCAGGAGTGCCGCGATCGCCACTCGACCGACGACGAGATCGAAGCCGAGGTCGCCCTCCACCTGAGCTTTCGCCAACTCCGAGCCGAGGAAGACGCCGACCGAAAGCGCGCTATGCGTGCATACCTATACAGGTGGCGGCGCGAGTACCCGGACTGGTTAGGGGATGCTGCAAAGGTCGCAGCCACCGCACTGCTGCGTCCCACGGCTGATGAGGAAGCGCCATACACCGTGCCGCAGAGACAGCGAGGATACTGGGCCGGCAAAGCCACTCGCATCGAGCTACTACGCGCAATCGGATCCGCCCTGCGCCGCGAGTACACTACTGCCGTGGAGGGCCGGTTCGACGAGGAGGATATTGCCTACCAACTCGCGTGCGAATTCATTCGGCAGGTAGACACCTCGATGTCGCCGGAGCTGGCCGCGCTCATTCCCGATGGCATTTGCACACCACGAGTCGACAGACGCCGATGGAGTTCGGGACTCTGTAGGGACTATCAGCGAGCGCTCCGGACGACTGCCGAACCGGGTGGTCCCTCGGAGCGCACCCTCGTGTCCGTTGGGCTCCGTGGATTGGGCTCAGACGCTGAGGCCGTCAAGAACGCGACGCACAACTTCTACTCGGACGGCTAGCTGAGGGGATGTTGGCAGTGCAACGTCCCCGGCACCAGCCACGCCAGCACGGCGACTCCACAATGAGTGCATGGCCAACGCCAAGTACAACACAATCCTGTGCGCGTCGGAGCTTCGTAGGCTCAGCGTCGCGGCAGATGCAGATCCACGCACCGTTGCGGCAGTTCTCCGTGGCCGGCAGGTACGGGGAATGGTCGACGCGCGCATTCGTCGCACGCTGACCGCCGCCGGGATCAGGCCGCGTATCCGCCCGAGGGAGCGGTCATGACGCTCCACGCCACCCTCACCGACCAGATCGTGGCGGATGTCCTAGAGGGCGCACCGGCACTGCTCACCTACAAGCAGGCAGGCAAGCTGCTAGGGCGTTCGCAACGGACTGTTCGCCGAGACGTCAGCCTCGGGCTGCTCCAGGTGGTGCGACCGGCGGGTGGCCACCCTCGCATCCCGCGACTGGTGGTCGAGCACCTGATCAGGGAGGGGATGCAACGATGAGCGCCCAGGAATCACCGGCCCTATCTGCATTGGAACGCAGCGGGATCTGCAAGCTCAACGCCCTGAGCGGGCCCGCGGACATCGGTCCCGTGCTCAAGACGTTTGCTGCGATCGCAGCAGGCCTCGACCCCGTCGAACGTCAGCTGGCCCGGAAGGAGGCCATGGCAGCGTTGGATGCCAACGGAGTAAAGGGTGTGGCCAGCGCGCTCGACGCCGCACTGAGGTTGGGCAGCTCGGCGGCTGAGGGCGACCGCACGCCTGGCATTGCGTTTGAAGAGCCGGCCGGCTGGGAAACCGAGGTCGACGGGAGCGAGCTCCTCACAAACATCGTGGACCTGATCAATCGGCATGTGTCGGTGTCCCATGATGCGGCGATCGCGATGGCGCTGTGGGTCCTGCACTCGCACACGATCGAGATCGCGTATTGCAGCCCGCGCCTCGCACTCATCTCACCCACAATGCGCTGTGGGAAGACAACCGCGATGAGCGTGATGAGCGCACTCGTAGCGCGCCCACTAACAGTGTCGAGCATCAGCACAGCCGCGTTCTTCCGCAGCATTGAGGCGTACAAGCCCACACTGCTGATCGATGAGGCAGACACATTCCTGAACACACGCGACGAGTTCGGCGGAGTGCTCAACGATGGCCACGGACGCGATGGCAAGGTCCTGCGCTGCGACGGCGATAAGCACGATGTGCGCGCCTACCCCGTGTTTGCCCCGGTTGTCGTGGGATCGATCGGCAGACTCCGAGAGACGCTGATGGACCGCTCCATCGTGGTGGATATGCAGAGACTCGGACCCGGAGAGTCGGTCGCCCCACTGCGGCGACGCCAGCGCGCAGCGGCAACCGCCACCAAGCGCAAGTGCATCCGATGGGCCGTCGACAACCTGGAGCGCCTAGGCGCCATCCAGGAGGCCGGGGTCGACTCCCCTGCCGAGCTCAACGATCGGGCCGGCGACAACTGGGAGGTACTGATCGCAATCGCCGATACCGTCGGGGGAGGATGGCCTGAGCGAGCGCAAGGCGCCGCGAGACGGCTGTCATCCATGGCGGCAAACGACAATGGCGCTGGGTCGTGGCCCCTGCAGCTCCTGGGCGACGTGCATGGGCTACTCAACGGTGAACTCGCCGGACAGGAGCGTGTGGCAATGGCCCACCTGGTAAGGCTACTGGTGGCGATGGAAGAGCGGCCTTGGTCGGATGCGCGCAACGGACAGCCGATCAACACCGCGTTCCTGGGCAAGCAGCTTCGTCACTTCCACATCAAGCCCAAGACGATGCGGTTCGCTCCGAAGCCCAGCAAGGGGTACGAGCGCACCGCCTTCGACGACGCCTTCCGCCGCTACCTCCCCTCAGAACCGGTTACACCGGTTACAGATGCGGAATCACGTAGAGAAGTGGCCGATCGTGATGGGTTACACGCGGCGAGCGTAACCGCGCGGGAAGGCACGAAAAAACCCTGTGAATCCAACGATGTAACCGCTGTTACCGAGCTACAGGGGAGGTACCTAGCCGCCATCGACACATGCATGCGCGCGGTCGTCATTGAGGGGGACTGCTAGATGCCCACCCGCCGCCGAAAGACGACCGGCCTCGCGTCAGAGCTCGACGCGCTTCTGGACAACGGTGTGGGCAAGGCGATGGCCAATCTCGCTCGCGCCCGACTCGAAGGTGACAAACTCCGAGCGCAGGAGGCACATGAGGTACTACGAGCGGCTGCGCCCCAGCTAGCTCAACTCGAGGCCACCGCCACGCTGAAGTCCGTGCGCCGACAGGCCAAACTCACTCTGCAGCTCGTCGAAGGGGCTGGTGGCCGCACGATCGTCAAGACACAGAGGGACATCCAGCGAGCTCGCAAGCGCAAGCGCGACGCCGTAGCCCGAGTAGACGAACTGCTCGAGCAGCACCAGCCAACCCCCGGCGAACCCGGTGCGCGGTAGTGGCGGCCAAGGGCCCCATGGGGTGTGGATCGCGGCACCTCGTCAATCTCATGGGGTCTGGGAAAGGACACGCACGCGATGACTGAGTGTCGGGTGAAACCGGGCGGTGCCAAGGCTCCTCGAGAGCTGCAGTGGCTCTACGACATGCTCACGCCGAAGGTGGCGCGACCGAAGTGTGGAGCTCGAACGCGCAGCCGAGGTGATGCGCCGTGCCGCATGCCGGTCGTCTGGGACCCGTTCAAGAACGCACCCCGCAACGGCCGCTGCCGCATGCACGGAGGGCTCAGTACGGGGCCTAGGACGGATGAAGGGCGGGAGAGGATAGCCGAGAGCAATCGGCGTAGGGCGGATGAGCGTGACAGGGAGCAGGCTGCCGAGCGGGTCGCGCTGCGGCGCTGACGCGCCGGGTTACCCCCCCCGCCGATCCGCGCGCTCCGTCGCCACGTTGTGCCCATGTCCCGACTCCCGCAGTCAGGTGATACGCTCTGCGCCAATATCGGCCTCCGCAAGTCAGCGGAGCACGATCCGCAAGCACACACTCGAGGGGCCGGCATTGCATCTGAAATCCATCGTCGTACTTCCTGTGGTGCTCCTTGCGGTTCCGTGGACCGGGTGCAGTGACAGCCCGACGCCCGCCAGCGACGAGCCCCCTATCACGCAGGCCATCGTGGTGGTCAGCGGCGACGGTCCGATCATGGCCGACGTGGATGACCTGCGCATCGAGATCCGCTCGGTCGGCATCGAGACCTCGGATGCGTGGCGAGAGGTGGATGGCCAAGACAGCGTGAAGACGGCAAGCGGCGTGCCGTGGCCGGTGGCCGTGACCCTCGAGCCCGAGGGCGGCGACGTGTCCGGGCTCCGCGACGTCATCGTCACGGGCAGCGACGTGGATGGCGCGCCGTTGGTCGAGAACCGAATCATCGTGCGTTTCGTGAAGGGGCAGGTACTGGCCTATTCTCTCGCCCTCACGGATAGCTGCCGCGACAGCGCAGTTGGTGAAGACGGCTGTTTGAGTCGCGAGTGCACCGCAGCAACGTGCCTGGGATGCCGCGAGGGTCAGTGCGTATCGGCGCTTGCGGACCCGGACGTGGATGCAGTCATCGTCCCGCCGGGCGATGACCCCATCGAAGCACTCAGGAGGGTCGGCCTCATCACCGCCACCACGCAGGACCACGGCGGGGATGGTGATGGTGATGGCGATGGCGACGGCGACGGGGATGGCGATGGCGACGGGCTGATGTGCATGGCGGGGTTCGTGCCGCGTGGCGGCGCGTGCGAGGACGTCGACGAGTGCGAGGACGGCAGCCACGCGTGCAGCGCGATTCGCCCGTGCACCAACACCGACGGCGGCTACACCTGCGACAGCTGCTCCGACGGATACACTGACGACGGCCCCCACGACTGCGCGGACATCGACGAATGCGACCTCGGAACCGACTCCTGTAGCGCGCCGCGCGCATGCATCAACGGGATCGGTAGCTACAGCTGCGATGTCTGCCCCGCGGGTTACGCCGAGAACGGTCCGCACGACTGCAGTGACGTCAACGAGTGTTTGCAAGCTGGGATCTGCGGCGAGGGCAACTGCGGCAACCAGACCCCCGGCTACCAGTGCTTCTGCGACGCGGACTTCGTGTTTGACGGCACCACGTGCGTGCTCGACTGCAACAACACCTTCGTCGGCGACTTCGTCGTCAGCTCGATGGACGACATGAACACGCTGGCCACCCACGACTGCATCCACGGCGACCTCACGATCTCCGGGATCGCGGGGTGGCTGACGACGGTGCCCAGCCTGCCGCTGCAGCGCGTCTATGGCGACCTGACGATCACCAACAACGGCACCCTGCTGAACATCAACGGTCTCGATTCGCTCACCCGGGTGGACGGCGACGTGCGGATCGCCATGTGCGACAACCTCACAAACGTCAACGGCCTTGCCGAGCTGGCCGAGGTGGGCACAGACCTCGTCATCGACAGCACCGCTGTGACGAACCTCAATGGGCTGGCCTCACTGACGCGGGTGAGCGGCAGAGCGAGCATCGGGCGCAATCATCAGCTCGCCAATATGAGTGGGCTCGCGCAGCTGCAATCCATCGGCAGCACGCTGCACGTCAACAACAACGGTGATCTCAGCCACCTGGGGCTCGATGCCCTCGTCTCCGTGAACTCCCTCATGGTCGAGCGCAACGCGAGCCTGACGTCGATCGATTCGCTCTTCAGTTCCCTCGCCTCAGTGAGCGACATCATCCTCGACGGCAATTCGGTGCTCTCCGAATGCGCGGGCCCCGCGCTGTCGGCAGCGCTCGGCGCAGGTCACGACGGACAGCTCACGAACACGGGCAACCTCGCATGCGGCGGCGTCTGTGTCGGCGCCAGCTGCCAGTAGCTTCGCAACCCCGGCGAGTTACGCGCAATCTCGGTCCGCACGTGGCCGAGCCACTCAGCGCCTCCCGCCAGGCGGTGACGGTGACGGATTTGCGGCGGTATCCGGTGCCATGGAGCGCACGTGCGCATTCGAATCAGTGAATCTCCTCGGCCAACGCACACGATGAGTAGGTGCCGGGTGAAACCGGGCGGTGCCAAGGCTCCTCGAGAGCTCCGGTGGCTCTACGACATCCTCACGCCGAGGGTGCAGCGACCGAAGTGTGGAGCTCGGACACGCAGTCGAGGTGGTGTTCCATGCCGCATGCCGGTGGTGTGGGACCCGTTCCGCAACAGGCCGCGCAACGGACGCTGCAGGATGCATGGAGGCCTCAGCACGGGGCCGAGAACCGATGAGGGGCGGGAGAGGATAGCGGCCAGCAACCGGCGCAGGGCGGATGAGAGAGACAGGGAGAGCGCTGCCCTACGCGCGCTTCTACGAGCGCCCGACGACCGACCGATGCGAGCTGGTCAGAAGGGTACGCCACCACAGGCCCCGCCCCTCGCAACCCCGACCTGAGGCGGCTGCTGCCGAGACCCGCACCACCCAAGATCACCGAGAACCACGGGCTCAACAGGTCCAGATTGCCCAGTCCGGAGGGGTGGGATGGCCTCGGGCGATGCCGTGATAGTCTTGCCGTAGATGCGCCTTCTCCCGATCCTCCTGGTGCTCGCCGTCATCCCGCTCGCAGGTTGCGGCCTTGAGATGACCCGCACTGTCGTGGCTCATCACTTCGACCACCACACGGGCACGCTCTGGTTGGTCGAGCGCGACGTCGAGGCCCGGCGTTCCGACATCATTCGAGTCCTCGTCTGCCACCGGGAGGCGTCTCCGGCCTGCGTTCGCAACGTGCCCATGGACCTCAAGACGGCCGCCGGCTATCAGGCGTGGCTCGACACTCTGCCCGACGAAGTCCGGAAGCTCGCCAATGCTCCGCCGACGGGTCCGCCGCGAGCAGCACCGCGACGTCCGGCCGAAGCCGCACCCGCTGGGCCGTCAGAGTAGCGGCCGCGGCGTCAGCTGGGGCCCATCGGACTGGAATCCCCGGTCGAGTTCCCGATTCGCGGGGCCTTCGTGGCCCCCACCTGCCTGAAAGCCCACGGGATCCCCCACGTACCGGCGTGCTGAGGCAATGGCGGGCTCAGCACGCCGCCGTGGAACGTCGCCCGGTAGGGGCGCAGTCGTTTGGGCATCGGACACTGGAACAGTAGGGCAGGGCGAAGAGACTGAGTGGTCGGTGCACACGCTGTGTCTTATTGTCGAGGGAGTCAGCCGGCGCACGAGGCGTGGGCTTCGCACATAGGGAGGGTTGAGATGACCGCACGGAATCGAGTTGTGACCGCCGTCGTCGTTGTGGCGATGGCTGTGGGTTTGGGGCTCGCGTTCGCGGGCAAGGGGACCGCGGCGAGGGGTGCGGACGGCACGTGGGTGATCGTCAATCCGACGCCGGAGGTCGCGCGCAACATCATGCTGCTCAACACGCGGACAGGGCAGGCGTGGCAGACGTGCATTGATGACACGCACGAACTCAAGTGGTGCGGCCCCTTGCCTAGAACGGACAGCCCCGCACGACAGCTGCCCGCGAAGCCCCGAAAGTCACCGTACTAGGCTCGACCTGTATCCGCCTACGGCTCTACTCGCTGAAAGAGCGTGTCCTCGTCACGCTGCACGCGCTTCTCGAGTGCGCGGACCCGGTTCTCAACCTCCCTGCGGTTGGAAGGCTTCCTTGCGTCGCGGAGGTACATCCTGAACGCCTTGAGGGCCTCCGCTGAGAACCCGAGACGGTCCGCGCAGAGACCCACGTGGTATAGGAACCTGGGACGGCGACTCAGAACGTAGGCTTGGCGGAAGTAGTCCCACGCATCTCTGTACTCGCCGCTGTCGTAGGCCCGGCGCCCCTCCTCAAATTTCTGCCAGCCCTGCCAATCGCGTTCCTCTGCCACCGTTCGCTCGTCCGGTGTCGCTTCCCTCGCATTGGCGGGACCGGCTTCACGCTTAGAAGCCCTGTGTGGAGCGATGCGATCTTCCGTCGATCTAGTGAGTGCGGGCATCCGCCAGTAGGCGTCGGCCGCAATGCAGAAGTTCAGAGACTGTGCGTCCTTGAGGAAGCCCATCGTGATCCCGACAAGGTTACCCTGCGAGTCGAAGAGCCCACCCCCCGATGATCCAGGTGAGATTGGCGCGTTTGTTTGGACCATCATGTCCCCGCGTTTCCCGGATATCAGACCAGGGCCAAGCGTGGACTCGAGACGCCTCGGGGTCCCCACCGAGTACACGGTTTCGCCAACCTGCAGGTCTTCAAAGCGTCGGACTCCCCTAACTGGCTTGAAGCTCAGGAGGTCAGAACCGAGCCAGCATCGGTCGCTGCTCATGTCTGCAGCCAAGATGGCCACCCTCCCGAATTCCGCCTTCTGGCCGACGATGATTGTCGTGTGCCCCTGTAGGACGTGACAGTTAGTCAGCAAATGGTGCGCTGAGACCGCGACCGCAGAGCCCAACGAGACACCCTCAGAGCCCTCCCCGCCGGCCGCCACCCAATAGACTGACTTTGCGACGAGCTTGTAGATCCGTGTAGCGGGCAGGTCCTTCGTTCGTTTGCGATACTTGGCCTCCGGCAGGCGCCGACTTCCCGACGGCCATTGTGGTGACAGAACGGCTGCGGGGGGCTGCACCTCGGCGGTTCGCGCCGTGACCGCTGGCGGAGGTTGAGTCTGGACAGTCGGCTCAGCGGCGGCAGTGTACGGCCCAGGAATCACGTCCGGGTGCTCGCCTCGCCCGAGCTTCGCGGCGGCAGCGCGGTGCCAGACAATCTCTTGATTGAGAGACTTGGCGCTCCCCGCATCGAGTCCGCGATCTAGGTGGTTCAGCACACCTTGAATGCTTTCCGCGGATTTGGCGTGCAGATCGGCTGCCGGCCCCATCAGCGCCTGCAGCGAGGCGGCCGAGGAGTCGGCAACCATCTGGCCGTACACTCGGCCGAGTGTCTGAAAATCATCGGCGGCAGACACACACGCCCTACGTGCAACCCGCATCTCCTGTGGCGTCAGCGGCTCCAGCTCCCGCCGCGCGGCGACAGTTCGCAGCCAGCCAGCCATCGCCTCAAGCCGCCGTTGCGAGCGTTTCGCGTTCTCGCGCCTGTCGTCCCGAGCTTGAGCGCGATGATGGCGCAACCGAATGTTCGCATCGATCTGCTGCTGGGCACGCTCGCTCTGACCAGCCCGCCGTCCGGCGCACGCACTCGTGCTGAACACGAGCACAACCGCCATCGCCAGTGCCGGCAGGTTCGTACGCCCGTCAATCACCAGCAACGGTCCCGCCTCCATTGACCGATCATACATGGTGCCCAGACCACGCACGACCGCCGGAAGCCGCTATCATCACCCCATGTCTGACCCCGTTGGCGCCAAGTTCCTCTTCCGCCACTTACCGATGCGAGGTGTCCATGTGGGCGACGCCACCGACCTCGGTCCTGCTGGCTACCGCTACATCGTCACGGGGCTTGTCGGCGACCAGGAGGTCCGCGGAGAGCTGCTGCTGTCGCGCATGTCCGGTGGCAGCTGGTACTTCGCTGAGCCGGCCGAGCCGCCATGCGTGTGGTTGGGGCGGGTGTGGGCTGGGAAGGCGTAGGTTGGCGCCACCGATGCCGGTAGCAGCGTTGTCTCGCGGAGATGCGTCTGCCATTCTGCGGGCATTGTGCTGGCTATAGTTCCCGCTCTGTACACCATGATCGTCGAGATCGTAGTTGGTGCTTGGGAGAACACTGAGTTCTGGGGGCGCGTGTTCTATGTCGGTCTCCTGTTCCACAGAGCCCGACGGCTCCGGCGTTGCGACCCGAGGTTCATCGAGCGCGCTCTGACAGGCGTGGAGACTACCCGCGAGGCAAACCACCGCGATCACGACGTAGATGAATCTCGTCAGCACTCGGTCTCGCGCGAACAATCGGGAGTCGACCTCTGGGTAGAACGCGGGCAGCTGATTCTTGGCAAACCACTCGCTGGGCCCGAGTTCATCCTCAAGCGCTCTCGCTCGCCCGATAGCACGCTCGATCTTGTCCATGGTGGCGACGTCCAGCGCGATGAAGCAGACCGCCAGCAGGACCCCGGCGCCCGACAACGCCGAAGCCGCACTCCATTCATCCTCCTTGAGCAGTCCAACGTAGGCCGCAGCGAGGATGGCTGCGCCAGCGAGCGCAAAACGCATCAGGCTCGTGCGGTGACTCTGATGCATCTCGATCCAGTTCCACAACTCCGAGAAGTACCACTGCTTCCTCTGCGTTAACGGCTCGATACCTGACATCGCTTCCCCCTGGCTTTGCTAGACGATCGGCAGAACGTACCTCACGACCGAGCCCCGCACGACAGCCGGAAGCCGCCATCATCACCCCATGCCCGACCCCTACGGCGCCAAGTTCCAGTTCCGCCACCTGCCGCTGCGGAGCGTCCACGTAGGGAGCGGCGGGTAGCAGCGCTGGAGAACCGGTAGCAGACTCGATGACCTCCCCCGTCACCCCGAGGACGAGCAGCAGGAGACCGAGCGCGACACCTGCCTAGAACAGCGCAGGGATCATCATCGAGTAGAAGCGCCCCACGGCAATGGCGCCGAGCACGACGATACCGCGTCGGATCGTCAGCCAGCGGTTCGGTTGTTCACCCGGCCGGCCGATCCAGATCAACGCGAAGATGGAGCTCACGCCGAGGATGTGAGCAGCCAGGAAGTGCCTCGCGGGTCCAGCAAACTCCGAGGGGAATGGTGCGGTGAAGGGCCCAGCCGGTATCGATGCGCCGACTGACCAGGCGTAGGTGAACGAGACGAAGAACGCAGCCAGCAAGGCCAGGCGCAGCCGGTAGGGGCGCATACCCGCCGTCGAGAGCTTCATTCGTCAGGATCGTACTCTCCGGGCGACCGCTCGCCGGGTGCCGATGCGAACAAGTTCTGGGCCTCCTCAGCCTCCTCTGGCGAAAAGTCGCTGACGCCGCGCCCCTCCAGTTCTTTCCGAAGCTGATCGCCGGTGACAGTTCGTTTCTCATGGAGACAATAGATGTCGTATAGCGTCTTCGCGAAGCCGGCGACCGCAAAGACCTGTTCCATGATCGGCCAGACGTCCATCCTCCTGCCGCCACTGGGGCGCGAAGGAAGGGCTCCGCCGTTCAGCGCCAACTCGATCAAATCGTCGAGTACCTCCGGGCCGCAAAGCGCGACCTCTTCAGCGCACATCTGGCTGACTACTCGGCGTACAGAAGCTTCCGCGTCATTCATGTCACGATACCCTTTCGATCTGTGGGCCCAAGGATTCCAGGCGTTCACGTATAGGAACGCGCTCGCGTTCGATCTTCCCTACCACCACGATGAACTGTGCGGTTGAGATGAGAAGAACCAGGAAGTTGAAGGCTGCCAGTGGCCAAGCCGATGCCTCGGCAAATGGCGCGGCGAAGCAGAAGACCGCGGAGAGCGCGGAAACCGTAGATGAGCACGCCTTCGTATCGCGCGGGGGGGGATGCCCGGTCCGCACGGCTTCGCTGAGAGCGGCTCTCAGGCGGTATTCCCTTTGTCTGAAGAAGTATGGCTTTCGCAGTTCTCGTAGCCAGTTCGCCTCGTAGGGGGAGCCAGCTAGGTCAGACCGCATTCGGTAGGCTGCGTCATCGGCGAGTAGTTCCGCGCGGCAGCCCGTCCAGTGATCAAGGAGCCAATCGCCCACGCGGTAGAAGGCGATTGCGAATACGGCAAGACTGGTCAGCCAGCTGAAACCAAAGAAGATCCATATCGCCGCGACCTGCCAAGCTCCGTAGATCAAGTCCACGTACAGGTACGCCTCGTTCTCAAGGGCCAGATCGGTGCAGTGACCGAACTCGTGGGCGAGGTCGAAGTCCTGTGCAGCAGGAGTGTCCCGAACGATGAGAAGAGTCGGGAAGTCATCAGCTCGATCTGCCGCAATGCACTGGGAGGCAAGGCTGAGCCTGGCGTTCAGAGTTAGACCGCGCGCAAGAACGGGCAAGATCGGTCCACCGTCGAGTTGACACCGGGCCACCCACTGCAGGTTCGATGGCCACGCATCCCACTCTAGTACGCGAAACTCAATCTCTGGATTGGTCAGTGTCTCGCGAATCGAACGCGCGGACGACAGCGTGAAGAGGTGACTTCCCAGTCCCATCAGTACTACCGACGCAAGGGCCCCGACGAACGCTGACATGGCCCAGGCTAGATCCCAGTGGCTCAGTAGGCCGAGAGTAGGAAAGAGTGTGGCCGCGCCGAACGCTGGGTGAAACCAACGGCTCCAGCGGAGGTGAGGAGCGGTCTGCGCGGGTATGGGTACCGGCTCTTCCGTCACGGCTCTCCGTACACCAGTTCCCGACTAGACACGATCAGATTCTCAGCGACCATGTGCCACAGACCTCGGTCCTGCTGGCTACCGCTACATCGTCACAGGGCACGTCGGCGCCCAGGAGGTGCGCGGGGAGTTGCTGCTGTCGCGCATGTCAGCAGGCAGCTGGTACCTTGCGGAGCCGGCCGAGCCACCGTGTGTGTGGTTGGGGCGCGTGTTCGCGGGGAAGGCGTAGCGCTATCGGGGCGCCGTGACGTTCGCCACCAACGCCCTACCCGGCCCCACAATGCGGCCCAGGTTGCCCAAACCCGCCGGGTGGGAAAGCCCATATTGACGGGGTTTGTGCTGGCTGCCTGCTCGACTACGCACGCGCCGAACCCTAACGTGAGGATCGGCTACACTCGCACAGCTGTGGGTCCCAGGGCGGGGCGGCAAGGGGGAATCTCATGACGGTGCTGTATCGTGCGGCAATCATGTCGGCGTTGCTCGTCGGCTGCACCTCGCAGGGTCCGCAGGGTCCGCAGGGTCCGCAGGGTCCACCAGGCGTGGGTGCGCCAGGTGGCAATGCCGGGTCTGGTGGGGGGGGCTACTTCCCATTCTTGTGGTGGTCGTGCAACGCAGCCATCGACGTGGTGGACGCCAACGCAGGAACCATCGGCACAGACGGTATCGACGAGAGCTCATTCAGCTACATGGGTACAGTCTTCACCAACTCGGACGTCGACGTGTCTTGCGAGGCCTCCCTCAGCGCCGCGGAGACTGCGACGGCTTCCAGCTACTTTCCAGGGACGACTGTCGGAGCTGCGGAAGCGGCATGCCTCGTCACGGTCGACTACCCGCCCTTCGGCGGCGTGGGTTCCCAGGTCGGGTGGTGGGACTACTCCCTGAAGACGGACGGTGCTCCGCCGAGTGCGACATACGGGGATGATCCTGGCCACCCGCTCGCTGGCGGCAGGATCAGTTTCGAGCACAGCGATTGCGTGGTGCTCACATTGGATCCCATGACTCGGGAGTGGACCGAATCCAGTTTCGGGGCGGTGTTCCAGTAGGGAGCCGCGGTACTCCAATGCGAAGGGCGGCGTCGCATCTACCTACTGTTCAGCCATAGCGCCCTTGGCAACAGCGCAATCGCCAGCCACAGCAGCGCGGGTCGAGGCTGCCGTCCGGTGGTGGGCGTCCAGCCTTCACTGCGCACCACCCGCGTCTAGTATCGCACGCACCGCCGGAGCGTCGCGGGCTTCGAGCAATGCCGCCTCCGCGCGTTGTGTTTCGGCTCGTGCTTTCGATAGCTCAAGCTTCGCATTCTCGAACGCCTCCTGCGCCTCCATCTGTGCTCGCTCCTCCGGCGTAACCTCGAGCAGCGGCACGATGGCCACCGGCGGTTGCAGCGTGACGTACCAGAGCACAAGCCCAACGACGACCGCCGCACCTGCCGCCGTCACCGCTCGAGACAGCTTGGGCATCCGATCCGGTCTCGGCTTCCGCGTGCGCCAGTACAGCGACGGGAACACGACGCAGACGACAGCAACCAGCGGCCCCGAGACAACAAGCATCACGGGACCGAGCGTCTTGCCGGAGCTCCAGAAGAGGTACGCGCCGAGCGGTAGCGCGACCCATGCCGTCAGCAGGTGCAGGCATAGGGAGCCAGGCCAGTCGTCGCGGATGCGCACAGGGATTCCTACCAGCTATTCGGCTGTCTCGGTGCGTCCAATGCGCATACGGGTGGGCGTTGGCATGAGCGCGTCGCGGGTGACTTGAATGGTCGCTGGCTGCATTGCGTCCTATGATGGGCCAGAGCGGAGACTGTGGGAGGTCGGCATGAGGCTTCGATTGGCGCTTGGCACTTCGTTGGCGACCTTGGCATTGACTGTATTGCCGAACACTCCGGCGACCTCGCAGGCACCTGCGCACGCCGCCAATTCGCAGCTGCCCCACCGTGCGCGCATGCGCTGCACGTTCACGCGAGCCCGCCACATCCACGATGGCAAGGACGCTCCGCCGTACACCTATAAGCCTAGCGAGCGTAGCTTCATGGACTTGGAGTACGACCTCCGCGCCCGGACTGGCCGCATCCGATCGACGTTCAGCCAGGACACGGCTGATAGACTGGGTGCTGTCAGGTCCCGGAAGTGGGTGACGGTCACTGTGCGGGCTCACTGGCAGGGAGACGAGGCATGGAAGGTCTCGTTCAGCCCAGGCTTGCGAGACATGGAGAGGCTGCCGACCCTATGGGACGGTGGCGCCGGCGTCGTATGGATGCTGTACGGGTCGACCTCGTCGAAGTTCGACATCATGAAGGCTGACCTGTCCGTCCCTGATGCCGCCTACCTGCATCGGGGATCGTGCGTCCTGGCGCGGAAAGCGCCGGGGACAGTCCGATAGGCGGTGAGGCGCAGGCGCGGCGGCGCTCTCGGCTTCACGGGTAGATGGGTGGCGCATCATACCCCGGGCAATCCCGAGCAAGGTTGACCTTGGTGCGAGCGTTCGCCTTCTTATCTCCTACCTGATCGTGGCCTGGGAGATCCCGTGCGCGGCACGTGAACTCCCAAGGGCGAGCGGCTTCTTACACATCGACCGGCGAACTCGGCCTGCGCCGCCGGAATCGGCCGCCTGTGTGCATGTGGCAGTCAAGCCGCTATCATCGCGGCGTGCACCGAAGCGCGGTCGCGTGAGGAGGTCCGATGCAAGGGGACGAGCAGATTGAGATACGCGACGACGATGCCGATACGCAGCTAGAGAGGCTCGCAAGGGTCCATTCGCGCGATGAGCGTCACTTCGAACACCTCGTGTACGACCATCTGACACCCGCCGCCACGTTCGCGATCGTGGCGCTGGTTGTGGCACTCGTGTTGGGCGCTATGTGGTCCGAGCCTCCTTTTCAATTCACCGTCGTTTGCGGCTTGATTCTCATTTGGAACGGTGGAAGCCAGACGATCGACATCACGCGTAGATCGATCGAGTGGGAGGCTGCCCATCTCAAGGCCGGCCTGTTGGCGTTGCATGAGCGCCTCGACCACAGCCAAGAGCTTCCCGTCGAAGCGGAATACCATAGCGATCTGTTCCCGGAGGTTCAGAAGAACATCCTCCTACGATACGCGGGCAGATTGGAAGACGGACAGTCGGCCGAAGGGCGGGTCCACTGGGGCACGCGTTACCTCGATCGTTGCCTGCAAGCTTACTATTCCCAGGGCGAATTCGAGACGCGTCGGTCGTGGTTGCGCAGACATCCGGCGCACACATCGCCTAGATATACCTGGATCCTTTCGCGAGTTTCAGTCGTCTACTTCATCACGTTGGTCGCACTCGGGTTTCGATTGACGGACGGCGCGTTCGCTGGACCCGTTGGAACGATGCTGGCGTCGACGCCGATCCGGTTCGGAATGACCACCATGGCAAGCGCGTTCGCGTTGGTGGCCCTGACCATGGTCATCGTGAATCGTCGCTCCATTCACGTTCGGGAAAAGCGCCGGATCCGCGATGCTGCACGGGCTGCGGGGGTCACGGAGAACGTCATCGATACGCTAGCCTCATCCCTGGAACTCAGGAAGGTACTGAAACAGCGAGGGCTCCTACTCATGCCGTCGGCAGGCGGAAAAGAGCTCTGCGTAGCGCGCGAGGGCCACGCCGTCTTACGGGCGCGAGTCGGCCAGTCCGCGTGGGAGGTCTATGCGTTTGTGGGTGGGCCCTGGGTTGAGGATCTTCTTCAGGTCCACGCAGAAGCGACAGGCGTGCCTGGAACGTCACAGTCTCCCCGCGCCAGCTGAGAAGCCGAGTAGGCCTGACTCCGTGGGGTCGCGCCCCTCGCGCCCTAGTTAGGACTACCTATCCGCGCTCATCGACGGCTGGTGTTGCTGCTGGGTGCACTGGACCGGAGGCGCGACCCCTGAGTACAATTCGGACCTCCATGGGTCTGCCGGACTTCAATGCAGAGGGGCTGCTACCTGCGTTTGTTGGGGCGCCGACAGGCACCGACCGCAGCCCGTACAAGTGCGGGTGGGACGAGTTCGCCGAAGCGTTTGGCGGCAGCCCTGGTCGGACGGATCTCCTTCGGCGGGCGTTGCGACCGACGGGCCTTCCGCCACGACAAGAGTCCAACATGATGCGAGCCATGATCTCCTACCGCCCGGGGCGGATGGGCTCGAAGCCGCATCACGCACCCGGATTCGCGGCCATGGAGCCAGGACCGCGGTACTGCATCGGTCCCATATGAGGTCCCACGCCCGCAATTCGGGGCGCCGGGGTCTCGCGGCCGGCAGGCCAAGCAGTGGACCTAATGCGCTGTAATCATGAAGCTTTGGGCTAGCCAGTGAATGGTCGGGGCACGGTGATTCGAACACCGGACCTCATGCTCCCAAAGCATGCGCACTACCAGGCTGTGCTATACCCCGCAAAGTGGAGCGGGAATGTAGCTGACCGGGGGCGCGGGCTCAAGCCGAAGCAGCGACCCGTCAGCGGCGCTTCAGATAGTCGACCAGGAAGCTGCGCATCTTCTGCACCGCCTGGCCGCGGTGGTCGATGGCGCTCTTCTGCTCGGGGGACAGCTGCGCCATGGTGCAGTCGTGGGCCGCTGGCTGGAAGATCGGGTCGTAGCCGAAGCCGCCGTCGCCGACCGGAGCGTGGACCACCCGCCCCTCGCAGGCACCCCGCTCGAAGTGCGGCGACAGTCCGAGGGGCCCCGCCGGATCGACCAGCGCGAGCACCACGCGGTAGCGCGCGCCGCGCTCGGCGTCCACCACGCCCTGCAGCTCCCTCAGGAGCCTGTCGTTGTTGGCCCCGTCGTCGGCACCCTCGCCTGCATAGCGTGCCGAGTAGACGCCGGGGGCGCCGCCGAGGGCGTCGACCTCGAGACCGCTGTCGTCGCTTAGCGTGAGCATGCCGGTGATGCGCGCAGCGCTGACGGCCTTGATGGTGGCGTTGTCCTCGAAGCGCTCGCCGTCCTCGATCGGCTCGGCCATCGTCGGCACATCGGACAGGCCGCGCACCGCGACACCGGGCAGGTCGGCGAGCAGCCGCCTGAACTCGCGGATCTTGCCCGGGTTGCCCGTGGCCACGAGCAGCTCGACGGGGGGCTCCGCCACGGCTCCCGGCCTAACCGAGCAGCCGCGCGACGTCGATGTCGGCTGCCTTGAGCGCGGTGTTCTGGATGTTGCACAGGTCCGCGACGCCGGCCATCGCCGAGTCGACGAGCGAGTCGTGCTGCTCGCGCCGCATGGGCACGCCCTCGGCGGTGCCCTGCACCTCGACGAGCGCACCGGAGGCGGTCGCCACCAGGTTGAGGTCGACCTGCGCGGCGGCGTCCTCCGTGTAGCAGAGGTCCAGCAGCGTGCGGTCGTCGACCAGCCCGACGCTGACCGCCGCAACGTTCTCCCGCAGCACACCGGGCTTCACCAGCCCCTTGCGGCGCAGGCTCTCGAGCGCCATGACGAGCGCGATGTAGCCGCCGGTGACCGACGCCGTGCGCGTTCCGCCGTCCGCGTCCAGGACATCGCAGTCGATGGTGATGTTGCGCTCGCCGAGCATGTCGAGCCGCACGGCCGCGCGCAGCGAGCGGCTGATCAGCCGCTGGATCTCCTGCGTGCGCCCGCCGATCTTGCCGTTGCGTCCCTCGCGCCGCTGGCGCTCCGGGTTGCTGCGCGGGTGCATCTGGTACTCGGCGCTGACCCAGCCGTTGCCGGTGCCGCGCAGGAAGTCCCGCACGCGGTCCTCGATGGACGCGGAGATGAGCACCTTCGTCCCACCGCAGGCGTAGAGCACCGAGCCCTCCGGGAAGCGCTGCACGCCGGTCTCGATCGCGACCGGTCGAAGCGCGTCCGACGAGCGGCCGTCCGCACGTGTCTTGTTTCCGCTGTCCTGACTACCGTTTTGACCCATGACTATCCGTTTTCGACGAGGCGCAGGGGCGGGCCCTGCGACGCTGGCGGCTCGGCCTGCGCGGCGGCCGGGAACCACAGTTCGAACGTGGTGCCCTTGGACGGCGCACTGTGGCAGGTGATGTGACCGGCGTGCGCTAACACGATCTGTTGGGTCAAGGGAAGCCCAAGCCCGGTGCCGGACTTCTTGGTCGTGTAGAAGAGGTCGAAGATCCGTGCGCGCGTCTCCTCATCCATCCCCGGGCCGTCGTCGCTCACGCGGATCTGCAGACCGGCGGGGCGGTCCTGCGCGGGGGCGGCTCGCGTTGCCTCGACGCCCACGCGCACCGTGCCACCCGAGCCAACCGCCTCGCGACCGTTGCGCAGAAGATTGAGCAGCACTTGCCGAAACTGCGCCTCGTCGATCGCAACCATCGGCAGCGGGCGGGCCACCTGAACCTCGAGCTCGACGCCCGCAGCCTGCAGCTCACGGCGCATGAAGTCGGCCGTGCCCCGCACCAGGTCGCCCACGTCCTCGGGCTCCAGCATCGAGCCGGGCACGCGCGCCATGCGCAGGTACTCCTCGGTGATGCCTGTCAGCCGCTCGATCTCTCGGTGGATGGCGGCGAGCAGCACCTTCGGCCCGTCCTGCCCGCCCGCCAGCTCCTCCTCAAGCATCTCGACGTTGAGCCCGATGCTGGACAGCGGGTTGCGCACCTCGTGGGTGACGTGGGCGGCCATGCGACCGATCGCCGCCAGGCGCTCCGTCTGGATCAGGCGCGACTTGGTCGCGAGCGCGTCGGTCACGTCCTCGGCCACAAGCAGCAGCTCGCGCACGCCGTCGCTGGCGGCGTCGGTGTCGAAGGGGCTGACCAGCACGTTGAGCTTGCGCGACTGCGGCCCCGACAGCGGCAGCTCGTCGAGCGCCCGGGACTCGCCCGCCGCAGACACGACCTGCATCGCCTCCGCGAGGCCCGGCAACCGCGACAGCACGCCCGTGTCCCGCAGGGGGGCGCCGACCGCATCGGGACCGAAGCCCAGCAGCGCCTGGGCCGCGGGGTTGGCGACGCGCAGGCTGCCGTCGGCACCCACGACGAGCACGGCCGCGCTGAGGTCGGCGAGGATCTGGGCCTGCGTCTGCTGCAGCTGGGAGAGGCTCTCGGATGCCTCGCGCAGGCGCTGGTCGCGGGCTGCGAGTGCGGCGACCATGCGCTCGAACTCCTGCGCGAGGCGGCCGATCTCGTCGTCACTGGTCTTGCCGAGCCGCTGCACGAGCTCGCCGCGCGCGACCGCCTCGACGCGCTGCTGCAGTCGAGACAGCGGCGAGAGCACGCGCTGCGACCAGACCGTCACCGCGACACCGACCAGCAGCGCGATCAGCCCCAGCACGAGCAACACACCGATCGCCTGCTCCTGCTGTGCGGAGGCGCGCGCGCTGGTCGCCTTGATGCGCCCGAGCACCGTCGTCCACGCGATGCGCAGGCGGCTGTCCACCGAGCGCTCGCGGATGCGCAGGTCGGCGAGGATGCGCTCTGCCTGACTACGGTCGCCCCGATCGAGGGCCACATAGAGCTCCTCGTAGCGCGCCTCGCCCTTGCGCAGCGCGGTCTTCACGCGCTTGAGCTCTCGGCGCAGCTTCGCCAGCGTGGCGCGCTCGCTCACCGGGGGCCCGCCCTTCTGGATCAGCGCGATCGTGTTGAGCGCGCGGGCGAGCCGCTCGGGGCGCGCCTTGCGACCAACGTTGAGCCAGGCGCGCGTGGAGGCGGTGTTGCGCTCGGAGTTGAGACGGTCGAGCAGGTTATCGAAGATCGACTGGGCTGCGCGCACCTCGCTGATCGCCAGCGACAGGGGCAGGTAGCCATCGTGCAACAGCTCCAGCGTCGTGGCCGTGCGCTGGTGCTGCGCGAAGCTCGCGACGGAGACCAGCCCGGAGACGGCCAGCACCAGCGCGAAGCCGAGAAACACCCTGCGGGGGATGGAGACGCGGACGGGGACGGGCATGGCGAGCCAGCTTCACCGTAGCACCCCCACGACAGCCCACCAAAAGCCCGGCAGTTGCGCCCCGGGAGCACTCCCGGCCCTACTTTTTACGGTGTTTGCCCTGTTTGCCCTGGTTGCCCTGGTTGCCCTGGTTGCCGGGGCGGCCGGGCCGTACTGGCTTGCCCGGCTTCGGCGGCTCGGCGGCCAGCAGCGTCGCTGCGCGCGTGGCGAGCTTTCCGTTGGCGGCCACCGCCTCCGCCGCGGCAGCCTCCGCCTGCTTGCGCTTGCCGAGGGCGAGCAGCGCCGCGGTGCGACGCAGCTGCAGCTTGCCGACCCGTGGGTGGCCGAGTGACAGCGCGTGATCGAACTCGCGCAGCGCGAGCTCGGCGCGACCCGTGCCCAGGTAGCCCCGACCGAGCAGCTGGTGCACCTCCGGGCTCGCGGGGTGAATGAAGAGCGTGTCCTCGCCGAGCTGGGCGAGCTGTGTCCAGTCACGCTTCTTGGCGAGCACCGCCATCAGCGCCACGTGGGAGATCCGGTCGTGCTGGTCGAGGCGCACGATGCCGCGCATGGCCCGCAGCGCGAGCATCGGCTGGTCCGCGACCTCCGAGACCTTGAGCAGCATCTTCCAGGCGCGGATGCCGTCGCGATCGCGCGTGAGCGCCGCCTCCACGTGCTCGAGCGCCCCCGCGTGATCGCCGCTGTCGAGCGTGGCCTGCGCCAGCATCAAGCGCAGGTCGTAGCCGTCCCTGCCGCCCTCGATGATCCCTGACAGACAGCGCTTGGCCCACGTGTGCTTGCCGGCCTGCACCGCGTACAGCGCCATCGCGAAGTGGGCGATGGGGTGCTTGGGGGCGCTGGCGAGCACCTCGCGGGCGCCCTTCAGACCGGCCTCGCCCTCGCGGTTGAGCATCAGCGACAGCGCCAGACCCGCGCGCGCATCGAGGTCGTCGGGGCGCTTGTCGACGGCCTTGCGCTGGGCCTCCAGGTCGCCATAGGCGCCGGTGTCGATCACGTACTCGTCGTCGTACTTCGACAGCCGCTTGGCCAGGTGTGCCCGGAAGGCCGCATCGACGACCGACAGGTCCTCGCCGAGCACCTCCGTGAACACGCGCTCGGTGCGCATGCCCTTGCCCCACGCAGCCAGCATCGCGCGCACACGCGCGAAGCCGTACTGCTCGACGATGAAGCCGACCGCCAGCGATGCCGCGTAATAGGCGGTCATCAGCGCCGAGGGATCGCGCGCGTTCGTGAACGCGGCGTTGAGGCCGGCCAGCGGCGGCAGCCTGCCTGCGCGTACCGCCAGCCACAGCTTGTAGTCGTCCTCGCGATGCCACTCCGGGCGCGCGATGATCGTCTCGTGCTCGGCCAGGCCCTCGGTGAACCAGCGCGGCACGTGGTTGTTGCTCAGCTGCAGGTGGAAAACGTGGGCCAGCTCGTGCCAGACGATCTGCCCCCAGTTGAACTCGCCCGCCTCCGGCGACACGGCGGTCACCACCTTGCCGAAGCACACGCCCTGCACACCGATGTTCGGCAGGCCGCTGGTGCGGATGGCGAAGTGGCGCGGCGAGGCGTACATCTCGATGCGCAGTGGACCCTTCGGATCGAAGCCGTAGTGCTTGCGCATGACGGCGTAGGCGTCGCGCAGCATCGGCCCCAGGTAGGGCTCGAGGATCTCGCGCTCCTTGTGGTGGACGCGCACGGTGAAGGGCTTGGCCTGGAAGTCGACGTACTCCTTCGGCACCACCTCGTCGTAGAAGTTGAGCATGTTGAAGACGCGCACGTTGAAGCGGTCGAGGTCCCAGGCGTCGTGCAGCGCCGCGAGCCCGCGCTTCTCGTCGCCCATGCGCAGCAGGTTCATCCCCAGGGTCGTGTGGCCCATGGGGTCCTCGGGGTCGAGCTTGATGGCGGCGCGCGCCATCTCGACCAGCTCCGGGTAGCGGTGCTCCCACTCCGCGTACCGGGCGATCACGCCGTACATCGCGCTGTGCGTTGGATTCAGCCGAAGCACGGCTTTCTTCGCGGCGGCGAAGCCCCGGTCGTCATCGGCGAGGAAGCGCACCGCAGCGCGCGTGCTCAGGGCCTCGAGGTCGCGTGGGTTGATCGACAGCGCGGTGTCGAGGTGCCCGTCGGCGGCCGCGATGTCCATGTTGCGCAGCGCCATCGCCGCACGCGTGACGTGCGCCATGACGAGCTTCGGGTTCCTGTCGAGCGCGCGCGACAGCTCCCGCTCGACCCCCTCGAAGTCGTTGGCATGCTCGAAGATCAGCCGCGCGAGCACGGCGCGGGCACGGGGGTGATGCTCGTTGCGCGCGAGCGCGGCCGACACGCCCTTGAGGGCGTTGTCGCGGTCGAGCTTCTCCGCGAAGAGCGCCGCCCACTCGAGGTGCGTCTCGGCGCGCGTGTTGTCGGCCACCGCAGCCTCGTTGAAGGCATCGTTGGCATCCTGAAAGCTGCGCAGCGCGCGCGCCGCCATCCCCACGTAGGCGAGCCCGGCCGCCTCGTCGTCACCGAGCTGCCCCTGGTTGTACGCGTGGATCAGCGCCATCAGGTGGGGGATCGCCGCGCTGCGCCGGCCGCGCTCGATCAGCAGCCGCCCGAGCATGGCGCGCGCGCGGTGGGCGCCGGGGGCCGCGGCGATGGAGGTCCATGTCTGCTCGGCCTCGTCGAGCAGGCCCCGCACGTGCTGCGCCTCGCCGCGCAGGGTCGTGGCCGCGAGCCCGAACGTGCGGTGGCCCGCCGCACGCATGGCGGTCTTGTCGGCCTCGGCGTAGCGCCCGGTCTCCAGTTGCAGACGCGCTAGCAAGAGCGTCGCCTCAGCCCAGCGGTCCGAGGAGGCAAGCGACTTCAGCGACTCCTCGGCGGCCGCATAGCTGCCCGATGCGAGCGCCTCGGCGGCCTCCTCGACCGTCGGGGCCGCGAGCACGGCCGACGGCAGCGACATCGCGCTCAGCAACAGGCCCAGGGCCGCGACGACGGGACGCATCAGGCCATCATAGCGCGCGAACGCCCTGCGTACCCGTCAAAGCGTGGGCGCGGCGTGCGCATCCATCAAAGCACGACGACGCCCTGCGCACCCATCAAACGAGCGCCGCTAGTTGCAGCTGGGCGAGTTCTGGGGCGAGTCGTTGTACGCGCAGCCGAGGCCGACCATGCCGAGGTCGATGCCGCATACGCCGTCGGGCTTGCAGCAGCCCGAGAGCGGAAAGCCCTGGCTGTCGTCGTCGGGACAGCTGGGGTCATCCTGCCCCGGCGCGTCGTTCTCGAGGCATGCGCCCATCAGCTCCACGCCGCACTTGTCGTCGAAGGTGCAGCAGGCCGAGACGTTGCCGACGAACATCGACAGGATCGGGTCGGGGTCCGGACAGCTGCCGGGGCTGCACGAGTCGCCGAAGTCATCGGGGTTGGGGGTCGGCTCGTCGTCACCGTCGCCGTCGCCGTCACCGTCGCCATCACCGTCGCCGTCACCGTCGCCATCGCCGTCTCCCGAGTCGCCGTCACCGCCCTCGTCGTCGCAGGCGGCCGGGTAGACCTCGCAAACATCGTGGGCCTTGTGACAGCCCGTCAGGGCCGCGACGAGCAGCAACGCGAACACGACATGGAGAGGGCGAAAAGCGATCATCGAAGAACCTCCGGGGACGGGGCTTGATAACACGTCCGAGCCATGCCCAACAAGCTGTCGTCGACCCGCCTTCGCTGCGCAAAAGCCATCACAGGTCCGCGAAACGCTTGCCCTCGGCGACCAGCTTCGACAGCAGCGGCGCGGGCTTCCAGACGTCGCCGTGCTGCTGCTCGAGGCGCTGTAACGCCGCATGCACAGTGTCGAGCCCGACCAGGTCCGCGTAGCACATGGGGCCTCCGCGGTAGGCGGGGAAGCCGTAGCCGTTGATCCAGACGATGTCGATGTCGCCGGGCCGGATGGCGACGCCCTCCTCGAGGATCTTCGCGCCCTCGTTGATCATCGGGTAGATGCAGCGCTCGATGATCTCCTCGTCGCCGATCTCCCGTTGCTCGACGCCGAGCTCGGTGGCGACCTCGCGGATCAGGGCGTCGACCTCGGGGTCGGGCCGCGGCGTGCGGCTGCCGTCTTCGTAGCGGTAGAAGCCGGCGCGGCTCTTCTGACCGAGCCGCCCCATCTCGCACAGGCGGTCGGGCACGGTGCCGCTGTAGCGCTGGCCGGCGGGCTTGCCCTCCGCCTTGCGCACGCGCCAGCCGATGTCGAGGCCGGCGAGGTCGTTCATCGCGAAGGGTCCCATGGGCAGCCCGAAGTCCGTGATGACGCGGTCCACCTGCTGCGGCGAGGCGCCCTCCTCGACCAGGAACAACGCCTCGCGGCGGTACTGGTAGAGGATGCGGTTGCCGACGAAGCCCGGGCACACGCCGACGACCACGCCGATCTTCCCCAGCTGCTTGCCCAGCGACAGCGCCGTCGCGACCAGCGACTTGTCGGTCGCCTTGCCCCGCACGATCTCCAGCAGCTTCATGATGTGCGCCGGGCTGAAGAAGTGCAGGCCGATGACGCGCTCGGGGCGCGAGGTGCACGCCGCGATGGCGTCGACATCGAGGGTGGAGGTGTTGGTGGCAAGGATCGCGTCGGGCTTGCAGACCGCGTCGAGCTGCTTGAACACCTCCCGCTTGACGTCCAGCTCCTCGAACACGGCCTCGACCACGAGGTCCACCTGTGCGAGCTCCGCGTAGTCGGTCGCGCCGCGCACACGGGCCCGCCGCGCTGCGGCCTCGGCCTCCGCGATGCGGCCGCGCTTCACCGAGGAGGCGTAGGTGCTGTCGATGGTCGACAGCCCGCGGTCGACGAAGCTCTGCTCGCGGTCGAGCAGCGTGACCTCCATGCCGGCATCGGCGAAGGCGGTGGCGATGCCCGCGCCCATCGTGCCCGCGCCGATGATGCCGACGGTCTCGATCCGCTGGACAGGCGTATCGCGCGGGACATCGGGAACCCGGGCGACCTGGCGCTCGGCGAAGAAGACGTGCTGCTGGGCGCGCGCCTGGTCGGAGCGCACCAGCTCGGAGAAGAGCTGCCGCTCCTTCGCCATGCCCTCGTCGAAGGGAAGCTCAACGGCGGCCCGCACCGCGTCGATGCAGCGGAAGGGGGCCTCGAAGCCGCGCTTCTTCTTGGCGATCTTCTGCTCGTGGTTGTCGAACACGGTCATGTCGCCGCGCGCGGCGTCGATGTGCCCCGTCAGCTCCCGGACCTTGCGCAGGGGCCGACCTTCGGCGACCACCTGCTCGGCAAACGCGATGGCACCAGCGAGCAGCTCGCCCTCGATCAGCGCGTCGACCAGCCCCAGCTCGCGGGCCTCGGCCGCACCGATCGGCTCGCCACCAACGATCATGGCGAGCGCCTTCTCGACGCCGATGACACGCGGGAGGCGCTGGGTACCGCCGGCGCCGGGCAGCAGTCCGAGCTTGACCTCGGGCAGGCCGCATCGGGCGGACCCGATGGCGACGCGAAAGTGACAGCCGAGTGCGACCTCGAGTCCACCTCCAAGGGCGGTGCCGTGGATCGCCGCGACGACGGGCTTTGCGCAGTCCTCGATGGCCGTAACCACGTCGGGCAGGTGGGGCGGCTGGTTGGGCTTTCCGAACTCACGGATGTCGGCGCCCGCGATGAACGTGCGGCCATCGCAGGCCAGCACGATGGCGTCGACACCATCGTCGGTGGCCGCGCGCGCGATGCCGTCTGCGATTCCGCTGCGCACCGCCTGCGACAGCGCGTTCACCGGGGGGTTGTCGACGCGCAGGATCGCCACGCGCCCCCTTCGCTCCTCGTGCACCGCCACTGTCATCGCTTCCCTCCCTGGGCGCCGAGGCCGGCGCGACTCGCGATGTGGTCTACAATCTCGCCATGGCAACCACAATAGTGCGACGCGACCAGCTCGCTTGCTGGGTTCGGGCAGGTCGCCCATAATCGCCAGGTGGCGAAGCTACTGATCGTCAAGACCGGCACGACCGTCCCCTCCGTGAAGGCGCGTAGGCGGGACTTCGACACCTGGATCAAGACGGGCATGGGGTGGGACTCGGGTGGCTTCGAGGTCGTCCACGTCCACCTGGGCGATGCACTGCCGGCCGTCGCGGAGCTGGGCGATGGCGACGGCATCGTGATCACGGGCTCGCCGGACAAGGTGACCGACCGCGCACCGTGGAGCGAGCGCACCGCCGCGTGGATCGCAGACGCCGCGCAGACCGTCACGCCGATGCTCGGGATCTGCTACGGGCACCAGCTGATCGCGCATGCGCTCGGCGGCGAGGTGGTCGACAACCCGCACGGACGGCAGATCGGTACGACTGACATCACCCTCACCGAGGAGGGCAAGACCGACGCGCTGTTCGGCGGGCTCGGCGAGGTCTTGCACGTGCCGGTCTCACACGTGCAGTCGGTGGCGGCCCTGCCCGACGGGGCGCGTCTACTCGGTACGACCGAGGGGGACCCGCACCACGCGTTCGCGATCGGCGATCACATCTGGGGCATGCAGTGCCATCCGGAATTCGACAGCAGCATCGTGCGCGGCTACATCGAGGAGCGCAGCGCAGCCATCGCGTCGGAGGGCCTCGACCCCGACGCCCTCAGCCGCGACTGCATCGACAGCGCGGACGGCACGCTGCTGCTGCGGCACTTCGCCGACCGGGTACGCCGCCGCTAGCAGCGCGCATCGGCGTTTGCGCTGCTGGACGCGCATCCGGTCGCGCTCAGGCGCGCACGTGCGCGAGCAGGATGTCGGCGAGCTCTTCCTCCAGGGAAGGCGGGACGTCATGCCCCCAGCCCTCGACGATCTTCAGCGTCGAGCCGGGGATCGCCGCGTGGGCCATGTGCGCGTTGCCGACGGGCACCAGCGGATCGTCCGCGCCGTGCAGCACCAGCGTGGGCGCGGTGATCGTGGCCAGGTGCGGCTCGCGGTCCCCCTGCGCAAGCGACGCGGCGACCTGGCGTGTGCCGCCACGAATGTAGTCGCTGCGCTCGATGGCCCGGATGGTGAGCTCCCGGGCCGTCGCCTCGTCGGTCGGATGGCCCTTGCCCGTGATCGCCGCCAGCAGCTTGATGCCGTGGGCGATGCGCGCGTCGCGTTCGGTGGGCGGCGGCGTCAGCAGTAGCTGCATCGCCTCCGGCTGTGCCTGCGGCGCGGTGGGACTGCCGGTACCCATCATGATAGAGGTCAGCGTCTTGACGCGGTCGGGGTGGCGGTACGCCATGGTCTGGACGATCTGGCCGCCGAGGGATGCCCCCGCGATGTGCGCGCGCTCGATCCCCAGGGCATCCAGAAGGCCGACCGCGTCGGCCGCCATGTCATCGATCGTGTAGACGACCTCCGGCGTGCCGCCCTGCAGCACCGTCGTGATGACCTCGATCAGGTTGGGCGTACCCGCGTCGTCGAACTTGGTGGACAGGCCGATGTCGCGGTTGTCGAAGCGGATGACGCGCATCCCGCCGGAGGCCAGTCGCTCACAAAACCCTTGGGGCCAGTGGATCAGCTGCGCACCAAGCCCCATCACCAGCAACAGCGGATCGCCGTCCTCGGCCCCGATCGCCTCGTACTCGATCTCGATCCCGTTCGCCTGTGCCATCGCCATGGGGAGGCCCTCCTGTCACGCCGGTGAGGCGCGGATGCGGAATGCGCGGCGATGGTACCCAGCGGTAGACCGATGCGAAAGCCCTACTGGATGACGTTCAGGCGCCGCGGCTCGTCGCTCTGGCCGAAGCTCAGCACGTCCATCGGGCAGACATCGATGCAGATGCCGCACTGGATGCAGTTCGAGTTCGCGTTGTCGAAGGGCTCGGCGTTCTTGGCGAACGCCATCACGTCCACGCCCACCTGGCAGTGACGCGAGCACTGGGTGCACGAGATGCACTTGTCGTCGCTTCGGATCTCGAGCTTGCCGTACAGCCGCGCGAGCAACCCGTTGTAGGCGGCGAGCGGACACCAGTAGCGGCACCAGACCTTGCCGCCGAAGAACGGATAGAGCGCGATGGGGATCACGGCGACCAGCCAGAAGTCGACGACGTAGCTGTAGGTCTGGGCCCAGGCATTGTCGGCGCGGGTCTCGTACATGCCCACCGTGACGAGCGTGGCGAAGAACGCCGCCACCAGGACGACGACGCCCTGGAACTCCCAGGCGCGGCTGCGGTCGCCCTTGGCCGAGAGGTGGCGCCAGCGATCGCCGAGCGTCTCCGCGAGCCCACCGCAGCCGCAGATCCACGTGCAGAAGCGCTTGCCGTGGCGGTGGGCCGCCCACGGGATCGCAACCAGCGTCCCAAACAGTCCGGCGCCGGCAAACGAGAGCACGACGACCTTGGGGTCGCTGTCGGAGAACCAGTGGAAGGTGTTGAAGAACAGCGGCCACGGTTGGTACAGGCCCCAGGCGCGCCACGCGAACTGCATCGACAGCCCCTGCACGGCGATCACGTTTGCGATCAGAAAGAACGCGACCTGGAAGAAGATCAGCGACGCGTAGCGGTAGCGCTGGTAGCGCCCGTCGCTGGCGATCGCGCCCCAGCGGTGCATCGCCCGGTAGCCGAAGACGCCCATCACGATCGTGTAGGCGAGGCTGTAGAGGTAACCCTGCTGGAACCAGAGCGTGCCGCGGATCTGCTCGAGCGCGGCCGGCTCGAAGACCCAGGCGAACGGCGAAAAACCCACGTCGAAGACCGCCCGCGTGCCATCGGCGAAGCCCTGGCGATCGATGAAGAGGTAGAACGGCCAGGAGTACGGCGCCTCGGGGAACTTCTTGAGCGCATAGAGCGTGTAGACGAGGAGGCTGACGATCGTGAGGTAGGTGTAGCGCCCCGGCGTCCACGCGCCCTCCATGGCGATGCCGAGGCGGTCGAAGAAGGGCTTCGGGATCTCGGCGCCGATCATCTCGAACACGAGGTCGTTGGGAAGCGTGCGCGGCTCCTCGCCCGTGCCGCGGATCGTCGCCGTGTCCGCGTCGAAGCCCTCGAGCGCGGTGTCGAGGTGGAGCCCGAGCTTGCCGTCGGCGGCGAGGCCCTCCAGCGCGTCCCGGTTGCGCTTCTTCGGGTAGGTCAGCTCGCGGTCGATGGTCACCATCGTGACCTCGTTGCGCTCGGCCAGGGCGAGCGCGGCCTCGGCGGCCACGTCGCCGCCGCCGTAGACCAGCACGCGCTTGCCCTCGACCGCCTTCGGGTCGGAGAGGTGGTGGTAGAGCTTGCCGGGGTGCTCGGCCTCCCCCGGGACCCCGGCGCGCCGGGGGTTGCCCGCCTTGCCGAGGGCCAGCAGCACGCGCCGCGCCCGGTAGCCGGCCTTGTCGGTGGTCACCTCGAAGTGGGCGCCCGTGCGCTGGACGTCGGTCACCTTCTCGAAGGTCTGGATCGCGAGGCCGGCCTCCTCGATCTGCGCATGCCAGCGCTCGAGTAGCTGCTCGCGGGTGCACTCCTCGAACCAGAGGCTGCTCGCGTTGTCGACCGCCTCGGGCTCGGCGAAGAGCAGCTTGCCCGAGTACATGTTCTCCACCGTCTGCGCGACGCGGCCGGACTCGATCACGCGGTAGCGCATGCCGAGCTCGTGCGCGCGCATGGCCGCACCGAGCCCGGCGGGGCCCGCGCCCACGATCAGCACGTCGAGCAGGTCCGGGTCGGCGTCCGGTGGACCCAGCTCCGCGCGGATCGCATCGGCGAGCTCGGTGCCGCGGTTGAGGCCGAGCTTCACCAGCGGCGTGCCGGCAACCTCGCCAGCGAGGTAGATGCCGGCGACGCTGCTCTCACCCCGGTCGCTCACCTGGGGCAACGCCGGATAGGATGGCTCGGGGCGCTTGTCGGCCAGCAGCCGGGTCTGGAGCGAGGGTGCGTTCACGGGGTCGGTGGCGCCTTCGAGAGTTCTACGCAGTGGCCCATCTTACGTTACCGCCGGGCTGGACGCGCCTTGTCGACGCAAATGCCGTAACGCTGCGGGGTCGCGGCGCGACTGCTTCCACGGAGGTCCTGCGCGATGCGTGTTTTCCTGTTGATGTCGGCCTGTCTGCTGGGCCTCGGCTGCGACAACCCCCCTCAGGCGCAACCCCCGGGCGAGCTGTCGGGCGACGACGGCACCGCCGGCGTGTCGACGCCACGCTCCGGCGGCGCGACCCTCGACGGGCCGCTGCGGGTGGCCGACGACGCCGCGCAACCGCCCACCACCGGCGTGGCGCCCGCCCTGCCCCCGTCTTCCGGCCGACCGCCGGCGGCACTCTTCGCGGGACTCGACGAGAACATGCAGCCGGTCGACATGGCCGAGATGATCGAGGGGAGGCCGCTGGTGTTGATCACCGGCTCCGCCTCGTGACAACCCTCGTTCCTTAACTTCCAGGTCCTGGAAGCAAGTTACCAGCGCTATAGAGACCGCGTGAACTTCGTCTGGGTGTACGGCAGCGAGGCCCACCCGGAGGAGTACCCTTTCAGCGACGGCAACGAGTCGACCGACCTCGGGTGGGACCACCCGTACTTCATCACCGCGACGATGGAGGAGCGGGCACAGCGCGCGCGCTGGCTCAAGAGCGACCTCGATCCGCCGGGCGAGATCCCGATGCTGATCGACTTCATCAACAGCCCGGGTGGCGAGACCAACAACGCCATCCGCGCGGCCTACCGCGGCGGCGGGTTCTACTCGGGCGCCGTCATCGACTGCGACGGGACAGTCCTGCAGGAGCACCGCTGGGCATGGTTCGCCGAGGGTCGCGACTGGTGGGGCCTGCCGCTGGTGCCCATCGAGGAGCTGCACGCGCTGCTCGACGCCTACCTCGCCGACCCGCCCGACTGCTACGCGCCGTAACGAAAGCCTCACCGGTGGTCGAGCTGGCACGCGACCTGCAAGGGGGGTGAGCATGGCCTGGGGCACCGCGCGATCGCGCGGTGAATGCCATCCACAGGAGGACGCGATGCCTGCAATGCCCGAAAACGAGAATAGAAGCTTCATCCAGGAACTGGAGGCCCTCGGTAGCGACATCGAACAGGGGGCGGAGGAGGTGCGCCTGCAGGTGCACCTCGCCAGCATGGACGCAAAAGATGCGTGGAGTGACCTGCAGCCGCGCATCGAGGAGTTCGACCGGCGTGTGGTGAACGTCGCCCGCGAGGTCGCCGACGAGGCGAAGTCGGCCGGCGCCGAGCTGCGCGATGTTGGCAGGGGACTGCGCGATGAACTCAAGAAGCTGCGCGATGCGCTGAAGTGAGCCGCCGCGAAGGCGGACCGTCATGCGAGAGAGGTGACCACCGATGAACCGTACGATCGCGGATCTCATGACGAGGGACGTGCGCACGATCGCATCGGGCGACACGGTCGAGGAGCTCGAGCGCCTGCTCGCCGCCGAAGGCCTCACGGGCGTGCCCGTCATCGATGGCGGCACCCTGGTCGGCGTCGTCTCGCGCTCGGATCTCTTCCGCCAGGCAGCGCTCGAGCGGGCGGTCGACGGCTACGTCACGGACTGGTACCGCACCGATCCGATGTCCGGTGCGGATCCGCCGGACACCGATGCGACCCGCGTAGCGGCGCCGAGCTTCGCGGACCAGAAGGTCGCCGAGATCATGTCGAAGCCGGTGATCTCGATCGAGGTATCGCGGGCCGTCAGCGAGGCCGCGACACTGATGCTCGAGCACCGCGTCCACCGCCTGGTCGTCACCGACGATGGAAGCGTGGTCGGTATCGTGACGACGATGGACCTGCTGCAGGCGCTGACGCCGCAGTAGCTCACGGGCCGGCGCCCTCGATGAACGGCGCGTCGAGGGCGTCGCTGCGGGCATCGATCGGTCCCGGAGTGATCTCCGTGCTGTTGGCGAGGAAGACGGTCGCGAGGCCGACCGATGGGTAGATCCGCAGGTTGCCGTGGAAACCCATCCCCCCGCCCTGCTTGCCAAGGTAGGCGACCTCCCCAAGCTGCCCGTGGACCCAGCCGAGCGCTCCGCCCACGCCCTCGCCCGACGATGTCCGCTGGGCCGCGAACATCGCATCGCGCGAGGCGCGGCTCAGTAGCGTCGAGTCGTCGCGCAGCAGGTCACAGAGCACGGCGGCGAAGGCGCCGCTGGTCGCATGCAAGCCCCCGTAGGCGAGCCCGTGGCTGCGCACGCGCTCGAAGCGGCTCCACCCGTCGCGCGCGCGACCCCAGTAGCGCGACGGCGATATGACATGGAGCAGCGCGTTCGTCGCCGACCACTTGCGGATGTGGCCCGTCGCCAGGCGTCCCACCGGGGGCAGGTCGAAGGTCGCGCCGTCGGCGGTGATGTCGAGCGGAGCGAAGACCTCGGTGCGCATGACCTCGGCGAAGCGGCGTGATGTCGCCCCCTCGACGGCACGCTCGAGCAACCAGTAGCCGAGGTTCGTGTACGCGTACTCGGCCCCTGGCGCGGCCTGGAGCTCATCGGACTCCTCCATCACCCGCGCGAGCTCGGCTGCGGAGTCGCAGCGCTCGACCTCGAGGCAGAACCAGTCGAGCGGCGCAGGCGCCGGGATGCCGCCAGTGTGTGCGAGCAGCATCCGGATCGTCACCTCGTCGCCAAAGGGGTGATCGTGAAAGTACGTCGAGAGCGGCACATCGAGCGCCATGAGCCCCCGCTCCTGCAGCCGCATCACCAGCACGGCGGTCAGGGCCTTGGTCATCGAGTAGGCCATGTAGAGCGTGGCGGCGGACACGCGGCGGTCGGTCGCCGCATCGACGCGGCCCGCGTGGCCCTCGAACACGATCCCCTCGGCGGACACCACGGCGTAGGAGATGCCCGGGGCCTGCCGCTGCTCGACGATCCGGCGCAGGCTGGCGGACGCCCGCTCCGCGGGGCTTCCCTGCGACGAGGTTGACGCCGCGCCGCAGCCGACCACCGGCAGCGTGACGGTGAGTAGCGCGACCGTCACGAGGCCCACCGCGAGTGAAGCGATGGGTCGAGACGGGTCACGCACGCCCCATGTCGATGCGAGTCGCATACCGGCCAGCCCTATATCACGCCGATCGCATGCAGCATGACGAGCACGATGCACACCGGCACCAGGTAGCGCAGGAGCCGCAGCCAGGTCAGGTAGAAACCGCCGAGCTTGCCGATGCGGGAGCCGAGGGCGAGCTCCGTGCGACGAGCCTCGTCACCCACGCGGTAGGCCATCACCAGTGCGATGCCCAGACCGCCGAGCGGTAGCAGCCAGTTGCTCGCGACGTAGTCGAACGCGTCCAGCCAGTTCTTCCCCACCAGCCGCTCGGTGTGCGCGCCGAAGAGCGCTGTCCCATTCGCCAAGGCCGAGGGTATGCCGAGCAGCATGATCGACAGCCCACAGACCAGTGTCGCGCGCGGCCGCTCCCAGCCACGCTCGTCGATCAGGTAGGCGGTCGCGACCTCGAGCAGCGAGATCGCGCTGCTGAGCGCGGCGAAGAACAGCAGCACGAAGAAGAGCAGCGCCCAGAAGGTCGGACCCGGCAACTGGCTGAAGGCCACGGGCATACTGACGAAGACCAGGCCCGGGCCTGCAGACGGCTCCATCCCGTGCGTGAAAGTGATCGGGAACAGCACCAGGCAGGCCATCAGCGCCACGAGCGTGTCGAGTACGCCGATGGCGACCGACGCGCTGACGACATCGTCCTGCTTCGACAGGTAGCTGCCGTAGGTCAGCATGGCGCCCATGCCGAGGCTGAGCGTGAAGAAGCTATGCCCCAGCGCCTCGAGCACGCCCTCGGGCGTGAGCTTGTCCGTGCGAAACGCGAACACGAAGTCGAGCGCACGGCCGAAGCCCTCGAGCGTGGTCGCGTACACGACCATCACGAGCATCAGCACGAAGAGGGTCGGCATGAGCCACCGGGCGGCGCGCTCCACGCCGCGACGCACCCCGCCGTAGACGATGGCGATCGTGACCGCCATGAAGACGACGTGCCAGAACGTGCTCGTGACGGGGTCCGAGATGAGCGCGCCGAAGTGGGCGACGATCGCCTCCTTGTCACCCGTGGCGAACGTGCCCTGGGCCGCAAGCCAGATGTAGTGGAGCGACCAGCCCGCCACGACGCTGTAGTACGAGAGGATCACGACCGCGCACAGCACACCCATCCCGCCAAACAGCGTGAAGCCGCCACCGCCATGGCGCCGGAAGGCGCCGACGGGGCCGGTCTGTGCCATGCGTCCGAGCGTGACCTCCGCGAGCATGATCGGTAGACCGACAAGCACGATGCACAGCAGGTAGACGAGCACGAAGGCACCGCCACCGTTGGTGCCCGTGACGTACGGGAACTTCCACAGGTTGCCCAGGCCGACCGCGGAGCCGGCCGCTGCCAGGATGAAGCCGAACCTCGATCGCCAGTGTGCTCGCCCGTCGCTCATTTGGCGGCCATGCTCCAGCAGCGCGACCGCCGCCGAGGGACGGTCAGCAGCCGGTCTCGCTCAGGTCAGCGCCTTGACGAAGTCCGGTCCCGAGAGGATGCCGCACAGCGATGCGCCATTGCTCAGCACGACACGGCGCGCGCGCGTGGCAAGCGCCTGCTCGACCGCCCGCCCGGCCGGCATCTCGTCCGGGAGCACCAGGAAGCGCGGGTTGATGTAGTCCGACACGGGCGCGTCCGGCGGCGCGCCACTGGCGGCGAGCGCCTCCGGCTGTGCGAAGATCCCGACCGGCCAGCGACCCTCCACGACCACCACGCCACGCACGTGCGCGGCCTGCATGCGGTCGAGCGCCAGCGCCACGCTGTCGTCACTGTTCACGCGCACCACCCCGGGGGTGGCGAAGTTGCCGATCGGCCCCGTGTGGACCTCCTCACAGATCGCGCGCATCACGTCGGTGGTGCTCAGCACACCCACACACTCCTGGCCGTGGACCACGAAGACGCGGTGGATGTGCTGCTTGACCATGAGCTTGCCGGCGGCTCCGAGCGTCGCATCCGCCGACACGGTCACCGGGCCGACCGTCATGGCATCGGCGGCGACCGCGTCGGGTAGCTCGATCAGTGCCTGCCGCCGACCGTCGAGCTTCCCCACCCTGCCGACGCGAAGCAGGTCGGAGCGCGACAGCACGCCTACCAGCACGTCCGCGGCGTCGGTCACACCCACGGCAGAGATGCCCCCGCTGACCAGCACGTCCTGGACGGATTGCAGGCGCGTGTCGATGCCGACGGTGAGCGCCGGCGCTGTCATGTACTCGTCGACTCGAAGATCCGATGTGCCCATGTACCTCCCGGTCCGTGCGTCGCGGACAGGCACACCTGACGCACGTTCCATGCCACGGCCGCCGCAACGCGGCGAGCGGCTTTCGTGCCGACTTCGAGCGCGAGCGCGAAAGAGTTGCGTACGAGTACCGCCCCTGCGCTACGGGTGCGGCTGACGGTCGTCGGTGGCCAGGAAGAGCATGTCGTCGCCCGCGTCGACCCCGTCGTTGGGGAGCACCGCCGTGCAGTCACCGCGGACGTCGACGGCGATCAATCCGTCGTGCCCGATGCACCGCCCCTGCGACAGCCGATCGAAGCCTGCGATCGGGCCGTCGAAGCGGAAGCGCGTGCTCGGCTTGCGAATCGCATCATGGATGCGCAGCCACCTCGGCGGCTCGGCGGCCGGTGCATCCGCGGGCAGCCCGCCGAGCGCGCGTAGAAAGCAGAGTGCCGCGCGATGGGCTACATCGGCGGCCGTCGGCTCGTCGTGCTGACCACACTCGACGGCGACCGACGGCACCCCACGCCCATCGAGCGGCGCCAGCAACACGCGATGCCCCAGCATGCCCGGCCCATGCCAGCCGCGCACGACGTGGTCGAGCCCCAGTCGCGCCGCGAGCGCAGCCGAGGCCGGCAGCTCCGTGGCGATCGCGAAGGCGGGCGACGCGGTGGTGCTGGAGTGCAGATCCACGAGCCCGTCAACGTCGTCGACCAGCGGCCGAAGCGCGAGCGCACGCCCGTGCTCGTAGCGGTAGGCGTCAGCGCTGAGCTCATGCTCGAAGGCGTAGTCGAACAGGCGGTTGAGATCGCAGCCGTGTTCGGTGAAGCGCGCACCCTGGCGCGTCGCCTCCGGGTTGCCGTGCACGAGCAGCAGCGTTCCGCGGAGCGACGCGAGTCCGCCAGCCTGCGCAGCCCGCCTGAGCTGCGACAGCGCCTGCACTCCGCAGGGCTCGTTGCCGTGCAGCGACCCGACGACCGCAAGCCATGGCCGCGGCCATCCGGGGTCAGCGGAGATGCGACACACGCCCTCGATGTCCGGGTCGTCCTGCAGATGCATACTTTGCGCGAGCGTATCGCGTCGTCGACGCCGGTGCACGAACCGACGCACAGCGCTAGTCTGATCGCATGGGCCTCGACATCGACCGCGACGAGTTCACCCCCGACGACTTCGAGCGCTTCGCCGGGCGCCTCGAGGCGGACCTTCGGGCGATGGAGAGCCTGCTCGCGCGCCCCGGCTTCGGCCGCGGACCCGCAAGCATCGGCGCCGAGCTCGAGCTGCACCTTGTCGACGAACAGATGCGCCCCTCCGCGCGCAACATCGAGGTGCGCGACGCGGCCCGCGACGCGCGCGTGACCCTCGAGCTCAACCGCTTCAACCTCGAGTTCAACGCCCTGCCCAACGCACTGGCGGGTCGACCGTTTGCGGCCCTGCGAAGCGAGTTCGAGGGCGGGCTGTCGGGGCTCTCGGATGCTGCGTCGGCCCACGGCTGCCGATTGGCGATCATGGGCATCCTGCCGACCCTTGCCGAGGACGACCTGGGACCCGAGTCGCGCACGCCGCTCGCACGCTTCCGCGCGCTGTCGCGCCAGCTGCGGCAGCTGCGCGGCGAGGCCTTCGAGGTGCGCGTCGACGGCATCGATCCGCTCAGGCTGCGGTGCAGCGATGTGACGCTCGAGGGCGCCAACACGTCGTGGCAGCTGCACCTGCGGGTCGACCCCGACGCCTTCGCCGCCCACTTCAACGCCGCGCAGCTGGCGACCGGTCCGGTGCTGGCGATCTCCGGCAACTCGCCGCACTTCGTGGGCCACAGGCTATGGGACGAGACGCGCGTGGCGCTCTTCAAGCAGTCCGTCGACCCACGCACCAACCTCGACGATGCGGTCCACACGCCACCGCGGGTCGGCTTCGGCACCGGCTGGACGCGCCACGGCGCACTCGAGCACTTCCAGGAGTCGGTGGCACTGCATCGCCCCCTGCTGCCGGTCTGTGGCGTCGAGGATGTCGACGCGGCGCTGCGGGATGGGCGCGCACCCAAGCTCGAGCAGCTGCGGCTGCACCACGGCACGGTGTGGGGCTGGAACCGCGCGGTCTACGATCCGGTCGACGGCGGCGACGACGCACACCTGCGCATCGAGCTGCGCGCGATGGCGGCGGGGCCGACGCTGACCGATATGCTCGCCAACTCCGCCTTCGCGCTGGGCCTGACGCTGCAGCTCTCGCGGGATACGGAGCGCTGGCTCCCGCGCATGCCGTTTGAGCTGGCACGACACAACTTCTACCGCGGCGCGCAGCATGGCCTCGATGCGGAGCTCATGTGGCCATCGGACACGGCGCCCTCCCCGCGGACGCGCGTGGCGGCGGAGCTCGTGCGCGAGCTCGTGCCACTTGCGGCCGAGGGCCTGTCGGCGGCGGGGGTGGACGAGGCCGACTTCGCGCCGCTGCTGTCGATCATCGAAGCCCGCGCCGAGTGCGGGCAAACCGGGGCCCGCTGGCAACGCCGCAAGCTCGACGCACTGCGGGCGACCATGGGCATCGACGAGGCGCTCGCACGGCTACTGCAGGAGTACCTCGAGCTATCGGAGAGCGACCGGCCGGTGCACGAGTGGTGAGGCGCCGCGATAGCCGGACGCGCGACTAGAAGCCCACGCCGAGCGCGAAGCCGGGCCACAGCCGGACGCTGTGCTTGCCGTCTTTCTTGGTGGTGAGCACACCGCCGTAACCGGGGCGGTCGAGGTCTGCACTCGCGGGATCGTCGGCCCACAGCGCGTTGAACGTCGGCCCGCCGAAGAAGCTCAGGTGGTGGTGGAGCTGGTAGCGCGCCATCAGCCTCGCCTGCCCGAGCCGCGGGGCATCCTCCGCCGAGACCCCCTCGTAGCCGACGTAGTACGCGGAGAAGTCCGGCTCGATGTAGACCTGATCCTGCACGACCGGGATCTTGAAGCCGAAGCCGAGCCCGCCCAGGAACGTGCCGCTATCGCCGATGCTCGTACCGAAGTGCAGCAGCGAGTACGTGTAGTTCGCATCGAGGCGAAGGCTGGCCATCGCCACGCCCGTCATGCTGGTCCACAGCTGCGGGTGGATCCCGCCCTTGCGCGTCGCACTCAGGATGCCGAGCTGCACGTCGGCCTCGTCGGCGTAGTTGACGACGCCGATCTGCACGCCCGACAGCTTGCCTGCCGAGACGTTGACCACGCCGACCTCGCCGCCGCTACCCCCGAGTGTGACGTTCACCGGTGCGAGCTGGAGACCAGACAGATGGCCGGCGTAGTTCACGCCGGCCGTCGCCTGCAGGCCGTCGAGGTCACCCGCGTAGTTCACGCCTGCACTCGCCTGTAAGCCGCTCACTTCGCCCGTGGCGACATTGACACCCGCCGCCGCCTGCACGCCCTCCACGTCACCGGCGACGCCGTTGACACCGGCACTGAGCTGCGCGCCCCGCAGCCGTCCACGCAGCAAATTCACGCCGGCGGCCAGCTGCATGCCCTCCATCTCGACGTCATCGTCCCGCTTCCCACTCTCGGCATCAGCTTCGGCATCGGCTTCGTCGAAGGCGAGGTTGACCGCCGCCGACAGCTGCAGACCACGCACCTCGCCCTGGGCGCTGTTGAGCGCGTAGGCGAGCTGCAGCCCCTCCATCCGCTCGTCGGTGTGGTTGGCGACACCGAGCTGCAGGCCCTCGAGCACGTCGGTGCGACCCCACAGCAGGTTGAACTGGGCGTTGTTGATGATCTTCGCCCCATCGTGGCGCGCCGCCTCGTTGGTGTCGATGGGCGAGAAGATCGAGCCCGCCACCGGCACGTTGCGGTACTTGGCCTTCGCCTTCTTCTCCGGTGCGGGCGCGGCAGCGGGCTCGGCCGCATCGGGCTTTGCATCACCACGGGTCCGCGTCTTCTCGACCTCCACCGACGACAGCCCATCGGCGCGTAGCGCGGTCGTACTCGCCTCGGCCAGCACGACCTTGCCCTCGAGACGCAGCTGGTCGGTCTCCACGGAGACCGTATAGTCACCCGCCGGCAGCGCCAGCTCGATGTTGCGGCCGGCCGGCTTGAAGAGCTCGGCGACGAGGAAGCCCTCGGCGTTGCGGATGTAGAAGCGGCCCGCGACGGTCTTGGGCAGGCCGAGGCCCGCGGTGGTGGCCTTGAGGTCGGTCATCACCAGGTCGCCGGTTCCAACCAGCTGGATGTCGTACGCGGGGTGTTGTGCACCGGCCTGCGTCTTCTGCGTGCGCGCCAGCGTCTCGTCGAAGGCGAAGCGGTAGGCCTCGTTGAGCGTGACGCGGCCATCGCCGTTGAAATCCGCCGCGCCGCGCAGCCCGGTGACCAGGTAGTGCGTGAAGAACGATGCCTTGATGCGGTCCGACTCCTGGGCGGCCTCGGTGCCGGAGGCCGACGTCAGGTAGGCGTGGCCCTTCACGTCGGACGACAGGTCGAAGAGAAACGGCGCGCGGCGACGGCCGCCCTTGGTGCGCGTGAGCGTGCCGGAGGCGCACGAGTCGAGCACCGCCACGCGCACCTCGGCGCCAACCGTGTCGACCAGCCGCCGCAGCTCCGTGTACGGCAGCAGACCCTCACCCATTCGCAGCCCCTGCTCGTCCGAGTGACCGGAGTAGAAGAAGAGAAACTCCGTGTGCTGGCCGAGCCCGCGGGCGTTGTCGACCCGCTGGGCGAGCTGCCGGAAGCCGGCGCGGATCGCCTCGGGGTCGCCGGCGTCGATCATCATCGCGTCGGGCCGCTCGATGCCGCCGAGCTGCGTCATGACGTCGTGGAACGCCGTGGCATCGCGGCCTGCATAGCGCAGCGGCACGCGCTCGGCGCCGCCGTCGTTGATGCCGACCACCAGTGCGAAGCGGCGCAGGCCGGCCGGCGGCTCTGCGGCTTGCGCAGACACGGCTAGCGGCGCGAGCACGCCCAGCACGACGAGCGCGGCGCGCGCCACAGCGGAAGCCATCGGGGATGGGGTCGCGTACATCATCGGGACACCTTCTTCACTACGAGGGATGTGACGGAGAGCCCGGCGGGGACCTTCAGCGGCGTGTCGCCCTTGCCGGCGAGCTTGGGGCGCTTGCCGAGGGTGCGTGCGGCCGCGAGCACCTGCTTCACGGAGAACGCCGCATCGCCGCTCACCAGAAAGAAGCGCTCGAAGGACGGTGAGTCGTCGAGCTCGTAGGCGAAGTCGAGCAGCGCCTGGGGCCGCACGAGCCTCGGCACCGCGTCGGCGCTCCTGGGAAAGTGCAGCGTCACCTGGCCACGGCCGTCGAGCGACAGCAGCGCGGCGTAGCGGCTGGGACTGTTGTAGCCCATCTGCAGCACGTCACCCGCACGCACCTCGCTGCCATCCTTCAGCTGCTCGATGGTGGGGTCGCCCGCGTTGCCCTTCTCGGTCACGCGACGGTAGACCAGCACGCGGGCGCCCTCGCCAGCGGCGGCAACACCCGCATCCTTGCGCGCGCCCTCGTCGACGGGGTCGCCCTTGATGCGGGTCTGCTCGAGCGGCTCGGCCGGCTCGACCGGCGCGACACTGCGCCCCGGCTCGGTCGGCTGCACCGGCTCGCCACCCGGCGACAGCGGCTCCGGAACGACCGCCAGGTACACGGCCGCCGCCGCCGCCAGCGCGGGCGTCAGCGTCAGCCCGAGCCGGCGCAGCACCGCGAGGCGATCCGTCTGCGCGCTGGCCTCGACGCGACGTCCGATGCTGGCGACCATCGCGTCGGCACCGGCGCGCACGCTGTCGTCACTCTCGCGCAGCAACCGCAGGCCGTCGTCGATGGCGGCCTCGCCGAACTCGGCGCGCAGGGAGCGCTCCTGCTCGGCGGAGAGCTCGCCGACCGAGAGCCTCTCCATCAGCAGCGGCGGTGGCATGCGTGGCTCACGTGACTCAGTGGACATCGGGTCGCTCCCCTTCCGCACCCTCGGCGGCGAGCTCGGGCAGGCCCCTGGCATGGCGCTGCAGCTCGCGCAAGCGCTTGCGGACCCCCGACACGCTCATGCCGACCTCGCCCGCAACCTCATCGAGCGTCATGCCGTCGACCCAGTGCAGCGTCGCGATGACGCGCGTCGACGGCGCCTCACTCGCGAAGAGCCGCTGCAGCAAGCCGCGCCGACCCGTCTGCGCTTCGGCGTCCTGTGCGCCGGCGATGCGCTCGAGCAGCCCCTCCTTCCGGTCCTCCGGATGGCGGCGCTGCGTGCGCAGACGGTTGAGGCTGACGCCCGTGGCCATTTGGAACAGCAGGCTGCTCAGCCCGCGATCCTCGATGCTGCTCTGTCGGGTGACCAGTTGCACGAACACGTCCTGGGCTGCGTCCTGCGCCAGCGCGTCGTCCCTCAGCAGGTGACGACACCGCCGCACGACCATGGGCCCGTAGCGGTCATAGATGGCTGGGATATCGAGGGACATGGGTCGTTCCGTGAGATCCCGGGCCGCCCCGAAGTGGGCTGCCACGGATGAATCACCGCCACCGGCCAGAAGTGTCACCCGGTCGCGAACAAAAATCCCGAAAAGCAGAAAACGCGACCATGGGCAGAAAACCGCGCGCCCGTGGTGACGCTTTTGGTCGGCGGCGGTGATGAACCCGCACAGGAGACATCATCATGCACAGCTCAGACTCAAGCGGCTTCGACGTCATCGGCTCCTTCCTGAACCTCGCTGGGCTCGGCGCCGAGTGGGTCATGTGGCTGCTCGTAGCCCAGGCGGTCGTGCTGTGCGCGCTCGTGCTCGAGCGGCTGCGCCTGTACTCCACCACGCGCATCGACACGCCGGCCCTCGGTCGGGCGCTCGTCGATCGACTCGAGCGCGGGCAGCTGGCCCAAGCCCAGGCGCTGTTCGAGCGTGGAGCCGCCATGGAAGAGCGCGTACTCGCCGACGCGCTGTCTGTCTTCGGGCGCGGTCACCGCGTCGTGGAGCACGTGATGCACAGCTCGCTCGAGCGCGAGCGGCAGCGCTTCGAGCGCTTCCTCGGCTACATGGGGACGCTCGGCAACAACGCGCCCTTCGTCGGCCTGCTCGGGACGGTCATCGGCATCATCCTCGCGTTCCAGGACCTGGCGGCAAATCCGAAGGGCGGCATGGCGGTCGTCGGTCCGGGCATCGCGGAGGCGCTGGTTGCAACCGCGGTGGGCCTGCTGGTTGCGATCCCCGCGGTCATCGCCTTCAACAGCTTTCGCGGTGTCGTCGACACGCGCCTCGGCAACACCGAGCTGCTCGGCCGCATCGTGCTGTCGCAGCTGTCGGTCAACGGCGGCGCCGATGCGCCGGCGGCGGAGGACTAGCCATGGCCTCCACGACCACCACCGCCTCCACCCGAGGGAGCGGGCAGATCACCGCCATCAACGTCACCCCGCTGGTCGACGTGATGCTCGTGCTGCTCGTCATCTTCATGGCGACGTCGAACTACATCACCCATCCAGCCATCGAGGTCGACCTGCCGCACGCGAGCGACGGCAGTGAACCCGAGCGCACACCGATCGCACTGGTGCTGCACCGCGGCGGCCGCATCACGCTCAACGGCGACGACGCGAGCGCCGAGGCAATCGCGGCGCACTGCAAGCAGCAGAGCGCGGCGCGTCCGGACGTGCAGGCGACCATCGCTGCGGACGGCGGCGCCTACCACCGCCAGGTCGTCGCGCTCGTGGACCTGATCAAGCGCAACGGCGTCGAGCACTTCGCAATTCAGATCGAGCTGGCCGAGGACTGAGATGCACCTGCTGCAGGACGAGCCCGAGCGGAGAGACCGGCTGCGCGTAGTCAGCGCGACGGGCCTGTGCGCGCTGCTGTTGATCGGCAGCGGGCTGTGGAGTGCCGCGCAGCTGCCGCAGCCGCGTGCCGCGCCGATACGCGTCTCGATGCGCCTGGTCAAGCTGCCCAGCCCGCGGCCCGCCGCCGAGCCGCCGGCGGTTGAGCCGACGCCCGCCAAGCCGCCCCCCCCCGTCGCCGAGCGTCCGCGCACGCGGCGCCGCAAGAGCCTGGACCGGCCGCAACCGACCGTGCCGAAGACCGCCCCTCCCGAGGCGCCGACGGTGGCAACGGGTCCGGTACGACTGGGCCTGTCGCTGTCGTCGATGGGTCGCAACGCGGTCGGTCCAGGTTTTGCCGTGGGCGATCCGGTCCACGGCGTCGCGGGTGGCCGTGCGCCGGACGCCAAGCCCGCCGCGCAAGCCGCCGGGCCCCCGACCAAACAAGCCAAGACGGTGCGGCGCGAGGCGAAGCTGCAGGCGCGGGTCATCCCCGATTACCCGCGCAGCGCCCGCAGCGAAGGCATCGAGGGCGTGGTCGTCATCGCGCTCACGATCACGGCCGACGGCCGCGTCGCGCACGCGAGGCTGCTGCGCGGCATCGGTCACGGCCTGGACGACGCGGCCCTGGCTGCCTCCAGGAAGACACGCTGGTCCCCGGCCACCCTCGACGGCCGCCCCATTCGCTCACAGAGGCGCTTCAATGTTCGCTTTACCCTCGACAGCTGACCGGCCGACGACCGCGGCAGCCGCCCTCCCCTACCTCGTCATCACGCTGCTGGGCACGCTGGTGATCGCAACCGGGAGCGCCGCACAGTCCGTCGACGCCGGTGCCGCACAGCCACCGCCCGACGCACCCGCGGCCGAGGGCGCTGCACAGGCCGGTGCGCTGACGAAAGCGCCGGCGGTACTCGAGGCGGTGGAGCCGGTCCTCGACGCCGACGCACCGTTGCTGACCGAGGCATCGGAGGTCGTGCTCGAGCTGACCATCGGCGTCGACGGCGGCGCAACCGACGTTGCGGTCCTGCGCGGGCTCGATCCGTACCGCGACGTGGCGGCCGCCGACGCGCTGCGTCGCTTCCGCTTCTCGCCGGCGGAGATCGATGGCGCCGCCACCGCGGTGCGCATCGAGTATCGCCTCGGGTTCTCGGCCACGCCCGCACCCACCGCCGAGCCCGCCGAGCCTGTAGCGGACGACCCGGCCCCTGCGCCCGCCGCGACACCGAGCGGTCGGCTGCAGGGTCAGCTGCTGCAGCGTGGCACCCGGCAGCCGCTCGCCGGCGCGCGCGTGCGGCTGCCCGCACTGCAGCGCGAGACGCTGGCCGACGGGGAGGGTCGCTTTCGCTTCGACGACGTGCCCGCCGGCGAGGTGGAGCTCGTCGTCGAGGACCCCGACCACGCCGGGCTCACGGAGCACGAGCAGGTCGCCGACGGGGAGGCGACGCACGTCGTCTATTACGTCGAGGCCGAGGGCTTCGGGCAGGCCGACCTGGAGGCCATCGGCCACCGGCCACAGAAGGAAGTTGTGCGTCGCCGGATCGCACGCGACGAGATCGAGACCGTGCCGGGCACCCAGGGCGATGCGCTCAAGGTGATCCAGACGATGCCGGGCGCGGCCCGCATGCCCTTCGGCGAGGGCGGCATCGTGCTGCGCGGCGGCGGCAACAGCGAGGTCTACGTGGAGGGCCACCTGTCGCGCAACGTCTTCCACTTCGGCGGCCTGCGCTCGGCCATCAGCAACGGACTGCTGGAGTCCATCGACGTCTACCCGGGCAACTACAGCGCGCGCTACGGCAACGCCAACGGCGGCATCGTCGACATCCGACTGCGCGCGCCGCGACGCGACCGGTGGCACGGCTTCGCGCAGGTCGACCTCTTCGACGCCAGCGCCTTCCTCGAGGTGCCGCTGTCCGACAACACCGCGATGGCCATCGGCGGCCGACGCTCGTACATCGACGCGCTGATGCCGCTGATGCTGGACGACGAGACGATGGACACGTTCTCGGTCGCACCCCGCTACTACGACTACCAGCTCATGGTCGACCACGACGCGGGTCGCGATGCGCTGCGCTTCACGCTGCTCGGCAGCTACGATCGCATGCGCCTGCTGCAGGAGGACCCCGCCACCGATGACCCTTCCATCCGCGGAGACATCGACGTGACCGAGCAGTGGCTCTCGGCCCAGGGCACCTGGCGTCACCGGCTGTCGGCCGACACGAGCAACGAGCTGATGGTCGGCTACCTGCTCGGCGACGCGGACTCGCGCGTGGGAGCGGACTTCGAGCTCGGCTTCCAGTACCACACCTGGACGCTGCGCGACGTGCTCGAGCACCGCTTCTCGGACGCCGTGACGTTGCGCCTCGGTCCGGACATCATGGTCTCGCGGTTGGTCTTCGACGTCACCGCGCCGCAGCCGCCCAAGGAGGGGCAGCCGCAGCTGCCGCTGTCGGCGATCCCGCTGCTGCACGCGGATGGCGCGATGGTGCTCACGCAGCCCGCGGCCTGGGCCGAGGTCGACGTCCAGCTCGGCCCGGCGCTGCTGGTCCCGGGCGTGCGCTTGGAGCACTTCAGCCACGCGGACTCGCTCGAGGGCGACCTGCTCGTGCAGCCGCGGTTCAACGCGCGGCTCGCGGTGACCGACACCACCACGCTCAAGGGCGGCCTGGGGCTCTACAGCAACCAGGCGGACATCGACGAGCTCAACGACGTCTTCGGCAACCCACAGCTCGGACCGGAAAGGAGCCTGCACTACGCGGTGGGCGTCGAGCAGCGGCTCACCGACGCGCTGCTCGTCGACGCGACGGGCTTCTACAAGTCGCTCTTCGACCAGGTGACGCCGGTCGACGACCCGGTGCTGAAGTACGACAACAGCGGCGAGGGGCGCGCCTACGGCCTGGAGCTGATGGTCAAGCACGACCGACAGGGCCGCTTCTACGGTTGGGCCGCCTACACGCTCATGCGCAGCGAGCGCAAGGACGCCTTCGACGAGGAGTTTCGCATCTTCGAGCTCGACCAGACCCACAACCTCACGCTCGTGGGCAACTACCGCCTGGGGCAGACCTGGGAGGTCGGGGCGCGCTTCCGCTACGTGACCGGCAACCCCGACACGCCCTACGAGGGCGCCGTCTACGACAGCGACGCCGACACGTTCGTGCCCGTGCCGGGCAAGACCTTCAGCACGCGCCAGTCCGCGTTCCACCAGCTCGACCTGCGCGTCGACAAGCACTTCATCTTCGACACCTGGCGGCTGACCACCTACCTGGACGTGCAGAACGTCTACAACCGGGCGAACGCGGAGGCCACCGCCTACAACTACGACTACACGGAGAAGACCACCGTGGCAGGGCTGCCGATCATTCCCTCGATCGGCGCGAAGGGAGAATTCTGATGGGCACCGCATCTATGACCGCGTCCATGACCGCATACATGACCGCGTCCATGACCGCGCGCGCGACCGCCAGCCTGCTAGCAGCGATCGCGTTGGGCGGCTGCGACGACCCGGAGTTCGACAGCCGTGTGGAGCTGTCGGGGTATCGCGTGATCGGCATCGAAGCCGACCCGCCGCAGGTTGCGCCCGACGGCAGCCTGACCCTCCGCGCGCATGACTTCGACGACGCGGGCGAGGCGGTCGAGTACGCCTGGTCCGTCTGCCTCGTCGATCCGGGCGCGCAGGCCAACGCACCATGCCCGCACGCCGAGCTGTCGGTGGTGCTGGACGCGACGCGCGAGCTGTCGGTCGATCTCGGCCCAGACGGGTTGGATCTCGAGGGTCGGCTGTCGGCGTCAGGCCCGCAGTTCACGCCCAGCGGCGCCCCCGCCTCCCCGCAGACGGGCTTCGACATCGTGGTGACGCTCGACAGCGGCGCCGACTGCGACGGCTGTCGACAGGTGCGCACGGTCAAGCGCGTACGTGTGCTGGCCGACCCATCGGCGACGCCGAGCAACAACCCGCGCATCCTCTCCTTCGACGTGGAGGGTACGGCGCGCGCCGGCGAGACGGTGACGCTCCGCGCCGAGGCGGACTCACCCGAGGACTACCGCGACCCGCTCGATGACACGGCGACGACCGAGAGCTACCTCTACACCTGGTACAGCGCGCTGGGCGAGACCGACCCCGGCCTCACCTTCGACGAGAAGCGGGAGACGCAGCTCGAGCTCCCCGACGATGCACAGCCGGGCACGGAGTTCGAGGTCATCGTCGCGCTGCGTGACAGCCGTCGCGGCCTGGCCGTCGAGCGCCAGACCGTGACGGTGGAGCCGTAGGATCGCAGTCGGTCGCTGTCGATCGCGATGCCGCCCGCTCAGCGCGCCGGGTTGATCGCGCGACCCTCGACGATCGCCCCTTCGACGGTCATCGCGATCACCAGCCCGACGTCCGCGTAGATGCTGACGAACGGTGCGGTCCACGAGGCGTCCTGCCAGGCGGAGCGCCACTGCCCCGCCGCCTGGGGCGCCTGCAACCAGATCTGCCCCAGGCTCGTCGTCCACACGTTGGCGTCGATGTCCACGGCCACGGACGACAGCGGCGAGCCCTGCCCGGGCTCGGACACGCTGCTGCTGCGCGTGATGGCGTTGTCGCCCGCGATGCGGATGCTCGAGCCGCCAAGCCCCACGGCCGCTGCCATCGCCAGCTCCGGCCGACCGCTGCATGCGAGGTAGGCGCCGGCCTCGTTGGACGCGATACGCTGCACCTCGCCGCTCTCGGGCGTGTAGAGGCTCGCGAAGCCACCGTTGTCGGCGCCACGCCCTACGAGCAGGAAGCGATTCGCGTCGTAGCGGCACAGGTCGGCCACGTTGGCGACGCCGTCGAGCGACACCGGCTTGAGCCACTTCTCCTCGACCCACGTGTAGAGGCTCGGCGGGTTGCCCTCGCGCTCGCCGACGAGCACGCGGCACTCGTCGCCGGTGGCCAGCGTGAAGTCGACGCTCGGGTCGGTCACCTGGACGATCTGCTGGACGCCCTCGCGCGCATACTGGGCGAGCGTCGCTCCGTTGCCGCCGATCAGCCACAGGCCCGGGCTGACGCGCTGGGCAAAGCGTACCGTGGTCGGGCCCGGCATCCCGGTCGCGACCGCGGGCACCCAGGCGGAGCCATTCCAGAATTCGAGGCCCAGCGTGCTGACGGCCAGGGCCGTGCCGTCACTCTCCCACGCCACGCTGCGCACGACGCGCCCGTCGCCCGGCTTGTAGCGCACGTTCCAGGTCCATCCCTCCATCGCGGGGTGGTCGTCGCGCTCGATGATGCTCGCGATGCGCGCCTTGGTCGTGCGCAATGCGCGGCGGTCGTTGGACCAGCTCATCATGAGGGCGCGCCGCAGCAGCATGCCGTTGGGCGGCCTGCGGCTCGGGTCGGGATCGGTGGCGAGCTTGATGACCGAGTCGATCTCCTTGCAGACCTTCTCCCGCTCGCGCAGCTCCGGCACGACGCCGCCGCAGTCGAGCAGACTGCGACGCTCCTCCCGCTGGGCGACCATGGCACCGGCGAGTCGGCTGTCGCCGGGGAAGAGGTGCTCACCGGTCAGAGCGTAGAAGACCAGCGCGCCGAGGCTGAACATGTCCGCCTGCTCGCCGACCTCGGATGCCTCGCCGTGCACGACCTCGGGCGCAGCGTAGCCGGCCGTGCCGATCGGTGTCTTCACCAGCGTACCGCTCAGCCCGTCGGCGCGCGCCATGCCGAACTCGCCGATCTTGAAGACCTCGTCCTCGCCGAAGCCGCAGCAGTAGACGTTGGCCGGTGCGAGGTTGCGGTGGATGACGCCGACGCGGTGCACGGCGTCGAGGCCCTTGGTGGTGCAGGAGATCAGATGGCCTGCACGCTGGGGTGTGAACGCAAAGCCCGTCTTGGTAATCGAGTGCGCGATACGCTGCTCGAGCGTCGTGCCCTCGGCGCCGGGGTTGACGTACTCGAGGGCCAGCCACAGCAGCTCGATCTGGCGCCCACCGTAGGCAACGTTGAAGATGCCGTTGTCGAGCAGCCGCAGCACGAACGGCGTCGGCGGTGCCTGCGCCGCGAGCCGCGTGAGCGACACACTCTCCTTCTGCACCATCAGCACGCCCGCGTGGTCGGCCTCGAGGGCGAGGTCCGGCCGGATGATCTTGATGCGCACCGGCCCGCTGCCGGTGCCGGTGTCCTGATGCGCCAGGTACGAGACTGCGGCGGTGCTCTCCCCGAGCTTCTGGCCCAGGCGGTAGCGGCCACCCGAGTCGTGCTCCGACTCGAAGATGGCTCCGCTCAGCTGCGACAGCTCCGCGTCAACAGACGGGATGAGCACGTGGGACCTCGCGGTTGGGGACCGAACGACGATGCACCCTCAGCATAGCAGCTCACGCTGCCCGGGGTATCGGATCGATGCTCCCGTCCGTCAGTGGCCCGCGTTGACCAGCCTACCCCACGGGTGAGGACGGGCCATGCGCGCCTACTCTGGGCGCTCGACCGTTCCGCAGCCGAAGAGCACGTCGACCGCACCGCCGCCCTCGCCCTGGATGCGCTGGCAGGTACTCGGGCACACGAGCACCTTGCTCGGGTTGTCGCCCGCCACGTCGTAGAACCAACCGTCACCACCCGCGCACGCGCCCTGGTCCTGCACGTGGAAGATGTTCTCGGTCGTACCCGACGGCGCGGTGTACTGGACGTTGACGGAGTTCAGCGCCAGCGTCTCGCCCTGGGGCGGTGCGGGGATGGCCCACTCGCAGTCGATGCGCGAGTTGCCGATCACCCCCTGGGCGATCTGGTCGAAGACCGGCTGGAACTGCTGCAGGCAGAGGTCGCCCGCGATGCCGCCGGTCTGCTGAACCAGGTCGGCATAGACCTGGCCAACCGCCGCCGCCGCAGGGCACTGCGTGAACGAGTAGATGCCGTGGAAGGCGAAGTCCGCGAAGCTCGGATCGAGCGCCACGAGGTTCGTGCTGAACGCTGCGGCCGAGGTGTTGCCGCCGGCCATCGTGCCGAGGCCCGGGATGAGCCCGCCGAGGTCCTCGAAGCCGCCGACCGCATTGTCGTCGGTCACCACCACGAAGGACTTGGTCGCGTTGGGACGCATCTGCGCACCCCACTGGCCGTGGGTCGTGATGATCATGTCGAGCGAGTCCCACGAGCCCACGACCTGCGGCACGTGCAGGTAGCCGTCGAGGTTGGTGTCGTCGGGGCAGCTGCCCGAGCCGAGCGGCGGATCGATGCAGACGCCGTACGAGTAGCCGCCCCCACCGCCGCCGCCCGCGCCACTGGCGCCGGTCATCACATCCGGGTCGAAGGTGTCGCTGATCAGCACGAAGCGCGCGTCGATGCCGCTGTCGCTGATCTGCTGGGAGAACGCGTTCATGTTGTCGCGCACCGCGAGGATCTCCTCACCCATGCTGCACGAGTTGTCGATCGCCCACACGATGTCGGCCGGCTGCAGCGTGTTGTTGGTGCCCTGCGACACCGCGGCGCAGCCGTCGCCAAGCGTCACGGTCGAACCGCTGCCGTTGCCCAACCCGTTGCTGCCGGTGCCATCGCCGTTGCCGCCACCGCCGGACCCCGCGTTGCCAAAGGCGTCCCCGCCTCGCATCTCCGGATCCGAGTCCTCACTGCAAGCCGGACCAAACAGGATGGCCAGCATGCCCGCGCACGCGATCAAAAGCCTCATCATCAATCCCCTTCTACCGCTCCCAGTACCCGCGAGGAGCCTAGCACGCCCCCTGCTCCGCGGAAGCGAGGTGCGCTCAACGCGAGCAACCCATCACGGCTCGCACCACGCGCGGGGGCAGGTGCGAGAGGCTTCATGTCCACGACGCCCATGGTGAGATGCGTCTCGTAGTTGGGCAGCCGGTCTGCAACCGGCGCGAACACAGGCCGACAACGCATTTCTTTCACCGTCGAGTGCACGTTGAATGCTGCCAGCGTGCATCTATAGTGCGCGGTATGGCTGACAACCCCGTCCCCGAAGCGCGCGACGCGCCGGTGCTGCACCGGCGCCTCGGCCTTGGCCTGCTGACCTTCTGGGGCGTCGGCACGATCGTCGGCGGCGGCTTCTATGCGCTGATCGGTGAGGTGGCGAGCGAGGCAGGCGTGCTGACGCCGGTCGCCTTCCTGGTCGCGGCCATCGTCGCCGGGTTCAGCGCGCTGTCCTTCGCCGAGCTGTCGGCGCGCCTTCCCTACAGCGCGGGTGAGGCCCACTACGTGCTCGAGGCCTTCGGGCGCCGTGGCCTGTCGGCGCTGGTCGGCTGGATGGTGATCACCACCGGGGTGGTCTCCGCAGCGACGCTGGCCAACGCCTTCGCGCGCTTCGCACGCACGCTCGTCGAGCTGCCGGGGCCGGCCATCGTGGTCGCGGTCGTGATCGTGCTCGGCGGGCTGGCGGCCTGGGGCATCGCCGAGTCGGTGGTGGCGGCGGCGATCGTGACCGTCGTGGAGACCGCCGGGCTGCTGGTGGTCGTCGCCCTCGCGGGCCATCACCTCGCCGGACTGCCCGCGATGCTCGCCGAGGCCGCCGCCGAGCCCGCGGCCGCGCGCACCGGCGGCGTGCTGCTCGGCGCCTTCATCGCCTTCTATTCGTTCGTGGGCTTCGAGGACATGGTGAACCTGGCGGAGGAGGTGAAGGAGCCGCACCGCAACATGCCGCTCGGCATCTTGCTGTCGCTCGGACTGTCGACCGCGCTGTACATGCTCGTCACCGTCGTCGTGGTCGCGGCGGTGCCCCAGGCCGAGCTCGTCGGTAGCACGGCGCCGCTGTCGCTGGCGGTACAGGGCAGCAGCCCGACGGTCGCGTCCGCGCTGACCGTGATCGGCATGGTCGCCGGCCTCAACGGAGCGCTGGTGCAGATCGTGATGGCCTCGCGCGTCGCCTACGGTCTGTCGAACAAGGGCCAGGCACCCGCCCTGCTCGGTCGCATACACCCGCGCACGCGCACGCCGATCATCGCGACCGTCGCCGCCTGCGCGGTGGTCGTCGTGCTCGCGCTGGGCTTTCCACTCGTGACGCTGGCGAAGATCACCAGCGCAGTGCTGATGCTGATCTTCGCGCTCGTCAACCTCTCGCTGCTGCAGCTCAAGCGCCGGCCGGACTGGCTCGACCGCGAGGGCCCCACCTACCCGCGCTGGGTGCCGGCCGCCGGCCTGCTCGTGACCGTCGCCTTCCTGCTCTTCCAAGCTGCGTCGAAGCTGCTCTAGCAGGTCGGTGAAGAAGCGACCTGCTAGCGCTACCCGGGTGGCGTGTGGCGCAGGAAGGTCGCCTCGGGGAAGTCCGCCGGCACATCCTGGCTCAGGCGCCTGGCGGCGGCCGCGCGTGCCTCCGGCGCATCCGCGAACACCGACTGCAGGAAGTGCGTCACCCCGAGCACCGTCATCATGTGCTGGCGGCCCGGCGTGATCGCCTTGGGCAGCGGGTCCCGCTGGCAGGGCAGCGCACCGTCGCGGTCGAGCACGATGCCCTCCGATGCGTCGCCGATGCCCGGGAAGGGATTCTTGCCGCGCTCGGGGCGGATGTTCTCCATCAGCGCACCACAGCCAAAACTGTCGGCGTGCTCGGCGAATCGAAAGAGCGGGTTCGCGATGTCGGTAAAGCCCGTGTGGGTGCCTTTTTGGATCGTCAGCAGCGCGGCGCCGCGCACCCGGCTCGGCACGTCGGCCGCGTGGCTCGCATAGTCGACCATGGCGTCCCCGGTGGCGGCGATCACGAGGTAGGGCGTCTGCGCGTTATCGAAGAACGCATCGCTGAACAGCGCGTGGGGGCCGGCGATCGAGACGGCCGCGCGGACACGCGGGTCGCGCAGGCGCGGATGAAACGTCGTGAGGCTCGTGGTCAGCCCACCAAGCGAGAGACCGACGGCGCCGATGCGCTGCTCGTCGATGCGGCCCTCGAATGGGCGCTGCGCCTCGGCGAGGCCGATCACCGAGTCGAGCAAGAAGCTCACGTCACCGGGCTGGCTGATCACGTCGACGAGGTTCGGCCCGCCGGGCGCCCAGTAGTTGGTCGCGGGGTAGTCCGCCGACACGACGACGTAGCCATGGCTCGCGAGGTGCCGCGCGATGTACGTGCCGCCCGAGCGCATCGACATGAAGCCGTGGCTGTAGACCACCAGCGGGTGCTCTCCGCCTGCGCCCTCGGGATACCAGAGCGTGACGGTGAGCGTGCGATCGGAGGCGCCGGCGAAGTCGTTGTGCCCCGGTGTGGGGCGGCTTCCGTCGACGAACGTCATGTCGGTGCTACCGACGTCGTGGGGGCCGGGCCGCAGCTCGCTCGCGCTCGGCGAGCCGGGTGCGGGGCCGGGCGGCGGCGTCAGCGCCAGCAGGCCCGCCACGCCCGCGACCAGCAGGCCGAGGATCGCGAGGACTCCGATCGTGATCTTGCGCAGCACGTTGGGTACAGCTTTCTCTTCGCGCGCAGCCTAGCACAGCCGGTCTGCGGTGCTTAGCGACGCTCAGCGGCCGATGCGGCGGAAGACGTCCTCGGGGGTCGAGAGCATCGGCGAGGCGAGCTCGGCCGTCTCGAGCTCGAGCGCGATGCGCTGACACAGCTCCTTGGCTCCCTGCACCTTTCGGGTCGCGAGCGCGCCCGGCAGCACGCGCGTGAGCATCACCAACATCTGGCTCTTGTTGACGGTCCTGGGCTCGAGGCCCATCTCCTTGAGCGACAGCCTCAGTGTGCCGCGGGTCTCGAGGTCGGTGAGATCCACGCGCCTCTGGATGCGCTCCGCCGTCCAGTTGAAGACCTCGGAGTTCACTCGAGCCCCCCGGCTCGCTGCGAGCGCGAGGCGTGGCGCCGCTCGATGAAGCGCAGGTACGCCCTCGGCGGCACGAACGTCAGCACGACGCACACGACCACGACGATCGCGGCCGGGGGCACGAGCACGCGCAGCAGGTTCTGCCAGCCCATCGCGCCTTGCTCCCCGAGCTCGCCGCTGATCGCCATGATCAGTGGCACCAGCATGACGACGGTGGTCCAGATCGCGTAGAGCAGGAAGCGGTTGGTGATGACGGGGTCGGCGAGCCCGAGCACCTCGCGCTTGCGGTACATGCGCAGGAAGCGCGTCGACTCGAACGCCGTCCAACCGAACCCGCCGGCACGTGCCAGCAGCAGAAAGGCGCTCGGGTGCGGCACGGTGCCGACGATCTGGACCTGGTGCAGGTAGCCGGCCACGTTGAGGGCGATCAAGGCCGCCATGACCAGCATGCCCAGCAGCTCGCCGTGGCGAAACGTGCGGTACGTGAAGGCGACCAGCAGCGAGATGCCGACGGTCGACAGCCCGAGGCCCTGGATGGACAAGCTGGTGTCGCCACTGGCGGTGCCGTGACGCATCGCAGCCGAGGCCGGCGCGATCATCAGGAAGGTGCCACCGAGAAACGCCTCGGCCCACGAGCGCGCGCGCCACCCGATCATGATCAGTCGCACCCCGAGCAGCCCAAGGAGTGTCAGGACGACGTACGGCGCCATGGCAGCATGGTGGCATGGCCACAACGGGGATCGTGGGCCCATCGGCGGTCGGTCGCCCAGCCAGTGCGGTCGCTTGCGGAGCGTGGGCGGGCGTCAGCTCCCCGTGCCGTCGCGCCAGCGGGATTGGTGTCCCCACCCCCCTCCCCCTAGGTGCTGGCGAGATGCGCGAGAGGGGACTCCCGAGCGTCGCCCACACCATAGTAGTGAGGTGGGAACACACGAAGTATAGCGGGCCCGCTGGCAGCCGCCAACGGATGGGTGCTCACCGCACATGTCGCCCGGAGGCGACGTCAGTTGACGGTGCGGTCGACCGCGGCGTCGTCATCCGACTCGGCCTTGGCCGGGCGCGTCTGCGAGTAGAGGTGCGCGGCCTTCACGAAGCTCGTGAACAACGGGTGCGGCTCATGGGGCCGCGACTTGAACTCGGGGTGGAACTGGCAGCCCACGAAGTGCGGGTGGTCGGGGATCTCGACCATCTCGACCAGCAGCCCATCGGGCGAGAGTCCGGCGAGCACGAGCCCGTTGCCCTCGAGCTGCTCGCGGTACTCGTTGTTGACCTCGAAGCGATGCCGGTGGCGCTCCGCGATCCGGGTCTCGCCGTAGATCTTCTGCGACAGCGAGTCTTCCTTGAGCTCGCACGGGTAGGAGCCGAGGCGCATCGTCGCGCCCTTGTCCTGAATGCCGCGCTGGCCGGGCATCAGGTGGATGACGGGGTGCTTCGACTGCGGGTCCGCTTCCACCGTGTCAGCCCCCTTGAGGCCGCACACGTTGCGCGCGTACTCGACGACCGCCATCTGCATGCCGAGGCAGATGCCGAAGAACGGCACGTCGTTTTCGCGCGCGTAGCGGATCGCGCGGATCTTGCCCTCGAGCCCGCGGTCCCCGAAGCCACCGGGCACCAGGATCGCATCGTAGCCGCCGAGCATCTCGGAGAGATCCTCGTGCTTCATCAGCTCCTCGGAGTCGACGTAGTGCGGCTCGACCCTCACCTCGTTGGAGAGGCCGCCGTGCACGAGTGACTCGTGCAGCGACTTGTAGCTGTCGCGCAGGTGCACGTACTTGCCGACCATCGCGACCTTCACCACATCGCTGGTGGTGCTGACCATCTTGTCGACGGCGGACTGCCAGCCGCTGAGGTCTGGCTCGCGCGACCAGATGTTGAGCCGCTCGACGATCTGCGCGTCGAGCCCCTCCTCGTGCAGCTTGATCGGCAGCTCGTAGATGCAGCTCACGTCGGTGGCGGCGATCACCGCGTCACCCGCGACGTTGGTGAAGTGCGCCAGCTTGCGCTTGAGGTCCTGGGGCAGCGGGCGGTCGACGCGGCAGATCAGGATCTCCGGCTGGATACCGAGCGACAGCAGCTCCTTGACCGAGTGCTGCGTGGGCTTGGTCTTCAGCTCCACCGCCGCGGCGATGTACGGCACGAGCGTGACGTGGATCGAGACCGTGTTCTGCGGGCCCTCCTCGACGCGCAGCTGACGCACCGCCTCGAGGAAGGGCAGCGACTCGATGTCACCGACCGTGCCGCCGATCTCGACGATGGCCACGTCCACGCCGGCCGAGACCTCCTGGACGCGCGCCTTGATCTCGTCGGTAATGTGCGGAATCACCTGGATGGTCGCACCGAGGTACTCGCCGCGCCGCTCCTTGCTGATGACCGTGTCGTAGATGCGGCCCGTCGTGAAGTTGTTGGCCTGCGTCAGCCGCACCGACGTGAACCGCTCGTAGTGACCGAGGTCGAGGTCCGTCTCCGCACCGTCGTCGGTCACGAAGACCTCGCCGTGCTGATACGGCGACATCGTTCCCGGGTCGACGTTGATGTACGGGTCGAGCTTGATGTGCGTGACGCGCAGACCGCGCGCCTCCATCAGTGCGCCGATCGACGCCGCTGCCAGGCCCTTGCCGATGGAGCTCACGACCCCACCAGTTACGAATACGAATTTGGTCCGTTTGGTGCGCATTAAACAAAACCATCCGGCCACCTGGCTCCTCGTGAAGGGAGTGAGCAGGTGGCAGCTGGGGTGTCGTGGTGATGGAGCTGCTCGAGATGGGGACGTCCCGCGAGCACTGGCGAACTGTGAGTGAAAAGATCTGGACTGTCAACGCGTCGCGGGGGCGGCGCGCACTGCCCCAAGCGTGAAATCCGCACGTTACGCACAGTCCGCGCCGGGGCGCTTGCTGCCGGTGTTTTATCCAGGCTAGAAGCAGAAGCGTCCCAGACGATCTTCCCCATGGCCTACACCGTCCTCGCCCGCAAATACCGACCGCAGACCTTCTCGGATCTGGTCGGGCAGGAGCACGTCACACGGACGCTCGGCAACGCGCTCAAGAGCGATCGTGTGGCGCACGCGTTCCTCTTTACCGGCGCGCGCGGCGTCGGCAAGACGACGACGGCGCGGCTGCTCGCCAAGGCGCTCAACTGTGACAACGGGCCCACGCCCGAGCCCTGCGGTACGTGCGATCCTTGCAAGGACATCGCGGCCGGGACCGACCTGGACGTGCTGGAGATCGACGGCGCCTCCAACAACAGCGTCGAGGACGTCCGGCGCCTCCAAAAGACGCTGCCGCTGCGGCCCGCCCGCGATCGCTACAAGGTCGTGATCGTCGACGAGGTCCACATGCTGTCGACCGGCGCGTTCAACGCATTCCTGAAGACGCTGGAGGAACCCCCGTCGCACGTGAAGTTCATCTTCGCGACGACGGAAATCCATAAGGTTCCCGTGACCATCCGTTCGCGCTGCCAGCGCCACGACTTCCGGCTCATGGCCCAGGGCGTGGTGGCCGGCCGCGTGCGCGAGATCCTCGCGTCCGAGGGCATCGAGGCGGATGACGCGGGCGTTGCAATTGTGGCCCGGGAGGCGGCCGGGTCGATGCGCGACGCGCTGACCGTGCTCGACCAGCTGCTCGCCTTCTCGAGCGAGGGCCTGCGCGGCGAAGAGGTTGCGCGCGGCCTGGGCATCGCCGACCGCGGCCGCGTGCTCGAGGTGGCCCAGCAGCTGCTCTCACACGACCCCCGGGGCTGCCTGCTGTCGATCCATGCCATCGGCGAGCAGGGGCTGGACGTGCTGCACTTCGCCCGTCAGCTGCTCGAGATGATGCGCGATCTGGTCGTGCTGCGCGTGGCCGGGGACGCCGAGGGCCTGATCGACATGGTCGAGGACGAGCGGAAGGCGGCTCTGGAGCTGGCCTCCGCCCACGAGCCGGGCGAGCTCGAGCGCGCCTTCGCCGGCGTCTCGCAGCTGGTCGAGGAGGTGGGGCAGGCCAGCAACCCGCGCGTCGCGATGGAGATGGGCCTGGTTCGCATGGCCGACCGGCCCGCGTTGCTGCCGCTCGGAGAGCTGGTAGCGCGGCTGAAGGGACTCGAGGGACGGCTGTCGGACGGCCCGGGGCCGGGGCCCGGGCGTGGCTCGGGACCTGGGCCGGGACGCGGCGGCCCCCAGCGCGGAAGCGGGGGAGGCGGCGGGGAGCCGACCCGCCGGCCGAGGGAAGCGCAGGCGCAGGCGCAGGCGCAGCCCCCCCCGCGCAACGAGGAGACGCCGCGCGACGCCTCGCCAGGAGCCACGCCAGCCGCACCGCCATCGACGCCGGCGTCGTCGACACAATCGAGCGCATCGACACCATCGACACCATCAACGCCCGCAGAACCGCCACGACAGCCGCGAACCCCAGAGCCGGTGGAGGCGGAGAGCACCGAGGAGGCGGCGCCGCTGGTCGACCGCCCGCCCCCGCCGAAGCCAGCCGCCCAGGAGGGACCGATCCCGGAGCCCTGGCTGCAGATCGTCGAGCGCCTGAAGCACAGCCAGCCGGCGCTCGGCGCGATCCTCGAGCATGGCATCGCCAGCGAGGTCAGCCCCCAGAAGCTCGTGCTGCACTTCCCGGAGGGCTCGTTCTTCGGCCGCCAAGCCAAGGCGCCCGCGGCCCAGCGGCAGATCGTGGCAGAGGCCGAGGCGGTGCTGGGGTCGCGACCGGCCCTCGACATCAACTTCGGCGAGCCCAAGCCCGGCACCGCCACGGTGGCGGAGGTCGAGAAGCAGCAGCGCGATGCCCAGCACGAGAAGCGACTGGACGCGGCGCGCAACCACCCGGCGGTGGTACAGGCGATCGAGGTGTTCCCGGAGGCGCGCGACTTCGTCGACGTGCGGATCAAGACCGACTGAGACGTCGGACAGGAGGCGAGATGAAGTTTCGCGGTGGAATGAGCGAGCTGATGCGGCAGGCCAGCCGGCTGCAGCGCAAGGTGGCCAAGCGCAAGGAAGAGCTCAAGGAGGAGACCATCGAGGCCTCCGCGGGCAACGACCAGGTGAAGGTCGTCGTCAACGGTGCCCAGGAGCTCGTCAGCATCACGATCGACCCCGCGCTGCTCGCGAGCGAGGAGCTCGACATGGTGCAGGACCTGGTGGTCGCGGCGGTCAACGCCGGCATCACGAAGTCCAACGAGATGATGGAAGAAGAGATCGAGAAGGTCACCGGGGGCATTCAGATCCCTGGCCTCGTCTGATCCCGGATGTCGGACCCGATCGCGGAACTTGTCGAGCTGCTGGCTCGCCTGCCAGGGATCGGAGAGCGGACCGCTGCGCGTCTGGCCTACCACATCCTCGGCGCCGAGCCGGCCTACGCGGAGGCGCTCGGCGGCCTGCTGTCAGACCTGCACTCGCGCATTCGCCGCTGCGACCAGTGCGCTAACTATACGACCGAGGCGCTGTGCAGCATCTGCAGCGACGCGCGACGCGATGGCCACGTCGTGTGCGTCGTCGCGCGCCCGCCGGACGTGGCGGCGATCGAGCGGGGGGCCACCTTCCGCGGGCGCTACTTCGTGATGCACAACCTGCTGTCGCCGCTCGACGGCGTCGGCCCCGAAGCGCTGCCTGTCGAGCGGTTGCGCGCGTGGATCGGTCGCGACAGCATCACCGAGGTGATCATCGCAACGCCGCTGAGCGTGGAGGGCGAGGCGACGGCGCTGTACCTGGCGCAGGAGCTCGCCCCGCTGGGGGTGAGCTGCTCACGCATCGCCAGCGGGCTGCCCCACGGCGGGGAGCTGGAGTACACCGACCAGGTGACCCTGGCACGGGCGCTCGAGGGTCGACGCAAGGTCTGAAGTTGGTCTGAAGCTGGTCTGAAGCTGGCTTGAAGCTGGCCCGGCCGGAGTCCCAAGCCGGCTCTGATCCCATTTCCAGCGGTGCCCGCGTAGCGCCCCCGTGGTACAGGCGGCGGCATGGGGGAGCCAGGCAGCGGGCGCGCCGAGCGCCGCATCGGCGGCTGGGCGGACATCGCCCTGGCAGTGGGCGTGGCGGCGATCGTCGGCATGATGATCGTGCCGCTGCCGACGCCGCTGCTGGATCTGCTGATCGCCACCAACCTGAGCCTCGCGGTGATCATGCTGCTGGTCGCGACCTATGCGCGCGGCGGCCTGTCGTTCGCCGTGCTGCCCACAGCACTGTTGCTATCGACGCTCTACCGCCTCGCACTCAACATCTCGTCCACGCGCCTGATCCTGCTGCAGGCCGATGCCGGCGAGGTCATCGACGCGTTCGGGCAGTTCGTCGTGCGCGGCAACTACGTCGTGGGCGCCGTGGTGTTCGCTATCCTCACGCTGGTGCAGTTCATCGTGGTGGCGCGCGGCGCCGAGCGCGTGGCGGAGGTCGGCGCGCGCTTCAGCCTCGACGCCATGCCCGGGCGACAGCTCGCCATCGACGCCGACCTGCGCGCCGGGGTCATCGACGTGGAACAGGCCCGCAGGCAGCGGCTGACGGTGCAGCGGGAGAGCGAGTTCTACGGCGCCATGGACGGCGCGATGAAGTTCGTCCGCGGCGACGCCATCGCCGGGCTGATCATCACCGCCATCAACGTGATCGCGGGGGTCGCCGTCGGCTCGGCGCTTGGCACGCTGTCGGTCAGCGACAGCCTGCGCGTCTACGGGCTGCTGGCGATCGGCGATGGCCTGGTCTCCCAGCTGCCAGCCCTGGTGACCTCGATCGCGGCCGGCATCGTGGTGACGCGCGTCTCGCCGGACCGGGCGGGCGACACCCTCGGCGGCGACATGGCCCGGCAGCTCTTCGGCAACCGGCGCGTGCTGTGGACGGCGGCGGGCCTGCTGCTCGCGCTCGCGGCGGTGCCCGGACTGCCCGCGATGCCCTTCGCCGTGCTGGCTGTCGTCTCGGCGCTCTGCACGCGGCTGTCGCCTGTGACGGTGGAAGACGACGAGCGCGGCGGGGCGGCACTTGCTGCGCTTGCCGCGCCGCTGCCCGTTCCGATCGAGGTCCGCATCCCTTCGGCGGCACCGCCGCGACTCGAGTCCTCCATCGAGGCCGCGGCGGAGCGCGTGCGCGGGGAGCTGCAGCGCCGGCGTGGACTGCACCTGCCGGCCGTCTCGATCGTACGCGGCGGCGAATCGCGCTGCGAGATCCGCCTCCACGAGCTGACCGAACGCACGTTGTCACTCGACGCCGGGCAGGACGCGCAGGCCGCGGGAAGCCGCATCGCGGAGGCCCTGCTCGAGGTCGCGCTCCGCCACCCAGAGCGGCTGGTCGATCCCCAGGTCACCCGCGGGATGCTCGATGCGCTGCAGCGCGCGCAGCCGGCGCGCCTCCAGCACCTTGTGCCCGCCATCGTCTCGCCGACGGAGCTCACGGCCGTGCTGAGGCGGCTCGCGGCGGAGGGGGTCAGCATCCGGCCGCTGGCCGAGATCGTCGACGCCATCGCCGAGCAGCGGCGCAGCGGGGAGACCCCGGAGGTCGCCACCGAGCGCGTCCGCCTGCAGCTGGGGCGGAGGCTCACCCACGACCTCGCCCGCGATGGCGTGCTGACCGTCCACCCCCTCGACCCGCTCGTGGAGGACGCCGTTCGCGAGGCCATCGAGACGTCCGGGGCCGAGCGCTACCTGGCGCTCTCGGCGGAGCAGGCTGACGACCTCGTGCGCGCGGTGGAGCGCGTGCACCGCGGGAGCGATGGCGGGACCCCCACCGTCGTGTTGACGCAGACCGACACCCGACCCCATGTGCGCGCACTACTTCGGGACGAGCTACCCGAGGTCGCCGTCGTGAGCTACGCCGAGGTCGCGCACGATCTGCGGATCGATCGTCGCGCGCCGATCGCTCCGTAGCGCGGCGCCCGGAGCCAAACATCGCGACGATTGTGGCGATGCGGTCGCGGCATCGGATCGGCGCCAATGTGACATCCTGGTGACATCACGCGGTCCCGCCTACCGCTGCGGGACAGCCATGCTAAATCGCGCTCATACGCCTTCCGAGAAGTCTCCAAGGAGTGGCAAGCAGCATGAGTGCAACGGCCTACCCGCGCCCCCAGACCGCGCCCGAGCCGCAATCGGGTCCACCCGCGTGGCTGCGCATCCTGTGGGTGATGTGCCTGCTGTTCATCTTCCTGTGCGCCATCCGCGGAATGGGAACGGGTTTCAAGGGCCTGGGCAAGGACGCGCTCGATAGCTTCTTCGCCGCCACCAGCAATCCCTTCGTCAGTCTCGTGGTCGGCATCCTCGGTACGACGCTGGTGCAGAGCTCGTCGGTCACGACGTCGATGATCGTCGCGATGGTCGCCGCACCCGGCAGCCCGCTGCCAATCGCCAACGCCATCCCGATGATCATGGGCGCCAACATCGGCACGACCGTGACCAACACGATCGTGGCGCTTGCGCACATCGGCCGCCCCGACGAGTTCAAGCGCGCGTTCGCAGCCGCCACCTGTCACGACTTCTTCAACTTCATCGCGGTGGCGATCCTGCTGCCGCTCGAGATCGCCACGGGGCTGCTAGAGAAGACGAGCCTCAGCATCGCTCAGGTCATCGGTGTCGGGGGCGGCGGCAAGCTGCCCAACCCGGTCAAGGCGTCGACCAAGGCCGTCGTCAAGCCTGTGAAGGAAGCGCTCAACGACATGATCGAGAGCCCGCAGCTGGCCTCAATCGTGCTGGTCATCATGTCGGTCGTCGTGATCTTCATCTCGCTGACCTACATCGTGCGTACGCTACGCGGTCTCGCAGGCGCGCGGATGCAGGTCTTCCTGACGAAGTCGCTGGGCGCCAACGCGTACGTCGGAATCATCGTCGGCATCATCATCACCTTCGCGGTGCAGTCGAGCTCGATCACCACCTCCGTGATGGTGCCGCTAGCGGGTGCCGGAATGGTCACGCTCGAGCAGGTCTTCCCCATCACGCTCGGCGCCAACATTGGGACGACGGTCACCGCCATCCTCGCCTCGATGGCAGCGCCGGCGGAGACCGCCGCACTCGCCGTGCAGATCGCGACGGTCCACCTGCTCTTCAACCTCGTCGGGATCGCACTCGTCTACCCGATGACCGCGACGCGCCAGATTCCGCTACGAGCCGCCACCTGGCTCGCGAACGTCGCCGTGAAATCACGAAAAACCGCCATCATCTACGTGCTCGGGCTGTTCTACGGCTTGCCTGCCGCTCTGATCGCGGTATCGAAGCTATTCAGCTGACCGGAGAGACGCCATGTTCAAGAAAATCGTCGAAGCCATGACCGGGCAGCATCCCATGCAGATCGCATCGGATCGGTTCAACGAGATGCTGCGCCTCTCGCTCGAGATGGTGAGCGAGGCGAGCGCAGTCTACTGGGGGCGACTACTGACGGCGGAACAGCGAAGCGCGCTCTACGACAAGGACGTCCGGGTCAACAAGCTGCAGCGCAAGATCCGAAAGAACGTCATCGCCAACCTCTCGAGCCCTGTACCGTCCGACGTCCCCTTCGCGCTGCTGATGATGAGCCTGGTGAAGGACGTCGAGCGCATCGGCGACTACAGCAAGAACCTCGTCGAGGTGCCCGCGCTGTGCGGTAGCGATGAGGAAGGCTCCGCGCACGAGCTGCCCGACGATGCCGTGACGGCAGAGCTCAAGCAGATCGCCAGGGCGATCGAGGGGCTCGCGCGCGAGGCCGGCAGCATCTACGAGGTGGGCAACCAGGAGCGCGCACGGGAGCTGACCCTCGAGGGGCGCGACACCGCCAAGCGCTGCGACAAGCTGATCGCGCAGATCGTCAAGGGCGGCTACTCCGCCGAGCAGGCCGTCGATCTGACCCTGGGCGTGCGCTTCTACAAGCGCCTGAACGCGCACATGCTCAACCTGATGTCGAGCCTGCTCATGCCTCTGCACAAGCTCGACTACTACGACGAAAAAGCCGTCATCGACTGAAACTGCATCGGCTCGGGGGCGATGTACGGCACCGGGCACGCCGCGGACCTCCGGGGCGTGCTCACGCACCGCGGTGCGCTCCGCGCGCTCCTCGGCCCGCGACGCACCCAGCACCGCACCTCGCCCCCGATCCGACGCAGTTTCGCGGGCAGCTGGAGGTTCCCAGTGCACACGCCATGCACCGCACGCCGCACCGAGGTGCGCTCCGCGCGCTCCTCGGACCGCGACGCGCCATGCACCGCACCTCACCCCCGATCCGACGCAGTTTCGCGGGCAGCTGGAGGTTCCCAGTGCACACGCCATGCACCGCACGCCGCACCGAGGTACGCTCCGCGCGCTCCTCGGACCGCGACGCGCCATGCACCGCACCTCACCCCCGATCCGACGCAGTTTCGCGGGCAGCTGGAGGTTCCCAGTGCACACGCCATGCACCGCACGCCGCACCGAGGTACGCTCCGCGCGCTCCTCGGCCCGCGACGCGCCCTGCACCGCACCTCGCCCCCGATCCGACGCAGTTTCGCGGGCTGAGGGCACGGAGCGCCCCTGGCGCGACCCGCTGGGGTGAATCTTGGCGTGTCCGGTGGACACACCAGGAGAGGGGACGCGCGTGCGTCCCCTGGGGGGTTGTAGCGGCTGGAGTGCGAACGCACTCCAGTCCGCGAAGGGGGCAAAGCCCCTTTGTCATTAACCCCTGTGGCCAAGACCCCAACCCGAAGCCCCAACCCACGTCAGCCAGCAAGCAATCGAGAAGAGGGGACACGCGTGCGTCCCCTTGGGGGTTGTAGCGATTGAAGGCGCGGTGGGCCGTTCAGTCGTCGAGGATCTCTAGCTCGTCGTCGTCGATGAGCTCGATCTCGTCGTCGTCGATGAGCATCTCGAAGCTGTCGGACTCCTCGTCGCTGGCGTCCTCGACGTCGGCCTCGCCTTCATCAGAGGCCTGCGGCTGCTCGCCCTTCGCCATCATCTCGACCGAGGCGATCGTCGTCACGTCGTCGTCGCCCGCCTCGTCCGCATCGAGGATGTCGTCGAGCTCGTCGTCGAACTGGTCGCTGGGGATGTCGCCGACAGGCGCGCCCTGCGGCCCGTCGTCGACGAGGAACTCGCCCGTGATCGGCGTGTCGTCGCCCTCGGGATCTCCCTGACCATGGGCCGAGACCGGCGCGTCCATCACCGTGTCGCGGTTGCGCCGCTTACGCCGGGGGATCCTGTCGGCATCGGGAGCATCCGATGCGGCGGCCGCAACCTCGCCGGAGCCCTCGCCCGTCGCGCCCGGTACCGCAACCTCGCCCGTCTGCGGCTCCGCGTCCTCTTCGCTCCACTCCGGTCCGTCGAGCATCGAGCTGCCGGGATCCCAGCTTTCGGATGACGCGTCGGCCGCATCCTCCGGCTCATCAACCGGCTCGTCCTCCGGCTCCGCGTCGGCCGCATCCGGCTCGGGCTCATCCTCGAAGCCGTCCTCGGGCTCGTCGTCGACCTCGAACTCGTCCTCGGCGGGCGCCCGATCGCGGGCGACCTCGGTGGCGGGAACAGAGGCGAGCTGCACGCCGCTCTCCATGTCCGACAGCAGCTCGTCGACGTGGGCCAGCGAGTGGTCGCCGTCGCCGTAGCGCTCGATCAGCGCCGGCAACCCGTCGGGAACCTCCCCGAGAGCGTCCAGCTGGTCATCTATCTCCGCAAGCGAACTCGCCACACCTACCTCCAGAGCGGGTCGGTCGACAATCATCGCAGAGCCCCGGGGCTCCTGTAAAGCCGGCTAGAAGACGTCCAGATCGCGCCCCAGGGCGACCCTTCCGCGGTAGCCGGCGACAACCTCGTCGAGCAGCTGCCGCTCGCTGCAACCGAAGAGCAGTAGGTGCGACAGCACTAGCAGCTTCGGCCGGGCGCGGACGGCGAGGGCGGCGAGCTGCGGGGCCGAGGTGTGGAAGCTGCCGTGGTACTTGCGAAAGTCAGCCCCGCCGCGGTCGAAACCCGCCTTGCAGTAGACCTCGTGCACGAGCACATCGCAGCCGTCGCACGCCTCGACGACCGCGTCACTCGGCCCGGTGTCCCCGGAGACGACGATGCGCCGCCTGCCGTCGTCGAAGCGGTAGCCAAAGGCCGCGTCGAAGCTGCCGTGGGGGACATCGAAGGCCCTGATGCGCAGCGGCCCATCCGCATGCACGAGCCCCGCCTCGATGTCGCGGGCCTCCACGCGGTAGCCGGCCATCTGCGCCTCGCTGCGCTCACCGCGGCGGACGGCGAGGTCGGTACGGTAGGCGGCGACGATGTGGTCGGCCATCGCTACCAGGCCCGTGGGACCGCGCAGGCGTAGCGGACGGCCGCGCCCGACCACCGCGGGCGTGAGCAGCAGGTCCGACAGCCCCGCGGTGTGGTCCGAGTGCAGGTGCGTGGCGAGCGCGAAGTCGAGTCGCGTTGGATCGAGGGCCACCACGCCGCGCTCCTGCGCCTCGACGGCACGGCGTACGACGCCCGGCCCGAAGTCGACGAGGTAGGGACGCCCGGCGGCGATCACCGCAAGCGCTGGACCGGAGCGCCGGGGCGACGGAACGGGCGTACCGGTGCCGAGCAGCACGACGTGCAGTCCGTCGTCGATCGCATCCGGCGCAGTCCGCGCCACGCCATCGATGGGCGGAGCGTCTGCAATCGGCAATGGCGGCGCAGCGGGCGCGGGCGCCGCGACGCTCGGCGGCGGAGATTCGGTCGACGCCGACGGCTCCGGCGTGCAGCCGATGGCACAGAGCATCGACAACGCGAGCGCCGCGCGATCCGCCCGGCGATTAGCGGTCGCAGGCGAGGGCATCGAGCTCCGCGTACTGCGACGGAAACGCCTCCCGCGGCAGGCACGTTCCGGTGATCAGCGGGTCTGCGACCCCGCAGGTGTTGGCGACGCAGCAGCCCGCAGCGCGGAAGCGGAATACCTCCTCGCTCGGACAGCGCTCGTCGGATGGGATGTCGACGGGCTCCGGCTCGGGTGCGGGACTCGGGTCTGCCTCGGGGTCGAGCATGCCGGCACCGTCGGCGGAGAAGGCGATGTCGACGTGCACCGCACGATGGTCCGACAGTCTCCCGCCCTCGTCGTGCTTGAACTCATCCGCCACCCGCCATCCACGCACGGTGAGCTCGACGCCATCGCCGTCGCGCAGCATGACGCGGTCGATGCGCTCATCGCCGCAGTCGACCTCGCGACACGCGTCGCGCAGGCCGGCGCCATCGAGCAGCGCCTGGAGACCCGGCTCGTCTCGGCGCATGTTCGTGTCCCCGCCGAGGATGATGGCTCGGCCACTGGAGCGCTCCTCGATCAACGACAGCAGCTGGGTCACCTGCTCGGCGCGCACGTCCGCATCGCCACCGCTCGCGTCCATGTGCAGATTGTAGACATCGACCACGGCGCCGGTGGCGAGCTGGGTGTGCGCGACCGAGACACCCTTGGGCGTGAGGCAGTCGCTGCCCGCGTCGAGCAGACCGTTGCAGCGCTCCCAGGCACGGCGCCACAGGGGCGCAAACGCGAAGCGCGAGAAGCGGTTGAGGCCATCACCGAGGCTTGCCGAGCTCTCGGGCTGATCGCAGACCGTCGAGCAGTCGCCCAGACCGGACGTCTCGGAGCGGTGCGGGTGCTCGGCCGCGGCGGACAGCAGGTCGTGGTAGACGAAGTCCTCCTGCACGAGCACCAGATCGTAGGTGTTCAGCAGCGGGCTGATCAGCGGCAGGTTGCGCTCCGGCTCGCTCTGCGACAGTCCCTGTGGCAGCGCCGCCACGTTGTAGGTCAGCACAGAGAGCTCGCCGTCGACGGGTGTGGCCGAGGCGTCGACGCCGGCATCGTCGGAGTCCGACTCGCCACAACCACCGACGCATGCAGCGAGGGCCGCCAAGGCTGCCACCGCCAACGCTCTGAACATCGTCTCGCCTGCTGGCATGTGCCCTCTCCCCTCACCCGCTCACGGACCGCCGGGTCGCAGCATGCCGGAGGGGATCGCCCTGCCCGGCGCGCAGTCGTCGGAGCCCCCGAAACAATAGCGCAGCCTGAACGCCTGGTCCTGCCCCCACATGTTGAAGAACCAACGAATGGGATAGACGCCCGCGTCGAGCGGCGCACAGGTGATGTCGCCTCCGGGCGCGCTGCGAACGACGACCTTCTCCGCGTTCGCCCAGTCGACAAACTCGTCCGCCGTCGAGCGCGACAGGTACATCGCGCCGCAGCCACCCGTGTGCCCGTCGCTGACGAAGAAGCAGTGACGGCCGGTCTCCAGCTGGATCAGACCGTCAGCGAGCACCTGAAACGGGTCCTCACACGCAGTCCAGGCGGGCTCGAAGCCGTACGCATCGGAGCAGCTGTCGCCGCTGTCGGCGGGGCCGAAGTCCCAGCCCGCGTATTGCTGAGTCGACTCGCTCGCGGCGACGGCGGTGCAGGTGCCGACCTGCTGCGCGTTGAGCAGCACGTCGCACCCGCCCTGAAAGTCGGCGGCGCCACAGCCCGGTCGCAGCGTGACCCGCACACCATTGAAGACATCCGCGTCCGTCCAGCTGTCCTCGTCGCCCGTCTCGAGGCAGTCGAGCAGCCCATCGGCGTCGCTGTCGGCGGTGTCCGTGCAGCGGCCCGCGTCCGGCATGGGCCCGGGGCCATCGCCCGGCCCGTCGCAGTCGCACGGCCCATAGGCGCCCGATGCCTGACACGTTCGGTCACCACCGCGTCCATCGAAGCAATCACAGCCCGCGGTCTCGCCCTCGGTGCACTCGCCATCGCCACCCGCCGCGCCGCCATCGCCGGCGCACTCGCAGGCGCCGAACGTGGCGTCCGACTGGCACTGCTGCTCGCCGGTGCGCGCTCCGCATGCACACTCGGCGACCTCACCTTCACTGCACGTGCGCACCTGCTCGCCGTCGAGGCATCCGACCGTCGCGGTGACAAGTGCGGCGAACAGAATTGGAAGCGCGGGAGTGGCCCGTGACGGCCGCGGCGGCGCACTCGATTGTCGCCAACTGTGCCAGGTGTGGGGGAAGGGATGCGCCACGGCAGTGCTCGACGGCGCTAGCATAGCTCGCATTCCAGGGCGCACCTAACGCCTATGCTATGCTGAACCGACATGCACAGACGCCGCGACAGGCTAGCCGTGTGGGCCGCCGCGGCGGTGCTCGTGTGGGGATGCGGAGGCGACACGCTGACGCCCTGCGTACCGGGCGAGGCGTCCGCGTGCGAGTGCGACGCCGGCATGGCCGGCAGCCGCGAGTGCGATGACAGCGGGGAGTTCGGCGCGTGCGTCTGCGGAGCGCAGTCGGGAAACGGCGGCCCCACCGGTCCATTGCCCGAGCGCTTCGCATCGATAGGACAGTGGTGCGGCGCGAGCGACACGCTGGAGACCTGGTTGATCGTGACGCCAAAGCAGAGCTCGTGCGAGGACCACGCGGCATCGGTCGGTGACGAGGGTGCACAGGACGGGGTCGCGCTGCGCCTCGACACACTGCCGGCATCGGGCGAGGAGGAGCGCTTCGAGACGATCGGGCGGCGCTGTCGCCGCGGCACGTGTGAGGACTACCCTGCGCAGCTCACGCTGACGGACGTGAGCGAGGGGCGGGGCGGCAACGGCAGCTACCGCATCGCACTTTCGGACGGCAGCACGGACGACGGACGCTTCTCGGCGAGGTGGTGCACGTGGGAGACCTGGGTACCAAGCCCGCCGCCCGGGCTGCTCGCCCGCGGGATGCGTATCGACGACATCGCCTTCTACCAAGGCGTGAAGGTGTCGCTGGTCACGCAGGGCGAGGCCAACATCCGCCCCAATGCGCCGGTGGTCGCCGGGCGGTCCGGCGTGCTGCGCATCTACGTGGGCACCGACGCGGACTGGGAGCCGCGCGACTTCCGCGTACGCGTGACGCTTCACCATGCGGATGACAGCACCACCGAGCATGAGCTGTCGGCGAGCGAGGTGCTGCCGCCGAGCGAGGACGCGCCCGAGACGACCTTCAACTTCGACCTCGACGCGGCCGAGGTGCGTGAGGGCACGCAGTACGTCGTCGAGCTGCTCGAGACCGAGCCGTGCATCGAATCGGTGGGCTCGGACGACGTCGCCCGCTGGCCGCGCAACGGACGCGACACCCTGGGCGCGCGAGAGTTCGGCGGCCTCAACGTGACGCTGGTGCCGATCATCTACGCACCCGGTGGCAACACCGAGCCCGACCTCGGGCAGGCGATGCTCAGCGACATCGAGGCGGAGATCGACGCGCAGTTTCCAATCACCGGTGTGCGGCTGACCGTGCGCGAGCCCGTGGTCTTCGACACCACGATCGAGCCGAGCTGCGTCGACCTGCTCGCGTGCGCCTGGAACGACCTGCTCGGCGCCTTGGTGAACCTGCGCGTCGACGACGGCGCGCCACCGGACGAGTTCTACTACGGCGTGGTGATGCCGGGGGCCGACCTGGACAGCTACTGCAACGACAACTGCATCCTGGGCGTCGGCGCGGTGACCGGGGCGAGCGACGAGCTGCTGCGCGTGGCCACCGGCATCGGGTTCAGTGCGCTCGACGATGACCGCGCGAGCACGCTGACGACGATCGTGCACGAGCTCGGACACACGATGGGGCGCGACCACAGCCCCTGCGGCGACCCCGCGAACATCGACCCCGACTATCCGTACCCCGCCGGCGACATCGGCAGCTGGGGTCACGACCGCCGCAGCGACAGCTACCTATCGCCCGACGCCTACAGCGACGTGATGGGCTACTGCACCAGCCCGTGGATCAGCGACTACACGTACGCCGGGATCGCGGAGCGCCTGCAGGAGTCGAGCCCCGGCGAGCTACCCCTGTCGGCGTCCGAGCCGAACATCCAGGCGTTCATCCGCGGCGCGGGCACGGCGCGCTGGACGCGACCGATGCCGGCGGGCGCCCTCGGTGGCATGACCGCAGGACTGCCGGCGATGGTGGTCGACGCCGGTGGGCGCGCGATCGGGCACACGCCGGTGCGCGGACTGCCTCTGCCCGATACGGGCTCGACGCTCTGGCTGATGCAGCAACCGCTGCCCGGCTGGGACCGGCTGCTGTTGCCCGACGGACAGGAGATCGATCTGCGCAGCCGGCCGCCGCTCGCGCAGCTACGGCCGGCGCCACCGCGCTAGCGGCGACGCCGCAACAGCAGCAGTCCCGCCAACAGCAGAATCCCCGCGGGGTGCTGCGAGCCGACCCCTGGCGATGCAGCACAGGAGCTACTCGAGCCGCCACCGCCGTCGCTTCCGCCCGACGTCGCACCCGGCCCCTGGGCGCCACCCGTCGTGCCGCCGGTGCCCGCGTTGGTCGCGCCACCGGTGCCGCCGACCGGTGCGCCACCGCCCGCCGTGCCCTGGCCCGTTGTGCCCCCACTGCCCGTCGTGCCGCCGGTGCCGGTGCCCGTGCCCGTACCGGGGTCCGGGTTCATCGGCTGTCCGTTGGGATCCATGCCGCCGGCGGGCGTGCCGGCCTGCAGCACCAGGTCGATGCACTGGTAGTAGAGATCGTCGGACGTGTACGACGGGTCGTAGGGCGCGTGGATGCCCGGCGGGTCGGTCATGACCTGCAGGATCTGCAGCGTGCAGTTGGTGCACTCGACGTCCGGCAGCGTGACCTCCCACGTGTACGTCGGTGCCGTGCCCACCGGCGGGTAGTCGTGTGGATCGACGTTGTCCATCAACACGGTGTCGTTGTTGAAGAAGTCGGACGCACCGCAGTGGTCGCTCGGATCCGGCATGCACGCGCGGTTGATCGGGTCGACCGTCTGCGGGTTCATGAAGCCGTCGTCGCCGTCGTCATCGAACGCGATGCGGAAGTAGCCCGGGTGTCCGATGTACTCGTTGACCGTGACGGTGATCGTCTCGCCGGGCGCGTAGGTGTAGACGTTGCTGCCGCGCTGACCGCCGGTGACCCCGCAGGGGCCCTCCTTGATGGCGTTGCCGCCGTAGCGGGACATGTGGCTGCCGGCCTGGTCGACGTCGATGTGCGCGTGCGCGCCGCCCGTCGTGCCGAGGGCCAGGGCGGCCCCGAAGGCCACCGTCATCCAGGGTCGGGTGCGTTGGGATCTGGTGTCCATGCTGCTTACCTCCGGGTTCCCGGCCGTGCGAACCAACATTCGCTATCGGCTATTTCCGCACAAGCACAGCATCGGGATAGCCGCAGCGCCACCGGGGGTCGTCTGGTTTCGTCTCCAATAGGTACGATATTGGATGATATCTACCCACATTGAGGCCGCTGACCCATCTGCCCCGGCATGATCGCGGGCGCGGCGTCCGGATCGAGATGGCACACCCGGGCACACCCCGACGGCCGCCTAACCGTCGGAATGCGCGTCTCTCGCGTGGCACGGATGTTGCGAACTATGATCGGTACGGGCGCCGAACCTGGCCCTCGAAAACGAAGGACGCACCCCATGACCCTCCCCACCCGATCCACACTGGTCATCGCCCTGCTCACATCCCTCGCCGCGGCCCCGGCCCTTGCACAGGACAGCGAATGCGGCAGCGATGCGGACTGCCAGGACGGCTTCGTCTGTGAGGTCACCGGCGCCGGCGGCTGCGCGGTGGAGCCGTGCAGCGAGGACGGCGAGTGCCCCGAGCCGGTCTGCGAGGAGTACGAGTACAGCGAGTGCGTGCCCGGCCCGTGTCAGGGCGACGCGGACTGCGACGGCGATCAGATCTGCGTGAAGGAGACCTATACCTCCGAGGTCGACTGCCCGCCCAACGCTGACTGCGCGCCGTCCGACCCGATCGAGGAGACCTACAGCGAGTGCCGCTACCGCTGGGAGGCCCCCTGCGAAGCCGACAGCGACTGCGGCGCCGGCTTCCTGTGCGAGGAGGCCGAGTCGTGCTGGTGCAACGGAAGCGCGGGAACCGCCTGTCCCGACAACGCGCCCTGCCCCGACCCACAGCCCGCACCGGAGCCCGAGTGCGGCTGCGAGCCGTCCGGCGACTTCTACTGCGTGCTGCAGGAGGTCGAGTGCACCGACGACTCGGAGTGCGAGGGCGGTCTGGTCTGCGATGACAACCCCAACAGTGCGGTCTGCATGAGCGTCAGCAGCGGCGCCCCCGATGGTCAGTCCACCGAGCCCGTCATCGACGACTGCGGCAGCAGCAGCGAGCCGCAGAAGGTCTGCATGCCCGACGGCTACGCCGACCGCGGCGTCGACTTCGGCGGCGTCGGCCTCGGCGGCGGTGAGCAGAGCGCAGCGACCGACGGGCCTGGCACGGACGGCAACGACAACAGCAGCGGCGACGACGGCAGCGCCGCCGAGGAGGACGGCAGCGAGAGCGGCGGCGGCGGCGACTCGAGCGTCGGACTGTGCGCGGTCGGCCCCGTGGGCAGCGGCAACGGGGGCGCGGCCCTGTGGCTGCTCGCGGCGGCAACGGCGCTTCGGCTGCGGCGCCGGCGCGGCTAGCGCACCGCCTGCACGCGGCATGGCTCGACCCGCGACGCCACCCTACTGGGGTGATGTTGCGGGTCGACTCACGTCAGCCATCCGTTGAGCGCGGCAGTCGCCCACTCCAGCGCGACCGCGGTCAGCACGATCGGGTAGACGACGAGCACCTCGAAGCGATCGGCAGGCGGCATCGCAACCAGTGCGCTGCCCAGTGCGCAGAGCCCGACCGCCCCTGCGAGCGGCACGAGCGACAGCGGTCGGTCCCGCCCGTGGTGCCGCACCCACAGCGCGACGAACGCGCACGCGGCCAGGCCGAACATCCATGGCGACAAGCTCCACACGCAGACTCGACGCGCCCGCGCTGACCGCTATTCACGACGCGCCTGGGCTCAGCCCGTGGCGAGCACGATCGTGCCGGCGCTCGCGAACATCCCGCCGACCCCGTGACACACGGAGATCGCGGCGCCGTCGACCTGCGCGGGCGCGACGCCACGCAGCTGCCGCACGCTCTCCTGCAGCGCGTACATGCCGTACATGCCCGAGTGCATGTAGCTGAGGCCGCCGCCGTTGGTGTTGAGCGGAAGCTTGCCACCCGGCGCGGTGTGCCCGTCGCCGATGAAGGCGGCCGCTTCACCGGGCGCGACGAAGCCGAGGTCCTCGAGCCCGAACAGCGGCAGGTGCGCGAAGGCGTCGTAGATCATCAGGTGGTCGACGTCCGCGTGGGCGATACCCGCCTCCGAGAATGCCTGACCGCCCGACACACGAAACGCGCGGCTCGAGTCGAAGCTGTCCATCTGACTGACCATCGGCGTCTCCGACGCCTCGCCGGTGCCCAGGATGTGCACGGGCTTGGTCGGGAAGTCACGCGCGCGCTCCGCCGACGTGAGGATGAGCGCGCCGCCACCGTCGGTGACGAGACAGCACATGAGCTTGCGGAACGGGTAGGCGATCATCCTCGACGACAGCACGTCGTCAACCGTGATCGGGTCACGGTAGGACGCGCGCGGATTCATGCCCGCCCAGGTGCGCTGCACGACCGCAACCGTCGCCAGCTGCTCCTCGGTCAGCCCGTGGGTCTTCATGTAGCGGAGCACCGGTAGCGTGAACATCGTCGGCGGCCCCATCGGTCCGTAGGGCATCTCGAACTGCGCCGGCAGGCTGCTGCGCCCTGCGCCGCGGCGCATGCCACCGCGGCCGACGTTCGAGCGGCCGCTCTCGCCATGGGTGATCAGCACGGTGTTGCACAGGCCCTCGTTGATCGCGGCCGCCGCGTGGCGCACGTGGATCATGAAGGAGCAGCCGCCGACGGACGTGCCGTCGACCCAGCGCGGCTCGATGCCCAGGTAGTGCGCGACGCCCACCGGCGACTCACCCGCGGTGGCAACGCCGTCGATGTCGCCCGGCCCGAGACCTGCGTCGGCCATCGTGTTGAGCGCAGCATCCGCGTGCAGCATCAGCTGCGACATGTGCGGGATCTTCCCGAGCTCGGTCGTCTCGGCCGCACCGACGATGGCCACGCTGCGCGGCTTCATGGTGCCTCCACGGGGGTGAAGAGCGGCAGCGTGATCTCGTCGCTGAGCTTCTCGAACGTGACCTGCAGCGGCATGTCGAGCACCAGCGCCTCGGGGGTCTGCTCGACGCCCACGACGTTCGTCATCATGCGCGGGCCCTCCTGCAGCTGCACGACGGCGATCGAATACGGTGGCTCGAAGCCGGGCGCAGGGCGGTGGTGGATGACGTAGCTGTAGAGGCTCGCGCGACCGCTGGCGGTGACGACCTCCACATCACGTGATGCGCACTTCGGGCAGAACGGGCGCGGCGGGAAGTAGGCGTGGCTACAGCCGCTGCAGCGCTGGATGCGCAGCTCGCCGTCGCGTGTGCCGTCCCAGAAGTGCTGCGTCTCGGGTGTCGGCTGGGGGATGAATCGTCTGGGTTCTGTCGCCACGTCCGCTCCTGTCGACGGCAGGCATACCACCGAACGACGCGGGCGCGCAGCGATCGAATGCACGCCATTTGCGACACGCGGCGCACCGGCTGTCCGGTCCCGACCGATCCACCACCGCGATGACCGCGTCAGAACTGGAAGTAGATGAAGTCGGGCGTGCGGTCCGGGCGCAGCAAGAAGCACAGCGGCAGCAGCACACCCGCGAGCGCGTAGCGCAGCGTGATCCACCACGGCCCACGCCGCTGTCGCAGGTACTCGGCCGCCAGCTGCTCGAGCGCGACGTAGAACAGACCGATGTAGACCACCCACGCGAACTCGTGTGCGGGCATCGCGGGGGATCCCAGCCCATCGAGCATGGCGCCGAGCTGCGCCATCGAGTCGACGCGGAAGATCACCCAGCCGAGGATCGTCAGCAACAGGAAGAACGCCCAGCGCAGCGGCGACAGCAGCGGGTGGTCCAGCGCGGGCCCACCGATCAGCCGGCCGGTGACCAGCAGCCCGCCGTGGAAGGCGCCCCACAGCACGAAGGTCCAGGAGGCACCGTGCCACAGCCCGCCGAGCAACATCGTGAGCGACAGCGCGACGTAGGTGCGGCCCACACCGAGCCGCGAGCCACCCAGCGAGATGTAGAGGTAGTCGCGCAGCCAGGTCGACAGGGAGATGTGCCAGCGCCGCCAGAAGTCCTGCGGGCCGCGCGCGAGGTAGGGCGAGCGAAAGTTGAGCGGGAAGTCGAAGCCGAAGAGCGCGCACAGGGCGAGCGCCATGTCGGTGTAGCCCGAGAAGTCGCAGTAGATCTGGCCTGTGAATGCAAGCGCGGCGAGCGCGCGGTCGCCCACTGCGAACGCGGTGGGGTCGGCGAAGATCGGGTCGGCGATGCCGCCGAGCTGGTCGGCCACGACAACCTTCTTGAACAGCCCGAAGACGAACAGCGGGACGGCCGCGGAGGCCGCGTGCACCGGACGTGCGAGGGCGCGCGAGACCTGCGGCAGGAAGTCGGCTGCCCTGATGATCGGGCCGGCGACCAGCTGCGGAAAGAAGCTCACGAAGAGCGCGAAGCGCCCGAAGTCGGGCTCGGGCTCGAGCTGCCCGCGGTAGACGTCGATGGTGTAGCTCATCGACTGGAACGTGAAGAAGCTGATCCCGACGGGCAGCGTGAGGGCGAGCGGCTCGAGGGCGGTGCCCGCGATCGCATTGAGGGTCTCGATGCCCATGTCGAGGTACTTGAAGAGCGCGAGGCTGCCGAGGTTCACGCACAGGCTTGCGATCAAGAGAGCGCGTCGACGGCCCGGCGCAGCCCCCGGCATGCGCGCGGCCAGCGCGTAGTCGACGATCGTCGAGCCGGCGATCAGCGCCAGGAAGCGCACGTCCCACGCGGCGTAGAAGAGGTAGCTCGCTGAAAGCAGAAGAAGACCACGCGCGCGGACGGAACGCTCGCCGATGCCGAGCAGCGCGCTGAGCAGCAGCAGCCCGACGAGGAAGACGAGGAAGATGCCGTCGTAGAAGAGCATGTCAGTCGCAGTACCCGTCGTGCGGGTATCTCCGGTGGAAGACGGCGAGCCGGAAGTTGCGGGCGTACAACCGTGCGCCCCGCCTGTTGAGGTGCACCCAGTCCGAGAACAGCCGGTTGCTGTAGTCCGTTGCGCCGTACTGGTTGAACCACTCGATCCCGGGGCGCTCCCGGTAGGTTCGGACGACGGCGCACCAGCCCGCCATGCCGCCCTGGCGCTCGATCTCGTCGCGGTACAGCGGCAGCACGGGCGGTGTGTGGAAGATCAGCCGCGCGTCGGTCGCGTTGATCGCGTCGGTGAGCATGTCCATGGCCGCGAGCTGCACACGACCCGTCCCGTGCTTGAACTTCCCGCGCCGCGCGCGTCGACGCTGCTTGCGCCCTTCCTTCGCCAGGCTCACCGAACCCATTCTCCGGGTGGGCACACGGCGCAGCTGACCATCGCTCGGGTAAGCGATACGCTGCACCTCCTCGAGCATGCCCAGTCGCTGTCCTGCCCAGCGGACCAGCTCCTTGCGGCGCCTGAAGGACAGCAGGCGGTCATAGGTGAGCAGCTGAGCGACGGCCGCGTAGTCGTAGCCGCGGCTCTGCGCGAAGCCATCAGGCATGGCCGCGAAGGTCAGCAGATCCATGAGCGGCGGATCGTGCGCCTTGAGCGCCCCGTTTTCGTTGAGCACCACCGGTGACAGCTCGACGACCACGTAACGCGGCGTGCACCCGCGCTCCTGTAGCCAGCGCCACTGCGCGAGCATGCCCTCGGGTCGCATGTGGCCCACCGCGAAGTCGAAGCTGTACTGGACACGGAAGTCGCGCTCCATCCGCTTGCCGTCCATGTGCCGCCCGGTGATGGTGCGATCGGAGAGCGACGTACCGAGGGCGAGCAGCTCGGGGCAGCCCCCGCGCTCGACCATCAGCATCCGTTTCATGTCCGCCGCCGACTCGTACGTGTGCAGTGCGGTCCACAGCTGGCGCGGCGAGTGCCAGATGGCGTTCTCGACCAGCAGCAGGGGCATCAGCAGCAGCGCGATCCGCAGCCCGGCCCGCCCGACAGTGGCTAGCGGTGGTGGGCTCACCCGCGCACCGTGCGCCTTTCCGCGCTGCGAACGGCTCCCGGGAGCGCACCCGTGCGCCGCGCCGCAAGCCCTCGTTTCACCATCCTCTCCGCTCTACACCGGTCCCCGGGCGGCGTCGACCTTGTTGCAGCCCTCGACCCATTCGACGTTCGGCGCTAGCCTTGCTTTCGCCTGCCACGACGGCCGCGGAGGATGAGATGTCAGAGCGTGTGGTGTACAGCCCCGATGAGCTTCTGGAGGACGCGGCCGTCGGCGATCCGCTCTTTGCCGGCGACATGCGCTGCCACGGCGGCTTCGACGCCGACGGCAACTACCGCTCCCCGCGGACACGGCACAGGACGCCCGCCATCGGTGCGTGGCAGCAGCAGGTGCTCGGCGCCGGCGGCGAGCTGCTCGACCTCGACCCCGCGCTGATCCCGCCGCAGTACCCGAACGCCGCCCAGGCCAAGCTGCTGCTCCGCAACTCAGTGCGCGAGCCGATGGTGCGGGCACTCACCGGAATCTCGATCGTGGAGGGCTTCGGCGCGATCATCCGCGACGTGCCCGTGCCCGACCTGCGGAAGATCATCGTCGAGCCGATCGAGGGCACGGCGCTCGCGCACCTCGACCAGGGTCTGTTCGAGGCCCACGCGCGCGACGAGGCGGGCTGGGGCGAGCACGGCGGCCACAAGCAGATGTGGGAGGCCGCGCGCGACCTCGCGCTCGACAACCCGAAGGTGCCCGGCGACATACTGATGCAGATGACCTCGGGACGGCGGGCCAACGTCGACCGCGACCGCCCCTATCCCGAGCTCGATGCGAACCTCGAGCGCATGCTGATGACGATGGCCAACGTGCTCGTCATCGAGCACTTCGCCGCGTCGGCGTTCGCCTGGGGCGAGGATGTGCTGTCGGACCCCGAGGTGTCGGCCGAGCCCGTCAAGGCGGCCGCCATGGTCAGCTACATCCGCGCCGACGAGACCCCGCACGTCGACTACCTCGCCACCGCGCTGTCGGAGCTGCGACTGCGCACGGTGCGCAAGGAGTCCGGCGGCACGATCTCGGGCGCCGAGCTCGTCGAGGGCATGCTGCACCGGATCCTTCGGCAGGTGATCAAGGACCGCCCCAACCAGCAGCGGCAGCAGCTGGAGCAGTCGCTCGCCAGCGCGATGAAGAGCGCCGACAACCCGAAGGCGCTGCGCGAGGAGTTCGAGAGCCTCGAGAGCGTCTGGGACCGTCCCAAGACGACTGGCTTCGAGCCCGCCGCGGCATGAGCGACGGCGCAAACGCCTTCGTCCGCGCCCGCCGAACGACGCGGGTCGCGCGGACCGCGTTGTGGATCTGGGCGCTCTACAAGGTGCCGAAATGGTCGCGGCAGGCGACGGGGCGGCCGCTGCTCGAGGATGAGCAGCTCGACCCGACGCACGAGCGCGCGGCGGAGGCGCTGCTCGACTGCGCACTCGATCTGCGAGGCGTGATCATCAAGGTGTGCCAGGTCATCTCGACCCGCACCGACATCTTCCCCCCCGCGATCATCGACACGCTCAAGCAGTGCCACGACCGCGTGCCCGCGCACGACTTCAGCGAGGTGCGGGAGACGGTCGAGCGCGAGCTCGGCAAGCCGATCGAGGCGATCTTCGACGAGTTCGACGAGCAGCCGCTGGCCTCGGCTTCGCTGGCGCAGGTGCACCGGGCGCGGCTCAAGGACGGCCGCGAAGTGGCGGTCAAGGTCCAGTACCCGAACATCGAGCGCATCGTGCTGACCGATCTGGCGAACATGCGCCGCATCAACCGGGTCTACGAGTTCTTCGACACCAATCCCCTCGAGCTGCAGCCCCTGCTGATCGAGCTGACCAAGCACCTGGGCTACGAGCTCGACTTCCACCGCGAGGCCGACAGCGCCGACCGCGTCCGCGAGATGTTCGCGGGCGACGACGTCGTGAAGGTGCCGGAGATCTACCGGGAGCACTCCGCGAAGCGAGTCCTGGTCATGGAGCTCGTCGGCGGGCTGAAGATCACCGACGTCGAGGGCCTGGAGGCAGCGGGCATCAACCCCCGCGACGTCGTGCGCGACCTCACGAGCATCTATGCGCGCATGATCATGGGCGCGGGCTTCTTCCACGCCGACCCGCACCCGGGCAACCTCTTCGTCGGCAAGGACGGCCAGCTGGTGCTGCTCGACTTCGGGCTCTCGAAGGAGCTACCGGACGGCTTCGGGCTGGGGCTCTTCGAGCTGATGTTCTCGATCATGACGCGCAACGAGCAGGCGCTCGTCAAGGCGTTCCGCGCGCTCGGCTTTCAGACGAAGACCGAGAGCGACGAGACCTTCAAGAGCATCGCGACGTCGCTGATGCGGCGCAAGTCGACCGAGCGCTTCGAGGGCGAGTTCAACGAGCAGATCTCGCAGGACCTCATGGAGACGATCCGCGAAAACCCGCTGATCAACGTGCCGAGCGACTTCGTCCTGGTGGGGCGTGCCTTCGCGCTGCTGTCGGGCGTTGCCCACAGCCTGGGGGGCCGCGCCAACCTGCTGCGCGCAATGGGCGTCGGCTGAGCGCTACATCGGCGGGGGCGCGTGCCCTACTGCGCCGGGGGGCGCGTGCCGTTAAAGCGCTGGACGGTGGAGCAGCTCGATGCGGCGCCACAGTCGGTGCCACCGTTGTCGGCCGGTCGGTAGATGATGTCGCCGCTGATCGTGTCGCCGTCGATGCCGCCGTCCATGGTCGCGTTGACCGTGAAGGTGCAGTTGCCCACAGTCGCCGCGCGCTCGCCGTACAGCGACATCTCGAAGGCGTAGCGGTCCACGCTGCCCGTGAAGACGTGTCCGTCCAGGGTTGCGTCGAGGTAGCCCGCCGCTGCGCCGCCCACGGTGCCCGTGATGTTCGCCCCCTCCTGAGTGATCAGCAGAGGGATGCCGGTCGCCGTCTCGCCGACCGTGAAGTTCGGCGAGTCGCAGCTGTCGCTCTCGTTGGTGATGGCGATTGTGTACTCACCCGAAACCTCGGTGGGCCCGGCGCCGTCGCCGCAGGCCAGCAGGAAGATCGGGAAGCCAAGAAGCAGTGCTGAGCGTTGCATGCAGAGCGTTTTACCACAGCGGCCGCTGCTACGGAAAAAGCGCCTCAATGGTCGGGCAACCGCGCAGGATCCGGGGGGAGGCATCGATATCGGCCTGGTAGGCGCTGCACGTGTCGGGACAGAGCACGACGGCCGTGGGCGCCGCCAGATCATCGTACCGCCAGCCCACCCCGGCACCGCACTGACCTCCGCCTGGAACCCGGGGAACGCTGACAATCGAGCCATCGCCGAGCCCGTACTCGATGTTGAGCCGGTCAGGGTCGAAGCTCTCGCCCGGCAGAGGCGCCGGGATCGGCCAGCTGCAGGAGGCCTCCGCAAACGACGCCACGGCGGCAGCCAGACCGCGCATGTGGGCGTCGAAGTCGAGGTTGCACAGATCGGCGCCGAAGCCGCCGGTCTGCATGGCGAGGTCCGGGTAGATCGCGCTCACGGCCGCAGCCCCCGGGCAGGGCGCCTGCGGAAAGATCCCGTGGAAGGTCCAGGCCCCAAACTGCGCCGGGTCCAGGCCCATGACCCCGGCCACGAACTGCGCGGAGCCGAGCATCGACTCGTCGTCGGAGACCACCACGAAGTGCTTGTGCGCACCGGGGCGCAGCGAGGCGCCGTAGCTCGGCTCGCGGTCGAGTAGCTGCTGCAGCGCCCCCCCACTGCCGACGGACACGGCGTCGTGCACGTACTGCGGCGGGTTGCTGTCGTCCGGACAGCGGCCCGAGCCGAGCGGCGCCGGAGCGCACAGGCCATTCGCGATCATGTTCGGGTTGACGTCCGCGACGACGACCTGCTGCGCGTCGATGCCCGCGTTCGCCAGATCCTGCGCAAAGACATTGATCGTGCTCTCCACGGCGGTCGCCTCCTCGGCCATGGAGCACGAGCTGTCGATCGCCCAGATGATGTCGGCGGAAGCGGGCGCGGCTTGCACGTCCACCGCCACCGCAGCGCAGTTGCCGCCACCTCCGATGGAGGCATCCGGCAGCGTCACCGCGTCGCCGTCGCCGTCGCCGTCGCCGTCACCGTCACCGCCAGCGGCAGCGAGCAAGCCGTCGAGCGTGACAGCGCTGATGTCGTCGGTGCTGCCCTCGGCGCAGTCCGCGGCGTCTCCGGCGGTGCGGCAGTCGACCGCCAGGGTGCGTGTACTCGATGCGCCCACGCCGCCGCCCTCGAGCGTCGCCATCTCCGTCAGCTCGAGCGCGAAGATCTTGTCGCACAGGTCCTCGCAGACGTCGTCCGGGACCGTGAAGCGATTCTCGATGCGACTGGTGGTGCCCACCGCCGCCGGGTCGATCCCATCCCCATCACCGTCACCGCCGCGACCGCTCGCTGCGATCGGCGTCTTGTTGCGCGCGCTCACCGCGACGTGGGCGCGCCCCCCCTGGAAGTACACGAGCGTTTCGCCCACGGGGTCGTCCGCCTCGTCCGGATTGTCGACGTCGAGCGCCATGATGCTGCCTACGCCGGGCGACATGATCACCGTCTGCGTCAGCGGCGAGATCGTGACCGCGTCGCGGGTCGTCGCGGGCAGTACGCCATCGACGACGGTGCCACCCTCGAAGTCCACGCGCTCGAGCAGCGCGGCTGCCAGCACCGCCCGCTCGTCGTCGGTGGAGGGCGTATCGCTCGCGTCGGTCCCGGCGATGCACGCGGTCGAGGACACGACGAGTATCCATGCCAAGCAGTCGCGCATTCGAAGACCTCCCCTGGCGACGATCCTACCACGGGGCGTGGACCGTGGCATCGCACGGCGTTTCGTGTGATCGTGGCGGCCCAAGGGGAGGCACACATGGACATCAACGTGAACTCGAAGACGTGGCGGCGGGCAGCAACGTGGGCGCTTGCGCTCACCGCGCTGTACGGGTGCAGTGAAGAGGTCGAGCAGGCCAAGCAGGCGGCCGAGGCCGCGAGCGCGCTCGCCGAGGCCGCGGGCCAGGCGCAGAAGACCGGCGAGGCGGTGGAGGCCGCGCAGGCGAAGGCCGAGGCCGAGGCGAAGGCGGCGGTCCCCGAGGGTGCGACCCCGGAGCAGGCCAAGCAGCAGATCGAGATGGCCAAGGCGCTCGCGGGGATGAAGGCCATGCAGGGCAGCGGCGGTGGACCGGTCGTCAACTGGCGGCAGCTCGCACCCCACCTGCCCGACGCGCTGCAGGGCTACAAGGCGAGCTCGGAGCTCGATGGGGCTACCAACAGCGCGGGCGGCATGGAGGTCACCGAGGTCAAGCGTCGCTACAAGCAGGGCGGGCGCTCGATGAGGGTGCAGATCACCGACACCTCGATGGCGAGCATGCTCAGGGCGCCCTTCGCGATGGCGGCGATGATCAAGGAGGACAGCACGCGCGGCTACAAGAAGGGCAAGAGCATCGGCAGCCACACCGCCATCGTCGAGTGGGAATCCAAGCGCAAGCGCAGCAAGGCGACCGGCCTGATCGGCAAGCGCTTCGTCATCTCCGTGCAGGTCGATGACGCCCAGACCGAGGACGAAGCCGAGCAAGTGCTGAAGGCACTGCCGCTAGACGCGATCGCGGCGCTGAAGGCGAACGCCGAGTAGCGCGGCCGGCCATCGGGCGGCCATCGGGCGGCCATCGAGCGGCCATCGAGCGCTCAGGTGCCCGAGAGGCTCGCGCCGATCGCCACGACCTCCATCGGATCGAAGTCGCAGCGCGGCAGCGCGGAGAAGTAGCGCGCCACGCCGTCGCGCACCATCGGCAGCAGTGTCGCTCCGCCCGCGAGGTAGACGGCGTCGATGTCGGACGTGTCGAGCTTCGCGTCGCGCAACACCTCGTCGCAGATGACGAACGTCCGGGCCACCAGCTCGCCGGCCAGGTCCTGCACCGCCTCGCGGCTGAGGGTGATCGACTCACCGGCCATCGGAGCTGCGGGGTCCACCTGCGATAGCTCGATCGCAGCCTCGGCGGCGAAGGCGATGCGGATCTTCGCGCGCTCGGACTGGAGCACCAGCCGGTCGAAGACCTCCTCGCTCGACCGCAGGTCCCAACCGAAGCGCTCGATCACCTGGTCGGCTGCCCAGTCGGCGATCGTGCGGTCGATGTCGTCGCCGCCCAGGTAGGCGTCGCCGCCGTAGCCCACCACCGAGGCCTGCTCCTGCTGGCAGTCGAGGATCGCGAGGTCGAAGGTTCCTCCGCCCAGGTCGTAGACCGCGGCACGCCTCGGGCGGTCGCTGCGCATCGTGCTGTAGGCCATCGCCGTGGCGACGGGCTCCTCGATGATCGAGACGTCCTGCAGCCCGGCACGCGCGGCAGCCTCGCGCGTCGCATCGCGCGCGCTCTGCTCGAAGGCCGCCGGTACGCTGATCATGACGTGGCAGTCGGCGGCACTCGCCGGCCGAGCCAGCAGCAGCTTGCCGATGACCTGCCGGCCGATGTCCTGCGGCGCAAACGTGCCCGCCCGCGTCTTGAAGCCGCACCCATCGCCGAGCTCCACGAGATCGAACGGGTACTGCTCCTTGAAGTTCGTCGCGACGTAGGAGTGCCAGCCCTGCCCCATCAGGCGCTTGGCCGAGAAGATCGTGCTCTTGGGGTCGATCGCCCGCCGACGCCTCGCGGTCTGCCCGACGAGGACCGCACCGCTGGGCGGGTAGGCCACCACCGACGGGACGATGGGCGTGGTCTCGGTCCCCGTGGCGTGCTGCAGCGTCGTGCCATCGATCGCCGCCACCGAGTTCGTCGTACCCAGGTCAATGCCGATCGTCTTCATCGCACGCCCCCCGTCTGAGAGATGTACTGCCTGATCAACGCGCGCGAGCCCGGCGAGAGGTCGACAAACTCGAGCGCGTAGTGCAGGCGGATCTCGTCCACCGCCACCTTGACGGCAGCCTTGATCACCAGCCGCTTGGGCGAGCCGGGAAGGAAGAATCGGAGCACGCCCTGCGCGTCGATCGGCAGGTGCTCGCTGGCCTCGATGAGCATCCCGTCCTCGCTGACGTTGAGGCTGTTGGCGAGCGCCGCCGGCGAGTCGAGGAAGCCGTCGGTCTCCACCAGCACGTCGATGGGCACGCGGCGCGAGCGGCGGCGCGGGGCGGTCGTCAGCTGCGCGACCGTGTCGAGCAGCTGCTCCGGTTCGATCGGACTGATCAGGTGTGCATCCGAGGCGGCCTCGACCGCGTCATCGAGGGACGCACCGATCTGGTCGGTGAACATCAGCAGCTTGGTGGCCGCATCGCCGACGGCGCTGCGCAGCCTGGCGCAGAAGCTCGTGACGGGCATCCCCTCGAGGTCACTTCGAAAGAAGACCAGCGTGGGTTGCCATGCCTCGCTGATCGACAGCGCCTCGTCCGCGTCGCGGGCCGTTCGGACGACGAAGGTCCTGCGGTCGAGGAACGACTCGCGGAGCTCCCAGGTCAGGAGATCGTCGGGAACGATCAGGATCCGCGTCTGTCCCCGGCCCCCACCGGGATTGTCGTCGGTCACGTCGCGATCGTATCACAGCGTGATCCGGCGCGTCCCTGTGCGCCCATGTACGCGGCCGCGCGACGCGTGATCGAGTGCGAGCGCCTAGTGCGAGCTACGGAAGACCCGCGCCCGGCACGTCGACCTCGAGTACCTCGATGCGCCCGCTGCGCGACGCGACCGCCTCCGCGGGATTGCTGGTGGCAGCGGTGCAGATGAAGAGGTGGCGGCGCTCGGGGCCGCCGAGCATGCAAGCAAAGGCCTCGTTGTCGATCGCGACGCGGTCCGTCACCTCGCCCCCCTCGAGCACGCGCAGCACCGCGTGCCCGATGGGCGACGCCACCCAGATGCCGCCCTTGGCATCGAGGCAGATGCCGTCGGGCACCGCGCCCTGCAGCTGCGCCCACAGCCTGCGGCCCGACAGCGAGCCGTCGTCGCCGATGTCGAAGGCGGTCAGACGCGCGGCCATCGTCTCCCCGACGATCAGCGTCCTGCCATCGTCGGTGATCGCGCTGCCGTTCGGGAAGCTCAGGCCGTCCGCGACCACCCGCGGCGCACCGTCCGCCTCGACGAGGATCAGGCTCGCCTTGCGGTGCTCGCCCCCGCCGTGCAGGTCGTAGCCGAAGTTGCCGACGTAGGCGCGGCCGTGGGCGTCGACGACCATGTCGTTGCAGTGGCACTCCGCAAGCTCGGCGAGGTCGGCGTGCTCGACGAGCTGCCCGTCCACGCTGCGGCGCAGCACGCGCCGGTCGACCATCGAGACTATGAGCATGCGGCCATCCGGCATGAAGCCGAGGCCGGACGGGTCACCCTCGACGCGGCATAGGGTCTCGCGGCGGCCCTCGAGGTCGACCGCCACGACCTCCTTGCTGTGCATGTCGGAGAAGTACAGGCGCCCATCGCGGTAGCGCGGCCCCTCCGGGAAGGCCAGCTCGGACAGCAGGGTCTGGGGCTCGCTCATGCCCCCTGCCTACCCGATCGCGGCTGCGATGGACAGGACGTGCGGCGCTCAGGCGACGGCAAGCTCGCGGTGCCGCGGATCGCGCATCCCGAACACCACGACGCCGAGCGCGAGAACCTGCACCGCGGCGGTGAGCCAGAAGAGCGGGCCGTAGCCGTAGACCTCCGCGACGAGCCCGCCGACCAGCGGTGCGACCACGCCGACGCCCTGTTCGGCGCTCTGCGCCACCGCGATGCGCATCGGCAGGTCCTCGCGCTTGCCGAACTCGAGCACCAGGTTGATGCACGCCATCTGAAAGCCGCCGAAGCCCGCCCCGATGCCGACGTAGCCGATCGCGAAGGCCAGGTAGCTGTCGCCGAAGATGAACACGACGGTGGAGGCGATCCAGATCAGCAGCGCACACAGCAGCACGAGTCTGAAGCCGCGGCGATCGGCCAGCAGTCCCCAGAGCAGATTCGTGAGCGTGTTGCCCAGCACGAAGATCGCCGTCAGCGTCCCCAGGTCCGTGTCCGAGAGTTCCGTGCGCTGCACGGCCCACAGGATGAAGAAGGGCAGCGCCATGCGTCCACTGACGCCCAGGGCGCGGGCGACGAGGTACATGCGGTAGTCGCTGTCGTCGCGCACCAGCGCGGGCAGGTCTCGCATGCGCTCGCGCAGGGGCACCTCGACCTTGGGGTTGGGGGTCTCGGGCTCGCGGACGATCAACAGCATGCACAGCCCGGCGGCCGTCAGCACGAACGACAGCAGGAAGGTGCTGGCGTAGCCATTGCCGAGCACCTCGGCGTCGATCATGTAGCCACCGACGCCGGCGACGAAGGCCGCCGTCAGCCCGGCGAGCGCGTTGCGGAAGCCCACGAGCGAGCCGCGCCGCTCCACCGGGATCAGCTTGCTCATCAAGAACGAGAAGGTCACGGACTGCATGCCCGTGAACAGCCCGAACAGTCCGAGGAAGAGACACACGGCATAGCGGTTGGCGTGCACACCGAGGAAGAAGCCGGCGAGCGCCAGGCCCAGCACCTGCAAGCGCATCATGATGCCGGTCGCGAAGACCATGCCCATCACACGCCGGCGGTGCTCGATCAGGCTGGCGCCGAGCAGCGGCGTCAGGAACATACCCAGCGCCTGGCAGGAGCGCGCGACGCCCACCAGCCAGTTCTCGCCGGCGAGACTGAAGATGTACATCGGCAGAAAGGTCGGCGCCTGGATGATGCGGAAGCCGGTCTGGCCGAGCATCCCGTGGATCAGGTAGGGCGCGTAGTTTCGCCGTAGATCTTGTTCGACCGTAGCCTTGAACGCGGCCTCGGCATCGGCGTGCGCGTCGGCCTTCGCCTCGCCCTCGCGGACACCCTCATCGTCGGCGTCCTGCTGCACTGGCGAACCCATGGGCTGCGGTCGACGCTAGCACAGCGCGCCGGTGCGGATTCGGCCCGTCCCGGACGGCGGGCATGCGGAATCGGACAGGGCGACGCCCGCACGCGGAGGCGCTAGTATCGCGGCTCGAGCCATGCACCGACCCCACGCGACACGCCTGCGCCCGCTGCTCGCCGCGTGCCTGCTCGCCCTGACGGCGACGGCGACGACAGTGACGACGGCCTGCGACGATGACACGACCGGCACCGCCAGCGACGGCGGCGCAGCGACCGATGCGGCGCACAACGGCCACACGGGGGACGGAGACGGAGACGGCGATGGCGATGGTGACGGCGACGGCGACGGCGACGGTGACGGCGACGGTGACGGCGATGGCGATGGCGATGGTGATGGAGACAGTGGCGGCGACGGTGACGGCGACGGCGACGGTGACGGCCCGCCCCCACCCGATGGCATGCCGCATGTCTTCGTCGGGTCCACCAACGGCATGCTGCGCGCCTACCTGCTCGACGCGGCCGCCGGCACACTGGCGCCGGCGGGCAGCCACGACGCCGGCAACCTCGACTTCATGACGACCGGCGCCAATCCACACGCGCTCTTCGTGACCACCGGCAGCAGCGTCTCGGCCTTCACCTACGACGCGGGGGCCGACACCTTCACGCTCGACGACGCGGTGGATACGGTCGGTGGGACGCATGTCGAGCGCGACCCCGTCGGGGACCATGTCTTCACCGCATCCTACGGCGGCGGCCAGATGGCGATGCACACCTACTCGGCGCAGGCGGGCCTGGGCGCCGCCGTGGAGTTCTCACCGGGCGTGCGCGCCCACCAGGTGCGCGTGTCGCCGTCGGGGCAGCACGTCTACGTGCCGTGCCTCGGGAGCGACCACGTGACGCACTACACGCTCGACCACGGCACCGGGCAGCTGACCTACGTCGACGACGCTGCGCTGCCGGCCGGCGCGGGCCCGCGCCACATGGACTTCCATCCACAGTCGCCGGTCGCCTACGTGCTGGGCGAGCTCAGCAGCGAGCTGCACGTCTTCGACGTCGATGCCTCGAGCGGCGTCATGACGCGGCGGCCAGGCGACACCGTGGCCACGCACGACGACGGACAGTTTCACCAGAGCAGCGACGTGCGCGTGACCCCCGACGGTCGCCACCTCTTCGCCCTCAACCGCCAGCCCGACCAGCTCGTCCGCTTCCGCATCGAGGACGACCGCTCGTTGTCGCGCATCGAGACGCTCTCCCTGACCGACGACGTGCGCTCCTTCGGCCTCGACCCCGAGGGCGACTACCTGCTGGCGGGCAGCCGCGACGGGCGACTTCGCGTCTTCCGCATCGCGGACGACGGCGCGCTCACCGAGACCGAGTCGCTCGAGGGACTCGGCACGATCCACGCCGTCTCCGTGCGCTACCTGCCCGACTGAGGACCGGCCCTCACTCGATGCGGCGCAGCGCCCCCGCCTGCTCGACGAGGTAGAGCGAGGCGCTGCCGTAGTGGAAGATCACGTGGCGGCTGCCACCGAGCTCCGGCCAGCCGCGGTTGCTCACGCCTGCACTGAAGTTGGCGTTGTAGCAATCGTTGGCCGCGCCCTGGCACGGGTAGCTGTTGCCGCCCATCGGATCACCCCAGCACATGCTGCCATCGCCGCCGGTGCCGTCGAAGCTGCCGGTGCAGCCGCGCGTGCCGACCAGGGTGCTGGTGTCGCCGGTCGCGATCACCGACTGGCGGATCGTATGCCCCCACTGCTCGTACCAGTAGATGCTGGTTCCGTCCGACGCGATGCCGCGCGCGCGCTCCAGACGAGCGGTCGCGAGGTTGCCGTCCGTGTACGACGACTGCCCGCCACCGCCGCCATTGGCGGGCGGCCCCACGACGGTGCCGAGGTAGCCGGTGTAGACGTTGTAGCTGCGGATGCGGTTGCCGTTGGTGTCGATCATGTAGAGCGTTCCGGCACCATCGCTGGTGATGTAGCGCGCCGAGTCGAGGTGCGCGCGCGTGCCGAAGCCGTCGAGCGAGTCGCCGGCGCCGCAGCAGCGGCTACCCGAATTGCAGACGTAGTTGGGCGCGTTTTCGGCATTCGGGTTGAGCGTGTAGTCGCCGGCGATGGTGATCACCTGGCGCGTCAGCGGGTCGAGCCTGCGCAGCGTGCCGCTATTGCCCTCGACGAAGTACACGTACCCCGCGAAGTAGGTCATGCCGCGGATGTCGTCCATCACCGCGCCCGCGCCCACGCCATCGCGCCAGCCGCAGGCCGTCGGATCGCCGGCCAGCGTGACCACGTCGAAGGTCGTGATGTCCATCGCGCGGATCGTGTGCGTGTCGGCGAAGTAGAGCCGGGTACCGTCGCTCACGGCGCCCTCCCCCGCCTGGCCGATCACCGCGGCGTTGCCGATGCCATCCACCGGTGCGTTCCCGCAGCCCTGCGTGCCCGCCACCGCCGTGAACGCGCACGTGCCGCTAGACAGACAGGCGGCGAAGTCCATGTGCACGACCTCGCAATTGCCCGCGACGACGAGCAGGTCGTCACCCACCATGGTCGCGAACATCCCCGGTAGTGTGATCGCGTTCTGGTTGCTGTCGCGCACCGTCGTGACCTGCGTCTTCAGGTTGCAGGTGGAGTTGCAGCGCGCCATGCACGAGGTGTCGTCGAAGCTCGCGAGATCCACCGCCGCGCAGTCCGCGGGCTGCCCGCAGCCGCTGCCATCGGCACACGCGAGGTCGGTCTCGCATGCTTCACCCTGCTCGACCATCATGTTCGCGCACGACTGGCCGACGAACTCGAGCTGGCAGGCCGCGTCGCAGCCGTCGCCGTCCACGCGCCCGCCGTCATCGCACTCCTCGCCCGGCAGGTCGTGGTTGCCATCGCCGCAGGTGGGGGCCACCTCGATCTGACACAGCGCGTCGCAGCCATCCCCGTTGGCGTTGCCACCGTCGTCGCAGCCCTCGCCGATCGCGAAGTCGGCCACGCCGTCACCACAGCCGGGACACGTGCAGTCACCGCGGCAGACGCTGCCGCCGTTGACGCTGCAGGCGCCGGAGAGCTGGTCGTCGTTGCCGGCGCCCAGGTCGCACTCTTCACCCGAGTCCAGCGCGCCGTCGCCGCAGACCCCGCCGCTGATCTCGACCACGCAGCCAGCGCTGCAGCCGTCGCCGTCGGTGTTGTTGCCGTCGTCGCAGCCCTCGCCCGGCGCGCTCAGCCGGCGGAAGCCGTCACCACAGAAGGCCGCCTGGCAGCTGCCGCCGACCCCGTCGGGACAGTCGTCGCCGTTGACGTTGTTGCCGTCGTCGCAGCTCTCGCCCGGCCCCACGATGGCGTCGCCGCAGATGGGCAGCAGGCAGCCGTTGGTGCAGGCGTCGGTGTCGACCATGTTGCCGTCGTCGCACTGCTCGTTGACCTCGGGCACGCCGTTTCCGCAGCCCGGGTTGGGCCCGACGAAGACGCAGCCGACGTCGCAGTAGTTCGGGTTTCCGTTGGGGCCGTTGTTGCCTTGATCGCATTCCTCGTAGCCCGCATCCGCGGGCGCGAGCCCGCCGCGCGTGATGCCGTCGCCACAGCTGGCCGACTGGCAGGTTCCGACGGCACCGCTGGGGCACGCATCGAAGTCGTCCGCGTTGCCATCGTCGCAGCCCTCGGTGGGCGCGATGAAGCCGTCGCCGCAGCTGGCGTCGATGCATCCGCCGGTCGGCCCGGAGGGACAAGCGTCGTCGACGTCGTCGTTGCCGTCGTCGCAGTCCTCGACGCTGTCCACGATGCCGTCGCCGCAGCGTGGCGTGGTGCAGTCCGTGCGGCAGGCGTCGGGTGCGTCGGCGTTCTGGTCGCCGTCGTCGCACGCCTCCATCGCGTCGAGGCTTCCGTCGCCGCAGCCGGGGCTGACGTCGCCGTCGCCGTCGCCGTCGCCGTCCCCGTCTCCATCGCCATCGCCATCACCATCACCGCTACCGCCGCCGTCGGGCCCGGCGTCCGTCGCGTCGTTGCCGTCCGGGTCCATGTTGGACCAGCAGCCGCCAAGAAACATCACGGACAGCAGTACGGCCGCCCACCCTACAAGCAAGAGCCAAGCACGCATCGAGCACCTCCCGCGATCAACCTAGCACGCAGCTAAGCGGCGGTAATCGGAGGGTCATGTGCGCACATGTGCCGCGGCACGGATCGTGACCGCGCGTGCATCGGCCACCCGGCTCGCCCGCTGACCGGGCTCATCGGGTCAACGGTCTCGACAGTCTCGACGGTCGACGAGCTACGACAGCGATCGGTGCGGCCGGGACATCGCGTACCCGCGGGGCGCGCGCGCAGCGGCGCAGGGTAAGGGGGACCGGCGCGGCGCCTCGTCGGGCACCGCGCCGGTCGGTTGGAGTCGCCTAGAAGACGACGACGGGTCCTGTGGGTCCGGTGGGCGGCACTGGGACGGGTGCCGGAACCGGGTTGGCGCTTGCGGTTGCGGCGATCGCCAGGACGGCGATGGTGGCGATTGCAGCGATGGTGCGAATGGTGTTCAGCATGACTTCTCTCTCCTTGCGTTCCTTTCCCCTTCCACTGAGCACTACGCCCGGCGGCGCCTGCCTGTTTCGACAGATGGTCAGAAAAAAGCCGTTGAGGATCGAATAGTTGCGGCTTCCGACTGTACGGTCGGTGCACAACTTTTGGGCGCTCGCGCCAGGCCCCACGAACAGCGCGGCGGCGGCGCATCAACGGCCGCCAGACGCCACCGGGCGCCGTCGGCCGCCGTCGCCGCGGGTGCGTAATCGACAGTGTGTGATCGCCGCCAATCCAACCGGCCCCGCTGTCCGACGACTCCCGTTTCCCCGCGTCCCCATTCCCCGGGGGCGGGCTGTCGTCATGAGCGGTGGGCGTTCTTCCCCAAGAACCCTGGCGGCGACCACATGCTGTCTGTGCGCCCTATAATAAATGAACCATTCATTCAGTCAAGGGCGCCCGCGGATCTCCAGTGCGGACGAATTCTTGTCGCAGCATGCGATCGTGGGCGCGTGCTAGCCTCGATCGCGAGGACCGCATGAGCTCGGCAACCGAAGCGACGATCGAGAACTTCACGCGGGCAGCCCGCATCCTCGGCCTGGACCGCAAGATGCAGACGCGGCTCATCACGCCGGCCCGCGAGATCAAGGTGGAGTGCACGGTCGAGCTCGACGACGGCTCCATCGGCACCTACATCGCCCTGCGCGTCCAGCACGACCGGTCGCGCGGCCCGATGAAGGGCGGCATCCGCTACCACCCGCAGGTCGACCCCGACGAGGCCAACGCGCTGGCGTCGCTCATGACGTGGAAGACGGCGATGATGGACCTGCCCTTCGGCGGCGCCAAGGGCGGCATCAACTGCGACCCGACGCGACTGTCCGACGGCGAGCTGCAGCGCCTCACGCGCGCCTTCGTCGAGGGCGTCCACGACGTGATCGGTCCGGACACCGACATCCCCGCGCCCGACATGGGCACCAACGCGACGACCATGGGCTGGATCGTCGACGAGTACTCCAAGTTCCACGGCTGGTCGCCGGCGGTCGTGACCGGCAAGCCCATCGCGCTCGGCGGCTCGCTCGGTCGCGACTCGGCGACGGGGCGCGGCGTGCTGTTCGCGCTCGACAACCACCTGCGCGCCACCGGCGGCGCGGTCGGCGACCTCACCTACGCGATCCAGGGCTACGGCAACGTGGGCGCGTGGGCCGCACGGCTGATCGCCGCCGAGGGCGGGTGCGTGGTGGCGGTCTCGGACGTCGGCGGCGCGATCCGCAACGACGCCGGCATCGATCTGAAGGCGCTCGACGCCTTCGTCGCCAAGGAGGGCTCGGTGGCGTCCTTCGAGGGCGCCGAGAGCATCAACGCGGACACCCTGCTGACGCTCGACGTCGACGTCGTGATCCCGGCGGCGCTCGGCGAGGTCATCACCAAGCACAACGCCCAAGATGTGCGCGCGACGCTCATCGTCGAGGCCGCCAACCACCCGGTGACGCCCGAGGCCGACGTGATCCTGGAAAAGAAGGGCGTCGTCGTGCTGCCTGACATCTACGCCAACGCGGGCGGCGTGACCGTCTCCTACATGGAGTGGGTGCAGAATCTGCAGCGCTACCGGTGGGATGAGGACCGCGTGAACGGCGAGCTGCGGATAGCGATGGCCGGTGCATTCGAGAGCCTGCAGACCACACGGCAGAAGCATGGATGTAGCTACCGCACGGCCGCTTTCGTCACCGCCATCGACCGTGTGCAGCAGGCGACGATCCTACGCGGCGTCGGCTGACAGGCCAACAAGCAGCGCAAGGGGGCTAGCCAGGGCCAGTGGTCGCGGGGTACCCCAGAGGTATGCGCGTTCTTCTCATCAATCCCTTCTACCCGCTCGCGGAGATGCCCTCCCCGCCGCTGGGCATCGCATACCTGGGCGCGGCCCTCGAGCGCGGCGGCGTCGAGGTGCGCGTGTTCGACATGTGCGTTTCCGGCTACAGCGCCGAGAAGCTCGAGGCGATCATCGCGGACTTCGATCCGCAGATGGTCGGCGCCACCGCGGTGACGATGACCTTCAACTCGGCGATCGATGCGATCGAGGATGCCAAGCGCATCGCACCGCACGTGGTGACGGCGATGGGGGGCGCCCACGTGAGCTTCTGCGCATCGCAGACACTGCGCAGCCACCCGGGCCTCGACGTGGTCGCGATGGGCGAGGGGGAGGAGATGGTGCTGGAGCTGTGCGACGCCATCGAGGGCAAGCGCAGCTACGCGTCGGTGCAGGGACTCGCATTCCGCGACGGTGACGACGTCGTGGAGATCCCGGCGCGGCCGTCCTTCCTGGACGTCGATACCCTGCCGCTACCCGCGCGGCACCTCACGCCGCTCGCGCGCTACCGGGCGCTGGGCGTCCCGATCAGCATGACGTCGAGCCGCGGCTGCCCGTTCCAGTGCATCTTCTGTGTCGGGCGCAAGATGGTGGGGGCGAAGTTCCGCAAGCGCGACGCCGCCAACGTGGTCGACGAGATGGAGCACATCGTGTCGCTGGGCTTCGACCAGATCAACCTGGCCGACGATCTCTTCACCGCCAACAAGCCGCACGCCTATGGCGTGTGCGACGAGATCCTCGCGCGCGGGCTGTCGCTCACGTGGACCAGCTTCGCCAACGTCAACACGGTCGACGTGCCGCTGCTGACGCGCATGAAGCAGGCGGGCTGCGTGACGGTGAGCTTCGGACTCGAGTCGGCCAACCCGGAGATCCTCAAGACCGTCAAGAAGGGCACCAAGGTCCACCGCATCGTGAGCGCCGTCGAGGCATGCAACGAGGCGGGCATGCGTGCCCACGGCTCGTTCATCGTCGGTCTGCCGGGCGAGACGCCCGAGACCCTGCGCGAGACGCTCGACTTCAGCGAGCAGCTGCACGCGATGGGCGCGGAGACCGGCTTCCACCTGCTGGCGCCCTTCCCCGGGACCGCCGTGCGCGACGACGCGGCGGGTCTGAAGCTGCGCATCCTCACCGACGACTGGACGCAGTACCACGCCAACCGCGCGATCACGGAGACGCCCGGCGTCGACACCAACACCTCACAGGACGTCGTCACTCAGCTCGAGGACGTCGCGAAGCGACGCTTCTGGGAGCTGGCGGAGCACATCGAGGACGGCACTGCGAGCGAGCAGGACTACGTGAGCTACGAGGGGGTCGTCCGGCAGGCGGTCTACTACGACCTGATGATGCAGGACGTGCTCGAGTGCCACGGCAGCTTCCGTACAGACGGCGGCTCGCTCGATGCGCAGGAGGCGCTGGGCGGGCTGACCGACCGCGTGCAGGCGGCGACCGGGCGCGACCGCAGCGAGATTGCGCGCGCCCTCGCCTACGGGCTCGAGCACGACATGCTGGAGTACACCGTGGAGGGCGGCGTGTGCACCTGGCGCTTCTGCGACACGCCCGAGTCGATGGCCGTGACGGAGATCGTGCGGCGACCGCCGGACGACGCGCCAGCGGTCGCGACCGACTCGCCCGCGCAGTAGTCGAGCGACACAGGCGCGCCCGCCACCACTACGCGTGTGCGGCCGATGCAAGCGGTGGAGCCTGTGCATCCGATGCGTCCGTCGCGTCCGATGCCGTCGGTGCGGTCGCTTCGTTGTCCGCGTTCAGCACATACTTCGCGTCGGTCCGCTCCCACTCTGCGATCAGCCGGTGGTTGTCGTGCTGCCACGGGTGGAAGCTCGGGCGGAAGTACTGGAAGAACCACGGAACGTTGCGCGTGAGCATCCCGCGACGGCCCAAGAGTAGGCGCAGGCCCTCCCAGATGCGGCCGCCTCCGAACAGCTTGCCGTCGGCCTTCAGCATGCGGAAGGTGCTGACCATGGTGATCGCGAGGATCATGAACCACGAGCCGATGAGGATGGAGCAGCGACGCAAGTAGCCGCCGTCGACCTGCTGGTAGAGGTCGTGGCAGGTCGCCTTGTGCTCCATCTCCTCCATCGCGTGCCAACGCCAGAGCGCCAGGACGGCCGGGTCGGCGCCCTCGGTCAGGCGCGGGTTGCTCAGGCACTCGTGGGCGAAGCCGGCGGTGAAGTGCTCGAGCGCGCAGGTGACGGCGAGCATCTCACCGGGCTCCATCTTGGCGCGCGCGCGGTCGAGGAAGTATTTGAACACCGCCTCGCTGCGGTCCACGTCCACGCCCTGCGCCTGGACCATCTTGTTGAACTTGACGTGCTGGGCGGTGTGGTGCCCCTCCTGCTTGCTGAACTCGGCAACCTCGTCGAGCAGCGCCTGGTCATCGGTCAGGTCGCGCATGGCGCGGGCCGAGTCGATGAAGAACGTCTCGCCCGGGCGGAACGCCGACGACAGCGCGTCGAAGAAGAAGCTCAGGAACGGACTGCCCGAGTGCCAGTACTTGTCGAAGCCGTCCTCGAAGGGAAAACGCATCCTCCGGAACTTCACCCTGTGCCCCTCGGGGCGCCGCAGCGTCAGGTCGTCAGTCATCTCGTCACCACCTTGCAAACCCCATTGACATCGTAGATTGTGACACTTAGAAGTGGCCTAGTCAATGGTGATAGTATTTCGCAAAGGCTGCGCAGCAGCGAAGAACCTGCGCGTGGGCGGTGGGTCGAGAGCTCGAATCTCCATCCCGCGCACTCGTTCAAGCGACTGATTTGAAACGAGATTTCTTGCGTGAGGCGGGCGACCCGCCGAGGACGCGGCACATGCCTTGCTTCGGTTACGCAACGTGATCGAAGTGAGTCAGGGAGAAGGTATCGGAATGGCACAGGTCGACGTGGCGGTAATCGGAGCGGGATTCGCGGGCATCGGGGCGGGCATCGCGCTCAAGAACAAGGGCATCGAGGACTTCGTGATCTTCGAAGGCGAGCCCGGGGTCGGCGGCTCGTGGCGGACCAACACCTATCCGGGCTGTGCGTGCGACGTGCCGTCCCACCTCTACAGCTACTCCTTCGAGCCCAACCCCGAGTGGTCCGAGGCCTTCTCCGGACAGGCGGACATCAAGCGCTACATCGAGCACTGCGCCGACAAGTACGCGATCAATCCGCACATCCGCTTCAGCACGCGCGTGACGTCCGCCGAGTTCGATCAGGCCGCGGGCCGCTGGCGCGTGACGACCGACGACGGCCAGGTGACCGAGGCGCGCGTGCTCGTGCCCGCGACCGGTGCCCTGAGCCACCCGCAGTACCCGGACATCGAAGGCATGGAAAGCTTCGAGGGAGACGCCGTCCATGCCGCGCGCTGGGACGACAGCATCGAGCTTACGGGCAAGCGCGTCGGCGTGCTCGGCAGCGGCGCCACGGCGATCCAGGTGGTGCCGAGCATCGCGCCCGAGGTCAGCACGCTCGAGGTCTTCCAGCGCACGCCGTCGTGGGTGCTACCGAAGCAGAACCAGGTGTTCACGCGCGACCAGAAGGACAAGTGGAAGCGCTTCCCGTGGGTGCAGCGCTTCGCCCGTCTCTCGCTCTACTGGCTGATGGAGAGCGCGCTGCCCGCCATCCTCTGGTTCCCGCGCATGCTTCGGCTCGGCGAGGCGCTTCACAAGCGCAGCCTGCGCTCCGCCATCGACGACCCCGAGCTGCGCGAGAAGCTGACGCCGACGTACAAGGTTGGCTGCAAGCGCACGCTGGTCTCCGACGAGTGGTTCCCCGCCTTCGCGCGCGACAACGTGAAGCTGGTCACGGACGGCATCGAGGCGATCACGCCCACCGGCATCCGTACGACAGGCGGCGTCGAACACACGCTCGATGTGCTCATCTACGCGACCGGCTACAAGATCGGCGCGCCCGCCTACCCGTTCGAGATCCGAGGCGTCGGCGGCGTCGAGCTGCAGGACTACTGGGGTGAGCGGCGCAAGGCGTTCTACGGCATGAGCGTGCCGCACTTCCCGAACATGATGCTCATCATGGGTCCCAACTCCGGCCCCGGCCACACCTCGGTGCTCATCTACCAGGAGGCCCAGTACAACTACATCGCCAACTTCACCGAGCGGCTCCTGGCGGGCGAGGAGAAATACTTCGACGTGAAGGAAGAGCGCGTCAACCGCCAGTGGGACAAGTTCCAAAAGCGCATGTCCAACAGCTCGTGGCTGTCGGGCTGCACCAGCTGGTACCTCAACTCCGACGGCACCAACTCGACCATGTGGCCGGGCTTCAGCTTCGAGTACGTCATGCGCATGAAGGACCTGCACCTCGACGCCTACGACGGCGTGCTGCCCGATGCGTCGCGCAAGCCGCGGGCAGGTCAGCCGGCGGCGAGCGATCACGCGACCGCCCCCGCCTGACAGCGCCGCTGGCACACGTCAGTTCTGCCATGCGGGCCCGACCGCTCGTGTGCGGACATGTGCGAGCGGTAGACGCGATCGTACTTCACGGACGCAGCGGCCCTCCCGCAGGTGCGCCGGCGGCGCTAAGCTTGTTGGCGACGGACGCACGACGCGGGATGTCTCGCCGTCCACCGCGTCCAGAGCTCGCCAGGAGTAGCATGCACGACCGCACCCCCCGGGTCCCGAGCCGGACCGCCTTCGCCTTGCTGGCGCTGGCCGCGATCGGATGCGAGGAACCGGCAGACGATGGCGCGCTGCCTGCGCAGGGTGTTCGCGTCTGCCAGACGAATAGCCAGCTAGCGTGCCGATGCGCCGATCAGCGTATGGGGATCGCGCCGTGCCTATTTGATGGCGCCAGCGTCGGCACCTGCAATTGCGACGGCATGCCGGGCGGCCAACCCAGTGCGGCATGCAGCCCAGGATCGCGGCTCAGCTGCGGCTGCGGCAACGGCGCCTCGGGCGTGAGCCTGTGCGATGGCGCAGGCGTGCTCGGCACCTGCACCTGCGGCGGCGGCAGCGGCACCGGCGGCAACGCGACGGGCACGGGCGGTGGCGGTCCAACGGGCAGCGGCGGAGTGGGCACGGGCACGGGCGGCGCAACGGGCAGCGGAGGCGTGGTGACGGGAACCGGCGGAAGCGGGTCGACCGGCAGCGCCTTTCCAGCGGTCACCGACTTCGCCGCCCCGGGACCGTTCGCGACGGAGCAGGGCACCGGCGGCGACTGCACGATCTTCCGGCCAAGCAACCTGGGCGAGGGCGGCGTCGCCCACCCCATCATCCTGTGGGGCAACGGCACCGGCACCTCGCCAACCACGTACCAGGCGGTGCTCGAACACTGGGCGAGCCACGGCTTCATCGTGGCCGCGGCGAACACGCCCAATGCCGGGACGGGCGTCGAGATGCTCGCCTGCCTCGACTGGGTCACCGGCGAGTCCTCGCGCGCGGGAGGCCCCTACGAGGGCAAGGTGAACGTGGGCGCCGTGGGCACGTCGGGACACTCACAGGGCGGCGGCGGATCCGTCATGGCCGCCGCCGACCCGCGCATCACCGCGACCGCTCCGCTGCAACCCTACACGGACAGCTTCGGATTCAACGCCGCATCCCTGCCACAGCAGACCGCACCCATGTTCCTCATGTCGGGGAGCAACGACACCTTCGCGCCCCTTTCAAACCAGCAGCTCATCTTCGACGGCACACCCGCACCCGTGTTCTGGGGAGTGCTGCAGGGCGCCGACCACCTCATCACCGCCATCGGCAACATCAACGGGTACCGCGGCCCGGCGACCGCATGGCTGCGCCTGCACCTGATGGGAGACGAGACCGCACGCAGCCTCTTCTATGGACCGAGCTGCGGTCTGTGCAGCGACGCGATGTGGACGGTGGATACCAAGGGCATCAACTAGGGCGCACTGGCTGCGCGCTACGACCCCTTCGATCACGTGATGCGCATGGAGAAGGCGCTGCGACATCGCCCGCCAGGTCAGTCTTCAGCGACCGACCCCGCCGTGGTCGCATCGGGCTGTGCATCGATCGGAGCCCCCGCGCGCATGTCGGCGGCTTCGTGTGCCTCGGGCGGCGCCGGCTGCGCCTGCTTTCGTCGCAGGACCTCCCCGGCGCGCCCCTGCTGAAAGGCGACCAGTGCGCCGAACCGCCGCATGAACTCGCTCAGCTCACGCAGCTCGTGCGACTGGGCTGTCCATGACCTGCCACATACGGTGCCGGAGAGCTTCTTCGCCGATAGACCACGCGCGATTGCCCTGGCCGAGACGCGCGCAGCGCTTCCCCGGAAGCGGCCGCGGGCGGCGGGCTCGACCGCCGCCAGGGCGAGCGGGCGGCCCGCCGAGCGCAGCTCCATACCGCACACGGCTCCCGCGCCCTGCTCCACCAGCGTCTCGACCCAGAGGTGGTCCGGATCGCTTCTGGGCGTCGCTCGCACCCGCAGCGTTCGCCCCGCCGCATGGGTCTGCAGCTGGATGATCGGGCTCAGCTGGCCGTCCGAAAACGTCTCGACAGCGCTGGTCGAGAAGACGTCGGACTCCACGTGCCGCGTCTCGGCAGAGCCCACTCCCCGGGACATCATGTGAAAGCAGCCGATCTGGAGCAGGACGCAGCCGATCACGATGGCCGAGCCCAACCTCATGGCGTCGCCTCGGACGGTGGGGCGGGCTCGAGCAAGCGCGCGAGCTCGCTGCGCAGGTCAGCATGGAGATCCGGCGGCACTCCACGTGCGACGACGATCCGCGATCCGGTCCGCTCGAGCATCGCCTGGCTACCCAGCTCATCGGGCAGCCGTGCGTGCGCCTTCGCTATCGCACCATGGGCGGTCACAGCCGCTTCACCGTCGGCGAAGCTCGAGACCCACACCGCCGCGGGGGCGCCCTTCGGACTGCTGTAGACGCGGATCTGATCGCCGCGCCATCCGCCCACCTGACGGGCCGCCAGCGGCCCACCTCCGCCGGCGGACACGTAGCTACCGAGTAGGAACTCACCGACCGTGTCCGTGCCGACGCGCTGGTATCCCTGGCTCTCGAGCACACGCACGGGGGGCACGGCGATCGCCTCCGGTTTCGCCCCGTCGAGGTAGCGCATCGGGTGCAGCACATGCGAAGTCGATGACGGCGGATTGAAGTGGGCGGCGTCGACCGCGGCCCACTTCCACGTCCGGTAGAGTTCGCTCACGAGCCGCAGCCCGTCACCGTAGCGAAAGCTGAGCTGACGGGCGACCTCGTGCGGGAGTCCCTCCGAGACGGCCCCTTCGCGGAGACTCTCGCGCAGGCCCACGATGAAGCCAGCGGACGATGCCCGTGGCGCAGGCCGCCGCGAGCCACGCCTGGAGAGTGTCATCGCCCAGCTGACGAACGCTGCATCGCCTTCGACCAGGGCCAAACGGGCCTCGACCTCGTCGGTCGTCAGCTTCCGGGGCGCCTCCGTGAGACCGAGACGCTGATGCTGAAGCGCGTGCACGAACTCGTGGACGAGCGTGTGCTCGGCCTCACGGCGGCGCGCCTCCGCAAGGCGGTGCTGCCCTTCCCCGTACTCCACGTAGAGACTCGCCCCCGGCAGCGCGATGTTCGCGAGGGCGGTAATTCCAATGGTCGTGAGCATGTTGTCGGCGTGGGTGATGCGCCGGGGAGCGAGGTCTCGCAGCGTGTCACCGCACACGACGACCGTGCTGTCCTCGGGACGGTAGAACGCCCCAGAACAGCGTCGACCCCGGGGGATGCGCGCGGACCACTCGGACTGATGCAGGCCCAGTGCGGCGTAGGTGGAAGCGACCCCAGGGGGGCGCTCGAGACTCCGTTGCCTGTGCCTGCGCATGTCCGCGGCGCTCGTTGCCTGCACGCGCACCGAACCGCGAAAGGAGTGACCGCGCAGCCACGCAGCGAGCGCCATCAGCTGGTCGGGGGTTCGCGCCTCGACGTTCGTTGGCGAGGCGACAGGCAGCGACGGTCGGCACGCGACGAGCAGCGCAGCCAGGGCGACCCACGCGGCCACGCAGCATGGCGAGGATCTGGCGACAATTAGAGGGCGAGCACGAGGCATGGGTGCGTCCGCGCGCGAACGTAGCACACCCCGCGCGCGGCTGGCCCAGGCGCTAGCTGGCACTACAGACCCAGGTGCGCCTTCACGATGCCGAAGAGGTCGGGCTGCGCGATCACCGGTGCGATCACCTCGCGGCCCAGCTCGTTGGCAAAGATCGGCACCTGCACGCCCGTATGCTCCTCGAGTGGAAAGTCGTTGGTGGCGTAGTTGACCGCCATCGTGGCGCCCTCGGGCGTGGTGACGCGCACGAGGTGGCCGGGGGTGTAGATCGGCACCGGGAAGGTCGCGAACAGACTGCGGTCCGGGATGATGTGGGCACCGGAGCCGTGGTCGGAGGTGACGATCACGAGCGTGCCGGGGTGGGCGTCGGCGAAGTCGAGTGCGCTGCGCACGACCTCGTCGAGCTGCTGCAGCTCGCCGATCGATCCGCAGGGGTTGCGCTTGTGGGCCTGCTTGTCGATCGACGCCGACTCGATCATCAGGAAGAAGGGCGTGTCGTCGCCGGGCGCCGACAGGTGCCGCAGGGCCGCCTCACCCATCTGCTTGAGCGTCGGCACGCCAGCAAACTCAGGGTTGTCCTCGCACTTCATCGGCGCCGGCTGATCCACGGTGCCCAGGGCCCAGTGCAGGTAGTTGAGGGCGCTGCGCTCCGGCTTCTCCCCCACGCGACCGCCCTCTCCGCGCAGCCGCACCGGCATCGTGTCTGGAGAAAACAGCCCCAGTAGCTTCTTGTCGGTGGGCGCGGCCACGAGCGCAGCGCCTGTCGTGACGACCTGGTAACCCGCTTCCTCGGCTGCCCGGCGCACGCTGTGGTCGCCGCCCTCGACGTTGGGCGCGAAGTGCTCGCCGCCTCCGCCGAGCAGCACGTCGACACCGGATGCGGCGACCTGCTCGGCGATCGATCCGAGGCCGCCGTTCTTCTTCAGGTCCTGGGAGCAGTCGCCGATCACGACGCCCTTGCGCTCGACCTGCACCATCGCCGCCGGGCTCTGGCAGAAGCGGTAGTTGATGTGCGCCATGAAGCTCGCCGGCGTGGCATCGGCCACGCTGCTGGTCGCCACGATGCCCGTGCGCAGACCCGCCTTGCGCGCAAGCTCGACGATCGTCGGCAGGTCCTCGTCCTTGCCGGCCGACGTCGCGATGCGGCCGCGGCTCGTCACGACGCCCGTGGCCATCGCCGTGCCGCTGTTGGCCGAGTCCGCGACGAACACGGGCTTGCCCGGGTCGTCATCGGTCACGGTCAGCACCTGCACAGCGCCGCGCACGGGCATGCTGTCGATGACGAGCTTGCCGCGCACGCCCACGAGGTAGTTGCGCGCCATGGTGATCTGCTGATCGTCCATGCCGTCGCCGATGATCAGGATGACGTTGCCCGACGCGTCAGCGGCATCGATGCCACCGTCAACGCCAGCGTCCGTCGGCTCGACCGCACTCGCCTCGGTCCGTACCTGCGGCGGCGCAGCCACGTCCTGGGCCGCCGCCACCACCGAGCCGAGCGCGAGCGCGCCGACCGTCCACCGCGCCACTCGCCCCCACGTCATGCTGTCCCCCGCGCTACGAGACGAGCTCGTAGAGACGCTCCATCGCCGCGTCGAGCTTGCTCGGATCACTGCCGCCCGCCTGCGCGAAGTCCGGACGCCCGCCGCCGCCGCCTCCGACCACGCCGGCCAGATCCTTGATCAGCTTGCCGGCCTTGTAGCGGTCGGTCGCGTCCTTGCTGACCGTGCACACGAGCACGACCTTGCCGTCCTGCGTCGCAGCCCCGAGCGCGACCACCGCCGGCGACATCTGGTCCCGCAGCTTGTCGGCCATCTCGCGCAGGGTCTTCGGGTCGTCGATGTCGACCACGGCTCCGAGCACGGTGATGTCGCCGACCGTGCGGGCGTTCTGCGTGAGGTCGCCGGCCCCGCCGCTGAGCAGCTTGCGCTTGAGGCCGTCGATCTCGCGCTGCAGCTCCTTGCGCTGCTCGAGCAGGCGGCTGACCTTCTCGACCGCCTGCAGCGGCGCGCCCTTCACCAGCGCCGCAGCCTCGGTCAGCTCGGTCTCGAGCCGGCGCGTATGCGCGAGCGCGTTCATGCCCGTGGCCGCCTCGATGCGCCGCACGCCGGCGGCGATGCCCGCGTCCGACAGCACCTTGAAGGCGCCGATGTCGCCCGTGCGCCGCGCGTGCGTACCGCCGCACAGCTCGAGCGAGTCGGCGATGCGCACCATGCGCACGACATCGCCGTACTTCTCCTCGAAGATGCCGATGGCGCCGCGCTCCTTGGCCGCGTCCATCGAGAGCACCTCCGTGGTGACCTCCTCGTTGCGCAGCACGCGCTCGTTGACCAGGTCCTCGATGCGCGCGAGCTGCTCGGTCGTCAGCGGCTTGGCCGCGCTGTAGTCGAAGCGCAGGCGGTCGGCGCCGACCAGCGAGCCCTTCTGCATGGCGTGGGGCCCGACCACCTCGCGCAGCGCCAGGTGCAGCAGGTGCGTGGCGCTGTGGTTGCGCCGCGTCGCGGTCCGGCCATCGTCGTCGACGGTGAGCTCGGCGCCCTGCCCCGGCGCAACGCTGCCCTCGGTAACCTTGCCGAGGTGCACGAAGAGCCCGTCGAGGGGCTTCTGCGTATCGCTCACCTCGAAGACGCCCGAGTCCGTGCGGATGACGCCGCTGTCGCCGAGCTGTCCACCGCTCTCGCCGTAGAACGGTGTCGAGGCCGTGACGAGCATGCCCGGCTGCCCGGCCGCGAGGTTGTCGCAGACGCCCGCCGGCCCGGCCACGCCGAGCACATCGCTCGACGCCGACTGCGTGTCGTAGCCGACGAACTCGACGGTGCCGCCGTCCACCGTGGCAGCGAGCTTGCGGTAGACGTCCTCGACGGCCTGCTCCGGCATGCGCGAGCCGCGGCTGCGCTCGCGCGCGCGCTCCAGCTCCGCCTCGAAGCCGGCGTGGTCGATGTCGAAGCCCTGCTCGCGGCCGATCACCTCTTGCAGGTCAAGTGGGAAGCCGTACGTGTCGTAGAGTTCGAAGGCGGTCTTGCCCGGCAGCTGCGAGGTCCCGCTGCCGGACGACTTGTAGCTCGACAGCCGGTCGAGCCCGCGCTTGAGCGTGTCGCGGAAGCGCGTCTCCTCCTGCTGGCAGATCTCATCGATCAGCGCACGGCGCTCCGTCAGCTCCGGGTAGTGGGCGCCCATGATGTCGGTGACGAGCAGCGCCGCCTCGCCAAAGAAGAGCTTGTCGATGCCGAGCCGGTGGCCGTGCCGGATCGCGCGGCGCATCACCCGGCGCAGCACGTACTCGCGGGCGTCGCGGTCGGGGAAGATACCCTCGGCGATCAGAAAGGCCGCCGTGCGCGCGTGGTCGGCGATGACGCGCATCGAGACGTCGTCCTGCGCGAGGCTCCTGCCGTACTTCTTGCCGCTGATCTCCGACATGCGCTCCACGATCGGCGAAAGCAGGTCGGTGTCGTAGTTGCTCAGCGCGCCCTGGGTCACGCACGCGATGCGCTCGAGGCCCATGCCGGTGTCGATCGACGGCGCGGGCAGCGGATCGAGCGCGCCCTGCTTGTCCCGGTTGAACTGCATGAAGACGAGGTTCCACAGCTCGACCCAGCCGGTCCCGTCCTCGGTCGGCTCCTGGCCGAACGTCTTGATGTCCGGCTCGCCCTCGCCGAAGTAGTAGTGGATCTCCGAGCACGGGCCGCAGGGACCGGTGTCGCCCATCGACCAGAAGTTCTCGTCGGCGCCGCAGCGGATCAGTCGCTCGCCCGGCAGGCCGCTGACCTTGCGCCACAGGTCCTCCGCCTCCGTGTCGGCGGGCAGGTCCTTCTCGCCGCCGAAGACCGTGACGATCAACTTCGAGGTGTCGATGCCGATGACCTTCGTCAGGTACTCCCAGCCGTAGACGATCGCCTCTTCCTTGAAGTAGTCGCCGAAGGAGAAGTTGCCGAGCATCTCGAAGAACGTGTGGTGCCGCGCGGAGGGGCCGACGTTCTCGAGGTCGTTGTGCTTGCCGCTGATGCGGATGCACTTCTGCGACGAGGTCGCCCGCGTGTACGCCCGCTTGTCTTGCCCGGTGAAGACGTCCTTGAAGGGCACCATCCCCGCGTTGACGAACATGAGCGTGGGGTCGTTCTGGGGCACCAGCGAGCTGGCCGGCACGACCTCGTGCTGGCGCTCGCCGAAGTAGCTCAGGAAGCTCTCCCGGATGTCTTTGGAGGACGTCATCGTCCCCGGGATGTAGCGCACAACGGCGGTGTTGGCCAAGACCGCGCCGGTCGCCGTCCAGGCCAGCATCCCGCCGGGATTTGGGGGAAATCAAGCAACCGGGGGGGCGTGTGACCGAAAACCTACCTGAACACCAAAACCCTGAACTTCTTTTCAGGTCTTTGCTATAACGGAGGTCCGGGCGGCGGTCGACGCGGCCGGAGAACCTCTCCCCAGGAACCATCCCATGCTCATGTGCCTGCGCGTCCGCAACTTCGCCATCATCGACGAGCTCGAGGTCGAGCTCGGCGCCGGTCTCAACGTGGTCACCGGCGAGACAGGCGCCGGCAAGTCGATCCTGATCGACGCGCTGCAGCTGGTGCTCGGCGGACGCGGGCGGCCCGAGGTGGTCCGCGGTGGCGAGGCGAGCGCGGAGGTCGAGGCGATGTTCGATCTGTCGAAGCGCCCGGAGGTGATGGCGCGGCTCGAGGCGCTCGACCTCGCGGACGGCACGGAGCTGATCCTGCGCCGCGTGGTGCAGAAGACCGGGCGCACGAAGGCGTACGTCAACGGCCGGCTCACGTCGGTCTCGCAGCTGGCACAGCTCGCGGGCGACCTGGGCGACATCTCTTCGCAGCACGAGCACCACACGCTGGTCGACGCGGCCAGCCACCGCGACTACCTCGACGCCTTCGGTGGGCTGCAGGCGCTCGTCGCCGAGATGAGGCGAGTCCACGCGCGCGTCGCCGAGGCCGACGAGGCGCTGTCCGCGCTGACCCACGCGACGCGCGAGCGGCGGCAGCGCGAGGACCTGCTGCGCTTCCAGGTGGATGAGATCCGCACGCTCGCGCCGCTGCCCGACGAGGAGCAGGCGCTCGTGACCGAGCGTGACCGGCAGCGGCACGGTGAGCGGCTCGCCCAGCTCACGTGCGGCGGCGAGGACGCGCTCTACGCGTCGGACGAGGCGCTGTGCAGCGTGCTGTCGCGGGTGGCGATGCAGATCGACGAGGCGGCCGGCCTCGACACCACGCTGACGCCGATCGGCGAGCAGCTGTGGGCGGCCCACGCGCAGCTCGAGGATGCGGCCCGCGAGCTCGGCAGCTACGGGCAGCGCGTCTCGGTGGACCCCCAGCGGCTCGCCGAGATCGAGGACCGGCTCGACGGCCTCTCCACCCTGCGCCGCAAGTACGGCGACTCGATCGAGGCGGTGCTCGAGCACGCCCAGCGCGCCGAGGCGGAGCTCGAGGCGCTCGACAGCAGCCAGGAGCGGCAGCAGCAGCTCGAGGCGGAGCACGCCGAGGCGCTCAAGCTGGCCACCGCCGCCGCGACGAAGCTGACGAAGCGGCGCAGGACCGCCTCGCGCAAGCTCGCGAGCGCGATGCAAGCGGAGCTGGCGGACCTCTCGATGAAGGATGCATGCGTGACGGTGGCGGTGCAGCCGCTGCCCGTGCGCGAGGGTGGCCTGCGCGTCGGCGAGGCGGGGCTGATGGCCCACGGCTGCGACGCGGTGGAGTTCCGGCTCGCGGCCAACGCCGGAGAGCCGCCGCAGCCCCTCAAGAAGATCGCGAGCGGCGGCGAGCTGTCGCGCACGATGCTCGCGATCAAGCGGGTGCTCGGCGGGCTCGGACCGGGCGGGCTCTACGTCTTCGACGAGGTCGATGCGGGCGTGGGCGGTGCGGTGGCCGAGTGCATCGGCGCGAAGCTCGCCGACGTGGCGGAGCACCACCAGGTCATCTGCATCACCCACCTGGCGCAGATCGCCGCCTTCGCGGACGAGCACTTCCGCGTGCTCAAGGAGGTCGACGAGGGGCGCACACGCAGCCAGATCGTGAAGCTGCCCGCGAAGCAGCGGCTCGAGGAGGTCGCGCGCATGCTCGGGGGCCGCGTCACCGACAAGACGCGGGCGGCGGCGAGGGAAATGCTCGGCGGCGCACGTGGGGCGGCGCGGCCGCCTGCGCGCAAGCGGGCTGCCTAGCAGGTCGCTGCCGGAGCGTCGGCCTCGGACTGCGCTGCACTGTCGGGGTCGGGCTCGGCGTCGGGCTCGGGCTCGGCGTCGGGCCCAGTATCGGAGTCGGGCTCGGGCCCGGAGGCGTCCTTCTGCGGGGTCGCCTCTCCGACGATGTAGTCGCGTGCGATGAAGCCGGCCATCGTCAGCAGATAGATCAGCATGCCGTGGGACGTCACGTTGGTGACGGCGTAGCGCGCGGCGCCCGCCACGTAGGCGGCCTGCGTCAGCACCTCGATGCCGAAGAGCATGTAGAGCCCGAGCTTGTGGCGGTACTCGGTCCAGCGCTCCATGTGCAGCAGCACGAGCAGCAGCCGCAGGTTGTAGTAGTTGATCTGCGGATTCGTCAGCACGAACAGCGGATAGACCCCGAGCCACAGCAGCCGGTGGATGGGCTCGCGGCTGCGCCAGACGTGCAGGCACAGGATCGCGATGACGAGCAGGCCGCCGATCTTGATGTAGGGGTGCAGCTCCCAGAGCTGCTCGCGCTTGGCCGTTGCGCCGCCCGACCTGCGGAAGTCCTTCTTCGACCACTCGCCGCGGTACATCAGCACGTCGCCAAGCCCCACGCGGTGCGAGCTGAACGACTCGGGGCTCGAGTGCAGCGAGAGGTTGTGGATGGACTCCTGGTAGGCGTCGGGGCCGTAGCGCACCAGTGCTCCGCCGCCAACGAGCAGCAGGCAGGCGACGGCACCGATGATGAAGTTGCGGTGCGCCACGGAGACGGCGCGCTCACGCAGGATGTCGCGCACCAGCACCACCACGTACGGCAGCGCGAAGATGCCGGGGAAGATGCGCACGACCGTCGCATACATCAGCAGCGCCCCCGCCCAGCCGGTCCTGCCTCGCCGCAGGGCCAGCGTCGCGCCCACGAGCGCAACCAGCCAGTCGAAGCGCAGGATGGCGTGGCCGAGGATCGGCCAGCGCCCGCTGAAGGTCACGCAGTAGAAGACCAGCGCAACCAGCATCGTCGCGGGGTTCGCCACCCATGCGATCGCCAGCAGCATGAGCGCGACCAGCGCCATGTCGACGCTCGTGATGCGCTTCATGTGCTCGACCGCGGTCAGCTGCGACAGCGTGCCGCCCACCAGCGTCCACGGCGGTGGCGGGTTGTAGCCGTGGTCGATGAAGAAATAGCGCCAGCCACCGCGGGCCTGCTGCTGCGTGATGAACTCGAGGTCGCCCTTGAACGCCTGCCAGCGCTCGGGCGAGAACGACGACTTCACATCCTCGGTGTCGACGAAGGCGGCGCGCAGCGGCAGCTCCTTCTCGTAGTCGACCAGGTCGCGGAAGCGGCGCACGTGCGCGAAGCGCTTCGGCCCCTCGTTGTCCGCGATGAGCATCGCGCGGTAGAGCTTGGTGTAGCCGAGCTCCTCGAAGTACTTCGAGTTCAGGTAGTAATAGGTAGCGTCGGCGTAGTCGTCGACGGTGCCCGAGACCTTGCTGTCGAACTGGTAGTAGTTGAAGACGCCGAAACCCGCGGCGCCCACCCAGGCCGCCAGCAGCAGGCGCGCGGCGACGCGGCGGGGGCCGTCGGCGCTGGAGCGCATCGCGAGGCCGAGCGAGGGGTCGAGCTCGTGCGCGCGCCACAGCAGGTGCAGTAGCAGCAGCGCTCCGCCGGCGAGTGCCATGCGCCCGAAGTGGCTGCCGTGGCGCGAGATGCTGTCGCGCGAGAGCAGCAGCGCGAACACGGCCGCGAGTCCGATGGCGTAGGGCCAGAGCTCGAGCAGCGCGGTGCGCAGAGGTGGGCCCTGGTCGCGCGTATGCGTGTCTGGCGCCATGGGTGGTCGGATGCTGACACAGGCCGGAGCGACCGACCAGCTTCACGCGCCCCCGCCTGGTGACGGACGATCGGGATTGGCAGCACCGGCCAGCGGTGGCCGTTGTCGGCGCGATGTGCGTGGCACGCGCGACCGGATCTATCTTATCATCGCCGCCTGACTCCCTGCGCGCGAGGTAGACCCATGGACCGATCGCAGCTCGAGCAACGTTTCAAGCAGCACGGCATACGGCGCGTGAAGGTCGGCGGCTTCGACATCGACGGCGTCCTGCGCGGGAAGTACATCACGGCCGACAAGTTCTGGTCCGCGATCGACAAGGGCTTCGGCTTCTGCGACGTGATCTTCGGCTGGGACATCCAGGACGAGCTCTACGACAACGCGAAGCTGACGGGCTGGCACAGCGGCTATCCCGACATCCACAGCAAGATCGACACCGACACCTTCCGCGTGCTGCCGTCGGAGCCCCACACGGCGCACTTCCTGATCGACTTCTGGTCCGACGCCGACACGCCGTACCCCGCATGTCCGCGCAACCTGTTGGCGGGCGTCACGCAGCAGGCGCGCGACGCTGGCTACACGCCGCACGTCGGGATCGAGCTCGAGTACTGGGTCTTCAAGGAGGACTCGGCGTCGCTTGTCGAGAAGGGCTACAAGAACCTGACGCCGCTGTCGCCGGGCATGTGCGGCTACTCGTGGGTCCGCACGGGACAGAACGCCGGCTTCGTGCAGGACGTGCTCGACCAGCTCGAGGCCTTCGACATCGACGTGGAGGGCTTCCACACCGAGACCGGGCCGGGCGTCTACGAGACGGCGTTTTGCCACGCCGACCCGGTACGCGCCGCGGACATGGCAGCGCTCTTCAAGAGCGTGATGAAGGTGCTGTGCGCGCGCCAGGGCTACGCGGTAACGTTCATGGCCAAGTGGAACACGCAGCTGCCCGGCAGCAGCGGACACATCCACCAGAGCCTGTGGAACGCCGACGACAGCCAGGCGCTCTTCGGCGATGCAAAGTCCAAGGATCGCCTGTCGGAGCTCGCTCGCCACTACATCGGGGGCCTCGTGACGCTGTCGCCCGAGCTGACCGCGCTCTTCTCGCCGACCATCAACAGCTACAAGCGCTACGTCCCGGGCATGTGGGCACCGATGACGGCCTCGTGGGGGATCGACAACCGCACCTGCTCGATCCGCGCGATCAACCAGCCCTCGGTCAAGTCGGCGCGCGTGGAGTTTCGTCAGCCGGCGGCGGACCTCAACCCCTACATCGCGGTGGCCGGCTGCCTCGCCGCGGGTCTGCACGGCATCCGCGAGAAGATCGAACCGCCGGCGGCCGCCACGGGCGATGCGACCGAGGCCGACGGGGCGCCCCCGATTCCGATCACGCTCGCGGACGCCACCGCTGCGCTGCGCGACAGCAAGCTCGCGCGACAGGTACTCCCAGCCGCCTTCGTCGACCACTACGTCGGCACGCGCGACTGGGAGCTGCGCCAGTACGCGCGCGGCGTGACCGACTGGGAGCTGGCCCGCTACTTCGAGAGCATCTGAGGAGCACGTCGATGGCCGTCATCTGGAACTTCCCGACACGCATCGTCTTTGGAGAATCGGCGACCGACTCGATCGGCGACGAGGCGCGCAAGCTCGGCCCTCGCCGCGCGCTGATCGTGACCGACCCGGGCGTGCTCGCGGCCGGAGGCGTCGAACCGGTGGAGCAGGCGCTCTCGCTCGCGGGTGTGGACAGCGAGGTCTTCGACGGCGTCGACAGCAACCCCACCGACACGCAGGCCGAGGCGGCTGCGAGCGCCTACGAGGGCGCGGGTGCCGAGATGGTGATCGCCGTGGGCGGCGGCAGTGCGATCGACGTGGGCAAGATCGTGCGCCTGCGCGCGAACCACCCGGGCCCGCTGTCGCAGTACGATGACGCGCAGGGCGGTAGCGACAGGATCGACAAGCCGCTGCCCCCCATGATCGCAGTACCCACGACGGCGGGCACCGGCAGCGAGGTGGGGCGCAGCGCGGTGCTGACGATGGCGGAGACCAACCGCAAGACGGTCTTCTTCGCGCCAGGCCTGCTCCCCGACGTGGCCATCCTCGATCCCAAGCTATCGATCTCCATGCCGACCCGCACGACCGCCTGCACCGGCTTCGACGCGCTGACGCACTGCATCGAGGCGGCGAGCACGACGATGGACCACCCGATGGCCCAGGCGATCGCGCTCGAGGGCGTGGGCCTGTGCGCGCGCTTCCTGCCGCGAGCGGTCGGCGACGGCAGCGACCTGAAGGCGCGGGCCGGCATGCTCAAGGCCGCCTGCTTCGGCGCGGTGGCATTCCAGAAGGGCCTGGGCGCGTGTCACTCGCTGGCCCACCCGCTGTCGGCGGAGGCGGGCATGCACCACGGCCTCGCCAACGCCCTGTGCCTGCCGGCGGTGGTCGACTTCAACCGGGCGACGGTCCCGAACCCGCTCGCGCGCATCGCACAGGTGATGGGCGCCCGGGGCGACGAGACCGAGACGCTCGCCTTCGAGTGCTCGGGGGCGCTGCGCGCCTTCCGCCAGCAGCTCGGCCTGCCCGGCGGGCTGGGCGAGGCCGGCATCGAAGAGGCAAGCCTGGAGAAGCTCGCCACGCTCGCATTCGAGGACGGCTGCCACCTCGAGAACCCGCGGCGCTGCACGCGTGACGATCTACTCTCGCTCTACCGCGCCAGCTACTGAGCGCGCTCAGCCCGGACTGTCAGCGGGCACCGCGGCTGCCGCGGGCGGCGGCGGCGCGGGGGGCTCCGCCTTCACGGTCGCGCGGCGGCGGCGCCGCTTGCGACGCGGCGGGTCAGGATCCTGCGGCGTCCCGATGACGTGGCCGCGGAGCATCGGTAGCGGATCGATCAGCGCCGCGTCCGTGTGCGCCTCGAGGTGCAGGTGCGGGGAGGAGCGCTTCATGCCGGTGCGACCGACGAGTCCGATGCGCTGGCCCTGCACCACATGATCCCCGGCGCCGACGTGCACCTCCTCGAGGTGCATGTAGCAGAGGCGCAGGTCGGGGCGGCCATCGCGCGCGTGGCGGGTGCAGAGGTAGCGTCCGCCGCGCCCCAGCGCCGTGCGGTCGTACTCGTTGGTCTCCTCCGGCGACAGCTGGCTGTTGTGTCGCTGCCCGGGCAGGTCGACGCCGGAGAAGATCACACGACCCGCCGCGACCGCGCGGACCGGCTCGCCCAGCTCCGACTCGATGTCGATGCCGCGGTGCTTGCGGCCCGCGCCGCGCCCGAAGCCCAGCCCGCTGCTGACGACCCGTGGGGCGCCGTCCAGCGGCGTGCCCACCGAGAGCCCATCGACCTGCCTCGGCGGCGGCACCCGGCGCGCGCCGTAGTACTCGAGCAGCCTGCGGCGATCGCTCAGGATGCGGTCCTCGGCCCGCGCGCTCTTCACGCGGTCGCCCCAGACCCAGTGCGAGACGAAGTGGCGGTGCGGCACCTGCTCGAAGTGCGCGTGCACGGTCGCCTCCTGGTCGCGCCACGCAGCGAGCAGGCCGGCGGCGAAGTAGATGTTGGCGTGGGACGACAGCAGCTGCCTGTCGTTGAACCCGAAGCGCGGAAACGCGATCGAGCGATCCTCCCACCGGCCCTCAACCTGCACGCGGTAGCTGTAGACGCGCCGCTTGAAGCCACTGCGGTACATGCGCGGCACCATCAGCGTAAGACCGAGGCCGCCCAGCTCCTCCTTCTGCGGACGGCAGCGGCTCTCGCGGTAGATCAGGCCACCCAGCAGGAACGGGTCGACCCCGAACTGCTTGGCCGAGGTGAGGATGTAGTCGGCGTAGGCGCGGCGACGCGACGGCCGCATCCAGCCGCAAAGCTCGCGGATCGCCTCGCCGAAACGCCCCGGATCGACGTCCGGTGGAGAGGCGGGCTCCTTCGGCCAGTCGGACGGCGCGATGCGGGCTGCGGCGAGCTTGTTCGGCTGCACACCGGGGCGCTTGCGCGCTCGCCACGGCGAACGGTCAGCTGCCACGCACAGCATGCTCAACACCAGCACCCACGCAAGCGACATCCGCACACGCTTAAGGTCGTGCAAGCGGCAGGCGCGGTCAAGGAAGGTGCCCGTGGCAGCGCGTGGCGCTGCGTCGCACCCCCGGGCACCCACCACCGCTAGACAAACGCCTTCAGGATGTCCTTCTGGATGCTCTCGAGGTCCGCGTAGGCCGAGTCGATCTCGTCGATCTTCTGGTGGAGCCCCGCAAGCAGCCGCTTCTTCTCGACTCCGTTGCGGATGATGATGCGGAGGTCGTGGTTGTCCCAGGGCTTCTCGATGTACTGGTAGAGGCCCACCTCGTTGATCGCCTTGATGGCGTTCTCCTTGTCGGCGTACCCCGTCAGGATGATGCGCGGGATGAGCGGCTTGATCTCGCGGACCTTCGCGAGGAACTGCAGCCCATCCATCTCGGGCATCAGGAAGTCCGAGATCACCAGGTCGACGTCGTGGTCGACGATGTGCTGAAGGGCAAGCGCGGCCCGCGTGAAAGTCACGACCTCGTAGGCGGTCTCGAGCGTCAGGAACGAGGCGATGGAGGTGAGCACCATCTCCTCGTCATCGACGATGACCACCACGCCCTCTTCCTTCGTGTCGCTCACGCTCGCTGCCTCCTGGGCGACGAGCGTAGCACACGCATCCGAGTCAGCCCGCGTCGGAGGCGTCGGGTGCGGCCCCGGACAGCGCGCGCAGCATCGCCTCTCCGTCGCGGGCGATGCGCACGTCGCCCAGACCGGCGATCTGCGTGAGCTGGGACAGCTCGGTCGGCGCCATCCCGGCGATGTCCTGCAGGCAGTGCCCGGGAAGGACGACCTGCGGATCGACCTTGCGCGCCTCGGCAACCGTCCTGCGCCACGTGGTCAACGCCTTCTGGCGCCGCTTCTTCTCGCCGCGCTCGGCAGAGGAAGGCGCGGGTGGGTAGGCCTCGGTCGTCTCGACCTCGGGCACCTCGCCACCCTCGAGGCCCCGCTCGATCGCCTGCAGCATGTCGGCGACCACACCTGCCGCGCGCCCGTTGGCCGCGCCGCGAATGCGCTTGATCGCGCCGCGCGAGCGCGGGCACTGCTGCGCGACGCTCAGCAGCACGCGGTCGTGCATGATGCGAAACAGCGGCACGTCGGCCCGCCGCGCCTCCTCCTCGCGCACGCGCGCAACCTCGCGCAGCACCGCGCGCTGCGACCGCGAGAGCTCGCGATGGCCCTTGATACGCATCCACGGCTCGCTCGGTCCCCGCGGCGGCAGCTGCGCCTGCTCAAGCATGTACCCGAGCTCGGCGGCGTACTGAGCCTCGATGCCGGTCTCCGAGAGGCTCGCCGACAGTGCGTCGTGGAGCGGGAACAGGTACTCGACGTCGCCGCGCAGGTACGCGATGTCGGCCTCCTGCAGTGGCCGGCGCCCCCAGTCAGCCTGCTGCTTGCCCTTGTCTATCTCTACACCACAGTGCGCCAGCACCAGCGCCGAGAGCCCGGTCGCCGGGGCCGCCAGGTAGCGGGCCGCAAGCGCCGTGTCGAAGACATTGCCCAGCTGCACCCCGTGGGCGAGCAGCAGGCGCGCGTCGAAGGCCGCATCGTGGATCACCTTGAGCGGTCCGCCGGGCCCCAGCGGCGCCGCCATCAGCGCCGGGTCCCACGCCGCGAGCGTGTCGACGAGCACGACCTCGTCATCGAGCTTCAGCTGCAGCGTGCACAGCCGCGAGCGGTAGCGGAACAGTCCGTCGCCCTCGAGGTCCAGGGCGACCCGCTCGACCGTCATCAGGCGATCGGCCAGCTCAGCCAGCTCGGCGGTGGTGGCGATGGGAGCGTCGGTCACCGGGCGGTTGTAGTCGATCCGAGGGCGGTTGACCCTCTTTTGTGGGCCACCGGCAGGCGGGCCCCGCGCACCCGGGGCTGCTATGCTGCGGGGCCGATGCGTCGCAAGGGAAGCATGGATGGGCTGGGTAACCTGATCGCAAAGGTCTACCCGGGCACGTCCGCGGAGGACCGTGCGATGCTGCTGACCCAGGCGCACTGGGGACGTGCGGTGCCGGCGTCGGTCGCACGCAACGCCATGCCGGTGCGACTGCAGCATGGCGTGCTGACCGTCCACACCGCGACGGCGGCCTGGGCCAACACGCTCCAGTTCGAGGCCGAGTCGCTGCTCGAGAAGCTCAATGCGCGCAGGCCCACGGCCCACGTGAAGCGACTGGACTTCAGGGTCGGCAGGCTGCCGCCGATGCCGCTACCACCGAACCCGGATGCGGCGCCCGTCGAGGTGACACCGGCAGCGGAGCTACCCGAGGACGTGGCCAAGGAGCTGGCGCTGATCCGCAACGACAACGTGCGCGAATCGGTCGCCCAGGCGATCGCGATCGGGCTCGGCAGCGCGCGCCCCAAGCCGCGCGACGATGACGGCGGCAACAAGGGCAAGCCAACCCGGGACTAGCTGCCAAGGCTGCTAGGCCGAGCGCGCGTTGCGGATGAACGCGTCGACGAGCGTCCGGTCCTTGACGCCGGGCGAAGACTCGACGCCGCTGGCGACGTCGACGCAGAAGGGCCGGACGCTCTGCACGGCCTGTCCGACGTTGTCGGGCGTGAGCCCGCCCGCCAGCGTGACCTTGCGCGTGTGCGCCAGCTCCGCCGCCACGGCCCAGTCGAAGGTGGCCCCCGTGCCGCCGGGGCTGCCCTTGACGTAGGCGTCGAGCATGACGTGCTCACCTCCGAAGCGCGATGCCTCGAGCAGCGCCTGCGGGCCCTTCACACGGACCGCCTTATAGGCGTGCGGCAGCAGGCGCTCGAGGTCGGCGGGGGACTCGTCGCCGTGCAGCTGCACGCACACGATGCCTGTCTGCTCCCGCACACGCATCACCTCGGCGATGGGCATGTCGACGAAGACGCCCACGGTCAGCGCGCGCTCGGCGATCGCATCGACGATCGCCTTCGCCGCCTCGAGCGACACGTGGCGTTTGGAGCCGGGGTAGAAGTTGAGGCCGATCGCGTCGGCGCCTGCGTCGACCGCGTGCTGCGCGTCCTCGGGGGTCCGCACCCCGCATATCTTCACAGCTACCATCGACCCTCGAGCCTCGAGCCTTGACCCACGCGACACGGCCGCGTCACTCGATGCCGAGCAGCTCTTTGACCTGCGCGATCACCTGCGGCGCCTGGATCGGCTTGGTGATGTAGGCGGTGGCGCCGAGCGCCATCGCGCGCGCGCGGTCCTCGGTGGAGCCCTCGGTGGTGATGATGATCACCGGGACATCCTTGTGCCTCTCGTCGCTGCGGATCCGCTTGACCAGCTTGAGCCCGTCCATGATCGGCATGTTGATGTCGGTGATGACGAGGTCGAAGCGGTCAGACGCGAGCTTCTTCATACCGACGATGCCGTCGTCCGCCTCCGTCACGTGGACGTTCTTGAGACGCGACAGGGCGAACACGATGAGCTGACGCATCATCGGCGAGTCTTCGACTACGAGGCAGGAAAAGTCAGCCATGATCAGGCACCTGTGCCTCTCTTGATGTTCCCATCTTCCAGTTCACCCTCCGAGAAAAAATCGAGCAGGGGGGCAAGTGCGTCGCGCGGCGCACCCGACTCGCCGTACAGCGACGCTGCAACCAGCGCCGTCGACGCGTGAATACCGAGCAACTTGAAGAACTCCTGGTCGACGGGGGCCCACTGCTTCTTGTGAGGCAGAAGACGCAACACCTTGACGAGACCGATGACGGTCCCCGATACGGTCATCGGAAGAACAGCCACGGGGCCGAGCCCAGACTCGTCGGGGTTGTCCCTGACCTTGGGGATAGCTGTCAGCACCACATCGGCCATAGGGCCCTCCGAGAGCTCCTCCTCGCGCAGCTCCCCGGGAGGCATGCGACGCCCACCGACGGGCACAGCACGGCGACCATCGGCGCTGACGATGTACACGCCGAACGCATCGCAACCGACCAGCTGCTCGAGCAGCTCGCAGATGTGTTTGACCACGCGACGCGGCGAGAGCGACACGCTCAGCTGGTAGCTGGCCACGTAGAGGCTCGCGAGGTCGTTGAGCTCGCGCTCCACCTCCTTGTGACGATCCTCGACCGCCAGCGTCTGGGTCTCGAGCTGGGTGCTGCGATCGAGCAACGAGCTGCGCTCGTCCTCCAGGCGATCGACGGTGGCCAGCAGATCCTTGATCGCGTCGTCGCTCGCCACCTGCTTGCGCAGACGCGCGTTGTCGCTGTCGAGGCGCACCAGCTCCTCGCGCATCTCCTGGTTCTCGGCGATCAGCTCCTCGGTGAACTCGACCCCCTTGTGCAGCACCCCGCGCACAAACGCCTCGCGTTCGTTGCTCAGGTTGGGCCGCTCACTGATCCGGGATGGTTTCTTGTCGTCCTTGGGCATCCTACTCCGCGAGGGTGGTGGCAAGCCGACCGATCAGGTCGCCGAGCGGCAGCACGGCCTCGACCGCACCGGTTTGTTCTGCAGCGCGCGGCATCCCGTATACGACCGCCGACTCCTCGGACTCCGCCAGCACGTAGCCGCCCTTCTTCTCGATCTCGACCACGCCCGCGGCGCCGTCGTCGCCCATGCCCGTCAGCACGACGCCGACCAGCTGGTTGCCCACCGCGCGCGCTGCGCTCTGGAAGAGGCGGTCGGCGGAGGGTGCATAGCGATCGTCGCTGGCCGGTTCGCTCACGCTCGCGATAAAGCCGCGCGGACCCCTCGACAGCTCGATCACGCGCCCACCCGGACATACCAGCGCCTTGCCTGGCGCGAGCACCTCGCGCGTCACGGCCTCGGAGACCTCGAAGGCGCTGATGCGGTTGAGACGCTCCGCAAATGCCTTGGTGAAGCGGTCCGGCATGTGCTGGGCGACCACGATCGCAGCATCGCTCTTGCCCGGAAGCTGCGAGAAGAGCTCGAGCAGCGCGGTCGGTCCACCCGTGGACGCCGCGATCACGACGACAGGGCTGGGCCACGCGGTCGCGGGGCGCGGCGTCATCGCCTTGTCGACCTCGGCCTCCGCGGTCGGCGGACGGCGGGCGCGCGACGCGCCCGCGGGCGCGAGCTGCCGGATCATCGCGACCATGTTCGCCATCTGGCCGCGCACGTCCTCGATCTTGCCGGTCAGGACCTGCTCCGGCTTGGCGATGAAGTCGATCGCACCCAGCTCGAGCGCGCGAAACACGTTGTCCTTGGCCGAGTGGCTCGACACGACGATCACGGGCGTGGGTCGGCTCGCCATCAGCAGCCGCAGAAACGTGAAGCCGTCCATCCGCGGCATCTCGAGATCGAGCGTGATGAGATCCGGCGACAGCGACGCCACCATGCGCAGCGCCTCGTCGCCATCGGAGGCGTTGCCCACGACCTCGACGCCGGCGTTCTCCTCCAGCAAGCTGGTCAGGGCGCGGCGGTTGAGCGTCGAGTCATCCACGACGAGGACGCGCAGCGTTCTCAGCTCAGCTACCATCGCCACGCTCCGGCCCGTGCGGCCTTCGGTAAGCCAGATCGCCTTTCAGGTGAGCCAGCTCAAACGCCGTGGACGTGTTGAGCAGTGACTCGCTGTGACCCAACATCAAGTAGCCTCCGGGCTGGAGCCTCTCGTAGAAGCTCCCTATGAGTCGACGACGCGACTCGTTATCCAAGTATATCAGGACATTGCGGCAGAAGATCGCGTCGACCTTGCCGACGATGGCGACGCGCGCGTCATCCAGCAGGTTGAAGTGGCCGAAGTGGCAGAGCGCCCGGATGCGCGGCACCACGACGCGCCGGTCGCCCTCGTTGAGGAAGTAGTGGTCGTAGCCGGCAGGCAGGGCGCGGAAGCTGGCCGCGCGGTACGACGCGGAGCGCGCAGTCTGTAGGACTCGTCGTGAAATGTCGTTGCCGAAGACTCGCACGTCCCAATCATGAAACAGCGCAGACTCGGTGATCAGGATCGCCAGCGTGTACACCTCTTCGCCGGTCGAGCAGCCCGCACTCCACACGTTCAACGTCCTGCGCTCCTCGCCCCCCTCGCGCAACGCCGGCAGCACCTCGCCCGTGAACGCATTGAGCTGCGACATCTCGCGGAAGAAGTACGTCTCGTTGGTCGTCAGCGCGTCGATGGCGCGCTCCTGCTCGGTATGTCGGCGCGGGTGATAGCGTAGGTAGCGGTAGTACTCGCTGAACGTGCGCAGCCGCAGGTCGACCACCCGATCGACCAGGCGGCGCTCCACCGTCTGAAGCGACTCCGCATCCATGACCAGCCCACAGAGGTCGTTCATGAACTCGCGGATGAGCCGGTACTCCTCCGGCCGCATGCGCGGCGCGCCGGCGGGCCTGAATGCCACGTCAGCGGACCCCGGTGGCTGCCGCGCGGACGGCGACGCGGGCGTGGTAGCCCATCAGATCCCACCAGCGGCGTCGGCCAGGGCTTGGCGCACGAACTCGTCGTCCTCGATCTCCGAGCGGGCGCGCAGGGCGGAGACCACCCGCTCATCGCGTCGATCGGACAGCAGCTGGACCGCCAGCTGGCGCACGTCCCAGCGCGGGTGCTCGAGCATCGACAGGGCCGCGTCGAGGGCGGCACCGGGCTCGTCGATCGCCAGCCGCGACAGCGCCTGCTTGACCAGCTCGCTGTCATCGTGGGTCAACGCGTCGAGCAGCAGCGCTTGAAGGCCTGGCGCGTTCAGCTCGCACAGCGACTCGAGCGCGGCCACGCGAACGGCCGACTCGGCGCCGTCTAGCAGCGTACGCAGCGGGCCGATCGCCCGCGGCGCACCCGTCAGCCCGAGCGCCCGCGAGGCCGCGGCCTGCAGCTCGGGTGGACTGCCATCAAGCGAGAGCAGCAGCGCCTCCACACCGAGCGGCTCGCCCTGCGCGTCGACGACCCGCCCCAGCGCCTCGGCCGCTGCCAACTGTACATCCCAGCTCTCGTCGGTCAGCGACAGGGCGATCAGCTCGGCCGCCTGCGGCCCTCCGAGCGCGGCCATGCCTGCGACCGCCGCGCAGCGACCCTCGGCCCCCGCACCCATCAGCGTGGCGCGCAGCTTCGGCAAGACGCGTTCACCCTCGAGCTGGACCATCAGCTCGACGAGGGCGATCCCGCCCTCGGTCTCCAGTGAGATGTCCTCGAGCGCAGAGCGAACGTCGTCCGGTGCGCGCGCAGCAAGCTCGGACAGGCTGCGACCGCACGCGAGCGCGAGCCGCTCGCCGCCGTCGCTCGCCGCGGACACGAGGGTGTCGGCGTCGGGCGAGTCAGCCCAGACGGCGAAGGCCGAGGCCGCCGCCACGCGCAGCTCCAGGTCGCTGCTGCGGATCGCACCGCGCAGCTCTGCACGCACGCGGGCCCTGAGCGCCGCGGCCGCGGACGGGTCGCGCTCGGCGTGGACCTGAGCGAGATCCGCGGCGAGCGTCAGCGCCGCAGCCGGCAGCGATGCGTCACCGCGCGAGGCCACGGCGAAGAGCTGCTCGACCAGTGGTTCGCCCCAGGCGTCGAGCGCGTCGTGCAGCACCTGGCCGGGCGCCACCTCGTACACCAGCGACAGCAGACGCGGCAGCACAGGCGTGTAGCGGGCGTGGCACAGCACCAGGACCGCCCCCGCGTGGCGCGCGACGTCCGCGTCACCGATCATGTCGAGCAGCGAAGCGCACAGCGCCTCGTCGAGCGTCTTGGCCTGCGAACCGAGCAGCTCGCTCGCGGTCGGGTCAGCCTCGCACAGCTGAAGCAGTGCGTCGCTCACGTCCAGCCTGCGGCGCGGCGCCACGTGCCGCAGCGAGCCCACCAGGTAGTCGACGGCGCGCGGGTCGCCGCTACGGCCGAGCGCCGGCACGAGCACGCCGCGCAGCGACGGCTCCGAGACAAGTGCGCCGAGCACGTCCCAGTCGATGCTCGCGCCGAGACGGTTGAGCGCGTCGAGCGCGGCCATCCGCTGAAAGGAGTCGTCGATCGCGAGACGGTCCCGCAGCGCAGCCTCCGCGATGGGTCCACCGGCGGTCGCCAGGGCTTCGAGCGCCGCAGCCACGTTGTTGGGGTCGTCCGAGTCGAGCTGTGCGACGAGTGCGGTAGCCGCGCGGTCACCACCCACGGCACCGAGCGCCTCGATCACGAACTTGACGGCGCCAGCCGGGACGTCGTCTAGCGCCGACACGAGGCGATCCGCCACGGCCTCGCCCAGTCCTCCGAGCACTGCGAGCGCAGCGTTTCTCAGACCGACGTTGCCGCCCTGGCAGACAGCCTCGACGAGCCGGGGCTGCAGGCCGAGCTCGGCCGCGAGCTCCGATCCAACCCGCACCGCCTCCTCGCGCACCCGCCAGCTCTCATCCGAGAGCGCGGTCAGCAGCGGCTCGTCGAGCGATGCATCACGGGCCTCGCCGATGGCGATGACCGCCTGGCGACGGGTCTCCTCGTCGGGGCTCGCGACCGCGGCTGCGATCTCATCCGGCCGCATCGGGCCTCCAGGAGGAGAGCTGCTGGCGCGCGTCCGCCACGTCGATCTGCTCACCGGCGGCGACGAGAATGTCGACGTCGAGCACGAAGACCAGACGGCCGCGGTGGGAGTACACGGACGAGAGGCCGCGGGCGACGTCACCGGCGCCGAGCTCTGGTAGCTGCCTCTCCTGCGGGGCGTCGTCGCCGAAGACCTCGGTGACGGTGTCGACCACCAGCCCGGTGAGGCGCTCATCCTTCTTCACGATCACCCAGCGCTGGGCCCGGGGGCGCGTGGCGTCGTCGAGCGCGAAGCGCATGCGCAGGTCGATGATCGGGACGACGTCGCCGCGGTGGTCGGCGACGCCGACGACCGATGGCGGAAGGTGCGGGAGCGTCATCGTGCGCATCGGCCGGATGATCTCCCGCACGCGCGCGATGTCGACGGCGTACAGGATGTCGCCGACCTCGAACGCGACGAGGTTCTTGCCCTCGGTGGAGCGACCCGATGTCAAGCTCGTCATGCTCAGTCCGCTCCGTAGGGCTTGAGCAGGGCCATCGGATCGATCAGGATCAGCAGCTGCGTGCCGATCAGGTCATCACCCTTGGCCTGGGGCTTGGGGGCACCTTCGGTGCTCTCGACGTCGTGGGAGCCCGGCCGACCCACGCCCATGACGTAGCTGGAGGTGTCGGAGCCGAGCACCGAGGCGAGCTCCATCTCCTGCTCACGCAAGCGATAGACTTGAAGGACGCGATCCACGAGCAGGCCGAGCACCTCGCTGCCACGTTCGACGAGCAGCACGCGTGAGCGGCTGTCCAGCTCGCGCTCGGGCATCTTCAGGCGACGGCGCAGGTCGACCAACGTGGTGACCTGGCCTCGCACGGAGATGATGCCCAGCACGTCGTCGGGTCCGCGGGGCACCTCCGTGACAGGAGGAAGGCGCAGGATCTCGCGCACGCTCGACAGGGGAAGCGCGTAGTACTCATTCCCGAGCTGGAAGCCCAGAAACTCCGCCATCTGCGCATCGTCGCCGACGCGCGAGAGCTCACCCGAGGTGGTCGTGTCGATGGAGCTGCTCACGACACGCCCCCGCTGAGGCTCAATCCACCCGCCTTGGTGGAGAGCGTCTCCTCGATGATCGATTGACTGTCGAGCACGAGCACCAGCCGCTGGTCGCCCAGGTCGGTGGCGCCGGAGATGAATGGCACGTGCGTGAGGCTGCGACCCAGCCCCTTGATCACGATGTCCTGCTGACCCGCGAGCTTGTCGACCACGAGGCCCAGCCGGCGATGTCCGACGACTGTCACGATGACGTATTGCGCGGCGGCGACCTCTCCGCCCTCGAAGCGGCACAGCTTGTCGAGCCTGCACAGCGGAAGCGTCTCGCCGCGCAGGGTGAGGACCTCACGGCCCTCGACGGTCTTGATCATCGACGGTCGCAGCAGGATAGCCTCCTGCACACTCGCCAGCGGCAGCGACATCGTCCGACCGCGCACCTCGAAGAGCAGTGCGCTGATGATCGCGAGCGTGATCGGCAGCGTGATCGTGAACTTGGTCCCGACGCCGCTCTCGCTCTCCACCTCGACCGCGCCGCCGAGACGGTTGATGTTGGTCTTGACGACGTCCATCCCAACACCGCGCCCGGAGAGGTCGGTGACGGTCTCCTTGGTGCTGAAGCCGGGCATGAAGATGATGTTGAGTAGCTCCGAGGGCGAGATGTCGGCGACGTCTTGCTCGCTGAGCAGTCCCTTGCGCATCACCGACTCACGGACCGCGTTGGGGTTGATGCCGCGGCCGTCATCCGACAGCTCGATCAGCACGTGGTTGCCCTTCGGGTAGGCGTTGATCGCGACGGTGGCGGCCTCCGGCTTGCCGCTGGCCCCGCGCTCCGCCTCGGGCTCGACACCGTGATCGATCGCGTTGCGCACGATGTGCATGAGCGGGTCGGCCAGCTCCTCGACGATGAGCTTGTCGACCTCCGTATCGCCGCCCGTGACGAGCAGCCGCACGTTCTTGCCCTGGTCGCGCGCCACGCCACGCACGATGACAGCAACCTTGTCGAACAGCTGCGACAGCGGGACCATCCGGATGTCCAACACGCCGCCCTGCACCTCAGCGAGCCGGCGTGAGAAGGCACGGTGGATGCGGTGCATCTCCGTCTCGGCGCCGCGCAGATCGAGGGTGCCGCTGCGCAGGCTCTCCACGGTGCGCCCGAGCGCGGAACGCACGGTCCCCAGCTCGCCGACGACGTTCATCAGGTAGTCGAGCTTGTGGATGTCGACACGTACGGCGCTGCTGAGCGAGCGCAGGGTCAGTGCCGCCGCATCCTTCTCCGCGGGGCTGTCGAGCGTCCCGGCGATCGTGCTTGGGATGGCCGTCGGGTGGTGGGTCGGGTGCTGGGTCGGCAGCCGCGTCCCGTCCTTGAGCGCCACCGAGACCAGCCGCGCCTTGGGCCGGTCGATCACGCGCTGTAGCTCGGCGAGCGGCTGGACGCTCGCGATCAACATCTCGATGTCGATCGCGTCGTCGCTGCCTCCATCCATGCTCGGCAGGCACGTAATGCACTCACCGATCGGCTTGCAGCGCTCCTTGATCTGCTCGAGCTCGGTGTCGATTCCATCGATCGGTAGCTGGACGCCAAGCCGAAAGATCGTGTGGCCACTCTCGAGGTTCGCGCGCAGCCGGTGCTCCTCGTACTCCGTCAGCACCGAGAGCATGCCGGGGTCGAAGTCGTAGGCATCGAGAATGTTGACCACCGTGGGGTCGGCCTTGACGACGCCGTGCACGCGCGCGGCAAACGCCTCGACGTCGAGGCTCGCGTCGCTACCGGACGGCGAGCGCAGCAACCGCTGGAAGCCGTCAGCACCCTCGAAGATGACGTCCAGCGTGTGCTGCGTGAGCTCGACGCGGCCGAGTCGCAGATCCTCCAGCAGGTCCTCCAGCACGTGCGCAACCTCGCCGAGCTGCGTGAAGCCGAACATCCCGGCGAGCCCCTTGAGCGTGTGGACGCCGCGGAAGAGATCGTTGACCGTCTCGGGACTGACGTGCCCCTTGCCCAGCTCGGTATCGAGCACGAGCAGGTCGCGCGAGATCGCCTCGGTCAGCTCCTGTGCCTCGGCCAGAAACTCCTCGCGGGCGCGGCCCCTATCGCCGTTGTGATCCACCGCTCAGCCTCAGCGCTCCAGGTCGGCGACGACCTTGAGCAGTTGTTCGGAGCTGAAGGGCTTGGGCAGGTAGGCGTTGGCGCCCAGTGCCATCGCCCGCGCCTGATCACGCTCGGACGCCTCCGTGCTGATGATCAGCAGCGGAGTCGACCGGTGGGTCTCGCTCTTGCGCATGAACGAGATCAGCTCCAGCCCGTTGATGTTGGGCATGTTGATGTCGACGATGACCAGATCGAATTTTTCTCGCGGGAGAAGACGCAGCGCATCGAACCCGCTGGTCGCCTCGGCAACCTCGACCTCGCCGTCACCCTCCAGCGCCGCCCGGACGTAGGCCCGCATCGCGCTCGAGTCGTCGACGATCAGAATTTGTGCCGGCATGCGGTGGGGGTCCTCGCCGCCGGCACGGGCCGGAGGCAAAACGGGGAGAACCCAAATGATATCGCAAAGCCTCGGCCACTGTGAATGGCCAGCAACGGCCGCTCCCCAGCCATGGGTTGGCCCGGCGGCGCCCGGCTGTCGGTGCCTGGAACACAGTTCCAGAGCTAGCCCTACGTGTGGCTACGATCGGACCGGTACTCGGTCATCGCCTGGACCGCGCTCACCACCTCGCGCACCACCTCCGGTGACCACGGCGCGGTGGCAGCGGTGAGCCAGTGGGGTCCCGACAGCGCCCGAAGCAACGCGCGCGAGCGGGCAGACAGCACGCGCGAAGCACCGCCGCAGCTGCGACACACCAGGTGGCCTGCGTGGGGATCGAACTGCCCCGGCTGCTCGGGGCCGGGGCGGCGACCGCATCGACCGCACGCATCGAGGCTGGGCGCGAAGCCGCAGACCGCGAGCAGACGCGCGCGGTAGCCGGTGCCGATGCGCTCGCCTCCCTCCGCATCCTCGGTGTCGAGCGTGTCGAGCGCCTCGAGCATCGCGAGCGTGGCATCGAACGCCTCCGTGTCACCCGCCTCGGGGGCGGAGAGGCTGCGCGCGACGTCGAGCGCCGCCCCCGCCCTGCGCATCCGCGACAGGTCGGCGAGGATGCCGGGGAAGGCGTGTGCGATCTGCGCCTGCGCAAGCCGCCCGAGCTCGCCACGCCCGCGGGCGAACTCGATGTCGATCACGGAGAAGGGCTCGAGCGCGCCGCCGAAGCGTCGACGGCTGCTGCGGGCGCCGCGCGCCATCACCCCAACCTGCCCGGCGCTGGGCGTCAGGAACGTGAGGATGCGGTCGGCTTCGCCGAAGTCGACGCTGCGAAGGAGGATGGCGCGAGTTCGGACGGCACGGACCACTGGCTGAGCTCCACGGGCGCATCCCGGTGACGCGGTCGCAGAACGATGGACAGCGCCAGCGTGAACAGGATCAGCAGTATCACCAGCGCGATCGCAATGCCAAAGCGGCGTCCCGACTCGTTCGCGTAGACAGCGGGTAGCGTCGCCGGAAGCTCTTCCGGCTCCTCGGTCGGCTCCAGCCGCGACAGCAGCTCCTGGTCCGGAATGCCCAGCGCACGCGCATAGGCCCGCAGGTAGCCGCGCACGAAGACGTCGGCCGGAAGCTCGTCGAAGTCGTCGTTCTCCAGGTGCCGCAGCAGCCTGACGGGAATGCGCGTCGTCTGCGCGATCTCCGCGACCGACAGCTCGCGGACCTCGCGCTCCTTCTTGAGGTAGCTGCCCAGTGAACCCATCAGTAGGTTGCCTCCAGGTAGCGGCGGCATGCCTTGCCCGACTCGGTCTCGGACTGCAGCTCGACGCAGCGCTCGAAGTCGCGGCGCGCATCCTCGCGGTGACCGAGGTTCATGCGCACCTCGCCGCGCACGTGCCATGCGTCCTGAAACGACTCACAGCTTGAGTGTGCCTCGATGGCCCTCGTCAGCGCCGACTCCGCGTCCTCGTAGGCTTTGGTCTCGACGAAGCTCTTGCCGAGGCGGAAGTGGCCGACGCAAAACGCCGGGTTGATCTTCACGGCGCGCCGAAGCGCCTCGAGCGCCTCCTCGTGGTTCGCCTGCTCCTGGTGAGCCCAGCCCAGGTTGCCCCAGGCCATGTACGCCTTGGGGTTGTAGAGGTCCTCGTCGATCGCGAGCTCGAAGTGCTTGACCGCTTCGTCGAGGCGTCGCTGGTGAATGCGCAACACGCCGAGGCTGTTGTGCGCGTCTGCGATCATCCCGCGGCTCGGCGTCTCGCGCTCGGCCTCGATGCGGAGCACCTCGCCGAAGTGGTGGTCGGCCTTCTCGTCGCTGGTCTTCGGGTTCTCGTCACGGCGCACCAGGAAGAGGCTCGCGAGCAGAAGGTGTGCGCGCGAGTTGCCGGGATCGGTGTCGAGCGCCTTGAACAGCGTCTTGAACGCGGCGGAGTCGTTGCCCTCCGCGTGCAGCCCAACCGCCAGCTCGTACTGCTTCATCGACCGTTCCACGTCACCACTCGAGACTCCGACCGAGCACGCCACCAGCGCGGCACAAGAAAGCGCCGCGAGCCAGCTCCTCGACACAGGCGCCGGCACGCACCGAGTCATCGCGAATGGGCTGCCGGGCACGGCGCAATGATCTACACGGCGGTGGTGAGGGCGGTCAATACGGAAACCGCCGAATAAAGGGGGCATTGGGGCCACAGCGTCGAAATACCGACACCACGTCGCAGCCAACGGAGTAGCCCCATTTGGGGGCATCAGGTGCGGTCGCCGGAGGGGTCGCTCAGGTGGCAGGAGACCAGGTGACCGGCGGACTGCTCACGCAGCTCGGGCGCCTCCGTGTCGCACAGGCCGGGTTGGACAAGCGGACATCGTGGGTGAAACGCGCAGCCCGAGGGGGGATCGATGGGGCTCGGCACATCACCGGACAGCGGCGCGGCGTGCTGCACACGCTCCGGATTGGGCTCCGGCACCGCCGCGAGCAGGGCGCGCGTGTAGGGGTGCTGGGGGTCGTCGTGGACGGCGTGTACGGGGCCCAGCTCGACGATCTTGCCGAGGTACATCACGGCCACCCGCTGGCTGATGTACTCGACCACCTTGAGGTCGTGGGCGATGAAGAGAAACGCCACCCCCAGATCGTCCTGCAGGTCCATGAGCAGGTTGACGATCTGTGCCTGGATCGAGACGTCGAGCGCACTGACGGGCTCGTCGGCCACCACGAAACGGGGTCGCACCGAGAGCGCCCGCGCGATGCCAACGCGCTGACGCTGACCACCCGAGAACTCGTGCGGGTAGCGGCGCATCGCCTCGGGGCGCAGCCCGACGCGCTGCAGCAGCTCGGCGACCGCCTGCTCCTGCTCGCTGCCCGAGTCGACCAGCCGATGGATGCGCATGGCCTCGCCGATCGCCGCGCCCACGGTCATCCGCGGGTTGAGCGAGGCGTAGGGGTCCTGGAATACGATCTGCATGTGACGACGCAGTGGGCGAAGCTCGGCCTGCGACAGCGTGGTGATGTCGCGGCCGTCGAAGCGCACGCTGCCCGACGTCGGCGCAGCGAGCCGCAACACGGAGCGGCCCAGGGTGCTCTTGCCGCAACCCGACTCGCCCACCAGCCCCAGTGTCTCGCCGGCGCCCACCGAAAACGACACGCCGTCCACCGCCCGCACCTGGCCGCGCGACCGCCCGAACAACCCCCCACGCACGGGGAAGTGGGTCCGCAGGGCATCGACCTCGAGGATCGGCGGCGGGTCGCTCACGCCGCCCCCCGCTCGGCGGCGACGAAGCACGCCACCTGCGAGGCGCCGACAGGCTGCAGCTCGGGGCGCGCGTCCGCGCAGTGCTCGACCGCATCCACGCAGCGCTCGCGGAATGCGCAGCCCGCCGGAAGGTGCGCGAGGTCCGGCACCACGCCCTCGATCGTCGACAGCCGCCGCTTGCCATCGTCACGGGCCGGCGCGCCCGAAAACCCCGGCACGCTCGAGAGCAGTCCGCGCGTGTACGGATGGCGGGGGTGCGCGAAGAGCTCGCGCGTCGAGGCGCGCTCCACCGCGCGTCCCGCATACATCACCAGCACCTCGTCGACGAACTGCGCGACCACGCCGAGGTCGTGCGTGATGAGCACGATGCCCATCGAGCGCTCCTGCTGCAGCTTGCGCAGCAGCTCGAGGATCTGCGCCTGGATGGTGACGTCCAGCGCGGTCGTCGGCTCGTCGGCGATCAGCAGGTCCGGCTCGCAGCTGATCGCGATCGCGATCATGACGCGCTGGCGCATGCCACCGGACAGCTCGTGGGGATAGGCGTCCACGCGCTGCTCGGGCGCGGGGATGCCAACGGTGTTCAGCATCTCGATCGCGCGTGCCCTCGCCTCCGAGCGGTCGAGGCCCTGGTGGAGCATCACGGCCTCCATGATCTGATCGCCCACGGTGTACACCGGGTTGAGCGACGTCATCGGCTCCTGGAAGATCATCGCCATGCGGTTGCCACGCAGCGACCGCAGCTCGGCCTCGCTCGCGTCGAGCAGCGACCGCCCCTGCAGCTTGATGCGGCCGGATGCCACGCGGCCTGCGGGCTTTGGTAGAAGCCCCATGATCGACAGCGACGTGACGCTCTTGCCGCAGCCGCTCTCACCGACGATGCCCAGCGTCGCGCCCGCCGCAAGCGACAGCGACAGACCGTCGACGACGCGCACCGGTCCGTCGTCGCCCTCGAAGGTCGTCACGAGACCGTCGACCTCGAGCAGCAGCTCAGTCATCGCGCGCATCTCGGCGCTGCAGCGCCACGGCGGACAGCAGCTCGCACAGCACGGTCACGGCGACCAGCGCGGTGTTGCCGCTGCGGTCGTGGTCGGGCGAGATCTCGACCACGTCCATGCCGACGAGCTCGACGCGCTGCAGCGCGCGCAGCAGCCGCTGCGCCTCATACGTCGTGGCGCCACCGGGCACCGGCGTCCCAGTGCCGGGCGCGTAGGCGGGGTCGAGGAAGTCCATGTCGAAGCTCGCGTAGAACGCGCCGCACTCGGCGAGCGCCTCGATGTGGCCGACCACCGCCGACAGGTCCTCCTTGAGCTCGTCGATCATGACGACGCGGAAGCCCTTGTCACCGGCGTAGTTGAGATCGGTACCCGAGGTGAGCGGGCCGCGGATGCCGATCTGCAGCACGTCGCGCGGCCGCAGCAGGCCCTCCTCCATCGCCGCGCGGAAGACCGTCCCGTGGTGCAGCTCCACGTCCCACGCCGGCCCGAAGGTGTCGCTGTGGGCGTCGAAGTGGACGAGGCCCAGCGGCCCGTGGCGCTCCGCGAGCGCCCGCAGAGGGCCCAGGCTCACGCTGTGGTCGCCGCCCACGACGACCGGCAGCGTGGCGGCAGCGTCGAGCTCGGCGACGCGCGCCTTCAGGTTGTCCTGCGTGCGCGCCATGTCCATCGGCACGCAAAGCACGTCGCCACCGTCGACGCACGACAGCTCGGTGAAGAGGTCCACGCCGTGCGCGGTGGAGAAACCGCGGGCGAGCGCACTGGCATCACGTACGGCCCGCGGACCGAAGCGCGCGCCGGGCCGGTAGGTCGTGCCGCCGTCGAAGGGTGCGCCGATGATCGCGACGTCCGCGTCCTGCGCGTCGTCCGGTCGGTGGGGCAGCCGCAGGAAGGTCGGCACCCCAGCGAAGCGCGGCACATCCCGTGACGAGGGCGGCGCGTGGTGGGAGTCGTCACTCACAGGAGGCCTCCTCCATGACGAGCCCGCCGCTCGGCGCCTGCGTGAAGACACCCTCGGGAATGCTCGGGTTCACCGTGACCTCCTTGAACCGGATCAGCGTATCCATGTCGCTCGACTTCTGCACCACGTGCACTCGGAACGGCCAGGAAATCTTGGCACCGCCATGCTCGACGCGCTCGTAGTCGTCGTAGCTCACGCGCCAGCGGCTCTTGCCGTCCGGGCCTCGCAGCTCCGAGCGCAGCAGGCGAAAGCGCTGGGCCTCCAGCGGCGCCTCGATGTCCGCCTCGAGCAACGCGACATCGAGCTCTTGCCTATGGCCGTCGGCGGCGTGGAGCACGATGCGGTAGTGGCCGTCCTCGTCCCACGCGATCGTCCTGCGCTCCGCCTCGATCAGCGCCGTGCCGCCCAACAAGAACTCCACCACCTGGCTGCCGTCCATCGGCATGCGCAGCAAGCGCGCCACGTTGTGCGGGCAGGCGGGGCCGGTGATGAAGCGCTTGTCGCGGAAGCTCGCGAGCGAGAAGACCTCGCCGTCGCTCGTCAGCGTGGAGACCGGACCGAACTGGCTCATCGCATCGAAGCGTACCTGGGCGGGGCGCCGGGCGAACATCATCACACGTCCGCGAATGCGCCCCTCGTCGCCGCGCTGGTCGACCCGCGCCTCGGCGCTGATCGCCTCAACGCCCTCGAACGCTGCACGCTGGCTCGACAGCACGCGCAGCGGGTCGCTCTGGACGTGGGTCGGGCGCAGCCCGGTGCAGCCGAACAGGCCCACTGCGATGCACAGCCCAGCCGCGGCGCGCAGCCGGGCCGAGTTCAACGTACGATCCCTTCGATCACGCCAAGGGCCGTCCGGTAGCGCCCGAACGGCGGCATGATGTAGGCGCCCGCCACGCGGTCCTTCACATGCGCAAGCATCTCGCGGGCGATCTCGACGCCCTCGCGGCGTGCGTCGGCGCCGGCCTTTGCCTTGCGCATGCGCTGGCGGATCGGCTCCGGCACCGCCATCCCCGGCACCTCGTTGTGCAGGAACTCCGCGTTGCGGTAGCTCGCGAGCGGCAAGAGCCCCACGAGCACGGGCAGACCGATCGCCTCGGTGTCCCGCAGGAAGCGGTCCAGCACCTCGACGTCGTAGACCGGCTGGGTCATCACGTAGGAGGCGCCCGCACCGGCCTTGGCCCGCAGGCGTGACAGCTCGCGCTCGTAGTTGGGGGCCGCCGGCTCCGCACCCGTCGCGCACAGAAAGGCCGTCGCGTCGCCCATCGACTTGCCGCCCGGGTCGTAGCCGCGGTTGAGCCCGTCGATCAGGCGCAGCAGGCCCACCGAGTCCAGGTCGTAGACCGGCGTGGCGTCTGGCATGTCGCCCATCTTCGGTGGGTCACCCGTGATGACGACGAGATCGCGCACGCCCAGCTCGTGGGCCGCCAGCAGATGCGCCAGCAACCCCAGCAGGTTCCGATCGCGCGTCGTCACGTGCATCAGCGCCGGCATGCCGAGCTCCTGGCGCACGCGCAGACACAGGGCGAGGTTGCCCATGCGCGGCGCGGCGCGCGGTCCGTCGGCCACGTTGATCATGTCGACACCGCCATCGCGCAGCATCGCCGCGCCCTCGAGCGCCCGCTCCAGCGACAGGCCCGGTGGCGGGTTGACCTCCACCGAGACGAGGAAGTCGCGACCGAGCTTCTCGCCGACCAGGCCCTTGTCGCGCAGTGGCACGACCGTGACGCCGTCGGCGACCTCGGGCGGCGATGCGGTCACCGGGGCCTCATCGCGCATCCCGCCGCCGTCGTCGTCGCCGCCACCGCCGACCATGCGCGCCGCCGCTGCCACCTTCCGCACATGCTCGGGGGTGGTGCCACAGCAGCCACCGACGGCGTGGACGCCCGCCTTGAAGAGGCGCCGTGCGTACAGCTGGAAGTAGTCGGGCGTCGCCATGTACGCGAAGCGCCCCTCGACGCGGTGCGGCAGCCCGGCGTTGGGGACGGCGATCAGCGGCAGCCCGGGACCGCCCATACGCGCGACCATCTCGTAGACGCCCGCGGGCCCGTCCGCACAGTTGACCCCGATCGCGTGCGCGCCCTGGGCGGCCAGCTGCTGCGCCACCTCCTCGGGTCCGCTGCCATCCGCCATGGCACCGAAGGCATCGAAGGACACCATGGCGAAGACCGGCAGCTGTCCCGCCACCACGTCGGTCGCAGCGGCCAGCGCGCGCTGCAGCTCGGGCGGCTGGCGAAAGGTCTCGAGCACGATCGCGTCGATGTCGGTGTCGACCAGCACGCGACACTGCTGCCGGAACGCCTCCTCGATGTCGTCCAGCTCCGCCTCGCCGAGCGCCTTCATGAGCACGCCCGTCGGCCCGACCGACCCCGCGACGAAGTGATCGTCACCGGCCACCGAGCGCGCGATCTCCACCGCCGCGCGGTTGAGCTCCGACAGATCGTCGACCAGGTTGTGGGCCGCCAGCCGGTATCGGTTCGCGCCGAACGTGTTGGTCGTCAGGACGTCGGCGCCGGCGGCCAGGTGCGCCGCGTGGATCTGGCGCACCCAGTCGGGCTGCGTGAGCGAGACCTGCTCGAAGCATGCCGTGTACAGCACGCCACGCTCGTAGAGCGCGGTGCTCATCGCGGCGTCCAGCACCAGGCCGCCCCGCCGCAGGGCCGCCAGCAGCTCGGCCGCGCGCGCTCGGGTGGGCTCCGGCGGCTGCATCGTGGCGGGAAGACTGCGCTTCGCCGAAGCCGGCGGTCAAGCCTCGGAGGCCCCACCGGCCGCCTGGCCGGGAACTGCACACTCGGTCAGGTCAAGATTGCCCCGGACGGGCCCGGATCATCGGCCAACACCGCGGACACATTGCGGTCCACCGAGTCACCGGCTGGGGGAGAACGTGGCCGCGGAGCCCACATTTACCGCCCTTTTTTGGTAGCGCGGTATGCCTACAGCTTTGCCGTACGTGCATGCTGTGCTAGCTTCAATTTTGTGGATGTGGTCCTCCGCAAGCTCGGACGCAAGGGAGGACGGGTCGTCGCTGGACGACTCGTTCGTGCGCCTCGCAACGGTTCGGTCGTCGTGATCGAGTTCCCGGATGGACTGCACGAGTACGTCACCACACCCGTCAAGCGTGTGCTTCGGCTGGTCGGCGGCGACGTGTTCTTTCTGCAGACGGCCAACAGCTGCTACCGCCTCGAGGTGAGGTCCGGTGGCGAGATGATGGTCGAGAGCGCAGCCCAGAAGTAGAGGCGTGCTCACTCGCGCGGCTGGCCGGTCTATGGCTGTCTAGTCCAGCTTCAGTGCGCCCAGCTTCGGGATCAGCCCATCCAGGGTCGCCTGGAGCGCCGCGAAGCGGTCGACGAGTGGCTCGCTGGTCGCCTCATCGACGTAGAGCGCGCGGCTGAGCTCGATCTGGATCGCGTGCACGCCCTCCGCGGGCCGCCCGTAGTGACTGGTGGTGTAGCCGCCCCGGTAGGGGTCGTCGTGACGCACCGACAGGCCGGCACCGCGGAAGTGGGCGTCGACCAGGTCGATCACACGGCCGTCGGCACTCGTGCGCCCTCGGGTACCCGGCACGACGTCCGCGCGCGTGTCGCCGCTGTCCCGGTGCAGGGCCCGGCCGCGCGACGGCATCGAGTGGCCGGCCACGAGCACGACGTGACCGAAGCGCTGGCGCAGCTGCTCCAGGGTCGCCTGCAGAGCCGAGTGGTACGGAACGTAGAAGCGCTCGAGTCGCTTGAGCAGTCGGTCGTAGGTCAGCGGCCTGGCCAAAATGGGGCGGCCATCGGTCGTGGCGCGCCAGACCACACCACGCGGCTGAGCCCCGACGGGCGCGGGATGGTCGGATACGGTGGCCGCGTCGACGTCGTCCTGGGCACGGTTGAGGTCGACGACGTAGCGCGAGACGCGAGCCACGAGCAGGCTGGCGCCCAGCGTGCCGGCGTTCTGGTAGAGCTTGTCGACGTAGATGTCGGCATCCCGAAGCAGTGCCTCGTGGGGCGCCGCCACCTCGTCGGACACGGCGTCGGGCAAGGAGAGACCCGCGTGCGGAACCTCGACGAGCACCGGGATGCCCGCGTCGGGAATGGTCAGGTCGAAGTACCCCACACCGATGATCTACCACGGCGAGCGATGCGCACCTCCGGGTAATCTGAGCGCACACAATGTCGGTACGGGCTGGTCAGACGCCCAGCACCGAATGCGCGTGCGGTCCACCCGCGCGCACACGGCGCGCCGGATCATTTGTCTCACCAAAGACTGTTGAGCCGGTGCAAGCCGTGTATCCTTTGGTTCTAGTTTTTCAGGTGTGGCCAACGGTTTGGCCCTTGAACAAAGACAAACGACGACCCAAGCATGGCAGCAACAGCTAGACGCTCATCTCAGGATCCTTACCTTGGCAAGACGGTTGCTGGCCGCTATCGACTCGAGGCCCGGCTCGGCGAAGGCGGCATGGGGATCGTCTACCGCGCGCGTCACGTTCTGATCGATCGCGTCGTCGCGCTCAAGCTGATCCGGCCTGACCTGCGCGGCGAGACGCACCTGCGCGCCTGGATGCTGCGCGAGGCGCGTGCCGCCAACCGCGTCGACCACGCGCACATCGTGCAGATCCACGACGTCGGCGAGACCGATGAAGGCGAGCTCTACCTGGTGATGGAGTACCTGGTCGGCTCGTCGCTCGCGAGCGTGTGCGCCAAGGGTCCGTTCACGATCGACCGAGCCACGGACGTCATCGAGCAGATGTGCGCCGCGCTCGCGCGTGCCCACGACCTCGGTGTGGTGCACCGCGACCTCAAGAGCGACAACATCATGCTCACGTCGCGGGGCCGCCGGGACTTCGTCAAGATCCTCGACTTCGGACTCGCGGCGCTGACCCGTGATGCGCGGCTCGCGCCGAAGGGCGCTGTGTTCGGGACGCCCGAGTACATGGCGCCGGAGCAAGCGCGCGGCGACGACGCCACGCCCAGCTGCGATCTCTACGCCCTCGGAGTGCTCTACTACGAGATGCTCACCGGACAGCTGCCGTTTCGCTCGAACGACCGGGAGACGCTGCTCGAGATGCAGCGAACGAAGAAGGCGCCCAAGCCCACCGCCATCAAGGCGGACATCTCTCCGCGGGTCGAGGGCATCATCATGCGGCTGCTCGAGAAGGATCAGAACGATCGCTTCCGCGACGGCCACCACCTGCACGAGGAGCTCAAGGCCGTACAGCGCGCCCTGCCCTCCCGGCCGCTCGAGGTCCAGCAGAGCAGCGACACGCCGGTCGCGCCACCACCACCGCCACCGGCGCCCACGCCCGGCGTGCAGGAGTGGGGCACGCAGGCGGCCAACTTCCAGCGTGTGCTGGCACGCGCGTACCCCAACGGACAGGCGCCGAGCGAGATCCAGGGGTCGGCCGATAGCCTCTGGGAGCTGGCGTCCAAGGCGTCGCGCCTCGAGGGCGAGCTCGCGGGTCACAACCGCAAGTACGAGGAGACGATGAAGCGCGGGCGCATGCAGCGCGCCGAGCTCGGTCGCAAGGTCGAGGAGCTCGCGACCGAGGAGTCCAGGGCGCTGCGCGAGGCCACCGACTGGCGCAAGCGCGCAACCTCCATCGAGACGCGCTCGAAGGAAGCCGCGCAGCAGCTCACGGCCGCCGAGCAGCGCGCGGCGAACACGAACCCATCGAGCGCAGGCGCACGCGAGGCGTTCGAGGCGGTCGGTGCGGCGCGTGCCTCCGCGGAGGCCCATCGCGAGCACCAGGAGGAGAACACCGCACACGCTGTCGAGAAGGAGACGCAGGCGCAGGGTCTGCGCTCGCAGATCGACGAGCTGCGCCGGAGGCTACAGCGCTACTCCGACGCACTCGAGAGCGACCTCGGGACGATCCGAGAGCGGATCGCATCGCGCGTCAAGGAGGCGTTGAGCTTCGAGACGCGCTTCGGCGATGGCACGGCCACGCTCGTCGAGCACCTGCGCGACCGACCCGAGTGCCGCGATCTGCTCGAAGAGCTCGCCGCCAAGGACCGCAACCGCGGTCTGCACGAGCGACGTCGAGCGCCGCGCGAAGACGCTACGTCCTGAGCGACCCGTAGGCGCGCCCGTTTCGCGATCCTTGCCATGGCAACACGTGGCAAACGCTGTATAGTTCGCCGACTCCGGGCCGAGTGGCGGAATTGGCAGACGCGCCGGATTCAAAATCCGGTGCCCGCAAGGGCGTGTCGGTTCAAGCCCGACCTCGGCTACCACGTTTGACTCCCCGCGCAGACTTCGATGGTGAGCCCCACACCGACGCGCGCTCAGAAGCCGGTCGACCGCGTTGCAGTCGTCGTCAACGGCAACGCCAAGCAGGTGACCGCCGAGCTCGTTCAGACGCTCGATCAGATCGTCAAGAGCGGCGACCTGTTCGTCTCGCGTAGCCTGGAGGAGGGACGAGGGATCGCGCGCGACATCGTCGAGCGCGGCTACCGGACGGTGCTGACGGGCGGCGGCGACGGAACGTTCGTGCAGATGGTGTCCTGGATCGTCGCGGAAGCGACCGAGCGCGGCGAGCCGCTCCCACGCTTCGGGCTGCTGAAGCTCGGTACCGGAAACGCGCTCGCCTGGGTGCTGGGTGCACAGAATCTTCGCGGACGCGGGCGCGGCGTGGTGGCGGACCTGGCGCGACTCCACAGTGAGGGCGGCAGCCGTGACCTGCGCCTGATCGAGCTCGAGGGCTACCTAACGCCCTTCGCCGGCCTGGGCGCCGATGCGGTCGCGCTGCAGGACTACACCGGCACGCGCGACGTCTTTCTCAACTCGCGGCTGCTCAAGCACGTTGCCACCGGCCCGGTGGTCTACGCCACGTCGATCCTGACGCGCACCGTTCCCAAGTTCCTCTTCGGCCGCCCGAAGCGCGTTCGCATCATGAACACCGGCAATCCCGCACAGCGCCTGGACGCGGACGGCAAGCCCGTGGGCGCGCCCATCGGAGCCGGGCAGCTCATCTACGAGGGGCCCGCCCGCATCCTGATGATGAGCACGATCCCATACTGGGGATTCGGCGCACGCGTCTTTCCTTTCGCCGAGGAACGCGACGACCGCTTCAATCTCAGGCTGGTCAACTTCGGATCGGTCGAGGCCGTTGCGAACGTGCAAGCGATCTGGCGCGGCACCTACGCGAGCGACCGACTGCATGACTTCCTTGCCGACGCCATCTCGATCGAGTGCAGCGAGCCAACGCCGATCCAGATAGGCGGCGATGTCATCGGCACGCGCACCGCATTCGAGGCGAAGCTCTCCGAGCGCCGCATCCGCGTCGTCGACTACTACGCACCACCCCCGGTCAATTGAAGTTGCCCCGATATGGGAACGCACCTGCACCTGGGGTTGGTAGGTGCGGGTAGGTGCGGGACGACAACCGGCAGCGCGGCAGCCTGCTCGGCCACGTACACGGAGCAAACCAACGCATGTGCACGTTGACCCCCGTAGCGCCCGGTGGCTAACCTACCGCCTCAACCGTCGAGGCACCCATTCATGAACGCTCTCCGCTCCGCGAGTCATGCGCTGTTGTTGTCCGCACTCGTGATGCTCGGTAGCCCTGCCCACGCCACGGACGTTCAGGGCAAGGTCATGCTCGGCGCCTACAAGCCGGCACCCGAGACGCAGTCGGTGGGACGCCCGTTCAACTGGGAGGTCGAGAACGGCTTCAAGGAGACCAAGAAGGACCGCATCGACGCGCGGCGTGAGATCGCGGTGGTGCTCGTCGGCAAGACGCGGGCGGACGGCGAGAAGCACGTGGAGCTCAAGTTCTCGGGCGGCAGCCTGCTGCCATCGACGGTCGTCGTGCGGGCCGGCGCCACGGTGCGCATCACCAACTCCGACGAGGTCGCCCACGAACTGTTCGCGGAGGGACTCGAAGGGTTTTCCGCCGAGGCAACGTCACCGCGCGGCATGCGCTCCATCGCAATGCGCGAGGCGGGCAACTGGCCGCTGCGCGACCGCCTGATCCCGCACCTGCGCGGCCACCTGCACGTCATCGCCGACCTGGTGGCGGTCGCGAAGGTCGACGAGCGGGGCAGCTACAGCTTCAGCGACGTGCTGCCGGGCAGCTACACGCTGAAGGTATTCCACGGCCCCGACGAGGTCGGCAGCTCGCAGGTCGAGGTTGGCAGCAAGAAGCTCAGCGTCGACCCGATCACGGCCACCGCCAAGGCCAAGGCCAAGGCCGAGAAGAAGTAGGAGCCTGGGACCCACATGCTGCTATCTCGCTTCTGGTATCTGTTCCTCGCCATCTGTGCCGCCGGCGCGGTCGGCGCCGCGATGCTCGCACAGGGCATCATCAACAACCGATCCGACGAGCAACTCACCGAGGCGCTGCGGCGCGACCGCTTCGAGCTCGAGGCGTTCCTCCGCCTCGACGCCCGCGCTCGCATCGATCAGATCGCCTTCATCACCGTCGACACGAAGTTCGGCAGCCTGCTGCGCCAGGCCGGCGGCGTCTCTGACCCCGCCAAGCTCCGCGAGACCGCCGCGGAGGTGAAGAAGCTGATGAACGGCCACGTGAAAACGATCGTGGACGCGGCGACGGAGGCGGGCAAGCCCAAAGAACAGGCGGAGGCGCTGCGACCGGACATCGCCTTCAGCGTCGACCGAAACGGTCGCATCATCGCGCAGCTCGGCCCCCTGGAGGCCAACCCCCCCGGCGCTGGACTCGGCACGTACCCGCTGGTGAAGCGAGCGCTGCAGGGCTTCCTGCGCGACGACGTGTGGGTCTACGACCGGCGGGTCTACAGGATGGCCGCGCGCCCCGTCGTGAGCGGCAGCCAGTATGCCGGCGCAATCATCTACGGCTACAAGTTCACGCCAGCCTTCGCGAAGGCGCTGTCGTCGAGCGTCGGTGGTGCGACGGTCGGCTTCTACCACGGCAACAACGTCTTCACCTTCGACGCAGGCGATCTCGAGGGCGCGCCCTCCCAGGGCGAGCTGGCAGCGGCCATACCCGGCGTGCTCAAGGACGCGAGCTACCAGGAGAAGGGACGCACCGACAAGGCCGTCGACCTGCAGGGCGGCGGCAGCGCCACCTACGCGCGCATCGTCGGCAGCGCGGCAGTCGCCGACGTGGGGCTGCTGGTCGCGCGTCAACGCGTGCTGATCGCAACACCGCAGGCGCTGTTCGAGAACGCGACCAAGGAGGACGTCGCCTCGCTCCCGAAGGAGATGCTCGCAGGTGCAGCCGTGCTCATGGCGATGCTCGGCATGCTCTTCCTATTCCTCGAGCGCGACCGTCCGTATCGTGCGCTGCTCGCCAAGACAGGCGCCATCGCAGAAGGCGAGAGCGACCGCCTGATCATCACGCAGTGGCGCGGCGGCTTCCGCAGGCTCGCGGACAAGATCAACCAGGCGATCGACAGGGAAGTCGAGAAGGCCGCCGAGATGGCTCCGCGGTCGAAGACGAAGGCCAACCTCGACGAGCTGCTCGGGCCCACACCCGATGATGGGGGCGATGCCTTCTTCGGCTTCTCGGGTGCCAGCGAGTCACCGTCGAAGCCCGGGCCGAGCCCATCGCAGTTCGCGCCGGCGCCCGCCGCTGCACCCACGCCTCCCGTCGGTGCCGTAGCGCCTGTGGCCGCGCCCGCGGCGCCCGCGGCGCCCGCACCCGCCCCGGCCGCCCCGGCCGCCCCGGCCGCCCCTCCTGGACCCCCGGCCGCCGCAGCACCGCCCGCACCCGCAGCTGGCAACGGGTGGGATGAGGATGCCCACTTCCAGGAGACCTACGAGCACTACATCGCCACGCGCCGGGAGTGCGGCGAGCCAACGGAGACGCTGACCTTCGAGAAGTTCGGCGTGACGCTGCGCAAGACGCGCGACCAGATCCTGTCGAAGCACGGCGGCAAGTCGGTGAAGTTCACCGTCTACGTGAAGGCCGGCAAGGCCGCGCTCAAGGCCGCCCCCGTCAAGTAGGCGCAAGTAGCCGCAAGTTAGGCGACGGCGGCCCGCGCCCGGACGGTCGGCGGGCGAGCCGCGCCGCACGCTGTGCTACCGTCCCCGGGCCCGATGGACCCGCCCGATCTCGACGTCTCCGTCGTCCTGCCCACGTACAACGAGGCGCAGACACTGCCGCTGCTCGTGCCCGCCATCGCGGAGACACTGGCTGGCGCGGAGCTCTCGTACGAGCTGATCATCGTCGACGACGCATCCCCGGACGGCACCGCAGCGGTGGGACGCAAGCTGGCGGAGCAGCACCCGGTGCGCGTCATCGAGCGCACCGACGAGCGCGGGCTGGCGACGGCGGTCACAACCGGCTTCGCTGCTTCGACCGCGCGCGTCTGCGTGGTGATGGACGCCGATGGCAGCCACCCGGTCGGCGCCCTGCCCGACATGATCCGGATGGTCCTCGACGACCGCACGGACATCGCGGTCGGCAGCCGCCACGTGCCCGGCGGCGGGTCGGAAAACTGGCCACTCTTCTCACAGCTGAAGTCGAAGTTCGCCGCGTCGCTCGCGATGGGCGTCACCACGATGACCGATCCGACCACCGGCTTCATGGCCGTACGCCGCTCGCTGCTCGACGGTCTCGTGCTCGACCCGGTTGGGTGGAAGATCGTCCTCGAGACCGTGGTGAAAGCCAGCCCCGCGCGCGTGTCGGAGCACCCGATCATGTTCACGGACCGCACCCACGGCCAGAGCAAGCAGAGCGTGGCCGTCCTGCTGGAGTACCTGCAGCACCTCGCCAGACTCTACGCGCACCGCTATCCCTCGCTGTGGGAGTTCGCCCTGTTCTGCGCGGTGGGGCTGCTCGGCGTGGTCGTCGACCTGACGACGGTGGTCGCGCTCAAGGAGGGCCTCGACCTCGACACGCGGCTGTGCGCCGTGGGCGGCTTCTCCGTGGCCGTGACGAGCAACTACGCGCTCAACCGGCGCTGGACGTTCCGGCACGCCCGGGAGCTGCCGCTGCTGCCGAGCTATGCGACCTTCGTCGGCGCGAGCCTGCTCGGGCTCAGCGTTCGGATCACAACGGTTCACCTGCTCATGCGGGTACCGGGCATGGAGCTCGGTCACGGCTACATCTTCAGCAACCTGGTCGGCATCGCGGGCGCCACGCTCTTCAACTTCGCGGGTGCCAAGTTCTTCGCCTTCGACCCGGAGCGCCTGACCTTCCGGCGCGACGCCATCGAGGAGGTGGCGGAGCCGCCGGGCGAGACCGCCCACCCCCGCAGCCTGTGGGTCGCGGCCGTGCTCGCGCTGTGCGTCAGCGCGACGCTCTTCGTGCACGAGCGGCAGCTGCGGACCGACGACGAGGGCATCAACGTGACGATGGCGCGCAACATCGCCGCCGATGGCGCGCTGCTGGTGCGCCCGTCGCTCTATCCCGGGGGGACGGGCGACTGGGTCGGGCGCGACCTGCCCGAGCTCGGCAACCTGCCCACCTACCCGGCGCTCCTATCGGTGTTCGACGCGCTCGGCGGCCTGGCCGCGATGGGCGCGCTGTCGCTGCTCGGTCTGTGGCTGTGCGTCTACTTCACCGCACGCACCGCGGCACTCGTGAGTCCGCGGGCGGGGGCGTACACGGGGCTGCTGATGGTGTGCTCCCCGGCGGTGCTCGAGCACTTCGCGCTGCTCGAGTTCGAGCCGATGCTCGTCGCGTGCTGCGCGGCCGGCCTGTACACCCTGGTCTCAGGCGTCGAGCGCCGTAGCCGGTCGCGCAGCGCCATCGGCGGAGCACTGCTCGGGCTGGGATTCCTCGTCAAGCTGTGGCTGATCGTCCCGTACGTGCTGGCCGGCTGCGGATTCTTCATCGTGCAGGCCGCCATCGCACAGGCCGCAGGACGCGGCACCCACCTACGTGCATGCGCCGCCGCCGCCACGGCGGGCTTCCTGGTCGTCGCGGGAGCACACCTCGCCTTCGTCGCCATCGCCTCGCCGCAGGACCTGTCGCTGTGGCTGCACCACGTCTACCTCGGCATCTTCACCGGTGCGGGCGTGACGGGTGACAAGCTCAGCGCGCTGGGCGACCGGGCGGCGCACACGCCGGTCTGGTACTACCCCGCGCTGCTCGTCCGCGAGCACGTCGCGCTGCTGCCGTTGATCCTCTTCGGCTTACCCGCACTGCTGCGCCGCAGCACGCCGCGCCAGAGCTGGCTGCTGGCGGCCATCGTCCTGGGCATCGCCGGACTCGTGCCGCTGTCGGTGCCCGCTATCAAGGAGCCGCTCTACGCCCTGCCCGTCCTGCCCTTCCTCTACATGGCAGCCGGCCTGTGCGTCGCAGCGTTCGAGCGGGCAGACGAGCGATACGCCCGGATCGACGCGGGCCTCCTCCGGATGGTCTGCGTATTGTGCGGCGTGCTGCTGCTCATTGCGTTCTACCAGCACATGAGCCGCGCGCAGCTCGGCGAGGTGGCCTGGACACCACTGCTGCGCACGGCCGTGGCGACCGGCATGTGCGCGGTGGTCGGCTTTGCCTGGCTGCAGGGCAGGCGGCACCTGCCAGCGGCCGTCGCGGCGATGGCGCTGCTGTCACTCATGGTGGCCACCTTCGAGGCTCCGTCGCGCCGCAGTGATGCGCCGGCCCGCATCGCCGCAATGCTCGGACCGCACCTGCGCGACGCGAACCCCGCCGAGCCGTCCTACGTCGCGCAGGGAGAGCGCCTGCTGCGCGGGTACCTCGGGCGAACCGGTGTCGAGAAGACCGGGCACGGCGCGATGCCGCTCAACGAGCACATACGCGCGTTCGTGCTCACGGGGCCGCAGCAATACCATCTACCCACGGAGCAGCAGCGCTGGCTGAGGACACACACGCGGCAGATCGGCGTCGTGGACGGCAAGGGCGAGCTGCGCCGCCACGTCTTCGTCCGCAATCCCTAGCCGAGCGTCGCGAAGTCGGTCGCCCAGCGTGCGAGCCCCAGCATCACCAGGGCAACGCCCTCGCGCCGCGAGACGCGCATGCCGGTCCACATGAAGAAGATGGTCGCGATCACGATGACAATGGGCGCGATCACGCCCGTGATGAGCGCCGGGCTGAGCACGACGGGTGCGGCCGCCGGCTGCTGCAGCAACAGGCCCGCAAGCCCGATGACGCCGTAGAAGTTGAAGATGTCGCTGCCGATGAGGTTGCCCGCGGAGAGGCCGAAGGCGCCGCGCATCGCTGCCACGAGCGACACCACGAGCTCCGGGGCCGAGGTGCCCGCGGCGATGATCGTGATGCCGACGACGTGATCGGGCACGTCCCACAGTCGCGCAAACCACAGCGCGCCGAAGCCGCGTAGCTGACCACCGTCGAGCTCCGCAGTGCCCACGAGCAGGCTGCACCCGCCCACGACGCACAGCAGGCCCAACACAAAGATCGGCAGGTCCCGCGCCGAGGCCTCGCCGAAGTCGTCCTCGTCAGCGGCGGCACCGTCATCCCCCCGCAGGTAGAGCGACAGCAGGTAGGTGACCAACAGCACGCAGAGGATCGCACCCTCTCCCTGCTCGAGCCGCAGGTTCAGCAGCGACGGCGCGAACGCCGCGGGGCCCTCCGGGGGCAGCGTGCCGGGCAGACCGCCGACGAAGAGGTACAGCAACACGGTCCCCAGCAGCAGCATCGGTGCGTCGCGGCGCAGCAGCGGGCGCTGCACCTGCAGGCCCGTCGGCAGGATGAGCGCGACGCCGCCCAGGATGAAGCAGATGTTGAAGACGTTGGAGCCGACCACGTTGGCGACGGCAATGTCGCCATTGCCGCGGAACCCGGCCAGCAGCGAGGCCGCGATCTCGGGGGCGCTCGTGCCGAATGCGACGATCGTCAGGCCGATCACGAGGTGGGACACCCCGAAGGCCTGGGCCAGCCGGCAGGCGGAGTCGACCAGCCAGTCGGCGCCGTGGGCGATGGCGATGATGACGGTGACCATCAGCAGGAGCTGAAGCGTGAGCAGGACGCCACCACTGAACATGTCGGCCGTGACCGCAGCGAAACACAGGGGGCCGCCAACCACCGCGACCCCGAGGGTGAGACGTCTGTAGTCCATGAACTGCGCGACTCTCTCACGAAAGCCGCGTGGGATCGATCGCATTTGGGGTCGCCCGCGGCGCGATGGCGCTCCGGTGCATCGGCGACGCCCCACGCGACGTCAGCAGTTTTCTGCGCCGTTGGCGGTGCGCTATACTTGCGAGACGGTGCCGACACGCCCGCCCCATGCGCCCGACGCGCAGTCATCAACCGCTGCCGCAGGCAGCGGAGCCGTCGCATCGACCGCACTCGCGGTGGCGCTGGTGTGCTGCCTGTTCGTGCTCGCGAGCCCGGCGACCGTTGACGCGCAGAGCTCGGTCGCGGTGAACCGCTACAACCCGGGTGTCTTGCCGACCGACGGCTTCTGGCTGAGACGCCCGCAGACGCCGGGCCATCTGCGTGTCGCCGCGCAGCTCTACACGGACTTCGCGCTCGAGCCGCTGGTCTTCGATCAGCTCGAAGACGATCCCGACCCGATCCCGCTCGTCGAGAAGCAGCTCACGACGCACGCGATGGCCAGCATCGGACTGCTCGATTACGGCCTCGCATTCATGGGCATGCCGGTGCACATCCTGCTCGACGGCGAACACCTCCCCGGCCAGCCAACCGCCACGGGCTTCGGGGCGGGCGACCTGTACTTCGGCGTCGGCGCCGGGTGGTCGACGGACGATGGCAAGTCCGGCGGCGGCGGACGCATGGTCATCGGTACGCCGACCAGCGAGAGCGCCGACGACGATCCTGGCACCGCCGGCGAGTCCACATCGACGTTCGCACTCGAGCTGTCGGGCGAGATGCCCGCGGGCCCGATCTCGCTGCTCGCCAACGCGGGGCTGCGCTATCGACAGGACAAGCGCGTCGGCACGACCAGCTTCAGCGACGAGATGACGTTCGGTGTCGGCGCTGCCTACGGCCTACCCGAGATGCTCGACATCTACCTCGAGCTCGTGGGCAACGCATCGACGGAGAACGTCGCCGGGGGCGCGACGACGACCCTGGAGGCTGGCCTCGGCGCCAAGGTCCACATCGGACGCAGCTGGCTCGTGGGCGCCTCGGGAGGTGCCGGCATCGCACCGGCGTACGGCACCCCGGTCATGCGCGCGATCGTGATGGGCGGCTGGCGCATGCCCGGCAAGCGCATGCCGGTGGACGTGCCGGTCGACGAGCCCACGTACGAGCCCGAACCAGAGCCCGAGTTCGAGCCGGAGCCCGAGCCGGAACCCGAGCCCGAGCCCGAGCCCGAGCCGGAACCCGAACCGAAGGCCGTGAAGCGCGAGGCGCCCAAGAAGAAGGTCGACAAGCCGCCGCCGCCGCCGCCGTCGCCTCCGAAGGACGACTTCGACGACCCGGCCCGACGTGACAGCGATGGCGACGGTCTCAACGATCTGGACGACCGCTGCCCGATGGTGCCGGGCGGCGTCGCCGACCAGGGCTGCGGCCAGTATCACACCTACGAGCCCGACACCGGCCACTTCGTGTTCAGCCGTCCGGTCGCATTCGAGAAGGGCCGTCACAAGCTGCGGGGCAGCACGGGCCGTGTGCTCGACGAGGTTGCCGCGACACTCGCCGCGAACAGCGAGTTCCGTGTGCGTGTCGAGTCGCACACGCTCGGCTACCGCAACGGTCCGGTGGCCGCGATGCAGCTGAGCATGCTGCGCGCCGCCATAGTCGCCGCCGAGCTCGGGCGGCGGGGCATCGACCCGCAGCGAGTGGACCCGATGGGGTGCGGCACGGTCCGCCCGATAGCCCCCACAACAGGCCGCGGGCGCCGCAAGAACGAGCGGATTGAGATCTGGGTTACAACGCCGCTGCCAAAGGCCGGCATGCCGTCGGCACTTGGGTGCCAGTCGGCCAAGCCGAACCGCCCGATCGGCGAGTAGGTTTGTGCCGCTAATGACGCACACGTCGGCGCAGTCGCACATTTATTTTTCCGCCCGGTCTAGCGCCACGCTGGACCGCTCGGCAGTCGAGACGTACCCTTTAAATGGGGGCTTGGAGCCTGTGAAACCGGGAGCCGGAAATATCCTGACGGTGCCACCACCGCCTCAGGTGCTGTACTGCGAGATCGACGGTCTGGAGGTCGAGGTGACTCCCCACGACTTCAGTCCGGCGGGCTTCTTCGTGCAGACCATCTCGGTGCCGGCAGCGCACAGCGACGTCGAGATATTTCTGCGCTCCGGTGTGGGCTCGATCACCGTCAACGCGATGGTCGTGAAGGTGGTCAGTCTCGAGGATGCAGCGGACAGCAACAGCGCGCCGGGCTTTGGTGCACTGTTCACGGACCTATCGGAGTCGGATCGGGTCTTCCTCGCACGCACCAGCGAAGAGGTGCAGCGATCGCTACAGCCACCCACGCCACCAGCCGCCGGCTCGAAGCCGGCCACCAAGAGCGCGCGCGAGCCCGCACCGCGGGAGCCCAAGCCGCCCGCGAACGCGGTGCTGCCACGCCGAATGGCGAGGCCGGTCCGCGTGACGCAGGAGTCCCTGCAGCCGGGCGCGGGTCGACCGAAGGATCCCAACAGGGAGCGGTCGCGCGTGATGGTAGAGGTCACGGCAATGCTGGAACGCGACAGCAAGCGCGCACCGTGGCGCATCCTGCGCGTCAACCCGGGTGCATCCGTCAAGGATGCCAAGCGCGCGTTTCTCGCGCTGGCCAAGCAGCACCATCCGCACGTGTACGCACGCCACAAGGACCCCAAGATCAATGCGATCGCGACGCGGCTGTTCATTATCTACAAGAACGCCTACTCCGACTTCTGCAAGGAAGCCGCACGCAAGGCCGGCAAAGACGAGCTGGTGATCGATTCGCCACGCCCCGACTCGAAGCCGCAGGGACGTGGGACGCAGCACACCGCCCGCCTCTGGAACGAAAGGCGTAGCAAAGCGGATGGGTAAGATGATCGGCATCGATCTGGGCACCACCAACTGCTGCGTTGCGGTGCTCCAGACCGGCGGCCCGACAGTGGTGCCAACGCGCCAGGGTCACAGGACCATGCCCTCGGTCGTCGCGTTCGCCGACGATGGGTCCGAGTTCGTCGGGGTGACTGCCGCGAGGCAGGCGGTCACCAATCCCCACCGAACGATCGAGGGGATCAAGCGTCTCATCGGCCGCAAGGTCGACGATCCCCAGCTCGAGCATTGGAAGGGCGTCGTGCCCTACGACGTGGCTGCAGCCCCCAACGGCGATGCGTGGGTGAGCACGCGCGACGGCGACTACAGCCCACAGGAGATCTCCGCGATCCTGCTGCAGGAGATCAAGGCCAGCGCTGAGGACTTCCTTGGCGAGAAGGTCAACGAAGCCGTGATCACGGTGCCGGCCTACTTCAACGACAGCCAGCGACAGGCGACGAAGGACGCCGGAAAGATCGCTGGCCTCAACGTTCATCACATCCTGAACGAGCCGACGGCCGCTGCGCTCGGCTACGGCACCGACAAGGACGGCGACCGCTGCCTGGCGATCTTCGATCTGGGCGGCGGCACCTTCGACATCACCATCCTGCGCGTCACCGACGGCGTCTTCGAGGTGCTCGCGACCAGCGGCGACACATTCCTCGGAGGCAACGACTTCGATCAGGTGCTCATCGAGCATCTGGCCGACGAATTCAACAAAGAAAACGAGATCGATCTCCGGGCGGACCCGGTTGCGCTGCAGCGTCTCAGGGAGGCGGCGGAGGCGGCGAAGAAGGAGCTCTCGAGCACGACGACGACGAGCGTCAACCTCCCGTTCCTCTGCACGGGCCCCGCGGGTCCGCTACACCTCAAGGTCGACGTGCTCGAGCGCAGCCTGCTGGAGCGACTCGCGGAGCCGCTGTTGGAGCGTTTGGCGGCGCCCTCACTCGCCGCACTCGAGGATGCGGGCATCGAGGCGAAGGACCTCGACCAGGTCCTGCTGGTCGGCGGCATGAGCCGCATGCTGGCGGTGCAACACAAGGTCAAGGAGATCTTCGGCGACATCGTCGCCAAGGACGTCAACCCGGACGAGATCGTAGCCATCGGTGCCGCGACCCAGTGCGCGATCATGAGCGGCGACCTCGAGGACGTGATCCTGCTCGACGTCACGCCCCACTCGCTCGGCGTCAAGGTCAAGGACGACCGCATGTCCAAGGTCATCGAGCGCAACACGACGATCCCGACGAGCGCGACCAAGCTCTTCGCGACGACGCGCGACGACCAGGACTTCGTCGACATCCGTGTCTACCAGGGCGAGTCGGCAATGGTCGATGAGAACGCCTACCTCGGACAGTTCACGCTCACCGACCTGCCCAAGAAGAAGGCGCGCGCGGTCACCGTCGAGGTGATGTTCACGCTCGACGCCGACGGCGTACTGTCGGTCACCGCTCGCGAGCTCGAGACGAACCTCGAGGCCAGCATCAAGATCTCACCCTCGGGTGGCCTGAGCACCGATCAGGTCGACAAGCTTACCGAGGGCCGCCGAGCTGCCAGCTAGAACCCGGCGTCACGATGACCGACCACACCACGCTGCTGCGATGCATCCCGCTGTTCGCAGACCTTCCGAGCTCCGACATCGCGGAGATCGCCGCGCTCGTGCAGACGAAGCACTGCAAGCCGAAGCAGACTATCGTCCGGCAGGGTGATCCCGGCGGGGACCTCTTCGTGATCGTTGCCGGCCACCTCAAGGTGGTCGCATCGGACGTGGATGGTCGCGACGCCGGGCTCAACATCATGGGGCCGGGCGAGGTCTTCGGAGAGGTCTCCCTGATGGATGGCGCGGAGCGCTCGGCGACGATCATCGCGCTCGAGCCGTCCGAGCTGCTGCTGATCCAGCAGCAACCCTTCCTCGACTTTCTCGAGGCGCACCCCAAGACGGCCATCAAGCTCCTGGCCGTCCTCAGCGGACGCCTGCGGGCGCTGACCGAGCGCGCGGAGGACATCGCCTTCCTGCGTGTCTCCGCGCGCCTCGCCAAGCGTGTCGTGCAGCTCGCCGATCGCTACGGCAAGCAGGAGGACAGCGGCTCCGTGCGCGTCGTGTTCAAGCTCTCGCAACAGGAGATCGGGGACCTGATCGGCGCGACGCGCGAGAGCGCGAACAAGCACATCCGGCGCTGGGAAGCGCAGGACCTGGTGTCGCAGGAGTCGGGCCACCTGGTCATCCACCGCATGGACATCCTGCGGGAGCTCGGCGACGGCTGAGGCGGATCGCCGCCCGCCAGACCGCTGGCAGGTCGGCGATGCGTGCTCTCGGTTCAGACCTGCGAGGCCTGCTTGGCCGCCGCCCGCTGTGCGCGCGCCGCTCGCATGTCGCGCATCGCCTGCACCCCGCGCAGCGCGCCCGAGCGCGTGGCTGCACCCGCACGCTGCAGGTGCGGGTAGCTCCGGCGCGCTGTGCGCATCACGAACGCTGCAACCAGGATCGCCGCATGGCGCAGGTGTGGCTTCGCGGTCTGCCAGCCGCGCACGAGCCTCGGACCGAGCCGATCCGCCTGCATTCGCTCCACCATTTCGTCGATGGACTGATCCGGTGCGACACGGGGCTCGCCCGCGGGCGGTGGCACGGTATCGAAGACCAGGGTGGACTCGCGCCCGGCAGGCAGCTCGGGCTCAGACTCGGGCTCGACCTGCGGCGCCTGGAGACCGGGAGTGGTCTGGAGCGGCTGCTCGAACGACCGGGTGGGGTCGCGGCGCGCCCGGACCATGCGCGGTGGCATGCCCGGCTCATCGATGGGCTCCATCGATCCGTCTGCGTGCTGCGCGGCGGGCTCGGTGTCGGCCTCGGCATCCGGCTCGTAGGCCAGGTCGAGGACCAGCCGCGGCATGCCATCGCACACCAGCATGCTGACCGACTCGATACGTGCGCAGCGCGCACTCTGGTCCTGCACCATCGTTCTGAGCTGTAGGAACGGCAGCGGCTGCTCGACCGTCATGCCTCGCTCGCTGCGGCGCGTGATCTGGGTGTGGATCGGCGTGTCCATGCCCTCGAGCATGAGGTGCGCGTCCTCCGCGGGAGCGATGCGGCTCGCGGGATCGTCGGGTCGTGCCATCTTGGCCTCCTACCCGACGGTTGCCCCGGCTCACCCGGACTGTCCACTTTTCTGCAGGCTGCCGAGCCGAGCCGGCGGCTACAGTGCAACCGGGTAGATGATGCGGAACTTCTCGCGCTTGAAGGGCGAGAAGCGGGCCTGTCGCATGGCGCGCGCCATGCAGCTGCCCTCCGGCGTACCGGCATAGTCGCCGCCCACCTTCGCGAGCGACACGCGGCCGTTGGAGAGCACGGTCAGGTCGACGTCGGCGACGCCGCCCTTGCCTCCACTGCATCCGAGCACCTGCGTGTGGACCGACTTGAAGGCGCGCTTGACGTCCGCGCGACTCGGGGTGTCGGGCCAGGTCGATGGGTCACCGACCGGCTCGGGCTTCGGCGCTGCGGGCGCTCGGCCACTGCCGGTCGGCTTGATCGCGATCACGGGCGCACGCTTCTGCACGCTCACGACGGGTGCGGGATCGGCAGGGCGCGCCGATGGCTCGGGCGCGCGAGGGGGAGTCGGCGGCGGGTGGCGATCAGCGCGCGGCCGGCGCCGCGCCGTGCGCTTTCGCTTGGGCACGGACCCGGCACGCGCAGGGGGCGGCACGGGCGTGGCCGTGGCCGGGCTGCTGTCGGTGACGCCGCCGGGCGCGGCGCGCGGCGGGGGCGACGCCGGCTTCGGAGCCGCCGGCTTCGCGGGCGCGGCGATCTCCGAGGGCGCCGCGGGGAGCGCCTTCACGGTCACCTTGGGCTTGGTCGGTGTGAAGCCTCCACGGGTGACGTACCAGCCACCGACGAGAAGCATCAGCATCGCGGCGACGGCCAGGGCACCGAGCACCGGCGATGAGCCGTCCTCGATCTGTGTCTCATCGTCCATGCTCAGCGGAGCGGGCGCGGGCCCACCGGCCAGGCGAACCGACGGCGGAGCCGAGGGCGCAACGACCACAGAAGGCGTTGGCCCCGGCGGCTCGCTGCCACTCTGCGGTTCGGGCGCGTGTTCGACAGGAGCGTCGTGCAGCGCCGCGGCCGGCGGCGGCGGCGGTGGCCCCGTGGTGGGTGCTGCCGGCGCCGCGACCTCGAGCAGGCCGGGTGTCACCGCAGCCCCCGCGGCGGCGGGCGGAATCACACGCGGCGCACCGACCGCACCCAGCGGGTCGTCCTGCAGGTTGATGTCCATCCCGTCATCGCCGACCGGCGGATCGTCGTCGGGCAGCTCCTCGAGATCGATGTCCTCCTCGATCTCGTCGTCGTACGCCTCGGGCGGTGCGCTGGGCGTCGCGCTCGCTGCAGGCGGCGCCGCAGGCTCGCGATCCCCACCAAGCGGAATGCCGAGCTGTGTCACCTCGCTGGGCGGGGGATTGCGCGTCGCAGGCTTGTGCTCATCCTCCGCGGGCCCGGCACTGGCCGCCGGCGCAGGGCTGGCAGCGGGCGGCTCCGCGGCGGGTGGAACCGACGCTGGCCGCGGCTGCGGCGGCGAGCTGTCGACAGCCGGCGCGAGCGACTCGCGCACCTCATCCCAGCTCGGCGGGCTCGGGTAGGAGCCGCGCTGGCTGCGGGCCCGCGCGATCATGTCTTCATGCACCGTGTGCGGCACCGGCCCGCCCACCAGCGTGCTCGGCGGACCTCCGGCTGCGGCCGCAGGTTCGGCACCCGCGGCAGGCGGCTGCTCGGGGGGCGCGGACGTACGACCGATCAGCGTCGACTTCTCGGCGCTCTCATGATCGGCCGGCGTCGACGGGGGCGCGGAGGTACGACCGATGAGCGTCGACTTCTCGGCCGGCACGTCGTCCGCGGACGGCGGCGCCGAGACGCGACCGATCAGCGTCGGCTTGTGGGAGTCGTGCCGCGGTCCGCCAGCCGGGGGTGGAGCCGCGGAGTCGCGACCGGCCAGCGTGGGCTGTCGACTCGGCTGCTTGAGCCGCGGCGGCAGTGGCGCGTCACCGGCGGCCTGGCTTGGCCGTTCGCTCGGACCCCGCGCGGGGCCGCCCTTGTGAGGCGCCTGATTCGGCGCGGCCTTTGGCGGCGCGGCAGCGGCCTTCGGCGGCGCGGCAGCGGCCTTCGGCGGCGCGGCAGCGGCCCTCTTCGTCGGGCTCACCGCAGGCTTCGGCTTGGGGGCCTGGGGCTTGTCACTGGCCGGTGGACGCGAGGCGCCAAACGCCCCCGCCGGCGCGCGCGACCCCCCACTACCCTCGTTGTCAGACATGCGCTCTCCTCAAGCCGGACGGTACCGCCGGGCCCCCGTCGAATCCAGTCCCGATCGCGCCTCCCGACCTCAAATTGTAGGTGAAAAAGCAACAGCATTGGGATCCGCCTAGGAGCGCCGCAAAGGGTATGCTAATCGCCCTTCGGGGCCAGCAGCGCCCCGCCCCCCGTTCTGTTTTCTGCAAGGAGCTTCCGGATCCCATGACCGAGATCGTCATTGCTAGCGCGGCCCGTACGGCCATCGGCAACTTCAACGGCGGACTGAGCAGCGTGCCCGCGCACGACCTGGGCTCCGCGGTCATCAAGGCGGCATGTGAGCGAGCAGGCGTCGCTCCGGCGGACGTTTCGGAGGTGATTCTCGGCCAGGTGCTGACGGCCGGACAGGGGCAGGGCCCCGCCCGCCAGGCGTCGATCAACGCCGGCGTCCCCGCCGAGGCAGCCGCCTGGTCGGTCAATCAGATCTGTGGCTCCGGTCTGCGCGCCGTCGCGCTGGGCATGCAGCAGATCGCAGCCGGCGATGCGAGCATCGTCGTCGCGGGCGGCCAGGAGAGCATGAGCCTGGCGCGCCACGCCGTGCACCTGCGCAGTGGCATCAAGATGGGCGACGGCTCGATGACCGACACGATGGTCAGCGACGGCCTCACCGACGCCTTCAACGACTACCACATGGGCGTGACCGCCGAGAACGTGGCCGAGAAGTGGGATGTGACCCGCCAGGCGCAGGACGAGTTCGCGGTCGCCTCGCAGCAGAAGGCCGCCAAGGCGCAGGCCGATGGCAAGTTCGACGACGAGATCGTCCCGTACACGGTCAAGATGCGCAGGAAGGAGGTCGTCGTCGACAAGGACGAGTTCATCCGCGCCGACACGGCGATCGAGGGCCTGTCCAAGCTGCGCCCCGCATTCAAGCGTGATGGCGGCTCGGTCACCGCGGGCAATGCCTCCGGCCTCAACGACGGCGCCGCCGTGGTGCTGATGATGACCGCTGACGAAGCCAAGAAGCGCAACATCACGCCGCTTGCGACGATCAAGAGCTGGGCAACGGTCGGTGTCGACCCGGCGATCATGGGCAGCGGCCCGATCCCGGCGAGCAAGAAGGCGCTCGAGAAGGCCGGCTGGGCCATCGGCGACCTCGACCTCGTCGAGGCCAACGAGGCGTTCGCCGCCCAGGCATGCGCCGTCAACAAGGAGCTCGGCTGGGACACGTCGAAGGTCAACGTCAACGGCGGCGCCATCGCGCTCGGTCACCCGATCGGCGCGTCCGGCTGCCGCATCCTGGTCACGCTGCTACACGAGATGAAAAAACGCGACGCCAAGAAGGGCCTCGCAACGCTCTGCATCGGAGGCGGCATGGGCGTCGCCATGTGCGTCGAGCGCTAAGCTACTTTCCCCCCCGAACCTGCACAGCGGCCCCCCCTTCTTCGCGAAGGCAGCATCGGCCGGTGCGTATGACAGCAACGACAGCTTCGCGAGGTCCCTTCGATGCGCGTCAACCCATTCGCCGCGCTGCGGCCAGATCCTGAGAATGCACGACAGGTCGCTTCGGTGCCCTACGACGTCGTCAACACCGAGGAGGCGCGCAAGCTCGCCGAGGGCAACCCCCTGAGCTTCCTGCACGTGGTGCGCCCCGAGATCGACCTGCCACCGGAGACCGATCCCCACGCGGATGAGGTCTACGCCCAGGCGCGCACCGCCTTCGACCGACTGCAGGCCGAGGGTGCGCTGGTGCGCGAGGACCGCCCGTCGATCTACCTCTACCGCCAGCAAGCGAAGCTCAACGGCGTCGCCGTCTCGCAGATGGGGGTCGTGGCCTGCTGCCACATCGACGACTACCGCAACGGCCTGATCAAGAAGCACGAGAAGACGCGCAAGGACAAGGAGGACGACCGCACGCGGCATGTCCTCACGCTCGAGGCCAACGCCGGGCCCGTGTTCCTGCTGTACCGCGGCAACGATCCGCTCACGAAGATGATGGAGGACGACGCGATGGGTCCGCCGATCCACGACTTCCTGGCGGAGGACCACGTGCGCCACACGGTCTGGACGGTCGAGGAGCCGGAGGCCTACGTTGCGGCCTTCGGGGACGTCGAGGCGGCCTACGTCGCGGACGGTCATCATCGCAGCGCCTCGGCGTCGCGCGCCGGTGCCGAGCTGCGGTCTAAGAACGACAAGCACACCGGCAACGAGGAGTACAACTGGTTCCAGTGCGTGCTCTTCGCCTCCGACCAGCTGAACATCCTGCCGTACCACCGCGTGGTGAAGGACCTCAACGGGCTGTCGGCCGAGGACTTCCTCAAGAAGATGGACGACGTCGGTGAGGTGAAGCCGACCGACGATCCAACCCCGCCGCACACCGGCGCTTTCGGCATGTACGTCGACGGCAAGTGGTACATGGTCACCCTGCCGCGCGACGGAATCGACCGCAGCGACCCGGTCGAGTCGCTGGACTACGTGCTGCTCTACGAGCGCGTGCTGTCCCCGATCCTGGGGATCGGCGAGATCCGGACCGACGAGCGAATCGATTTCGTCGGTGGGATCCGTGGGACCGACGAGCTCGAGCGGCGCGTGAACTCGGGTGGGTGCGCGGTCGCGTTCGCCATGCACGAGACGACCATCGACCAGCTCATGACGGTCGCCGACGCAGGGCGTATCATGCCGCCGAAGTCGACATGGTTCGAGCCCAAGCTGCGCTCCGGGCTGCTCGTGCACACGCTCGACTGAGCATTCGCTCGCGGCGTATTGAATACGTGGTGTGACAAGCACGTCGCGGCTGGCCCGGTGCCAGATCGTGCCATGCCCGTCCGCAACCCCGCCGCGAGCCCGTTTTTCAGCAACATCGCGTGTGGGGTCCGGTGCGCGGGCCGTGGCACGTTTCATGCTGGGTATCAGCAGCATGGGATGCATTCATGGGAAGCTACGGTGGGCGCCGCTGGTCTGTGCGCTGGCGGCCGGAGGTTGCGGAAGCGACGAGGCGTCGGGGGACCTCGCCTACCAGTCGGGCAGAGGCGGAGCCGACAACCTCAATGCCGACCCCTCGGGCGACGGGGACGGCGCGGGCGACTTCGGCAGCGCCATGTCGCCGGCCGATGCCGGCTCGCCGCCCGAGGTCGAGGAGGCGATCGAGTTCGAGCCGCCCCAGGCGTCGGAGCGCTTCGTCTTCGCCGCCAACCCGGACGCGGGAACGGTGGCGGTCATCAACGCCGAGACGCTCCACATCCAGACGCTCGAGACCGGTGAGCGCCCCACCTACCTGCGTACGCTTGCGGGCACGGACGACGCCATCGTGCTCAACGTCGGCTCCGACGACGCGACGGTCATCCGCATGGAGCAGGATGCGGCCGCGCTGTCGCACCTGCCGGTCACCGAGGGTGCCAACTCGATCGCGGTCGCACCGGACGGCAAGCATGCGGTCGTGTTCTTCGAGGCCGCCCGTGCACCGAACTCCATCGGCTTCATGGACTTCCAGACGGTCACGGTGCTCAAGCTCGCACAGGACGACGACCAATCGACCAACGTGACGGTCGGCTACAAACCACGCGCCGTGTTCTTCCGCGAGGACAGCGCGCGCGCCTACGTGGTCACCGACGACGGCGTCTCGATCCTCGACCTCGCGGACATCGACGCAAGCGGCCCGCGCATCGCCGACAACAAGGTCTTCGCGGGCGGCGACCCCGAGGATGAGAACACCGACGTCTCGATCACACCCGATGGCCGCTACGCCCTTGCGCGCCTGGTCGGCGACAGCCTGCTGCGCCTGCTCGACCTCGAGTCGGGCCAGACGCGCATGCTCGACCTGGCCGACGCCTTCATGGCCAGCGAGGCCGACGCGGACGCCGGCATGGGCGACGCCGGGGACGTCGAGGTGACGGACCTCGACATGGCGCCCGACGGGTCCTACGCGGTTGCGGTGCTGCGCAACCAGAGCGCAGTCATGCGCGTCGCGCTTCCGGGTGGCTTCGACGATGACACCGGCATCGACACGCACGTGCTCACCGGTGAGCTCATCGGCCTGGTCGAGCCCGTACCCGAGAGCAGCCTCGTGCTCGCCTACACGACCGCGTCCGACCAGATCGAGCGGCTGACGGTCCTCGACCTGGACACCGGAGACGCCCGCGCGCTGGACGTCCACAAGGCGATCAAGGCCGTCTCGATGGCCCCCGACGGGAATACGGCGGTCATCGTGCACAAGAAGCTCGACGGCGACCCACTGGCGCCGGGGCTCTCCCACGACGAGCGTACCGACCGCTCCCACGGCTACACCGTGCTGCATCCCCAGACGGGCTTTGGGCGACTGACCACGACGAGCGTCGCACCGGGCGCCTTCACCGTCGTGGTCGAGGCCCAGTCGCTCTTCCTCTTGCTGCGCAGCGACGCCACGGGCGTGCGCGAGGTACACCGCGTCGACCTGGTGACATTCACCTCCCCAACGCCACCGATCGTGCTCGACAGCCCACCCATCGCGGTGGGAGCGGTCTCCACGCAGCAGCGCGTCTTCGTGAGCCAGGACCACCCGGAGGGGCGCATGACATTCATCGACTGGACCACCTCCGAGTCCCTGACGGTCACCGGCTACGAGCTCAACGCGAAGGTCAAGGATTGATCATGCGACCAATCACCCACCTCCTACTCTGTGCGGCAGCACTCGCGATCGGCTGCGGCGAGCGCGCCGCGCACCTCGAGGACGAGCTCAGCATCGAGGGCGCGCCGGTCGCGCTCGACGAGCAGCTCGTGTTCCTCAACACGGGTGCCGATCAGGCCATCGTGATCGACGTCAGCGCCGGCGACCCCGTCGCCGAGGTGACCCGGGTGCCGCTGCCCGTGGAGCCCATCCACATGGAGCGGCGACTCGGTGACCATGACCAGCTGCTCGTGCTCGCGCAGGGGCGGCGGGCAACGCGGAAGCTGGATGCCGCCGATGCGACACTGACGCTCATGGATGCCGACGGTACGACGAGTGTCTACGGGCTGACCACGACGCCCTTCGATCGCATGCGTCAGTCGCCCGATGGCCGCTACGTCACGCTGCTTCGGGCCGACGGCAGCGACCACCTGCTGGAGAACACCAACCTGGTCGCGGTGGTGGACCTCGAGAGCAGCCCCGACGAGGAGGGCGCGACACACTTCTACACGCTCGAGGCTCAGCCGTCCGATGTCCTGTACTCGCCGCCGATGCAGATCGGCGAGCAGAGGCGCTCGCTCGCGGTCGTGCTGATGGACGCGCAGGTCACCATCATCGATCTCGACCGCCCGGACCGGCGCGTGACGACGGCCGGGTTGAGCAACGAGCCCGGTCGCACCGTCGACCCGGCGCAGGTCCTCTTCGGCACCGAGGCCGGGCGCATCTTCGTGCGACCTGGCCAGGCCAACGACATCTTCTCGCTCAAGCTCACGCCGCGCGAGACGTCCGACGACCGCAACGACTTCGCAACGGCCATCGACATCCTCGGCATCGGCACCTCGCCAACCGACATGGCCCTCTACCAGACCGACGACGGGCCCTACCTGCTGGCGCTCTCCAACGGTGGATCCCAGGCGACCGTGGTCGACGTGGCGACGAGCCGCACCACCGCGCTGCGCCTGCCGACCAACGTCGATAGCATCGAGACCTTTCAGCTGACCTCCTCGGACAGCACGTCGAACCACGCCCTGCTGTGGGCCCAGGGCGGCGCGCAGCTAATGATTCTCGACCTCGACCAGGTGCAGGAGCGACGCGAGCGCAACCTCGAGCAGCTGCAGCCGCTGGGCAACGGAGTCTCCTCGACCCTGCGGTTGCCAGGACAGGCGCGCCTGCTCTTCGTGCACGCCACGGCCGGGCTGAGCCTGCTCGATCTGGAGACGCGTACGGTGGCGCCGTTCGCCAGCCAGGTACCGTTCCAGGAGGCGACCTTCGACATCGAGGGCGGGCGCATCTGGGTCGCTCCGCCGGGGCAGGAGTGGGTGAGCTACATCGATCTCGAGGGCGGCGCGACCGACGAGGTACTGCTCGAGGCAGATGTCTCGCACGTGGTGCCGGTGTTCACCCAGGGCCGGCTCGCGATCGTGCATCCCAGCGACGTGGGACACGTGAGTCTCGTCGATAGCCTCAGACCTGAACGCTCAACACTGAGAACCATCGAGGGCTTCCTTCTTCATGGACTGGTGGACTGAGATGGGCATGCACCGCAACACCGCTCCCCTCGCGATCCTCACCACACTGCTGCTGGCGGCAGCGCCCGGCGCGGCTCAGCCGGCCGATCCGCAGCCGGCCAAGCCGGAGGCGGCCGAGCCCGAAGCCGCCGCCGACACCGATGCGACACAAGGCGCACCCAAGGCCGCGGACGCAGCACCGGCGTCGTCGCCCGCCACCGAGGCCCAGGCGCAGGCCGCGCCCGCCGCGCCCGCCGCGCCCGCCGTGGACGCAGCACACGCAGCACAGACCGCACCCGACGGTGAAGACACTTCACAGGAGCCGCTCGATCCCAGCACGGTGCGCCGTGCCCTGGCGGAGCAGCGCGCGCGACTGCGCTCGATGCTTGGCAAGCCGGCGGTCGACCGCGGTCCGCGCACGCCCCAGCCCCGGCGCGCACCACCGAGCGCGGGCGCACCCTTCTCCGTCGGGGTGCGTGCGACGGTGCTCTGGAACAGCGACCCGAGCTACGACCTCTTCGCCGAGCACGACGTGAAGGTCCGCGGCAGCATCTTCGCCGCCTACGATCTGTGGTCGATCCAGCCGGACATCATCGCCGCCGTCGAGCTCGCCTACGGAGGCGACTCGCAGAAGGGCCGACTGTTGGAGCGCTTCGATACCGACCTCGAGCGCCAGCTGGCCACGGCCGGCGTCGACGTGCGGTACGTGCTGTGGCCGTGGCTGCAACCGCACATGCGCCTGGCCACGGGCCTGCACTACACGCAGACGACGATCGACGCGGAGACCGGCGACGGCACCAACGATTCGCACTACGCGCCGGTGGGACAGCTCGGCGCGGGCGTCACCGTCCGAACGCCCACGCGCCTCTTCCAGAGCTCCCGTGGCCGCTTCGCGGCCGTCTCGCTGGGCCTCAAGCTCGAGGCGGGCTACCTCGCGGTCCCGAGCGCGACGGTCGAGGTCGGCGACGCGACCGTCGGCGAGCTCTCGCAGTCGGGCGCCTACCTGGAGGCCGCCGCGGTAGTGCGCTTCTAGCGCGCCGGCGCGGATCTCGGGGTCGCCGGCCAACCTGTGATTGCGGGGCGGGAGCCCTCCAGGGCGTGCCGGCGTGGCCGAATTGGGGCCCATAGACAGCGCTCCGGTGTTGCTGTCGCGCCGGGGACGCGTGGTCGGGACGGGACACCGCAAGTGCGCTAGGATCCGAACCGTGAAGCTCAGCACCGCACTGGCCGCCTGCTCCTTGATCGCGCTGGCGTGCAACTCGACCACGAATTCCCCAACCATGGCGCCGGCCGTGCCGAGCGCCGACGCGGTGCCCGCGCAGCCACCACCGGCCCCCGCCCAGCCTGCCATCGCGCTGCCAGAGATCCCGGAGGCGGACCCCCGCGAGCCAGCCATCGCGGCGGCGGTGCGCGAGCTGCTCCAGAGTGAGCACCTGAACGCACGCCCGATCGACGATGAGCTGTCCAAGCGCGCCAGCAAGCGCTTCATCGACGCCCTCGACCCCGCCAAGCTCTTCCTACTGCAGCCGCAGGTCGACGCCCTGGCCGGTCACAGCGACCAGCTCGACGATCAGCTCGCGGCGGGTGACCTGCAGCTCGGGAGACTGGGCGGCGCAGTGCTCGCCGAGCAGCGGCAGAAGGTTGCCGGCATGGTGGCCGCGCTGCTCGACAAGCCCTTCGACATGGCAACGGAGGAGTTCCTCGAGACCAACGGCGAGAAGCGCGCGTACGCGAAGACAGACGCGGAGCTGCGCGATGTCTGGCGTCGCCACCTCAAGCGGCAGGTGCTCGAGCGCGTGTTCCAGATGGAGCGCGAGCTCGAGAAGCGTGCGGAGGCCGAGGCCAAGTCCAAGGCGGACGGCGACGCCAAGAAGAAGAAGAAGAAGAAGGGCAAGAAGGCGCAGGCCGACGACGACGCCAAGAAGAAGCGCACGCTCAAGCCGCTGCCGGCCACCGACGAGGGCCGCCGCGACAAGGCACGGGCCGACATGGCGGGCAACTACGCCGGCCGCTTCAAGCGCCTCTCGACGCCCGCGCCGCTCGAGTCGGTCGAGAAATTCGTCAACGCCATCGCGACCGTCTTCGACCCCCACACGCACTACCTCGCGCCCGCCGACCAGGCCAACTTCGACATCCAGATGAGCGGCTCGCTGGAGGGCATCGGCGCGGTGCTCACCGAGGACGATCACTTCATCGAGATCCGTGAGGTGGTGCCGGGCGGTGCCGCGTGGCGCCAGGGCGAGCTCGAGGCCGGCGATCTGATCCTGGCCGTCAAGCAGGCCGAGGGGGACGCCGTCGACATCGCCGACATGCGCCTGAGCGACGTCGTCAAGATCATCCGCGGCCCCAAGGGCACCGTGGTGACCCTGACCGTCCGAAAGACCGACGACCGCGTGGCGGACATCGAGATCACCCGGGACGTGATCGTCGTCGAGGCCACCTACGCGCGCGGCGCCCTGCTCGATCTCGGCAAGGGCTTCAAGCCGCTGGGCTACGTCTACCTGCCCGGCTTCTACGGCAACACCCGCGCGGGCAAGGGCTCACCTGCGCAGCGCAATGCGACGGGCGACGTCCGTGCGCTGCTCGAGCGCTTCGCGGCGAAGAAGGTGGGCGGCGTGGTGCTCGACCTGCGCGGCAACGGCGGCGGCCTGCTCAGCCACGCACGCGACATCACCGGCCTCTTCATCAAGCAGGGCCCCGTGGTGCAGGTGCGCGGCTCGCGCGACCGCGCCGACATCCTGAGCGACAGGGACGAGAAGATCACCTTCGAGGGTGAGGTCGTCGTGCTGACCGATCGCTTCAGCGCATCCGGGTCCGAGATCCTCGCCGGCGCGCTGCAGGACTACGGGCGCGCGCTGGTGGTCGGCACCGGCCCGACCCATGGCAAGGGCACGGTGCAGATGCTCGCAGACCTCAACCGGCTCGTGCGCTATCCCGGCGCGTCGCTCGGCGTGCTCAAGGTCACGGTGCAGCAGTTCTTCCTCGTCGACGGCGAGTCCACGCAGCAGCGCGGTGTGCGGCCCGACATCGTCCTGCCCGACCCCGCATCCTTCGTCGAGTCGGGGGAGCGCTACCTCGACAACGCGATCCCGTGGAGCTCCGTCGAGCCACTGCCGCACACACCGTGGCGGGCCGCTCCCTGGCAGGCGGACAAGCTCGCGACCGAGAGCGCGGCACGTCAGGCTCAGCAGGAGATCTTCACCGCGATCGCGGCCCGCGGCGCATACCTGACCAAGCGACGTGACGACACGAGCGTCCCGCTCTCCGCCACGGCGTGGCGCGCCAAGCGCGAGGCCGACGACAAGGCGCTCGAGGCGCTCGACCCCAAGCTCGACGAGCACGCGCAGCGCTTCGAAGTCCAGGTCGTCAACTACCGACCCGCCAAGTCCCTGAAGAAGGCGGGCGCGCGGGCTGACACCGGCGAGCGCCTCGACAAGTGGCGCCAGGCCCTTGGCCGCGACCCGTGGGTCGACGAGGCACTGCACCTGCTGCACGACATGGCGAAGGCGCCCTAGCGCACGTCAGGGCAGTGCGGCCTCGGCCTGCGCACGCGCCCAGACGTAGTCAGCCTTGCCGTTGGCGGCGCGCCGGACCTCGTCCACGAAGACGACCTGCTTGGGGAGCTTGTAGCCGGCCAGGTGCTGGCGTGTGAAGTCGATCAGCGCACGCGCATCGAGGGCGGCGCCCTGTTCGGCGGAGGCGACGGCGACGATGCGCTGCCCGAACTTCTCGTCCGCCATGCCGACGACGAGGCAATCGTAGACCTGCGGGTGGCGCTTGAGCGCCTCCTCGACCTCCTCGGGGTAGACCTTCTCGCCCGCCGTGTTGATGCAATTGCTGCCGCGGCCGAGCAGCGTGATGCTGCCGTCCGCCTCGATCGTCGCGTAGTCGCCGGGGAAGCTGTAGCGCACGCCATCGACCTCGCGAAACGTCTTTTCGGACTTCTCGGGGTCCCCGTAGTAGCCGAGCGGCACGAGCCCACTGGTGGCGAGCCTACCGCGCTCGCCGGAGCCGGGGCGCACCTCGCGGTCGTCGTCGGTGAACACCTTGACGCCCTCGTTGAGCTCGAACTTCGCCGTACCCGGGCTGTGCTCGCGCGTGGCGACCGACTCGCCCATGCGGCCCTCGGACGAGCTCATCGAGTCGACGAGCATCATGTCGCGGTGACGCAGCAGCCCCTGCTTGACCTCCGCGCTCCACATCACGCCGCTCGAGCGGATCGACTGCAGCGACGAGAGGTCGTACGGGCATCCGCGATCCGCAGCCTCGTCGAGCGCGGCGAGCATGGGCTTGGCAAAGGCGTCGCCCACGATTGCGATGTGGGTGCAGCGGTTGCGCTGCACCTCGCTCCAGATCAGGTGCGGGTCCAGGCCCGCGACCCCGAGCGTCACCGTGCTACCGCCGACCAGCAGCGGCATCAGTGCGCCGATCCACATGCCGGTCCCGTGCATCAGCGGGCACGGCGCGAGCGCAACCGGATCGAACCCCGCCTCGCGCATCGCCTCGAGCGCCGGCGGCACCTCGTCCAGGCACGTGGGCACGTCGACCCCCGCGCGCGCCGCGACCCGCGTCATCATCATCGGGATGAGCTGTCCGTGCCCGTACATGACGCCCTTGGGCATACCGGTCGTGCCGCCGGTGTAGAGCATGTAGACGTCGTCGCCACTGCGCTCGATGCGCGGCATCGGCTCGCTGTCGGCGATCACCTGCTCGTAGTCGAATGCGCCATCCAGCAGCGGCGCCTCGCCGTCGGCGATCTGAACATATGTCGTGACGCGCGGCAGCCGGTCGCGGATCTCGGCGATGCGCTCCGCGTAGCAGCCCTGGAAGAAGACCGCCTGCGCGTCGGAGTCCTCGAGCAGGTAGACGAGCTCGTCGGCCCGGTATCGGTAGTTGACGTTGACCGACGCGCCGCGGAGCTTGAAGGCGCCGAACTGCGCCTCGAGGTACTCGTTGCGGTTGTGCATGTAGATGCCGACCTTCGAGTCGGCACCGAGCCCGCGCTGCCGCAGGAAGCCGGCGATGCGCGCCGCGCGGTCGTCGTAGTCGCGCCACGTGACGACCTCGTCGCCACAAACGAGCGCGGTGTGCGTGGGCTGCTGGTCGGCGACCCGCTCCCACACTGATGCGAACTGTAGATCGTTCATGGTAGGTCGGCGCAGCCTACCCAGAACGGCAGCGCCGCACCACGCTGATCGGGCGTTGGAGATCCCGCGATGCTTCTGCTAGAGCATCCGTCGAGGGAGAACACCATGAATGTAGGACTCGTGTTGGGCGGTGGGGGAACGATTGGCATCGCCTGGGAGACAGGCTTTCTGGAGGGCTGTGCCGAGGGCGGCCTGGACCTGACGACGGCGCAGGTAATCGTCGGCACGTCGGCCGGCGCGATGGTCGGCGCGCGGATCGCGCACCGGGGACTCGCCGACGCGCCCTCCGATCGCAAGAGGCCGGGCGGCATCCCGGCCGACGTCTTCGCGCATGTCGCGCAGGAGTCGGCGAAGGAGATCTACGCGACCTGGCTGAAGATGACGGGGCCCGACCCGGCCAGCGCCCGACGCATGGGAGAGCTCTCCTGCCAGACCGAAAACGATGGCGAGGCGATGGTGAGCGCCTTGGACACTGGATACGAGTGGCCACAGCGCGACCTGCGCATCGTCACCGTCTCCACGCAGAGCGGCGAGCGACGCGTGTTCGATCGCAGCAGTGGGGTCGAGCTGAGCCGCTGCATCGCCGCCTCGGGCGCGGTCCCGGCGATGTTCGCGCCGATCGCGATCGACGGCGAGCGGTACATGGATGGGCAGGTGCACAGCGGGACGAACGCCGACCTGCTGCTGGACGACGACCTGGCTGCGATCGTCATCGCCGCACCCACCTGCAAGCTCACCGCAGACGCGCTCGGCGTGGTGGCCGACCACTGCCTCGCAGCCGAGCTGAAGCTGCTCGACGCTGCGGGAAAGCGGGTGATCACCATCGCACCGCGGGCCGAGGACAAGGAGGCGTTCGGTAGCTCGCTGATGGACCCGACGCACGCCGAGTCCGCCAAGGCGGCCGGCCATGGGCAGGGGCTGGCGGCTGCGGCCGGTGAGCTCGCGATGCTGAAGTAGGCCGCAGCGGCCTGTCGCTCCACTCAGAGGCGCAGCGTGGTCAGCGGCTCGACGATCAGGTCTGACGTACCCATCTGCTCGCGCGCGGCGCTCAGTGCTCCGCCGCAGCCCAGCACCCGATCGGCGAGCGACACGACGAGGCGGTTGGGCTCGGCGTGGGGTGACGCGCTTCTCAACGCGGCGGCGGATGCGCGTGCGTCGCCGGTCTTGAGGTAGTGGGCGATCAGCGCGGTGGCCGTCGAGCGGGAGACGCCCGCGTAGCAGTGGGCCAGCAGCGCGCCCTGCGCCGGCTGCCAGTCCTCGATGAACCCCACCAGCTCGCGCACCTCCGCCTCCGTGATGAGGATGCCGCCGAGGTCGTCCTCGGTGATGTCGTCGACCCCGACGCGCAGGTGGGCATCCGCCGCCACCTCGGGCGGCCGCTCGGGCTGAAACATGGGCTGGATGATCGACACGAGGCGCGCGGGACGCAGCTCGCGCGTGTAGTGCGGAAGGTCGTGCAGGTTGGTCACGAAGATCGTGTTCGGATGACCCACGCCGTCAGGATAGCAGCCGCGCTGACAGATCGCGCTTCGCCAAACGGATAGCTCGGGGGTACTTCGCGCGCCGCCCCGCCCGCTGGCGATCCGCTATACTCGCGCGCTCCCCGCGGCGGGGGCCGGCGGAGGGACCATGACCGAACTGCTCCAGCAGCTGCGCGACATCGTGAGCGAGCGCCATGCGCTCCACGGCGACGACATTGGCGAGGACTATGGCCACGACGAGTGCCTCAACGTCGACGCGGTGAAGCCGAGCTTCGTCGTGCGGCCCGATAGCGCGCAGCAGGTTGCGCGCGTACTGCAGCTCGCCGACCAGCACCGCGTCCCGGTGACCGTGCGGGGTGCGGGCACCGGCCTCAGCGGCGCCTGCGTGCCGGACGCCGACGGCATCGTCATCTCGACCGAGCGCTTCAAGCAGATCGAGATCGACGTCGACAACCACGTTGCGGTCCTCGGGCCCGGCGTGACGCTCGGCGAGCTCGACGAGGCCACCGCGCCCCACGGCCTCTGCTACCCGATCCAGCCCGGCGAATCGACCGCCAGCATCGGCGGCAACGTCGCGACCAACGCCGGCGGTATGCGCGCGGTCAAGTACGGCGTCACGCGCCATCAGGTGCTCGGCATGCAGATGGTGCTGCCGACAGGCGAGATCCTCGAAAGCGGCGGCAAGTTCGTCAAGGCGTCGAGCGGCTACGACCTGACGCAGCTGGTGGTCGGGTCCGAGGGCACACTTGCGGTCGTGACGCGCATCATCGTCAAGCTCGTGCCCCGCCTTGCGCACCGCGCAACGTTGGTCGCACCCTTCGGGGGCCTCGACTCGATCACGAAGGCCGTGCCAAAGCTCGTGCAGTCGGGGGCGACGCCGCTGTTCGTGGAGTACCTCGACGGCCTTGGGATGGCCGGGGCGTGCAAGCGCGGGGGGGTGAGCCTGGGGCTGTCGGACGAGATCAAGAAGGCCGCCAGCGCGTACCTGCTGATCGTGGTCGAGGGGTCCAGCGGTGAGCGCGTCCAGGCCGACGTGGAGCGACTGGGCGAGGTCTGCATGGAGCACGACGCCATCGACGTCTTCATGCTGCCGTCGAGCAAGGCGACCCAGCTGATCGAGGGCCGTGAGCAGGCGTTCTGGGCGGGCAAGGCCTCGGGCATGAGCGATCAGCTGGACGTGGTCGTGCCGCGCGCATCGCTGACCGAGTTCATGAACGAGGTGCACGTCATCTCACAGGAGGAGGAGGTGCTGCTCACCGGCACCGGCCACGCCGGCGACGGCAACGTGCACCTGGGCGTCTTCCAGCCGGACGACACCAAGCGCAACGCCGCGCTCGAGCGCGTCTTCGACCTCGGGCAGCGGCTCGGTGGCGTGGTCTCCGCCGAGCACGGCATCGGGCTGGCGAAGAAGAAGTACTACCAGCAGCGCGAGGACCCGGCGAAGCTCGCCCTGCAGCGCCGCATCAAGGCCGCCTTCGATCCGAACGGCATCATGAACCCGGGCCGCATCTTCGACCTCGGGTAGCGCACGGCGCGCTCAGATCACCGCCTCGATCAGCGATGGCCCCTTCTGCGCGAACGAGGCGGCCAGCGCCTCGTTGAACTGCTCGGCGGTCGTCGCCCGCCACGACTGCATGCCCATGCCATCGGCGAGCGAGCACCAGTTGAGCTCGGGGTTGGTGAGGTCGAGCATGCTCATCGCGGTGGGACCGGGGTCGTGCGCGCCGACGCGGCCAAACTCGATCTGCAGGATCGCGTACTTGCGGTTGGCAAAGATGATGGTCGTGATGTCGAGCTGCTCGCGCACCTGCGTCCACAGCGCCTGCACCGTGTACATGCCGCTGCCGTCGGCCTGCAGGCTGACCACGCGCCTGCCGGGCGATGCCACAGCCGCGCCCACCGCCGTCGGCAGACCGAAGCCGATCGCCCCGCCCGTGAGCATGAGCAGGTCGTGGGGGGGTGCCCCGCGCGTGCTGTACATCGAGCCGCCTCCGGAGATGCCGGCCTCGTCGACGATGATGGCGTCGTCGGGCAGCAGGTGGCCCACTGCGGAGCCGACGGCGCGCGCGTTGAGCTCGCCGGTTGCAAGCGGCACCCGCGCCTCCGCGAACACGCGCGGCTCGATGCCGGCTGCACCGACCGCCTCGGCCAGGGCCTGCAGCGCGCCGTCGATGTCGCCGTCCCGCTCGACGAGCGTGTGCAGCTCGCAGCCCTCGGGCGTCAGCCAGTTGGGCTTGTCGGGGTAGGCGAAGAACGTGACCGGCGGCTGCGAGCTGATGAGGATGAGGTGCTTGGTGCCGGCGAGCACCTCGGCGGCCTGCTCGCCGAAGTACGGCAGCCGTGCCACGTCGACGCGCCCGGCCCCGCGCTGCAGGCGCGGGATGAAGGTGTCCATCAGGGCGCGCGCACCGGTGGCCTTCGCGATGCGGTCCGCCAGCGCCGTGCGCTCGGCCGTGAGCGTGCCGCCCATCAGCATCACGCAGGGCTCGCCGCTCTTCAGCGCCTTCGCCGCGCTGTCGACCTGGCCGCCATCCACGGGCTTGGGCGCGATGCGCGACAGCGGCCCTGCCACAGCCGATGTGCGGTTCCATGCGGTGTCTGCGGGCAAGATCAGCGTGGCCACCTGGCCGGGCGGGGACAGCGCGGCCTGCACGGCCTCGACGCCGTCGGCAGCCACCTCGTCGGCCGACGCGGAGACCTTCACCCAGCCCGACACGGGACCGGCCACGCCCTCGACATCCGACGTCAGCGGCGCGTCGTACTTGCGATGGTAGGTCGCGTGGTCGCCCACGACGTTGACGATCGGCGTCCGCGCCTTGCGCGCGTTGTGCAGGTTGGCGAGGCCGTTGCCGAGCCCGGGGCCGAGGTGCAGCAGCGTCGCCGCCGGCATGCCCTTCATGCGTCCGTAGCCATCGGCCGCGCCGGTCACGACGCCCTCGAACAGCCCGAGCACGCAGCGCATCTTCGGGTTGCGGTCGAGCGCGGCAACGAAGTGCATCTCGGAGGTGCCGGGGTTGGCGAAGCAGACGTCCACGCCGTTGTCGACGAACGCCTGCACGAGGCTCTCGGCCCCGGTGCGATCGCCGGGTGTGTTGGGTGCGTCTTGAGTCATGACGTGGTCGTCATATCTCAATTCGAGATCGAATTGGATTCGCCAGCTGGTGCGCCCGGAAAGCCGAAGGGCGCACCGGACTCACGCGAACACGGGCGGCCTGCGATCCACCCAGGGCATCGCCTCCTCGAGCTGCCTCGCAACCTGCAACAGCAGGTCCTCGCGGCCGAAGCCGGAGACCAGCTGCACGCCCTGGGGCAGTCCGTCGGGCGTCCAGTGGCACGGCAGCGAGATGCCCGGCTGACCGGACATGTTGTACGGCAACGTGAAGACGCCGTAGGGCGCCGCGAGGATGAACGCCATCAACGGCTCCTCCGGTGAGGAGGTGAAGTAGCCGTGCTCCGGCGGCGCCTTGCCCTGCGTCGGAGTCACCAGCAGGTCGTAGTCACCGAAGAACCCGGCGAGCTTCCGGCCGAACCCGTGGACGCCCTGCAGCACCTCGACGAACTGCGGGGCGGTGATCGTGCGACCCCCCTGCGCGAGCGCCCACGTGAGCGGCTCGACGTCGTCCTGTCCGAGCGTGCGGCCGAGCTTCTCACCGTACAGGTCGAGCGCGCGGGCGGTGTTCGCCTGCACGACGCTGACGTAGTGCCCGACGTGCGAGGCGTCGTCGAGCGCCTCGGGGTACGCCTGCTCGACGTGGTGACCGAGCTGCTCGAGTGCCTTGGCGGTGTTGCGCGCCGCGGTCGCGGCCTCGGGGTCGATCTCGACCGCACGCGTGCCCTGGTCGAGCAAGCCGATGCGCAGGGCCCGCGGTGTCTCCCCCATGGCATCGACGTACGACTTGGTCGGTGGCGGCGCGCTGTAGGGGTCGCCGGGCATCGGCCCGTGCAGGGCGTCGAGGAACGCGGCGGTGTCGCGCACCGTGCGGCTCACGACCAGCTCGTTGGAGAAGCCGTTCCAGCGCTCGCCGAGGCCAGGTCCGAAGGAGCAGCGGCCCCGCGAGGGCTTGAGGCCCACGAGCCCGCACATGCTTGCCGGACCGCGAATGGAGCCGCCGCCGTCGGAGGCGTGGGCCACCGGCACGATGCCCGCCGCGACCGCCGACGCCGCACCGCCGCTCGAGCCGCCCGCGCTGTAGCCGAGCTTCCAGGGGTTGTGGGTGGCGCCGTGACTCACCGGCTCCGTGGTCGGTAGCAGCGCCAGCTCGGGCGTGTTCGTCCGCCCGATGCTGACGGTGCCGGCCGCCTTCATCTTGCCCGTGAAGTAGCTGTCCTCGGCCGGTCGGTAGTCCGCCTCCTTGAGCGCGCGCATGCCCGCCTGGTTGGGCCTGCCCGCCTCGTCACCGCCGATGTCCTTCATCGCGATGGGAACGCCGCACAGCGGACCCCCGGAGACGTTCGCCGCCCGGGCCATCGCCCCCTGAGGGTCGGGATGGATGATCGCGTTGAGCTGCGGGTTGATGCGCTCCATGCGCTCGATCGCAGCCTGCGTCAGCTCGGCTGCCGTCAGCTCACCTTCGCGTACCAGTGCGGCCTGCGCGGTCGCGTCCAGCAGGGCGAGCTCGCTCGATGTCTTCGTCATGTGCTCTCCTCAGTCCTTGCCAAGCGTCTGTGCGGCCACGTCGAGCGCCGCCTCGAAGTCGTCGAACAGCGCGTCGATCTGCGGCTCGTCGATGATCAGCGGCGGACAGACCGCCACGGCGTCTCCGGGCAGCGGCCGCAGGATGAGCCCGCGCTCGAAGGCCGCCTCGACGACCTTCGCCGCGGCCTTTGCGTCGGCGCCGAACTGCGCGCGGCTCGCCTTGTCCGCCACCAGCTCGACTGCGCCGACCAGGCCCACGCCCCGCGCCTCGCCCACCAGCGGGTGGTCGCCGAGCGCGCGCAGCCGCGCCTGCATCTTCGGCGCCACGGCGCGCACGTGCCCCACGATGTCGCGCTCCTCGTAGATCCTCAGTGTCTCGAGCGCGACCGCGGCCGAGACCGGATGGCCACCGTACGTGTGACCCGTACCGAACGCGCCGTGCTTTCGGCTCTGGTCGACGAACGCCTGGTAGATCGGATCGGTGATCATCACCGCGGCGATCGGCGCGTAGGCCGACGACAGCTGCTTGGCGCAAGTCACGATGTCCGGCTTCATCCCGTACGTCTGGCTGCCCCACATGTTGCCCGTGCGGCCGAAGCCACAGATCACCTCGTCGGCGACCAGCAGCACATCGTGCCGGTCGAGCACCACCTGGATCTTCTCGAAGTAGGTCTTCGGTGGCACGAGCACTCCGCCGGCGCCCATCACCGGCTCGGCGACGAAGGCCGCCACCGTGTCGGGCCCCTCGGCGACGATCAGTGCGTCGAGGTTGTCGGCGAGGCGCGTGGCGAACTGCTCCTCGGACTCGCCCTCGCGACCATGCCGGTAGTAGCCGGGCGTGTCCGTGCTCAGGAAGCGGTCGAGGGGCAGGTCGAAGTCCACCTGCATCAGCGGCATGGCCGTGAGGCTGCCGCCCGCGACCGTGACGCCGTGGTAGCCGAGCTTGCGCGAGATCAGCTTCTTCTTGTCGCGACGACCGAGCGCGTTGTTGTAGTACCAGACCATCTTGATGGCCGCGTCGACCGCCTCGGAGCCGGAGTTGACGAGAAAGACCTTCGCCATCTCCCCGGGCGCGACTCCGATCAGCGCCTCGCACAGCTCGATCACCGGCACGCTCGAGCGATGCGAGAACGTATGCGAGAAGGGCAGCGTCTGCAGCTGCTTCGTGGCCGCGTCGATCAGGCGCTGCTCACTGTAGCCGAGCCCGGCGCACCACAGTCCCGACATGCCCTCGAGGTAGCGCTTGCCGGCGTCATCCCAGAGGTAGATGCCCTCGCCGCGCGTGAAGATCGTCGGGCCGCGCTCCTCGTGCAGCGCGAGGTTCGTGTACGGGTGCATCGCGTGGGCGATGTCACGCGCGGCCAGGGTGTCGTCTTCGTGGGGCATGGCTGTGCTCGCTCCGCTCGAGCTACGGCGAGTCCTGGGAGCTGCACTGCGTGAGCCCCGTCTCGGTGATGCGGCAGACGTAGACCTTCCTCAGCGCGCCGAACAGCAGGTAGTCGTTGCGCACGACGATGGCCGCGTCCCCCGACGTGGCGACGGCAGCGTAGCCGCAGCCCGTGCTGGCAGTGATGGACAGGGCGCAGAGCAGCAGTGCAAGACGTAGACGCATCAGGGCCTCCCGAACCGCGGCATGGTTGCGCCCGCGGCCGGGGCGACTCTACCTCACCGGGCGAGGCGACGACACTCGCGGACGTACTCGTCGATCGGCAGCGCGGCGCACTGCGCGTAGGCCGCCTTGGCGCCGGACTTGTCGCGCTTCGCGTCGCGGGCAGCCCCGAGCACGATCCAGGCCATGGAGATCGTGGGGTCCACGGCGACCGCGCGACCGGCCAGCTCGCCGGCCTCCTCGTTGCGGCCCTTGTTCAGATGCAGGAAGGCGAGCTCCGACAGCACGTGCCCGCCACTGGGCCGCAGCCCGCGCGCCTGCTCGAGCACCCGCAGCGCATCCTTGCTGCGTCCCTTGCGCGCGAGCTTCACACCCTCGGCAAGCAGCTGCTCGTAGCCATCGTCGGCGGCATAGGACTCGGCGGGCGGCGCCGCGGTGACCGTGTCGGTCGTGGTCGGCACGGCCTCGTCCACGTGGGGTGTGAGCGCGTCGGGCACCGGCGGCTGCGCCTCGGCGGCGGGGTCGAGGGCAGAGTCGAGCGCGGGCTGTGCGCCATCGGGTGAAGGCAACGGCGCGACGCCCGGCTTGGGCGCGGCCATCGCGGTGGGGTTGTGGGCGCGCAGCCGGGCCGCCTCCTCGGGCGCCGGTACCCGCACGGGCTCCGGCGCGTTGTTCATCATCGGCACGGGCATGTCGTAGGCGCTCGCGCCACCGAGCGCGACGGGGGTCGGCATGATCACCTTGTTGTAGATGAGGAAGCTGCCGATCCCGAGCACGGAGACCGCCACGATGCCGAGCGTCGCATGCATGGCGCGCTTGCGGCCCTTGTCGACCGCGGGCTTGTAGTCGTCGACCCAGGTATCCACGGGCGGGTGCGAGGGCGGCGCCGAGAAGAAGTCCTGGCTGAGCTGCATCATCTCGGGGTCGGTGCGACGACCGTCGAACCTCGGCTCGCCACCGGACGACTGGGCGGACGCCTGGGCAGTCTGCTGAGCGACCGGCTCGGCAACAGGCTCGGCGACCGCAGCGGCCACCGGCTCGGCGGCGAGTGGAGACGAGGGGCGAGCCTCGGCCGACGACACGACCACCGGCGGCGCCGACACGGCGAGCGGCGCGGGCGACGCCTCGGCCACAGGCGCGCTCGGTTGCTCTACGGCTGGCTCTACGGCTGGCTCGACAGGCGGCGCGACATCCGCGCGGCCCGCGACGGGAGCGGCCGCGGCGGGAGCGGCGGACTCGGCGACCGGACGCGATGCGGGCGACGGCCCCATCGAGCTCGTCTCACCGGGCACGCGGGAGGCGCGGCGGCGGGAGCGGGACGCGCTCGGGGCCGCCCCTCCCTGCTTGCCTTTGATTCTACGCCGCGCCATGGCATCCCCCGCTTGCGTGCTGCAGACACGCGCGCTGATGGTTACCCATTGTGAACCGGCGGTCCCAACTTATGTTGTGGAATATCCGGCCCACCCTGCTCCCCAAGCGCGACAGCCGCAGCCCACATCAGCGCGACTTCTTAGGCATACAGTGTAAAGGCCGATGCGCCAGCAAAAGGTCGGCTGGACGACAGCTGAGCCGCGATTTTCGCGCGAGCACGCGCTCGGCTTAGCGGGGGCTCACGGCGGGCCCAGCCCACATTCCATGTGGATCAGCGTGATCTCCGGCCGGCCGGGCATCGCCGAGCGTGCACCCTGCGTGAAACCGCAGTCGGTGTAGAGGCCGATGGCGACCGCATTGTCCGCGTTGACGCCGAGCGTCATCCGCTGCGCCGAGAGGCCGCGCGCCCACCGTTGCGCCGCCGCCACCAGCGCCCTGCCCACGCCGCGGCCACGCGCACGCGGATCCACCCAGACCGCGTTGAGCTCGACCTCACCGGGCTGCCGCACACACACCGCGAGCCCGAGCGCCTCGTCGTCGATGTAGGCGAAGAAGCCGGCCGTGTCCTGTTGCAGCGCGTTCGACTCCGTGCGGCGCTGCCACATCGCGTCGGGTTCGTCGGCCTCGTCGGCGTGACGCGCGCAGAACGCGTCGGGTGCATCGAGCAGCGAGGCGAGCCGCAGCTTGCGCGCGAGCTGCCAGTCGCCCGCCGCGATCGACTCGACGCGAACGTCCCCCCCCGGCATGACGCCTACTGCGCGGCCTCGCCGACCGCGTCGGGCTCGTAGCCGAGGTTCTGCGCGAGCCAGCGCTCCGCCTCCGCCACGTCGACCCCCTTCTGGCGCGCGTAGCTCTCGACCTGATCGCGCTGCACCGCGCCGACCATGAAGTAGCGCGCGTCGGGATGCGCGAGGTACAGGCCGCTGACCGAGGCCGCGGGCGTCATCGCGTTGTGCTCGGTCAGGGCCATGCCCACCGCGCCCGCGTCGAGCAGCTCGAAGAGCGCGGGCTTGTCGCTGTGGTCGGGGCACGCGGGGTAGCCCAGGGCCGGGCGGATACCGCGGTACCCCTCGGCGATGAGCGAGTCGTTGTCGAGGTCCTCGTCGGGCGCGTAGCCCCACTCGCGGCGCGCGCGCTCGTGCAGCATCTCCGCAAATGCCTCCGCGAGGCGATCGGCCAGCGCCTTGACCATGATCGCGTTGTAGTCGTCGCCATCGGCCGCGAACTTCGCGGACAGCTCGTCGACGCCAAGGCCTGCGGTCACCGCGAACGCGCCGACGTAGTCCGCCACGCCGCTGTCGGCCGGCGCGACGAAGTCGACCAGGCTCAGACACGTCTGGTCGCCGTCCCGCTTGGTCTGCTGCCGCAGCATCGGGAAGCGCGCCAGCGGCTGCGTCTTTTCCTCGTCGGCGAAGAGCACGAGGCTGTCGCCGTCGGCATGCGCGGGCCAGAACCCGTAGCTCGCGTTGGCCGTCAGCTCTGCGCCCTCGACCAGCTTCTGCAGCAGCGCCTTGCCCTCGGCGAGCAGCTCGCGCGCAGCCTCGCCGCGCTCCGGATGGTCGAGCAGCGCCGGGTAGGCGCCGCGAATTCCCCAGGCGTGGAAGAAGAACGTCCAGTCGACGTACTTCGCGATCTCCGCAAGCGGCACGTCCCGCAGCGCGCGCAGCCCGAGGAAGCTGGGCTTTGCGATGTCGGCCTTGTCGAAGTCGAACGCCAGCCTGCGCTCGGTCGCCTCCGCAAAGCTGTGGCTCGGCGCCTGCCGCTTGCGCGCGTGCAGCACGCGCAGCTTCTCCTGGTCCGCGCGGTTCTTCGTGTCGAGCTCCTGACGCCGGCGCGGGTTGAGCAGATCGCTCACCACGCCGGTCACGCGCGAGGCGTCCTGCACGTGCACGATCGGCTGCTCGTAGCCGGGTGCGATCTTGACCGCCGTGTGCTGGCGGCTCGTGGTGGCGCCGCCGATCAGCAGCGGCAGGTTCATCTCGCGCCGCTCCATCTCGCGCGCGACGCTCACCATCTCGTCGAGCGACGGCGTGATCAGCCCCGACAGCCCGACGACCTGCGCGCCCTCCTGCCGGGCGGTGTCGAGGATCTTGTCGGTCGGCACCATCACACCGAGGTCGATGACCTCGTAATTGTTACAGCGCAGCACCACCGCGACGATGTTCTTGCCGATGTCGTGGACGTCGCCCTTGACGGTTGCCATCACGATCTTGCCCTGTGAGGAGCCGCCGTCCTGCTCGTCCTCCATGAACGGCTGCAGGTACGCCACGCCGCGCTTCATGACGCGCGCGCTCTTGACCACCTGGGGCAGGAACATCTTGCCGGCGCCGAAGAGCTCACCGACGACGGCCATCGCGTCCATCATCGGCCCCTCGATCACGTCGAGCGGGCGCGGCAGCTTCGCGTGCGCTTCCTTCACGTCGTCGACGATGAACTCGTCGATGCCGCGCACCATCGCGTGCGAGATGCGCTCCTCGACCGTGCCCTCGCGCCAAGAGAGATCGACCTCGCGCTTCTTGCCCTTGCCCTTGACCGTCTCGGCCAGCTCGACCAGGCGCTCGGTCGCGTCGGGGCGGCGGTTGAGCAGCACGTCCTCGACGTGCGTCAGCAGCTCCGGGGGGATCTGCTCGTAGACCGCCAGCTGCCCGGCGTTGACGATGCCCATGTCGAGGCCGGCATCGATGGCGTGGTAGAGGAAGGCCGCGTTCATCGCCTCGCGCACCACGTCGTTGCCGCGGAACGAGAACGACAGGTTGCTGATGCCGCCGCTGATCAGCACGCCTGGACAGGCCTTCTTGATCTCGCGCGTCGCCTCGATGAAGCTGAGCGCGTAGTCGTTGTGCTCCTCCATCCCGGTCGCGACCGCCAGCACGTTGGGGTCGAAGATGATGTCGGTCGGGTCGAAGCCGGCCTTCTCGGTGAGCAGCTTGTACGCGCGCTGACAGATCTCCACACGCCGCAGCGTGTTGTCCGCCTGGCCGGTCTCGTCGAAGGCCATCACCACGACGCCCGCGCCGAACTTCCGCACGGTGCGCGCGTTGTCGAGGAAGGCCTCCTCGCCCTCCTTGAGGCTGATCGAGTTGACGATCGCCTTGCCCTGCACGCACTTGAGTCCCGCCTCGATGACCTCGAACTTCGAGCTGTCGATCATGATCGGCAGCCGCGAGATCTCCGGCTCCGTGGCGATCAGGTTCAGGAAGGTCGTCATGCACTGGGCGCTGTCGAGCATGCCCTCGTCCATGTTGACGTCGAGGATGTTGGCGCCGCCGTTGACCTGCGACAGCGCGACCTCGAGGGCGTCGCTGAAGCGCTCCTCGCGGATCAGCCGAAGGAACTTGCGGGAGCCCGCCACGTTCGTGCGCTCGCCGACCATCTGGAAGTTGCTGTCCTTCGTGATCGACAGCGGCTCGAGGCCCGAGAACTGGCTGTAGTCAGGCGCGGCGGGAGGCACGCGCGGCGGCAGATCGGCGACGGCCTCCGCAACCTTCGCGATGTGGCGGTCGGTGGTGCCACAGCAGCCGCCGACGATGTTGAGCATGCCCGCCTCGCCGAACTCGCGCAGCAGCTCACCCGTCTTCTGCGGCGGCTCGTCGTACTCCGCCATCGCGTTGGGCAGCCCGGCGTTCGGGTAGCAGATGAGCGGCACGTCGATGACCTTCGACAGGTCCATGATGTACTGGCGCATCTCGGTCGCACCGAGGCCGCAGTTGAGGCCGAGCGCGATCGGATTGGCGTGCTTGACGGACAGCCAGAAAGCCTCGACCGTCTGGCCCGAGAGGATGCGACCGCTGGCGTCCGACAGCGTGCCCGAGACCATGATCGGCAGGTCCACGCCCTTCTCTTCCATCACCTGCATGCAGGCGGCGAGCGCAGCCTTCGAGACGAGCGTGTCGAAGATCGTCTCGACCAGCAGGATGTGCACGCCACCGTCGATCAGCCCGCGGACCTGCTCGACGTAGGCGTCGACCATCTGCTCCCAGGTGACCGCGCGGTAGGCCGGGTCGTTGACGTCCGGCGACATCGACAGCTGCTTGTTGGTCGGCCCCAGCGCGCCGGCGACGAAGCGCGGCTTGTCGGGCGTCTTTTCGCTGTACGCGTCGGTGCACCTGCGCGCGAGCTTCGCCGCCTCGACGTTCAGCTCGTAGCAGATGTCCTGCAGGCCGTAGTCCTCCTGCGCGATGCGTGTGCTGCCGAAGGTGTCGGTCTCGATGATGTCCGCGCCCGCCTCGAGGTAGGCGTCGTGCACGTCGGCGATGACCTGCGGGCGCGTCAGCACCAGCACCTCGCCATCGCCCTTGAGGTCGTGGCTGTGGTCCTTGAAGCGCTCGCCGTGATAGTCGGCGTCCACGAGCTTGCGCTCCTGCAGCATGGTGCCCATGGCGCCGTCGAGGACGAGGATGCGCTCGGCCATCAGGGCCCGCAGCTGTTGACGAATGCTAAGTGTGCTCATGCGGCTACCCGCCCCTTGTGTGCGAAGGCCGTGACGACCTGGAAGTGTGGATCCCGTCGCTCACGGGAGGTGAGCTCGCAGCGGTCGACCGCGAGCCCGGCTTCTAGCAGCATCGCCTGCAGCGCTGAAGGCGAAAAGCCCGGCTGCAGGTGCTGGTAGCTGTCTGTGATGTGGGTGTGCGTGTGCGCGTCGAGCGTGACGATCGACAGCAGGCCCCCGTCGCGCAGCACGCGCGACGCCTCACAGAGCGCGCGCTGCGGGTGCTCGGCATACGTGAGCGTGTTGAGCAGCATCACCCGGTCGAAGGTGCCGTCGCCGAAGGGCAGGTGGTGCATGTCCGCGGCGGCATGGTGGACGTGGCCGAGCGCGGACAGGCGCCTGCGGCAGGCCGCGATCACCCGCGGGCTGCGGTCGAGGCAGACGTAGCGCTCGGCCCGCGGCGCGACCTCCTGGGCGATGGCGCCGTCGCCGGCACCGATGTCGAGCACGCTGCCCAGACGCATCAGACCCGGCAGCGCCCGCGCGGTGGCCTCCCAGGTGCGGCCGGGCGAGTAGTGCCGCTCCATCTCGCCCGCCACCCGGTCCGCCCAGCGGCCGCCGCCGTCGCGGGCCTCGATGACGGCACGCGCACGGTCGAGGTCCGAGCGCAGCACCTGGTCGTCGAGCTGCCCGCGCAGCAGCGTCCACAGCTGGCGCTGGGGGCCCGGCATGGCGCTGTCGTTGACGCGGTGGAGGGTCGAGGTGCCCAGGCGCCGGTCGGCCAGCAGACCGCCCTCACGCAGCTTGGCGAGGTGGGTCGAGACGCGGGACTGGGCCAGCTGCGTGACCGCCGTCAGCTCCGCCACGGACAGCTCGCGCTCCTGCAGCAGCGACAGCAGGCGAATGCGCGTGCTGTCGCCGAAGAGCTTCAGGAGGTCTGTGGTGGCTGCCAGGGCTTGCATCTGTCCATCCGGATAGACAGATATAGCACCCGATTGACCCCTGTAAAGGCCAAATCCGGCTGAAAACTACTTCAGATCTTGAATCGCGGAGTGGATGGCCGCGAACAGCGGCTTCACCTCGTCGACCGCGAGGCACGAGAAGGCCACCCGGATGTCGGTGCCCGACGTCGCGATCACCCCCGCCTCGTACTTGTCGAGCAGGTGCACGCGCAGCTCGCCGGCGTCCACGCCCTTGACCTTGATCAGCATGAAGTAGCCGCTGTTGAACGGGTACACGTCCCAGCTGCCGGCGTACTCGGCCGCGTGGGCCACCTCGTGCACCGCCCGCGCCCGCGCCTCGAGCTCGTCGCGCTTCTGTCTACGCTGCTCGGCGATGGCGGGGTTGGACAGCGCCGCCTCGACCAGCGACTGCGACAGCTGCGGGCTGTTGCTGATGGCGCCGCGGATGCTGCCGCGGGTCTTGGCGTCGAGCACCTCGCCGACCAGCTCCGCCGTCTCGGGGTTGCCAGGGCCGAAGGTGATGAAGCCACAGCGCAGCCCCCACACGAACAGCTCCTTGGTCGCGCCGTCGAGCTTCACCGCGAGCAGGTTCGGGTGCAGGCCCGTCAGCCGCCCGAAGAGCGACTCGGTCATCGACTGGCCGCCGAGGTGAAAGAAGAGCCCGAAGTAGGCGTCGTCGGTGACGACCACGAGCTTGGTGCCCTGCTCGGCCTGCGCCTTGAGCGCGGCCACCAGCGCCTGGCCCTCCTCCTCGGTCGGCATGTAGCCGGTGGGGTTGTTGGGGAAGTTGAGCAGCACGATCAGCTTGTCGCGGCCCTGGGCGTTCTTCTGCAACGCCTCGGCAAACGCCGCCGTGTTCATGCGCTCGCCGTCGAAGAACGGAAACGTCGCGATGCGCGCACCCAGCCGCACCTCGAAGCCGAGCCGGTAGTTGCCCCACAGCTGGTCGGGCAGCAGCATCACGTCGCCGTCGTCGACGAAGAGGTCACCCACCAACGAAAGCCCGTGCGTCAACGCGCTGGTCACGATCGGGTCGCCGAAGGTCTTGCCCTGCAGCGATGGGTTTTCGTCGAGCTGCTTCTGCCGCCACGCCTTGCGCAGCGCGGGCCGGCCCGCGGGCGGCGCGTAGGTGTAGGCCTGGGCCGGGGTGATGTCCTGCAGGTGGTCCTGGATGCACGGCAGGTACATCGGGGCGCCGTCCTCGGTCGCGATGCCGATGGTGGCGTTGAAGCGCTTGGCCTTGACCTTCGCCTCCGCGGACTGAGACAGGATGCCCTTGGGGAAGTAGAGCCGCCTGCCGAGCGCAGACAGCATCGACAGCACCTCGGGCGCCTCCTGCTGAAGCGACTCGTTGAGTTTCTTGGCCAGTGGGTTTTCGGGGTTGGGCATCGCGGTCTCGTCCTGTGGGGCGACGCGTCCACCGCGTCGCGGCAGTAGTGTGCGCAGCGGCCGCCGCCGCGCAAGCCCTTTGGGCGCCTATCGGTAGGTCAGCAGCTCGGGGTGGTCGGTCAGGTGGGGCAGCGCGTTGAAGCTGTCCAGCGACAGGCGCGCGCTGGAGAAGGTGAACTCGGTCAGCGACGCGTTGCGCACCCGCCAATTGACCCGCACCGTCTGGCCGGCCGGCGCCTGCAGGCTGGCCACCACGTTTGCGCCGATTGGCCCCCCCGAGGTGAAGACGGCGACGTGTCGACCGCCGGGTCCGGCCATGATGCGATCGCGCGCCGCAATGACGCGGCCGTAGAACGCGTCGAAGGGCTCGACGCCCTCGGCGGCGGTGGCGCCGTCGACCCAGGCGGCCATCAGCACCTCGAACATGCGCTGGAAGTGGCGGTTCTGCTCGGGGGTGCCGAGGGCTGCGCGCGCGGCCTGCGCGAGCTTCGCGAACGCCGGGTCGGAGGCCTCGAGCGCTGGCGCAAGGCCCGCGGTCAGGCCACCGGCCTCGTACTCGTTCCAGCCATCGTCCTGCGACAGCTCGGGAAACGCCTTGCCCGCCGTGCGGTAGGCCTCGGCCACCAGCTCAGCGGTCTGTCGCTGGCGCCGCAGCCCACCGATGACGGCCTGGTCGAAGCGCACGTCCTTCGCCACGAGGTGCGCTCCCAGCGTGCGCGCCTGCTCCTCGCCCAGCTCGGTCAGTCGGTCGGGGTCGTCGGAGAAGGCAGCGGCCTGTCCGTGGCGGATGAGCGTGAGCTGACTCATGGGCCGCGGTTGTGGCACGCCGCGCGGCCGATGACAAAGGCGCCCTGGCTAGAAGATATAGCCGATGGACAGCTCGGCATCGATCGCGAACGGGACGAACTCGAGCAGGTCGTTGACCTGGTCGATGGCGTCCTGGACCTCGTCCTCGTCGCGGTTCGACGAGACCGTGTGCTTCGCCCAGCCGATGCCGAAGCGCCAGGTGATGTTGAAGCCCATGTCCCACGCGTAACGGGCCCCGAGGTTGGGCGCGATATAGACGGTCGTGACGTCGAGTTCGAATGTCTCGTCCACGCCACCGCCGGAGACTGTCGCCTCGGCCGTACCTACGCCGTAGAAGGCCTGCAGCCCGAGGAAACCCGAGTCCTGCTCGCCGGACCAGTGCAGCCTGTAGCCGCCACCGAGCCCGAACGAAGAGGCCTCCGAGTTGTCGTCGCTCGAGGACGAGTAGGCGCCCTCCACGAGGAAGCCGTGGTAGCCGATCAGCAGATACTCGTAGTTGAGCGAGTAGTTGCCGAACAGCAGCCCCAGCGGACTGACGTTGATCGAGTGGATACCCGGACCCGTGTCCTCGGCCTCGGCGGGCGCAGGTTGCGCCGGCGGCGGCGTGGGCTCCTGGGCCGCCGCGGTGTTCACCCCTGTCGCCCCCGTCGCCAGGACCAGTCCGATCACAATCAGCAAAGTGCGCATGCAAGCCTCCCTGTTGCCCAAGGGTAGCATCGGCGGCTCGCAGCGTGGCTGGCATTCGTCGACATCACGCGCCGACCCACGGCGCCGGGAGTGGAGGCCCACGTCCGCAACGGCTATCGTCGAGTGCGTGTCCCCCCTCCACCGGCGCACAGCGAAGTGACAGTCGCGACCCTGCGTGACCCGACGGTCCTGCGCTGGTCACTGTTGGCGGTGGTGTGCCTTCAGCTCCCGGGCCTACAGCTGGTCGTCAAGCACACACCGGAGGCACTGCGGCCGTGGGTCGGCGCCGTCGAGCTGCTGGCACTCCTCGTGTATGCGCTCGGTCTCGTGGCGCTCGTCCGGCGCCCCAACGTCCAGCGTGCACTCGAGGGGCGCGGTGTCCTGGCAGCATTGACCGCAATCGTCATCGCGGCCATCGCCATCGGCTACCCCTGGGCCGACGGGCTGTCGGCGCACGGCGGCGGCAGCGACGCGGACGACGCCATGAAGCAGGTCGCCCTGTCGATCCTCGGCGGTGGAAACGGTTACGACGCCAGCACCTACCTCGGCAACCCGATCAGTCCCGGCTCCGGGTGGGCGCTGCTGTGGGCCCCGCTCACGGTGGTCGGCGCCTATCCGATGATCAACGTGGTCGCGCTGCTGCTGTGCGCGGGCGCCCTGGGTCGCGAGGGCGGGCGCGGCGCGCTCGCCGGCAGTCTGATGATGATGCTGTGCATGAGCTCGCCAGGCTTCTGGCGCGCCATCGTGACCGGCAACGACCTGCCCGCGATCGGCGCCTGCACGGTGGCCGTCGCGCTGTGGCTGCTGCGCACCGAGCGCACCGCCGTGCTGTGGACCCTCGCCATCACGCTGGGGCTGATCGCCACGTCGCGCGTCGTCTTCGCGTACCTGCCGTGCCTGGTCGCGTTTGCAATCTATCGCCGCTCACCGCGACGCGCGCTGCTCGTCGCGCTCGTGGGCAGCGCGGTCTGCGCCGCCGTGCACCTCACACAGATGCAGCTCGTTGCCGGCGACTATCCCCCGCTGCACTTGCTCGACAAGGGCACCCGCGCCGCGCGCACGACCGGGCCGCTCGGACTGTGGCTGCCGTCCGCGGGCGCCGCGCTGCTGATGCTACGGCGCTGGGAGCTGTCGCCGCCGGCGTGGCACCTGTGGCTGGGGCTCTTCGTCCCGCTGCTCACGGTCGCGCTCGGCGAGCTGGCCGCGATGGAGTGGGCCGTCGCCATGTGGGGCGGCACCGACTACCTGCTGGTCGCGGTGCCGCCGTTTGCGGCGTGGCTCGCGGGCGAGCTGACACCGCCCGTCGAAACGCACAACGGTTGAGCGTCGCGGTCTAGGCGATCGCTTTGGACTCGTGCAGCGGCGACAGCTCGTCGGCGCTGAAGCCCCAGTCCTGCAGCACCGCATCGGTCTGTGCGCCCGGCCGCGGCGGCGGGCACGCGACTTCCGGCTCGGTGCGGCTGAAGCGCGGTGCGGGCGCGGGCTGCGTGACGCCGGCGACGTCGATGAAGGCACCGCGCGCCTTGGCGTGCGGATGGGCGATGGCCTCGTCGAAGTCGAGCACCGGCGCGAAGCACACGTCGCTGCCCTCCATGATCTCGCACCACTGGGCGCGCGTCTTCTGCTTGAAGACCTCCGCCAGCTTCTCCTTGGCGGCAGGCCAGGTCCGCGGGTCCATCTGCGTGCCGAGGTCGTCGTTCGTCAGACCGGTCCGCTCGAGCAGCTCCGCGTAGAACTGCGGCTCGATGCTTCCAATCGACACGAAGAGGCCGTCGGAGGTCTCGTAGGTGTCGTAGAACGATGCGCCCGTGTCGAGCATGTTGCCGCCACGGCCACCGCTCCACATGCCGCTGCGGTACATCGAGTGGATCATCATCATCAGGACCGACGAGCCGTCGACCATGGCGGCGTCCACCACCTGCCCCTTGCCCGACCGCAGCGTCTCGACCACGCCGCAGGCGATGCCGAAGGCCATCAGCATTCCGCCGCCCCCGAAGTCGCCGACCATGTTGATCGGCGGCGTGGGCCGCTCGCCGCTGCGCCCGTAGTGGTGAAGCGCGCCGCTGAGTGCGATGTAGTTGATGTCGTGTCCCGCCGCGTGGGCCATCGGCCCCTCTTGCCCCCAGCCCGTCATGCGCCCGTAGACGAGCTTCGGGTTGCGCGCCAGGCAGACGTCGGGCCCGAGGCCGAGGCGCTCCATCACGCCGGGGCGGAAGCCCTCGACCAGCGCGTCGGCCTTCTCGACGAGCCGCAGCGCGACCTCGCGGCCGGCGTCCTGCTTGAGGTCGAGCCCGACGCTGCGTCGACCGCGGTTGAGGATGTCACCATGGGGCTGGTCGAGTCCCTCGGATCTGACCGCGCTCGAGCGGTCGAGGCGGATGACCTCGGCGCCCATGTCCGCGAGCATCATCGCGGCGAAGGGGCCGGGCCCGATGCCGGCGAACTCGAGGATTTTAATTCCGTTCAATGGTCCCATGGCGAAAAAAGTCGACGAAGTGCGGTGGGGTTGTCAAGCTGCGCCGCGATGGGGTCAACGACAGCGAGCTTTCGCGCGACGGCTGCAGCCATCCTGACCACCTGCCTAGCGATGGGCAGCTGCTCGTCGGAGGGTGTACGCGCGGCGGGTGTGCCGCTCGCCGGCTTCGGCCCCGAGTACGCGTCCACCGTGTGCGCCGAGCTCGAGACCTGCTGCGCACAGCCCGCGGCCGGTGGCGACGCCGGGACGTCCGACGCGGATGCGGGCAGCGCGGGCAGCGCGGGCAGCGCGGGCGACGACGACTGCGAGGCACGCATCGAGGCGATGATCGAGCGCACCTTCGATGACGACGACGTCCACATCTACCACGCGGACATCGCCGCGGACTGCATCGACGCGCGCCTCGCTGCGGCTGGCTGCGGTCGCTTCGCTCCGAGCTCCGTCTGCGATGGCGTCGTGGACGGACCGCTGCTCGATCCGGCCATGCTCGACACACGCGGTGTCCCGCTCGCACTTTGCGCGCCGTGAGCGCGACTACCGGGTCACCGGCTCACCCGGTCACCGGCTCACCGGCTCACTGGTAGGTCGTCGACCCGAGCAGCTGCAGGGTCCACAGGCCGAGGTCGGACTCGTAGGGGCCGCCGGCGTCCATGATGGCGTCCGCCTCGGCCTCGTCCTCGGGAAGGTTCTCGATCACCTTGCCGCCGCCGAGCGACAGGCGCAGCCCCAGGCCCAGGCCCCAGTCGTCGCCGATCCACCACTCCTTGACGGCCTCCAGCTGAAGCACGACGCCGTCCTCGATGTGCATGTCGACGTCCTGCACGCCGCTGGGCCCGATGTTCTCCACGTCGCCGCCGAGCAACCCGAGGGCGGCGCCGAAGTAGATGTTGATCGGCATCAGGTAGTAGCTGCCCGCGACGGCGAAGAGGGCACCGCTCATCGACACGCTGGCCGTCCTGGAGCCCGCGCCCCCGGCGCCGTCGGTCTCGTCCGACTCCACGTCGCGCCCGAGCCCGAAGCTGGAGAGCCTGCCCATGAGCGAAAGCTGACCCGTGACCTGCCAGCCGATGTCGATGCCGAGGCTCCCGCCGCCACCCTCGATCGTCCGCGTTCGACCCCCGCCGCTGTACTCGGCGGTGCCCCCGCCGAGCGCGAGGAAGCCTCGCAGCAGGAAGCCGTCGTGGGTGTGAACGCCCTGGGCCTGGGGCCCGAGCACCTGTGACCGCGCGGACGGCGGGGCATCCCAGTCCCAGCGCGGCGCCTTGCGCCCGCTCGCGTCGGTGGTCGTGCCCGCGTCGGGCGCCGCACAGGCTCCGTCCTGGCAGCGCTCGCCGAAGCCGCACGGCGGATAGCACGTCGAGACGCAGCTACCGGAGCGACAGACGTAGCCGTCGCCGCACCCCGGCTCGCACGCGCTCGGCACCGCGGCACCGGAGGGCGCGGGCGGCAGACCACCGGCAGCGGCCTCACCCTGCTGCTCCGTGGTGGAGGGGGTGGACTCGCTGGACGCGGCGGGCTCTGCAGGCGCGGGCGTGCCGTCACCGGGCGGCTGCGCGACGTCGGCCGGTGGCGTGTCGCTCGACTGGGCGGGCGTCCCTGGCGTCCCCGGTTCGACGGCCTCGACGGCCTCGACGGCCTCGACGGCCTCGACGGGAGGCGTCGGCGCGGCAGGTGGTTCCGGGCTCTTGGCGGGCTGCGCGCGCAGCGGCGACGGCGACGCACAGACGCAGGCGAGCCCGAGGGCGCTCGTCATCACCACCCGCGCCACGGCGCCCCGCATCAGGGAGCCGCGTTGTTGCGGTTGTCATCCATGTCGGCGATGCCCTGGAGGTGCGAGTGCATGTTCTTCTGCATGTTCTTGATCAGGTCGAGCTGACGACCGAGCGCACCGGTGCCGCTGCCAGCGACCGCGCCGTCGAGCGCGCCCTCCTCGCAGCTCTCCTCCTGCGACTGCGCCTGCTTGAAGCGCACGATCGCGCGGTTGGTGGAGGTCATCGAGTACATGATGAACCCACCGAACGCGAGCGCCGGGAGCGCGAACATCAGCGTGCGCGACCACGCCGGGCCGCCCACGCTCCGCACCATGAAGGGCGAGCCGAGCACGAAGAGCAACAGCAGGATCCCGCAGATGATCAGCGGCGCGTACTCGTCCCAGATGTCCTTGAAAGCGCGCGACTTGGCGTTGTCGCGAATGTCCTGGCAATAGTCCGAGTCGATCAGCTTGCTGTGGGCGGCGGTCAGTCGGTGGTGGATCTCGGTGCCGAGCTGCGAGTTGAGCGTGATGTGCGACAGGTCGAGCAGCGCGGCCTCGCGCTCCTCGACGGGGATCTGCTCGACGATGTTCGTGTAGACCTCGCGGCCCTCGTGGTTCTTGTACTTGTACATCTCCGAGGGCCCCGGAGGGCGCGCGGGGGCCGCCGGCTTGGCGCCGGCGTGGACAGGCTGGGCGCCCTGCCGATACTGCGCCGGGATCTCTTCGAGGGTCGCCGCCTCGACGCGATGGCCGAGGTCGTTGGTGTAGGCGTAGCCGGTGGGCTTGCCGCCGAGCAGGCCGCCGAGCTCCGCCTCGAGCTGCGCCATGATGTCGGCGCCGGAGCCGTCGCCCCCCAGCTGCTGAACCTGCTGCAGGAGCTTCTGGCCATCGTCGGCGCGGCCCGCGCTCGGCTGCAGCGCCAGTCCGGCGACTACCGCGACGACGACCGCTCGCAGCCCCCCTCCGCTGTGCGACATGCGTACCCGCATGGCTGGACGATAGCACGGTCGATTGCCAACACGCGCGGTGCGACGCTACCTTGCTGTGATGGTCGACCTGGCCGAGCTGGAACGGCAAGCCCTGCGCGTCTACGGACGCTTCGCGGTCGAGATCGTCGAGGGGTACGGCTTCTGCCCCTGGGCCCAGGACGCGCGTGAGCAGGGGCACGTGCGGCGTCAGGTGGTGCTCGGCGCCCCACCCGAGGTCGACGCGGTGGTGGACCACGCGGTGGCGATGGCCGACGCGCCCGAGGTCGCCATCGGACTGCTGATCTTTCCCCAGCTAGCGCTGGACCGTGCGCCGTTCAGCCGCTGGGCCGGGCGCGTCCGCGAGGGCTACGAGCAGCGCGTCGGTCGCGGCAACGGGCTGGTCGCGATGGCCGACTTCCACCCCAACGCGAGCGCCGACATGGACGCCCCGGAGCGGCTGGTGCCGTTCATCCGGCGCAGCCCCGACCCGACCATCCAGGTCGTGCGCATGTCGGCGCTGGAGTCGGTGCGCAAGTCGGAGACGCAGGGGACCGCCTTCATGGACCCGGCCGACATCGACTTGGCCGCCATCGCCGCCGCCGGCGCCGAGCCCGCGGTGGCGCCACTGCACCAGCGCGTCGCGAAGAACAACCTGCGAACCCTCGAGCGCGAGGGGCTGCCGGCGGTCGAAGAGCGACTGCGCGACATCCACCAAGATCGTCGCCGAAGCTACGCCGCGCTCGGCCTGCCGCCGGCGCCCTGGGAGGAAGAAGGCTGAAGTTACCGCGCGGAAACGCGGGTTCGTGGGGTGGACAACATCACCGTAAACCGGCGCCTTGCGGTTTCTCCCAGTGGGCGTATAGCGGGCGGCGAGGAGACTTAGGGGGCGCCCGGAGCGCCAGGGCCTGGTGCCCAATTGGGACCCGCCTTACACTTTGATCATGGCCGAGGAGCCGACACAGGACGACGAGGAGAACGTCACGCTCGTACAGGGCCCGGGGGGAGCGCGGGTCACCGCTGACGACTCGCGCCCGCCGGCGGCCTACGGCACGAGCAGTCGTCTGCACGACTCGATCCCGCTGGTCGACGCGAGCGCCCTGCCGCCGGACTCGGTCGACGACGAGACCCGCTACGACCAGCGCGAGCTGCTCGGCGAGGGCGGCATGGGGCGCATCCACCTCTACGAGGACGGGCGCATCGGACGCGACGTGGCCATGAAGGTGCTGCGCCAGCGCTACAGCACGCAGCAGGACACGGTGGCGCGCTTCGTGCGCGAGGCACGCGTCCAGGGGCAGCTCGAGCACCCCTCGATCGTGCCCGTCTACGACCTGATGCGGCGCCAGGACGGAACGCTGAGCTTCACGATGAAGCGCGTGCGCGGCAACACGCTCGAGCAGATCGTCGACGGCCTCAACGCCAAGGACAAGCACTTCATCGAGGAGTACCCGCGGCGCAAGCTGCTGCGCGCCTTCAGCGCGGCCTGCATGGCGGTCGACTTCGCGCACACGCGCGGCGTGCTGCACCGCGACCTCAAGCCGAGCAACGTCATGCTCGGTGACTACGGTGAGATCTACGTGCTCGACTGGGGCCTGGCGAAGGTCGACGGGGTGCCGGACGTGCCGCACCCGTCGGACATCGTCGCGGTGCCCGAGGACGGCGGCACCAAGACGCTCGACGGCGCGGTGCTCGGCACCCCGGGCTACATGTCCCCGGAGCAGGCGCGTGGGGACACGGGCGAGATGGGCCCGCACTCGGACATCTACTCGCTGGGCACGATCCTCTACGAGATGCTCGCGCTGCAGCCGCTGCACGCACGCGGCACCGTCTCGAACATGATGAAGTCGACGGTGCACGGCGCGGACGGCAGGCCGTCGTTCCGCGCGCCCAAGCGCAGCATCCCCTCCGAGCTCGACGCCATCTGCGTGAAGGCCACGCAGCTCGAGTCGAGCCACCGCTTCAGCTCGGCGCGCGAGCTGCACGACGCGCTCGAGCGCTACCTCGACGGCGAGCAGGACCTCAAGCTGATGCGCGAGATGGCGCAGGCCCATGCGCGCGCCGCCGAGGTCGCGATGGAGTACGCCCTGGCGTCCGGACCCAACGCGAAGGAGGAGCGCGTACGGGCGCTGCGCGAGGTCGGACGCGCCCTGGCGCTCGACCCGTCGCACGCGGAGGCGCAGCGCGTGCTGCTCAAGCTGCTCGCCGAGCCGCCCCACGAGATGCCGGAGGAGGAGGCGCTCGAGGTCGCGGAGGAGGACATCATCGAGGGGCGCCGCGCGGCGAGGGCGGGCGGCGTGATCCACCTGTCGTTCCTCTTCATCGCCGGGCTGCTCTTCTGGATGGGTGTGCGCAGCTGGACCGCGCTCGGGCTGTATGTGATTGCCGCCGGCGGCGCCTCGGCGGTGGCGCTCATGAGTGGACGCAACCGCGACGTGCCCCAGAACACCGCCCTGTTCGCCAACTCGATCGCGAGCACGCTCGCCATCGGCTTCATGTCCACGATCTTCGGCCCGCTGTTCCTGGTGCCAGGTATCGCCGCCATGGGCACGATGGCGACGTCGTTCAACACGCCGACCCGCGGCGCGCGGGCGCTCGTGATCGCGATCGGCCTGCTCGCCGTGCTGGTGCCGCTCGGGCTCGAGGCGGTGGGCCTGCTGCCCCCCTCCTACGAGTTCACGGAGGCGGGCCTGCTGATCAAGCCGCGCATGGTGCACTTCCCGCAGACCGCGACGGTGACCTTCCTGTGGTTGATCGCGGTGGCGCACATCGTCGCCGTCTCCCTCATGATGGGCCGGCTGCACGAGTCGCGCGTGAGAGCCACCGAGAAGCTTCACAAGCAGACGTGGCAGCTCAAGCAGCTCGTCTCCGAAGACGACCGCAGCACGCGCCGCTAGCACCGCGATGGGCGACGGATGGCCGGTTTGAGGCGGGTCAATTCGTCCGATCGGCGTCCCTGGCTAGGTTTGGGTTTCAGCCCCGGTTCTGCTAAAAGAGTCGCCCCCGCAAGCCCGTGACCGCGGGGCATCCCCCTCAGTTTCTCGGAGATTTTCCCATGGCAGATGCAGTCATCGTTTCCACCGCACGCACCGCGATCGGCAAGGCCACGCGCGGCGCCTTCAACCTCACCCACGGCAGCCAGCTGGCCGGGGAACCCCTCAAGGCCGCCGTGGAGCGCGCCAAGGTCGACCCCGGTGAGGTCGAGGACTGCATCCTGGGCTGCGGACTGCCCGAGGGCGCGACCGGCTACAACGTCGCACGCAACGCCGCCCTGCGCGCGGGCCTGCCCGTCACGGCCGCCGGCGTCACCGTCAGCCGCTTCTGCTCCTCCGGCCTGCAGGCCATCGCCATGGCTGCGCAGCAGGTGATCGTCGAAGGCGTTCCCGTGATCGCCGCCGGCGGCGTCGAGTCGATCAGCCTCGTGCAGATGAACCTCAACCTCAACCACACCTTCGGCACGCGCGTCCCCGACCCCGAAAACCCGATGGGCGCCCCGGAGCACGCGGACGAGTGGTTCGCGCAGAACAAGCCCGCGCTCTTCATGCCCATGATCGGCACCGCCGACGTCGTGGCGAAGCGCTACGAGGTCTCGCGCGAGGCGCAGGACGAGTACTCGGTCGAGAGCCAGAAGCGCACCGCCGCGGCGCAGGATGCGGGCAAGTTCGACGACGAGATCATCCCGATGACGGTCACCAAGCAGGTCGTCGACAAGGCCACCGGAGCGCGCAGCTACGAAGAGGTGACCATCGCCAAGGACGAGTGCAACCGTCCGCAGACGACGCTCGAGAGCCTCGCGGGCCTCGGCCCCGTGGCCGGCACCGCCACCATCACCGCGGGCAACGCCAGCCAGCTCTCCGACGGCGCCTCGGCGTGCATCCTCATGGACGGCAAGCTCGCCGAGAAGCGCGGGCTGTCGCCGCTCGGCGTCTACCGCGGCCTGGCGATCACCGGCCTCGAGCCGGACGAGATGGGCATCGGCCCGGTGTCGGCGGTCAAGCGCCTGCTCGAGCGCAACAGCCTCAAGGTCGACGACATCGGCCTTTGGGAGCTCAACGAGGCCTTCGCCGTGCAGGTCGTCTACAGCCGCGACCAGCTCGGCATCCCGGCCGACAAGCTCAACGTCAACGGCGGCGCGATCTCGATCGGCCACCCCTACGGCATGAGCGGCGCGCGCATGGTTGGCCACGCGCTGATCGAGGGCAAGCGCCGTGGCGCCAAGTACGTCGTCGTCACGATGTGCGTCGGCGGCGGCATGGGCGCGGCGGGTCTCTTCGAGGTCGCCTGATCGCCTGAGCATCCCCCGTATACCGACGGTATACCGACGGGAATCGAACGAGCCCCCGCGCCCCACGGCGTCGGGGGCTTTTTCGTGGCCTCACCATGCTGCAAGCGGCGTACTCGGGGGATGACGCCGATGGCCCGTCCGGGTAGCTTAGGCGGGCCCTCGATGAGTTTTCGCCTCCGCGCGCCGAGCCTTTCCGCCGCCCTGCTCGCGATCCTCTCGATCGCCGCGTGCCGCGGCGTGCTGGAGATCGAGGGGGAGTACCGGGAGCGAAGCGCTGCGCCCGCCGAGCCGGACGCAGCGGTCGTGGACGCGGCAACCCCCGACACGGGCGTGCCACCCTGCGAAGTGTCAAGCTGTCCCACACCACAGGGCGACTGCGCACGCAGTGCGTGCGTGGACGGGGAGTGCGGGATGGAACCGCTGCAGCTGGGTGAGGATTGCGAGAGCGAAGGCGGGCGCGTGTGCGACGGGCTGGGAAGCTGCGTTGCCTGCCTGGTCGATCAGGTCCGGGGCCCGCGCGAGACCGACGTCGACTGCGGCGGCCCCGACTGCGAGCCGTGCGCCGCGGGCCTCGCGTGCGACCGCGATGGTGACTGCGACAGCGGCGTCTGCCACGTGAGCGGCCTGTGCGACACGCCGCGCTGCAACGACGACGTGCGCAACGGCAGCGAGGGCGGCGTCGACTGCGGCGGCGACTGCCTCAAGCCCTGCGAGCAGGGTGCGGACTGCGTCGAGGACGAGGACTGCGAGACCAGCCACTGCAGCGACGGGGTGTGCTGCGGCGTGGCGTGCACCGGCCTGTGTGAACAGTGCGTGGCGGGTACGGGCGCGTGCACGCTGATCGCTGACGACGCGGACCCCGAGGAGGAGTGCGAGGGCGTGACCAACTTCTGCAACGGCGCCGGCAGCTGCACCGGCTGCGGCGACCTCGGCAAGAACGGGTTCGAGACCGACGTCGACTGCGGCGGTACGGAGTGTGCGCGCTGCGCGGTCGGGCTGGACTGCGCGGTGGACTCCGACTGCGACAGCTGCCTCTGCGAAGCGGACGCCTGCGCCGCGCCGCGCTGCGAAAACAGCGAGCGCGACGGCTGCGAGACCGACGTGGACTGCGGCGGCCCCTGCGGCGAGACCTGTGGCGACGGGCAGGCGTGCACCGAGAAGCTCGACTGCGCATCGCACGCCTGCGTCGACGGGAGCTGCGAGGGCCCATGAGGATACCGGTCGCACATCTACTCATCGCGCTGCTGCTCGCCGGCAACCTGGCGTGCGAACTCGGCGATGACGGGGACGGCCTGGACGCGGGCACCGGCACCGCCGGCGACGGCGCTGGAAACGGTGACGGAGACGGAGACATGGTCGCCGGTTCTGGCGGCAACGACGGCGGACCTGGAAACGGGGATGGAGACGGCGACGGCGACGGCGACGGCGACTCCGGCCTCGACGGCGGCAGCGAGACGCTCGAGGACCTCGGCCTCGACTGGAGTGAGCCCGTCGACACCTGCCCCGGGCACGCGATCGCACCGGATGACGACGGCCGCGCCGCGGTGTGGACCGAGACGTTCGGCCTCGACGACGACTACGGGTCCTACTGCGGCGCTGGCACCGACGGGAGCCCCGACTCGGTCCACACGTTGACCCCGGACAAGTCCGGGACGCTCACCGTCTCGCTGCTAACGGAGCCCGGCTTCGACGCGGTGATCTACCTGCAAGACGGCTGCGGCGATCGACGCGCGGTACGTGCCTGCGGCGAGCCGAGCGAGGAGGGGCCAAAGCTGAGCGTGCAGGTCGAGGCCGGCGCCCAGCTGTTCATCGTGGTCGACGGCCGTGACAGCACGTCCGGTCAGTACATCCTGAACACGGAGCTGTCGGCGCCCCGCTGCGGCGACGGCGTGATCAACGACGGCGAGCAATGCGACCTCGGCGACGACGTGGCGGGCGACGGATGCGACGAGCGCTGTCAGTTCGAGCCGCCGGACGCCGACGTCGACGTGTGCCCGGGCGACACGCTGTCGCTGAGCGCAGACTCGCCGCAGACGTTCGGCGGCTTCACCGTCGGCTACGGTGACGACTACCAGCCGCGCTGCGCCCCGATCGCGGGCGGCCCGGACCGCGTCTTCGCGTTCAACCCGTCGTCGAGTGGCACCCTGACCGCCACACTGTCCGCGAGCTTCGATGCGGTGCTCGCCGTCTACGAGAGCTGCGTGATCCCCGAGCCCGGTGACGAGCGCCTGGTCGGTGAGCTCACGTGCAGCGACGGCCCGCAGCCGGGCGACGTGGAGGTGGCGCGCGTCAGCGTCGCCGGCGGAGCACAGTACTTCGTGGTCGTCGACGGATTCGACGCTTCCGCGGCCGGCACCTTCGAACTCGAGGTCACGCTCTCGCCATGAGCACCGACGCCATGGGGCCGACGTGAAGTTCGAACCGGGCGACATGCTCTCGGAGCGCTTCCGCGTGATCGAGGAGGTGGGGCGTGGCGGCATGGGCCTGGTGCTACTTGCCGAGGACATCAAGCTCGGGCGCAACGTCGCCATCAAGCTGCTGCTGCCCGACCGCGACGAGGCGTTCGAGGCCGAGCTCGTGGAGCGCTTCCTGCGCGAGGCGCGGACCGTCGCCGGCATGGAGAGCCCGCACATCGTGCGGCTGTTCCACACCGACCAGCTTCCCGGCGGCGCGCCCTACATCGTGATGGAGCTGCTGCGGGGCGACGACCTGCAGAGCGTGCTCGCGCGCTCCGGGCGACTGCGCCTCGACGAGGCGGTGTGGTTTGCCCTGCAGGCCTGCGCGGGCCTGGCCGAGGCGCACCGCCGCGGCATCATCCACCGCGACCTGAAGCCCGCCAACCTCTTCCTGGACAAGCGTAGCAGCGGACCGCCAAACCTGAAGATCCTCGACTTCGGCATCGCCAAGGTGACCATGGCATCGGCCGTCGCGACGGGCTTCCAGACGACCGCCGAGGGCAAGGTGCTGGGGACGCCGCTGTACATGTCGCCGGAGCAACGCGGCGGCGAGGCGGTCGACGTGCGCACCGACATCTGGGCGCTTGGGGTGCTGCTCTATGAGCTCGTGACGGGGAGCCTGCCCTTCCCCTCGGAGAACCTCTTCCAGCTCGAGCACGCCGTGCGCACCGCCGACCCCGTGCCGCTGTCGACGCACCTGCAGGGCGTGACGGTGCCACAGGGCTTCGAGGAGGTGCTGCAGCGCTGCCTCGCCAAGGCACCCGAGGACCGCTACCAGAACGTCGCACAGCTCGCGCTCGCGCTCTCGCCATTCGGTCCCGCGGAGGCGGCGGCCCTCGCGCGCACGGTGGCGGACAGCCTCGGCCTCGAGGACATTCCCGAGGCGAAGACCACATCGAACGCCCCGACGATCCACGAGACCATGCTGCAGTGGAAGACGACGATGATGTCGACGCCGCAGCCGGGCGACCCCTCGGGCAGCGGCGAGCCATCGACGCCGATGGCCTCCGAAGCGGCGCTCACGCCGACGGCGAGCACCGGAAGCAGTCGGCGCGGCCTGGTGTTCGCGGCGGCGCTGGCGGCGATCGCAATGCCCGCGGGCTACCTGGCGTCGAGTGCAGACACGTTCGCAGCGCAGGTGGAGCTGCGCAGCGACGACGACGGCGGCTGCCCCGGCCTGCCGTCGACCGCCAAGCTGGTGGCCGACTGGGGCAGCGGGAGCCGCAGCACCTTCCTGGACGCCGAGTGCAACGCCAGCCTGCCGCGACTGCCCGCGGACAAGCGTGGAGCGGTGGTGAGCCTGCGGCTCTCCGGCGCCGGCGCGTGGGTGCTGAGCTCGGGCGATCGCGGACGGCTCTCGGAGCGCATCCTGCTGTCACTCGCGATGCTAGACGCGCCGCCCGCCGCGGCAGCCGCAGCAGCCGAACCCGCCCCGGTCGCCGAGGCTCCAGCCGAGGCAGCACCCGCCATGCATCGACTGCGCGTGACACTGAAGGCGTCCGGCAAGACGGCCTGCCCGAAGGATGTCCGGGGCGCGGAGCTGCGCGTGGACGACCGCGTGGTGCGGCTCGGCGACGACTGCAGCGTGGGCGTGCGGCTGCCGGCGGAGGCGGTCGGCACCGAGCTGCGCTTCGCGCTCGACACCCGCTGCCACCGCATCGGCGGCGGCGAGCGTCACCGGGTCGAGAGCGAGGCGATCACCCTCGGACTGTCGACCAAGCCCGCCTGCCGCGCGAAGGCCGCCCCGCGCTGCGCAAAGCCCTGTCAGTGCTGGGATGAGAAGAACAACCCGTGCGCTTGCCTCTATCCGTGCGCGGACGACTGCACCAAGAGCGAGAGCCTGTGCGCTGCGGGGGGCGCGCGACGATGACTGAGAGGACGCACCTGGCACTCGCATGCGCATCGCTGTGGATGATGGCCACCGCCGCATCCGCGCAGCCGCCGTGCGAAGCGGACGTCTTCCTCGGCGAGCTGGCACCTCAGCTCGACAAGGCCGAGTCGCTGATCGAGTCGGGCGAACTCGCCCATGCGCAGCGCATCCTGATCGAGGTGCACGCGCAGAGCGTCGCCCGCGATGCCAAGGGCAAAAGCAAGGGCAAGGGCAAGGGCGAGGCCCCGGCCCGCTGCAGCGGCCGACTGCTGTTCGCGCTCGCGCGCGTACACGCTGCGATGTGGGAGCGCGACGCCGCACTCGGCTACCTGAAGGCGCTGCAGGCTGTGCCCACCCGCTCCGCGCTGCAGGCGCAGGGCAAGGAACTCGAGGCGGGGCTCGCCGCACAGGTGCAGCTGATCGTGGAGGTGCCCGCCTGGGCAGCGGCCGTCCCCGGAGAGCTGTCGGTGCGCTCGGCGCAGCATGCGGCTCGCCTCACGCGCGAGGGCAACGTCTGGCGCGGGTGGGTCGAGCCCGCGGCCGGCTACGAGCTGATGTACAGCGCCGAGCTCTTCGAGGTGCTCTCCCGCCGCGTGACCACGGCGGCCAGCGGCGAGCAGCGGCTGTCCCTTGACGGCCTGACGATCGTGCTCGCGCCGGGCGCGTCCGACCTGCCCGGGGGCGCGACGGACGGCTTCGATGCCGGCCGCGCGGCGGCGACGCGCGGGGCATGGGACGAGGCGCTCGCGGGCTTCGAGCGGGCGGCGGCGGCGGGCAGTCACCCGCACATCGAGTTCAACCTCGCCTACGCTCGCATGAAGACCGGTGAGGTGGTGCTGGCGCGCGACGCGTTTTCCGCGCTCGAGGCCGCCGACGTCCCGACGTGGCTCAAGCTGCCGGCCAAGCAGCATCGCGAGCGGCTCGACAACGATGTGCTCGCCACGCTGCAGCTGCAGGTTCCCGCGGGCGCCGTCGCGCTGCGCGTCAACGGGCGGCGCGTGGTCGGTAGCGGCGCCGGCGCACGTCTCGGCGCAGCCACGACGGCGCCGCAGACGCTGGCGGGCGACACGATGCTGCGCGTGGGCGTCGAGCATCCTCTCCGTTTCGAGCTGGCTGAGCCGCGCGACGTGCGGATCACGCGCGACGGCAAGATAGACGAGCGACCGGGTGCGCGCAGCTTCGAGCTCTCGGCGGCGCCGGGCACACGGATCACCATCGAGCTGGGGGCAGCCAGCGCGAGCATGGGCGCGGCGGACGCGGACGGCGGCCCGGCCCTGCTAGGGCCGGTGGTGCTGGGGGCGGCCGCGCTCGTGACCAGCGCGGTGACGCTGGCCGCGTTCTTCACCGCCCGCAGCCTGCGCGACGAGGTGCGCGCCGGCGGGCTGTGCGAGGGCCACGAGTGCGACCCGGCGGGCAAGGACAAGATGGACGACGCCCAGTCGCTGGCCGATATCGCGACCGCAGGCACGGTCGTGAGCATCGCGGTGGGTGCCGCGGCGGTGGGGTGGCTGGGCTACGAGCTGTGGTCGACGGGGCCGGCCGAGTCGTCGGCTGCGCTGCGGCTGCAGCTCACCCCGGGCGGCGCACGCGCACGCGGCACGTTCTAGCGGTCGGCCCTGGTGGCCCGGCAGCCCCAGGTAGCTGTGGCTCTGATCGCCGAGGGCTAGTGCTGGCTACTGGCAGCTGAGCTGCTCGGGGTCGGGCGTCACGAAGCCGGCGTCGCCCTCCGACATGTACTGCGCGCGGGTCCACGCGTCGCCACGGATGACGCCGTGCACCTGGATCTCGTCGACGTTCCCGAGGAAGGAGATGGGGAAGCCCCCGTCCCAGTCGCCGATGGTTACGTTCGTATTCGCCACGACGTTCACGGTCGTGGTGTCCCCCGACAGGATCGTCTGCCACGGCTGGGAGCCGACCCTGACCTGAATGAAGCCCGACGAGGCATCGCTGAGCGTTCGCAGCGCGACGAAATTCCACTCCCCGCGCGTCAGCTGGTTGGTGCCCATTGGGCTCCAGATGTAGCGGTTGTCCGCCCACGTGCCCACCCTGCGGCTGGCCCGGTGGAAGTACAGGCCGGGGCCCGAGTAGGGGGCGACCTGCTTGTCCTCGCCCGTGAAGATCGGCTGCTGGTTGTCACCGCCGCCGCCGGGCGGGGGGCGGACCCAGGCGGTCAGCGTGTGCGAGGTCAGGCCCGACAGCGTATCGGGCCCCGTCTGGCAGCCGTCGTCCACCCCGTCGAGACCGATGGCGTCGCCGACCTGGCCGGTCTGCCCGTGCCCCGCGCCGCCCCCGACCCAGCTGCACGAGGCGCCGGCGACGCTCTCGGTGTGGTCGCCGGATGGCTCGTCGAGGTGCCAGACCTGTCGGTAGTTCCCGTCGTAGGTTCCCGCCTCGTCCTGCACGTCCCCGAGGTCCGCGCCGTAGTACATCCAGATGTGGTCGGTCGTCGAGTCGGCGTCGATCGAGCGGACGCGCACCCAGACGTAGCTGCTGCCCGCCGGGTCCCACTTCTCGATGTGGTAGGCGAGCTCGGTGTTGTGATCGTCGTCGACGAAGCGCAGGTCGTGGCCGTCGGACAGGGCGTGCGCGTAGTCGAACCAGCCGCCATCGAACGCGACCAACACGGGGAAGCCATCCAGATCGTTGGCCGCGCCCGTGTTGTCGAAGCTCAGCTTGGTTCGATAGGGATAGGCGAGGTCCCACCAGTCTGGCGGAACCACGGCGTCCTCGTCATCGGCGCCGTCGCAGTCGTCGTCCACACCGTCGCACGTCGTGTCGTCCGCGGCTGCGCCCGCAAGCGGGTCGCAGCTGTCGCCCAGCGCCCCACCGCTGCAGCTCGTCACACCCGCATTCCCGGAGCACGCGCCCACACCGCAGCTCGTCGCGACTGCCGGGTAGTCCTCGTCATCGGCGCCGTCGCAGTCGTCGTCCACACCGTCGCACGTCGTGTCGTCCGCGGCTGCGCCCGCAAGCGAGTCGCAGCTGTCGCCCTCCGACCCGCCACTGCAGCTCGTCACGCCCGCATTGCCCGAGCACGCGCCCACGCCACAGCTCGTGGCGACCGCTGCGTAGTCCTCGTCATCGGCGCCGTCGCAATCGTCGTCCACGCCGTCGCACGTCGTATCGCTGCCCGCGGCGCCCGCAAGCGGGTCGCAGCTGTCGCCCTCCACGCCCCCGCTGCAGCTCGTCACGCCCGCGTTGCCCGAGCAGGCGCCCACGCCACAGCTCGTCGCAACCGATGACCAGTCTTCGTCGTCAGCGCCGTCGCAGTCGTCGTCCACGCCGTCGCACGTCGCATCGCTGCCCGCAGCGCCCGCAAGCGGGTCGCAGCTGTCGCCCTCCACCCCGCCACTGCAGCTCGTCACGCCCGCGTTCCCCGAGCATGCGCCCACACCGCAGCCCGTCGCGAGTGCTGCGTAGTCCTCGTCATCGGCGCCGTCGCAGTCGTCGTCCACGCCGTCGCACGTCGTATCGCCGCCCGCAGCGCCGGCAAGCGGGTCACAGCTGTCGCCCTGCACACCACCGCTGCAGCTCGTCACGCCCACGTTCCCGGAGCACGCGCCCACACCGCAGCCCGTCGCGACAGGCGCGTAGTCCTCGTCCGCGCGGCCGTCGCAGTCGTCATCGACGCCGTCGCACGTGGTGTCGTCGACCGCGCTGCACTTCAACTTGCAGTCGAGCCCGCAGGTGAGCGACTCGCGGCCGTCGTCGCACTCCTCCCCGTCGTCGACCGCGCTATCCCCGCAGAAGGGATCCGGTACGAGTGGGCTGTCACCGTCGCCATCGCCGTCACCGTCGCCCGCTGCATCACCATCACCATCACCATCACCATCACCATCGCCATCGCCGTCGCCATCGCCGTCGCCGTCGCCCTCGCCATCACCCGCGACGTCGACGGGGTCTGTCGTCCGCATGCCTGCGTCGGTGGTGCCACCCTGCCCGTCCACGGACCCGTCGGCATCCCGCGCGTCGCCATCGCCGTCGCCCACACCCAGGCTGGCCTCGGCGGGCTGCTGGTCGAAGCCAATGCGTCCGCAGCCACCCAGCGCCAACGCCAGGGCGAACCCGATCGACCAACCTCTCACCCCGGTGACAGCCATGCTATAAAATTGTAGTATAAATGTGCGGGATTGGCTACTTCAGGCATTCCGAAAATCCGGGTGCACTTACAATCACCTACCTCGGTAAGTACGAAGCCGGCGAGCCGCCGCTGAGGGCCGCCGTGATCGTCACGGTCTCGCCCTCGGGCACAGGGTCGGCTAGCGAGCGGCCCATCTCGGAGCCGATGAAGAATCGGATGTGCCGCCGGATGCGGTCCTGCTCGTCGACGATCCGAAAGCGCACCCCCGGGTGAAGGCGCTCGAGGTCGTCGAGCACCTCGCCCAGCGTCGCGCCCGTGGCGGTCACCTCGCGCGCGCCCTGGGTGTAGCTCGCGAGGTGGGTCGGGATGGCGACGCGGATCATCCGAGCTCGACGCTGAAGATGCGGGGCAGGTGCCGCGCGATGCACCGGAAGTGCTCGCCCTCGCCGGCGCTCGCCCACAGCTCGCCCTGCGTGGTGCCGAAGTACAGCCCGAGCGGGTCGCCGGCATCGGCCACCATCGCCTGACGCATCACCGTCATCCACGCCTGCTCACGCGGCAGGCCGCCGTCCTGTCGCTGCCAGCTCTCGCCGCCGTCGCGCGTGTTGTACAGGGCCGGCTTGCCGCCCGGGCTCGTGCGCGGCCACACGCTCGTGCCGTCCATCGGGAACACCCAGGCGGTGTCGAGCTGCCGCGGATGGACCACGATGGGGAAGCCGATGTCGCCGACAGGTCGACCGGGTCGACTCGGTCGAGCGGGTCGACTCGGTCGACCGGGTCGACCGGCGCAGCGTTTCGTGTCTACGCTCGAGTGCAATGCGCTTCGAGCGACAGTACGGCAACGGCATCCGCGCGTTTGCCGGTTGGGCGATCCGGCCGGCGAGCGAGCGCGGCGTGGAGAACGCGTTCGAGGCGGTGTTCAGCCTCGCCGGGCCGCACCTGGGACGCGAGTTCGCATACTTCCAGCAACACGAGAGCGGCAAGCGGCTGCTCGCCGAGCGTCCCGACCTGCTCGCCACGCTGCGCGACCGCCCCGCACTTGCCGCGATGCCGGCGGGCAGCCTCGGCCGTGCGTACTACGACTTCACCGGCGGCGATGCGATCGCGACTGCGGACGAGTTCGCGGCGCTCGCGCACGTCGACGAGATCTGCGCGCGGCTTGGCTGGGACGGCGACGTCGCCTGGTTCCTCGAGCGCATGAGCCACTCGCACGATCTCTTCCACGTGCTGACGGGCTACGGCAGCGACGTGGCCGGCGAGGGCGCGGTCATCCACTTCACCTACGGGCACTTCCCGATGGCGGCGCTGTGGGGCATCACGACCACGCTCTCGGCGCTGCGGCCGCGCATCGGCTATCGACGCTGGCATGCGTACCTGGCGGAGGCGCGGGAGCGCGGACGCAGCTGTGAGCGACTGTCCACCGCCGAGTACGAGCGCCTCTTCCCGCTGCCCGTGGAGGAGGCGCAGCGCGTCCTGCGCATCGCGCCCGTGGCGGAGGCGCACCCACGCGAGGGCATCGTGGTCGACCCCATCTTCAGGCGCCGCGGCGCCGGCCTCGCCTGAGCGCGCTACTGGATCGCTTGCATCAGCCGCGCCTGCAGCGCGCTGATCACCGCGCCCGGGAGGTTTGCCGAGCGCTTCTTCGTGCAGCCGGCGCGGATGCCGCCGCAGAAGCGGCCCGCCACGAGCGCCTCCTTCGCGCTCCAGACCGCCTCGCCGGAGAAGTGGCCCGAGAGGCTCGCGTGGGGGCCGCGCGCGGGCACCTGGGACAGGTTATCGACGAGCGCGCGTAGCTGGCCCGCGCGTCGGTCGCCCACGTTCACGGCCGGCGGGCGCAGCGTGCGGTCGCCGCGACACCGGAAGGCCGCAGAGCGCTTGCACGCCCGCTTGCTCGGCCACAGCCCGTGCTTGTCGCGCTCGACGTAGACCAGCGGCACGCCCCGCTTCGAAAACGCCTGGCTGTGGGAGCGAAAGCGCGGCTTGCAGGTGACGCACCCGTGGCCCTTGGAGACCGTAGCCACCCAGCGCAGCGAGGCGTCGGGGTCGACGCGCATGACCATCCCCCACGCCTCCGTGTCGCCGGGGTGGTCGAAGACGTTCAGCTTCGGCACGCCGTAGTCGCGCGACATCAGCACCACGTGGGCGAAGAGCACGTAGTCGCGCCCACCGCGGCGGACCGGAAGTACCGAGGCGAGCAGACGCACCACATCGCCATGGCCGTCGAACAGGCCGTCGGCGCGGTCGAAGTGCAGACGCGGGCGCAGCTGGTGAAGCGCGGCGTTCTCCCACAGGTCACACAGCCCATCGGCATCCGCGTCCTTGCACACGCCGCCCGCCGCGAGTGCCGCGGTCCGCGGGAAGTGCCGCGACGGAAGACGAAAGTGGCCGGGCCCCAGCTGCCCCAGGTCGCGCGGCAGGTCGTAGCTGAAGGCGCGGAACGGCGTCGTGAAGCGCCCGCTGAGACCGCGCCGGGCGGTGCGGCCGCGCAGCCGGAAGCGATTCTCCCCCGGCGTGTAGAGCGGCAGGTCGACGGTGAAACGCGCGACGTTGGGCTGCGGCCGCTCGATGCGAACGCCCGGCTGCACCTCGAAACGCTTGACCAGTGGCACGCGCGTGTCGACCCCGCCACTGCGGTCGTCGATCTCCAGCCACGCATCGCGCACCTCGTGGCCGGGGGCGACGGCGATGTCCTGCTGGTGCTGCGGGATCCACGGCGCGGCGTAGGGGGGCAGCTGGCAGCGGTCGCGGATGCACGACAGCCACGGCATGCACGCCGGCAGCGAGGCGCCGACCGCGGCCGCGCAGCAGCTGTCGCCCGCACCGCCGCAGCCGGGCACCACCAGCTCGGTCGACGGTGAGTCGCCGGACGCGCAGACGCCGAGCGCTTCGGCACTCGTGCGCCCTGCGCTGCGCGCGTCGCGCAGGCACCGCTCCGACTCGTCGTCCATGCTCGCGAGCGGCTTGCCATCCTGGACCAGCCGCAGCTTCACGTGCATCGAGCGGTCGTCGGACGCGCGCCAGTACTTCGAGGCGACGGGCAGCGGCAGGTCCTGCGAGAAGCGGTAGTGGTCGCGGCCCGCCTCGTCGGCCACCGGCGCGCGCAGCGACGCCATGAGCTCACCCACGGTCTCCCAGCTGCCGTCACCGCGATCGTAGAGCTGCACCTCGACGGGCGCGTCGGCGCGTGGCGCGAGCCCCTCGAAGCGGATCGGCGTGTCCTTGCGCTCGAGCTCCTGCCCGGAGCGCGGCGAGGAGACGCACGCCGTCAGCGTCGCGAGGGTCGCAATGAATGCGACGGCGCCCGACCGCGCGAAGATTCCCACCCTCATCACCGTGCTACCCATGACAATTAAAGATGGGCCGCTGGGGGTGGTGCCGCAAGCCAACGCAAGCCGACTCAAACCGGCCGTGCGGCCAGTCAGTCGAGGATCGCCAGCACATCCTCCGGCGGGCGGCCCACCGCGGCCTTGCCGCCCGCCACGACCACCGGACGCTCGATCAGGACCGGGTTGTCGACCATGCACGCGATCAGCGCCGCGCGGTCGAGCCCGTCGTCGCCGGCGCCACACTGCGCGTAGGCCGCCTCCTTGGTGCGCATCAGCTGCCGCGGCTCACGGCCGAGGAGTGTCAGCAGCTCGTCGAGCTCGGCGGCGCTCGGCGGGGTCTTCAGGTACTCGACGATCTCCGGCTCGATGCCGCGGTCGCGCAGCAGCTGCAGGGTCGCGCGGGACTTCGAGCACTTCGGGTTGTGGAAGATCTTCACCATGTCCGGTCCTCGTGGCTGGGCGGCGTTTGTACCGGCAATGCTCGTATTTTGCCAGGTCGCGCCGGCCGGGTGACTGTCGAGGCACTGGCCATGCAGAGCCCATTCAAGGCCATGATGGACGTCAAGCGCCACGAGCGGCCGATGGCGCTGCTCATGGGCACGCACTTCTTCCTGGTCATCACGACCTTCTGGATCCTCAAGCCGATCAAGAAGGCGCTCTTCATCGCGCACTACGACGTGGCGGGACTGCAGCTCGCGGGCACCACCTTCTCCGCGGCGCGCGCCGAGCTCTTCGCCAAGGTGCTCAACGTGGCGCTGGCGTTCGTGGCGACCGTGCTGTTCGCGGCGCTGTCCAACCGCTTCCGCCGCGAGCAGCTGATCAGCCTCTTCGGCGGCCTGTTCATGGCGGCCTTCGCGCTCTTCAGCGTGCTGCTGGTGGCACCCGGGTCCATCACGGTGTGGAGCTTCTACCTGCTGGGCGATCTCTTCAGCACGCTGATGGTCGCAACCTTCTTCGTGCTGCTCAACGACATCGTGACCCCCGAGTCGGCCCGCCGGCTCTACGGGCCCATCGGCGTCGGCGGCGTCACCGGCGGCTTCGTCGGCAGCAGCCTGCTGCGCAGCTTCATCGGCAGCGTCGACAACCCCACGTGGATGTGGGTCTGCTTCACGCTCATCTCCCTGATGGTACTGACCGCCGTGCTGGTCGGTCGCGGTGTGCGCGCGGCAGCCACGGAGGAGCCGGCCCAGTCGCCGGGCCCGGTCGCGATCACGTCGGGCAACCCGCTGCTCGAGGGCGCGCGCCTCGTGCTGCGCAGCCGCTACCTGATGTCGATCGTGGCAATCGTGGCGGTCTACGAGATGGTCTCGACGATCATGGACTTCCAGTTTTCGGCGACGATCGCGCGCTACTGTGACGGGCCCGAGATCGGCGAGCAGTTCGCCACCGCCTTCGCGATCATGAACGGCGCGGCGCTGCTGGTGCAGCTCTTCATGACCAGCATGGTGATGTGCCACCTGGGGCTGCGTGTCGCGCTGCTGGTGCTGCCGTTCACGACGTTGCTGGGCTCCGGTGCGTTCCTGGCGCTGCCGGTGCTGTGGGTCGCGACGCTCATGCCCACGCTCGACGTCGCCTTCGCCTACTCGATCAACCAGAGCGCCAAGGAGACGCTCTACGTGCCGACGTCGCCCGAGGAGCGCTACAAGGCCAAGGCGTTCATCGACATGTTCGTGCAGCGCGTCGCGAAGGCCGTCGCCGTCGGCATGAGCCTGCTGCTCACCGGGCTGGTCACCGACTTCTCCGGCGTGCGCGCCCTGTCGCTGCTGAGCATCGCGCTGATCGCGGCGTGGGTGATGGCGGCGCGCTACGCGGGCGGCCGCTTCGATGCCCACAACTATGCCCACGACGATGCCCACAACGATGCCCACAACGAGCAACGCCCCGCCGGTACCTCTCGGCACCCACGGGGCGTTGTCGGACTGTCGACCGGCCCACGAAGGCAAGTCGCGCAGGTCGAGCGTTCAGCCTAGAAGGACGCGCCCGCGCCCACGCCGAGCAGGAGGCCCGAGGCGTCAAAGCTCTCGTCGCCCACGTCCACGCTGAGGATGCTGTAGCGAAGGTCACCACGGAGGTGGAAGCCGCCCATGTCCATGATGGCTGCGACGCCGGGCGCGATGGAGATACCGCCTTCGCTGACGTCGAAGTCGAATCCTCCACCGCTCGACTCAAAAGCGTAGGTCGCCATGCCAAGCCCCACCTGCGGGCGGACGACGAGATCCGACCCAGCGGCGACGTCATAGCCAGCCTCAATGCCGAACTGGTAGATGTTGGTGCTGGCCTCGACGCCACCCGCCTCTTCGCTATCGCCCAGGTAGTAGTCGAGGCGAGCACCAATATAGACGCCCATGTCGAGCGTGTAGCCTCCACCGAGGTTGAGGCCAATGCCGTAGGGGTTGAAGTCGTCGTCGGTGTCCTCGCCCATCCAGATACCGTAACCAAGCTCGCCGAACACCTGGGCCTTGTTGGCCGTGGCGCTCTGGGCGGACGCAGTGGCTGACATCACCAGTGTGAGTGCGAGTGCACAACCGAGAGCTTTCAAAACATTTCGCATAGGTTTCCTCCAAAGATTAGAGCCCCCGCTCAAGACCGTGCCGTTACGACTGCGGATGGCGAGGACGATCGTGACACCGCTACCGACGTGTTGGCCAGTTTGTGTACTCAAATGGCGACCCAAATAGCGGTTTTCCGCAGGGAATTCAGCGAGATTCCGGGATCTCGCGAGCCAGGGCCCCACCGTGTTGGGGAGCGGCCCTCGGCCGAAAGGCGCCGGGAGCTTGCGCGCGCCGGCCGGCACACGGGCGCCATGGCACCTCGAGTTGGAGCGCGTCGCTCAGTCGCGCCGGAACGGGCCCTGCATCGCCATGCGGGCGATGTCGTCGCGAACCTCCATCGCCTCGCGCGGGAGGTAGTCGTAGACCGCATCGGCGAGACCGGGGTGGGCGACGAAGTGGGCGCTGTGGATGGGGCTCGGCATCAGGCCCCTGCGCAGCTTGTGCCGGCCCTGGGCACCAGCCTCGAAGCGCTGCAGCTTGCGCTCGATGGCGCGCTCGATCAGCCGGTAGTAGCAGCACTCGAAGTGCAAAAACTCCACCTCCTCGGTGCAGCCCCAGTAGCGACCGTAGAGGTGCTTGCCCTTCTCGAAGTTGAGTGTGCCGGCGATCGCCTTGCCATCGCGGTAGCCGAGCACGGCGACCACGCGATGGGCGAGCGTCTGCTTGAGCTCCATGAAGAAGCGGCGCGTCAGGTAGGGCCCGGAGCCGCGCTTGTAGCAGGTGTCGAAGTAGAAGTTGGACAGGGCCGCGACGTCGTCGTCGGTCAGGTCCGCGCCCTCGACCACGCGCACCTCCACACCCGAGGCCGCGGCGGAGCGTCGCTCGCGGCGGACCTGCTTGCGCTGCGACGACCGGAAGCGTCCCAGGAAGTCGTCGAAGTCGGCGTAGCCGTCGTTCTGCCAGTGGAACTGGCTCGAGAGTCTCGGCTGCAGCTGGCCTCCGGCGGTGACCCAGCCGCACTCCTCTTCGGTCAGGAACAGCAAGTGCACCGACGACGCCTTGATCTCCTGCGCGACGTGGGAGACGCCCGCGAGCAGCGCCTGGGTGATCTCGGCGGGGTCGACGTCGGGGGCACGCAGGATGCGGCGACCGGTGGCGGGTGTGAGCGGCGCCATCGAGACCAGCTTCGGGTAGTAGCTCACGCCCGCACGCTCGGCCGCACCCGCCCAGGACCAGTCGAAGATGTACTCGCCATAGCTGTGGGACTTCGCATAGAGCGGCAGCGCACCGACGAGGCGCTCGCCGTCGCGCGCCAGCACGTGCACGGGCTGCCAGCCGCTGCTTTCACCGACGCTGCCGCTCTGCTCGAGCGCGTGCAGGAATGCGTACTCCGCGAAGGGATCGTCGTCCCCCGCCATCGCATCCCATTGCTCGGCCTCGACGTCGTCGAGGCCAGGCGCGATCTCGATGTCGAGCTTCACGTCGCCCAAACATGCACGCTGCGCGGCCCAGCGACAACCTGATAAGGTCGACGCCATGAGCTGGGAAGACGAGGTCGAGGGGATCGAGCGGCGCCGGCTGCTGGCCAAGTCGCACGGCGGCGACGAGGCGGTCGCCAAGCACCGCGAGCGTGGCAAGCAACCGCTGCGCGAGCGCATCGACCAGCTGCTCGACGACGGAAGCTTCCGCGAGGTGGCGCCGATCGCGGGCAACGCCGAGCTCGACGAGCAGGGCGCGATCACAGGCTTCACGCCGGCCAACTACGTGCTCGGCACCGGCACCGTCGGTGGGCGCACGATCGCGGTGGGCGGCGAGGACTTCACCATCCGCGGCGGCTCGCCGGGCGTCGGCGGGCTGCGCAAGAGCGTCTTCGCCGAGACCCTGGCGCTGCGCTACCGCATCCCGCTGGTGCGCCTGCTCGAGGGCGGCGGCGGCAGCGTGGGAGGGCCTGCCAAAGGTCAAGCACGTCAGCCCCGGCCGGCGGGACCCGACGGTCTCAACAACCAGGCGCGCTTTCACTCGATCATGCGCTGCATGGGCGAGGTACCGGTCGCGTCGGCCGCCATGGGTCCCGTCGCCGGCATGCCCGCGGCGCGCCTGGCTGCATCGCACTTCACGGTGATGGTGAAGGGCACCTCGCAGGTGATGATCGGCGGCCCGGCGCTGGTTGAGCGCGCGGTCGGCAAGACGCTCACCAAGGAGGAGCTCGGCGGCCACCGGGTGCACCTCAAGAGTGGGGTCGTGCACAACCTCGCCGACAGCGAGCCCGACGCGCTTGCGCAGATCGGTCGCTTCTTCAGCTACCTGCCCTCGCACGCGTGGGAGCGGCCGCCGGTCACCGAGTGCGACGACCCGATCGACCGCGCCGAGCCCTCGCTGCGCGCGGTGGTGCCGCGCGACCGCCGCAAGCCGTACAAGATGCGCACGATCCTCGATGCCGTCTTCGACCGCGGCTCCTTCTTCGAGCTGCGCAGGCGCTACGGCAGCTCGCAGATCACCGGCCTGGCGCGGCTCGCGGGACAGCCGGTGGGCGTGCTCGCGAACGACCCGATGTTCTACGCCGGCGCGATGACCGCCGCGGCCGCGCAGAAGCTCGGCACCTTCGTCGACCTCTGCGACAACTTCCACCTGCCGATCGTCAGCCTGGTGGACCAGCCGGGCTTCATGATCGGCCCCGACGCCGAGACGACCGCCACGATCCAGTACGGCACCGCCGCCATCTGCGCGGTCATGCAGGCGCGGGTGCCGTGGCTGTCGGTGATGGTCCGCAAGACCTATGGCGTTGCCGGGGCAGCGCACTACGGCGCCGAGGCCACCGTGCTGGCATGGCCCTCGGCCGAGGCCGGCGCCCTGCCCCTCGAGGGCGGTGTCGCGGTCGCATTCCGGCGTGAGATCGCCGAGGCCGACGACCCGGAGGCGAAACGCGCCGAGCTGGAGAAGCTGCTGGCGGGCCGGCGCAACCCCTACGCGGCCGCCGAAAGCTGCGGGGTGCACGACCTGATCGACCCTGCCCACACGCGCCGACACCTCTGCGAGTGGCTCTCCCTGGCCTCGCCGCTGCTGGATGCCCAGCTGTCGCCCGCCCAGCGCACGATGCGGCCCTGAGCGCCGGGCGGGAAGACCGCCGAGGCGGTTGCGGCCCCACCGTAGAGTTTGTTATTTTGCGGGCCAAATCGAACCGGATTTGCAGTGTGTATTCGGTAGCTTTTGCCAATGGGCCCCCCTGCAGCGATGCAGGCCCCTGGCCGGGCGCTTGAACTTCGGAGGAATCGACGCGATGCGAACCAGGACCCTCCAGTTGCCACATGCCACAACGCGGCTCGCGCGCCGCTGCCGCCCGACCACGGGGCTGCTCGCAGGCCTGCTGACCGCTGCGTTGCTGGGCCCCGCCACGGCGCTGGGGCAGGGGCAGCTGCCAGCGCCCGGAGCCCCCGCGGCGGCGGGCGACCCCGAGGCCGCCAAGCGCGAATTCGATCGCGGCATCGCGTCGCTCAAGGCCGGCCTGCACCAGGAGGCGGTCGACGCGCTCACCGAGTCCTACCGCAACGGTCCCACCTCACTCACGCTCTACAACCTCGGCCTGGGCTACCAGAGCCTGGGCAACGCGCCCAAGGCCGTGGAGATCTGGGACCTCTACCTGCAGGCCGCTGACCCCAACAGCGGCGAGCGCCAGACGATCGACGCGGTGAAGCGGGAGATGGAGCGCATCACCGCGACGTACGCGCGCTTCGAGCTCAGCGTGGAGCCCGCGTCGGCGCAGATCCTGATCGACGGGGAGGTCGCGACGCCGGTCGGCAACGAGCTGTGGGTGGAGCCGGGCTCGCGCCGCATCCTGATCACGGCGCCGGGCTTCGAGCCCTTCGAGCAGTCGCTGGTCGTCCAGTCCGGCCGCTTCTCACTCGACATCAAGCTACGCAGGCCGCAGGGCACGCCGACGCAGATCGCCGCAGCGCTGCTCACCGAGGGCGAGGGGCTGATCGCCGCGGGCAGCCGGGCCGACGGTGTCGCCAAGCTCGAGAAGAGCTACATGCTCAGCCCGACGCCGCACACCGCGGGTGTGCTGGGGCTGGCGCAGGAGGAGATGGGCCGGCTCGGGCGCGCGGAGGAGCTCGTCGAGAAGGCGCTCGAAGAGCGCAGCGACCCGTGGGTGAAGCAGCACAAGCGCGAGCTGCGGCTCGCTCGCCGGCGGCTGACCGGCAAGGGCGCGTCGCTCTTCATCATCGGTGACAACGCCGGCGCAGAGGTGACCGTCAACGGGCGCGTCGTCGGCAAGCTCCCGCTGCCCAATGGCGGCAAGATCCGCGTAGGCGAAGGGCCCGTCACGATCAAGGCGCACTTCTCCGGCTACGACTCCTACAGCGTCGACCTCAACGTCAAGGCGCGCACCGAGGTGCGCGTCTCGGTGCTGATGTACAGGAAGAAGCCCGTGCCAGTGGTGACCGTGCTGGTGCCGATCTCCGCGTGGCCGGACGCCGAGCCGGTGGTGGTAGCGCCTCCGCCGCCGCCGCCGCCGCCGCTGGATCCCGAGCTGAAGCCGGAGAAGGAAGAGAAGCTCAGCCAGGCCGACATCGAGGCGCTGTCCGACGGCATGGAGGGCGAGCCACCGGACGAGTCCACGAAGATCGAGGGCCTCGAGATGAACATCGACTTCGGCTACCTGTGGTGGGTCAGCAACAAGCTGTCGAACTCCAACGGCGGAATCGCGGCGCGTCTGTTCTCCGTCGGCTACCGCCCGCACTGGGCGGTGAGCTTCGGTGCGCAGATCGTGGGCGGCCAGTTCGACCTCTGGACCGAGAACACCGACGTGGTCTCGTCGGCGGTCGTGGGGGCGCTCTACGTGCGCGTACACGCGCAGCAGGAGCGCAAGAAGATGACCTGGGACATCTGGGGCGGCAGCGGCTTCCAGCCGGTCTCGATGAACATCACCGCCTACGAGGCGCAGAAGGTGTCGACGTCCGACCTGACCATGGACACGTCCGCGGGGAGCGTCATCTCGAACGAGCTCGGGCTCGGCGATACGGTGACGCTGCAGACGGTGAACGTGCCGCTCGACCTCGGCTTCACCTGGTACTTCACGGAGGTCTTCGGGCTGACCGCCAACGCGCAGCTGATGTGGTGGATCCCGATGCAGCAGTGCTTCCACGATGCGTCGGACAAGGTCTGCTACGAGGACAAGCTCGACACGATGATGAGCTTCTACGCGGGCATTGGGTTTGGGTTGCTTCCGTAGGTAGTGGGGTGGCGGCCGGCGGTCGTGGGGCTTTCGGCGCGCTTCTAGCGTGGCATCGCGTCTTCGCTGCTGTCGGCGGACGGCAGGCGGGGGTGGGGTGCGGCGGCTCAGACAGTCCTCGGGCCTCTATGTGGTGGCGACACCGGCGATAGACCGCGCCGAGACGAAGCGTCACCGCGCGGTCCACAGTCGACAAACCCTGCGGGGAACTCGCCGGCGCACCCCACCCCCGCCTGCCCTGCACATCGGGTGCACAACGGGTGGCAAGGACGTCTGCGTGGGGGGTGGGGTTGGCAGCGGACTGGGGGCGGTGTGCTTCTTTGGTAGCGGCGCGTGGCGGCACCAAGATGTCCGTGCTGGCTGGCGTGACCCCTATTCCTTCTTGGGGGTGATCGTCAGGGCCTTGGTGACCATCTCGACCAGATAGCGGGTCTGGTGGAGGGTCAGGTAGAAGTCGATGGTGACGACGTTGCCGTCGCGCTCGAGCTTGGCGCCCTCGATGCCGGTGCGCAGGCCGAGCCGCTCGACGCGCGGGTGATCGACGAGCCTTCGCTGCATCTCCTCGAGGTACTCGATGGCGGCGCCCGCCGCCGACGCATCCGCGTAGCGTCCGCGCGCCATGAGTCCGGCATGGAACTCGTCGATCGGACTGACGGAGATGCGCAGGCTCTTGGGCAGCCCGTGGGGATCGCCCACCACGAAGCGGCCCGTGTCCTCCACGCTCAACGCCACGGCTTCGTTGTCGAACATCGCCAGCAGACCCTTGGCGGCGCCGCGACCGCCGGTCATGCCCTCCTTGGCCTGCCGCCGGCCCATCGCGCGCGCCACCGACAGCACGCGCGGCAGGTCCACCGGCCGCGTGATCGTGAACTGGTCGTCGGCGACCAGCGCGAGGATGCGCTGCGTCGGCCCGCGGTTGTGCCACGGCGCCACCCGGTAGCCGCGCTCCTTGCGCCACTCCGCGGGCTTGCCGCGCGCCATCTTGTGCACCGCGCCTTCGACTCGCTTCGAGCCACCCCTGAACCCGACCGACACGACCAGGTGCGCACGCTTGAGGTCGGGCGTCGCGACGAAGACGCGCTTCATCATCTTCGTGCGCAGCGGGTCGAGACCGGAGCCCCTCAGCAGCTTGCGCCACTCGGGAATGATGCCGAGCAGCGCCGCCTCCTCCAGCCGTAGCGAGCTGCCGCGGACGACGTCGAGATCCACGTGCAGGCCGATCTGCGCGCCCGGCGGCGCGTAGCCGCCCATCCCGTGCCCACCGTCACCGATACCGAAGCCGTCGCCGGTAGCGCCCACCGTATCGCCCTCGCCGTAGGGACCCTCGGCAACGATCGCGGCGTCGGGCAGGGGCCCGGCGTCCTGCACGGAGGCGTCTGCCAGCTCCTCCTCGGCCTCGGGACCCGCGTCCACGATCGGACCAAAGCCCTCGTCCTTCGGCTCGGCCGGCTTGGGCTTTGGCTTCGGCTTGGGGGGCGGCGGGGGCGGGGGCGGCGCCGGCGCCGGCGCGGGGTCGTCATCGCCATCCACGACCCCGAACTCGACCTCCGTGGGAAGCTGCAGCTCGAGCACCGGCGGCGTGAAAGCTGCGTGGTACAGCCACGTGTACATGCCGGCGTGAACGACCAGCGACAGCCCGACGGCGACACCTAGCGAGCCGCGACGCCTACCCTGCACCCACGCTCCCATTGGACCCCTTGGCAGCTATCCCACAAAACGCCGCCCAACAAGGATCTCATGGGGTCTCGAGCCGATTTCCCCCCATTGCTGAACAGCTTGTTAGGATGCGGCGCGTTGGCTTCGACCCACACACCTCAGCCGCGCTTCGTCGCGCAGGACCTCGACGGGTTCTTCGGCCTGGCGGTCGACAACCTCGTTCAGTTTCTGCTGATCCTCGGCCTCTGCTTCGGAGTCGTCGGGATGAGCGCCGACCTGGTGATCGGGTCGGTACTGCCGGGGGCGGCGCTGTCTATCCTCGTCGGCAACCTCTACTACGCGCGCCAGGCGCAGCGGCTGTCGGCCGCGACGGGCCGACGCGACGTGACCGCCCTGCCCTACGGCATCAACACGGTCTCGCTCTTCGCCTTCGTCTTCCTCGTGATGCTCCCCGTCAAGCTCGCCGCGGTCGAGTCGGGACAGGACGCGGTCGCGGCCGCGCGCACGGCGTGGCGCGTCGGCCTCGCCGCCTGCTTCATCTCGGGTGCGCTCGAGCTGCTCGGCGCGCCGGTGGCGCGCATCGTCCGTGAGCACACGCCGCGGGCGGCGCTGCTCAGCACGCTGTCCGGCATCGCGATCAGCTTCATCGCGATCGACTTCGCCATGCGCACATTCGAGATCCCGCTCGTCGCACTGCTACCGCTGGCGATCATCCTGACGACCTACTTCGGCCGCGTGCGGCTGCCGCTGCGTATCCCGGGGGGCGCCTGGGCCGTGGCCGCCGGCACCGCCGCGGCGTGGATCTGCACGGCCTTCCCCTCGGTGACCACGCCGGTCGATCCGCAGGCCGTGGGACCCGCCATCCGCTCGATCGGCTTCCATCCACCCATCCCCGTGCTCGGCGACCTGTGGGCCGGCCTCAACGACCCGCTCACGATGCGCTTCCTGGTGCCGGTGATCATCCCGATGGGGCTGTTCAACATCCTGGGGTCGCTGCAGAACCTGGAGTCCGCGGAGGCAGCCGGCGACGCCTATCCGGATGGGCCGAGCCTGGCGGTCAACGGCGCCGGCTCCCTGTGCGCCGCCGCCTTCGGCTCGTGCTTCCCGACCACGATCTACATCGGTCACCCCGGCTGGAAGAGCCTTGGCGCGCGCTCGGGCTACTCGGTGCTCAACGGCATCTGCTTCTGCATCATCGCCGTGTTCGGACTGACCGCAGCTATCGCCGCCATCGTCCCGATCGAGGCGGGCATGGCGATCGTGCTGTGGATCGGCATCGTCATCACAGCCCAGGCGTTCCAGGCGACGCCGAAGGAGCACGCACCGGCGGTGGCGCTCGGCCTCTTTCCCGCGATCGCGGGCTGGGGTGTGCTCGTGCTCTCGCAGACGCTGGGTGCCGCCGGCGTGGCGACGGGCGACCCCGCGCTCGCGGCGCAGGTGCTGGCCAGACCCGACGCATTCGTCGCGGTCGGCATGCACTTCAAGGGCCTCGTCGCGCTCTCCCAGGGCTTCATGCTCACGTGCCTCGTGTGGTCGGCCGCGAGCGCCGAGTTGATCGACGGCAAGCTGCCGCGCGCCGCCGCGTGGATGGCGGGCGGCGCGGTGCTCTCGTACTTCGGCTTCATGCACGCCGGACAGATCACCGCGGCGGGCGCCCTCTATGACATCAGACCGGGCGCGGGCAGCAGCTGGGCGATCGGCTATGCGCTGTCGGCGGCGTTCTTCGCCCTGGTCGCGAAGCTCCCGCGGGACGCGTAGTGCCTGGACGCGCAGGCGAACCGCTGCAGGCAAGCGAACGTCATGCGCATCACGCGCGCATCAGACGGGCCTCGTCTCGCACATCAAGATGCGCGGGTCCCGATCGCGCAGGCCGGAGTGCTCGGCCCGGTCCCGCAGCACGCGACGCCAGTGGGGGCGCTCGACCTCGACGAAGCCGGCCGTGCGCATCGCTGACAGCGCCGCCCGGTTGCCACCGTCGACCTGGGCGTAGAGCCGCTCGAAGCCGCGCTGCTGCGCGAGCCGCAGCCGCAGCCGGTGCAGCTCGGTCGCGAGCCCGCGACGCCGGTAGGCGAGGTCCACGTAGTCGCTGACCAGCCACATGCCATCGCCGTCGGGGATCCCGGACGGCGGTGAGCACCAACCCACCGCAACCAGCCGCGGGCCGTAGCGCAGGCCCACGCAGAAGCGATCGGCGGCGGCGAGGTTTTGTCGAAGGCGATCGCGCTGGGAGCGGTCCGCGTGGCGCACGGCGATGTAGTCGTCGACGTCGCCCGGACCGAGCACGTGGTCCGTCACGGCGCCGCGCAGGCTGCCACCGAGCCCGGCGGGCAGGCGCCGTCGGATGCGCACCTCGATGCGCTGCAGTCGCCCGCGACCCGCACGCAGTGGCGCGCGCAGCTGCGGCGGCAGGGCACGAAGCACTCGACTGCGCAGCGAGCTCATGGCGAACACGTTACCATGCACGACCGCGGCGGACGGCTGGTAGTCCGGCGAGGCACCGAAGCTCTGCTATGCTCGGTCGTCGTGATGGACACCGCCCCCTTCGACGCGTACCGCGACCACGTCCGCGGGGCGTGGATCGACGAGAATGACCACATGAACGTGGGCTACTACGGCGTCGTGTTCGATGCGGCGACCGATGCATGGCTCGACCACGTCGGGCTCGACGGACCGTTCAGGGCCGCGCACGGCGCCACCACCTTCACGCTCGAGTCGCACATGCTCTATCTGCGCGAGGTGTTGCTCGGCGCGCCGCTGCGCTTCACCACGCAGCTGCTAGCCTTCGACGAAAAACGCATCCACTACGTCCACGCGATGTACCACGCGGACGAGGGCTACCTGGCGTCGACGTGCGAGCTGATGTCGCTGCACGTCAGCCGCGAGACGCGTCGGGCGGCGCCCCTGCACGCGTCCATCCAGGCCCGGCTCGAGCGGCTGATGGATGCCCACGCGAAGCTCGAGCGACCTCCGCAGGTGGGCCGCGTCATGGGCGTGCGCTCCGGCCGCGCCGTCTAGCGGGTCGGAGGGAAGCGTCGCGGGGCGATTGGACCCGGTCGCCTACTGCAGCGCGGCGAAGGGATCGGCGCCCGGCTCGAGCTCAGCCAGCGTCGCAGCCGCCTCGACGGGCGACACCTTCAACGTGGTGCCAAAGGTGCGGTGCAGCGTGGAGACCCGTGCACCCGTGGGCAGCTTCTCCCATGCCTCCCACGTCGACTTCGCGCCGCCCACCGGGAGGATGCTCACCCACATCTTCCAGTACGCTGGCAGACCGTCGTCACCGAGCACCCACAGATAGGCGTCGCCCGGCGTCACGCCCCCACTGGAGTAGCTGATCAGCAGTCCCTGCGTGCCGTCGTCGAGCTTCACGAGCGCGCGGCTGACGCCCTCGTCGAACATCTTGGCGAGCGGGTTGAGCCAGAAAGAGTCGTTGGCCCAGTGTGCGTAGGCGGCGTCGAGCAGCTCGGCGAGCTGCTCGCCGTGCACGGGCTGCCCACCCCTGGTGGCAACGCCGCGACCGGTGTCGAAGGCGCGCAGGACCTCGACGTCATCCCAGCGCACCCGGTGCAGCCGGCGCTCGCGATCCCACAGGTGCTCGTTGCGCCCGCCGAAGGCGAAGCGCACGGCGCCGGTGCGCTGCCAGGCCGCCAGGTCGATCGTCTGCTCGATGCGCCGCGCCAGCGCGTCGGCCTCGGCACCCGCCATGCCCACGGGCCGCGGCTCATTGGCGACCACGACGGCCGCGACCACGAGCAGCACCACCGCCAGGACCGACAGACCCAACCACTTCAGCCACCTCCGCTTTGAGCCCGCCACGGGGGGACGCTAGACCGTCGAGCCGCGCAGATCCAGCATTCGAGCGCCGCACGCCGCCGGATGCGCGAGACGTCGGGCTGTAGTATTCACCGCTGCGATAGCCTTATGTCCGCCTCCCCGAATCGCACCCATGCGCACGCGCTCGTGGCCGCAGCCCTGGGCATCGGCGTTGCGGCTCTGGTGTCGGCGACGGTGGATTCAGCACGGCTCGTCGTCGCGGGCGCCGGGATGCTGGAGGCGACCGCCGCAGCCGGCCATGCGGCGGTCGTGATCGCCCTCGGCGCGGGTGTGCTCGTGATGCCGGTGGTGTGGCTGGCGTACCTCGGCGCCACCCGTCGGCTCGTGGACTCGCTGCCACCCTCGGTCGCAATGCGCCGCGCCCTTGGGCTCGTCGCCTTCAGCTACGGTTGCTACGGCGTGGGGGTGCTGCAGGCGCGGTTGCTGTCGGGCGCCGAGGTGAGGGTGATCGCCTGGGCCTTCGGCCCACCGGTCGTCGCGGCTGCCCTGTGGCTGATCGCGCGCCCTGTGCAGCGCGCACTCGGCGGGCTGTGGAGCTCGCTCGACACCCGTCTGCGCGAACGCCCGCGCGCCCTGGCCACAGCGCTCATCGCCCTCGCCGCGCTGTGGATCGCGAGCTTCGCCCTGCTCTACCCGGAGGTGGCCAGGGCGATGAAACTGGCGCGCCTGTGGCCGCTCGCGGCCGCTGTACTGACCGGCCTGGGCTGCGCGATGTGGCTGCGCCCGGGCCGTGCTCACTCGGTCGCCGCCCTCACGCTGCTCGCGGCCCTCGGTAGCGGCGCGGCGACACACATGGCGCGGCCCACCTCGCCGCAGCTGCTCGAGCACATCGACCGCCACACCCACGGCGCGCGCTTCGCACTCGAGCTCACCGGTCGGCGGGTGCGCGTTCCGATCCGGCAGACAGTGCAGAGCAAGGGCGTCGGCGGCCAACGGGGCTGCTATCCCGATCGCCCCCTGCCCGCGGTCGACTCGCTCGGCAAGGCCGCAGAGAGCGCGCCCGACGTCATCTTCGTGACGGTCGATGCCCTGCGCTGGGATCACACGACGATGGGAAGCTACCGGCGCAACACGACGCCGAAGCTGGCAAGGGCCGTACGTCACGGCGCCGTCTTCTCCCGCGCATTCACACCGGCCACATCCACCCGGCAGACGTTTCGCGCGCTCTTCTCCGGCCTGCACCCTTCGTTGATCGCGCCGTCGAAGGCCGGGACGGGAACGGGCAAGTGGGGCCTGAGCTTCGCGAAGGGCCAGCCGGCGATGGCGGTCTACCTGCGCGAGGCCGGCTTCGAGACCACCGCGATCATCGGCGACGGGTACGCGTTCAAGAAACGCAACCGCGGCCTGCGCGGGTTCCAGACCATCGACGAGACGACGACCAAGGCGCAGCGCCGACACATGGCGGCGCTGCAGGTGGACCGCGTCATCAGCGCGCTGAGCACGCCCCGCGTGTCACCGCGCTTCGTATGGACCCACATCATGGCGCCACATCAGCCGTACCAACGCGGCCCGCACCCGAAGCGCTGGCGCAAGCCGCAGAAGTACGATGACCGGGCGATGAACCAGGACCGCTACGACGCCGCGATCCACTACGTCGACGGGGAGCTGTCGAGGCTGATCGACTTCGTGCGCGGACCGACCCGGCGCTCGCGGACGCTGCTGATCGTCGCCGCCGACCACGGGCAGGCGTTCAAGGAGCACGGCAAGCGACTGCACGGCCAGACCGTCTACAACGAGGAGTCGCACGTGCCGCTGATGGTGTGGGGCAAGGGCGTGAAGCGCAGGCGTATCGACACGCCCGTCTCGCTGCTCGACGTGTTCCCGACGATCTTCGAGGCCGTCGGGCTGCCGGCGCTCGACGGTGCCTGTGGCCAGAGCCTGTGGCCTGGCCTGCGAGGCAAGGGCAAGCAGGGGCCACGGGACGTCTACATCGAGGCGGTGCCAGACGATGTGCGCGACTACTTCCAGGCGGGGCTGGTGCGCGGCCACTTCAAGCTCGTGGTGAAGCCACAGAGCGGCGTGCGTGAGCTCTACAACCTCAAGATGGACCGCAGCGAGAGCAACGACCTCGCAGAGTCCGAGCCCGAGCGGCTGCGCGTGATGATCGAAGCGATGAGGACGTACCACCGCGAGCGCGGCATGGACGCGTCGGCCTACGGGCTGTAGCGCATCGGCTGCACGGTTTGCTAAGGTTCCGCCGCGATGCCTCGACACGAGTCCACACACCCGATGGCCGCCGGGCGGCCCCACTGGATCGCGGCCTGCCTGGTGGTCGCGGGCGCCTGCAACTGCGGTGAGCAGCCCGGCAAGACGTCCACCGAAGCGGCACAGCCCGGCCCACCGCAAGGACCGGTCGCGCCGGTCGCCGTAGCGATCCCCGAGGGCGCGGTGTGCAAGCGCTTCGGGCACGCGAAGGTCGGCCAGCTGCTGGGCGTCGCGGACCTTCCCGAGGGTGAGCAGGTCGGCAAGTGGACCTGCCGCTTTGGCACCCCGTCCGAGCCGGCACGCTTCGCGCAAGTGCAGATCGCGAGGGGCTCGGCGAGGACGATGCAAGAGTCCCTCGGCGCGCTCCCCGCGGTGCCGAAGACCACCGAGAAGATCGCCGAGGGCGGCTACAGCTCGGTGGTCGGCGCGGGCGGGCGCCTGGTCGTGCTCTCGAAGGGCCGCATCATTCAAATCATGGGACCGGCCGACGTCCCGCGTCTACGCGCGCTCGCCGAGCACGTGATCGCGACGCTCGACATCTGAGCGGGCCGGCCGTCGTCCCACGGTCGCACGCACGCTCAGCCCTCGAAGACGCAAGAGCCCTCGGAGAGAAAGATCAGCGTGTCGCGGCACAGCATGCCGTCCGGACACGAGTCCGACGACAGCGCATCGCATGGCAGATGGCAGCGACCCGCGCCGTCGCTCGACATCGCACACATGCCGTGGCTGCCGTCCGGGCCCGCCGCGCACTCCGCGTCAGCCGCACACACCTGCGCGCAGTAGCTGGCGGCGCCGCGCAAGCCCTGGGTCTGCACGCAGCTCTCGTCGAGCGCGCAGTCGCCGTCGGTCTCACAGCTGCCCTGGTAGCGCTCGGGCGCTGGCGGCTCCTGCTCGATGGCATCGCCCTCGACCGTGGGCAGGCCCGCGTCCTCGAGCACTAACCCGTCGCCCCCCGCCTCCGTACCCATCGCATGGGTGCTGTCGAGCTGCGCGGATGCGGGCACCGCCCCGAGCTGCATGTCGCCGTCTTCCGCTGCCCCCGAGCCCGCGGTTCCGATCGCACCCGCCTCGAAGTCACTGCCTGTGCCGCTGGGGGCCGGGGCGCGATGGACCGAGCAGCCGGTGGTACACAACAGCGCGATCAGGATGTGGCTAGCGGGACGTAGCAAATCGAACACAGGGACCTCCAACTCATCGACACGCACCCTCCTATTCAATGCGAGCGACCGCTCCATCTGTGACGAGCCGCGCGAGAAACTCCCGAGCGCACACGGGTGTACATGCGGAACTCGCGAGGTTTGCGCCGATCGCCATGGGTGACGCGACGTCGCGACACCGGCCAGGCGGTCGGCTGCGCGCGCGACAACTCCTGCCCGGCGCAGCGCCGGGGGGCTCAGCCCAGCTTCGACGCGTGGCCTTCCCAGTACTTGTCGCGAAGGGGCTTCTTGTAGAGCTTGCCCGTGGGTAGCCGGGGCAGCTCGACCATGAAGTCGATCGAGCGCGGCACCTTGTAGTGGGCCAGCCGCTGTCGCGACCAGGCGATCAGCTCGGCCTCGAGCTGCGGGTCGCCCTCGCCACCGTCATCGAGCTGCACCACGGCCTTGACCTCCTCGCCCATCTCCTCGTTCGGCACACCGAAGACGGCCACGTCGAGCACCCGCGGGTGCATCACCATCTCGCCCTCGATCTCGGCCGGGTAGATGTTGACGCCGCCAGAGATGATCATGAACGCCTTGCGGTCGGTCAGGAAGAGGAAGCCGTCCGCATCGAGGTAGCCCACGTCGCCGAGCGTCGACCAGTTCGGGTGGGCGGGGTGCTGGGCGCTCTTCGTCTTCGCCGCGTCGTTGTGGTAGGCGAACGGCATCTGCTCGGCCTCGAAGTAGACCGTGCCCGGCTCGCCGGTCGGCTGCTCGACGCCGTCGTCGTCACAGATCCGGATCGGCCCCATCAGCGACCTGCCCACGGTCCCCGGATGCTCGAGCCAGTCCTGCGCATTGACGTAGCAGAACCCGTTGCCCTCGGTGCCCGCGTAGTACTCGGAGATGATCGGCCCCCACCAGTCGATCATCTGATGCTTGATCTGAACCGGGCACGGGGCCGCTGCATGCAGCGCGAGCTTGTGACTGCTGAGGTCGACCGCCGTGCGCTCGGCCTCGTCGAGTCGCAGCATGCGCGTGAACATCGTGGGCACCCACTGGCTGTGCGTCACGCGGTGCTTCTCGATCGCCTGCAGCGCGCCGAGGGCGTCGAACTTCTCGAGTACCACGACGGTCGCGCCCAGGCGGTGGGCACCCCCACAGAAGAGCATTGGCGCAGCGTGGTACAGCGGCGCGGGACTCAGGTAGACGGTCTCGTCGGTAAAGCCGAAGAGCGCGGTGAACAGCAGGAGCTGCGGGCCCTCGTCGCTCACCAGGGTGCCGGAGAGCGGGCGCTTGATGCCCTTGGGCTGGCCCGTGCTGCCGGAGCTGTAGAGCATCAGCTCGCCGCGCGGCTGCTGTGCCAACGGCTCGGCCGGATGGGCAGCGAGCGCCTCGAGGTAGTCGTCGAAGCCCGGCGCGGCGGCGCCGATCATGAGCCGTGTGGTGCAGGCGGGAATGTCGTCGAGCAGGGCGCCGGCCACGTCGGCGCACTGCTCGGTTGCGACCAGCACCTTCGCGCCACAGTCCTGCACGACGTAGGACGCCTCGTCCGCCTGCAGGTAGCGGTTGATCGTGGTGAGGTACAAACCCGAACGCAACGCCGCCCACACCACCTCGAAGTAGCGCGGGTGGTTGTCCGCGAAGAGCGCGACGTGGTCGCCCGGTCGCAGCCCCGCACTCCACATCAGCTGCGCGAGCTGGTTGGAGCGGTCATCGAGCTGCTTGTAGGTGACCACCTCACCGGAGCCCGCCATGATGATGGCCGGCTTGTCAGGCGTCAGCTCGGCGAATTTCCCTGGATACATGGCTCCCCCTCGAGTCCGGTTGCGCGGCGCACGACGATAGCCGCTGGGCCACCGTCGCGAAAGCTGCGATCGCCCGGCGCAGCGAGGGGCGCGGGCTCAGGCGCTGGGGAAGCCGACGAGCTTGCCGGCTTCGGCGTCCCAGAGCTTGAGTCGGAAGCACGCCGCGATGTCCCTCGGCGACAGCGAGGTGACGCCGCGCGGATGCTGCAGCTCCTCGATCGCCGCCATCGCCTCCGGCAGCCGGTAGAACGGGATGCCGTGGTTCAGGTGGTGGACGTGGTGGTAGCCGATGTTGCCGGTGAAGTAGTTCATCACCGGGCCGAGCTTCATGTAGCTCGACGACTCGAGCGACGCGCGCACGAAGGTCCACTCCTCCCGCGGCTGCACGAACGCCTCGGGGAAGTTGTGCTGCGCGTAGAAGAGATAGGCGCCCGCCGCGTGCGCGACGAGGTGCGGCAGCAGCCACGCGAAGGCGAGCGTCTCGAAGCCGCCGTAGACGGCGATCACGACGGTCAGGCCGATGTGCGTGAGGATGGAGAGCAGCGAGTCCTTGTTCTTGCGCGGGTTGCGAATGAACGCGGCGGTGCAGAAGCCGTAGAGGAAGACCGTCAGGTAGCCGAACAGGATGGTCAGCGGGTGGCGCACGATCCTGTACATGCGCCGCTGCGCCGGCGTGACGTCCTGCCACATCTGGGTGGTCAGCATCATGTAGGAGCCGACGTGCGAGCCGACGATCTTCGCGGTGTGCGCGTGGTGGTAGTTGTGCGTCTGCTTCCAGACCTTCGACGGGGTCAGTGCCAGGATGCCGAAGACGTCGAGGATGAGCTCGGCGACGCGCGACCCGCGCAGGATCGAGCCGTGCTTGAAGTCGTGGAAGACGATGAACATGCGCACCGTCATCAGCCCGGCGAGCACGCCCGCGAGTGCGCGCACCGGCCACGGCTGCGCCAGGAAGGCGATGGCGTACCAGCCGCCGAGGAACGTCAGCGTCGACAGCAGCTCCCACCAGCTGCGCCCGCGACGCTCCTGCGCGAAGCCGTTGCTGGCCTTGATGAGGTCCTTGTCGGTGCGCCCGGACTGCGGGGGCTGTGACGTGCTCTCGGCGCTGCTCACGTGCGATTTCCGTGGAGGCGGCGGCGCCCGCAGGGCCCCTTCCGCGATGGGCAGCTTGTACACCGCGCGATCTGGCGTGTCCAATCTCCGGGACGGCCGCCCGGCCTAAATTCAGAGCAGCCTGGCAGGGTGTAAGGCGTTGAAATCAGGTGGAAATTGTCCGTCGATGCCGCGCGCGACCAGCTCCCCCGCCGCGGGCCCGACCGACATCCCGCGACCCCCCAGACCGCCGAGCCAGTGCAGGCCCGTCAAGCGCGGATCGGGGCCGGCGACCAGCTCCCGATCGGGCGCGAACGTACGCAGGCAGGCCCAGTAGCTCTGCACCGCCGAGCGGTCGAAGCCGGGGCACAGGGCGCCGAGCTTCTCCGCCAATAGCTCGAGCACACCGCGGTCGCTCGGTGGGTCCTCGGCGGGCCACGGCGTCGCGTCGCAGGGGCTCGCGAGCAGCCCACCACCCTCGCGCCGCAGGTAGACCTCGGTGTCGATCCGCCACACGACGGGGGCGCCCACCTGCGCGACGTCCGCGGGCGGGCGCAGCTGCACGAGGTGCCGCCGCACCGGCGACAGCGGCAGCTCGCAGCCGCAGGCCGCACCAAGCTGACGACCCCAGGCGCCGGCACAGATCACCACGTGGCGCGCATCGATGCGCTCGCCCGTCGACAGCTCGACGCCGGCGACGCGATCGCCGTCGGTCAACAGGCGCTGCACGTCCTGCCCGGTCCTGATCTCGTGGCCGGCGCCACGGGCACTCGCGCGCAGCCCCGCTAGCATGCCGTGGATGTCGAGCACGCCCCCGCCCTCGACACGCAGTCCGTGGGCCGCATCGCCGCCGCCGAGCTGCGGGGCGAGCTGCGAGAGCGCGTGGGCATCGAGCCACTCGATGCCCACGTCCTGCCGGCCCGCGTGCTCGGCGAGCGGGCGCAGCGCGTCGGCGCTCGCCGCCACCAGCACCAGGCCACACGGCGTGAGGAAGCCGTCCGGCTGCAGCTCGCCCATCAGCTCGCGGCTACGCGCCACCAGCCGCGCCGTGGTGTCATCGGACTCGAGCGGCCGATGGATCGCCGCATTGCGTCCCGAGGCGTGCGCGCCGAGCACCGACTCGCGCTCGAGCAGGCACCCGCGCAGCCCGGGGTCGACCCTCGACAGCGCTGAGAGCACCGAGAGCCCGGCGATCCCGCCGCCGACCACGACCACGTCCGCGGACGCCATGGGCGGCTCAGATCGACTCGGCCCTGCGCTCGAGCTCGCGGCGGTATTCCTCGATGTCGAGCGGCTCCTGGGCGGCACCGGTCTCGATGGCAGCCTTGGCGACGGCGCTCGACACCCACGGCATCACGCGGCGATCGAAGGGCGTGGGGATGATGTAGCCCGGACCGAAGGACAGCTTCTCACCGTCGTAGGCCGCGAGCACCTCAGCCGGCACAGGCTCGCGCGCCAGCTGCGCGAGAGCGCGTGCCGCGGCCTCCTTCATCTCCTCGTTGATCGAGGTGGCGGCCACGTCGAGCGCGCCGCGGAAGATGAAGGGGAAGCCCAAGACGTTGTTGATCTGGTTCGGGAAGTCGCTGCGCCCCGTGGCGACGATCGCGTCGGGCCGTGCCCCGAGCGCGTCGTAGTACGGGATCTCCGGGTCCGGGTTCGCGAGCGCGAAGATGATCGGCTTCTCGCCCATCTTCTTGAGCAGGTCGGCGGCGACCTTTCCACCCGACGACAGACCGATCATCACGTGGGCGCCCTCGAGGGCATCGGCGAGCGTGCGACGTGGATCGTCCTGGGGCTGCGCGAACGGCGCCTTGTAGGACGTCACGCCCGCGCGGCCGTCGCGGATGATGCCGCGCGAGTCGAGCATCGCGATGTTCTCGCGCTTCACGCCGAAGCGGATCCACAGCTCCATGCAGGAGATCGCCGAGGCGCCGGCGCCGATGCACACGACCTTCAGCTCCGACAGCGCGTGGCCCTGAAGCTTGGCCGCGTTGAGCAGGCCGGCGGCGGTGATGATCGCCGTGCCGTGCTGGTCGTCGTGGAAGACGGGGATCGACATGCGCATCTTGAGCGCCTTCTCGACGATGAAGCAGTCGGGCGCCTTGATGTCCTCGAGGTTGATGCCCCCGAACGTGGGCTCGAGCGCGGCCACGGTCTCGATCAGGCGCTCCGGGTCACGGGCGTCGACCTCGATGTCGAACACGTCGACGTCGGCAAAGCGCTTGAAGAGCACCGCCTTGCCCTCCATCACCGGCTTCGCCGCATAGGGACCGATGTCGCCGAGGCCGAGCACGGCGGTGCCGTTGCTCACGACAGCGACGAGATTGCGTCGGGAGGTGTACTTGTTGACCAGTGCGCGGCGCTGGTGAATCTGGCGGCAGGGCTCGGCCACACCGGGCGTGTACGCCAGTGCAAGGTCACGCTGGGTCGCGACGGCCTTGGTCGGCACGATCGCGATCTTCCCGGCCGGCGACGCAGCGTGGTAGGCGAGCGCGTCGGCGGCGATGCGCTCGTCCTCGGTCTGGGGTTCGGAGCCACTCTCGGGGGCGCCGCTATCCTCGGTGGATGGGGTGCTGGAAGACATCGGACTGCCTGCTTTTTCAGGGTAGAGAAGCGGCGGTACAGGTACAACGATGGGGTCAAAATGTCGAATCCCGGCCGCGCCGCCGCAATTGGTTGGATCTAGACATTCATTCAGCAGAAACGCGCGGTGACTACGGGCGAGGATGGGACAGTGGAGGGCGGCCGATGAACCGAGGGATGACGGCGTTAGCGCTGGTGACGGTGGCGGGGATGGCCGCGTGGTGGCTCGGGGTGTCGCCACAGGCCGAGGACGCAGTCGCTTCGCCGGACGCGTCTGAGCAGCCGGTGCCGGAGACGAGCGCGCCCGGGCCGGCGGCCATCGCAGAGGCGCCCGCGCCGACGCAGCCAGCCCCGACGCCGACACGGCCGGATGAGGCAGAGGCGCCGAGCACTGCTGCGGAGACCGCGCCGACGGTGGCGCCGCCGCTACCGACCAAGCCGGACATCGATCAGCTGGCGAAGGTCCGCGCCGCCTTCGCGAGCGACCCGGCGCGCGCCTACGAGCTCGCCCAGCAGGGACACGCCGAGTTCGGACAGGGCGCCCTGCACGAGCAGCGCGAGGGGCTGGCGATCCTCTCGCTGTCGGGTAGCGATCGGCGCGGCGAGGCGCAGGCACGGGCGCTGCGCTTCAAGGAGCGCTACCCGAGCAGCCCGCTGCTGACGGAGATCGAGCCCGAGGTCTTCGGGCAGCCCGAGTGAGCGACCGGGGAAAGCGAAACCGCTAGGTCGCGCGCGCGATGGCGTCGAGCGCCTCGGGGTTGGCAACGCTCGACAGGTCGCCCAGGTCGGTCTCGCCGAGGTAGCGGCGCTGCACGAGCCGGCGCAGGATCTTGGCGCTGCGCGTCTTGGGCAGGTCGTCGACGAAGCGCACGGCCCGCGGTCGGTCGACCTTGCCGAGCGCCGCGACGACCGCCTGCACCAATTCCGCGCGTAGCGTCTCGTCGCCCGTCGCGCCCGGGTGCAGCACCACGAAGCAGACGACGTCGGTGCCCTTGAGCTCGTCGGGTACGCCGATCGCAGCGGCCTCGCTGACGGCCGCGTGTTCGATCAGGGCCGCCTCGATCTCACCCGGACCGACGCGGCGGCCGGCGACCTTCATCGTGTCGTCGGCACGGCCCAGGATGTACCAGAAGCCATCCTCGTCGACGCGCGCCCAGTCGCCGTGGTTCCAGATGCCCGGGAACTTCGACCAGTACGTCTCGAGGTACTTCTGCTCGTTGTTCCACAGTCCGCGCGTCATCGATGGGGCCGGCTTCTTGCACACGAGGTAGCCCACGTCACCGACCAGCGAGCGGCCGTCGTCGTCGAAGACGTCGATGTCCATGCCGAGCCCCGGGCTCTGCAGGGTCGCGGCCTTGAGCGGCATGATCGGCAGCGGCGCGAGGAAGCAGCCGACGATGTCGGTGCCGCCGCTGATGTTGATCACCGGGCAGCGCCCGCCGCCCACCTGCTGCGCGTACCAGCTGTAGCTCTCCGGATCCCACGGCTCGCCCGTGCTGCCGAGCATGCGCAGCGTCTCCATCGGGTGGCGCTGCACCCACTCGTCGCCCGAGCGCATGAGCATCCGAACCGCCGTCGGGCTGATGCCGAGCGTCGTGACCCCGTGGCGCTCGACCGCATCCCAGACGCGGTCGGGCTCGGGGTAGTTCGGCGCGCCCTCGAAGATCACCACCGTGCCCGCGTGCTGGAAGCAGCCGATGATCTCCCAGGGGCCCATCATCCAGCCGATGTCCGAGAACCACCAGAAGACGTCGTCGGAGCGCAGGTCGAAGTTGTAGGCGATCTCCTTGCCCATCTGCGCGAGGCAGCCGGCGTGCGTGTGCACCGTGCCCTTCGGCTTGCCGGTCGTCCCGCTGGTGAAGAGCATGAGCGCCGGCGCCATCGCGGGCATCGGCGTGGTCTCGGCGGTCAGCGGCTGGCTGCCGACGAGCTCGGCCCAGCGGTGGTCGCGGCCGGCGACCATCGGACACTCGAGCGCTTCGCCGATGCGCTCGTAGACGATCACGTGCTGCACACACGACAGCCCGTGGAGCGCGCGGTCGAGCTGGGCCTTGAGCTCGATGCCCTGGCCGCGGCGCATCGAGCCGTCGGCCGTGAAGACGACCTTCACGCCCGCGTCGTCGAGCCGCTCGCGCACCGCAGGCGGCGCGTAGCCCGAGAAGATGGGCACGAAGACGGCGCCGATCTTCTGCGTGGCGAGCATCGCGAAGACGACCTCGGCGACCATCGGCATGTAGCCCGCCACGCGATCGCCCGGCCCCACACCGAGCGCGCGCAGTGCGCCGGCGACCTGCGCCACCTCGGCCGCCACCTCGGCGTAGGTGAAGCGCCGCACCTGGCCGTCCTCGGTCTCCGCGATCAGCGCGCACTTGCCGGCCTGGGCGCCCTCCAGGTGCCGGTCGATGCAGTTGAGCGCGATGTTGGTCTCGCCGCCCACGAACCAGTCGGCGTGCTCGGGCCCCGCGCTGTCGTCGAGCACACTCGAAAACGGCGTCGTCCAGCTCAGCTTCAGGTCCTCGACCGCCGCTCTCCAGAACCCCTCGATGTCATCCTGCGTGTGGCGGATGAAGGCGCGCGCGGTGGTCACGGTCGCCTCGGGATCGAGCGGCGCGACCGGGAAGCCCATCGAGCGCATGAGCCGCGAGACGTTGGCGTGCATGATCTGCTGTGGACTGGGCTGCCAGACGTATTCGGACATGGGCTCCTCCCATCTATTGCAAGGGTAGCAGGCCACCGACGGCACCGCCCAAGGCGTTTTCGCTGCAGGGCTAGCCACCTGCTCGGACACTGCCCATGCGACGCACACCCTCGACACTTTGCATAATGTTCAAACCCGCCTAGGGTGGGGCCGTGCTACCGACCCTTCGGGGCGGTAAGCATGTCTTTTTGGGGGCAGGTCCCGACGTACAGCGCAGGCCACTTGAACTGACCGGTCACGGCCGGTCGGTGCCGGTCACGGCCGGTCGCAACACGTCACGATCGTCGATGGCGAGGTCTCGCTCGAGCACGGCGAGCACACGGGCACGCGTGCCGGCGGCGTACTGCGGCACGGGCGCACCGCGGACCGGCCGGCGCGCTCCGCCTAGCGGCCACAGCGCGCAGCATCTGCGCTGGGGTGCACCGCCCTCGCGTCCAGCGCGGGCTTGCGGCACGATGCCGCCGTGGAACGCCTGCACGCCTACCTGCTGAGCGCGCTCGTGTTGGGGGCAACGGCCTACCCGGCGTTCCTCGACCCGAGCGACGACGGCTTCCCGCTGTCGACCTACCCGATGTTCTCGAAGGACCGCGGCGAGGTCGTGCCGGTCACGAGTGCGTTCGCGGTCCGGGGCCCGGGTAGCGAGGGCAGCACGCGCAGCAACCGCGGCGCGGTCGCCGTGGCGCCGCACTACGTCGCCAACGCCGAGACGATGCAGGCGCTGCAGACGATCCGCAAGAGCGTGCGCCGCGGCAAGCGCAGCGCGCGCAGGCTGTGCCGCGCCATCGCGGCGCGCATCGGCGAGGCGCGTGATCCCGAGCTCGCCGGCGTGACCCACGTCGAGCTCGCCACCGAACACCACGCCTCGGTCGCCTTCCTCGCCGGCGAGCGCACGCCACGCAAGCGACGTGTGCACGCACGCTGCGCCGTGCCGACAGGGGAGACGCCATGAGCGCCCTGGCCGCGCTGGATGCACGCCTGCGAGCGCCGGCACCGGCGGTGCGCCTGGCGACGCTGCGGCTTCTGCTCGGCGCCTACGCGGTGATCAGCCTGCTGATCCAGGCACCGAAGATGGCGGACTTCCGGAGCATGGATCCCGAGCGCTTCGAGCCGGTCGGGCTCGCGGCCGTGCTCGACGGTGCGCTGCCGCCGACACTGGCCATGGTGCTGTTTGCGCTGTGCATCGGCGCGGGCTGCGCGTTCGCGACCGGCCTGCGCTTCGCCATCTCCGGACCCGCCTTCGCGCTGCTCTACCTGTGGGTGACGAGCTATCGCAACAGCTGGGGGATGGTCTTCCACACCGACAACCTGCCCGTGATCCACGCGCTGGTGCTCGGCCTGACCCCCGCCGCCGACGCGCTGTCGCTCGACCACCGGGCGGGGCGCGCCCGCGAAGGCGACGGCCGGCTCTACGGCTGGCCCATCCGATTGCTGGTGGCCATTACGGTCACCGTCTACCTGATCGCCGGCCTTGCGAAGCTACGCAACAGCGGCATGGACTGGGCCGACGGGGAGATCCTGCGCAACTACATCGCGTTCGACTGCGTGCGGAAAATCCAGAGCGGCTCGATCCACTCGCCGGTCGGCGCATGGCTGGTGCAGTACGCCTGGCCCTTCCCGATCATCGGCTACGCCAGCCTGGTCATGGAGTTGGGGGCGCCGCTTTCGCTGCTGTCGGCGGGCTTCGGGCGGGCGTGGGCGATCTGCGCCTTCGCCTTCCATGGGGGCGTGCTGGTGATCATGGCGATCGCCTTTCCCTACCCGCTGTCGGGCGTCGCCTTCGCCTCCCTGTTCCGCTGCGAGCGCCTGTGGGAGCGCCCTTTCCTGCAGCCGGTCGCACGCTGGCTGTCCCCCGCCGCCCCGGTCGCCCCCGGCGGCTGAGCGCGGACGACGGCAAAAGCGACGGGCCGCGTTTTCCCGGGCGCCGCGATTTGGTACACGCCTGTGCACCATGGCCAAGCGCAAGCCCAAGACCCCCAAGTCGACCTCCAAGCCGTTCATCGTGCGCCCCGGCGCCCGCTACACGTGCTTCAACGACGGGCTGTGCTGTACCGACATCCACGCGCTGGGGCCGATCACGCGCACCGAGGCGCGGGACGTGCGCAACATCGACCCGGCGGGGGTCTTCATGAACGAAGACGTCGAGGACCTGTGCCTCAAGCCGGTCGACGGCCTGTGCCACTTCCAGCGCGACGGTCTGTGCCAGGTGCACGCCCAGCACGGTCCGGAGCTGAAGCCCGCCGGCTGCAGGCGCTTCCCCTACGGCCTGGTGAAGACCCCCGTAGGCGGCCGAATCACCACGGAGCATCGCTGCCCGTGCCGAACGCTGGGCGACCGCCCGGAGATCGACCTCGAGGACGCGGAGGCGTCGCTCAAGGATCGCGCCGGCCGCCTCGAAGCCGACAACGAGCTCGAGGCGCGCATCCAGTGGTCCAACGAGAAGAGCATCCGCTTCGACGAGTACGTCGAGCGCGAGTCCGAGCTGCTGCAGCGCCTGGCCGACGGTGAGCGGGCCGAGGACGTGCTCGGCGTCGACGCGCTGTGCGAGCTCGACGAGGGCAGCTGGTCGGTCTACGCCGCAGAGTTCTTCGACATGCGCGACGGCACGGCGGGCGGCGAGGCGCTGTGCATGTTCGGCGACGCCCTACTGGAGCTCTCCGCGGGCCACACGCCGCCCGAGCGCCTGCGCCCCTGGGCCGGCGCCTTCGACCGAGCGATCGCGCGCTGCACCAAGGAGGAGAGCCCCGAGGTTCTCTACAACGACTGGATCGCGGACGAGATCTGGATGTTCCGCTGGGACGAGTGGGGCGCCTTCGACACCGGTCGCAAGGAGATGGCCACGCGGCTGGCGGTCGCCCGCAAGGTGCAGGAGCGCCTGCAGGCCCTGGGACTGCGCGCCGACCAGGCCACCGCCGAGGCGATCATGGTGGTCGAGACCGCCACGGTGAGCAGCGAGTGGCCCAAGGCCGCCGAGGCGATCAGCGAAGACTGACAGCGGGAGACCGGGGCAACCCTGTCCAAGCCGTTCATCGGGGCGCGTCTTCGTATCGTAAGAATGCAGGCCCGGACCTCGGGGGTTGCTCGAGATGGGCTGGACGGCCTCGGGGGCGGGTGGCGGCCGGCCGGAGCGCGCAGCTTGCAGATGGCACCGCTGGTGAATCATCGAGAGCTCATCTCGCGGCGCCGCAAGCTTCGCTCGTCGCTCGCGCCAGCCGCGGCCTCGGTGGCTGCTCGCGTGGCGGCTGGCACTCGCGACGTCCGGCCGGCCGCCACCCGCCCCCGACGCCTGCGCTGTGCAGAGTCGACGACGTCCATCGTCGTCGTCGGTCGCCCGCCGCAGGGTGCTCGGCGATGGTTCTCCGGGAGAGACCGAAGCTACCGACGCGCAGCCGATACGCATGCGTGCGAGGCGCGCGGATGGAGCGGGTGCGAACGACCGGCACAGCGCGAGGCCCGGGGCACGCGTGACCCTTGCAGACAACTCTTCCACAGCCCGCGCGCGTTCTGAGATGCGACCTGCTAGCTGAGGGCGCCGCCGCAGCTCGAGCCAGCGCCCGCGGTGCAGCCCAGGCAGTGGT